>JAESGH010000011.1_pt1 | contig 908812 bp, 766 predicted proteins | sample 9269641 | NCBI WGS metagenome assembly JAESGH01 (sample SAMN14515345, study PRJNA621665) | algae metagenome | isolation source: Phormidium tanganyikae FI6-MK23 and co-occurring heterotrophs from granitic... | place: USA: Fort Irwin, California | collected 1998-05-24 | reverse complement strand
ATCGAATACAACGAAAGAAGACCTCATGAAGCACTGAACAATCTAACACCGGAGGAATGGCATAGGAACTTATTGAAAAATGAAAAGACTCTAATTTAAGTCTGTTTGATAAATGGGGTACTTACACCTTCCACCTCATCACTTCCCACATCGCAAAAGCCTTCGAAAGCCACAATATTAAAACAGGAATGTGTCAGGTCTTCATCCAACACACTTCAGCATCGCTCACCATCAACGAAAACGCTGATCCCACGGTCCGACAAGACTTTGAAATGTTCTTCAATAAAACCGTCAAAGAGAATGATCCGGATTATATCCATGATTATGAAGGATCCGATGATATGCCGGCACACCTGAAAGCTTCACTGCTGGGTAGTTCTGTGTTGATTCCTATTAGTAATGGGGAACTTTCATTAGGTACATGGCAGGGCATCTATCTCTGCGAACACCGCAACCAGGGTGGTTCGAGATCCATCGTGATCACCTGCTGGGGTGAATAATATTCAAACAAGTTCGGTTAGGTTTGGGTAAATTAAACTCAAAATTATAGGGACGTTTCAGTGCACAAACCCTGGTCGAATTACAGGGGAGGGTTGCAGAATAAGTCTTGACAATTATTGGATAAGTTCAGCTAAAAATTTATTTCGAACCAGCTTTTACTTTCAGCCATAGATGTATATATTGTCGGCCGAACCTCAATCTAAACCCTATGCCTCCTGCAATCACTGCCGCAGCAACTGCCGACCTGCTCGCGCCTACCGCTCAGTACAAACGAGAAGCTTTCAAAGCCGTGCTATCCATTCTCTTATTCATCATCGTCTACTTTGCACTATTTGTGCTCTCCATCGGATTGGTTGCCCTATGCGTTTACCTGGGCGTGATGCTCATGCTGGTGAAGATCCATTGGCTCACTATCCTTCTTGGGCTGGGATTGATCGGTTGCAGTGTGATGGTGCTGGTCTTCCAGGTCAAGTTTTTGTTTGCTTCTTCCAAGACAGATGAAAGCGACAGCATCGAGATCACCGAATCCGATCATCCGAAATTGTTTCAGTCGATTCGTTCTCTGTCGGAAAGGATCGGTACGCCAATGCCGAAGAAAGTATTCCTCAGTCCCGACGTAAATGCCGCCGTATTCTACAACTCCTCTTTCTGGAGCATGTTCCTGCCGGTGCGCAAGAACCTGAAGATCGGGATGGGACTGGTCAATGCAGTGAATGTATCGCAACTGGAAGCGGTCATCGCGCACGAGTTCGGTCACTTCTCCCAACGCAGCATGAAAATCGGATCCTGGTCGTACCAGGTGAACCGCATCATCTTCGATATGCTCTACAATAACAATGGCTTCGCAGAAAAATTATAAAGCTTTGCAAGCGTTCACCAGGTCCTGTACTTTTTTGGCAAGGTTACCATCAAGATCGTTAGCGGGATTCAGTGGGTGCTTCGACAAATGTATAAAGTGGTGAACAAGGCTTACCTGGGACTGTCGCGACAAATGGAATTTCATGCCGACCTCGTCGCAGCTTCGCATTGCGGTACCAACAACATCATCGGTTCACTCAGGCAGATCCAGTTTGCAGATGAATGTTACGATACCACCATGAATGCCTGCAACAAAGCATGGGAAAAGAACCAGGTGCTGTCTGATTTCTACACCGCTTTCTCCACCGTCCTGCAGAAAAGAGGAGAGCAGCAACAGTTCTCTTTCAATGGACAACTACCGATCGTCAGTAAACTGAATGATAAAGGCAGTCGCATCAACTTCAAAGACCAATGGAGTTCTCATCCAACAATTATTGAAAGAGCTGAATACCTGGAACCATTTGGATTGGATGCAGGTGTTGATCATACAGCTGCCTGGAGCTTGTTCAACAATGCAGATTCAGTGAAAGCATCCATCACGGAAAAGATCTATCGGAATATTCCACAGACTGAAGTGAAAGAAGTATTGAAGGACGAAGCCATTTTTCAGTTTATTCAGCAACAGCTGGATCATCGCGAGTTTCCTGCAGTGTTCCAGGAGTATTATGATGATCGGGTGATCAATGCGTTCAATGTAGAAGAAGTTTTGAGCGTACCGAATAAGGCTGCATCATTTGAAGAGATCTTTAATGAAGAGATCGCATCGCTTCCAAAGAAGATCAGGTTATTGGCGAATGATATCGCCGTGTTGCAGGCCATTGCGGAGGGACAAATTGATACCATGAGTTTTGATTTTGATGGAAAGAAATATCCTAAGTCGGAAGCAGGAAAAGTGTTGGAACAATTGAATATTGAATTAAAGCATCGGGAAGAACAATTGAATGAAATTGATCAGAAACTGTTGCGCTATTTCTATGCAAACTTACCGGCTGAGCAAGCTGCCACATTGAAACAGGACTATATAAATTATTTCGAACAACGCACTGCATCAGAAAAATTCTATGAATGCATTCAGCGCATCATGAGGAATATGGATCCATTGTATCAAGGTAATATCACCCTTGAAACTGTCAACAGCATACTTGGTTATTTTAAAGGACAACAGGAGCCAGAATTCAAAGAAATGCTGAAGACCTGGATGCCTGCATTTGAGCAGCAACCAGGCCTCACGGAATCAGTGGATAGTTTTATATCAAAAGATTATCAATACTTCTTTGAGGATAGTTTCTTTGATAATGAGTTGAATGAACTGAATAAGATAATGGGTGACAGCTGGACTGCCATCTGTGATCTGATGGCGAAGAATTTTTTGCGGATTACGGAGCAGCAGGCAGCACTGATTTTATCACCATCTGTCCATCCATATCAAATGCATCAATCCATTCCCTCGCTTTTAACGGATCGGTAAAAAAGCGTTCATTGGCACGACTGAAATTTTCATCGTAGTTTTTAATCTTGGATTCATCCTGGTGCACATGCACTGCTGCCAGGCATTGAATACCGCGGGTATTCCGGAGAGTAATGGATGCTTCGGGAAACAGATCGATATACCCTACACGCCATCCATAGTTGACCAGTGTTGCCGGTATGATCGTTCTGAATTGTTTATGCACTTCAAAATTTTCCGCCTTAAATCCATGCAGATCCATCATGATCTTGAAAACTCCGTTATCCGGAATTTCATCCAGTGCATCTATCAAAGTATTTTCCCATTTGCTTACATCCTGTGCATTGGCCAGGCCGCTGATCCGTGTGAGGATCAATTGTTGTTCAGGTAGCCAGGAAGAGGTGGTTATCGTCATTTCATTCATTTTTGGAATGTAAAATGACTTAAGATTTTTATACTTATTGGAGAATTACAGGAATGGAGCTTAAATGATAAGTTGAGTTTATAGCTTATCCAACACTTCCTTCAGCTTATCACTCACTTCCTGTGCCAGTTCTAACAATGCAGGATTGTCTATGGATCCGATCGAATTCATTGGGTTGATCGCAGCGATCTCGACTTCGCCATTCTCCTGTTCCTGCACGAGTACATTGCATGGAAGCATGACACCGATGCCGGGTTCCTGTTGTATTGCTTTGTAGGCAAGGGCTGGATTACAAGCACCAAGAATGGTATAGTTGCGGAAATCCACCTGTAGTTTGTCTTTGAATTTTCCTTTCAGGTCAACTTCCGTAATAATGCCGAATCCCTTTTCCTGCAATGATGCTGTTACATCGGTAATGGCCTGCTGAAAACTTTTATTGATTTTTTTGCTGATCGTATAGTTCATAAGAATGATTTTAGGATTGATATGCAAAGCAAATCATATTCCGCGTGGTGTACCGTGATCTCAGTCACCCGGAGTTATCCCGGTTTTGTTTCTGTAACCTCCACCACATTATAATCCGTCCGTATCGTAAAGAGTTTATACATTCGGCTATCATCGTTCAACAAGAATTTCCATGCGTACCAAACTCCTGAGAGTCTTAATAATTCTATTCATTGTCCCCCTGTTTGTAACTGCTCAAAGTCGTGACAAACTTCTATTCTCGGAAGATAAAAAAGTAACGGGAATGGAGATTTCCGGGAAGCTCCTGCAGGTTCCCAGGGAAACTCCCATAGTAAGTTTTAAAATCAATGAAAAAGATTTTTCAACCACCAACAATTCGCCGGCGATTTCTTTTTCGATAAGAGAAGTTGACAGGAAGGATGATGTTGTACAATGGGTCATCAATTTCAAAAATATTTCGGGCGATACGATTTTGTTACACAATGTGCATCCATTTGACCCTGCGAATGCGGAAGCGCTGATTACCGGAAAAGGAAATCATGGATTGTCGCGAACGCATCTTTTTTTGCGGGGCCGATCACCGGTGAATGTGATTGTGCCGGATAACGCATGGGAGTTGGGATATGCAGCTGTTCCGCTCACACAGGCTAATCCCGGTAATGCAGCTGTTGCAGTGAGCGGGCAAACGAATAACAAATTTCTGGCAGCATTAACCCGGCGGGATCGAAGCCCCATCAAACTTGGCGCACGTCGTCGCTTCGAAACGCAATTGTATCCAAACGGAACAGTGGAGTATAATATGTTTGCTTTACCGTATTCCGGAGAGTGGCAGCAGGGACTAACCCGCATGTTCCAGGAAAAAATGTTGTTTGATACGGATCAGTTCAATGATACTTTATATAAACGAAAAGATCTGCAGTGGATCCGTCATACTTATGTTTTACACTTAATGGATGCATGGGATAAGTTTTACTATGACATTGAAGATGGTAAATATCATCTCGATGAATTTTTACAACGCGGTAAAAAATTATACGGTGGCGATGACATTGTGAGCATCTGGCCAACCTGGCCTACCCTTGGATTGGATCAAAGAAACCAGTTCGATTTATTCAATGACCTTCCCGGTGGTATCAAGGCAATGCAACGACAGGCAGAAATCAGTCGGGCTATGGGCACCAGATTCTTTATCTGTTACAATCCCTGGGATGAAGGAACCAATAAACGGAATCATTTTGAAGGATTATCAGATCTGATTAAAGCCACCACAGCAGATGGGGTAGTGCTTGATACAAAAGCAGAAGCAAGTAAAGAGATCCAGGATGCTGCAGATAAAGTACGCAAAGGTGTAGTGATGTACAGTGAAGGAATGGCGGTTCCAAAAGATATGCATGGAATTGTTTCCGGAAGAGTGCACAATGCTTTGTATTACCCGCCCCTGCTTAATTTAAACAAACTCATCAATCCCGAATTCGCCATTTATAGAGTTGCGGAATTGTTCAAGGAAAAGATCAATCGTGAATTTTTTACTTCCTTCTTCAATGGTTATGGAACTGAAATAAATATCATGGCACCCGGTCAGCCAGACTGGGTAGAAGAGCAATACAAAATACTTGGCCGGACCACACGCATCCTTCGTGAACACACCAACAATTTTGTGAACCGCGGTTATACGCCTTTGATTTCAACAACACACGACAGTATCTGGGTGAATCAATGGAAGAAAGAAGATAAAACCATCTATACAATTTACAGTGTGATCCCGCAGGGATACAAAGGAGATTTGTTTGAAGTGCAACCCGCTGAAGGCACACATTTCGTTGATCTGTGGAATCATCGTTTGCTGGAACCAAAGGAGATCAATGGCCGGAAAATGATCGAAGTACAAACGGATGCATTCAATGCATCTTATCTCGGAACAAACAATGAAGGCGCCGTTAGTTGTATCGCGCAGTTGCCAGTCATTGTTGAAGCCAGAATGAATGGGGATGAACTCATCATTAATTCACATAGAAATAAAGGCAATATCCGTGTATGGGCCGGTGCTCCATCTTATGAAAAAAAACCACTTGTTGTAAGAGCTCAAAACCAGGTGATCACTGTTTCAAAGCATTTCGGTCGGTTCGAAGGTGATTTGATCCTTCAATATTTTGAAGATGGAATTCAATATGATGAAACGATCGTGACGATTAAACCCGGGACTGCAAGAAGAATTTCTGTTTCAAAGAAAACAAGTGTTGCTGGCAGCACTCCGAAAGACATGGTAAAAATTCCATCGGGGAAATTTCTTTTTAAAACAACGCATGGTGACGAATTTATTTCCTATCCTCAACAGGATGAAAATAAGATTCACGAAATGACGGCGTTCTATATGGATAAATACCCTGTAACCAACAAACAGTTTTACCAGTTCCTGGTTGCCAGCAAATACAGGCCTTCTGATCCGGATAATTTTTTAAAGCACTGGAAGAATGGGAAAGTACCTGCAGGAAAGGAAAATTTCCCGGTTGTGTATATCAGTTATGAAGATGCAAAAGCGTATGCAACATGGGCAGGTAAACGTCTGCCTACGGAAATGGAATGGCAATATGCTGCACAGGCAAATGACGGAAGGGAATGGCCATGGAGTAAGTCGGTAGAAGTGAAAAGAAGAAATGAATATGTCAATGAAACGCTCACCGTTCTTCATCTCGAAGGAATTGATTCCACTTTTGTGAATCTAGGGAATGGGAAACTTACTGCAGTAGGAAGTTATCCCAAAGGTGCAAATCCTTATGGTTTGCAGGATCTAGTTGGATCGTTATGGCAGCTGACAAACGATCTGTATATGTCGGGCAGTCACCGATACTTAATGCTAAAAGGTGGTTCTTATTTTAAACCTTCCGGAAGCTGGTGGTATGTTCAGGGAGGGCCCAGAGAATTGCATTACAGGCAGCACCTGCTCCGTGTGAGCCAGGGATTTGAACGAAATGCTACGGTGGGGTTTCGATGTGTAAAAGATGCGGAGTAAAAGCACTTATACTTCCAGGCTGTTTTCCATCTTTTTTATATATAACTCTTCCAATACCACCATCACAACTGCTACTATAGGCAAAGCTAAAACAAGTCCCCATCCGCCTGATAATACACCCATGAACAATTGCGCAAGGATGATCAGTGCCGGTGGAATATTGATCAGTTTCTTCTGGATCTGAGGAGTGATCAGGTTGCTTTCAAGTGCCTGTACCAGCATATATAGCCCTACGATCAGTAAGGCCTTGGTAGGACTTTCCAAAAATCCCATAAGCGTTGCGGGAATTAATGCGATCAGCGGACCGAAGTTCGGAATGAAACTTAAAAGTCCCGCTATCAGTGCAAGCACAAGCCACAAAGGAATCCCAAGGATTGCAAGACCAATTGCGGTCAATGCAAAAACCACGAACATGGAAAACAATTGTCCTTTGATCCATTTGGTTAAGGTGCTTCCCAGTTTGTCGATTACTTCTTCTGCTTTGTCTCTTCCCTTCACAGGGATCAATCGTATGAAACCTTTTGTATAGGTTGATGGAGATGCAGTGAAGAAAATTCCTAAAAAGAAAATAACATACAAATCTCCCAGTACGCCAAATGTAGTAGTGAAGAAGGATTGCAATATGGAAGGAATTTTACCGGAGTTGCCGGATGAAGAAAACTGTTCGATCAGTTTTTGTCCTGCCGGACTATCGTTCAACTGTCCTTTTACTTTTTCAAATGCGGCAGGTAATGTTTCACTCAATTCTTCTCCCTGCTGTGCGATGCGGTCGCCTGCAAACCAGAAAAATAAAACTAATAAGATTAAAGTGCCAATGATGGAAGTGATCAGTGCCGGTTTTTCTTTCATCCTGAATTTGCGTTGCAGCAAACCGGATAATCCATGAAAGTACAATGCGATCAGAACCCCCGCCAGCACAAGTAACATCACATTGAAAGTGGCTTTGAGAAACCAGAACAGGGAAACCGCAATCATTACAATACCTACAGTCAGCCATACTTTTCTTGCAAAAGATTTCTGCTGCTCTTTTCTTTCTTTCGCAGCGGTATCTTTAATACCAGGGATGGAAGTATCTGTAAATTTTTCATTTCCTTGTTCCTGCTCGTAATTCATCTGCAAACGGTTGGTGTTTGATGAAGAGAATAGCTCTTCCATTCATCAACTGCAATAGCTATTCCAGCATAAGGATGAATCGCAATTATTTTTACAAAGTATTGATCATTTCCACTTCTTCCTCCATTACAACCTGTTCACTCGCCCTGATGATGATCTTTCTTCCGAAAAAGAATACAATAAATGCAGTAAGTGCACAACAGGCCATAACACCGGTCATAGGCATTGCTGTACCATTTTGCAAAACACTTACCATTGCCGATGCTCCCGCTCCGATGCCCATTTGAATCGCGCCCATTAAAGCAGAGGCACTTCCTGCATTGTGCGGGAAGGGTGCAAGTGATAAAGCGGATGAGTTTGGAAAAATAAATCCCTGGCAGAACAGGTATAAAAAAATGAATATAATGGTTCCGTATAAATTGAGTAAATCCAGATAAGTTAATGCGACCATCGTTAAGGCAGTCATTACCTGGAAGAAGGTGGCCGTTTTGATGATCTGTTCACTCTGAAATTTTTTCAGCGCAAGGTTGTTTAATTGACTTGCACCTATGATACCGATCGCGATGATCGCAAAGATCCATCCATACTGTTTTTCATTTACACCAAACAATTCCATGAATACAGTCGGCGATCCGCTGATATAGGCATACAATCCCGCAGCAGCAATCGCTCCTGTCAATGCATAAGTATAAAATTGCGGATGCTTCATCACGCTCCAGTAACTTTTTGTAATTGCTGCAGGCTTCAGTGAAAATGATTTGTTCGCAGCCCTGCTGACCGGTAATAAAAAGTAAACGCCTGATAATATTATGATCGCAATTAAAATCAGTGCGAAGAATACTGACTTCCATCCAAACAGGTGCGTAATATATCCTCCTACAGTTGGAGCGATGATCGGAGATACCGCTACCACCAGCATCAGGGTTGAGAAAATCTTAGCGGTCTGTTTTCCTTCAAACAGATCCCTCACAACAGCCCGGGATGCAACCATTCCCACACATCCGCCCATTGCCTGCATAAACCTGAATGCAATCAAAGCTTCTACCGAAGTGGAGAAGGCACAACCCAATGAGGCAAGCAGGTAGATCGAGATCCCCACATACAAAGGGTTTTTTCTTCCGTATCGTTCCAGTAAAGGACCGTAGATCATTTGCCCGATCGAGATCCCTATAAAGAAACTGGAGAGTGATAACATTACCTGCGAAACAGATGTGTTGAGGTTCTTCGCGATATCCGGGAATGCCGGAAGATACATGTCAATAGAGAATGGTCCTATTGCTGTTAACAATCCAAGGATCAGGATCAGGTAAAACTGTTTCCGTGGTTTTTGTACGAACGATTGTTCGGGAAGATCTCCGTTGTTTGATGATGGTGCTGAGTTCATATAATTATTAAGCCTAAAGGTAAATCAACTATTGATTTTCTTCAGTAACCAGATTGTTATGATTATTAATTGTTATCATAACAAGATTTGCACCAACAGCAGTGTTTCAATTAAAAATCCGGTATTCTGAATTGCTGTTCGTATAAAATAAGTACTTTAAAGATTCAACCAACACTAACTGATGAATGCCTTATTCGGTGTAATCTTTCATTTTATAGGCGGTTTTGCTTCCGGCAGTTTTTATATCCCCTACAAAAAAGTAAGAGGTTGGGCATGGGAGTCGTACTGGATTATCGGCGGTCTCTTTTCCTGGCTGATCGTTCCGCCACTTGCGGCCTGGTTAACGATCCCGAATTTCAGCGAGATCATCGCCGGAGCCGGAACATCCACCTTATTTTATACTTATCTCTTTGGATTGTTATGGGGCATTGGCGGACTCACTTACGGACTTGGAGTACGTTACCTCGGCGTTTCCCTGGGAAGCAGTATCATCCTGGGTTTGTGCATGGTATTCGGTGCCCTGATTCCTTCCATTTATTATGATCTGTATCCTGCTGCAGGGAAAGATACGTTCAGTTTACTCACAGGTACAGGTTGGGGAAGAGTGGTGTTGTCAGGATTGGCTGTCTGTGTGCTTGGCATTATCATCTGCGGAAAGGCCGGAATGCGGAAAGAGAAAGAATTATCAGCGCCCCTCCTTGCAAAAGAATCAGGTGCAGAAAACCCGGTTGCACTCGACTCACACGGTAACGAAATCAAAACAGAATACAAATTCGGTCTCGGTATTTTAGTATCAGTCATCTCCGGTGTGTTAAGCGCCTGTTTCAATTTCGGACTGGAAGCAGGAAAGCCAATGGCGGAACTGGCAAATGAACTATGGAAGAATGCAAATCCATCGCAGGGGGAATTTTTATATCAGAATAACGTGACCTATGTCGTGGTGTTATGGGGAGGATTGACCACGAACCTCATCTGGTGCCTTCTCCTGAATGCACGAAATAAAACTTTTGGAGACTATACCAGGTCATCTACACCTTTACTTCGAAACTATTTATTCTCTGCACTTGCAGGCACGACCTGGTTTCTTCAGTTCTTCTTTTATGGAATGGGAGAAAGCAAACTGGGCAACGGCCCGAGTTCCTGGATCCTGCATATGGCATTCATCATTCTCGTTGCAAATATGTGGGGACTCGTGTTGAAGGAATGGAAAGGCACCTCTCGCAAAACAGTTTCAACAATTATAATCGGAATCATTACGATCATCCTTGCAGTCCTTATTGTAGGATATGGTAATTCACTAAAAGATTAAATTAATATGTCGACCAGAGACTTCAGACATGTCAGTTATTTATGGGATGAATCAACAGCAGCAGATCTCGAAGGGGATGAAGTTGCTTTGTTGATCTATCGTTCAAATTTATTGGGTGCAGATCTTCGTTTGACCAACTATGGTGGAGGAAATACTTCCTGCAAGATCATGGAAAAAGATCCGCTTACATGCAATGATACGGAAGTGATGTATATCAAAGGATCCGGCGGTGATCTCGGAACGATGAAAAGGAACGGACTTGCTTCCTTGTATGTTGAAAGATTAAGAAGTCTGAAAAATATTTACAGGGGAATTGAACACGAAGATGAGATGGTGGAATTATTCAATCATTGCATCTATGATCTTTCATCGAAAGCTCCATCGATCGATACACCGTTACATGGATTTCTTCCTTTCAAACATATTGATCACCTTCATCCGGATGCAGCTATTGCAATTGCTGCTGCAAAGGATGGTAAGCGGATTACGGAAGAATTATTTGAGGGTACAATAGGTTGGGTTGAATGGCAGCGACCAGGCTTTGATCTCGGATTGAAACTGAAGGAATGTCTTGATACCAATCCCGGTATTCGCGGGATCATGCTTGGTTCACATGGATTGTTTACGTGGGGAGATACGTCATTTGAATCTTATATCAATACACTGGAAGTGATTGAAAAATGTTCTTCGTACCTGGAAAAGCATATTGGTACAGATAAACATTCAAACGAAAATGATTTCGCAGGAAATGAAATTAACTTTGCCGGAAATGAAAATGAGGGCGCAGTAAACAGTGGAAGAAAAAAAGTTTTCGGCGGACAAAAAATTCAATCCTTACCAAAAGAACAGCGACTGAAACAGGCAGCTTCATTAGCGCCTTTGTTAAGAGGATTCTGTTCTTCCAATCAACAAATGATCGGTCATTTTACAGATGATGATCGCGTGCTGGAATTCATCAATTCTAATGATTTGTCGCGGCTTGCTCCAATGGGCACAAGCTGTCCCGATCATTTTCTTCGTACCAAGATCTCGCCGATGGTACTGGATCTTGAACCGGGTAAAGACCTTTCAAATCCTACCGAGATCCGTTCCTGGATTGCGCCTTTGTTTGATGAGTACCGAAGCATGTATAAAAGCTACTATGAACAACATAAACATGCAAACAGTCCTGCCATTCGCGATGCAAATCCTGTCGTGATCTTATTCCCGGGTGTTGGGATGTTTACGTTTGCGAAAGACAAACAGACTGCAAGAGTTGCCGCGGAATTTTATATCAATGCGATCAAGGTGATGAAAGGTGCAGAAGCGATTTCGGAGTATACCTCGTTACCGCGACAGGAAGCTTTTGATATAGAATATTGGTTGTTGGAAGAAGCAAAACTGCAACGCATGCCGAAGCCCAAAAGTTTGTCGGGGCGTGTTGCATTAATCACCGGAAGTGCAGGAGGAATCGGTAAAGCAATCGCAAAAAAATTTGTGCAGGAAGGTGCCTGTGTTTTGATCAATGATAATGATGAAAGCAGGTTGGAAAATGCAAAGGCGGAATTTGGTGAGCAATTTGGAAAAGATGCATTTGCAAGTTCATTACTGGATGTTACAAAAATTGATTCGATCAAAAATGCATTTGATGAAGCTTCGCTGAATTTTGGCGGCGTTGATATTGTCGTGAACTGTGCGGGATTGTCGATATCAAAACCAATTGAAGAACATACCGAAGCGGATTGGGATTTATTATATGATGTGTTGGTGAAAGGACAGTTCCTGGTAACACAAACTGCCGTAGAGATCATGCGCAAGCAGGGATTCGGAGGAGATGTACTGAACATTGTAAGTAAGAATGCACTCGTATCAGGACCGAACAATGCCGGGTACGGATCCGCGAAAGCAGCGCAATTACATTTGAGCAGGTTGAATGCTGCAGAGTTGGGAACGGATAAGATAAGAGTGAATACGATCAATCCGGATGCAGTGATTTCTGATAGTAAGATCTGGGAAGGAGCCTGGGCAGCAGGGAGGGCAAAAGCGTATGGAGTGAGTGTAGAGGAGTTGCCTGCATTTTATGCAAAGCGAACCTTATTGAATGAGATCATCTTGCCTGAAGATATCGCGAATGCATGTTTTGCATTTGTGGGCGGATTGCTGAATAAATCAACCGGTAACATGCTCAATATTGATGGGGGAGTTGCGATGGCATTTGCGAGATAGAGACCAGCATTTAAATTTAATTTTACCTTTTTCCTTGGCTGTTTGGATATTGACATCCGGAGAAACTCATGAAATCAAATCGAAATTTAAAATTGGTTGCTTAATTCATTAATTCCGAATTCATGCTTTTACAAAAAGATCAGATCAGTTCACACAACGAAACACTGATCACTCAGCATAAAAAGAGATTAGATTTTATTTCATCAGAGATCAATGATGCAGAATCCATCATTCAGAAATTGATCGCATTTAATATTGCAATTCCCTCCTGGGCACTCGGTACAGGTGGAACAAGATTCGGAAGATTTCCGGGCGGAGGCGAGCCGCGCAACCTCGAAGAAAAGATTGAAGATGTTGCATTGCTCAATTATCTGAATGCATCTTCCAATGCAATCTCTTTGCATATTCCATGGGATATACCAAAAGATGCAGCTTCCATTCGCAAACTCGCTGCAGATCACGGTTTGCGGTTTGATGCAATGAATTCAAACACTTTCCAGGATCAGAAGAATCAACAACTTTCCTATAAGTTCGGTTCGCTTCAAAATGTAAATAAAGAGATCCGCAAACAGGCGATCGATCATAACCTGGAAGTGATTCAGTATGGAAAAGATCTCGGATCTGAATCGCTCACGGTATGGTTGTCAGACGGTTCCTGTTTCCCCGGTCAATTGAATTTCCGCAAAGCATTTCAGCATACACTCGAAGGGTTGAAAGAAATCTATGCAGCCTTGCCCGGCAACTGGAAAATGTTTGTGGAGTACAAAGCTTTTGAACCGAATTTTTATTCGACTACAGTAGGCGATTGGGGCCAGTCCTTATTATATGCATCGAAACTTGGTGAGAAAGCATACACCCTGGTAGACCTTGGTCACCATTTACCCAATGCGAATATTGAACAGATTGTTGCTTTATTATTGATGGAAAGAAAACTCGGTGGATTTCATTTCAATGATTCAAAGTATGGGGATGATGACCTTACCGTTGGAAGCATCAAACCCTATCAATTGTTTTTGATCTTTAATGAACTGATCGAAGGAATGGATGCACGCGGAATGGATCATGCATCAGGTTTGGGATGGATGATCGATGCCTCTCATAATGTGAAAGATCCGCTGGAAGATCTGCTGCAATCAGTTGAAGCAATTATGATCTCCTATGCGCAGTCTTTACTGGTCGATCGCAAATCCCTTGAAAAAGCTCAGCAACAAAACGATGTAACACGTGCACAGGAAATCCTGCAGCATGCCTTCAGAACCGATACCCGTGCATTGGTAGCGGAAGCCAGATTGCGGTCGGGAGCTGCATTGGATCCGGTGAAACTGTTCAGTGATTTAAAAATGCGGGAATCGCTGATTAAGGAAAGAGGATCTTCTGCAATGGCAACGGGATTGTAAATTGTATAAATACTCTTTGATTTCTAATACTTATTGATCGCTCTCCCTGAAATCCTGGTATATTTTTAACTTCCACCATCAGCATTTTTTGTTTCTGAATTTCCATCACGGAAATATGCTCAATATCCCTCCAGGGAATTTCACCAACTGATAAGGCACCTGAATTATCGAACAGGTATTCATTGTCGATGATCAGTCCGGGTTTGGGGTCAGGAAGTTTTTTAGCGAGAGCGGTCGCAAGAATCCCAATAAATTGTTTCAAACATCTTTCTTTCCCTTCTCAAATTCTTTCTAATTTCATCTTAATTAACTCAATTTCTGTACCTTGAGTTGCGTCAATCTGAATTTGTTGTATGAAGAAATTTCCTGAAGTAATTAAAGATCCGGTATACGTAAAGCCAGCTTCCTGGTCGGCTTTCGATAAATTTTTTCTCAAGCTGATCCGGGATGAAAGAGATCTTCCCTTTATACACCTGACCGTTTTTTCTTCCCTGATCCTGATCCCGCTGGGAGTGGCCTTATACATCCTGCCTCCCGGAACATGGGTCTGGTGGCTGATGACCGTGGTTTACCTGGTCGTGAATAATTTTGTTTATAAAGGTCCATTCGGACTGATGCTTCATTGTACCAGTCACCGCGCATTATTTAAAAAAGACTACGCCTACCTTAATTATTATATTCCCTGGGTGCTTGCACCATTTTTTGGTCACTCACCCGAAACCTATTTCGCTCACCATATCGGCATGCACCATTCCGAAAATAATATGGAAGAAGACGAAAGCTCTACCATAAAGTACAACCGCGATTCAGTCTGGGGTTTCCTTCATTACTTTTTAAAATTCCTTTTCTTCACCATCTATAATCTCCCGGCTTACTTCGTCCGGAAGAAAAGAAGAAAGTTCCTGACCAAATTCATGAGAGGAGAATTGTTCTTCTTTGCATTCTGTATTGCACTTTGTTTCATCAGCTGGCAGGCAACCCTCGTGGTATTCCTGATCCCGATGATCACTTTCAGATTGGTTGCAATGATGGGAAACTGGGCGCAGCATAGTTTTGTTGACCAGGACGAACCCGACAATGAATTCAAAAACAGTATCACCTGTATCAATACAAAGTATAACGACAAATGCTGGAACGACGGATACCATATCAGTCACCACGAACGTCCTGCAATGCATTGGACAGAACATCCAGTTTATTTCAAAAAGACCTTAAATAAATACGTGGAGAATAAAGCCATTGTATTTGATTCAATCCATTTCCTGCATGTCTTCATTTACCTGATGGGTAAACGGTACGATCTTCTTGCGAAACACTATGTTGACCTCGATGGCCGCTTTGCTAACGATAAGGAAGTTGAAGCATTTTTGTACAGTCGTACACGCAGGGTTGTACCTTCCGGAAAATATGCGGTAGCAGGTTAGGCTCGCAAACCAACCTTGTATGATCAAGGAACATTACAAAAAGGAGTTGATCCTACCGACTCCTGTGAGCATTAATTCCGGTTCACCAAAAAAAGAGGTAATCCGGGTGCAATCCTGGATTGTATTGCATGAAATGGCCCGGCCGGGTTCATCTTCAATCATTGGGATCGATGGAGATTTCGGATCTGCAACGGAACTTGCCGTAAAGAATTTTCAAAAGAAAAATAACCTCCGCGGATCGGGAATTGTAGGTCCTCAAACGTTTGATTTATTGTGTGAACCTTTACTGAATGCGTTCTCTTATCAAACTGCCAGTGCAAATCTTCGTCAGACAATTCTCGCAGTTGCGAACAGGCACCTGGAAAGTCATCCTTTTGAAATCACCATTAAGCAACAAAATAATTCCGGTCCCTGGGTAAGATCCTATATGGACGGACATGAAGGAAGCAACTGGTTATGGTGTATGGGATTTGTACAAACCATTTTCGACCAGGCATTTTCCATCCATGGAAGAAGCTTTAAAGAGATCATGCCACATACTTACAGTTGTGATACGGTCGGGATGCATGCATTGAATAAAGGAAAGCTGATCCGGTTCGGAAAAGTGAGGTCTGCACCAGGCAGCATTAAACCGGGTGATATCTTTTTAATCCAGAAATCAAACTACGATTGGATTCATACGGGTATTATCTCCAAAATAGGAACGGATACTTTTGAAACGATAGAAGGGAATACCAACAGGGAGGGATCTTCAAATGGCGACCGGGTGTACAGGAGGATACGGAATTTCCGGATGAGTAAGATCGACGTGTATTCCTGGGATTAACCCACCATACCTGTATCAGGTGAATCACCTTCTTCTTCATATCGGCCGGTTTTTTTGGTAAGCCGGATCTTATAGACCACGCCATGAACTTCTGCTTCCTCAGAAGAAAAAGGCCAGAGTTCAGAAAGCTTAACTTTTTGTCCGACAAATTGTGGCAAAGAGCGTTCGTTCAATTTCTTAATAGCAGCGGTCCGTTGGGCCGGATCGGTGATCTCTTCAAAACGGCCCCACGCGATCAGGCTTTTCCAGTTGGCCATGGTGTCGAGGGAATCGACTTCAAAACACACAGCCGGGTTCTGGCGCATCATATCAATCTTCATTCCTTCTTCGGAATGGCAGTAAACATACTCACCATCGTAGGCGTAACTGGTTGGTACAACATAGGTTACGCCATTTGCGTGGCAACCTATCCGTGCAATTACGTTCGAAATTAGTAGTTCTTCGATTTCTGGGTTTGTCAGGTTTCCGATCATGGCTGGGAGATTTCCCTGAAGTTAATTTTTACACAAGTTGTGCCCTATGACTTTGGTCAACGGGCAAACTAAACTTTGTTCAACCCTACTTATAGAAGCTTTTCCTTACTTAAAATGAGCTGATTTGTTAAGAATTAGGTAATAATACTTACAGATATTCGTTTCGAATCAGTAAATTAACCGAAGGCGAAAAGGTAGATTTACTGTGCCGGAATATTTGCCTTATTGCAATTGTGCAGGGTTTTTGTTTACTTAGCGGTTCGAAAACGATCCTGTACCTTTTAATCAGCAATTGAAAATGAGCATACATTCCTCCACGGGGGCTCCCTTCTCGTATATATTAACAATCCCTGAAATCGGGTTTTTTAGTCCTTCTTATAACAATTTACTTAACTATGAGTAATCTATCCAGATGCTTTTTGCGCATCCTTCCGTACCTGGCTGTGGTGGTTCTGTTTGGAACTTCCTGTAAAACAACTCAGGCACCTATCTATTTTAATAATGTAAAAGACACGCTCTTTAAGGGTACAAACCTTGATATGGAGCCTGTTATCCGGACAAATGATGTGCTGAACATCACCGTAACCAGTCCGAACCCGGAAGCAACCGCCGTATTTAATGCGCCTAACGCTGGTGGGGGAGGCGGGGCAAATGCTCCCGTTAACAGTCCTGCAATTACCGGCACCGGTAACAATGTAAGTGGTTACCTGGTAAACCTCGATGGAAATATCCAGGTTCCTTTACTGGGCAATGTGAAAGCAGCGGGACTAACAAAAACCGAACTGAAAAATTATCTGACCAAAACCCTGGTTGATAAAAAGCTCCTGATCGATCCGATCGTGAACATCCGTTTCACCAACTTCAGGGTTACCATCCTGGGAGAAGTTGCCAGTCCTACAGTTGTTACCGTTCCAAGCGAAAAGATTTCTATTCTCGAAGCGATCGGACTCGCCGGAGATATTACGATCTTTGGTAAAAGGGATAATGTGGTACTGATCAGGGAAGAGGGAGGAAACAAGATAATTCGCAGGCTGAATCTTAATTCGACAGCAATATTCAATTCTCCATATTATTACCTGAAATCTAATGATGTCCTCTATGTCGAACCTAATGAAAACAAAATCACTAGTACATCTCAGGCAAGAACCTGGGCACCAATTGTCCTCAGCGGTTTGTCGCTGCTGGTAATATTATTCACCAGGGTCTTCGCCAATTAAAACATCATTTATGAGTGCTTTACAGGGGAACAGAAAAAATGCTTTCGAAGAGTCGGGCAGCAATGTGTTCAACAAATTACTTTTCAGGTACCTGCCTTACTGGCCGTTATTCCTGGCAATGCTGGTACTCAGCTTAATCGTTGCTACCATCTATTTAAGATATACAATTCCCATTTTCCAGTCACAAACCACCATTCTGATCAAAGATGAAAAGAAAGGGATGGATGATTCACAACTCCTGGAAGGGTTGAATATGCTTGGATCTTCCAAGATCGTGGAGAATGAAATTGAAGTGATCCGTTCACGCGGTCTCGTTCGCGAAGTGGTTAAAAAACTTGGTCTTTACGCTCCGATCGTTCAGGAAGGAAGTGTGATCTCCAAACAGGCCTACACCATTTCACCGGTTCATATCCGTCATAAAAACCCGGATTCCCTGGTGGAAGCTTCCAAGATCTATTTTACTGTCGACAATAAATCGAAGAAGGTAAACATCGGTGATAAGAACTATGAAATGAATAAATGGGAGAAAACTCCTTATGGTGAACTGATGTTCGTTCCTAATAAATATTACCAGGGACAGGAGATCAAGGATCCGATTTATTTCTCTCTTTTAAAAGTTAAACGCGTAACCAATGGAATGGTTGGCCGTTTCGAAGTTGCTCCCGTTTCCAAAATGGGTACCGTACTTCGTATCAGGTTAAATGATGCCGTTCCACAACGCAGTGAAGATATTCTTGGTGCTCTTGTGGAAGAATATAACAAGGCAAACATTAATGATAAGAATGCTCTTGCTACCAATACGCTTGCGTTCGTTGAAGACCGTTTACACTATGTGGTAAGAGAATTGGATTCAGTGGAAAGCCGCATCCAGCAGTATAAAACACAGAAGAACATCGTTGATATCGGTGAGCAGGGTCGCCAGTTCCTTCAGACTGTAGGAGCGAATGATCAGCGTGTAAGTGAACTGAATGTGCAGATGGCAGTTCTCGAGCAGGTTCAGCAATATGTAAACGCAAAAGGTGCTAAAGAAGGGATCGTTCCATCCACACTGGGTGTGAATGACCCAACACTTTCCCAGTTGCTGGAGAAATTATACAATGCAGAATCACAGTACGAGCGACTAAGGAAAACCACGGCAGAAAACAACCCGATACTGGTTACTTTAAATGAAGAGATCGCAAGGATCAAACCCAGTATCATGGAGAATATTTCTGCCCAGAAAAGAAACCTGGAAGCAAGTAAAAGAAATATATCTTCAACAAACCAGCAATATTCATCGATGCTGAGAACCATTCCTACCAAGGAAAGGGAATTGCTGGAGATCAGCAGACAGCAATCGATCAAAAATCATATTTATACTTTCCTTCTTCAGAAAAGAGAAGAAACTGCGCTGGCATATGCATCTACTGTAGCCGACAGCCGCTGGATCGATGAACCAAATTCATCAACCTCTCCTGTTAGTCCGAAGCGCCCGTTCATTTATACCATCGCGGTATTGTTCGGATTGGCGATCACCGTTTTGGTGATCCTCATCAGGGAGGTGTTGAACAGGAACATTCTTTTCCGTAAGGAAATCGAGGACCTCACTTCAGTTCCTATCATTGGTGAGATCGCATTTGATGGTTCTAAAGAATCCATTGTGATCGGAGAAGGAAACAGGAATTTTATCGCAGAACAGTTCAGGCAGCTTCGTACTTCACTGGGATACCTGGGTATCAATAACAGGAAGAAGAAGATCCTGATGACCTCTACCATTTCAGGGGAAGGAAAAAGTTTTGTGTGTGGAAACCTGGGTGTGAGCCTTGCGTTGACCGGTAAAAAAGTTGTACTGATAGAGCTCGACCTTCGCAAACCGAAGCTTGCCAATATGTTCAACATCGGAAGAGAAGTTGGTATCTCAAATTATTTCATCGGTGATAAAGAACCTGATGAGATCATTAAGAGACTGGATGTTCATCCGAATCTTTTCATCATTCCTTGCGGACCGATTCCTCCGAATCCTTCAGAGCTAATTCTGAATGGTAAGATGCAGGAGTTGCTGAATTACCTCGATACCATTTTTGATTATATCATTATTGATACGGCTCCGGTTAGTCCTGTAACTGACGCGTATATTCTTTCACCAATGTGTGATGCGACCCTTTACGTGGTTCGTCATGGATATACTCCGAAATCTTACGTTCAGATGCTGGATCATAACAATAAGGTTAAAGGACTTAAGAACCTTGCGATCGTATTCAATGGGGTGAAGTCTAGAGGTATTGGCCGTTACGATTACGGATACGGATATGGTCAGAGCTATGGCTACGGCTACGGTTACGAGGAAGGAAAATCGAACGGAAAGAAAAAGAAGAAGTCAATGTTGTCTTTCGCGAAGAAAGAATCATAGGCCAACCCGGAAAGAAAGGAAGTGAAAGGGCCGGCTGAAAAGACCGGCGGCAGGCAATGGTTCAGACCTTTGAGAGTTTTGGAAAGTGAAAGTGAAAGGTGGATATGGAAATAATACGGTGAATTTTAATCGCTCTGTGAGTGAGGTGGCGAAGCCATATAATAAACTGAAGGATTAAACCGAACATATAGGATACTTAGTTAATTTGAATCCTTAAAAATTGTTGATTTACCTGAATTGAACCTTATGCCTGAAAATGTTAATTGGTATGCAGTCTATACAAAACCTCGCTGGGAGAAGAAGGTAGCTGAACTCCTTGCTAGGAAAAAGATTGAGACCTATTGTCCGCTTAACCGGGTACACCGGCAGTGGAGCGACAGGAAGAAGATCATCCTGGAACCCCTTTTCACTTCCTATGTATTTGTCAGGATCTCCGATGCGGAACAGCTCGCTGTTCGTATGACCGATGGTGTTCTCAACTTTGTTTACTGGCTGGCAAAACCTGCCGTAATCAAGGATGAAGAGATCGATATCATCAAGAAGTTCCTGAATGACCACGACAATGTCCAGATCGAAAAAACACTGGTTAATGTAAACGACCATGTTCGTGTGATCAGCGGACCGCTGATGATGCGCGAGGGAAACGTTGTGGAGGTCAAACATAAAACGGTTAAGGTATCCCTGCCAACACTTGGCTACACACTGATTGCAGAGGTTGATAAACAGAACCTCGAAAAATTAAGTGATCCGGGCCAGTCGTACCAGGAGTACAAATCATAACCTTCCGGGGACAAGTTGAATGACCGCATTGAAAATTTCATGGGTGCGGCCTGCCCTCTTTATGTTAGTGCCCTGTCCTGTTAAACTATTTATTCATCATAATTACCTTTTAATAACTGCTCTCTTTCATGGAAAATAAGATATGTATCATCGGCCTCGGTTATGTTGGTTTACCACTTGCCGTAGCTTTCGCAAAAAAGTACCCTGTAGTTGGATTTGATATCAATGCCGGAAGAATTAAAGACCTTATGTCGGCGCATGACCACACCCTGGAGATCTCCGACGAGGAACTTAAGGAAGTAATCACTGAAGATATCAGCAAGAACGGATTGCTTTGTACGAATCAGCTCGACAAAATCAGTCACTGTAATTTCTTTGTAGTAACTGTTCCAACTCCTGTCGACAGGCACAATCGTCCTGATCTAACTCCACTGTACAAGGCGAGTGAAACAGTAGGTAAGGTGCTGAAGAAAGGTGACATCGTTGTATTTGAATCAACTGTTTACCCTGGTGTAACCGAAGAAGAATGTATCCCTGTAATTGAAAAAGTTTCAGGATTGAAATTCAACGTTGATTTCTTCGCAGGATATTCTCCTGAAAGAATCAATCCGGGAGATAAGGAACACACTGTTACCAAGATCAAAAAAGTAACTTCAGGTTCTACTCCGGAGATCGCAGAAAAAGTGGACAGTCTTTACCGCAGCGTGATCGTTGCCGGTACACATAAAGCTTCCTGCATTAAGGTTGCAGAGGCAGCAAAAGTTATTGAGAACGCACAGCGTGATATCAATATATCTTTCGTAAATGAACTTTCCAAGATCTTCAATAAACTGGGTATCGATACTCATGAAGTACTCGCTGCTGCAGGTACAAAATGGAACTTCCTTCCGTTCAAACCAGGATTGGTAGGCGGTCACTGTATCGGTGTGGATCCATACTACCTCGCACAAAAAGCACAGGAAGTAGGATACCATCCGGAGATCATCCTGGCAGGAAGAAGACTGAATGACAGCATGGGACCTTATGTAGCTGATGAAGTAATCAAACTGATGGTACGTAAAGGAATCCAGGTGGTAGGAAGTCGTGCACTCGTAATGGGATTCACTTTCAAAGAGAACTGTCCGGATGTAAGGAACACGAAAGTGATCGACATCGTTCAGCAACTCAAAGCCTATCATATCGGGGTAGATATTTATGACCCATGGGCAAACCCGAAAGAAGTGATGCATGAGTATGGTGTTGAATCAACAACAGAACTTCCTGCAGGTGCACAATACGATGCAGTGATCCTCGCGGTATCGCACAACGAATTCACTGTAGAGATGATCAAAAATCTTTGCAATGAGAAGTGTGTGATCTTCGATGTGAAAGCAAAACTGGACAAGGAAATGGTTGACGGCCGACTGTAAGCGATGTTCATTTGAAAAAGCATTTCAGAGATCATCATTAAAAGTTAACTGTCACAAAAGATGAACATGTACGAAAAGAAATATCATGATAAGGATCTGAGTAACCTGAGTTTCCTCGTAACAGGGGGCGCTGGTTTTATCGGATCGCACATTGTAGAATACCTGCTGAAACACAATGCCGGGAAAGTAAGAGTACTTGATAATCTTGCAACCGGTTCGAAAGAAAATATTGAACCTTTTCTTTCTAATCCTTCATTTGAATTTATCGACGGCGATATCAGGAATCTTGATACCTGCAAAAAAGCGGTTGAAGGAATTCAGTATGTAACACACCAGGCAGCATTAGGTTCTGTTCCAAGATCAATTAATGATCCGATCACAACAAATGATGTCAACATCAACGGATTTCTGAATATGCTGGTAGCATCGAAAGATGCAGGCGTTACGAGATTTGTGTATGCCGCAAGTTCAAGTACTTATGGCGACCATCCGGGTTTACCTAAAGTAGAAGACAGGATAGGGAAACCACTTTCTCCATATGCCGTTACCAAGTATGTGAATGAATTGTATGCAGATGTGTTTTCAAGAACCTATGGATTTCATACTGCAGGACTGCGTTACTTCAATGTATTCGGTCCGCGCCAGAACCCGCACGGGGCTTATGCTGCAGTGATTCCTTTGTTTATGAAAGCAGCACTCGAAGAACAGGATCCTGTGATCTTCGGTGATGGAGAACAATCGCGCGATTTCACTTTTGTTGAGAATGCAGTACAGGCAAACATGCGTGCACTGTTATCTGCAGATCTTGAAAAGCACGAAGTGTTCAACATTGCTGTAGGAGATATCACTACACTAAATGAAATCTGGTCTACCATCCGTGATCTGAGAAAGATCAATAACAACCCGACTTATAAAGAACCACGCAGAGGCGATGTTCGTTTTTCACAGGCAGATATTTCCAAGGCAAAAACTGTTCTTGGATATGATCCTGCATTCACTGTAAAAGACGGGCTCGTTATCAGTCTTGATTGGTACATGAAAGCTATGTCAGGTGTAACGCTTTAATGCATGCGTTGTACATAAAGAGAAATTCTTTTTGATACCGGCACGTTGCGAGCAAAGTTTTAATTTAAAAATTTCATTAACCGTAATTCATATGTTAGATCTTAACAACAAGAGTTTGCTGATCACCGGAGGAACCGGTTCACTGGGTAAAGCCCTTACAAAGCATATTCTTGACACCTGGCCCAATGTAAAACGTCTTGTAATTTATTCAAGAGACGAACAGAAACAATTCCAGATGGCGCAGGAATTTCCTGCACACAAATACCCGATGCTGCGTTTCTTTATCGGAGACGTGCGCGATTTCGATCGTTTGAAAAGAGCGATGAAAGGAATTCAGTATGTAATTCATGCTGCGGCGATGAAGCACGTTCCTATTGCGGAATACAACCCGATGGAATGTATCAAGACCAATATCATGGGTGCAGAAAATGTAGTGAATGCATGTCTTGAAACAGAAGTGGAAAGAGTAGTGGCATTATCAACTGATAAAGCAGCAGCTCCTATCAATTTATATGGTGCTACCAAACTTGCTTCTGATAAACTGTTTGTTGCTGCAAACAATATCAGGGGTTGGAAAGATATCAGCTTCTCCGTTGTTCGTTACGGTAACGTAATGGGATCTAACGGATCAGTAATTCCTTTCTTTCTGAATAAAAGAAAAGAAGGTGTACTGCCAATCACAGATGCAACCATGACCCGTTTCAATATTTCACTTCAGGGCGGTGTTGATATGGTATTGCATGCACTGGATACGGCATGGGGCGGTGAGATCTTCGTTCCGAAAATTCCTTCTTACAAGATCACCGATGTTGCGGAAGCAATCGGTCCTGAATGTGAGCATAAAGTGATCGGTATTCGTCCGGGTGAAAAGATCCACGAAGAAATGATCACTGAATCAGATTCTTTCTATACGTATGATCTCGGTAAATACTACGCGATCATTCCTTCACAGACAAGATGGAATGTAGATGAGTTTATCGCTCATTTCGGCGCAAAGAAAGTAGACTACGGATTTAAATATAATTCCGGTCAGAACGATGAGTGGGTGACTGTTGAAGAGTTAAGAGAACTGATCGTAGAACATGTTGACCCAACTTTTAAAGTAACATTAGATGAAACCAATACCGTACGGACGCCAGCATATAACGGATGAGGATATCCAGGCAGTCAACGAAGTGCTGAAAGGCGAGTACCTGACACAGGGACCAGCCATTAAAAAATTTGAAGATGAATTCGCAGAATATGTGAGTTCAAAATATGCAGTGGCAGTATCGAATGGTACGGCCGCTTTGCATTTGTGTGCACTTGCACTGGATGTTCAGCCCGGACAAAAAGTACTGACCACACCTATTACTTTCGCAGCATCCGCAAACTGTATCCGCTACTGTGGTGGTGAAGTGGAGTTTGTGGATATCGATCCTGCTACATATCTCATCGACTTAAATAAGGTAGAAGAGAAACTGAAGGCAGCAGCTCCCGGCACTTATGCAGGAATAGTTCCTGTTGATTTTGCAGGAAGACCGGTTGATCTGAAAAGACTCCGTTCCATTGCAGATGAATACGGACTCTGGATCATCGAAGATGCCTGTCACGCACCCGGTGGATTTCTTCCCGAAGAGCAAAGAGTGTATTGCGGATCCGGAAAATATGCGGACCTCGCAATCTTCTCTTTTCATCCGGTGAAACATATCGCCAGCGGTGAAGGTGGAATGATCACTACAAATAATGAAGAGTTGTATAACAAACTGATGATGCTGCGTACGCATGGTATCACCAGGGATGTTTCAAGATTTGCCAACGAACTTTCATGGGCTGCAGGTAATGCGGCAACCACTCCGGAAAATTTTCCCGGATGGTACATGGAAATGCAAACACTTGGATACAACTATCGTCTCACTGATTTCCAGGCAGCACTTGGGTCTTCTCAACTGAAAAGAGCAGATGCAGGATTGGAAAGAAGAGTGGAGATCGCAAAAACATATGAAGCTGCATTTACAGGACTGCCTTTTATTAAAGGACAATCCGGTTATGTGGAAGGACATGCCTATCACCTGTATGTAATTGAGGTTGATGACCGGTTAGGACTGTACAACTTCCTTCGTGAAAGAAAGATCTTTGCACAGGTACATTATATTCCTACACACCTGATGCCTTACTACCGTGATTTCGGATGGAAAGAAGGAGATATGCCACTCGCTGAAACTTATTACAGCAGGTGCTTAAGTCTTCCGATGTATCCGACACTCACGGAAGAAGAGCAACAATATGTTATTGATTCGATCAAAGAATTTTACGCGTAATGCCGTACACCATTATTGAAGTCGCCAACACACACGGCGGCAGTTTTGACTACCTGAATAAACTGGTGGATACCTATTCCGAATACCAGGGAAATGTTGGAATGAAATTTCAGCCATTGAAATATGATGAGATTGCAACGACCGATTTTCCATGGTACCAGACTTATGTCGAATTGTTTTTCTCCGAAGAACAATGGAAATCTGTGATTCAAAAAGCTTCAGAAACTAAAGAGATCTGGCTGGATCTGTTCGACAGTTATGGAGTAAAAATTCTTGAACAGAATCTTGAGCTGGTTACAGGGATCAAGTTCCAGGCTTCCGTTTTATACAACAGGGTATTGATACAAAACCTCAGTAAGGTTGACCTCAGCAATAAAAAACTGATCCTGAATATTTCTTCTTTTACGGTTGAAGAAATCAGGGAAGTGATTGAGCGGGTTCAAAGAATGCTGAAGCCAAAAGAAATTTTGCTGGAAGCAGGATTTCAATCTTACCCGACAAAGCTGGAAGATTCCGGACTGAACAAGATCAAAACACTGAAGGCAGAATTCAATAACAAACTGGTATTTGCAGATCACCTCGACGGTTCTACAGATGATGCGATCTGGTTTCCTGTGATGGCAGCATTACAGGGAGCTGATGTAATAGAAAAACATGTAATGCTTGAAAGAGCAGATACAAAATATGATCACTTCTCCAGTTTAACTCCTGAAAGATTTAAAGAGTTCTTTACTAAGTATCAATCGTATAGCGGACTAACCGACAAAGCTTTCATCAATGAAAGTGAACGCGACTATGTTGCTAAGTCGATTATGGTGCCGGTTGTAAAGGAACTGAAACCTGCGGGAACATTATTCGATCTTGATAAGGATCTTGTTTATAAGAGATCGGGTAAAGAAGGATTGAATGCAAAACTGGTGGAGGAACTCCAGGGTTCTTTCCATATGCTGCAGGTCGATAAACACCCGGGAGAAACTATTCGCAAGGAAGATTTCAAAAGGGCGAATATCGCAACGATCATTGCATGCAGGTTGAAGTCGAGCCGACTGAAACAAAAAGCATTGTTACCGATCGGAGATGTTCCATCTGTACAATACTGTATCAGAAGTGCGATGAAATTTTCGCATGTGAATTACACGGTATTGGCTAGTTCCACTGTGGAAGAAGATGCGCCGTTAAAGGATCATACATATGCTTCTTCCGTGATCTTTCATGCAGGTGATCCGGATGATGTGGTACAACGTTACCTTGATGTAACAAGAAAATATAAAATTGATGTAATCATTCGCGTAACTGCGGATATGCCTTTTATAGATAATGAGATCGCAGAGTTCCTGCTTAAGAAACATTTCTTATCAGGGGCAGATTATACCACTGCAAACAAAGCAGCAGTGGGTACCAATCTCGAGATCATCAATGTATCGGCACTGGAAAAAGTAAAAGAGTTTTTCCCGAGGGCTGATTACTCTGAATACATGACCTGGTACTTCCAGAACAATGCAGACTATTTCAAATTGAATTTTGTGGATCTTCCGGAAGAACTGGTAAGAAATTACAGGTTAACGCTGGATCACGATGAAGACCTGCAGATGTTCAATAAGATCACGGATCATTTTAAAGAACAGGGAAAAACACAATTCAGTCTGAAAGAAGTTTTCAAATACCTGGATGAAAATCCTGCTGTTGCGGAAATGAACCAGCATATTACTTTAAAGTATAAAACTGACCAGACGCTGATCGATACTTTGAATAAAGTAACAAAGATCCCTGCATGAGGATACTGATAAGTACTTTGGATAAAGTAACAATGATTTGCGCATGAGGATTGTCTTTCGGTGCGATGGAAGTGCGGCAATAGGATTTGGTCATGTAGTACGATGTATCGCACTGGCCGAAAAATTGAGTCCTGATTTTGAGATCGTTTTTTGTGCAGCTGATATTGATGATGCATTAAAGAACCTGGTTCCATCATCCTTTACTTTGATTGACATTGATAAAACCTTTGAGAGTTTTTCAGAGCACATCAAGGAGACAGACATTGTTATTTTGGATGGATATCATTTCGATGATGAGTTCAGAAAAAATGTTTCTGAAAAAGCAGGTGCTTCCGTAATGATTGATGACCTGATGACCGGAATCTTTCCGTTCGATATGATTATCAATGCTTCTCCACTTGCAAAGCCTTCCGATTACCAGGCAGCTGTTGATACAAGGTTTTGTATCGGGATGGAATATGCATTGCTCAGGAAATGTTTTCTTCAACAAACAGCTCCTGTTAAAAGAAAAGGCTGTCTGATTATTCTTGGAGGGTCTGATGTTTTCGGATTGAGTCCTTTATTCATTGATAAGGTTTTAAAAGCAGGTCAGGCTGTTGGGATTGTACTTACTGCCTCGTTTTCAAAGAAGAATGAGGAAGTGATCAGAAATTATGATGGTATCCAGGTATACAAAGATCTTTCCGGAGAGGAAATGGTTACAATCATGGATAATTATGAATATGCGGTTGTACCATCCAGCGGACTTCTACTGGAAGCAGTAAAAAGAAAGCTGAAAGTGATTTTCGGATACTATGCCGAAAACCAGCTGGGTTATTATCATTTTTTCAGGGAAGCAGGAATTGGTCACCCAATTGGTGATATGCGTGTCAGTGCGAATTTTAGCATGAACAATATTTTTGCAGAAGATTTCAATGAAGAAGAAATTCTTTCCATAAGTAAAAACATAGCTTCTGCAGATTATCTTAAAATATTCAGGGAACTCGCTGACAGAAAGATCCAGAATTAAATTACGCAAGTCTGAACTACGAACGCGCTGATTGAAAAATGCGGTCTTAATCTTCGCAAAGCTCAACTATGAACACGCTGATTGAAAAATACGGTCTTAAGCTTCGCAATGCTGAACTAAGTGATGCGCTGCTTGTCTACAAATGGGCAACCGATCCGGCTGTTCGTGCAAATTCTATCACCCAGGATAAATTTTCTTTCGATAATCATATCAACTGGTATGAAAGAAAGATAGCTGCTGACAATTGCAGGTATTATATACTGGAATCATTTTGTCCGATCGGACAGATAAGACTGGATATCATAAATGATCATGTACTGATCAGTTTTTTAATTGATGAAGTTTTCCGTGGAATGGGATTCGGAAAAACAATTGTGGAAATGGGCATGAAAGAATTCGGTACAGCAAGATTTCATGCAGAAGTAAAAGAGAATAATATCCCTTCATTAAAAGTATTCCGGGGACTGGGTTATGCCGAAAAAGAAACCGGTGCATCACATCCCGACTTTAAACTATTTGTTTATGAAGAAAATTAATATAGGCGGTTTTGAAATTTCGGATGAATCTCCGGTATTCATCATTGCTGAATTATCAGCCAACCATAATGGAAGTCTTGAAACTGCGATCGAAACAATCCGTGCTGCAAAACGCACCGGAGCTGATGCCATCAAGTTCCAGACCTACACTGCGGATACCATTACACTGGATAGCCGTAAGGATGATTTTAAACTGAAACAGGGAACCATCTGGGATGGTAAGTTCCTGCACGATCTTTACCAGGAAGCATACACTCCTTGGGAATGGCACAAACAATTGTTTGATGCTGCGAAAGAAGAAGGACTGGTTTGTTTCTCTTCTCCATTCGATTTTACCGCAGTTGATCTGCTCGAAGAATTGAATGCACCTGCCTATAAGATTGCATCCTTCGAAATCACCGATATTCCTTTAATTGAATACGTTGCATCAAAAGGTAAACCGGTGATCATCTCAACAGGGATCGCTGAACTGGAAGACATCGAACTTGCACTGGATGCATGTAAGAGAATGGGAAATGAAGAAATCGTTCTGTTGAAATGTACTTCTTCCTATCCTGCACCAATTGATGAAGCAAACCTTACGATGATCCGCGATTTCAGAGAACGTTTCGGCGTTCATTCAGGATTATCTGATCATACAATGGGCAACACTGTTCCGATTGTATCTGTTGCAATGGGAGCGAAAGTGATTGAAAAACATTTTATCCTTGACCATAGCATCGGCGGACCTGATGCATCTTTCTCTTTGGATGAAAAGGAATTCACTGAATTGGTAAAAGCCGTTCGTGAAGCATCTTCTTCCATCGGACAGGTACAATATTCACTTACCGACAAACAGCGGAAGGGAAGAGATTTCAGTCGCTCATTGTATGTTAGTGAGAACATGACCGCAGGAGAAGTGATCAGTGAAAAGAACGTTCGTTCCGTTCGTCCGGGTTTCGGATTACATCCGCGTCACTATTCTTCCATCATCGGAAAGAAAGTGAATAAGGATCTTGAAAAAGGAACTGCTTTCAAACTTGATTTTATTGCTGAATAAACTTAGCTGTAGAATTTAGTTTCCAAAAAAAGCAAAACCTTCCGGATTGCTGAAGTTGTAAATGAAAGTTATTAAATGAAAGTCCTTATTCTCACAGATTCTTTATCGCTTCCAAGAAGTAAACCCGAGCAGGTTGATTATTACCATACCTGGCCAAGGTTGCTGGAAAAGAAAATTCCCGGAGAATATGTTTCCATTGGAATAGGAGGCGGTACGAGTACGGATATTTATAATCAATCTACCTATTACGAAGCGATCCACCCCGATGTGGTGATCGTCCAGTCAGGTATTGTTGATTGTGCCCCACGAGGGTATACAAAATTCGAATTGTCGCTTATCAGGAAATCTGCATTGAGCCGTTACCTGATGTTCAAAGTGGTGGGTGTAGATAAGATGCGCACTATGAGAAAAGTGACTTATACTCCGATTGGAAATTACCAGGCGAATGTAAAAAAGATGTGCAAACAGTTTTCCTATGCAAAACTTTGCTGGCTGGGAATTGCTCCTGCAAAAGATGTTTATGAAAAACAATTACCGGGGGTAACTGAAAATATAAAAAAATACAACCAGGCTCTTAAAGATCTGTCTGCAAGCGGCGGCTTTACGTATATACCAATGGATGAATTTCCGTTGGATGGATTCATGTCGGATCATCATCATTTCAATGAACTCGGTCATAACTGGGTGTCTGAAAAAATCAAGTCGGTATTGCAGGTTACTGCAGTTGAAGTATGAAAGAATTATTGTTAAGGGCAGGACAGGGATTAGTAAGGATCAGGAATTTTAAGATAGGATCTTTCGGAAAAGTGCTGGTGCGTTATGCATCCTCACAACTTGCTTCCAATTTTCTCCGGATGATCTCCGGGTTTTTGGTGGTACGATTGGTTGACCCGGTTCAATACGGTCAGTTTTCCGGTATCGGTGTATATATGGGATACATCCTGTTGGGGCCCGGTGGAATTCTGAATGGACTAAGCCGCGAATTGCCATTCGAAATAGGAAGAGGTGACAAGGACCAGGCAATTGCTTATGCAAATTCGGTAAACGTACTAACCTTCGTGATTGGAATAATTGCAAGTACGATTTTCCTTGGCATTGGTATTTACAAATTGATCATCGGAGAAAATACTCCCGGACTGATTTTCATCAGTTACGCTATTCCTTCATTTTTATACCTCTACAACAAACAATTCCTGCCGATCCTTTATAGAACAAATAAGGATTTCGACAGCTTGTCAAAACAAAATATTCTTACAGGAATAGGGAATCTTCTATCAGTTGGTTTTGTGTGGATCTGGGGTATCTGGGGACTTTGTTTCAGACAGATTTTCATCTTTGTATATGAGACCTGGCTGCTACATAAAAAGAAACCCTATGATATCAAGTTGAAGTACGAGAATCCACACTTCAAAAAACTATTCAAAACAGGATTTCCAATATTTCTTGCGGGTAATATCAATCCACTCGTAAGTACAGTAATGAATAACGTTCTGTTCACAGTCGGGGGCGCATTGAACTATGGCTTTTATGCACTCACCAGTATTGTGAATTCTGCAATTGGTATTATTCCAAATGCTTTTAGCCAGGTGATCTATCCGCGAATGGCGATCATGTATGGCGAAGGAAAATCACTTTCGCATATCGTGAAGGTGAATGTAAAACCGCTGTTCTTCCAGTTCGGTGTGTTGCTGGCAATGGGAATTGCAGGTGCATTGTTATTGCCGGTTTTTGTACCAATGATTCTTCCCAAGTATGTTCCGGGAATTCCTGCCGCACAATGGATGATGTTCTTTCCTGCAGTACAGGCATTCGGAAGTATTCTCAACATTTTCGGGATCATGAAAAACATGATGCCTTATATCATTGCAAATGTTGCAGGAGGATTGATCGCAATCGGTTATGCAGTTTTTACAACCAAAGTTTTCGGATTCAACCTGGTGTTCTTTCCGCAGGCATTGATCATCGGAAGATTCTTTCAGCAGGTGATCTCCTACGTGCAGTTATATTTTATTTTAAAGAAGGATAGAAATGAGCCAAGGACCTGAAGCAGGTAAATTATTTATTGCAGAAGAGAAACTCAACCAGCTGGTGTATGATAAGATGCCAATTGGCGGACTGTTGTCATTCACCTTCAACTATCTTCATAAAGGAGCATACCAGCAGGCAGTCTCAACAAAGCGACAGTTACTCTTAAAAATATTTGTTCGTTCACTTTCTCTCCCGAAATTCAAAGCCGGGAAAGCAAAAGTCTTTTATTATCGTTCAGGAGGCAGTCATCACCACAACCGGCTGCAGGAAGTGATAACTGAGAACTTTTCAGAAACGGATTATATGGTGTATGCGGCTGGAGGAAAAAACCAATTGGGGATTGTTCCCGGGGCAGCATCTTTTCTTGGAGTCTTGAAGTTCTGTTATGCAAACAAAGCAAAGATCCTGTCCATACTTCGTGAAGCAGGAATTCCGGAGCAGGTTTTGCCGAGTGTTTTTCTTGACCTTATTATTCAATTGAACAGGGCTGCAACCTGGAAAAAATATTTCTCTTTATCAAACACCATTAAACTCGTTGCGGGAGATTATGACCGCGGGAATGAATCATCCGCCGTATTCATCGCAGCGAAAGCATGTGGGATTAAAACTGTTGTAATTCAACATGGCGTTGTTAATCCACCATACGGATTTTTTCCGCTGATCGCTGATAAGGTTTGTGTATGGGGTGAGATCCAGGAATTGCAATTCAAAAAAATGAATACTGCTCAAACAAGAATTCTTGTAACGGGCACACCAATCATAGATCATAAGCAGAAGAATGCTGCAAGCAAAGAAGAGATCTCAGAAAAATATTCAATGGACAGCAACAAAAAGAACATTGTTCTTTGCGTCAATCCTATTCAGCCTCACCACAATCAAAAACTGATTGATGCATTCCTCGAAACAATGCAGTCGCTCGAACAGGACAGGTATACTTTCTTCCTGAAATTGCATCCTGCCCAAAAACCGGAACAATTTCCGGGACTGAAGGATTTTCCATCTTTAAAGATCTGGGATAAAAAAATCAGCAATGATGAATTCTTCAAGATCTGCGATGTATTGATCACTCACAATAGCGGCATCGCCAATGAAGCACTCTTCTTCGGAATTCCTGTTGGAATCCTTGATATACTTCCGATCTCTGCAGGGAACGGACTGGAACTGAATGAATACATGAATGTTCCTTTGCTGCAGTCGGCACAACAAATGACAGATTTTATTCAGCAGGTGAGTTCGAAAGAATTCAACTTGCAACAAAATATTGATATCTCCCGCTTCTATTATAAGACCGGGAGTGAAGCATCGAAAAATATTGGTACTGAACTTCAAAAACAACTTGTTTGAGTTACCTGATCAGCAAAACGTTGATTAACTAACCTGAACATCTAAAAACAACTTGTTTGAAAAAATTTTTACTTGACTGGTTTGAAAAAATGATGGCTGCAGTTCAACGCAGGGCTGTACTTCAGAAAGTAGAGCAGGGCGTTTTAATTGCAGGAAAACATACTTATGGTTTATCCAACCTGGTGATCGATGTATATAAGGGAAGTGAAGCAAAAGTGTATATCGGGAATTACTGTTCCATATCAAAGAATGTGCGGCTGATCACGGGTGGTATTCATCCGGTAGACTGGATCAGCACTTACCCCTTCCGGCAGATGTGGAAGATGGATGGTCGTTTAAAAGATGGGATGCCTTATACAAAAGGTGATATTCATATCGGTCACGATGTATGGATCGGAACAGATGTAACCATCATGTCGGGTGTAACCATCGGGAACGGTGCAGTGATAGCTGCCGGTTCTGTTGTTACACGGGATGTGCCTGCCTACGCATTGAGCGGAGGTATTCCTGCACGTTCCATTCGTTACCGTTTTGATGAAGAAACGATTGAAAGACTGCAGCGCATCGAATGGTGGAACTGGGAACCTGAACTGATCAAAAAGGAATTAATTCCTATGTCGACCGACGTAGAAGGATTCGTACTAAAATTCAGCAGGCCGGCATGAGCAAAATAGTATTGGTTTCCTACCGTCCCAGCGGGCAGCTCATTGCAAAAGGATTTGAAGCGAACGGTCAAAAACCGGTTTGCTTTTTTGCAGATATTCCATCTTTATTAATGAGATGGCCTTTTAATCTTTTCATTGAAAAGATCAAGGGTTATTTCTATAATAAAATGTTGCTGAAAGCCTTGCCATCCGTTAAGAAGGGCGATCTGCTTGTAATGGTTAAAGGAAATTTTCTGAGTGAAGCTCTCAGGAATAAAATTCAGTCGTTACCAGTAAAGAAGATTGCCATAACCCTGGATTCCCTGGATCGTGCACCAATGCAGAAAGATATCTGCAGTATTGCAGACCTCGTTGTATTGCAGGATAAGGGGGACCAAAAAAATGAGGTGGTAAAAGCTGCTTCCATTCATCTGCCACTTGGATTTGATGAACAGCTGTATAAACCATTGGATATTGTAAGAGATATTGATGTTTGCCTGGTGGGAAATTTTTATCCATCCACTTATGGCAAACGATTGGAACTGATTCATAAACTCGGTCAGCATCCATCCTTTTCAGGAAAAAAGATTTCAGTGATCGGAAGTAGTGGTGATGCAAATCTGAATGAATCATTGAAGAAATCCTATCCATCCATTTCATTTGAAGGGAAACTGAATTCAACCCAGATCAATAAAGTGCTGAACAGGACGAAAGTTGCTGTGAATATTCACCAGGATGATGGACTTGAACCCGTAAATCCCTGGTTGTTCATGATCGCAGGATCAGGAACTGCACAGGTAATTGATAAGAGAGAATACCTTAAAGATTTTTTTGAACCTGGTGAAGAAATCATCATGGAGAAGTTCGACAATATTCCGGATGCAATTCTTGATTTGCTGACAGACGATCATAAAAGAATTTTAATAGCAGACAGGTCGATGAAGCGCGCATTAAAAGATCATTCTTCCTCCAGCAGGGCAAGGATCATTCTTGAATATGCAGCACAGCTAAGTCAGGATAAAATATCGCAACAGTAAATTAAGAATGGCCCAGTTTTATATAAAGAGAAAAGAGGAAAAGGTTGATCAGCAGTCGCTCGACAAGGTTTTCGAAAACATGCAATTAAAGACTAGTTTCGATTTTGAATCGGAGCATTTCTTTATTAGGTATTACAGCCCCGTAAATTTAGAAAAGCCTTTATTTTATGCGGATAAGGATGGCAATACCATTATTTGTACCGGCACTTTTCTATATAAAGAGGAGAATTTCAACGGCAGTATCAAAACCTATTTACAGGACGTAAAAGGTGATAGGGTAGAAGCGGATAAAATCACCGGTCATTATATAATCGTTATGATTCTTTCCGGAAGGGTTATCATTCACAATGATGCTCTTGGATGCTTCAGGGTTTTTTCCAATAATAAAAATTCGGTGATCTCTTCTTCATTTCTTGCATGCTGGATGAGTGCTCTTTCGCCTCTGAAAGTAAACAGGAATGCACTGATCGAAAAAGTAGCAACCGGATTTATCACTGCGCCTGAAACACTGGTTGAAGAGATCAGTGATATTACTTACATCTCAATGGTTCAGGAAGGATTTCTCAAAAAACTTCCATTTGCAGTAGAGTTCAAGACAGGAAATAAATCTGTAGGTGAATTATCGGAAGACCTGGATAAGTATATGGACAGGATCTTCAAAGCCGCCTCCGGTAAAACAATTTCATTAGGAGTTTCCGGTGGATTTGATTCGAGGTTATTGCTTTCCCTGATATCTTCCTTTCCTGATAAATACCTCTTTACACATTGCACTAAAGGTGTTCACGGAAAAGAAAAGTCTATCGCAGAGAAACTGGTGAAGATTGAAGGAAAGGAACTCCACTGTATTGAAACGGAACATGCCGAGAAACTGCATACGATCGAAGCTGCCGGATTATTGCAGGACCTCGTTTATTATTATGATGGTCGTACCGCAAATAACTCCGGTGCTTTTTCAATGACCGGAACTTTTGATTACAACAGGCAACATTTGGATCATGCATTTATAGGTTTGAATGGAAAGGGTGGAGAAGTGTTGCGGAACTATTACCAGCTACCGGCAAAAAATCTTGATTTCCCTTCTTTTTTCAGGGATTCAGTTTGTTATGCCTCGCTTGATTCCGTTTTCTCAGCCTCAGATATAGAAAAACTCATCAGCCGTGTTTCCGGAAAAATTTCCGGCAGAATCGGAATGAGCAGCAATATTCTTCAGCCGGTTACTGTAAAAAGATATTACAGCGAAATCAGGCAGCCCGATTGCGAGGGAACCATTCTTTCGGCACACAACAAAATAGGTTACTACCTTGCACCGTTTCTTGACAGGAATCTGCTTAAATCTGCCTACTGCAGTTTGCAGTCGCAGGATCATGGAGTGGATTACCAGTCGAAACTGATCAATTTCCGTTCACCTGCGCTGGCGAAAGTTGTCAGTAAATATGGATTCGCGTTTACCGGTCTTCCCTTAAAACAGCGATTAAAACAGCTGTTGATCCGGACGACTCCTTTATCAATCAGGATCAAACGAAAACAACATGAATTCAATAAACTGAAAGCAAAAGGAGCAGCAGCCAGCGACCAGTGGATAGGTAATCTGCAGGAGGCATTTCCTGACATTAACTGGAAGGATACCCTTCATCATTATGCTCAGAGAAATGTCGTAAATTATTTGGGTTTCCTTTTCAGGGAAACGGAAGGCAAGTGGAAAAGTTAATAAGAGAGCGGGCCATTCAGAGGCCTGGAAATCTGAAAAGAGGTAACGGAACCAGTGAGTTTTAAATCAACAATTATGGACGAACGCATTTTAAATAGTCCCGGTTTTTTATTTGAAGAAGAAAATGCTTACAGCAGAAAAGGTCTGAATATTTTTTACCTTTTATTGTTTGTAGGTTTTTTTCTGTCCTTATATGGCCTTCAAAAATTTCCTTTATTGTTTTTCCTGAATAAGGCATGTGCAGGATTATTGATTGTAGTAAGTTTTTTATCAACCCAGAAGTTCTATACCTCAACAGTTTTGAAATGGTACGGGATCTTTATGGTTGTCGTCTTTCTTGCAGGTTCACTGGTAGCTACAAACCCGGAATCCCATGCTGATACCTTTTTTAAAATGGTTCAGCTCTTACTCATTCTAATAGCAATTTCACAGTTTTATATTTTCGCGGGAGACGTACGTTATTTTGCAGCCGGCATTGTGATCGTTGGCATATTGATGTGTTTTGTGGGACGTTTCCTGGATCCGGATATTGCATTCTCCGGAAAAATTGAACGATACAGTTCAATTACAAAAAACAGTAATGGTTTTGCATTCCAGTTACTCTTTTCTTCCGTTGCATCTTTGTATTTCTGGGATAGGGGTAAGCTGATGACTAAAGTGATCATTCTTGGATTACTTGCATTATTTCTTTATTACATATCCATTTCAGGTTCCAGGAAATCACTGGTAGCATTTGCTGTAGTGATCATGTCGTGGATCTTGTTTTCTTTCAAACTGAAAAAACAAATCAGCTATTTCTTTGCAATCTTTCTGGTAGGAGCCATTGCAGGTTCTTATTTATATACTTTACTGGAAGACACCGCGGTTTTCGTTCGTTTCTCACAACTGGAAGAAAACTCCGGCGGTACCGATATTCGTAAATCACTCTATGCAGAAGCTTACGAAGTTTTCCAGTCGAGCCCGGTAGTGGGGGTAGGGTTGAACAATTTCCGTGAATATTCCTATTCAGGATTGTATGCACACTCCAACTATATGGAAATTCTGGCAGATACCGGTATTATAGGTTTTATACTTTTCTTCACTTTATACCTGCGGATCTGGCTGAATTCAAACAAACTCAACAAACTGCACGATAACAAGGAGTCCGTACTTGCCTATACAGGATTATTTAAAACATCCCTGATCTTACTTGGAACAATCAGTTTGGGTGCGGTGATGTACGACAGTATTCCGCATTGGGTATTGTTGTTACTTCCTATTGTGGTTTATGAAAAGGAAAGGCTGACAGTTGCATCAGTAAGCGAAGAAGAATTTACACCTGAAGAGGAGGCTTTATTAAATGCAGAATAAAACAGGCAGGGAAATAGCTGTTATTTCCAGTGATTATATTAACGGCATCAGTATCTGGAACTCTCTGAAAAAATTAAATTTTACAGGTGAAGTTATTTTCCTAAATACTTCCGGTAGAAACATGGTGGGTTCCATCTGGCCAGGCGCAACAGTATTTGATTTTGTAAAAAAAGATCCGGTTGAGATCATTCCTTTTCTGGAGAAACTGGATGCAGCTGCAACCAAATATCTTTTTCTTACCAGCGAACTTTTCCATGGCGTTTTGCACCAGCATCGTGATCAGCTTCATTCCATGAATGTGATCGCATGGTTTGGAAACAGTGATCCTGATCTCATCCTTGATAAAGAAAAATTCTTATCACATCTTTCAAAAGTTACTTCAGTTCCGGTTCCTGAAAGTTATGGATTGAACGACCAGATGAAATTTCCCCTGATGATGAAATTCAGGAGATCTTTTTCGGGAGAAGAAAGAGCACCAAAACCGATTGTGATCAATTCAATTGAGGAACTCAATAAGAATCTGAATGGATTGAATGTTGAAGATCTTCAACTCCAGGAACTCTTAAGTTCCGAAGACAGCGATAACGTTTCGATCTGCGGATGGTACGATGAAGAGAAACAGGTTTTGTTCCAGACAAGGAAAGTGATCCAGCACCCGCCAAAAATAGGAAACGGAGATGTGGTGGAATTGCTCCCGCTTGATCCTGTACTTGCAGAACATGCAAAACAGGTTTGTAAAGCAGTTCAGTTCAACGGTCCATTTGAACTGGAGTTCATTAAAGAAAGAAATGGCAATCGTTATAAAGTCATCGAAATGAACCCGAGATTCTGGATGCAGCACGGGCTGATCGAAGAATTATCAGGTCATTATCTTGTTGCAAAATATATTGGTAAGGAACCTATCGCTCCGGTGAAGGATTTAAAATACTGGATCTATCCGATGGTCAGCATTTATAAAACCATGCTGATGAATTTTAAATACCTCCCATACCTGACGAAGTCGAAAGTGCACTGGCCGGTGAATGGTACCAGTGCAGCCAAATTTTTATTCAAACACTTGCTTTCAAAAATTTAAATAATTACTGCTGATGTCTCTTTCGAAAAATTTTAAGAAGCAGGTCAATTCATATCTCAGGAATTTCGTGGATCTCACCGACAGGGATATCAAAAAGCGGGAAGAGCTGAATGATGTTCATGATCAGAAATCATATCGGAATCCTGAATCTCCCTACCTGGTGGGTATTATAAATGATGTTCACCAGTATCATAGGTTCTTTGTGAAAGCAGCGCTGGAAATGAAGATCTCTTTTGATGTGATCGATATCCATCGCAACGACTGGTGGGATAAACTTCGTGCAGAGGATTATGATGGTTTTCTTATCTGGCCGAATGGAATGCGCGAATCCTTAAAGTCGGCATACGACAGTCGCGTTAAAATGATCGTTGATTACCTGAAGAAACCTGTGTATCCGGATTACTTGTCTATCTGGTTGTATGAAAATAAGATCAGAGGCCTCGACTGGTTAAGGGTAAACGAATTTCCGACCATTCCTACTTCTGTTTATTATTCAAAAGAGGAAGCAATGCAACACCTGAAAACAAATCAGTTGCCGGTGGTTTTTAAAACCAATCTCGGAGCTTCCGGTAAAGGTGTGTACATCGTAAAAACGGAAAGTGAATTCAGGAAACGTGTTCAGCAGTGTTTCAGTGTGGGATTGAAAAGTTATGGTGTAAGTCCTTACTCCGAATCCCGCGGGTATGCCTATATCCAGAAGTTCATTCCCGGAATGGAAGAGTGGAGAATGGTTCGGATTGGTGATGCCTTTTTCGGTCACAGGAAAATGGCGGATGAAAATTCCGGCAAACACTCCGGTACTTTGTTGAAAGGCTGGGAGAAACCTTCAGAAGAATTACTCGACCTGTTGTATGAAGTAACAGAGAGAGGCGGCTTCAGAAGTATGAATGTGGATATGTTCCGTGATCATGAAGGCAATATCTATATCAATGAATTGCATGCAGTGTGGGGACAAAGCACGGAACACCTGATGATCATCGACAATATTCCCGGAAGATATATCCGTGAAAACGGCAGATGGAAATTTGAAGAAGGAAGTTTTGTAAAAGGCCACAGTGGCATTGCACGGATCGAATATTTTTTGAAGCAGATCGGAAAATCTGAAAAGCAGTTATCGTAGGGTGTTGAACACCTCTATTTCCACAAATCAGATTAAATAAGCCTTTATTAATTGCGGCTATTTTCATGAACTTATTATTTATAGCGAATTCTTTTCCATCTCCCGATAAAAAGAATGCAGGACCTTTTAATCTTCGCGCGGTTCAGCACCTGCAGAAAGCGGGTATGAATGCGGAAGTATTTCATTTAAGATCCTGGTCGCCGGGAAAAAAACTTTCCAATACTTATATGCTGGATGGCGTAAAAGTTACGGCCATCTCACTTCCATATTATGTTGGTTTTAAACCTGGATTATTATCCTGGAACCTGTTGCTGTATAAAAAAATGCTGACAGCTTTATATGGTAAAAAGATCAGGGAAGGAAAGTTTGATGTGATCCATTCGGTAGGTGCCGGTCATGCAGGTATCATAGCTTCAGAGATTTCAAAGCAATTTAATATTCCGCATATTGCTCAGTGCATTGGATCGGATGTTAATATTATTCTTCCGGAGTTTTATAAGAATACCGGTGTAAAGGGTTGGGAAGATTATGTAAAAGTATTTGTGAGTAACAGCATCGAATTGAAGAATAAAGTGCTGGAACTTTACCCGAACGCTGATTCAAGGGTGATTTACAGGGGAGTCAATCTGAAAGAGTTTCATCCATCTGAAAATGGTCACTACAACGAAGAAGTAATTGTATCGTATATAGGAGGATTGTCGCCCAAGGAAACCAAACCATTCGGGATGGACCAGAAAGGCGGGATCACATTACTGAATGCATGGAAAAAATTCAGGGAAGCTAATCCTTTAGTGAAAGCTAAGTTGATGTTCGGCGGACCGAATGTGAAGGAAGAAATAGTGAATGGATTGCTTCAGAAAGAAGCAGAAGATTTAGGTGTTCAGGTTGTCGGACATATGGACCGGCAGGCAGTAGCAGACTTCTTCCGCAAGTCTGATATGGTGGTCATTCCGAGTATGTTCGAAGGCTTGCCAAATGTGGCTATGGAAGCAGCAGCTTCAGGGTGTGCGCTTGTAGGCACAAAGGTTGGCGGAATTCCGGAAGTCATCAGGGAAGAGAGAAACGGATTTTTGGTTGATAGAAAAAACGAGGACCAGCTTGCTGAAAAATTGCAAAAGATCATTCTTGATAAAGAGCTTTTGAATTCCTGTAAAATGGAAAGCAGGAAGTATATGGAAGAGAAGTTTGATTCGGCACAGTTCGCAGAAGGTTATATCAGTTTATACAGAGAGGTTACAAAATAATGACTAGAAAAAAGATCTGCCATTTCACGATCGTACACCGACTGGAAGATGAACGCATCTTTCATAAGGAATGTAAATCACTGGCAACAAAATATGATGTTACACTGGTATCCACTGCTACCTTCACGAAGGAGCACCAGGGTATCAATGTGGTTGGTATTGGTTTTCCGAAAGGAACCCTGAACAGGATTGGAAGAATATTTACAATCATTCCAAAACTGCTCAAACAAAAAGCGGATGTTTATCATTTTCATGATCCCGAACTGATCTTCACAGGATTCATTCTGAAAAAGATCTTCGGAAAAAAAGTGGTGTATGATGTTCATGAACATTATACTTCGAAGTTTTCGGGTAAGAATTTTGGAAAACTTCAGCCCTTTAAAAAGACGATCATAAAAGTCTGGAACAAACTTGAGATGTGGATGGGCAACAGTTTTGACCTTGCAGTCACCGCTGATAGTTTTACCCTCAGCCAGTTCACAAAAGTTCCGGCAATTTCCATCGGAAATTTCCCTCCGTTAAGTTTCATCAATGGTGTTCAACCCGGCGAAGGAAAAAAGGAGGAAGAAGAATTCAGGGTGGTATATGTTGGTACCATTCACGAACAGCGCGGATTAAGAAAAGCAGTAGAAGCAATTGAAAAAGTGAAGTACCCGAATGTGAAACTGCATATCATCGGGGATTGCAAATATCCCGAGCTGACAGAACTCTTCAATAAAAGTGAGCGTACTGTTTTCCATGGTCGAGTTCCATGGGAAGTACTGAATAAAGAATTAAAGAAATGTCATGTAGGACTTGCACTGTTACAACCGGTTCCGCAGTTTACTTATTGTCCCGGTGAAAACGTTGTAAAGCTATTCGAATATGCAGGCATGGGAATCCCTTACCTGATCTCGAATTTCCCGCGTCTTTCTGAATTTGTGAATGAGAATGGGGGAGGGTTACTGGTAGATCCGACAGATACGGATGAGATCGCCCGTAAGATCGAATTGTTGTACGAAGATAAAGAGTTGTATAAGCGATTGAGTACTGAAGGAATTGAAATGGTGAAGGATCGTTTTAACTGGGATGTGCAGGAATCCAAACTGATGAATGCATACGCAAAAATGTTAGGCTCATGAAGATCATCATCTCACACGATGTAGACCATCTCTTCCTCACCGAACATATAAAGGATACTTTTCTTCCCGGAAGTATTATCAGGACTTTCAAAAGTCTTACGAAATCTTCGATAGGAATCAAACAGGCTTTCCAGCGTTATTCCTATAAGGTTAACCGCGTGCAGGAACTTCATGAGTTCAATAAATCACATGGTGTAAAAGAGACTTTCTTTTTCGGTATGCGGAATGGACTGAATCTTTCCTATAATTATCAAAAGGCATTTCCGCTGATCAGATACCTGGTGAATGAAAATGTGCTGGTGGGGTTACATGGACAGGGATATAATAACATCGATCTGTTAAGGGAAGAAAAGGAAAGGATCCTGCAGGCGTTGCCCGCTGGTTATCCGCTTGGAATCAGGAATCACTACCTGCGCCAGGATGATAATACTTTGAACATTATGAGTCAGCTTGATTTCAGGTTTGATTCAACGGATTATTTTATTGAGCAACCGAGGATGATCGGAAAGATGTGGGAGATCCCGATCAGTGTGATGGATGCCGGTTTCATTTCTCATTTTAAAAATGATGCAGATGAACTCAAAACACGCACTGCTGAAAAGATCAATGAAGCCCTTGAAAAAGATCTTCCCTTCTTCGTTGTGAACTTTCATGATATCTTTTTCAATGAAGGATATCCTGATTTTTTATCGTGGTACAAATGGTTGATACCATACCTCGGGGAACGTTTTGAATTTATCAATTTTTCTGACGCAGTAACTGAATTGAATGCGCATACTGTACATCAGTAAATACACCATACTTCCGGAATACGGGGCTGCAACGAGACAATACTTTTTATCAAAAGGATTGAGTGACCGCGGCAATGAAGTGATGCTTATTGGTTCAAGATCTACATTGGGTAAAGTGCCCAAAGTGAATGGGCTCTTTCGTTCCAGCAAAACTTCACACCTTCAGCTGATAACGCTGAACGGCCCTGAAGTAACTGCAGGGTTTAACCTGAGAAGACTGAAAAGCTGGTACATTTTTGAACAACAGATTCTGAGATTCAGAAAATATATAAAGGAATTCAAACCCGAAGTGGTGGTGGTTTCTTCTTTATCCATCATGACTTTTCTTTCGGGAGTATTTCTGAAAAGATGGCTGAAGATCCCGCTGGTAGTTGAAGTGAGGGATATTTATCCGCTTACCTTAATTGAAGTGGGAGGCTACAAAAAAAATCATCCGGCAGTAAAGTTTTTAGGTTGGGTGGAGAAGTTCGGATATAAAAATGCCGACCTGATCATGAGTACGCTTCCGAATGCCAAAGAGCATGTGGCTTCAGTAATTAAAAAACCGTTTAAGTTCAAATGGTTGCCGATGGGGGTTGATCCTGCTTATTTTGATCAGCCTGCCGGATCCTTTCCGGAGTTCAGAAAAGAAGGCGAGTTCTGGATCGGTTATGCAGGAACGCTTGGTGTGGCTAATGCACTTGATACACTTTTTGAAACTGCAGTGGAACTGGAATCAAGCCATCCGCAGATCAAATTCGGAATTATCGGCGACGGTCCTTTAAAAGCGTCCTTCCAGGCGAAGTATGGTCATCTGAAGAATCTCGTCTTTTTTGATGCAGTTCCGAAAGTAGCACTCCAGGATTTTCTGACGAAAATGCATGTGCTTGTCAATACCTGGCTCGATAAGCCTATCTACCGTTTCGGGATCAGTCCCAATAAATGGATCGATTATATGTTATCAGGCCGCCCGATCCTCGTGGCATTCAGCGGTTTCCCCTGTATTGTGGATGAAGCAGGCTGCGGTAAGTTTGTTCCTGCTGAAAACAAATCGGCCCTCAAACAAGGAATTTTAGATTTCTTTGCGATGGAAAAGCCGGAACTCGACGAAATGGGTGAGAAGGGTAAAAAGTATCTTCTTGAACAACTGGATTACAGGATTCTTTCTGAGCAATTGGAAGAGACTTTATCCCGTTTAACAAATAAAACAAAAACGTTCGTTAATGAATAAGATCAGATTTGCCGTAGTTGGCTGTGGCGCAATCGGCAAACGCCATGCACATATGGTGCTGGGTACCCCCAATGCAGAACTCGTAGCTTTAGTTGACCCGGTTCCGGGTAAGCTGAATGGATTCGATGCTCTCCAGCCTTATCCGTTGTTCTCAACCATCGAAGAATTCTTCGCATCAGGAATCGAAGCTGATGTCGTTAATATCTGTACGCCTAACGGATTGCACGCTCCACTCGCGATCAAAGCCCTGAAAAAAGGCTTTAACGTGGTGATCGAAAAACCAATGGCACTCTCTAAAAAAGATTGTGAGGATGTGATCTTCACCGCACTGCAGATGTCACGCCAGGTGTTCGTTGTTAAACAGAACCGTTACAGTCCGCCATCAAAATGGCTGAAAGAAGTGGTGAGCGAAAAGATCATCGGCGAAGTGTTGATGGTACAGGTGAACTGTTACTGGAACCGCGACGACCGCTACTACACTCCGGGTAACTGGAAGGGTACTTTAAGTCTTGACGGAGGTGCTCTCTTTACACAGTTCTCTCACTTCATCGATATCATGTACTGGGTATTCGGCGATGTGAAAAACATCCGCAGCACATTTGCAAACTTCACTCACCAGCAGAATACTGAATTTGAAGATTCAGGATTTGTACAATTCGAATTTGTAAACGGCGGGATGGGTTGTATCAATTTCTCTACCGCGATCTGGGATACCAATATGGAATCTTCGATCACTGTAATGGGAACCAAAGGTTCGATTAAAGTGGGCGGACAATACATGAACGAAATAGAATACTGTCATGTAGAGAACTACGAAAAACCGGTTCTTCCTCCAACGAATCCACCGAACGATTACGGTCCTTTCAAAGGAAGTGCTGCGAACCATCACTACGTGATCGAGAACGTGATCAATACACTGAACGGACAGGATACCATCACTGCAAATGCACTGGAAGGTTTGAAAGTTGTGGAGATCATTGAACGAATTTATGAGTCAAGGAACATCGACCAGATCATGGGTAATAACAAATTAAAACTTGCAAACTAGTATGAATTATTACGCTCATGAAACTGCGGTTGTGGATGAGGGTTGTGAGATAGGAGATGGTACGAAGATCTGGCACTTTTCACACATCATGCCGGGTTGTAAGATCGGGGAGAAATGTAACATCGGACAGAACTGCGTAATTTCAAATGACGTGGTGCTCGGGAATAATGTAAAGATTCAGAACAATGTATCGGTGTATACTGGTGTAACCTGTGCTGATGATGTATTCCTCGGACCAAGCTGTGTATTTACGAATGTGACCAATCCGAGAAGTTCAGTGAACAGGAGAGGACAGTATTCAAAAACACATGTCGGAAAGGGAGCATCTATCGGTGCGAATGCAACCATTGTTTGCGGACACGATATTGGTGAATATGCTTTTATAGGAGCGGGTGCTGTTGTGACCAAGAACGTTCCTGCTTTTGCACTGCTGGTAGGAAATCCTGCACGGCAACTGGGCTGGATGAGTGAATACGGCCACAGGCTTGAGTTTGATAAGGAAGGTTTCGCAACCTGTCCGGAAAGTAACCAGCGTTATCAATTAAAAGAAGGAACAGTAACAAGGATCAGCTAGTATAATATATGTACAGAAACTTTTTCAAGCAGGTGATTGATGTTACCATCAGCCTGCTTGTTTTTATTTTATTGCTACCCGTATTTTTGATTGTCACCATTTTGCTGGCAATCGCAAATAATGGGAAACCATTTTTCTTTCAGCGAAGACCAGGGAAAAATGAAAGGATCTTCAAAGTGATCAAGTTCAAAACAATGAACGATCGCAGGGATAAGAATGGAGAATTATTGCCGGATGCGGATCGTTTGACTGCAGTCGGTAAATTTGTACGGAAAACTTCCCTGGATGAAATCCCCCAGCTCCTCAATGTGATCAAAGGGGATATGAGTCTGGTTGGTCCAAGACCCCTGCTGGTAGATTATCTTCCGCTGTACAATGCAGAACAGAAACGAAGGCATAACGTCCGGCCGGGAATTACCGGCTGGGCGCAGGTGAATGGAAGGAATGCGATCAGCTGGGAGAAGAAATTTCAGTATGATGTGTGGTACGTAGATAATATCAGCCTGTTGCTTGATATAAAGATCTGCTGGATGACCGTACAGAAAGTAATTAAAACCGAAGGGATCAGTTCTGCTACCTCTGCCACTATGGAAAGGTTTACTGGAAGCTGATTGAACAAAAGTTAGATTTACCTGAAGCTGATGATTGAACAAAAAATTGATCGAAATACAACACGTTTATTGATTGGACTGGTCATACTTTATTTGGTATTGATCTGTTACATCTCCCGTGAGCCGCGTGGTTCCGATCAGTACTGGAGTCTAGCCAATGTTGAACGGGTTACTGATTTCGATGGTGTTTTTAAAACCAATAATATTTTTCCTGCAGGAATGCCGGAAGACTTAAATGATCTTCCGCGGCCATGGGTTCAGAACCGTCCGGTTGTGTACCTTGTTACTTTCGTGAACATGTTGCTGCACAATGCACAAATCTCCTGGATCATCTGCAACTTTTTGTTCCTCGTACTTACGCTGCTGATCATGCAGCACATCATTAAAAGTTCACCGGTCTCAAAGAAGAATTTTCTCTTTTCTTCCATTCTGCTCTTTGTATTTCCATTAAATTTTTACCTCGTAATGCAGGCATTGCCGGAGCAATTCAACCAATTGCTGGTGATCGTACTTGTATATGTATTATTGATGGTAAAACATCCGGGCTGGCGGCCGGCCCTTGCAGCGGTCGTTGCAGGATTGCTGATGTACCAGCGCGATAATTATATTTTATTACTGTTCCTTATTCCGGTATATCTCTACATTTTTCACAGAAAACAATATGGACTGGTACAGGCAGTTTTGTTCATGGCCATCATGGGATTGCTGTATATCATCAAACCTTATATTCTTCCCGATCATACTATCAATCATATTTCTTCTTTATCCATCTTAAGTGAGGTTCGTCCGGGTAATCATAATATGATCAATTACCTGCATCCTGAGATCCCGCAAAAAAGTTTTCCGGAGATACTGAAGATCCTGGTTTCAAAAACACTGAATGCGCTCAGCAAACAATTCTCCATAAAAGGATCACAGGCCATATTCATGTATACCATGAATCTGCTATTGATCCCTTTCATTTTATTATTGTTCGGTTTTCGAAGACTCCCTGTTCTTAAAAAAAAAGTAGTTTTTCTTACCGCAATTTTTGTTGCAATTCATTTCGCCACCATTTTCATCTTTGAAAATCAATATCGCTTCTCTGCTACATTAATTCCTTTGCTGATCCTTTGCGGATCTTTTAAACTCAGGACGATTTCCATGTCGAAGATCTTTACCATCATCCCGATAGTGGTTTTGATACTTTGCATAGGTGCAGATGTTTTGATTGCGCGTTCCAATATACAGGAGGCTAAAGAAGATAAACTTACTTTGAAAGAATATCGTGCTATAAAAAGAGACGTCATAAAATCAAAACCGGTAATGGTGATGTGGACCGATGGAAAACAATTGCTTCCATCTTATGCATGGCTTCCTGATCCTGTTTATTATTTTCCGGCTGATGCAAACTTCTCAGAATTGAAAAAAGTTTCTGATAAACTGGATACGGATCTATACCTGGTAAAAAAGCCGGGATCATTCTACAGCCAGCTGCAGCCGCAGGTTCTTGAAGAAATTCCAATTGCCAGTCAGCCCAAAACAGTTTTACTGCGTATAAAAAGATAATGGAGATGAATATACTGATCACATCGGCCGGTCAAAGGGTTTCGCTTGTGCGTGCATTTCAGAAAGAATTAAAAACGTTATATCCTGACGCGAAAGTTTATACGGTCGACATGCAGCCGGAACTCAGTGCAGCATGTAATGTATCAGATAAATATTTTCGCGTCGACAGAGTTACTGCTCCAAACTATATCGCAGACCTTTTACAATTGTGCAGGAATGAAAATATCAAAATGATCATTCCAACTATTGATACTGAATTAAAAGTTTTGTCTGAAAATATAGAACAGTTCAGAAACGCTGGAATTTACTGCATCGTTTCTGATAATAAGTTTGTCAATGCCTGCAGAGACAAACGCCTGATCAATGAATTTTTTATAGAACATGGCATTGAGATCCCGAAAGCAATTGATAAGAACAACCCAACATTTCCATTATTCATCAAACCTTATGATGGAAGTCTGAGTGTGGATACTTATCTCATCAAAAGCAAAGAAGACCTCACGGAATATCATCTTACCAATCCTAAACTTATGTTCATGGAATATATGGGTAAGGAAGAGTATGATGAGTTTACGGTCGACATGTATTATGGTAAGGATCATAAGGTGAAATGTATTGTTCCCAGAAAAAGGATCTGGGTAAGGGCAGGTGAGATCAATAAAGGATTGACCTGTAAAAACTTTATCGTTGATTTATTGAAGGAAAAGCTGGCGTTTATAGAAGGTGCAGTCGGATGCCTCACAACGCAGGTATTTTCTTCGAAGGATGGACAGCAGGTGAGAGGGATAGAAATCAATCCAAGATTTGGGGGAGGTTATCCGTTGAGTTACCGCGCAGGGGCAAATTATCCTGCTTTCCTTATTAAGGAATACTACAATAATGAATCTGTATCGTATATGGAGAACTGGGAAGACAGGCTGTTGATGTTAAGGTATGACGACGAGGTTCTGGTCCATGATTATAAAAGTGCATAATTAATTAAGGATGCATCATAAAAGAAGAGTTAATTGATAAATGAAGTAGCATAAGGTTTACCTGCATTCTGAACATGACTATAAAAATTGACAAAAACAGTTTTTTCATTTTTGATCTTGATGATACCTTATTCAGGGAGATTGATTTTTTGAAATCGGCTTACAGGCAGATAGCAAGGAAGATCTCTGTAGAAGATGCTCATAATATATATGAGGAAATGTTTGGACTATACCAACAGAAAGAAAATGTGTTTGAATGGGTGATTTCCAAGTATGGGAATAAGATTCCGGAATTGACAAAGGAAACACTACTTGAGACGTATAGAAATCATATTCCTGAAATTATTTTAGCGGAAGATATCCGTTTGTTCCTTGAAAGGGTCCATAAGGAAGGAGCTGGTATGGGATTAATAACAGATGGAAGAAGTGTAACGCAGCGTAATAAGCTGAAAGCCTTGCAGGTGCTGGAATATTTTGATGATCTGATTATATCAGAAGAGTTCGGGACAGAGAAACCAAACCCTGAAAATTTTTTATATTTTGAAGAGAAGTATCCGGGTAAGAAATTTTATTTTTTTGGAGACAATACAATTAAAGATTTCGTAATGCCGGTTAAGTTAGGTTGGACCAGTATTTGTATAAAGGATGCAGGTGAAAATATTCACCGTCAAAATATTGATAGCCTGACAAAAGGAATATATATTGTAAATAGTTTTAAAGAAATCGTGCTGTTATAATTTGTGAAATAGATGAAGCCAAAAATTTACCTTTCTTCTCCGCACATGGGAGGCTCTGAAATCGGGTTTGTAAAAGAAGCGTTTGATACCAACTGGATTGCTCCGTTGGGACCAAATGTTGATGGCTTTGAAAAAGACCTTGAAAATCGTTTAGGTGAAAATGTTCATGTTGCGGCGCTAAGTTCCGGAACAGCTGCACTCCACCTTGCCTTGATACTTTTAGGTGTTCAGGCTGGTGATGAAGTAATTTGTCAGTCGTTGACATTCTCTGCATCTGCCAACCCGATCGCTTACCAGGGTGCAACACCTGTGTTTGTGGATAGTGAGGAAGATACCTGGAATATGTCTCCTGAGTTTCTTGAAATAGCTATTAAGGACAGAATTTTAAAAGGAAATAAACCGAAGGCGGTAATATTAGTCCATCTATATGGTATGCCGGCGAAGATCGATGAGATCGTTGAAATCTGTAACCGGTACCAGATTCCATTAATTGAAGATGCTGCCGAAGCCCTGGGTTCCACCTATAAGGGTCGTGCACTGGGAACATTCGGAGAATTAAGCATTCTTTCTTTCAATGGAAACAAGATCATTACAACCTCCGGGGGAGGTGCACTCGTATCTAAGAATGAAGAATTTATCCGGAAAGCCCGTTTCCTGGCAACACAGGCCAGGGATGCCGCTCCTCACTACCAGCATTCGCATATCGGGTATAACTACCGTATGAGTAATGTCAGTGCAGGAATTGGTCGCGGACAGATGGAGGTATTATCTTTGCGAGTTCAAAAAAGAAGAAGTATTTTTGAAGCATATAAAGAGTCCCTGAAAGAAATTGAGGCAATCAAATTCCCCAATGAACCAGGTTCTGATTACTACTCCAACAGGTGGCTGACTGCAGTACTTGTAGACGGAGATGTAACAAATGACGAAATCCGGATATCTCTTGAGAAGGAGAATATTGAATCAAGGCCCCTCTGGAAACCGATGCACATGCAGCCGGTTTTTGCAGGAACACCTTTTTACGGAGATGGAACCAGCGAACGATTGTTCAACAAAGGTCTCTGTTTACCATCCGGATCCAATCTCAGCGACGAAGAACTTTTTACCATTATCCAGGCAGTTAAGCAGGTGTGCAACCACGTTGCAGCTACTATATAATTGACCTTATCCAAATCCTTCGAATTTCTCCTGTCAGCCATAATTGGCTGGCGTTCCTATCCCTGTATCTTTTCGAATGCCCCTAATCTGTAGAGTGCGCTGAGCATTCCAATCCTATGTAGCCGAATTAATCATTAAGACTATTACTTATGGTTTTAAACGCTACTATGAAGCAATTACTGCAATCAAACAAAGCAGTTCCTAGATGGGTGATTTTGATTTTCGACATGTTGATCCTTGTTGGGTCATTCTCATTGTCCTATTTCATTATCAAACAATTTGAATTCCCGGAGATTCTCCGCGGACACTTCTTTATTTACACCAGCCTCTACGCAATTACGGCTTGTGCAGTGTTTTATGGAATGGGTATCCATACCGGATTGATCCGTTATTCCAATACGCACGACATGTTCCGGATCTTCTCTGCCGTTCTCGTGATCAGTCTTACCTACCCGGTAATGGTTCACTTCGTGGCAGTGAATATTTATGATATCCATACCCTTAATACACTTGCTGTACTGTTGGTGAACTTCTTTATCGCTTCCTCCCTGCTCATCATGTTCAGGACCGGCGTTAAAGGAATCTTCTATTACATTAAGAGAATTCATTCCGATTCAAAGATCAAAGTACTGATCTATGGTTCCGATAACAACGCGATATTGGTTAAGAAGGCTTTACAGTCTTCCAGCAAGGATAACTTCATCATTGTTGGTTTCATCGATACCGACCGTAATAAAGTCAACACCTATATCGAGCAGATCAAGGTTTACCACATGAACGACCTCAAGAAATTGAAGGAGAAGAGAAATGTGGAGAAGCTGATCCTGATGAATGAACAACTCGGAAGTGTTGAAAAACAGAAAGTGATCGACGAGTGCCTGATCAGCGGGATCAAGGTATTGACGGTTCCTCCTTCAGACCAGTGGATCTACGGAAGACTCAGTCTCCGCCAGATCCAGGACTTGAAGATCGAAGACCTTCTCCAGCGCGATCCGATCGTTCTGAGCAACAAGAATATTACGCATGAACTCAAAGGAAAGCGCGTCCTGATCACAGGTGCTGCAGGCTCCATCGGTTCTGAGATCGTTCGCCAGGTACTTCACTACCAGCCATCCATGGTTATTCTTTGTGACCAGGCAGAATCAAGCCTGCACGAGATCCAGCTGGAAATGGAAGAGAAGTTTCCAAAGGCTAATATCAAAACCTTTATATCAAGCATCCGCGATCTGAACAGGTTACAACTTCCTTTCAGGGATTACCAGCCACAGATCGTATTCCATGCTGCTGCATACAAACACGTTCCGATGATGGAAAACCACCCGGTGGAAGCCATCCTGACAAACGTGCTTGGTACCAAGAATGTAGCTGACCTGGCCGTTCTGTACAATGTTGAGAAATTTGTAATGATCTCAACCGATAAGGCAGTGAATCCTACCAACGTGATGGGAGCTTCCAAGCGTATCGCCGAAATGTATGTGCAGTCGCTGAACAATGCTCCTGAACTGATGCTGACCGATTCTTTGCTTGATATCATCAAGCCGGAGAATAACTATATGCTGAACAACCTGAGAAGTAACAATACCAGGTTCATCACTACAAGGTTCGGAAACGTATTGGATTCAAACGGATCAGTGATCCCAAGGTTCCGCGGGCAAATTCAGAAAGGCGGACCGGTAACTGTTACTCACCCGGAGATTACGCGTTACTTCATGACCATCCCTGAAGCAGTTCAGCTGGTACTGGAAGCAGGTTGTATGGGTAAAGGAGGAGAAATCTTCGTATTCGATATGGGATCTCCGGTAAAGATCATTGATCTCGCAAACAAAATGGTTCAGTTGGCAGGTATGACCCCCGGAAAAGATATTGATATTGTTTTCACAGGATTGAGACCCGGAGAGAAGTTGTATGAGGAGCTGTTGAACGAAAAAGAAACTACCATTCCTACTCACCACGAAAAGATCAAGATCGCTCAGGTGATGGAATGTTCTTTCAAAAAGATCAACAACGGAATTGAAGACCTGTCCATTCTTACCGAGCAGGATGACAGCTACATGCTGGTATCAAAAATGAAAGATTTGGTTCCGGAATTTGTAAGCAACAACTCCCTCTTCGAAGAGATTGATTCTATTCGTAAAGAAGAAAAGGAAATCCAGACTACCAAAAAAGTTGAGGCTTTGTCCTGATATTTATATTGAATGATTCAAAAAGACCCTGCCCATGGCGGGGTTTTTTTATGGCAGATATAAGAAGGCATTACTTATGAGAAGATATATCGATTCAGGTAAAAAAAGGGTAGGAGCTATCATTGCACTGTTATCATTCGAGCTGGTTACCGTTATTTTATTGTTTTTCCTTTCAATTATAGGTTTCGCTTACCTGGTGAACCGGGTGATCAGGTTAAAGGAAACCGGTTTTGATATGGCTGTGTTCAGTTTTATAAAGCCATTTATTTCTGATGGAATTACATCATTTATGGTGTTTATAACCTTTCTGGGAACACATACGTTCCTTATTCCCGCCAACCTGATTCTGATCGGCTATTTTCTGTTTATTAAAAAACACCGCTGGTATTCTATTAAGGTGCCTGTGGTTGCAATCGGCAGTGTAAGTATCATGCTTGGACTGAAATTGATTTTCAGCAGGTTGAGACCTACAGATCCCCTGCTCGCTGAAGTGAAAGGTTTTAGTTTTCCCAGTGGACATGCCATGTCGGCAATGACTTTCTATGGATTATTACTTTACCTGGTTTACAGGTATATCAAACATCCCGTTTTAAAATGGGGCCTTATTGTAGTGCTATCCCTGTTAATTCTTCTGATTGGATTGAGCCGGATTTACCTGAGGGTGCATTACCCAAGTGATGTGATTGCAGGGTTTTCGATGGGAGTGATCTGGCTGGTGATTGCCTTATGGTCGACCAAAAGAATTGAGAAGATGGTCAGGAAAGATCCCGGACTGAAGGAGCCATTAACTGACCCGCTTTCAAGCCCGGGAACCAAATAGAGATACTGATCTAAAAATTAATCGGGGATATCTCTGGAAAATTTAAGGTCCTATATCAAAGCATGTTCAAGTAAAATCTTTTCAAAAACATTTTTTATAAGCGAGCTTAAGCAGCAGCCTGCTCAGCAATCTCATTCATTGAGATCGACATGTGGCTTTCATCGTACACACATTCCCCATTTCTGATCATCAGCACCTGGGGTGATTCGTGAAATACGTCGAATTTTTCTGCGACTTCATTCGAAATATTGCGGTAGCTGATCAGGTCCAGGTAATAGAAATCTATATTTTCAGGAGCCTGTGCTTTCTCTAACCTGCTCTTGGCAACCGAGCTGATACTGCACCTGGTGCTGTGTTTGAAGATCACCTGTGTCTTCTCAAAAGACTTTTTTTTGATTTCTTCGAGCTGAGCCGTGTCGTTTAATATCTTCCAATCCATATTGCTGTATTTGAGGTCACAAAATTAAAAAAGGTTATCATATCAATGATAACCTTAACAAACCTCGTGCAAAATTCTATTTGGAATAACCTACATAACCTTTGGTCATTGCACACCCTTTCTGTGTGGTGCAGGAGCTGATGGTAACTACAGTAACAACTGCGATCATCAATACTAATAAAGTTTTCATTTTGTGCTGATTTAATTGAAGAATTTGTTTCCGGATCTTCAGCGGATAGTAATCCGGTAATTCAAGGGAAAGGATCGCAACGCAGTAAAAATAGTCAAAATCCTTTTACTTTACACCCCTAACGAATATTTATGAAGGTTCATTTTATAGCAATAGGAGGAAGTGTGATGCATCAGCTGGCAATTGCCCTCAGCAAAAAAGGTTATGTGGTTTCGGGAAGTGATGATGAGATCTTTGAACCTGCCCTTACCAATCTTAAAGAAGAGGGGATCCTTCCGGACTCAAATGGCTGGTTTCCAGCAAAAATTGAAAAAGATCTGGACGCTGTGATCCTGGGAATGCACGCAAGAGCCGATAATCCGGAATTGATTAAAGCACGCGAACTTGGATTGAAGATCTATTCCTTTCCGGAATATATTTACCAGGAAAGCCGGAATAAAAAAAGGTTAATTGTTGGAGGCAGTCATGGCAAAACCACCACTACGGCAATGATCATGCATGTGTTGAGATCCAATGACCAGGCGTTTGACTACCTGGTAGGAGCCCGCCTCGATGGCTTCGACCAATCTGTGAATCTTACGGATGCTCCATTGATCGTTTGCGAAGGAGACGAATACCCGGCAAGCACCCTGGAAAAAAGACCCAAATTTCATTTTCTCTTCCCGCACATTGCCATCCTGACCGGCATCGCCTGGGATCATATCAACGTTTTCCCGACTTTCGAAAATTACCTGGAGCAGTTTGTCATTTTTATTAATAAGATTGAAAAGGGTGGCGTGTTGATCTATAATGAAACCGATCCCGAACTAAATAGCCTTGTAAATTCAAACAGGCGGGATGACATCCGCTATATTCCCTATGGCATTCCCGAACATACCATCGAGTCAGGCAAAACAACGGTGACTTTCGACCAGGTTTCCAGCCGGTTGAAAGTATTCGGAAATCATAACCTGCTCAACCTGCACGCTGCCTATCTGGCACTGAAGGAAACAGGATTGTCTACAGAGCAGATCGTTTCTGCAATCGGAAGTTTTGCCGGCGCGTCCCGCAGACTGGAGTTGCTGGCTGAGACGCCCTCCGCAACCGTTTACCGGGACTTCGCACATGCTCCATCCAAATTAAGAGCAACCACACAGGCTGTGAAACTTCAGTTTCCTGATAGAAAACTGATCGCTGTGTTTGAACTGCATACCTATAGCAGCCTGAATGAAAAATTCATGCATGAATACAGGGATGCGCTGGAACTTGCAGATGAAGCTTTGGTATATTATTCTAAACATGCATTGGAAATTAAGCGACTCCCGGATCTTGATCCTCAGGTAATCAGGGACGGATTTAATAAAGAAGGATTATTGGTGATGAATAACCGGGAGGATTTATTAAAGTGGTTACATTCCAGGGAGTATGATAATTCCTGTCTTTTATTGATGAGTTCGGGTAATTATGATGGCATCGATGTCATTAAACTTGCCCCGGAATTGATAAACCCTTAAGCAGCTGAAACTATTTACTGATATTTGCAGCAATTCAAGAAACCCACCAATAAGTTGATGTTACAATTAAGCAGGCCGCTGGCAGTGATCGATCTGGAAACCACCGGGATAAATCTCAGCACCGACAGGATAGTAGAAATCGCGATCGTGAAGATCATGCCCGATGGGGAAAAGAAAGTAAAGCGTAAGCTGATCAATCCGGATATGCCCATTCCGCAGCAGTCTTCCGATGTTCATGGCATCACGAACGAAATGGTGAAAGATGCGCCAACCTTCAAACAGGTAGCAAACGAGATCAAACAGTTTATCGAAAACTGCGACCTTGGCGGATACAATTCCAACCGTTTCGATATTCCATTACTAACCGAAGAATTTCTTCGTTCAGGGATCACTATGGAATACAAGGGCGTACGCTTACTTGATGTTCAGAAGATCTTCCATATGATGGAGCAGCGGACATTATCCGCAGCCTATAAATTCTATTGCAATAAAACGCTGGAAGAAGCACACAGTGCAGAAGTTGACGCAAGTGCCACCCTCGAAGTATTGCAGGCGCAGGTAGAACGTTACCCGCAAATAGGAACAACGATCGAATCCATCCTTCAATGCGTTGGGGATGATAAGATCGTGGACTTTGCCCGCAGGATGGTATTTGAGAACGGTATCGAAATCTTCAACTTTGGAAAGTATAAAGGTCGCCCGGTTGCAGATGTGCTCAAAATGGAGCCTTCTTATTACGACTGGATGATGAAGGGAGATTTCCCCTTGCATACCAAACAAAAACTGACTGAAATTCTGAATCGTACTTTGTTAAAGAAGTAATCGCAATCAAAACCCGGATCATTCCATTGAGTCATTCAAAAGTGGTCAGGAAAGTTTTGTGGGAAAATCTAACATTTAACCTGTTCTAATTATATTATTTTCGCCCTTCAGCAAGCAGATTTGGAAAAGCTAGTTATAATACCAACTTACAACGAGAAGGAAAACATCAGCAACATCATCAAAGCCATCTTTGGCCTGCATGAGCAGTTTCACATTCTTGTTATCGACGATGGTTCCCCCGATGGAACAGCCGCTATAGTCAAAGAATTACAGCTGGAATATCCTCATTCACTTTATATCGAAGAGAGAAGAGGCAAGCTGGGGCTGGGTACCGCCTACATCCATGGTTTTAAATGGGCAGTATCAAGAGGATATAATTTTATCTTCGAAATGGATGCTGATTTCTCACACAATCCAAAAGACTTAAACCGCTTATATGCTGCCTGCAAAACAGGAGGTGCGGATGTCGCCATCGGTTCCAGGTATGTGAAAGGAGGCGGAACGATCAACTGGCCGAAAGACAGGATCATGCTTTCCAAAGGCGGTTCACTCTACACAAGGATCATCACCTGGATGCCTGTAAAAGATACCACCGCAGGTTTCATGTGTTATAAAAAAGAAGTACTGGAATCCATCAACCTGGATGAGATCCGTTTTCTGGGATATGCCTTCCAGATCGAAATGAAATTTGCTGCCTGGAAACTCGGCTTCAAAGTGAAGGAAGTTCCCATCATTTTTGAAGACCGCAAACTCGGTGTTTCAAAAATGCATAAAGGAATAATCAAGGAAGGTGTATTGGGTGTGCTCAAACTGAGATGGTACAGTCTCTTCAAGGATTATCATAACCGGGTTAAGAACCCTACTGAAGGATTTGATCATAAGTCCGGTAAAAAAAGCTCGAACTCCAGCCTTTCGGAAAAAGAACCGAACAGTAAGAAGGCCAGCTCTAAATAATCTTCATGAGAAAAGCCTTTCTTCAATTGCATACTTCAGTTTTCCTTGCCGGTTTCACAGGGATCCTGGGACGACTGATCACTTTAAATGAAGCCCTCCTCGTTTGGTACCGACTGATCCTGACCTGTATCGCTCTCTGGATAATGTATCTCCTTTCAAAAAAGAAGGATGCTGTTCCGGCAAAAGTCAGGTTCAGCATTTATGCAGTGGGTTTTATCGCGGCATTGCATTGGGTGACTTTCTATGGAAGCATTAAATATTCAAATGTATCGGTAGCACTCGTCTGTTTTTCGGCGATCGGATTTTTTACCGCGATCATGGAACCCATCATTTTACGAAAAAGACTGAATGTCGTTGAACTGTTTTTGGGATTGTTGACCATTGCAGGGATCTACATTATTTTTCATTTTGATCCTCAATATAAAACGGGAATTATCATCGGGTTGATATCAGCCTGGTTGTGCAGTCTCTTCCCGGTTTATAACAGGAGATTTTTAGAGACTTATGATGCCGAAACTGTAACCAGGCATGAATTAACGGGTGGTTTGTATTCATTGACTCTTTTACTTCCATTGTATCTCTGGATCTTTCCGTCAGAGAAACATTTTCCTTCATTAAGTGATTGGGGATGGTTATTGATTCTGAGTCTTTTTTGTACCGTACTTGCATTCAATTTAACGATGAATGCACTCAAAAAAATCTCTGCATTTACAGTGAATCTTTCCTTTAATCTAGAGCCTGTATACGGGATCATTTTAGCGTTCCTGATCTTCCGGGAAAATGAATATCTCTCCAATAATTTCTATTGGGGACTTGCACTCATTATGCTTTCTGTTGCCTTGCAGACATTACTAATCTACCGAAAATCAAGGTTGGAAAAGATGAAGCGGGTTGCATAACATTAATGCCATCAGAAAATGATGATCTGTATCAGTTCATGTACAAAAACTGAAAGTTTAAACCAGCGTTTCAAGCCACAACAGAAAATTACTTTTCTTATGCTGCAGGCGAACTTATATACCTTACCAATGTCCGCTTCGCAATTGGTAACAAGGTTTCATCCACCGGCAAAGCAATCTCCGATTCAATCGAATACACCGCAGGATTCGGAAAGTCTTTTCTTGTTTTGATCAGTTCTGATTTCAACGCTTCATAAGTATTGACAATTGATCGCTGTCTTGTTTCCAGGAACTGCGTTTTCATCGAGCGGTACTTTTCATCCTGTTTGGTGAAAATGCTCATCCTGTAATGATAAACTCGTGTTGCACGCTGGTTTGGAAGCGATAAAAAGAAGTAACCTTCCTGTACATCCAGCGGGATCAAACCCACGGGTACGATGGTGATCATTTCTTCCACGCGTTCATAGATCTCCGTTCCATTGGTGATTGTTTTTTTGATGCGGCTTTCCGCATAGTGAATGATATCTTCCAGTTCTTTCATCAGTTCATCATCCTCGATCATTTGCTCATAAAGCAACTGAAGTTTCTCCAGCTGGACACCGTTAAATTTTTTTGGAAATTGTTCCTGCAGATACCGTTTGTTATCCCTGAATGCGATCAGGTTATTGTAATGAAAGATAATGTCTGAGAGCTGCGGGTAGAGTTTGAATTCCGTAAAGTATTTATTTACTTCCTGGAGATAGGAGAGCAGTGTATACTTTTTCATTTCGAAATCAATGTATCCGTCTGCGAACCAGGTTTCCGATAGAGACTTCATATCAATGGATTGAGGTAAAAACTAAAAATTCATTTCTTCTATAATTTAAAATAAAAAAAGGATTGCTGTTATGCAATCCCTGTTAAAAATATGAAGTGGGAAATATTGAATTCGGGAAACGTTTCGGCTTAATCGATCTTTTTTCTGACCGATTAAAACTTCCCGTTCTTAAAACTCCCTGTTCGGATTGAAATTCTCCAATTCCTTTGCAACCGCGTTCAGGAAAGTTGAGCCCAATGCACCATCGATGATCCTGTGATCATAACTCATCGACAAATACATCATATGCCTGATCGCAATTGAATCACCCTGCTCTGTTTCAATTACAACTGGTTTCTTTTTGATGGCACCTACTGCAAGTATCGCTACCTGTGGCTGGTTGATGATCGGTGTTCCCATGATGCTTCCAAATGATCCGACATTGGTCATAGTGAAAGTTCCGCCCGCAGTATCATCCGGCCTGAGTTTATTATTTCTCGCGGCATTTGCCATTCCGTTTACTTTCTTGGTCAAACCTACCAGGTTCAGTTGATCCGCATTTTTAATTACGGGAACAATCAGGTTTCCTGTTGGTAATGCAGTGGCCATTCCTATATTGATGTCCTTCCTGATAATTATTTTATCGCCATCTACACTACTGTTAAGCCATGGATATTTTTTAATACATTTTACGATCGCTTCAATAAAGAGCGGAGTAAAAGTGATCTTCTCATTCTCTCTTTTTTCGAATTCTTTTTTGATCCTGTCGCGCCATAATACCATGTTGGTTACATCTGCTTCTGAGAAGCTGGTAACATGTGCACTGGTATGTTTGCTGTCGGTCATATGTTTGGAGATCATCTTACGCATACGATCCATTTCAATGATCTCTACGTTTCCGCCATACTGTGCCGGAAGTGATGACTCCTCTTTTCTTTCCGGTTGCGGTGCTGCTTTTTGAATCTCCCGTGAGGAGGTATCGGATGGTGCAGTACCTGGTTGTGCCGGTACATTTCCCTGCGGACGACCGGATGCATTGCTTCGGTCTTCAACATACTGAAGAATATCTTTCTTGGTAACTCTTCCATCGTTTCCGCTTCCCGGGATTGTTTCGAGTTCACTCATCGATACATTTTCACTTTGCGCGATATTCAATACCAATGGAGAATAAAAGCGGCTGCCGGTGGATGCAGGTTTTGATACGTTTCCGGTTGAAGTAGTAGAAGAAGTGGAAGAACCATAATTTCCGGAATTTCCTGCAGAGCCCTGTTGTGCAGATGGCTGTTCAAATCTTTGCTGAGTCGTTGGAATATTTTCTGCCGGAATGATCTCCTGCTTCTGAGGCTGGTCGTCATGCATTTTATATGCTGACTCCTGGTTCGCACCTAAAGATGCTGCAGGACTCACTGATGCTTCTCCGGAAGTATTGATCCTTGCGATCACGGCCCCAATCGGAACCACATCATTTTCCTGAAATAAAATTTCTTCAAGAACGCCCTCGGCAGTAGAAGGAACTTCACTGTCGACCTTATCTGTTGCAATGTCCAACACGGTTTCGTCCATCTTTACCATTTCTCCCGGGCGCTTATGCCAGCGAAGAATAGTCGCTTCCATGATACTTTCACCCAGTTTTGGCATTACAAGGTCTACAACAGCCATATTCAGTTTAAATTTATTGTAAGATAATCAGGCTTAATTAATTACTGCCCTTAAAACATCGTTAGATCGGCACAAATGTAATGATTTTGAAATTAGATATACTAACAGTTGTTAGTACTCTGTTTCAAGAACCAGTTTCCTCAACATATTCAATGCCTGGATGGAAGTCATTTCGATGTTCCTGGACCGGTCGAACCGGAAATTAAAATGCTGCGCTACAATCTTTTCTTTATTTCCAACTGCAACCCATACCAGACCGACAGGCTTTTCTTCTGTTCCTCCATCCGGACCCATAATCCCAGACACTGCAACAGCATAATCTGTTTTAAGTTTTTCCAGGGTTCCTGCTACCATTTGTTTTACGGTAGACTCACTTACTGCTCCTTCAGTTTGTAATGTATCCTCACTGACAGATAATACATTTTGCTTCACCTCATTTGCATAACTCACTACACCTCCCTGGTAAAAGGCCGAAGCCCCGGGATCCCTGGTCAATAAATGTGCGATGTACCCACCTGTGCAGCTTTCTGCAGTTCCAAGTGTAATTTTTTTTGATTTGAAAAGATCGGAAACAACCTGCGGCATGGTGTTATCCTTATCAGTTACCAGCCACTGTTCTACCAGGGTTTTTAATGTAGAAAACTCTTCCTCCAGTTGATGATTCAAATCATTACGGTTACTACCGGTGCCGGTTATACGTAAACGCACCATGCCGTAATTAGGCAGGTAAGCAAGTTTTAGATTTGAAGGCAGTTTTTCTTCCCATAATTGTATATGATCCGCAAGAAAGGATTCTCCGATCCCGGCAGTGAGCAGGGTTCTGTGCGAAATGATATTGCCCGGAAATCTTTCTTCAATTTTTGGAAGAATAGTATCGGTCATCATGCCTTTCATTTCATGTGGAACGCCAGGCATTGATACAAAAATTGTATTATTCTTTTCGAACCACATACCCGGTGCAGTTCCTCTTGCATTGTGGATCACCGTACATACAGATGGAACTTCTGCCTGTTTTTTATTCCGATCTGTGAATGGCCTGCGATAAATATTCACAAACAGGTTTTCGATATGAGCGAGTACTTTCTCATCCGTTATCAATTCACCTCCAAAATATTTACAAAGCAATGGTTTCGTGATGTCGTCTGCAGTCGGTCCCAGTCCGCCTGTAATCAGGATCACTTCAGCATCTTTACTTTCTTCATCCAGTGTTTGCCAGATCTCTTCCCATACATCACCGACTGAAACTCTTCTTCTTACCCAGATGCCGATCTTATTCAATTCCTGCGCGATCCATGCGCTGTTTGTATCTATAACCTGCCCGATCAGTAATTCATCGCCAATGGTTATTATGGTAGCTTTAACCGGAACCTGCATATCTTCTGATTTAAAATCCAGTAAATTGGCTGCAAAGTAAAGCAAGGCGAAGTATGAAAAAAGTTTGTTTGATAGCCCTGGTTTTGATGACAGCCCTGTTACAACAACCTTTTGCCCAGGATGTTGCAACCCGGATAAAAAAGCAGGTGGAACTTCTTCAGAAGGATCCGCAGATGAAGTATGCACTGACAGGATTATACATTACAGAGGAAAACGGAAAAGAAATCTATGCGTTGAATGCAGAAACCGGATTGGCAGCTGCCAGTACCCAAAAGATCTTCACCAGTATTGCAGCACTTGAAATACTCGGTCCGGATTTCACTTACACCACCACACTTGGTATTGAAGGCAAACTGAATGATCATACACTTGATGGAAACCTGGTGATCACTCCATCGGGGGATCCATCACTTGGTTCCGACAGGTGGAATTTCACCAACGAAAAATCAATCCTTAACCGCTGGACAACCGCTTTAAAAAACAGGGGTATTTCAACTATTAACGGAGAAACAAAAATCATTACGAATTCATTCTCCAAACTCAGGTTTCCATCGGGTTGGATCTGGGAAGATGTTTCAAATTACTATGGCGCATCACATGGTGCACTCAACTGGAAAGAAAATCAATTTGATCTTTTATTTAATTCCGGAAATGCAGTGAATGAGGAAGTGAAATTATCAGGCATAAAACCGGCTTATCTGAATAGGATCAACATTAATTCTTCGGAATTACTTACTGGTTCCAAAGGTAGTGGTGACAATGCTTTTGCTTATATCATTCCTTTCTCCGATAACACTCTTATGATGAAAGGAACATTGCCTGCCGGTGAAAAGAATTTTTCTATCAGTGTTGCACATCCCGATATATCAAATTACCTGTCGGCTTCTTTAAAAAATCATCATTCAATTTATCCTTCTGAATATGCTGAAGCGGAAAATGTATCCGGGAATTATGAAGTGCTGGATGTATATAATTCTCCGGAACTCGACAGCCTCAATTTCTGGTTTCTTCGTAAAAGCATCAACTTGTATGGAGAAGCACTTTTTAAAACGATCGGTGCAAGAAAATACAAGATTCACTCCACTGAAAATGGTGTAAAAGCATTGCAGGATTTCTGGAAGACAAGAAACATAGAACCGGCAGCATTGAATGTTTTGGATGGAAGCGGATTGTCGCCACAGAACCGCGTGACCCCGGAGTCGCTTGTTATTGCCCTGAATTATGCAACCGGTAAACCTTTTTATAAATCCTTTTACAATGCTTTACCTGTAATAAACGGAATGAGAATGAAGAGCGGATCAATAGGCGGGGCAAGGGCTTATGCAGGTTATCATAAAAGTTCGAATGGTAAGACTTATACCTTTGCGATCATTGTAAATAATTACTATGGATCTTCTTCTGCAGTTGTAAGAAAGATGTTTGGTATCTTGGACCAGTTAAAATAAACTATGGCACAAAACTATAAGAACCACACAAGAGTTCATCCTTTCTATTATTTCGTAATGATTCTTTGCCTTATACTCATCATTGGTGCATTCAGGAATTTATTCCAGGTTGCAGAGGATCAGTTATACAATGCATCATTGATTTGTCTGGTAGCACTCATTCTTCCAATGATTCTCGTCATAGCAAGATTGTATGGATTGAAGAACCAGGACAGGGCAATCAGGGCTGAAGAAAAATTGCGCTATTTCATTCTTGCAGGAAAGCCAATGCCTTCTTCATTGAAGATGTCGCAGATCGTTGCACTTCGGTTTGCATCCGATGAAGAATATGTATCACTAGCAGAGCAGGCAATGAAAGAATCACTGACCGGCACACAGATCAAACAAAGAATTACAAACTGGAAGGCCGACTACAGGCGCGTTTAAAATAAAGCTATGTACACTACAGATGTTCAGGTAAGGGTAAGGTATGCGGAAACTGATACCATGGGAGTTGTTTACCATGGAAACTATGCACAGTATTTTGAAGTTGCCAGGGTTGAAGCAATGCGGACGCTTGGTATCTCCTACAGGGAAATGGAGGCAATGGGTATAATAATGCCCGTTGTGGAACTGCATACAAGATTCATCAGGCCTGCGAAATATGATGACCTGCTGACTATCAAAACATCGCTGAAAGAGTTTCCGGGGGAACACCGGATCGAGTTCCATCATGATATTTATAATGAAGCCGGCAAACACCTGACCATCGGTAAAGTGGTTCTGTATATTCTGAAAGCATCCACAATGGAAAGGACCTCAATTCCTGAAGAACTTGCTTCGAAACTGAGGCCCTTTTTTGAACTGACTGATTAATTTTTTGGAAGTCACTAACCAATTATTTTCCCAGCATACCATCAACACTTGCTTTACCGGGACCAACAAGCAGGATGGTAGAAAAGATCAGAATGAATAGTGCAGCGTGTTCGCCATCACCAAGAACATCCCAGTTATGTGCTTTTGCAAGCGCAACAAACATGGCAATAATTAATGGAATGGTCATAACACGTGAAAACAGTCCTACAAGCAGGAACAAGGCACAGAAAAATTCCGCGAAGATCGCAAGAGCCAGTGAAGCTGTGCTTCCTATACCAAGGAAGTTCATGAAATCACCTTTGTACTTTGCAAAATTGACGAGCTTGTTATAACCATGAGGAATCATCAGGGCACATGAACCAACTCTTAGCAGGAAAATTGCAATATTAAATGAGGCTGTGGTGTACTTCGTAGAAGTAAGTTTTCCCATAGAAGATATTTTTTCAAAATTAAGGATACAAAGAATACAACATACAATGATCTGTTAATCCTGAAGGTTTTCCACAGTTGTTTGGAACGACTTTTGGTTTAAGAGAAAATAATTAGAAACTTTACCCGTTACCCGGACTAAGATCAATACCATACAATGAAAAAAATCTTTTTGGTAAGTTCCCTTGTCAGTTGCTATTTTTTCGCCGATGCCCAGCAGACAAGATACCTGAGTGATCCAAACGGCACCTTTAACCAGGCCCGTGAATATTTTCAGAAAGAGCAATACAGTTTAGCCTATCCCTTATTGAAAGATCTGAATCTCTCGCTGAGAGAAACTGATCGCATCAACAAGTCGCTGAATTCTCAGGAGATCAGGTACTACACAATTGTGTGTGCTCTTAAGCAGAACGAAGAACGTGCTGCATTTGAAGCCCAGGAATTCATTGATCTTGAAGATAACGCACCCCGCGTTCAGATGATGGCTTACCACCTGGGTGATTATTATTTCAGGAACCAGGATTTTTCAAATGCTATCACTGCATTTGAATCAGTAGATGTTTCCAATCTCAGTAATGATGAGGTAGCCGATATGAAATTCAATCTCGGTTATTCCTATTTCACCGTTCAGCGTTTCGACCAGGCAAAGCCATTACTAAATGCAATCAGGTCGGACCAGAAAAATAAAAATTACATCCCTGCAAATTATTATTACGGGTACATCGCTTTTTACGATAAGAATTATTCTGATGCGCTGACTTCCTTCAGAGCGGTTGAGAATGATCCTGAATTCGGAAAGTTGGTGCCTTATTATATTGCGACCATCTTTTACACCAATAATGATAAGCAGAAAGCGCTTGATTACGCGAAACAGCGGGTAGATAAGGGCGGTCAGCATTATGAGAATGAAATGAAGCAGCTCGTTGGTCACGCATTATTCGAGCAGCAGAAATATGACCAGGCCATTCCATATCTTGAAGCATATATTAATAAAGCTGATAAGGTAAAGAGAGAAGACCTTTATGAATTGTCCTATTCCTATTATCAAACCGGCAAAACGGACCAGGCAATTCAGGGCTTTAAACAATTGGGTGGAAAAGAAGATTCGCTTGCTCAGAATGCAATGTATCTTTTAGGAGATGCTTATCTGAAAAAAGGAGAGAAGTCCAACGCAAGAAACGCATTTCAATTCTGTGCATCAAATAGCAGCAATGCAAAGCAAAAAGAGATTTCGTTATTCCATTATGCCAAACTTTCCTACGAATTAGGCTACCAGGATATTGCACTTTCTACTTTCCAGGAGTTTCTCACTACCTATCCGTCTTCAACTTATAAAAGTGAAGCAACCGAGTTGCTGGTTGGTGTTCTTGCAAACACCAATAATTATAAAGATGCATTGACGCTGATTGACAGCGTTGGTACAAACAGCCAGGTGGCAAGACAATTATATCCGCGAATTCTTGTAGGAAGAGCAACAGAGTTGATCAATGATGGAATGCTGATCACTGCAAATGAATTACTCACCAAAGCAGAGCAGCAACCTTCCAATCAATCCGTAAAACCTTATATCAATTTCTGGAAAGGCGAAGTTTCTTATCGCCTCAATAAAATTGATGATGCCATCAAATACTATTACGAGTATCTGAATTCAGGATTAACAGATGGTGAGGTAAATCCTACCAATGCACGCTACAATCTGGGATACGCTTATCTTAAAAAAGAAAACTATCGTCAGGCGCTTGGATTCTTTGAACAGGTGGTAAAAAATCCATCGATCAATGCAAATTCAGTACAGCAGGATGCTTATATCAGGATCGCTGATTGTCACTATATGAACCGCGATTTTAATCGCGCACTTGCGATGTATGATAAAGTACTGGATTACTCATGGCCGGCATCCGATTATGCCACCTTCCAGAAGGCAATGGTAGTGGGTGTTAACAGGTCGAAAGAAAAAATCACTTTACTGAATGCACTCAGCAGGAGGTATCCGCAATCAGCACTTATTCCGGATGCGAATATGGAAATTGCCAACACCTATCTTTCCAATGAAGAATTCCGTGAAGCAATTCCCTACCTTAAAAATGTGATCAATGATCCGAATGAATCCTTGAAACCACGAGCATTACTGAGATCGGGAATCGCTTATTATAACCTGGAAAATAACCAGGAAGCATTGAAACAATATACTAACCTGCTGAAACAGTATCCGAATTCACCGGAAGCACAGGAAGGACTGGAGAATGCAAGGGCAATATTTGTGGAAGAAGGGAAGACCGGCGACTATGTTGCGTTTGCCCGATCAATGGGACAGGAAGTAACAACAAGCCAGGAAGAGCAACTTGCGTACGAAGAAGCAGAAGTTCAGTTTAATAATGGAAACTTTCCTGCAGCAGCAAGAAAATTCGAAGAATACCTCAGCAAGTTTCCTGATGGAAAACACAGCATTGATGCGTTGTACTATAAGAGTGAAATTTATTCAAACCAGAAAGAGCTTCAGAAAGCTGTTGAGGGGTATGAATTACTCAGTGACAGGGTTCCGCATAAGTTTGGAGAGAAGTCATTGCTCCAGGCCGCACGCATCAACTTTTTTGATCTGAAGAATTATGAAAAGTCGGAGAAGTACTTTGGAAGACTGAAAGATTTTGCTTCCTCAGAAGAAACAAGGATGGAAGCGATGCGTGGATTGTTACGCAGTCAGTACCAATTGAGCAAGTGGAATGAAGCCGTTCCTAATGCACAGGAATTACTGAAACAAAAAGGTTCCGGTACAGATGATAAGATCCTTGCAGGAATGGTAGTCGGAAAATCACTACAGGAATCTAACCAGTGCGACCAGGCGATCACTCAATTCAGAAATGTTGCATCACTCAGTAAGGCAGCATACGGTGCAGAAGCAAGGTACAGGATCGCAGAATGTTACCTCACCCAAAACAAATTACAGGAAGCTGAAAAAGCAGCATTTGATGTGATCAACAAAGCAGGATCTTACGAAGAATGGATTACCAGATCCTATATTCTTCTGGGAGATGTTTATATGGGTCAGAAGGATTATTTCAATGCAAAAGCTACTTACCAGAGTGTTGTGGACAATGCAAAGATCGAAACTCTCAGAGTGGAAGCTTCTGAAAGATTGAAGACTGTTGCTGCTGAAGAAGCAAAGAACAGTAAAGTAGATAATCAGTAATCAGGAAATTAATAATTCAGGATTCAAACAGGTGACATGACAATTAAAGGAATTGCACTTACAGGATTTATATCAGCTGCCGCACTTGTATCTATGGCGCAGGACTCAACGAAAAAAAGAACGATCGATATCACATCTTCTTTCAAACCTGTATTGAGAGAAAGCTCAAAGCTGAACTTCAATGCGAATGCACCACTTCAGGATACCAGCAGGCCAAGACTGAACTATAACCTGCCATCAGAAAAATTATTATTTCCTTACCAGGCAGGAGAACTGAAGCCTCTGGCCTTCAGTCCGGATTCATCCACTGCATGGACAAAAAGTAATTACATAAAAGTCGGTATAGGAAATATTCATCAGCCACTAGTAAAAGCCGGATTCAGTTTCGGTGACGGAGAATATACTTTTCTGAACATTTTTGCGGATCACGTAAGCTCAAAAGGAAAATTACAATATCAGCAACACAGTGAAAGCAGGATAGGCGGAGCCATAACATATCGCACTCCAAAGAATCTTGAGTGGAATGGAAATATAGGGGTAACCAACAGCACTTATTATTTGTATGGTGGTGCGGATGATCTTCCTTTTACGAAAGACCAGTTAAGGCAACGCTTTCAATCAATTGATGCAAAAGTAGGATTGAGAAATATTGTTCCTACTGAATTCGGTCTGACCTACGAACCAAGCATAGCCATTTCTGCAATGGGCGATAGCAGGGATATCAAAGGAACAGAAACTAATATGATCGTAAATGCACCGGTGAAGAAAACCCTGGGTAAGACAACTGCATTTACCCTCGGTGTGATGGCAGATATTACGAATTACCGGAGAGAGAATATGGATAATATCAATAATAATATCATCCAGATCAAACCGAAACTTGAATTCAAAACGCCGAACTTTTATTTACAGGCAGGCATTTCTCCGTCCTGGGATAATGGAAACTTTTATATGCTTCCTAACCTGATGGCAGACATCATTACCAATGATCAGCGGCTTACACTTCAGGTGGGCTGGATCGGATATTTCAATAAAGGAACTTATCAGCGTTTTGCTGCAATCAATCCATGGCTTGCACAACCGGATTCCCTGTTGAATGATCGCGTGAATGAAATTTATGCAGGGTTTAAAGGATCCTCCGGAAATCACTTCAGTTATTCAGCAAAGATTGGTTTCCAGAAACATCATAACATCGGATTGTTTGTAAACAACCTGGTAGATGAAAAGGATTTTGAATTACGCTACGAACCTGAATTAACAGTGATCAATACCCACGCTGAAGCTCAGTATACTAGAGGTGAAGAGTTTAGTGCAAGGGCAACGCTCGACTGGAATAACTTCTCCAAGCAGGACAGGTATGCAGAACCATGGGGTTTGCTCCCGCTGGAACTCAGTACACAATTACGCTGGAGGGCATTTAAGGATCTCTATATCAGGGCTGAGCTGTGGGCGTTCGATGGAGCAAAATATTTCCGCAGTTCCAATATGGAAAGTTATAAAGGAGAAACAGGATTTGACCTGAATGCAGGAGCTGAATTCAGGCTTACAAAGAACCTCAACCTCTGGGCACAGTTCAATAATATCCTGAATAACAGGTATGAGCGCTGGAACCGTTACGAAGTATTTGGATTCAATGTGCTGGGTGGTGTCACCTATACATTTAACCAGAAATAAATTCAGCTATAGCAATAGAAACAGCGGTTTTTTTATTCAATAGAAATATTGTTGCTTCGCAGTGAAATCTGTGTCGATGTTTGAAGTACTCAACAGTTACCTTGTTCAAAATAAAAGTATCAGCATACCAGGGCTGGGAACCATCTATGTAGAGCGGATCCCTGCCCGTTATGATTTTGTGAACAGGTCGATACTTCCACCGGCTTACCAGTTTCGGTTCGATAAATATTTTGATGCTCCGGATAAAGAGTTTTTCACTTATCTCGCATCAGAAAAACAGATTGCCGATTTTGAAGCGATCAAGATCTACAATGAATGGGCATATGAATTCCGCAACAGGATCAGGGCAGAAGAAACCGTGACCTGGGATGGAGTAGGAGTACTGCAACAGGATCCATCCGGGGAAATTCATTTTGAACCCATCAATGACCTGAATGCAGACATCAACCCGGTACATGCTGAGAGAATCATAAGAACTGATGCAGCTCATACCATGCTGGTAGGTGATAAGGAAACTACTACCGTCCAAATGACCGAATACCTGCAGGAAGATGTTGCCTCCCGAAAGAAAACAGGTTGGATCATTGCGGCAGTCATTGCAGTGATTGCACTTTCAATTTTATTTATCCGTTTTTATTCCAAAGGGTTTAATATTGAATCCACTTCGAACGAACAAAGAATAGATATTCGCTGAAATTAAAGCCCATACATCCATTGCCTTCCAACATTCATTACCAGAACTGTCCGCTTTGCGGGTCCGCCAATATCCGTCACTACCTGCTTGCAAAAGACAATACCGTTACGCAACAGCAATTTCCAATCTGGCAATGCCTTGATTGTACAGGAATGTTTACACAGGATGTTCCGGATGAACAAAACATCGGAAGGTATTACAGGTCGGATGCCTATATCTCGCACACCAATACAAAGGAAGGACTGATCAATAGTTTATATCATCGTGTCAGGAATATTACTCTTGAACAAAAAAGAAAAACAATTTTTTCTGTTACCGGTCAGCGGAACGGATCATTACTTGATATTGGAGCGGGCGTAGGTGCCTTTGCGCATCATATGCAACAAAGTGGATGGGATGTCACAGCTCTTGAACCGGATGCTACCGCAAGAAATAATGCAAAACTTGAATTTGGAATTTCCTTGCAGGACCCTTCAAAACTTTTTCAATTACCTCCGTCATCCTTTGATGCAATAACGATGTGGCATGTCCTTGAACATGTTCACAGATTGCATGAATACATTGAGCAATGTAGATTGTTGCTTAAACCGAAAGGTGCACTGATCATTGCGGTTCCGAATTTCACTTCCAAAGATGCGCAGCATTACCAGCAGCACTGGGCAGCTTATGATGTACCACGACATCTGTATCATTTCTCACCCGATTCAATGAAGAAGCTGATGCTGAAACATGGAATGAGAGTAGAGAAGATGAAGCCTATGTGGTATGATAGTTTTTATGTGAGTCTGCTCAGTGAAAAATACCGGACAGGAAAGCAGAATCTTTTTAATGGGTTCAGAAATGGGTTGTCTTCAAACCTTACTGCATTCACAAAAAGAAGTATGGCGAGTTCGCTGGTTTATATTATCAGGAAAACCTGATCTCATACAACACCGGCCAGTTTTTACCGGTTACATAAATCTTTTTGGTTGCTGAATCATAAGCGATTCCATTCAGTGTCATATTTGAAAAATCGAGGTAGCGATGTTGCTGCTGCAACTGGTCCTGTACTTTTTTAAAATCAAGTTTACCAACCACTTTTCCATCCGCAGGATTGATCTTCAAGATATAGGGAGTCTGCCATTGATTGGCATAAATAAATCCATCGATATACTCCAGTTCATTCAGGTTTGGAACTGGTCCGTAATTATCTGTTACAGAAATTGTTTTTACCAGTTTAACGGTATCAGGCGTGTAATAAAACAGGTTGCTTGTTCCATCGCTTACAATCAGATTTTCTCCGTCATTCGTGATTCCCCAGCCTTCAGTTACATACGGGAACTCGCCAAGTTTTTTAAAGGTCAGCGCGTCATAAATGAATCCTTTTTTATTCTGCCAGGTAAGTTGATATAATTTATTATTAAAAATCGTTATTCCTTCTCCAAACATATCCGCGGGAAGAATCACTTTCTTATCAATTGCCCCGGTGGAAAGATTCAGGGGGCCGAGCCAGGAGGTTGTCGGCATTCCGGTACTTTCATATAAGTTTCCCTCATGAACAATCAGGCCCTGGGTAAAAGAAGAAGTATCGTGCGGAAATTCATTAACAACCTGGAACTGGATAGATGGAGTTGGAGGTATTGCCATGCCCTGGTCCTGGTCGGTATCTTCACAGGAAAACAGAATGACTGAAACAGAAAGAAGTGTAAATATGATTTTCTTCATGCCTTTAAAATAGGGTTCAAATGTACAAAGGGAAGACCTTAAGTAAATTTAATCCGGGAATTTTAAGAAGAAACTTTGAAGTTCAGGAAAAATTCACGTGCTTTACTGTGCTTATCGTTCTGATCATCACCACACAATATCGACAAACCTCCGGTGAATCTATTGATAGGCTTCTGAAAAAAATCTCTTATTATCCTTATTGTATTTTCAAATTAAGCGACCCCGTCCGGCATCATCGTATTATTCAATCCGAATGAAACCCGCTTCCACCGCCTATGTAGCACCAGCCATAAAATGCTGCTACCATGAGGATTACTCTATTGATTATCTGTATTTGCTTTAGCTGGATTAACGGTCACTCACAAAGAGATTGTTTAAGTCACGACTACCTGCAGGAACTGAAAAATTCTGATGCTGCTGCAAAAGAAAATATTCTTTCCCAGGAGAATTTTATTTATCGCCAGCTTAATAATCCCGACAAACTTTTATCTCCCATAGGAGCCAATGCTCCACAGCCGATGATCATCAGGATCCCGGTAGTTGTTCACGTATTATACAATCAGCCTTCGCAGAATATAAGCGATGCACAGATCAATGCACAGATCAGGATTCTGAACGAAGATTTCCGGAGACTAAATCCGGACGCAGCAGGAACACCTGCTGTATTTTCCAACTATGCAGCCGATTGTCAGTTCGAATTTTACCTGGCTAAAGTTGATCCGAATGGATTTGCTACCAACGGAATTATCAGGAAGAAAACGAACATTGGTGTATATGGTCTCGACGACCGGATCAAGTATAGTGTCAAAGGTGGCGATGATGCATGGGATGCAGCTGCATACCTGAATATCTGGGTAGGTAATCTTGCAGGAGGACTTGTCGGTTACTCAAGCCCGTTAGGAGGGCCGGCCGATAAAGATGGAGTGGTGATAAGGCATAATGCATTTGGTAAAGGCGGAACTGCACAGGCTCCTTTTAATAAGGGAAGAACTGCTACGCATGAGATTGGTCATTGGATGGGACTTCAACATATCTGGGGCGATATGTATTGCGGAGATGATGGAGTAGAAGATACACCCAAACAGCAGATGGCGAGCAGGGGTTGCCCGAGTGGTACTATCGCAAGTTGCAGCAATACGGGCAACATGTACATGAACTTTATGGATCTTACCAACGACGAGTGTATGAACATGTTTACAGTAGGTCAGAAAAGCCGGATGCGGGCTGCATTTGCGCCGGGTGGTCCCCGTTACAATATGTTGTTCTCTCATGCACTTGGAGAAGGAGCACCTCATCCAGCAGGGAATAAACCGGAGGTCAGCAATCCGGAAATTTCAGTCTCCGAGATTAAAATTTTCCCAAACCCCGTATCTGAAAAACTGGTGATCCTGAGTTCAGAAAATACAGGAAGCGAATTAATGGTAATGAACCAGTTTGGACAGGTTTTAAGAAGAATATCAGCCTTTACGGGTACCTATGAACTGGATGTAAAAAGTTTTACTCCGGGGTTATATATTATTACTGACAGCCGTAGAAGAAATGCTCTTCGATTTATAAAGCGATAACATCTAATTATCATAATCCTTATATTGTAGTTTCAAAACCAACTACTATGAGGCGATTTCTCGTTCCAACGGATTTTTCTGAAACTTCTAAAAACGCTGCGCACTACGCTGTTCAGCTGGCTTCTTCCGTACCAGGTTCGATGGTTATTCTTTACAATGTATTTGATAAAATACCTGCCGGATCCGATGGATCTCCGTTGAATATCGAAGACGATGACCGCAAGACAATTTTAAACCAGGCACTGAAAAATATGGAGATCGAACTCCATGAAGATTCTGATGTAAGAATCGAATACGTTGCTGAAATGGGATCTAATCTTGTTGAGTGTATGGCAAGATATGTAAGATACCAGGGCATTGATTTAGTGATAATGGGAATTACAGGTGCTACCCGCCTGGAACAGATCATGATCGGAAGCAACACACTGAATTTTGTAACTGAAGGTGTTTGCCCCGTTATCATCGTTCCGCCAAATGCTAAGTTTGAAAAGATCGAAAACGTTATGCTGCTCAGTGATTTCAAAAATGTTGAATTTACCACACCCGTTGCAGCCATCAAAGCAATTCTTGAAATGTTCAAACCTACACTTCATATCGTGAATGTGGATAGTGAACATTATGTTGAACTGACTGAAGAATACAGAGCAGAAAGAAACAAACTGGAAAGGATCTTCCAGGATTTCGATCCGCAGTTTTCATTTATCAGGCTGTATGATTTCCTAGATGCAATCAGTAGTATCACGCACGACAGAAATATTGACCTGTTGATCACAATACCCAGAAGTCATTCTTTCCTTAAAGGGTTATTCAAGCCAAGTCATACCAAGCGACTGGCTTACCACAGTCATGTTCCGTTACTTACCATTCACGGGTAGAATCCCATAAGAAAATGATATAAAATTTTATTTAAGTAAAAAGGACCTGCAATTGCGGGTCCTTTTCAATTAATTCTAAAGGTTCAGCTATTGCAGGTCCCTTTTGTATTAATGAGCAAAATGACTTTCGAAAACAATCAGAACAATTTTTCCTGCGGCGCTTTTACTCCTTTCATTCTTAAATACACGGTAGTCTGTCCGCGGTGATGTGTCTGGTGTTCGAATGCTTTGACAAATGCATCTCCCTTTGTTATTTTATTTCCGAATACATCAATTGATTCTGCAGAATTAGTGGCATTCATGGATTTCAATCCTTCAATTACAAAATCATAACTGTCCATAACCGCCTTCATGGTGGTCGCTTTTGATTGGTCTGCCTGCTTTTCAAGTTCTCCGAACTTTACCGGGCTGGCTTTTCCGCTTGCCATCGAGGATAATCCGTAATTGGCTTCAGCAAGATGTAACATCTGCTCAGAAAACGATCGCATTTCAGGAGTCGGTTTGAGGCTATACCCATCATCAGGCATTGCATCGAGGTATTCTTTGGTATATGCTTTGGCTCTTTCCCAGTCAGCAATCATTTTAGAATTGTCAGACTGTGAAAAGCCTGAGTTCATAATAAACAGCAGTGTCAGAAGAATTGATATCTTTCTCATAAGAAAAGTTTTGATGAAGAGAATTTACTTCTTTTATTTTCAACTTACAACTGCATTGGCAGGATGTAATAAAAAAAGCCGGCTCAATAGAGTGAGCCAGCTTTTGCAAAATTCAGTTTGAAAATATTCAACCTGGAAATATCTTCTTATTTTCTACCCATTTCCTTCAGGAAATTCACGTGTGATGCCACAGCATATCTTACGCGGGGATATTCAATATAATTGATTCCATAATCCTGGCATGCCTTGCGGATGATTTTGCTGATCGCAGGGTAGTGGATATGGGAGATCTTTGGAAAAAGGTGGTGTTCGATCTGGAAATTCAAACCTCCCACAAACCAGCATACAAATTTATTGTGGGTAGCGAAGTTTGCTGTGGTCTTGATCTGGTGAACAGCCCACTCATCTTCCAGTCGGCCGGTAACTTTATCAGGAACAGGGAAAGATGTATGTTCAACAGTGTGGGCAAGCTGGAATACGATACTGATTACAAATCCTGTAAGGAAAGTGATCAGCAAAAATCCAACAATCCATTGTGTAAAACCAACCATGATAATTGGAATTACAACAAATACTGCCATATTCAAAACCTTGGAAATCCAGAAAGTAATGTGATCTGAAAGACTCATTTTCTTTAAAGGAACAAGACCGATCTGTTTTTTAAAATACTTGCTGTAGTCCAACACAAAGATCCAAAGCAGGTAAAGGAGAGAATACAGGATCCAGAAATAAAGGTGCTGGTATTTATGGATCTTATACTTGGGCTGAGTTTCACTCATCCTCATAAAAGGCTGGATGTTGATATCATCATCATAACCATCCACATTGGTATAGGCGTGGTGAATAATGTTGTGCTTGTTGTTCCACATAAAACTGTTTCCGCCAAGCATATTCAGCGTCATCGCAGCTACCTTGTTGAGGGTTTTGTTTTCGCTGAAACTTCCGTGACCGCCATCGTGCATAACATTAAACCCGATACCGGCAATTACAAGACTCATCAATACACATTCAGTTATTGCCCATACTACAGGAGGAGTAAAGAAGACAAGGTGAATGTATAAACCAATAAAAGAAACCATCAGGATCGAAGCTTTCAGAAAAAGCTCCCAGTTTCCCGTGGGTTTTTTGCCTCTTTCGTCGAAGTAGGCATTAATTCTTCTTTTCAGTTCTGCGTGAAAAGATTCCTGTACGTTTGAAAATTTCGGAGTCGCCATTAATAAAACAAATTAAATACAAAATGAATCGCGAAGTTAGGGAAAAGAGCCTGCGTATGTTGTTAAAGACTTGCCTTTTTATCCTGATAAACGGCTGATTTTAATCAGGTTTCAACCTGGATCAGTGAATCAAGGGTTCTTATCCCGATCTTCTTTTCAGTGATAAATCCTTCCGCATATTTTACTCCGATTCGTTTTCCAAACATCCTGGCCCTTGCTATAACGCTATCGAGAAAATCGGGGGTTGATATATAGGTTGTAGCCTCTGTATCACCGTTCTGACCGCTGAAAAACTGTGTTCCATAGGCTTCTACCGATTTCATTCTCATCTCGAATACATCAGAAATGTCGATCAGCAGATCGGGTTCATGGTACCAGTCCTGGATATAATGAAGCACGTATTTCGGCCTCCATTTCTCCTGCTGTTGTCCATTGTCATCAAATGTGAAAATTTTGGAAAGTCCTGATAAAAAACAGGCATCCTTGATCAAATGACCCGCTCTTCCGTGATCGGGGTGACGATCATCCAGAATATTGGCAATCACGATTTCGGGTTGGTACTGCCTGATCTTGCGGATCAGCTGCAGCTGGTGCTCCTCATCATTTTTGAAAAAACCGTCTCTCATCTTGAGGTTTTCCCTGATGGAGACGCCCAGGATCTGTGCAGCCTCAGAAGCTTCGGCATAACGGGTATCGATTGTTCCCCGGGTACCAAGTTCTCCCTGAGTCAGGTCAATAATTCCGACCGTTTTCCCCTGTTTTACTTCATTTAAAATTGTTCCGGAACATCCGAGTTCTACATCATCCGGATGAACGCCAATAGCCAGGATATCAAGTTTCATTTGTCAAAAATAGGAATTCGTTATTCCAAATCCATGCACTAATTTCGCCCTGCTCTAGCATTATTTATCTAAATCATTAAGAATGTCCTACGATGTTATTGTATTAGGAAGCGGACCAGGCGGTTATGTTGCTGCAATTCGCGCTTCACAGCTTGGCTTGAAAACAGCAATCATTGAGAAGGAAAGTTTGGGCGGAATTTGTCTTAACTGGGGTTGTATCCCTACGAAGGCATTGTTGAAAAGTGCTTCAGTAAATGAATATATCAAGCATTCAGCCAACTATGGTATTGAAGCTTCAGGTACTCCTGATTTCGGTAAGGTAATTTCCCGCAGTCGCGGTGTTGCTGATAAAATGAGTAAAGGTGTTCAGTTTCTGATGAAGAAGAACAAGATCGATGTGATCATGGGATTCGGAAAGATCGTCGGGAAAGGAAAACTGGAAGTTGCTGCTGCCGACGGTTCCAAAAAGACTGTTGAAGCTGCGAACATCATCATCGCTACAGGCGGTCGCGCACGCCAGTTACCAAGTATGCCGATCGATGGTAAAAAAATTATCGGATACCGTGAAGCCATGTCGCTTCCTGATCAGCCTAAAAGCATGATCATTGTTGGTTCCGGTGCAATCGGAGTTGAATTTGCCTATTTCTATAACAGCATGGGCACAAAAGTGACCATCGTTGAATTCCTTCCGAGAATTGTTCCGGTGGAAGATGAAGATATCTCCAAAGAACTGGAAAAGAGCTATAAGAAAAGTGGTATCGAGATCATGACCAACAGCGAAGTGACCAAAGTGGACACTTCAGGTGCAGGCGTGAAAGCGACCATCAAAACACAGAATGGTGAAACAACTCTCGAAGCGGATATTCTTTTGTCTGCAATCGGTGTTCAGGCAAATATTGAAGGGATCGGACTGGAAGAAAACAATATCAAAACGGATAAAGGTCGTATCACCGTTGATAAATTCTACCAGACAAACGTTCAGGGAATTTTTGCGATCGGAGACTGTGTTCCCGGTCAGGCACTCGCACACGTTGCTTCAAAAGAAGCGATCATCTGCGTGGAAAACATTGCATACAACCTGAAGAAATACAACCATCAGCCCGAACCACTTGACTACGGAAACGTTCCGGGATGTACTTACTGTACTCCTGAGATCGCATCTGTTGGTTTCACTGAGAAGCAGGCGAAGGAAGCAGGTTACGAGATCAAGGTTGGTAAATTCCCATTGAGCGCTTCAGGTAAAGCAAGTGCTGCAGGACATACCGAAGGATTTGTAAAAGTGATTTTCGATGCGAAGTACGGTGAGTGGCTCGGAACGCATATGATCGGATACAATGTAACCGAGATCATTGCCCAGACTGTTACCGCACGTAAACTTGAAACTACTTATCACGAAGTACTGAACAGTATTCATCCGCACCCAACAATCAGCGAAAGTGTGAAAGATGCGATCGAAGTGGCTTACGGAGAAGCAATTCACCTATAGGCGGAAAAAACTTTGGGAGAAACAGTTCAGCGGTAAGCAATTTTGCTGAACAGAATTGTATCCCGAAGAAACTTAAAATACAAGTGTGGAATATGGAATGAAGGTTCTGTATTCCACATTCTTTTTATTAAAATTCCCTTGTAAAATTTCTTTACAAAATATTTACCTCGTAACGAAGTTCTTATTCCCTTATTCCTAAATCGAACCAACATGAAATTTAAATTCTTACTGATCGCCTTCCTTTTCTCCCTGCAACTTTCCGCGCAAAAATCCTCCAATGTACTGGTCAAATGGGCACCGGGAGCACTTGCCTTCGGGAAGATCTCCGTTGCCGGAGAATATAATTTCAAACCAAGAAAATCCATCACCCTGCAAATAGGAATTCCCAGTTCAAGAACTTATGCAGTGGAGTACGATGGTAAGGACAGTGATATCAAACTGGAAGGAACTTCTGTACTTGCCGGTTTCCGCTATTACCTCAGCAAAAGACAGGTGAGTGGTTTCTATATTGAACCTTATGGTAAATATATTAGTCAGGAAGGATCCGGGATTCTGAAGGGAGAACTGACCAATGAACCTGCCGATTTTGATACGAAATTTTCCTATAAGGCTTTTGGAGTCGGCGCACAGCTAGGTGTTCAGTTCCTGATCGCAAAAAGAGTAGCACTTGATTTTTATGTGTTGGGACCGGAAGCGAATATGGCGGAAGTCGGATTCAATGCCCGTGATATTTCTTCTAATCTTCCATGGACCCAGCAGGCGGCAGATGAAGCCCGTGCCGATATTGAAGAAGCGATCCGCGATATTCCCATCATCGGTAAGAAAACAGAAATCAGGGTAGATCGTAATACTAATTCAGTGTCGGTTGATTATGATGGCTTTCTTCCTTCTCTCCGTTTCGGAGCATCGATCGGTATCAGGTTCTAAGCGGATTGACTATATTGCCTTAAACACCTTGAAATGAGTAACAACCGGTTTCAGGGAACAGCACCGCTTTCAATATGGGAAAAGGAGAGCTTTTTTGCACCCTCAGATTTTCTCCTCATTGGAAGCGGTTTTGTTGGTCTCTGGTCTGCCTATTTTTTGAAGAAACGCTTTCCGAAAAAGAAAGTCACCATACTGGAACGTGGACTGATCCCGACTGGTGCCAGTACCCGCAATGCCGGGTTTGCCTGTTTCGGCAGTATTTCCGAAGTTTTGTATGATGCCCGGACGATGGGATTGGATAAAACCCTAGAACTGGTTGAATTGCGCTACCGGGGGATCAAACGGATTGACAAGACCTTTCGGAAAAAAGACATATTGCTGGAATATTCAGGTGGCTATGACCTGCTGACCGCAAAAGAACTTGAATCACTTCCTGACCTGAAAGAGGAGATCAAATGGATCAATAAAGAACTGGAAGAACTGATCGGTGAAAAGAAGGTCTATTCCCTGCAGCCGGGGAAAATAGGAGAGTTTGAATTGTCAGGGGTGGAAACATTGGTCGAAAACAGGATGGAAGGCGGATTGCATTCCGGGAAACTGGCTGAACAATTATTATCCCTTGTACAGGGAATGGGTGTTACCATTCTTAATAATATTGAAGTTCAGCAACTCGAAAAAGGTCCAGAAGGTTTCGAAGTTCATTCCGGCCAGGGGCTGGTGTTCAAAGCTTCCCGGGTACTGGTTTGTACCAATGCTTTCGCCCGGCAATTGTTACCGGAACTTGCGGTGGAGCCGGCACGCGGACAGGTAATCCTTACTTCTCCGGTTGAAGACCTTAAGCTGAAAGGAACCTTTCACTACGACGAAGGATTTTATTATTTCCGGAACCTGGGAAACCGGGTTTTGTTGGGCGGAGCGAGAAATAAGGCCTTCGAAGAAGAGAAGACGGTTGATATGAACACTTCGGAAATTATTCAGCAGGAACTGGAAAGGTTTTTGTCCACACATATTTTACCCGGGAAAGAATATACCATCACCGACCGCTGGAGTGGCATCATGGCCATGGGTCCGGAAAAAACACCAATGATCAAAGAAGTGCAGCCAGACCTTTTCTGCGCAGTAAGAATGAGCGGAATGGGAGTCGCCCTTGCTCCGGTTATCGGGGAAATGGTTGCAGAAATTATGCACAGGTAACAGTGGCCAATCGCAACTAAATGAGCATGGGAAACTCCTTTGGATGTAGGAAAAGCCGGCACTGACGGGGCTTTTGCCTGTTAATAAATAGCCCCCTACAAATAGAATCAGAACCATATATTTGCCTTCCTGTAAAATCTAAACATAGTGCGTCTAAAGAGTCTGGAAATCAAGGGTTTTAAAAGTTTCGCCGATAAGACGGTGGTTAACTTCGACGAGAATATCACCGGTATTGTCGGCCCTAATGGGTGTGGAAAGAGTAATATCATCGATAGTATCCGCTGGGTTATCGGGGAGCAGAAGATCAGTCAGCTGCGTTCCGAGAACCTAGACAGCCTTGTATTCAACGGATCCAAAACCCGTTCTGCAAGCGGACTGGCCGAAGTGAGCCTGACCTTCGAAAATACCCGGAACCTGCTTCCTACCGAATTCAATACAGTTACGATCACCCGTAAATTTTATAAAAGCGGGGAGAGTGAATACCGGTTGAATGATGTGAGCTGCAGGTTAAAAGACATCCAGAACCTGTTCATGGATACCGGGGTGAGTACGGATTCCTATGCGATCATCGAACTTGGAATGGTGGATGATATCATCAAGGATAAGGAGAACAGTCGTCGCAGAATGCTCGAGCAGGCAGCTGGAATCACTATTTATAAAACCCGGAAAAAAGAAGCAAAGCAGAAACTTGATGCAACAGAACAGGATCTGAACAGGATCGAAGATCTTTTATTCGAGATCCACAACCAGCTGAAGAGTCTTGAAAATCAGGCAAAGAAAGCAGAGAAGTATTACGAGATCAAGAAAGAATATAAAGAGCTGAGCATAGAACTGGCAAAAGCTGCACTGGAAGGATTTAACCTGAACTACAGAAGTCTGAACGAACAGGCGGAAGTGGAAACAGATAAGAAGATCAGACTTGAAGCGATCGTGGCAAATGAAGAAGCTTCTATCGAACAGGAAAAAGTTGATTTCATTGAAAAGGAGCGTGCACTTCAATCGATGCAATACCAGTTCAATGAATTGTTGCAGAATTTGAGAACGCGTGAGAATGAAAGAAACCTTGCATCACAGCGACTGAATTTCCTGAAAGAAAAGGAACAGAACTTAACCGAGTTTCTTGGAAAAAGTGAAGGACAGCTTGCGGGTCTTTCGGAAAGTATTGAGTTTACCCAGTTGCAGGTGGAAGAAGAGAAATCGAAACTGGAAGGACTTGAAGAACAACTCGAAAACTTAAAGGACAGTGTAGAAGATTCCCGTAAAGTATTTGATGAGAAAAGAGCGCAGGTCGATAAATTAAGATCGGAAACACTCAGCATCCAGCGCACGCAGTTTGATGCGGAGAAAAAAGTTGCGGTTGCTGATACTTCCATTTCGAATATGCAGCAAACCATCCGCAGGATGGAAGAAGAGCGGGAAGCACGCGACAGTCAGCTGAAACAACTCGAAGAAGAAAGATATACCAGAGAAGAGGAACTGGAAAGTCGCAAGACCGACCTGAAGCAATTACAGGATCACCAGGAAAGAACAAGAGAGCAGATCTTCCAGACACAATCTGAAATGGAAAGACTTCGCCAGGAACTGGCAGAAGAGAACAGGAAACTGGATTCCAAAAAGAATGAACACGACCTTTTGAAAAGTCTGATCGATTCGATGGAAGGTTATCCTGATTCTGTAAAATTCCTGCACAACAATCCAAACTGGAACCATACATCGCCGGTACTGAGTGATATCATTTATGTTAAGGAAGAATACAGGGCAGCAGTAGAAAATGTGTTGGAACCATACCTGAATTATTATGTAGTTCAGGATCTGAAAGAAGGAATGCAGGCAGTTCATTTACTGGACGAAGCAAAAAAAGGAAAGGCAAATTTCTTTTTGCTGGATAAGGTAAGTGGAAGTACAGCGGCTTCGCATCAGCCCGAAGGAACGATTGCAGCATTGGATGTAATTGAGGTCGATAATCAATACAGGGATCTTGCGATTCAATTGTTGGGTAATGTATTCATTGCAGAAAGTGAAGAAGCTTTGGAGCAGAGCAATGGTGCAGTGATTCTCGAGAAACACGGAAAATTTGTAAAAGGAAAATATTCACTGACCGGCGGATCTGTAGGTTTATTTGAAGGAAAGAAGATCGGTCGTGCAAAGAACCTTGCAAAACTTCGGGAAGAAATTGCTGCACAGGACATCGTGGTGAACGAATTAAAACTGAACATCCAGGAGCGTCACAATGAAGTGATCAGTTTCAATGAACAACTGAAAGATACGGCGATCAAACAGGCTCAGGAAGATATCAACAGACTTACGAATCTTGTTTTCTCGCTTCAGAATAAGATTGAAAATATTCACGGTCTGCAGCACAGTTCAGAGAACAGGCTGGAAGAAATGCAATTGAATCTTGAAGAAACAATTGCATCAATTGAAGGAACAAGAACTGAGTGGAATAACCTCAACAACCAGTTGAATGAATTAAAAGATAAACTGGCTGCAGTTGAAAATGATTTCAGGAATGCAGAACGTGCATACAGTGAAGTGCAGGCAGGTTTCAATGAATTCAATCTGCAGGTAACACGTCAGCAAAGCCGAATCAATGCACTGACGCAGGAGATGGAATTCAAGAGCCGGCAATTACAGGATCTTAAAATCCAGATCGAGACCAATAATTCACAACTGAAACAAACGATTGAAAGTATTTCAGAAAGTGAAGAAGCATTACACAATGCAGAAAATATTCTCGTTGAATTATTGAGGAAGAAAGAAGAAGATGAGAAGACACTGAATGAAGCAGACCAGACTTATTATAATATCAGGAATGCGCTGAATGAAAAGGAAAGTGAGTTGCGTCATAAAGTGAAAGAGAAAGAGATGATTGAACATCTCTTAAGTGAGATTAAGGATAAGCTGAATGAACTCAAGCTTCAGCTTGCGGGAATGAAAGAGCGACTGAATGTTGAGTTCCGGATTGAACTCGATGAGATCCTCGACCAGGCAAGAACCACGGAAACTCCTGTGGAGGAATTGCAGGAGAAAAGTGACCGCATGAAAAAGCGACTGGAGAATCTTGGTGAAGTGAATCCGACAGCGATTGAAGCCTTCACTGAAATGAAAAAAAGGTATGAGTTTATCCTTGAACAAAAGAATGACCTCGTAACAGCAAAGGAAAGTTTGTTGCAAACGATCCAGGAAGTTGAAGCAACTGCAAATCAGCAATTCCTCGAAACATTCAATAAGGTTCGGGAGAACTTCGTAAAAGTGTTCAAAGCATTATTTACGGAAGATGATACGGCCGATCTCGTATTGGAGAATCCGGAGAATCTGGCTGAAACAGGGATTGATATCATTGCAAAGCCAAAAGGAAAACGACCATCTTCGATTACACAGTTAAGTGGGGGTGAGAAGACACTTACAGCAACAGCGCTGTTATTTTCCATCTATTTGATTAAACCAGCGCCCTTCTGTATCCTCGATGAGGTGGATGCTCCGTTGGATGATGCGAACGTTGGTAAGTTTACCAATATGATCCGCAGGTTCAGTGAGGAAAGCCAGTTCATCATTGTAACGCACAACAAACAAACGATGAGTGCTGTGGATGTTATTTATGGTGTAACCATGCAGGAGCCGGGAGTTAGTAAGCTGGTTCCGGTGGATTTCAGAAACCTGAGTAATTAACCGATAGTTATAGTTTCAATACATAAGTATATAAGCCCCGATCCGGGGCTTTTTTTTTTGGCCACCTTCTTATTTTTTATACTTCACAAAATTCTGCTGTTGGATTTTACAACATTTAAGCTGTTTGATTTTACAGCATTTAACCTGTTGGATTTGACAACAATTAACCTGTTGGATTTGACAACAATTAAGCTGTTGGATTTTACAGCATTTAATATGTTGGATTTTACAGCATTTAAGCTGTAAATCAATTGCCGTTTCTGTTGACGAATGATGAAAATATGATCTGCGCAATGTTTTACATGTATAATTATATTCAGCAACCTTAACGTGTCTCTGGAGGTTACTCATTCTCACTAGTGACTTTAATCACCCCCTGCTTTATGCGTTGTCATAATTGTTAAAGTTTCGTTGGGATAGTTTTGTGTTATCAATTTAATCATCACAAATAAATTATGTCAACGATGGAAAGCATTATGAGAGCAGGATTGAAAAGACTACTTGTGCCTGCCGGTTTATTCCTTGCCGCCTTTTCGTTTAATACATCTTTTGCACAAACCAGTTATAAATCAAATGTTGTAAAAACAACACTGGAAGGAACTTCTAATATTCACGACTGGACAATGATCTCCCAAAAAGGAAACTGTGCTGCAAACATCACTTTTGCAGGAAATAATGTTTCCGCTCTTTCAGGATTACAATTCAGCATGCCTGCTGAAAGTCTGAAAAGTGAACATGCTCAAATGGACAAGAACACCTACAAGCAATTAAAGACCAGTCAATATCCTACCATCAGTTTTGTTTCAAACAGTGCAACTGTAAAGCCAACCGGCGGAAGCAACTTCCAGGTTGTAAGTCGTGGTAAACTTACCATTTCAGGCACTACCAAAGATGTTGACCTGGTTGCAAACGGTACTGTGAATGCAGATAAAAGCATCACTTTTCATGGTACTTACAAATTCAAAATGACCGACTTCAATGTTCCTCCGGTAAGCATAATGCTTGGAGCAATTAAAACAGGTGACGGCATATCAGTGAAATATGATCTGACCCTTAAAGCCCTCTGACATCACTCTAAACATCTATTATAATTTATCATTTTCAAGCAACTAATCATGAAATATTCATTCTCAGGAAAAGCATCTAAACTTTTCATCGCAGCACTCGCCTTGGCCCCAGTTTTAGGTTTCAGCCAAAGTAAATTCGGAGAATTCTACGGCCGTCCCAGTTATTTCAGGCCTCACGACAAAACCGGAATCAATGTATTTGAAACTACCAAAACTCCTGACTCAATTCCTTATGAAGGTCCAAGAGTAAGGATCGGTGCAGGTTTCACTCAACAGTATCAAAATCTGGATCATGAAACTACTTCCGGCCTGCCTTTATATGAAATGGGACCTGGTTTCAACCTCGCAATGGCAAACCTGTTCCTTGACTTCCAGATCGCAGATGGTATCCGTGTAGATGTGACCTCTTATATGTCTGCCCGTCACCACAACGAATTCTGGGTAAAAGGTGGATACATCCAGTTCGATAAACTTCCGTTCAAAGGAGCTTTGTGGAGCAAATTAATGGAAGTAACTACTATCAAGATCGGTCACTTTGAAGTGAACTATGGTGACCAGCACTTCCGCAGAACTGATGGTGGTAATGCGATCTACAACCCATTCATCGAAAACTACATTGCTGATGCATTCTCAACTGAGATCGGTGCAGAAGTTATGTTCCAGAAAAAAGGAGTATTCGGATTGTTCGGTATCACTAACGGTACCATCAACGCTTCAACCGGAAAACAGGCAATGGATGCTACCAATGATAGCAAAAAATATCCGGCATTATTAGCTAAAGTAGGTCTTGACAAAACAATGAATAATGGACTAAGAGTAAGACTCTCCGGTTCAGGATACTACAACCAGAATTCACAGAGAAGTGTACTGTATGCGGGTGACCGTACCGGTTCCAACTACTGGGGTGTTATTGAGCCAAAAGGTGCAGATCTGAAAGCCAACTTTGCTTCAGGACGTTTTGCTCCAAACTTTACCAGGGACGTTGCTTCAGCAATGCTGAACACCCTGATCAAATACAAAGGCGCTGAATTCTTCGGTACTTACGAAACTTCTAAAGGTAAAGCACCAAATGAAGTAGCTGACCGTAAAATGAATCAGTTTGCAGTTGATGCGATCTATCGCTTCGGAGCAAAAGAGAATGTTTTCGCAGGTATCAGGTACAACACTGTAAATTGTGAACTTCCAGGTCTGACTGATAAAGTAGATATTAAAAGAACTGCACTTGCAGCTGGTTGGTTCCTTACTAACAACGTTCTGCTGAAAGGTGAATATGTTTGGCAGAAATACAACAACTTCGCACCAACCGATATCCGTAACGGAGCTAAGTTCAACGGTTATGCAATCGAAGCTGTAATTGGATTCTAATAAGCAGTGATGATTCAAATAAGAGAAATGCCGGGTTTTGCATAGGCCCGGCTTTCTTATTTTATTTTTGAAGCAGATACGATGAAACTTTTATTAATCATTTTTATTTCTTTATCATTTATCAGTGCATCGAACCCGTCAATTGAAAAATGGGTGATCGAGAAGAACAGTGTTTTCTCTATTGAAGGTAAGTCGAACGTTGCTCCGTATCTCTGTAAAACTTCACAGTACATGAAGAATGATACCATCCTGATCATTCGGGATGAGAATGAAACCAAACCGTTATTTTTCCAGGGAGGACTGAAGCTGATGGTTAAATGGTTCGATTGCGGTCAGCAGTTCATGACCAAAGAAATGCAGAAGACACTTAAAGCCGATAAACGTCCTGAAATGAAGATCAACCTGGTTTCACTGGCAGGATCTCAAAAACACGGACAGGCAGTTAAAGGAATTGTGGATGTTGAAATCGCGGGAATTTCCAAAAGGATCGATATAAATTTTGATGTTAAGAACCCCCGGTCTACTTTACTTTGTTTTGTAGGGAAAAAACATCTGAAGTTTTCTGACTTTAATTTAGTGCCACCGGAAAAACTTGCAGGACTTGTAAAAGTTGAACAGGATATCCTGGTGAAATTCGAGATCAATATGCGGTCTGCTCAATGAAAAATGATTAATACAAAATGAAAAAAGTTATTCTTTCCATCGGCTTATCCTCCTTACTGTTACTGGTAATGAGTTTTGTAATGCTCAAACTTTCCATCTTACTTTTCCCTCATATCACAATGGAATACCTGAGCCCTGTATTCAGGTCGGCAGGAAAAATGGACTGGTTATATTATGTGCATCCTGTTATCATCAGCATAGCGCTGAAATGGTTTTGGGAGAGATATAAATCCATCTTCAACGGGAACTTTGTCTGGCGTGCATTTGAAGTTGCCCTTGTATACGGTATCGTTGCAATGGTGCCTGTATTATGGCTTACTTTTTCAGCCATTGACGTATCTGTTCAGATGATCCTAACCTGGCTGTTATATGGATTTATCCAGGCCTTTTGTGCAGGATTGGTATTTGCTAAAATGAACCCCTGATCGTTCCGATTCTTCCATTTCCTCCTGCAAGAATTACAAGGTTGCCTTTCTTTGCTTTCCTCACCACATGAAACCCGGTTGGTGAAATATGTTTCCAGTTATTTCCGCCGTCATTGCTGATATCAACTCCACTTGTTCCGCAGCTTACCAGGTTTTTCTTCGATACAAATTCCACGGAGCTTTTATAACCTCTGGGTGAGATAACAGGATGTTTCCAGGTTACCCCGCCATCAGTTGTATAAATACTGTTTTTGAAGGAGGATGTATCTGCCGCGAAGTCTCCTCCAACTATATAGATCTGTTTTCCGCCTTTCTTCTTCTTCCAGTCGAAGATCGCAACAGAATTTGCTCCGGTGGTTTCCTTTCCCTGGATGATGTCCAAATCAACAGGCTGACCTTTCCTGAAAAATCTTGATCTTTTTCCCCCCGTAATAAAACATGCTTCATCGAGGTCAAGTGCACGGATATTTGTTCCGCTCGCTGCAAAACAGGCTTCTCCTTCCGCAGCAACGGGAAGATTTTCTGCCGGTAATTCCTGCCAGGTATTTCCACCATCAAAAGTTCTTGCTATAAAAAATTTTCCATCGATCGGATCACCTATTACTATTCCCGAATTAATATTCCAGAATTCCATTGCATCCAGGAACATTCCTTTCTTTTCATTGCGATAAACTTCTTTCCAGTTTTTACCACCATCCGTTGTTTTAAGAATGATCGCCGGTTCGTCCACAGCAATGATCACTGCCGTATTTTTATCAAATGCTTCAATATCTCTGAAGTCTCTTTTTTCATGACCATTCACCTGCTGATAGGTCCAGGTTTTACCACCATCTTCCGACTTCCCGACTGTTCCCTTACTTCCACTGATCCACACAACTTTATTGTCGACTACACTCAATCCCCTGATAGATATTTTTTCGGAACTGTCGAGCAGCACAACTTCCTGAGCGGATAATGAAAATGATACAATTAATAAGAAGGAGAGAAGCAGGTTTTTCATGTAATTAAATTCTGTGTCTTCGAATTGATGTTGATTTGATAGGGAATTTAAAACACTTTACTATTTCAGATTCGTTTTAAATTCTTCCATCGTAACTATTCCCTGTTTTCTCCAGGTTTCCTTTCCGTTTTTATACACTATGAAGGTTGGCAGAGCTTCCACATTCAGTTCTTTCATTAATTGCGTGGTTTCATCTGCATTCATTTTCAGTATCTGAACATTTGCATCCTTTGTTTTTTCAAGTTCATTCAACACAGGTTCCATCTTCACACATGGCGGACACCATTTAGCACCAAAATCCACCAGTACGATCTCTTTGGAATTGATCATACCATCATATTCGCTTCGACTTACTTCTTTTGTTACCGAGGTTGCTTTAAAAGGTTTGTCATTAGCCCTCCATGATTGAAATCCGCCCTGAAGTTCCACTACTTCATATCCCTGGCCTCTCAGCATTTTTGCAGCAGATGCACTTCTTCCTCCACTTGCGCAGTAAATGTATACGGGGGTTGACTTATCCAGGTGCTGCGTCCTGTTTTTGAATTCATCCCGGTTCATCCAGTCGGCAAGCATCGATTGTTCGATATGACCTTTTTTGTATTCGTCGGGAGTTCTTACATCAAGAAGCTGTACTTTTTTCTCTTTGATTCCTTTTTCAAATTCATTTGCGTCGACTGTCTGAGCTGATGAATTGCAGCTGATCATAAAGGCTGACAGAAAGATGAGTAAGTATTTCACAGGTGCTTTTTTTCAAAGATAGGATTACCAGTCTTAATAAAAATAAAACCCCCGGCGCGGGCCAGGGGCAATTTTTTCAGTCGACCAACCAGTAGTGTTTCTTCATCGGTAACGGACATAATTCAAACTCTTATCCGGTCTGGGTTTTTAGGATATCGACTGGATCTTTCATAGATAAAGGTGCTTTGGTCTTTCAAAGGATCTTTGGTTCCTTATAACAGTTGTTCGATATTGGTGGACTGATCGGTGCAACCTTTTGCTGAATGATCGTCCTGGTTTTGTTTCACGGATATTGGAAACGGATTCTTGGATTTTTTTCGGTCGTTCGTACGATATTGGATCAACAGGTACAAATGTACAATCCGCTGGAATACTTTACCAGAGCAGATTTGCTAAATTATTTCACTTCAGTTATTACCCTGAATAATTAGTAAATGAACCACTTAGTTTCGTTGATTTCCAGCAAAAAAAATAGGAGATCTACGATGGCAGATCTCCTATAATCAGTCTTATTAAAAAAAATCAGAATCCTTTTTTCGCTGATTTCAATTTTGGTAGGTTGAAATCGTCCAGCGCACTCTTCATCGCGATTGTTTTCTCAATCTCCTCTGCTTTCCTTGGTGCGAACACTGATAATAGTTCATAATCCTTCTCTTTGATCAATAAATCATCTTCAATTCGAACTGCAATTCCCCACCATTTTTTATCGCAGGGACTGTCATCAGGAATATAAATACCCGGTTCAATCGTAACGACCATTCCTTTTTTCAGTTTGGTATATGTTCCCCTGTCGTGAACATCCAGTCCGATATGATGACCCAGTCCGTGAGGGTAGTACCTGTTTACTTCTTCTTTCTTTTTGATGATACCCAACTCAAGCAAACCGTTTGCAATCACTTCAGTAGCAGCTTTGTTCAGGTCACTCCAGTTTGCACCATCTTTAGACAGCTTGAATGCTGCTTCCTGTGCTTCATACACCAGGTTGTAGATCTTCTTCTGGTCAGCGGTAAACTTGCCATTTGCAGGGATTGTCCTGGTGACGTCAGCCGTATATCCATGATATTCAGCTCCCACATCCATCAGCAATAACTGCTGGCCGATCTTTGTTTTGCTGTTCTCTATGTAGTGAAGGATACATCCGTTGTTTCCTGCTCCGACAATGGAAGGATAACCAATATATTCAGCACCATATTTTTTGTGAACGTATTCATGTAATCCCTGGATCTCGGTTTCAGACATGTCAGGCCTGATCACTTTCATTACTTCCTGCTGACCAACACAGGAGATCTCCACAGCCTTTTTCAGCAGGTCGATTTCCTCATCGGTTTTGATCTCACGAAGAGCAGCAGTCATTTTGACAAACAGTCCATCCTTATAACGATCATCCTTCCTCAGATCTTCCGGAACAGCGGCTTTTTCCCTGAACAGTTGTACCAGGTCATAAAGGTCCGCATTGTCCCTTCTGTCATCCTTCATATCATTTGGTAAATTATCAATGATGATCTTGCTGAATTTTGAGAATTCCAACGGGAAGTTTTTGAAGTCGGCACCATTATAAGCAGCTTCGAAACCAAGTTTTTCTTTGGCTCCTTCCGTACCCAGTCTTTTGCCGGTCCATTGTTCGGCCCTTGCATCTTTCTTCTGAACGAAAAGGATATCCTTAGCCATTTTTCCGTCAGGTGTCTGTTGAGGTTCTTTAAAGATCAGCAACATGGAATTTGGTTCCTTATACCCTGAGAAATAATACATGTCGGGATTCTGGTGGAAAATATAATCCACGTCGTTTGAGAAATTCCTGACAGGGTAGGAGAATACTACGGTTACAGAATTATCCGGCATGCGGTTACGCAGCGAATCCCTGCGGGTTGCATGAAATTCCTTTGAAAGATAATCCTGTGGCAGATCTGCATCCTGTGCGGAACTGAATAACGGTAGACTTAATAATACAATTACAAAGTTTCTGATTCTCATGTGAAGATGGTTGATAACTGCAATGTAGAATTCCCTGTCAATACTATGAAATGTGATTTTACATTTTGGATGAGCGGTACAAAAAGCAGATTTTTCAAATCGGATCATGGATACCGTATTTTCTGCAACACGGCTCGTAGATTTACCCTTTCTGTTTCAATTCAGCAATAAATAGAATCATATAACCGATTTTTATATCATAAACGTTGAATTTGAAGGACCATATTTCCATAATGACCATACTCGCCATTCTTTTCTTCCTGGTACCTGCCATCGTAGTAACGATCAAGGGATTATGGGAAGATAAATTTCTTAAACTGTTTGGTATTTATGGAATCCTTGCTGCCGCGATCAATTTCCTGGACCTTTTTAAAATTCCATACGTTTATATTGAAAGCCTGAATGTTGTATACAACATGATCGATATTCCCCTGGTGATCTTCATCCTTTACCAGATCACAAAAAACAGGCTGGTCAGGAAAATGATGCAGTATTCAATGATCCTGTATGCTGTATGGCAGATCTATAGCCTGGTGCAGAACGGATTGAAGTATGATTCCATGAAATATACGCTCGGATTCGGCATCGTTCTCATCATTATTTTTACTGCTTTCCTTCTGTCTACCTATGTCAGGAGAATGGAACTCACCAAGATTCATATTGCTCATATGATCCTGCTCGGATCCCTGCTTTTTAATTACGGTTCCTTTGTGATCATCTACATTTTTGATTACTACGTTGCAGATTACAACGCTGCAGACAATTTGTTCCTGTATTACATTTCCTCCATTGTTTCCATGGTGATGGTGACAGCAGGATTATTTGTATGGGATAAACTTCAGCAGCCCGCAAAGGCTAATATCAGATAGTTCCAATCGGAAAATTTAAAGGACCAAAGGGTTTTTTAATAAAACCGGGGAGGAGAATTCAGGTAATAGAATTCCTATCCTTCAATAATTGCAAATGCTTTTTCTTTCACGTATGGTCCGCCGGGATAGCGCGCACTGTAATCGAGGTTGAGCCAGTACTGACCATTATTTTCATGGAAATAGATATTCTGGGTGACTTCCTTTCCAAACAATTCAATAATTGCTTCTTGGGTTTTTTCGAACTGGGCTTTATCACCGCAATACAATTCAGGGTAAATATGTCCTTCAGTCAGCACCATCCTTGTTTTGGCTCCAATGGCTTTCAGCGCTGAAACCATCAGAATAGAATGGTCATCACAATCTCCGCCTAGCCCGTTTAATATGGTTTCCCTGGGTTTTGCAAAGTATTCGTCTTTCTGACTATCGTGGACGTATTTGAAATTATTATTGATGTGTTTCCATAGGGAAAGCATCCTGACTGTTGCGCCGTATTTCTGGTGGTATTTATCGAAATGTTTGAGGCTGTATTTTACCGCGAAATTCCTGACCACCGAATCTTTGTGATCAACTTTCGAATGAATGGTTTTCACTGTTCGGGTAAGGGGTCCGTCGAATATGGAAGGCGTTAATTCCAGGTTTCTGTTCTTGTCTGATTTATTATCCCAGTTGGTCTTTACCAAAGTGCTGTAATCGTTTAGCATTCTGCCGAATCCGTAACCGTTTGAGAATTTGTTGTATCCCACCACCATCACGCAGAGTAATACTGCAGGGATCAGGAGAAAGTCGAACAACCGAAGAATTCCAAAAATAATTCCGGCGGAAAGAATGATTGAAACCACCAGGTCCAGATTGATATCACCCACCATGATCGGAGGGATTACCCTATTAACCAGAGGAGCCAGCGGAAGCAGCGTAAGCAAACCAACCAGAGCTAATAGAACCTTTCGGATTTGGAGAAATATGGGATTTGATGTGTTCATGAAGTATACCTTCAAGAAACGATGATTTTGGGAGAAACGATGTTTATGAAATGCAAAATAAAATCACATATTTCCGCGGCTAATGGATTTTATGTATCAGATGGGAAACTGTGCAAAATTGAAAGTTCCTTAATTGTGAAGACTAAACAAATCAATGGAATGGTGAAAAGTGGCAAATAAAAAAAGGGAGCGATTTATGTCGCTCCCCGGGAATTTCTTTTACTCTTCTCCTTCTTCATAATTGTAGGCGTCCTTATTATAAACAGCCTCCCATTCTTTGACAGCTTCATCACTCAGCAATTCAAGAATATCAAAAATGGTATCGGTCTTTTTCTTCCATTCCATGATCTCCTCGTCTCCGTATTTCGATACATACATGCAATGGTCGGTTTCCAGGTTTATCTGGATCAGGGTGATCGGGCTATCTTCCTGCTCCTGGATAAGATAGTAACAACCAGTTTCTAACAACGCATAAGAGTACATACTAACCAATTTTAAATTGTTACGTTAATCAAATTCAGTCAAGAAATCGTATGGGTCAGTGAATTTTAACGGGCCTGGGTAGTAAGTCCCCGGTGATCCTTGAATCCCGGGTCCGGGTCAAAAGTAGGGATATTTAACCTGCCTGCTCCCTGTTAATTTGCCAGTAAACGGAAGTTCTTTGTCAGGTCAGGATGGCCAGGATCCCTAAAGGTTTGAGAATCAAAAAGGGAGGTCAGCAGTTTGGATACCGGGGTTAGCAGGGTTAACAAGACTTTTGGTTCCTGATCATTGATTTTTGATTCCGGGGCCCCTGTAACCGGACGTCTTTTCAGTTCAGAAATGCACCTTTCCGATATTTTCAGGAGGTCGCCGGAATTTATCAACAGCATTCGCGCGGCCCGGTATTCATTCCCGGCATTCCCTATATTTGCCCGATTTGCAAAGGACCAGCCTTGCCGGTCTTTAAAACCCAAAATTTCCTGTGAGCAATCAGGTGGAACCCTATGGCCGAAAAGCAAATTTTAGAGAATAACTATAATGAAGACAGTATCCGGTCGCTCGACTGGCGGGAACATATCCGCCTCCGACCGGGGATGTACATCGGGAAACTCGGAGACGGATCCAGTCCCGACGATGGGATCTACGTCCTCATCAAAGAGGTGATGGACAACTGTATCGACGAACATACAATGGGCCATGGCCGCCATGTAGAGATCAAACTTGATGAGAAATCGGTAACCGTTCGCGATTACGGTCGTGGTATTCCCCTCGGAAAAGTGGTGGACGTTGTCAGCAAGATCAATACAGGTGCTAAGTACGACAGCAAGGCATTCCAGAAAAGTGTGGGTCTGAACGGTGTCGGTACAAAAGCGGTGAATGCACTCAGTACCTATTTTAAGGTTCGGTCTATCCGCGAGGGAAAAGAAAAAGTGGCTGAATTTGAAAGAGGTGTTTTGCTGAAAGAACACAAGGAAGCCGCAACAAAGGAGGACAACGGAACCTTTGTAACCTTTACTCCCGACGATACGATTTTCAAGAACTACAAGTTTGTAAACGAATACCTCGATAATCTTTTGTGGAATTACTGTTACCTGAATGCAGGGCTGGTGATTTCGCTTAACGGTAAACGTTATGTTTCGAAAAACGGATTACTTGATCTGCTTCAGCGCAAAACCAATGCGGATGAATTGCGCTACCCGATCATTCATCTGAAAGGTGAAGATATTGAAGTCGCCATCACGCACGAAAACCAGTATGGGGAAGAATATTATTCCTTCGTAAACGGACAGTACACTACCCAGGGAGGTACGCACCTTGCAGCTTTCAGGGAGGGATTTGTAAAGACGATCCGGGAGTTTTTCAAGAAGGATTATGAGGCAACCGATATTAGGGGAAGCATCTGTGCGGCAGTATCTGTACGGGTTCAGGAGCCGGTGTTCGAATCGCAGACCAAAACAAAACTTGGGTCACAACAGGTATATGACAATGGTCCGAGCATGAAGAATTTTGTGGGTGATTTCTTACTGAAAGAACTCGACAATTTCCTGCACAGAAATCCGGCTGTTGCAGATGCGATGAAACGTCGTATCGAACAAAATGAAAGAGAGAGAAAAGAGCTTGCAGGAATTAAAAAACTTGCAAACGAAAGAGCTAAAAAAGCAAACCTTCACAATAAGAAATTAAGGGATTGTCGCTTCCACCTGAACGATGAACCATCCGGGAAAGACAAGGAAAAGATCATAGAAAAGCAGAAGGAGAGTACCATCTTTATTACAGAAGGAGACTCAGCGAGCGGATCTATTACTAAGGCCAGAAGTGTTGAAACGCAGGCAGTTTTCAGTTTGAGAGGAAAGCCACTGAACTGTTACGGACTAACCAAAAAAGTGGTGTATGAAAATGAAGAATTTAACCTCTTGCAGCATGCGCTGAATATTGAAGAATCCTACGAAGATCTTAGGTATAATAATATTGTGATAGCAACCGATGCTGATGTGGATGGTATGCACATCAGGTTATTGCTGATGACTTTCTTTTTACAATTCTTTCCTGACCTTGTGAAGAACCAGCACGTGTTCATTCTGGAAACGCCGTTGTTCAGGGTGAGAAATAAACAGGAAACCATCTATTGTTACGATGATATGGAACGCAAAAAAGCGATCCGTAAACTGGGAGGAAAACCCGAGATCACACGATTCAAGGGATTGGGTGAAATTTCTCCGGATGAATTCAAACAGTTTATCGGAAGTGATATGCGCAAAAGACCTGTGATCATTGAACAGGGTGAACATATCCAGCAGATCCTGGAATATTATATGGGAAAGAATACCCCCGATCGCCAGGAATTTATTATTGACAATTTAAAAATCGAACTGGACCTTGCAGATGAGGCTGCATCATAATTTGATACGATCATGATCCATATAGTTTTTAACGAACCTGATATTGAAGTACTGCAAAAAGCAATAGAGCTTGATGAAACTTTGCAGGGTGAAATCAAAATCATCCGTGATGATTATGCAGTTGGTCCATTGAAAAATATTTATCTCGGGGAAGGAATTGAAGCGCGCAAACAATGGTGGCGTGATGTGCTTGAAGGAACTGAAGCAGAAGGAAAGGCAGATTCCGGTGAAGTGGATGATTATAAGACCGCAGCTGAACTTGTAGGTACGATGCGTCGCAATCCCGAGGAAGTGATCTGGTTATGGGTTGCACAAAATAAACACGATGTAAGCGGTTATTACTGGATCCTTCATTACATGAAGGAATTCCAGGGAAGGGTGTTCATTTTATACCTGAACAATCTTCCTTTCATTAATGAAAAGGGATTGATCTTTTATCCATCCTGGTTGTCCCAGATCCAGCCGAAAGAATTCCTTAAAGCAAAAAAACTGGCAAGGCCGGTAACGCTAAGTGAATTTGAAGTTGATCCGGATGAATGGACAAAACTCTGCAATGAAGAAAAAGGAGTCCGCATTCTGGAAGGAGGAAAAAAACTGGTACAGGAAGAATATGATTTCTATGATGCAGAATTGAAGAAATTCATCTCTGCCGACTGGCAGAAAGCATCTAAAGTGATTCACCAGTTTTTGACAAAAGCAAAACATACTACAGGCGATATGTATATCCTGTGGAGAATAAAACAGCTTGTTGCAAATGGCGGTTTTGATATCCAGGGAAATCTTAAAGGGATGAAAGATTTTGAGATCAAGGCGGTGGGAGCGCCGAAGGAAGAAACAGTAGCATAAAGATCTAGCCAGGAAGCAAAAGGATTAATGCATGGCCAGCTATTTATCAACCTGATGCGGTACAAAAATCCCGGCCTAAACGAATTAACCTATGAGCCCAAAGGAAACAAAAGATGAAATGAAGAATAACGAAACCGGCGTATCGGGGCAATACCGAACCTGGTTCCTCGATTATGCTTCCTATGTTATTCTTGAAAGAGCCGTCCCTGCAGAAGAAGACGGACTGAAACCCGTTCAGCGCAGGATCCTTCATGCCATGAAAGAAATGGATGACGGAAGGTTTAGTAAGGTTGCCAATATCATCGGTCAAAGTATGCAATACCATCCGCATGGTGATGCAAGTATCGGTGATGCGATCGTGAATCTCGGACAAAAAGACCTGCTCATTGAAACCCAGGGTAACTGGGGTGATGTAAGAACAGGAGATGATGCGGCAGCTGCAAGGTATATTGAAGCAAGACTTTCCAAATTTGCACTGGAAGTTGCCTTTAATGCAAAAACAACTGAATGGCAACTGAGTTATGATGGTAGAAAGAATGAACCTGTAACACTTCCGATGAAGTTTCCGCTAGTTCTAGCACAGGGAGCCGAAGGTATTGCCGTGGGATTGGCAACTAAAATTCTTCCCCATAATTTCTGCGAACTGATCGAAGCTTCCATCAAATATTTAAGAGGAAAAAAATTTGAACTGCTCCCCGATTTTCAGACAGGGGGAATGGTCGATGTTACGAATTATAACGAAGGAAAAAGAGGCGGTAAGATCAGGGTTCGTGCGCATATTGAGGAGTTTGATAAGAAGACTCTTTTGATAAAGGACGTTCCTTATGGTGTGACGACTGCACAATTGATGGATTCCATCGTAAAAGCAAACGACCAGGGAAAGATCAAGATCAAAAAAGTAACGGATAACACGGCTGCGGATGTGGAGATCCAGGTGGATCTTGCTCCTGGAATTTCTCCCGATATTACCATTGATGCATTGTATGCTTTCACGGATTGTGAAGTAAGCATTTCACCAAATACCTGTGTGATCGTTGACCACAAACCAAGGTTTCTGAGTGTCCATGAAATGCTGCGTTTATCTACGGATCATACCAAGGATCTGTTGAAGAGAGAACTTGAGATCAAACTTGCAGAACTACAGGATAAATGGCACTTCACTTCACTGGAAAAGATCTTCTTCGAAGAAAAGATCTACAAGGAACTCGAAAAGAAACACGAGACGTGGGAGAAAGTACTGGAAGCAATTGCAAAAGCATTTGCACCTTTCAGGAAACAGCTCAAAAAAGATATTACAAGAGAGGATATTGTCAAACTAACGGAGAAGCCTGTACGAAGAATTTATAAGCTGGATATTGACGAACTGAATGCCCAAATCAAGGGACTGGAGAAGGAAATGAAACAGGTCAATTATGACCTTGAACACCTGGTTGATTTTACCGTTGCCTATTTCGAGAACCTGCTGAAAAAATATGGTAAAGGGAAAGAAAGAAAAACGGAAATCAAACAGTTCGAAGCGATCCAGGCAAAGCAGGTTGCGATAGCAAATATCAAACTGTACGTAAATCGAGCGGATGGGTTTGTTGGTACATCACTCAAGAAAGATGAATTTGTTGGCGACTGTTCCGATCTCGATGATGTGATCGCATTTACCAAGGCCGGAAAAATGAAAGTGATTCGTGTGTCCGATAAATCATTTATTGGAAAAGACATCATTCATATTGCCATCTTCAGGAAGAACGATGAACGTACTACTTACAACATGATCTACCAGGATGGTAAATCCGGTGTGAGTTATGCGAAGCGTTTCAATGTTACCGGGATCACGCGTGATAAGGAATATGATCTTACAAAAGGCGAGGATAAATCAAGAGTGATGTGGTTCACAGCCAATCCAAATGGTGAAGCGGAAGTGGTGAAAATTATTCTGAGTCCGAACTGCAGTGCAAGGATCAAGGAGCATGATTTTTATTTTGAAGAACTTGATATCAAGGGAAGAAGCAGCCAGGGAAACCAGGTTACGAAATATCCTGTGAAGAGCGTAAAATTCAAGGACAAGGGAAGATCAACACTTAGTGGTGTGAAGCTTTGGTTCGATGATAAATTCGGAAGACTTAACTCTGAAGAGAAAGGCCAGTACCTCGGTAGTTTTGAAGCAGAAGAAAGATTGCTGGTGGTGTATGAAGATGGTAATTATGAACTGACCGATCTCGAATTATCACAGCGTTTCGATGCGGATAAAATCGTGAACATCGAAAAGTTCAATCCTGATAAAGTAGTCACTGCGGTATATGTGGATGCGGATAAATCTCAATTCACCGTTAAACGTTTCAAGATTGAAACGACCACGCTCAAAAATAAATTCATGTTCATTCGTGAAGGAGATGGGAACAGGGTAGAAGCTGTGACCACTCATCCTGCACCGGTGGTTCTGATCCGTTCTGGAAGAGGAGCCCAGGCACGTGAACAAAAGATCAAGGTTGCGGATTTTGTGGAAGTAATGGGCTGGAAAGCACTTGGAAATAAACTTGCAGACTTTGCAAAAAGTACGGAGATCGAGTGGGCGCATAAAGCAGAAGAGAACCCGCAAAAGGAATTGTTTTAGCGGCAGGTCTGCAATATTTTGCAGTCGGCTTAAATTCCTGAGCTTGAATTTTTTATCCCATTTAGTCTAAAAAAACATACCCCCTACTGAACAGTATGTGCTGTTGATAGGGGTTTTTGTTTATTAAGGGAATAATCACCTTACTTCAACATCAGCTGAACAATTTGTAGTTGATCTTGTGGTTGTTATAAACAATTAATCCTACTTCTTGAATAACCCGGCAACCCTTAAAATCCTGATTGTAGAAGATAATCATGTCGACCAGTTCCTGCTGGTTGATATGTTGGATTCTTCTGAATTAAATGTTGCACGGATCTTTTCAGCAGACCGCGCTTCGGCTGCTATGGAAATTCTGACCACCGAGAAAATAGATATCGTTCTTCTTGATCTGACACTTCCGGAAAGTAATGGCATCGATTCTTTTCATCTTATTAAAAATTGTTGTCCTTCCGTTCCGGTGATCATACTTACCGGTAATTCCGATTTTTCTATCGCCAGTGAAGCTTTAAAAGAAGGTGCGCAGGATTTTCTTGTAAAGGGGGAATATTCTGCATCCATGTTATCCCGTGCAATTTCTTATAGCATGGAACGTAAGAAATTTGAAGAAGTAATCAAGGAATCCGAAACAAGGTTTACCCGAAAGCTTGCTGAATATGAAAAGCTGAAAAGAATTGACGTGACCAAAGCAACGCTGCAGGCACTTGAATCGGAAAGAAAATTTATCGGTGAGGAGTTGCACGATAATATCAACCAGATCCTTTCTTCAGTGAAAATATATCTGGAGGTTGCAAAATCTGATCCTGAAAATTCCGGTAACCTGATTGCAAAAAGTCACGAATACATCTGCAATGCAATTAAAGAGATCAGGAATATTTCAAATAAACTGATCGCACCCGGTGAGCAATTGCTTGAACTGTCGGATATGATAAGGCAGATGGCGAATGATATTGCACTCACTCAAAACATAGAGTTCAGTCTTGACCTTGAAAGATGTTTTCCCGGTGACCTGCTACCCGAACAAAGGATCGCTGTATTCCGGATAGTCCAGGAACAATTCAATAATATCCAGAAATATTCCAATGCGAGTCATGTTCATGTTTTGCTGGAAAACAGGTCTCCCAATTTTTATATGAGAATAGAAGATGATGGTGTAGGAACTGATTTGTTAAGTACAAAAAACGGATTGGGATTAACCAATATGACAAGCAGGGTTGAATTGTATAATGGAAAAATTCATATGGAATCGGCGCCGGGTAAAGGTTTCCTGCTCGAAGTAATAATGGATATTCAGAAAAATTAAAAAATGACAAGGGAAGAAGCGATCGCGACATTCAATATTAATATTAGCGGCAACGACTCTTCAGTCATGTTGTTCGCTCACGGTTTTGGCTGCGACCAGAATATGTGGCGGTTTCTTGCTCCTGATTTTGAAAAGGATTTTAAAACCGTTCTTTTTGATTTGATGGGATGCGGTCAATCTGATATATCTCGCTACCAACCTGATCGATACAATAGTCTTGATGGACATGCAGATGACCTGTTAAAGATCTGTGATGCTCTTCAACTTAAAAATATAACACTGGTTGCCCATTCCGTGAGTGCTATGATCGGAGTGATTGCATCCCTTAAAAGACCGGAATTATTTAAAGAGTTTATTATGATTTGTCCTTCCCCCTGTTACCTGAATGAAGAGGGGTATAATGGTGGATTCCATAAAGAAGATATTGAAAGTTTGCTGGTCCAGATGGAAAACAATTACCTGGGGTGGGCTACATCAATGTCTCCGGTAATCATGAACAATTCCGGTGAACTCGTTTTCGAGGAAGAACTCTCGGAAAGTTTTTGTCGCAACAATCCCGAGATCGCCAAGCAGTTTGCAAGAGTTACTTTTTTATCTGATAACAGGAAAGATATTTTAAACATTGTTACGAGAACGCTGATCATCCAATGTCGTGAAGATATTGTAGCTCCTCCTGAGGTAGGACAATACCTGCACAAAAGAATTCCGGATAATGAAATGGCAGTGATTGATGTAATCGGTCATTGTCCGCACCTGAGTGCTCCCCGTGAAACTTCAAAAGCTATGCGTTCATTTCTTTTTAATTGAATAATATGCTGAATATTCCTCTTGAAAGTGCTGAAGACCTTTACAACTACGCGCCCTGTGGTTATTTTGATATGACCCGTGACCGGAAGATTGTAAGGATCAATGAAACCTTACTCGGATGGCTTGGCTATTCAAGAGAAGAAGTGTTGGGTAAAGCAACATTCAACGACTGGCTGAATACCGGAACAAGGTTATACATTGAAACCCATTTTGCACCCATGCTTCACATGCAGGGTTATGTAAAAGAAATTGCGTTTGATGTAAAGATCAAAGAGGGTTCTACACTGCCGGTTCTTATTAATTCATCTATTATAAAATTAGATGAAAAGCAGGTCATCATTCGTTCTACAGTTTTTGATGCCACACACCGAAGGAGATATGAAAAAGAATTGCTTCTTGCAAAGAAAAATTCTGAATTACTTGCAGAAGAATTGAAGTATGCAAATGAAGAACTCCGGCAGTTTGCATATGCGGCATCACATGATTTAAAAGCACCGCTGACCAATGTAATGTCGCTCCTGGATATCATCAAAAACAGGATTCACGCATCTTCACAGGATGAACTCAAGCCGGTTATTAACATGGCTCATGGAGCTGCATCAAGAATGTCGGAGCTGATCAAAAGTTTGCTCGAACATGCAGTAAGCGGAAAAAAAGTATCTTCCAAAACCTGGTTTGCATGGAATGAAGCATTGGAAGAAGTTCGTTTCAATTTGCAGATGATAGCATTTTCAAGAAATGCCCAGGTCATTTTTGAAGGAAGTTTCAACAAGATGTTTGCGAGCAGAACGGATATGATCAGGTTAGTGCAAAACCTTATCAGCAACGGAATCAAGTATTGTGAAAAAGACAGGCGTCCTGTAGTATTGATCAGGTCAAAAGAATATGCAACCTGCTGGGAGATCATTGTTGAAGATAATGGAATAGGGATTGATCCTGCTCATCAGAAAGAGATCTTCAAACCATTTTTCAGGTTACACAGTTCAAAAGACTTTGATGGTTCCGGAATCGGGCTGGCTACCTGCAAAAATATCATTGAGCAACACAACGGATCAGTTGTAATTGAATCGGAAAAAGGAACAGGCAGTAAGTTTATAGTTAAAATTCCAAAGGAGTCATTTCTTTCGCCGGATCCGCACAGCAGCGTTCGAAGTGAGGCTGCTCGACAGGTATAATTCATACCTGTTGATTCCGTCGGTTACCACCATTAATGCTGTGTTGGGAGGAAACTTTCCAAGATTTTCCGCAAACATGCTGAGCTCGTTGATCTCTTTGGTGTTATCCAGTGTCAGAAACAAATTCATGGACCTGCTGCTCAAAGCCTGCTGCACCATAACAGGCTGGTTATTCAGGAATACACTGATCGTATCTCCATCGATATCACCATTGTCATAAAAGCTGATCCTGATCGAATCAGATTCAACTTCAATATCTTTTGAATAGGAATTCTTCCTTGCGATAAATCTCTTTACCAGATTCTCTTCTTCAAGTCTTTTTTTATTGGACTCCATGGAACTGATTCCGTCTGTAGAAATGGAATGATTGCTTCTTTGAATGCTGTTATCAAATCCTGATACAATGAAATCTTCCGCTTCAGGTTTCCAGTATTTTTTTCCGATGGATGAACTTGCAAGTGAACTGTCGGTATTTTCACTATCGTCCACTTTATAGGACACTCTTAATTCAGGGCAGGTGTATTTGTATTTATCATCAGAAATCAATGCTCCACTCAATGAGCTTCCGGCCTTACTGACCATCAGGGTTCCATAAAAATGCATCGGGCATTCAATTCCGTTTCTCGTAGCTGCACCATAGAAAAGAACAGGAAGATTTTTGATCAGAACTTCCCTGGTCTTTTTATTATAAGTTCCTCTCACAAAAAAACTCTGGTAGCTGTCTTTAAAATAATATCCGAAGATTCCTTCCACTTCATCACCTTTTTGTTTGATGATGAGTTCCGTCAGGTAGTTACTTTGATTGGCACCCATGTTTGCAATATCAGCCCTTCCATACCAGGAACCTGTTGCAGTCTGTGACATTACTTCAAAAGAACAAATCAGAATTGCAAAAACAGCTACTAATTTTTTCATGTAATGATTGCTATTTGATGAAGCGTTTCATTTCTCTCTCCGTATCCCGCTGTTTGATAGATTCTCTCTTATCGTACAGCTTCTTTCCTTTACCCAATCCAAAATGAAGTTTCGCCAGGCCTTTGTCATTAAAATAGATGAGCAACGGAACCAGGGTATAGCCTTGCTCCTTCAATTTTTGCTCCAGTTTTCTCAACTCCTTTTTCTGCAGCAGTAATTTACGGTCACGAGTCGTAACGTGATTATTTTTATTTCCGAACCCGTATTCAGCAATGTGTAAATTTTTCAGGTAAAGTTCACCTTTGTGCATAAGGCAGTAACTGTCATTGAAAGATGCTTTTCCTTCCCTCAGTGATTTCACTTCCGTTCCAAGCAATACAATGCCCGCATCATAGGTCTGTTCTATGAAATATTCGTGATACGCCGACCTGTTCCTTATCTCTGCCATACTATAAAAAAGGAGGTAAAAATACCTCCCTCATCGTTCTGTTTAAAATTAGTTTTTGAATAGTGCAAGAACCGTTGCGAGTCTATCCTTCAGTTCTTTCCTGTGAACAATGAAATCAAGAAAACCATGTTCCAGCAGGAATTCACTTCTCTGGAATCCGGGTGGAAGATCCTTTTTAATTGTTTCCTTAATTACTCTTGGTCCGGCAAAACCGATCAGTGCTCCAGGTTCTGCGATATTCAGATCTCCGATCATTCCGAAAGAAGCGGAGATCCCTCCAAATGAGGGGTCAGTCAGAAATGAAATGTAGGGAAGTCCCGCATCTGTTAACTGGGATAGTTTGCCCGAGACTTTTGCAAGCTGCATCAGTGAAAAAGCCGATTCCATCATTCTCGCTCCACCTGATTTACAGATGATGATCAATGGCGAACGGGTTTCTATACAAAGATCTACTGCTCTCGAAATTCTTTCTCCCATCACACTTCCCAGTGAACCGCCGATGAATTCAAAATCCATACAGGCAATCACCAGGTCCTGGTCTTTTACTTTTCCTTTTGCAACCCTGATTGAATCGGTCAGATCAGTTTTGGCCCAGGTTTCCTTCAATCTTTTTTCATAGGATTTAAGGTCAGTAAAATTCAGGTAGTCTTTGGCCCTGATCTCTTCAAAGTGAATGGTGAAGTTTTCTTCATTGAAGATGATATCAAAATATTCAGAACTCCCGATACGGTGGTGATAATCACATTTAGGGCATACGAAAAGCTGTTCGCGGAGTTCGGTAACGGTACAGATAAAACCACATTCCGGACATTTGCTCCATAGTCCTTCCGGTGTTTCTTTCTTTTCTGCGGTACTGGTCAGAATACCTTTTTTAATCCTCTTGAACCAGCTGCTTTTGGTTTCTTCCGACTGTCCGTCTTCTCCTGCCAGGTTAGCCTCAAAGTCCTCGTCTTGTCTCATTGCTACATGATTTGTGGCGGCTAAGATAGAACAGTTGAATTAAAAAATGGAAATTGGGAAATGGAAAACCGGTTGGATTTAGTCCGGTCCCGTTCATTTTAAATTAAATCGTTAAGAGTTTTCCGCACTTATAAGGAATAAAAACTTACAGATGTTAACTTTCTAACCCTCCCTGCACTAAATTTGCGGCACTTAGCATTCCAAAGAAAAAACTTGCACATGAATTGGTCAGCAATCTTTACATCGTCAGTCGGTAAAAAAATCGTCATGGCGATCACGGGACTTTTCCTCATTTCGTTTTTAGTAATACACGTTGGTTTGAATGCTTCCATCTTTGCAATGGATGGCGGAGATATGTTCAACCGGGCTGCGCATTTCATGGGTTCCCACTGGGTGATCCGTGGTATGGAGATCGTGTTGTTTGCAGGCTTCATCGTTCATGCCATCCAGGGTTATGCACTTGAACTCAAAAACAGGTCGCTCCGTAAAAAAGGCTATCAGCAAAATCTTGGTGAGCGCGGAAGTAAGTGGTACAGCCGGACAATGGGTATCCTCGGGACACTGTTGCTCCTTTTCCTGATCATGCATATCAACCATTTCTGGGTTCCTTCAAGAATTACAGGTTTACAGGAAGTTCCCGGAAAAGATTACCATAATCTCTTTGCAGAAATGGTGGAAGTTTTCCAGAATCCGCTGGTTGTAGTTCTTTATGTGATCGGATGTATTTCCCTTGCTTATCACCTGCTGCATGGTTTTACCAGTGCATTCCGAACGCTCGGGGTTCACAACAGCCGCTATATCAAAATCATTCGTTCATTGGGAGCCGGATTCAGTATTCTTGTTTCTTTGTTATTCGCTTCCATGCCTGTTGCCATCTATTTTGGATGGGTAAAATAAAGCAGGATTTAAGAGGGGATCTATAATCCCGGGATTTGTCAGAAACATTTTTTTACCTAAACTGTTATTTAGATATGCTCAATTCAAAAATACCGGCAGGCCCACTGGAGAGTAAGTGGAACGACTACAAAGGGCATGTGAAGCTGGTGAACCCGGCTAATAAGCGCAAACTCGAAATCATTATAATAGGAACCGGTCTTGCCGGTGCATCAGCCGCTGCTGCACTTGGTGAACTGGGTTATAAAGTAAAAGCATTCTGTTTCCAGGATTCTCCCCGTCGCGCACACTCAATCGCTGCACAGGGTGGAATCAATGCCGCAAAGAATTACCAGAACGACGGTGACTCTGTTTTCCGTTTGTTTTATGATACTGTAAAAGGTGGTGACTACCGTGCGCGTGAATCAAACGTTCACCGTCTTGCAGAAGTTTCCGTTAACATCATCGACCAGTGCGTTGCGCAGGGTGTTCCTTTCGCACGCGAATATGGTGGATTGCTTTCGAACCGTTCCTTCGGCGGAACCCAGGTTCAGAGAACTTTTTATGCAGCCGGACAAACAGGTCAGCAGTTACTGATCGGTGCTTACCAGGCGCTCGAACGCCAGGTAGCTCTCGGTAATGTGAAGATGTACAGTCGCCACGAAATGCTCGACATCGTTAAGATCGATGGAAAAGCACGCGGTATCATCGCAAGAGATCTGATCTCCGGTGAACTGGAGCGTCATTTCGGTCATGCCGTTCTGTTATGCAGCGGCGGATACGGAAACGTGTTCTATCTCTCCACAAATGCAATGGGATCAAACGTTACTGCTGCATGGAAAGCACACAAACAAGGAGCATATTTCGGCAACCCATGTTTCACTCAGATCCACCCGACCTGTATCCCGGTAAGTGGTGACCACCAGAGTAAACTGACGCTGATGTCCGAGTCATTGAGAAATGACGGCCGGATCTGGGTTCCGAAGAAACAGAACGATAACAGGAAGGCATCGGAAATACCAGAAGAAGAAAGAGACTATTACCTCGAAAGAAGATACCCTGCATTTGGTAACCTCGTTCCGCGCGACGTGGCTTCAAGGGCAGCGAAAGAAAGATGTGATGCCGGTTATGGAGTAGGTGCTTCGAAAATGGCAGTTTACCTCGACTATGCCGCCGCGATCGAAAGATACGGAATGGGAGAAGTGAACAAACGCGGTATGGACAATGTGGACGCTGTAACCGTAAAGAACCTGGGTAAGGAAGTGGTGAAGGAAAAATATGGCAACCTCTTCGATATGTATGCGAAGATCACCGGTGAGGATCCATATGAAACACCGATGAGAATTTATCCTGCGGTACACTATACCATGGGTGGATTATGGGTGGATTATGAACTTCAGACCACCGTTCCGGGATTGTATGCACTGGGAGAAGCAAACTTCTCTGATCATGGTGCAAACAGGTTGGGTGCTTCCGCACTGATGCAGGGACTGGCAGACGGTTACTTCGTTATTCCTTATACACTGGGTAACTACCTGGCTGATGATATCAAAACGAATTCTATTCCTACGGATCATCCTGCATTCGTGGCAGCGGAGAAAGAAGTTGCGGACAGAATCAGTACGCTGATGAATATCAAAGGAACCCAGACGGTTGAAAGCTTCCATAAGCGCCTTGGAAAGATCATGTGGGACAAATGCGGTATGGCGAGAAATGAGCAGGGACTGAAAGAAGCGATTGAAGAGATTCGCCAGTTGAAGAATGAATTCTGGAGTGATGTTAGAATTCCGGGTGAAATCAAAGGAGTAAACACGGAGCTAGATAAAGCACAACGTGTGGCTGATTTCATTGAACTGGGAGAGTTGATGTGCATCGATGCATTGAACAGGAAAGAAAGCTGCGGCGGTCACTTCCGTGAAGAGATGCAGACTGAAGAGGGAGAAGCACTCAGAGATGATGAGAACTTTGCTTATGTGGCTGCATGGGAATTTGCAGGCGAACATAACTGGAACCTTCATAAGGAAGAACTCAATTTCGAGATTGCAAAACCAAGCCAGCGCAGTTACAAATAATTTATTCAAAGACTAACACAACTATCAAAATATGGAACATACTAATATCAGTCTCAACCTGAAAGTATGGAGACAGAAAAGTTCCGCTAATCAAGGACAATTCGTTACCTATAAAGTAGATGATATTTCAACGGAAATGTCGTTCCTGGAAATGTTGGACGTCCTTAATGAAAAGCTGATTCGTGAAGGCGAAGATCCGATCACTTTTGATCACGATTGTCGTGAGGGAATCTGTGGTGCATGTTCAATGCATATCAACGGAAGACCACATGGACCATGGCAGGCAACAACTACCTGTCAGTTACATATGCGTGCATTTAAGGAAGGTGAAACTGTAGTGGTAGAGCCTTGGAGAGCAAATGCGTTTCCGGTGATCAAGGATCTTATGGTGGATCGTTCTGCTTTCGACCGGATCATTTCAGCGGGAGGATATGTGTCTGTAAATACAGGTAATGCGGTGGATGCAAATGCAATCCCGATCGATAAGAACAATGCGGACGCCGCGTTTGCTGCGGCAGCATGTATCGGTTGCGGAGCGTGCGTTGCAGCCTGTAAAAACAGTTCTGCAATGTTGTTCACTGCTGCAAAAGTTTCTCACCTTGCTTTACTTCCACAGGGTGCACCGGAGCGCAAGAATCGTGTTTTGAATATGGTCGCACAAATGGATAAGGAAGGCTTCGGAAGCTGTACATTTACAGGTGCCTGCGAAGCAGTTTGTCCGAAAGAAATTTCCATCACGAATATTTCAAGACTGAACGGCGAATACCTGAATGCTGCACTGACTGTAGAGGCATAGGGATTAAAGAATAATGTAAAATGGAAAATTTAAAATGTAAAAGAGTAAATCTCTAAGGATTTTAGATTTTCCATTTTTTGTTTGCGCTCATTGCTTCTATCTGCTTTTTCTTACTTGTATTTTTCTTTTTTTTGATTCTTCTTTGCGCTCTTTGCTCCATTGCGCAGCTGCCGCAGGCAGCGACTTTGCGTGAACCCCGCGAGCGTCAGCGAGCCTCTGCTCCCCTGCGTCCTCCGCGTGAAATAAACCTCCGCGTGAAATCAACCGCCATTTAGAACCCCGTTTTTCATTTTACATTTTCAATTTTACATTTCATTATATTCGATTCCTCAATCCCATAAAATGCATTCATTTATAAAACCACTTGCAGTTTTGACACTATTCGCATCCTGCCAGCAATCATCCAATCTTTCCAAATCCCCGGAATGGCCTGATAACATTAAACCTCCTGCCGCAGAGAAAGTAGCGAAGGTTTTTAATGAACATGGCGAATCACGGAACGATGATTATTACTGGCTTAACCAGCGTGAAGACGAAAAAGTATTGAATTATCTCAGGGCAGAAAATGCTTATGCAGATACCATGATGGCCTCCACAAAAGATCTCCAGGCAAAATTATTTGCAGAGATGAAAGGTCGCATCAAGGAAAAAGATGAATCAGTTCCCTATAAGAAAAACGGTTACTGGTATGTAAGCCGTTTCGATGAAGGAGCACAGTATCCGGTTTATGTAAGAAAAAAAGAATCATTGACTGCCCCCGATGAGGTCCTCATCGACCAAAATATTATGGCAAAAGGATTTCCTTATTTTGCTGTAGGTGCCATGTCCATCTCTGATGATAATAAGATCATGGCGTATACGGTCGACACAGTTAGCCGAAGGTTATATGGCATCCGTTTCAAAGACCTTACTACAGGAACTGAATATCCTGAAACAATTGCCAATGCAGAAGGAAGATCCATCGTATGGGCCGCCGGCAACAAAACTCTTTTCTATGTAAAGAAGGATGTAAAAACTTTGCTTGGTTTCCAGGTATATCGTCACTTGCTAGGTACTGATCCTTCACAGGATGTACTGGTCTATGAAGAAAAGGATAACACCTTTTCAGTAAATGTAAAAAGAAGCAGAAGCGATAAATACATTTTTATTGTTTCAGAACTGAACCAGGTTTCTACGGAGTATAAATATCTCGATGCATCAAACCCTACCGCTGCATTTAAGGTTTTCCTTCCCAGGGAGAACCAGGTATATGAAGTGGATCATGCCGGAGACAGGTTTTATATCATGACAGATAAAAATGCTCCGAATTTTAAAATCATGACTACGGATGAAAATAATACGGCGATCTCAAACTGGAAGGAAATGATCCCGCATCGTGAAAATGTGCTGATATCTGATTTCACCCTGTTCAAAGATTTTGTTGTATTGCAGGAAATGAAAGATGCACTCAACCTGGTGAGAGTAATCAAACCATCTGCAAATCAGGATTATTATATTTCATTTGATGAAACCGTATTCACTTCCCGTATCAATAACAATCCTGAATACAATACGAATACACTACGCATCAGTTACGCTTCCCTTACAACTCCAAATTCCGTGATCGATGTGAACATGGATACGAAGGCCCAGGAAGTGAAAAAAGTAACGGAGGTAATTGGCTACGATAAATCAAAATACCAGGCTGAAAGGATCTGGGCTACCGCAAGAGACGGCGTGAAAGTTCCTGTATCACTGGTGTATAAAAAAGGAATGGAAAAGAACGGCAAGAACCCATTGTTGCTTTATGGGTATGGTTCCTATGGTTATAGTTCTGATCCCGGTTTCAATTCTACCACAGTGAGTTTACTGGATCGTGGCTTCATCTTCGCGATCGCGCATATTCGTGGCGGACAGGAAATGGGTCGACAGTGGTATGATAACGGTAAGATGGGTAAGAAGAAAAATACTTTCCAGGATTTTATTGATTGCGGTGAATTCCTTGTGAAAGAAAAGTATACATCAAAAGAACATCTTTACGCTAATGGCGGATCTGCCGGTGGATTGCTGATGGGTGCAGTTGTCAATATGCGTCCTGACCTTTTTCATGGTGTAATTGCAGAAGTTCCTTTTGTGGATGTGATCACCACCATGAGTGATGAAACAATTCCATTAACCACACAGGAATACAAGGAGTGGGGTAATCCGAACATCAAAGAGGAATATGCCTACATGAAATCTTATTCTCCGTATGATAATGTCGAGAAGAAAGAGTATCCGAATATGCTGGTAACAACCGGTCTGCATGATTCACAGGTTCAGTATTTCGAACCTGCAAAATGGGTTGCTAAACTTCGTGAGTACAAAACCGATAACAATGTGCTGTTCTTCAGAACAAATATGGATGCAGGGCATGGTGGTGCATCCGGAAGATTCGATTACCTGAAAGATGAAGCTGTGAACATGGCGTTCCTGCTTGCCCTCGAAGGAATAACAGAATAATCCGATAAAAATTGAAGAATGCCTGTGCATACCTGTTATGTACAGGCATTTTTTATAGGATCATCCCGATCTCTGTGAACTTTCCGTGAAAATCAGGAAGCATGCTCTTCACTTCCCCCATATCCGGATTGATTTCCTTACTTTTGCGCCTCAAAATCAATAGAAATTAATGATCTCAGTTAATAATGTAACCCTGTCTTTTGGTAAAAGAGTATTGTTTGACGAAGTAAACTTGTCCTTCAACAAGGGCAACTGTTACGGTGTAATCGGTGCCAATGGTGCAGGTAAATCAACCTTCCTTAAAATTCTCTCCGGTGAGATTGAACCCAGCAAGGGGAATGTCCAGATTACCCCGGGTGAAAGGATGGCGGTTCTGAAGCAGAATCAGAATGAATTCGACGAAGTAACTGTCCTTAATACCGTGCTCATGGGCCACAAAAAAATGTGGGAAGTGATGCATGAGCGTGATTCTATCTACTCAAAAGCGGATTTTACCGAGGAAGACGGACTTCGGGCCGGCGACCTCGAAGCTGAATTCGGTGAAATGGGTGGATATACCGCTGAAAGTGATGCGGGTACTTTACTGGGTGAACTCGGAATTCCTGAAAGTCTTCACGGAATGCTGATGAAAGACCTGAATCCGGCACAAAAAGTACGTGTTCTCCTTGCCCAGGCATTGTTCGGTAACCCCGATATCCTGATCCTGGATGAGCCTACCAACAACCTCGACGTTCCTACCATTTCCTGGCTGGAGAATTTCCTCGCAGAATATGAGAATATCGTAATTGTTGTTTCCCACGACCGTCACTTCCTGGATGCGATCTGTACCCATGTAGCCGACGTTGACCGTCAGAAGATCAAGATCTACACAGGTAACTATACCTTCTGGTACGAATCAAGTCAGCTGGCTGCACGCCAGGCAACAGACAAGAACAAGAAGATGGAAGAGAAACGAAAGGATCTCCTCGACTTCATCGCCCGATTCAGTGCTAACGCATCAAAATCGAAGCAGGCAACTTCCCGTAAAAAAGCGTTGGAGAAATTGGTTATTGAAGATATTTCTCCTTCAAACCGTAAGTACCCAGGTATTGTTTTCAAGCAGCTTCGCGAAGTTGGAAATCAGATCCTCAATGTTGAGAATCTCAGTTACAGTCTGGATGGAAGACCTCTTTTCAGGAATATCAATTTCACGGTAAACAAGGGTGATAAAATCGCAATTGTTGCAGATGACCAACTGGCAATTACTGCCTTTTACGAGATCATCAATGAAAAGCTGAAAGCTGATACCGGTAAATATGAGTGGGGAAGCACCGTTACAAAAGCTTATCTGCCTAATGATAATACGGAGTACTTCGAGCAAAGTCTGCCGCTAATGGACTGGTTACGCCAGTTTGTTCCGGCACATGTAACCGATGCGGACGAGCCGTTTCTGCGTGGTTTCCTGGGCAAAATGCTGTTCAGTGGCGATGAGATCCAGAAGAAAACTTCGGTTTTGTCGGGAGGAGAAAAAGTACGCTGTATGCTTAGCCGAATGATGCTGCAGGATCCGAACGTGATCATCCTCGATGATCCTACCAATCACCTAGACCTTGAATCCATCCAGGCCTTCAACGAAAGCATGGAAAACTTCAAGGGGATCGTGTTGATCAGCTCACATGACCATACCTTCCTTCAAACGGTGGCAAACAGGGTTATTGAACTGACTCCGAACGGAGCTATCGATAAACTGATGACCTTTGATGAATACCTGGAGGACAAAACAAAAGTGTTTGCGTAAAATTTGGAATCAGGCGATAAAATCTAAAAGTATTAATTCAATCTAACTTTCATAGAATGGCTGCTCCCGGGCAGCCATTTTTTTTGATAAGTAGTTTCCCTTTGAAATCTTCCAATAATTGGAATGAATTCACGTTTAAGAACTTCACAACCAAACCGGAATAATTGCGCGTTGTACTGCTGTTTTTACTGAGTTTCTGCTTTCTTCTGGCAGCACCCGGACTTTATGCCCAGGAGCGGGGAAAACCAGTATCGAATCTCCGTCAGAAATGGATCAAAACAGTACCGTCTCAATCAATTCTTGATACGCTTTCCATCATTCCAAATACAGTATCTATCAGCGGAGTTCCTGACAGTCTTTATATAGTTGACCCTGTTACATCCATCATCCGGTTTACCCGGACAATTCCTTTCGATAGTGTGCTGGTGAAATACCGCGTGTTTCCATCCAGACTGAATGCATCTGTACAACGAATGAGTTTCGATACCGTAATGGATAAATTCATCGGTCAGCCTTTCGTTCCAAATTTTGGCGTGGTGAATGACGACCGCTTTTTTGATTTTGGAAACATCACTTACAACGGAAGTTTCGGAAGAGGGATTTCTTTTGGTAACAGTCAGGATGCAGTTGTGACTTCCAATCTGAATCTTCAACTCAATGGATTTCTTGCCGACAGTATCGAGATTCTGGCTGCCATTACAGATAACAACATTCCTATCCAGCCTGATGGAACAACGCAGCAATTGAATGAATTCGATCGCATCTTTCTTCAATTCAAAAAGAAAGGGTGGGCATTGAGTTTAGGTGATATTGATATCCGGCAAAATCAATCTGCCTACGTTTCATTTTATAAACGACTTCAGGGAATTGCATTTGAACAGACCAATAAGATCGGAAAAAATTTCACTACAAGAACACTTTTAAGCGGATCAATTGCAAAAGGAAAATTCACAAGAAACGTTTTCCAGGGACAGGAAGGAAACCAGGGTCCGTACAGGTTGACAGGTGCAAACAATGAATTCTTTTTCGTGGTTCTCGCAAATACAGAAAGGGTTTTTATTGATGGAGAATTGATGCAGCGCGGAGAAGACCAGGATTATGTGATCAACTATAATACTGCAGAGATCGCTTTCACACCCAAAAGAATGATCACCAAAGATTCCAGGATCCAGGTGGAGTTTGAATACAGCGACAGGAATTTCCTGAATTCAAATCTGTATGCTTTCAATGAAACTAACCTGAATGAAAAATTGAAGATCAGGGTCAGTGCTTTTTCAAACAGTGATTCCAAAAATTCATCCATCAACCAGACACTTGATCCGAACCAGAAGCAGTTTCTTGCGGCACTTGGAAATAATACGGCATTTGCTTTTTATCCGAATGCAAACATGGAGGAGTATGCACCGGGAAAGATCATGTATAAAAAGATTGATACCATTCTAAATAATGTGGTGGATTCCATTTTTGTTTATTCGAATAATCCCGACAGTGCGCGATATAGTTTGTCGTTCGTGGATGTGGGACAGGGAAACGGAAATTATCTTCCGGAATTAAACGGAGCCAACGGAAAAGTATATCGGTATGTATCACCATTGAACGGAGTGAAGCAGGGAAGATATGAACCTGCCATCTTTTTAGTTGCTCCAAAGAAAACACAGGTCGTGAGTGTAGGTGCAGAATATAAAGTAACAGAGAATACCCTGGTAGCAACAGAACTCGCGATGAGTAATTTTGATCCGAACACATTTTCTCCGGTCGGGAATGGTGAGAATAAAGGATATGCGGGAAGAGTTTCTTTGAAGAACAATGCAAAGCTGGGTAAACTAACCCTGACGACTGATCTGTTTGCAGAACAAACGGGCGAGAAATTCAGACCCATCGAGCGATTGAGATCGGTAGAATTTTACCGCGACTGGGGATTGCCGCTTACAGTTTTACCTTCTTCCGAAAACCTTATCATCACAGGGTTTCAGCTTGCAGATAAAAAATCGAATTCTGTTAAGTATCAATTCTCCAGGTTTGGAAGAGGCAACCAGTTCGAAGGAATTCGCAACAGTATTTTTCATCTCCAGGATATCAAGGGATGGAAGTTGAATAACACTGTTCATCTGACCAATATGGATGGAATACTTGAGCAAGGATATTTTTTTCGTCCAACCATCAGCGTTAGTAAAACGATATCCCGGCTTAAGAACTACAGTATTTTTTCAAACTATTCTGTAGAGCATAATGAAATAAAAAAGAAGGTTTCTGATTCCATTGCACCGCAAAGTTTCTCCTTCTCGATTTTTCAGGCAGGTTTCAGATCACCGGAAACAAAACCAAATAAATGGGCATTGACTTATTTCACAAGAACAGATGCCTATCCATTTGCAAAAGAGTTGCAGAAAGCCGACAGGAGTCAGAATATCAACCTGCAGGTAGAACTTGCAAAAAATGAAAACAGGCAGTTGAGATTCAATTCAACATTCAGGTCATTGAAAGTGCTGGATGAAAGATTGTCGAATCAGCGTGCAGATAAAAGTTTATTGGGAAGAGCAGAATATCGCTTTAATGAATGGAAAGGATTCGTGACGGGAGAGTTGTTATATGAAGTAGGAGCAGGACAGGAACAGAAACGCGATTATGCATTCCTTGAAGTGCCGGCGGGACAGGGTGAATACACCTGGAATGATTACAACAATGATGGCATCCAGCAACTGAATGAATTCGAAGTGGCGCTTTTCCTGGACCAGGCGAAATACATCAGGATCTTTACACCAACGAATGAATTTATCAAGGCAAACTATAATACGCTTAATTACAGTGTAGCATTTAATCCCAGGGCAGTGATCGCGCAGGGACAACTCCGGGGATTCCGGAAACTTGCATCCAAAATCAATTTGCAATCTTCCATGCAGATCTCTAAAAAGGAAGTTACTGAAGGACTGGTTTCATTCAATCCGTTTGCAGATCCTGTGAGCGATTCTTCGCTGCTGACCCTGAACCAGGCGTTGGTGAATACTTTTTCCTTCAATCGTTTCAGTACAAAATGGGGATTTGACCTGAACAATACAAGAAACGGAAGCAGGGCTTTGCTGACTTATGGATATGAAACAAGAAAGATCAATGAATGGAGTGGGAAGATCAGGTACAATCTTTCGAAATCAATCCTGTTGGATCTTACAGGAAGAAACGGCTCAAATATTTTATCGACTTCCAATATTAAGTTTGGTAACAGGAATTATTCGATTGATCAGTATTCACTGGAACCAAGATTAACGCTGACCAAAGGATCAAACTTCAGATTTATTACCGGTTATCGTTTCGGCAACAAAAAAAATACAGTGGGAGAGATGGAGAAGGCAGTATCTCATGCCGTAAATGTGGAATCAAAATATAATATCCTGCAAAGCACTTCGATACTCGGGAAATTCACTTTTAATAATATCAGTTTCAGCGGGATCAATGGAATGGCAAATCCAAACAGCACAACTGCTTATATGCTGCTGGATGGATTACTTCCCGGTAAGAATTTTCTCTGGAACCTTGATCTCACCAAAAGATTGTCAAACAGTCTGGAAATGAATATCCAGTATGAAGGCCGGAAACCAGGATCAGCCAGGGTTGTTCATGTGGGCCGGGCATCTATCAGGGCAATACTTTAATTGTGAATTGTATGAATTAATTTAGTGTATGCTGCTCCTTAAAATTTTCGCTTCGGTATTTTGTATAGTTGGTCTGAGTTTAAATCAGTTAACCGGTAATGAAAAAGGACTTGTAATTACGCCGCTTACAGAAAACATGTATGTCTTTACAACGTATAAAGATTACAAGGGAACTCCCTATCCATCCAATGGGGTCTATGTAGTGACGGAACAGGGAGTATTAATGATTGACACACCCTGGGATACAGCACAGTTTCAACCACTTTTGGATTCGATAAAGGCCAGGCATAATAAAGAAGTCAGGATGGTTATTTCGACTCATTTTCATGACGACCGGACCGCTGGTTTAAATTATTACCGGTCTAAAGGTATGCAGACCTATACCACTGTAAAAACGGATAGCTTAAGTAAGGAAGAAGGTGCTCCCAGAGCTCAATTTCTCATAAAGGGCGATACTTTAATGAAGCTTGGGAATTTGGATTTCGAGATCTATTATCCGGGTGAAGGTCATGCTCCTGATAACATTGTTGTATGGTTTCCATCGCAAAAAGTATTGTATGGAGGATGTTTTATAAAAAGCACTGAAACAAACTCGATTGGAAATCTTTCTCATGCAAATGTTCGTCAATGGCCGGAATCCCTGAAAAAGACCAGGAACCGGTTTAGGGATCCCCGATTTATAATCCCCGGTCATGAGGGTTGGAAAAATGCAAATGCCCTGGACCATACGCTTCAGATCCTTCAGAATTATAAGCCTGTCAAGAGCTGATTGAGGTTGTGTTTTATGGAGAATGATTAAATATTTGGTGCTTCATTATTATTAGGATCTGCAAATAAGCAAAAAGGGAATTGCACCTGATTGCTTTATATTCGTATGTAGAGAAGAACTAAAGCATATGGAAGAAGTATTAAAAAGAAGGGTTACCAGGGGAGCGGTTTTAGCACTGGTTATAATAATTATTATTTTGCTGGTTATGGGAATTTCAAGCAGGGCATCTAAAACCTGGATGATTCTACCTCTGATTCTGGTTCCCGCAGCAGGCGCGTTTGGAGGATATGTTTTTCACAGATTTGATGAAATGCAGCAACGACAAAGAATCAGTGAGACACTGGCCCTGATTCTTGCAATGATGATTTACAGCATTCTTATAATGTGTGCTTTTGTATTATCAATTTCCTGGTTGGATTAGAAATTTATTCTGTTGTAATTCAGAAAAAAGTAAAGGGGAAGAAAATAAACTGGGTCAATTTAAACTCAGACATTGTTATAAAAAGAACAACCGGATCAATTGACCCGGTTGTTCTTTTTATGTTGATTATCCTCAGTTATGATTAACCAAACAGACCGCCTTTCTTAAGTGATCTTACACCTTCACCGATTTTATAACCGTTGTGGTAGATTTCGATCTTATAATTTCCTCTTTTGAAATCGCTGTTTTGTCTCCATGCAAATTCAACATGCTTCTTCTTGCCTGTTTCAATATCTACAGGAACTTTAGCAGTGTAGAATCTTTCACCTTCTTCTTTTGAAGTAAAGGTTCCGGAACCTAAAGCTTCAACAGTTACAGGCTTTCCATCAGGATCAGTGATTGCAACAAATACATCTGTTGAACCAGCTTTTGCAATCCTGTTGTCAACATCAAATGCAATCACAAGTTTGTCGACACGCTTTGCAGTTGAGGTTACTTTTTCTTTACCACTGCTCTTTTCATTAATAGGAGTGATAGAGATTGAATAAGCATTTAGTGTAGATGCAACAGTTACTGTTTCTTCTAATCCTGCTTTTACAGTTTCGAGTGTATCTTTCTGAGCTTTGAACTGATCTCTTTCAACGATCACAGCAGCTTTCTCTGTAGAAAGTGTCTGATTTTCCTGGGTAAGTCTTTCAACTTCCTGCTCCAGGTTAGCGATCTTGTCATTTAATTCTGCGATCAGTGATTGTGCTTTTCTCTTTTCAGCATCCGTTAACTTTTGCTTTCTGAGAATGCCACTGATTTGACTTTTCAATTTTGATACTTCACTGTTACGGTCAGAAATTTTTCCTTCCAACTCGTTGTTGTAACCGGTAAGAGAATCTAGTCTGGTCAATGCTGCATTGAAACTTTCCTGAAGTTCATTTCTGCTTGAATCAACTGCAACGTATTGACTTTGCAGTTTGTCCATGCTTTGCTCATTTTTGTTTTTATCCCAGAGAAAATATCCCCAGGTTGCAAGAATAGCTACAGCAAGAATACCGATGATAAGATTTTTTGAATCTCTTTTTTCCGGTTGGTTCTGAGGGTTTGCCGATGGATAATTACTCGTACTCATACTCAATTTTTTTTCTGTTAAGTTGGTAAAAACGCACTCGCCGTGTGAACGGCTGAAATGGGCTCGCTCTAAAACCGTGCCAAAACGAATTTAAGAAATCCGTATCATTGCACCATGTCGCTTGAAAAAATACTTGGGGACTGGAAAAAGGGACTGATTAAACCCGTGTACTGGTTGGAAGGAGAGGAAGAATATTTTATTGACAAACTGGTTCATTATGCGGAAACCAGCATTCTTCCTGAAGCAGAAGCTTCCTTTAATCTTAGCATTTTTTATGGAAAAGACGCTGCATGGTCAGACATCGTTAATGCCTGTATGCGCTACCCGATGTTTGCAGACCGACAGGTCGTGATTCTCAAAGAAGCGCAACAGATGCGTGATCTCGACAAACTCGAACCTTATATCACAAAGCCATTGCCCTCCACAGTATTTGTTGTAGCGCACAAAGAAAAAAAGATAGACGGAAGAAGTAAGCTTGCAAAACTTCTGAAAGAAAAACACGAACTATTTACCACGAAGAAATTATATGATAACCAGTTACCCGACTGGACAACACAGATGGTAATTTCAAAAGGATATACCATTCAACCAAAAGCAGCATTACTACTGGTGGATCATATAGGGAATGATTTGAGCAGACTGGAAAATGAGGTTGAGAAGATGACCGTAAACCTGGGGAATAAAAAGACCATTACTGAAGACGATATTGAAAAATTTGTTGGCGTAAGTAAAGAGTATAATGCGTTTGAATTGCAGAATGCTATTGCAAAGAAAGATCTGCCGAAAGCAATGCGCATCATTCAGTATTTCGAGGCCAATCCGAAAGCTGCACCGATTCAACTTTTACTGCCTACGATTTATAATCTGTTCAGTAAAGTGTATATGATCTACGGACAGAATTCGCCGGACGAAAAATCGATTGCCGCAGCAATAGGCGTTCAGCCGTTTTTTGTGAAAGATTATATTGTTGCTGCAAAGGGTTATGGATTTGAAGGGACGGAGAGAGCGCTCATGTTATTGCATCATTATAACCTGAGGGCAATAGGTATACATGAAGCAGGTGCTTCGCATGCGAGTCTGATGAAGGAGATGATTGCTAAAATGATGATGTGATTACCTTCATCGCATTCTCCTTGTCTTTCTTCAATTGATTTTTTAATTCATCTAATCCTGAAAACTTTTTTTCTTCACGGATAAATGCAAGCACTTCCACACGGATCTGCTGGTTGTAAATGTCTTCATCAAAATCAAAAATATTTACTTCGATCCTTCTTGAAGTTCCCTGAACAGTAGGCCGCATCCCGATATTCATCATTCCGCCGAATTGTTTTCCATGATGTGATATCCTAACAGCATACACACCATTCCCGGGAACTATTTTTCCTTTTTCTGTCAGTTCGAGATTTGCAGTAGGATAACCGATCGTCCTTCCGAGTTTATCTCCCTGTACAACTTTCCCGGTGAAGTAAAAATGATAGCCCAGCAATTTATTTGCTTCTGAAATATTTCCGGCAAGCAGTGCATTCCTGATGGAAGTTGCACTAACTGTATTATTATTAATGAGGTGTTCAGGAATTTCTTTTAACTCAAAAAATCCTTTCGCCTGGTAATCTTCCAGCAATTTATAATTGCCGGATCTTCCATGGCCGAAATGATGATCATATCCAATGATGATCGTATGCGGATTGAATTTCTTCACCAAAAATTCTTCTACATATTCGGCTGCAGATAACATTGAAAACGTTTCGGTGAACGGAACAATCACCACATGTTCGATCCCCGCTTTATGGATCAGTTCAATTCTTTCTTCAATTGTATTGATCAGCTGAATGGAGGAATCTGTATTGATCACTCTTCTTGGATGCGGATGAAATGTAATGATGGCTGATTCGCCGCCGATCTTTTGAGCTTCTTCCACAAGTTGCGCCAGGATCTTCTGATGACCAAGATGAACTCCGTCGAACGTACCGATTGTAAGCACTGTTTTGTTGAATGGCTGCAGACTTTCGCTGTAATGATGAACCTTCATAATTAGGCTGCCAAAGATATGCCGTTGTTTAATACCTTCGCACTTCCAAATTTCACCCATGAGTCTATATAATAAAAGAGGTGTTTCTGCCCAAAAAGAAGAAGTTCATAAAGCTACCGAAAAACTGGACAAAGGCCTTTTCCCGAATGCATTCTGTAAAATCTTTCCGGATTATTTACTGGGCGATGATAATTGGGTGAACCTCATGCACGCCGATGGCGCCGGAACAAAAAGTATTTTGGCCTATCTCTACTGGAAAGAAACCGGTGATATCAGCGTTTGGAAAGGTATTGCACAGGATGCAGTTGTTATGAACCTCGACGACCTGCTTTGTGTGGGTATCCACGATAATTTTCTTTTTTCTTCTACTATCGATCGGAATAAGAAACTGATTCCGGGTGAAGTTCTTGAAGTGATCATCAACGGAACACAGGAGATCTTTGATGAACTGCGCGGATATGGTGTGAATGTTTATTTTCTCGGAGGTGAAACTGCAGATGTGGGAGATGTGGTGAGAAGTATTGCAGTAAATGGTACCATGACTTCAAGATGGCCAAAAGACAAACTCATTACAAACGATAAAATTGCTCCGGGTAATGTGATCGTTGGATTTGCAAGCTCCGGTAAAGCAGTTTATGAAAATGCTTACAACAGCGGAATCGGAAGTAATGGATTGACCAGTGCAAGACATGATGTGTTGAACAAACATTATGCAGACAACTTCCCGGAGACATTCGAACCTTCTCTTGAAAATGATGTTGTTTATATAGGCAAATACAGAATGACGGATCCTTCAGTAGAAGGATTAAATATTGGTCAGTTGCTGCTTTCTCCAACAAGAACTTATGCTCCATTGGTGAAACAGCTGTTTACGGAGTTGTTTGATGAAATTTATGGAGTGATTCATTGCAGTGGTGGCGGACAAACCAAGTGTATGAAGTACCTGCCGGGCAATATGAAGATTGTAAAGGATAATTTATTTGAGGCACCGGAAATTTTTAGGCTGATTAAAGATGCATCTGGAGCCGACAGTCGTGAAATGTACCAGGTATTCAATATGGGCCACAGGCTGGAAGTCTTTACGAATGAAAAATCTGCACAGAAAATGATTGCAATTGCCAATCAGTTAGGAATTGATGCGAAGATTATCGGTAGAGTAGAAGATGCAGATAAAAAGATTTTAGACCTTCATATTGATGGTGAAATCATCAGTTTTTAAATCATTAACTAAATTTTAATCAGAATTCTTGAAATTATTTTCTGGTGTATAGACCTTATTTATAGTGTGTTTACGTACTTAATAGTAGGTCTATTATCCACCTTGAAAGAGTTTTATCCACAAAGTCTATGAATTACGGCGATAGCTGATTACTTTTGCAGACGGTTCTGGACTCTGATAGGCTTAGTAGCATCTGCCTTTTGCAACTTCTCCTGAACTATAATTGTCTATTCGTTGATCTGTGCCCACTAGGGGACCTTAAAACTTTTATTTTTCAATATGAGACAGCTCAAAATTGCAACCCAGATTACGAATCGTGACTCCCAGGCAGTCGAAAAGTATCTTCAGGAGATTTCGAAAATTTCGATGATCACTCCGGAGGAAGAGACTACTTTGGCACAGCGGATCAAGATGGGTGACCAACGGGCGTTAGACAAATTGGTGCAGGCGAACTTACGTTTCGTGGTATCTGTGGCTAAGCAGTACCAGCATCAGGGATTATCACTTAGCGATCTGATCAACGAGGGAAACCTTGGTTTGATAAAAGCGGCCCAGCGTTTCGACGAAACAAAGGGTTTTAAATTCATCTCATACGCCGTATGGTGGATTCGCCAGTCCATTTTACAAGCGTTGGCAGAGCAGGGCAGATTAGTCCGCCTGCCTCAAAACAAAATTGGCACCTATAACAAAGCAAACAAGGCCTATATGGCTTTTGAGCAGGAACACGAAAGAGAGCCTTCAACCGAAGAACTCGCTGAACTGCTTGAAATGAGCGAAACTGAGATCAACAACATTTTCCAGTCAAACACCCGTCACACTTCCCTCGATGCTCCGGTTCACGAAGCTGAGGACGTGGCAATGGGAGATCTCCTGGAAGGTAGCGATGACACAGATGACGATGTAATGAAGGATTCCCTCAGAAATGAGATCCGTCGCGTACTGAAATCATTGAGTCCACGCGAAGCTGAGATCGTGAATGCTTATTTCGGACTGGATGGCGAGAATGGTGTGACCATCGAACAGATCGGTCAGAAATACGATCTTACCAAAGAGCGTATCCGCCAGATCAAGGAAAGAGCGATCAAACGTCTGCAGAAAGCACGTTACAGTAATGCACTTAAGGCCTACTTAGGTTAATTGCTGAAGGTCAAAACTTTTAAATCCCTTTCTTTGTAATGAAGAAAGGGATTTTTCATTCAGTGGAATTCAATTATTCTTTAATTATGAACATTATTTCTCATTCAATGGGATTCAGCTTTTGAGTTATGAAGAGAACTATGTTTCATTCCAGATAAACCGGATTGAGCTGAGTATACTTTTATGGTTCATCAAAAATGAATGATTTCTCCTAAATTCAAATACTTCCTTCAATCGCTTATATGCCGCAAAACCTGCGCGTTTTTATATTTATGACCTTCTGTTCTTTCGGATTGTTTTCCTGCGAAAAAGCCGTGGATTTCGATCTGGATCAAACTGCCGATAAGATCGTAGTGGAAGGTATTATAGAATCCGGATCAAACCCTGTTGTTACCATATCGCGCAGCCTCAATTACTTCAGTGCTATAGATCCGGATCTGCTGATTGGTACTTTCATAAGGGATGCTGTGGTAGAGATCAGCAATGGATCCGAAACCCGCATCCTCAAAGAGTTTGCGGATACACTGGCACTCGACATCGTTTTTTACAGGTATACGATCGATACGATCAATGAACCGGATTTTTTCGGGGAAGAAGGAAAGCAGTATTCATTGAAAATAACTACGGGCAACGAGATATTTACTTCAACCACCACAATTCCCAACCTTGCAAAAACAATGGATTCGATCTGGTGGAAGCAAATTCCTTCCAACCCTGATACCAATAAGGTCGTGATCATGGGAAAATTCACAGATCCACCGGGGTTAGGAAATTATATCCGCTATTTCACCCAGGCGAATGAGGATGGATTTGTACCGGGATTAAGTTCCGTATTCGACGACCAGATCGTGGATGGAAAAGTTTACGAAATCCAGGTGGACAGGGGAGTGAACCGAAATGAGGAACTCGATATCGACAATTATGCGTTTTTTGATAAGGGTGATACGGTGACCGTAAAGTTCACCAACATCGACAAAGCCACCTTTGATTTCTGGCGAACGCTGGAGTATAGTTACCAGAGTATCGGCAACCCGTTTTCATCTCCAACAAAGGTGATCGGTAACATCAGCGGCGGAGCGCTCGGATATTTTGGAGGATACGCAGTACAGTATAGGGGGATAACAATTCCGAAATAATCCTTTGCGCCCTTTGCTCCTTTGCTCAGCTGCCGCAGGCAGCGTCTTTGCGTGAACCAAAGCTCCAAAATGTTATCTCAAAGTGAATTGTTATTCCTAAGTAATCCACATGTGACAATAGTCGCTCATATTAGCTGGCTATCAAGTAATTTTGACAAATTTTAGTTTAGACGTATGGAACAAGGTGCAACAGAAAAAATACATTGCCTGATCATTGGATCAGGACCGGCAGGATATACTGCAGCGATCTATGCTGCAAGAGCAAACCTCAACCCAGTACTTTACCAGGGAATTCAGCCCGGCGGACAGCTCACGATAACCACAGAAGTAGAAAACTATCCGGGTTATCCTGATGGCATCCAGGGACCTGAGATGATGGTTCATTTTGAAAAGCAGGCAGCCCGTATGGGAGCTGATATCCGTTATGGACTGGCTACAAAAGTTGATTTCTCCGCTCCACCCTTTAAGGTTTGGATCGATGAGGAAAAAATGGTGGAAGCCGATACGGTAATCATTTCAACCGGTGCTTCTGCAAAATGGCTGGGCCTCGAGAGCGAACAGCGACTGAACGGATTCGGCGTAAGTGCCTGCGCAGTTTGTGATGGTTTCTTTTTCCGCGGAAAAGAAGTGGCGATCGTAGGAGCGGGAGATACTGCAGCTGAAGAGGCGCTTTATCTTTCCAAACTCTGCTCGACTGTTCACATGATCGTACGTAAGGATACTATGAGAGCATCCAAGATCATGCAGGAAAGAGTTCAGAGAACACAGAACATCAAGATCTACTGGAATTCAGAAACAGAAGAAATTCTGGGAGAGAAAAGAACAGAAGGAGTAAGAATCCGGAACAATAAAACCAATGAAACACAGGAGATCCCGGTTAGCGGATTCTTTGTAGCAATTGGTCACAAACCAAACTCTGATATTTTCCAGGGATGGTTGGATATGGATGAAGCCGGATACATTAAAACAGTTCCGGGTACCTCTAAAACAAACATTGAAGGAATTTTTGCATCCGGGGATGTGCAGGATAAAATCTATCGTCAGGCAGTAACCGCTGCGGGAAGCGGATGTATGGCTGCGCTGGATGCGGAAAGGTATTTAGCATCAATGGAACTTGGTATTTAAGCTGGCCTCAGACCAAAGCAATTAATTGCCGGAGCTCTGTTAAAGATGAAATTATGATCACAATCCGGCTCAAGGATGTAAAAATCCGCGCGGGACATGGAATATATTCCGGGGAGTCGCTGGTAGGGAATTCCTACCAGCTCGACCTCTGGGTGAAATATCCGGAAACGGAAGCATCTTTCGAAAACCTCAGCGAATCAATCGATTACGGAGAACTTTACCAGATTGTTATGCAGCGAATGGCTGTGGATACCCCTCTACTGGAAAAGCTGTGTAATGAGATTCTGGGTGATATTCGTTTAAGATATCCTAAAGTGGTAGAAGCGGAGATAACTATTTATAAATTACAGGCTGCAATCAATAATTTAGAAGGTAAGGTAGGCGTTACCCTACACAAGAAATTTGATGACTAAGCCAATTGTTTTCTTCCTTATAGCCATTTTCAGTTTCGGGCAGTTTTCGGTTGCCCAGGATGTATCTGTATTACTGACGGAAGCAAAGCAGGCTGAAGTTCAGTTTAAAGATGCAGACGCACTTGCAAAATACCAGCAGATTCTTGCGGTACAACCTAATCATATAACAGCGCTTTGTCGCTCCAGTGAATTACTGAATGTACTGGGGCGTCGACAGGCAACAAAAGAAAAGCAGCGCGAGTATTACACGAAATCACTGCAGCATGCACAACGTGCAATTAAGGTTGCTCCAACTAATTCGGAAGCAAACTTTGTGATGTCGCTCGCAATGGGCCGACTTGCACAAACAGGCGGAGGAGAACAGCGCATCAATGCAGTCAGAGAAATAAAATCCTATGCAGAAAAATGCATCCAGTACGATCCCAATAACTACAAAGGATACCATGTATTAGGGAAGTGGCATTTTGAAGTAAGCAGTCTGAACTCTGTAGAACGATGGCTGGTGAAAGTCACTTATGGCGGACTACCCAAAGCATCTGTGGAAGAAGCGATCAAGTTGTATGAAAAGAGTATGCGACTGAATCCCGGCTTCCTGCTCAACTACCTCGAACTCGCAAAAGCCTGGAAAGAAAAAGACCAGCCACAAAAATCGATCACCCTGATCAACAAGATGCTTCCAATGCCTTCAATGGTTACCGATGATAACCGGATTAAGGAAGAGGCGAGAAAGTTGTTGAAGGAGATGGAGTAGGGGGTATCTACATTTTCTATTGAAAGATTATTCACCATCCAGGTGATATTATATCAGCTTTTCCTTCATCCTCTTCGTGGTACTTAAATTGAATAGCTATGTATAAAAAATTACATGGCAACAAATAAACTGGCAGTCATTGCAAAAACAATGAAGGACCTCGACATCTGCATGATGAGTACAAATGGACCAAGAGGTGTTGTAAACACGAGACCTATGAGCAACAACAGGGATGTCAAGTATAATGGCGAATCTTTCTTCTTTTCTTATATCAAGACACAAAAAATCAAAGATATTAAGCGAACACCATCGGTTAGTTTATCATTTACCGGCAAAAGCGGAACTTATATCATTGTCAACGGAAAAGCAAAGATGATTAAAGATAAAAGCATTTGGGAGCAACATTGGGACGATTCTCTGAATCAATGGTTCAAAAAAGGGATGGATACTCCCGGCATTGTATTGATTGCTGTAAAGGCAAATCATATTAAGTACTGGATGAATTATAAGGAAGGAGATATCAAGTTGGATTAAGGAAGAATAATGTGAGCAGCTTTTAGAGAAATGATTTCACCTTAATTAATGTGTCAAGAAACTTCATTATTTAGCATTCTTATTTAAAGAATCATATTCCTCTATTAATTGCAGGCATATATGCTGATCTGAAACATATCTTTCGCTATCAAATTGATTTTTAAAATATTGATAGTAACCATCAAATTCGGTTCCGAATAATTTATTCCAGGCCAGGTCCTGTTGCTCAGCAACAATGATGTCAGTAGCTGAGATAAGTAATAAAATATTCTGACCTGGTTTCTTACCCTTTGACTTCGCCCAAAAATCAAATGCGAGTTCAATAATGTTATTTTCAATTGACACGATTTGTTCGTATAAGTATACGTCGAGTTTAGTAGTTTCTATTTCAGTCAGGTAGCCGTCATCATCCACCAGATTGAATGATGCTTTTGAACTAGTTTTAAAATCAAGCTGAATTGGAAATACCAGTTTTTCGTGATCAATATTCAAGCTTTTCTTCTCAATAAGAGCATCAGCAAAAACATGGGTAGAAAAGTCATTCAAAGTAACAGAGAAAAGATTTTCAGTTACGATGGTTTCAAGTACCCAACTGTCGTGAAGTTTATCGATCAGATATTTTTTGAAAACTCCGAGCGCATCTTTACAGTCATTTATAGTTTGAAGGTATTGGTTAAGATCAAATTCATGTTCGTATTCAAAGCAGAAATTATGGCCGAGAAATGGCGCAGCGTTCAGGATGTTTTTCTTGTTGGTCATTTATTATTATAGTTTTCTCGATATTCTTCGTGATATTTTAAATCATCCAGAGATATGTTTTGAAAAATAAGAGTCAATCTTTGATAATCATCACCGATCTTATTTTTAAAATATTTAATCACTAAGTCTGTTACTTCTGGATGGTCTAGGTCCTCTAATTTGAATGTTGAATATCTCTTTACAGATTTAGGGTAAGCCAGTCTATATTTCGAATATTGACGGTAATAATAATTTGTAATTTCTTCGGATAATTCTTTCAGGAATAATTCAGGAAGTTGTTCTTCAACTCGGTTAGAATAAAATTGGTAAATGGTATGGAAGAATTCTTGATTGGATTGCATCAAATTCCTGTTAGAATTTTATAAGGGACTAGAATTTTACTCTGTTGTTTTCGTCCTCATCTACTTTTTAAAGCCTTAATAAGTTTGTTATTCCGTTTGTCTGCCCGGGCATTCTGCAATGATAATACTGCCCATATTGCAGCAGGGAGCCAACCAATAAGCGTAATTTGTAAAATCAAACAAATTATCGCTGAAAAAATCTTTCCGCGAAGGATAAAAGATATGGAAGGGAAAAAAATTGCAATTAAAGTCATGTCGTGGGTAAAATAAATTTTAATAGATTATGCTACGCCTAACCATGTTAGTGGCAGCTGAAATTATTCGCTTTTTTATTTAGAAAAATAACAGTGTAACCTAGAAATTATCTAGTTTGAAATCTGCATATTGCCAGGCCTTATTAAAACGATTTTTCACTAATTGAGCTTCTTGATTTTTTCCTTGTTTCTGAAGGGATTGGTGCAAGCCAAAAAGTGCCCAGCCATTTTCTTTCCAAATGTTTAGATCTTCCTGAAATGATTTTTCTGCCTCAACATATTTTTCCGCTTTCAAAAAAGCATCCCCAAGATGATGGCGCACAGAAAAAAACCAATCAGGAGGTTCGTTATAATTCAGATTATCTTCAATAACAATTGCTTTGCGAAAGTAAGCAATTGCTTTTTCATACTTTTTGTTGCTTAGATGAATTTCCGCTGTGAGTATGTTTTCCGCAATTTGCACAATATCATATGTACTGTTGATGCCCCAGATAGTAATTTCCTTCAACACAGGATTGTTCGCCAATTCTTTTAATTGGGATAATTCTTTCAGGGCATTTGTGACATCTTTTTTTCTCAGGTAGGCCATACCTCTTGCATAATGTAGTACTGAAAGGGGATAGATTAATTCCTTTTCTGGTAGCCTTATTGCTAAAATACTATCCCACATACGAAACTTTACCGCAACAAAAAAGGGAATGGTATAGTAGTGCTGCAGCGTTCCCCAGCCTGGTTCTAACATAATCTCTTTAGAAGTATGGTGCTGAACCTTTTTAGCCGCTTGCCAGGCAAGTTTTGAATTGCCTTCAAAAGTGGCGGTAGCCGACAGGTAATGATAGTTATGTGGGTAATAGGATAAAGGATAGGCTCCCTGTGCATGACAAGACGTTACATAAGCGCTGTCAACCTCCAAAGCTTTAAGATTAGCAAGAGAACCTAAATGATAATCTCCTGTCCAGATATATATGTGAGAGGGCATATGTACCAAGTGGCCGGATCCGGGAACCAGCGATAAAAGCTTATTAGCACTCGCCAGCCCTCTTTCCGGTGTTTTCGATGCTTCTACTGCGTGAATGTATAAATGGGGGGCACCAGGATGTTTGGGATATTGCCTCATTAGTTTTTCGAGAATTGAAACAATTTCAGGCGTCCAGGGTTTCGGCTTTTTTGTTCTCTTTTCATACATATCCCAGGGATGCATATCCATTAGTGATTCAGCATACAAAACACTAACATCAGGATCCATGGAATGATTGTCATATACTTTTTTCATGGCAGCAGAGTACATACTATCCAGATGGCTGCGATTTTTTGGCGCTTCGGAGGTGTAGCGATAGGAAAGGGCTTGAATTAACGCCTTTTCTTTATCAGTACAGTTGGCTGAGAGTAACAGAGCCTTTAGAGATGCCTGGTAAGCCTGTTGGTAATTGTCATCCTCCATGCCTGCATTGTAATTGGGGCCAAGTACATAGGCAAAACCCCAGTAGGCCATTGCACAAGTGGAGTCAATACGGATCGCTTCAAAAAATGATCGCGCGGCTTCTGCATGGTTGAAGCCATAGGACAACATCATGCCCTGATTGAAATACTCCTGTGCTTCTTTAAACCTGGTAGTAATTTTAAAATCAATACCTTCCAGTCCTTTTATTTTAGGGGCTTTAATCCCGGAAGAATACCAGCTTTTATCTGAAGTTTGCGGTCCACAACTAATTACGTTTGTTTTTCCGAAGACAGTTTTATTGCTTGATTGCTTTTCAGCTTGATTGCAGCTTGCAGTAAGTGCGATAGCTACGGCATAATAAAACAACTCTTTCATGAGTATGATTTAAACACTAACAATTTACAAAAGCTCCTTATAAATTTATTATCTTTTATACTACTACCGGCTTGCTATTGTTTCAAACCGGAAGGAGCAATTAATGGCTTAGATGAATGGATTTTCTGTTGGGGTTTTCGAAAGAATATCATTACTTATATTTTTGCGCTTCTGATTTTATTTAAATATTTCTTTGTAATCTATAAACAAAAAAAGGCCACCTTCCGGTAGCCTTATAAATATCTTCTAAAAGTAATTATTAATAACTCTTCACCATATACACACAATCCTCAATCTTCTTGATCTGTGCTGTTCTATCCATTCCTTTAACCTGTGAATTGGAAGGTAGTTTCAGCTTCTCATCCAGACTGTCTTTTGATGCCTGCTTCAGCGAGCGGAAGATCAGTTTTGAAGAGATGGCGAATACGACTCCGAAGGTTTCGCCCTGGCGAGTGTTGATGATGCCGACGATCTCACCATTCTTATTGAAGACCGGTCCGCCGGAATTACCAGGGTTGGCAGTTACACCAATCTGGAAACTGATCGTATCACCATTGAAGCCGGTTTTCGCACTCATGTATCCTTCGTTGTAAACGATCTCATCTCTTGGATAGCCGAGTGTATACAATTGCTCTCCCAATTCTGCGCCGGATTTACGGATGCCATAGGGAAGGGCAGTCAATGTTTTATAATCATCATCTTCTATCTTCAGAATCGCAAGGTCTGCTTCGGGATTTACATGCACGATGCGTGCTCTGTATTGCTGTCCGCGGTTCTCCACAATTACTGAAGAAGAGTTTTTAATTACGTGCGCATTAGTTACCAGGTATCCTCTTCCATCAATCAGAAATCCTGTTCCGCCTGATTTTGCAGGAAGGTCGGGAGCCTTTTCAGTTTTTACATATTCTACCTGCTTCTTCAGCGCATCCACCGTTCTCTTGGTGCTCTCAAATTCCCTGTTCAGTTCCTGTACGTACTGCGTGTTTGCCTTCTTATTTACATATAAAGCGCCACCTGCAATCAGTAAAGCCGTTGCTCCTGCAATGGTTGCTGCCACTGCCGCAACGCGCTGGTATTTTTTCCAGAGCTGACGAATTACCGCCCTGTTCTTATCTTCTTTGATCGTTCCTTCTTCAAGTAACTGGTGATGTACATCATGGAGGGATGACTTGAAATTCTTCCAGTCACCAAACTTGTTCATCTGCTCAAGGAAAATGGTATGTTCAACCACGAGCTGGTCTACCTCAGGATTCGTATTCCTGAGCTGTTCAAACCAGGCTTTCTCTTCAGGCGACATTTCACCCTTGAGATACCTTTCTACAGCCTCGATCAATTGTAACTGTTCCATTATAACTCCTCGTTTTTATATTCCGTAAAGAATAATTTTTTTAAGCGCATCAGGCACTTGTACTTCTGATTCTTCGCATTGTCACTGTTGGTATATCCAAAGCTTCCTGCGATCTCGTTCATATTCCTTTTCTGGAGATAGAACGCTTCCAGCAAACTCTTACAGGGTTCTCCCAATCCGGATAATGCCCTTTCCATTGTCTGAAATTCCAGGTTCTTCTGCTCGTGTATCTCTACTTCGTCTTCCACATGAACCAGGTCTTCTTTTCCTGCCATATCGGGAACATATCTCTGGAGATATTGTAACCGCTTCAGCCATAACCTCCTTGCGACACTATAGATATAAGTCTTGAGCTGGCAATTCAGTTCGAATGATCCGGATCTTGACTTCTCATAGAGGACGATCATCGTCTCCTGAAAGATGTCGCGGGCTTCATCGGCATCACCATTATTATTAATGATGAGCGACTGAACCATATTATAATGCCTGGAATAGATCGTTTCAATTGCTCCCCTGTCGTTTCTGGCCAATCCTTCCAGTAGATGCTTGTCGTTAAGGTCTAATTTCACTCTGATAACCTTTAATTAATACTGCTGTGTTCAAAATGTAACCCAATTGGTGCAATTTGCAGCAGAATTTTTCGAAAATGTGGGTCGGGAAAAAAAACTTAAAATATTTTTTAAATCGCAGGTTACCTTTCTTCAGTCCCGGTATTAACATGAAATCATTCATTAATAAACACAACAACAATGAAAAAGCTTTTATTGGTATTGGCAATCGGCGCTTTCGCAGCATGTAACGAATCAACAACTGAAGAAACTACAGTAGTAGACACTACCACTGTTGCTCCAGTTATCGTTGACACTGCTGTAGTTGCTCCTATGGATACAACTGCTGCTGCTGCTGCTGATACTTCTGCTGCGAAGTAATCTTTTTTTTCATATGGCAAGCAATCGTTAGAGGCCGTCCTGTTCCCAGGATGGCTTTTTTTATTTACGGGAAGATGTCGAAATTAAGTATCCTCCGGCTCTAGCCATCATACTGTCCCTGTGAGATCGGCAGCGTAATAATAAAAGTCGCTCCTTCATTCTCGGTGCTTTCTGCCCGGATCCTTCCATGGTGATTGTCGACGATCTTCTTACAGATGGCCAGGCCAATACCCGTTCCTTCAAAAGTCGACCTGGAATGTAACCGCTGGAAAATATTAAAGATCCTTTCCGCATAAATGCTGTCGAAACCGATCCCGTTATCCCTGATATAGATCTTGCAGAATTTTTCATTGCTCCAGAAATTCGGATCCCCCAATACTGCGAAGTTCGACTGGATCAGGGAGGTTGCATTGTCTTTCCCCGATAAGACCTCTGCTTTGATATCCACCACAGGCGCAACGCCCTCCTTAGAGAATTTAATGGCATTGCTCACCAGGTTCTGGAACAACTGCCTCATCTGGGTTGGATTGGCTTCAATCGTCGGAAGTGGTGAAATATTAATTTCTGCTCCTTTTTCTTTTACCCGTGCTTCAATGTCAGACAGCACTTCTCTCAAAGTTTCATTCAGATCTACTTCCGAAAAGTTTTCTTTGGTCGATGATACAATTGAAAAGTCAAGGATATCATTGATCAGGGTCTGCATTCTTGAAGAAGCCTGGATAATTTTATCCATATAAAGATCACTCTTCTCCGTATTTCCTTCTTTAATATCCTTTTGAAGAAGGGAGGTAAACGTATTGATCTTTCTTAACGGTTCCTGTAAATCATGGGAGGCTACATAAGCGAATTTTTGTAACTCTTCGTTGATCGTTTCCAGTTCCTTTGTTTTGATCAATAATTCGAGCTCTGATTTTTTAATGTCGGTCACATCCTGTCCGGTTCCGATCATTTTAGTCATTTTCCCGTGTTCATCTTTGATGATCTGACCGGTTGCATGAAGCGTGATCACTCTCGAACCCTGTACAACAACCCGGTGATAGAATTGAGGAAACTCACCGGTATCCATTGCCTTTTTTAAATTTGTTTCCACGTAAGTCCTGTCTTCCGGATGAATTTTGGTGAGATAGCTTTCAAAAGAGATCTGCTCCGATTGTGGGGTAAGACCATAAATATTATAAAGGTTATCTGACCAGAAGACTTTGTTTTTTTGAATGTCCCATTCCCAGTGACCGAGTTTGGCGATCTGTTGCGCCTCATTCAACTGCTGGTTCTTGATCCTTAATTCTTCTTCCGCTTTTTTTCGCTGATCAATTTCAGCTTCCATTTCATCAGCAGACCTATAGGAAAATGCGATCGGAAGAAATCTGACCAGGGTGAATACCGTGATCCAGCTGATCGTACCCGTGATAAATCTTACCAGTGCACTTAAACGGTATACAGGAAACCAGAATATGATCGCATCGAGCAGGTGAGTAGATCCGCAGGCAAGGATGAAACCTGCAAACAAAACGAAGATCTTATTGAATCTTACATCTCTTCTTTTTGTAATATATCGAAGGATCAGCAGCGGAATCGCAAAGTAGGCCGACCAGATCATCAGGTCGCTTATAATATAAAACCATCCATGAAATTCTGTCCATTTTCCGCAATTCCATCTTGGAGGGAAACTGCTTGTATCTAATAAATGGTAAAAGAATTCCTGAAACTGGTTCATTCGTTGGTTAGATTTTAAGGGACGGTGCTCAAATTAAGGTATTGAACATAATAAAAAAAGCACTGATTAACTCAGTGCTTTTAAATAATGCATTAATATAGATAAAATATGCTTATCCCATCTTTGCGATCAGGTTTTGATTGATCGCATCCAGGAATTCCTCCGTATACAGGTAATGTGTTCCGTGTTCTACTTTGTTTCCGTGAATACATACTGCCAGGTCCTTGGTCATCTTACCGCTTTCAACGGTTTCGATACAAACCTGCTCAAGCGCAAGTGAGAAGTCGATCAGATCCTGGTTACCATCCAGCTTTCCTCTGAAAGCTAACCCTCTCGTCCATGCGAAAATAGAAGCGATAGGATTGGTGGAAGTTGGTTTGCCTTTCTGGTGATCGCGGTAGTGACGGGTTACAGTACCATGTGCAGCTTCCGCTTCCATGGTCTTACCATCAGGCGTTACCAGTACAGAGGTCATCAATCCAAGAGAACCGAATCCCTGTGCTACGGTATCACTTTGTACATCGCCATCGTAGTTCTTACAAGCCCATACAAAGTTACCGTTCCACTTCAGTGCAGAAGCTACCATGTCATCAATCAGGCGATGCTCATAAACGATTCCAGCTTCGTCAAATTTCTGTTTGAATTCAGACTGGTAGATATCTTCAAAAATGTCTTTGAAACGACCATCATATTTTTTGAGGATGGTATTCTTTGTAGAAAGATATAACGGCCATTTTTTCTGCAAAGCCATGTTGAAACAGCTTCTTGCAAAACCAATGATGCTTTCGTCGGTATTGTACATCGACATGGCAACACCATCACCTTTGAAATTAAATACTTCAAAAGTCTGAGGTTCTCCGCCATCTTCAGGAGTGAAGGTCATGGTCAGTTTTCCATTTCCTTTAATAACGGTATCTGTTGCACGGTACTGATCTCCGAATGCGTGACGACCAACAATGATCGGTGCAGTCCAGTTCGTAACCAGTCGCGGTATATTGTTGATTACAATTGGTTCGCGGAATACAGTTCCGTCGAGGATATTCCTGATGGTACCATTAGGGCTCTTCCACATTTGTTTGAGGTTGAATTCCTTCACCCTTGCTTCATCCGGAGTGATGGTAGCACACTTGATACCAACACCATATTGCCTGATTGCATTCGCTGCATCAACGGTAACCTGGTCGTTGGTTTCGTCGCGGTATTCCATTCCAAGATCATAATATTTGATATCGAGTTCAAGATATGGGAGGATCAGTTTATCCTTAATGAATTTCCAGATGATCCTTGTCATTTCGTCTCCATCCAGTTCTACCACCGGATTGGCTACTTTGATTTTTTGTTTCATGTATGTCAAATTTTAAGCAGGTGAACAAAAGTAAGGGATAAAGTATTGAAGGGCATATAAAAAATATTTTATAAATACGATGCCCAAATGACTTTAATCAGACTATGATATATTATGGTTTAGTTATATTGCGGCTATGGTCGATAAGGTAAAAATCTATCTTGACAAGCTGATGCCAATGGACGAACAGGACTTTGCCCTGCTCATGTCGATGGCACAGGTGAGAAATTTCGACCGGAAGATCATCGTTGTTTATGAAGGTGAAACCGAACCTTATCTTAATCTTGTAGTGAAAGGTCTTGTAAGAAAATATTTCCTGAAGGGTGATGAAGAAGTAGTAACACAATTTGCATCGGAAGGTGAACTGATCAGTGCAGCCGATTCTTTTCTTGCTGAAACTCCGTCTTTGTATTGCACTGAAACAATTGAACCAACCACCTTTTTGTCGTTTTCAAAACAGTCGATAGAAACACTCTTTAAGAATGATCCAAAATGGCAGCGACTGGGAAGATTATTAATATCACAATTGCTGATTGAAAAAGAATACTGGGAGCTTGATAAGATTCGACTTACCACGCAGGAACGATTTGTAAAATTCATGAATGAAAATCCGGGACTGGTTGCAAGAGTGCCTCAGAAATTTCTTGCATCTTATCTGGGTATTCAACCGGAAACTTTCAGCCGACTGAAAAATCAGTACAAAGATTTAATGGCCCTTTCGGAAAATGCATAAAATAAATCCTCAAATACAAGAACATCTCGATGAAGTGCTGAAATTCTTTGCACGATTTGCACCACTTTCTGCTGAAGAAATTAAATGGCTTGTACCATTTTTTGAATTGAGGAGTTTTAAAAAGAAAGAAATAATTCTTCAACAGGGTGAAACCGAGCAATACCTTAACCTGGTATTAAAAGGATTGGTCAGGAAATACATTGTTGCAGGTAAAAAAGAAACCACACTGCAACTGGCAACGGAAAGACACCTGATCCAGTCGGAAGGATCTTTTCATTTACAACAACCATCAGAAGTGGTGATCGAATCGCTGGAAGATACGCTGCTGCTGAGTATGCGCCATGATCATGTTCAATACGCACTGGATAATATTCCGGGAGCTGAAGAGATCGGGTTAAGATTAATCACCTACATGTTCCTCAAAAAGAATTCGAGGTATTACCTGCAGTTGAAAAAATCAACGCGGGAAAGATTTTTGGATTATGTATCCCAGCATCCGCACATGCTGCAGCGTGTTCCGCAAAAGATACTTGCATCTTATCTCAATATCAAACCGGAAACTTTCAGCAGGCTGAAACATTTGGTCCGAAAGGGTTAAGGTCGCAGTGTTTTTATATTAACTCCTTAAGTTAAAATATTTCCCCATTTTGTATTTACCGTTTTAATAAATTAATGGGTTGATTTACAGATTCACAATCAGCACCTGAACCTTCACTGCATGTCTTACTGAATTGATCGTTTCTCCATATAACCAGTCTTTCATTCCTTTATGGCCATGCGCCCCAATCACTAACATATCAGCATCCTGTTCTTTTACAATGCGCGCAATTTCTGCTGAACGGTTTTTAAAACCAAGGAACCCTGTTACTTTCAATCCCTGCTCTTTTAATTGATGCAGGTAACTGTTCATTTGTTCCCAGTCTTTATCTGTCTCATAATCATCGGATTCATTTCCGAGTAATCTTGCTGAAGCACTTTCAACAATGTGAATCAGAATATATTCACTGTTCTTTTCACCCTGACCGGATGCAGCAGAGATCAGCTTTTCATCGGATTCACTGAACTCGAGTGCGATCGCGATCTTCTTATATTTCGGTGCTTCGATCTTTATTTGTCTTTCTATTCCTTTATGCATGACGATAGATGCTTTTGCTTTGTTTCTTGCAAATAACGGATAGAATGTGGTGTACATTAAGAGGATAAAAAAGATCACACCGCCTGATATGATCAACAATTTCATTCCGAAATTTCCTGGTTCACTGAATACAGGAGTTGCCTCATTGATCAGCATGCGCAGGTTCAGGTAAACCAGTAACAATGCGATCACCCATGCAAAGAATTGCGTGGTTCGATTGATCACAAATTCTCCCATCGTGGCTTTATCACTTACAAAATGGATCAGGGGAATGATGGCAAAACCAAGTTGCAAACTCAGGATCACCTGCGAGAAAACGAGTAAGGCATCTACCTCTGAATCTCCGTATATATAGATCACAATAAACGCGGGAGCGATCGCTATCAATCTTGTAATAAGTCTTCTAACCCAGGGATTGATTCTCAACCTTAAATAACCTTCCATTACGATTTGTCCTGCAAGGGTTCCTGTGATAGTTGAACTTTGTCCTGCTGCAATCAATGCAATTGCAAAGAGCATCGGTGCGAGCCTTGAACCTAGTAAAGGAGATAATAATTCGTGTGCTGTTTTGATTTCTGCAACTTCCGTTCTTCCGGTTTTAAAAAACACGGATGCTGCAAGAACGAGGATCGCAGCGTTTACCAGAAAAGCGATGTTGAGTGCAACTGCAGAATCAATAAAATTGAATTTCAATGCCTGTTTGATCCCTGCTGAAGTTTTCTGGATCTTTCTTGTTTGTACCAGCGCAGAATGCAGGTATAAGTTGTGTGGCATGACGGTCGCACCGATGATACCGATCGCGATATATAATGCTTCATCGGTAGGGAAGGTGGGAATAAATCCCTGCAGCACTTCTGATGCAACAGGTTTGGCTAAAATTATTTCGACCAAAAATGAGAGGGCAACAATTGCTACCAGTGAAATGATGAATGCTTCCATCTTTCTCATTCCGAGTCTCTGCAAAAAGAGTAATAGAAAGGTGTCAAGAATAGTGATGGATACTCCCCAGATCAGTGGCAGTCCGGTTAATAAATGAATACCGATTGCCATTCCCAAAACTTCTGCGAGGTCGGTTGCAGCAATGGCAACTTCTGCAAGAATATATAATATGAAGTTGATGCCTTTCGGATAGGTTTCACGGTTGGCCTGTGCCAGGTCGCGCTTGCGGACGATCCCCAGCCTTGCAGATAAACTCTGAAGCAGGAGTGCCATGATATTACTCATCAGGAGCACCCAGATCAGTGAGTAACCGAATTTACTTCCACCGGCCAGGTCGGTTGCCCAATTTCCCGGGTCCATGTAACCAACGCTGACGAGGTAGGCAGGACCGAAAAATGCCAGGACCTTCCTGAATCCTTTTCCCTTATGATTGATCTCCACCGACTCGTGAACTTCACTCAGCGAAGCATCCGATGAATTTTTGAACATCATATCTTGACGAATATATTTTTAGCGACTGTTTCACTTAAAGTAATAGGTGAAGCATTTTTGATTTTTACTTCTATTGAATTGTCGAAGGAAAATTTCTTTTTCATTTCGATGCGTGACCCGAGTTTGATCTCCTTATGGCTCAGGAGATCCAGCATTTCGGGCGACTGGTCGCTGATGTTGGAAACAATAGCTTCCTTGTTGATAGCTAAATCCATCAGGTTGATATCTTTTCTTAACGAAAACTTTCCGTTTGAATCAGGAATCGGGTCACCATGAGGATCCGATTCAGGAAATCCAAGGAATTCATCGAGCCGGTCGATCAGTTTTTTGGAATGAATATGTTCGAGTTCTTCTGCCAGTTCATGCACTTCTTCCCATCCGAAATGAAGTTTTTCAACCAGGAAAAATTCCCAGAGACGATGCTTGCGAATTATCTGGACAGCCAGCTTGCGACCATCATTACTCAGTTTGAAACCCTGGTATTTTTCGTAAAGCAGGAGCTTCTGTTCCTTGAGCTTTTTAAGCATGTCGGTCACCGAGGCAGGCTTTGTTTTCAGCTCTTTTGCCAGGTCGTTGGTGGTCACCATTCCTTCTCCTTCCTGGAGATGATAAATGGTTTTCAGGTAATTTTCTTTGCTGGAGGAAACTTTCATATCAGGCAAAATATCTTTTGCAGGTCTAAAATAAAATTTAGACAAATCTAAAATAATTATTCTGATTTTAAGAATAAATGCCGCCGATAAAGTTTGAATTGGTATTTTTAAGGGCTTAATTGTAACCACTTATGCGAAAATTGCTGATCTGGATTGTAACAATGTGTCTGATTGGAATGGGTTGTAAGAATAATAAAAAGGTTACGCTGAACGATGAACAGGATAGTGAAACTATCGAGGTTTCCGACTTCATTGAATTTTTCCCGGAGGTGGGATTACCTTTTGTTGTATATGATACAACGCTCGACCGGAAGGTGGGCGACAGTCTGCTGATAGGCAATAAGATTTTCCGGCAGTTTGTTCCGGATTCCGTGCTGGATAAGGATTTTGGCAAAACTGTAAAACCAAAAATTTACCCTCTCGGCAGGTTTACTGAAAAGAATAAAGAGACTTATTTATTTGTACAGGCAGTACAGGGGGCAAAGAAAATTGCTTACCTGGTTTGTTTCAATAAAGACCAGGAATACCTCAACAGCATGATGCTCCTGAAAAAGGATCCACAGTACAATGTTCATTATGCATCCCTGGATAAAAAATTCCAGATCACAACCTACCGTGAAAAAAGAAAAGGAGGGGAGATGCAGAGTTTCAAAAGGAATATTTATGTATACAACAGTGGCATAAATGATTTTACACTGATCCTTACAGAGCCCAATGTGGAAATGATCCAGGATGTATATAATCCTATTGATACCCTGGAGAAAAAAAATAAGCTTGCAGGGGATTATATCAAAGACAAAAAGAATTTCGTTTCAGTTCGTGACGGAAAGAATGATCAGGAATTATTATTCTTTGTACACTTTGAAAAAAATAACGGGGAGTGCGTCGGCGAACTGAAAGGAACTGCTAAACTTGTGTCGGCAAAAAAAGCTCAATATAAGGAAGCGGGCAATCCCTGTACGCTCGAGTTTGATTTTACTACTTCAAGTGTTTCAATGAAAGAAGTGGAAGGATGTGGATCTTACCGGGATATTAAGTGTTTCTTTGACGGCAAGTATCCAAAAAAGAAAGCTGCACCGGCTAAATCCACCCGGAAAAAAACATAAATCTGAATTTCCTGCTATATTGCATTCTTATGTGTACTTTGTACATATAACATCAAGAACCCATTAAATGATTAGATAGCTATGAGTTTTTTAAACTACAAGATTCCTTACCAGGTTGATGAACGTTATTCGAAACGTGTTGCTTATTTCTCCATGGAATTCGCTATTCACCAGCCATTAAAAATATACAGTGGCGGACTCGGATTTTTGTCTGGTTCCCACTTACGGAGCGCGTATGAACTGCGCCAGGGAATGATTGGTATCGGTATCCTTTGGAAATATGGTTATTACGACCAGGCCCGAAACCAGGACCAGACGCTGCAGACCACCTGGATGGAAAAAAATTACAGTTTTTTGGAAGATACCGGGATCAAGTTCCAGATCCTGATCCACGATCATCCGGTTTGGGTGAAAGTCTGGTATCTCAACCCCGAAACTTTCAAAAGTGCACCGCTGTTCCTGATGAGTACTGATCTTCCGGAAAACGATTATGTATCCCAAACGATCACGCACAGACTATACGACGCCAACGTTGCTACCAAAGTAGCGCAGTTTATTTTACTGGGAGTTGGTGGAGCAAAACTGATCGATGAGCTGGGATTCAATCCGGAATTGTATCATCTGAATGAAGCGCATGGTGTGAGCTCTGTATTTTATCTCTATAAGAAATACGGAAGTGTTGAAGAAGTAAAAAAACGTCTTGTTTTTACAACGCATACCCCTGAAGAAGCGGGTAACGAAAAACACGATATCCATCTGTGTCATAAAATGAGTTATTTCTGCGGATTGGGGGTTGATGAAGTTCGTCAGCTTACAGGAATGCAGGATGACCAGTTCAATCACTCCCTGGTTGCGCTGCGTTTTGCAAAATTGTCGAATGGTGTATCTAAACTTCATGGTGAAGTATCGCGACATATGTGGCAGAAGTATGAAGGAGTTTGTCCGATTATTTCGATCACCAATGCACAGAACTATCGCTACTGGTCCGACAAACAATTGTACAAAGCATATGATGAGCACAATGATTCCATGTTTGATGACCGTAAAAAATATCTGAAGCGAAGGGCATTTGAAATTGTTGCTGATCAGACAGGAAAGATCTTTGATTCAAATGTGTTCACGATTGTTTGGGCAAGAAGATTTGCAGGATACAAACGTGCAGAACTGATCACCCGCGATCGCGACAGATTTGAGAAATTGTTATCGAACTCAAAGTACCCGGTACAGATCATCTGGGCAGGAAAACCTTACCCGATGGATTATCCTGCAATCAATGATTTCAATAATCTAGTTCATTTAAGTCGTCACCATAAAAATATGGCTGTGCTTGTAGGATATGAACTTGCTTTATCAAAAAGATTAAAGCAGGCTTCCGATATCTGGTTGAATAATCCACGTGTTCCCAGGGAGGCATCCGGCACAAGCGGTATGACTGCCGCTATGAACGGAGCAGTTAACTTTTCTACTGATGATGGATGGATCCCGGAATTTGTGAATCATGGAAACAATGGTTTTGTAATTCCAAAAGCAGATTATCAACATATGTCAACACCACAGCAGGATGAATACGATCTCAATAAATTATATGAGATCCTTCAGAATGAAGTGTTACCAATTTATTACGACAATCCTGATACCTGGAGGCAGATCTGTCAGAATGGAATGCGGGATGTAAGATTCCAGTTTGAAAGCGGAAGAATGGCGGAAGAGTATTACAATTTGTTGTACAAATAAATGCAACATAGCAAATAAAAAAAACCACAATAACCGAAGTTGTTGTGGTTTTTTTATTCCCTTGGTTTTTTACAATTTATGCTGTGTTGAATTTATCGCTGCAGTAAAAATCGTTTAGTAAAAAAAACCAATTTTACTGAACTATTTTATTCCCAAAAGTTCTACATCGAAAACAAGTGTGCTACCTGCTTTGATAACTGGTCCTGCATCATTATCACCATAACCAAGATCAGACGGAATGAAGAGTTTCCATTTGCTTCCCTGTGGCATTAGTTGTAATGCTTCCACCCAACCTTTAATTACACCATTAACAGGAAAAGAAATAGATTGACCACGCTGAACTGAACTGTCGAAGATCGTTCCATCGATTAACGTACCGTGGTAATGAACTGTAACGGTATCTGTTAATTTAGGTTTTGGTCCTGTTCCTTCCTGGATGATCTGGTATTGTAAACCGCTTGGAAGCGTTACAACTCCTGGCTTTTTCCCGTTTTCTGCGAGAAAATCCTGTCCTGCTTTTTTAGCAGCTGCTGCTTTTTCTGACTTCATAGATTGCATATAATTCATGATTACCATGTTACATTCTTCTTCACCGATTTTAGTGGAATTGTTCTGAACATCTTTCAATGCTTTTTGAACCATATCCATATTAATATCCTTCACACCCTGGCTTTTATAAAATTCTGCCATGCTGACGCCCAGGGCGTAACTGAAGGAATCCAGTGCGTTTTTCATTTGTACAGTCTGCATTGCAACAGCCTTTTTAACGGTTGTGCCAGATGCAGGTTTTTTCGCAGTGGTACTGGTGGTTTTTTTCACAGGGGCCTTGGATGGGGCCGGTTTCTTCGTCTGTGCATTTACGTTAGTGATTGCAGACATAATCAGAAACCCTAAAAGAAATTTTTTCATTTTGCTGTTTTCAATTTTGCAGCAAATTACCTGTATTTTTTTACTGAGCGCCCACATTAATCAATAACAATTGTGAAATTTACCGCTTATGGGCGGAATTTTCAGGTTATACAGGGATGCATACAAAGGATTGCCCAGGCAGGTTTGGCTGATTTCACTTATTATGCTGGTTAACCGGAGTGGAACCATGGTGGTTCCGTTCATGACCATTTATCTGACCAGCCCTGAAATGGGTTACAGCATTGGTAAGGCAGGAATTGTAATGGGTTTTTTCGGACTGGGAGCGATACTTGGAGGTTTCCTTGGAGGAAAGATAACAGACAGAATTGGTCACTATAAAGTGCAGTTTTTTACCCTGCTTGGAGGAGGATTATTATTCATTGTGCTCGGACAAGTGCAGCATTTTCCCCTGATCTGCATGGTAACTTTTCTGTTAAGTTCCATCAATGAAGCATTCAGACCTGCAAATGCTTCATCCATTGCCGTGTATGCATTAGATGGAAACCGGACAAGGTCTTTTTCTTTAAACAGGCTTGCCGTAAACCTCGGATGGGCAGTGGGAAGTGCACTGGGAGGATTTCTTGCAACGATCGATTATACCGCTTTGTTCTGGGTCGACGGTATCACCAATATAGCGGCGGCATTTCTATTGAGAAGATTACTGAAACCTTCATCAGAACCTGTTGTGCAGGAAGTAGCAGTTGAAAAACCTCTTGGAAGATCTCCGTATAAAGACAGGACCTACCTGGTTTTTATTCTGCTGACAATTTTGTTTTCGATCTGTTTCTTCCAGATGTTTTCTACACTTCCTGCATATTTCAAAAATATACTCGGGTTTTCACCTTTTTATATCGGGATGATGATGGCAGTAAATGGCCTTGTCATAACATTTTTGGAAATGGTGCTGGTATTTAAACTGGAAGGGAAAAGAAGTCCGACCTTTTACATCACCGGAGGAGTGCTTTTTGTTGCTTTATCCTACTTTATGCTGAATCTTTTCAGCATCAATCATATTATGGCGATGATAATGATCCTGATGATCACATTTGGAGAGATCTTCTCCATGCCCTTTATGAACAGTTTCTGGACCAGCAGGAGTAATGCTGCAGACCGTGGTGCATATGCAGGATTATATACAATTGCCTGGTCGATTGCTCATACAACGGGTCCATTATTCGGCGCACAGATCGCAGATAATTTTGGATTCACCATTTTGTGGTGGAGCATCGGGGCACTCGGTATTGTAGCAACGATCGGTTTCTGGTTACTACATATTTTTCAGGAAAAGAAAATAGCATTGGGATGAGTAATGATAAAATGGAAATGTTTGTAAACCGGCTTACGAAGGTCGACAAACACCTATCCAAAATTGCAAGGAAACAGGGCATCAGTTGTTACAGGGTTTATGATCATGATCTTCCTGAATTTCCATTTTGCATTGAATTTTATGGAGATAAAATTTATCTCGCAGAATACAGGAGAAAACATGGGATGACTGAAGAAGAACATGAGGAATGGCTGGAATCCTGTATCACTGTGATCTGTGAAATTCTGAAGGTGGATAATGATAATGTTTACGTACGGCAGCGAAAGAGAAAGCAGGGAAGGTTGGATCAGTACCAACGCATTGCAGAGGAAATGGAATTCTTTACAGTGGAAGAATCAGGATTGAAATTCAAAGTAAATCTCTCTGATTACCTCGATACAGGATTGTTCCTGGATCACCGGATCACAAGAGATATGGTACGGAAAGAAGTTAAGGGCAAAAGATTTTTGAACCTGTTTTGTTATACCGGGTCGTTCAGTGTATATGCAGCAGATGGGGGAGCTGCATCCGTAACTTCAGTTGATCTCTCAAAAACATATCTCAATTGGGCGAAAGAAAATTTTGAATTGAATAACTTCCTGGATGAATCAAAACATTTTTTTCTTCATGAAGATGTGAAGCAGTATTTAGATACTTTAAAACCAAACTCATTTGACCTGGTGGTGATGGATCCGCCCACATTCAGTAACAGCAAACGGATGAAGGATTTCCTGGATATCCAAAGAGATCATGTTGAACTGATCAATAAAGTACTGAATGCAATGAGTGATGGGGGAGTATTATATTTCAGTACAAATTACAGGAAGTTTGAGTTGGATGAATCTTCGATTGCAGCAGGTTCTATAAAGGATATTACGAAGGCTACTACTCCCTTTGATTTCCAGGGGAAGTTGTTCAGGTGGTGTTATTTGATCAGGAAGTGATTTCATTTTTCCACGCAGAATTTTATTTCACGCAGAGGAGGCAGGGGAGCAGAGGAGGTTCATATGAAGAGATTGGTTCTTGTGATTGATCGTTGGTTCACGCAAAGCTCGCAAAGGAGCAAAGGAAGTTCATACGAAGAGATTGGTTCTTGTAATGGATTGTAGGTTCACGCAAAGCTCGCAAAGGAGCAAAGGAGGTTAATACGAAGAGATTGGTTATTGTAATGGATCGTTGGTTCACGCAAAGCTCGCAAAGGAGCAAAGGGAGAGTTGGAAATTCATAGAAGCTTATATGTAATAGTTACTAGTTGATCCGACAGTGACTTTTATTTGTATAATTCTTCAATACGTTTTTTCTCTGCTCCCCTGCGACCTTTGCGTGAAATGAAAATTTACTACAAGTCGAAATATTACTTCAAAATTCTGCGTGAAATGAAAATTTACTACACCTAGAAATATTACTTCAAAATTCTGCGTGAAATAAAATTTTACTACCCATAAAATCTCTACAAAAAAAAAGCGCAAAAGAGCTGGAATTCTATTCTTTGCTCCTTTGCGCGCTTTGCGTGAAACCGCTTTGCGTGAAACCGCCTTGAGTGAAACTTTTTAAAACTATCTCACCCCTACATCCAGCTTCAGATCTCTCTTCAGCATATCATTCCTGTTCGCCATTTCCCATGCCGTATAGAATACAAAGCGTGCACGCTTTTCCATTACATCATAATTGATTTTGTCAGGAGTATCTGTCGGACGGTGATAATCCGCATGTGTTCCATTGAAGTAGAAAATGATCGGAACGCCATTCTTTGCAAAATTGTAATGGTCGCTGCGAAAGTAAATTCTCTCCGTATCATTCGGATCATTGAATTTATAATCCAGTTCCAGCTTGCTGTACTTTTTGTTTACAGCTTCGCTGATCGGACGAAGATCGGTACTGAGTTTATCATCACCTACTACATACACATAGTTGGTTGAATCACCCTGCTTCCTTTTCGGATCGATACGACCAATCATATCAATATTCAGGTTTGCAGTGGTTTTATCAAGCGGATAAATCGGATGATCACCATAATATGCAGATCCCCAAAGACCTTTCTCTTCACCCGAAACAGTCATGAACACAATACTTCTTCTCGGACCTTTTCCAGCTTTTTTTGCAGTTGCGAAAGCTTCTGCAAGTTCGATCACACTTACGGTTCCTGAGCCGTCATCATCAGCACCATAATAGATCACAGTATCTCTTTTTCCAAGGTGATCATAGTGCGATGTTACTACCAGGTATTGATCTTTTAAATCTGTTCCTTCAAGAATTCCAACTACGTTGCTGCTTTGTGCAATCAGCTGCGTTTTGCGGAAATCCAGCAATAATTCAGTACGATAGGATTTCGCCTGCAGTGTACCTGCTTTTGCGGCATCAAGATCAGCACCAAGAATTTCTTTTGCTACTGCTTCTGAAATATAAAAGGTGTTAGGGAAGATGGTTGATCTGAATCCGTTGATCGTTGCATTTCCTTTCAGGTTCATTGCCCTGCGTGGAAAATTATTCTGCACCACCAGGATCGCTGCTGCTCCGTTTTTCATTGCTGCTTCCTGTACTGCATAACTCATCCTGCGATTGTTTGCACCTGCTGCCGGAGCTGCAGGCATAACCAATACAACCTTTCCTTTCACATCTGCATTTGCATAATCATTTTTGGAAGAATCAGATACTCCGCCTCCAACAAATACAACATCTCTTGCAGGAATAGTTGCGGAATAATTGATCCCCATATTCACTGCGAAGTCCTTATCCATTTCGAACTTCTTCCCATTCAATTCAATGGATGCTTTTTCCAGGGAATCAGAATACACATTGAAATACATCTGGTAGGATCCGTTATTTCCCGGCGCCAGTCCAATCCTTTTGAATTCATTTTCGATATAGGCTGCTGCCTTGCGTTGCCCTTCCGTAGCGGTTTCGCGGCCTTCCATTTCTTTGCCCGCCACGATGTAAAGATGCTTTTTCAGGTCCGCTTCCGTGATGGTCTTGCCATACTTTGTCGGGTTACCTGTTTTTTGAGCCATTGCAGCTGTCGCAGCAAACATACCCAACAACAAGATGCTTTTTCTCATGTTACTCTTTGTTTATTGAATGTTTATTGATCTCTTTTTTATTCCTCCATGAGTTCACTCAGTTCGAGCCACCTCATTTCTTTTTCATCCAGTAAGCCGGAGATTTCACCGATCCTGTTTGCGAGTTGTTGCAACTCTTCAAATCCTCCGCTTCCCGCATTCAGTTTTTCCTGTATCTGTTCTTTTTCTTTCTCCAGTTTTCCTATTTCTTCCTGAAGCGTTTCAAACTCCCGCTTTTCCTTATAGCTTACTTTTTTCTTTTCTTTATTCTGTACAACCGGTGCTTCGTGCTTTTTTTGTTCTGCAAATTTATTGGCCTGGGTTTCCTGTTCTTTTTCTTTCAACCAGATCCTGTATTGAGAATAATTGCCCGGGAAATCCCTTATCTCTCCATCTCCTTCAAACACAAACAGATGATCGACCAGCCTGTCCATGAAATACCTGTCGTGCGAAACGATCAGCAGGCAACCCTGGAATTCACTCAGGAAATTCTCCAGTACTCCCAGAGTCGGTAAATCAAGGTCATTTGTTGGTTCATCCAGGATTAAAAAATTTGGATTGCGGAATAAGATGGATAAAAGGTGAAGCCTTCTTTTTTCTCCCCCGCTTAATTTCGAAATATACGTGAATTGCTGTTCCGGCGGAAAAAGGAATAGTTGCAAAAACTGGGAAGCGCTCAAACTTCCTCCGTTCGCTAATGGAAAACTTTCCGCGATATCTTTTACAAATTCAATCACCCGCATGTCTTCTTTTACCTGCAAACCGGTTTGCGAATAGTTTCCGAACACAACTGTATCGCCGATGTTTACCTTACCGCTATCGGCATTTTCCAATCCCTGTAGTATATTGATGAAAGTTGATTTCCCGGCTCCGTTTTTTCCGATCACTCCAACTCTTTCCCCTTTCTTAAATGTGTAATCAAATCCTTTCAGGATCTGCTTTTCGCCATATACCTTGTATAGTTTTTTTAGTTCCACCACTTTACCGCCAAGCCTGGTCATCTTCACCTGCAATTCCATTTGCTGGTCTTCAATTCTCGTCTTTGCTTTTGCTTCCACGCCAGCAAATGCATCGATCCTGCTTTTTGATTTGGTGGTTCTTGCTTTCGGCTGTTTTCTTATCCATTCAAGTTCCTTGCGGTATAGATTTTTTGCTTTGTCGATGCTCGACAACTCGCTTTCGATCCTTGCAGTTTTCTTTTCCAGGTACTGCTCATAATCGCCCCGGTATACATAGAGGGTTTCGCGATCGAGCTCTATAATCTCATTGCAAACAGCATCCAGGAAATAACGATCGTGTGTTACCAGCAGGAGGGTGAGCTTTTCCTGGTTCAGGTAATGTTCCAGCCATTCCACCATTTCTACATCAAGGTGGTTGGTCGGTTCATCCATGATCAGTAACACGTGTTTGTGTTCGAATCCAATATCTATGAGCGTCTTCGCCAGTGCAACACGTTTTCTTTGTCCGCCCGATAAAGTACTTACCTGCTGGTTCAGGTGATGGATATTCAGTTTTCCGAAGATCTGTTTCACTTTGGAATCAAAATCCCATGCGCCGAGTTCATCCATTTTTATAATAGCATCACTTAGTCCATTCGCATCATCTTCATCACTGGCCAGTTCATACTGCCTGATTGCTTTGATAATGGGATGATCATGATAAAAAATATTATCAATAATAGAGGCTGATTCCTTGAACTGTGGTTCCTGCTCAAATAAAGCAACTGTGACATCTTTACTGATCCACACTTTTCCCTCATCCGCAGTTTCTGTTCCCGAGAGAATTCTGAGCAGGGTTGATTTTCCGCTGCCATTCCTTGCAATCAGTGCGATCTTATCGCCTTCTTCAATGTTAAATGAGATATTGCTGAACAATGGCTTGATGCCATAAGATTTCGTAAGCCCTTCAACCGATACATAATGCATGCGGCAAATGTACGTTCTAATGTATATCTTCCATTAATGGAATTATTCCTTCTTTTTCTAGGCTGGCTGAGCTTTGGATTCCTGCATAGTTTCCTCGCCGCTGTTTCCGTAAAAACCAGATTGTCTGCTTTTGCCGGGAAATATTACCGTTTTTACTATTCCATATTTGCATTCCTACATTTGGGAATCGTACTCTATTATCAGTTTTCAATTTCAGCCGGATTCCTTTTCGAATCCCAATACTGGTCGATCCCATTGCTTTTGATCGGGGCCGTATTTATGCTGGTTAGTATTGAAAAATACTTCTTCTACCTCAGTGGGATTGATGTATTCATGAACCGGCCGGTGGATGCGCGACTGGAAACTTCCGGTCTTCACCAGTACGTTCGTCACCCATTATACTTCGGAACGCTCCTGGTGGTATGGTCGCTCTGGTTGATGATGCCTTCACTCGCTCATCTGGTAGGGATAAGTATGATGACTATCTATACAGTGATCGGTACCCTCATCGAAGAGAAAAAATTATTGAAGGAATATGGTCATCAATATGCAGGTTACCAGTCGAAAGTTCCCATGCTGATCCCGTATAAAATATTTTTTATTTCTTCAGAAACTTCAGGCAAACAGGAGAGGGTACATTGATAACTCTTCCTGTTTCTGATAACATTCCGGTTGTTTTGTTTCTTTTAAATACGACAATGTTGTTAGACAGCTGGTTTGCTACGAGCAAATAGTTTCCTGTGGGATCTATGGCAAAATTTCTTGGAGCTGTTCCGAGTGTTGGCTGGAATCCTTTATTGGCAAGCTTTCCGCTGCTTTGATCGATTTCAAAAATAGCAATCGTATTACTTGACCCGCGGTTGGATGCATATAAAAATTTGCCATCAGGTGAAACATGAATATCTGCACTTCCCTTTGTTCCATCAAAGTTGTCGGGGTGAGCATTGATCGACTGAATATTCTTTAAATTTCCATCCTCCCTTGTAAATGCGGATACTGTTCCGGAAAGTTCTTCAATTAAGTAAACAAAGTTTTTAGTCGGATGAAAAACGAGGTGACGTGGACCGTTTCCCGGATTGATGGTCACTTCTTTCTTCCCTGCTTCATTTAAGGGCTTTGAATGTTTTGCGTCGAAAGGATAAATCAGGATTTTATCTATCCCCAGGTCAGAAACGAAAAGATATTTATTGTGGGGAGAAAACTGCGTCATATGAACGTGTGCTTTTTCCTGTCTCAATTTGTTTGCACTGCTGCCCGTATGCTGAATGACCTGTACCGCCGGTTTTAAACTTCCATTTTCAGTTTCAAGCACTGCAAGGTTTCCTCCGCTATAATTACCTGCGACAACATACCTGCCCGATTTGTCGATATCAATATAACAGGGATGATCACCCATGGACGGCTGACTGTTTAAAAAGCTGAGTTTGCCTGATTTTTTATCGAAAGAAAAGGCACTTACCGAGCCTGGTTTTTCTCCACCGGTTTCATTTACGGAATAAACATACTTTCCGTTATGTGATACAACCAGGTACGAGGGATCCTGCACATTTTCAGTTGAACCGGTTTCTTTAATTGTGCCGGTTTTTGCATCAAAACTGTACACATAAATTCCCTTGCTTCCATTGTTGGTATAGGTTCCGGTGAAAAGATAATATTCTTGAGCACATGAGGTCAGGGCTGCCATCATGAGTATAGCCAGGATCATTTTTTTCATGCCATCAAGATACTCTTTTTATTTATCAGCATTATGGCATAATCTTTTTGTGAATTCCTAAAACAGTTTATGGAAAAAAACCTTCAGAATCAGGAAGCTATCAATAAACTCAGGAAACTTGCCGAAGAAGTGAACATCTGTATGTTCATAACAGATCCCGAGCACAAACAGAGTTCGAGACCAATGGCAACCATAAAAGCGGACGATGATGGAACCCTTTGGTTCTTTACCAGACGTTCTTCCGGAAAGACCGCTGAAATTCAACAGGAGCATGAAGTTCATCTCGTGTATAGTCATCCGGGAAAAGACAGCTATATGGATGTAACAGGAACCGGTACCGTTGTTACTGACCGCGACAAGATAAAAGAACTTTGGAACCCGATGGTAAAAGCCTGGTTTCCTCAGGGTTCTGATGATCCGGATTTGTGTTTACTGAAAGTTGTTCCGTCAGGTGCTTATTACTGGGATGCAGAAAACGGAAAGATGGTCGAATTCTTCAGGATCATTGCATCTGTCGTTACAGGAAAAACAATGGCTGAAGGAACAGAGGGATCGCTAAACGTTTAAATCAGATTTTATGAAGCGACTTGAGGGCAAAGTGGCCATTGTTACCGGCGGAGCTACAGGGATTGGGGAAGCGATCTCCAAGAAGTTTGCAAAGGAAGGTGCAATGGTTGTGGTGAATGGTTTTCCGCAGGATCCTGTAGAGGATGTGGTGGAAAGTATTGTGAATGCAGGTGGTCGCGCAATAGGATTTGTTGCAGATATTTCTGTGGAAGAAAATGCAAGGGAATGTGTTCGTTTTGCCCTGGAACGGTTTCACAAACTCAATATACTCGTCAACAATGCAGGCGTTTTTCCGGTGATGGATGAATCGCAGGATTATCCTGTTGATGTGTTCGACTATCTCGTGAAAAACAATATCCGTACGGCCTTTCTGATGACGAAATTTGCTTTGCCGGCATTACAGGAAACCAAAGGTGTAGTCCTGTTTGCCGGCTCAGAAGCAGGTGAAAAGGGACTTGCAGAAAATGCACCTTACGGTGGATCAAAGGGATTTATGCATGCATTCATGAAAGGGATTGCAGTTGAGCAGGCGCATTATGGTGTAAGGGCGAATGCGGTTTGTCCCGGCCCTATCGACACTGCCTGGACGCATAAGGAAACCGGTCCGATGAGCAGCAAAAATGAAAGAGAGCTGATTCTTTCCACACCGTTGGGAAGAAGGGGTACTCCGGAGGAGGTTGCGAATGTTTACCTGTTTCTTGCATCTGATGAAGCCAGTTATGTAACGGGTGCCCTGTTTCCGGTCGATGGTGGAATTACTGCCGCAAAAGGAGCAATCGGGAAACTGGCAAAGGCACAGGCTGAAAAACCTTCCGGAGACTTATCGCTGGATCATACCCTGGATGGAGCAACTGATATGAGCAGGGGAGCAGATGCTCCGGGACCTGCGGTTTAAAAATCAAACTCCCTCAAATCCGGATCCTTCATAATCAGTTCAATAAATTTCTGGTGTCGCTTCTCCGAGCCACTTACCGACCAGGTACCTGTAAGATTTTCACCTTTAAGTGTTTGTTTATTTCTTTTAAACCTAAGCTTGCAATCTTTCATCATCTCTTCAAATTTCCACAGATTTTCATAATTGAAATGAGCTACCAGCCGGTATTCCCTTACCTGGTTCTTTCTTTCAATAATATCTTCCAGGTTCGTAAGAACAGAAAGTGATAAAAACACGAGAACGGTTCCTATTCCTGCAAGCAGGAAGTTTCCGTTTCCAATAGCCAACCCTATAGCGGCAGTGGCCCAAACGGAGGCTGCAGTGGTCAGACCCTTGACTTTGTTCTCTTCCTTGAATATTACTCCGGCACCAAGGAATCCAATCCCTGTCACGATGTTGGAGGCAATGCGGTCATGACTTTCAGAAGTACCCATCATAATGGATGCTATACCGAAGATTGCAGAACCCAGGCTAATCATAATGAGCGTTCTGAATCCGGCTGCCTTACTCATATATTCCCTTTCCGCCCCAATTATTGCTCCCGCCAAAAAAGCAATTACCAGCCTGATTATGATTTCGTTATGCGTTATCATGGGTTAATTTTTAGTGGTTGGCACGTTGTTTTTTAAGATATGAAAAAAAGGACAATGGATACAAGAGATTCACGCAAAATTGTACCTGCTCAACAGAGAGGGGCAGAAACAAATGCGGAATATTCTTACAGAGCCGGAACCAATGATGAAGCAATGGTCGTTTTTCAGAACGCCTGTGAAAGATTATTAAATGTAAATAGTTGGGATAAATATTCCGGAAAAGTAAGTGCAATATTCCGTGTAACAAATGAAGACGGTAATGAGATTAACGGGTTGGTTAAAAAGGGATATTATTTTAAGATAGATATTCCCGGACCCGGATCAATGACTGGAGATGGATATGATTGGGTAAGAATTGAAAAGATCGATACAAGCTCAAATAACCGGGATGACTGGGAGAGTATAGCTATGCGGGTAAGACCCAGTTCCAATCCAAAAAATAATAAAGAGGATGTTGCTCATTTCTTTAGTGAGGAGGCAACGAGTAATTTCGTTGTGAGGAGAGAAGGACTTAAAATTACGGCTGGTGTTTATGGAAGAAATGAAATTCCAAATACTGAAGTGCAGAATGTTGTAGATAAAACAAGGAATGCAGCTATAGGATTAACTGCAATGTCTGGTGTCTCGTCAATACAATGGAATAATCTCGTAAAAGGAATTGTAGGAAAATAAGATGAACAAGTACGAACAGAAAATGGTCAGGCAAATGCTGGCATGGCAGAGAAGGGTTACGCGCAATCCTTCTTTTGCCAGTAAAATGGCGAGGTCGGCACAGGGAAAAATAAACGATATGATCCCTGAAAAAGTGCATAAGGCTGTGACTTCTGCGATCAAACAAATGGTGCGCGGAGTATTGCTGGGTGCAGGATATACTGTTCCGAAAATTCCTTATTCGCTTTCGTGGGAAGACCGCGAGAAAATGGTCCAGGATAAAATTGATTTTTATAAAAAGACCGCTGCAGCGGAAGGAGGCATCACCGGAATGGGAGGGTTGTTACTGGGACTTGCAGATTTTCCCATCCTGCTGAGCCTTAAGCTGAAATTATTATATGATATCGCAACGATCTACGGGTATGATGTAAAAGATTTTAAAGAGAGAATGTACCTGCTTTATATTTTTCAACTTGCTTTCTCAAGCCAGCACCACAGGCAAAATACTTTCCGGCAGATTGAACACTGGAAGGAACGGCAGGAAGAAATCCCCGGTGATATTCACAATGTCGACTGGAGAACTTTCCAGCAGGAATACCGCGATCATATTGACCTAGCTAAAATGGCACAGTTGATTCCTGTGGTTGGTGCAGTGGTAGGTTTTGTAGTGAACTATAACCTGATCGTGAAATTGGGGGAATTTGCTATGAACGCTTACCGGATGAGGTTGATGGAAGATAATCCTTCTGTTATGAAGGCTTATATTGAGATGAAGTGAATTAAAAATGAAAAATTGAAAAGTGAAAATCTAACAGTGAAAATGTGAAATGTAAAAAAAGAGGGTTTAAACAGTACCAATTTTTCTGATCAATTAACTTTTATCATCCGCGCCAGCGGGTGCTGTATTTTCAGTAACCGATTCAAATCTTTTTTCAAATTCCGGACTTTCAGTTCTCTTCCATTTATCCCAAAAAGTAAAGTAGAGACCGTAATTGAATTTAAACTGTTTGTGGTGCAGGGAGTGGTGGGTAGCTCCTATCAGCCATTTTCCCAAAGGATGGTGATAAAATCTTGCCGGATACAATTCTATATCAAGATGATTGATCACACTGCTGAAAGTCATAATAACCAATTGAAATAATAATACTCCGTAATGGACCGGTACAATCAAAATCATCACAGGTAAAAAGAATGCCTGTAACAATCCTTCCAGCGGATGAAAGGAAAAGGCTGTCCATGCCGAAGTGATCGTACTTTGATGATGAACCTTATGAACTATTTTAAAGATTCCCGGAATATGCATCCAGCGATGTAACCAATAGTAATAAGTTTCATGAGCAAGCAGATAAATTCCCAACGAAACAGGAAGATACCACCACCCGTATGCCATAGGATCTTCGTAAACTTTTGTATAACCTTTTTGCCAGAGTAAAACAGTAAAAGCGCCTGCAACTGCAAAGATGGCTGCAGTGATCATGCTATAGGTGAGCTCGCGACGATACTGCACTTTGGTGTAGGGTTTGTTCCCGAGTTTGCGTTTTGCAAACTGCTCTTTTCTCCAGATATAATAATAAAAATGAAAGAAGCCTGCGATCAACAGGTATCGCCCAATGATCAGTGCAAATAACAGGACTGTCACCAGTAGAAAATCAGGAAGAAGGGCGAGGTCATAATTCATATAAAAACAAGCATAAAAGCTGTGCCAGTTAATTTAACTTTAAGCCATGTGTTACGATATCTCATTACATGCACCAATTGAAATGATCATTGAACAGGTTCCGGGAATTGTAGTTGATCCGCAACTTCAACTGGAGCTGGATGCGCATACTCATGTACTGGCCCAGTCGTTCCGGAAATTCCCGGTAGTGATTCTTGAAGATAACCTTTCCAAATTGAAAATGTTTGAATGGGGTGTAATTGCGGATTATATGAACACCCCGGAAAAGATAAAAGAGTCAAGAACCTCCATGTGTAATGCGCGGAGTGAAAAACTTCAGGATAAAAAATCAGTGTGGTACCGCCTCAGGAACAAGCGATGTATCATTCCCGTCAACGGATTTTTTGAGCACCGTGAAATCACGGGGTGGAAAAACAAAGTGCCTTACTTTATTCATTTAAAAGATAAACCGCTGTTTTTTCTTGCAGGACTTTACAATTATTCTCCGATACCCGATGTCGAAACGGGTGAATTGAAAGGAACATTTACAGTCATTACAAAACCTGCAAATTCGCTGATGAAGATGATCCATAATGGCGGAGCGAATAAACACCGGATGCCGATGGTTCTCTCCGGGGAAGATCAGCAAAAATGGATGGATCCTTTTCTCACCGAAGAAGAAATGATGAAGATCACTGAAAAGGTATTCCCTGCAGAGCAAATGGATGCCTGGCCTGTTTTCAGTATCCGGACTACGAAACCACGTCCGGATGGCAGGGTGATTTCCGATCAGTTTGCATACGATAATCTGCCGCCATTAGGAATGGATGAGGGGCCGCAGCTTACGTTGTTATGATATTTATGAAGCCAGCATCAAGTTTAATTAAATCCAAAAATTACTTTATCACAACTTAAAATTCGACTTCATCATTTTATGCAACTTTGTTCCGTCCCATGATCCGGGAACGATCATCCTTCTGATAGTATACAATGGTTCTGTGGAATCTCTGGGTTCTACCAACTGGTACGCCGCTTTGATCCCTCTTTGTTTTAATTCAGGAATGGCTTCCTTATTCCAGAGGCCGAAAGGGTAGGCGAACTGATCAATTTTTTTGCCGGTGATCTCTTCAAGTTTTTTGGATGGTTTATCGACCTGTGTGACCCAGTCATCCCCCTTTAATTTTTTTACATTCTGATGATCCCAGGTATGCGATCCGATCGCATTTCCCTTATCAGACAATTCTTTGATCTGCTCCCTGCTCATATATCTCGGCCGATTGATACTTACCGTCATAATAAAATAAGCCGCCTTGTATCCGTATTTGTCGAGCACAGGAACCGCCGTTTCGTACTGACTTAAATCGGTATCATCAAAAGTGAGCATAACTGCCTTCTCCGGAATTGATTTTCCGTAAGCGAGATAATCGTATAACTGGTCGGGGAGAATAGTTGTATATCCACTGTCGTGCAGCATTTTGATCTGGCTTTCAAAATTTGCAGGCGGAACGATATAGTCCCTGGCTACCTTTGAATCCGTTGCTTTCCAGTCCCTTATCTGATGATAACATAAGATGGGTACCTGTTTTCTTGCTAGGATAGTAGTGGCATCAGCCATTTCCACCTTAATATCTTTTTGAAATACAGGCTGTGCGGTTGAGTCAATTTTGCCGGCATCGATCTGTTTTTTTGCACCGGAATTCTGACAGCTCAACAATAGGATACAAATGCTACAAACCAGTGATAAAAGGGCTTTCATAGTTTTTCTTAGATGATGTCGTATAAACGCAAAATATGCGAATATTGTATACAGAAGATGAATAACAATTATTACCAGACTTTACAGGTTTTTCCAGGCAGTTCCTATGATGAAATAAAAAAAGCTTACAGGCGGCTGGTGGTTCAGTTTCATCCCGATAAAAATCCGGAAGGTGCCCAGCGTTTCCTCGATATCCAGGCTGCTTATGAAGTTTTATCGGACCCCGAACTGAGAAAAAATTACGATCTCCGAAATGGATTCAACATCAGAAGAGAGGAACCGATTTTAAATCCCCAGAAAATTGTGAGACAGGCAGAAGACCTTAGAAATTATGTTCTGACCCTCAATATTCACACCCTCGATTATGATGCCCTCAGGTATCATATCCTAAAAATTCTTTCTGAATACAATATTGAATTACTTGAAGATTATCCTGAATACAGAAACAAGGTTGTTCATTTTCTAATGAGCATTTCGCGTTACCTGAGCTATAACAATTCCCTGGAAATTTTTGAAAAATTAAAGAAACTTGCCGGCGACGATCCGGAACTCCGCCTGACCGTTGGAAAATTCCATTTAAATCAGCGTCGTAAATACCGTCGCCAGCAGTTTTTTCCTTTATGGGTTTTATTGCTGACCCTCGCGCTCCTCGTGATGTTGCATCTCCTGAGCTGATTTCTTCGTCATTACCGCAATCTTTCTTATCAGTTCAGCAATGAGACCTGTCCAGCCCGTTTGTTGCAAAGCTCCAAGTCCCTTGCCATCATCTCCGTTAAAATACTCATAGAATAAAATATTATCCCTGAAGTGTTCGTCACTGAAAATCGGGTGAGCATTGCCGTGAGCAACACGTTTTCCTTCCTCATCGAGTGTGAACAACCTGGTCAATCGTTTTGAAAGTTCGAGTGCTACCTCATGTAGGTTCATAAAGTTTCCTGAATTGGTAGGACATTCAACTTTCAATGAATCTCGATAGTAGAAATGAAATTTGCGGAGACTTTCAATGATCATATAATTTAACGGCATCCACACCGGCCCGCGCCAGTTACTGTTACCGCCAAACATATCGTTGGTGGATTCCCCCGCTGTATAATTGATGCTGGAAGTATTTCCATTGATCGAAACCTCAAAAGGATTATCCAGGTGGAATTTTGATAAGGAACGAATTCCAAAGTCTGATAAAAATTCTGTTTCATCAAGCATCTTTTTAAGGATCTTGATGAGGTCGTTTTTCTTAAGCAAACTCAGCAGGTGTTTTTCATCCTCATTCCTCTCTTCATATTTGGAAACAAGCTTTGAAAGTTCAGGCCGGTTCCTGAAAAACCAGTGCATCCTGTCCCTGAATTCCTTGTGGGGACTCAATAAGGATTCATCCAGTACTTCCACTGCAAATAGAGGGATCAGTCCTACCATACTTCTTACTTTCAGCCTGATCGTTTCATGATCATTCAGCCGCACCTGGTCATAAAAGAATTCCTCTTCATGATCCCATAATCCGCGACTGCCTTCACCCATATGCGACATCGCTCCTGCGATATACATAAAGTGTTCAAAGAATTTAGTAGCCATTTCCTGGTAAACAGGATTATGCTTAGCCAGTTCCAGCGAAATACGCAACATGTTCAGGGAGAACATTGCCATCCAGCTTGTACCATCTGCCTGTTCAATGTAACCACCCCCGGGAAGTTTTGTATTGCGGTCGAACACCCCGATATTATCGAGGCCGAGGAATCCTCCCTGGAATATATTATTGCCTGCAGTATCCTTTCTATTCACCCACCAGGTAAAGTTCACCAGGAGTTTGTGGAACATGGATTCCAGAAAAACCAGGTCTCCTTTTTCGCCGGCTTTTTTATCCATTTTAAAGATGCGCCAGGTAGCCCATGGATGAACCGGTGGATTCACATCACTGAAATCCCATTCGTATGCAGGTAACTGCCCGTTGGGATGCATATATCGTTCTCTGGTGAGAAGCAGTAATTGTTCTTTTGCAAAATCTATATCTACTATTCCAAGTGGAACACAGTGAAATGCAAGATCCCATGCAGCATACCAGGGATATTCCCATTTATCGGGCATTGAAATAATATCTGCATTGTGGAGGTGCACCCACTTTGAATTCCTTTTGTATCTTCTGTTTTCATTACCCGGATTAACAGCATCGCCGTTTATCCATGCATCGACATCATAATAATAAAACTGTTTGTTCCATAACATACCGGCTAATGCCTGTCGCTGCACGAGTTTTGTGTCCTCATCAGCGATGTTGTTTTGTATGTTGTGATAGAATTCATCAGCTTCCTCTTTTCGCAGGTTAAATACTTCATCAAAATTTTGAAAAGGTTCCAGCAGACTATCAGCACCCAATCGCAGCTTGACTACATAAGATGAGTTTCCTTCTATTTCCACATCATAATTCCATGCTGCTTTAGTTCCAACATTTCTTCTGTTGATTGCCTGTTGTGTTCCGTGAACAATGAAGTTGTTGATCCCGTCTTTAAATGTTCCCTTCTTTTTTTTCTGATAATGAATTTGTGTATTGGTTTCATTTTCGCAGAAGAGGGGATATTGTGGAGGCTGACTGTACAATACTCTTTTACCAAGTTTCCGGTGAGAAACCTTGATATGATTTTTTCCTATAACTGAAAGCTGTGGTTTATAGGAATCTTCCCCCCATGCCCAGGTATTCCTGAACCATACTGTTGGAATGATATTCAGGGCAGCAGTTTCATTTGACCTATTGAAAACTTCAATTCTTATTAAAAGATCTTCCGCATCGATCTTGGCGTATTCGATTACAACATCAAAGTATTTGTTCTCATCAAAAGCACCGGTGTCATAAATTTCGTATTCCGCTTCAAAGCGGTTGCGTCTTTTATTTTCTTCACGAAGTTGCTGATAGGGAAATTCCTGTTGTGGATATTTATACAGCATTTTCATGTAAGAATGGGTAGGAGTGCTATCCAGATAATAGTATAACTCTTTTACATCTTCTCCATGATTTCCTTCGGGATTGGTTAATCCGAATAATCTTTCTTTAATGAATGGATCTTTTTTATTCCAGAGAGCGATACCGAAACATACCAGCTGGTCTTCATCACAAATTGCACCGATCCCGTCTTCCCCCCAGCGATATGCTCTGCTGATTGCTTTTTCGTATGATGTGAAATTCCATGTATTAAAATCTTCGGAATAATCTTCTCTTACAGTTGCCCATTGCCGGTTGCTGACATAAGGACCCCAACGTTTCCATCCATTTTCTTTTAACCGATTTTTTTCCGTATCCATAATTAATTTAGTTCAGGAATGAATGGCAAGCAATTCTATCTAAGATAACTCAAAGGTGCGGATCTTTAATAAATTGACTGTTCTCCGTGCGTTTTATTCCATCAAAGATTAAATGTTGTGAAGGAGTTTTAATATATGCACGGAGGATTTTGCATTATCTTTCTGAAAAAATCGGACCGCTTGTCTGGCCTGCTTTTTACAGTTGTTTAAGTAAATCGATAATAATTAAATCTATGAACTGGTTGGGTATATTGATCTGTTTTACACTGCTGTCTTCCTGCGGATTACGAGAGCGGGAAAAACAATTGCAGCAAAAAACACAGGAGATTAACCAAAAGGAGCAGCAATTGTTACTAAGGGAAAAGGAGATCGAATTAAAAGAAGAAGAGCTGAAGAAAAGGCAACTTGCGCTTGACAGCAGCGGGGCAAAAGTATTAAGGGATACTGTAGCGATCAATCCTGATTTTCTTGGTGAATGGGAAGTGAAAATGTTGTGTGTTGAAACAAACTGCGCCGGATCTGCTGTTGGTGATACAAAACTGGAGAACTGGATAATTGAACAAAAGGATAATGAGATCATTGCCCGCGCAATGAGCGGAAATAATCTTGTGAGGGCCTATACCGGCAACTTCAACGGAAACCTGCTGATCCTGAATAATGAGCAGGAAGATCCCGAACACCAAGTGCTTTCAAGAATGTCGGTTCGTTTGCAAAAAGTGAAAGACAACCAGCTTGAAGGAAGAAGAGAGATCACCCGTGTCGGTGAATGCCGTATCCTCTATGAACTGGAACTGAAGCGTAAAGTAAAGAAATAGAACATGACCCTGCTTGAGATAGATTTTTCATTGCCTATAAAAAACCCGGTGATCATTTTTTCGCTGGTTTTATTTATTATACTTTTTGCACCGCTCTTCCTGAATAAGATCAGGATCCCGCATATTATCGGACTGATCATTGCCGGTGTATTAATCGGACCATACGGATTTAACCTGTTACTGCGGGACAGCAGTATTGTACTTTTTGGTACAGTAGGTTTACTGTATATCATGTTCACAGCCGGATTGGAAATTGACCTGGAAGAGTTTAAAAAGAATCGAAATAAAAGTTTTGTATTCGGACTGTATACATTTATAATTCCGATGGTCTTTGGAACGATCGCCGTTTATTACGGCCTTGGATACAGTCTTTCTTCATCCTTACTCATGGGTTCCATGTTTGCCTCTCATACACTGCTTGCATATCCGATCGCAAGTAAATATGGAATAGCAAGAATTCGATCAGTTACACTTACTATTGGCGGAACGATCATTACAGATATCCTGGCGCTCCTTGTGCTGGCTGCTGTGGTAGGAATGACAAAAGGTGAAATCAGCACCATGTTCTGGATTCGTCTTGGAGTGGGTTCCCTGATCTTCGCTGCAATTGTGTTTCTTGTATTTCCATTGATTGCAAGATGGTTTTTCAAAAAATTTGAAGACAATATCTCACAATATATTTTCGTCCTCGCTATTGTTTTTCTCGGAGCTTTCCTTGCCGAGGTTGCAGGACTGGAAGCAATCATCGGTGCTTTCCTTTCAGGCCTTGCATTGAACCGGTTTATTCCTCATAGTTCTGCATTGATGAACAGGATTGAATTTGTAGGAAGCGCTTTATTCATACCGTTCTTCCTGATAGGAGTTGGTATGCTTGTGGATATCAGTGTTCTCTTTAAAGGATTCGGTGCATTGAAAGTAGCCGGCTTCATGATCGTTCTATCTATTGTAACAAAGTTTATAGCAGCATGGGTAACTCAGAAATCTTTCAAACTTTCTGCTGATGAAAGAAGAATGATCTTTGGTTTGAGTAATGCGAGAGTGGGAGCAACACTTGCAGTTGTTTTGGTTGGATATAATATTATTATCGGAGAAACTCCTACTGGGGATCCCGTTCGTTTGCTGAATGAAGATGTACTGAACGGTACGATCCTGATGATCCTGGTAACCTGTACCATAAGCTCTTTGATGGTAGAAAAAGCTGCAAGGAAGCTGGTTGTACTGGAGGATAATAAGGAATCTGCAGAAGAAGAATCGGTTGGTGACCGGATCATGTTATCAGTTGCATATCCTGATAATGTAAACGACCTGGTTGATTTCGCACTGATGCTTCGTCCTTCGAAAGTAAAACAACCCTTATACGCCTTGCATGTAATTGATGAACAGGAAGACCAGGCGAATGCGAATTCAGAAAGCAGGAAGCTGATGGATAAGATCGTCAAACATGCATCCTCAACTGATAATGTTGTTGTTCCTATTACCCGATATGATCAGAATATCAGTTCAGGAATCATCTATGCAATGAAAGAACACCAGGTTACAGACCTGATCATAGGCCTGCATAGAAACAAACAGGTGGGTGATACGATCTTTGGTCCTGTTGCTGATAAGATCTTAAGGAAAACTTTTGAAACGATCTATGTTTATAATCCAATTCAGCCGCTCAATACACTGAAGAGAATTATTGCTGCCATTCCACCAAAGGCTGAGCTGGAACCAGGTTTCAGTCATTGGTTCAGCAGGTTATATCTGTTGTCAAAATCTACAGGACTACCCCTGAAATTTCACGGGAATGCAGATACGCTGGCAAGAGTAAATCACCTGAATGAATCACAGCCCGCACCATTGAGTATACAAACTGAAGTATTCAATGACTGGGATGAATTTTTATTCTTCAGCGGCCAACTTAAAAAAGATGACCTGTTCATAATCATAACTTCAAGAAAGGGTCACCTGAGTTACCGTCCTGAAATGGAGAAGATTCCCTACCTGCTCACAAAATATTTCATGAACCATAGCTTTATTGTTTTGTATCCCGGCCAGCTGGATGCAGTGTTGAATGTGGAGATTGAAAAGACACTGGAAAAAGTGCCTTTTGTAGGAAGAATAATTAAAGGAAATTAGGCTGTAGCTCCGAAAGGATTTCAACGATTGATTGACCTGACATTTGCTGTTTATATGGAGATGGGAAAGATTATTGCAATCAATTCCCATAACTTTTTTCTTCAAAAGTTTTCTTCTTTCCTTTAACAGTGATGATAAATAACCGGTTATAGGTCTGGTCTTCCAGGTCTTTCATTTTCTTATCACCTGTGAATCCATTAATGATATCATCAACTGTATTGCTATGCCCTACAATAAGCGTATTCTTTTTTGTAGACTGAATTGAATCCAGGAATTTTTTATCCGGAACAGGTTCATACTTATTTACAGGGATGTTGAGTGCATTGCTGAGAGGCATTGCAGTCTGTACAGTTCTTTTAGTATTGGTAGAAAAGATCTGTTTGATCTTCTTATCTATTAAAACTGTTTTCAATGCATCTGCACGATCATATCCAATGGGCGAAAGATTTGGATCAAGTCCGCCAATTTCTTTTTCTGCATGACGCACCACATAGATTTTCTGGGTGCAGCTACAAATACTTACCAGTATCAATATGTATAGAAAACTTTTCCGGATAATATTCATGATATTAATTCTTGGAATAAATATACCCGATAAACAAACTTCACGGAAATTATATTCATGGTTCAATGAAACATAAATTAAGAAGAATGTTTACCGGGTATAGCCCGTAAATTAATTATGATCCAGCCTGAATGTAAGTGGCTGTCTTTTATACGACTTTACTTTTCTTCCGTTCTGAATGGCTGCAGTCCATTTACCTGATTTTTTGATCACCCTGATGGCTTCATCTTTTAAAAGATCGGGTCCGCTGATGGCTTCCACCTCGCTGACATTTCCATCCTGGTCAACAATGAATTGAACCAGCACGGTTCCTGAAACTTCTTCGTCAATAGCATTATCCGGATAATTCAGTGTTTTCAGAAGAAACCTTTTCCAGGATGCAAGTCCACCAGGAAATTCTGATTCTATCTCTACTTTTTGCCATACCTTATTTTCGTCCTCTTTTACAGGAGGTGCTTCTATGATCCCATTTCCTACTGCCTCAATTGGCGGCGCCACCACATCTGAAATAACATCACTGTAAATATTTTTTGTTGAAATAACTGCATTGTCCAGTTCCTCTATTTCAGGAGGACGTTCATCTTCCGGAACATTATCAACTATTACAGGTGTTGTGTATTGCCTCGTATTTACTTCCTGTGCGGGAGGCGGCGGCGGAGGAGGTTGTAATGGAATAGGTTCTTCCATTGGTGGCGGTTTAATTTCCGTTAACTCAATGACGGTTGAATCAGGTTGAATAGTTACTTTGCCATTATTCTTTCCGGATACAAAATATCCGGCCAGTAACAAACCAATGAATAACATCATTCCTCCGATTGCATAAAACATTCTTTGATTATAATGTTTGCGCAATTCATAAGCGCCGTATTCTTTGTTTCTTCCTTCAAAAATAATATCTAATACTTCTGCTGTTAGTAATTGTTGACTATTCATAAAACCGGTTTAATTTGTTAATGAAATGGAGGACAGTAATTGTGTTTCTTCCGTGGATAAATCTGTAAGCGCATAACTATTCACATCATTGATGATGAACTCGTCCAGGAGATCTACCGTGTTTCCATAGGTCGCACCGGGTGCAGGTTTCAGGACTACAAAGAAGAATTTCGGATCACTAGTATTCTTTTTTTGAATGATAACATTCCGGATGTTGGTGAAATCTGTGGTCCTGATGTTTGATCCATTCATTTCAAGTTTACCTTCGTAATAATGAACAATGTTGTCATTTGCAGGAATGATGGTGATTACAGATGACTGTTTTATGTCCATCAGTTCTCTGTCATCTATTACATCCTTCGGAAGATTTAATTTCATTGAGTTTGGTTCACTCATCGTAGTAGTGAAGATGAAGAAAGTGATGAGCAGAAAACCCAGGTCTACCATCGGAGTTAAGTCGACCCGTGTGGAAAGTTTTTTCGACTTTTTTACACCTGAAGATTTTTTGCGGTGATTGTCTGCCGACTGATTTATTTCTCCCATACGTTTGGTTTTGAAAACAGGGCAAAGTTTTCCTGTCATGCAAATGCATACTTCAAACCTGAGGCTTTATCATTCAGGCAATACAATTCCTGAAAGACGAATAGCCTTTAAATTTAACCTATGCATACTTGAAGGAGTTGACCTGTTCAGGTTAGAAAATGGAATGCAAAAAAATCGACTGATCAGTCTTCGCAGTGACCCGGATCCATGGGCCGACTGCTATTCATTTAGAGTAAGAACACTTTATAATTCCATAAAGCTTTGATAAAAATATTTGACCGGTTACCGGTTATAAAAATTGAATCTTAAGCCAGACTGTTTTTAAAATAAAATCCTAACCATTAAATGGTATAAATAAAAACAGAGAAACCTTTTCGGGGCTCCTCTGTTATATTGTAGAATGTAATTTTTGAATTTTTACATTTTTACATTTTCACTTTTACATTTCCACTTTTACCTTTCCACTTTTACATATACGCTTCCAGCGGCTCGCAGGTACAGATCAGGTTCCTGTCGCCATAAGTATTATTGATCCTGCTCACTGTTGGCCAGAATTTATTCTTTGCAACATATGCTAGCGGGAATGCTGCTTCCTTGCGCGTATACTTATGATTCCAGTCATCGGTACAGATCTGCTCCAAAGTATGCGGTGCATTCTTCATCACATTATCTGTTTTGTCTGCCTTTCCTTCTTCAATCGCTTTGATCTCTTCGTAGATGCTGATCATTGCATCGCAGAACCGGTCGAGTTCAGCCTTTGGTTCACTCTCCGTTGGTTCGATCATGATCGTTCCCGGTACAGGGAAGCTCATGGTAGGAGCGTGGAAACCATAATCCATCAAACGCTTTGCAACGTCTTCAGCTTCTACTCCGGCAGTTGCTTTGAATGGCCTGATGTCCACAATGAATTCATGTGCACAGGTTCCGTTTGCACCTGCATACAATACTTTGAAGTATTTCTCGAGTCTCGACTTCATATAATTCGCATTCAGGATCGCATACTTGGTTGCGAGGGTCATACCTTCTGCTCCAAGCATCCTGATGTATGCATAACTGATCAATAGGATACTTGCAGAACCATAGGGAGCAGCACTTACCGCATTGGTCATTTCTCCTTTTTTGTTGATCGAGTAATGTCCCGGTAAGTATGGAGCCAGTTTATCATTCACACAGATAGGGCCCATTCCAGGTCCGCCACCACCATGAGGGATAGCGAAGGTTTTATGCAGGTTCAGGTGACAAACATCGGCACCGATCATACCAGGGGAGGTGAGTCCTACCTGCGCATTCATATTCGCACCATCCATATAAACCAATCCGCCATTATCATGAATCACCTGGCAGATCTCGCGGATGCTTGATTCAAATACTCCATGCGTTGAAGGATAGGTAACCATCAGTGCTGATAAGGTATCTCTATATTGTTCTGCTTTTGCTTTGAGGTCTGCTACATCGATATGTCCTTCTTCATCACTTTTCACCACCACTACTTTCATTCCGGCCATCACAGCAGAAGCAGGATTGGTTCCGTGTGCAGAGATTGGAATCAATACCACATTACGATGTGCTTCGCCGCGATCTAAATGATAACTTCTGATCGTTAACAATCCCGCATACTCACCCTGTGCTCCGCTGTTTGGTTGCAAAGAGCAGGCAGTGAATCCTGTTACATCACAGAGGTAAGTGCTGAGTTCTTCGATCATTTTATGATAACCTGCGGCCTGCGCTGTTGGAACAAACGGATGCATTCCGCCAAATTCCGGCCAGCTCACAGGAATCAGTTCAGTAGCGGCATTCAGCTTCATGGTACAGGACCCGAGAGAGATCATTGAAGTGTTCAAGGAAAGATCCTTATTCTCCAAAGATTTCATATATCGCATCATCTCACTTTCGCTGTGATGCGTATTGAAAACGGAATGAGTTAAGTATGCTGAACTGCGGATCAGTCCCTGGTTAATATGATCCAGCGACAATTCCGTATCGAAAGTGATGGATGCATGTGAATTGCCATTCGCTTCTTCGAAGATGCCTACAATATCCAGTACATCCGATTGGGAAGTTGTTTCATCGAGAGAGATACAAACAGTGCTGTCGTCATTATAACAGAAGTTGATGTTCCTGTTTTCCGCGATATTCTTTATCCCTTCCATATCCGTTACTTTCACCTGGATGGTATCAAAGAAGCTGCTGTAAATTACTTCCGCACCGATTTCTTCGAGTGCATCTGCTAGGTTGGAAGTCAGTAAAGCTACCCGACTTGCAATTGCTTTCAGTCCGTCAGGACCATGATACACTGCGTACATTGCGGCCATGTTTGCAAGCAATGCCTGCGCGGTACAGATATTTGAAGTTGCTTTCTCCCGTTTAATGTGCTGCTCGCGGGTTTGAAGTGCCATACGAAGTGCACGTTTGCCGGTTGCATCTACAGATACCCCGATGATCCTTCCGGGCATACCTCTTTTGAATTCATCCTTCGTTGCGAAGAATGCAGCATGAGGTCCGCCGAATCCCATTGGAACACCAAATCGCTGGGCAGAACCAATTGCGACGTCTGCACCCAGTTCTCCGGGAGGAGTCAGCAGGGTAAGTGCCAGCAGATCGGTTGCCATCACAACCAGTCCGTTCACTTCATGAACCTGGTTGATGAACTGGCGGTAATCTTCTACTGAACCTACACTGTTCGGGTACTGAACGAGTGCACCGAAATAGGTTTGGTCGATCTCAGCTGACTGGTAATCACCAAATACCACTTCAATTCCTATCGGAGTTGCACGGGTTAGTAAGAGATCCTTTGTTTGCGGGAAAGTATGATTGTCTACGAAAAATTTAGGTTGGGTGATCTCATCCGTTTTATTCACGTGATGGAAGATCATAGCCATCGATTCAGCTGCAGCAGTTCCTTCGTCGAGCAGGGAAGCATTTGCCATCGGCAGGCCGGTTAGGTCGGTTACCATGGTCTGGTAATTCAGTAAAGATTCGAGACGTCCCTGGGAGATCTCGGCCTGGTAAGGCGTGTACTGGGTATACCATCCAGGGTTTTCAAACAGGTTACGGAGGATCACACTCGGTGTAATGGTGCCGTAATAGCCCTGGCCAATGTAGGTTTTGAAAACCTGGTTCATCGATGCGATCTCTTTCAGCTCCTGCAAATAGTTGTATTCGCTTTGCGGGGCGGGAGACTGAAGGGGAGAAGTAAGGCGGATATCTTCGGGAATTGTTTTGCTGATCAGTTCATCGAGGGTGCCAACTCCGATCTGGCGTAGCATTTCAGCCGTTTCGTGTTCATTGGGTCCGATATGACGTGCAAAGAATTCTCTCTGTTGCTGTTCGAATAAATTCATATGATAACGAGGTTGACCTTTAAAAAGATGGGCAAAGTTAGTGTTAAACAAGTTTAGAATTTGTAAAATCCTGAAATCCGGACATACCTTTGCGCACTGATGAGCGAGATCCCACAAAACTGGCAAAAAAAGGCGGCCGAAAAGCAGAAACAGTACAAACAGTTCCTGAACCGCGCCGATAAAAATAAAGTGCTGAAACTCTTGCCGGACTTGCATGAAGAAGCTTTTGAGCGGGTCGACTGCCTCCAGTGCGGAAATTGCTGTAAGGGATATTCTCCCCGTTTTAAAACTCCGGATATCAAAAGAATTTCCAGAATGCTCAGGTTAAAAGAAAGTGTTTTCATCGAAACTTACCTGAAACTGGATGAAGAAGGTGACTATGTCGCTAAATCTGCCCCCTGTCCATTCCTGGGTTCCGATAATTACTGCAGCATTTATGAAGACAGGCCATCCGACTGTGCCAGATTTCCTTATACAAATGAAGATGTTCTATTAAAAAGACCTCAATTGACCCTGAAGAACAGTACTTTCTGCCCGGCGGTCTTTTATGTGCTCGAAAAGCTGACAGAGAAGTTCTGATGGTTTCAGGAAATGATATGTTATATGGTAAGCTACAGACAAAGCACTTTCGGTTATCTTCTGGTCTCTGTCTTAACTGATGATCTATAATCGGATCCTTCTGAATAATCATTTTCAGACTTTCCCACATTTTTTCTTTCCTCTTCCTTACTCAGCCATCCTGGTGGCCGTACCAGTAAACTCACCTTATCTTTCCAGTCCAGGTCCTTTCTTCCCAAATCGTTGCTGATCTCAACAAATTCATGGAAGATGATATTGATAGGCCCCTTGCTTCCGGGAGGTGTTGTAAGGCCGTAACGGATCGGTTCGTATTCATCCGCCGGAAGTTCTTCCTGGAAAGTTCCGAATAAACGGTCCCAGATGATGAAAACCTGTCCCATATTCCGGTCGAGGTATTTGTCGTTGGAAGCATGGTGAACCCTGTGATGAGAAGGAGTAACAAAGATCTTCTCCATCCACCCGAGTTTTCCGATGAATTCCGTATGCACGAATAAGGTCCAGAACATCGTAAGAGAATATACGAATAATATATCGATGGGTTCAAATCCTAAAAAAGCAAGTGGAATAAAGAACATGAATCGGTACAGCGGCTGAAAAACAGAAGCTCTGAAGGCAACCGAGAAATTCATTTTATCGGAAGAATGGTGTGTAACGTGTACCGCCCAGAAGAGCCGGCTGAAATGTTCCATCCGGTGAAGTCCATAAAAAAGCAGGTCCAGTCCTACTACCAATCCTGCCCAGTAAAAAAAGTTTGTCTCCAGGTTCCACAGACGTAGTTGAAAACAATACATCATTATGAAAAAATACCCGCTGCGGATCGCCAGGTCAAGAGCACCATTTAACAGGGATAAGTAAAAATTGGTGACTGTTTCCTTAAACGAGTAAACCTTTCTTTCCTGGTAATTGCTCAGGATGATCTCAACCAGTATTACAATTGCAAATATCGGAGACGCCATTAGCCACATAAGTTTCTAATGTTTATGGTTAAAAGATGGTGGTATAGAAGTCAAGCAAGTATCAGGCCGCGCCGCTGAACTGTTTTAGCTACCTTCGCAATATGGCAAAAGTTTACCTCCTTACCGGCGGAAACGTAGGAGATTCGCTCAGAACTCTTCAAAGTGCAAACGGACTTATCCAGGAAAGGGTTGGGACAATAGAAAAAGAATCATCCATCTATAAAACAGCAGCCTGGGGAAAAACTGACCAGGATGATTTTTTAAACCAGGTGTTGGAGGTGCAAACTTTTTTATCACCTGAAAAACTGATGGATACCTTATTGGATATTGAGATTGAACTGGGTCGGAAGCGTTTCGAAAAATACGGACCCAGGATCATTGACCTGGATATCCTCTTTTATGATGAACTGATTCTGAATTCAGAAAAGCTTACCATTCCTCATCCGCAAATTCAGTTCAGGAGATTTGTTCTTGAACCGCTGAATGAGCTGGTACCAGGGTTTGTACATCCGGTCCTCAATAAAAAAATAAGCGTGTTGCTGGAAGAATGTCCGGACTTTCTTGAAGTTAAGCCTCTTTATTAAATCTTATCCACGAACGGCCAATTATTGGTCTCCAAAATTTTTCAATAGTCAAATTCTTGTTTCTTTTGCACCCAGAAATGAAGTATAATTTTATTACGATTGAAGGGAATATAGGTGCAGGCAAAACAACTTTGGCAAACAAACTTGCGGAAAAGTATAATGCCAGGCTGATCCTGGAAGAGTTTGCGGAGAATCCTTTCCTGGCTAAGTTTTACGAGAACCCCAAACAGTATGCGTTTCCAGTCGAGTTGTTTTTTATGGCGGAACGTTACAAGCAGTTGAAGGAACTGGTTCATACGCAGGACATGTTTCAAACTGTCACCATTTCTGACTACCTGTTTACAAAATGCCTGCTGTTTGCCAAAGTGAATCTTTCCGATGAAGAATACAGGTTATATCAGAAATTATTCGAGATCATTCACCAGCAGCTGGTTCAGCCTGAATTGCTGATTTACCTGCATGCGCCGGTATCCCGACTTCAATCAAATATTAAAAAGCGGAATCGTCCCTACGAATTGTCCATTCCCGACGATTATCTGTTTAGTATCCAGGAAACCTATACACATTATATTAAACAGCATAATATCAAAACACTGATCGTGGATGTTTCAAATGCAGATTTTCTGAACAATGAAGCACATGTGAAAGTAATAATGGATGCTCTTGAAAAAGAGTATGAAGATGGACAGCACTTATTAAGTCTGCCATAGCCTGATTAAAACAAATTCATGGGTAGAAGCCTATCGCCTTTTGCATCACTGAAATACAAAGAATTCTCGGTCTATTTATCGGGCAGGTTCCTGTTTATCCTTGGCCTCAGGATGATTGGTACACTGGTTGGATGGTGGATCTATGATCTTACAAAAGATCCGCTGGCACTGGGTTTTGTGGGACTGGCTGAAGTCATTCCCGCTATAAGTCTTGCACTTTATGCAGGTCATGTGATCGATCTCAACGATAAAAGAACAATGATCCGCATCACGGTATCGCTTTATGCGCTGTGTGCCCTGTTGCTTACTTTCATTTCGACTGCCTATTTCTATGATACGATGGGAAAGGCAGTAGTGATCGGCGGTATTTATTTCGTGATCTTTCTAACCGGCGCGATCCGTGCATTTTCGGGACCAACCTTCAACTCGATGGCAGCCTTTATTGTTCCGAGGGAAATGCTTCCCAATGCTATCACGTTAAATTCAGGCACCTATTTGTCTGCAGCAGTGATAGGACATGCAGGCGCGGGTTTCCTCATTGCATTTACCGGGATAACCGGTACCCTTGTTGCGATTTCGATCAGTATCATCGCTTCTTTTTTCATTTTGCTCAACATCAGCAAAAAGCCGCCTTTACCGAGGTCTGGGGAGAAAAAGACCTGGGAAAGTATGAAGGAAGGACTGCGTTATGTTTATAAAACCAAGGAATTACTTGGTGCGATGACCCTTGATATGTTCTCGGTTTTCTTTGGAGGTGCGGTAGCGATGGTTCCTGTTTTTGCAAGGGATATCCTTAAACTGAGCCCGATCGGGTTTGGATGGCTGAATGCGGCAAATGATATCGGATCGATCCTGATCATTGCGACACTGGCTGTTTTCCCTTTGAAAAAAAACCAGGGAAGGATCCTTTTGTTTGCGGTTGCCGGATTTGGGCTGTGTATCATCACATTTGGATTCTCAACAATTTTCTGGCTATCTTTCATCGCCCTGATGATTGGCGGAATCCTCGACGGGATCAGCGTAGTGATCAGGGGAACCATTTTGCAGCTGAAAACTCCGGATGAAATGAGGGGCAGGGTGAATTCGGTAAGCAGCATGTTTATCATGTCGTCGAACGAACTTGGCCAGCTGGAAAGCGGTGTTGCGGCCAGACTTTTTGGGGTGGTACCGTCTGTCATTTTTGGCGGATCCATGACCGTGTTAGTCATGATCTTTACATGGTTTAAAGCTCCGGCTCTGAGAAAACTGAATTATTAGATTTAAAAGTAGCTATGCGTAATTTTTTTAAGATTTTTCTTGCCTCTTTTCTTGCCCTGGTTGTATTTGCTATCATAGGATTTTTCCTGGTGACGGGTATGGTGGCAGGGCTCACTTCAAAGGAACCGGCAACAGTAGGATCGAAAGCCGTGCTTGTGATAGATCTGAATCAAAACTTCAACGAGATTCAGCAGCCAACTCCCTTTGATCAATTAATGGATCCCGAAAATTATGACCAGCCTTCCTTGTATGATGTAGTAAGATTGATCAATCATGCGAAGAATGATTCTGCGGTGAAAGGAATTTACCTGAGGGCAGATGGAAATGCAAATGGATTTGCTGCATCAGAAGATATCAGGACAGCATTGATGAACTTTAAATCAGATGGTAAATTCATTTACGCATTTGGAGATGTAATTCCGCAGGGAGCATACCATGTAGCAAATGTTGCGACTAAAATATATTGTAATCCGAAAGGTGGTGTCGACTGGAAGGGGTTTGCCATGGAACTTGCTTTCGTAAAAGGTACCCTGGAAAAACTGGAAATCGAACCACAGATTTTTTATGCAGGAAAATTCAAAAGTGCTACTGAACCGTTTCGTGCAACACAAATGACCGAACCAAACAGGTTGCAGAATACTGAGTTGTTGAATGAACTCTATGCGCATTTTCTGAAACAGTCGGCAACAGCAAGAAACATAGATTCGGCTACCCTTCACCGTTATGCAAATGAGCAACTCATAAGGTTTGCTTCTGATGCAGAAAAATATAAACTGGTTGATGGATTACGATACGATGACCAGGTGAAGGATGAAATAAAGTCATTGCTGAAAATCGGCAAGTACGATAAGATCAATTTTGTAACCTCTTCAAAATATAAGGATGCTGTCAATTATGCACAGAAAGGTCGTGACCGGATTGCGGTGATCTATGCAACCGGCGATATTATTGATGGTAAGGGACAGGATGGACAGATAGGTTCCGAGACGTATGTAAATATGATCCGGAAAGTGCGACTGGATGATAAGATCAAAGCCATTGTTTTAAGGATCAATTCAGGAGGAGGAAGTTCACTGGCGAGTGAGAATATTTTAAGGGAACTGATGCTGGCGAAAAAAGAAAAGCCGGTGGTGGTCAGTTTTGGAGATGTTGCAGCTTCAGGGGCTTATTATCTTTCGTGCAATGCGGATACAATCTTTGCACAACCCAACACTATTACGGGTTCTATCGGTGTATTTACCTTGATCCCGAACATGAAGGGATTTTTCAATGATAAACTGGGCGTTACGTTCGATGGAGTAAAGACAGCAACACATGCAGATGGAATGACGGTTACTGCACCGCTTTCTGATATGCAGAAAAGATTTATCCAGGAATCAGTTGATTCGATTTACAATGATTTTCTTGGATGGGTTTCTACTGGTAGAAAAATGCCGGTTGCTGCGGTTGATTCCATTGCGCAGGGAAGAGTGTGGAGTGGTACAACAGCGTTAAAGATTGGGTTAGTAGATAGGATAGGAGGATTGCAGGATGCGATCAACACTGCTTCTAAAATGGCGAAATTAAACCAGTACAGTTTAAGGGAATATCCGGAGCAGGTAAATTTCTTTCAGAAAATTTTCGGAGGGTATAAGGAAGATATGAAGCAGGAAGCGATTAAGGAAGAACTCGGTGTTCACGGGATGAAAACATATAAGACTGTTCAACGGGTTATGGACATGATGAATGTATCGCAGGCAAGGATGCCATTTGAAATTACGATCCACTAAGTTCAGAAACAATATTTGACGATCGACTCAGGATGATTTTAGAAGTATGAAATACATTAAGCTTGCTGCCATTTCTTTTTTATTGCTTTTCCTGCTGGTGATGGCAATCAGCTTTTTCATACCAAACCAGGTTAGGATCAGCAGGGCGATTAATATCAGTGCAACGAAAGACCAGGTACGGCCTTATTTAAATGATCTAACCAAATGGAATCAATGGAATCTGTTTGTGACGGATAGTTTATTGAAAATAGATGCGGTTAGTTCAGATGTGATCAAAGCCGGAAGTTTTACGGTTGAATTATTACCATCGCAACCGGATAGTATTCTTACCAACTGGCACAACAAGGGAAAGGATGTTATAAGTGGTTTAAATCTTATGGAAGCCGGGAATGGGATTACCATAGTTCAATGGTATTTTGATATCAAACTTAACTGGTATCCATGGGAAAAAATTTCCAGTATAGTTTTTGATAAGCAATATGGACCACAGATAGAACAATCGCTTAATCATCTTAAAACAAAAGTGGAGTTCCGGTAGTTATTCTTTAAATTATATCAAAATCTGAATTATGAAGAAGTTCATGTTATTCGCAACCATACTGTTTGCGACCATTACAAGTTGTTCTGCACAACAGGCGCAGAGCCCAAGAGTTACTGCTGAAGGAAAGGATGTAAAAGTTTCTTACGGTCAGCCCTCCAAAAAAGGACGTGTTATTTTCGGAGAATTGGTTCCATACAATAAGGTTTGGAGAACAGGTGCCAATGAAGCAACAGAAATTACTTTTGCAAAAGATATGACCTTCGGTGGTAAGCCGGTAAAAGCCGGTACTTATTCCTTGTTTACAATTCCTTCCCAATCCGAGTGGACGATCATTTTGAATTCCGAATTGAAGCAGTGGGGTTCTTATGAATACGACAAAATCAAAGGAAAGGATGTATTACAGGTAAAGGTACCTGCAAAGAAGGTTTCAATGAATGAGAAACTGACAATGAATTTTGATGGTTCAAACAACCTGAACATCATGTGGGATGAAGTTGGAGTGAGTGTACCGGTGAAGTAATTCAATCTTAAAGAAAATAAAAAATGCATCTCAATAGGGATGCATTTTTTTTATGACTATTTCGGGAACTAAATTATTGCAATGTTTATAAGAAGTCTGTTGATAGAATCGATGCAGGGTGCAGAACCAAATTAATAGATTCAATTCAGGCCACTGCAACAAATATCAATTAGTTTCTTTTGGTCGGGCTTTTTTTGTCAGGTAAAAAAAGAACAGGTACACAAACAGCATATTCAGGATCACGTCAGTCGCTTTTGTATCACCCACTGAATCCTTGAAGATTAAATCAGTCAGCGGTGTTAACAGTACACGAAATACAGCAAAGATAAACGCCACTGCAAAAGCTTTATATCTGAGGAGTTGGATTTCAGTGTTTTCATTTTTTTCCTTTGACCATGCAATGAAAAATAATCCCAGTATAAAAATTGAAGTGGAAAGTTCCCTGAAAAAAATCCTGTTTTCCGTATAAAACGAAACATCAGTTAATTTAAAAATAAGGGCCGGGATAAAGAATAAGACGAGTACTCCAATCCCGATTTTTTTAAATAGCTGGGAAGAAAAACAACTGTAATATTATTTCCAATGGAGGGTACACTTTTTTCGGTCTGCATGAAGTAAATATAAATGCTGGCTTCAATAATTCAAAATGCGTGAAATAAAAGAATAAATTGATAAAAGGATTGCAGTAATTGGACAGGATTGTTACATTAGGAAAATTTATCCATGTAATTCAAATTACCAATATGGCCAGTTCCCGATCACCATATGGTTCTAAAAAGTTTTCAACCATAGATGAGTATCATTCATCATTTGATAAGCAGGTGAAAACCTTGCTTGATAAAATGCGTAAAACCATCAGGAAGGCTGCTCCCGATGCCAAAGAAACCATCAGTTACAACATTCCCACTTTTAAAGGCTATAAGAACCTGGTTCACTATGCTGCCTTTAAGGAACATATCGGATTTTATCCGGGACCGTTTGCTATTAATATTTTTTCGAAAGAACTTGAAAAATACAATACCTCAAAAGGAACAGTTCAATTTCCAATGAACGATTCATTACCGGAAGCATTGATAAAATCAATTGTAGAGTTCAGGGTGGAAGAGGATCGTGAAGAGGCTAAGACAAAATCAACATCAACATCAAAAAAATAACGGATGGATGATTGCAAATTTTAATTTGCGATTTTTTAATTTTCAATTTTCCTTCATATTTAATTTCCAATTTTAAATTTTTACTTTTTCATTTTACCTTTTTAATCATGAACCCTTCCCGGAAAACGATCCTCCTCATGCTCCTGTTTGTTGCGCAGTTCAGTTTTGGTCAGACAGGCCCATGGGCTAAGTACGACCAGAAATTGAAAGATGATGCATTATTCCGTGAAGCAAGTGCCGGCAATCTTGCAGAAGTGAAAAGTATAATCGAAGGAGGAGGGAATATTCATGCAGTAAGTGAGCAGACAAAATTCACCGTATTGATGAGCGCAGCCGGAAGCGGAAAGATTGAAGTTGTAAGATTTTTATTAGAGAAAGGGGCTGATCCTCTGGCCAAAGACTGGTGGAATTATACGGCGCTCGATAAGGCACGGTTTGTTGGCGCAAAGGATATTGAAGAGCTGTTGAAGCAGCATATGGAAAAGAGTGCTGCAAAAAGTAACCGGGATGCGGATAAAATTCCGGTAAATCCTAAACCTGCTCCATTGAATTCTTCAGGTAATGAATGGCCTTTATTTGCATCATACCAACCCGGCGACTCAATCATATATTGGGTGCCTTCAGGGTGGAGAAAGGGTGTTGTTAAAGAAACAGGAGTAACTACTAAATCAGGAAAGATCTCAATTGATTATTCTCACAAAAAATACCTTATTGATCCGGATGCTTATGCACTGGGCAATGACTGGTATGAATGGACAGGGGTTGTAACTCGGGATCGTAAACCTTTCTGGACTACCTGGTTTGTTGGTACCTGGCAGATAGGGGAAGTGAATGCCCATAACAATGAAATAAAAGATGGTAAAGAGACAGATCGTTATTACTTTCTTGATGCCATGGAAAATTTGCGCGTTCTTTCAAACGGTACTTACACCTGGAAAACACTTGATAAAAAAACAATCAAAGGGAAATGGAAACCATCTGAAGGTCACCCCGGGATTGTATTGTTAAGAGGTTACCGCAACTTCGACTGGGTACTAAAAAATCATACATCCGTGGATGATCTTTATATCAGGAAACTGGATGTTATTGTATTAAAACCTTCTTCAAATGTGGGAGCAATAAAAGGAAAACGAACATCTACCTTGAAATAATCCATCTGTAAAGATCTCCTGATATTTTAGGGCGAACTGATTTTAAATGCACGTCACTTCCACTTGCAATCCTAATAGTAAACACTTATATTGGTTTATATAACCATCATAATGAAAAACAAGGAAGTGTTTTCGGGGATTGGTCTGGGTTTGCTGGTCGGACTGATCATAGGTTTGTCGATCGCAGAAGTGTCCGGTATTATCCTTGGCGCGCTTACTTCACTTCTTGCGGTCTTCTTTGGATTAAAACCCGAAAATGAAAGTGGTGCCAGCAAGGCCGTTACCATCGGATCTTTTAGTTTTTCCTGCGTTATTGCAATTTGTATGGGGTTGTTTATGAGAGCAAATAATGTATTGACTCCCTCTATAGAAAATGAAGTGAAACAATACCGGCAGGCAAATTTTGATAATGCAGAAATCAAACAGATCATCCTGCTTAAAAAACTAGGGATTGTACCGCAGGGGTACACATTTTCAAAAGATGCGATACAATCAAGTTCAAATACCGTATTGATGGCGGGTGATGAACAGCAAAAGTATTTATGCGCTGCTATTAATTCTGAATCTTCCCTGGAAGAAATTAAAAATGCATTTGTTCAATCGGGAAGTGAATATGCTGAGTTGCAATCCATCCTTGAAAAATCATCCGGCGATCCCGTTAAACTCCGTAATGCACTGATTCAACTTAAAGAATTATTATGCGGATCACAAAAACCTTAGTTGTACTTGCACTCGTATTTTTGATGTTTCCATCATTTTCCTATCCTCCGATGTCCGTAAAGGAAGAGGTAGCAAAATCCATTGTTCGTGTGCGTTCCGGCAATAAAATATCCACCGGTTTTTTCTGGAAGAATGGGTCATCAGTAATTACAACACTTCATTCAATTGGAAATATTAATGCAATAGAATTATTTATTCCAAAAATTAATGGATGGAAAAAAGCAACTGTTCAGAAGGTATATAAAAGTGCGGATTTAATTCTGTTATCGGTTAATGGATATGTTTCTGATAAGTTTATCTCACAACGATATACTGCAGCGCCTCCTGTAGATACAAAAGCATTTACAGTTGGTTATTATTCCGGAAGTGTAGCTTACATAGATCGTGATTTTGATGTTGGATTATTGCAGGGCAATACACTGAACGATCTCTTACCGGCCGCATCCAGGCAGTCATTGGTCAGCCTGGGTTTTCCAAGTTTGTCGACCAGTATCGTTTATCTTAAAGGAAATCTTTTGCATGGTTTTTCCGGTGCGCCAATTGTTGATCTGAATGGAAAATTGATTGGTATTGCAGATGGCGGATTGGAAAATGGTGCAGCAGGTATCAGTTGGTGTGTGAATTCAAGTCATATCCCGACACTTGAAAATTCGTCGGAAGGAATGCCTGCATTAAACAATGCGAAGATCAACGTACTCTTTGCTTCAGAAGAATATAAACCAGGAAATGAGAAAGCTAAAATTTCCTATAATGGAAACAGTTTTAAGAAAGTAAAGACCCGGTCGTTTGAGCAGCTTGATATGACCGGCAATTATTCTTCCATGGATGCCCTGGGTCTTAAACAGTTACTGAATCTTTTCAGCCAGTTTGATTATCCTTCCTTTATGTATGATGTGTATCTTGAAGAACAGAGCGGTGCAACTTTTGTTGTGCCGGCAGGTGTTGAAGTTTCTACATGGAATGGAATGCTGGTGGCGAATGATGGTAAGATCAGTTATTTTATCCAGGTTGTTCCAACTCAAAATGTTCAGGATGCATCAGTGAAATTTGAACTGTCGATCATGCCAAATTATTACACCAACTGGATGTCTGATAACAACTGGAGTTACCCATTTCCATATGAAGGTCCCAATAATTCAAAAGTCAGACGACGGGCATACGTAGGTAATGGAGGACGTCATTATTTATTTGAAGCACTTGCAGGAAATCCTTCCAACTTTTTGGGTGTTGCAGTTGTGAGGGATCATTTCAATTTCGATGTCAATTCCATAGTAGATAATACGGACTGGGCAAAAGCAGCGCTTGCAGTTCAGCTCACAACATTTTCTAATTGAGTTAAATTTTTAAATAGTGATACAGCCGAAAAGATTTTCTTTCATGTAAAAGAAAACCAGTTAAGAATTATTTCCGGTTATTTTCCGCTTGATGGTGGTGTAGAACTTGTTTACGAGAAACCATAAAATGCATAAGACCCTTCTTCCTGAAAAATCTGGTTACGTTTTTGCAACGATTTTATTTTCCATTTATGGGAAATGAAGCGTTGATAACTTTAATGGGTTTAGTTTTCATGTATGATGAAAATTTATAAACTTGCGCCCTGACCTACGTAACTAAACCCTTCTGTACATATGATCCGTATTACCCTGCTGCTTTGCAGTATACTGCTATCTGCGACTTTATTCGCACAAAAAAGAATCATTGTTAATGTAATTCCGGCTGATGCTACAATTTTTGAAATTGGTGCCGGAGGAGTTGAAAAACCTCTTGGCAACGGAACTGCACAGATCCGTACCGAGCGCGATGAACCTGTAAAACTTGCTTTCCGCAAATCCGGATATAATCCCATCATCAAAACATATGTAAAAAGAAAAGGGGTTGATCTTCCCAAAAACGAAACCTTTGTTCTTAAAGACAGGCTTGTAAAGATCACTGCTCAACCTTATGATGCAAAGATTGTATTGAATGGAGTGGAAGCAGGATCAGGACACATCAATGCCATCATTCCTGAAAATGCCTCGGTAACAGTAGAAGTAAAGAAGCCGGGTTTCTATACCAAATCAAAAACATACTTCAATAAGCAGGGAATGGATACGCCTCCAACGGATGAGATGTTTGTTCTTGCTGACAGAGCTTTGCAGGTGAAACTGTTTCCGGCAGATGCACAGATTTATGTTGATGGAAAAAAAGTTGCTGACGGAAGCGGTGAGATCGTAATTCCAGCAAAAAGTTGTGTAACCGTTGAATATGTAAAAGAAGGTTTTGCAAAAGTGGAACGCAGCTATTGTAATAAAGAAGGAATGCCGGAGTCTCCTTTATTTGAAAATGTAACACTGAAAGATCGCGTGGTGAATGTAAACACGACTCCGAATGATGCAACGATCAAAGTTGATGGCCGACAGGTTGCAGCAGGAGAGTATGGTGTAAAAATTCTGGAAGGTGCATGTGTTGAGTTAATTGTTGAAAAACCAGGTTTTGTTGCGGTGGTAAAGAATTATTGCAACCAGCGCAACATGCAGTTTCCACCAGTTAATGATCATGTTGTTTTAAAGGAAGATGAAGCTTATACCTCCTCTATTCAAAGTGACCAGGCGAATGTAAATTTCAGCATCAGCGTAGGATCAGGTCATACGGAAGAAGAAGCCTGGAAAGTGATGAACCAGATCGTTACAAATTATTTTGATGTAATTGAAATGTCGGATAAAGAAACCGGTTATGTTCGTACCGCCTGGAACATGAAGAATTTTCCTAACAATACCATCAGAACCCGGATTATTGTAAAGCCGGGAAATACAGGAAGTTCACAATATGTCGTAAAGATTCAGAGTGAAGCATCGGGTGCTGCAAACACAGCTGCAAAAGATGATGAGAAATTTAAAGAATGGGGAAGGATCCTCAACACGTACAAAGATATTATCAGCGAAATGCAGGCGAGGTTAAGATAATCAGGCAGGATTTAAAATTGAAAGTGTCAGATTTTAAGAGCATCCCGGTACAATTGTGCCGGGATTTTTTTGACCCTGTTACATTTTTTATCGTGGTGTATCTAACATGAAAATTAATCCGGCCTCGACAAATTAACAAAAGCAGGAAAAAAATGGAGGAGGTGATTTAAAACGTAAAAAGAATTTCGCAGGAGCTTTAGTTTTTTAAAAGGAGGAATTGCACCACCATAAATTCTGTAATCATTTTGTAAATAAGAAAAGCAACCCCATTTAAGGGCCGCTTTTTCTTTTATTGATCAATAAAGTTATCTGCTTCTTACTGTTCTTATGTTCAAGAAATTATTCATAAAAACAATCCCATGAACCAGGAACTTATTTCTTCAGATCAAACCTGTCGAGGTTCATCACTTTATCCCATGCTGCAACAAAATCATGTACAAACTTTTCATTTGCATCTGAACATGCATACACTTCTGCGATTGCCCTGAGTTCTGAGTTTGAACCAAAGATCAGATCGGCACGTGTTCCTGTCCATTTGACTTCGCCGCTTCTCCGGTCGCGACCTTCGAATACATTTTGTGCATCAGAGGTTGACTTCCAGGTTGTAGTGAAGTCGATCAGATTCACAAAGAAATCATTGGTCAGTGTTTCCGGGCGTGAAGTAAATACTCCATGTTGTGATCCGTCAAAGTTTGTATTCAAAACCCTCATACCACCAACCAGTGCGGTAAGTTCAGGTGCTGTAAGATTCAGCAGCTGCGCTTTATCAACCAGTAATTCTTCGGCTGTTAATTTGCTGCCTTTTCTTATATAATTTCTGAAGCCGTCTGCAACAGGTTCCAGTACATCAAATGATTCGATATCGGTTTGTTCCTGCGATGCATCTGCACGACCAGGAGTGAATGGTACTGTGATATTAACTCCTGCATTTTTTGCTGCCTGTTCTATTGCTGCGCATCCTCCGAGCACGATCATATCTGCCAGGGAAACTTTTTTATTTCCCATAGTAGCACCATTGAACTCTTCCTGTAAAACTTCCAGTACGGCAAGTACTTTTTTTAACTGTGCAGGGTTGTTCACTTCCCAGTCTTTCTGAGGTGCGAGACGAATCCTTGCTCCATTCGCTCCACCGCGTTTATCGGATCCACGGAAAGTGGATGCTGATGCCCATGCAGTGGATACCAACTGACCGATTGATAATCCCGAAGAAAGGATTTTACTTTTAAGGTTTGCGATATCCTGTTCATTGATCAGTTCATGATCCACAGCAGGAATTGGATCCTGCCAGATCAGGTCTTCCGAAGGAACTTCAGGACCGAGATAACGTGCCTTTGGTCCCATATCACGATGCGTCAGTTTGAACCATGCTTTTGCAAAAGCATCTGCAAATTCATTAGGATTCTCAAAGAAATGACGCGAGATCTTTTCGTATGCAGGATCTACTCTTAAAGCGATATCAGTCGTCAGCATAAAAGGTGCATGACGTTTATTTGGATTATGCGCATCAGGAACTAATCCTTCTCCTGCACCGTCTTTTGGTTTCCACTGGTGTGCACCTGCAGGACTCTTGGTAAGTTCCCATTCATAGCCAAAGAGATTTTCAAAATAGTTGTTGCTCCATTGTGTCGGGGTGGTGGTCCATGCACCTTCCAGTCCGCTCGTAATGGTATCTTCTCCCTTACCGGTTCCGAAAGTATTCGACCAGCCCATGCCTTGTTCTTCGATCGAAGATGCAGCAGGTTCTTTGCCTACATATTTTGACGGATCTGCTGCCCCGTGTGTTTTACCGAATGTATGTCCGCCGGCTATCAATGCTACGGTTTCGTAATCATTCATGGCCATTCTTCCGAAAGTCTCGCGGATGTCACGGGCAGAAGCAAGAGGATCAGGATTACCGTTTGGTCCTTCAGGATTTACATAGATCAAACCCATCTGAACTGCAGCCAGTGGATTCTCCAATTCACGTTCACCTGAGTAACGTTCATCACCCAGCCACTCTTTTTCTGAACCCCAATAAACATCTTCCTGTGGTTCCCAGACATCTTCGCGACCGCCTGCAAATCCGAAAGTTTTAAAGCCCATGGATTCCAGCGCACAGTTACCTGCGAGGATCATAAGATCGGCCCAGGAAAGTTTCTTTCCGTATTTCTGTTTGATTGGCCAGAGAAGTAATCTTGCCTTATCGAGGTTTGCATTATCAGGCCAGCTGTTCAGGGGAGCGAAACGCTGCGTTCCGGTTCCTCCTCCACCGCGACCATCAGAGATCCTGTAAGTACCGGCACTGTGCCAGGCCATACGGATGATGAAAGGACCATAGTGACCGTAATCTGCAGGCCACCAGTCCTGTGAAGTGGTCATCAGTTCATAGATGTCCTGTTTAACTGCATTCAGGTCGAGCGATTTAAATTCTGATGCATAATCAAAATCTTCACCCATCGGGTTGGAGAGATTGGAATGCTGACGAAGGATGTTCAGTTTCAACTGGTTTGGCCACCAGTCGCGGTTACGGGTGCCATGCCCGGCGGCTGCTTTGTGCAAACCACCCAGGAAGGGACATTTCGCCGCGGAAGTGTCGTTCACCTGTAGTGCCGTAGTGTTATCAGCTGCGTAGTTACTCATTGTATGTTTGGTTTTAAGCGTTAGGTCAAATTTATGACTGATTAATGTTTTAACGTTGAAAATCGGGGTGATTTCCATTAAAACACAGAAAGGTCAGGATTGTTTGTTGAATTTAGGATGATTTCAAAACAGCAAAAAGTTTTTCATATATGATTTTGATCTCCTCCTCAGTTGTACAATAAACAGGCATCATATAAACCGTATTGCCAAGGGGCCGCAGGAAGATTCCATGCTCCAGCATTTTTGCTGTAACCCCCATGCTTATACTATTGAGATAAGTGCTTTTTGGATCGACCCATTCAAAAGCTATGATGGTACCAAGCTGACGGAAATTTTTGATCGAATCCCGAATTTCAGCATCCAGCAAAATGTGGCAATATTTTAAATGCCAGCTTTCAATTTTACTGATCTTTTCAAGGGTCTTTTCTTTTTCAAACAGGTCGAGGCTTGCCAGGGCTGCAGAGCAGGCGAGGGGATTGGCAGTGAAGCTGTGACCATGAAAAAATGTTTTTAATTTATCATCCTCCACAAAGGCCTTGTGGATTTCAGCAGTGCAGGCAGTAACGCCGAGTGGAAGCGTACCTCCGGTCAATCCTTTACTGAGACAAATAATATCCGGTTTTGTATCACAGTATTCAGAAGCAAACATTTTCCCGGTTCTTCCGAACCCCGTCATTACTTCATCTGCAATACATATTACACCGTGGGATTTGCAGGCGATCAAAAATTGATTCAGAGATTCTGCAGAATAGAATTTCATTCCCCCTGCTCCCTGTATCAATGGCTCGTAAATGAATGCAGCGATTTCGTGCCAGGGTAAAACATTGGAATCAATTTCTTCCATGTTGTCAATAAAGATCACTTCAAATAAATGATCCTGGAAAGCCATCGTGAACACACTTCGTTCACTCACGCTCATCGCACCGAATGTATCACCATGGTAACTGTCGCGCAGGGCCAGGATTTTCTTGCGTTGGGTATCTCCCTTATTCCACCAGTATTGAAGCGACATTTTTAAGGCCACTTCCGTTGAAGTGGAACCGTTATCCGAATAAAAGATCTTTGAAAATTTTCCGGGGAGGATGGGAAGTAAGCGCTCTGCCAGTTGAACCGCGGGTTCATGAGTGAATCCTGCAAAAATTACCTGTTCAATTTTAAGTGCCTGTTCGTATAGTTTCTGTGCGATATAGGGATGAGCATGGCCATGTACGGTAACCCACCAGCTGCTGATCGCATCCAGGTATCTATTACCGCCTGTATCGATTAAATACGCTCCATCCCCTTTTTCGATGGGAACCGGAACAGGACTGTATTTTTGGGGGGTGAAGGGGTGCCAGACCACAAGCTGGTCCCTCGTTACGAGATCTTGATTCATACTTTTCAAAGATAGGAGGGAAAGAATTAAGACGGCGCCGTGCAACGGCAGAACACCGCCGGGTGTCAATGCGAACAGATATAAGAATGGATAATCACAAACTGGTAAAATTGTGTATGAAGGGCGACCGGAAGGCGCAGCTGATGCTCTACGAGCAGTTCGCTGACGCGATGATGGCCGTTTGCTACCGTTATACCAAGTCGAGACAGGATGCGGAAGATGTTTTACAGGAAGGATTTGTAAAAGTATTTACCCGTATGCACCAGTTTAAATTTGATGGGGAACTGGCCGGCTGGATCCGGAGGATCATGGTGAATACTGCGATCAATTATTTGAAGAAGAACAGCAAGTACCAGTCGGAAATGGCTTTTACGGATGATGTGATGCACCCGGTATCCACCGATGAGCCGATGGTGAGGATGAATGCAAAAGAGCTGGCTTTACTGATCAGGCAGTTGCCCACAGGTTACCAGACTATTTTTAATATGTATGCGGTGGAAGGATTCTCTCATGGCGAGATCGCAGAAATGATGGGAATTAATGAAGGAACCTCGAGGTCGCAATATTCAAGAGCACGATCGCTGTTGATTACGTGGATGAATAAGGAATCTAACCCGGAAAAAATATCGAATTATGTCCGTTAAGAGATTTGAAGAACAGGTCCGTGATTCCATGGAGGAATTGAAATTCTCTCCATCGGAAAACGTATGGGCCGGTGTGGTATCGGAACTGGATAAGCGCCGCAAACGCAGGGTTGCATTGTGGTGGATCCCGATTGGACTATTATTGGTTGGGTCAGTTTATTTCTGGAACCAGTCGCAGGTTGTTGATTCCAATACAATTGCGGTGAATGAAAAAACTTCATCCAAAGAAAAAAATTCTTCAGCAGACAAGACCTCTTCAACTGAAAAAAATTCATCAACAGAAATAATAATTTCAAATGAGAAGAATGTGGAAGGAAGAAATTCTGAAGGGATAGGTCAGCAGGAATTAATTTCAGATGCTGATCACAAATCAAATAATTCAAATGAAACTTCCAATAAGAAAGGAATAAAAAATAATTCTTCTGATGTAAATTTTAATAAATCTGCGGACCAGTTAAGTTCTAATTCCACTAATAATTTAAGTACAAAATCTTTCCGTAAACCAGGTTCTGTTTCATCTGTTAAATCAACCTCTTCCCAAAACAAAACAACAGTTTACGCTATTGGATCATCAAATAAAATCAACGAAAAATCTGAATTAGCAGCTAATGTGATTGATGAGGAAATAAATCCGGAAGCATCATCGATAAAGTTTGATCCTCAAAGCTCATTGGCATTCGGTGAAATCAAAACAACACTTCCATTAAAGGAATACAAAACTGCTGCTGCGGCACCTGCAAAATCAATTATCCGAAACTGGAGTTATGGATTGAATGTAGCAGTTGGTGCAGCAGGAATTTATGATAGAAACCTGATCCGTCAGACGGATGCTACTGCAAGAAGCTACTCGGCATTTCTTCCTTCAAATCTGTCCAACATTGTATATAGAACTGCAGTTGTAGAACCAGGTGCCTTTTATGCGATCGGTGGCTTTGTAGAAAGACCAATAGGCAGGTCATTTAATTTATCAGCAGGATTAAATTACACCCGCTATAATTCTAAAGTAAATGTGGGAGCAAAGATCAGCCGGTCTACTACCATTTTTCCGGGAACTACAGACAACCAGGATGTGCCGTTTTATTATTCACCTGATCCAAAAGGTTCTTACCAGATGCATCACAGTATGCTTGAACTCCCCGTAACAATCCGGTTCAATTATAAATCTGTATCAGCCAATGCAGGAGTTACAGGATCAACACTGGTTTCAGCTGATATGCTTGCATTTGATGCACGGACCGGTGTATACTACAAGGAGAAGGATAAACTCAATCGCTTCCAGTTTGGATTAACCGGCGGATTTGATGTATCAGTACTGAAGAAGGCAAAATATCCTTTGCATATCGGGCCTGTTTTCCGGTACCAGGTATCTGATATCACATCAAGATATTCTGATAGCAGGCACCTGATCTCTGCCGCACTGCAGGCGAGATTTTATTTGCAGAGATGATGATCTGACCCTTCCAGAAACTTCAGATTCCTTTTGATTCCCTGGAATTTTGTCCGTTTAATGGGTGAATTTTTGAAGATTTTTTTGAAGGTTTCTTCTGTCAGTTCCTTCCAGTCTTCATGCGAAAAATCGAGCAATTCCCTGATAGGTTGAAAGGCACTGTTACTATGAGGTTTTGAAAACCTGTTCCAGGGACAAACATCCTGGCAAACATCACAACCAAACATCCAGTTATTGAATTTTCCTTCCATTGAAGAAGGAATCAATTGGTCCTTTAATTCGATCGTAAAGTAAGAGATACACTGACTGCCATTGATCACTTTGTTTTCGAGGATCGCATCGGTAGGACAGGCATCGATACATTTCCGGCAGGTACCGCAATAATCTTTAACGAATGCATTGTCGTATTCAAGTTCCAGGTCAATAATGAGTGTAGCCAGAAAGAAAAAAGAACCATTGTTTTTACTGATCAGGTTGCCGTTTTTTCCGATCCATCCCAGTCCTGAACGTTGAGCCCAGCTGCGTTCCAAAACAGGAGCCGAATCAACAAATCCGCGTCCATGCACTTCCCCGATTTGTTCATTTATGAAAGCAAGTAACTGGTGTAATTTCGGACGGATCACTTCGTGATAATCCATGCCGTATGCATATTTCGAAATGTTTGGTGCAGCGGTATTTTGTGGTTCTGAAGGATAATAATTCATCATCAGTGTAATCACTGATTTTGCACCGGGAACCAGTTTGGTTGGGTCAACTCGTAATTCGAAATAATTGGCCATATAATTCATAGTCCCATTCATTCCGGCATTGAGCCACGACTCTAAACGGCGTGCATCATCATCGAGTTTTTTAGCCGCTGCAATGCCGCAAAAATCAAAACCAAGAGAGGATGCATAATCCTTTATAACCCTGCTGTATCGTGAATTATGTTCTTTTGACACGATACAAAGCTATCGTTTTCATTACATTATATTCCATAACTTAGCCTGCTTTACAAATAATATAACCCCATGGGAGGAAAGTTTATCCTGGGAATCGATATTGGTTCTTCATCAGTCAAAGCTGCTTTGTTAAACATCAGCACCGGTAAACCGGAAGCGGCTGCTTTCTCTCCTTCTTCAGAAATGTTGATCAATTCTCCAAAACCCGGTTTTGCAGAACAGGATCCGGAAATGTGGTGGCAGGAATTTCTTCATGCGTTTGCAAAACTTAAAACAAAAGTTGGGATTGCGGCTGATGATATCGCGGCCATCGGAATTTCTTACCAGATGCACGGATTGGTTTGCCTGGATAAAAACAATCAGCCACTTCGTTCTTCAATTATCTGGTGCGACAGCAGGGCGGTGGAGATTGGTGAAAAAGCAATGAAGAAACTCGGTGAAGAATACTGCCTGAAACATTATCTCAATTCTCCCGGAAATTTTACTGCGTCCAAATTGGCCTGGGTTAAAGAAAATGAACCTGAACTTTTTGATAAAATAAATACTATCCTTTTACCGGGCGATTATATTGCGCTGAAATTAACAGGCAAACCCGCTACAACAATTTCTGGTTTATCAGAAGGTATTCTTTGGGATTTCAGAGAAAATGGAGTTGCAGATGATGTAATTGCGGCAATGGGATTGAAAAAGGATCACCTTGCTGAACTGGTATCCAGTTTTGGTGAACAGGGAATGCTGACTAAAGAAGCAGCTGATCTGCTTGGAGTTCGGTCAGGCATCCCCGTTAGTTACCGTGCAGGTGACCAGCCCAATAATGCTTATTCACTGAATGTACTGGAGCCTGGAGAGATTGCAGCAACTGCAGGAACTTCAGGGGTGGTTTATGGTGTGACCGATAAAGTGACTTATGATCCGTATTCAAGAGTAAACAGTTTTGTGCATGTAAATCATTCAGAAAGCGATCCGAGATATGGAGTACTGATGTGTTTGAATGGAACCGGAATCCTCAACAGCTGGATCCGATCCAATTTTTTAAATGGGATGGAATATGAAGAAATCAACCAGCTTGCCGGTTCTATAGATATTGGTTCAGAAGGGTTATTGTGTTATCCATTTGGAAATGGATCTGAACGTATACTTCAGAATAAAAATCCGGGGGCTTCCATAAAAAATCTTCACTTCAATCAACATAATAAGGCACATATTGCGAGAGCCGCACAGGAAGGAATTGTGTTTGCGATGTATTATGGGGTCGAGATCATGAAGGAAATGGGCCTTCAGGTAAATAAAGTAAAGGCAGGCTATGCAAATATGTTTTTAAGTGATGTGTTTGCGGAAGCATTTGCGAACACTTCCGGATGTGTTGTTGAAATGTATAATACAGATGGAGCAATAGGAGCAGCAAGGGCAGCGGGAGTAGGTGCAGGAATATTTTCTGATCATAAGGAAAGTTTCAAAGGACTTGAAGTAGTAAAAACAACAGAACCTGATCCTGAAAAAGTAAAAGCTTACGGGGATGCTTATGCGAACTGGAAGGAAGGACTGGAATTTTAAGAATCCCAATCAGCATATAAACTACGAACAGACAATAAGAAAATAAATTATTAAGTATAAAATTAACAACCAGCAATCAATCACCAATTAACCAACTTATAAAACTATGAGCCAGGAATTTTTTAAAGGTATTGGTCCCATCAAGTATGAAGGTCCTGAATCAGACAACCCGCTTGCATTTAAATGGTATGATGAGAATCGCAGTATAGCAGGTAAGTCCATGAAAGAATATTTCAAGTTTGCAGTGGCTTACTGGCACTCGTTCTGTAATACCGGTTCCGATCCTTTTGGTCCTGGTCCGATCGTTCATCCATGGGATGCTGCACAGGATGCAGAGCAGCGTGCAAAAGACAAAATGGATGCAGCATTTGAATTCATTACAAAACTCGGAGTTCCTTATTACTGTTTCCATGATATCGACCTGGTTGATGAAGGTAACAGCATATCTGAATATGAGTCCCGGTTATATAACATTGTCGAGTATGCGAAGCAGAAGCAGGCAGATACCGGCGTAAAATTGTTGTGGGGAACTGCGAATGTATTTTCGAATCCACGTTACATGAATGGAGCAGCAACCAATCCGAATTTTAATGCGCTTGCCTATGCAGGAACGCAGGTGAAAAACGCACTGGATGCAACGATTGCATTGGGAGGAGAAAATTATGTTTTCTGGGGTGGAAGAGAGGGGTACATGACCCTGTTGAATACGGATATGAAACGTGAACTGGATCATCTCGGAAGATTCCTGGGAATGGCCCGTGATTATGCGCGGAAGCAGGGATTCACCGGAACGTTCTTCATCGAGCCAAAACCATGTGAGCCAACCAAACATCAGTACGATTATGATTGTGCAACGGTGATCGGATTTCTAAGAGAATACGGATTGGATAAAGATTTTAAGATCAATATTGAAGTAAACCACGCAACACTAGCAGGACATACCTTCCAGCATGAACTCCAGGTAGCTGCAAATGCAGGAATGCTTGGTAGTATGGATGCGAACCGCGGAGATTACCAGAACGGATGGGACACCGACCAGTTCCCGATGAACTTGAATGAGCTTGTTGAAGCGATGCTCGTGATCCATGAAGCCGGTGGCTTCCAGGGTGGCGGAATTAATTTCGATGCAAAAGTTCGCAGGAATTCAACTGACTTGGAAGATCTGTTCATTGCGCACATCGGAGGTATGGATGCCTTTGCAAGATCACTGATTGTTGCCGATCATATCATGACCCGTTCAACTTACAAACAGTTTAAAACTGACAGGTATTCATCATTCAATTCCGGGAAAGGAAAGGATTTTGAAGATGGGAACTTATCGCTCGAAGATCTGCGTGCATATGCGATTGAAAATGGTGAACCAATGCAGATCAGTGGAAAGCAGGAGTGGCTGGAAGCAATGATCAACAGGTTTATTTAAATGTAAAAGGGGAAATGTAAAATTTAAAAATCAGTTGTTTATTTCACGCGGTCGTTTATTTCACGCAGTCGTTTATTTCACGCAGAGAACGCAGGGGAGCAGAGGTTCACGCAAAGCTCGCAAAGGAGCAAAGCGTGGATTTTAAAGAATGTTAATTCAATTCTCCCAAAGGCTAATTTCACGGATAGGATGTAGAATTTTAAGTGAAATATAAAAAATAAAAATGGGGCTGAATCAATGATTCAACCCCATTTTTTTATATTAGTTTATAACCAGACTTTGTAATTTTTTTAATGATTATTCAAGGACGTGGATGAAAAACATATGCCTTGATTAATTTAAAAATTCTTAACAACATCAAATCTTCCTTTGCTCCTTTGCGAGCTTTGCGTGAACCAAAAAACCCTTAACCAGGAACTTTTTTTATAACATCCCTCTGCTCCTCTGCGACCTCTGCGTGAAATAAACTTTTACCTTCCTGAAATGAACTTTTGCCTGCGTGAAATGAACTCTTACCTGAGTGAAATAAACTCTTACTTGCGTGAATTAAACTCTTACAAAAAAAATCAATTACACCCGGGCTTCATCTCATCCAGTATGCCCTTCAGATCTTCATATAACTGCTTCTTGTCTTCATTCTTGGTTTGCTTTGTTATCACTGCTCCTCCATATCCCCTGCACAGATCCAGGTAAACCCATCCTCCGAAAAATCCCGGAGCTACAATTACTTTCGCTTGTCCATCTCCGTTAGCTTCCGATACAAACGCACCAAGTGTAACTTCACCTCCATCAACGACCTTAGGTAAATAAGCCACCGGTAATTCCGTGAACTGCATCTTCAATAATTCATTCACTGATTTTTCACTCAACACAACTTTTCCATTAATCGTTCCTTTACGCAATAACATCTGCAAAAACTTTCCAAGATCTGATGCACTTGATTTTGCACCATTCGCTGCATTCACCGTCATCTCACCAGTGAAAGTTGTTTTCTTCATTCCTGCAGGACGAAAGATTTTCTCTGTTGCGATCCTGTCGAAATTTTTCTTCCCTACAATCTCTACTACTCTTGCTGCAATTGCAGCACCGATATTACTAAAGTGAATTTCCACACCCGGATTCTGTTTGATCTCTCTTTTCGAAACATAGTTATTTACTTCCGCTTCAATGGATTCAAACTTTGATTTCTGCAGGAACTTCTGAATGTTTCCTTTTTCCGCTTCTATACCGGTAGAATTGGTCAGGCAATGCCTGATCGTGATGTATCCTTTCGCATATTTATTAAAGTCAGGAATGTACTTTGAAACCTTATCATCCAGTTTCAGTTTGCCCTGGTCGACCATATGCATCACAACAGCAGCAGTAAACCAGGTACTGATCCCACCCACTTCTTCCTGCGTATTAATATTGTAATCTCCCACATTCTTTGAGTAAATTACTTTACCGGTATCAACGGCCACAGCACTCAGGTGACCACCATATTGTCCTTTGTTTTTCTCAAGTAAAGCATCTGCCTCCTCCTTCTGTGCCCAAAGCGAATGCGGCTGTAATAATAGCAGAAGAATTAATATTGAACTGAACTTAAGGCAGATAAACATATTTTTTTGTGTCATAGTTGCGGGTAAATTGTTTTGGAGTAGGATTTGAAGCCAATATTAACGCATAATAGAACGAAAACATTTAGTCATAAAAGATTTAACGAGATATGAACCTGAATAATTTTACCATTAAAGCCCAGGAGGCTGTTGCTCATTCGCAGCAACTGGCTTTTAATAATCAGCATCCGAATATAGAAACGGAGCACCTGCTCAAATCGTTGCTATCCGAAGAAGATTCACCGTTGAATTTCCTTCTGAAGAAATCAAATGTCAACCCGACTTTCGTTCAGTCCAAACTTGATGAGAGTCTGGCTAAACTTCCAAAAGTGAGCGGACAGGAACCTGCTCAATCGATCAGTCGTGATGCGAACAACGCTGTGCTTCGTGCAGGCGCGGTGCTTAAAACTTTCGGCGACGAATTCGTGAGTGTTGAACACCTGTTACTTGCAATTCTTCAGGGTAATGATAATACCGCGAAGATTTTGAAAGATGCAGGTCTTACTGAAAAAGCACTTGTTGCTGCCATTAAAGATTTGCGCAAAGGATCAACGGTTTCGTCTCAAACCTCCGAAACGCAATACAATGCTTTAAATAAATATTCTAAAAATCTGAATGAAATGGCCCGGGCCGGTAAACTTGATCCGGTGATCGGTCGTGATGAAGAAATTCGCAGAACGCTGCACATTCTTTCCCGCAGGTCGAAGAACAACCCGATCCTGGTAGGTGAACCAGGTGTTGGTAAAACTGCCATTGCAGAAGGACTGGCGCATCGTATCGTAAACGGTGACGTTCCGGAAAACCTGAAATCCAAAGTGATCTATGCACTGGATATGGGATTGCTTATCGCGGGTGCCAAATATAAAGGGGAGTTTGAAGAGCGACTGAAAGGTGTTGTGAAAGAAGTGAGTACGAGCGATGGAGAGATCATTCTTTTTATCGATGAAATTCATACACTTGTAGGTGCAGGCGGAGGAGAGGGAGCCATGGATGCTGCAAATATTTTAAAGCCTGCCCTGGCCCGTGGTGAATTGCGTGCAATCGGTGCGACTACTTTGAATGAATACCAGAAGTTTTTTGAAAAGGATAAAGCACTTGAACGACGTTTCCAGAAAGTAATGATCGACGAACCTTCAGTGGAAGATGCGATCTCTATTCTTCGGGGATTGAAAGATCGTTATGAAACCCACCACCATGTGCGGATCAAAGACGATGCGATCATTGCAGCGGTTGAATTATCACACCGATACATTACGGATCGTTTTCTTCCCGATAAAGCGATTGACCTTATCGACGAAAGTGCTGCGAAGCTCAGACTGGAAATGAATTCCATGCCGGAAGAGCTCGATGAACTGGAAAGAAAAATCCGTCAGCTGGAAATCGAACGCGAAGCGATCAAACGCGAGAATGATGAAGTCAAACTTCGTGAACTGAATACGGAAATTTCAAATCTCGCAGTGCAGCGTGATACCTATAAAGCAAAATGGCAACAGGAAAAAGACCTGGTTGAAAAAGTGCAGAATGCAAAAGCTGCCATCGAAGACCTGAAACTGCAGGCTGAGCGTGCGGAAAGGGAAGGAGATTATGGTAAGGTTGCCGAGATCCGCTATGGTAAAGTGCAGGAGCAGCAAAAAATCATTGATGATTTCACCATTGAACTTGGAAAGATCAGTGAAAAACGTTTGCTGAAAGAAGAAGTGGATGCAGAAGATATTGCGGAATCTGTAGCGAAGGCAACGGGTATTCCAGTCAATAAAATGTTGCAGAGTGAACGCGATAAATTGCTGAACCTGGAAGATGAATTACACCAACGTGTGATCGGTCAGGAAGAAGCAATCACCGCCGTTGCAGATGCGATCAGGAGAAGTCGTGCAGGCCTTCAGGATCCTAAAAAGCCAATCGGTTCCTTCATCTTCCTGGGTACAACCGGTGTCGGTAAAACCGAACTGGCTAAGGCCCTTGCGGAATATCTTTTCGATGACGATAACATGATGACCCGGATCGATATGAGTGAATACCAGGAAAAACATACGGTGAGCCGACTGGTTGGAGCGCCTCCGGGATATGTCGGATACGATGAAGGCGGGCAACTCACTGAAGCGGTTCGTCGTAAACCATACAGCGTGATTCTTTTGGATGAGATCGAAAAAGCGCATCCGGATGTATTTAATGTGCTGTTGCAGGTATTGGATGATGGCCGGTTGACCGACAATAAAGGAAGGGTGGTGAATTTCAAGAACACGATCATCATCATGACCAGCAATATGGGAAGCCAGGTGATCCAGGACAATTTTGAAAATGTAACCGAGCAGAATAAAGAGGAAGTAGTAGAAAGAACGAAAATTGAGGTGGTAAATCTGCTTAAGCAGACCATTCGTCCAGAGTTTTTAAACAGGATTGATGAAGTGATCATGTTCCAGCCGCTGATGCGCAGCGAGATCAGGGGAATTATCCGGATCCAGCTCCAACAGCTTAAAAACCTGGTGGCTCAAAGCGGTATCAACCTGGAGTTCAGTGATTACCTGCTCGATTACCTGGCAGAAAATGGTTTCGATCCGCAGTTTGGAGCAAGACCTTTAAAGAGGCTTATTCAGAAAGAGATTGTGAACCAGCTGAGTAAAAGGATATTGATGGGAGATATTGATAAAACAAAGCCGGTATTGGTAGATGTATTCGATAAAACTGTTGTTTTCAGGAATGAAGTTCCGGTAGAAAATCCGGTTTCAAAATAACAGAAGGCAACCCTTTTTCGTAAATTAGCAACTATAAGGTTACGGGCTCTGTCTGTAACCTTATTTAGTTTAACCAAACTAAGCTGTGCGTCATCGTAATTAATACAACAACTATATATGGCCACAACTTCTAAATCAACTACCCTGATCCAATCCAAACAGGTTTGGCAGGGGCAAAAGAATGCACCCGTTTCCGTGGTCGAGTTCGGAGACTATGAAAGCAGGGAATGTGCTGAGGCGCATCAGCTTGTCAAGGAACTGCTGCAGGATCTTGATGGCGTTGTGAAGTATAATTTTCGCCATTTCCCTTTGACCAGGATTCACCAGAAATCCATGAAGGCGGCCGAAGCAGCTTTTGCTTCAGCACAGTGCGGCAAATTCTGGGAGTTTCATGAGATCCTTCTTCAGAATCAGAAAAGTCTCGGTATCATCAGTATCAAGGAATATGCAAAGCTTGTTGGGTCGACGATAAGCGTTTTCTCACCAACCTGGTAGACGGAGTTTTTGGATGGTATGTGAGGAATGACCTGTTGGAAGGACTGGAAAAAGGAGTCAGGGAAGTGCCTGCATTCTTCATTAATGGAAAGAGATTCAGCGAAGAACTGACCTATGCAAACCTGAAAGATGCTGTGCTGGAAAGTTACAGGCTAACAATTGATTCGGAATCTTAAAGCTTTTTCTCAGCTACGCTGTTAATCAATTCGAGAAACTTTGTCTGATGAGGTATACTCATGTTTTGATTTTTTTCTTTTCTGAGTATAAAAATAAACAGCAATATGCGGCCGAACATTTGCATCTTGTAGGGGGATAATCTTTTTATGAAGGGCTGGTCGCTATTTTTTATTCTCATTCTTAATCTCGTTTGGTCTACATCACTCGATGCGCAGGATCTTCCCAAAGACACTACTGTAACAAGGGTGGATAGTTTCTATCAACTCAAATACAAAGGGCTTCTTGGGAAACTGGCAAATGCTATAGTAGTGACCGACACCAGTGAAGTAAATCCTTCGCTGGAATTACAGCGGAACGACCGCAAATTTCAGTATCACCGCAATAAGATCATCCGCAATATCGAAATCGAAATTGTTCCTTTCGGTACACCGCTAAGTGATACTTCCAAAAAATTCACCAGTAAGCTTACTCATCTTGCGGATTTCTTTCACTACGATACCCGGAAGAAAATTATTGGCAATAACCTCTTTTTCAGAAAGAATGAAAAACTTCAGCCATACCTGATGGCCGACAACGAACGCCATCTTCGGGATCTTGTTTATCTCGGAGATGCAACGATCAGGATCCGCAGAGTTCCCCATTCAAAGGACAGTGTGGATGTAGTGGTGCTTACGAAAGACGTACTTTCCCTGGGAGGAAGGTTTTCCATGTCGGGGATCGACCGATACCAGGTTGCAGCACGCGAAGACAATTTTATGGGTATGGGCGACAGGCTTGAATTCAGGATGTTATTCGACCAGGAAAGGAACAAGAAATGGGGTTATGGTCTGCAATACATCCGGCGCAATATCGGCGGATCATTTGTGGACGCAACAATTGGCGGACAAACCTTCAATCCCACTATTTTGGGAGGATGGTTGCAGGAGAATACCATTTATACGCAGATCGTTAGACCCCTGGTGAATCCTTATATGCGGCATACCTATGGATTTGATGCAGCCTATCATAGCAATACCAATATGTATATGTCGGATTCGCTTTTTTTGTCAGACCAGCGATATTCCTATTACAATATTGATATGTGGACGGGGATCACGTTCGATCCTTATAAAAATGCGTCGGAAAAGGATGCACGATTGAGGACTTTTCTCGGTTTAAGAATGTTCCACCAGAAATTTTTAAGGGTGCCTTTAAAATTCGAGAACAATTATTTTTTCCGATATGCTGATGCAGATGGAGTGCTGGCCTCGTTGTCGATGTTCTCCCAGAACTTCTATAAAACGAGGTATGTGTATGGATTGGGAAGAACGGAGGACGTACCTGAGGGGGTGGACGTTTCAGTTACAACAGGATGGGTTAACAAACAGCAACGATCCAGACCTTACCTGGGAATGGGCGTACAGTTCAGCTATTTTTCAAAGCACGACAATTACTATAGTTATACGGTAAGGGCAGGAGGATTCCGGAAGAATGGCGAACTGGAAGATGTGGACATGCTGGCAAATCTTCAGTTTTTTTCGAACCTGAAAAAGATGGGACGCTGGAAACAGCGAACGTTCATTAATGCAGGCGTTACCAGGCAGCTGAACACTTTATTAAATGAGCCTTTGTTTATCGATAGTGATTATGGTTTGAGGGAATTCAGGAATGATACATTATTTGGCGGAGATTTGCGGGCAACTGTAAAAGCAGAATCCGTTTTTTATAACGACTGGTCGCTCATAGGATTCAAATTTGCACCCTTTGTGTTTGCAAATGCGGTTTATATGAAAGGACCGATGCCCAGGATACTGGACCGGTATTTTTTTCCAAGTGTTGGAGGAGGAGTGAGGGTGAGAAATGAATCCCTGGTTTTCGGAACAGTGGAGTTCAGGGGATTTTATTATCCCAACAACAATTTTTATAATGAAAAAATTCGCTTTGAGATCAATACCAACCTTCGTTTTAAGTACAATGAGTATCGTGTGCGGAGGCCGGAACTTATAACGGTGAATTAAAAGAATACACTGTAAGTATTACCGTGAATTTGCGGATGTGAAATATACTATCTTTCGCACCGGCACGTTTTTTAACCATAATTCAATATCAACAATAACATTCATGACACGCCCTGTAAGTCTTTTCGCTCTCGTGCTAGGTTTGATGAGTGCATCCCTGTATGCATGTTCCGGTGAAACGGAAACAAATGGCACTGTTCCTTCAGCAATTGCAGATACTACTCAGAAGCCAGCACCCGCTACGCAACCAGTTTCTGAGCCTGTTGCAAAACTGGATACTGCGCAGTACAATAAAATGATCACACATATTACAAACGGAGATTCAACAGGAAAATGGCCGGTTAAAACCGATTATCCGTTACCTGGTGCAATTCTTCCATTTAAAAGGGTAGTGTGTTATTACGGAAATCTTTATTCAACAAGGATGGGTGCACTTGGAGAATATCCAAGAAAAGAAATGCTCAACCGTTTGATGACGGAAGTAAAGAACTGGGAAAAAGCAGATCCGGAAATGCCGGTTCAGCCAGCGTTGCATTATATTGCGGTGACTGCGCAGGGTAGTCCCGGTAAAGGCAATACTTATCGTTTAAGAATGCCTTTCAGTCAGATTGATACGATCCTGAGTATGGCAAAAGAGATCAATGCAATCGTATTCCTGGATATCCAGGTAGGATTGAGTTCACTCAGGTCAGAAATTCCTGAACTGGAGAAATATCTTTCCATGCCGAATGTGCACTTGGGAATTGATCCGGAGTTTTCCATGAAGGGTGGACATGCACCGGGAAAGAAGATCGGAACATTTGATGCGGCAGACATCAATTATGCAGCGGATTATCTTGCTGACCTGGTGAAGAAACACAATCTTCCTCCAAAAATCCTGGTGGTACATCGATTTACACAACCGATGGTTACAAATTACAAATCGATCAAAACAAGACCTGAAGTTCAGTTTGTAATGCACATGGACGGATGGGGATCACCTGAGAAGAAAAAAGGAACTTATAAATATTTTATCAAGGCAGAGCCGGTTGAGTTTACCGGATTCAAAATCTTCTATAAGAACGATGTGATCAGAGCACAGTCAAGACTGATCCAGCCGAAAGAATTACTCGAATTGAAACCAATGCCGGTGTATATTCAGTACCAGTAATGAAATAATTATTTGGTATCTCTTGAAATCAAATAATCATTCTCAAAAACTTTAAAGTTCATAGAAAGGGCGTTACCTGTTTGATGGTAACGCCCTTTTTTATGTTATTTCTTTACTGAATTATTAAAAATCGTCAGGCAATAACTACTTAGATAATTATCCAATTCTCCGGATACTCGGGTTTCAGTCTTTCAAAATTATTTCAATCACACCGTTTTTAGCCTCTTTACCATATTTTTCAATCGCTGCTGCATCTTTCAAAACATTGATTGCTTCAATCTTGTTTGAATCCAGTGCATCCATGGTTTTTTTATCAGCTTTTTTTCCATCGATGTAATAAAGCGGTTCATCAGATATTTTTGATATTGTTACTTTCGCAGGAATGACCACATCCCTTACTTCAACAGGCGATATCACGACATCTTTAACTTCCACTTTTTCTGTAGCATCTATTTTTCTGATTTCTATTAGATTTTTGTCAGGGTTATTGTTCGAAGATTTTTGAATAGGTTTACCAATAACTACAACTTCTTTTAAATCATTATTTGAAGAGGGTGACGAGGCTTTTGGTCTCGCATAACCAACCACTACAACTTCTTCTTTGGTTTCAGGATTTAATTTTGAAGCTTTCACGCTATATAATTTCTTTCCTGATTTGCTGTCGTAGAAGGTTGCTGAATCACCAGTAACTTTTACTTTATACTCTTTTCCTGCAGGTAAAGTATCTTTCGATACATTCTTAACGGATGGTTTCAGTGTGAGCGTTTGTACAGCACTTTCCTGCAATTCGAGATATTCATTAATTCCCTGCAGGATACTTTTTGCAATTTCATCCTGCCTGTTTTTAAGAATGGATAATTCTTTGTCATTTTTAAGATTACCAACTTCGATAAGTAATGAAGGGCAATCAGAATTAGACAACATCCATACACCCTGGTCTCTTACTTTTACTCCTTTTGTTGTCCCAAAAATAGGTGTAGTGGAAATGTTGATCACAGACGCAAGTGCAAGACTTTGCTGGTGATATTTTGATGAAGTGTTTGGAATTACAAATTCAAGTCCTGCATCTTCTTTGTTCTCCAGTCCGTTCACATGGATCGAAATCATCAGATCGGAACCAAATGAATTTACCTTAGCAGTTCTGTCCTGTAATTTTATTGCTTCATCGCGATCCCTTGTAAGATGAATCTTAATATCCTTATTGCTGTTAAGCTCCATTATTTTCTTTGACAGCGCAAGTGTCAGTTCTTTTTCAGCATCCTTTCCATTGCTGGTGCCGGGATCTTCACCACCGTGACCTGCATCAATTACCACTGTGTATTGTTTTTTCAGTTCAACTGCAACCTGGTTGGGTTGTTCAGCCATTCTGAATGCAAACAGGGAAATAATAATAGTGAGAATGGGTAAGATCGATAAGCGTCTTAAGTAACTGAATTTGGTATTTGAATTTTTTGTAAGCATCGTGATTCGTCTTTTAATTGGTGAAAAGAAAAATGGATTGGTGAGCAAATGTTGCTGTTGCGGGTAGGCAGCGGTTAACAACACTTCAGCCAATACGGAGGCATCACCGTTACTGATCGATTTATTGTCTGCAATGAATTCGTGGATCATAAACAATTCGGAACGCATCAGCCAGAAAAAAGGATTGAACCATCCCGCGACCATGGATAGTTCAATGAACATTTTATCTGCTGAATGATTTTCCTCTGAATGAACCAGCTCGTGGTGCAGGATCTTTTTTCCTACTTTACTATCGAGGTCGATCGATGTATTCCAGAAAATGTAACGGAAGAATGAAAATGGTGCTGAACTGACATCTGTAAATACAAGTTTCAATCCGTTCAGATTTTTTACAGGATACGAACTGATCAGTTTTCTTATCCTTATAATTGAACGTATGAATCTTGTCAGCAGAACAATTGATACTATTGAAAAAAGCAGGAGCAGCATATTTTCCTGGTTGAAAAGGAAATTTTTTGCAGATCCAAACATTTCAATTTCTGTGTTCTTATCAGCAACGATATTTAAAAGTTGTATGAGATTTGGGTTGTCCGATTCCCTGACATTACTGATGTCAATTTTTATAAATGGGATCAGCCAGGATAGGACCATAGCACCGATCAGGTAAAATCGGTTGTACTGGTGAAATTGTTTATTCCGGAGAAAGAACCAGTAATAACTAAACAGGATCCCACTGCAGATCATTACTTTCAGGAGATAGGTTAATATCGCTACCATAATCAACTGTTTTTACTTTTTAATTGCTTCAGTAATAACTCAAGGTCAGCTACTTTAAGGTCTTTTTGCTTTACCATAAAAGAAACGACATCTGAAAAGGAACCTTCGAAATATCCTTCAACCAGGGTCTTGATAGAGGAAGAGGAATATTCCTCTTTTGAAATGGAAGGATAATAGCAATGAACCCGGCCATGCACTTCATGACTGATATAACCTTTTTCCATCAGGATCTTCAGAATGGTGGCGATGGTATTACTATGCGGCTTCGGCTCAGGCATTGCTTCAACCAGGTCTTTCAGGTAAGCTTTTTCCAGCTTCCATAAAACCTGCATTACCTGTTCTTCTGCCTTTGTTAACGGTTTACTGATCACAACTAATTATTTAGTTGTACAATACTAAAACTAAAAAATTAGTTGAACAACTATATTCTTAGTTTTTTCGAAATTTTTTTTATGCAGGCCTGGAAGTATGGGTTAGATTTTCGAGGTCGGATACATGGTTCCGGATTTTTTCATTTAAACCTTTGCATTTAACTATAATCGTCCGGGAAAAGCGCCAGGACAATTCTGATTGGCCCTGCATTGATTAACTTAGATGATTAAAAACCTTCAATCATGACCGACACATGGACCGAAAGATGGAATGAACGTTACAGCAAAGAAGAATATGCTTATGGTGAAGAACCTAACAATTATCTTCAAACGCAGTTGCAAAAGTTCAGTCCGGGTAAAATTCTTTTTCCTGCGGAAGGTGAAGGAAGAAATGCAGTCTTCGCGGCTAAACTCGGTTGGCAGGTCTCTGCATTTGACATCAGTTCGGAAGGTCAAAAGAAAGCTTCGCGTCTCGTTGAAAGAAATAACGTCTCGATTGATTATCAGGTGGGCAATCTTGACTCCATGAATTATCAGGATGAAGCGTTTGATGCGATCGCACTCATCTTTGCACATTTTCCTGCAGCCATCAAATCATCCTACCATAAAACATTAGTAACATACCTGAAAAAAGGTGGGATCCTCATCTTTGAAGCGTTCAGCAAAAATCATTTACAATACCAGGCAAAAAATGAAAGAGTAGGAGGACCGAAGGATATTGACAGTTTATTTTCTATGGAAGAAATTCAACATGACTTTCCTGATTTTGAAATTCTTGAATTAAATGAATCAGTAGTCGATTTAAAGGAAGGCCCGTTTCATTCCGGCCAGGGTTCGGTCATTAGATTCACCGGAAGAAAAAGGTGAGCTCCTTACATCTTCAAAACTATATAAGCCAGAACAATCAAAAGGATGATCACTAATATGGCAACAATGCTCCATCCGAGGTTATGGATCTTTCTTCTGTCTCTTCTTTGTTTCTTTTGTTTGATGTAGGTTCCGAGTTGTTTGTTCAGCAACTCAACATGCAGATTAATATCTTCTTTTGATCTTACATTTTGCAAACCTTCCAGGGCATCTTCTCCAAATTCATTCTCCTCCAGCCATTGTTCTACTTCATTGGCTTCCTGGCTCGACAGTTTCCCGCTGAGGTAGTCCATCAGCTTCTGGTTATCGATATCCTTATTACTATTGGATAATATGTTTATAAGATCTTTCATGTTCTTAGCGGGTTCCCCTGATCTTTAATTTTTTTTCAAGAATGATCCTGAGATTTCTTTTCCCGTTTTGTATATGGCTCTTCACCTGCATCATTGATAATCCGGTCGACTCTGTTATTTCCTGGTAAGACCGCTTTTCAAGATAGAATAAAGTTACACAGTCTTTTTGTTCTTTATTAAGTTCTTCAAGGCTTTCATTCATCAGGTTGAGGGTTACATCCTTTTCCCGGATCGAACTGATATGGTCTCCATCTTCCGCTGGTCCAGTGATCTCTTCCTTTAACTCTGTTTCTCTCTTTCCCTGCGTAGCCCTTATCTTCATCAGGCAGTGGTTTTTGGCAACCATATACAACCACGACTTAAAGTATTCCACTTTATAACGCTGCAATTCCGTAATTACTTTCAGAAAGATCTGCTGAACGGCATCGCGCGCTTCCTCCTCATTCTTCAGGTACTTCATACAAACACCAAACAGGAGCAGGGTATAACGCTGCAGCAGTATTCCAAGCCATTCATTATTCCGGTCGGAATAGAACGACTCAAGCAGTTCCTGTTCTGAAATATGATCGTACTGTTTTCTGTTCACTCAAGAAAATTAAGCAAATTCCTTATTAAGATGCAGGCATCACTATAATTTCATAAATACATGCATATGATTAACGAAACCTCAATATTATTTTCCAGTTCACCAGAGCTTCGTTACTTTGAATATTATACCGCAATATGCAAACAGGAATTTGTTTTGTGCCTATCAGTCCGCTTCGTGCTGAACCTTCTCATCGTTCAGAAATGGTCAGCCAGCTTTTATTCGGCGAAGCCTGTGATATTCTGGAAGTCAAAGAGGAATGGTTTCGCATTTCGGTTGTTCATGATGGTTATGAAGGCTGGATCACCTCTTCCCATCTTCATCCTGTTGACCAGCTAAATCTGGATACTGCACATGAATTTGCATCAGGGTATATCAATGAGATTTCCATCAATAATGTTCCGATGTTTATCCCGATGGGATCGATGCTTCATCATATTCATTCTGTGAACAATCCCTACATCCTTTACAATGGTTCTAAAACCGGGATCATGGAACCGGATGGTATGTTGATGATTGAAACAGCTAAGAAGTTTTTAAACACTGCCTATCTCTGGGGTGGGAGATCCGTATTCGGGATCGATTGCAGCGGATTTTGTCAAATGGTTTACCGGTTCTTCGGTTTGTCCATTCTTCGCGATGCCTGGCAGCAGGCAATGAGTGGTGAACTGGTTGGATTTCTGCAGGAAGGTCGTGCAGGCGATCTGGCATTTTTCGATAATGCGGATGGAAAGATCACGCATGTGGGAATGCTCATCGATTCAGAAACCATCATTCATGCTTCCGGAAAAGTCAGGATTGATAAAATTGATAATGCCGGAATAGTAAATTCAGAAACGGGATTGCGAACCCATAAATTGAGAGTGATCAAAAGATACTTTTAGCAGAAAAATTATTGTGAGGGAAAGAATTTCAGAAAGATAAAAATCAAAAGATACTTTTAAACCACTTCACGATCACCTGGTCGAGGTCGAGCATTTTAAAAGCAGTATAAAGTAGTATCACTGCAAAGATTCTTTTCAGCATCAACTGGTCGATGCGGACTGCAAGTTTGCTGCCGAAAAATCCGCCAACAATAAAACCCAGTGCAACGATTCCGATCACTTTCAATTCGATCGGGTTGCCGGTTTTCTTTCCATCAACATAATAATTATAAAATGCCAGGATAACTACCGGCAAACAAAGAACGCCAAGTGATGTACCCTGTGCCTGGTGCTGTGTATAGGCCAGGAAGAAAACAAATGCAGGAACCAGTATGATACCGCCACCCACGCCGACAAGCCCGCTGAGAATACCTGCAGCAAGTCCTATGATGAGTAATATAACCAGTTCCTGCATCGTCATTATTTTCTGAATAAAATTTTGAATTAAAACAGGAATTTCAATTCGGTAGTTGAATTCTGCTATTAATCCTTTTTAGTGATTCCTGAACGATTCTTTATAGAAATCCAACGCTTCCTGGATGATCCTGTAAGCCGATTCCCTGTTTCCGAATTCATCCACCCTTACGGTTTTATCTTCAAGCTTTTTGTACTCTTCGAAGAAGTGACGGAGTTCATTGAAAAAGTGTTTTGGCAATTCTTCAATATCATTGAAGTGGTTTACACTGGGGTCGTTCGCTGCTACTGCAATGATCTTATCATCCGCTTCACCCTGGTCGATCATCTGCATTACACCCACGACCTTTGCATCCATCATACAAAGTGCCTGAACCGGTTGTGAAGTAATTACAAGAATGTCCAGCGGATCATGATCACCACCATAACTCTGTGGTATGAATCCATAATTACACGGATAATAGAACGATGAATAAATAACCCTGTCGAGCCTCAATAAACCACTTGCCTTATCAATTTCATATTTAGCCCTGGATCCCTGGGGGATTTCAATTACTGCATTAACAATGGCGGGAGCGTTGTCTCCTGATGGTACTCCATGCCATGGATGTGATGTTGTGATCATATGTATAAATCTATTTTGTTAGCCATGCTCCGAAAAAGGTCATGGCAAGCCCCGTTAGTGCACTTCCTGCGAAGTACATGACAAATGTTGTGTAGCGCTGCTGTTCAATCAGTGCAAGACTTTCAGCTGTATAAGAAGAAAAGGTGGTGAATCCACCACAGATCCCTGCCATCAGCAACAGTCGAAGTTCATTTGTAAAAATTGCGTAGTTGGAGGTTAGTCCATACAGCAATCCTATTGCAAAGCAACCCAATACATTTACGATAAAGGTTCCCAGTGGGAAGGGATCGGGGAAGGACTGATGCATGTATTTCTGAATCAGAAATCTGGCAATACTTCCAATGGCTCCTCCAAGTCCTACAAGCAGAACATGTTTAAGTATCATATTATTCCTTTGATCTTAATGATTTCAGATCTATAAGCCATTCACCATTCACCTTAACAACCTTAAGTACCGTTGTGTCGCTCGGTTTGTAACTATTTGAATAAACGTAATTCACTGTTGAATCATCCAGCGGCTGGATCCTGATCGGACGGATCGTAGCATTGCGGTAAGCATTTTTTTCTTCCGGAGAATACTTATTGTAATTGTCCCTGAAATAATTGAAGATATATTGATTGGCACTGTCCTGTACAAGATAGAACTGTGCTTTTTTCATGTCCCCATCAAGTGAGGCACGAATAAATTCACGTCCCGCATCCTGTGCGTCGGCAGCCTTTGTATAGGTTCCTTCGTCAGAGCAACTATAAATTGTGAAAATTGATAATACGAGGAAGATGTATTTCATACCGGGCAAATGTATAAAAAAATGCCTTGAGAAGGGAATCCCACCAAAACTGCTCGTGGAACAGGATTGATGGGATTCCCGGGAGTTGACCCTATCGATAAAAAATTTCTGTTATTCCTGGTTTGCTGCAACCTGGTCAATTTCTTGCCGCAAAGTTATTCCTGGCTTCTTGTCCATGGTCTTCTCGTCTGCGGATGCACTTCTTCATTGGCATCTTTCTCACGGTCGTAAGCTTTGATGATCGCTTTCACCAGCCTGTGACGAACCACGTCTTCCTCATCCAGTTCAATATGCCCGATCCCGTCGATATTTTTCAGGATCCTGGCTGCTTTTTCCAGTCCGCTTCGCTGATTTTTAGGAAGGTCGATCTGCGTAAGGTCGCCCGTAATGATCGCCTTTGCATTGGCACCGATACGGGTAAGGAACATTTTTAACTGAAGGTCAGTGGCGTTTTGAGCCTCATCCAGGATGATGAACGCATTGTCGAGTGTCCGACCGCGCATATAGGCAAGCGGTGCGATCTCAATCACGCGGGTGGTCATATAATACCCGAGCTTGTCGGCAGGGATCATATCATCCAGCGCATCATACAACGGACGCAGGTATGGATCGATCTTTTCCTTCAGGTCGCCGGGAAGAAATCCAAGACTTTCGCCTGCTTCCACTGCGGGACGCGTAAGAATGATCTTTTTAACCTGTTTGTTTTTTAATGCACGAACAGCCATCGCAACAGCGGTATAGGTTTTACCGGTACCGGCAGGACCGATCGCGAAAACGATATCATTTTTTTCAGAAGAAGTCACCAGCTTTTTCTGGTTGGCCGTCCTGGCTCTTACGGTTTTTCCGTTAGGTCCGAAAACGAGTACATCGTTCGGATTACGTTCAACAAAATGGTCAACTGTTTCGGCATCATCACCGCCCAGGATCTGTTCGAAATAATTTTCGCTCATATGGCCATTTCTTTGAAGGTATTGAAGAATTACATCAATCTTTTCCTTTGCAGTACCAATATGCTCCGGAGCTCCACTCAATTTTAACTGGGTTCCGCGTGATAAAATTTTTAATAAAGGAAATTTCTTTTTGAGGATGTCCAGCTTTCCATTGTTAACACCAAAAAACTCGATCGGGTTAACAGTTTCAAGGTTGATAATTGTTTCTGTCAATGGGTGTTCTTTTTTATGTTCTCTAATCGAATTAAAGAGGCGTTTTTAGCTGTTGAGGTTGTCTTCAAATTAGATTTTGATCCTGTCATTTGCAAAACGAGTTGTTAACGTTGTGGGGATAAAATCATAACTCTTTCCAGGTATGATCTGCCAGCAACATAACTCCGGCAACAAATCTTTTAAAAGGACCCGAACCGCCGCCCCATTCTTTTGGAGATACCAGTGAGAGCATGAAATTATCGTCATGCTTCTCATATAGATAATAGGTTTGACCGATGTTTGGTTTGAACGAGATCTTTGCATCATAGATCATCATCGACAACTCCTTGCGCTTCTGTATCTCCTGCGCCTGTAATGCAAGCAGTTCTACCTGCTTCCTGATCTGGTCGAGTTGCATATTCGTTTGCTCTTCCATTGCTGTCAGTGCCTTGTGCCGGATCATTCCTTCTTCGGTTGGTTTGATCACTGCACCAGAAACTGATGCGGCATAAGGGAGCACACTCATCTGTTTATGATAGATCTCCGAATTGGTATACGCTTTCCCATCAGGTGATGCGCCCTGCTGCGTAACCCGCAGATAACCATTTGGCAGAATCTCGTGAACGATATGCAGTATGCTTTGTCCTCCTTTGTAAAAATGTATTTCAAAGCTGATGCCATCAGGGAACTTTGCCTGAACCTCATCAGCCATCTCTTTTTGATCGAAAACATGCAGTTCTCCATCAGCAATAAGGTTGAAGGATGCACTGAAACCCTGGTTCTCGAGACTGATGAAATTATGCTCGATCCTGATCTGTTTTTCTCCCGCAGATTCAATTTTATAGATCCCGCTTTTTGGCCGCTCTCCAAATTCATAAGTTCCTTTCTCCGGAAATAATTGCCAGCTCGCCAAGAAATTATATGCTTGTACCATCTGCTACAGGAACAGTTTTAAAGTGATATTGTTTATTCGGTACATCCCGATTTTGTTCCATTCTCAAATTTGAATGCCCCCAAAGTTTGTGACCTGCATTATTTCAAATAAGTATCTAACCATTCATGCAATTCCTTATAAAAGAATTTACTGTTCTCCGGTTTCAGGATCCAGTGATTTTCTTCCGGAAACACAATCAGTTTCGCGGGCACTTTCATTCTTTTCAATGCACTGTAATATTCCAGTGAATTATTCAGCGGAACCCTGAAATCATTTTCTCCAACCGTTACCAATACAGGCGTTTTGAAATTGGCGGCCAGCCTGATCGGGTTTTGATCCTTCCATGTTTTAGTCTGCGCCCAGGGTGGTCCGCCTGCCATCACTTCCCGGTGATAGATCGCATCACTTGTTCCCCACTGTGCTTCACTGTTTACCAATCCTGCATGACTCACCAGGCATTTATAATGAGAGGTAGTTCCCTGTAACCAGTTAGATAAATGTCCGCCATAACTTGCACCACCAGCTGCCTGCCGGCTTCCATCGATCCATGAATATTTTTTGATTACAAATGCTGCGGCTTCCTGAATTTCTTTGGCGGGACCTTTGAATGGATCGTACTGAATATCCTGGGCAAATTTTTCGCCATAACCCGGTGTTCCGGTATAGTTGGTCATTAATAAAACATATCCCGGAGCAGCGATCAGTTGCGGGTTCCAGCGGTATCCGAAGTTGTCTTTAAACGCCACGGCAGGTCCGCCATGGATCAATACAAACAATGGATATTTTTTCGTGGAATCAAACCCTGCAGGCCTGATCATCAGGCTATGGATCTTTTTTCCGGTTGCACTGGTATGCCAGAACTGATCCACGTCTTTCAGATCCAGTTTTTTCACTACTTCTTGATTGTGGTTTGATAGGAAAACATGTGAACCGTTATCCTGCAATTTGACTACTTCTGCAGGCTGAACACTGCTTTCGTAATTGGATACGATTTTACCATTTTGACTGACAGAAATATTGGCAAGACAACCACCGGGTGAAGTTGAGATCAACTGAGCTTTTCCGTTCTCATCAATACTGTATATGCGGTCGAATCCCTGGTCTTCAATACTTGCAATCACTTTGTTTCCCGAAATCTCAAAATTATTTACCGGGCGGTCTAAGGATGGCGATAAAACCGTGCGTTTCATGGATGGCCAGTCGTACCGGATGATCGCTCCCTGGTTATACACTTTATAATTTGAAGTGGGAGCGGAGATGGTATACAGATACTTTCCATTGTCGGAGAATTGAAGGGATGAAAATCCGGCTTTCTCGTTGGTTAGCCTGGTAATTTTTTTATCACTGATTCCAATAGAAAACAAATTTGAAATAGTGCTTGTAAAAGCAGCTTCATTCCTGTTTTCAGTGACATTCATGATAATCGATCTTCCATCGGGACTGAAACAGATCGATCCACCGGCTGCGAAACCTGGTTCATTCAGATTGGGTAATCCCTGGAAGAGATTTATAGCTTTTGAACTATCAAGATGCTGAACAAACAGATGTGTCTGTTTATCATCCACCCACTGGTCCCAGCTCCGGATAGGGAATTCTGTATATATCCTGGCTTTGTACTTCAGTTTCTTTCTTTCTTCATTTACTTTTTTATAGGTCGAGTCATTATAAGTTCCGGGGAATAATCTTGCTGTGAATGCAATCATTTTCCCATCGGGTGAAAACACAGGATTTGAGGCTCCGGCACCAACCGAAGAAAACCGCTGCGCTTCACCACCTTCTTTGAGATCGAGCAGATAGATTTGTGCTGATTCCTCGCCATCGCGCCGGGCCGTAAATGCAATTGTTTTTGAATCAGGACTCCACGTATAAGAAGATTCACCCGCTTTTCCTGCAGTGATCTTCCTTGGCTTTGCGGAACCATCTACCGGTGCAAGCCAGATATCGGTTGTTACTTCTTTTTCATCGTAAGAGGGCTCGGTAACGGAATAGATCACGAAGTTGCCGTTGGGACTGATCTTCGGAGCACCAACTCTTTTCATCAGCCACAAGGTTTCGTGGGTAATGGGTTGTTGGGCGGTTAGGGTCAGGAAACCAAGACAAAGGAAAATAAGCAGGAAACGTTTCATTTACAGCAGTTTTGGAGAAGCAACTTTAAGAAAAATCAGGTATAATATCTTAACAATTTATCAGTTACCTTTGCCGCTCAAAATCTAAAATAAATGTCGACACTGGCACAAAACATCGATTTTAATCTAAAGTATAAAGTGGCCGATATCAGCCTTGCTGAGTGGGGTCGTAAAGAAATTCGTCTGGCTGAAGCAGAAATGCCCGGCCTGATGGCATTGAGAAGTGAGTATGGTGCATCACAGCCATTGAAAGGTGCGCGTATCGCAGGTTGTCTGCATATGACCATCCAGACTGCTGTATTAATCGAAACTCTCGTAGCACTGGGTGCTGAAGTAAAGTGGAGTTCATGTAATATTTTCTCTACGCAGGATCACGCTGCTGCTGCAATTGCTGCTGCAGGTATAGGAGTGTATGCATGGAAAGGTCAGACTATTGAAGAAGCTGACTGGTGTATCGAGCAGACCCTGTTCTTCGGAGCTGCTGACCGTCCTTTAAATATGATCCTGGATGATGGTGGTGATCTGACCAACATCGTATTCGATAAATATCCTGAGCTGGTTTCTCATATTAAAGGTCTGAGTGAAGAAACAACTACAGGTGTTCACCGTTTGTATGAGCGTATGGCGAAAGGAACTTTGCCGATCCCTGCGATCAATGTGAACGATTCAGTAACCAAGAGCAAATTCGATAACAAATACGGTTGTAAGGAATCACTGGTGGATGCGATCCGTCGGGCTACCGATGTAATGCTTGCAGGTAAAGTTGCAGTTGTAGGTGGATACGGAGATGTGGGTAAAGGTTCTGCTGCTTCCTTACAGGGTGCAGGATGTCGCGTAATCGTAACTGAGATCGACCCGATCTGTGCGTTACAGGCGGCTATGGACGGATTTGAAGTGAAGAAAATGATCGATGCAGTTGCAGAAGCTGATATCATCGTTACTGCTTCAGGTTGTCGCGACCTGATCACTGAAAAGCATTTCCGTGCAATGAAGGATAAAGCAATCGTATGTAATATCGGGCACTTCGATATCGAGATTGATATCGCATGGCTTAATACCAACTATGGTCATACAAAAGATACCATCAAACCACAGGTTGACCTGTATAACATTGAAGGAAAAGAGATCATCGTTCTTGCAGAAGGACGTCTCGTAAACCTCGGTTGTGCAACCGGTCACCCGTCATTCGTGATGAGTAACTCCTTTACCAACCAGACCCTGGCTCAGCTGGAACTCTGGATGAACCCCGGTAAGTACGAGAACAAGGTTTATGTACTTCCAAAGCATCTTGATGAGAAGGTTGCAAAACTGCACCTTGCGAAGATCGGAGTGGTTCTAGATGAACTGACCACTGAGCAGTCAGAATACCTGGGAATCAGCAAGGAAGGTCCATTCAAACCGGAAATGTACAGGTACTAAAAGATTTGAATCAATTTATACAAGAGGTTGTTCCATTCATTTGGGGCAACCTCTTTTTTGTTTGGGATTGGATTCCATTTATTTGAATTCGATCCGATTGTTCCCGAAACTCACTTGCTTTAGGATCAGCATATCCGCTCTCACCAATATATCTCTGGCACAACTCTTTTAGTGATTTTCTTAAAAATCATATTATGGATAAGGATAAAAAAAGAGGACCGAACGGCATCGAGCTGGATAAGGATGCTTTTAAGGAAGCAATGCATGATCTGCAGGATGATGCAGAACTGACAGCAAAAAGTCCGAATGATGATTTGGATGAGGGCGAGACTGCGAGACTGGGTGAAAATGATCTGTTGACCACGGATGGTGAAAATAAACCGGAAGAAGGTTCACATTCGGAAGGAATGAGGAAGTCGAAACATAAGGATGAGGAAGAACTTTAGGTAACTAACGTTTATGCCTGACCGATCTTCTTTATCATGCGTGCAACCACTTTGTCGATGGGGAGTGTAACACATTCTTCATCGAACAGGTGCCAGTCGATGAAACGGAATGTTTCGCACTCACCGGTACGATTGTAAATTTCCATTTCCCTTTCATCAAACTTAAAAGGCTGTTCATTGATCCTGCATTTGATAGGCTCAAGTGCTTTTACAAAATAATATATCGAAATGATCTGGTGCTCGCGGTTAAACGCACTCATCTGGAAGAAATCCGTAGTGTATAAATGATCCAGGATCTCGACTTCAAGATCCATCTCTTCTTTAAATTCTCTTTTTAAACATTCCCTTGTTCCTTCTCCGAATTCCAGGCCGCCACCCGGAAATTTTGTGATCAGGCTTCCCCTGATAAATTCATCCGTAACCAGTACCCGATTTTGTTCATCGATCAGTAATCCATAGATCCGGATATTGAACTTGCCCATTAATTAGAATATTTTCTTTTTAAGAAAGAACCAGCCAATCACCAGTGAGATCAGCAAGGATAAAAACACCGGGATATAAAATGCATAAGGAGAAGATGAATAAGGAATCGGTACGTTCATCCCGTAGATACTTGCAACAAGAACAGGAAAGGTCAATACGATTGTGATCACTGAAAGTCGCTTCAGCACTTCGTTCTGGTTATTTGCAATGATGCTTGCGAACGCATCCAGCGTTGAACTCAAAATGTTTGTATAGATATTGGCCATTTCCAGGGCCTGTGAATTATCAACGATCAAATCATCCAGGATCTCTTTCTCTTCTTCATTCAACCCGAGAAAATTTGTTCTCTCAATCTTCATTAGAAGCAATTCGTTGGAACGTAAAGCGGTCACGAAATAAACCAGGCTTTTCTGGATCCTCATCATCTGCAGGAGTTGCTCATTCCTGTTTGATTCATAGAGTTTCTGTTCAAGTAAATTTCTTCTGACATTGATCTCTTTCAGGAATTCCAGATAGTTCTGGATGATCTTCTCAAAGATCTTCAGCACCATCATATTTCTTTTATCCGGATGCCTGTTCTGAAAAGTATTCAGGAATTTTTTGATTGCCCCATTATCAAATGAGTTAACAGTCACGATCTGGTTGTGCGTAAGAATAACAACGATCGGGATAGTGATATAATAGGCATCACTTTCGTTGAAGCTGTTATTTTCAGTGGGTGTTTTGATGACTACCAGTTTCACATTGTCTTCTTCTTCAAACCGACTTCTTTCGTCAATATCGAGTGAGTCGGTAAGGAAGTCGAGCGGTATGTCCAGTGTTTCGGAAAGTTCAGAAAATTCTTCCTGTTTGAGAGGTGGTAATACATTCACCCAGGAGTTATTTTCCGGCTTCTGAATCGCAATAGTGGTGTGATTGATATTTTTGAAATACTGGATCATCGCGGCAAATATATCTTTATAATTCTATCCGGTTTATAATTCTATCAATCCTTCGTATACCATAACCGCCGGCCCGTTCAGCCAGATATTCCGGTACTCATGTTCACTGATCCGGTCGTACTCCACACTCAACATACCACCTTTGGTTTTTACGACCACATGGTTATAGCCTCTTTCATTGTGAAAGAAAGCGATCGCTGCCGCGGTTACTCCGGTTCCGCAGGAATAGGTCTCATTTTCAACACCCCTTTCATAGGTTCTCACATAGAGCTCGTCGTCGTCCTGCAACTCAACGAAATTAACATTGATTCCTTCCCTTGCAAAGTCTTCATTATAACGGATATCACGGCCCTTGCGATATACATCCACCGATTCTACATTATCGACCTGCTGGATATAATGAGGAGAACCAGTATTTACAATGAAATCGGCATTGTCCATTTTAACTTCGTTCACGTCCGACATCTTCAGGCTCACAATTCCCTCGGTATCAATCTCAGCTTCATGGTCACCGTCGATTGCGGAAAACAGGTATTCGCTTTTCCTGATTCCTATATCATAGGCAAATTTAACCAGGCATCGGCCACCATTACCACACATGGTACCTTCCTTTCCGTCGGAGTTATAATATTTCATTTCAAAATCGTACCCGGGTTTGCTGTTCAGGAGCATCAATCCATCGGCACCGATTCCGAATCTTCGGTTACAAAGAAATTCAATTTGTCTGGTCTCAGGAGAAACGGAATTATCCCGGTTATCGATGATAATGAAGTCGTTTCCCGTTCCCTGGTATTTAAAAAAATTAATTTTCATTTTAAATTTTTGAGATGATCTCCAGTCCTTTTACGATCAGCTTTTCTACTGCTGCCTTTCCATCTTTTGAAAACTCTTTGGCAACCCTGTTTGCTACTATTGCATTGAGTGATAAACAATGATGCCCGAGTATTCTTCCCAATCCATAGATCGCCGAAGTCTCCATTTCAAAATTGGTGATCCGGTGCTGACCGAACTGAAACCCTGTAAGTTTATCGATCAGGTCGGGTTGCTTTAATCCTATACGCAAAATTCTGCCCTGCGGTCCGTAGAAACCGGGACAGGTCACGGTGATCCCATGGTGAAATCCATCCACAAAATGTTTGAGCAGGGAAGGAGCGGTAGGTGTTACATAAGGATGTGAGATCTCCGGATGAAACTGTGTTTGTGTAATGAAAGATTGTAATAACAACTTCTCTTCATCCTGTTGATCAAACCTGTAAAAATTCAGAAGATTGTCGATCCCCAAACCATACGTTGAAGCAACAAAACTATCCACCGGAATATCTTTTTGAAGAGATCCGGAAGTGCCGAAGCGGATGATGTTGAGCGATTTCAGATCCTGTTTGATGGTGCGTTGCTCAAAGTCGATGTTCACGAGAGCATCCAGTTCGTTCAGAACGATGTCGATATTATCGGGACCGATTCCTGAGGAAAGCACTGACAATCTTTTGGAGCCGATAAAACCGGTATGGGTAATGAATTCGCGATGTTGAGAAGTATGTTCGATGCGGTCGAAATATTTGGAGACTTCTTTCACACGATCGGGATCGCCGACGAAGATCACGGTATCTGCAATTTCTTCGGGACGGAGGTCGAGGTGATAGATCGCACCCCGGCTATTGAGTATGAGTTCTGATTCCTGGATTCGCTGCATCATTTTGAAAAAATGAGGTTTGATTTTTTTCAAAATTACCTTACTTTTGCACCCTGTCCAAAAATGGTCCTGTGGCCGAGTGGTTAGGCAGAGCTCTGCAAAAGCTCGTACAGCGGTTCGAACCCGCTCGGGACCTCTGAAGATGAATAAGGATTACAGAAATGTGATCCTTATTTTTTTGTGGGTTGCTTCTGAATATTTGTACATATCCTCTCCGGTCAACTTTTAATTACATGTCTCCTCAACACACTCTTCATCACAAAAAAATTTTTTATCGGCGTTGAATGTTTAAGATCATTCCTATTTTGAATACTTAAACATATTTGGAATTCTTAATCATCCTTCATGATAAAGATTTTTATACCGATTTTTCTGTCAGCCATTTGGTTCTCTGAAGTTTCATTGGCACAGATTTCACCACCTGCAGCAATAGGCCCGATTCCCACAAAGAACCAACTGCGCTGGCAGGAGATGGAATATTATGCATTTGTTCATTTTTCTCTGAATACTTATACTGATCAATCCTGGGGATATGGGAATGAGGATATCAAGCTCTTCAATCCTGAAGAACTGGATTGCAGGCAGTGGGCAAGGATTTGTAAGGAAGCAGGCATGAAAGGAATCATTATCACTGCAAAACATCATAGTGGATTCAGCTTGTGGCCATCAAAATATACAGAGTACTCCGTGAAAAATGCACCCTGGAAAAATGGAAAGGGTGATGTGGTTCGTGAAATGGCGGATGCCTGTAAAGAATATGGATTGAAACTGGGTATCTATTTATCACCCTGGGATCGGAATCATGCAGATTATGGCAAACCTGAATACATCACCTATTTCAGGAATCAGCTTACAGAATTACTTACGAATTACGGACCGATTTTCGAGATCTGGTTTGATGGCGCCAATGGAGGTACGGGATATTATGGCGGTGCAAATGAGAACAGGAAAATTGATCGGACCACCTACTATGACTGGGGCAATACGTATAAACTGATTCGCAGGTTGCAACCTGATATTGTGATCTGGAATGATGGCGGCGACAGGGGAGATCTCAGATGGGTAGGAACGGAAGCAGGTTATGTCGGCGAAACAAACTGGAGCCTGCTGGATTCAACTGGTGAAGTGACCTGGAACATGCTTCATCATGGAAAAGAAGATGGAAATGCATGGGTGCCTGCAGAAGTGAATACATCCATTCGACCTGAATGGTTTTATCATCCCGGAGAAAATGAAAGAGTAAAGAAAGTCCCGGAGTTAATGGATGTGTATTATCATTCCATTGGTCGAAATGGTACGCTCTTATTAAACTTTCCGATTGATACAAGAGGATTGATCCATGAAAATGATGAACGTGCTGCACTTGAATTTGCGGATGCCGTTAAAAATGCATTTTCGAAAAATCTGGCTTCAAACAAAAAGATTACTGCTACAAATGTTAGAGGGAATGCAAAACAATTTAGTGCAGGGATGGCAGTCGATGAAAATAAAAATACATACTGGAGTACGGATGATGATATAAACCAGGCTTCCATAACTATAGACCTGGGCAAACCAACAAAGTTCAATCGCTTTTTGGTACAGGAATATATATCGTTAGGACAAAGAGTTAAATCATTTTCAATTGAAGCAATGGTAGATGGAAGCTGGAAAGAATTGTCGAAAGGGACTACGATTGGTTATAAACGTATTCTGCGTTTTCCCGGTGTGGCCGCATCACAGGTACGATTGAATATTACAGATGCTAAAAGCAACCCATTGATTGCCAACATCGGAATTTATAATGCCCCTCAGATCCTTACGCCACCAGCAATTATCAGGAATCAAAAAGGGGAAATCAATATTTTGCCGGCAGATCCTGAATCAGAAATTTATTACACCACGGATGGTTCAAAGCCAACAATAAATTCAAAAAAATATATCAGCCCGGTAAATACAGCAGGGAAAGTCCAGGTAAGTGCGATGGCTTATGATCCTGCCTTAAGAAAAAGCAGTTCAGTTACAAATGAAAAATTTGACATTGATAAAAAGTTATGGAAAATCATATTGAGTAATGACTCAAATTTGAATAAAGATTCAACTGCTGCAAAAGCAAATGATTTAAAGTCGGATGAAGAAACCGAAAAGCTTAAAAAAGCATACACGGTTATAGATGGTGATCCAAATACATCCTGGCATCAGCATAAAACGCTTCCTGCAGATATATTGATTGATATGGGTAAGGATGAAATGCTTACCGGTTTCAGGTATTTGCCGGATCAGAACGTCTGGAACCCCGGTATCATCAGTGATTACGAATTTTATATTTCTGATAATGGAAAGGAATGGAAGCTGGTGAGTTCAGGTGAGTTTTCCAATATCAAAAACAATCCGCTGTGGCAAACCAAGAATTTCAAACCTGTAAAAAGCCGATTTATAAAATTACGTGCACTCAAAAATATTGAAGGAAACCAGGAAATCGGTTATGCTGAAGTTGATGTTGTAACGCAGTAGTTTTATTTTATATTCAAGATGCTCCCTTTCAGTTTTTTTCATTTACTTAGATAATGCCATCTAACCCCTGGCACCTATGAGATGAACCCTGCTTCCCTGAATAAATTCCTGCTGGTAATTACCGGCTTGATATTGTTTTCATTCTTTTCATTTGCACAACCTGTTATTAATAATTTCTCACCTGCATCCGGTAGTGTGGGAGCCACGTTGACCATCAACGGTTCCGGATTCGCTGCTAATGCCTCTGGCAACCAGGTCTGGTTTGGAAAAGTGAAGGCAAAAATTCTTACAGCATCTTCTACCCAGCTTACTGTTACAGTGCCCGCGGGTGCCGGGTCACAGCCTTTTACAGTGACATCAAACGGATTGATCGGGTATGCTCCCAATTCATTTAAATTATTATTCAGCGGTGCAGCGAATGAGTTTACCCGCAGTTCATTTCGATATATGTCAAGCATCGATTCTGTTGAGAATATCGAGACCACCAACTATACTTCGGGTGATCTTGATGGTGATGGAAAGATTGAAGTCATTGCAATCGACCGGAACAATGACCTGTTAAAAGTATATCGCAATGATCTCGTGAATGGAGTGCCTGTATTTACCCCGGTAAAAGAAATGACAACGGGAAGAAATCCCCGGTTCGTTACTATAGGCGATATGGATGGAGACGGCATTAACGACCTCATCATTTCAAATCTTTTATCCAACAATGTTTCGATCTTTAGAAACACTTCAACTCCCGGGAATTTTACTTTTGCTGCACCGGTAAATTTTACTACTGCGGAGCAACCATCCGGAATTTGTGTTGCAGATCTCGATAAGGATGGTAGAAACGACCTGGTCGTAAATACGGTTAACCTTGAGGGTTATGTTTCAATTTTAAAAAACAAAGGGAATCTGCAGTTTGAAAAATTAACCGATCTCATGTCGGTAGGAGGATCTATTGAAGACATCCAGGTGGAAGATATTGATGGCGACGGATTAAAGGATATCGCGCTGCCAAACTTTGGAAGAAACGTACTTACTATTTTCAGAAATACAACTTCGGGAGGCACTATTCAGTTTGGATCGAAGACAGAAATTGCAACTGCTGAATACCCTGATAAAATTATCCTGAAAGATTTAAATAATGATAATAAACCCGAGATCTTTCTGCGTCATTATACTTTCGGAAATGGCACTGCAGTTTACCAGAATACAAGTGTGCCCGGTAATATATCTTTTTCCGGAAAGACTGATTTTTTTCTCCAGCTAAAAGTTGGTGATATCCAGGTGAGTGATATGAATGGAGACGGAAAACATGATCTTATTGTAAGCAGTTTTGAATCTACTTATCTGGTTGAAAATACCAGTGCCAGTGGCGGTGCTGTATCCTTTAAAGATCCTGTAAGTGTTCCTGTTTTCTGGAGTGGTCCATTACAAATTGCTGATATGGATCTTGATGGCAAAAGCGATCTTTTATATGGTTCAGGAATTTTCAGGGTAAGCATTTTCCGTAACCGGACCAATGAAACACAAATCATTTCTTTCAGTCCTTCCGTTGCCGGAAAAGGGAAAACCGTCACTATCAATGGTAAATTTCTTTCGGGAGCCACCAGCGTGAGTTTCGGCGGTGTTCCCGCGACTTCTTTCACAGTGGATTCTGATTCAAAAATCTCTGCGGTAGTGGGTGAAGGAAAGGAAGGTTTTGTTTCAATCATTACACCAAAAGGAAAAGATACCATTACAGGATTTACATATGTTCCTCCCCCGATTATTTCAGATTTCTCACCAAAAGTGGGAGGCATCGGACATGGAATTTTCATTTATGGAGAGAACTTAAAATATGTTTCTGCAGCGTTTATCGGCTCAAAGAAAGTGGAGGTGCGTGAGATCATGGATCACCAGTTACTGATCATTGTAGATTCGCTCGGAGAAGATGAAAAGATGCTGGATATCACGATTGAAACGCCCGGTGGTTCAGCAACCGCAGTTGGTTTCAGATATCTGCCTCCGCCGGTGATTTCAGATTTTACTCCAAAGCAGGCAACAACAGGTGAAACAATTACTATAACCGGAAAAAATTTTACAGGTGTTCAATGGGTTATCATTGGTGGTATTAAAATCGAACCTGTAAATATTATCAGTGATTCAAAAATTGAACTAACTGTTCCGTATAATTCATCCGGTGAAATATCTGTTGTATCCTCGAATGGTATTTCAAAAGCTGCAGGATTTTTTTTCACCGGACCAGTTTTAAATACGTTTAGTCCTGCAGCGGCTAAAACAGGAGATATCATCACCATCACAGGATCTAATTTTAAAAACATCCAATCTGTAAAGTTTGGGGATGTTGAAGCATCTTCATTTGAAGTGGTATCAACCACTCAAATCAAAGCAACTGTTGGTGAGGGTGCAACTGGGATTATAAAGATCTCTGCAGCATTGGGTATATCCGAAAAGGATGGATTTACTTATTATCCAAAACCATCTGTTGAATCATTTACTCCATCGAATGGAAATGCGGGAACCAGCATCACTATTAAAGGGAAAAATCTTCACCTTGCAGATTCAGTGTTAATCGGAAATATTCCGGCAAGAAGATATATAATTGTTTCTGCTACGGAATTAATTGCTATTGTTGGTGAATCACCCTCAGGAGCTGTTGAGGTTTATACTAAAGGAGGAAAGGCTTCCATTCCGGGATTCATTTATCAACCTACCCCTGTTATTAATTCTATCAATCCATTAAGAGGAACTGTCAATTCTACGCTGACGATTTCCGGTAATAATTTTAACCCGGTTGCCGCAAATAATGTGGTATATATCGGCGGACAAAAAGCGGAAGTATTAAATGCAACGTCCACAACACTTTCCGTTAAAGTGCCGGGCAATGCTGCATCCGGACAGGTTTCAGTCACAGTTAACCAACTGAATGCCTATAGTTCTGCAAATTTTACGGTGACTTATCCTAACGGAACTTCTGTCAATTCAAATTCTTTTAAGAACAGAACTTTTATTAATGCCAAAGCAGATCCTGCAAACATTTTATTCAGTGATCTTGATGGTGATGGAAAGCAGGATATGGTGGTGGCAAGTCATGAAGATTACGTGGTAGATGTTTTCCGGAATACTTCAACCGGCAGTACAATTTCGTTCGATGATGCCTATGTAATCAACCGGAGTGAATATTGGAGATACGGATTCACTATAGAAATTAATGATATCGATGCTGATGGAAAGCTGGACATTGTTGTGATGGATTATCAGTCCGTAACAATCACTTTTTTTAAAAACAAATCAGTACCGGGTCAATTTAATTTTGAAGAAATCTATAAACATGAAATCAATATAGCGGGAACTTTTAAAATGGCGGATCTTGACCTGGATGGCAGGGCTGATATAATTCTTGGCAGCCAGTTCCAGCAGAATCGTTGCAGGTTGTTAAGGAATACCACGCAAAATGGTGTGGTGAGCTTTGAGGCTCCTGTGGAGCTTACCGGAGGAATTTCCACCAGTATGATCTCTGTTGCAGATATCAATAATGACCGGAAGCCGGATATTATTATGTCGAACCGCGACAGTAAGAATATTTCAATTTCACTCAATAAAAGTGTTGCCGGTCAGCTGTCATTTACCTATCCCGTATTTATTTCACTGCCAAATGATGTAGTTGCGTTGAGAACTGAAGACCTGAATAATGATGGAAAGATTGATATTATGGCTGGAGTAGAAGGTTCAAATCAATTGTTGATCTATACAAACCAGACAACGGGAAACATCAGTTTTGCAAACCCGGTATCCTTTGCAGCCAGCGAAGATATTTTCGCTATCGCAACCGGTGATATTAATGGGGATGGAAAACTGGATGTTGTGACCGGGGATGTAAGAAATAGAAGCATTGATGTGCTCGAGAACAATAGTGCAGCATCTATTTCCTTCAAACAGCGATATACATTTCCGACTTACACAAATGCAAACAGTATTGCAGTGCTTGATCTCAATGGAGATGCGAAACCGGATATTGCAGCCACCAATTACGGAGGAATTGCGGTCACTTTCTGGCAGAATGAAATGATCACGGCGATTGATCCGATTCCTGCAGGCCAGTTAGGAATACGTTTGTTCCCGAATCCGACTGATGGGAATTTCCGAATTGACGGGTTGAAACTGAATGACCGCTGGGAAACGCTTCGTATTATAGGTTCGGACGGAAAGGATGTACAATTGATCTCACTAAAAAACAGAACCTACATAGAATTGCAATTGCCGGGTCTTAAGAATGGAATTTATTCTGCTTTACTTCAAAGAAAGGAGGGAAGACCTGTGCTGGTAAGGTTTGTAAAGCAATAAGGAAGATCACCTGGTTTTACATGATTAGCAAGGTTCTGCAAGCTTGAGCCTCAAAGCCATGTAGCAAGGATCTTTAACCTTAAGCATAGAAACCATGCTATAGCAAGCTTCTGAAACCTTCAGCCTAAAAAAAATATTTCTCTGCCCGGGCAGCGAAACATTTGAAGCCGGCATTTAGGTAACTTGTAAGAACTAATTACTTGAATGAATACTGCAGAACTGGTCAGGGAAGCTAAGAAGGGAAGTGCATCGGCACAGAAATGTCTCTTTGATCTGTATGCCGACCGGATGATGATGGTTTGCAGACGCTATGTAAAATCAATCGAAGATGCAGAAGAGATCCTGTTTGATGGATTTTATAAATTCTTCCGATCAATTGATAAGTTCAGGTATGAGTCGGACAGTGCATTGTTTGCGTTCCTGAAAAAGATCATGGTGAACGAATCACTGATGTTTCTCCGAAAGAAATCAATGTTTGCTATTGTTTCGGATACCGAGGCGGAAGAAATCGGTTTGCCCGATGAGATCTTCAGCAGGATGAATGCCGCAGAGATCTTTCAGCAGATCATCCGGTTGCCGCCTGGTTATCGGACAGTATTCAACCTGTATATGATCGAAGGATATGCGCATGCTGAAATTGCAGAAATGCTGGGCATCCTGGAATCCACCTCCCGATCACAATTGACAAAAGCAAAAATGCTGCTTCAAAAAATGTTACTTCAAAATCAACCCGATTATGTCAGCAGGAAATCAAAATAAATATAGTCTTGATGAACTGGAATTCATCCCTGGAGAAGTCCCTTTTAAGAAGGATACATCCTGGAATAAATTACAGGAAAGAATGGGAGAGAAGAAGACCAACAAAACTTACCGGTATCTGGCAGCGGCTTCCATTGTTATTGTGTTGTCGGCAGGAATAATGCTATGGAATAATGGAAAAAGAACTGAGGTGGAGAGAAATGAGGTAGGGGGAAACGAGGTGCATAAAAATGAAGTGGTGAAAGACGATGTAGTGAGAACTGAGGTGGATAGAAACGATATAGAGAAAAATGATTTGAATAAAAATGATGCAACGAGGAATGAACCTATATCCATAACTGATTCGCAAAATAGCTCAACTCAAACCAATCATAAATCGGGTGAAGTTATTAAGGGGAAAAAATTAACGGAGATGGATTCCAGGGATAACACTTCAATAGCCGGGGATAATAATTCATCTACAAAAAAATCAACTCATCAAAAGAAGAAATCGGATTTCAAAATTTCAATAGGAAATAATTCAAATTCTGTAGCAAATGTAAATGCAGATTCCTCTCAGCCTCTTGCCAAATCACCGGATGTAGTAAACGCTATACCTTTTGAGATCCCTCAAAATGAGACTGCTGCCCGGTTGCAACCTGTAAAGAAAAAATTAAAGGTTCTTCACCAGAATCAACTTGTCAATACCTATCCGATTATAAAACCTGAATATTCTGCAAGGTCAGGAAATATGCAGTCTACAACTGTTTTCGGCAGGAATAAATCGGATGACTTCATCAAAATAAAAATCACCACTCCAAACTAGAAAGATGAAAAGAATTTACTTATTGCTGGTGCTGTTTTCAGCCATCAGCAGCGATAGCTTTGCCCAGGAAATAACAGCAACGGATAAATTGTTTGATCCAAACACAACTACCATTAACAGAAGATTTTTCTTCGACCTTGGAAATGGAAATAAACTCCGGTTTGAACTGGTTGATATTAAGGACCTCGACCTGTTTGCGAATATGGATTCAGTCATAAAAGTTTTTCTAAAAGATCTTGAGCCCTTCAACGATTCACTGAAAAATGATGTTCAATCCCGCAGAATTGATTATACCACCGATAAGGCTGGTCGTGCACGGATCAGGCTCCTGTTGCATGATCAGAAAGGATCGACCTTTGTAGTCGATAAAGGTGAAGTGGCCGCCCTTAAACTTGAACAGGATACTATTCATTTTGTAGGAGAAGTAGATCTCATCGCGGATTACACTTTGAGAAAACCATTTAAGGCTACGCGGAATTACCGGGTGACTTTTTTCTTAAATGATGTGATGGATATCGCCCACTATGCTGATGGTTCTATCAACTCAAAAGTCGCCACCCTGAAAGAAAAAATGAATACCACCTGGGTGACCACTGAGAAGAGGGGTACTGCATTATTGAAAGAAAACAAATCCATTTATGCCAATGCACCTAAGGGATTTGAAGGAGCAGGGGATTATCTCACATTTCGTGGTTCCGTGAATATTCAGAATTATAAAAAATATTTCGTTCCATCTTTCAGTTTGGGTGCAGCGATCATCATCAGCAAGAACAATTTTAAAAGAGATATCATGGTTTCCTGGGATCCGCATTTTTTCTTTGACCGTGATCCTTTAGGTAAGTTCAAATCTTTCAGGAATGATTTTGTGACACTCACCTGGGGACAGGGAGCGGTACGCGACAACGACTCCCATAAGGAATCTCACTTTCTTTTTGTGATGTCGCTCGGTTACCTGGTGAAAAGGGAAGGGGATTATTTTGAAAAGAACACTTTCAACCTTGGTGCAGGAAGACTCTCTTTGTTTGAAGGAAAAACCAAGATTGAACCAACACTATATTTCAACAATTTTTTTAAGGGAGTAACTCCGGGATTGAGATTGATTCAGAGTTTTTAATTACAAAATCAGTTAATAGAAATCAGGAATTTAAAACAGTGACAAACAGACCGGTTGAAATTTACATTTTTAAGAGGAGAGAGGAATTTATGTAGAATCATAGTTCCTCTCTTATCTTTGCGGCCATGAAATACGCAAAGCTGATCGGGTTAATGGCTGCTGCCGGGTTGATAATTTCAGGATTTCTTCCCTGGGCTTATTATCCGGATATTGACCAGACGTTTACCGGGTTCTACACTTACCAGAATGTTTACGGTAAACCCGGAAAAGTGCTGATCTTCTTTGCGATCGTTTGCACCGTTTTGATCCTCATTCCAAAGATCTGGGCAAAAAGGGTAAATATTTTTTTCAGCGCACTTGCCCTGGCCTATACTGTCAAGACCTTTGCCATGTACAGTGGCTGTTATCGTGGAATTTGTCCCGAAACACTTTACGGAATCTGGCTGATGCTGATCTTCATGGCGCTGATCCTGATCGCAGCCTTGTTGCCGGGTGAGAAGGTGAAATCTTAAAAGCTTTATGTTGTAGTTGATTTTTTTGGCCATAATGGGCGATAAATGAAAATCTATTCTTAGTTGTATCTCACAAAATAAGTTTATACTTTACAGGTAGCACTATCCGTACTCCAACACCTTAAAACAGTATGGAATGGGCAATACCAACACTTCGAAGGAGCCAACTGCCGACGAGTACATAGCCCTTGCAGAACCCTACCTGCAGGCAATTAAAGATCATTACAAAGTCAATGGTCCGTTCGAAATTTCCGACATCGTTCTTGATGCACCAGTTGATGGCAAACCGCAACAACTCCAGTTTGTAAATCTTGTTCAGGAGGGCGGAGGCGTTCTTGGCGTTGCGCTTGTAGGTTATACTTATATCCTGGAAGAATTAGGTGTACGCTTTTTAAAGCTGGCAGGCACCAGCGCCGGCGCGATCAATACAATGATGATGGCCTGTATCAATCATAAAGAAGATAAAAAGTCGACCATTGTCCTGGATATACTTTCAAAGAAAAATCTTTTTGATTTTGTAGACGGGCACTGGCTTGCACGATCAACCATCAAGCTTTTTATCAGGAATAAAAAATCGCTGCAAAGAATCATGAATGTGATCGCAGGCGGAATTCTTGGAGTGATTGTCCTCTATCTTCTGAATTTTTATTTGCTGGGCAGAAGTGATATATCTGCTTTCACGCAGGGTGTCCTCATTGTTACTTCCATTCTTTTTCTTGTTGTGTTCTCCCTGGTATTCTGGATCAGGCATTTGTTTAAACGTTTTGACAGGAATGGTTTTGGAATCAATCCCGGAAATGATTTTACGCAATGGGTTTCTTCCATCATCCGAAATCCTCAATACGGGCCGGTGATTGAAGACATGAACGATCTTCACGATCACCTGGCAAAAGTGCCCAACTTCTATCATCGTTATGGTACAGATGTAGCCGATCTGAAAAAACTGAAAGATGGAGATGAATTCATCACGCTGATCACTTCGGATATCACTTCTCAAATGAAGGTTGAATTTCCGAAAATGTGGAAGCTGTACTACAGTGATGCAAGATTGGTAAATCCGGCTGAATTCGTTCGTGCATCCATGTCGATCCCTGTATTTTTTGAGGTCTTTAAAATTGAAAATATTCCTGTGAAACAGGTTGCAAAGGAATGGGAGAAACAATTGAATATGCTGGATACTTCCAAGATCCCGAAGCGCGCGATGTTTGTAGATGGCGGGATCATTTCAAATTTCCCGATCAACATTTTCTTCAACCCGAATCTTGAAAAACCGCGTCTCCCAACACTCGGCATTATGCTCGAAGACGATGTCTTTAAGCCAAAAGAAAAATTTACGGGCGTATTGAATTTCTTCGGATCCATTTTTAATACGGTAAGATTTCATTACGATAAGGATTTTCTTGTTAAGCATAACGACTTCGAAAAAACAATAGGAAGGATTGATGTGAAAGAATTCAACTGGCTCAATTTTAATATCAGTCCCGAAGAAAAACTCGGTCTCTTTAAAAAAGGAGTTGAAGCTGCGATGGAATTTCTATTGGGGACAGATGCTGTGCTGAAAATTCCCGGTAATACAATTGATACAACACTTCCGAAAAGAGAAGCTTTCAGCTGGCATGCCTATCGCGATGGAAGACCCGATCTTATCCGCAAGCTCAAAACAACTGCTAAAAAAAAAACTGATGACCTTACAAGCCTGAATGTATGAAACAAGATGACGTTATTTTACTGATCATTCTGTTGGTCTGTGGTATGCTGATCATATACTTTGCAAAGCGTTTACTTAAGGCCGACAATTCTTTCTATTATATCAGTGGAAGGGCTATGCGCGGGTTGGATGTTTTGCTTGCAATTGACAAAGACAAATTTAACTTCAGGGTGCAGAATCTTTCAGAACCAACAAGACCATTGTTTGAGAAATGGGTGAAGATGGATCTCTGGCTGGCTCCGGCTTTCAACGTTTTTGTAACAGTGCTGATTCTTTTCGTAGAGAGGGCGTACAATCATCCCTGGTTCAAAGCATTTTTTCTGGCATTGATGATCGGACAGATCGTTGCACTGGTTTGTCATGCTATAAGTGATTTGATTCTTTTGAAAAGTCTTAAGCGACAGGAAATGGTTACCCGGATGCGCCTGTTCAATACTCTTGTGGTCATTAAAATGATCTTTCCTGTTTTGGGTGTTTTTATATCCTTCGCAACATTGGTGCTGGTATGGTTTAAATTCCTGAATACTTTGAAAATTCCATTAGCAGCGATTGTATTCTTTGCTCCTGCAGCGGTAATATTTTTTGGATTGAAGATTTTTAAGCAGAAGCCGCAGGCAGAAATGCAATAATTGATTTCAAATTCTTTTATATGGTTCTGATTGTCAGTTACCGTATCAGGGTAATTGTTCCTCTTACCACCCTTTCCTTTTCTTTTGCAACCTGGTACCTGCAGAAATAAACATAAGTGCTGCTCTTGTCTTTTGACACAACAGGTTGGCCATCCCAGCCTTCATCAAGCTTTTTGCTTTCGTATACTTTTTGTCCCCAGCGATTGAAGATCACCAAATGATACGATGTAATTTCCTGGTTGGTAAATGGTCGGAAGCGGTCATTTTTTCCATCATTGTTTGGAGTGAATGCATTCGGAAAAACAAGGAATTCTGAACAAACTCCCGGCAGAATTCTGATTGAATCTGCAACTTTGCATCCTGCAGCATTTGAAACCTCCACCCAATATTCTCCGGGTGTATCTGCGATAATGTAAGTGTCCGTAGATCCTGTGTTCCATAAATAACCTGCATACCCAGGCTCTGCGATAATATAGATATTGTCACCGCTGCAAATTGAAGTATCTGCCGGCAATTGAGGTTTTAATAAAGGCGTGTCTGCAATGGTGATGATCACTGTATCCGAACTGGTTGTTCCGCAGTAATCTTCTACGCTTAAAGAGTAGGCACCAGATCCTGTGACTGACAGAATTGAATCACGCGATCCATCCGACCAGTTATAAGATTTATATCCCGGTACAGTTAGGGTATATTCGGATTTGTCGCAAAACAAAGTATCACTTCCCAATGAAACCGGCAAACTTCCGGAACGAAGGTTGATCTGGTGAATCTCAGATACTATGTTGCATCCTGAGCCAATGGATGCCTGCAATTTTAAAGTGCCTGTCTGCAAAAATCTCAGATCGATGCTTTTGTTTCCTGATTTTACTATAGTCGCGATTGTGGTATCAACAGTCCATATAACTTCTTCGTTGCAACCAACTTCTTTATCGATGATATAAGTGTAAGTCTGGTTCGAAATACAAATTTCCTGCTCACCCATAATATTGATATAGGAACATCCTGAACTGCAATAATTCCGGGCAAGCTGCAACGTGATTTCCAGTGGAATGAACTCATTTCTGACAACTAGGTCTATCGTACTTGTTGCATAATTAAAAGGAGTGGAGGTAATCGGAACAGCTAAAGATGTTTCAGTAACAGGAAACTCAGGGCAACCCGGAATGGATCCTTCTTCATCTGTTCTTGCTAAATGGATTCCATTTGCAGAAAGTTTTTGAATATGAGAAAGGAGATAGCCATTGTACGATTGAAGAATAAGCGGGTTTGGAAAGTTTTGATTCACTGCAATCTTCTTAGCCCAGGTGAGTTGATGGTTCTGATCATATTTCAAAAGGTTCACAAACGGATCTCCATTATTCAGCGTTTGAGTCATCATAAAAGTGCCATCACTTAACGGAATAAAATCTGAACCGAACTGGTTGATGAAATTTCCGTAACTATATACTTCACTCACTTTTCCATTTGCGTCGAGTTTGCCATTGAACTGGTTAAATCTTGCAGGTGGATTAGGACTTCTTGATGCTCCGTTAAAATAGATTCCTGATACGGAAGAGTGAATAGTTGTGATCACATCGATACGCCCGCCCATATCATATTGATTCGACCAGACAATGTCGCCATTGTTTTTATTCAACCTCAACAGCACCCCGTTGTTTGTTGCAGCTCTTGCCTGCGCAGCGATGTAGTAAGCATCCTGGAAGGAAGTAAGTGAAATGAATTGTTCATTACCCGGACTATCATACAATCTTGTAAATAATAGACTTCCTTCATTATCCAGTTTTGTAAGAAAGGATTGCTGGAGATTGGAAGCATCATACATCAGTCCGCACAACAAAATATGATCGTCTTCATCAACGATCATATCTGATAGAATTGCCTGCCGGCCACTGTAAGATTTACTGAACAATATATTCCCCGCACGATCGATTGAAAAGACCAGCAGGTCGTAAGTTTTAAAACCTGCTATCAAAAAGTTTCCATTCTGCAGGCGGCGGATTTTCCAGCATTCATCTTCATTTGAAAGATCGAAAGAATGCTGCCATAGGATGTTTCCGGAGCGGTCGGTCTTCATGAACAATGCATCTGTATTGTCTGCGCTTCGTTCCTTTCTGCCGACGAGGTAAATATTTCCATCCTCATCTTCGGTCATATCGTTGATGGATATGCGCTTGTCGGTTTCTTCGGGTGTAATGACTTTGTGAAATGGTTCACCGATGCAGGTATCTATAAGCGACGGGTTTGCGAAACAGCAGGAGACTGTCAGAATCAGAAGAAGTGCAAAAATAGATCTGATCAGCAATTGAACTGGGAAGGTTTATATTAAATTAAATAACATTTTAATGCTGACCTATTATTGTTGATAAAAAAGGCGGGAAATTTTTCCCGCCGTTAATGTTCCTGAATAAAGTTTTGAAATATTATTTGACTGACTCAACAAGAAATCAGCATTGGAGTCTGAGGTTACAATTCTTCCATTGATTTTTTTATGATCCCGACTGCTTCCTGAATCTGATCTTCCGTAATGATCAGCGGAGGTGCGAAACGGATCTTATCGCCATGTGTTGGTTTTGCCAGAAGTCCGTTATCTCTCATCTTTATACAGAGTTCCCATGCGGCATCTTTATTAGGATGATCGATCACAATTGCATTCAGCAATCCTTTACCACGAACCAGTTTGATTAAGGGAGATTGAAGGGATTCCAGTCCGTTGCGTAACAGTTCACCCATTCTCTCAGCATTCTCAGCCATCTTTTCATCTCTTAAAACTTCGAGTGCTGCGATAGCAACCTTACACGCCAGTGGATTACCTCCGTAGGTTGATCCATGTTCGCCTGGTTTGATGGTGAGCATGATCTCATCATCAGCGAGCACTGCCGAAACCGGGATGGTTCCGCCGCTTAATGCTTTACCAAGGATCAATATATCCGGACGAACATTTTCATGATCGCATGCAAGCAGTTTGCCTGTCCTGCACAAACCCGTTTGAATTTCATCTCCGATAAATAACACATTTGCATCGGCACAATATTGTTTTGCTTTGGAGAGATAGCCTTCATCCGGAACTTTTACACCTGCTTCACCCTGGATCGGCTCAACCAGAAATCCTGCAACATTCGGATCCTGTAATGCGATGGATAGTGCTTCCAGGTCATTAAAAGGAACTACCAGGAAACCCGGCATGAACGGACCAAACTTCCCGAAGGAGGATGGATCGGTACTGAATGAGATCACGGTGCTGGTACGACCATGGAAGTTCTCTGAACACACAATGATCTTTGCATTATTTTCCCTGAGGCCTTTTACCGTATAACCCCAGCGGCGGCAGAGTTTGATCGCAGTCTCCACTGCTTCAACTCCTGTATTCATCGGTAATACACGATCGTATCCGAAATAGGAAGTAATGAATTCCGCATACTCACCCAGCAGGTTGCTGTGAAATGCGCGGGAAGTGAGGGTAAGTTTTTGAGACTGTTCGATCATCGCGTCGATGATCTTCGGGTGACAGTGACCCTGGTTCACGGCAGAGTATCCGCTGAGAAAATCGAAATATTGTTTGCCATCCACGTCCCAAACGAAAACGCCTTTTCCTTTTTCAAGGACAACCGGAAGCGGATGATAATTGTGTGCGCTGTATTTTTCTTCAAGCTCAATAAAATGAGCTGAATTTCCCTGCATTGTAAGCATGGTATAAAATTTAAAATGAGCAATGAAAAATGTAAAATTCGGGAAGGTCTTATTAAAAATTACCCACGGGGATGATCGAGGAAATCAAGGTTTCCGTCGAGGAAATGAACTGTTGTATAATTGGTGTTGAATTTCACAAGCTGCAAAATAGCGAAATTTTCGCAACCGGGAAAGCATGTCTCAGAACCTTCGGTATTCTCCGGGCTTTTCGCGTCAGAGGATGATATGATTAAATTGTTGTAATTCTTTTGAAACAACATCGGGCCGCTGTTCGAAGATTCCATACAAACTCGAGCCGCTTCCGCTCATGGAAGCATACAATGCGCCCATCTCGTAGAGACCTGCTTTCAGCTTTTCAATAATAGGATGTTGTGAAAATACCGGAACTTCAAAATCATTTACCAGCAGATCCTTCCATTCCGATACCGGTGTGTAGACAATTGAATCCAGTGGAGTTTTGGAAGTAGCGGGTTTGATGCCTAAGAAAGCAGCAGCCGTGCTCACATGGATTCCGGGATGGATCAATACAAAAAAATATTTTGAGAGATCCAGATCAATGGGTTGCATCAGTTCACCACGACCTTTAGCGATGCAGGGCTTGTTGAGTACGAAAAAGGGGCAATCACTGCCAAGTTTTAAGGCAAGTTCTATCAGTTCAGTTTCGGTCAGTCGAAGGTGGTACTTATCATTCAAAAGCTTAAGGGCAAATGTTCCGTCGGAAGATCCGCCACCGAGACCAGCGCCCATAGGGATCACTTTGTGCAGGTGCATGAGGGTGGCCGGAAGATCGGGTTTGATTTCCTTTAATACCTGGTAAGCTTTTACACAAAGATTGGAGGATGAATCGCCGGAGATGGTGAGGCCGGATTGAGTGAAAGTCAGTCCTGAACCCTTAGAATCCTGTATCACTTCCAGCACATCCCGGTAGGGAAGCGGGTAGAATACGGTTTCAAGATCGTGGTAACCATCCGGTCGTTTGCGGGTGATATTCAGTCCCAGGTTGATCTTGCAATTAGGAAATACTATCAAGTGGCCGTAAAGTTATTTACCGGTTTTTTTCCGGCTGTTGATCTCATCGCGGATAGCGATTGCGCGGATGTAGTCTTCATGATCCAGCACATCGTTCAGCAGGGTGTTGAGTTCCTCGAGGCTCATAGCTTTGAGGTCGTCTGAACCGGAAGAGGTTTCAGCAACGGCTTCCTTGGCGATCTTCTTTTTACCGGAAGAATCTTCCATCATGATGCCTGCAGATTCCAGGATATTATCGTAGGTATAGATCGGGCAGCCGAAGCGCACGGCCAGAGCCAGGGCATCGGAAGTGCGTGAATCAATTTCAACGGTATCGTGTTCGCTGGAGCAGACCAGTTTCGAATAGAAGATTCCTTCCTGGAGGTCGCATATAATGATTTCCTGAAGGTCGATGATGAACGCGTTCATGAAGTTTTTCATGAGGTCGTGGGTCAGTGGCCTGCTGGGGTTCATTTTTTCCAGGGCAACGGCGATTGCCTGCGCTTCGAAGCCGCCGATAACAATCGGCAGGCGACGGAGGCCATTAACTTCTCCTAATACGACAGCGTAGGAATGGGTTTGAGTAATGCTATGAGATAAAGCCACAATTTCCAACTCTATTTTCTTCATATACGCTTGTTCCTGGTTGCTGAAAGATTAGGTACAAACTTAGGATATTTTGTTTAATAAGGAAGTTGTGGCAGTGGATAAATCAGGGGTATAGGGCAGAGGGCCGGAGTTTGGGATGGATCAGGATATCTATTGTTTACGGATTGAATGGTAATCTTTTATTTTAATGGCATTTAGAAAGAGGGGTTTTGGGAACCTACCTCAAAAGAAAAACCCGCTTCCGCGGGCTTCATCAAAACTTTAATTATTCATATTTTTTGAATCAAATTCCACCATCCATTCTATACCGTATTTGTCTCTGAATGATCCGAAATAAGTACCCCATGGACTATCGCCGATCGGGTATTCCATTTCACCACCGGCAGACAGTCCATGGAAAATTTTGTCGGCTTCCTCTTTACTTTCCGCAGAAACAACAATTTTACTTCTGTTTTCATTTTCGTTGGTTCTTCCCAACATCTCCGGAACATCATTGGCCATCAGTACACTGCCTTTTCCAATTGACAGCGCTATATGCATAATTTTATTTTCTTCTTTTTCAGCGATTGGGAATTCTGGACCCGCCATGTCTTTGAACCGGATAACTTTTGAGAATTCTCCACCAAAAACTGATTTATAAAAGGTAAATGCTTCTTCTGCGTTTCCGTTGAAATTAATGTGAGGATTAATTGTTGCCATGTTAATCAGGTTTAAATTTTATGGATCAAACTTAACCCTAAACTATAAAAATAAGGAGGGATAATTGCGTCAAAATAGAGGTTGATTGCGCCAGGGAATAATCCTGTTAAAATTAAATTTTGCAAATACCTTTCTAAATCAAATTTATTTCTTTCTTAATATGAATCTCTTTTAAAAATGATTCATCATGTGATACAACGATCAGAGTTCCTTCATATTCAGTAAGGGCAGCTGAAAGAATACGGATATTTTGAAGATCCAGGTTGTTGGTTGGTTCATCCAGGATGATCAGGTCAGGCGACTGGTTTCCTATTGAAAGGCAACAGATCATAAGGCGCATTCTTTCTCCGCCACTCAACGCTCTGCAAGGTTTGTCCCAATCGTCTTTACCAAATAAAAATCTGCTCAAGCGGGTTTTGATCTCATGCTCCTGCATTCCGGAATTATTGAATTGTTGAGCCTGCCCGTAAACATTATAGTGATCATTGAGAAGCGAATAGTCCTGGTCGATGTACACTGATTTGCTGCCTGCTCTGTAAATAATTCCTGCTTGAGGTTCCAGTTCGCCAAGGATTATTTTAATAAGCGTTGTTTTCCCGGAGCCATTGTCTCCCTTAAATGCTATGCGCTCCCCGGTGATAATTTCGATTGATAAGTCTTGCTTCCAGACAGGTATTTCATTGTAGCGGAAGTTTATGTCTGTTGCTTTAAAAAGAATTTTGCCTTTGTGCAAGATGGAGTGGTCAAAATCGAACTTCATTTTATCCGCGTCTGCAATATTAGACCAGAGCTCTTGCAGATTCTGTGAGATGCCTTCAATCTTTTCAATGTGTACTGTTTTTAATTTTGCTGTACTGTTCTCAGCTTTGTTACGCAAAGTGTTCATCATGATCTTTGCCACACCTGCTTTTTCCTGTTTGTTTTTCCCCCGACTGTTTAATTTCTGCTGTCTTTCCAGGGATTCCCGTTCTTTTTCTTTTGCTTTCCGTAACGCTTTTTCCTTGCTTAATATGTCTTCATTCAGCGCATTGACCTCAGCCTGTTTTTGTTCGGCATAAAAATCAAAATTACCGCCATATGATTTAATGCCGTTTCCGGATAATTCGCAAACGGGGTTAAGCAGGTTAAGAAGTTTGCGATCGTGACTAACTACGATCATCGTACTGTTAGATTCCCTGATCAATTCATACAGCAATTCCCTGCCGCGCAGATCAAGGTGATTGCTTGGCTCGTCGAGCAGGATCAATTGTGGTTGGTGAACCTGAATTCCCGCAAGAAAAACTTTGGTTTTTTGTCCGCCGCTGAGGGTGTCCATTTTCTGGTTCAGATCCAGTTCCTGGAGGTGCCAATAGTTCAATGCTTCCTGGCAGCGATTTTCGATGCTCCAGTCATCATTTAGCAGGTGAAAATTTTCTTCACTGGTATTGCCTTTAAGAATTGCCTCTAAAGCAGTAAGTTTCTGATCGATGCGCAATGCTTCGGCAATCGTCAGGTGATTATATTGTCCAAATACCTGCAGGATATGGTAAGGTTCAGCCTTAAGCATTAATTGTCCGGCAGTCTGTTGTATCTCTTTTGCAATGATCTTAAGGAACGTCGATTTACCTGATCCGTTGTTTCCAATCAGGGCGATTTTTTCCTGGTTGTTAACAACAAGGTTGAGGTTGCTGAATAGTAATGTCTTGTCTGGAAAAGAATAAGAAAGGTTCTGTAGTAACACCATAAATTTCTTTCTGTTGGAGTGAATAATGCAACAGATCGCAAAGCAACTGTTGAATATACAAGGGAAAGAAATTAGAGCTTCATGGTGCAAAAAATTTAAGAATTTGAGTGCAAATATACATTCTACAGAAATAGGATTGAAATTATCCTCCTGAATGAATTTCGTCTATTGCAACTCTCATTATAAAAATTGCCCTGGTTAATTCTGTTTTTGACATGAATGCAAATCCTATCCTGATAACATTCGAAGAGTTTGGAAAAATATAAAGAATAAAGCTTCTTCCATGACAATATCAGAAAATTTGTCAATGGAAATGTTTTCCTGTGGAGGTTGCACTTGGATGGCAGGAAAATGATATTACAAGTGAATACAAAAGCAGGAAGCGGGATGGTGATTTCATAGCCTGTACTATTCATCGAGGAATTATAACGGTCCCTCAGCAGGGGCAGCACTTGTATTTGGCAAGTTTTAAAAGGATAAAGCCGGCAATGCATTCTTTTTTTGCAATGCCGGCTTTTCTATGTAATGCCATGAAATAACACCAAAACCAAGGGCAAGGGCACTTGACAGTATTATATGTGCAAATACCGGAATTCCCAGGCCGAAAATGAGAATTAAGGTTTGCTGAATTGGAAAGGCGTACACATAAAACCCATAGGAATAATCAGCTTTGTGAATACCAAACAATGGCTTCGATAATCCTGCTTTCAAAATAAAATATGGAAAAGAAAGCGTCATTAACAATTGGCTAAAAACTGACTGAAAGACAAAAGGGGTCAACAGGATTGCAAGGGGTATTAGCCAATTGATTTTAAGGAGTTGCGGAAAGCACGCAAAGAGAACTCCTACAATAAAATAACTGCCGAAAGTTAAATAAACATCTGTATTAATAAATGAAATTGAAATATTATTGAATAACAGATAGTATCCAACAATTTGCATTGCTGCAAAGCCGGAAAGCACCAGCCAACGGTTTTTTAAAATGCCTGCCATTTGTGCAAACATCAACCCAATGTAAAATTTCACTTCCAGTAAAATAGACCAAATTGAAGAGTTGACACTTGTATCGGGAAGGGTAGTGAATACACCAGGTAAATGATACTGGTTAGCTACAAGGGAATTATTGATGAGAAAATAGCTCCAGGTATATGTATTGAGAGGTACTGAATTAAAGATAGTTTGGTAATAAATAACCCAAGGACAATACATGCAAGATTCACCACTGCAAGTCCGGGTATAATTCTTAGAAATCTTTTCCAAAGATAATTTAGGTAAGTGGGAGAGTTGATCAAACTTTTATAAATCAGAAAACCGCTTATAGTAAAAAAAGCATATAGCCCCAGGTTGCCGAGGATGAGCCGGGTTTCCTGCAGATGTATGAGAGGTTGTTGCAAACCTTTATCTAGAACACCATATGAATGTGTAAATAGTACCAGGAATGCACCTATTAAACGAATCAGATTGAAATTGTTAAAGTGCGTTACTTCCGGCATAGAAATTAGCTGTCTTTTGCTGGGTGCAAAGAAAGATAATTACTCCTTTAAATAATCATTTAATATTTTCCTGAGTTCCGGGTCCTGGGGTCCTGGCAGATCCATATTAGTCATATTTCCATCAGGATCAATTAAAATGTACCTGGGAATTTCGTCTAATCCTAGCTTTTGGATGATTGATGCATTATGAGGATGAACAAAAAGAAAATTATTGGTTGTGTCGCTGTTGAGTTTAATTAATTTACTCCTCCACTCAGGAGTATTTGAATCAACTGACATACTGAGGAAAACTATTTTATCTTCATTGTATTGTTTCTTTAATTCATATAAAAACGGCAAATCATTCAGGCAGGGAACGCACCAACTTGCCCAGAAATCAATTAATATGTATTTGCCTTTATACTTTTTTATTTCAGTTGCCCAGTGAGTAGTTGTTTTTCCATCCGCTAAAATTAAACTATCTGGTAGAACAGGTCTTAAAGTTTCCGTGGTGTCATAAACACGTTTAGTTCGTGCAAGAATTTTCCGGTAGTCTTTATTAATAGAAAATTGATGATATTTCCTTTCATATATCATTGGCGGATCGTATCCCATCGTGTAAGCATGGTACATCAAACGACTCAGCAATAGGTCTCTTGCCGGACCTGCAAAAGTTGAACTTAGCGTATCGAAACATTCCGTAAATCTTCCTTGTCTGATCATACTACTAATACCCATAGAAGGATACAGTGATGTATTCAGATAGTTGATATGTGATTCCATGTTGGAATTCATCCGTGTGTTTAGCGAGAGATTATTAGCATGGGGAAGATGTTCTCTTACTTTCTCATAGTAAACCTTACGCGAAAATAAAGTATCGCGAAACTGCCAGTAAAGACCGAGTATAGTATTGATATAACGATGATGAATAAATTCTTTAGTTGACTTTTTAAATTTCCGGCTGACTGCATAAGCTGTACTAAGTGAATCAAACAAAACCTGTGATGCCCGCTCCGCTGGAATGACCTGGGATTTTAAATCAAATTCCAGGTTCTGGATCATTTGGTAATTATATTCAAGTAATCGTGGTGCTGTGGGAATTTTTTCCAGTTCTATAAAATGTTTGAGCATCTGAAGTTCCCTGTTACGGACTTTTTTTCTTTTTAAGGAACTCAAATTGGGAGAATAACTTTGAGTGGAATCTGTCGTTACTCTTATTTTGTCCCGGGGATTTACCAGGAAAGGTTTTTGATTCATTGTGAAGATTGTGGGACCCGTAATGTAAGCCTTAACCATTTTGCCTCTTTCCAGATATACAATATCCGTGCATGGTCTGTAAAGCCAGTGAGGCGCATGGTAAGAAAGATGAGGTCTCGGATCTAATGAGTCTGTAAACACAACATCGTCAGCAGTAAAATATACCGGTTTTGCTGGTCCCTCCATTAAACGGATGCTACAGGAGGAGACAAGTAAAATTATTGTAGTAAGAAGGATGTAAAATGAACTTGTTCCTGATCTCATTTGCTTATGATATATTGAAAATTCATCATGCATTTTCAGCAGCATACTCCATACTTCATCATACTGAAACTGAAAAGCTATGGTAATTAAATTACCTATTTTATCTATTGCAGAGAATTAATGTTCCTTTTTTTTATAATGTAAATAATAGCCCCAGTTACCAGTAAAGGAATACTTAATACATAGCCCCAGAATATCCATTTGTTGTCTGCCTGTTCAATCTGTCTGGGATCCAGAAGAACTTTGTTGTTATGTTTTAACCCAATAATTGGAATTTCATTAAGTGGATTTGTCAATTTACTTTTATAATGCTCCAAAAAATACACCACTACAGTATCTCCAAGTTTCATTGAGTTTTGAGGGTCCGGAAATATTTCAAGATATTTTTTTTGTCCGGAGTTCATTATCCAGAATTGGGCGAAATGTTCCTTGACATTAAATTGAATTCTGCTGGTAATTTTGCCTCCACCTTCAGATGTAGGTATTTCCGAAATCGTTCCTGTTTCCTGAACTAAAGGTTCTCCACGATAGGAATCAACAAATTGTTTACGGGCAGTTATAAATAACCCGAATAGTCCGAAAATCAAAAATAATTTTGAGGTAGATAGATTGGAAGTGTTTTCCTCTTGGAGCAACATTTTATTACCATCTGTTTTTATCTAAGTAAGTAAAATATCTTAATAATCCTTTCATGTTTATAAAGAACTAATAGGCCAGCTTTAAAATCCTTATTTTTAGACTTAATAATTATTACGAATGAAACTTCTCCTTGTCGCACTTGCCGTATTTGTTTTGTCCTGCAATTCCAAGCCGCAACCCGAAGCTGTTACTAATGATGAAAAGGAGCAGGGGTGGGTGTCTTTGTTTGATGGCAAAACCCTGAACGGATGGCATTTGTACAACAAAGGACAGGGAGCATCTTCCTGGAAAGTGGTTAATAATGAATTGTATTGTGACCCGGTTGATAAGTCTGAAAACAGTGATCTTGTAACGGATAAGGAATTTGAGAATTATGAATTGAAATTAGAATGGAAGATCTCTGAGAAAGGGAACAGCGGGATTTTTATAAACGTCCAGGAGCGACCTGAGCTGCCTACTGCATGGACTTCCGGACCGGAGTACCAGATCCTGGAAGAAACACATCATGATTTTCCGAATGAAAAGAAACGTACCGGTTGTCTTTTTAATTTCTATCCTCAATTAAATAAAGCGAAGCTTCATCCTTTAAATGAATGGAACCAGTCGCGCATAATTCAGAAAAACGGGAAAGTGGAATTTTATCTGAATGGTATCCTGACCTCAAAAGAAGATTTTACCTCGCAGGCCTGGAAAGACACGGTTGCAAAATCAGGCTTCAAAACATATCCTGAATTCGGTAAATATACGAAGGGCCATATTGCATTGCAGGATTGGGCGAAGGGTGTTTATTTCAGGAATATCAGGATAAAGGAATTGTAGAATGATTTAATTGTATTGTTTTTAATTATTTAATTTTATTAAATCTCAAGTGCATTATTCTGCCTGAATTAATTTCAAAGCCGGTAATGTTGTTTTTACTATCACGTATCATCATTAAATGATTTATCCACCAGTTATCGTTTGTTAAATGATTCTTACCAATCAAGGTGAGTTTAGCATCATTGTATTTTGAATTGGTCAGGAATAACTGATGTTCCCGCAAAACAATACTGTATCTGCTATCCAGTTCCGGACAGGAATATATTCCGACATACTTTTTCAGCAGGTCATCAGTTTGTGAGGTGTCCGGTATGTATTTAGTAAGATGGTATGATTTATCGGGTGTAAATATATCAACTGTTGTATCCATTCCTTTTGTACCAAAAATAAATTTTATTTCAGGTGCCTGCGGAATGGAAAATGTGTCTTTTATATCTTTTATCAGAAAATTGCTTTCATTAAAAACTTGATAGTGCAACTGGCGGTTCCTGATACTAAAACTAAATGGCAAGCCGTCATCTCCAATATAATTGCCTGTAAATTTCCGAATAGATAAAGTGTCTTTTAGTATTGCTGAAGCGCTGTCTCGCTGTTCTGTTTTTACTTGGTTTTTATTAAACGCTGTATCCTTTATAAAAAGTTCAGCCAATTCATATGTTTTTTCAGCCGGATCGAAATCACCAGTATTAGCAAACACAATAAAACCCATTTTAATATCAGGAAATACCGTTACGTAGGTTCTATAACCTGCATCTCCACCGCTGTGTGAATATTGACGCCAGCCTTTCCAGGTATTGTTTACAATGCCCAAAGCATAAGACAATTCTTTGCCGTTGTTCAGTTTACTTTTTTGGGTCAGTATCTTGATGTCTTTTTGGTCTCCCACTTTGTGGTTATAAAAATTGATCACCCATTTGCTCATATCACTTATGTTGGAAAGGAGACTGGTTGCGCCGGAAACAGAATAGCTTAATACTGCATTAGTAAAATGACTGCTATCCTTTCGGTCGTAACTGTAGGAACGATTCTTCTCAATCTCAGTATAGTCATCATGAAAATGTGTATTGATCATGCCCAGCGGTTTGAAGATGGCTGAGTCCGTGAATTGTCGCAAGGTTTGCCCGCTCACTGCCTTTACAATTTCTGCAAGCATTGTAAAACCGCTGTTGGAATAATTGTATTCTTCACCAGGTTTAAAATTCAGTGCCTGTTGCTTACTCAGAATTTTTATGATATGATCCTGCGTTATTACATCATCCAGCCTGGTACCTGAAATAGCAAGCAGCTGCCACTGGTCTCTTATACCACTTGTGTGATTCAACAGATTTCGCACCGTTATCTTTTCTTTCAGGTCGGGAAACCATGGAAGCCATTTATGAATATCATCATCCAACTTAAGTTTCCCCTGTTTTGCAAGTAAAACAATTGAGTATGCTGTAAATTGTTTGGAAACTGAAGCCATATGATAAAGAGTCTGCGGTTCATTCGGAATAGCATATTCAAGATTGGCCAGTCCATAACCTTTTGAGAAAATGATCGAATCATTTCTGATAATGCCCACTGTGCAACCGGGACTATTTTCCCTGTTCCATTTCAGGAACAGACTGTCAATTTTTTTTAGGGTAGCCTCAGGCAATGCTTGCCTGTCGCTGTTATTGGATTGCGCAAAAACCAAAGAAAAGCTAAGGACGGCCAGCAATGAAAACCCTATTTTTCGCATTTGGAGATAGTTTGAATGCCTGAAATCTACTATATTTTTTATAATTGGTTGGTTTAAAAAGTATGGATGAAATGCATAAGTATCCTGTCATATTTAATCCATCTCACAACCTATTGGCGCACCCGGCGGCATTGCATTTGGAAAAAATGGCTTTCCATCGATTCGGTTTTTTATTCTTTCAAGTGTTAATAAGAAGTATCCTTTTGCAGTTGGGTCAGTAGAAGATAATTTAGCGGTTGCATGATTTTTAATATCGTTGATAGCTTTTGTTATCGCTGCATTTGTTGCAAAAGATATATCCTCACTTAAAGAAACGCGCAATAAATAGGTAAGTAATAATTGCTCGTTTTGTTGAAGTATTAATCCTTCCAAACCATCCAGTCGTGGGGCTTTCCAGGTTCGGTTCATTAAAACGTTAATCATCTCTTCTATACCCAATCCATTATTTTCTGCCTGGTATTGTACCATCCTGTTAAGCCTGGCAGGATTAAATAAAAATGACAGTGGAAAATCCGCAGCAGTTTCAGCAGCTGCCAGTGGATCAAAGACCTGCCCGGTTCTTCTTTTAAAAAATTCCTTTGAATAATTATAACCAGGAGGAAGGGGAGGAATCAGTTGAGTGATCTTAGCAGGCAAAGCAAGAAATTTTGGATCCATGCAATCAGCAACAGCATTTAATGCTTTAAGTTGTTGTTGTTTTGAAAGTGATTTTGTTATCAGCTGTCCATCTCCTTTTAATGCATAGGAATAATTTAACCCACCCACTTCTTTTACAACAGCTTCTAACTGGTAGCGATGAAAAAGATATACAGGTACCAGCACATCTTCCAACATTGCTACAGGAGTTCCTTTGGGAATATTGTTTTCTCCAAACTGTGACAATGCTTTCTCCCGAACTTTTACCACCTCTTTTAATCCGCTTACAGCATCTTTACCAACATCCCACAAATGGGCGGTTGGGTGAAGACCTCCGGGGTCTCTTGCATCTCTGTCGGATATAAAGGTTAATCCATTTTTCCCCGCATCGGTAATGATTTTGTTTAAAACAACAGCTTCATCGGTTCCTACAGAAAAATCAGCATAACCATAAGTGATTGCAATTTTATCCCAATCACCGATTTGATTTGTATAAGCGTTACTCAGGTCGATTTCACCTTTACTGTTTATTGTTACAACAGGGGAAGGATAATCCATCACGCTCGCACTGCCCTGTGTGCTTGAAATATAGTTATGCATCAATCCAAGTGTATGTCCTATTTCATGCGCGGATAATTGTTTTAACCGCTGCAATGCCATCGTTAGCATTTTATTGTCAGCCGGAATACCGTTTTCAAAAGGTGCCAGTAAACCCTGGGCAATCAGATAATCCTGTCTGACCCGCAAAGAGCCTAAGGTTACATTGCCTTTAATTATTTCTCCTGTACGGGGATCAACAACCACCGCACCATATGACCAGCCTCTTGTTGAGCGATGGGCCCAATTGATCATATTGTATCGAATGTCCATCGGATCAGCATCATCCGGTAGTATTTTTACCTGGAAGGCGTTTTTATATCCTGCTGCTTCGAATGCCTGGTTCCACCATTGAGCACCTTCAAGCAATGCACTGCGAATAGGTTCAGGTGTCCCATTGTCTAAATAATAAACAATCGGTTTTACCGGCTCGCTCATTGGGGCTGAAGGATCTTTTTTGCGCAAACGGTGGCGCATAGTAAGGAACTTATTGATGGGTTCAGTAACGGGAGTACTAAAATCAAAATACGAAACGGGAATAAAACCGGAACGGGCATCGAATGATCTTGGCTTGTAATTATTATCCGGTAACTGAACAAAGGAATGATGCATTCGTAGTGTTACAGCATCCGCTGAAGGCGTAACTGATGAAACATAATTTCCTGGTACAGCATCTTTGGTAACAAAAGTGATAGTAGTTTCGAATTCAGAATTTAGTGGAAAGTTTTTTGTTCGGGCAAGGTACATGGCCGACCTTGACAGATCAATACTATAATTACCCTGTTTATTTCTCTGTAAGGTGTTGGAAACCTGAATAGCATCTCTCATAAGAAACGCAGTTGCATCCACTAAAACACTCCCTTTACTTTCGGCTTCTGCCGTAAAACCCCATAATACGGACTGTGCAAAGGACTGCTCTACAGCCCTTTTTTCTGCTATATCATTCGTTATTGCACGAAAATTATAGTTTGGCTGAACCATTAAAATTTTATTGCCAACACGGGTAAACTTAATGATGGAAGTATTACCCAAACGCCCACGATCTAAACCAAGATCATTAGATCCCAGGCCGGCGGGTAACGAAGTCTGATATAATAATTCTGAGTCAAGTTTATTTATTTCCAGCCATACTTTACCTGCGCTTTCATCCCAGTAAAAATTCATAAAACCCGGATACGATTTTAGATTTTTTGTTTTATCCTCGATAGAAGGCAGGGTTTGTGACTTTAAAAAAAGGGGAAGGCAGAATAGGAACAGAAGGAAAGTCTTCATCATGATATATTTAGGGGTTGTAAACAGAAATTTTCAACAAAGTTTTTGGACTTTGTAGATATCGGTTTTTCATATCGGAATTTTGGAGGTCAATTTGTTTCAGGACGGACGTATCATTTTTGTGCGCTTCCTTTTTTGAGTGTTAATGAAATTTGACCAGCATGGTATGCAGTATGGTAAAGCACATGCGAAAATAGCCTGGCTTTTGTGACCCGGCCGAAAAACGGAGTTTCAATCTCATTCTGCCAGTCTGAGTCACTGCTATCATCTATGATAGATTTCAATAACGTATATCCCTTCTCTACCAGTTCATGGCTTTCTTCCAACTGATCTCCCTGACCAATGTCGGTGGCGCCCATAGTTGTATTAGGTATTGCGGGTGGAAAGCCAAAAAAATAGCCAAACAGGATCATTGTCTCTCCAATATGACGGTAGATGAATCCAGCGGATGCCGCCTGGTTTGTGAGTTTGTATTGGATGTTTTCAGAAGTAAGTTCATTGAAGGCAAACTGGCAGCTTAATCGATTTTGAATCAGCAGGTCATTGAACAGAGTGCGAATCATTAATTAAGATTTAGAAGGGTTGGTTGGTCTTTAATGGGTACAGGGGTTTACAGCTTTAAGAGTAAGGGTATTTGAAAACGCTAGTTTAATTTACTTCATGCTATTGATTAAAGATAATTTTTTAAAAACATTTTCTTCAGCCATTATTTTTTAAAGCTGATGTTGAGCTTCGATAATATCTTTTGCTGTTTTGTTTCCCAGCTGTTCAGCTAATCCGATAAGCAATCCTTCTACTCCACGAATGTAGCAGAGTCGATAAACGTCACCGAACTGAACAACTTCTTTTACGACTTCCGCGCCGTATTTCTTAAGTCTGATCATAAGTTCATCGAGGTTGTCAACCCTGAACATTACTCTTAAATAACCAAGGGAATTCACCGGAGTCGTTCTGTTGTCCGCAATTGTTTTAGGGTGTAAAAACTGTGAAAGTTCGAGTCGGGAGTGACCATCTGGAGTGACCATCATGGCTACTTCAACTGATTGGTCGCCAAGACCTGTCACTCTTCCTGCCCATTCACCTTCAACCATCATTCTTCCTTCAAGCTTCAACCCGATTTCTGTGAAGAAATCGATAGCATTATCAAGTGACTCTACAACAATGCCTACATTGTGCATTTCCATTAGGTTACTTTTTCCCATATTCTTTTGCTGATTTATCATGATGGTTAAGATTCAATACTATACGCACAGGCAATCTGCATAAAGATAACCGTCAATACCTGTTCCATTTAACTTGCATCTTTCTATTTTCATGAATAATTTGAAACCCTGATAGGCAACTATCTGTAAGTTGTAAAATAATTTGTGTCATCTTAGTTCCATCGCTACTTACATAATGTATTTGAAAGGAGGTGGAATCGATTGAGTAGGTACCTTTGGTTAATTCTTCAAGTAAGGCTTTGTATTTTAAGGTGGTGTTATTATTGCTATTTTAATCTTTCTAAATTACCTTTTCTTTTGACTAAATTTTTATAGTCCCATTGAATATCTCTTGATTTTTGCAACCAACGTTTAAGTTCATTTAAATTGATTTGTTCTGATTTAGTAAAGAGAATAGAAGCATCTTTGAACTTTTTACCTCTTAAATTCAATTGTTCTTCTTCAAAGTCTGCACCACTCCAGAACATTAAGCGCAAACCAGCCGCTTGTTTGCTGTATCCAACAATGGGGTTCCCATCCAAAAACCAAACGGGGTGAGCATGCCAAATTTTACTTTCCGCATCAAATAACTCCCTGTCGATTGTTTGAGCTAACAAATTGCAAATTGCACTGTCGTCTGAGTTCTGTTTGTTGTTATATTCTTTAATTTCTTCGTTCATGATTACAAAGTAGTATGATTTTCTAATAAATCATACAGCGCAACCTTAGGGGTAGGGTGGATTATATCAGAGGTGAATATTGTCTTGATTTTCTTAATTGCTATACAGCTCGGCAATGCGGTTAGCCAGAAGTCCTACATTATATTTATCATGGTATGTGTTTGATAATAATATGACAGTAACATCAGAATCTATAAAATGGGTTATGCAGCTGGAATAGCCTGGAATTCCTCCAGTGTGGCCAACTCTGCGCCATCCATTAAATGGTGATAACCCAAAACCTATACCGTAAGGCGCTGTTGACCCGTCAGATAGTACAGGATTATTCCACATGATATTTAAGGTAGCTGGCTTCAATAAATTACCTGATTTTATTCCAGCCATCCATTTTTCTAAGTCTTCAATTGTTGAAACCAGGCCGCCATCGGCAAATTCAATGATAGGGTTCATTTGCTGGCTATTTGTAAGAATACCTTTGTCCAGATTATACCCATCCGCTCTATTCAAAATAATTTTTTCATAATTAATCATACTTGTATTGTCCATGTGCAATCGAAGAAAGATTTTCTCCCTCAAAAACTGTTCATATGTCTTGCCCGTTAGCTTCTCAATTAACATCCCAATTAAAAAATAATTTCTACCGCTATATTCAAATTTTGAACCCGGTTCGAACCGCAATTTAAGACAGGCTGTTTCTTCAATGACATTTCGTTGTGTGTAGTTCTCGATTTTATAATTAAACTTACAGTAGGCGTCGGGATTTTCAAGATTTGTTGTTATGCCTGATGTATGATTCAAAAGTTGCCTGATAGTAACAGGTTTCCAATGAGGTGGGAGGTCTGGTAAATAAGTACCTATGTTATCATCCAGTTTGAATTTTCCCTCTTCCCATAACATCATTGTTGCAACTGCTGTAAATGTTTTTGTAACAGAGCCAATATGATAGCTTGACTGGATTGTTGCCGGAGACTTTAGTTCAATATTACTGTATCCGTACGCTTTTTTAAATATGATCTTACCTTTCTTCAACACAGATATGGAAAGACCCGGAATACTCAGGGAGTTCATACTGCTATTTAGTAGACTATCTACTGCATGAATTTTAAGAGAGTCTGGTGGTTGACAAAAGGATATTAAGCAAGAAAAAAGACAGGTTACAATTGAAACAATCTTTTTATATGGGTTGCTGTTCATACTTTTATTAATTGAGGATTGTAATAATCGGGGCTCAATGGTATCAAAAATTCAAAAACAAATCCCAAAAGAACTACTTACGTAAATGTAATTTCAGCTTACGATTATTTCAACATTTCATTCAATTCATTTTCTAAATCTTTCTTTTCTTTTTCCGAATAAAATTCTGATTTCGCCAATGACTTTTTGAATTCTTCGATGGTGTTGGAATAATTTTGCTTTAATTGGATTTGGGTCTTTAAAACGTATAAATATGCTTCGGAAAAATTTGGATAAGTGTCAACTAATATTTCCCAGGCCATAATTGCTTTTTCATATTGTTTGTCATTATAGAAATACCAGCCTTTTCCATTTAAAATGCCTAATGAAAAATTGATTTTATCTCCATAGTTGGATGATATTTCTTTTTCTAATGTTGGTTTTATTGTTAGATCATTTTGCTTGTTGGAAATATACTTTGACTGAATAGCAGACCAATCTTCAAATATTTCATATAAAGCCGTGTTGATTATTAATCCAGGTGTTGCATTATGATCTGCTTCTTTAAAACGATAACCTTTAAAATCTAAAAAGGAGTTGTTGATATTCTTAGTTACAGAATCGAGCTTGATGAAGTCTTCCGGGTAATCGTTTCCAATTCCAAACCGATAATATTTTTTATTTCGGAATGAGCGTTTGTTCAATTGGCTTATGGAATCTGTTAAGTCAATATTTTTCTGACTAACAAAAGGGCTCATCGAAATGATTGCGTTCAAATCATTAATTCGTGTATTTAAAAGTGAAGTTGTAAAATAACCATATCTTGAATGGCCAATGAATAACCTGAAAGAAGATGCACTGTAATCTCTTTCTGCAATCGGAATAAGTTCTTCAAAAATGAATTTTTCATTCTCCAGAGCAACGCCTTTTGGATCTGAAATTCTATACTGGGTTTCAATATATCTATGACGTTGTTCGGAAGTAACACTTATGATTATCGATGAAGGAATTTGTTCATTACTTGTTAAATAGTCTATAGAATTCAAGATGTAATTATTACTTCGCTGATTTTGTTTATCAAAAATGATAATTAAAGGAAATTTGTTATTTAATGTTTTTTGCCATTCTATGGGAACTACAATAGAAATCTTTTTCTTATATCCAAGATTTGTTGAGTTGATTATAGTGTCATGTAATTTTTTATATCTTTCGTATTTCTGAGCGAATGACGAAGCTGTTAATAAGGTAAAAATAAAGAGAAGTGTCCAAGGCCTTTTTATCATCGTAATTAATTAAATGTCAGCAAACGTTGAATTGTCAATGTTAAATGCAATTTTTATTGTGGTATATTTTCTTCCAAAATTTCGTTTCCTGCTAAATAGTAATAAGTACAAGTCATTTTGTCCATGGAAACTACCCATTTTTCAATGCCCGATTTTGCGCAATCCTTGCAGAAAGTTCTAAAGTCTGTTTTACCTTGTTGGTGCGTCTTTAGATCTTCCTTAAACTGTCCGATGTTTGGCGTTTCTGCAATTGCCAATGACTCAATTTTATCAAGTGACGAAGTTTTAAATCCATTCGAGCCGAAATAGTTAGTATGGCTGTCAGTTACAAAAGTTTCATAAAAGGTAACACCCAGTTTTTTGATTTCCTGAATGTATGCAGGAAAATCAGCACCTGATTTTACTTTGCTGTGAGCTGCTTTGATTTGTTCTAAAGTGAACATTTTGATTTTTTTTAATTCTAAAACGAAAGCAAAATGTGAAAAGCCAACATCTGTAAAACAAAATAATATAATTCTGATTTCTGCAAAATTTTTTAAAATTAGAAAGCCGTCTTTAATTCCTGTTAAATCTTTCTATTGCTTTAGTCCCGTTTGTGGTAGCAATTTGTTCTTTATATTGAAAACTGATTACAAGTCTGGTAGTTAGAGACCGTTAACTTTCTTCCATGTGTGTCGGATTGAAAGCAAGGTCATAAAATTTAATGTCAAGTCCTTCATGCTTCATTAAATGCTCCATAAACTGGTCTGACTGTTCATAATTATTCAGGTTTATTGCAATTGCTTTTAGCGTTAGGCATTATTTCTTTTAGAATACTTTTTCAATCAGTCCCGAAAAACATCCATTACAGACAACAAGTTCAGAATTTCTCTTTTTGATGTGGCTAATTAGTTTTTGAACGTTATAGGGTAATTGATTATTTCGCATTTAAATCATTTCCAATCCTGCAACTCCATAAGCTTTTGTTTCACAATTAAAACTCTTAAGCATATCAATCAATATTGCTGTGTTTTCTTCGTCCACTAACTGCTCAATGTATTTTCCCTTTTTTGTTTTCGGCAAACCGTCACCGCAATAAAAAGCATATTCCTCTGGCATCGAAATTTCTCTCAGGAGTTGCCATACTGTCTTTGAGGAGTTATAAAATTTGTTACGTTGCTTAATGAATTGTTCAATTACTTTTCTGTCGTAATTGTTGTATTTTATGCTTTTATAGTCAGTAGTTGTAATGGAGTACAGAAAGATGGTGTCATTCCTGCATAAAAGGTCAACCTGATGGCCTACGAAGTTCAAACTTAAAGTTATCCTTCGGTGCCTGAAACTCAAATCAATTTCCCGATTAAAATAGTCGTTTATATGGCTCCTGGAAGGAATAAATTTTGATTTTAATGTATCAAGCCGATGAACGAGGTTATTTCCTGATTTTTCCGTTGTTACAATAGTTTTGATCTCGTCAAAGTAAGCAGATATTTCTTTTTTGTCTTGAGCCTGAACGGTCCAGAATAATAATAGAAAGAAAGTTGTCGAGGAAAGTAATTTTGTCATAAGCATAGGATGCAGAAAAATTCACTTTGAATAATTTAGACTGTTACCTTGTTTTCTCAAATCCATGCCTGCCAATGTTCTGGACTGGCATTCTTTGTTTCGTCAGGTTCGTTAAGTTATTTAAAAGCTTTATAAAGAACAAATGCTATTGGTTGTCCTTTAGTTGGTATTTGGTAAGTGTTTGTTATAGACAGACCTCGTAAATTATAACTTCCTGCGTTCAAAATATCGTCCAGTGAACTGATAAATGATTCTCCTTTCGGTTACTTCTCCATTTTCCAAAACAATTGGTAGAGTCAAAGTTTTTGTAGTTGCATTATATGTAATTAATCGAACTGGTCTTTCTAAGTGGTGTACAACTGAAAAGAAATCGAATTCAAAACCTAATATATTTTTTACACCTGTGTTAGTTTTTATCAGTTTTGTTCCTGCATTTAAGGAATTATTACTGATGCTGAATGATTTAATTCCCTGATAGGAGTCTTTGGTTGAGTAAATGCCGTGGCGAAGGCCTAGGTAGAAAGTTTTACCGGCATTTGTCAAAGAATAAATGGTAGAATACCAATAGCCTGGATCATGCTCATCTTCGCTTTCTCTTAGTGTTTTTGAGAATACTCTTCCATTTACTTTGTATTGGTAAACATTGTCAAAAATATGCATAGTACCGCCTGTGTATGTGTCCCAGGAATAAATGCGAAATAACCCGTCAGTTGATGTGGCAATTGATAACCCTTCGTTGACTATCTCCTTGAAGTCTGTGGTTAATGTAGAAGGACTTTGAGCGGTGTGCTTGAGCAGCAATTTCCGGAAATTCTCGTTTGCCTTTTCTAATGAATCGTATTTGTCGACAGTATCTGTATCTCCCTTGTAATATGCCCAATAAGTGATTTTTTTAAATTCTTTCAATAACGTTTCTTCAATAGAATTGGAGCTTTGGCCAAAGGTGTTAAGGGTAACCAAGGTGGTCACTTTTCCAGAATCCGGGTCAATTGTATATGTCGTCCGGTAGCCGCGCTTCTTGTACTCTGTCACATACCAATAATGCTTAAATATTCTCAGGGTTTTATAATTTGTGTCGTTCAATGTAGCCATGCTGTTCATAAAGACTATACTATAGTCTTTCAAATTCTTTTCCCGTATGAACTTTTTTACTGAATAGAAGTCCTACTTATACTGACCTTTTAAAAGTTTTCCGTAAGCCTTCAAATCTTCAATTATGTAATGGAAGTCTGATGTATCTACATCAACATGACCCAAACTGTCAATTGGTATAACGAAAGAATCAGTCAAAGTGTCTTCTTCAACCTTTATCAAATACCTCATTTCATATCTGCCTGGAATGAATGATATAGAATCGTCCATGTATGGTGTGTAATGATAAGATGCATGCTCACTTTTTACGGCGCTCAAAGATTTAATTAGCTGGAAATGTTTCTTGTAAACATCGTATGGAATAGTATGTAAGATAAACAGTTCAGCATTGGCAACAGCTTTTTGCATAGTTTCCTGTACAGCGGGCGTAAACGCCTTAAAATTATAGGGCTGTCCTCTTAAAGAAAGGTTTGCTAAAGCTAAAAAGATTATCAATGTTAAGCGGCTCATAAATTGCACGTAAAATCATGGTTTATGGGAAGGTTGGGAAATGGAATTTCTTCTGCCTGGCCAGGTTGTGTCTATCGTTTTAATATGGCCAAATTACAGAAGCTTAATTGAATTACAAATGCCGAAATTTTCATTCCAACTCCAACTTTTTTAAAGTCATTGAATCCTGCCGTATTCAGTTTGGGCATGTCAATTATTGGTAATATTGTTTTAATTTTTTTTGGATTTGTGATACTAAATCTCTCATGCAAAGAGCATAGGATAAAGTAATACCCTTAATGATCTAAATTATTGGAATGTCAAGTTTTATGGCATTCCCATTGATAAGAATGAAGCTAGTAGTAAAATCCCAGTAGTGCCAATACTCATAAGAAGCGTTTTTCTATTTTTCTTGATTGTCGCCCAGGCTGATATTATAAATGTCAAAAGGAATAAGAGTCCACTTATTAAATTATAAGTCGAATAAACTGTAGCATTTTGGTAATACCATTGGTTTTCGTTTATTGCGCCAAAAGGATAGGCTGATTCATGTCCAGCAATTTGGATATTATAAAATTCTGAAAGTCCCATAAGAGAAAATAGTAAACCTGCCACGACAATTATATACAGAGGTGTCTGAACGATACTTCTTTTCATTGCCAGCTTTGAGTTATGTGATGTGTCCATATAATGGCTAACGTAAAAGGGTTTTCGAAGCCAGGGCCAAAGAGATCCAAAAGCTCCAATTCTTTCCTTCGATGATTAAAGATATATTGCTCAGAGCATATTCCAAACCCCTGGTTTAGCAAACCTAATGTTACCTGCCGTGTCACCATTTAGGTGGTTCGTAAATATTTTCGGGATGGTTAATTTTCTCTTCTTCAAACTCCTTCCTTTTTATTTTATCTTCTTCAATTTTTTGCCACTCGCTACTTGTCCAAAAACGAATATCATTAAGGTTGTATTTATGAGCATATTTTTCTGTAGTGTCTTTGGATACGAAAGTCCTGAAACATTTTTGTCTAATATAATTTGATTGTTTTTGTCTGTCAGTAGAGTTGGTAAAACTTGGTCCAAGCCAACTTAAGTATATGGTGTCACTTTGTCGAATACCCAAGTAACTTGTAGCATTGTAATACCACATCTCATTTTTAGGTGGCATCAGGTGTCTTGAAGTTGGATTTTTTGTTAGAACTAACACTGCCAGCTTATTGAAGTCAGGACTGTATAGGATTGTGTCAATAATTATGTCTGTTCCTTCAAAGTATTCCTCGCTATTAAAGAAGTCTTCTTGTTGTAATAAAAGGGCTTTGAATTTCGTTGATAATGTTAAACTATCCTTTGTGTAATCTTCTTTTTTGATTACTGTCTTATTAAGAAATTGGTCTGGTGTGTCAGTGTTTTTGCGAAACTCCTTCCATCCATAAATATGTTTGAAGTAATAAAATGTCAACCCTAAAACAACGACCGATATAATTATAAAAATTGTGTTTTTCAAAAGTCTTATTTAATGTTTTTTAGCTAACCATTTCCAAAGCCTGAACTTACTACAAGCAAGTGTTAGCGGAAGTTTTTTTTATATCTCATTGACGGAATCCACGAAATAAATAATTCTACCAGTAATAATGGTATGAAGTCACTTATCCATTCATGAGTGGTGTCTTTAATATCTGAGTTATTAATAAAAAATAAGAAATTATATTTATAAACTAGGTCGCCAAAAAGTCGAAGCCAAATGAAAGTCAAGGCTAGTGTATAGCTTCGAATCATAAACAGTCGATGAGCTTTAATATTTTTATTTTTAATTGTTATCCAGGCTGAAATAGTCATAAATAACCATAAAATGGAGAGAATTACTACAGGCACAATGGAACCTTGATAAGTCTGCAAAACACCAAGTACAAGTGCTGAAACTCCACCTAGTAAACTCCCAATGATATAAATTTTACCCAGGATTCTGTGCCAATTTGTATACCGGTTACGAAACCAGTTCCAAAATTGAAGAGGACCTAACGTTAAAGGGACAATAGCAGATGTTATATGGAAAACAAAGAAGAATTGTTTGTCCCAAAAAGTTTGTCCGATTCCTTCTTTATAAAACCTAAATAGAATTGCACGGTATAAGTAATAAGCACTTAGAAAAATTATTGAAATCCAAAATGCTTTACTTAATGTTTTTTTCGAAAGTGTCATACTGTCTAAAATTTCCGCTAACATGAATATATACGAACTCTCCCCATTTTGCAAGTTCGCTTTACCATATCTCATGTTCATAATGCGATAAAAATGAAGGAAACTTCTGACTTTCGTTATTATCCTGATTCAAGGGTTATCCCACAAAAAAACCCGCATTCCTGCGGGTTCTTCAAATATTAAAAAGTAAGAGATCAACTTCCCTTAATCCTCTTCACTTCCTCCAGGATCTTCGGCATCACTTCAAAAGCATCACCTACAATTCCGTAGTCTGCTGCTTTGAAGAACGGTGCTTCAGGATCTTTGTTGATCACCACAATTGTTTTGCTTCTGTTCACCCCGGCAAGGTGCTGGATCGCCCCTGAAATTCCTACTGCGAAGTAGAGATTTGGTGCGATTGCTAAACCTGTTTGACCTACGTGCTCATGGTGCGGACGCCAGTCGGCATCGGCTACGGCGCGACTGCAAGCGGTTGCAGCACCCAACTCTTTTGCCAGGTCTTCAATCATTCCCCAGTTCTCCGGACCTTTCAATCCTCGTCCACCACTGATAACTAATTCTGCTTCGCTTAATGGAATCTCCCCGCTGATCTTATTCACTGCAGTGACTTTCACTTTTGGTGCATCCACTGCAATATTCAATTGCTCTACCGTTGCAGTTCCTTCAGTTGGTTTTACCTGGTAACTATTAGGGTTAAGCGAAATGATCTTGATTGCACTCAACACATTCACATTCGCAAATGCTTTTCCTGAGAATACATTCTTTTTTACCACAAATCCATTGCTGGTATCGGGTAGGGAAGTAGCGCCTGCTACCAATCCTGCTTTTAATCTCGCAGATAATCTTGGTGCGATTGCACGACCATTTAAATTATGGGAGAACACAACTACCTGTGCACCCGTTTGATTCACCGCTTCTGCCAGCACTTTAGTATACACCTGTGAATCGAGATTGTCGAGGTTTGCATCCTGCACATGATAAACTTTCTTCACCCCATATTTACCAAGTGATGCAAGGTCATCGTTTGTTTTTCCTAGAATGATTCCTGCAGCTTCCACACCGAGTTGACTAGCCACCTGGCTGCCATAACTTAATGCTTCAAAAGATGTTTTTTTGATGCTGCCTTCTGACTGATCTATAAATATTAAAACTGACATGTTATTAATTTGATAGGTGAGCGAATGATCTTTTTCTTTTCGAAAGATTTCTGTTTAAGAAGTTTCTTTCTAATTAATTTGAATCAAGATCAAAATACTTTTGCTTCTTCATGAAGCAAACGAACCAGTTCAGCAGGATTGTCTGCAGGAACCAATTTCACTCCGGCCTTTGGTGGCGGTGTTTCGTATTGTGCAATTGAGGTGAGTGCATCAGCAGCTACAGGCTCCTGCACTTTCAAGGGTTTTGTTCTTGCACCCATGATCCCTTTCATATTCGGGATACGCTGCTCCGCCATTCCTTTCTGGCAACTGATCACGACCGGCAGACTCACTTCATTCACTTCATCACCACCTTCAATTTCACGGGTAACCGTTGCGTTGGTTCCGTTCAATTCAAATTTTGTAGCAAGACTGATGAATGGAAGATCCAGTAACTCTGCAACCATTCCACCAATGGATGACCTGTTATGATCGATGGTTTCCTTACCGGTGAAGATGAGGTCATAACTATTGGTTCGGGCCACTTCTGCAATCTGGGATGCTATATGAAAACTTTCATCATTGGTTGAATTGATACGGATCGCTTCATCACCACCCAATGCAAGCGCTTTGCGGATGATCGGATCCATATCGGCTCCTCCCACGGAAATCAAATGGATTACAGTCGATGGATCCTTTTCCTTCAGCTCGATTGCGCGGACAAGAGAATACCATTCGTCGTACGGATTAATGATCCACTGTACACCTGCTTCCGCGAATTTCGTATTGTTATCGGTGAAAGCTATTTTTGTGGTTGTATCGGGAGTCTTGGTGATACATACTAAGATCTTCATGAACAAGCTTTTTTAGTTAGTGATAAAGTTGTTTATGCAACTAAATTACTACAAACCAACCAAAAAAAACACAAATCACCAAACGTTTGTTAGTTAGTTCGAAAACGGGGGTGAATAAGCGCTAAAATTTTGAACGATGGATAGGATCAATAAGATAAAGGAGTTCCTGGTGCAGTCGCCAACCGATAGTTTTCTGCAGCATGCACTGGCATTGGAGTATATCAAGATCGAGAATGATTCGGAGGCAAGAAAATTGTTTGAAGAGATCCTGGAGAGGGATCCGACCTATACAGGTTCATATTATCATTTAGGAAAGTTGCTGGAAAGAGTGGGAGAGAATGAAAAAGCGTTGCTGTGTTATGAAAGAGGGATGGAAGAATGTAAGAAGTTGGGAGATCAGCATTCATATAATGAGTTGCAGGCGGCGTATGAAGATCTGGCGTATTGATTTTTTTTACGGGAGTTTATTTCACGCAGAGATTTATTTCACGCAGGGGGCGCAGGGGAGCAGAGGGGGAGGTTAGTGTGTATGTTGGTTCACGCAAAGAGCGCGAAGTAGCAAAGGGGGAGCTTAGAGTGTGGGATGTTGGTTAATGCAAAGGCGCGAAGGAGCAAAGGGGGAATTAGATTGGATTAATAGGTTGATAGGAGAGGGCGCAAAGGCTCGCTGCGCTCGCAACAAAGAAGGACTGACTATTCTGAAATCAATCGTATAGGAGAAGGCTTAAATAATTCTTATTGAGAAGTTTTTGGAATCATCTTGATTTTCAAAACCTTGGTGGTGGAATCAGTGATCTTATAACGATCGTCGATTCTTTGTCCGGCAATCCATAGGATCTTTTTATCTGATTCGATCACGTAGATCTTTTCCTTTTGAGTCATGGAAAGTTTCTGATCAATGAGGAAGCGGGCTACTTTTTTCTTCTTTTTCATTCCCAACGGATAGAAGTAATCACCGGCCTTCCATTTCCGGATGATCAGCGGAAATTTAATATGCTTTGCATCTAACTGCGCAATGTCGGGAGACGATTTAATTCCGGGAATGTTGCTTTCGGAATTGATAATAATTTTATCAGCATCCGCTTTGATTCCAGGATGCGATTTCCAATCGGTTACAGAAATATGAAAGTCAGCTTCTGAAGTTGATACAACCTCGTCATTTTCTTCAATAGTAAATGCGGATGTAGTCCCGGTATTTTCCAGTGGCGATATGATCAGCCAGTTCCTGTTTTTTAAAATCCTGTGGGTATCGGATTGAATGAATTTCCCGGTTTCACTTTCACACAAGTCAATTACTTCATTAGTTTGCGCTGAATGAAATCCATAATTCCGGATGATCTCGAACACCATCGTTTCAAGGGGTTCAGTCAGTAGTAATTTCCTTGCAGGGATATGAACTTCCAGTCCCCGAAATTCCATCAATCGTTTTTTGTGACGGATCACTGATTGTTCATACAATTGATACGACTGCTCAAAACGCTGTAGGTTTTTATACAATTGCTGGCCGGCACCAGGCATTACTTTCGAGATCATAGGGATCACCTGGTTTCGGAAATAATTTCGGGTATACTTGTCCGTTAGATTGCTGCTGTCGACACGATAATTTAACAAGTGCAATCCTGCATATTCCGCCAGTTCATTTTTTGTAAAATTTAAAAGCGGCCGGAGAATTCTACCATTTTTTTGGGGTATTCCTTTTAATCCGGCTAATCCGGTTCCCCTGAAGAAATTGAAGAGCATGGTTTCAACGGAATCATCCGCATGATGTGCTGTCAGGATCTTTCCTCCGGGATAAAATTCATCCAGTAAAGATTCGAACCAGTTGTAACGGATTTGTCGGGCAGTTTCCTGGATGCCCTTTTCATGGGGGAAGTTCGCGAAATTCAATGCTTCGGGATCTTTGAAAGATGCAGCTGATTCCTCCGCTTCGTTCTTTGTCTTTTTTAAATTTGAAGGAATTTCTTTTTCATTCAAATGAAGTACATGCAATTTTCGGTTATACTGCACCGATAGTTGGTGAACGAATTGTTCATCCCCATCACTTTCTTCTCCTCTTAATCCGTAATTCACATGAGCCAGTGCATAGTTGAATTTGCCCAGTTCAAGCAGGTGCAGCAATACAACCGAATCAAGTCCTCCGCTGATTGCAAGCAGCAGGGGAGTATCCCGGGTGATACGGAATCTATTCAGTAAGATATTTTCAACTTGTTGCTGCATCCGGGCCCAGGGATATGTTTTATAAAATACTTATTATTGTTAGGAACCCCATATTTTTTTGAATGAAGGAGGTCCTTAATTTCACTGTTACTTTTGATTCAGTTAATCAGCATACTGATCTACTAAAACTTATTTAGAATCTTCTGTCAAAATAAAGTTGCACCCCTCGCACAAATTCACTGATCGCATTATAATCCGCAACAAATTTTCCTACAACGATAATGTATGCAACTCCAAACAATGCTCCCCAGATGTGCGCAGAGTGATTAATATTTCCGCCGCCTTTCCGGTCGAGATATGCAGATATGATCAGGTACAAAGGACCAAATACAAATCCCGGAATGATAGGAGGAAGGATGAACAGGCCCACTTCAATATAGGGTGCGATCATTAATCCGGCGAAGACTACTGCCGATACTGCACCGGATGCACCCAGACTGTAATAATATTGATTGTCCTTATTTTTTTGATAGGTAGGAAGAATACTTACAGGTAAAGCCAGCAGGTATAAAATGACGTACAGCATTTTGCCATTAGATCCGAAAATCCGGATGAATTCCTCTTCAACGAACTGTCCGAACAGATACAGTGAAAGCATATTGAAGGCAAGGTGTGCAATATCCGCATGAATAAATCCGCAGGTAAAGAAACGATACCACTGATTTCTTTGTGATACAGAAGGAGGATGAAAAATCAAATCCTCTTTTACTTTTTCGTTTGAAAATGCCGTGAATGAAATGACTGCAGTAATAATAACAATGATCAGGGTTATGGTCATACCATAAAAAATTTCGGTAAATATAGTTTATTCGGAATGGTAATATTAATCAATGGAATTTGCCTTGAGTCGATCAGGGTTTTTGTGAAATTATTCATGGTGATATCGTTCATTCCTTAAAATGGTACAGGCTCGGTAAACCTGTTCTGCAAGGATGAGTCGAACGAGTTGATGCGGAAAGATCAGCTTCGACAGCGACCAGGAGAAATTTGCCCGCTGCATGATAGAAGGGTCTACTCCAAATGCACCGCCAATCAGGAAGATCAGTTGGCGCGTACTTTCATTGGCCCTCGACTGGATAAGATTTGCGAGCTGAGGGGAATCAATATTTTTTCCTCTTTCATCCAGCAGCACCAGGTAGTCATCTTTGGAAAGTAATTGAATTAGCACCGCGGCTTCTTTCTTTTTCAAATCTTCTGCGGAAAGTGTAGCTGCATTTTTCAGGTTGGGAATGATCTGCCATTGAACCGGATAATATCTTCCAATCCTGGAAGTAAAATCTTCAATTGAGTTTTTGAGATCGGGATCATGAGGTTTACCGATCGACCAAAGCTGGATCTTCATGCGGTAAAGATATATAAAGCAAAAAAGATGGATAACAGTACCCTGCCATCCATCTTTTTTTAAGCGTGTTTAATTTAATTAAACATCTGCGTTCATTGAAGGCACTTTGCCTTTAGCTTTATTAGTCATATCAGTTACAGCGCCTTTTGCGTGGTCATATTCATCTTTCATGGTATCAACCATTCCTGAGAACTGATTCTTCATTGAATCCCAGAGGTCAGAAGAACCTTCTGCCAGTCTGCGTCTTGTTTCAGTTCCTTTATCTGGTGCCATAAGCAATCCTATAGCTGCTCCGGCTGCAACGCCTGCTAATGTAGCGAGGATGATTTTCGATGTTGATGTCATAGTAATCTGTTTTTATTATTATTGAAAAAATGTTGCCTGTTAATTTGTCTATTTAGCAATAGGTGGTTGCGCATTATTTTCTACAACCTTCCTCGGTTTGCGTCTGAAGCTTGTTATTGTAGAATAAATTTTTCCTGGTTTGTATTCCGTAATATTATCACCGAGTAACATTCCCCAGGGTTTCATATCATCAATCCTTTCAAAAATTGCTTTCAGAATTGCAATCCCCGGAATAGCGAGGAAGGTTCCCGAGATTCCGCACAATGCTCCACCGATTAATACTGCAAGAATTGCGATCAGTGCATTGATCTTTACTTTCGATCCAACAATTCTCGGCATCATGATATTGTTATCAAAGAATTGTACTACTGCAAGTACTACCATGACCCATAATGCATCTGTACTTTGTTCTGCGGTGGTGAGTGTTACCAGCACGCAGAATACATTTGCGATCAGCATACCGATGTAGGGAAGCAGGTTCAGGATTGCAGCAAATACTGCAAGGAACACAGCATATTCAATTCCTATGATCGTAAATCCAATAAAATTTAATACTGCAACGATGCCCATTTCCATCATCAGTCCTACCATGTAATTCTGGATCACATCTTTGGATTCAGTAATTACTTCCTGCACTTTATCTTTATTATGTTCCCTGAAAATATCTATCAGGAATTTTTTAAGCATATCCCTGTAGTACAGGATCAGGAAGGTATAGATAGGTAAGAGGGTCAGGATTACCAGTGAATCTTTAAGTGATATAAAGGTGGTTCCGATCAGAGAGGAACTGGATCCTGTTGCACTGTCCAGATATGATTTTTGTTCACTGATGGAGATCCCGAATTTCTTTTGAAGTGAAGCCTGTGTTGTGTAGATGAGTTCATGAATCTTCTGACGCATCACAGGAATATCTTCCATGAATACGAGGATCTGTGTTGAAAGGAAATATATAATTCCTCCGATAACAAAAAATGAAAGTCCAAGACTAACCATAATCGCGGAGACTCTGGATAGTCTTTTTCTTTCAAAAAACTGATTCATAGGTATAAGCAGGATTGATAACAATACTGCAAATGCGAACGGAACAATTATATCAGAGCCATAATATAGTAGAACACAAACCAATGCCAGCATGAGTAATATCATACTTGCACGGAAATAAAATGGTCTTTCTTCTTTTTGCATGTTTCAAAAAGTCAAAGGGTCTAAGGGTTTAATGTTATACTCCTGAACCCCGGATAAGACGGAGCAGAATTGCAATCACAGCGATAACCAGGAGGATGTGAATGATTCCACCTGCATTGTATCCAAGAAATCCGATTGCCCAGGCAATAATTAATATTACCGCGATGATGTAAAGTAGGTTACCCATAATTGTAAATTTTGTTTAATGAATAATTAAAATTCTTTGCCATGCGTTTATCGCTGCTTAAAACAGCTTTATAGGATTTTATTGCTGTTATTGTGGAAACTGCTCCACAGTAGAAGCTCTAAAAGAATGAATGAATAATTGAATGAGGGATTTATAATACAGTGGACAAAAAAAAGCCCGGTAAAAAATTACCGGGCAATAATTTCTGATGGTGCGTCAATTAGGATCTGTCAGCGTTCTTTGGTTTTCTTCCTCCACCATGAGAAGCTTTTCCACCTTTACTTGCAATCTCTCTTTGTTTTTCTGCATCCATCGATGCGAAACCACGAAGCGAAGTATTTTGCTTTACTCCGGTTTTCTTATCTTGCTCGTTTGGTTCACGCATATTTTCCATTTCGTGATCTTTCTGATTTGCCATAGCAATGATTTTTTAGGTTATATAATTTTCTTTATGCGCAAAAAACATATGCCTGTTAAATTCATTGCAAATGGTTCCTCAATCTGTAGAAAATCAAGGGGTTTAGAGATTTTAATTTAATTCTCTGTCCCATTTGTGGAATCTTTGCAACAGGAAATCCCGAAAATATTTATCAGCTCCCCATCGCTGGTACATTTATTTATTCTAAACTAACGGAGGAAATTATGGCTAAAACAATTATTGTATCGAACAGGCTTCCGGTAAAGGTTTCAGAGAAAGAAGGAGAACTGAATTTTTCGCCCTCTGAGGGAGGATTGGCTACCGGATTAGGATCTATTTATAAGCAGGGAAATAATGTATGGGTCGGATGGCCTGGTATCATTACCGATGATCCTTTAGTACAGGATGAGGTCACACAAAATCTTGCGGCCCAGAATCTTCTTCCCGTATTCTTATCTCAGGAAGAGATCAATCAATACTATGAAGGTTTCTCCAACGAGACCCTCTGGCCGATTTTTCATTATATGCCCACCTATGCAAAGTATCACCACTCATACTGGGAATACTATAATGTGGTCAATATGAAATTCATGGAGGCCGTGAAGAAAATTGCGGAACCAAACGATATCATTTGGATCCAGGATTACCAGTTACTCCTGCTTCCAAATATGATCCGTGAGGAAATGCCGGATGTTTCCATCGGATTCTTCCAGCACATTCCTTTCCCTTCATTTGAATTGTTCCGGCTTATACCCTGGCGTAATGAGATCCTGGAAGGTATGCTGGGAGCGGATCTTATCGGGTTTCACACTTATGATGATGCCCGTCATTTTGTACAGGCATCACGCAGATTGTTACCTGTATCATCCAGTGCGAATGAGATCACCGTTGGCAACCGTGCAGTAGTGGTAGATACTTTTCCAATGGGTATCGACAGCAAAAAATTCAATGATCTTGCTTCAAATCCCGAGGTAATCCATGAAATGGAAAAGCTGCATGCTACTTTTCAGTCGCAGCATATGATCTTATCGATCGATCGTCTCGACTATAGCAAAGGGATCCTTCAACGCCTGCAGGCTTTTGAATGGTTCCTGAGTAAGTATCCCGAATACATCGGCAAAGCTGCACTCTACATGGTGGTAGTGCCATCCAGGGATACAGTTCCGAAATACAAGGAATTGCGTGATGAGATCGACAAATTTGTAGGAAACATTAACGCGCGATACAGAACTCTTCACTGGCAACCCGTGTATTATTTCTACAGGAGTTTCCCGGTGGAGGTTTTATCAGCCCTTTATAATGAAGCAGAGGTTTGTCTCGTAACACCGATGCGTGATGGTATGAACCTTGTTTGTAAAGAATATGTTGCCAGTCGTGTGAACAACGACGGAGTACTGATCCTGAGTGAAATGGCAGGTGCATCCAAAGAACTGATCGATGCACTCATAGTGAATCCGAACAATGTTGGCGCTATTACCAAAGCGATCAGGGAAGCGATTGAAATGCCGATAGAAGAACAAAAGAAAAGAATGACCTCGATGCGACAGATCGTTGAAAAATTCGACATCAGTCACTGGGTCAAAATATTTATGGAAAAATTAATTGAGGTAAAGGATATGCAAAATTCAATGTACGCCAGGAGGCTGAACGATACTACCAGACAACAGATTATACAATCTTTCACAAAATCCAGAAACAGGCTTCTGTTCCTGGACTATGATGGAACGCTTGTAGGATTTCATGCAAATATTGAAATGGCATCCCCGGATGAAAGTCTGTACCAACTGCTCGGACAGCTTATTGCTGATCCTTTAAATGATGTAGTGATTGTAAGCGGCAGAAATTACCAGTTCCTGCAAAAATGGTTTGGTCATTTGAATATTAACATGATCGCTGAACATGGCGCCTGGACTAAGATAAAAGGAGAAGAGTGGGAGAGTATTCCAACCCTGAACGATTCCTGGAAAAAAGAATTTTTTCCATTGCTTGATACCTTCACCGACAGAACACCGGGATCTTTTATTGAAGAGAAAAACTTCTCTCTTGTATGGCATTTCAGAAAAGTGGAGGAAGAACTTGGTGAACTCAGAAAAAATGAATTGATGAATACCCTTCGCTATCTCGCGGACGGAAAGGGTTTACAATTGTTACCGGGAAACAAAGTAGTGGAAATTAAAAATGTTGAGATCAATAAAGGAAAATCTACACTTGCATTTTCACAGCGAAAAGATTATGACTTTGTACTTGCTATAGGTGATGATCATACCGATGAAGATATCTTTAAGTCGCTTCCGGAATCAACGCTTACCATTAAAGTAGGTTCCTATATCACAGCAGCAAGGTACTACCTCAATAATTTTACGGATGTAAGAAGCCTGCTGAAAGACCTCACTTTACAGGCGCCGGAACCTAAGCCGGTCAAAGGATCTGTACATAGTCAGCATCCTTTGTAGGGATTTTCTTAATAAGCATATATAAAAAAGGGAGAACCTGCTGTTGCGGATTCTCCCTTTTCTTCTTCTTCATCTTATACTATAAAAATATCGGCATATCAAGTTTCATTGAAATTCTGTAAGCCGCATTCATTAATCCAACATGACTGTAAGCCTGCGGGAAATTGCCCCACTGGTCACCTGTTGATTCATCCACATCTTCACTGAACAGTAATAAGTGGTTGGAATATTCCAAAAGATTTTCAAATTCCTTCACTGCTTCATCAATTCTTCCTACACATGCAAGTGCTTCCACGTACCAGAATGCACAGATCAAAAATGTTGTTTTAGGTTTTCCGAAGTCATCAGAATGCAGGTACCGGTAAAATAAACCGTTTGGTGTTTTAAGTTCCTTCTCCAATCCTATCAAATGATCCCTTGCCCTTTGTGAATTCGGATCCAGGTAATTCATCATGATCAGCTGCAGCGTGCTGGCATCGAGATGCGGACTATCTTTCGCATTCGTATAAACTTTTCTTTCTTCATCATAACAGCTTTCAATATGCGCTGCTGCTTTTTCTTTCATTGTTATGGCGCGCTGCAATAGTTTTTCATCATTGATTGCCCGGGCCATTTTTTCAGCGGCACTTGCACCCGCCCACTGGAACAGGTTGGTATAACAATGCACATTTGCCATGTTCCTGAATTCCCAGATGCCGGCATCCTTTTCATCGATCGTACTTTCAATTTTCTTCAAAACCGTATGGATCCACCTGGCTGAATCCTGGCGCTCCTTAAAAATGAAACGATGATCAGTATACAAAGGAAGCAAGGAGATCAGCACCTGTCCGTAAATGTCGTTCTGAATATGTTCATAGGCCTGGTTACCCACGCGGACCGGTTTGTTTCCCTTAAATCCTTCCAGGTGATCCAGGATTTCTTCAGTCAGTATTTTTTTACCGGTAATGCCATACAGTGGCTGGTACCTGTCAACTTCCGTAAACGAGATGTCGGTAACATAATGGAAGTATCGTTCCATTTCTTCGAAGTGACAAATGTGGTTCAATGCTGTAAGCACGTAATAGGTATCACGCAGCCAGCAGTATCGATAATCCCAGTTTCTTCCGCTTCCGTCAGATTCAGGTAAGCTCGTAGTACTTGCAGCTATGATAGCACCTGTATCTTCAAACTGGTGAATCTTTAAAGTGAGGGCAGAACGGATCACAAAGGGCTGGTAAAAGGATGCTATTGCTGATTGTTTAATCCAGTGCCTCCAGTATTCGATCGTTTCATTCATGAACCTTTCCGCTGTACTGATCAGCGGCGCTTCCAATGGCTGACCGAAAGTCATCACCAGGTATTTGGTTTCATTCAGAATGAAATATTCATCTTCATTCAGATAACTGATCGGAATATTTGTGGTCAATCTTACCTTATCGTCGCAACCCGTGAAATCCAGGTGATTACTTCCGACATTGGCTTTCAATGCACATTTTCCATAATCGGCCATGGGTCTGCAGTTTACCTTAATCCTCGGCAAACCTTCCAGTGCTTCCACTTTCCGGATAAGCATTAAAGGTTTAAAATTTCTTTCGTACTGTACAAATCTAGGTGCACAATCAGTTATACGGTAGGTTCCCGAGCTGCTCGTGATCTCTGTACATAATACATTGGTATTCTCCAGGTAGTACTGATTGGTCGTGAATTCATCCGGTGGTTTGATGGTAAATTCCCCACCATAGTTCTCATCAAGCAGTCCTCCGAAAATGAAGGAACTGTCGAAGCGCGGCCAGCAGAGCCATTCTATATTGCTATTCTTGTTTATGTGGGCGATATAGGAACAGTTTCCTATGATCCCGGTCTGGTAGGTTTGTCGTGCCATGACCGAAATTTATTCAATTCTTATGCCGATATGAAATTAAAATGCAGGACAACGTGATTGCTGCATGATTCCACCTCTCTCTCCAAAAAATCCGCGGTAAGAAATGGTGAGTTCAAAAGCGCCTTTACCACGACTGGCTGCTTTCAACCTGGAAGTATTTACATCATAACTGAAACCTGCTTCTATATTCTCGTAAATGAACTTTGCAACCGGAACAAATGCATCATTATAACGGTAGTACAAGCCAATTCCGGCACTTACTCTTTGGTTTCTTTCATCAACAGTTTCAACCATATATCGCAGGTCAGTAGTGATCATTCCGCCTAATATGTATTCCCGGTAAGAACCCTGGGATAAAGCATTTGCTTCCGCATAAAAATCCCATTGGTCTGATACGGTATGATGTAATCCTGCATTAAACTGAAACTTTGGTTCCAGCTGAATTTCTTCTTCAGAAAAATTTTGTTTCGGACGATTGATATGATAGGCAGAAGCACCCACATACCAGTTTCCATACTCACCAAAATTGGAATTGTAACTTAATCCTACCGCGGCATCGAGAAATGTTCGGTTTTGTAACCACATCGTTTCGCCACTAGGATTTGAAGGACTGTAACTTCCGTTGGTATACTGACTTCCGAAGGTGAGATTGTTCATGTCAAATTTTCTCTGGGCAAAACTAACCATGAACCCTGCAGAGATATAACGGTTATGTTCAGACGAAATCAGTTTGTGATAATTTAATGCCGGCATTACCTGTGTTGTAGTCAGGTGCATGGTTCCGGCATCATCATGAAATGCCTGCACACCGGCTGTGAGGTAGTCTTCACTTTCTCCGATACTGAATTTATATTCTGCACTCAATGCTGTAGTCCGGTAAGGAAATCCTGCCCATCCCCACTGGTCGCGGTGCGCCATGTTGACCCTGAAATTTCCCGTGAAAATTCCTGCCAGCGCAGGGTTGCGCATGAGGGGAGTGGAAGTGAATTGCGACAGGTGTATGTCCTGCGACAATGCTCCGGTTGCAATCAGTAAGAATAGTATGGTGAAGAATTTTTTCATGTTGAGATCACAGATTTGTCTTTTTCATATTGAGTCTTTTAAGGTTCATTGGTTATTCAGGATCATGAGAATAAGGTTCTCTGTCTATTTCAGGATCATTAAATTTCCATACTGCTTAATCGTCTGGTTATTGTCGCAAACCATTTCTGTATCAAATACAAATACATCGGGCGGTAATTTTTTCCCTTTGAAAGTTCCATCCCATCCGCTGCGTTCATCATTGATGTTGAAATTGGTTTTTTCATACACTAATTCACCCCACCTGTTGAATACTCGCAGGTATTTGATCGTCCTTATTCCTTTTCCTTTCGGGAAGAAAACATCGTTCAGTCCATCGCCATTTGGTGTGAATGTATTCGGAATAAATACCGAAGTGTTCGGACAGGAAAGCCTGATGCTGACTGTATCCGAAGCGATACATCCGAAGTTGTTGGTAACATGAATTCTGTAGGTGATATCTGATTGAGGGGTGACTTTCGGCGTGGCACAATCACTACAGCTTAAATAAGTTGCAGGGTTCCACCTGATCTGTACGATATCATTACTTAATTCCGGTTTCAGTTCGAAAACTGATCCTACGGTGGTTTCAATTCTGTCTCCGCCATTTACAACCGGTAATGGATTTACAACCACTGTAAATCTTGCCGTATCAGTGAAGCAGGCATCGTTGCCATATCCAACCACCATGTAATCGGTAGTTACAGATGGTCTTGCCCTGGTAGTTGCAGAAGTAGGATTGTCAAGCCCCTGCGTTGGGATCCATTGATAACTTACCGCACCACCGGTCTTTAAAATAATTGCATCATTCAAACAGATCTCGGAATCTGCAGGCTCATCAATTTCAAAAGGATAGGAAACCTGCAATTGAACAGAATCGTTTGTTACACATCCAAATTCACTCAATGAATTGAGGTAATATTTTACAGGCATCAAAGGTTTTGAAAGAAGCACACCTCCATTTGTATTCACAACATCGTTGTTTGGCGTCCAGTTATAGGTTGCAGCTCCGGACGCTTCGATTCTGATCGTATCTCCAAAACAAACTGTTGCTGATTTCGGTGAAATGGTAAGTACCGGATCCGGGTGAATGGTTACAGATTTTGCTACCGTGTCAACACATCCATATTGATTCTTTACCAGCAACTGCATATTGTAATTGCCCGGATTATCGAAGCGGATCTCTCCTGCCTTCTGTACAGTATAATTTCTACCATCCGACAATTTCCAGTTCCACTGGACATCAGGCTGGTCAGCACTTGCGGTGAAGTTTATGTTGTTGTCTTCACAAACCGCATCAATGGATAGGATCGCTGCAACAGGAGTTGCTGCCACCAAAACTGTATCCTTTAATTCCTGCACACAACCATAAGGACTGCTCACTTTCAGACTCAGCGGATAAATGCCCGTGCCTGTATAATTAGCACGTATGTTTTCATTTGTTTTATCTGAAGTAATGACCGTGTTTCCGAGTGTCCACTGGTAGTTTAATTTGAGTTTGAGACTGTCACGCGCAAGACTTTCACTCAGAGATTTAAAGTTTATCACTGCCGAATCACAAACTATATTACCGGGATTGGTAATTGAACTGGAGAGTTTATCAACGATGATCGTATCACCTAATTCAAATGTTGCCGGACAACCTTCTGCATCGCGTAGGATCAGTCGTGGTACATATACACCCGGCTTAACGTAAGTGTGTGCAGTTGCAGAATCCTTCGCATCAATTTCTCCATCACCAAAATCCCAACGGTAACTGATCGTATTCTTTACATCACTGATCAGTTTAACTGCAAAAGGTGAGCATCCTTCTGTTGTATCAGCTACCATCGTTCCATATGGACCATTCACAGTTATAAATTGAACAGTCGAATCGATTGCTCCGTTTCTTCCATAAGCATAGAGCACGGCACGATAGACACCAGGCTGGTAGTAGGTTCTGCTTGCTGCAGCCGGGTTGTCTGATAATCCTCCTCCATCTCCGAAATCCCATAACACACTGAGTGCATTGATGGAAGTATTGACAAAATTTGCCACCATGGGAGGACATGATTTACCTCCGGGATAAATTGTATTTAATGTAAAAGAAGCAACGACCGTTTTAACCTGGATGAAAGATTGTTTTATGACTGTATCGCGACAACCCGTGTAAGTGTTGAATGCATAAAGTTTGATTGTATAGGAACCAACTTTATCATAACTATGAGTTGGTGAAAATTCATTGGAAGTTTTTCCATCTCCGAAATCCCATTTGTATTCGGTATAGCCACCCGGATAATTCAACGTTGTATTGGTAAATGTGATAGGAGAGTTGGGCGTCATCACAGTATCAGAAACAGTGAAGGAAGCTTTGGGACCGTAGCTCTGTATATAGTTTGCGTTTTCAAAAGTGTAGTCGAAACATCCTGCGGTATCGATCACTTTGAGTGTTGGACGATAATAATTGGGTTCATCATAAATGTGCGTAGGATTTGATGAAGTGCTCAGCGTATCAGATTTACCATCACCATAAGTCCAGATCCATTTGCTGATGGGAACGCCACCAGTGAAAGTTGATTTATCAGTGAACCTGATCAGGTCTTCCGCGCAAACTGAAGTTTGTGCAATTTCAAACTTCGCAACCGGACCTGCAATATTTACCGGCACATAATTACTGGTATCATTACATCCGTAAACATAATCGTAGATGATTAACCGGATACTGTCTTTCCGCGGAGGAATCTTTGTTATCACGGAAGAATGTCCCGGCAGATAATTGTAAAACATATCCGCTGCAGGAGTTCCATCTGAAAACTGGTATTGTCCCTGGTAAAAATAATAGGTGATCCCATATCTCTTTACTGCTTCAACATTAGATAGGGTAAGTGTAAGGTTGTCACTTCCGCAGAGCACATTTTTATCGGCCGTGATAACAGGATTTTGTTTGATAAAAACATCCACGGAAATGGAATCTCTTGAAGAACAGGTGCCATCAGAAACGGTCAGGAATACTTTGTACTGTCCGCTTTGTTTGTAATTGTGGCGAATCGTTGGAGCATTTGAATTAAGCGTTGTATCAGTACCATCACCAAAACTCCATTTCCATTGCTGCGTTCCGGTAGCTGTTTGCTGAAACTCAATGGTGCCGCGGTTATCAGCACAGGTGTTGACTGCACTGGTAATAGAAGGAAACGGACCGGTTCCTTTCAGGAATGCTTCCTTGACAGTTGTGTCACTACAATATTGATTCCATTGAATCAGCGTAACGGTATAATCGCCACCTGATCCATAACTCACACCCGGAGAATTATCGGAACTGGTTTGACCGTTTCCGAAACTCCATTCATAACGGTCACCGATATCCGAAGTGTTGACCAGGTATACCGGATCCTTTCCGCAGAATTCCGTTACACCTGATTGTGTTTTAAAATCGGCAACCGGTTTTTGGTAGGTAATTATGTAATCTGATACAATTGTTGAATCGATACAACCACTTTTTGTTTTAAATACCAGTTTGATGCTGAATGATCCTACTGAATCAAACACGTGTGAAGGTTTGGCCGCCGTAGAAGTGCCACCGTCACCAAAACTCCAGTTGTATTCAACAATGTCGGAGGAGGGCGATGCTTCAAAGGCCACCTTCATTCCGGGGCATCCATGTGTGCCATATGGACTGCTCGATGAAGTGTAGGAAATTGATAATCTCGGCCTGCGAATACTGATGGTTTTGGTTGCCATGTTTTTGCAGCCGTTCGAATTTTCACTTACAAGGTTTACGATATAATCTCTTTCTCCCTGGGTATAGGTAAATGAAGGATTCTGTTCATTTGAAGTGTCTTTAGGAAGGCCCGTACCAAAACTCCATTTCCAGGAAGTAGCTCCGCTGCTGGTATCTTTAAAATTAACGGTAAGCGGTGGAAGACAGGAACCTGTTACATCGGCAACAATATTGGTTGAGGAAGATCCTTTAAGCAGTGTTACTTTTTTGGTGACAGTCTCGGTACAGGTACCAAAAGTGTTGGTGAGCGTAACATCATATGTTCCGGGCTGAAGGAAAGTATGATTCACTGAATTCCCGATCTGCGTTTGATTGTTATCGGTGAACTTCCAGGTGGATAGGTCTGCATTTGATTTGCTTGTAAAGATCACCGGACTGTTGGTACACAAACCTGAAGGAACGTCGAAATCCGTAACAAAATTTGCTGCGTTGATGAATGCATCCTGCTTTATAGTATCTGCACATCCACTTTCATTTTTCACGATCAGTGATACATCATAAAGTCCCTTCTTATCATAATTATGCAAAGGATTTTTAGCTGTCGATTGTTTGCCATCACCCAAATCCCATGTGTAATCAAGCAGTCCGGGACCGGTACTTTCATTAAGAAATCCTACCACAGCAGGTACTTCGCAGAGATTTCTTTTGTCAACAGAAAATTTCGCTACCACTGGTGCAAGAACTGTGACTATATTGTTTTTGGTAGCGGTGGCATAACATCCGTTGCTGGTGGTTACAGTTAACCGGACAGTTGGTTTATTGGCGAATTTATAGGTATGATTTACAGTCTGAAATCCTGCACCATTTTCCAGGTTTCCGTCTCCAAAATCCCAGAGGTAAGATGCGATTGTTCCGTCCTGTGGATCGGAATTACTTTTAAAGGTTACGGGAAGGGGAGCACAGCCGGTGGAAGGGACTGCAGAAAAATCAACCTTTGGTTTACGATAGACGGTGATAGTAGCCTGTTTGGTAGACGACTGACTTCCGTCAGTAACTTTTAACCGAACGGTGTATACCTTTTCATCAATGTAAATCGCATTGGCTGTTGTCTTGCTATCAGAGGAGCCGCCATTTCCGAAGGTCCATTCATAAGTAGCAGAAGGTGATGCGCCGGTGGTGCTGTTTGTAAACGTAACTTCAAGTGGTGAGCAACCAGCAGCTTTGTCTATATTAAAGTTTGCCGTCAATTGTGCACGCGCAGAAAAGGACAGGCACATCAGAAGGCAGCACAATATTATCGATAAGCGCTTGTGCAGGGCAAGCGACATTGGTTAAAATGTTTAGGTTCAATGAATTAGCCGTGGGTCGGACTAATGGGGTTTCAATAAGGTGACAATATATAAATTTTCATTTCTAATTTAAAGCTTTGTATGAAAAGAGCTGAATTAAAAGAATTGTTTGCATCGGAGAATATACAGCTCGAAAAGCTGCACCAGATAGTAACTCAGACGATTAAAGAAGAGGAACTTATCCTGAATAATTTGCTGCATCCCCCGACGGAATCCCTTAGTAAGGGCCAGCGGGTTTCTGATAGAGTAGCAAGGTTTGGAGGAAGCTGGACTTTCATCATTTCATTTATGGTGGTGCTTGCAGTCTGGATAACATACAACGTCATGGCACCCCAGGGAAAAAACTTTGATCCCTATCCGTTTATCCTGATGAACCTCATTTTATCGTGCATCGCTGCATTGCAGGCGCCCATCATTATGATGAGCCAGAACCGGGTAGAGGAGAAGGATCGCAAACGGGCAGAAAATGATTATATGATTAATCTGAAAGCTGAACTGGAGATCAGGAGCCTTCATCAAAAGCTTGATCTACTGTTACAGGAACAGATTAAAACATTGTATGACACTCAAAGAAAGCAGTTACAGCTCCTGATTGATTTGAATGAGAAAGTGAATAAAATGGATCCGAAAAAACCCTAGCTTATTTAACCTTAAGGTTCATTGAAATTATATTGGATTGAAGATTATTACTTCTTGTATAATGACCATATCGGATTTCTATCATATTTAACCTCGAATATCCAAACACGCCGTTTTGGGGAACCCACTTGAAACCTGCTCCCATAAAATGACTGTTGAATTTTGAAAGGTCATAATTGCTGGTATAAAATGGGTCATACGGATTATGCTGTGCATAAGGTGCGAAATGGTCCGCAGCAGTCTGACTGTAAAATCTGTAAAACGGACTGACAGAAAAATAGGGATTGATTTTAACCGGCACTTCAAGGTTTGCTGTATGTGCGGCAACTCCCCAATCATCTTTATAATAACGGTAAAATGTTCTGAGAATAAACTTGTCTCCGATAAAATAATTTGCCCTGATCCCGATCGGTATTTTCAGCCTGGTCTCCGGCATTTTTTCATTTGTTACATCAAGGTTGTTGAAATAAACCCTGTGAAAAGGTAAACCCAGGTAACCTTCCTGGTAAATCATATCCAGTATAAGCATCATTTGCAATCGCTGGTTTATGACTTGTGAATAACTGAAAGTTGTATTAAAGGTATTTCTAGCCTGTTGAGAAGTTAACGGACCGGGGCGCAATTCAACCGGGTAAATCATACTGACCCTGTCGAGGAATGCCTGGAATTTGCCGGTAAATTCTCCGTTTCTGTCTTTTGATTTTTTTGAATAGGTGAAATTCAGTCCGGTGGAAATATAATCGTACTCAGCAGAGGCAGTAAGCCCTGCGCTTACCTCTTTTCCTTTATTTTCATTTTCTACAGACCAGGTAATAGATGGATACACCCGGGTGTCTGCTGATGATGCAGAAGAAATTGTTTTTGGATCGATCCGGTCAGAAGAAGCAGAGCTGTAGTGGTCAACACCCAGTTCAAAAAGGTAACTATGCTTTCGGTATTTTTTATCGTATCGGTATAATTTAATGTCGAAAACATTTGCAATGTCTGTGAGTTTCTGCGTGCCCGTTCCACCTGTTACTGCGGCATGATCACCTTCCTGGTGATAATAACTTGAAACAAGATTGGCTTCTTCGAAATGAAGTTTCCGTGATTTGTATTTTGAAGAATCTGTTGTGCTTTGTTGAGAGAAAGCAGATAGCAGAGAGATATATAATCCTAAAACAGAGAGAAATATTTTTTTCATAACCGGAAGTTGAAATATAGAATTGATTGCTGGTCGGGGCTGATGAATATCACGATGTGTCCGGATTAGTTACATCCGCAACCGCCTCCTGATTTTCCGCCGTTAGCACCTGAACCACCTTCTCTGTAAGATTGAAAACTCAATTCTGTTTTTTCAATCTTCCTGCTGCCGAGACTCATCTCCGAATCATTGATCCGCTGTTTCTGATATTCCTTTACAGAGCTACAGCCAGATAAAAAAGCCATCAACACAGCAAATAATCCTGTTATTTTATGTTTCATTTTAATGTTATGTTTTTGGAAGTGTGGACAACATTATTATCGTCAATTATTATGCAGGCAACATTTTTTAACTGGTTGATCATATCCAGTCCTGCTTTGATTCCCATTACGGAAACAGGTGTTGCCAGTGCGTCAGATAGTTCAGCAATCGGAGTTATAACTGTTACACTTTTGATTCCCTGAACGGGTAATCCGGTCTTAGGATCAATGGTATGGGAATAACGCTTGCCATTAATAGTTACAAATTTTTCATAGTTACCGGAAGTAGCTACAGATAATCCCGAGATTTCAACAAATGAAAATGGTTTGGATTTCATTTCCGGGTCAGCTATTCCGATGGTCCATTTCTTACCATCAGGCTGTAATCCCCATGCAGTAAGATCCCCGGCTGCATTTACTATTCCATTTTGTACGCCTTTTGAGATCATTATTTCCTTTGCCCGGTCGGCAGCATATCCTTTCCCGATCCCGCCAAAACCAATCCTCATGCCTTTTTCTTTCAGGAAAACAGTCAGAGCATCCCGATCCAGAATAATATTCCTGAAATTGATTAGTTGTACAAGTTTTTTCCTGGTTTCTTCATCGGGTAAACTGGTCATCGACTGGTCAAAATTCCAGAGCTTTTTATCTATTGATCCATAAGTTATATCAAATGCTCCCTGGGTGATGGAAGAAATACGCTGACATCTTTCTACAAGGTCGAAAAATTCTTTGGATACTTTTACGGGACTTAATCCTGCAGAATTATTAACCAGATTGGTCTCGCTGTCTTCTTTGTAAGTGGAAAATAAATACTCGATTCTCCTGACCTCTTCGATTGCAAGACTAATGCAATCTTTTGCGTGATCAGGATCTTCTGATACAACCGAAAATTCAAAACGGTTGCCCATCAGTTTGGTAACCTCCTGAAAAATTTCCGGTTTAGTGAGCGTGTTCATCCACAGCAGTTTGTACCTGTTGAACAAATTCCTGCGGAGTTGTTTTTACATAGCCTTCCCAGGAACGTAATACTTTTCCTTCCTGGTCAAGCAGGAGCGTTAATGGAAATACGCCTTTAATGTTGTATTTCTCAGCAAGCTTATCGTTTGCTTCCTGAATCTCCTGAACTGGTTTGTTTTTTTTCGCTCTGGGAAAATCGGCATTTACCAATATAAGTTTGCCGGCAGCAATTTCATTGAAAGGTTCTGAATCAAAAATTTCCTTATGCATTTTGATGCAGGGGATGCACCAGTCGGATCCGGAAAAATTCAATAATATCAGTTTATTCTCCTGGGATGCGGTTTGCATTGCTTTGTTGAGATCAGTTCCCCATTCAACTTTTCCGGTATTGAAAAGCATAATAGCGGCTAACAGTAAATATTTCATGTATAGAAATTAAGTAGCACTCAACTATAGGCGTAGAATTTCATCGAATTAAGTGATTGGAGTGGACCATATGTGACATTTGTTACAATTAACCGTATTTTACAAAAAAGATAATATTAGCTGTATTGATACTGTTGCTTAAGCTTCATTATGATAGTAGATCTTGTAAAACTTCCTTCCATCCTCATCCACACCCTGCTCGATCAGTTCCCTGTTTCCATGAATATAGATATGAAAGTTTTTGTCGAGTTTCAGAACACTTTTAAAGATCCTTGCCTGCTTTTTTACCGCATGTTTTGAGATGTCAAAACTGTCTTCGATCTCGTAATTGTTTTCCTTCCTTGCTTCTTCATCAAACTTCCTGAACGAATCAATTACCGTTTCATGGTGAAATACTTCCTGCTCAAATTCATTTTTATCAAATGACTCATGCGTTTTAAAATATTCTACCGAACGATTCAGCAGGTCGATCTGGTCGGTCTTTGTTACATTGAAATCATCCGCAAACTGAGAAGTGATAAATTCTTTTGTCACCGATAAGAATTGTTTTGTCTGGTTGAAACTATCGCTGCAACTCTTCACATTTAAAAACTCATTCTTCCAGTATTGTGCATCGCCCGATTTTAACGGATCGATGATCGATAAGCGGAATCCTTCTTCTTTTTCCATTTCGTAAATCAGTGCACCTTTTTCAAGCTTCTCAACATCTACACCGGAAGTATGGTGAACTGCATATCCGTCGGCATTCCGGTCGAATTGCAAAAACGTATTTTTATTTTCTGATTTGAAGATTCCGATCGCTCTTCTTTCAACTCCTTCAAAATTGATTTGCTCAAAAAAGCAGATCGATAATTCTCCGGCCTTTACTTTCGGATGAGTTGAAAATTCATATAGATGCTTCGCGATCTCTACCGAGTTTTCATACAGTGTTTCCGGGTCTTCAAAAATGCGATCGCAGAAATTATAAACCTCATTGAATTCAATTCCTGAGATATGCTGGAAGTGAAAACTTTCATCCTGTTTGTTAAATGGAGAAAGAAAATACTGCTTAAGAAATCCCAGAGTTTCTTCATCTTCTACTTCAAGTTCCTGTCCCGATAACCTGATTCCCTCTTCCGTTGATTTGTTTCCAACCTGGTGAACGGTAATCCTGCTAAGTTGCGCCGCATTAAAATCTATCATGCACTGAATTTAGGTGGGCGAAATTCGGAAAAGATTTTTAAGTTACCTTAAACAACCAAATCTAACAGACGCGCCATGGACAAATTCCTGCATTTATTTTCTCCTGCCCGGAAGAGATCTTCTTCCTTTAATCCGGGAAAATCTGATCATCTATTTACTGGTTCCCTGTATAAATTTTTTCTCCTGTTGATTCTTTCCGGTTCAGCAGTTTCATCATTCAGTCAGACTTCAATCGTTTCCCAGCTTACTGAAAATCGTGTGGAGCCAATGGGACTGGATGTCAATCCGAGATTCACCTGGTTACTGAAACCCGGAGCACGCAACCAGGTGCAGACTGCTTATGAATTGAAAGTATTTGATCAGAAAGGAAAACAAAGCTGGTCGACAGGTAAAGTAAATTCCGACCAGTCGGTACTGGTTGAATATGCCGGACCTGCACTTGAATCCGGTAAAAAATACAGCTGGCAGGTGAGGATATGGGATCAGACCGGTAAGGCCGGACCCTGGAGTGCAAAAACAGGATGGCAAATGGGAATGCTGAATACCGGCGACTGGAAAGCCAAATGGATTGAACCGGGATTTGAAGAAGATGCTTCCAGGCCAAGTCCGGTTTTCAGGAAACAGTTTCAGGCTGGAAAGAAAATAAAATCAGCCACAGCATTCATTACAGCACATGGAATGTATGAAGCATATATCAATGGAAAACGCGTGGGAGATGATTATTTCACTCCCGGTTGGACTTCCTATAAAAAAAGATTGCAATACCAGGTGTATGATGTAACGAATCACCTGGAGAATGGTGCAAATGTAATAGGTGTGATGCTTGGAAGCGGCTGGTATCGAGGGATCCTTGCCTGGGGGGATGGGAAAAATCACTTTGGTAAAGATATCGCCTTGCTGATGCAGGTGAATATAGAATATACTGATGGATCATCAGAAATCATTGCAACTGATGACAGCTGGAAATCTGCGGTTAGTCATGTCCGTTATAGTGAAATTTATAATGGTGAAACTGCTGATTCAAACCTGGAATTGAAGGGATGGGATAAAAAAGGATACAATGACAGTAACTGGAAAGGGGTGAAGGTTACTGAGCACCCGATGAGTGTTTTGCTGGCAACCTACAATGAAGGGATAAAGAAAAAAGAAAAATTTAAACCGCTGAAGATCTTTAAAACACCGGCAGGTGAGCAGGTGATAGATTTCGGTCAGAACCTGGTAGGATGGGTTGTGATCAAAGCAAAAGGTAACAAAGGAGATACGTTGAGAGTAAGTCATGCAGAAGTGCTCGACAAGCAGGGCAACTTTTATATCACCAATCTTCGTGCAGCAAAATCGGAAGACAATTTTATACTGAACGGAACAGACGAAACGCTTGAACCTCATTTTACCTGGCATGGATTCCGGTATATAAGATTGCATAATTATCCCGGGGAGCTTAAACCAGAAAATTTTACTGCTGTAGCATTGTTATCTGATATGAAGCCAACAGGAGAGTTTACTTCATCACATCCTTTGATCAATCAATTGCAGCAGAATATTCAGTGGGGGCAAAAAGGTAACTTCCTGGATGTTCCAACTGATTGTCCGCAACGGGATGAACGACTCGGCTGGACAGGTGATGCGCAGGCATTCGTTAGAACCGGCGCATACAATATGAACGTGCATAATTTCTTTTCAAAGTGGATGAAGGATGTTGCGGCAGATCAGATCAACGGTGCCGTTCCATTTGTTGTACCAAATGTGTTGGGAGAGGGGGCTGTTGCAAGTGCAGGCTGGGCGGATGTTGCAACGATTGCACCCTGGCAGATCTACCAGGTGTATGGAGATAAAAAAATTCTGAGTGACCAGTATGAAAGTATGAAAGCCTGGGTTGACTACATGAAATCTAAATCAACAAATGATTTATGGAATACAGGATTTCATTTTGGTGACTGGTTATTCTATCGTCCCGATGATGACAATGATGGAAGAGCAGCGGTAACCGATAAATACCTGATCGCGCAATGTTTTTATGCGCATTCAACGCAGTTGCTGATCAATACCGCTAAATTATTGGGTAAAGAAAGTGATGTAAATAAGTACAGTGAATTGCTGGACAAAATAAAAGCTGCTTTTCAAAAAGAATATGTAACTCCGGGTGGACGACTTGTAAGTTCAACACAGACTGCCTATGTACTTGCCCTGAATTTTGATATGTTGCCGGAAGAGTTGCGTGCATCCGCAGCAAAGAAACTTGCAGAGAATGTAAAAAGTTATGGAGATCATCTGACTACAGGATTTTTAGGAACTCCCTATTTATGTCATGTGCTCACAAGATTTGGATACAATGATGTGGCTTATAAATTATTGATGCAGGAAACCTATCCTTCCTGGTTGTACCCGGTGAAGATGGGTGCAACAACTATTTGGGAGAGATGGGATGGAATCAAACCCGATTCAACATTTCAGACACCGAATATGAATTCATACAATCACTATGCGTATGGTGCAATTGGTGATTGGATGTACAGGGTAGTGTCAGGAATCAATACGGATGAATCGAAACCAGGGTATAAACATATTATCATCAAACCACATCCGGGAGGTGGATTGCAACATGCCAATGCAGGCCTGGATACCTATTACGGAAAGATCGTTTCGAACTGGAAACTGGAAGGAGATAAACTTTTACTGGATGTAACGGTACCTCCAAACACGAAGGCAACTGTGTACGTCCCGGGTACCGGAATTATGGAAGATAGAAAACCTATGACAGTTGTGAATACGATTTCTTCGGTTAATCAAGAGCGTTATACATCCATCGAATTGGGCTCAGGAGAATATCACTTCAGTTCTACCATGACAAAAAAATAATTGATGCGAATATTATTGGTGATCTTATTGTTTGTTACAACCGGGATATCTGCGCAGCAGCCAAAACCTGTAAAGCAGAAGCCGCAATCGCCCGATCTTTTTCAGAAACCCTGGAATGCATACTGGATCACCGGTTCGGGAGAAGGAACTGATCAGTGGTCGGTACAGGCAGATCCCAAATTAAAGGAGTATGGTGTTTATAAATTCCGAAAAGAATTTGCGCTGGAAGAGAAGCCATCATCATTTATTGTTCATATATCGGGTGATAACCGGTACAAGCTATTTGTGAATGGAAAACTTGTAGCAGCAGGTCCTACCAGGGGTGATCTTTACTATTGGAATTATGAAACGATTGACCTGGCAGCCTACCTGTTACCCGGTAATAATACCATTGCGGCACTGGTTTTCAATGACGGAAAACTCAAACCGGAAGCGCAGATCTCCTACATGACCGCTTTCATTTTGCAGGGTAATACGGCAGCAGAAGAAATAATCAATACGAATAAATCATGGAAGGTTATTAAGGACAGTAGCTATTCGCCGCGTGCTGTAAAAGTAACCGGGTATTATGTAGCCGGTCCCGGTGAAAATATAAACATGAATTACCATGTGCAGGCTTGGGAGCATGGAAATTATGACGATGGAAACTGGAAACCTGCACGACAGATCTTCAAAGGACTATCAAAAGAAGCGGCGTTTGATTCAAGGGGATGGATGCTGGTTCCTTCACCATTACCATTAATGGAATTGAAAGAGCAACGATTGAAATCATTGCGCAATAATGGCGGACTGGTTGTACCAACCGGATTCATGGAGAAAAAAGTTTCCATTACAATTCCAGCAAACACCAAAACAAGTTTATTGCTGGATAATGGAACTCTGACCAATGCCTATCCGAATCTATTATTCAGTAAGGGAAAAGATGCAGGAATCATTTTGGGTTATGCAGAAGCATTGTATAAAGGTGATCCTGAAATATTGAAGCAATCCTGGTTGCCAACTCTTCCGAAGGAAAACAGGAACCAGGTGAACGGAAAGATTTTTATCGGCAAAAAAGACAGCATTTTTTCAAACGGAAAGGATGAGCAGGAATTTACTGCATTATGGTGGAGAACCTATAGGTATATCCAGATTGAAATTGAAACGAAGAATGAACCACTGATCCTTCATGATATCTATGGAACCTTTACCGGTTATCCCTTTGAAATGAATGCTAGATTCAAATCAAGTGATACACTTCATGAAAAAATGATGGAGATCGGATGGCGAACTGCACGACTCTGCGCTTTTGAAACCTATATGGATTGTCCTTACTACGAACAGTTGCAATACTTCGGTGATGCACGTGTGCAGGCGATGGTCTCCTATTTCAACAGCGGGGATGATCGTCTTGCTAAATATGCCATTGACCTTGCGGATCATTCAAGACTTGCAGAAGGGATTACACTGAGTCGTTATCCGACAGATTTACATCAGCAGATTCCAACATTCAGTTTGTGGTGGATAGGAATGGTGTATGATCATTTTATGTACAGGGATGATTCAGCATTTGTACAATCAAAATTACCGGGAACGCGACAGGTCCTTAATTTCTTTTCAAAATATCAACAGGAAGACGGATCACTGAAGAATGTACCTTATTGGGTGTTCACTGATTGGGTGAATAAAGAAACGGGATGGTATTATGGAATGGGCCCGATGGGGGAAAATGGTGAATCTTCCATTCTTGATATCCAGTTGCTTTGGATTTATCAGCAGGCAGCTGAAATGGAGCAGCGATTGGGAATGAAAGAATATGCAGGGATCTATCAGAAAAAAGCAAAACAATTATCGGCAACAATAAGAAAAAAATACTGGAACAACGATCGGAGATTATTTGCTGATACGGAAAAGAAGGAACTCTATTCACAACATGCAAACAGTCTTGCCATCTTATCCGGTATTGTAAAAGGAACAGAAGCAAAAGAAGTTGCAGAACAATTATTGAGCGATACTTCAATAGCGCAGGCAACCATCTACTTCAAATATTATTTGCACCAGGCATTGGTGAAAGCCGGTTGGGGCGCTGATTACAACCAGTGGCTGGGTAAATGGAAAGAGAATATAGATCTGGGATTGACCACCTGGGCAGAAATGTCGGAGGTATCAGAATCAAGATCTGATTGTCATGCATGGGGCTCCAGTCCGAATATTGAATTCTTCAGGACAGTGCTGGGTATTGATGCAGCAGCGCCTTTTTTCAATAAAGTCAGGATAGAACCGAGGCCCGGTAATCTTGAATATGTGCAGGGAGAAATGCCTCATCCGAAAGGCAGGGTTGCGGTATCTTATACAAAGGACAAAGCAATTGTAGAATTACCACCAGGGATAACTGGGGAATTTTTATGGCAGGGTAAAAGGATTGTGTTGAAGAGTGGGCGAAACAGCATTGCGTTAAAATAAACAGATGCGTAAACAGCAATGCTGCAACGTAAAGGCATAGAATTTTTTGCGGAAGAGAAAAGATTATTTATGCAGTTTATTAAAAGACAGGATCCGTTGACAGGAGAAGAAGTCAGTTTATCCTATAAAGATTACGGAAAAGGAAAACCCATTGTACTGATACACGGATGGCCACTGAGTAAAGACATGTGGGAATACCAGATAGATGACCTGGTAGAAGCTGGGTACAGGGTTGTAAAGTACGACCGGAGAGGATTTGGGAAATCATCAAAACCATGGAGCGATTATGATTATGATACCTTAACGGATGATCTTCATGCGATCATTGAACAATTGGATCTGCGTGATGTAACGCTTGCAGGATTTTCAATGGGTGGAGGAGAAGCGGTACGGTATGTAAGTAAGTATGGAACGGAAAGGGTTGCTAAAATTGCACTCATATCCGCAGTAACTCCCTTCATGTTGAAAACGGAAGACAATCCCGATGGAGTTGATCAGGAAGTGTTTGATGGCATGAAGGAAAAGATCCTGGAAGACAGGATTGGGTTCCTGGATGATTTCGGAAAAGATTTCTTCGGCGTGTCCTTGATCAACCATCCGGTAAGCACGCCGTTACTTGAATATTACAGGAACCTTGCTTCAGTAGCATTGCCACGAGCAACCGTTAAATGTGCTGAAGCATTTGCAACCACGGATTTCAGGGAAGATTTGAAGAAGATAAAAATTCCAACACTTATCATTCACGGAGATGCGGATAAAACAGTTCCGATTGCATCAAGTGGTAACCTGACTTTTAAGATGATCCCACATGCAAGATACCTTGTGTATGAAGGTGCACCACACGGCCTGTTTTATACCAATAAAAAAGAATTGAACAGGGACCTGATTGAATTTTTAGGGGAGTAATTTTCAGGGAGCAGGAGGAGCACCTGAAGTTACCACTGAAAGGTGTGTGCTGTCAAAAAATGCATTTATGAGAAGCAATTTTTAGAATTCATTCAATAGTTACAGCCGTGCCTGCTCCCATAAATTGCTTATCTTCGCCGCGCTCATTTCACTTAAAACAACTACTACTATGGGTAAATATCGCGCCGGAGTACTTTTTGGAGAGGAACTTAAAGCTTTATACCAGGATGCTAAAGAAAATAGCTTTGCACTTCCTGCTGTTAACACAATTGGTACGAATACGATCAATGCAACACTGGAAGCAGCCGCAAAGGTTAACTCTCCTGTGATTGTTCAGTTTTCCAATGGTGGAGCACAGTTTATTGCCGGTAAAGGAATGCCAAACAATGAATTGCAGGCAAACATTTCAGGAGCCATTTCCGGTGCATTGCATATCCACAACGTTGCAAAATATTACGGAGTTCCTGTGGTTCTTCATACCGACCATGCTGCTAAAAAATGGCTTCCATGGATCAGCGCTTTGATCGATGCAGGTACTGAATTTCATAAAGAAAAAGGTCAGCCTCTGTTCAGTTCACACATGCTGGATCTGTCTGAAGAGCCAATTAAGGAAAACATCGAAACATCTGTTGAATTCTTCAAACGTATGGCTCCATTGGGAATGGGGATTGAAATCGAACTTGGAGTAACAGGCGGTGAGGAAGACGGTGTTGATAACAGTGGAGTTGAAAATGAAAAACTTTATACTCAGCCTTCTGAGGTTGCGTATGCTTACGAAGAACTGAAGAAAGTTGGTGAACTGTTTACAGTTGCTGCTGCATTCGGTAACGTACATGGTGTTTACAGTCCGGGTAACGTTGAACTTCGTCCCGAGATCCTGAAAAACAGCCAGGATTATATTAAGGAGAAATTCGGTACTGAAGACAAACCTGTATTCTTTGTATTCCATGGTGGCAGCGGTTCTCCGCAAAGCCAGATCCGTGAAGCAATCGGTTACGGTGCTATCAAAATGAATATTGATACAGACCTTCAGTGGGCTTTCTGGGAAGGAGTACTTCAGAATTACAAACAGTTTGAAGCGTTCCTCCAGGGACAATTGGGAAATCCTGACGGACCAACCAAACCAAACAAAAAGCATTACGACCCGCGTGTATGGTTAAGAAAGGGTGAGGAAACGTTTATGAAACGTTTGATCGTTGCTTTCGAAGACCTGAATTGCGTTGGAAGAAATGCATAATAATTAAATCAGAATTATTGCAGGCCTGGGATTTTACACTTTTACCTGTTTATCCCTGATGCCAAACTTTGCAAAATATATTCAAGGCCGCTGTTTTTAACAGCGGCTATTTTTTTGACCATACTCAAAAATCCTGCTAACATTCCTCATATCTCTTCGTAATTTAATATGGTAGATTGAACCAGGTTCCTTTCCATCATAGTCAAAAAACCTGAGTTATGAAATACATATTAGTAGCAACCGATTTTTCCCCCGCAGCCGAAAATGCACTGAATTATGCCGCTGATATGGCACTGGCTGTTCATGGAAAACTGGTGATCTTCCACGTTTACCAGCTCCCTGTTGTTTATACCGAACTTCCTGTATCTCCGGAAGCTGCTCTTGTAATGAAAGATGCAGAAGCTTCTCTGAATGCACTGAGACAAAAAATCCTGAACCGTTTTGAAGCAAGGGTGGAAGTTGAAACTGCACTCCGATCCGGAACTTTTTTTGAAGAACTTGAATCCGTTTCTAATTTCTTTGAACCCTATGTAGTGGTAATGGGCAGCCAGGGTACAACTTCTGCAGACAGGTTCCTGTTCGGTGGGCATACCGTATATGCCATGCAGCATCTTCAATGGCCACTGATCACTGTTCCGCCAAAGGCTAAATTCCTTTTCATCCACAACATTGGAATGGCCTGCGATTTCAATAACGTGGTCGAATCAATTCCAATTGATGAACTGAAGATCCTGGTGGATGATTTTAAAGCATCCCTCCATATTCTGAACATCGGTAAAAGCACGGATTTTTCTCCGAACCTGGTCTTTGAATCTGCCATGTTGCAGGAAATGCTGCTATCCATGAAACCGGAATATCATTTTATTACCAATGCTAATATTGATGAGGGCATTATACAATTTGCGGAAGACCACAATATTGATTTGCTCATCGTATTACCAAAACGTCACAGCCTGCTGGCAAGGATGATTAGGAAAAGTCATACAAAACAAATTGTGCTGCATAGTCATGTACCCGTACTGTCACTTCATTAAACATCGGTCATCGACTTGTTATGAAAAATTATATCAAAAAGTTCGACAGCATCACGTTGTCAGACCTTCCGGCAGTAGGCGGTAAAAACTCGTCTCTCGGAGAAATGTTTTCGAAACTTTCCTCGAAAGGTATTCCGGTACCCGACGGTTTTGCCACTACTGCTTTTGCTTTTGAAGAATTCCTTGAAACAAATGACCTGAAAGTCAAACTAAATGAACTCATGAATTCATTGGATAAAAATGACTTCCATAATCTGCGCGAAATTGGAGCAGCAGCAAGATCATTTATGTTAGAGGGAACGATCAATGAAAGTTTAAGAACCGCTGTAATTGATGCCTATCACCAACTTTGCGGATCAACTGAAATTGAAGTAGCAGTTAGAAGCAGTGCAACTGCGGAAGACCTTCCTGATGCAAGTTTTGCAGGTCAGCATGAAAGTTATCTGAATATCCAAGGCGATAATGAAGTGGTGGATGCGATTAAAAAATGTTATGCATCAATGTACACAGATCGTGCTATAAAGTATCGTGAAGACAAAGGTTTTGCGCATGATAAGGTTGCCATATCAGTAGGAGTTCAGAAGATGGTACGGTCCGACAAAGGTTCATCCGGAGTGATCTTTACACTCGAACCTGAATCAGGATTTCGGGATATTATTCATATCAGCGGAGTATGGGGACTGGGAGAAAATATTGTGCAGGGAACCGTGACACCAGATGAGTTTTTTGTTTTCAAACCCACACTTTATAAAGGATATGAATCCATCATCCAGCACAAACTCGGTGCGAAAGAAAAAACAATGATCTATGATTCTTCCAAAAAACAGGAAGTTAAAAATATTGATACACCAAAAGAGAAACGGGAATTATTTGTGCTGAATGATGATGAAGTGAAAGAACTTGCTAAATGGGCACTGATCATTGAAAAACATTATGGCCGACCGATGGATATTGAGTGGGCCAAAGATGGTATCACGAATAAAATGTTCATTATCCAGGCGAGACCGGAAACTGTTCATTCAGGCAAAGATCCACTGCTTATGGAAGAGTATAGTCTGAAGAAAAGAACTATCCCTTTAGCAAGCGGGGAAGCGATTGGCTCAAAGATCGCAGTGGGAGTAGCAAGAATTTTACAATCGCCTGCTGATGCCTATAAATTAAAGGAAGGTGAAATTGTAGTGACAGGATTAACCAGTCCCGACTGGGATCCGATCCTGAAAAAAGCTGCTGCAATTATTACAGATAAAGGGGGCAGAACGAGTCATGCATCTATCGTTGCAAGAGAGCTTGGAGTGCCTGCGATTGTAGGTTGTGGGAATGCTACAACAGCGATTACGGATGGAAGTATGATCACAGTTTCCTGTGCGGAAGGAAAAACAGGATTTGTTTATGATAGAGCACTTGAGTTTGAAAAAATCAATATTGATATCAGTAACATTCAGAAACCTGAATTTACAAAAGCAATGCTGATCGCGGGTGATCCTGATAAAGCATTCAGGTTATCCTTTTATCCGAATGATGGTGTAGGGTTGATGAGAATTGAATTTATAATTACTCACCATGTACAGGTCCATCCGATGGCATTGGTAAAGTTTAATGAATTGAAGGATGAAAAAGTAAAAGAACAGATCTCCCTTATTACCCATCAATATCATGATAAGGAGCAGTACTTCATTCATAAACTTGCTGAAGGTGTAGCAACGCTTGCGGCTGCATTTTATCCGAAAGAAGTAATTGTCAGGATGAGCGATTTTAAAACAAATGAATATGCGAACCTGGTAGGAGGAAAAGACTTTGAGCCTTCAGAAGAAAACCCGATGATAGGTTTCAGGGGTGCTTCAAGATATTACCATGAACTCTATAAAGATGGATTCCGGTTGGAATGTAAGGCACTGGTGAAAGTGAGAGATGAAATGGGTTTGACTAATGTGAAACTCATGATACCATTCTGCAGAACACTGGAGGAAGGAAAAAAAGTGATTGAGGTGATGGCAGAAAACGGCCTGGTTCAGGGAACAAACGGACTGCAGATTTATGTGATGGCAGAGATCCCGAGTAATGTTTTACTGGCAGATAAATTCGCTGAAATATTTGATGGATTTTCTATCGGTTCAAACGACCTTACTCAATTAACACTGGGCATTGACCGCGATTCATCGATTATCAGCGGATTATTCAGTGAACAGAATGAAGCAGCCATGCAGATGTTTTCGATGGTTATAAGGAAAGCAAGGGAAGCAGGTGTGCGAATTGGTTTATGCGGACAGGCACCAAGTGATTTTCCAAAATTTGCACAGTTCCTTGTCGAACAGGGAATCGACAGCATTTCATTTAATGCGGATGCATTGTTGAAAGGAATTGAGAACATTGTAAAAGCAGAACATCGGATGCACCGGCAGGAAGAACTTGTAATATGAGGATCCTTAAAATCATCCTGTTGATAATTTTATGCTGTGCCGGTGAACTGCAGGCACAGAAGGACCTTCTTAATAAAAAAAATTTCTTCACGTCTGATACAACTTTGTCAGTTTCGGTCTCTTCAGATTTCAGTCACCTCGTTAGCCAGGCGCTGAAAGATACCTCTATAGAAGAATGGCAACCGGCCATTGTTCAGTTCCGGATAGGTGAATTCAGGGTAGATTGTAACGATGCAGAAATAAAAGCAAGGGGAAAATACCGCAAGGAAGCCTGTTACCCACCGCCTGTGATGGTGAAATTCAATCATAAAAATTTACCCGGCCGGTTAAAACTGGTATGGCCCTGTAAAACAAACAGTACTTTATATGAGCAATATGTACTGAAAGAATACCTGGTGTACAAAATGTATAACCTGTTAACTGAAGAAAGTTTCAGGGTTCGACTGGTAAAAGTTTCTTTCGTTGATACAAAGAATAAAATCAGGTCGGATGAAAGATTTGGTTTTTTTATTGAAGATATTGACCAGGTTGCCAAAAGAAATAAATGTTTTGAAATGCAGGAGGACAGTCTGTTGCATACAGAATCGGTACAAAGAAAACAGATGACGGATCTTGCGTTGTTCCAGTACATGATTGGCAACACGGATTGGAATGTTCCTGTAAAAAGAAACCTCAAATTTCTTTATTGTAACAGCAGTGGAAATCCTGTGGCAGTTCCCTATGACTTTGATTATTCAGGAATAGTAAATGCCAAATATGCTATTCCTTCCGAAACACTTCCGATCATTTCCGTAAAAGAACGTTATTACCTGGGATTCACCAGGACCATGGAAGAACTCAGGATGGCCGTTCGAAATATTCAGGATAAAAAAGACAAATTATTTGAATTGATAAGAGACCAGGAAGGGCTGGATGCTATCAATAAAAAGGAAATGATCAAATACCTGGAAGAGTTTTTTGAAGATACAGGTTCTGACAGGAAACTGGAAGAGCTGTTTATAAAAAAAGCAAAACGTGGATAGCTATGATGAAAGAAGTTTTCCAATACAAAATGCTTGAAGAGATCTACCTGAAAAAACTCGTAAATGTTTATGATGCGGGAATGAATATCATCGAAGGAAGTCCGGAACATATGGCAGATCTCAAATCATGGAGCGACCAGCTTGCAAAGGAAAAACTGATTCATTATACGGATGATCAACATACGGAAGCAGAGCTTACCAATTTTGGAAGATTCTGGATGATGAAAGGCGGATACCAGGCATATCTTAAAGAAGGACATTTTATAAAAGAACATCCTGCTCCAGATTCGCAACATGCTGCCCTGCTGAAAAAAGAGAAGGAGGATCTGGTAGAAGCCCGGCTGAAACTCACTAAATACAGGCTGGTAGGGTTTTGGTTTACGCTCGTTATCTCCATCATAGGATTTCTTTTGTCCTTATTGAATTTGTATCTTTTCTTTAAGGGGAAATAATTATTATCTCATGCCGGTAAAGAATATCCTGTTCTCTCTTTTAGTTATACCTGTTAGTTTTTTCTCATTGCAAGCTGTTGCGCAAAACAACGAAGCAATAAAAAGCAACTCAACAAAGAAAGTTTCACAAAAAGCCACGCAAAAAAACAACCCGCTTTCCAGGTTGAAAAAAGATAAACAGGTTCAGGCTGCTTTGCAGAAGATCAGCCTGTATAAAGAAAATACTTTAAAAGATCATATTCTATTGAATGAAATTCCTTCGCCTCCCTTTAAGGAGATGAATCGTGCTGAAAAACTGATGGAGATGTTGCTTTCCTCGGGGGCTGATACTGCATGGATCGATGAAGTCGGGAACCTTGTTGCTGTACGTAAAGGAACTGACGGTAAAAAAGTAGTGGTGATCGAAGGACATATGGATACGGTTTTTCCTGAATCGACTGATGTGAAAGTAAAAAATCATGGAGACACTTTATATGCGCCGGGTATCGCAGATGATACAAGATCGCTGGCCGTTTTAAACACATTGATGAAAGTAGTGAAGGAAGAGAATATCCGGACCAGGGATGATCTCTGGTTTGTTGGAACGGTAGGTGAGGAAGGATTGGGAGACCTGCGTGGCGTTAAGCATTTATTCAAACAACATGCAGAAAAGATCAGGTCAGTAATTTCAATTGAACCGGTTGATGGAATTGTAACAAAAGGATTGGGATCCATCCGGTACAGGGTTTTCTTCAAAGGTCCGGGTGGACATTCAAATGGAAATTTTGGAATCGTAAATCCAATTCATGCACTTGGGAAAGCGATACAGGAATTCAGTACACGTGCTGAAAAATATACTTCAGAAGAAGGGAATGATGCGACTTTCAACGTAGGCGTGATCAGCGGAGGAACTTCTGTGAATTCCATTGCATTTGAAGCTGTGATGGAAGTTGATATGAGGTCGGGAAAAAATGACCGGCTGAATACGCTGGATTCCATGTTCAAGGTTTCGATGAAGGAAGCAGTGGCAAAAGAAAATGCTGCAAAAAAATCCGGAGAAGATATTTCGCTGGAACTTGTTCCTATCGGTAATCGTCCAACAGGAGAAGCCAATATGCAATCCTCACTTCTTCAAAATACGATCGCTGTTTTTTATGATGCAGGAGTAGAACCAAAATTCAAAACAGTTTCTACCAATGCAAACATTCCTTTCTCGATGAACATCCCTGCAGTATGTATCGGAGCAGGTGGAAAAGCGGGAAATCTGCATTCGCTGAATGAATGGTGGCTGGATGATGGTGCAGAAGAATCAGTGAAAAGAGCGTTGTTGATTTTGCTCCTTGAAGCAGGCTATTGATGCATAAAAATGGTTCCTGTTTTTTCTAAATTAATTTACAAGAAACCTGGTTTAATTTTTTTTAAATTTTTCATTTTAAATTTTTCATTTTCAATTTTTCATTTTCCATTCTTCCTATCCAAAATATCCTGTCTGATGATCGCATTCACATCCACTTTTGCTCCTTTGAGCAAATAGATCTTTGTGCCTTTTTCACGTGCAAACGGATTCTTGATTTCACCGATTAATTCAATTGATTCAAATAAGGAACGCTCATCAGTTCTTTCAGGATCCTTGTCGTAGATATCTCTTACGAAGATCATGTTGACAATCGGTTTATCGAGCGGGATCCATCCGATATAGTCTGCATTGTAAGAGTAAGCTTCAAGATCTTTTATGGATGAATAATAATTAACTGCACCAGCCTGACCGTAATTATCGCAGTGTACAAGGGTAATTCCTTTTTGTAAAGCATAGGCACTGTCGACAACAGATGCCATTTCTTTCCATCCCTGCATGTCTGCAAAATCCTGTGGTAAGGCATGATCCTCGCCATCTTCCCAACGAACTAATCCCAGTGATTTATAAATATCCGGATGAGTGCTGATATACTGAGGGGTCTTATTCGGGAAGGCAAAATTGAAAAGCGGGATTGATAAAGCAACCGGGATAGCAACCGTTACAATTCTCATCCATCTCTTTGAACGTTTGGCCAGTAATTCACCAAGCCATACGGCACCGAATGCAATGTATACAGGATATAAACCAATGGCATAATAACCTTTTGCCTTCAGGTAAATAAATAGAAAAAGGGTAATAAAAAATGAAAAGAACAAAAACCTGTATCGTTTTAAATGCTGACTTTTCCAGAAGGAGATCAGTCCGGCTACCAGAATAAATAATCCTCCAAAGAAAAATAAGAGTTGCTCCTTTAAAAAATCAACGCGGTTTACTTTCTCTAATTGAGTTGTTGCAAGCTCCTGCATATGATGGATTACCGGGAATTCATTTTTGTACTGCCACCAGAGGTTTGGTGATACAATCAATATCGCTAATGCAATGGCAAGGTAAAGATGTTTGTCAGCATATATTTTTCTATGGCTGGAAATCACCGTCGTGATAAATAATCCAGGAACTATAAAAACAATATTGTATTTATTCAACAAGGCAAATCCAAAAGCAATTGCAGTAATGTAGATCCATTTTGATTTTTCTTTTACCAGGTAACTCAAAAAGCTATAATAGATGAATGTCCATGCGAGTATATCAAATGAATTTGGCTGGAAGAGAATATTCATTCTCAATAAAACTGAAAAAAGGATGGCTGTTGCAGCAAGGATCTTTGCATATAAACTTCCATTCAGTAATTCAACGGTTTTCCATACCACGTAGATCGTGAGTACTCCGAACAATGCCGGAAAAAATCTGATCCAGAATTCGCCGTTTCCCAACAATGCTATAACATAAGCAATCCATGAACTGAAGGGTGGAACCGACATATATCCCCATGCCAGATGTTTTCCCTGGTCGAGGTGTAAGAATTCATCGCGGTGTAATTCATACACAGGGTGAACCAAAAAATATTGAATTACAAACTTGATAAGAATAAAAATCAGGAGGATGAGAGAATCTCTTTTTTTCATCTGATGCTTAAGTGATTAGGTGGAAAATATAGTCAATAATCCCAATGATTTAAAGCGTTTGCAAATTTCCACGGCGTAACATTATTCAAAAATTTCTGCAACTTAAGAGGAACTTTATTGAATATTTTAAGCCGCTGCAGTTTCTCTTCTTTCAAATTTGCGCATCCGTTTGCGCAGTTATTTGAAAAAATCTCTGACTAATATTGGTTGAGTAACCATAACCAACTAATCAATTCATATGAGTCAAAAAATTGCACTGTTCTTCCTGTGTATTCTTCTGGCAGTGCTGCCTGCAGGAGCACAGGAAACCGGAACAACCGTTTCCGGAAAGATTGTCGACAAGTCAGGTAATCCGCTTGCCGATGCAACTGTTACCGAAAAAGGAACATCCAATTCTGTTGCTTCCGATGCAGCAGGAAGTTTTCGTATCAGGGTTAACTCTACTTCTTCCGTTCTGGTGATTTCCAATGTTGGTTATTCATCTAAAGATGTTACTGCAACAACAGGAGTTATGTCGATCACACTTGAGGAAGCTGCAGGTGATCTCGATGAAGTTACTGTTGTCGGATACTCTTCCAAGAAACGAGAACAGCTATCCAGCGCAGTCTCTGTAGTATCGGGTGAAAAATTGCGGGATGTTACTTCCAATGAACTTACTTCATTACTCCAAGGTAAAGCACCGGGAGTGGTGGTATCTACCGGCTCCGGCGATCCTACTTCCGGTTCCAGTGTTGTGATCCGTGGTGCGGGTACGATCAATGCCAGTACATCTCCACTTTATGTTGTCGATGGAAACATCGGCGGTACTTTCAATCCTACAGATGTGGAATCTGTTACGATCCTGAAGGATGCTGCTGCTACCGGTTTGTACGGATCACGTGCTGCAAACGGCGTAATCATCGTTACCACCAAATCCGGAAAGTCGGGTAAAACACGCATCGAGTTCAATTCAACTGTGGGTGTTGCGCGTGCTACAAACGGCAACTTCAAATTGATGAACACCCAACAATTGTTCGACTACCAGAAAACTTTTTACAACCCTGATCCTGCAGTGTTGAATACCAATACCGACTGGTGGGATCTTGCTTTCAGGGATGCAATGGTGAACAGTTATACATTATCAGCTTCAGGTGGTACCGATAAAACTACTTTCTATGTTGGCGGTAACTATTACAAAGAAGAAGGTACTCTGCTCGATAACGATAAGACCGGTTACAACCTTCGTGCAAACCTTACCCAGAAGCTGACACAGAAACTGAAACTTGCTGTATTGATGAATGGCCGCTTTGTGAAAGACAGCTACAACAATACGCAGACATTGTACGATGCATACGTGAATCTTCCATTTGATTCTGCATACAATGCCGACGGAACGCCGCGTGATGCAAGATTCGGAACATGGTATGGCCGCGACCGCGATAACTTCATGCACTCGCGCCAGTACAACTATTCAAATGCAAAGAGTTTTACCATGTCAAGTGATGTAAACCTCGATTACAACCTGCTGAAAAATCTTACCCTATCATCCTATAACCGTGCAACAATCTCTAATTACAGCAGCAACAGTTATTACGACAAGCGCTCAAAAGCAGGTGCAACAAGTGCTGGTGAAGTTTATAAAACTCAGTCATACTCCAGCACCTTACTTTCGTCTAACCGTCTGCGTTATGCTACCAGCTTTGGTGATCATTCCATCTCTGCACTGGGTGTATTTGAAGTGGAAAAAGGATATTCTGAAGTAACCTCCGTTTCTGCAAAAGGACTTCCTCCGGGAAGAGATGCACTGAGTACTGCAACAGATATCATCAACAATCCTTCAGGTGGTAGAGATTCCTACATCTTCAGTAAATATCTCGGACAAATTGATTACAGCTTTGCCGGAAAATATTTCCTCGTAGGATCACTTGTAAATGAATATTCATCAAGGTTCGGATCAAATAATCCTGCAGCGAATTTCTACCAGCTGGGTGCTTCCTGGATCCTTACCAAAGAAAATTTCATGGATGGGATCTCTGCGATCAACTTCCTGAAATTGCGTGCGAGTTATGGAACAACCGGTAATGCAGATGGTATCGGTTACTACGCATCCATGGGATTGTACAGCATTTCATCAGGTGCGAGTTATGCAGGTTTGCCGGGTGCTGCTCCAAGTCAGAAAGCCAATCCTGATCTTACCTGGGAGAAAGCAAAATCTGCAAACATAGGTGTGGATATGACCCTGCTGAAACGCATTGATTTAAGCGTTGACTTCTACAACAAAACAACTTCAAGTTTATTATTCTTCCGCGGACTTCCTGCTACAACAGGGTACGATGGTGTATTTGAAAATGTAGGATCCATCAGAAACCGTGGTATTGAATTCAACCTCACTACAAGGAATATTACAAGAAAAGATTTCACCTGGGAAACCAATCTGAACATGGCTTTCAACCGCAATAGGGTGTTGGAAGTAAACCAGGGAAGAACAGAAGTCAGTACCGGTGCACGTCAGCCAATCGCAGTGGGTCATGATATGGACGAATGGTTCATGCCTGTATGGGCGGGTGTTGATCCTGCAACTGGTCGTCCTTTATGGGAAGCACTGATCAATGATGCCGACGGAAAGAATTATGTAACCTATTCTTCAAATTATAATCTTGCAACAAGACAGTTTATCGCAAGATCAGCAGCACCGAAATTCACCGGAGGGTTCACCAACACGGTTACCTACAAACAGTTTTCACTCAATGCATTCTTCAACTTTGTTTACGGGAACTATGTTTACAACGATTCCCGCTTTTTCTTCGACAGCGATGGATTGTATGAAAGTTACAACCAGATGCAGCTTGCAGAAGGATGGAGCCGCTGGACAAAGCCCGGTGATATTGCAACACATCCACAGCCAATTCACGGAAGAAGTGATGCTTCAAACGCAACCTCCACAAGATTCCTGGAAGATGGAAGTTATATCAGGTTAAGAAATATCACGGTAGGGTACAACCTTCCGCAATCCGTATTGAGCAGGGTAAAGATCAGTAATGTAAGGATCTTCCTAAGCGGAGATAACTTATGGACTGCCACCAATTTCAGTGGTACAGATCCCGAAGTAGTATTAGGTAGCGGTACATCAAGTATCAAATACCCGATCAGTAAAAAATTACTCGCAGGAATCAACATTTCATTCTAAAGCTTAAATCATTCTCCAGATGAATAAACATATTATCACTGCGGCCTTGCTGATCGGAACCATGAGTCTGACAGCCTGCAGAAAAACCTATCTTCCCTCCACTGCAATTGATGAGGGTTCAGCGCTCACCAATGCAGGGGATATCGAAACTGCAACCATTGGTACCTATGCTCTTTTTAAAAATGAAGGATATGTAAGAAGCGGTCACTTCCTGATGGAATATCCTACGGATGAAATTGCGCAGGGACAAAACTCTTCCGATGATCTTACACGTGCTTATCGGTATACGCAACTTACAACATCTGCTCACCCGGCATTATTCTGGGCACAGGCCTATAAAGCTGCAAGTGCTGCAAACAGGATCATTTCGAAAGTGGATGATAATGCAACAGATGACCTCAGGCAATTAAAAGGCGAAAATCTTTTTATCAGGGCAATGATGCATTTCAACCTGGTAAGAATTTTTGGCAGACCTTATTCCCAGGGGAATGGCGACAATCCCGGAGTTCCTATCCTCAGAGATGGTTTATCAGACTCTGCTCAACTTTCACTTGAAAGAAGTTCAGTAAAAGAGGTGTACGAATTTGTAGTGGCAGATCTTATTAAAGCCGGTGAGCTGATGACACAGCAAAAATCAAATTCATTTGCATCAAAAGAGGTTGCATATGCCTTATTGTCGAGAGTGTACCTGTACATGGAAAACAATCAGAAGGCAATTGAATATGCAAACCTTGTAATCGGAAATGAAACTCCGGGTGCAGAGGCAAATGGCAGGTACAGTCTGGTAACCGGAAGTACCTACCAGAATTATTTCCGCGGTGTTCCTGAAGGAAATACGGAAACAATTTTTGCCATCAGGCATATGAAAACTGAAGACAGGGATTTCAGTGCAATTGGTTCGATGTATTTCAGTGGTGATGCAAGCGGTACGCCTCAAAACCAGGCCTACAGCGGATGGGGAGAGATCTATGCATCTAAAAAGTATGTTGATTTCCTTGAGCAACATCCGGAAGACCTGCGTCGCAGTTTTATTTCATCTTATAAAGTGAATGGTGTTTTGCAGATGAATACAAAGCTTACACCGAACACACCCATGCATTATATCAACAAGTATAATTTGCAGGAAGGAATTGTAAATCTTTCTTCCCCTGTTTACCTGAGACTTGCAGAAATGTATCTGATCAGGGCTGAAGCAAATGCAAAGTTGGGTAACGACCAGGCTGCGCTGGATGATGTAAATCTGCTGCGTTCCCGTGCAGGATTAAGTGGTGATGATTTATATACTACTGCAAGTGCAGCAGCTGCAAATAAAACAATTCTTGATGTGGTACTTGAAGAACGCTGGCTGGAACTGGCTTTTGAAGGACACAGGGCTTATGATCTTTTCCGCAACGACAGACCTTTGACAAGAAATTATCCAGGCTCACATGTAGTGAATGGTAATATCAATCAGACTGTACAGCCAACAGAAAACAAGATCATTTTCTTTATACCGCAATCAGAAATTGATAAGAATCCTAAACTCACTCAAAATCCTCAATAATGATGTTTATGATCAAATATATTTCGATGTTCCTGATTGCTGCAAGCTCTATGTCGTGCTCGAAAGAGTCGGCAGGAGAAGGCAACCCATCTCCGGATCCGACTCCGCAACCGGAAGTTCCGGCAGTCACGTACACGATCTCCATGGGTGGAAATGCATATGTAACCAACAGGCCAGCAGGTGCATCCGAAGAGATCACCGAAAACAGTCTGGGTAACTGGACGAACCCTGAATCAATTGTATCAGCCTACTTCCGTTTGAATAAAACAGGAAAGCTGAATGTGAAATTCAAGGCATCCGTTCCAACCGGTTCGAGTACCATAAAAGTTACGGTGAATGGAACACCGTTTACTGTAACTATGAATGGAACAGCTCAAAAAATTTATGAAGCAGGAACAGTAGATATCACGAAGGCAGGATATGTAAAAGTAGATTTCAAGGGTGTGACAAAAGCAGGTACCTATTTCGGAGATGTGTATGACCTGGTCATCAGCGGAAGCGCAGTGGATAAGGAGGTGGTCTATGCAAATGATCCTGAAAATTTCTACTGGTCGAGAAGAGGACCTAGTTGCCATCTGAATTATGGTACGCCACAGGGAGATACAGAATGGTTCTATAATGAGATGACCATTCCGGTTGGAGAAGACAAGATCGGATCTTATTTTATGAGCAACGGATTTGGTGAAGGATATTTTGGGATCCAGGTGAATTCGGAAACAGAAAGAAGGGTATTGTTTTCGGTATGGGATCCGAATGTCGGAAAAACCACGCTGGTAAAAAAAGGACCGAATGTTACGCACAATGAATTTGGCGGAGAAGGAACCGGCGGACAATCCTATATGCTTTTTGATTGGAAAGCCGGTACTACCTATAAATTTCTGACGCAGGGAAGACCTGATGGAGAAGGTGCAACTTTATACTCTTCGTGGATCTATACACCGGAGACGGATCAATGGCGTTTTCTGGCAACATGGAAACGTCCGAATACCGTAAAGTATCTCACAAACTTTCATTCATTCCTGGAAAATTTCAATCCTGAATATGGTTTCCTCAACAGGAAAGTTCATTACAATAATCAATGGGTGAGATCAGTTGAAGGAGTATGGACCGAAAGAACCTCTGCAACATTCACCATGGATGCAACCGGCGGGAACAAACAACGAATGGACTTTAAAGGTGGAATGGAAAACGGAAAATTCTTTCTTCAGAATGATGGTTACTTCGCGGACCATACAGAAAAAGGAACGGTGTTTACAAGACCTGCAACGAATCAGCCACCGGCTGTTGACCTTACTAAACTTCCTCAATAAATTAAAAATTGAAAATGAAAAATTTAAAATTCTTAATACTGCTCAGTGTTGTGTTTGCATGCAACAAACCTGATGTAATTCTTTTTGAAGATAAATCCACTGCACTGATGGCGGATAAGTCTTCCTGGACCGCCACTGCCGACAGTGAAACGCCCGATGGATGGGAGAATACAGGAAAAGCATCCGCATTGCTCGATGGAGATAAAACAACTTACTGGCATACTGATTATTCTGTTTCGCCAACACCAGGATACCCGCATTGGGTGTTGATTGATATGAAGGAAGAACAGAATATTATTTCCGTTGCCATTACCAACAGGCAGGCATCCTCTCCGAATAAAGTCGGTATGAAAAGATTCAAACTGGAAGGAAGCACTGATGGAAATAATTTTACCAGTCTGGGTGAATTCAACTTTGCGATCTCCAATGATGCACAGAGTTTCCCGGTATCCTCTGCAAATGCATACAGGTATCTTAAGATGACTGCTTTGGAAAGTCAGACCGGTGCATCACACACTTTCCTGGCAGAAATTGATGTGTTTGTGACAAAGAAAAATTAGGATTGATTTCGCTGATCTTTTTAAAGATTGGGTTTACTATTAGTATTAAGTGTTGTTGAACTATATGGTTTCAGGTTTCTTTTGTTAGTGTTGGGTTTGAAGGGGTGAGCAATCATCCCTTCAATTCAACGATTGATAATTTAAATTGAAATTGAAATTGAAAATGGAAATTAAGAACCCGCTCATTTTTACATTTTAAATTTTACCTTTTACCTTACCTTTTACATTCCTTTTAAAAATTGAATAATGCGTAGAAAAGATTTTCTCAGGAATACAGGCCTGGCAGTAGCATCTCTTTCGGTTATGCCGGTAAGCGATTTGTTTGCACAAAAAAAAGCTGACCCTAAAGTCAGGGTTGGTATTATCGGGGTTGGTTTGAGAGGACAGAGTCACCTCGACCTGTTACTCAATCGTGCAGATGTTGACCTGGTTTCCATGTGCGATATCAATGATACCATGCTTACCAGGAGTAAGGCTATGATCACCAAAAGCGGTAAAAAAATGCCGGTAGTGTATACCGGTGATCTGTATGCCTGGAAGCGCATGCTCGAAAAAGAAAAACTCGATGCAGTGGTGATTGCTACTCCCTGGGAATGGCATAAGGAAATGATCGTTGACTCCATTAAAGCAGGTGTAAAATATGTGGGTACTGAAGTTATGCTTGGTATCACACTTGAAGACCATTGGGAAGTGGTAAGAACTGCAGAGCAATACGATGCGCATGTGATGATGCTCGAAAATGTTTGTTACAGAAGGGATGTAATGGCAGTGTTGAATATGGTGCGTCAGGGAATGTTTGGTGAACTCGTTCACCTGCAGGGTGGTTACCAGCATGATCTGCGTGATGTGAAATTCAATAACGGTCCGGGTAAATCCGGTAAGGGTTGTGAGATGGGAGATAAGGGATGGTCGGAAGCGGCATGGAGAACACACCATTCAATTTATAGAAACGGTGATTTGTATCCTACACATGGTATCGGACCAATCGCTCATTATATTAACATCAACAGGGGTAACAGGTTTGTAAATCTTTCTTCTTTCTCTTCCAAGGCAAGAGGTTTACATGATCATATTATTAAAACCTGCGGACCGGATCATCCGAATGCAAAAGTGAATTTCAAGTTGGGTGATGTAGTGACCACTTCACTGACCTGTGCAAACGGTGAAACGATTTTATTACAACATGATACCAATCTTCCAAGACCGTATTCACTCGGTTTCCGCGTTCAGGGAACAGATGGATTATGGATGGATGTGAATAAAGGAATTCATATTGAAGGCAAGTCGAAACCACACCAGTGGGATGATGCTCAACAATGGTTTGATAAATACGATCACCCGCTCTGGGCAAGATGGAGTAAGGAAGCATCCGGCTCCGGTCACGGTGGTATGGACTTCTACGTAATTCATTCCTTCATTGAATCGGTTAAAAGAAAACAGCCTACACAAATGGATGTGTATGATGCGGCCGCCTGGAGTGCAATTACACCACTCAGCGAACTGTCCATCGAGAAGGGCAACCAGACCGTTGAATTCCCGGATTTTACAGGTGGACAATGGATGTTCCGCAAGCCTGTTTTTGCACTGAATGATGATTATTAATTTTTATACAAGTAGTGTTGAATACGATTGTAGATGAGGTGTTAAGTTTATATGGGCTGGATAGAAATTCACTTGAATATATTCCTTACGGAAGCGGATTGATCAACCATACCTGGAAGGTCACCACTCCTGGTAAGGAATATATTCTTCAGAAAGTCAACGACAGTGTATTTTCTGATCCGGCTGCCATTGCAGCAAATACAAGGCTGATCGCTGATCACCTGGAGATCAATCATCCTGAATATTTGTTTATAGCTCCATTATTATCGGTTGATGGAAAAGATTTGATTTACAAAGAATCGTGCTCTATGAATAAAGAGTGCATAGAAGAGAAGGGTTATTACAGACTGTTTCCTTTTCTGGAAAATTCGCATTCAAAGGATACGGTTGATCATCCATGCGAAGCCTATGAAGCAGCTTTGCAGTTCGGTAGGTTTTCGAAATTGTTGTCGGATGTTGATACTGAAAATTTAAAGATCACCCTTCCGGATTTTCACAATCTTACCCTGAGGTTTGAACAGTTTACAACTGCTTTAAAGGAAGGTGATGAAAAAAGAATTCAGGAATCAAAATCACTGATCGATAAAGTACGATCCTACACGGGAATCGTGGAAGAATACCGGAAAATCAAATCCAATATAGATTTTAAGACAAGGGTAACCCATCATGATACCAAGATCAGCAATGTATTGTTTGATACAGAGAATCATGGGATGTGCGTGATCGATCTTGATACCGTAATGCCCGGTTATTTTATCAGTGATGTGGGTGATATGATGCGGACTTATTTATGTCCGGTAAGTGAGGAGGAAATCAATTTTGAGAAGATCTATATCAGGGATGAAATCTACCAGGCGATTTTGCACGGGTATATGGAAGAAATGAATGATATTTTGTCAAGACCGGAAAAGGATCATTTTTTTTATTCCGGAAAATTCATGATCTATATGCAGGCACTGAGATTTTTGACGGATCATTTGTTGAATGACCGGTATTATGGTGCGAAATATGAAGGCCATAACTATAACAGGGCAAAAAATCAACTGGTCTTGCTGGATGAATTCTGTGCAAAAGAACAAATCCTCCGAAATATATCTTCCGCGTTGTTTTCAGTGTAAATTCGAATATGAGTGATAAGCAGCCTACGATAAAAGAGATCGCCCAGCGGTTGAACGTTTCTGTGTCAACCGTTTCGAGGGCACTTGCCGACAATCCACGGATTGGCTTGGGCACACGTCTCAAAGTTCAGCAACTTGCTAAGGAACTCAATTATGAACCTAACAGCCAGGCGATATTTTTCAAGCAGAAAAAAACTTATGTAATAGGAGTGATCCTTCCCTTTATCCGCGAGGATTTTTTCTCGGAAGCGATCAGCGGAATTGAAGTGGCTGCGCTCGAACATGATTATACCATCCTGTTCGGACAGAGTTATGATGATTTTGAACGTGAGAAAAAGGTTGTGGATGCAATGAAACGTCAGCGGGTCGATGGACTGATCATTTCGCTTTCCAAAACAACACAGCGATACGATCATTTGCAGGCATTGGATAATATCGGAATTCCAATTGTTTACTTTGATCGTGTGCCAACGATTGACAATGTCAATAAAGTTTTCTGCAATCTTTTTAAAGGAACCGTGGAGATGGTCAGCTGGCTGTACAGTCGCGGTTACAAGCGAATCGCAATGATCAACGGTCCTGAAAAAATGCCTGCAAGTAAGGAACGACTGAATGGTTATATCGAAGGAGTATCAAGAAAGAAACTGAAGGTAGATATGCAATTGGTTGAACGTACAGATCTTTCCAAAGAAAGTACGATTGCGGCGGTGAAGAAATTGATCGAAATGAAAAATCCTCCGAATGCAATCATCAGTTTCAATGACTATGTTCATATGGATGTGGTGCAGTTTGCGCAGCAGCAGGGAATCCAGGTGAATAAGGATATTGTGTTTGTGAGTTATGCAAATCTTCCGATCACGAGTTACACGGCACATCCGCCATTGGTATCGATAGAGCAATATCCTTACGGACAGGGAGAAAAAGCGATGGAAATGATGGTGAGGATCCTTGATGAAAAAAGTAACGGAAAAGAAATTACGGAAGCATATGTAGAAGAAATGGCAGCCACGCTGGTAATGCACAAGGGTTAAGGGGTCAGCCCGGCTGCCATTTACTTTTCACTATTGATAAACAAACAAAAAGTTTTCCTGAAGAATCAGGTTTTAAAAACAAAAAAGTTTTCCTGAAGAATCAGGTTAACTATTGATAAACTCTGACAAAATCGATCTCCATTTTCTGCGGGAAGATCTTATCATTCACCCCAAACTTTCCGCCCCAGTTTCCACCAACCGCAATGTTTAACAGCAGGTGAAATTCTTTATCAAACGGCCATGCAGGAGAACCTGTTCCGTCGTTCGGAAATTCATTGTACTTCTTATCATCAATAAAGAAAGAAATAGATTTTTCATTCCATTCGATAGAATAAACATGAAATGCAGTCGACAGATCTTTGATCAGGATGCCTTTTGTTTTCTGCGTGTTGATCGTGCCGTTGTATGCAGCAGTATGTACTGTTCCGAACAGGGAATCCGGGTAGTATCCAACCATTTCCATGATATCGATCTCACCACTATGCGGCCATCCGCCATATTCCCATTTGGTAGGCAACATCCAGATTGCAGGCCACATACCAACTCCCGCAGGTAACTTGGCTTTCACTTCGATTCTTCCATACTTCCAGTCGCCACGGTTTTTAGATACCAGTCGCGCTGAAGTATATTCCTTCGAACCCATTTTTTCTTTTCTTGCAGTGATAATCAGTTTTCCATTTTCAACACGTGCATTTTCTTTTCGATCTTTTGTATAGTACTGCAATTCGTTGTTACCCCAACCGCAAATATCAGGGCAACCATCGCCAACATCGTAACCCCATTTGGTGGAATCAGGTAAACCTGATTTTTCAAATTCATCAGACCATACGAGTTTTCTGGCATTTTGTGCACTTGCTGCAGTGCCTGCCAGGGAGCAAATGGCAAGATATATTGCTATCCTAATCAGTCTCATGTTTGTTGTTTTAAGGTCATGTAAAGCCCGTAATGAACCATCGTTAAAGCTGACAACCTTCAAATATTGACAGCGTTCAGAAAATTTCTCCTTTCCTGGTTCTTATTCTTATTGATACACCCTTATGTAATCAACTTCCATTGTTCCGGAGTTAAATCCAGGATCTATGGCACCACCGAAATTTCCCCCTACCGCAATATTCATGATGATGAAAAAATTGTGGTTGAAAGGAACCGCAGGAGAATTCGGGAAGGTGTAAAACACAACTCCATCTACCAGGAATTTAATGGAAGAAGCAGTCCATTCACAGGAATAAATATGGAACTCGGTGGTAGCATTTGTTATCACTGTATTTCCTCCATCGGCGTTTCCGCCTGAATGGCCGGGATGATGTACAGTACCGAATATTTTATTTAAGTCTCTTCCAAGATGTTCCATGATATCAATCTCTCCGCATGCAGGCCATCCAACAGTACTGATATTACTTCCCAACATCCAGATCGCAGGCCAGGTGCCCACTCCCGCAGGAAGCTTTGCCCTAACTTCTACCTTTCCATATTTGAAGGAAAACTTATTCTGTGTCAGCATTCTTGCAGAAGTATAACTGCTTCCGCTGTAGTTTTCTTTTTTCGCAGTGATCTTTAAGGTGCCGTTTGATACAGTAACATTCTCTGCACGATTGGTATAATACTGGGATTCATTATTACCCCATCCGTTTGAACCGGTACCAAGATCATAGCCCCATTTCGAAGCATCCGGTTGTCCGGCCACATCGAACTCATCAGAAAAGATCAGTGCAACTTTGATCGCAACAACCACCGAAATCCCTTTTGATAAAGTGTTTCCTGCTGCATTTTTTGCAGTAACTCTTACAGAATAATTTCCTGATGCAGGATATTTATACGTTACAACTCCCGATGGAACAATCTGGAAATTTCCATTTCCGAAATCATATTCATAGGTAGTTGCATTGTCGGCTTTCGCTGTGAAAATTACATTCCCGCTGCTGTCAGTGCTTACATCTGCTGCCAGTGTGAGGTTAGAAAGGGGAGGAGTTACCTCCCCCGATCCACCTTTACTGCAGGACACGATTGCAAGTATACTGAGTAATGCTATTGAAAAAAGTTTCATACTATTTTGCTTTAAGGATCTGGTACCAGGAATTTCCATCGATACCAATATTTCTTAAATGTACTTCAGTATCGGTCAGTTTCAGAATCTCGTAAGTGGTTCCGCCGGTACCAAAAATGATGATACCATTTCCGGGAACTGTGAACTGGATCCTTGTTGAATTCGCCGGAGTTGATCCCGAAGTTGCATCCATGAAAGCAAGCTGTTTTGTTGCAGTTGCATCTATATTGAAACAGGCATCTCCACCACCGAAGCCATAGAATGAAGCAGCAGCGCCAATGGCAAACGACTGGCCTTTATTGTCAACTGTCATGCTGATATTGTTATTCGCATCCTTTGTGAAAGTCACTTCGTCATCATAAGCGCACGGAGACCTTTCATTCGGTGCTGCTGCGTACCAGATCGGTGCATAAGCATCTACCGGTCCAACACCAAAATGACCAGGAGTTTCATTTGCAGAAACCCATGTTTTTGAGGATCCACCGGTTAGCCCGGTAATGATATCAGCTGGGATCACAAATGATACAAACACTTTCACTTTTTTGCTGAGTGTAGTAATTGCTCCACCTGTTCCCACTGCATTTGCAGTGATGGTGTATTCGTAAGTTCCCGGGCGACTGTACTTATAATTGATCTTCCCGGAAGGAACCACTCTAGTAGTGCCATCTCCAAAATCAATATTGTAAGTGATCGCATTGTTCGCATTGGTAGTGATCACCACATTTCCTGTTCCGTTTCCGTCAGGGTTTGCAGCATCAGCACCCGCAACTTCCGTAGTGATCTCGAGATCAGTAGGTGTTTTGATCGAACCGAACTCGTAGTCGGGTTTTTCACAGCCGGCAAAACCAATTGCTGCTGTGAAAAGGAGTGTTTTAAATATTCTTACTGGTGACATATTCCGTTAGTTTTTGAATTAATTAAGCCTGATATCATCAAAATAGAAAGTGAAGTTTGCAGTTCCGTCGCCCGGTGTTCCGAGGTCAAAGATCAGTACGATCTTCTGGTAAGAATTTGCAGTGTTGATCGCTGTATAATCAAAGCTGAGTTCTTCCCATGCATTCGCAACTGTAGTGGTCACTTCCTTTTCGAAATTGATATTCCCATCAGTCAGGTTTTCAACTTTCAGCAACACTTTAGCGCCAACTCTCGGAGACCAGACTTTCATTTTGAAAGTTTTGCCTGCAGAGAAATTGATCGGGTTTGCAAGAGCGATGAAAGTTCCGCCCCATGGTTGTCCTGCACCTTTCACCATCTTACCGGTTTTGCTGCTGGTGTTGATTCCCGACTGGTCAGGATTTGTTACCACACTTGCATTACCGCCATCAAAATTTGTGAAAGCGTAATTCAAAGAAGCAGATTCAAAATTCATCGGCAATCCCAGTTCTTCCGCAGGCATGGTGTTGGTCTGACGGATATCGTCGAACAGGAAGGTGAAGTTATCAGAGCCATCACCAGGAGTCCCTAATTCGAAAATCAAAACGATGTTGTTGTATGTTTTTGAAGCATCGATCGCACTGTAATCAAAGGCCAGGTCTTCCCATGCATTCGCAACAGTGGTGGTTACTTCCTTTTCAAAGTTTACCGCACCATTTCCTGCCTGCTCAACTTTAAACAAAACTTTAGCCCCAACTCGTGGCGACCAGACTTTCATTCTGAACACCTTGTTGGTGGAGAAGTCGATCGGGTTGCTGAGTGCGATCAGTGAACCACCCCATGGCTGTCCCGGATACTTGATCATCTTCGCAACTTTCGAACTGGTATTGATACCGGTTGAATGAGGGTTATTGATAATAGAAACCGAACCGCCATCAAAATTGATAAAGTTGTAATTGAGTGTAGGTGATTCGAAATTTAAAGGAAGCAATACAGGGTCAACGATCGTGATTGTCTGAGTATACTCAGTTGTTGCAGCACCTCCGCTCAGTGCTACCACACGAACGGTGTAAGTGCCTACTGAACTGTAAGTATGACTAACAGTTGCGCCTTCCTGGAATGCCTGTGGTACTTCATTCGGTTCTTCACCGAAGTAAGCACGGAACACAGTTTCATAATCTGCTTTTGCAGATACATTCACTTTGAAGTTATTCGATGCATCAATGCCTGCGGTTACTTCGAGATTTTCAGGTTCACGAAAGGATACCGTTAAAGGAAGCGTTGTTTCAGCAGAAGTTCCTGCGATGTTGAAACCGATCACTTTCACATCAAAATTTCCTTCACCATATTTATGCTGGATCATTTTACCTGGCTGCACTCTTGCCATGGTCGCAGTGCCATCACCGAAATTGATATCGTAATAAGAAGCACCTTCTCCATTTGGAGTGATGGTAACCATCCCGGTATTATCCTGCGTGATATCAAACAGCGCAGATAATTTATCGGGTGAGATCGCGCTGTTGATAAAAGAGGTATCGTCGTGCGTATCCTTTTTACATCCGGTAAGAACCGAAAGCAGCAGGAAGCAACCAGCTATATAATTTATAAATTTCATGATTTTAGTTTTTAGGTTGAGCTTAATATCCTGGGTTCTGGGTTAGTCCTGAAATATCAACTTCTCTTTGCGGGATCGGGAATACTTCATTCTTGCCCACCATAAATCCGTTGATCTTTGCAGCTGCCTGGCCGATTCTAACCAGGTCGAAGAAACGTTCTCCTTCCATGGCAAGTTCCAGTCTTCTTTCATCAAGGATCGCCAGGTAAAGTGCATCACCGGTTGCAGTGATATCATGGTTGTTATCACCGAATGCACGGCGACGAACCTGGTTCAGGTAATCCTGTGCTTTTGCAAAATCAGGAGTAGAGGATTTGGTATAAGCTTCTGCTGCCATCAGCAATACATCAGAATAACGAAGTGTTCTAAAATTATTCAGATAGTTCAATTCAACCTGTCCTGATGTTTCTCCTTTTCTTGGAAGATATTTCTGGTTGTACAAACCTGTATTCTTGTAAGGAGCTTCCTGGTAAGTGATATTGAACTGAGGATTTGCTTCCTTGTATGCTTCAATATCTAATACAGTTACCGCTTTGCGCTGATCACCTGCTTCAAATGCTGCGGCAAGATTCTGTGTTGGAAGATTGGTACTCCATCCTGCAGCATAAGGCATTGCAGCGGTACCATTCAATCCTCTTACACCATTTTGCTGAACAGCATAGTTACCCTGTCCGCGGGTTGCGCCACCCCAGTTGTAATAAGGCTGACCATTTGAGTACTGAACCTCAAAAATTGATTCAGGACCATTCTCTCCTGAAGCGAGGTAAATTGATTCATAATCCTGCACCAGTGTGAAGGCATTTGAATTGATCACTTCCTGCAGAATCGCAGCTGCTTCAGTATATTTTTTCTGGTAGAGATAAACTTTACCAAGCATCGCCTGTGCAGCATATTTGGTGATTCTTCCTTTCTGTGTCTGAATTGCAGGAAGTGTATTAACTGCCTCCATCAAATCAGCTTCAATAGCTGCATACACCTCGGCTTTTGGAGCGCGTGTCAGTGATTTGGAATCGCTTAGTCCCAGTCTTTTATCCAGGAATAAAGGAACATCGCCAAACATTTTCACCAAAGAGAAATAGTAATATGCACGTAGAAAATATACTTCACCATACAGTGCATCCTTTCCGGCAAAATCTACCACTTCACCTGCCTTGTTTGCAGCTTTGAACTGGTGCATATAGTTTGCACGGTTAATGCCTTCATAAGCAGCAGCCCATAATTCCTGGAGAGTTGAATTCACAGGAGTCATCGTGTAGTCATCGATCTGCTGGAGCGACAATACATCTGATGCATTCTCACCGCCGGCAACCGCATTATCGGATGCAATATCCCCGACAGGAACCATTTGGTTCAGCCACTGCAAGGGTGAGTAAACGCTAACCGCCATCGTTCTGTAATCCTGTTCTGATTTCAGGTAATCCAGTTCCGTGATCCTGAAGTCTTCACGCGGATTGTAATCCACGAATTTTTCACATGAATAAAGCAGGGTGACCAGTGCAACCATGCTCAGTATCTTGATAGGTAATTTCTTCATTGTAATTTTTTTTAAACCTTAAAGTTTGATGTCAATACCAAAGGAATAAGTTCTTGCCTGTGGGTAAGCACCGCGGTCAATACCGGTATCAAGGATACCACCTGCAATCTCAGGATCGAAGCCACTGTACTTTGTGAAAACAAATGCATTCTTCACCTGTGCATATACACGCAGTCCTTTGAATGCTTTGTTGATCATGTTTTCAGGGAAGTTGTAACCCAGTTGCAGGTTCTTCACTTTGATAAATGAACCATCCTCTACATACCTGTCGGATACCCTGATATTACTGTTCGCATCAGTGAAAGAGTATCTTGGATTTCTTGCATCGTTGGTTGTTCCTTCTCCGGTCCATCTTGCCAGTACACCTCTGAATTTGTTGGTGTAGTTCGCATTTCTTTCATAAGCCCTGTAGATATCATTTCCTACAGATGCATATGTAAAGGCATTGAAATCAAAATTCTTGTACTCGAGGTTCAGGTTCCAACCCATCGTGAAATCAGGGAACGGATCACCGATCTTCACCTGGTCTTCTGCATTGATCACATTGTCTTTATTCATATCAACGAACCTGATATCACCTGGTACAGCACCCGGCTGAACAGCGCTTTGAGCAACCTCATCAGCATTCTGGAACAGACCGTTTGTTTTATATCCGTAGAAATAACCAGGAGTGAATCCTTTCTCGAAAACAGTTACACTCTGCGACTGTCCATTGAAATAGTAACCGCCGAAGATCTTCGCAGTTCCATCATCGTTGGTTGCAGTCACTTCATTCTTAGCAGTGGTGAAAGTGAGTGCGGTATTGATCTTGAAAGATTTGTTGATGGTGTTGTTATAACTCAGCGTTGCATCGATACCCTTGCTGGAAGTTGAACCGATATTCGCTGTTGGAATAGGAACAGTTCCGAGGTAAAGTGATGCAGATGGAGTGAACAGCAAGCCATTTACATTTTTCTGGAAATAGTCAACACTCAAAGAGAATTTTCTTCCGGAGAAAGTAAGGTCGAAACCTGCATTCACCTGGGTTTGTTTTTCCCATGCAAGTGCATCGTTTGCTGCAGAACCTACAGTTGAACCAGGGTAGAATACATTATTAAACGTATAACCATTACTGTTGGCAGTCGGACCATAACTTGGACCGCCTGTTACGATTCCTACAAACTGTGGGTCAACATTTTCATTTCCGATTGTACCATAACTACCCCTGATCTTCAGGTGGTCGATATAATCAGATTTGAAGAAATCTTCATTTGATACAACCCAACCGAGTGAACCGGAGAAGAAGTTGGCAAATTTGTTATTGATACCAAATGCATAAGAACCATCTCTTCTTGCAGTGAACGACGCAAGATATTTATCCTGGAAATCATAGTTCACCCTGCTGAAGTAGGAGAGGTTGCGACGGAAATACTGGTAGTAGTATCCAGTCAGTGCATTACTGTTTGTTGCGTTGTTATTTCCGGTTGCTGCAGTGAAGTCTGCAAACTCCCATGAGTTGAAAGGAACATCCTGCCTGCTTGCGCCTGCAGCATTTCCTGAAACCCTCGCCATGGAAAATCCGAGCACTGTTTCAAAATTATGGTCTTCCCCAACTCTGAAATTATAGTTACCGAAAGTCTCCCATGTATAATTGAAGTTGCTGGTCTTTTCGTGTGATACACTATTGAATCTTCCTACAACAGTTGAACCATCAGCGTTCATGGAGTTCTCTACGTTGTTTGGTCCGTAGAACACCAGCGGGTTGAAACTTTTCGCATTTCCGTCATACTTGGTATAACCAAAACGGGAAGTCAGCGTAAGGTTTTTAATTACACTGTACTGAAACTCTGCCTTACCATAGATCTTGGTTCCTACATTCTTATTATAGGTGTTCTCCAGTTTGGTAAGCGGGTTGAAAATTTCAGAAAGCAACAGGTTGCTGTATCCGAATTTTCCAACGGTGTTTGGATCAGTATTCAAAACTGAAACAGTCGGATCGAAGTTCAGTGCACTTCCGATCACGCTATTGAATGAATTCTCCTGGATTCCTCTTGAATCCAGCAATACTGCCGAAGTGTTCAGGATGAATTTGAGTTTCTTGGAAAGATCGAAGTTCAGGTTTGCAGTAAGGTTACCGCGGTTGAACCTTGATTTATCATTTCCGCCAACGATACCACCCTGGCTGAGATAACCTGCAGATAAGAAGTAAGACATTCTTTCCGCACCACCTCTTGCAGTGATATTATGGTTCTGAAGAGATGCAGTTTTAAAGATCTCATTCTGCCAGTTGGTTCCTTTTCCGAGCACTGAAAGGTTCGGGAAGATAACCGGTCCGCCGGAAACGGTGCTTCCTTCATTGATCATTGCGCCATATTCGGTTGCGTTCAGTACCCCGATGGTATTGATCACTTCCTGCACACCATAATTACTGGTGATATTGATTTCGGTCTTCTGGTTCTTGCGGCCTGAACGGGTTGTTACCACGATCACACCGTTTCCGCCCTTCACACCATAGATTGCGGTGGTTGCCGCATCTTTTAATACGTTGATGGATTCGATATCTGAAGCATTGATCGCATTAAGGTCGGTAAGCGTCTGCGGAACTCCGTCGATGATCACAATCGGGTCAGTTCCGGAGAAAGAAGGAATACCACGGATCAGTACGGTTGGTTTTGAACCCGGCGTACCACTCTGGATCACATTCACACCGGATGCTCTTCCCTGTAATGCTTCTTCAGTTCTTACAGGTTTGAGTTTTTCGATGTCGCCGGCCTTGATGGTGGAGATCGCACCGGAAACCTTGGTTACTTTCTGTGTACCATAACCTACCACGATCACTTCATTGAGTGATGACTGTGCATCCTGTAACTGGATGTTCAGGACGTCTTCGCTATTCACGGTAACACGGTACGGAGTCATGCCGGTATAAGAGATAACTAAAACAGCCCCTTTGTTAACAGAGATGGAGAATCGGCCGGTCTCATCTGTTACGGTGGATCTTTGACTGTTTTCTACTGAAACGGTAGCCCCGACAAGAGGCTCAGAGGTTTGATTCACCACAGTTCCGGAGACAGTCAGCGACTGTGCCATCACAGGATGAAAGAATGCTCCCAGTCCCAGGACCAGGGAAAGCAATGCAATCTTTAATTTCATATGCAATAAGTATTAGGTGGATGAAGTCTTTTGAAAAAACTTCACGCTAAAGGTATTTTTAACCCCTACAAACTGAAAGAAAAGAAGCACATCAATACTACATCAGATTAGATGAAACCCTTATTTTACGCTTAAAATCGGTACATCATTACTACATCAATCCTAAAAAACATACCTTACACGATAAGATCACACCCCCGGCCATGAAACGATTATTGATCCTCCTCTTATTTCCATTGTCCCTGCTGGGACAAAACACGATCGGCTTTCCCGAAGTGCTGAATTATTCCCGACAGGAATACCGGGGTGGCTTACAGAACTGGGATATCCGGCAGGATAAAACCGGGCTGATCTATGTAGCCAATAATGAGGGGCTTTTAAGTTTCGATGGCAAATACTGGAACCTTTATCCGCTTCCCAATAAAACGATAGTGCGTTCGGTGGAGATCGTGGAAGATCAGAAGATTTATGTCGGGGGACAGGATGAGATGGGATACTTCGCTCCCGGGAAAAATGGAAATCTTGTGTATCATTCCCTTGTAGAACTTCTTCCAAAACAGGACCGTTCGTTCGGAGATGTCTGGGACATCGTAATGATCAATAAGGATATTTATTTCAGAACGGCATTCAAAATATTCCGTTTCCGGGGCAACGCAGTTCAGACTTATAATGCTCCTTCGCAATGGTTGTTTATGGGAAGCTGTAACGGAGTTTTGTATGCCCAGGATTTCAGGTCGGGCTTACTAAGGTTTGATAATAATATCTGGCGGCAGGCGATCAATACCGGTTCCATTCCTGATAATGACCCGGTAACCGCAATAATGCCTTCTTCCAATGGAAGTTCTTTGGTCGCTTCTTTAAAAAATGGATTGTTTGTGCTGCAGAACGGTGATCTCCGCCCGATCAATTCTCCCAATAACCAGATCTTCAGTAATGAAAGAATTTATGCCGCGACACCTATCGATTCAAACTGGTTAGCCCTTGCAACCAATAGCAATGGAATTTATATCGTGGATCATTCAGGAAATATTATCCAGCAATTTTCCAAAAAAGAGCAGTTACAAAATAATAACGTACTGAGCATTTTCCTGGATAACCAGCGCAATCTTTGGCTGGGACTGGACAATGGGATTGACTTCATTGCCTATAATAGTGCTGTCAAACATATTACCCCGATGCTTGCCGACGGGTCGGGATATACTTCCATCATTTTCGGAAACAGGTTATATGCAGGTACCTCAACCGGTTTGTATAGTGTACAACTGCAGGATGTAAAAGACCTGAGTTTCAGTAAAGGGGATTTCAGTACGGTGGTTCGCGGACAGATCTGGAGTCTTGCAGAAATCAATAATAAACTATTGATGGGTCAGCATGAAGGTGCCTATATGGTCGATGGAAATTCAGCAAGACAGATCTCCAGTCAGCAGGGTTTCTGGAATTTTGTTCCGTCGTCGAATATTTTCCCGGCATCAAAAGTTGTATCAGGAAATTATACCGGAATCCGGTTTTTCGATTATGAGAATGGAAATTTTAAACCTTCCGGGCAGTTGCCGGGATTTGATGAATCCTCGAGGTTTGTAGCAATTGATAAATCCAACCAGATTTGGGTTTCGCATCCGTATCATGGAGTGTACAGGATAAAGGAAAATGGTACGACAACGGGACAGTCCACAACTCAAAGTTCAAATTTTCAGGTTTCTCAAATTGATACCTTCACTAATAAACAGGGTTTACCTTCTTTACTGAATAATCATGCATATAAGATTCGTGATGAAGTAGTGATCGCAACCGAAAAGGGGGTATATGAATTTGATGAAAAAACCAACAGGTTTATTCCATCTGAATTTTATAAAAAGATGCTTGGTGATCAGAGCATTCGTTATCTGAGCGAAGATAAATCCGGAAATATCTGGTTTATCCACGAAAAGCAATTGGGTGTGATTGATGTTTCAGGTTCGGAACCCAGGTTGATCCATCTTCCTGAACTGAATGGAAAAATGCTGAGTGGATTTGAATTTTTGTATGCGAAGGACGACAGGAATATTTTCCTTGGAGGTGAAAAAGGATTTTATCATATCAATTATGAAAAATATAAAAGCACGGTTCCAGAGCTGAGTGTACAGGTCAGGAAAGTGCATATACGGGATAGCCGCGACAGCATTCTTTTCGGAGGATACCTGGATGCTGCCAACTCCCGGGTTCCTGAGATCTCCCAGCAATGGAAGTCCATTCAGTTCGAATATTCTTCTTCCTTATTTGGATACCAGTCGAATCTTGAATACAGTTTTCGTCTTCGCGGATTTGATGACAGGTGGAGTGAATGGTCGAACCGTACTGATAAGGAATTCACGAATCTTGGAATGGGCAAGTATACATTCGAAGTGAAGGTTCGAAATAATTTAGGGAATGAATCGAAAGTTTCCTCATTTAATTTCGAAGTATTGCCAAGATGGTACGAAACAGTGTGGGCAAGTGTTTTGTTGCTTTTGGCAGTTTTGTATGGATTATATCTTTTGTATGGATGGCAGAAGAAAAAATTTATAGCACAGCAGAAAAAGTTTGATGAAGAGCAGTCGAAGCTGAAATACATTCATGAACTGGAACAGAATAAATCGAGGAGTGAACTGGTAGCGCTTCAGAATGAAAAACTGGAGGCAGAAATCAATTTTAAAAACTCAGAAATGGCTTCATCCGCAATGCATTTGGTGAAGAAAGGAGAGTTGTTGACAAAGATCAAGGGAGAGTTGACTCAAATGATGAAGCGACTGGAAAATGAGCAGGCCGTATCAGAGTTGAAGAAGATGATCAGGAGTTTGAATGATGATGAAAACCTGGATAAAGAGTGGGAAGGATTTTCGAAACACTTTGATAAAGTGCACAGTGATTTTCTTGTCAGGGTGAAAGAAGTACATCCGAATCTGACGGGCAATGAAATGAAATATTGTACTTACCTTAGAATGAATTTATCGACGAAGGAGATTGCGCAACTGATGAATATTTCCGTAAGAGGAGTTGAGATCAGCAGGTACCGGTTAAGAAAGAAAATGGGATTAAGTTCGGAAGTGAATTTGTTTGATTATTTGATTAATATAAAATAGTATAACTCCGGCAACTTTTTGGACCTATCAAAATGAATGACAATGAAATTTAAATATCCGGAAGAATGGAATCCAGGCGATAAAGAATTAAGCTGGCCGACCTTTATAATGATTGTTCTGTTACTGGGATTAATTTATTTTTTATACAAATTAGCATAGAAGCAGGCAATGTTGATACAAAAGCTATTTAAACTTTCTTCAGTTCAAAATATGGTATTTCATCATTTGAGAATGTTACCTGTTGCTTCCAGTAAGCCTGTGTAACAATCCTGTTATCTTTTGTTTTCAAAATTCTTCCGAAGATTGCATTAATTGGATTGAAGGTAAGATCAGTTACACCCACTGTGAAGGTAGATGGAGGAGGTGGGACCGGTGTATCCGGTATTGGATCGGTTACTGAATTTTGTGCAGATGCAGTGCCGGATGATGGTAATTCAGATCCCGCCACCGAAGAGGGAGAACCTTCAGTCACTGGTGCAGGTTTCGCCATGTCAGGTGCAGGTTTAGTCATTTCGGGTGCAGCTTTCGCAATGCCGGGTGCAGCTGTAGCCGTGTCAGATTCAGCTTTAGCCGTTTCGGGTGCAGCTTTCGCAGCAGCAGGCGCTGCTTTGGCTGCAGGACTTTCTGCAACCACCACTGTATAATTGTTCCATTCCAATAATTCTTTCAAAAAATGGACACGCTCGCTGTTGCAATTCTTTTCGACAATCGCACACTTGATACCGTTCAGCTCTTCAAATTCATGATTTTTATTGATAGCCATAGAAGTTAATTAATGTACTTAATTTATACCGTTGCTTTCTGATCCGTAGTTATGTCCAGCCATTCCCTGAAAATTTCATCATCTTAAATTGAGATTGATAGTCCGCTGATATAATCATAGATCCACGGAATAAATCCTAAAGCAATGATGCCCGCTGCACAAACATAAAAGGAAAGTTTTGGCATAAATGGAATTGTCAGCTTTTCAATTGGGTTTGTATTTGCATCCATGAAAATCGCCTTAACAATTCTCAGGTAATAGTAAAATGAGATGATGATATTCAGCGCTGCGATAGTTATAAAAAGATAATTTCCTTTTCCCGCTCCTGCGAATAACAGAAAGAATTTTCCAAAAAATCCTGCAGTGGGAGGTACCCCTGCCAGAGAAAACAAGGCGATGGTCAGGATCCAGGATAACAAAGGATTTGTCTGATAAAATCCTTTATAATCACTGATCGATTCTTTGCCGGTTAAGGAACTCACCAGCGAGATCACACCGAATGCAGCAAGGTTTGAAAACACATAGATCAAAACAAAATAAACCACTGAGCTGCTTCCCATTTGTGAACTTCCGCTGATACCAACGAGTATAAATCCTACCTGGGCTATGGAAGAAAATGCAAGGAATCTTTTAAAGTTTTCCTGTCTGATCGCGAATAGATTTCCTATGATAATGGTTAGTAATGCAAGTATGAATAACATATTGTACCAGGTTTCTGCGAGTGGACTGAATACTGTATACAATACACTTACAAAAACAAAAATGACAGCACCTTTGGAAACCACCGAAAGAAAAGAAGTAACGGAAACCGGTGCTCCTTCATATACGTCTGCAGTCCACAAATGAAAGGGTGCAACGGAGATTTTGAATGCAAAACCTGAAAGCACCAATATGAAAGCAAAAACCTGTAAGGCATTACCATTAAGCGCTGCAGGGATCTCAGAAAATATCAATGTTCCTGTTGTGCCATAGATCATGGATATTCCAAACAATAACAGGGAAGATGCAAAGGCAGAGGAGAAGATCAGTTTCATGGCTGCTTCAGAAGATCTCTTTTTTGTAAGATCAAAATTTGCTGCAGCAGCTAATGGGATAGTTGATAGTTCCAGTCCGATGTAAAACATCAGGAGATTGCCGGAAGAGATCATAAAGAACATACCCAGCATCGTTGATAAAAGAAGTACATAAAACTCCGGAACATGTTTATTCGATTTCAGCCATTCATAAGATTGCATCGAAATGATCAGCATGGCAAGATTAAGGATGTTTTTTTCCAGCGCAATTAGTTTTCCTGTTCTGAACATCTCATTGAATAATATCCCATCACTGTTCCAGAAAAATCCAACAACCAAATTGATGAGCAACAAAATATTTACAAGGTTCAGGTATGATTCATTTGTCCTGTCTTTTCCCAGCTTCAAAATGAGCAGTACAAAGATGATAAGAACCAATGCAAGTTCCTGTTTCATTAATAAAATCATATCTGTCAGCATAACCTTTAGTTTATTTTGTTCAAATCCAACTCCTGATGCTGAAATATCAGCTTTGCATGTAGAAATTGCATAATTGAATTTTCATTTTCTGTCCTAATTATTAACCTCGCCCAGCACTTTATTAATAATGATTTCTGTATCAGGATCTATCAGTTGTGTAAACAGGAATGGAAGAATGCCTATTAAAACAATCCCGACAATCAATAATCCTGCAGCCATTTTTTCATTCCAGGCTGCATCCTGCAATCCTGCATAATTTTGTGGCATCGGTCCCATAACGGTTTTGCCTGCAGCTCTTAAAATATAAACCGCCGTTACCACGATCGAAGCACAGGCAAGAATTGTAGCCAGCCGGTACATCCAATCCGCGTTTTGCCAGCCTCCCATGAAAACGGTCATCTCTGCAACAAAGCCACTAAATCCGGGTAGCCCTAAAGAAGCAAAACCTGCTATTACAAATACCGTTGAAATGAACGGAGTTACTTTTAATAAACCTCCGAGTTTGGCCACATCTCTCGTATGTGTTCTGCTATAGATCATCCCGATGGTTGCGAAGAAAAGTGCGGTCATCAATCCGTGCGATACCATCTGGATTACTGCTCCATTGATCGCGGTTTTGGTCAGCATACCGATTCCCAGTAATACAAATCCGCAGTGGCTCACAGAGGAGTAAGCATTGATGTATTTTAAATCCTTCTGCATCATGGTAGCGAAAGCTCCATAAAGAATTGCGATCGTTGCAAGCAGGATGATGATCCAGGAATAGCTGAGTGCTGCATCAGGCATCAGGAAGGTTGCTACACGAAGACAGCCATATCCTCCCAGTTTCATAGAAATTCCTGCAAGGAACATGGAGGCTGCAGTAGGAGCAGAACTATGTCCATCCGGCACCCATGTATGAAAAGGAAACAATGCAGTAAAAATTCCAAACCCGATGAATGCAAATGGAAAGAAAAATTGTTGTACATCCAACGGGATATCCATTTCAGAGATCTGCAGAATATCAAATGTTCCTGTATTGAAATAGAGTCCTGCCAGGCCAACGAAAACTAAAACGGATCCGGCAACCAGCATCAGCACCAGTTTCATGGCACTGTATTCTTTTTTCCCGCTTCCCCAGATTCCTATCAACAGGAATTTTGGTAATACAGCCATTTCAAGGAAAAAGAATAAAGTGAACAGATCAAGGGAAATAAAGAAACCATATGCACCGAGACTTAACAATATCAACAGGAAAAAAAACTCGCGACTCATTTTATCGACATTCCACGAAACGAGTATGCCTGCCAGTACTACTACTGATGTTAGCAGGATCATTGCGATTGAAATTCCATCCACTCCAACATGATAATTGATATTCATTGGAGTGAACCAGGCAAAATTGTATTCAAATAACATCTGTGCAGAATTGCCTGCAGATCTTTCCTGCGTGTAAAAGAATACCAGGGCAATGGAAAGAACCAATTGTATAACAGACCCTGACAATGCAATGTTTCGAACCTGTTTCATTCCTTTAAAGAAAAGAATGCTGAGCGCTGTGACCAGGGGAACTATAATTAACAGGGAGAGGTTCATAAAATATTATTTCCAGATGTAAATAAATAGAACAGATAACCCAATAATGCCTGCAAGAAAATAAATCGCGTAGTACTGAACCCTTCCGGATTGCAAGCCTTTAATGGATCCTGAAATCGTTGCAGTGGTTATTGCGATGCGATTCATAAATCCATCCACAATGTTTTTGTCGATCCACGCAGCTGGTCGTGCAATTAAATTAAAGATGACCTTCCTGGTGATGAACAAATAGATTTCATCAATATAAAATTTTCGAAGGGCAAGGCGATAAATTCCTCCGAAAGCTTCACTGATCTTAGCGGGCGACTGGTTTTCCTTTTTATACATTCTTGCAGCAACAGCGATAGCAGCGATGGCAAGAACAACCGGTACAATTGAAAAGGAGATATGCAATTCAGCCGCTTTTGGTATGCCATTCCAGGTGATGAAATTTGAAAAAGGAATGAATCCGGTTGCTAGGCTGAGTGCAGTCAGGATTACCAGCGGAAGTTTCATGGAGAAGGATCCTTCGGAGTGACCTGCGTTAGTGTGAATGATTTCGTGTTGAGCATTGGTCTGTTCAGCATCATTGTGGTAGTTTATCTCCTCCTGGAGTTTATGATGCATTCTGTTTGCCACAGTTTCTTTCTTCCAGAAAATAGAAAAATATAACCGGAACATATAAAATGCTGTGAGCGCTGCAGTAGCAAGTGCTATGTAATAAACAGTTTTGTTTGATTTGAACGCTGCCAGTAAAATTTCTTCCTTGCTAAAGAAACCGCTGAATGGTGGAATTCCTGCTATTGCCAGACACGCTACCAGAAAGGATAGATGTGTTACTGGCATCAGTTTTCTTAGTCCGCCCATATCTTTCATTTCATTGCTGTGTACCATATGAATCACAGCACCGGCGCCCAGGAATAACAAGGATTTAAAGAAAGCATGCGTAAAAAGATGAAACATGGAACCGGTATAACCCATTCCATCCGCGGCAGAAACACCTAATGCGAACATCATGAATCCGATCTGGCTCATCGTTGAATAGGCAAGTACTTTTTTGATATCAGTTTGTGTACAGGCAATGATCGCTGCGATCAATGCAGAACTGATTCCAATCCATGTAATGATCTGCATGGCAGGAACATCGAGTATGAATACAGGATACAATCTCGCTACCAGGAACACACCTGCAACGACCATTGTTGCGGCATGGATCAGTGCAGACACAGGTGTTGGACCTTCCATTGCATCCGGTAACCAGATATGTAAAGGAAACATGGCCGACTTTCCTGCACCCCCAATAAATACCAGTGTTAAACCCCAGGTCAACATGGAAATTCCTACAAACGATCCGGAAGTGATGGCAAGGAATTCTGCAGAATTTTGCGTTGTGAGTCTTTCAATTAATAATCCGAAATCAAGTGTGCCTCCATAATATCCAAGGATCAGAATGCCTGTTAAAAATCCGAGGTCGGCAAATCTGGTAACAATGAAAGCTTTTTTTGCTGCAGCAACAGCAGATGGTTTCTGGAAATAAAATCCTATTAAAAGATAAGAGGAGACACCCACCAGTTCCCAGAAAATATAGATCTGGAAAATATTGGACGACAAAACCAGTCCGAGCATCGAGAAAGTAAACAATCCCAGGAAAGCAAAATATGTTTTGATTCTTTCTTCTCCTTTCATGTACCCCAAACTAAACAGATGAACCATCAGTGATACAAAAGTTACCACCACGATCATCATCATTGAAATAGGATCCAGCAACGCACCCATATCAATTGATACGCCCGGATTAAATTCAAGCCAGGTGAATTGAAACGGAGTAATACTCCTGTACACCTCGTTCACTTTTCCGTCAACAAAGAAATAATTATAAGCTGTGAAGATTGAAAGCATTGCTGAAATGAACATGGCCGCTGTTCCTATAGCTCCGGCAACAGCGCTGAAATTCTTTTTTCCGGTGAGTCCCAGAAAAAGAAAGGCAACAAAGGGCAACGCAACGATCAGGATAATATACAATTGGTAGTTCATGGCTTACCATTTAAGTTCAGTGGAATCTTCTACATCGATCGACTTATGACTTCTGTACAAATTGATAATGATCGCAATTGCAACCGCTGCTTCTGCCGCTGCAATGGTTATGATGAAAATTGTAAAGAAGACTCCATCCAGTTTATCAGGAAAAAGATATTTGTTGAATGCAATGAAATTTATATTGACACTGTTCAGGATCAATTCAAGCGACATCAGCATCGTGATCAGGTTTCTTCTGGTGAACAATCCATACATCCCGATAAAAAACAATGCAGTACTCACGAAAAGGATATGTGTTAAGGGAATATCATTCATGATTAAGTTCCTCCATCTTTACAGGTTCCGGAATATTGTTTGACTTATCTGAATTATCATTGATGACCATATTGTCAATTAAAGAAGGGTGAATGGCATCTGAATTAATCTGCACGGAATTTGAATCTTTTTGCTCAGGCATTGAATCTTTTTGTTCAGGCTCGGATTTTTTTTGCTCAGGATCTGAACCTGAATAAACTTCAATTGATTTTATTCCTGAAGGTTGGCTTTGATTTGGTTTCATAGCAATCACAATGCATCCGATCATCGCTGCGAGCAGCAACATACTGATCACTTCAAAAGGAAGAATGTATCCATGATCCGTAAGACTCAATAATTGGGTTCCTATGGTGTCCATACTTACCACGAATGGTTTCGATGCATTGCCAAATCCATGATTGTATACCAGGTTGTAAGTCAGTCCGAAACCTGCAAGCACGGCAAGTGCTGAAAACAACATTTTTTTCCAGGAAGTCTTTGGTAATTCCTTGCCGGATTCCTGGGTAAGAAAAATTGAAAAGATGATGAGTACAACAATGCCTCCAACATAAACAATGATCTGCACTGCCGCAATGAATTCCACCTGCATCCAGAAATACAATCCTGCAATTCCGACTAAGGTTGATAACAGCCAGATCGCTGAACGGAAGATCTTCCGCGACGTGACCGCCAGCAGCGCTGCTCCCAGTATGAAAGCGGAGATTGCATAAAATATAAATTGTGAAGCGTTCATTATTTTCTGTTTAGTTCAGCAGTTGGGTTTCATTAGTCTATAGCGATCATCATTCAACTCCCTCTCTCACTTTGGATCCGGGCTGATTCAGTTTTTTGATCAGCCTGCTTCGGTCATATACACTGTGTTCAAAATTTTGTCCCATTTTGATGGCATCAGTCGGACAGGCCTCCACGCACAATCCGCACATGGTGCAGAGTTCGAGATGATACACAAATGTGTCGATCGCTTTTTTCTTTTTTCCTTCCGGCGTGAAATCAAACTTCGTAACGATCTTGATCGTTGCATTCGGGCAGGCAAGCTCACAGGCAGTACAGCCGGTGCATGCATGTTCATTGTTTTGATCATGCGGCATGATCACTTCACCGCGAAATCTTTCTGCCATCTTTAAAGTTTCCCGGTTATCAGGATATTGCTCTGTGATGATTTCCTTCGGTGATACGAAATAATACCCGGTACGCTTCATTCCCGTCAGCAATGATTTCGTTGCCTGGTAGATATCTGTTATATAATCTTTTATAAACATTGTATAGGTTTTGCGTCAGAAATGCCAGTTGAATATGGCAATGACAGTGACCAGTAAAAGATTGAATAAACTTATAGGCAGTAAATATTTCCATTCGAGATTCAAGAGCTGATCCACACGTAATCTTGGGAAGGTCCACCTGAACCACATGATCAAAAAGATCAGGAAGAAAGTTTTGCCGAAGAACCAAACTGAAGAGGGTATATAATCCATCAGGTGATTGAATCCTTCCCAGTTGCCGATATGTAATGGCATCCATCCTCCAAGAAATAAGGTTGCACCGATTGCACAAACAATAAAGATGTTGATGTATTCTGCAAGAAAAAACAACGCGAATTTCATCCCTGAATATTCGGTATGAAATCCTGCAGTCAGTTCTGATTCTGCTTCTGCCAGATCAAAAGGAGCACGATTCGTTTCTGCAGTTGCTGCTATAATGAATATGATGAATGCGATGATCGCAGGAATATGTCCTTTGAACAGCCACCAGCCGTTTCTTTGTGATTCGATGATCTCACTGATCTGCAAACTACCAGACAATACAACGATTGCAATAATTGATAGACCTGCTGATAATTCATAACTCACGATCTGTGCACCGCTTCGCATCGCACCCAACAGCGAATATTTATTATTGCTTGCCCATCCTGCCATCAGAATTCCTATCACTGCCAGAGATGAAACAGCCGTCACATACAGTACGCCGATATTCATGTCCCAGATCTGAAATCCGTCTGCAAAAGCAATCGGAGCAAGCAGTAACATCGCAACGATCATTACAATAAAAGGAGCGAGGTTGAATAGTAATTTATCTGCACCATCAGGAGTTAATCCTTCTTTCAAAATAAGTTTTAGGGTGTCTGCTGAAGTTTGAAATAATCCCATCGGTCCAACGCGGTTTGGACCTAACCTGATCTGCATGTGTGCTGCAACTTTTCTTTCCATCCATACCAGCATCAGTCCAAGTACCGCAAACAATGCAATGGCAAGTATAATTACAATAGTACTCTGTATGATCACTACCCAGGTTGCAGAAAAGTTTGCTACCAGCCAGTTCTGAATTGCGTTTGTTATGCCGTGTAAACTAAACATGATAATCTGTTTATTACAAATTGTGTACTGAAACTCTATGGGTTACATTGCCTGATCATTTCAGCATCCCAGATATCTATCTATCGGTCTATATCAGGAATCACTAAATCAAGCGTTCCCATTGTAGCCATCAAATCACCGATCTTACTTCCGCGTACCATATGATCGAGCGCAGAAAGATTTGAAAATCCGGGTGACCTGAATTTTATTCTGTACGGCGTTGTTCCTCCTTCACTCACGATGTACACGCCAAGTTCTCCGCGTGCGGTTTCCACTCTTGTATAGAATTCGCCTTTCGGTAATTTCAATACTGCCTTGGTTTTTGCCTGGAATTCTCCATCCGGAATATTATCAATCAGTTGCTCAATTATTCTTAGCGATTGCCTCATTTCTTTTATTCTCACCATATACCGCGCAAAAGAATCTCCCCCGGTTTCTATTACTTCCTCAAATTCCACTTTGTCATAAACTTCATAGGGGTAGAGTTTCCGGATATCACAATTCAATCCGCTTCCTCTTCCCACCGGACCTGTACAGCCATAAGAAATCGCATCTTCTTTCGATAAGTATCCGACTCCTTTCATCCTGTTTTGAAAGATCACATTTCCGGTTACCAGCTCATCATATTCATCAATTGATTCATTGAACATTTTGATGAACTGCTTTACTTTTTTCTGGAAGTCGGGATGCAGATCTTTCATCACTCCACCCGGTACCATATAGTTCATGGTCAGTCGTGCCCCACAGGTATCTTCCATGATCTCATTGATAAATTCTCTTTCCCTGAATGCATAAAAGAATGGCGTGAATGCACCGAGGTCCATTGCCATAGCGCCCCACCATAATTCGTGAGATGCAATCCTGGTCAGTTCATCCAGTATAACCCTGATGTATTGTGCTCTTGAAGGAACCTCGATCTGCAATGCTTTTTCAACGGTCATTGCACATGCATGGTTATTGATATGTGCAGAGAGATAATCCATCCTGCTGGTCACATAAATGAATTGCCTGTAAGTAAGGCTCTCACACATTTTTTCGATGGAGCGGTGAATATACCCGAGGTGCGGTTCTACTTTTTTGATGGTCTCGCCGTTCAGTGTGATCACCAGGTGCAGAACGCCATGAGTGGCGGGGTGTTGCGGACCGATGTTGATCACAAGGTCCGACTCGCCGGGACTGTCGATATCAGTTGAATGATGATTGAGTATCTGCGTTTCCTGGTACATGGAATTTATAATTTTATCATATTCACCGGGTCATCGAAATCTTTGCGAAGCGGATGTCCTACGAAGTCATCCGTCAGAATTAATCTTCGTAAATCAGGATGTTGAGGGAATTTTATTCCGAACAGATCGTATACTTCTCTTTCATGAAACTCTGCTGTCTTCCATAGATTTGATACCGTTTCTATTTCCGGATTTTCCTTCGGCACTTTTGCTTTTATTACCACCGAATTCCGGTGCCTGGTTGAATTTAAATGATACACAACTGTGAAATGTGTTGGCCAGTCGACACAGGTAAGGCAGAACAGGTAATCGAAATTCCCTGCCCCATTCTTTAAAAGGGTCATCAGGATTCTTAGTTCATCTGCTTCAATAGTAACATTCAGCCATTCACCGGTTTCATCATAAGTTGCAGCCGGGAGAATTGAACTGATTTGGATTTTAATTTCTTCGTTTGTCATGATGCAATTTTTTCTGCCCTGATCTGTTCCCGGGTCAACCCGCTTTTGATCTTTTCCTGGAGTGCAATCAGTGCGTGTAATAAAGCTTCGGGACGTGGAGGACAACCCGGTATATAAACATCTACCGGAATCACATGATCAGCACCCTTCACCACCGAATAAGTGTTATAGAAAAACGGACCTCCGCTGATCGCACAGGCTCCCATCGCGATCACATATTTCGGGTCAGGCATCTGGTCGTATAATCTTTTTAAGACAGGGGCCATTTTATTCACGATGGTTCCTGCAATGATGATCACATCTGCCTGTCTCGGTGTAGCCCTTGCCACTTCAAATCCGAATCTTGAAAAATCATATTTGGAAGATGCAACACTCATCATTTCAATGCCGCAACAACTGGTTGCAAACGTCAGTGGCCATAAAGAATTAGATCTTGCCCAGTTCATGATATCCTGGATAGTAGATTGAATGATGCCACCGCCGGCAGTTGGAATGATATGCCCGGGAAAATCCTTCGTGCTTTCTTGTATTTCTTTTCTTACATCCATTTCAGTGCTCCTTTTTTATGAGCATACAGGAAGCCCATGAATAATATGAATAAAAAGATAACGATCTCAACAAGTGCCACGATACCGATCTTCTTCACCACGACTGCCCATGGATACAAAAACACCAATTCCACATCGAAGATCAGGAACAATAAAGCGAAGAGATAGTAGCCTACATTGAACTGGTGCCAGGGGGAAGTGCTTGTTGGAATACCGCACTCATAAGGCTGACCTTTCTGATTGTTTCTGGAACCACGATTGAATAATTTACCAACCATGATACCTCCGGCACTGAAAAGAATGGCCGCAATCGTTAATACTATGAGGGCTTCCGGTCCCATATAAAATAGTTTAAAGAATATTCCATGTCTTATCGCCCGATAAAATTCTGTCCAGCGACATCTTTCCTTTTCTCTGCATCAATTCACTGATCAGCGCTTCCATCATTTCTTCATAAGTCGGACGATCTTCTGAATAGATCACACCGAACGGTCTTGGGAAATGAACATCGTTAAAAGTCGTATCAAAAAATCTCGAGATCAGGTTTGCTTTTGTTTTATCCTGTTCATCATGAATCCACAATCCATCAGATCCTTCAATCTCTATATCTATTATCTCCGGTGTAATGCCATTCAATTTAATTCCTTTATTATCCTTCTCACCAAAGATCAACGGCTTTCCATGTTCCAGGAAAATCGCTTCTTCTTTTTTAGTCTCTTTATCTGAGAATGCGAAGAATGCTCCGTCGTTAAAAACAGGACAGTTCTGGTAGATCTCCACAAAGGAAGTTCCCTTGTGCTCATGAGCTCTTTTTAAAATCATCTGAAGGTGTTTCGGATCCCTGTCGAGGCTCCTTGCCACAAAGCCGGATTTTGCTCCCAGTGCGAGTTCTGTTGGATTGAAGGGCTCTTCAATTGATCCATATGGGGAAGTCTTGGTGACCTTTCCTTTTTCAGAAGTGGGAGAGTACTGACCCTTCGTCAGACTATAGATCTGATTATTAAACAAAAGGTAATTCAGGTCAAAATTTTTCCGCATCAGGTGAATGAAGTGATTGCCACCAATTGATAATGCATCACCATCTCCTGATACCACCCATACACTCAGGTCAGGATTCGATGCTTTCACGCCGGATGCAATTGCTGCAGCACGACCATGAATTGAATGCATGCCGTAAGAATCCATATAGTAGGTAAATCTTGAAGAACATCCGATACCTGATATGAATACAAAGTTTTCTTTTGGAATGCCCAGGTCAGGGAAAATGGTTTGAACCTGTTTGAGAATAGAGTAGTCTCCACAGCCGGGGCACCATTTCACATCAACATCGGATGCGAAGTTTTTGGGAGTTAGTTTAATATCGCTGATGAAGGTCTCCATTTTTGAGGTCTTTATAAAGTTCAACAATTTTTTCTTTTAATTCAACAGTGGTGAAAGGCATACCCTGCACCTTCGAGAACCCTTTTGCAGGTATAAGATATTTCGCCCTGATGAGTTGTAATAACTGTCCTGAATTCATTTCCGGGATCAGTACCTGCTGATAATTGTTTAATAATTCCCCCAGGTTGGAAGGGAATGGATTGATATGTCTTAAATGTATATGTGCTACGCTGTAGCCTTCAATGATTAATTCCTTTACTGCAGTTTTAATTGCGCCGTAAGTTGATCCCCATCCCAACACAGCAATTTTTGCATACTCTTTTCCGCTGTCGGGAAGGATTGCGGGGATCGTTCTTTCAATCCTTTTTATTTTCGCTGCCCTTGTACGTACCATGTGTTCATGATTCGCCGGGTCATATGAAACAGCGCCTGTTTTATCCTGCTTTTCCAGACCTCCGATCCTGTGTTCCAGTCCTTTCGTTCCCGGTTTGACCCATGGACGCACCAGCAGCTCATTTCTTTCATAAGGTAATAATTCTTCGCCATCTTCCAAGTAGGTCTTAAAGGATATATTGATTGGCTTCAATTCTTCTGCTGAAGGAAATTTCCAAGGCTCGGAACCATTTGCAATGTATCCGTCGCTCAGCAAAATCACCGGCGTCATATGTTCAGTCGCAATCCTGCAGGCTTCATAAGCCGTTTCAAAACAGTCCGCAGGAGAGGAGGCTGCAAGAACCGCCAAGGGTGCTTCTCCGTGCCTGCCAAACATCGCCATCAGCAGGTCGGCCTGTTCTGTTTTGGTTGGAAGTCCGGTGGATGGTCCGCCTCTTTGGACATCAATCACAACCAGGGGGATTTCCAGCATCGTTGCCAGGCCAAGTGCTTCCGTTTTGAGTGACATACCCGGACCTGAAGTTGTGGTGACTGCAAGACTACCCGTATAGGATGCACCGATTGCAGCGCAGATTCCGGCGATCTCATCTTCAGCCTGGAATGTTTTAATTCCGTTCGATTTATATTTTGAAAGTTCCTGCAGAATATCTGTTGCAGGAGTGATTGGATAAGATCCTAAAAATAGCGGCAGTCCCGACTTTTCTGCAGCGGCGATCAGTCCGATCGCGGCCGCATGGTTTCCGGTAATGTTCCGGTAAGTTCCTGCGGGAAGTTTGGCGGGTGCAACGCAGAACTGAGTAGAGAAGATCTCTGTATGATCTCCATAATTCCATCCAGCCTGCAGTGCCCTGATATTCGCTTCCGCGATATCATTCTTTCCTGCGAATTTACCTTTGATGAACTTAATAGTATGATCCAGTGGTTTGTCAAACATCCACAAAAGCAGTCCAAGTACAAACATGTTTTTGGAACGATCTGCTTCTTTCATACCAAGTCCGGATCCTGACAGGGTTTCTTTTGTAAGCTTCGTAATGTCGACCTTATGGACAATATAATTGTCGAGGTTGACCTCCAGCGGATCAACACCTTCCGGATAGTTTGCGAGCTTGAGGTTTTTTGAATCGAATCCCTGTGAATTGACGATCAGGATGCCGCCTTTTTTGAGTCTTGGAAAATCCACCTTAAATGCAGCAGCGTTCATTGCAACCAATACATCGTATTGGTCGCCGGGAGTAAAGATCTCGGTACTTCCGAAGTGAACCTGGAAGCCGGATACGCCGGCAACAGTTCCTATCGGGGCACGGATCTCGGAAGGAAAATCCGGGAAAGTGCTTAGGTCATTACCCAGCAGAGCTGCAGTATCTGTAAACTGCATTCCTGTGAGCTGCATACCATCGCCCGAATCACCGGAAAATCTAACCACTACTTTGTTTACTTCTTTCAACAAAGTATTCTTCTGCATTTTTTCAATGGTTTCCATATCAAACTAACATTGTGATTAAGCGTGTAATAGTTCTTTCCGGGCCATTAACTGTTCAACTGTTTCCCTGTATGCTTCATCGGGAACACAGCAATCAACCGGACAAACAGATGCGCACTGGGGCTCTTCATGAAATCCCTGGCATTCCGTGCATTTGTTTGGAGTGATATAATAAGTGTCGGAAGAAATCGGAGCGAACTTGTCGGTAGCATTGACAACTGATCCGTCTGCAAGAACAAAGGCACCTTTGGCATTTGTTCCGTCTGCTATTGCCCATTCAACACCCCCTTCATAGATCGCGTTGTTGGGACATTCAGGTTCACAGGCACCGCAGTTGATGCATTCTTCAGTGATTTTAAGGGACATAACTAAGGATTTGAGGTGATCAAAAAGTTGTTGTTAAATGGAAGACTATTTTTCTTTTTATGAATTGATTAAAGTCATCAGTTGCGATGATTTACTGCTGAATTGAAAGGAAAAGTGATTTGATATATTTTTTAAAATTCCGGGAACCTGCCATTTGTTTTAATTACAACTGATACAAATCATTTTTTTGAAAAATGTCTATGGGTAGTTTCATAGCTTACTAAAATCTACCTGGTTATGGAATCTGCAATCATGGAACCGGAACAGGCTGTAACGCCTCAGAAAAAAGCTTCACTGTCTGTTATGGATGGTAATGAAGCAGCTGCATACATTGCTTATAAAACAAGTGAAGTATGTGCGATCTATCCAATCACACCTTCTTCTGCAATGGGAGAATTCAGTGATGAATGGAGTAGTGACGGAAAGACCAATATTTATGGTGAAGTCCCGAAAATCATTGAAATGCAAAGTGAAGCAGGCGCTGCAGGTGCCATCCACGGTGCATTACAGGGCGGTGCACTTGCATCTACGTTTACCTGTTCGCAGGGATTGTTACTGATGATCCCTAACATGTATAAAATTGCAGGCGAATTAACTCCAACCGTTTTTCATATTGCAGCCAGGGCTCTTGCAACACACGCTTTGTCGATCTTCGGTGATCACAGTGATGTGATGGCAGTACGCTCTACAGGATTTGCAATGTTGTTCGGTGCCAGTCCTCAGCAGGCACACGATATGGCACTGATAGCAACATCAGCCTCCTTACATTCAAGCATCCCCTTCCTGAATATTTTTGATGGATTCCGCACTTCCCATGAATTAAATGAAGTTGAAATAATTGAAGATGACATCATCAATGCAATGATCAGTGAGGAAGATGTGGCAAGGCACAGAAACCGCTCCCTGAATCCGGCAAATCCTTTTATCCGCGGTACTGCCCAGAATCCTGATGTATTCTTTCAAAGCCGAGAAGCAGCCAATAAATTTCACTGGAGAGTTCCTGAAATAGTGGAATCAACCATGAATCGTTTTGCAGCGCTGACAGGAAGATCCTATAAACTGTTTGAATACCACGGCCATCCGGAAGCAGAAAGGATTATCATTATCATGGGATCAGGTTCAGGAGCCGTTGAAGAAACTGTAAATCACCTGAATGCTGCAGGCGAAAAAGTCGGATACCTGCAAGTGAGATTGTTCAGGCCTTTCTCTGTGAAACATTTTATCCATGCAATCCCCTCTACTGTAAAATCAATTGCGGTGCTCGACAGAAGTAAAGACACCGGCTCAATTGGGGAACCCTTGTATATGGATGTAGTGAATGCCCTGCACCTTCACTGGAAATTTGATATGCCTTCGGTTATTGGTGGCCGTTATGGACTTGCTTCAAAGGAATTCAATCCTGCAATGGTGAAAGCAATATTTTCTGAACTCACCAAATCAAAACCAAAAAAAGGATTTACAGTCGGGATCGATGATGACGTTACACATACCAGTCTTGAGTATGATAAAAAATTCACACTGGAGGATCAACACCTCTTCCGCGGATTATTTTTCGGACTGGGTGCGGATGGTACTGTGAGTGCGAATAAGAATACAATCAAAATTATCGGTGAGGTAACTGATTATCATGTACAGGGATACTTTGTGTATGATTCAAAAAAATCCGGATCACTTACAACCTCTCATCTGAGGTTCAGTGATCACCCTGTTCAATCAACCTACCTGATTAACTCTGCGAACTTTATTGCCTGCCATCATTTTAATTACCTGGAGAAATATGATATTCTGAAAGATGCAGAAAAAGGAGCCACTTTCCTGATCAACGCACCTTATGATAAAGAGGAAGTATGGCAGCACCTTCCGGAGAAAATTCAATCGGAGATCAAACAGAAGCAATTGAAGATCTATATGATCAATGCTTCCAAAGTTGCAAAGGAAACCGGCATGGGATCAAGGATCAACGGAATTTTACAGACCTGTTTCTTTGCGATCAGTAATGTGATTCCGAAAGACAAGGCTATAGAATACATTAAAAAAGGAATTCAAAAATCATACGGAAGAAAAGGCGAAGCTGTTGTTCAGAAAAACTTTGAAGCAGTAGATAAGACACTGGAGAATTTATTCGAAATAGATTACAGTGAATTGCCAGTTGGTCATCTTAGAATTGAATCTATGCAGACTAACGGAGCGCCTGTATTTGTTCAGCAGGTGTTATCACGCATCATTGCGGGTGAGGGGGATGAATTACCAGTGAGTGCATTCCCGGTTGATGGAACTTTCCCGTCAGCAACTACCAAATACGAAAAAAGAAACATCGCAGAACAGGTGCCTGTCTGGGATCCTGAATTATGTTCCCAGTGTGGTAAATGTTTCTTCGTTTGTCCACACGCAGCGATTCGTCCAAAAGTATACAGCAACGACCTGCTCGTTGATGCTCCTGATTTCTTCAAACATATTGCGCCGATAGGTAAAGAGTTTATGCGCGAACAGGAGTCGTATACACTTCAGGTTTCTGTTGAAGACTGCACCGGATGCAATTTGTGTTACGAGGTTTGTCCGATCGAAAGTAAAACTGAGCCCGGCCATAAAGCCATCAACATGCATGAATTGCTTCCGTTAAAGGAAACAGAGAAAAAGAACTGGGACTTCTTCTTATCCCTTCCTGATATTGACCGGGAAAGGGTGAACAGGAGTACTGTAAAAGGTTCGCAGTTGCTGGAACCATTGTTTGAATTCTCCGGTGCCTGCAGCGGATGTGGTGAAACACCTTATCTGAAATTGCTCACACAATTATTCGGAGATAGAATGATGGTGGCAAATGCAACAGGATGTTCCTCCATTTTCGGTGGTAATCTTCCTACAACACCCTGGTCAAAGAATAAAGATGGATACGGACCTGCATGGGCTAACTCTTTATTCGAAGACAATGCAGAATTTGGATTGGGTATAAAATTAGCAAGCGATCAAAAGGAATTGTATGGTAAGCACCTGTTGGCCGCGATACAGAATGAAGTGGGAATTGATTTGGCTACTGAAATTCTGAATAATCCGGAATCAACAGAAGCAGAGATCGCGAAGCAAAAGATGAATGTGAATGAACTGAAGAAGAGACTACTTACCATCAATCATCCGCTTGCGAAAAAACTCGCCGGAATTGCAGATTTCCTCCAGAAAAAATCCATGTGGATCGTTGGTGGAGATGGATGGGCATATGATATAGGATTTAGCGGATTAGACCATGTTTTGTCTACCGGTGAAAACATCAACATCCTTGTGCTGGATACTGAAGTGTATTCCAATACAGGCGGACAAAAATCAAAATCCACTCCGATAGGAGCGAGTGCGAAGTTTTCTGTGAAAGGAAAAACTACCGGTAAAAAAGATCTGGCAATGCAGGCGATTGCTCATGGAAGTGCATTTGTAGCCCAGATCGCGATGGGCTCAAATGATGTGCATGCCCTGAAGACAATACTCGAAGCGGAAGCATATCCGGGACCGTCACTTGTGATTGCCTATAGTCATTGTATTGCCCATGGGTACGATATGTGTAACGGAATTGAACAACAGAGTCTTGCTGTGAAATCAGGATACTGGCCGCTCTTCAGGTACAATCCTTCAAAAGAAAAAGGACAGCGATTTACACTTGATAGTAAAAATCCATCTGTTCCGCTGGATGAGTTCATGTATCATGAAAACAGGTTCAATACAATTAAGAATACAATACCTGAGAAAGCACATGAGTTTCTTGATCTTGCCAATGAAGGAATACTGCATCATTGGGAGAGGATTGAGGCACTTAAAGGATTGTAGTCAATATTAATTTTAGGTTAAGGATTTTTAAAACAGGTTGAATCATAGGATCCGGACTTTTCCAAAGTCAAAATAATTGTAGCTTTGGTGCCCGGAATGAAGATTAAAAACAACTTGATCATAAAAAACAGGCAGGAGAATTCGATGGCGAAAGCTTTACGGACTCACTGCCTGTTTTCTTTTTTCCTGTTTTTCTTTATATGGATCCAGCCAACAGTTTATGCTGGTTATCAGTCAGATAAAAAATCCGGAAAGAACAAATCAGGTTACCAGGTCAAACAGGATTCAAAGAAGCATTCTACTTCAAAAATTCCATCGAATTCCTTTCCTGTGCCTTCGGACCAGGAGAGTTCAGATGAAAACCAGGTCACGGAAGATTTTTGGGATTCCATGTTGCCGGCAGGTGATCCTTTGGATTACCAGTATGATTTCAGTCTTTTCAAATCTCTCAATATCAGGATTGGTCAACTCTCCCAATCTTACCGGAACAGTCCCGGAGTTGCACTGTTTATTCTGCATCATTCCTGGAAAAGTTACCTGCACTGATTAATTTATAGTTACAAGGTTTGAAGAATTTCAAACAGTCTTCTTATGGGTTTCCGGGATAATTCCGGTACAGATTCTCCTATAAATTAATTCCATTAAAAAATGAACAAAGTGTTGATGCCCGTTATCGCGGCATGTATGATCTTATGTGTAAGCTGCAGTGATCATAAAAAAGAAAAAGAAGAAGAAGCACAGTTTTTAGTTACTACTCCTATAAAAGCAGATACGATTATATACAAGGAATATGTTGGCCAGGTGCAGGCTGCAAATCATATTGAGATCCGCTCGCAGGAGCGTGGATTTCTTGAAAAAATTTATGTGGATGAAGGTCAATTGGTGAAAAAGGGACAGCTGATGTTCCAGATCATGCCGATGCTTTACCAGGCTGAAATGCAGAAAGCAAGTGCTGAACTTGATTTTGCAGAAATAGAAGTTCAGAATACGAAAAGTCTGAGCGACGAAAAGATAGTTTCTCCCAAAGAACTTGCAATGGCCGAAGCAAAATTGAAAAAGGCAAAGGCAGAATTAAAATTAGCCCAGACTCATTTGGCTTTTACGGAAATCAGGGCACCGTTCGACGGGATCATGGACCGGTTTCATAAACGGCTTGGAAGCCTGATTGAAGAAGGAGAATTGCTCACTACCTTATCCGATAACAGTAAGATGTGGGTTTACTTCAATGTTCCCGAAGCAGAATACCTCGAGTATGTCCGTAAAAGCAATGCAGGTAACAAGCAACAGGTAACGCTGAAACTGGCCAACAACCGTTTATTTGACCACAATGGAGTGGTGGAAACAATTGAGGCCGATTTTAATAACGAAACAGGAAATATTGCTTTCAGGGCAACATTTCCGAATCCGGGTCGTGTACTTCGTCATGGAGAAACAGGAAATATAATGATGCCTGTTACCCTGAAAGATGCACTGATCATTCCTCAGAAAGTAACATTCGAAATCCTTGATAAAAAATATGTTTTTGTTGTAGATAAAAGCGGAAATGTCCAGACACGTTTGATCACAGTAGATGATGAGTTACCTCATTTGTATGTAGTAACGAGCGGACTTTCAGCCTCAGACAAAATTCTGCTGGACGGACTGAGAAAGGTTAAAAATAATGACCGGATCAGGTATGCCGAAGTGAAACCTGATAAAGCCTATTCTGAATTAGGTGAGTTGCATGCAGAGTAAGTATGAATCTATTAAACAAAAAACATGTTCAGCAAATTTATAAAACGACCGGTGCTGGCGATAGCCATCTCACTGGCAATTATCTTTTTGGGTGTACTGGCCATCAGTACGAGACCCATCTCACAGTTTCCGGAGATTGCTCCTCCGAGGGTAATGGTTTTTATTGCATATCCAGGTTCAAGTGCAGATGTACTGGTGAAGTCAACGTTGATTCCTTTGGAAAGGGCAATCAATGGTGTACAGGGAATGCAATACATTATTTCGGATGCCACCAGTGCGGGTGAAGCATCCATCCAGGTTATTTTCGAACCCGGAACCGATCCGAATGCAGCGGTAGTAAATATTAAAACCCGCGTCGACCAGGTGATGAATAATCTTCCTCCGCTGGTTCAGCGGGAAGGGGTGATCATTACTCCCATTCAGCCAAGTATGCTGATGTATGTAAACCTCTTCAGTAAGGACAAGAATGCAGATGAGAAGTTCCTGTACAATTATGCAAACGTGCATGTATTGCCGGAGCTTCAAAGGATAAAAGGGATGGGTCGTGCACAGATCCTGGGTAGCCGCCAGTATGCAATGCGTATCTGGCTGAAGCCCGACAGGATGCGCGCATACAACATTTCCACGGAAGAAGTTATGGAAGCGATCAACGAACAAAGTGTGATCGGAAGACCGGGAAGATTAGGACAGAGCTCAGGAAAAACTGCACAGTCTCTTGAATATGTTCTTACTTATAAAGGAAGATTTAATAAGCCCGAAGAATATGGAGACATCATTGTAAGGGCAAATCCGGAAGGTGAAATTTTAAAACTCAAAGACGTTGCAGAAATCGAGCTGGGAAGTGAGTTCTTTGATATCTATTCAAACAAGGACGGATTTCCTGCAGCATCCATCGTGTTGAAACAAAACTTCGGAAGTAATGCCAGTAAGGTGATCGAAGAAGTGAAGTTGAAACTGGATGAATTGAAAAAAGATTTCCCACCGGGAATGGATTATGAAATCAACTATGATGTATCGAAGTTTGTAAATGCATCAATTGACAAAGTACTTCATACTTTATTGGAAGCATTTATCCTTGTTGCGCTGGTGGTGTTTATTTTCCTGGGCGACTGGCGGTCAACGTTAATTCCGATTCTTGCGGTTCCTGTATCACTGATAGGTGCGTTCGTTTTCATGCAAATGTTCGGATTAACCATTAACCTGGTAACCCTGTTTGCACTGGTACTTGCAATCGGAATTGTGGTAGATAATGCCATCGTGGTAGTAGAAGCCGTGCACGCAAAAATGCACGAAGAACACCTGGCTCCGTTTCCTGCGGTGAAGAAAGTATTGGGCGAAATTTCCGGTGCAATTATCGCCATTACACTCGTTATGACGGCAGTGTTTATCCCGGTTGCGTTCATGTCGGGACCAGTAGGTGTATTCTACCGTCAGTTTGCAATTACCATGGCAGCCTCTATTGTTTTGTCGGGAGTGGTTGCACTAACACTGACACCCGTATTGTGTGCAATGATCCTGAAAAATAATTACGGAAAACCAAGGAGAAGATCTCCGATTGATATGTTCCTTGACTGGTTCAACAGGAAGTTTGACAAGGTCACCGGGAAGTATGTAGGATTACTGAGGTTGATTGTTGACCGCAAACTGATCACCTATGCGATTCTGATAGGATTTGGATTTGCAATTTTTGCAATGAATAAAACACTTCCTGCAGGATTTATTCCGAATGAAGACCAGGGGATGATCTATGCGATCATTCAGACCCCACCGGGAGCAACACTGGAAAGAACCAATGCAGTATCCAGGAATCTTCAGAAGATCGCGGAAGAAGTAGAAGGAATTCAATCAGTATCCTCACTTGCGGGATATGAAATTCTTACTGAAGGTCGCGGATCCAATGCCGGAACCTGTCTGATTAACCTGAAAGACTGGTCTGATCGTAAGCATTCAGTAAAAGAAATCATTGAAGAGCTTGAAGAAAAAACAAAAGACATTGGTGCAGTGATCGAATATTTCGAACCACCTGCAGTACCAGGTTACGGATCATCCGATGGTTTTTCCCTAAGATTACTCGATAAACATACCACGGTAGATTACCAGGAGTTTGACCAGGTCAATAAAGACTTTATGGTTGCCCTGAAGAAAAGAAAAGAGCTGACCGGATTGTTTACCTTCTTCGCAGCAAATTATCCTCAGTACGAACTGATCATTGATAATGAGCTGGCCATGCAGAAAGGTGTTTCGATAGGGAAGGCAATGGAAAACCTGGACATCCTTTTTGGTAGTACTTATGAGCAGGGATTTATCCGCTTTGGAAACTTTTTTAAAGTGTATACCCAGGCATCTCCTGAATTCAGAAGACTTCCATCCGATGTATTGAATCTCTTTATCAAAAATAACAGGGATGAAATGGTTCCTTATTCATCCTTCATGACGATGAGAAAAACGCAGGGACCAAATGAGATTACCAGGTTCAATTTGTATACATCATCTTCTATTAAAGGTATACCTGCATCGGGATATACCAGTGGTGATGCAATCAATGCGATTAAGGAAGTTGCTAAAGAAACCCTGCCCCTGGGATATGATATAGCATGGGAAGGATTATCCTTCGATGAAGCCTCAAGAGGTAATGAAGCACTGTACATTTTCATTGTTGTGTTGATATTTGTTTACCTCGTACTTGCTGCACAGTATGAAAGTTTTATCATTCCGTTTGCAGTGTTGCTTTCTCTTCCTGTGGGCGTATTCGGATCATTTATGTTGCTGAAAGTAATGGGACTTGCAAATGATATCTATGCGCAGATGGGACTGATCATGCTCGTGGGATTGCTGGGAAAGAATGCGATTCTGATCGTTGAGTTTGCAGTTCAGAAACACCAGCAGGGAGCAACCGTTCTGGAGGCAGCAATTGAAGGTTCAAAAATCAGGTTCAGGCCGATTCTTATGACCTCCTTTGCCTTCGTTGCAGGACTGATCCCGCTGGTTATTGCTACCGGGCCAGGTGCCGTAGGAAACAGGACAATCGGAGCATCATCTTTAGGGGGTATGTTATTCGGAACCATCTTCGGGGTAATTGTGATTCCGGGTCTCTATTATATCGCCGGAAAAATGGCCGAAGGCAAAAAACTTATCAGGGATGAGGATGAAAATCCGCTGACAGAAGATTATGTGGAAAGTCATTCCAATGATGCTCTCTTCAAAAAGATCAAAAAAATTATTAAACGAATCAGAAAAAATAATGACAAGGAGAATATCAGCTAAGACAATCACAACAATGGTTTTGTTGTTCTGGTTGGCGTCGTGTAAAATTCCTGAAGTGGTATCACGACAGGAAAATAAATCGATGCCGGAAAGTTTTTCGGATTCGCAGGATACTGCAAATTCGGCAAGCATAAAATGGAGAGAATATTTCTCTGATCCGATTCTGATCGCTTTAATCGATACGGCATTATCCAATAACCAGGAATTGAATATCACTTTGCAGGAAATTGAAATCAGCAAAAATGAAGTGATGGCAAGAAAGGGTGAATACATGCCGTTTGTTTCAATCGGCGGCGGAGCCGGCTTTGAAAAAGAAGGAAGATTTACCCGTCACGGTGCAGTGGATGAAGCCATTGAGATAAAGCCGGGAAAACGGATCCCGGAAGTGCTTCCTGATTTTAAATTAGGATTATATGCATCCTGGGAACTGGATGTCTGGAAGAAACTCAGAAATGCTAAGAAGGCTGCAGGCTTGCGATACCTTTCTTCTATTGAAGGAAGGAATTTTATGGTTACCAACCTGATTTCCGAAATCGCAGTTTCCTATTACGAACTTATGGCATTAGATAACCTGTTATCTATTTTATACCAGAATATAGAATTCCAGGATTCAGCATTCCAGACAATTAAAAAAGAAAAGGAAGCTGCAAAAGCATCTCAGCTTGCGGTTAACAGGTTTGAAGCGCAATTACTTCATACCCAAAACCTGGAATATGAAGTAAGGCAAAAGATTGTAGAAACGGAGAACCGTATTAATTTTCTGACCGGAAGATTTCACGGAAAAATTCCACGGAATACTTCTTCCTTCAGTACTGCCTTAAGCGAAAATATAAAAGTCGGATTGCCTTCTCAACTCCTGGTGAACAGGCCTGATATTCACCAGGCAGAACTTGAATTGGAAGCAGCAAAGCTTGATACGAAAATTGCAAGGGCAAATTTTTATCCTTCAATAGGTTTGAAATCAGGAATTGGTTTGCAGTCGTTCAATCCGGTTGATTTGTTTAAACCAGAATCTTTATTGTTCAATCTTGCGGGTGACCTTGTAGCACCCCTTGTAAATAAAAATTCAATTAAGGCAACTTACAGGAACGCAAATGCAAAACAGATCCAGGCCATTTACAATTTCGAACGAACCTTGTTGAAAGCAGATATTGAAGTTGTCAATCAACTTACAATGCTGAATAATTATTCAATGAGTTATGAAACAAAAATGAAGGAGGCTGATATCCTTACTCAATCCATTAAAATCTCCAATAGTTTGTTCCGCTCTGCAAGAGCTGACTATATTGAAGTGCTGACAACACAACGGGAAGCATTGGAATCGAGGATTGACCTGGTGGAGATCAAGTTGAAACAACTCGAAGCCAAAGTGAATATTTACAGGGCACTTGGTGGAGGATGGAATTAAAAGATCCAGTGTTCAGAGTACATTCTAAAAATGAATTAATTATAAGTTTCAGTCTCTGTTTCTGAATTTTTAGTGATAGATGTTTTAAGCAAAAGGCCGTTCCGGAATAATGGAACGGCCTTCTATTTTAATGAATTGTTTTTTCTGGAAACCGGTAACACAATTGGTGTTATCATGAAATTCCGGCCTCCTTAAATAAGAATTAAATTCTTTTGTAAGTCTCCTTAATGGTTCCTCCATTGATCAGGTCAGGTACCTGCATTACAAGTGTGGAATTAGTTAAAGAGAGAATGGTGGCATCTACAGAAAGTGGGAAACCATCTTCCTTAACGGATACGGTATTTCCGTTTTTTGTCCAGGTTCCGCTAAAAGTTTCATCTTCACATTTGTCGTAAACTTCGAAAGTGTTATTCGCTTTTATGTCGAAATAACCCTGGTAATCGCAGTCTCCATAATCATCATTAGGAACAGCCGATTGGAGCTGCCATTTTCCTACAATGGAGGCAGGCTCGTCTTTGTCTTTCGAACAGGAAAACAAAAACAGCATTGAAAATACTACAGATAAAATTGCAAGAGATTTTTTCATTTTTAAGGTTTAAGAGTTATACTTGAGAGCGCAAGATAAAAGGAGGCTGGTAAAAAATAAAGCGGGCCTTTTTGATTTTCTATAAGCGGCAATTCAATAATATTTGCGGTTAATTTTTATAAATCATGCAGGGAGCCGGACTGTTTTTGCAGCAACTTAAAAGCGCCATGGAAGAATATTCCGTTCAAAGGAATTATTCCAAAGGCGAAATGATCCTTGCTGAAGGAGAAGTGGAGAAGTACATTTATTATATAGAATCAGGCGCTGTCAGGGCTTTTTTGTTGACGGAATTTGAAGAACTGACCATTCGTTTTGGCTACCAGGGTTCCATTATTAATTCTCTTGCTTCTTTTCTGAGCGAAAAGCCTTCTGAATTATACATTGAAGCAATTCGCAAAACCACCGTCAAAATTTTTCCCAGGTCTGACTTTTATAATCTCGTTCATGCATCCCAGGAAAATCTCCGGAATTATGCGGCACTTATGGAGATGACCATTGTTCAGCAAATTGAAAGAGAGATTGATATACTTACAGTTTCTCCGAATGAAAGGTTGAAAAGGGTGCTGGAAAGAAGTCCGCTTTTATTCCAGGAAATCCCGTTGAAATACATTGCCAGTTACCTTAGGATGACACCGGAAACCTTAAGCAGGATCAGAAACGGGTAATTCGAACAGTCGGTTACACTCTATAATTCCGGTTTCATATCAGCATAAAATCCAATCATTGCATAAATACCTGACATTGGTATGAAAGTGAATTGGGGATATTTGTTTATATGAAACTGGGAACTATACGATTGTTGACGGGGTTTACAGCCGCATTCCTGCTGTTTATTTCCTGTACTTCCACCAAAAAAACCACGGAGGATCCGCAAGAAAATTTAAATACGATCCTTGATAAAGTTTTAAGTGAATCAGTTGATCAATACAAATACCTGGGTACCATCAGGCCCTCAGACCAGTTTCCCCGAACCTTTGAAAAAGGAGAACTTAAAACTACCCGTTCAGACGGATGGGTAAGTGGATTCTATCCCGGAACGCTTCTGCTGCTTAATCATTACCAGCAAAATGATTCCCTGAAAGTTGAAGCGGAACGCACCATGAAGCTGCTGGAAAAAGAACAGTATAACAAACGCACGCACGACCTGGGTTTCATGATGTATTGCAGCTTCGGCACAGCCCGACAGGTTTTGCCTGGCGGAGATTATGATACGATTCTTATTAATTCAGCGAAATCGCTCAGTACAAGGTTTAATCCCAAAGTAGGATGTATTAAATCATGGGATTCAGGGCCCTCAAAATTTCTCGTGATCATCGACAATATGATGAACCTGGAATTGCTGATGTATGCATTTCGTCAAACAGGTGATTCAAGTTTTTACAAAATCTCTGTTGAGCATGCAAACACAACGATGAAAAATCATTTCAGGGAAGATTTCAGTTCCTATCATGTAGTTGATTACAACCCTGAAAATGGAACCGTCAATAAAAAACATACTCACCAGGGTGCGGCAGATTCATCTGCATGGGCAAGGGGACAGGCATGGGGACTGTATGGCTATACAATGATGTATCGCGAAACAGGGGATACAAAATATCTTGACCAGGCAAACCATATTGCAGATTTTATATTGCAGCATCCGAATCTCCCAAAAGATTTAATTCCTTACTGGGATTTTGATGCACCCGGTATTCCAAATGCATATCGCGATGTTTCAGCAGCTGCAGTCATCAGTTCTGCATTGCTTGAATTAGAACACTATGTAAGTAAAGATCTATCCTTAAAATATCAATCCGCTGCAGAAAAAATTCTGAAAAATCTATCTGAAGAACCTTACAGGGCTAAAGGCAAGGAGCTTGGCGGATTTCTGCTGAATCACAGTGTGGGCCATTTTCCCAACAAATCCGAGATCGATGTTCCTTTAAGTTATGCAGACTATTATTATGTTGAAGCAATGCTTCGGTACCTTGGAAAAATTCCATCTTCCGGGCAGCCGGGAAAAGGATTGAAATGGAATAATGGAGTTCAGTCTGCCACTGAGAAAACTGCAGATGCGGTAATCAATAAGTACAAAACTTTTTTGTACAACTATGTATCGGTTAAGACGGTTGAAAAAGTTCCTGAAATCAATAATGAAGGTAGGTGGAACGATATCAGCTATTCGTCGAACCAACCGGGAGTCTGGCAATTATCGGAACATATGCAACGCATCAAGCGAATGTCCATGAAGTATGCTGACAGCAATGCAACAGAATTTAAATCACCCCGGGTCAAATTATCAATTGAATCGGCACTCGACGACTGGTTTCAACATCGCTATCAATCAAAGAACTGGTGGCATAATGAAATTGGTATTCCGCAGATCATGCGGGATATAATTGTTTTGATGAAAGATGATCTTGATTCAGCAAGATTGAAAAAAAGCCTGGAGATTCTGAACCAGCATAAAGTGAAAGGGACAGGAGCTAATTTGGTGTGGAGTGCAGACCTGGGATTGCATTATGGCGCGCTGACCAGTAATTATTCAATGATGAAATACTGCAGGGATACAATTCTCACTGTTATGAAAATAACTGAGGAAGAAGGAGTACAACCCGATTTCAGTTTTCATCAACATGGGAAAAGACTGCAGATGTATCATTACGGGGGAGCTTTCCTGTTGGAGAATGTTCGTCTTGCATGGCAATTAAGCAACACACTACTGGAATTTCCTGATGAAAAAATAAATGTGCTTACGGGTTTTGTTTTGAATGGATGGCAGTGGATGGCGCGGGGAATTCATACTGTTCCCGGAACGATCGACCGCGCGGCAAGCCGCAAAAATTCTTTACATAGTGCGGATATCAGGCAGATCATTCCATTATTATATGAAATTCATCCTGGGTCGAAAGATGCTTTTAAAAAAATGCTGGAGATTCAGCAGGGGAAATCTTCGCTTATCGGTTACCGTTATTATCCCTATTCAGATTTCACCAGTTATCATACAAAAGATTTCAGCTTTCTGCTGAAGACTTATTCAAACAGAACCCTGTTAACGGAATCGATCAATGAAGAAAACCTGAAGGGAGAATTACTGAATAGTGGGGATGGATATTTTATTCATGACGGATCGGAGTATTTTAACCTGGCGCCGTTCTGGGACTGGACCAAACTTCCGGGGATAACCAATTTTGTTTCTTCCAGGAAAGCAAAGCCGATTGCAAATTTATTTGTGGGAAATGTGGGAGACTCCTTAACCGGAATGGCGGTGATGGATTACGGATTGCAATTAAAAGATACCATTCTGAAAGTAAAAAAGATCTGGATCAATTATGGAAATACCATGATCTCCCTGATAGCAGGCCTGCCTGAAAGCGACAGGTTAAAAACATTTACAGTAATGGACCAGAGTCGCTGGCAGTCGGATGTTACGGTAAACAGATCAGGCAATGTGTTGAAAGAGGGAGAACATAAATTGAAACAGACAAAATGGATTCATCATTCGAATTTCCTGTACAGTCCTCTCTATAACGAACCGGTAATTGTCAGTAATCAAATCAAAAATGCGTCGTGGTCGGAGATCAATCGGTCCGAATCGGCAGCACTTATAAATGATGGTGTATTTATGCCATATATCCTTCACAAAGGAGGCTCCTCCGGTTATATGGTTTCTTTCAATAAAGACGTAAAATCGGCTGCTTCATTTCATAAGAATTTCCATGGCAGCATTTTAAGAAATAATATCAATGTTCAAAGTTTCCGGATAAGTGATGACCTGGTTTTTGTTGCTGTATATCAAAAAGGGAAATATAAACTGGATAAAGATCTCCAGGTTGAAGTAAGCAAACCATGTCTTATTATGTTAAAAGACAACATCTTACATGTAAGTGATCCATCACATACCGGAGGGTCTTTCCGGATATCCGTTAACGGTAAGAAGTTTACAAAAGAACTCCCTTCCAGCGGTTCCTCTCTTATTATCAGATAAGGGTTTAACAGCAATAAGGAATAGTTCAATCATAACATTGTCCATACATACCATCATTTAAAACAATTTATTTTAACCGGTTGAAAATACATTTGAACCTGTACTGAAAGCCATCGCTTCATTTATATTTTCTGACGATAAACTTGCGCATATGAAATTGAAATGCCCCCTTAAGCTTTTTATGCATTTGACTTTCCTGTTGTTTTCGCTGAGTGTTAGTGCACAGCAAAAAACTTATACGGGAAAAGTATCGGATGCAACTACTCTGACGCCCATCGAAGGTGTATCAATTCTTGTTAAAGGAAAAACGCAGGGTACTGCAACAGATGCCGACGGCAATTTTACGATCATCGCTAATCAGGGTGATGTACTTGTTGTGGGTTCTATTGGTTATGCTTCCAAAGAAATTAAACTTTCACAAAATGAAACGCTGTCTATTCCTCTCGACCAGGATATCAGCAGGATGGAAGATGTTGTGGTGGTCGGTTATGGTACTCAGAAAAAGAAGGACCTTACCGGGGCTGTGAGCTCTCTCAAACTTGAAAATTCTCCGCTTACCTTATTGCCCAATGCAAACGTACTGGATGCAATTAAGGGAAGGATCGCCGGATTCGATATCGGATCAGTAAACAATGCGGGTGGAAATCCTTCTATCAATATACGCGGTCAGAATTCCATCAGGGCAAGTAATACGCCGCTGATTGTTCTGGATGGTGTTATTTTCCTGGGAAGTTTTAATGAGATCAATCCAAATGATATTGCTACAGTAGATGTATTGAAAGATGCAAGTTCTGCTGCGGTTTACGGTTCAAGAGCAGCAAATGGTGTCATTCTGCTTACAACAAAGAGAGGAAGATCCGGTAAACCCTCAATCAATTTCAGGGCTACTACCGGTATCCAGACTTACACCAGGCGCCCTGATATGCGTGAAGGGGAAGAATTTATTCAATACAGGTACGATGTAAAGAAAATGAACGGTGGTTCTCCTGCAGATCTTGAGATCGATCGCTTATTAAACCCTAAAGAACTCCAGGCTTATAATGAAGGAAAAACCATCGACTGGTGGGATGAAGTAATAAAACCTGCACCATTCCGCGATTTCCAGATGAATATTTCCGGCGGAAGTGACCGTTTCAATTACTATGTTTCCGGGAACTACCTTGATCAGCAGGGTATCGTTTTCAACGACAATTTTAAAAAATTTACCATTTTATCCAAAATGGAAGCTCAAATCACAGACTGGTTAAAATATGGTCTTAATCTTTCGGTTTCCCATAAGAATGCGGACGGTGTTGCAGCGGATCTTGAAAAGGCTACTATCAACGGACCTTACGGGTATGTTTATTCTACTTTCCCAGGATATGAAAACTGGTATGAGCGTTACCCGCAATCTTCCACAACAACGTTTAATCCTTTCTGGAGAACACAAACATTTGACCAGGACCGGAATAATAATTATCGTTCCCTGAACTACCTCAAAGTAGATGTTCCATGGGTTGAAGGTCTGACCTATACGCTGAACTTTGCACTGAACAGGTGGGAAGGTCATGTATCACAATTCAATGATGAACGCACTTTTGTCAATACCCTGAACTTAAATGATCTTAAGGATCAGACGAGGTACCTGACAAATGCCAATGGTTTCAGAAATAACAATGAGCGTACCGACTGGTTTTTGAACCATATCGTGAATTACAAACAAAATTTCGGAAGTCATTCATTTGATGTTACGCTACTTGCTGAAAGACAAAATCAGAAGACAAGATTCATGAGGCTGGATGCACGTGATTTCGCAATGGCAGGTACTACCGTACTCGGTGTAAATGCACTCGAATTGGGTAATCCTGAAACAAGAACAGTGAACACGAATGAGTCTGAACTTGCACAGCTTGCTTATATGGGCAGGATCAATTATGTATATAAAGGAAGATACCACTTGTCGGCCTCTATCCGTAAAGATGGCTATTCCGGATTTGCAGTCGGAAATAAATACGGAACATTTAAATCGCTTGCTGCAGCATATACGATCAGTGAAGAAAACTTCTTTAAGAACTCTGTTGCTTTTATGAATTTTCTGAAACTGAGAGCATCTTATGGTGAAAATGGTAATCCAACAATTGGTGCATTTGCAACCTTCCCTTCAGTAGCAACATCCAACTATCTTTTCGGTTTAACTCCGGTAAACACCATCTATGCAAACAGGCTTGCCAATAAGGGCCTTAAATGGGAAAGTACTACTGCCTTTAACCTTGGTATAGACTTCGGATTTCTTCGCAACAGGATCAGTGGTAGCATCGATTATTATAATTCAGAAACCCGTGATCTATTGCTGAGCAGGTCAATTCCGGTAATGAATGGATTTGCAAGTGTTGATGCGAATATTGGTAAGGTGCACAATACAGGATGGGAAATTCAATTGTCAACCAAGAACATTGAAACTAAAAACTTCAGCTGGACATCAGGATTTAATTTCTGGATGAACAGAAATGAGATCAAAAGTCTATATGGACTGGATGGTAATAAAGACGGAGTTGAAGATGATGATGTTGCCAACAGCTGGTTCATTGGTAAATCACTGGGAGCTATTTACGACTACACCTGGGATGGCATTGTTCAGACGGAAGATACTGCTTACCTGAGAATTTATGGTGGCCGTGCAGGTGATATCAAGTTCCAGGATCTTAATAAGAATAACAGGATTGATCCGGGAGACCGTTCCATTATTGGTTATACAAAACCTAATTATACGCTGTCCTTCGCAAATACTTTCCGTTATAAGGATTTTGAATTGTACTTCCTTTTCAATACGATCAGGGGAGGAGGAAATAATAATTTCTACCTTGCAGGAAACCAATATGGCATCAATCCTAATACATTGTTTTCAAATGTTGCAAACTGGCTGGATAAACCTTACTGGACAGTAGATAATCCTTCAAACACCATTCCGCGTCCGAATTACAGCAATACTTATGGTTACAGATTTTCGCAGCGCCATGATTTTGTAAGGCTGCAGGATCTTAGTTTATCCTACAGGATAAATCAAAAAATCCTTGACAGAACTCCGATCAAAAACCTCAGGGTTTATATGGCAGGAAAAAATCTTTTGACAATTACCGATTGGGATGGATTGGATCCTGAAACCGCTACCACTTATGCATCTGTAAACGGTTTCCCTGTTTTCAAAACAGTAACCTTCGGTATTGAATTGGGATTATAAATTTTGATAACACAGGTTAAAAAATATTTCATGAAAAAGAGCATATTTTCTTCCATACTCGTTTTAATGCTGGCAGCAGGCTGCACCAGGGATGATGAATTTCTTGCAGAAACGCCTGCCGACTTTTTAACGATCGACAATGCATTCCTGAATTTTGCACAGTTCAAAACAGGATTAAACGAATTGTACCGCCAGGTAAGATTTAATTATAGTAACCGGGATAGCAGGGATGACTTTTTTCATTTCGGTGCGGGTACGGATAATATCTTTCCTCCCTTCGATGAAGCAGGCTTTACGGATTGGTCATTGATCAATTCAAACGGCGGTATTTTCAGAGACGTTTATGCAAGGCATTATTTTATGATAAATGCTGCTAACAATATCTTATTTCAATCAGAGAATCCTGAAGTTAAATTATCTCCTGAAGAAAAACTGATTGTTCAGGGTGAAGCAAAATTTTTCAGAGCCTATGCTTACAGGTATTTATCCTTCCTGTTTGGCGGAGTTCCGATAATTGAAAGTCCAGTGCTTACTCCAAGTCTTTCCTATACTAGAAACAGTCGTGCAGAAGTATATGAATTTGCAATTGCAGACCTCGAGTTTGCTGCTGCAAATCTTCCTAAAACAACCAGTGAACCCGGAAGACTGGTTCGTGCTGCAGCCGATCACCATTTAGCAGAAATGTATATTGCCCTGGGCGATGAAACATCAAACAGTCAGTTGTATACAAAAGCAGTTGAAGCAGCTACCAGGGTAATCGATGGAACTGATGGCGATTACCATCTGATGACCAATCGCTTCGGTTGGAGAAAAGATGTACCGGGTAAAGATGTTTACTGGGACCTTTTCCAGATGAGAAGTCCTGCGTCTTATTCCAATTACAACTATCAGAATGGAAATAAAGAAGCCATCTGGGTGATGCAGATCGATAAATTTATTACCGGTGGATTGAATTCAACAATGCCGCGTACCGACCAGGAGAGAGCCTTCTGGCCTAGCTTCTGGGCATTGGAGAAATTCGGATATTCAGGTCCTGCACGCGACTGGATGGGAAGAGGAATCAGTATGGTAAGGCCAACCAATTACTACACTTACCAGTTGTGGAATAATTCCGGTCCGGATGATATCCGCAATAAGGAATCAAACATTCAACGTTACTTTCTTGCTCCGGACCCGATCATTGGTGGTAAAGAAGTAAAGAACTATGATACCATTTACAAAACAAATGTTACCCTGTTCGACGGTACCAAAATATTGGTTGAACTGAGGCCCGGCGATACCATTCGCAAAGAATGGCTGACTTCAAGACAGGATACCATGGAAAGAGTTTTTCCAAGAGTAATGAAAATGGGTTCCGACTGGCATTACAACGGTGATCCTTCTAACGGTTTTGCACAGGAATCTTATGCAATTCGTTTAGCAGAAACCTACCTTATCAGGGCTGAGGCATACATGAAAGCAAACGATCTGATGAATGCAGCAGAAGATATCAATGCAGTTAGAGGACGTTCAGGAGCTATTCCTGTACAACCTTCAGAAGTTACCATCGACTATATTCTTGATGAAAGAATCAGGGAACTGTTTGGTGAAGAACTTCATACCCTGACACTGACAAGACTTGGACTGTTATATGATCGTACCAAAAAATATGGTTATGTAGTTTCCCAGAATACAGTGCAGCCGAAAAACAACCTGATGCCAATTCCGCAATCCGTAATAGATGCGAATTCACAGGCTACTTTTGAACAAAATCCTGGTTATTAGTATGGTTTATAAAGTGAAATGTTGGTTTATGATTGGCCTTGTTCTGCTTGCAGGACAGGGCTTTTCTCAAACTATAAACGTTGTTAGTCCTGATAATAAAGTGCAGGCTTCCATTAAAATCGGTTCAATAGAAAAGCAGCTGGCAAATTATTCACTTCGATACCAGGGCAAAACGGTATTGAATAATTCCATTATTGGATTTGAATCTGCCGGTCAGCAATCCGGCAGTTACAAACTTGCTTCTAAAAAAGAAAATGCTGTTTCTTCTTCCTGGAATACAGTTTATGGGGAAAGAAAAACCGTTCCTGAAAATTACCGCGAAGTTAAGTTGGTTTTCAGACATGAATCTGATTCAGAAAGATCAATAGAAGTTGATATCAGGGCATATAATGAAGGATTTGCATTCAGATATAATCTGAAACACGAGGGAAAAAGTTTGGAAATAGCTGAAGACAATTCTTCGTTTTCTTTCCCTTCAAATTCAACTGCATGGGCAAGTAAAATGGCACAGAGTCCATTGTACCAGGTGAAAGTTTCTGAACTTAAAGAAACTGTTGATCGTCCGCTCACGGTTAAGATCAATAACAATTTTTTTGCGGCTATCGGAGAGGCAGGACTGGTTGATTTTTCAAGAATGAAACTGGAAAGAAAACAGGGTTCTGAGATCACCGCAAAGCTCGACGGCCCGGCAAAATTCCTGGATAGTGCAAGATCACCATGGCGATTTGTATTGCTGGGAAATTCTCCTGCACAACTGCTGGAAAGAAATTACCTCGTTCTGAATCTCAATGAGCCGAATAAGATCGCTGATACAAAATGGATCCAGCCCGGATCTATTCTCCGGGAGCCAACCCTCACAACAGTGGGTGCTTATGAATGTATTGACTTTGCATCGGCACACAACATTAAATACATCGTTTTTGATGCAGGATGGTATGGGAAAGAAGACAGTGATTCTTCTGATGCTACCCGCGTATCACATGATCCGAGAAGATATTTTGGTCCGCTCGATATACACAAAGTGATCGATTATGGAAAGAGTAAAAATGTAGGTGTTGTTTTATATGTGAACAGGCGCGCGCTTGAACGCCAATTGGATACCTTGTTACCCTTATATCAGGCATGGGGAGTAAAAGGATTGAAGTTTGGTTTTGTAAATGTTGGTTCACAAAAATGGACGAAATGGTTGCACGAATCCATACGAAAGGCAGCTGATTACCAGATGATTGTGGATGTGCACGATGAATACCGGCCTACAGGATATTCAAGAACTTATCCTAACCTGCTGACTCAGGAAGGAATCAGGGGAGATGAGGAAAGTCCTAATACTGAACACAGCATAACCACACTATTCACAAGAATGATTGCGGGTGCAGGCGATAATACGATCTGTTATTTCAACAATCGTGTAAACAGGATGAGCTCGCATGTTGCACAAATGGCTAAATCTGTTTGTATCTATAGCCCGTTACAATTTTTGTACTGGTACGATAAGCCTGTTCCGGGAAAGACTTCCGGTTTTAAAGAAGGCGATATTCAGCCAATCGAAGATTTGAAGTGGTTTGATTCCTTGCAGGTGGTGTTCGACAGGACGCTTGTACTGGAAGGCGACATGGAGAAATATGCAACCATTGCTAGAGAAAAAAACGGGCGCTGGTTTATCGGGTCATTGAATGGAACAACAGAAAGAAAGCTCCAGCTGAAATTAAATTTCCTTGATAAGGATCGTTCATATTTTGCAACCATCTACACGGATGATTCTACCATGGGAACAACAACCAATGTGAGAATTGAAAAGAAAATGGTTGATGCAAAAACAATTCTGAATTTCAATATCGCTCCGAGAAATGGTGTAGCTATCAGAATTACTCCTGTGATACAAAATCTAAGTATCAGGATTGAACAAAATGACCAGGACTGGACCTATGAAAAAGGGAGGAAAGTAAGTTTCAGCATTTACCCTGAGATCAATGGAAAAGCTGCATCCGGACAAAAATTACATATTGAGCTTGGTAAGGAAAAAATGAAGCCTTTCCTGGTAATTGATACGGTTTTTAAAAATGGAAATGGAACAATTGAAGGGTCACTTTCGGAACCTGGATTTTTACGCATTTCAGTTACTTCGGAATACGACGGAAAAAAATCACGGTCAATATCCACTGCAGCTTTTTCTCCAAATGAGATCAAACCCGCAGCAAAAAATCCATCCGATTTTTCAACTTACTGGAAGAAGGAAATTGCCTCCATGCAATCCATTCCCCTGAACAGTACCATGAGATTCCTTCCATCTTTGTCTACAAAAAATGTACACAGTTTCGAAGTTTCCTTCCAGGGCAGTCAGCCGGGATCAAAAGTTTATGGGATTCTGAATATACCGGCAGCACCTGGTAAATATCCTGCGATATTGAAAGTTCCTGGTGCGGGCATTCGTTCGTATCGGGGTGATACTGCACTTGCTTCAAAAGGAATTGTTGTGCTTGAAGTTGGTATTCATGGTATTCCGGTTACGATGGAAAACCAGGTTTATTATGATCTTGCTTCCGGCCCTTTGAGAAATTACAATTCGATAAATATGGAGGATAAAGACTCCTACTATTATCATCGGGTATACCTGAATAATATTCGTTCAGTAGATTTCTTATACAGTAATGCTTCAGTAGATACAAGTCTGGTAGGAGTTTTTGGTGGCAGCCAGGGTGGAGCCTTGTCGATCGTTACAGCTGCACTCGATAAACGGATCAAATTTCTTGGTTGTCTTTATCCTGCACTAAGCGACCTTACCGGTTATCTTCAAAACAGGGCAGGAGGCTGGCCGCACCTGTTTTCAGAAAATGCTGATCCGTCTTTAAAAACTGCAGAAAGAATCAATACTTCCTACTATTATGATGTGGTGAACTTCGCGCGGCTGATTAATGTTCCGGGATGGTATTCTTTCGGCTACAATGATGAGGTTTGTCCGCCAACCAGCATTCATGCCGCATACAATGTCATTGATGCAAAAAAAGATCTTTACCTCGATCTGCCTTCGGGTCACTGGATGACGAATAACCAGAAAGAGGAATGGTTGAAATGGCTCAATCAGAATGTGCTGAAAGATCATGCTGAAAAGTCAACTACGCCATTGATGGGTTGGTCGAGCTGGTATCCATTCATTGACCGTATCAATGAGAAAATGATCATGGAAACTGCAGATTCAATTGTAAGCAAAGGTCTGCGTGAAAAGGGATACACTATTCTTCAACTCGATGATGGGTGGATGGCTGATCAGAGAGACAGTAACGGGAGACAATATGCGAATAAGGAAAGATTTCCCAGAGGGATGAAATTTCTTGCGGATTATCTCCATGAAAGAGGACTAAAACTTGGGATCTATTCTTCTTCCGGAGCATTGACCTGCGCAGGATATCCCGGAAGTTATAACCATGAAGAAATTGATGCGGCAACCTATGCTGAATGGGGTGTTGACTATCTTAAATATGATGCGTGTGGAGATAAGGGTGGAAAGAAGGATCCATTCCTCTTCAATAAAATGCACCAGGCTTTGGAAAATACGGGAAGAAATATAATTTTCAATATCTGCATTTTCTATAGTGATACCACGCATAAATGGGGAAATAAAATTGGTGATACCTGGAGAACGGGTGGAGATATTGTTAAACACATTGATAAGTATCCGGCAGTTACCTATCAAAACTGGTATGAGAATCTTCAACAGGTGGTTGGAAAAGAATCGTATTCGGGAAATGGTCACTGGAACGATCCCGACAATCTTATTGTCGGTTACAATAAAAACAATCAGCAGACCCTGGAGGAACAGAAAGCGCAATTCAGTTTCTGGTCAATGGTGAATGCGCCTTTATTTCTTGGAAATGATGTAAGAAATATATCCAAAGAAATTTTTGAGATTATTACCCATGATGAAGTGATTGCCATCAACCAGGATAAAGCGGGAATACAGGCCAAAAGGATTTTGATTAATGAGGATCATGAGATCTGGTTGAAGCCATTGTCTGATAATAACAAGGCAGTCCTGGTATTCAACAGGAAAAACCAGGAAAATGTTATCGCGGTTGATTTTAAAAATCTTGGTCTCGATAATCAATATCAAATAAGGGATTGCTGGAAAAGAAAAGACCTGGGAACTTCCGGAAGTAAACTCAACATGAATTTAGCGGCACATGAAGCAATTATTTTAAAACTTGAACACTGATTTGGAAGGGTTCCGTTAAATTTGGCCATGCCATATAAGACCCTCTCCACAAACAGAAAAAAAGATGGATTTAATGGACAGAGAGCGATCGTTCTTCCCAGTAAAATCTTAAAGGTCTGTTCTGAAAATCCCCTGATCAAAAACCTGTATATAACTGATATCGGGTTTTATCCAAAAGCAAAATATCATTTTCGGGAACGTAATTCAGGTATATCACAACATATTCTCATTTATTGTACGGATGGTGCGGGATGGCTTCGCCTGCAAAACCAGGAAATTTCCATCAGCAGGGGTGATGTCCTGGTCATTCCTTCCAATACAGCACACCAGTATGAATCTTCTGAAGACAACCCATGGTCGATTTACTGGATGCATATCAAGGGAAATTCATCCAATGATTTCGTTGATATGATCACCCGGAATAAAACGGAGTTTAGTCATCCCGTAAATTTTTCAGAAGAAAGGATCAGGATGTTTAATATTCTGTATTCAACACTTGAAAACGGATACAGTGCCGACAACCTGGGTTTTATCAACATGAGTCTCTGGTACTTTTTGTCTTCTTTTCTATTTCCCGAACCTTTTCTTCAGCCCTATAGTGTTACGGAAAAAGATGCGATCGATATTTCAATCGAATTCATGCAGCAGAATCTTGATATGCCCTTAACATTGAATGAACTTGCTGCTGAAGTTCATATTTCTCCTTCACATTATTCAGCGCTTTTCAGAAAGAAAACCGGCTATCCTCCACTTGAATATTTCAATCATATCAAAATTCAGAAAGCCTGCCAGTACCTCCAGTTTACCAATCTTCAGGTAAAAGAAATCGCTTATAAACTTGGGATAAATGATCCCAGTTATTTTTCCAGGTTTTTTACAAACGTCATGGGTCAGTCACCTAATTTGTATAGATCGAGAACAAATAATGAAGAGCGGAATAAAACATAATAATATCCATAATCATCATTGTAATAAACCATTCAATCTGCCGGTCAATGACCAATTTTGAGGAATAGGCTCAAAAATTAAATCAGCAGAATGAGTTCAGATTTTTTATCAGTAAGAGCATGGGAAGAAGCTGTGGTGATTCCTACTTACCCGGTTGGGAAACCTGAAAAAAACCCGATGTTTCTTGAGAAAAGAATTTACCAGGGAAGCAGCGGAGTTGTATATCCGTACCCGGTAATTGAAAAGATCTCCGACGAAAAAATTGATAAGGTTTACCAGGCGATATTTCTTGAAAATGAATACCTGAAGATCATGGTTCTCCCGGAACTTGGTGGCCGTATTCAAATGGCATATGATAAAATCGCACAAAGACATTTTATATATTATAATCAGGTAATTAAGCCTGCCCTGGTGGGATTAACAGGTCCCTGGATTTCGGGAGGTATTGAGTTTAACTGGCCGCAACATCATCGTCCAACCACTTTTGATCCTATCGATCATACGATCGAAGAGCATTCCGATGGAAGCAAGACAGTTTGGGTGAATGAACTGGAAAGAATGAGCCGTACAAAAGGGATGGCAGGTTTCACCTTGTATCCGGGAAAAGCATACCTGGAGGTAAAAGGAAAAATATATAACCGTACTCCTTTCCCGCAGTCATTTTTATGGTGGGCAAATCCTGCTGTTAAAGTTAATGATCACTACCAGTCTGTTTTTCCTCCTGACGTCAATGCAGTTTATGACCACGGAAAAAGAGATGTTTCTTCTTTTCCGATTGCAACAGGATCCTATTATAAAGTAGATTATTCTCCGGGAACTGATATTTCATTTTATAAAAATATTCCTGTGCCTACCTCTTTCATGGCGGTGCATTCGGATTATGATTTTATTGGCGGATATGAACATGATATGGAAGCAGGTATGCTCCACGTTGCGGATCATTTTGTTAGTCCCGGTAAAAAACAATGGACCTGGGGAAATGGTGAATTCGGAAAAGCATGGGATAAAAATCTGACGGATGAAGATGGTCCCTATGTAGAACTAATGACGGGTGTATACACCGAGAACCAACCTGATTTTTCCTGGATTAATCCTTATGAAGAAAAATCCTTCACGCAATATTTTATGCCCTACCAAAAAGTAGGTGTTGTAAAAAATGCTACCAGGGAAGCAGTTGTAGGTGTCGAAAGAATTAATGATAAACTGTCAGTCAAATTATATGTAACCTCTGCAAATAATAATTTACAGATAAGAATAGATACAGCTTCAGAAGTAATTATCAGTGAACGGATTTTCTGCAGTCCTGCCAAACCATTTATAGAAACTTTCGATTTAAAGAATTCCGAAGATTTCCATATCAGTGTTATCAATAGTGCCGGCAGGGTATTGGTTGAGTACCGTCCTGTTAAAGAAAAAAATCAACCTATTCCGGAAGCTGCATTAAAAGCCGCTCCTCCATCAGAGATTCAATCTGCAGAGCAATTATACCTTACGGGTTTACACCTGGAGCAATACCGGCATGCAACGTTCCAGGCTACTGATTACTATAAACAAGGATTGGTGGTTGATCCAAAGGATATCAGGTGTAATAATGCAATGGGTTTATGGTTATTGAAACGGGGAAAATTTATGGATGCAATTCCATATTTTTCAAAAGCAGTTGAAACGCTTACAGAACGTAATCTGAATCCATATGATGGAGAACCATTTTTCAATCTTGGAACTGCTTACCTGCTAATTGATCAGCTTGAAAAAGCAGAACAGTATTTTCAGAAATCTGTTTGGAATGATGCCTGGCAACATGCCGGGTACCTTAATCTGGCAAGGATTGCCTGCAGGAAAAATGACTGGGAAAAAGCATTGAGCTATATCGAAAAGTCTTTATTGAAGAACAGAAACAGTCATTCTGCGAACCATATAAAATCCTTAATCCTTAGGAAACTGGAAAGATTCCAGGAGGCGGCACTTGTTATTGAGGAGTCATTAAAGATCGACCAGTTTAATTATGGATGCCTGTATGAAAAAGTATTAATTGAGCATACCATTTCTTCATCAACTATACAAACTCAAAACAATTTAAAACCTGAAACAGATGAGAAAGATCTGCTAATCACTTCTCTTTCAAAGCTGGTAAATTTATCGCGTAACTGGGAACATAATTTCATTGAGTATGCATGGGACTATGGACAGGCTGGATGTTATGCTGAAGCAATTGAGTTGCTCAAAATTCAATTCAATGGTGCGGATGAAAAGTATCCCATGATTGCTTATAACCTGGCATGGTTCAATTCCAAAATTAATAAAAAGGAAGAAGTCAGGAACTGGCTGGAAACTGCTGCAGGCTTACTTCCCGATGGATGCTTCCCAAACAGAATCGAAGACGTCGGAGTTTTGCAGTTTGCCATAGATCACAACTCATCAGATAATAAAGCACCCTATTACCTTGGAAATTACTGGTACGACAAGCGTTGCTATTCTGATGCAATCGAATGCTGGAAAAAGTCAGTAGCTATCAATGATAAGTTTGCAACAGTTCACAGAAACCTTGCGCTTGCCTGTTTCAATAAGTTGAATGATCACCATACGGCCAGGAAATTTTTGGAGCGCGCTTTTGAACTGGATGTTTCTGATGCACGGGTGTTTATGGAACTGGATCAGTTGTATAAAAGATTGAACGTTGATCCGGCTGCCAGGTTAAGTGAAATGAACAAATATCCGGAACTGGTGAACTCAAGGGATGATTTATACCTTGAAAGAATAACTCTTTTAAACCAGGAAGGTGAGTACAGGGAAGCACTGGGTTTACTGAAAAAATATAAGTTTCATCCATGGGAAGGAGGAGAAGGGAAGGTTGTTAAGCAGTGGACGGTTTCTAATATCTCCCTCGCAAAAGAGGAGCTTATGAAAAAAAATCCTGCCGGTGCTATTGAATATTTACATGCGACTTTTTATTATCCTGAAAATCTCGGAGAGGGAAAACTGGTAAATACACCTGAAAATGAAACTCATTACCTTTTAGGGGTTGCCTATGAATTATTGAATGAACCTGAAACGGCAAAACAAATGTTTGAGCTGGCAACAGCAGGAGATGGCGAACCGGTACAGGCAATATTTTATAATGATCCTCAACCTGATTATATTTTTTATAAAGGACTTGCCTATATAAAACTTTCAGAATTTGAAAAAGCAGAAAGTTGTTTCCGGAAACTGATCAGTTTTGGTGAACTTCATCTGAACGATAAGATCAATATAGATTACTTTGCGGTAAGTCTTCCTGATCTGTTGGTTTTTGATTCTGACCTTGATGAAAAAAATCGTATTCACTGCCTGTATATGCAGGCATTGGGTTATACAGGTTTAGGAGAACAATATTTCAGCAGGGCAATAACCATTTTCAACGAGGTATTATCACTTGATTGCAATCACTCAGGTGCTGTTTTGCATAGCAAAATGATCAATGAATCTGACCTTTTGGAAACAACCAGGAAACATGAAGTTTAACAGCCGCTATATACTTGGGATCTCTTTTATTTCTGCATTGGGCGGTTACCTTTTCGGGTTCGACTTTGCCGTGATTTCCGGTGCTTTACCTTTTCTCCGGGATGAATTTGATTTGAGTGTTTGGTGGGAAGGATTTCTTACCGGGTCACTGGCTCTGGGATGCATTGCGGGTGTATTGGTGGCAGGAAAAATTGCTGAGGCAAAAGGTCGTAAGCCAGGACTGATGTGGGCTGCATTAATATTTGCAGTATCCTCTCTCGGTATGGCGTTTTCAAATTCACTGGGATTTTTTGTTGCCATGCGATTTGCTGCTGGTATTGGAGTTGGAATGGCTTCATTATTAAGTCCGATGTATATCGCGGAAATTTCTCCTGCAAAAGTTCGGGGCAGAAATGTTGCTATCAACCAGCTGACAATTGTTACCGGTGTGCTCATTACAAATCTCGTAAACTACAAACTTGCAGCGATTGAAACTGATGCATGGAGATGGATGTTCGGACTTGGTGCTGTTCCTTCAGTATTATTTTTTATCGGAGTATTTTTTCTTCCTGAAAGTCCGAGGTGGTTAATGAATTCAGGACAAAAATTAAAAGCACGTGCTGTTCTTCAGAAAATCGGATCAGATGATTTTGCTGATCAGACCATTTCTGATATGGAACATTCACAACAGGAAAATTCCAAACCGACTTTTAAAGATGTTTTTCATAAGTCAGTTCGTCCTGCTGTGATAATCGGAATTGGCCTGGCAATCTTTCAACAGTTGTGTGGGATCAATGTGGTATTCAATTATACGTCGACCATTTTTGCATCGGTAGGTGCAAACTTAGACAGGCAGTTACTTGAAACCGTAGGAATAGGAATTATTAATTTATTATTTACACTGGTAGCAATGTGGCAGGTTGATAAACTTGGCAGAAAACCGCTTATGCTGATAGGATCGATTGGATTGGCAATTTCCTATATAGTTCTTTCCCTGCTCTTACAGAACCAGGCTGATATTGGTTGGATCTCATTATTTGTATTGGTAGCGATTGCTGTTTATGCAAGTTCACTGGCACCTGTGACCTGGGTATTGATTTCAGAGATCTTCCCGAACAGGATCCGGAGCACGGCTTCGAGTGTGGCCATAGTTTCTTTGTGGGCAGCCTATTTTGTACTGGTGTTTACGTTTCCTGCACTTGCTGAAAAGCTGGGAACATATGGTGCTTTCTACCTTTATGCTGCGATCTGTTTTGCCGGTTTTATATTTATAAAAACCAGGGTGAAAGAAACAAAAGGCAAAACTTTGGAAGAACTGGAGTTCATTCAAAATCCTTGATATGAATCAAGGTTTGTAAATCCAGGTATTTTCATCTTTGTCAAAACAAACAAATTATGAAAATCACCAATCACGAACTTATCCATGAACTGCTCGAAATAACTGCGGCCAATCTTATTTCAGCAAAACAACTTAAGACACTTTCTGAAACTGAACTGAACTTCAGGAACAGTGAAAAGGAGTGGAGCATTCTGGAATGTATTGAGCATCTTAATCTTTACGGCGATTTTTATCTTCCTGAAATTCAGAAACAATTACTGGTTGGCAAAACAGTACCTACTACAACTGTATTTGAAACAGGTATGATCGGAAACTGGTTTACCAATATGATGAAAGTGAAAGAGGGAAAAGTTAAGAAGATGAAATCTCCGAAAGATAAGAACCCCCATCATTCTGCATTAACTCCTGTAACCATTGATCGCTTTATCAAACAGCTTGAATCCTTACAAAGGTTTTTACAGGAGGCAATAAGGATTGATCTTATGAAAGCTAAAACTCCGATCTCTATTTCAAAATTGATCAGGCTAAGGCTGGGAGATACTTTGCGCTTTCTTGTGTATCACAACGAACGTCATGTTTTGCAGGCCGAAAGAGTAGCCGAATCAATGTTTAAATTGTCGGATAGTATGGTAATGAATTCAGGCCAGGTAGTAGTTTAGCATTTAAGGCTGATACGCTGTTAAACAATTATTTTAATTAGGATGTGTGTAGGGGATTGAAATATAAACCTGCGTCCCATTACCAGGTTCACTCTGTATGTTCATTTCACCATGTACTGAAGCTACTCTTTGTTGCATGGAAGTGATCCCCGAACCGAAAGATGTTTCCTGCACGTTAAACCCATTACCATTATCAGAAATGTTCAGTAAGATCTGGTTGTGGTTTGCCTTTAGTGTTACATCTACGACGGTAGCATCGGCATGATAAAGAATATTGTTCAGTGATTCCTGGCAGATCCTGTAAAAATCAAGTTGAATTTCGTGACTCAATATGGAGGAATCAAAGTTGCTTTCAAAGTTGCATGGAATTCCATTGAGCAATGAAAACTCCTGGCAAACCCATTTCAATGTTTCATTCAGACCCATATCATCCAGCATATTCGATCCTATAGAATACGTGATCTTCCTGATGCCATCAATCAGGAAAGATGATAATTGAGAGGCGTGTTCGAGTTTTTCTTTGGGTACTTCGGGAAGATCAGTCAGATGCTGGCGCAACCAGGCTATATCCATTTTTAAAACGGTGGCAAGTTGTGCCAGTTCTTCATGTAGTGTTGCCGCCAGGTATTTTTTTTCTTTTTCAAGACTGGTTTTGAAATAAGTCGCTAGTCCCTGGAACTGCCTGAATTTTTCTTCAACCTCAATTTCCAATTCCTTCTTTTCTGTTACATCTTTTGCAATTGCAAAAACCAACTCACGATCGGGGAGGTAAACGGAAGTCCATTGAAGCCAAACAATTTTACCGGTTTTGGTAATGTACCTGTTCTGGAAATTTATAAGTGCTTTACCTTGTAAAAGTTCGTTCCTGGTTTTGCGGGTTTTCTCCCGGTCGTCAGGATGAACAAAGCTTGCAACCAGGTGATCTATGATCTCTTCCCTGGAGTATTCCAGCTTTTGGTAGACTGATCGGTTTACATTTTTAAAATATCCTGCTTTGTCTGCAATGCAAACAAGGTCAGGGGTCATTTCAAACATAGTGATCATGTCGTATCCAGAACTAATCAGATTGTACATGAGTTCAATTTTTTCTACGGCTCGCATTGTGTGGGGCTCACACATTACTAAGGTAACTCATTGAAGTTATCACGTTAAGTTGTCGTTTTTTCTATTTCAGAAAATAAGGGGATATATTTATTCAGCGCCTAAAAACAGTGCAGATTTGTTTAAGTATTGAATGGGTTCAGATAAATAATCTTCTACCTGCGGTCTTACTATAACTCTCCCTGAATTCTTTAGGTGTATTACCTTTTTTCTTTTTAAAGATCCTGTTGAAATTTGCCATATTATTAAAACCGCAGTGATAGGCAATCTCGGAAACGCTTTCTGTAGTTTCGATCAGCATTCTGCACGCATGACCCAGCCTGATCTCATTCAAGCTGTCAACGAAGTTGGCTCCTGTCCTGGCTTTAAAGAACCTGCTGAAGGCGGTTTCAGTCATGTTCGCAATTTTTGCAACTTCCGAAAGCGCAATGGGTTTGTCGAAATGCTGGTTCATATATTCCATTGTTTTTTCAACTCTCCGGCTATTGTAAGAAAATGGTTTGTTGTTATTGAAAGCGGAATTGGAAAGCAGCTGCATATTTCTTGAAATGGAAAGATCATGCAGAATGGAAAGCAGTTCCAGTACGGAATCAAACCCATGCATCTGGTTCAGGTTGAGCAACCGGTCGGTGAGTTGCCGGGCAGTTTCTTTAGAAAATAAAATTCCGCGGGCCGATAATTCAAACATCTTCCGGATAAAGGCAAGCTGATTTCTTTTCAGCATTTTCTCATCAAGCAGATCTTTATGAAACTGGATGGTTACTTCGCGGATTTCCTCACTTGTGCACTTATGTGTAAACCATGCATGCTGAAGGTTTGACCCTGCAAGAACAAGTTCAATCTCGTCGATCTCCCCGATATGATCACCAACCATTCGCTGCGCTCCTTTTGCATTAAGGATAAGGTTTAATTCAAGTTCATCATGATAATGGAGCGGGAAATCAAAGGATGATTTTACCCTGGTAAAAACAGTAAAGCAATCATTCTGGGTAAGGGGAATGATTTCCCTCAACAGGTCGTCTTTCATAATGGCAATTTGGTGCAAATGAAATAATGCCGTCAAATCTATGTAAAAATCAACATAGGATTGGATAAAAAAGTATATATGATATCATACTTTCTCATTGTCAACTAATTTATTGTTAATCAATTTGTTGTACTAAAAGTTATCATGATAATTAAAAAAATAGTAAAAATAGTATGATGCTCTGATATAATAGTATTAGGGTTGGTTTATAGTGAAGGATATTTTTGGATACTTCTAAACTAAAGAATGCCATATGACTAAAAAGCAACTTTTTAGGACGCTCACATTCCTGCTCTGTGTGTTGTCCTTCAGTTTTGCCCGTGCACAAGACAAAACAATTTCCGGGATAATTTTAGATGAACGGGGCGAAGTGCTTCAGAATGCTACCGTTACTGCAAAAGGAATGAAAGGAAGTGCTACTTCCGATGCGAACGGTTCCTTCCGGCTCAACATTCCCAATGATGCAAAAACGATCATCGTTTCCTATGTGGGTATGAAACCCATGGAAGTGGAAATTGCAGGCCGTTCCAATCTTACCATCACTTTACAGGGCACCGATTCCAAACTCAATGAAGTTGTTGTGGTTGGATATGGTACCCGCCGTCGTGCTGAAGTGAGTTCCTCCATCTCCTCCATCAGTGAAAAGGATATCAAGAACCTTCCGGTTTCGGGTATCGACCAGGCACTGCAGGGTAAAGTTGCCGGTGTGACCATCATGAATAACAGCGGTCAGCCCGGTGGTGGTGTTTCCGTACGTGTTCGTGGTATTACTTCCGTGAATGGAAATGAACCGCTCTATGTAATTGATGGAGTTCCAATTCTTACCAGTACAAGCAGTACTTCACAGGATCAGCTCGGAGGTAAGGGAGGTCAGACTTCCCAGAGTGTTCTAGCAACACTTAACCCGGCTGATATAGCTTCCATCGATATCTTAAAAGATGCATCTGCCCAGGCGATCTATGGATCACTTGCCGCAAATGGTGTGGTGCTTGTAACGACCAAACGTGGTAAAAGCGGTGAAGGAAAAATATCTTATGATGTTTATTATGGCTGGCAGTCAGTTCCTAAAAAACTCGACGTAATGAACCTGCGTGAATATGGCCAGTACTATAATTCCCTCATCCCTGAGATCAGAGCTGCCGGTGGCAACCTCGATACCATCGGTGAATTGAAAAATCCATCCGTATTGGGAAATGGAACCGACTGGCAGGATGAACTGTTCCAGGTTGGTGCCATTCAAAATCATCAGCTGGCATTCTCGGGCGGACAAAACAAAACAACTTATTATTTCTCCCTGAACTATTTCGACCAGGCTGGTACGATCATCGGTTCCAAGTTCAACAGGTACAGCACAAGATTCAATCTCGATCAGCAGGTTCGTACCTGGTTCAAAGCAGGTATCAGTGCAAACCTTTCCAGAAGTAATCAAAAGATCACACTGACAGACGGTGTAGAAACTCCAACTGCGATCGTATTATATAACAGTCCTGCAACTCCGGTTAGAGATGCAAACGGACAGTTTATCACTACAACAACGCTTGGCGGAAATTCATTTGGCAACAGCATCAGCAACCCGATTGCAACTGCAATGCTGCGCGATGTAAAAGCCATCCAGAGTAAAGCTTACGGAAATATTTACGGGGAAATCTCTTTCACTAAATGGCTAAGCCTGAGAAACGAAGTAAACTTCGATTTCCAGTTAAATGAAAATTCAGCCTTCCAGCCACTGGTAAGAAACAATCTTACCAATCAGTCGATCCTTGCACCAAGCAAACTCGTGAATGCAAGAAATAATAGTCACTACTGGGCTTTGAGAAATTACCTGACTTTCAATCATGGATTTGGAAAACATTCCATCAATGCAACACTCGGTCATGAATCACAGGAATCTAAGTGGGATAACCAGAATGTAACTGTAACGGATCTTTCTCTTAATCTTCCATCTACCAGTGCAGGAACTTTATTTCCTGCAGGAACTAACGGACAGAAAGGAGAGTGGGCAATGGAATCTTATTTTGGAAGGGCAACTTATACTTTCGATAATAAATATTCAGTGAGTGGTTCGATCAGAAGAGATGGTGCATCGAATTTTGGTCCGAATAAAAGGATCGCTTATTTCAAAGCTGCATCGATCGGCTGGACTGTCACCAATGAAAAATTTGCACAGGACCTTGGAATACTCAGCTACCTGAAACTCAGGGCTGGTGTGGGTTCTGTAGGAAATCAGAATTCTCCGGTTCAGAATGCTTATTCAACCAATGTTCGATTGATCAACATTCTTCCATTCGGTCCTGCCGGTTTTCCTGCAAACGTAGGTAATCCAAACCTGAGCTGGGAATCTGTGGTAACTTACAATGCCGGTGTGGATGCAACACTCTTTAACCGTGTACTTGAAGTGAGCGTGGATGTGTACAAAAAGACTACGACCGATATGATCCTTGCTACAACGTTACCAAGATTCTCCGGTGTTCTTTTTAACAGCCAGGCGAATGGATATAACAACGTTCAGCCTCCTGTAACCAATGCAGGGGAGATGAGTAATAAAGGAATTGATATCTCTATCAATACTTATAATATTACCCGTAAAGATTTTACCTGGAGAACCAGTGCTGTATTCAGTCATTATAAAAACCTGTTGGTTCGTTTGAATGCACCTGGTGCAATTCTTCTTGGAGATGCACAGGACTTTACTTCCGCTTCTGTAGTGAATGTAACCCAGGCGGGCGGTGCAGTTGGTACATTTTATGGGTACAGAACAAACGGCTTGTTCCGTTCCATGAGTGACCTGAATAACGGTACCGATTGGGGATTGCCGGTTGGTGTTACAAACATCTGGCTGGGTGATATCCGGTATGAAGATATCAGCGGTCCCCTTGGTAAACCTGATGGAAAAATCGGAAGTGAAGATGTGACTTTCATCGGAGATCCGAACCCGAAATTTACCTATGGTCTTACCAATACCTTTACGTACAAAGGACTTGACCTTTCCATCTTCTTCACAGGTGTTTATGGTAATAAGATTTACAACTGGACAAGAATGTATACCGAATCAATGACGAATGCATTTTTGAATCAGTCGAACGATGTGATGAACCGTTACACTGAAGCAAATCCTAACGGAAACCTTCCACGGTACAACCAATGGAATAACAACAACCTGAGAAACTCGGATCGTTTCATTGAAGATGGTTCTTACCTGAGATTACAGAATGTAACCATAGGATACAATCTTCCAAAGAACATAATTAACAAGGCGAAGATGGCTTCTGCGAGACTGTACTTCAGTGCTCAGAACCTGTACACTTTTACCAACTATTCCGGATACGATCCGGAGATCGGTGCATTTAATAAAAATGTATTGTCGCAGAACGTAGATAATGGTCGCTATCCAAATCCGCGCACACTTACAGTTGGAGCAAACATCGAGTTTTAATGAATTCAAATTTTGAAGCAATGAAAAGACAAAACATATTATATCTTTTATTCATCGTGGTTTCGTTTGTTTCCTGTAAAAAGGAATTCCTCGACAGGCCATCGCTGAATAACCCGACGCTGGATGTGTATTATAACACCGAGGCTGAAGTTAGAGGAGCTACCGGATATCTTTATAACCAGCTCTGGTATGATTATATAGATAAGGCTTTCCATTCAATCGGAGAAGCTTTGGGTGGTAATATGATCACCGAAACCGGACCGAACTATGGAGCCGGTGTTTATAACAATTTCACTGTATTGCCAACTGATCCACTGGTTGCAAGTACCTGGTTGTCGCTGTATAAAGTTGCAGGACAGGCAACAGTTCTGGCAAAAGCTTTTGAAGAGAAAAAAGCGCAGGTTTCGGATCCTGCCTATCTTGAAAAGGGTATTGCAGAAGCAAGATTTATCAGGGCTTCCGCTTACTTTCTGCTGGCAAGAATTTTCGGTGATATTCCAATTGTAGAAGATCCTGTTGCGCTTGCCGGTTCCGGTGAATACAACATTCCAAGGTATTTCCAGGCAGATGTAATCCGTTTCGCTATTGAAGACTGGAAATTTGCAGAAGAGAACCTGGATGAAAATCCTTTTCAACCTGGTCGTGTTACCAAATATTCTGCAAAAGGAATGATGGCAAAAGCTTATCTCTACCTGAAAGATTATGAGAATGCAAAGATCAAAGCGAAAGAGGTAATGGATTCGGGTAAGTATGACCTGTATCCTGATTATGAAAAAATGTTTACCAGCTCTGCAGCAAATAACAATGTGGAATCTTTGTTCGGTTTACAGTGGCTTGCAGATGGCGGATACAGCATCGCAAATGGTATACAGGTGTATGCTGCACCTTCCACTTTGCTGGGTCCCGGTTATAGAACAGGATATAGTTCTGTTATTCCAACACTCGACCTGTTGAACTCGTATGATGCGGATGATCAGCGCAGGGAATGGTCGAATATGGAACATGGTTTTACCCGTGCTGACTGGAAGAATGTAAACTTTCCAAATGGTTTCTTTTATGATACCACGCACTCAGGCGCTTCAACGGATGATGCTTATAAAATCAAAAACGGATCAAGGGCACATTCCCTGAAGTATATTGTAGGTACCGGATCCAATGGAGAGAAACTAAGTGATAACGGATCCTCCAGTATCAATACATATATCCTGCGTTATGCAGATGTATTATTGATCTATGCTGAAGCAGTTTTGGGAAATGCTGCATCTACTACAGATGCAACTGCGCTTGCAGCATTTAACAGGGTGCACAACCGTGGCGGAAATTTCAATAATATCCCGGTTACGATGTTAACTAAAGAGATCATTCTTAAAGAACGCAGGGCTGAATTTGCATATGAAGGTGACTACTGGTTCGATGTACAACGCCAGGGACTGGAAAAAGCAAGAGAGATCATTACCAGCCAGGAAAGAGGTTCATACAATTGGGACGGAACTCTGAATTCAGTAAAAGTTCCTGCATCTAATATTGCTTCAGTTGAAGACCTGTTCCTGCCAATCCCACAATCAGAAACAGTTTCTGATCCGAAATTGCTGGAACCGGCAGTACCTTTTTATTAATCGATAATTCAAATCAAAATGAGATCAATCATAAAAAATACATCACGGATCGCTTTGCTGCTTTTTGCAAGTGCATTCCTGTTTACTTCCTGCGAAAAGGATACGGATGGCGGAGGTTCTCTTTCAGTGAACCAGATCGATCCGGGAGAAGCTCCGGGTAATGAAGTGCTTACAGTTACAGGAAGCGGTCTGAGGGGAATTACATCCATTGTTTTTGATAACGGAAACGTTCCGGCCAGTTTCAATCCGAATTTTAATACCGACAATGCAGTAATCTTCCGCGTTCCGGATACTGCAAATGGCGGTGATCAGAATATCATTCTTACCAATGTGGATGGAAATCAGGTAAAAGTTCCTTTTCGTGTAATTGCACTGGTTACAGTTGCAGGTGTTTCCAATTACAATTTTGAAGAAGGAAGTGAAATCACTATTACAGGAAACAATCTCGATGATGTTTCCAAAGTGGTTTTTACCGGAACAACTACCGAAGCTGAAATTGTTTCCCAATCAAAAAGATCGTTGGTCATTTCAATGCCTGCTACGGAAGTAAACAGGGCTACCCTTGATATCACCAATAATTCAGGTACTGTTACAACTACCCAGGAATTTGTGAATCTTGACAAAGCATTAAAACTTTTTACAGATGGTTACGGCCCGGGATTCCAGGATGCATCATGGGGTGATCCGGGAACGATCAGTACAACTGTTTCAAAAACCGGGAATGCTTCTGTTTTCAAAAAATTTGCAGCCGGAAACTGGCACCAGTTTGGATTTGGATGGACCAATATCAGCAATGATAACTATACCTACCTGTCCTTCTGGATCAAAGGTGCTTCTAAAGATTACAGCCTGTATATTTCTTCCAGTGTAAGTGAAGGAGGTTTTGCCAGTTTCAACGATTATGCAAGAATTTCGGTTCCGGCAAACGTCTGGACCTACTTTAAAATACCCGTAGCAACACTTAAGTTATGGGCAAACGGATCTTCCTTTAATCAATTGGGATGGAGAATTCAGGGCCCTGATGGTCAAGATGAAACCTTCTACCTCGATGATGTTATCCTCGTGAAATAATTGGTCAGTCTTATACATTTCCTGGTTCGTTCTCTCTTTTACTGAATGAAACCAACATTACCTGGTTCGTTCCTGAAAAGAGCGAACCAGGTTACTAATCTTTTGCTTATGCTATTTTCAGATTCAAAATATTTCCTGGCTGTTATGGTTTCGGGCATTCTTCTATTTTCCTGTAAAAAAGAAGACGACTGGTCAACACGCGGTTCCGGCGGATCCGATACAACCATTGTAACACCTTCACCATCCCTTCCTGTTCCATCCCTTGCCACGGCAAGGTCCTGGCTCGTTGATAACAATGCGACCGAACAAACAGCCGCCATGTTTTATCAGCTCAAAAAATTATCAGCTAACAATATTTTGTTTGGTCACCAGGATGCCACCAAACGCGGTGTCACTGATGCCAGTACACAGTGGGCAAATGAACAACATCTTGCTTCGGTACCAAATGACCGTTCAGATGTAAAAGAAGTGACGGGTGCTTATCCTGCCGTTTATGGCCACGACTTTCATCAATTCGTAAATTTCCAGGAAGGGCAATGGTTCGATTATGAAAAGCAGATCGCACGTACCCTTACCATCGAAGCATACAATCGGGGAGGAGTAAACACCTACGCCTGGCATTACAGCAATCCTGTTTCTGAAGGAAGTTTTTACTGGGATCAGTCTCCCGTTGAAGCAGTCACCAAAATAATTCCTGGAGGAAGTCACCATGACGTGTATAAAAACTCCCTTAAAGAAATTGCTGAGTTTGCCAAATCATTACAGGGAGCAGATGGAAAACTGGTGCCTGTGATCTTTAGACCCTTTCATGAATTTGATGGCGATTGGTTCTGGTGGGGAAAGGCGCATTGTTCAGCTGCAGACTATAAAAAATTATATCAATTCACGGTTCAATATTTAAGAGACAGTCTTGAAGTGAGGAACTTCCTGTATGCATGGTCTCCGGATCGCGGATTTGAAAGCGAAGCTCAATTCCTTGAAAGATATCCGGGTGACGATTATGTTGACCTGGTTGGAATGGATAATTACTGGGATATGCGTACCGGTACAGCGGTAACAACTGCTGCAAAAAAACTGAAGATCGTTTCTGATTATGCTAAGAAGAGTAATAAACTTGCAGCAATGACGGAAACCGGTTTACAAAACCTGACACAATCCGACTGGTACACACAGATGTTGCTGAAAGTGCTGAAAACAGAAAAGGTTGAGTTATCATATGTGATGGTGTGGGCCAATACAAAATCAGCATACTGGACTCCATACAAAGGTCATCCGGCACAACAGGATTTTATCAATTTTAAGAACAATGGCTATGTATTGTTCGGTGATAAATCTCCTGGAATGTACCAATTGAAATAACACTAACAGAATTGAATCAATGGATCAACGATTGCAAACAAAAGAAAAAATTGGTTATGGCTTTGGTGACTTTGCCTCCTCCATGTTCTGGAAGATCTTCTCGGTTTACCTGCTGTATTATTACACTGATGTATTTGGTATTCCTGCAGTAGCAGTAGGAACCATGTTCCTGATTACCCGGATCTGGGATACGGCGCTGGACCCCGTTATCGGGATCATTGCCGACAGAACAGAATCAAAATGGGGGAAGTTTCGTCCATATCTTTTATGGGTCGCAATTCCTTTCGGACTGATCGGGATTCTCACCTTCACTGCACCTGAACTGACTTCATCCGGCAAGCTGGTATATGCCTACATCACCTACACGCTGATGATGATGATCTACTCGGCAATCAATGTTCCTTATGCTTCCTTGATGGGTGTAATGACTGCTGATATCAGGCAAAGAACTACACTCTCTACCTTTCGCTTCATCTTTGCTTTTGCAGGAAGCATTCTCGTACTGGCAACCGCAGAACCACTGGTTAGTTTACTTGGAAAGAATGCAGAAGGTGCAGCCAATGCTCAAAAAGGATGGCAGCTTACAATGGTGATCTATGCAATCATTGCGACCATCTTGTTTTACCTCACTTTCCGCTGGACAAAAGAACGCATCAAACCTCCCAAAGAACAGAAGAATTCACTGAAGGCTGATCTCAGGGATCTTGCCCGAAATAAACCCTGGTTTATATTACTTGGAGCAGGTGTCTTTACCCTGATCTTTAATTCACTTCGGGATGGATCTGCCATCTATTATTTTAAATATTATTTCAGAAGCCAGGAAGCATTTCAACTACCCCTTTTTGATGTAGCGATCAATTACAGCACCCTGTACCTCGTACTTGGACAGGCTGCAAACATTGTGGGAGTAGTACTTGCAAAACCGGTGTCGGACAGGATCGGAAAGAATAACACTTTTCTGTATGCAATGATCATTGCTGCGATCCTCAGTTGTGTGTTTTTTACGTTCGATGAAAGCAGTGTTGGAATGATCTTCACTTTCCAGTTCCTGATCAGTGTTTGCGCAGGATCGGTCTTTCCCCTGTTATGGTCGATGTATGCCGACATAGCTGACTATTCAGAATACCAGACCGGAAGAAGAGCAACCGGTTTGATCTTCTCTTCTTCTTCCATGTCTCAGAAACTGGGATGGACACTGGGTGGTGCTGTAACCGGCTGGTTGCTTGCATTATGGGGATTTGAGGCAAATGCCGTACAAAGTGAAACTGCACAAAAAGGAATTAAAATGATGGTGAGTTTTATTCCGGCTGCAGGTGCAATAGTCTCCGCAGCATTTATAATTTTTTACAAACTCAGTGATGAGTTCATGATAAAAATCAGTAATGAACTTGAACAGCGCAGGAAAAAAGAATTGCATTCGGAAGTGATTGAACCTGCAGGTCTGTAATATCCTATATAAAATTTCTTAACTACCGTTAAGGTAAAACTTTGATTTATGAAAGCACAATTCGAGCAAAGGATGCAACTGTTGCAGAAAGAATACCAGGAACTTATAACTAAAAAAAATATCAGGATTCAACCCGGCAACGGCGTGTACGACCGGTATGAAAATCCGGTGCTGACTGCACAACACGCACCCCTTAGCTGGAGGTATGATCTTGATTTTAATTCCAATCCATACCTGATGGAAAGATTTGGAATCAATGCTGCTTTCAATGCAGGCGCTATTAAATTCAATAATAAATATGTATTGATCGCAAGGGTGGAAGGTATGGATCGTAAATCATTTTTTGCAGTTGCAGAAAGTGACAACGGGATAGATAATTTCCGATTTCACGATCGCCCGATTACACTTCCTGAAACAGACGAGCCTGATACCAACGTATACGATATGCGGGTTGTGCAGCATGAAGATGGATGGATCTATGGTCTGTTCTGTACTGAAAGAAGAGATCCTTCTGCTCATGAAGGAGACCAGTCGGCAGCCATTGCCCAGTGTGGTATTGCAAGAACAAAGGACCTTGAAACCTGGTTCCGTTTACCGGATCTTAAAACAACATCAGCCCAGCAAAGAAATGTGGTTTTACATCCTGAATTTGTAAATGGTAAATACGCTTTTTATACCCGTCCTCAGGATAGTTTTATTGAAGCAGGTAAAGGTGGTGGCATCGGATTTGGCCTGAGTGCCTCTATTGAAAATGCAGTAGTGGAAGAAGAAATTGTGATCGACCGGAAAAGATATCATACCGTGTATGAAGCAAAAAATGGTCTTGGTCCTGCCCCTATCAAAACTGACAAAGGCTGGTTACATCTTGCACATGGAGTACGGAACAATGCTGCAGGATTGCGTTATGTGCTGTATATGTTCATGACCGATTTAAAGGATATCACTAAGGTTACCCATAAACCAACCGGATACTTTATGGCACCGGAAGGAATTGAAAGAGTAGGTGATGTTTCAAATGTATTATTCAGCAATGGTTGGATAGCAGATGAGGACGGAAAAGTATTTATCTATTATGCATCTTCCGATACAAGAATGCACGTAGCTACTTCTACTATTGATAAACTGGTGGATTATGTTATAAATACGCCAGAAGATGAATTCAGAAGCGCAGCATCTGTTCAAACAATCAATAAGATCATTGATAAAAATCTGTCGCTCATAACGCAGCCATTAACTTTAAAGGAAGAACAGCACGTATCTGCAGGAATGTAATTTTATTTTGTGATCTATGGAAGAAACTACCAGTCATACTGTGGAGCAGTATTCGGCATTATTCAAATATGAATTGAAACAGGAGTTGAATGAAATACTCCGGTTCTGGATGGATTATACAATTGATTCAGTAAATGGAGGTTTTATCGGAAGAATTGACCAGGGAGGGAATGTTTATCCCGAAGCTCCAAAAGGTTCTGTGCTGAATAGCAGGATTCTCTGGACCTTCTCTGCTGCTTACAACTCCGAAAAAAAGCCGGAATACCTGTTAGTTGCAAATAGATCATTCAGCTATCTGATTGATTTTTTTTATGACAAAGAATATGGCGGAGTATACTGGTCTGTTGATTACAAGGGACAGCCGCTGGATACTAAAAAACAGATTTATGCACTGTCATTTGCTGTTTACGGATTGAGTGAATATTATATCGCAACAAGCAATGAAGAAGCGAGATCACTTGCAATAAAATTATATGAGGATATTGTAAAGTATTCCTTTGACCAAAAACATGGAGGATATATTGAAGCACTGAGCCGCGACTGGAATTTACCTGATGACTTCAGGTTAAGCAGTAAAGATGCCAATGAGAAAAAATCAATGAACACCCATCTTCATGTATTGGAAGGATTTGCAAATCTGTACAGGATTTATCCGGATCAGTTGTTGAAAAAAAAGATCACTGAACTAATTCATTATTTCCTTGACCATATTATTGATCCGGTCACGCATCACCTTATTTTGTTTTTTGATGATAAGTGGACGAAGAAATCGGATTCCATTTCTTATGGCCACGATATCGAAGCGGCCTGGCTTGTACAGGAAGCTGCAGAAATTATTGCAGTCGATCGTCAAAGTAATAATCAGGAACAATATCAATCCAACCAGGAACTGCTTAAAAAGGTTCAACTATATTCAGTACAAATGGCTGAGGCAGCTGCGCGCGGACTTGATACTGATGGCGGACTTTGGTACGAAAAAGATTCGGATACCGGTCATTTAGTAAAAGAAAAGCACTGGTGGCCGCAGGCTGAAGCAATGGTTGGGTTCTTCAATGCATTTCAATTGACAAATGATCAAAAGTTCATGGATCATTCTTTGAACAGCTGGCACTTTATCAGGAAATATATTAAAGCACCAAACGGTGAATGGTACTGGGGCATACATGAAAATTATACTTCAATGAGTTCAGAAGATAAAGTGGGCATTTGGAAATGTCCCTACCATAACGGAAGAGCCTGTATTGAATTGATCAAAAGGGTAAATCTTTCGGTGTCAGCTTAAGCTCCGGTCAAACTGATTGAATAATCCGGGTATCACTTTTAAATTAAAACATCATGGAGAGAAGAGAATTTATCAGGAACACAGGATTGATTGCAGCCGGAATAGGAGTATTGGGATCTGAAACTTTTGCAAATGCTCCTTTGACAAATAAACTTCCTCAATGGCGGGGTTTTAACCTGGTTGATTTCAATACGATTCAATTTAATCCCAAAAGAAAACAAACTACCGAAGAACAGTTAAAGTGGATGGCCGACTGGGGATTTGATTTTGTAAGACTTCCAATTTCCTATCCTTATTACCTGGATTTTGATCGTTCTAAAAAGATCAGTCCGGATGAGGTTTATAAAATGGAGGAATCCGCTCTTGACCGGATTGATAACCTTGTTCATCTTGCACATAAGTACAATCTGCATGTCAGTTTAAATTTGCACCGCGCTCCGGGATACTGTATCAATGCTGGTTTTCATGAACCATACAATTTATGGAAGGATGAAGAAGCGATGAATGCATTTGAGTATCACTGGAATATGTGGGCAAAACGGTATAAAGAAATTTCTGCAAAAAAGATCAGCTTCGATCTGCTTAATGAACCCAGCATGAGGGAAGATATGAACGATCAATTGTCCCGATCTTCAGCTGTACCCGGAGAACTCTACCGAAAGATGGCGGTCCGTGCACTGGAAGCCATCAAAAAGGAAAACAATTCCAGGATAGTTGTTGCGGATGGAAACAATGTTGGAAATAATGTGATCCCTGAAATAACAGATCTTGATATAGCACAAAGTTGTCGCGGTTATTATCCTCATGCGATCTCCCATTACAAAGCACCCTGGGCGAATAAGGATCCGGAGAATCTTCCTGTTCCCGTTTACCCTGGAAAAATCGGCAATCAGGAAGTGAACCGGGCAAAGATTGAAGCTTATTATAAACCCTGGATTGATCTGGTAAAACAGGGTGTTGGTGTCCATTGCGGGGAATGTGGATGCTGGAATAAAACACCACATGAAGTATATTTATCCTGGTTCAATGATGTTTTGGATATTTTATCTGAAAACAAAGTCGGGTTTGCACTATGGGAATTTGCAGGTGATTTTGGTGTATTGAATTCCGGCAGGACTGATGTTGCTTATGAAGACTGGTATGGATATAAACTCGACCGGAAATTACTCACCCTGCTTCAGCGGTATTAAATTCTGAAGTCAGATTAAAGTCTGACAGCCTCTATGATTACTGAAGGGAATTGATATAAAGTTTGATATGAAAAAAACTATGCTTTTGTTCGGTATACTGATTTTTGCAAATGCTATACTTGCACAAAAACTTCCTGTTGATAAGGATGCTACCAAAGAAACAAAATGTCTGTACCGGAATCTTAAAAGGATTACGGAAAAAGGATACCTGTTTGGTCACCAGGACGATCTTGCATACGGAGTTAACTGGAAATATGAAAATGGAAGAAGTGATGTAAAAGAGGTGACGGGTGATTATCCGGCAGTGTATGGATGGGAAATAGGGCATTTGGAAATTGGTGCGAAGATCAATCTTGACAGTGTTCCGTTTGATAAAATGAAGGCATTTATTCAGGAAGGATACCAACGGGGTGGAGTGATCACAATCAGCTGGCATGGAAACAACCCTTTGACAGGTGGATCCAGCTGGGACCCGGCTCCTGGCACTGTAGAATCGATCCTTCCAGGCGGATCGAAACATGAAGTATTTGTTGATCAGCTGGAGAAAGTTGCAGATTTTTTGGGAAGTCTGAAAGGGAAGAACGGGGAAATGATCCCTGTTGCTTTCAGACCTTTTCATGAACATACAGGTGGCTGGTTTTGGTGGGGCGCTAAAACAACTACTGATGAGCAATACAAGCAACTGTTCCGGTTTACAGTTGACTATCTGCAGAACAAAAAACAGCTGCACAATCTTTTATATGTTTATAATACCGGGTCTGAATTCAATGATGCTAATAGTTTTTTGCAAAGATATCCTGGTGATGATGTGGTAGATATGATGAGTTTTGATACCTATCAGCACAGTAAAAAAGATCCGGATATTAATTTTATTAAAACAACCAATAAATTATTGGGTGTGATCGAACAGGTGGCGAAGGAAAAGGATAAACTGGTAGCCTTCGGTGAAACAGGATATGGTCAGATTCCATATCCTCAGTGGTTTACAGAAACACTTGCTAAAGCAATCGGCGACCGCAAAATAGCATGGGTGCTACTTTGGAGAAACGCCGGTTATAAGGTAAAGGAAAACCAAAATGAATTTTATGTTCCATACAAGGGGCATTCTTCTGCGGAAGACTTTATCCGATTTTATAACTTGCCGCAAACACTGTTTCAGCGTGAAGTAAATTATAAGATGATGTACAAATAAAAAGTGAATGAAAAAGTTTTTGTCAATAATTATATGCTTTCTTTATTTCTCCTGTTCTCATGCACAGGTATTAAAACCATATGGCAGGTACCTTGTCAATGATAAGCAACAGGTTGAACTCATCAGCTCCGCGGCTCATGTTGGATTCAGTTTCGAAGGAAAAGAATGCAGCATAGAATTTTCACTGCCCGATCCGAAAGCACATAGTTATATTCAATATGAACTGGATGGAAGATACCAGTCGCGTATAAGAATTGAAAATAACAAACCAATTGTAATCACGACTTCAAGAAACGGAAAACATACCGTATGGATTTATAAAACAACTGAAGCAATTACCGGATCAATATTTATTAAATCTATCAAGGGAAATAATATTGAAGGACTTAAAAGACCGGATGCACCAACAATTGAATTCATAGGAAACAGTATTACCTGCGGAGCGGCTGCAGATCCTACTGAAATTCTCTGCGGACAGGGAGAGTACCAGGATCAGCACAATGCCTATTATGCATACGGCCCGAGACTGGCCAGGGCATTAAAAGTAAATTATGTGGTGAGTGGAGTCAGTGGCATCGGGATTTACAGAACCTGGAATAAAGAGTCCCCTTCCATGCCCGCCGTATATAAAAATGCAAGGTTCCAGGTGAAGGATGATGAGGCATGGGATTTCAGTTTATACACCCCCGAAATTGTAAGTATCGCGCTTGGTACAAATGATCTCAGCAGAGGGGATGGGGTTAATGAGCGGTTACCGTTCGACAGTGCTCAGTTTGTAAGAAAGTATATTGCCTTTGTGCAATCAGTGAAAACTTTGTATCCCGATGCAAAGATAGCCTTGTTGAGCAGCCCGATGTTGAAGGGCGATGATCGTCAGCTTTTGCAAAGCTGTCTTACAACAATTAAATCACATGTGGATGCCCTGTATCCTTCGTCAAAACCAGTTTCAACTTATTTTTTCAAACCAATGGAACCACGAGGTTGCACTGGTCATCCCAGTGTTGAAGACCATGCGATTCTTGCAGAAGAACTGAAAAGTTTTTTTGAAGATTTGCTGCAGGATTTTTATATGGATGAAGAAAATTAATTCTTACCAGATTTTGGTTAGAAAGGTTAGTAATGGATCTACCTGAATTCATACTTCACCCCGGTGACCTGTGTCAATAAAGTTTGCGGTGCATCCAGAACTTTTGCAGCCATTGGTGGAGTAGGGGTTACCGGTGAGTTGTTTTGAAGGTAACTTCTCATCACCGAATGCAAAGTTTCATTTGTATTCTGCGCGTCAAGCACACCCTTCATCCTGCACAACATATCAGATGGATCTCCATCTCTCTCACAGGCACAGATACTATAAATTTTATCCGGCTGAAGCGGTTCTCCTTTTATAGTTGCTTCCTGAACTCTTTTACCTTTTGGTCCGAATGCATTGAAGCTGATATCCATTCCCTGGAATTTGATGACCCATCCGCCAAATCTCTCTGCTGCATTTTCTGCAAATACATTATTCAACTCTTTTTCGAGCCAGTCCATGATTTGCTTACCGGTGACTTTCCCTGTCCTTACGGTACTGTCGACCGGTAACATATCAAAAATATATCCCTCTGTTATCGGGATGTTCCCTGTGGAGTCGGGAGTGGTGCGTGGCGGACAGAATCTGAATCCATTCGATAAAACAATATCAATATCCTTCATCTTCCAGTGAAGTGCATTCAGTACAAGTGTGTCGATCGTATTTTCAACAACGAAGTACCTGTAAAGCGGAATGGTGCTGTATCCTACAACTTTATAGATGGATTCATCAAATGGATCTTCATGTTTATCAATTAATTTTTCAATGGCAGGATCCGATTTAAATTTATCGGCAGCTATTTCTACCAGTTCGTATTCATCTTTGATCACCTTTCCATTGCTGATGGTCAGATCGAGTTTCCCAACAAATGATCCAAATGCTCCGGGCTCTACCACTTTTGAATATTTACATTCAATAGGTGTTCGAACCCTTTCGTGTGTGTCGCCCCCCAGGATATAATCAACCCCTTCACATTCCTTTGAATTCGCAAGATGAATTTGTTGGGATAATCCAAGATGCGCAATGATCATTACATAAGCACATTGTTCCTGGTTTTTTAATACATCAACATAATAGGCAAGATTCTCTTCAGGTTTGGTATAAATGATTCCCTTACTGTAATTCGGTGATTGACGCAACGGAACTAACGGGTCCGTATAACCGATGAATCCGATTTTTACATAGTGTACATTCCAGATATGATAAGGTTGAAAGATCAACTCGCCTTTTTTTCCTTCACCCAGGTCATGATACATATTTGCACAGATCTTGGGTGCATTCAATGAACCTAATAATTGCTGCATAGCTGCTTTGTAATAAATCACTTCCCAATTTCCCGGCAGGTAGAGATCGTAGTTAAGTTCATTGAGAATCGGTACCATTGCCTTACCCGTGGTTTTCACCGAAAGCTCACTTCCCTGGAACATATCACCTGTATCAAGAATAAAGGTGTTTGGATTCTTTTTTCTGTATGATTTGAAATAGGTTGATAGCTTTGAATAACCTCCAGTTTTACGAAAGACTGATTGGTCGTTTTCCCAGAATAATTCATCGTGAGGATGCACCTGACAATGTACGTCGGTAGTCTGAAGAATACTGATAGTAAAGCTTTCCTTGTCCTCCCTGTTTTCTTCACTAACAGGCTCTTCCTTTTGGGATGCCATCAGTGGTGAAGATAGCAGCGTAGTCCCCAGGCCCAGTCCCATACCCAGCTGACCTGTGTTCCTGATGAAATTGCGCCTGCTATTTTTTTTTGGCGTCACTTCGCTATGCTGATATTTTTCTGAGTTTTTGCTCATATCAGAAGATAAGAATTTTTGTGGCATGGTTGTAGACTTTTATAGGCAAGACTGAGAGGATTTTGCAATCAATCTTTAAATGAATTTGCAATACCATCCCAATATGTAATTTCTGTTTGAGTTAATGGGTGACCATTGTCACCGGAACAACCAGTTGCATTAAATAAAAAAAGTAAAAGCTATCCCTTAAAGGACAGCTTTTACTTTAGAAACCTGTTTATTGGTTTTAACCTGGCAAATATTATTTGGATAACATCCTTACATAATCATCCGTATTGTACTGGTCGCTTCCTTCAATTTTTTTGACTAAAGTTCCCTTCTCATCAAAAATAAAAGTTGTAGGAATACCCGGGACGTTGAATAATTCAGGATGTGTTTCCGCCGGATAATATGCAGGAAGTACTAATTGTTCATCTTTCAGATAACCGATGGATTCTTCAAAATTATTATCGAGTGCAAGCATTACAAAAGCAACGTTTTCATTCTTCGTTTTTTTATAAAGCTCCTGTATGGAAGGCATTTCTGACCTGCAGGGGCCACACCAGCTTGCCCATAGGTTTACGAAAACCTTTTTGCCTTTCAGGTCAGTTAGGTTGACAATATTTCCCTCCAGGCTGGTCATTTTAAAAGAAGGTAAACCTGGTTTTTCAGTTGGTGCAGATTGAAGTTCATTGTTGAATTCTTCATTGTCTTCATTCGACTTGCAACTTGTAAATACCAATAAAGCTGCAGTTATAATTCCAAGGAATTTGATATGTTTCATTGTGATGTTTTTATCTGGTTGTTAAAGTTCCACTGACAGGTATCCCTGTTTTTGTAATTCAAGTGATTTGATCAATCCGTTCTCAATATATTGGACTGAAGGCGGCAGATCTTTTTTTGTAAGTCCGAATTTTTTCATGGATAATCCACAGGCATATACTGTAATATTATGCGCACACGCATCTTCAAGAGTTTGGATCATTTTCTCACTGTTCAGATTCTTCACAGATTCCCCGCAAATAATCAGGGCGGTTTCTGATGGATGCACTGAGGAGATATTTTTACTTTTCAGATCAACCGCAGTTTTTATTGCCTGAGTGATATGTTCATCCTGTCGCAGAAGAAATACAATTTTATCGGAAGGATTAATTGTTTTCTCATGTTGATTCTTATCTGATGTTACGTTCTGTTGAGCATTTGAATAGAAGTGACCTGATATTAATATGAGTGCAATAAAATATTTAGATAGTTTCATGTTGTTTAGATTTAAATAATCTTGTAAGAATTTTATCGCTATTAAACAGGTGTCCGATTCCCGCATAGAGAAAGATCAGGCTGGTCAACAACCTGAACAGAAAATTGCTATTCCTGATCATTAAGTTTTTTTAAAAAGTAAAATGCCTTTATCGGCAATTCAAAAGAAAGAAGCGAACTGCCGGCAGCAATTCCAGCTTTCATAAAATCATTTATACGAGACCAGTTAATCGCGGCGGGGAATAAATATTGAAGGAGAATGTACTTTGCTTTAATTCAGTATTCATTGGTTTTCGTAACCAGTATGGATGGTGGGCTTCCAGGGATTTGGTTCTGCAGGATCAATAATATAATTGAACGATGTTTTGCAGGATGCATTTGCATTAAAGTCGTGATCTGAATTAGAGTGATCGTTTGTTTTATTAGCAGATTTCAATGCAAGCACTTCTTTTTTCAGGCACCTGCTTACATGACCCAATTGCTGGAAAGCAAGGGCCGAAAGTATAAGTGTCAGAATGATTGACTGGAAACGCATGGAGTGCAATTTATCTGTATCGTCTCAATAATTGATTATTTCAGATTGATGTTAACATTTGATTAATCAGAAATGATAATTCAAAACAACGTTCAACATATTCATGTCGACCTTATTGATAATATATTTTTCATTGAGAACTTTATTTCCGGCCTTTCCTTTATAAACATATAATAATTGTGACTCAAGTCCTTTTAATACCCCATCAAATTCATACCTGAGGTCCACATTAAATTGCGTATAAGAAGGCATCCCGTATTTATTCAATTCAAAATTACTTACGGATGGAAGGTCGAAGTATCCTGCACCCACATTTACTTTTACCCGTTGCTTTGGAAACTTGTAACCGAATTTAGCAACATAGGCGTTGACATCACCAAAGCCTTCATTTCTTTCTCTTGGAAGAAAGGTGTAAAATGGATCACGTCCCCATTCCCTGGGCATCAGGTATCTTCCTTCTTTCGTGATCCTGTTGTAGTTCAGAGATGTTTGCCACCTGTTTTTTTCGTACGCGATTTTCGCACCAAAGGTTATAGCATTCTCACCCTTTTGAAAATAGGATTTCGACTGATCTTCATTTCCACCATCGTTGAGTGCGGATTGGTAAATGAACTGAAGTCCTCCGGTAACTTTATCTCCTGATTCAAGTTTACGCAGGTACTCTGCCTGTAATAAAGTTGAATTAAAAATATTCTCAACAAAAAGTTCACTGAGTTTTAAGCTGAGGTCATTTTTGATTTTGTAATTCAGATCCAATACTGCGATCCCTTTACTTTCGAGGTTTCCCGCATAGCCGGATTTTGTTCCGTCCGGATTAATGCCGGTTGGATAGAGTCCAATGGATTCGCCGGTTTTGAACCATTCCACAGTACTCCTGGGAGATACTTCAAAGAGGTAGCCTCCTTCAATCTTTAAGTTTTTTACCTGGTTAATTTCTGACCAGATCCCGCCTACTTCTGTTGGTCTCATTCTTCCGTCCTGTAGATTAATAAATGGGGTATTAATTAATTGGCGCCCAAATCTGACAAAAGATTTTTTCCAGTTATATTTTAAATAAAACTCTTCCAGTCGGTCGATATTTGCTTTGTTATTTGGATTGGTTATATCAAATAATCCTATTTCATATCGGTTGAACTGATTCGTTTCAACATCAGGTTTTGACAAATCGGATGAACCGATATTAAATACATAAAATCCGCTTACGCCAAATTGAAATCCTTTAAACGGAGCGGTTTCATATTTTATACCACCACCAAGTGCATTTGCATAATAGTCTGCAAGGCCGCTTGCATTATCAGTGCCCATAAAAAAATAGCGAAGATGTCCGTGCATTGTTCCCTTTTTAAATGCATATAAAAGTGAACCGCTGTCGACTGCATTATTTTCTTTTCCCTTCCACACTTCCGGCTGCTGGCTAATCTCCTGGTGTTGAGCATGGGAAGTAAAAAATGTTGCAAGTACAATAATGACTACCAGAAATTTCTTCATTCAACTTCTTATTTTATGGTATGCAAAGTTTCATTGTTATGAACAGTAGGTGAATGACTTTTGTCACAGAGTATAAATAAAAAGGCCCCCATATCGGGGGCCATAAATAACCCTTAACACCTAATAAAAAATCCAAAACTCAAATCAACCTAAAAACCTTTTTATTTTTTATGATACGACGGGGTTTCCTTTTTTGATCCATTCATTCATGCCTTCAGAATAATTAATGATGTTTTTAAATCCATTTTTTGCAAGAAGGGAATAACCGATCGCAGCCCTGTCGCCACCCTGGCAATGAATCACTACTTTTTTGTTTTTATCGATCTTATCCAATTGTTGCGGAAGTGTTCCTATGAATATATTTTCAGCACCTTCAATATGCCCGCTTTTGTATTCAACAGCCCCACGCAGGTCTACAACCTGGATACCATTCTTTTCATACAGTGGTTTGAATTCATCCAATGAAATGGTATTCACCTTTTCCGCTTTTCCTCCTGCTTTTTCCCAGTCAGATGGTGATTCTATATAACCGATCACATTGTCAAGACCGATACGCATCAATTTCCTCGTGAGGTCATCCAGCTGATCTTCTTCAGCAACCAGTATGAATGATTCTTCATAATTCAGGAACCAGCCTGCCCAGGTTGCAAAGGAATTGTTACCCTGGATATTTAAACTGCCAGGAATAAATCCTTTGGCAAATTCAGTTTTGTTTCTTGTATCGATCAGTTTTGTTCCTTTCGCTAGTTGTTCATTTAATTCTTCCACACTTAATTTTTTAAGCTTTGGAACTTCTGTAAGCAAAGGCCTGTTTTCCTTATTCAGCTTTTTCATCATGGCAAAATACTTCGGAGGTTCAGGCTGATCCGATAACAGGAAATTGGTAAACTCGTTTTCATCTTCTTTAAATCTGAAAGCCCAGTTCCTGATCTTTTCATAACCCACTGTACTGCTCGGAACTGCTCCCAAAGCTTTACCACACGCGGATCCTGCTCCATGACCAGGCCATACCTGAATGTAATCCGGAAGTGAGTAGAATTTTTTCAATGAGTCGAACATCTGGTGTGCACCTTTCTCCTGTGTACCTTTCATACCTGCAGCTTTTTCAAGCAGATCTGGTCTTCCGATATCTCCCACAAAAACAAAGTCACCGGTAAAGAACATAACAGGTTCGTTACTTGCAGGAGTATCCGTTAAAAGAAAGCTGATACTTTCAGGCGTATGGCCCGGTGTATGAATCACTTCTATCTTAAGATTTCCCAAAGTAATGATGTCACCATTTTTTACCCCTTTGTGCGGGAATTCATATAACCATCCTTCACCACCTTCATCTGACAGATACATATCTGCACCGGTAAGTGCTGCGAGTTCTCTTGAGCCTGACAGAAAATCAGCATGAATATGTGTTTCAAGAATGTGCGTGATCGTCATGTTGTTCTGCTTTGCAATTTCGATGTAAGTATCTACATCTCTTTTTGCATCGATCACTGCTGCAACGCCTGCCTTCTGACATCCTATAAAATAACTTGCCTGTGCAAGGCTTTTGTCGTAAACGTGTTGAAAGAACATATGATGTTTATTTTTTTGAGTGTATAAATTCAGTTTTAACTGAAAGATTTTTTGATAATGTTAATGTCCTCCGCCACTTCCCGGGAAAAACAATTCTTTAATGATGATGTAGATTCCCATTACAAGCACAAACCATCCAAATCCTTTTTTCAGGCTATCTGCAGAGATCTTTTTACTGAGTACGTTACCGATGAATATTCCTGCGATTGCGAGCCCGGTAACTGAAAGTAATAGCGTCCAGTCCATTTCGGCTTTGCCAAGATCACCGGTAAAACCGATGAGTGATTTTGCAGCGATGATTAGCAGGGATGTTCCTACAGCCTTTTTCATCGGGAGTTTACTTAGGAGAACTAATGCCGGGATGATCAGAAATCCTCCGCCTGCACCAACGAGTCCTGTCAGCGTACCCACTACTGCACCTTCAATAATAATAAGTGGATAGTTGAATTTTTGCGGAGCCGCTTCTTCTTCAACTACTTTTTTCTTACTTCGGATCATTGAGACGGAAGCAAAGACCATCAATATGGCAAAGAGCAACATCATCAGCAAAGACTTTGTGAAAACGATGCTGCCGATGGAGAAAAGTTCATTAGGAATTGCAGGTACAATGAATGCACGTGTTGCAAAAACTGCGGCAATGGATGGAATACCGAAGATCAGTGCGGTTTTAAGATTGATCTCACCGCCCTTATGTTTTGGGATGCTTCCTACAAGGCTGGTAGAACCCACAATGAATAGTGAATAAGCCGTTGCTACTACCGGCTGAACCCTGAAAAGGTAAACCAGCACAGGAACGGTCAGAATTGATCCTCCGCCACCAATGAGTCCCAATGATATTCCTATCACAAGAGAGGCAATGTATCCGGCTATTTCCATGCTTTACGTATTTAGAATGTAAAGATGGCCCGATGAAAACTTGTTTTTGGTGATAATGGTTACTGAAGGGGGAATTGCGCAAAAGCACCTAAACAGCGTTATTTACGATTTAAAATATCGGAAATAATAGATTCAAGCACAATGCCAGAGCTTGGACGAGGTAAATCTATGTAATATTTCTTAGCTAGTTTGTCATACATCAAATACCTTGGTATAGAAAAAGTATTATCAGATTTCCCCTCAGAAATAACTTTTAATAATTCGTTTTGAATATTTTCATTAATTAAAAAGTGTTCTCCTCCTAAATGCTCAGATTTAATATAGTTCACCCATTTATCACTATCCTTTTTTCTGTCTATAGAAAGAAATATTCCTTTTATATCGTTTTTCATTAAAAACTCACTTAGACGCGTGTAGTTTTTAAATTCCTGCGTGCATGGAAGACACCATGTTGCCCAAACATCGATAAATAAATATCTGCCATTTATTGAATTCATGATATCTTCTAATGAACCGAATTCATCCATTATAATATTTATGGGTAGATGAAGTGCCTTTCTTTCATTAATGATCGAATCTTGAGAGTTTTTTATTTGACTTAAATAGGATGAATTAGGATAATAAAGTTTAAAAGCTGCTAAATCAATTTTGTCTACATCTCCCTTAAGGCCTCCAAAAAAATTCAAGTATAATAGCTTACTTCCCCAAGCCTTTTCGCGATAAGAAGTATCGTAATAATAAAAGTAGCCCATTGATGATTTTTTCAAAAGAGAATCATTTATGTTATCGTCTTCTCTTAAGATATTATTCAAATAATTATTATACAATTGTTTACCAGTATAAGTCTTTAAATGAAGTGGATTTGAAGCGTCTCCATTGAAATACATCACATGTTTTATTTGAAGCCATTTAGTATAGGAGGACCATCCAGAATCTTTTGGGCTAACTTTTGATAGCCTGCGAATAGATACATCGTATAAAGTTCCTTTAGTTTCCGCTACATATAATTTATAAATGTCCTCAGTAATTTTTTTATGGATGTAAAGTGAATCCCAAACATATGTAATGCTATCAATGTAATTCTTTGAACTAACGTAATAGTCAGTATATGTTAAAGATAATTTTGGAAGATCATCAAAAAAGCCAAGATTTTTTCCAGCAGGATAGAATCTATTAAAATAAATGGTATTTGCTTCTGAATTAGATGCGGTAAAATTTAATTTATATTCTGCGTATGTTCCCTTTTGTGTTCGTTCCGCTTTTATAGCTATACTATCACCTGCCTTAGCTGCAAGAGGCAGGAGTAACTCGTTATTGAATCTGATGGCAAAGAAGGAAGAGCTATTAAAGGGTATTTTAAAATCGAAAAAATTTTTCCCTGAAATTTCAATTTTATCTGATTCCCGATTCATAAAGATGTGCTCATCCGGTATTAAGACCTGGATGGTATTAACATGTTGTCCTTCTATCATTATATGAATATTAATAAAAGAAGTGTCCTTTAATAAATAGAACCAGCCGTCGTTCAATATTTTGACTGATGAGATATTTGCAATTGAATTGAGCGAAAGAAGCAGAAGAAATAAGAAGGATAGGTTTTTCATACTCATGTAAAAGATGAGGGAATCAATTTATCTGAGTTTTAAAATAAGAAATAAAAGGTATTTTTTCGATTTATTATTCAATGAGAAATAGTGCCAATAGTAATGGAAATAAATAAAAAAAGGGTTCCAATTTCTTGAAACCCTTTTTCTTTTCTTGTGACCGCGTTAGGATTCAAACCTAAAACCTTCTGATCCGTAGTCAGATGCTCTATTCAGTTGAGCTACGCAGCCATTCCGTTTTGCGGAGTGCAAAAATAGGGAAATGATCTTTTTCAGCCAAAGAAAAATCCGGGAAAGTTTTTGCTCCCCGGATTTTTTATTTTTTAACTGCTCTATTAATACTTCCAACGCACAAACGCTTCCACCGCTGCATACCTGGTCATCCCAAGCTCCGCAAACAGGTTTGCCGTATGGCTGTTGCGGTCTTCAGCCCGCTGCCAGAATTCCCTGCTGTCCGTTCCCTGGAACGGTACCATATCCTTCTGACTCTGGTGAATGAAAATACCGTGTCTCTTTTGTAAAACCTGGTCGGGACTCATCGGGATCGCCATTTCAATTTCACTGATATCCCATTCCTGCCATGCTCCCTTATACAGCCATACCCAACATTCTTCTATCCAGTCATCTCCATCTTCCTTGATTCTTCTTAAGCTTTCAAAAACAATGTCCAGACAAACCTTATGCGTACCATGAGGATCTGCAAGGTCTCCCGCGCAAAATACCTGGTGTGGTTTGATCTCTCTCAGCAATTCCATCGTCACCAAAACATCTTCCTCACTCATCGGATTCTTTTCGATCGTTCCGGTTTCATAAAAAGGAAGATTCTGGAAATGAATATTCTCATCAGGAATGCCTACGTATCTGCAGGTTGCCTTTGCTTCACATCTCCTGATCAATCCTTTTATAGAACGGATCTCTGAAGAATCCACCTGGTTTGATTTCTTATGCTCCAGGTAATTGGAAGACTCTTCAAGAATAGCATTTGATTTCTTTGTATCGATCCCGAACATTTCTTCGAAGCCAACAGCAAAGTCTAAAAACCTCGTAACGAATTCATCCGTCACAGCAATGTTTCCCGAAGTCTGGTAGGCAACATGTACTTCATGTCCCTGGTCGTGTAATCTTTGAAAAGTTCCACCCATTGAAATGATATCATCATCCGGATGCGGAGAGAAAATCACACTTCTTTTTGGATAAGGAGTTGATCTTTCCGGATGGTTTGGTAAAGTGAAATTTGGTTTTCCACCAGGCCATCCCGTGATGCTGTCGCGCAACATATAATATACCTGCAGGTTGATCTCGTATGCATCTCCTTTTTCTACCAGCAATTCTCCCAATCCCGCATCGATATAATCGCCGTTTGTTAAACTCAATATCGGTTTCTTCAATTTTAATGCAGTATTCACCACCGCACGTTTGATCATCTTCGGTGTCCAGTCGATATCACCTGTTAACCACGGTGATTTGAACCTGGTAAGATCGAGTGCTGCATTTTGTTCGAGCACGAATTCGCAATCAGGATGTTGCTGTAACAAGGATGCAGGAATCTGTTCTGTAACATTTCCCTCCACCGCTTTTTGTACGACCGATGCTTTTGGTTGTCCCCAGGCCATCAGCAAAATCTTCTTTGCTTTCATGATGTTGCTGATCCCCATGGTCAGTGCAAGCCTTGGTACCTGCGAGATATTTGCAAACTCGTATGCATTTGCAATCCTTGTACTATTATCGAGTGGAGTCAATCTTGTTTTGGAAAGTATACTTGAACCCGGCTCATTGAAACCTATATGGCCATTCAATCCAATTCCCAGTATCTGCAAGTCAATTCCGCCGGCATCTTCAATCATCTGCTCATAACGCATGCAGTATTGTTTTACCTGGTCCTTTTCAATCGTACCATCCGGTATATTGATATTTTCTGCCGGAATATCAACATGATCGAAAAGTTGCACTTTCATGAACCTGTTATAGCTCTGAAATGCATCCTTATCAATCGGATAATATTCATCCAGGTTAAATGCGATCACGTTTTTAAAACTGAGCCCTTCGGTCTTATGCATGCGGATGAGTTCTGCATACATTGCTTTTGGAGTTGAACCTGTAGCGAACCCGATCACACAGTTGAGGCCCTGTTCCTGTTTACTTTTAATGAGACTGGCGACCTGGTTGGCGGCATAGGCACTGCCTTCTTTAAGGTCTGCAAAGATCTTTACGGGGATCTTCTCGAATGAATCTACCATTGGAAATAGTTTGTTTGTTGGATGTTAATCGGAGTCACCAAGATACTTAATTAATATTTTTTTGATACTTAATTACTCCCTTTAGTTTTTATTATCTTCAATTTTCTACGATTAATTATGAAAAGAAGAAGATTTGTGCGTGATTCTTTACTTGGCTCAGGAGCCTTGCTGGGAGCGGGTTTTACAGGAGCTGCATGCTCTGCTTCAGCAAATGCGGCGCAATCGGTTGCGCAATTTCCAATCGTTATCTCCACATGGGATTTCGGACAGGCTGCAAATGCAGAAGCATGGAAGATCCTTTCAAAAGGTGGTCGTGCCCTCGATGCCATTGAAGCAGGTGCAAAGGTTCCGGAAGCTGATGAAAAAAACCAGAGTGTTGGTTATGGTGGATTGCCTGATCGTGAAGGCCGTGTAACACTCGATGCCTGCATCATGGATGAAAATTATGGTTGCGGCTCAGTGATGTGTCTTGAACATATCAAACACCCCATCTCTGTTGCACGACTCGTTATGGAAAAAACCCCACACGTGGTATTAACCGGTGATGGTGCCCTTCAGTTTGCACTTGCGAATGGTTTTAAAAAAGAAAACCTGCTGACTCCTTCCTCCGAAAAAGCATGGAAAGAATGGCTGAAAGAATCGAAGTATGAACCTAAAATGAATATCGAAAATCAACTCTACAATAAAGAGAATGATCCGATGCCGGGTGGCCCCGATAATCATGATACCATCGGTATCGTAGCGCTTGATGGAAAAGGAAATTTATCCGGTGGATGTACTACTTCAGGCATGGCTTATAAAATGCGCGGCAGGGTAGGTGATTCACCGATCATTGGTGCAGGACTTTATGTAGACAATGAAATCGGTGCAGCTACTTCAACAGGTGTTGGTGAAGAAGTGATCCGCATCGTTGGTTCACACCTTGTGGTTGAATTGATGCGACAGGGGTTCACTCCTCAAAAAGCCTGCGAAGAAGCGGTTCACAGGATCATCAAAAGAAGTCCGGAGAAATCTAAAAATATCCAGGTTGGTTTTCTTGCACTGAATAAAAAAGGTGAATACGGCGCTTATGCATTGCAGAAAGGATTCACTTATTCTGTAAGAACAGAAGGCGTTGACAAAGTTTTCCATTCCCCATCAAAATATTGATATGATCCTTGAGGTTTGTGCGTTTAATGTTCAGTCGGCAGTTGTTGCCCAGAAAGCCGGTGCTAAAAGAGTTGAATTATGTGATAGCCCCGTTGAAGGTGGTACCACTCCTTCTAGAGGTGCGATCAGTCTTGCCCGTGAACTGATCACCATTGATCTCTATCCGATCATTCGTCCGCGTGCCGGAGATTATTGTTATGATGATATTGAATTTGAAATTATCAAACGCGATATTCTTCTTTGTAAAAAACTTGGCTGTGACGGGATTTCTGTGGGTGTTCAAAAGAAGTCAGGGGAAATTGATACGGAAAGAATGAAACAGGTTGTTGAATGGGCATATCCGATGGGCGTTACCTGCAATCGTGCTTTTGATGCGGTTCCGGATCCTTATGCTGCACTGGAAGAATTAATTAATGTTGGTTGCGAGCGAGTGTTGACGAGCGGACATGAAACTGCAGCGCCCGATGGATCATCGATGTTGAAAAAACTGGTAGAGCAGGCCGATGGACGAATTATTATCATGCCCGGTGCAGGAGTCAAATCATCCAATCTTCAGAAACTGATAGATGAAACAGGTGCAACCGAATTCCATACTTCTGCAAGAAAAATAATGCCGATGAGTGCAGAATACCAGAATCCGAAAGTGAGTGATATCGGAAATATTTTGCTGGCTGATGAAAATGAATTGCGTACGATCGTAGAGATTCTTGGTATGCAAAACAAAGAAACGGAACAGCTATAATAACTGCATTAGTTTTTATTCAGCTTCAGGCGTAGAATTTTTTCCTTGGAAATTCAGCTGCATTTACGCTGCTTTTTCAGCGTTTATTTTATTATCTCCAATCCTTCATGTGCGAGTTCTATTGTTTCAACTGCCACTTCATTTCCGGATGCATTCAAGGTTGAATAATATAACTTACAGGGCCATGCATTTCTTGCTTTCCAGGTAAGTGTTGGGTTGTGTTCATTGTTCAATAATTTAATCAGCACATCTCTTCTTTCCACCTGCGGACCATGTACGGAAATCATCCACTGATACATTTCATTATCACCAGGAACAATTCCGCGTTTCAAAGTAATGTTTGAATATTTTGTCATACCCGGAATTTTCTGAGCGCTCATCACTTTTGAATTTCCATCCCGGTATTCAATCACTTCATGCTCTATTGAAAGCCCCGATACTTCAAGAAAGTTTAAGGATTGTCCGCCCCATTCCACCTGGAAATGGTAGCCATTGTTTGGATGTAACATAGAATGTAAAAGGTTTAATAGTTTTTTGAACATTGCTTAGAAGGTAACAAAAAACTACTGAAATTAAAAGCCCCCAATAAGTTGTAAAACTTAATGAGGGCTTTTATTATTTGAGATACGGTAACTCTCTGTTTTTTCAGGATACTTTAACGGCATCCGATTTTTGTTGATTAATTCAACATGAAGAGCATCACATTATCCCTGATTAATCAACCTTTGTGATCTTCAGCATATTAGTTGGCAGGTGTAATTGTACCGGTGTACTACCAGTATTCACTACTACATCCCCGGTTTTGATAAATCCTCTTTCTTTCAGGATCGTGATCTGGTCGTTGATGATCTCATCCAGACTTTCTTCTTCCTGGTAGTAAAATGCTCTTACACCCCAGCTCAGACTTAACTGGTTGATGAGGCTTCTTTCTTTAGAGAAAATATACAAGGGAGATTCAGGTCTGTAAGAAGAAAGCATGAACGCAGTGTATCCACTTTGTGTCATACCGATCAGGGCATCTGCTTTAGTATCTCTTGCAAGTTTACAGGCGTTGTAACAAACTGCATCACTCAGGAAAGAAGGAGAGTGAGGTTGAGGTACCAGTTCATCTTCCCTGTTGTATCTGTATTCAGTTCTTTCAACCTGCTTGATGATCTTCACCATTGTTTCCACTACCAGTGCAGGGTGATTACCGGTTGCAGTTTCACCACTCAGCATTACCGCATCTGCACCTTCAAGTACTGCGTTTGCAACGTCAGTGATTTCTGAACGGTTTGGTTTGGTTCTGTCGATCATACTTTCCATCATCTGGGTTGCAACGATCACAGGCTTAGCACGGTGAATACATTTACGGATGATCTGGCGCTGGATAGCAGGTACCTGCTCTACAGGAAGTTCAACTCCGAGGTCACCACGAGCAATCATCACTGCATCAGATTCAATAATGATATCGCGGATATTGGTAAGCGCTTCGGGCTTTTCAATTTTAGAAATGATCTTGGTCTTGCTCTTTCTTTCATTCAGAATTCTTCTCAGCTGGGTCAGATCCTTTACATCACGTACAAAGGAAAGTGCTACCCAGTCTAACTTATGTTCGATAATGAAATCAAGATCTTCAATATCTTTTTCTGTTAGTGCAGGCAAAGAGATCTTTGTATCAGGTAGGTTAATTCCTTTCTTTGAAGAGATGATTCCGCCAAGTAACACTTCAACTTTTACATCGTTGTTTGGTTCGATGCTGATCACTTTCACTTCGATCTTTCCGTCATCGATCATGATCTTGTTGCCGAGCTTTACATCAGCGTGAAGATTCGGATAGGATACATAGATCCTTTCCATATTACCCACCAGTTTAGTATTGGTGAAAGTCAGGATATCGCCTGCAACAACCGGAAGGGAATTATTAATGATTTCTCCAACTCTGAGTTTTGGACCCTGCAGGTCACCAAGAATTGAAATGTTATATGGTTCAGTTGAATTGATCTTGCGGATATTTTCAATGATGGCTAGTTTGTCGGCATGTGCTCCATGAGAGAAATTCAGACGGAATACGTTTACACCTACTTTAACCAATTCAAGCAGCTGCTCATAGGTTGAGCAGGCCGGACCTACGGTCGCAACGATCTTGGTACGATGCATGGTATGCTCTAATCCTGCCTGTTTGTCCATGGATTCATGAACGTACTTCGAAATGTCTCTGGCCATTAGAATGTTTTTTTGTTTTGTTTGTTTGTTTGCTTGTCGTGTGGGGTTGTATACTAACTGGCGAGGATCTTTACAATCTTCATCCATTCATTACTGATTCTTTGTTTTGCCTTCACAGCTTTTTCAAGCGGTGTATAAGCCATCTTATTATTTACTATTCCTACCATTACATTATGCCTTCCTTCGATAAGACAATCCACTGCCGAATAACCCATCCTGCTTGCGATCAGTCGGTCGATACAGGTTGGTGATCCACCCCGCTGGATATGACCAAGGATACAAACCCTGGTATCAAAACCCGGAAGTCTTGATTTGATCAGTTTTCCTACTTCATCACCACCTCCGAAACCATCACCTTCCGCAACAACCACCAGGTTTACGAGTTTCTTTCTTCTTTCTTTTTCGAACAGTGAATTTACGAGGTCTTCAATATCTGTTTTCTTTTCAGGGATCAGGATATTTTCCGCTCCTGTGGCAATACCACTGTGTAATGCAATATAACCGGCATCGCGGCCCATCACTTCAATGATAAACAAACGATCGTGTGCATCTGCAGTATCGCGGATTTTATCAATTGCTTCAACAGCTGTATTTACTGCCGTATCAAATCCAATGGTAAAATCAGTACCGGCCATATCCTTATCGATCGTACCGGGCAATCCGATACAGGGGATATCAAATTCCCTGCTGAACAGGTCAGCACCACGGAAAGATCCATCTCCACCGATGATCACCAGTCCGTCGATCCCATGTTTTTTCAGGTTGTCATAAGCTACTTTTCTGCCTTCAGGAGAAAAGAAATCCTTACACCTGGCTGTTTTCAGAATGGTTCCTCCCCGCTGAATAATATTGGCAACACTGCGCGATTGCATCGGGATAATATCATTTTCAATCATTCCCGCATAACCCCTCATAATTCCGAACACTTCCAATCCGTGATAAATTCCTGTGCGAACTACGGCCCTTATGGCGGCATTCATTCCAGGTGCGTCACCACCCGATGTTAATACCCCAATCTTTGAAACCTTTCTAGACATGTAATGGAAAGTATAAAATGTTTAATAATATCTAATAAGAGGCTGCAATCGTTAAAAATAATTTAGTTTCCAGTTTAAGCAGGCGTAAAATTAAGGTTTTAGTTTGATTAATGCTTCATGGACTCCGACATCTAAAATGTTGTAAACTTGCCGGTACAAATTTCTACTTATGAACCTCAAATCAATTTGGTTATACTCACTTATGCTATTTACTATACCCGCTATGGCACAGATCCGATACCCCGAGACCCGTAAAGTTGAACATGCCGATAATTATCACGGTCAGTCTGTTGCTGATCCATACCGCTGGCTGGAAGATGATACGTCTGCGGCAACAAAGGAATGGGTGGAAGCACAAAATAAAGTGACCTTCGATTACCTCGCACAGATTCCTTTCAGGGATCAGATGCTGAAGCGCATTGAAGAAGTGATCAACTATCCACGTTATGGAGCACCGTTCCGTAACAATGATTATTTCTATTTCTATAAAAACGACGGACTCCAAAATCAGTCGGTACTGTACCGGCAAAAAGGACTGAACGGCAAACCGGAACTTGTGCTGGATCCGAATAAATTATCCAAAGAAGGAACGACTTCCCTGTCAACTTTTGTTTTGTCGAAGAATGGGAAATATGCTGCATGGGGAATTTCAAAAGGAGGTTCCGACTGGCAGACTTATTTCGTTCGCGACATGACTACAGGAAAAGATCTTCCGGATACCTTGAATTGGGTGAAGGTTTCCAATATCAGCTGGCAGGGCGATGGTTTTTATTACAGCCGCTATCCCGCACCGGGCAAGGGTTTAGAGCTATCCTCAAAAAATGAAAATCACCAGGTATGGTATCATAAGGCCGGAACTCCGCAATCGGAAGACAAACTGGTATATGAGGATTCAAACAATCCGCAACGTTTTCATATAGCTTATAACAGCGAAGACGAGCGATATACTTTCCTGAATATTTCTGACAGGGGAAAAGGCTTTGATGGGATCGCATTATTTTATAAGGATAAGATGGATGCAGATGAAAATTTCAAGCCCATCATTTCTGAAGTTGGCAAATATGATTATAGTATTGTAGATGTTGTTGATGGAAAATTCCTGGTTCAGACAAATGATGATGCACCCAATAATAAAGTGGTAGAAATTGATCCGAAAAATCCTGAAAGATCAAACTGGAAAACGATCATTCCTGAGCAGCCGGAACCTATGACCAACATATCCTCTGCCGGAGGAAAATTGTTTGTGAATTATCTGAAAGATGTGACGTCAAGAATTTATGTGTATGACCTGAAGGGCAAAAAATTATCAGAAGTTAAATTGCCTGCAATCGGCTCTGCCGGAGGGTTTGGTGGTAAGAAGGAAGATAAGTTTGTATTTTATACTTTCAACACTTTTAATTATCCTCCTACCATTTACAGGTATGATATTGAAACCGGGAAGAGCACAGTCTTTCGCAAACCTGAGCTGAGTTTTGATCCTTCAGACTACGAGGTGAAGCAGGTATTTTACACCAGCAAAGACAGCACCCGCGTACCAATGTTCATCGTACATAAAAAAGGTATAAGGCTTGATGGAACCAATCCAACCATGTTGTATGCATATGGAGGTTTTAATATTTCATCGATGCCCGGATTCAGTGCTACACTGATCCCATGGCTGGAGCAGGGGGGTGTGTATGCAGTTGCAAATATTCGTGGCGGTGCAGAGTATGGAGAAAAATGGCATGAAGCAGGGATGCTGAATAAAAAGCAGAATGTATTTGATGATTTTATTGCTGCAGCCGAATACCTGATCAATAATAAATACACTGCATCCTCAAGATTGGCCATCCGCGGAGGATCGAACGGAGGTTTGCTGGTAGGTGCGGTGATGAATCAGCGACCTGAATTATTTAAAGTAGCCATTCCGCAGGTTGGTGTAATGGATATGCTGAGGTTTCATAAGTTTACAATCGGCTGGAACTGGATCGCAGAATATGGAAGCAGTGATAAACCGGAAGATTTTAAAAACCTGCTGGCTTATTCTCCGATTCATAATTTGAAAGAAGGTGTTCATTATCCTGCAACTATGATCACTACAGCAGACCACGACGATAGGGTAGTACCGGCGCATTCATTCAAATATGCTGCAACATTGCAGGAAAAACACAAAGGAGAAAATCCTGTATTGATAAGGATTGATACAAATTCAGGTCATGGTGCAAGCAATACAAGAAAATCAATTGAATCGATCGCAGATATTTATGCATTCACTTTGTACAATATGAATGTAAAACCAACATTCAAAAAGGAAGCAGCTGATAAAAAAGCCTTCTGATTTTTTAACCAGTTATAAAAATCATACATGAACATCATTGTAACCGGCGCAAATGGATTGTTAGGACAACACCTGGTAACAGCTCTCGTAAAATTCGGATATGGAATGCTTGCTCTTGGAAAGGGTGAGTGTCGGATCAAGGATTTTACAGGAAAATACCTTGACCTTGATATAACGGACGGAGTGGCTGTCAGGGAAGTCATCGTGTCTCACAAACCTGACCTGATCATTCATGCAGCTGCAATGACGAATGTGGATGAATGTGAAAAAGATAAACAGGAATGTTACAATGTGAATGTAACGGCAACCAGGTTCCTGATTGATGCGGCAAAAGAAGTTCAGAGTAAGATCATTTACTTATCAACTGATTTTGTTTTTGATGGGATGACGGGCCCTTATAAGGAAGAAGATGTCATGTCGCCGGTGAATTATTATGGAAGTACCAAAGTCGCTGCAGAAAAAGCGATCATGGAATCAGAACTCAGATGGGCGATCGTAAGGACGGTATTGGTATACGGACAAACCGTTGAAGGAACAAGAACCAATATTATCAACTGGGTGAAGTCGAGCCTTGAGCAGGGAAAACATATAAAGGTTGTATCGGATCAATTTAGAACACCAACGTTTGTAGATGACCTGGTGATCGGAATTATGTTATTGATTGAAAAGAATATTGATGGTATTTTTCATATATCAGGAAGGGAAGAAATGACTCCATATGATATGGCGATTCAAACAGCAAAGTTTCTGAAACTTGATGAAAGCCTGATAGAAAAGGTTGATAGTTCCTCTTTTTCACAGGCCGGACTAAGACCTGCAAAAACAGGATTCAGAATTGATAAGGCAAGAAAAGAACTGGGGTATGAACCAAGAGGATTCAGGGAATCGCTGGACATTATGTTTGGAGGAAATGAAAGTTCAATTGCTTAATTGATTTTCGTGTGATCGAAATAGAGAGAGCTTAGATATAGCATACAAATATAAATGCGTCCTGAAATTTGAAATAAAATTCAATCATCTGGACGCATTTTTTATTGATGAGTTAACTGAATTCTCAGCTGTAAAAATTGTCTAGTTCATCATCAGCACATTCACACTTCTCTGTAAAATATTGAAAGCAATTTCGGCCATCAGGTTTTCTTTGTCGAGTGTTGGATTTACTTCCGTGATCTCGAAACAACATACTTTTCTGATCTGCATGAATTTGCTGACAAGATCTTCGGCTTCTCTTTCACGAAGTCCGTTACTAACAGGCGTTCCGGTACCTCTTGAGATGGAAGGATCAAGACAGTCTACATCAAAACTGATATAGATATCTGTACAATCGGAAAGATATCTCGTTACACTTCTTACAATATTTTCAGGACCTTTTCTTCTTACTTCACTGGTAGAAATAACTTTCATCCCATATTTTTCAATGAGGTGTTTTTCTTCCTTTTCATAATCGCGAAGTGAAATAAATACGATGTCTTCCGGAAGAACTTTTGGTTGAATATCACCCAGTGCTTTCAGCGCATCCCAGTATTTTTTTGTTTCGGGATCTAATTCATGAACCGCAGAATCAGCATTGTCTTCACTCATCGCAATAGCCAGCGGCATACCATGCATATTACCTGATGGAGTCGTATAGGGTGTATGAATATCGGCATGTGCGTCGATCCATACCACGCCAAGTCTTCCCTGTGGTTTTGCCATCCTGATACCGGAAATGGTAGCACCCGCAACACTGTGATCGCCACTCAGTACAACCGGGAAAAAATTTTGCTTCAGGGAATCTGCAACTGCCTTGCTGACGCGGTCATACAGAGCCGAAACACCCTTGATCCTTTTGGCATAAGGCGATTCAATGGGTTCATATAAAAGTTTGTTTTCCGGAGGAATCTTTTCGGAAGGGAAATGAATAAAAAAATTACTCATAAAGTCGAGCGCAGCAATTTTTATGGCTTCAATACCCATACTGGCACCTCTTGTTCCTGCTCCGATTTCTGAAGGAACTTCGATCAGTTTGATATTCTTCATGCAATCTTGTTTGGTAAGAATAGGATGGCAAGATAGTGTTTTCCATTTAGGCTAAAAATCCTGTTGTTATATGATGTAGATCATGTTTCTGGTTTTCTTAAACAATCAAATTTGCTCAAAACAATAAATATGGACTTTAATAAACAAATGAAACTGGGAGAGATCGTAAGTCAGAATTTCAAAGCTGCACGACTTTTCGAACAATACAACCTCGATTTTTGCTGTAAAGGAAAAAGAAGCCTTGAAGAGGCCTGTATCGAAAAACAATTGTCGCCCGATAAACTGATTGAGGAACTCAATAGTATCAATGATGGTTCAGGCAGCCTGCAGGATTCCATGTTCCTGAATATGACTGCAGAACAGCTCGTTCAATACATTGTACTGAAACACCATTTCTATGTGAAACAGGCATCTCCAACCATCTTTGCACATGTGGATCGTGTTGCCTTCAAACATGGAGAAAGATTTCCTTATATGATTGAAGTAGCAAATATTTTCCGTTCGGTTTGTGAAGAAATGGATGAACATATGAAGAAGGAAGAACTGGTGTTGTTTCCAAGGATCAAGGAACTGGAAAAGGCAGCAGGAAATCCTGAAGGAAAATACCTTTCCGACCTTTCCTATATCACCAGCCCGATTGAAATGATGGAGATGGAACACGAACAGGCCGGTGGAATGATGGAACGTATCAATGAACTCACCAATGGATATACTATTCCTGAAGGTGCCTGTAACACTTTCCGGGTGGCGCTTGCGGAATTACAGGAATTTGAGCAGGACCTGCACAGGCATGTACACCTCGAGAATAATATCCTGTTTCCAAAGGCAATGGAATGCTTTCATAGCCTGAACAACTAATCAAACAGATCCTTTAAACCCTTATAACATGCAGGGTAATCCTGGTCTTGGATCGGGATTACCCTGTTTTATTTTTATTACTTGCACCATAGAGATTTAATGATGTTCCTGGCCTTATAGTTGTTTCTTTTCCCCAAGGTAACTATATACGTGTTGGGACAAGTAAATATAAATACTATGTTGTTATTGCAACAATGAAATAATAATTATATCTATGTAGCGGATAAATGAACCCTTTGCGAATTATATGAATACAACGATTAAATACGGAATTTTCATTTTAGTCTTAGTAATAGTTTTTGGGTTTTCTGGTTTTTTTCTTTGGTCGACAATGACCGTTAACCAAATAATGCAAGGATTTTTAATAAACGCGTTTTCTGGAATTGTTGTATCGTTTACTTTTATCTTGCTACTGTTACGATTTTTTAGACCAAAATTTGAAATTTCACCTTTTATTTGTCATAAAGAGGGTAGCTATTTCTTTAAGGTAGTAAACAAATCCATTTACCATGCTTTTGACATTAAATTTGAGGTTTCTATTATGATACCATATACTCATATAAATGCTCTTCCAAGTGTAGAAATACATGGAGTGCCTTTAACTACGGCAAGCCTTACAACAATAAATAGGTACAGAAAAAAGAGACACGAAAAAGACCCTTTTTCTCTGTTTGCAATAAGCGTTTTTACTAAATATAATATAGAGGAAAAGCTTAAAGACCAAGGCGCTTATATCGAATTTAGACTAACAGCAAGGCATGGGCTTACAGGTCTTGCGCATACTTTTGTTAAAAAGTACTCTGACGAAAGTGTTATTAAAGCAAACCATAAATTTTGCTATGGCGCGGAACTTGAAACAGTTCCGCTAAATAAATCTTAGTAATTAGCACTATATTTGTATAGCTAAATAAGTCATGAACATTCAAAAACGTAGAATATAATGAAATATCAATTTTCCAAAGACGGAAACGTAGTTTCCGGTTAGAAAAATTACTCAACTATCCTCATTATCTAAGCATCGCTTTAAAACTCAAGTGAATGCTTTCTCTGGTATAGCTGATTTTAAATTTAAAGCGGCATTTGCCGCTTTTTTTAGGCCTTAGGATATATGCGGAAAAATCAGCTTTTTTGAAAATTTAATTAACTGAGATCTCACTTAATTAGTTGGTTATATTTCAGCCTCCCTTCGCTATTCCGTAAAGACAGGGTAAACCTTTCATGGTCTTTAATCTTCCTAGTATTGTAACGTGCAGCAAATTCATCGCAATACCTTTGCAGATGTTCAGGGCTTACCTGGTGATAAATGCCAATAATACCTCGCTTTAGCAAACTCCAAAAGTTTTCTATGCCGTTGGTGTGAAATCCACCCTTTACATATTCACCCTTCTTGTGATCTACAACAACATGCTGAAAGTTTTTATCTGTCTTTAGGTAAGCATACATAGCAAAGCCATCTGTTACCATAGTAGAACCAGTTGCGATATTTTGATCAATCACTTCCTTCACTCTCTTTTTGGAAATCAAGGGAGTAACCTTTACGATTACTTTGCCGCCTGTTTCAACTATTCCTATCACAGGAGTTTTAGTATCTTCGCTTCGTCCCTTATTGCCTGGAATACGCTTACTTGAATGCTTGTTACCTTCTTTACCGCCAACGTACGTTTCATCTATCTGTACTGTATTAGCGAGCATATTGGGAGCCTTAGCCCTCAACATTTCACGAACCCTATGTAATACGAACCATGCAGTTTTTTGAGTAATGCCAAGTTGCCTATGAAGCTGCAAGGAGCTAATACCCTTCTTAGATGAAGTGCAAAGGTAAATTGAGGCAAACCAAGTTCTTAAAGGTATTTTACTATTCTCGAATATTGTCCCTACGGTAACTGTAAACTTCTTAGCGCAAAACTTATCAGCGCATTTATATCCCCTATTTGTTTTATATACCTTAATGCAAGCACAGAAAGGACACTCAGGAGAACCAGACCAACGCTGCTGCTCCAAGTATTCTCTACAAGTTGCTTCATCCTTGAAGTAGTCAAACAGTTGTGCTAGGTTAGTGAAGTTCATCTCTGTGTTTTAAAAATCAAAGGTAATTATTGTCCCATAAAATACCTAATATTATATAGAGTATTTTTAAATCTTTTTTAAAGTAAGATATTAACTTGCTATGGATAACATTTTATAAATTCCAATTTACTGTATTTCAATTATTTATATTACTATCTTCGTTTTTTCGAAGGTAATCGATGAAAATATTTTGGTTAAATTAAAATGTTGTTTTACTTTTACATCAAGCAATTAAAAGCTGTTAAATATGAGCGAAGCAATTGATCAAAAGGCGGATGTAGATGAGGTCGTTGATAACGCCTCGGGAAGTCAAAAAAATGATAGGCAGCAGACCGCCTATCCATCAGAGTCCATCATGCCTTCAATTTCTTTAGTAAAACAAATAGTTTCTGCAAAGGGGGAAATAAATCCCATATCCAGAAAAGATATAAGCGTTATTACAGATAAAGCAGAAGCTACCCTGTCAATGAAGTTATCTACATGTGTGCAGTACGGACTACTTAAAAGTCAATTTGGAAAAGGGTATTTACCGGGAGAGCTTTATCACAAGTACACTTATGAAGAACAGGCCAATTCCTTATTGTTAATTTTTTCATCGCCTCCACTTTACAAAAAACTTATCGAAGATCTGAATGGGAAAATTCTTCCCAATGAAAAGGACTTCGCAGCTCATTTGAAAAATAATTATAACCTTAATCCTAACTCTTCTTTCAAGGCAGCAAATGTTTTTTTAGAAAATGCTAGGAACTTAAATCTAATTGATAGTAACAACAGGTTGAAGTTTATTATAAAAGAAAATCCAAGCAGAGAAAACCCTGATAAAGGTAATGGTGATATTCCTGCTGAAAAAAATGGTCAATCTAGTCACGTTGCACCTCCTGTTAGTACAGGCTTATTTAAATTACCTATCCAACTGCCGGGTGATGATGATAGAGTTGCATATTTTGAATATCCTAAAACTTTAAATAAAAGGGATTTCAAGGTTATTGCAAAGGCATTGACTTTTATAGCCAGTACTTTAATTATGAATGAAGATGACGAGGATTATGAACTTAAAATTGAAGTAAAAGAAATTAACGGAGAAGATATGAAAAAAGGGACATAAAGCCCCTCAATTAATACTCACGCAAGTAGACGGTAAATAAATGCTGTTGCCTTTTAGTAGAAGGCGGTGAACATTGAAATTAATCTCATTAGTTAATTTTCAAACATCACACTTGCAATAAAACAGAATAGCTCCCTTCAAGTGTAAAAACTTAGTGTCCAAAGCTAAAGAAAAGCACTTGCTTATCGGAGCGAACAGGCGGCAGTAATGCTGCCCTTTCTGCGTTATAAAGGTACGTAAAATTTATGTAATTTGCAAGCATGGCAAAAGCTAAAAAAGAACGATCTGAGAAGTATGAAAAGCCTCTAAAGATAGAGGGCGGGTTTGGTGACGTTATCAAAGTTGCAATGACCAACCCAGATAAGCCTAAAGAGAAGGCTAAGAAGCAAGAGAAGAAAAAATAAAAAATCATCAATTTTTTACTGCGGTAACGCTACTTGTCCCAACTGGTATATAGTTACCTTCCCCAATTGCTAACAGGTGTTAGTTTTTTCAGATTCCTTACCTTATTTTTACGCCGCAAAACAATTTGAATGTATTTACAATTCACTGAAGAACAGCAAATGATCAGGCAGGCGGCAAGAGATTTCGCCCAGAACGAATGTCTGCCCGGAGTTATCGAAAGAGATGAACACCAGAAGTTTCCACTGGAGCAGGTCAAAAAGCTTGCAGAACTGGGATTTATGGGTATGATGGTAAGTCCTGAATACGGCGGCGCCGGTCTGGATACCGTTTCCTACGTGCTTGCAATGGAGGAAATCAGTAAGATCGATGCAAGTGTAAGTGTTTGTATGAGTGTAAATAATTCCCTGGTTTGCTGGGGACTGGAAGCGTACGGTTCTGAAGAACAGAAACAAAAATACCTGACACCCCTTGCGCAGGGTATGAAAGACGGCGAACTGTACATCGGCGCTTTTTTGCTGAGCGAGCCGGAAGCGGGAAGTGACGCAACTTCACAACGTACAACCGCTGAAGATAAAGGTGACCATTATATTCTTAACGGAACTAAAAACTGGATCACTAATGGAAATACTGCATCTGTTTACCTCGTAATGGCACAGACGGATCCTGCAAAGGGTAGTCGTGGTATCAATACATTTATTGTTGAAAAAAATACACCCGGCGTTACAGTGGGAGCGAAGGAAAATAAACTCGGCATCCGTGGAAGTGATACACACAGTATCATGTTCCAGGATGTGATCGTTCCAAAAGAAAACCGTATCGGCAGTGATGGTTTCGGATTCACTTTCGCGATGAAAACACTTTCCGGCGGAAGAATCGGGATTGCATCCCAGGCGCTCGGAATCGCCAGTGGTGCTTACGAACTTGCTTTAAAATATTCTAAAGAAAGAAAAGCATTCGGTAAGGAAATTTCACAGCACCAGGCTATCCAGTTCAAACTGGCTGATATGGCCACAAAAATTGATGCAGCAAGATTACTTTGCCTTAAAGCCGCATGGGAAAAAGACCAGAACATGGATTATACGCTGAGTTCTTCCATGGCTAAAGTTTTTGCTTCTGAAACAGCTATGTGGACAACCGTTGAAGCAGTGCAGGTTCATGGAGGTTATGGTTTCGTGAAAGAATACCATGTTGAACGACTGATGCGTGACGCAAAGATCACCCAGATCTATGAAGGTACCAGTGAAGTTCAGCGCATCGTAATTGCCAGAAATATTCTTAAGTAGGTATCTTCGCGCTATGGCAGTAAGAACAGCGCAATACCTCGATATTAAAAAGCAGATTGGAAACAAAGCCACCATAGTGGCTGTTTCCAAAGTGCGTACTGTTGAAGAGATCATGGAACTCTATGAACTCGGTCACCGGGATTTCGGAGAGAACTACGTTCAGGAGCTGGTTGAAAAACATTTTGTTTTACCGCACGATATCCGCTGGCATTTTATCGGCCATCTTCAATCGAATAAAGTCAAATACATCGCACCATTCGTGCACCTCATTCATGGTATCGACAGTTTCAAACTCCTGATGGAAATTGATAAACAGGGCAAGAAATTCAAACAGGTGATCAACTGTTTGTTACAGGTTCATATTGCCCGCGAGGAAACCAAATTCGGACTGAACGAAGAAGAACTCGATGCAGCTGTCACCGGACTGGAAAAAGCATCAGCAGTAGGAGAAATGGCCAACGTGAAAGTATGTGGGTTATTGGGGATGGCTTCCTTTTCCGATGATGAAATAACAGTCAGGAATGAATTCAAAGTGTTAAGATCCTATTTCGATAAATATGCTCATGTCCATCATCCTTTATGTGAATTTAAGCACCTGTCAATGGGGATGAGCGCTGATTACAAATGGGCTATAGAGGAAGGTAGTAACCTGGTTAGAATAGGATCGGCATTCTTTGGAGCTCGATCTCCCAAAATATAGTTTGATACCTGGAGCTGGCACTTCATCATTTTGACATCTGCTCGATTTTCAGTGAAGTTCAATACTTCCTTATTTGCATTAACCTGTTAAGCTTAATCGGTCTGTTTCTCTCAGGGCACAATAATTGAATTGCTGTTTAACGAAACGAAAAACAGCACATGAAATACCTGATTTTATCCGTAGCCCTGATCGGTACCTTATTGACCTCTTGTGGCGATTCAGACAAAAAAGAAGAACCCGGAAAAAAGAAACGACCCTTTGCCTGGTTCAGAAATGTAATGGGGAACTTCCGCTCGAAGGACACCATATTTTTCGACAGCGTTTATGTCGATAAATTCATCGCCCAGTACCCCAATTTCAAAAAATATCAGAAAGAACTCCGCGACTTTTACAGTGAAAGAAATTATTCCTATGCATGGTTCGACCGTGGTGGTATGATCGAGCAGGGGGATAACCTCTACTATCGTGTAAAGGAAACCAAATTTGACGGGGTGGAAGAACCGGTTCCTTACCTGCAAAGATTTGATGAGTTGATGGATCGTCCCAACCGTAAAAAGAACCGGGATGAACTTGAACTCATGCTTACTTCACAATATTTCGGTCTCGCTTATAATGTATGGAAAGGTCTGGACGACAACCAGGTGAAGAAAACAGGATGGTTTATACCACGACAAAAAGTTTCCTATGCGTCTTTTCTGGATTCCATGCTCCAGGGGCCGGAAGATGAATTTCTGGAAAAAGAACCCTTGAATCCGCAATACGAAGCACTGAAAGGTCATTTGAAAAGATATATTCAATTGGATTCCCTGAACGCAAATTATACTCCGATAACATCGCCAAAAAAAGCTATTAAATCCGGAGATAGTGCATCGATAATTCCTGCTGTCAGAGCACGCCTTGTACAACTCGGCGACCTGTCGAAGGATAATAAATCAAATGTTTTTGATGCAGAACTTGAGCGCGCAGTACTGAGCTTTCAGCAAAGACATGGATTGACAGAAGGACCTCAGATTGATAAATCATTTATCGCTGAATTAAATGTTCCGATCAAAGAAAGACTGAGAACAATTGCAGTAAACATGGAAAGATCGCGCTGGGTGCCGATGAACTATTCAGGAACCAATAACTACCTGTTGGTTAACATACCTGAATACAAACTTCATGTGATGGAAAATAACAAACAGGCGTGGGAATGTAACGTGGTGGTAGGAAAGGATGAAAATAAAACAGTGATCTTTAAAGGAACACTGGATCATATTGTTTTCAGTCCGCACTGGAATGTTCCTGAATCAATTGTTGAAAACGAGATCCTTCCTGCAATGGAGAAAGATCCGGACTATCTGGCCAAACAGGATCTTGAAATCAATGGGGAAAGAAATGGATTGCCAGTGATCCGTCAGAAGCCGGGAGAAGAAAACTCATTGGGACTTGTAAAATTCATGTTCCCGAATACTTATAATATTTACCTGCACGATACACCTGCAAAATCATTGTTTAGTCGTACCGACAGGGCGTTCAGTCATGGTTGCGTAAGAGTATCCGAACCTGTAAAACTTGCTTCCTATTTATTGCGCGACCAGTCGGAATGGACGGACCAGCGTATAGATGAAGCCATGCACAGCGGGGAAGAAAAATATGTGAACCTGAAATCAAAAATGCCTGTTTACATTACATATTTCACTTCATGGGTGGATCCTCAGGGTAGATTGAATTTCAGGAAGGATATTTATGATAATGATGTAAGATTGGCCAATATGGTGCTGAATTAGCCAGCATAAATAGCCCATGTTATACGTGCCGGGTGGAGGAGGTATGGTAACTTAAGGAACAATGAAAGGAAAATTTTGGTTTGCTATTTTGCAGGTTAATTAAGAACAGTGGGAAATGGAATCAGTAATGGTTCCATTTTTCATTTATTGCCGTCGTACAATAGCACCGGCGCTGTTAAAAAATAAAGTAAATTCGCAACTCAAATAACCAAGGCATGAGCGAAGAAAAGAGTTTAAATTTTCTGGAAGAGATTATAGAAAAGGATCTGGAAGATGGTAAGTATAAATCAATAGTAACCAGGTTTCCGCCGGAGCCGAACGGTTATCTGCATATCGGTCATGCTAAAAGCATCTGCCTGAACTTTGGATTAACCTTAAAATATGGAGGATATACCAATCTCCGTTTTGATGATACAAATCCGGTAACTGAAGACACAGAGTATGTCGAAAGTATCAAAGAAGATGTTGAATGGCTTGGATTCAACTGGAAGAATGAGTTGTATGCATCCGATTACTTCGATAAGTTGTATGAGTTTGCAGTCACCCTGATCCAAAAGGGGCTTGCTTATGTAGATGATTCCACTGCGGAAGAAATTGCTACCATGAAAGGAACTCCTACAGAACCTGGTAAGGATTCTCCATACCGAAATCGTTCTGTGGAAGAGAATCTCGATCTTTTTGAAAGAATGAAGAATGGAGAGTTCGAAGATGGTGCAAAAACACTTCGTGCAAAGGTTGATATGGCTTCCCCGAATATGCATATGCGTGATCCGATTATCTATAGGATCAAACATGCGCATCACCACAGAACGGGCGACAAATGGTGCATCTACCCGATGTATGATTTTGCACACGGACAAAGTGATAGCATCGAAAATATCACACATTCCGTTTGTACGCTGGAATTTATTCCCCACCGGGCGTTATACGACTGGTTGATTGAAAAGCTGGAGATCTTTCCTTCTCATCAATATGAATTTGCACGACTGAATCTTACGTATACAGTTATGAGCAAACGTAAGTTGTTGCAGCTGGTAAATGAAAAACATGTTACCGGTTGGGATGATCCAAGAATGCCTACCATCAGCGGTTTGAGAAGAAGGGGATATACACCCGCATCCATTCGCGATTTCTGCGACAGGATCGGAATTGCAAAAAGGGAAAACCTGATCGATGTATCACTGCTTGAATATTGTGTTCGTGAGGATCTGAATAAAACATCCTTAAGAAGAATGGTGGTGTTTGATCCGTTAAAAGTTGTGATCACCAATTATCCTGAAGGACAAAAAGAAATATTAACGGGAGAAGAAAATCCTGAAGATCCAAACAGCGGAACCAGGGAAATTCCTTTTACAAGAAATCTTTATATCGAAAGAGAAGATTTCATGGAGAATCCTCCAAAGAAATATTTCAGGCTTGCACCGGGACAAATGGTCCGTTTAAAATCAGCTTACATCATTCGTTGTGATGAAGTGGTAAAAGATGAAAACGGAATTATTCATGAGGTTCGCTGCAGTTATATTCCGGAAAGTAAAAGTGGTTCCGATACATCGGGAATCAATGTGAAAGGAACGCTTCACTGGGTGAGTATCGACGAAGCAATCAATGTTGAAGTTAGATTGTATGACCGCTTATTTAAAGTAGAAGATCCTTCGAATGAAGAAGGTGATTTCAAAGATTATATCAATCCTGATTCTTTAACTGTGATCACTGCTGCGTATGCAGAACCGGCATTGCTGAAAGCATCATTCAAAGAAAGGTACCAGTTCCTGCGTAAAGGATATTTTGCACTGGATAAGGATACAAGTCCTTCACGAATTGTATTCAACAGAACTGTTACTTTGAAAGATACCTGGGCGAAGGAAGTGAAGAAAGGGTAGTGGAGATTATTCCTGCAAAATACATGAGGCCGTGTAAATAATTTAAATGAGTATAATTTAAATGAGGACCTCTTTAATAATATAAATGCCGATGAAAACTCATCGGCATTTTTTATTGCATAACTTTTCTCATGTGCCGGTTATACAAATTTATCAGAAGCTCGCTTTATACGTCATTGATATATCAACCCTGTTCAACCCTTCGTTAATATTATGAGGGTTTAATCCACCCGCACCATCAGAAGAGTTTGCATAGATCTTTCCATTTTCCATGATCACAAATGTGTACTGACCTGGAGGAAGTGTGGTTTGATAAAAACCATTTTCATCAGTTGCGACTTCCTTAATAAGTGTAGTGTTGAAGCTGTTATAGAATACTCCCGGAGGATTTGATGCAGGGACTGCTTCGCTTCTTAAGGTGTATTCGTAAATTCTTATAGTTCTTTGCACCGGGCATTGGGTACAGGATCCTTCACCGGGGGAAACCGGTGGCATACAGTTCCCTTCAATAGATGAAATGGTTCCCCAGACTCCGGAGGTTATGGTAACTTTTTGCTGGTTGTCGCTATAGGCTACATCAATATTGCAGCTTTTGGCTGCATCATTTTTCTTCTCGCAACCTGTCATGATCAAAGCTGTAATCAGTATGGCTAATAATCCTTTCATGGATTGTTTTTCCGAAAGACAGGCGGCGTGATTTTAATGTTGCATTTCGCTCATAAAATAAGAAGAGAAAATTTTGAATTGGTACGGGACTAAACGTTCGCTAAAAAGTTTTGATTTATTAGAATGAAAACGGGTATCAAGAATCTCAGGCAAGGTGAACATCTTCATTATTTCCCCAACTCCATAACCGCATTTACAAAAGCTTTTATTCCCACATCCAGTTTCGAATCATTGATATAAAAATCCGGTGTATGGTGACCGGGAGCTTTTACTGATTCGAACTTAGGATCCTTCACTCCAAGATAAAAAAAGAAGGCAGGGGCTTTCTCTCCGTAATAGCTGAAGTCTTCTGATCCTGTTTGCCAGTTTCCCAATATTACTTTGTCTTTTCCTGCTGCTTTTTCAAGTGAAGGAATTAACCGGCGTGTCAGGGAGGTATCATTAAATGTAATCAGCGTTTTACCGGTAATGGAAACAGTAGCTGTTGCTCCGGAAGCTTCAGCTGTATGGGTAACCATCGTCCTCAGACTTTCATGTGCCTGCTTTTGCATAGCATCATCAAGGCTCCTGATACTTCCTTTCAAAATGATTTCTTCAGGAATGATATTTTCGCGGATTCCTCCTTCTATTCTTCCGATTGTAAATACTGCAGGTGCTTTTACCAGGTTCATCTGCCGGCTTACAATCGTCTGGATATTATTGATGATCTGCGCACCAATCACAACAGGATCAACGCCTGTCCAGGGAGCAGAACCATGTGCCTGCTTTCCTTTGATCTTTACTTCGAACCAATCGGCAGATGCCATGAATGCTCCGGGCTTATATAACAAATTACCAAGTGGAACATCTGCTCCCACATGCAAACCGATTACATAATCAACTTTTGGATTGTCCATTACACCTTCTTCCACCATCAAGGATGCACCACCTTTTTCATCACCGGGAGGACCTTCCTCTGCAGGCTGAAATATAAACTTGATGGTTCCTTTCAGATCCTTTTTCATTCCTGATAAAACCTCAGCAGTTCCCAGCAAAATGGCCATATGTGCATCATGACCACATGCATGCATAACAGGAACTGTATCACCAACGTATTCTGCCCTGACTTTTGAAGCGAATGGTAGTTCTGATCTTTCCATTACGGGCAAGGCATCCATATCTGCACGAATTGCGATCACAGGACCAGGTTTTCCGCCTTTTAGAATTCCAACAACACCTGTTTTTGCAATGCCCGTCTGTACTTCAATGCCCATAGCTTTTAATCGCTCTGCAACAAATTTTGAAGTATTGAATTCCCGATTCGATAGTTCCGGATTCTGGTGAAAATGCCTTCTCCATTCTATGACCTTTGGGAGCACCTCTTCCGCCTTTTTATCAGTTGAAGAGGTTTGCGCATAGGCATTCATGTTAGCAATGCCAAGCAGCAGGATGAGCAGCTTTCTCATGTGTGTTGATTTATTTGTATTCACCGTATACTTCTCTCAAAGTATCCGCTATTTCTCCTAGTGTACATTTATGTTCAACAGCTTCCATCACCGTCGGCATAATATTCTCATCAGCAGAAGCTTTGTCGTTCAACGTTTGAAGGATATTGTCAATCTTCGCCGGGTCTCGCTGTCTCTTTAATTCCTGCAATTTTTCAATCTGGATCTGCCTGATAGAATCATCGATCCTGAATCCGGGAATAGCACCTTCCTGGGCTACCTGGAATTTATTTACCCCCACAATGATCTTGTCCAACGATTCAATCTGTTTCTGGTATTGGTATGCACTTTTTGCAATTTCTTCCTGGATGTATCCCTGTTCAATGGCATCAACACTTCCACCCATTGCATCAATTGTTTCGATCATCTTCCAGGCAGCTTCCTCCACTTCGTTGGTAAGGGATTCAACAAAATAACTTCCGGCCAGCGGGTCTACCGTATCCGCAGCACCGCTTTCAAATGCAACGATCTGTTGAGTTCTCAGTGCTATTCTTGCTGCTTCTTCCGTAGGCAAACTCAGCGCTTCATCATAACCGTTAGTATGTAACGATTGTGTTCCTCCAAGTACTGCCGCAAGCGTTTGAACAGTTACCCTGGAAATATTATTCAGTGGTTGTTGTGCAGTCAGCGTACTGCCTCCTGTTTGTGTATGAAAACGAAGCATCATTGCTTTCGGATCGGTAGCTCCTGCATCTTTCATGATCTTTGCCCACATTCTTCTTGCTGCTCGAAACTTTGCAATTTCTTCGAACAAATTATTATGCGCATTGAAAAAGAAGGAGAGTCGTTTTCCGAACACGTTAATATCAAGTCCTTTTTTCCTGGCAGCTTCTACGTATGCTTTTCCGTTACTTAATGTAAAAGCAATTTCCTGCACTGCAGTACTTCCTGCTTCGCGGATATGATATCCGGATATTGAAATCGTATTCCATTTGGGTAATTCAAAACTGCACCATTCGAAGATATCCGTGATAATTTTCATCGATGGTTTCGGAGGATAGATATAAGTTCCTCTCGCCGCGTATTCTTTTAAAATATCATTTTGAATGGTACCGGTAATCTTCTTTAAATCTGCCCCCTGTTGCTTTGCCAAAGCAGTATAAAATGCAAGCAGAATAAACCCTGTTGCATTGATGGTCATCGAGGTGGAAACCTTTTCCAGTTCTATTCCCCCGAAAAGGGTCTGCATATCATTGATGCTGTCTATTGCTACACCGACTTTTCCCACTTCACCCTCTGCAAATGCATGATCACTATCATAACCGATCTGCGTTGGAAGATCGAACGCTACACTTAATCCCATCACACCCTGGCTCAGTAAATAATGATATCGCTTATTACTTTCCTCTGCCGTACTGAATCCTGCATACTGTCGCATGGTCCAGAGTTTACCCCTATACATATCGGGTTGGACGCCCCTTGTGAAAGGAAATTCACCGGGACCTGAACTGTCCTTTAAATGAAGATCATTTGAGGTGTAAAGGGTCTTTATATCAATTCCACTATCCGTTCTTTTTGTATTCTCCATGGGGGTTATTGTAAGTTCAGAGCTTTAATATTCCACTTGTTTAATTGCAATTTCATTGATTACATCATCCACGAAGGTTATTGAAGGTTCATTACTTTCTTCGCTTCGAAATTCAATACATCAGACACCACATTGTGTAACGCAGAATTCGGATGTTGTACCAACATATCCAGCAGCGCTTTGTTCAGGTCGTTGCCTGATGATTCTACTGGCAGAAATGAAGCTACCTGGTTGATGATATGAATATTCTGCTCTTTAAGGTTTTTAACTGCTTCCCAGGACTGCTGTGATACATATAATTGCTGGGTGATATTGTGCTCAAATTCCTGGCGGATCGTATTAGTCAGCATGAACTGCATATCCCGTGCACTGATCCCAGGCTGATGAAGCCTGGCTACAAGGTTGGGCAGGGCAATTCTTTCCGTAAGTAATATCAATCGTTCATAAGCCTGAACCTGCAGGTTAATGGAATACTGATTTGACTGCCTTTCCGTACTCTGACCGGTAGCAACTTCCTTTCTCTGTCGCCATAATACAAATGCAAGGGAACCTCCCAATAATACTGCGATGCCTACGCTGATCCATAATTCTGTAGTGGTAAGAGACATTGATGAACATTTAAGTCAAACAAATGTAATAAAATGGGTCTATACCGCTCAGGTGTGCAGGTATTAACTTTGAGACTGCAAACAAACCTATATTTTTGTGTTCAAATAATTTTTCTATGACAACTACCACTATAAGTCCTGTTACCTTCACACAGGGCGCAATTGATGAAGTGAACAGGCTGATGAATGAGCCGGGTTTCGACCAGTCACAATTCCTCAGAGTAGGAGTAAAGGGCGGAGGTTGCTCGGGAATGACCTATGTTCTTGGCTTTGATATCAAACAGGAAGACGATGAAGTCTATGAAGCGAATGGCGTTCCTTTCATTATGAATAAATCTCATGGATTATACCTAATGGGAATGGAGATCGACTGGCAGGATGGATTGAATTCACGCGGATTCATGTTCAAAAATCCTAATGCGTCGAAGACCTGTGGTTGCGGAACTTCATTTGCAGTTTAAGTTTGTAAAAGGATACAACTGCGACAGAACGGGGATTGCTATTTATAATACCTTTTATAATACTGCAACCTTAAACCTGCATTCTTTCAAAAATTGATAATTAAGTCGTTGAGCAATCAGCGACTTTTTTTTGTTTACGGACTAGTCCGTGCTATTCATTTTTGAAATTTATTTGTCCGAATTACTTACGAATAGGCTTCACATCTCCTTGTGAAAATCTTTGTTCCTATTTCTGATATAAATGAAAAGGCTGCATCAAAATTTCTTTTGATACAGCCTTTTTTTATGTTCATTCTATTCAGAATGTTTACTGAAACGAACTGTTATTATGCCTTCACATTAACCGGTTTTTTGCCTTTTGGTTCTTCCATTGTCTTAAGATCAGCTTCTCCTAATGGCCTGTCTTTAGCAAGGTCCATAAGAATCGGGGCTGCCACGAATATGGAGGAGTAAGTACCTGTTACGATACCGATCAGCATCGCGAAAGCAAAACCTTTGGTTACTTCAGATCCTACAATGAAGAGGATCAGGATGGTCAGGAACACGGTGAGTGAAGTCATGATCGTTCTGCTCAGTGTCTGGTTGATTGCCCTGTTGATAATGGATCCCTTATCAACACCACGCATCAGTCGTGCATCTTCCCGGATCCTGTCGTATACAATCACCGTATCGTTCATGGAGAAACCGATCACCGTCAGGATCGCTGCAATAAAGTGCTGGTCGATCTCGAGCGGGAATGGTACAATGTTCTTAAAGAACGAGAATACCATCAGGGTAACGATTACGTCGTGCAGCAATGCAACGATGGTTCCTGCAGAGTATCTCCAGTCGCGGAAACGGATGAAGATGTACAATGCGATCACAAGCAATGACCAGAAGGTAGCCCACTGTGCACCTGCTTTAAGGTCATCGGAAATGGTTGGGTCAACTCTTTTGAACTGCTTGATATAATCTTTAGAGAATTGTTCTGAAGTTACATCTGCAGGGATCAAAGGTTTCAATCCTGCATAAAGCGTGTTTCTTACAACACTGTCGGTAGCCATACCTTCCTGCTCGATGAGGTAGTCTGTAGTAATATCAAACTGATCATTATTCGGACCGTATGTTTTAACCAGCGGAGATTCATTGAACACCTTCTGCAAAGCATCACGGATCTCATCAGTGGTTTTCTTTTCGGTGAATTTCACCACATAGCTTCTACCACCACTGAATTCAACACCCTGTTTAAAACCATTTACCAGGGCAACTACGCCACCAATCAGCACAAGAACCGAAACGATGTATGCATACTTACGGTATTCTACAAACTTGTAATTCGCATGCCTGAAGATCCTTTTTGAAAGGGAAGTGAAGTAATTGAAATGTTTACCCCTGCTCATGTACATGTCGGTGATCAACCTTGATACAAGGATACCACAGAACAGTGACAATAAGATACCGATGATCTGTGTGGTTGCGAATCCTAATACCGGACCGAGACCATAGATCGCAAGGATGATTGCTGTCAGCAAAGTAGTGATATGCGCATCCAGTACAGGAGGTAAGGATCTTCTGTATCCTAGTCTTACTGCATCTTTGTGTGAAGTACCTTTTGCCAGTTCATCCTTGATTCTTTCAAAGATGATTACGTTGGTATCTACCGCCATACCAATGGTCAGTACAAGACCAGCGATACCAGGTGCTGTGAGTGTTGCATTCATTGCACTCAGTACTCCCACTGTAAACAGGAGGTTAAGAATAAGAGCAATGTTTGCTACGATACCTGCAGTATTATAATAAACCAGCATCAGTATGAAGATCACGATAAACGCGATGGAGAACGACATGATACCGCCGTTCACTGCTTCCTGTCCTAAAGTTGGTCCTACTTCCTGCTGCTGAACGATCCTTGCAGGAGCTTCCAGTTTACCGGATTTGAGAATGTTTGCCAGATCCTGTGCTTCTTCAACGATCAGTTGCTGGTTGTTTTTCTCTCCTCTTCCCATGGTAATTCTTGAACTACCACCTTCGATCTTTTCAGATGCAACAGGAGCGGAGTAAACGATATCATCCAGTACAATCGCGATCGGGCGACGGTCCCTTGCAGAACGCTCTGTCATTTGTGCCCAAACCCTTGCACCGGAAGTATTCATATTCATGGTCACCAAAACATCATTGGTGATCGGATCAAAACTTTGTTCTGCACCTTCGATAGATTCTCCTTCCAGCTTTGCGCCATCTTTACCAGGAACGGTTTCGATAGCATATAAAGGAAGGAAACTAACCATTTTACCTTCTGCATCACGTTCCTGCTTTCCCCAGAGGAATTTCGCATTAGAAGGGAAATAATTTTTCACAGCAGGATTGTTCAGAATACCGTTTACCTGTGCGGTATCTTTAATTGCCGCATAACCAAGAACAGCTCCGAAACTTTGTCTTCCCTGCTCATCCTGATATGGAGCAGCAGGCTGGAAAATTTTCAGTAAAGTATTGTTTGCAAAAGCAGCTGAATCGCTGAGTGTATTTGCAGTATCCACTTTCGCTACACCGGTTGAATCTACAGAAGCAGAATCGGATGTCGCGGTAGCAGTTGTAGCAGGAGTAATTGTTGCAGCTGCTTTGATTGCATTCTGGAAACCATTCACCATTGCCGGTTCGTTGAAAGAATAAACTTCCCAGAACTGAAGGTTTGCAGTAGACTGAAGATATTTTCTTACCCTTTCGCCATCTGTTGCACCTGCAAGTTCTACGCTGATGATCCCCTTATTCTCATCAAGGTTGATAGATGGCTGAGCCACACCAAACTTGTCGATACGACGTCTAAGAACCTGGTAAGTCTGTGCCATGGCTGCATTTGCCTGCTCACGGATAAAGTCAACCACTTTGTCGTCAGATGCATTGATACCAAGTTTGTTTTTGTTGGTATTTGCAAAATGAGGAGCAAGTTTAGCACCTGGATTTACATCCTTAAAAGATGCAACAAAAAGGTCGATGAAGTTCTGATCACTGTTCAGCTTACGACGTTGTGCTTCGGTAATTGCTTTAGTGATTTGAGGATCTTTTGGATTGTTTGCAAGTCCGCGGATAAGTCCGTCGAGTGCAACATCCATCGTTACGTTGATCCCTCCCTGAAGGTCGAGACCAAGTAACAGTTCACTTTCTTTAGCCTTCTGATACGACTGTCCCCACCAGGTAATCTTGGTGTCTTTGGTACTGTCTAATAATCTTTGGTAACGATCGTTAACGGCGTCGTTCACAGTGTCCTGGTACCTCGACTGGGCTTCTTTATCGCCCGGGTACTTTTGGTCTGCTGCAGGGTACAGCCTTTTAACCTGTGACATTGCCTTCTCTTTCATGGCCGATTCGTGCTTATTCACAAACCATGTGAAGGAAAGCTGGTACAGAGAAATAAAAATAAGTAGCGCAGCAAAAATGCTAACCAATACTCTCATTGAAATGATGTTTATTTTTTAAGAGGTTGGCAAAGATAGGTTTTTCAGGCATATTCAAACAGGTAAAATAGGCCCGTAAAATCCTTGGGGAAAGACCGTTAAAAACGCCGGCAATCCGAGGTTTTTTCTACCTTTCGGATTCATCCCAGATTATGAGTTGGAAATCTTACCGCTACCCCTCAATCCTCATTTTGATTTTACTTGTTTTCGTTTCCTGCAAAACTTCAAGAATTCAGAAATCGAAGCAGCAAACTGATCCTTTTCTTAAAGAATTATTGCTTAAGAACCCGGGAAATTTCGAAAAAGTTCTGTCCGATCCCGGCAAATACAGGCTGCAGGTGGTCTATAGCCGGATCGACCGCAATCGATATGGGAAAGCATATTTTACTGATTATCATTTTAATGTAGATCCGGATTTGTATTTCTACCCGGCTTCAACCATTAAAATGCCCATCGCATTGCTGGCAATGGAAAAGCTCAGGAAAGAAACTCCGGCTGATCTTCAATCTACCATGATAACCATGGCTTCAGAACCCTGGCAGACTGCAGTTTTGAATGATCCGCTGACAATCGATGGCCGCCCCAATATCGCCCAGTATGTAAAAAAGATCTTCCTGATCAGTGATAATGATGCTTCCAACAGGCTGTATGAATTTGTGGGTCCATCAAAAATAAATTCTCGATTACGGGAAATGGGGTATGATAGTACCGAGATCATTCACCGGTTATCTATTCCAATGAGCCAGGATCAAAACCGGATCACTAATGAAGTATTATTCTTTGAAGACTCCATCGCGGTTTATACTAAAGTAGCGGAAATCAGCGCTTTGCCCAAACTGCCCAGGTCAGAAAAGCTGGGAAAAGGTTATATATCCGGGGGAAAAACTGTTATGGAACCGTTTGACTTTTCAATCAGAAACAGGTTCCTGCTTCCCGATCTGCATAATATTTTACGATCAGTAATCTTTCCGGATGCGGTTCCTGCTTCGCAACGATTCGGAATAGATTCTGCCGATCGGGATTTTGTAATGAAATATATGTCGGAATACCCTTCAAAAGTGGGATTTCCTCCTTACGATTCAACTCAATACTGGGATGCATACTGCAAATTTTTACTGGTGGGATCGGAGAGAAAACCAATTCCGGATAACTTACGAATCTATAATAAGGTCGGAGATGCCTATGGCTTCCTGACGGATGTGGCCTATATCACTGATACAAAAAATGGGGTGGAATTTATGCTGAGTGCAACTATCTATTGTAATGAAGATGAAATATTCAATGATAATAAATATGAATATGATGAGCTGGGTTTTCCGTTTTTGAAACACCTGGGTGAAGTGATATATAAATATGAACTTGAAAGGAAGAAACGATAGATTTTTTAATTATTGAGGAAGGTCTTTAAATTTCGTACAAACATTCTTTAGTTAAACTGAAAAATATATAACAGATTTCCGTTTTCATTTATTCTATTACTTAACTTCGCCGCACTAAAAAATCAGTAAAACCGAAATGAATTTATCTCCACGCCTGCAGCGTTTCAATGAGCCTGAAACATTAAAGATGGCCAAACTGGGCCGCGAACTCAGAGCAAATGGTATTGATGTGGTTGACCTCAGTCTGGGTGAACCCGATTTTGATACTCCCGAGCATATCAAGGAAGCAGCCAAAAAGGCGGTGGACGAGAACTGGAGCCACTATCCTCCGGTGGCGGGGTATCCGGAACTGAGAGAAGCGGTTTGTACAAAATTCAAAAGAGATAATAACCTGGACTATAAACCTGAAAACATTATAGTATCTACAGGAGCAAAGCAATCACTTGCTATGGCGGTGATGGCAACTGTCGATAAAGGTGATGAAGTAGTTATTCCAACTCCATTCTGGGTGACTTATTCCGAGATCGTGAAGTTGAGTGATGGAATTCCTAAAATGGTGAGAACCTCTTTTGAGAATAATTTTAAAATTACTCCGGAAGAACTTGATGCTGCTATTACACCGGCAACCAGGTTGTTCATATTTTCATCTCCATCGAATCCTACAGGAACTATTTATTCCAAAGAAGAACTTGCAGGACTTGCAGAAGTATTCCGCAAACATCCACAGGTTTTCATTTTGTCGGATGAGATTTATGAATACATCAACTTCGTGGGAAAGCATGAAAGCATTGCACAATTTGAAGATCTGAAAGATCGTGTGATCATCATCAACGGGTTGAGTAAAGGATTTGCAATGACCGGTTACCGTTTGGGTTTCCTCGCTGCTGATGCAGCAGTTGTAAAAGCATGTGAGAAATTGCAGGGACAGTTTACCAGCGGAACATGTGCGGTTACCCAGCGAGCAGCAATTACTGCACTGGTTTCTGATCTTGGACCAACCTGGAAAATGGTGGAAGAGTTCGGTAAACGTAAAGCAAGAGTAAAAGAAATACTTGCAGAAATTCCGGGGATCAAATACGCAGAGCCTGATGGAGCTTTTTATATTTTTCCTGTAATAAAATCCTACTTCGGAAAAAAAGCAGGAGAAGAAGTGATCAAAGATGCAGATGATCTTTGTATGTATCTTTTAAATACTGCGCATGTATCAACCGTTACCGGTCGCGCATTTGGTGAGCCTGATTGTATCAGGATCTCATTTGCAAACAGTATGGATAAGATTGAAACTGGATTTACGAGGATCAAGGATGCACTTGCGAATTTGAAATAATGTAAAATTTAAAAGTATAAATGTAAAAGGGAAGCAGAATAATACTGTTTCCCTTTTTACATTTTAAATTTTCCCTTTTACATTTTCGATTTTACATTTTTCACGACAACGAAAAATATCCTGGTACTCTTCTTCTTTTGTTTTTATACAGGAGTAATCCTGCCAGAGCTAAAACAGTAATACCAACAACTTTTACCAACAGGTCAGTTGTTTTTGTTGGTGGTACATACTGAATGCCTTCCATATTAACCAATGCCGGTTCATCTACATATCTACCATGAGAGGGAACTGCTAATTCCGTAAAGTTCTTGGAAAGATGAAACAGATTATCGCGCAAATCATCTCCACTCATAGGTTTACCGTGACCGGTTGCTGCAACCTGGATATCCAGTTCTGAAAGTTTTTTAACTGACTTCTCTGCAGATTCCCAGTTATAGGTAAAGTATTTTGGCGGACCGGAAAGCTTTTTCTTTTGAGTGATGACCGAAAATGCAGATTCCTGGCAGGTTGTAACAAAAGCATCACCAGCAAGTAAAACTCCATCTCTTTTTCTGAAAAAACTTACATGACCCGGTGCGTGGCCCGGTGTATGAATAAATTTCCATTCCGGCATGAAAGGTATTGATCCGTCATCCGGCAAAGCTTCAAACCTGCCATATATATTGACCGGACCTTTTGGATAAACCATGGATAGATAAGTCATCATTCCGCCGCCCACTGTGGGGTCGGGAGGAGGATAGGAGGATACCCCTGTCAGGTATGGTTTCTCCATGATGTGTGCATAGACTTTTACATCCCATTCATTCGCCAGTTCATATAATGAACCAACGTGATCGAAGTGTGCATGAGTCAGGATGATAGCCTTTGGGGTAAGTTCCGGCCAGAACAATTTTTCGGCCACCTTTTTTATCCTTGATGCTGATGATTTCAATCCTGCATCCACCAGAACCCAGCTATTATCCTTTGGATTGTGAACCAGGTAAACATTTACAAATTTATCCCTGATGCCCCATACACCGGGAGCTACTGAAAACCAGTCGATATAATTATCTTTTAAAACCTTTTCTTTCTTCATAGTTGATCGTTTCCTCCAGAAAAAGAAAAACTATGCCACCGATAAATCAATCAGTTGCTGAGTGTTTTCTATTGCTGATCCTCCAATATCATTGTTGAAATAGATAAATACATCTTCGAGGTTTTTCAGTTTCTTCACCTGCTTTACAAATGCCGTTAGATCCTGTATTGAATATTTCGATTTGTACAATGCTTCTGCACCATGAAACCTGTAATAAAGTGTTTTAGTATTTGCTATTACATCATCCGGAAGTTTGGGGTGACTCATTCCACAAAAACTGATATTGTGTTTTCCCAATTCCTTATAAACTTTTTCATTCCACCAGCTTTCATTTCTGAATTCAACAACGTTCCGGTAGTTACTGTCCAGGGTGTCAATGATACTTTCCAGCAGTTCATCAGAATATTTGCTGGATGGAGGTAATTGAAATAAAACCGGGCCGAGTTTATTCTTTAAACCTTTACTCAGTTTGGAATAATATTCCTGCATCAACTCCTTTGTGTCGTTGAATTTTTTATAATGAGTGATAACTCTTGGTGCTTTGACCGAAAACAGAAAATCTTCCGGAGTTTTTTTATACCAACCTTCAAAAGTTGAGTCTACTGGAAACCTGTAAAAAGTAACATTTAATTCCAGTGTTTTGAAATGCTCAGCATAAAAGCTGAACCATTTTGATTTGGGAAGGTCATCAGGATAAAATAAACCTTTCCAGTGGTTGTAATAAAAACCTGAACAACCGATATGCCATTTCAAGTCCATTTTTATGCATTTGCATCATGCAATGCAATTTCCCTGCTATGGTTCAGCAATTGCTGATGTACATCCAACACCTGTTGTATCACCAGATGCTGTTCGTCGTTCAGTATAACGGTATCGCATAACCGCATTTTGATCGTTTCTTCAATCTGCTTTCGCATTCTTGCTTTGACTTCCTCCCGGGTTATACCATCCCGTTTTATCACACGATGAATTCTTAATGACTCAGGTGCATATACACCAATCACATGATCGAGCATATCCTGGCTGCCACTTTCAAATATCAGCGCAGCTTCTTTTATTACATATGGAGCATGTTGCTTTTCCATCCACAATGCGGCATCATTGATGGTAACCGGGTGTACAATTGCATTGAGTTGTGCAAGTTTTACAGGGTCATTGAATACTATAGAGGAAAGATATTTCCTGTTCAATACTCCATCCTCATAAGTTGATTCCCCAAATGCTGATATGAGTTCCTGCCTGATTGTTACATCTTCATTCATCAGTCTTTTTGCTGCATCATCGGCATAATATACCGGAACTCCGAGTGTACTGAAGATCCTTGTTACCAGGCTTTTTCCTGATCCTATTCCGCCGGTGATACCAACTTTGAACATAGATTAAATTAGTAGGGGAAAGTAATAAAAAATCCGGAGCCAAGGACCCCGGATCGCTAACATGTTACAGTAGAAATTATTTTGCTGCAACAGCGGTTTTGTTGACCTGGTTGGTCCACTCCATGCTGATTGCTGACTTTTCAATTTTCAGGTAACTACCAGGACTTGTTTCGATCATGATCGTTCCGTCGTCATTCAGTTTGTTCACGGTTCCGTGAATACCTGCGATAGTTACGATCTTTTCACCTTTCTGAAGGTTCTCCTGGAATGTCTTTGCAAGTTTTGCTTTTTTAGCCTGAGGTCTGATCATGAATAACCAGAAAACCAGGATCATACCACCCAATAAAAGCAATTGAGGTACTGCAGAGGCTCCTCCTGCCTGTAAAAAAATAGCTGCTGTTGTCATTGTACAATTGTTATAATGAAAAATTCTTAGTTCGTTGCTGGCTTAACCGGTGATTTCGCAACTTCCACGTCGAAGCTGATCTTATGTTCGGTTGTTCCTTCAGTATTTGCACTGACATAAATCTCCTTATGCTGCAAACCTTCTCTTCCCTGTGAATCAAAAGATCCTGTGATCACGGCTTCTTTTCCCGGAGCAATAGGCTCTTTCGGATAATCTGCTACGGTACATCCGCAACCCGGACGAACTGCCTGGATCACCAAAGGTTTGTCGCCCGCATTTTTGAACCGGAAAGCGATCTGGAGTTTTTGTCCTTCATTTATCTTTCCCATGTTCTTAGCAGAATCAATCCATTCTATCCGGGTGAGTGCACCAGGTGTTGCAGTTGCTGCTGCAGTTATATTCGCTTCGGTGGGAGTCTGATCTCCGTCTTTACAGCCGATTGCAGAAAAAACGACCAGGGCCAGGGCTACCGTTAATGATTTCATGATGCGTAAATTTTCGCTAAGTTAATAATCAGGATGGCTTGAAGCTTACTTTATGCAATTTGTTTTCAGTTGCCAGATCCTTATGAATATTATCCAGGATTCCGTTTACAAACTGCCCGCTTTGCTGGGTGCTGTATTCTTTGGCCAGGTCAATGTATTCGTTGATTGTCACTTTTGGCGGGATTGTTTCGAAGAAAAGGAATTCACAAACGCCCATTTTCATGAGGATCATATCCAGCACCGCGATCCTTTCGGCATCCCAGTTCTTTAATTTTGGTTTGATATACCCCATTGCTACATCTTCCTTATCCAGCGTGGTTTCCAGTAGCTTTTTGGCAAAATCCCATTTCTCGAATGTCAAAAATTCATTCAGGTTATAGGATTGCGGTTTTGCCAGGAATTTTAAAACGAGTTGAGTGAGCATTTCGCTGTCATCATCCCAGTTTGGAAATTTCTCTTCCAGGTAGTTTGTAAAGGCTTCGTTGGGAAGAAGAATGTCTGTCAGAATATATTCAAGAATGTCTTTTTCGGTTTTTTTCTCCCTGCTTCCGGCGGCAATATATTCCTGGTATTTTGGCGTGGTGCAAAGTTCCTGGTAAAGCTTCTTAAGCATTTCGGGCTCGTCGAGCAGTTCAGGTCGCTCTTCTTTTACAAGTTGTTTATAGGATTCATGCTCAAGGATCTTCCAGAGCAGTTCATTTCCTGCAATCTTGGTATTTACTGCCAGGTCTGCAGCTGATGGAAGGTGTTTGGCAGCCCTGTTTCTTGCATCGGTTTCAGAATAACGGGCAATTTCGGTAACGGAATGGATAAGATAAATAAATAACTGACGGCTCTGGTCCAGCTGATTTTTCAGGTGTTTCACCTGGTCAGCCACTTTCACTGATTCTTCCTGGGTAGCCAACGAATACAAGGTCTGCATCACTTTAACCCGGATATTTCTTCTACTGATCATTTGTAAGAACTTGTTGAAGCGGCAAAGATAGGTGTTTTGAATAAAGGAGATCAACAGTTGAAGCCTTACGTTTTACGGGACTGGAGATTATCGGTGGCGGAATTGTAATTGTGGTATACGAACCTGCCATGACCGTTTCTTAAAGAACTGCCAAAAAGTACCGGTTGTTTGTTTTCAAACTGCCAAACATCCGCAGTCTCTGAAAAATTGACCCTCATTTCTCGTTTGGTACAGAATTCGTTCGCTACTTTCGCCTGCCTTTCAAAGGCACGATTGAAAAATCTATAAAACACAAAACTAAAATTGGTAAACTATGGCTAAGTTAAATGTTACCCCTTTGCACGACAGGGTAATTGTGAAACCTGCAAAAGCTGAAGAGAAAACTGCCGGTGGTATCATCATCCCCGATACTGCTAAGGAAAAACCTCAACGTGGTACTGTGGTAGCTGCCGGTCCTGGTAAAAAAGACGAACCGGTTACTGTTAAAGAAGGCGATACCGTATTATATGGTAAATATGCCGGAACAGAGATCTCTATCGAAGGTGAAGATCTGCTGATCATGCGCGAAAGCGATATCCTGGCAATCGTTTAATCTTCCGGATCGCGGTTTAATCAACCTGGGTCAGGAATAAAACGACAAAAAGTCAAAGTACACAATTATCAATTTTAAAATTTCAAACTGACATATCATGGCAAAACAACTGTTTTTCGACATTGATGCCCGTAATAAGATGAAGCGTGGGGTTGATATCCTCGCTAATGCGGTAAAAGTTACCCTCGGTCCTAAAGGACGTAACGTAGTTATTGAAAAGAAATTCGGTGCTCCTGCCGTAACCAAAGATGGTGTTACTGTAGCAAAAGAGATCGAACTGGAAGACCTGATCGAGAACATGGGTGCTCAGATGGTGAAGGAAGTTGCTTCCAAAACTGCTGACATCGCAGGTGACGGTACTACTACTGCTACGGTTCTGGCTCAGTCTATCATCAGCGAAGGTCTTAAGAACGTAGCTGCAGGTGCAAACCCGATGGATCTTAAAAGAGGGATCGACCAGGCTGTTATCAAAGTGATTGAGAACCTGAAAGCTCAGTCACAGACTGTAGGAATTGATTCAGCAAGAATCGAGCAGGTTGCTACTATTTCTGCTAACAACGACAGCACTATCGGAAAACTGATCGCTGAAGCTTTCACCAAAGTTGGTAAAGAAGGTGTGATCACTGTTGAAGAAGCAAAAGGAACTGAAACAAATGTTGATGTTGTAGAAGGTATGCAATTCGACCGCGGATACATCTCTCCGTATTTCGTTACAAACAGCGAAAAAATGGAAGCTGAACTGCAGAATCCATACATCCTGATCTACGACAAGAAGATCAGCGCAATGAAAGATATCCTTCACATCCTGGAGAAAGTTGCTCAGAGTGGTCGTCCGCTCCTGATCATCGCTGAAGACCTGGAAGGTGAAGCACTCGCTACACTGGTAGTAAACAAACTTCGTGGTACCCTGAAAGTAGCAGCTGTTAAAGCTCCTGGTTTCGGTGACAGAAGAAAGGAAATGCTCCAGGATATCGCGATCCTTACAAAAGGAACCGTGGTAAGCGAAGAGCAGGGTTACAAACTGGAGAATGCTGACATCAGCTACCTCGGTACTGCAACTTCTGTAACTATCGACAAAGACAATACTACTGTTGTAGGAGGTAAAGGCGAAAAAGAAGCGATCACTGCACGTGTTAACCAGATCAAAGCACAGATCGAATCAACCACCTCTGACTACGATAAGGAAAAACTCCAGGAGCGTCTTGCTAAACTGAGCGGCGGTGTTGCTGTTCTGTATGTAGGTGCTGCAACTGAAGTTGAAATGAAAGAAAAGAAAGACCGTGTTGATGACGCCCTTCACGCAACAAGAGCTGCAGTTGAAGAAGGTATCGTACCGGGTGGTGGAGTTGCTTACATCCGTTCGGTTGAAGCAATCGAAAACCTGAAAGGATCCAATGTTGATGAAACTACAGGTATCCAGATCATCAAACGTGCAATCGAAGAACCTCTTCGCCAGATCGTTGCAAACTGCGGACTGGAAGGTTCAATCGTTGTACAGAAAATTAAAGAAGGAACCGGAGATTATGGTTTCAACGCACGCAGTGAGGTTTATGAAAATCTTTTTGCTGCAGGTGTTATCGATCCAACTAAAGTGTCTCGTATCGCCCTCGAAAATGCTGCGTCAATTGCAGGTATGCTGTTGACCACTGAGTGTGTGATTGCCGACAGACCTAAGAAGGAAGAAGCACACGCTCATCCGGGTGCTCCTGGAATGGGTGGAATGGATTATTAATCTTTCCGCAATGAATAGAAAGAGGCTGTCGTTTGGCAGCCTCTTTTGTTTTTATATCCGCTGTGAATAAATAATCACTTTTGCGCGATCCTGTTTTCATGGTGAGAAACGGAAAACCTATATCGCCTGGTGATTGAAAGGTTGAATTACCATTTCACTTACAACACCGGAAGCCGGTTGTTGACAAAGGAACCATACTGCTTTGGCAGCTTCATCAGCTGCGATCATTTTGTCGCGCTGTACTTTCAGATCAATCGAATCCCAGAAAGCAGAATCCACACCTCCCAGGAATAATTGAGTGATTCTGATATTGGTTCTTTTTAATTCTTCTCTTATTGATTTCATCATACCATTCAATCCATATTTTGATGCTGCATATGCCGCTGCACCTGCCATCGGCGTTTTTCCCAAAACTCCCGGTATATGAATGATCAGTCCCTTACCTGCCGTTTTCATCGCAGGGATGATAAATTTCAAGAGGATAAAACTTGCCGTTAGATTGATATCAATGGTTCTTTTGAATTCCGCAACAGATAATGATTCGATTGGTTTGATAATACCTATGCCCGCTGCATTTATCACTATGTCGGGGGAGCCGGCGCGTGAAAGAAAAGTTTCCATAGCATTTTGGATAGAGGACTCATTGGTTAAGTCAAGCTGCAACGCCTGGTCGGGGTTGAGTTTCAGGGTATCTGCAAGCTCATTCAATTTGTTTTGATCCCGTCCGGTTATGTAAAGCCTTGCACCGCTGTCTGCAAGTTTTTTCGCGATCCCGGATCCGATTGTACCGGTTGCACCGATCAATAAAACGGTTTTATTCCTGATTGTTTCCATAATATTTATAATTCAGCAATCAACAATCCCCGGTATCAAACTGTTTGGACGAAATGGAAATAACATTGGTCTTTCCTCACCAGTTATATAAAGATCATCCGGCAATACAAAAGCATAACAAAGTTTACCTAATTGAAGATGAACTGTACTTCATGCAGTATCCTTTTCATAAAAAGAAACTGGTGCTGCACCGGGCAAGTATGAAGTATTTTCAGCAAACACTGGAACAGCAAAATTTAAAAACAACCTATATCAATAGTAAAGATGCCAATGCAAAACTGGATCTGTTTTTTAAAAGCCTGAAGGAGGTAACTGTAATTCATTATGTTGATACTACGGATTACCTGCTGGAGAGAAGACTGAATCGGTATGCAAAAAAATACGGTATCAGTTTAAAGAAATATGAATCGCCGAATTTCCTTACAACTGTAAAAGAGATCAATGAATATTTTGCAGATGGAAAGAGATTTTTCATGGCAGATTTTTATAAATTTCAAAGAAAGCGTTTAGGCATCCTGGTTAGTAATAAAGAACCAGTGGGTGGTAAGTGGAGTTATGATGATGAAAACCGGAAGAAATTACCTAAAAACATTTCCTTGCCCGGAACGCAGGTTTTTGCAAATGATTTTATTGAGGAAGCTATAGCGTATGTTGAAAAATGTTTTCCCGATAATTATGGACAAACGAAAGATTTTAATTTTCCTGTTACGCATGAAGAGGCGGTTCAAATTCTAAATAAATTCCTTGAAGAAAGATTTGAAAATTTTGGTGTGTACCAGGACGCAATCCATAAAGAAGAATCCTTTTTATTTCATTCCAATATTTCATCTTCTTTAAATATCGGGTTACTTAATCCAGGGCAGGTTGTAAACCAAACCCTTTCATTTGCAAAGAAGAAAAATATCCCGATCAATTCTGTTGAAGGATTTATCCGGCAAGTCATTGGCTGGCGTGAATATATCCGTGCCGTTTATTTGTTGAAAGGAGTGGAGGAGCGTACAAAAAATCATTTTGGATTTGACAGGAAAATGCCTGAATCCTACTGGGATGGATCTACGGGAATTGTTCCGGTTGATGTCACCATTCAACGGATTGTAAAAACTGCGTATGCGCATCACATCGAAAGACTGATGGTCCTGGGGAATTTTATGCTGATTGCAGAACTTCATCCGGATGATGTGTACAAATGGTTTATGTCGATGTTCATTGATGCTTATGATTGGGTGATGGTTCCCAATGTTTATGGAATGAGTCAGTTTGCGGATGGCGGATTGATGAGCACCAAACCTTACATCTCCGGTTCAAATTATATCATCAAAATGAGTGATTATAAAAAAGGGGACTGGTCGGATATATGGGATGCACTATTCTGGAGATTTATGAATGTACATATTCAAACCTTTCAGCAAAATCCGCGACTTTCTTTTTTACTCAACACCTGGAATAATTTTCCGGCTGAAAAGAAAAATGACCTGATGAATAAGGCGGAGAACTTTTTGTCGGGTAAGAAAACTTCAAATACACTTTTTTAAAATCTTATTTTATAAGATACATTTTGAAGTTCGCATTCAATTCAAAATTTATTACTCCTGAACATTTTAAAACCTGTCGGCTTAGAAAATAATTTCTTTTAATTCAAATTGTCATTCGGAAATGAAGTCCCGCAAGAAACCCTGGAACCGAACCAATCCTCCCATCTACAGCATCGCCTCCCGGTACGAAGATCGCTTCAACATGAACATTTGTAGCTACGTGACACCCATCTCAATGAAGCCGTCGAGAATGGTAGTAGGAGTGTATAAAAACACGCTGACACTTGAACTGGTAAATCTTCAGAATGAAATGGTCCTCCAGTTACTTGCAGAAGATCAGTATCGACTGATAAAATTACTGGGACAAACATCAGGATATAACAGGAATAAAATTTCAGCCATCAAATTTCCTCTCATTAATTACAAGGGATTCACCTGTCTAAAAGCTGCACTTGCCCTGATTCATTTAACAATCATCAGTAAAACTGATGCAGGGGATCACTGGCTGATACTCTGTGAGGTAAGTTCCTTTATCAACCTGAATGAGGGATTACCTTTGACCATGGATATTCTGCGGGCAAAAAAGTTAGTCAGGATTTAAGAATGGCCCGTCTCTGCACTTTCCCTGAAATCTCTATATTTGCGGCCTATGACACAAGAACAGATCAAGTATATGAGGGACCGTGTTTCCGTCCTGAGGAGGTTTCTTTGACGTCGATAATCGCATCGACAAAATAAACCAGGACAAACAAATGTCTTTATCACCCGGTTTCTGGGATGATAACAAGCGTGCTACGGAAATACTGAAGAACATCAAACTGAATGAATACTGGGTAAAACTCTGGGACCAGGTAAATGGTGCTGTGGAAGACTTTGCCGTTCTTTTTGATTTCTGGAAATCCGGTGATGCAACTGAACAGGAAACCAAAGAATCCTACGACCAGGCGCTTGCACAAATTGAAGAAACAGAATTTAAAAGCACCCTCAATCAACCCGAAGATGAATTGCCGGGCGTACTCCAGATTAATTCCGGGGCAGGAGGAACTGAAAGCCAGGACTGGGCCGAAATGCTTGCACGCATGTACAGGATGTACGGTGAAAAGCAGGGCTGGACTGTATCAGAACTCGACTGGCAGGAAGGGGACGGAGCCGGTATTAAAAGTGCCACTTTACAGTTCGACGGACCTTTTGCATATGGTTTTCTGAAAGCAGAAAGCGGTGTACACAGGCTGGTAAGAATTTCTCCGTTTGATTCCAATGCAAGAAGGCATACTTCATTCGCTTCCGTATTTGTATATCCGCTCGTAGATGATTCTATTGAAGTAGAAGTGAATCCTGCAGACCTTGAATGGGAATTTTATCGTTCAGGAGGTAAGGGAGGACAGAACGTAAACAAGGTGGAAACTGCCGTACGTTTGAAACACATTCCTTCAGGGATTATTATTGAATGTCAGCAGGCAAGAACGCAGGGAGAGAACCGGGAAAAGGCCATGAAAATGCTGAAGAGCCGGTTGTATGAAGAAGAGATCCGTAGAAGAGAAGAGTTAAAGAATGCCGCTAATGCAAACAAGAAAAAGATTGAGTGGGGAAGCCAGATCAGGTCGTATGTTTTCCATCCGTATAAAATGATCAAGGATCACAGAACGGATTTTGAAGTTGGAAACGTACAGCCTGTCATGGATGGTGAACTTGATGGATTTATCAAGGCTTACCTGATGATGGAAAAAGAAACTGATAACGCATAAATAATCATACAATGAACTTAGGATATTTTAATTACCCGATGCCGGTGAATGAACCAGTATTAAATTATGCACCGGGTTCAAAAGAAAGAGAGCAATTACAGAATGCATTGAAAGAATTGAAGTCTCAGAAGGCTGATATTCCAATGTATATCGGTGGGGAAGAAGTAAGAACAAATAAAACAATAGAAATTCATCCTCCGCATGAACGCAAACATGTGCTTGGGCATTTTCATGCAGGTGATGAAACACATGTGAAGCAGGCGATCGATGCAGCACTTGCAGCAAAAGAAGCCTGGGCGGAAATGAGCTGGGAAAACCGTGCGGGTATTTTTCTGAAAGCAGCAGATCTTCTGGCTACAAAATATCGTGCATATATCAATGGAACAACGATGCTTGGTCAAAGTAAGAATGCTTACCAGGCAGAGATCGACAGTGCATGCGAGCTGATCGACTTTTTGAAATTCAATGTGCATTTTTTAAGTGAGATCTACAGGCAGCAACCGATCAGTTCTCCGGGTATGCATAACAGGATGGAATACCGTCCGCTCGAAGGTTTTGTTTTGGCCGTAACTCCATTCAACTTTACTGCGATTGGTGGAAATCTTCCGACATCTGCGGCAATGTGTGGAAATGTTGTGGTGTGGAAACCCGCGAACACACAGGTTTACAGCGCACAGATGTTCATGCGGATTCTGAAAGAGGCAGGTTTGCCTGATGGAGTAATCAATCTTGTATATGTTGACGGACCAACTTTGGGCAAGGTTTGTTTTGCTCACAGGGAATTTGCAGGAGTGCATTTTACAGGATCAACAGGTGTATTCAACCAGATGTGGAAGACCATTGGTGAGAATATGCATCTTTATAAATCTTATCCACGTATAGTTGGAGAAACAGGAGGAAAGGATTTTGTTGTAGCCCATAAATCTGCAGATGCAGGTGTGGTGGCAACAGCATTGCTGCGTGGAGCATTTGAATTCCAGGGACAAAAATGTTCTGCGGCATCAAGGGCATATCTACCTTCTAATATAGCAGAAGACGTAAAGAAAAAATTAGTTGAAGGAATCAATAGTTTCAGGATGGGACCTGTTGATGAGTTCAGCAATTTTATCAATGCTGTGATCGATGAAAAAAGTTTCGATAAGATCAAAACATATATTGATAAAGCAAGAGAAACTGATGCAGCAAGTATTTTAGTTGGCGGTGATTGTAATAAAACAGATGGCTATTTTATTCAGCCCACAGTAATTGAGGCAAAAGATCCGAAGTATGTAACAATGTGTGAGGAGATCTTTGGACCAGTACTTACTATTTATGTATATGATGAAAACAAGTTTGAAGAAACACTCGAACTTGTTGATTCAACATCGCCTTATGCACTTACAGGATCCATCATAAGTAAAGACAGGACTGCTGTTGAGCTTGCAACAAGAAAACTTCGTAATGCTGCAGGTAACTTTTATATCAATGATAAGCCAACCGGCGCCGTTGTAGGACAGCAACCATTTGGAGGAGCAAGAGCATCCGGTACAAATGATAAGGCAGGTTCTATTTTGAACTTATACAGATGGTTGAGTGCAAGAACGATCAAGGAAACATTTAATCCGCCAACAGATTACAGGTATCCGTTTCTGGGATAATATAACTGCAGTGGCATGCTTTTTATAAGTAAGGTTCTAAAATACCTTTTATGAAAAGATTATTGTTAGTGTTGGCTATTGCAGGAACGTTTACTGCTGCTAAAGCACAGAGCCACACATCACGTGCTCATGCGGAATTTGGAGTTAAGGCTGGTTTGAATGTAGCAAACCTTAACGTTAAGGATGTAGATGACAGTTATGATAACCGGAAGTCTGCGCATATTGGTGCATTGATACACTATCATATCACCGACAGGTTTGCATTACAGCCTGAATTAATGTTTTCTGCACAGGGAGCTGAATTGGGAGAAACTCAATTTGAAATGAATTACCTGAATCTTCCTATCCTGGCACAGGTGATGTTTGGAGATGGATTCAGACTTCAGACAGGTCCCCAGGTTGGATATTTGCTCAGTGCAAAAAGAGAAATGGGTGATGATGAAGTTGATGTAAAAGACAGCTACAACAAGACTGATTTCAGTTGGGTACTTGGTGCAAGTTACATTACAAAGGCAAGAGTGGGTATTGATGCCCGTTATAACTTTGGTATCAGTAATGTAAATGAAAACAGTAGCCCTAAAGTTAAAAACAATGTATTTCAGGTAGGTTTGTTCTACCAGTTCCGCAAGTAATAAAAATATTTATCCATTCAGAAGGGTCATCTCAATTAACGGGATGACCTTTTTTTTATGAATACACCTATCATGAAGTAGAACATTCAATGTATCCTTCTTTCCTTTTATAGTCCTCATAAACCTCTCGTAATATTGAAGGATAAAATATGTTTGGTGGTATAGCTGTATATCATAAATATTTCTATTTTAGCCTCCATTTTAAAACCCTTAAAAGCCTTATTTAATGAGATCAGCACTTAGGACTGTAACCCTCAGTCTAATGTCCGTAATGTTCGTTGTGTTGTTGACTTCTGCAGTACCAGCACCTTCAGCTACCAGCAATCCTGCTGCCTCAACTGTAGTGGTAAAAAGCAAATCAACTTACCATCAATTGAAAACCAGTCTTGAACAAATCAAAGGTCAGAAACTGACTTTGAAAGAAAAGATTGGATTGAGAGTGTTTGGAAAAAAGATTGCCAACAAATCTGCCGCTCCTTTTGCAGGAGGTAAGTCACAGGTGATTGCTTTGATTCTTGCTGCACTGGTAGGTGGTCTTGGTATTCACAGGTTCTACCTTGGTTATACCTGGCAGGGCGTTGTTCAGCTGCTGACCTTAGGTGGTTGCGGAGTTTGGGCATTGATCGACCTTATCAGGATCATCACTGGTAACCTTCAGCCAAAAGACGGAACGTACGAAACGACTTTGTAAACTTTCAATGAACGAGGCTTCCACAAAGGAGCCTCGTTTTATTATTTTATGAAACCTCTCTTCAACAAAATAAAACTTGTATTACTGATTGGGATTCCCATCGTATTGCTGATCCTTCCCAAAGACTTCTTTGACTCGGGTGAATCAATTTGTGTATCGAAAGTGATCTTTGATGTTGAATGTTACGCATGCGGATTGACGCGTGCCTGTATGCACCTGATCCACCTTGATTTTGAAGAAGCCTTTGCATACAACATGATGAGCTTTATCGCATTTCCTGCACTGGCGATCATGTGGGTTAAATGGACCATTACCGAAATCAAATTGTATAAGTTCATTCGTGCTTCTAAACTGAACGTTGCACAGGCATAATAAAAAAGTATCAAATTAAATGAACGTTGCACAGGCATAATTTCATTTTACTCCCAAAATATTCAGGAGGATAGATTCATCGAATCATCCTCTTTTTTTTATCCCTTTCATTTGCTTTACTTTTAGGCAAAATTATATGGCTTGAAAACCGTCCTGAACGAACAACAACTTTCCATCACTATAAAAAGACTGGCTCACCAGGTTCTGGAGAATCATGCCAGTCTTGAGAATCTTGTCATCATAGGAATACAGCCCCGTGGAGTTTATGTTTCTGATCAGTTGGTTCAGGAACTGAAGAAGATCGTACCGGAAGGCATCATTCAATATGGAATCCTTGATATCACATTTTACAGGGATGATGTCCGAAATGAGATCCATCTTCCAAATGAAACGGATATACCTTTCAGCATCGAAAACAAGCACGTCGTGATTGTCGATGATGTTTTATATACCGGCAGAACAATACGTGCAGCGCTTGATGCACTGCTTGGTTACGGCAGGCCTTCAAAAGTTGAACTCTGTGTGCTGGTCGACCGCAGGTTCAGCAGGCAATTGCCCATTCAGCCAGACTATGTAGGAAAATCAATTGATTCCATCATATCGCAAAGAGTGAAAGTTTTCTGGAAGGAGAGAGACGGAAAAGAGGAAGTAGTGTTGCTTGAAAACTGATTTGTATTTTATTTTCTAAATCGTATAACTTCGCCGCCTGAAATGCAACTTTCAGTAAAACACCTACTAGGCATCAAGGATCTGACTCCTGAAGATATCCGGCTCATCCTGGATACTGCCACACAATTCAAAGAAGTATTACAGCGGCCTATCAAGAAAGTTCCATCGTTAAGAGATGTTACTGTGGTGAACCTGTTTTTTGAAAACTCCACCCGTACCAGGATCTCATTTGAACTTGCGGAGAAAAGACTCAGTGCTGATTCAATCAACTTCACTGCCAGCGCTTCGTCCGTATCTAAAGGAGAAACGCTCCTCGATACGGTCAACAATATTCTCTCCATGAAAGTGGATATGGTTGTAATGCGACACAGTGCTACAGGTGCTCCTCATTTTCTTGCCAAACATATTCCCGCTGCGATAATCAATGCAGGCGATGGTATCAACGAACACCCAACCCAGGCATTACTCGATGCACTAAGTATCGAGGAAAAACTGGGCTCTCTTGAAGGAAAAAAAGTTGCCATCATCGGCGATATTCTTCACTCAAGGGTTGCGATGAGTAATATGTACCTGCTTAAAAAAATGGGTGCTGAAGTTATGGTAGCCGGTCCGCCCACACTGATTCCCAAATACGTTGAAGAAGCATTCGGTGTGAAAGTGGAATATAACGTTCGTAAAGCCCTTGAATGGTGCGATGTGGCAAACGTACTCAGGATTCAGTTGGAACGCCAGAATACGGTCTTATTTTCCTCACTGAGGGAATATAGCCTTGCTTACGGGATTAACCGGAGGTTACTTGATAGCTTAAACAAAGAAATTGTAATCATGCACCCCGGACCGATCAACAGGGGGGTGGAACTGGATAGTGATGTTGCCGACAGTCATCATTCCCTCGTATTGCAACAGGTAGAAAATGGTGTTGCAGTCCGTATGGCAGCGCTCTATTTATTATCCGGTGGAAGAGCGCAAAGCAATTAAAGGACCCAAAGCAATTGCGCGGCACAATGCATTTAATCCATATTTTAGATTTCTAAACAGCTTGTCATGCAGAGAATCGCCCTGTTTCCCGGCACTTTTGATCCATTGACCATCGGTCACCTTGATATCATCAACAGGGCACTTCCCCTTTTTGATAAACTTTATATTGGAATAGGAAGAAATGTAAATAAAGTTCCGATGTTTTCTGTTGAACAAAGGCTCGAATGGATCAAGGAACTGTTTTCTGATTGTAAAAAAATTGAAGGGATCGTTTACGAAGGACTGACGGTAGACTGCTGTAAAAAAGTGCAGGCTAATTTCATCGTCAGGGGAATCCGTTACGTAAACGACTTTGAATACGAAAAAGCGATTGCAGATATGAATCGCAGTCTTGATGGGGACATCGAAACCGTCTTTTTAACCTGTCTGCCTCAATATACTTCCGTAGCCTCTACACTTGTTCGGGATGTGATCCGGAATGGTGGTAATGCAGAACCTTTTCTGCCGGAAGTAGTAAGTCGTTCCCTTAAGAATGCGAATCTCAGATCTGTATAAATTTGTAGTGTTGCAGAGCTTTTCAAACTATAAATCAGTGTAAGCGTCTGTAAAGGATTCATGCCTGGAATTATCTTATCGGTAATTTACGTTTATCGCAATCCAGCCGTTTTCAATACCTGCAGAATATTTTCAAATGTATTCGAACATACTTCTCCCAAAGCAGCAGGAGCAACCCAGCGTAATTCAGTAATCTGTTCTTCAAGCTGAGGATGTAGTTCCTGCGAGCCATCAGCATTCATCCGGAACCATTGAGTTTCTTTCAGAATGTGTTTTCCGCTTTCTTCATAAGTGTGGTAGGTGACCAGTAACGGTTCAGTTAGCTCTACACCTGTCAAACCGGTTTCTTCTTCAACCTCCCTAACTGCACAACCTTCTATTGTTTCTCCCTCATCGAGTTTACCTTTTGGAAGATCCCATTTTCCTCTTCGCAGCTGGAATAATATATTCCCTTTTTCATCCTTAACCAGGCCTCCGCCAGCCTTAATGATCTCAAACTTCCTGAAAAAGGCCTTGCGGAGTTCTTCCAGGTTGGAATGAATGAAAATTCCGGCATGAATATCCGGCCTCCGCATCTCATGGATCATGGAATTGACTGCATTGGAAGAGAATTCATCTATCAGAACGGCGTCATCATGGTGCGACCAGGCCTGGAGTTCATCTTCAAGTTTATCAGCAAGAAATAAAGCCTTATCGTTGAAATAAATGGTTAGGTGCATGGTAATCGATTGACCGTAAAGGTAATGTTTCAGAATTTTTATACTTAGATCAAATCATTATACTTTCGCGGCATGACAAACGAAAAAGCGGTTGCAGAAAAACTGCTGCAAACCAATGCCGTAAAACTGAGTCCTGAATCACCCTTTACCTGGGCTTCCGGATGGAAAAGTCCGATCTATTGCGATAACAGGAAGGTTTTATCCTTTCCTTATATCCGGGATTTCATCAAGTCGGAGATGTGCAACGTAGTGTTTGAAAAGTTTCCTGATGCAGCATTGGTTGCCGGAGTGGCAACTGCGGGTATTGCCTGGGGTGCAATGGCTGCCGACCAGTTAAAACTTCCGTTTATATATGTTCGTCCAAAACCGAAAGAACACGGATTGGGCAACCAGATCGAAGGATATTTTGAAAAGGGAATGGATACCATTGTAATTGAAGACCTGGTATCAACCGGAAAAAGTTCCTTACAGGTAGTGGATGTATTGAAGCAACAGGGATTAAATGTAGTAGGAATGGTAAGCATATTTAATTATGGATTTCCGGTTGCTGCGGAAGCTTTTGCTCAGGCGGGAATAGCCTATCACTCTCTCACCAATTATCCGACCCTGATCAGGCTCGCCATAGAAAAGGGTATAGTTGGTGCTCAGGAAGAGGAAATATTGTTAAAATGGAGCCAGGATCCGTCAAACTGGACCGGCAATCAGTAAATTCGAAAAAATATCTCCAATGAAAAAATTTTTGACCCTATTCATTGCCCTGTTCGGGATCATGGCAATAGGCTTTTCCCAGACTAAAAAAGCGGTACAGACCGTAACAATTAAAACCCCGACTGTTCAGTGTGAAAGCTGTAAAAAGAGAATTGAAAGTTATCTAGGAAGGGAACAGGGAATCCAGAAAGTGACGGTTGATTACAAAAAGAAAACGACCAAAGTAACCTTCGTTACCGATCGCACAAACATCGAAAATGTAAAGACCTCAATTGCAAATGCAGGTTATGATGCGGATGATGTAACAGCAAATGAAGAGTCTTATAATAAACTTCCAAGCTGCTGCAAGAAGCCTGAAGATGGCGGCGGAATGGACCATTGATTTCTCAAATTCTGACAAAAAAAACCCCGGACTTCCGGGGTTTTTTTATGCCAATTATGAATTGGAATCTCTTAAATAAAGAAGGTTTCAAAAAATAAAACGAATATAGATACCAGCTTATTCCTGCCTTATAGTCAGATTATTTTATCAGCTGTCTTCCTTCATAAAGCAGGGGATAATTAACGAAAACTCCTGCCTTTCCCAATTTTGCATTTCCGGAAACTTTAAAATTTACGGCTGAATCTGAAAGTGATTGTATCAGTTTAGTTGCTCCCGAAAGGGTCTTCACCTTTACCTGGATTGGAATCATGAAGGTATCCTGCCTGGGTATATCAATGGTACTATCCAGCACAGAATTTCCCAATTTCATCTCATTAATAAAAATATCAATATCAGCATCCTTTAGCTGCATCCTGGTTTTATTGGGATTGTACATTTTTACTTCCAGTCCCAAAGTCGATTCCGCCAGGCCCATATTGATCACCTTAAATTGTTCCACTCCGATAAATTCAGGAGGTATTGGTTTGCTGCAGGCAGTAAAAAACAATGCTATCACTAGAGTAGGAAAGGCCCATTTTTTCATAGCTAAATTTTATAAGGTCAAAGTAAGGAAAAAATTTCCTGAGCCAATTTTGGAGTTTTAATTTTACCAAATCTATAGCTAAATAATTTAGAATTAATGGGTTGGTTAGTCAATAGGATCTTTGGTAAAAAAATTAGCGTAATTTAATAATTAATATAAATTTGGTAATCAATAATTTAATAAGCTTATTTAGTATTAAAGTACTGATATTTTAAGGCCATTTCAGTTAATTGTAAAAAGAATGAAGTTGGCAATGGATGAATTAAACAAGATGATTTAATTATGACCTATATTTTTGATTATCAGTACTTTGGAAATGTTAATTATTATTTCGAATTAATTAATTCAAATTATTATGAATTTAATGAATATGATAACTATCAAAAAATGAGTTTTAGGAACCGCTGCAGGATTTTGGGTGCTAATGGGCCCATAGATTTAAGTATCCCTGTAGTGGGTGGCAGAGAATTAAAGAGTCAAATGAAGGATGTGAAAATTTGTTACAAGGAGGATTGGAGAGGGCGTCATTTTAAGACCCTGGTGTCGTGTTACAATAGATCTCCCTGGTTTGAGTATTACCGTCCACTGTTTGAAGACTTATATGAATTAAAATCTGAATATCTTGTAGATTGGGATATGGAATGCCATAATCTGACATTAAATCTTCTTAAAATTAATAATCTAAAAAATTATAATATATCAGCAATTCAGGGAGAAATTCAATCGTCAGGTCAGGAGAACAGAATTGATTTGAGAAATAAATATTTATCCAGGATGCCAAATCCATTTAATATTTCAATTAAACCCTATCCCCAGGTGTTCTCTGATCGGTATGGTTTTGTACCAGACCTTTCCATCCTCGATCTGATTTTTTGTGAAGGTTCAAATGCATTTGAAGTACTCCGGTCTTCTGACAGACCGGCATAAAAAAGCCCCGGTAATGAAAATTCATTATACCAGGGCCTTAATTTTTAGATTGATTTATCTTCCGGAAATAATCAATTTTGACTAAACTATTATACCGGAGCTGTTATTATTTTGCCTCATTTTTCTGATTAAATAACAATGGTTTTTTTCTGTACTTCCTGCTTTTTTTGCTCCTGCAGATTCAGTCGATCCATTAAGATTTTTTCTTTCATTCTGTTCAGGTTTTCCTGGTGCAGAACACGATTCTTCTGGTAGTTCTGTAGTTGTCCCTGCAACTGTAAATTTGATCGGCTTTGATCACTTGCGATCCTGATCTGTTTTTCAATTTCTTTCCAGTTGATATCTTCCAGTGATTTTTTCAATTCACTTTTCATTTTAACCAGGTCGATTTCCAGCATTTGCTCTAATCCTTCATTCTTTTTGCAGGCATCTTCCAACTCACAAATGGCTTTTTCCAAAGCTTCTTTTGCCTTTATTTCATGAATAGTAACTGTTTTCCTGAGCGCTGGCATTAAAGTATCTTCTACAAGGGTGAATTCAAAGCTGTAGGAGGGAATATAGGGATGTTCCATTCCTTCCAGGGAAGGAGGCGGAGGAGGTGTTCCCGGTTCATTAATGGAAAATTCACGGGTTTCCCTAGTGGAGGCAAATCTTGCCATAGCTTCCGCATTTTCCTCCATTGCAACTGCATTTTCTTCCATCGCCCTTGAATTATTTGCAGCGAAAATATATTCATTTTGAAAGGCTTGTTCATCAATACGCTCTTTCTCGAAAGCTGCAACTGGTAAGTCAATTTCCGGTAATTGAAGATCGAGGTGAAGAGAAGGTTCTCTTGTAAGCGACAGAAGATTGTTTTCTTTCCAAAGTATTTTTGGATCTTTCGCCGCAAAGCTTCGAAGAACCATTTTGGCCTGGTCTTTCTGGTACAATCCGAATAAGGATAAAATAGTTAGTATGGAAACCCCCAGGACTGTCCTGAAATAATCAGGTCTGAATTGCTGTTTGCCGGTAAGGATTCTTTGAACCCTGTTCAGCAGCAAGAATTTATTGCTTCCAAATGCATTTAATACGGTTGGGTTAAAGCCTGTGCGATTCTTCTCCAGAATCAGTAAAGCTGTAGCATAAGAATCACCCGGATAATTGAAATTCAACACGGTATCATCGCAGCTGTTCTCCCTTTCCTTGCGGATAATCTGGATAAATGATCTTGCGAAAGGGTTGAAGAAGAAGATGGATTCAGATACAACAACCATCAGGTTCACGAGGTAATCATTTCTGCGGATATGTTCCAGTTCATGAAGCAAAACAGCTTCTGTCTGCTCCATATTGAGTCCGGTTAGTGCTGCGACAGGTAAAAGGATCATCGGTTTAAAATAACCGATCGTCATTGGAGCATCTACAAGTGAGGAGATATAGACCTGCACTTTTTTCTTTATGCCCATTCTGCCGGAGAGTTCCTGTACGAATACCCTCAATTCAGGATGTACTTTAGAAAGTCCTTCCCGTCCGAGCATCCTGGTCTGGTTAACCTGGATGAATATTTTTATAAGAAGAAAAGCAGCAACCATTATATATGCAACCGAAATAAACGGGAGAAGTTGTTCGATTAAATTTTTAGGGAGTTGAACCACCGCTGTAGCGGTTTTTTCCATAGAGACCTGTATGGCAGAGCCGGAAATCAGGCGGTAAATAATTCCACCGAAAAATAAAAATGTTCCTCCCTGAAGAGAAAGCAGCGCCAGATTATATCGGCGGGCAGCAGTCATTTTAACCGTCCGGGCAATTACCTGGTACACCAGCCACAAAATCCCCATTTGCCATAGACTATCCAACAATGACCAACCCAGACTTTTTAAGAAATCAGATTGGAAAAGCATATTCATGCTATTGGTTTTTTAAGTTCTCAATCATTTTCTGGATCTCTTCCAGTTCCTCTGCTGAGGCTTTATGGTTACCCAATGCCTGGATCACTAACTGGGTAGTATCTCCTCCAAACACGGTAGTGATCATTTTACTTAAAAGATGCTTCTGTGTCTTCTCTCTGCTAACTGCAGGTTGATAGATATGGGTTTTAATAGAATCATCGCGCTTTACCAGCCCTTTTTCATGCATGATCTGCATCAATTTAAGGGTGGTGGTATAACCCGCTTCCTTGGTTTTTGCCAGCTCCTCATGTACCTCTCTTACACTCGCCGTGCCCTTCTGCCAAAGGATCTGAAGGATCTCCAATTCACTTTCAGTTGGCTTGATATATTTAATTGAAGGCATAAAAAATCATTTAGCCGTCAATTTACGATAAATTTCGTAATACCATCTTTCTGTAAGTTAAGGAACCTTAAAAATTTTTGATATATAGAATTTTTAAGTGGCAGGATGGGTGGGTAGACGGTTACAAGTTTTGGAGATGGGAAATTTAGAAATATCCGGGAACAGGATATCACAACCAACCTGAGAAACCTTTGGTATGACGGATTACCTACCTAAAATAAAAAAAGTCCCGGTGTAGAAACACCCGGACTTTGGTATTTGGTTTGATTAGTTCAACAAATATAATTTCCTTCAGTACACGCCCCAACTTATTGAGCAGCAGTTCAGGATTTGATTTTATTCACTAAGTGTCTCCACTTAGTCAACCAGTCTTTTGACTTCCGGTTTTTTTGCAACCATTTCAACTTTGGTATCCTTTTTTGCATCAGCAACTTCTGCTTCATCACTGTGTAATGCTGCGATTGTTGGTGCGATCACCAGGGATACGATTGACATCAATTTAATCAGGATATTCATAGAAGGTCCTGAAGTATCCTTAAATGGATCCCCTACAGTATCGCCGGTTACAGAAGCCTTATGTGGTTCTGATTTTTTATAGTAGGTCTCTCCGTTGATTTCAACACCTTTCTCAAATGATTTTTTTGCATTGTCCCATGCACCGCCTGCATTGTTCTGAAACATTCCCATAAGTACACCACTAACGGTTGCACCAGCAAGAAATCCTCCTAATGCTTCAGGTCCCATTGCAAAACCTACAATAATCGGAGAAAGTATAGTGATGGCACCCGGTAACATCATTTTTTTGATGGATGCTTCAGTTGAGATTGCCACACACTTATCATATTCAGGCTTACCCGTTCCTTCCATAATACCTGGAATTGAACGGAATTGTCTTCTTACTTCTTCCACCATTGCCATGGCTGCTTCTCCAACTGCACGAATGGCAAGTGAAGAGAAAATAAAAGGAATCATTCCCCCTACAAACAGGCAGGCAAGTACATCTGCCTTATAAATATCAATTCCTTTCATGGTATAACCATTTGCATCAACTACTCCTACATAGGCAGCAAATAATGCAAGTGCTGTAAGTGCTGCAGAAGCAATCGCGAAACCTTTACCTGTTGCAGCAGTTGTGTTTCCTACTGCATCCAGTACGTCAGTTTTTTCACGAACCTCTTTAGGTAACTCACTCATTTCAGCAATACCTCCTGCGTTATCCGCAATCGGACCGAAGGCATCAATAGCCAGCTGCATTGCAGTGGTTGCCATCATACCTGCAGCAGCAATCGCTACTCCATATAATCCTGCACATGCATATGCACCATATATACCACCTGCAAGAACGAGGATCGGAAGAAAAGTACTTTCCATACCTACAGCAAGTCCTCCGATCACATTTGTCGCATGACCGGTTCCCGACTGTCGAACGATGCTCATAACCGGGCGTTTACCCATCGCTGTATAGTATTCTGTAATGATACTCATCAGTGTTCCTACCACCAATCCAACTGCAATCGCTCCCAGGACTCCCCATTTGGTGAATTCCTGACCGCGCAGTTCCATAGTTTCAGGAAGGATATAATATACAAGTCCCACACATGCAATAGCAGTCAATACTATCGAACCCCAGTTCCCCATGTTAAGTGCCTTCTGCACTGCATTGGTACTGATTCCTGCACCGTCACTTACTTTTACAAAGAGGGTACCTACTATTGAGAATAAAATACCAACACCTGCGATCAGCATCGGTAAAAGGATAGGAGCCATACCACCGAATGCATCCTGTGAAATGGTTTCCTGCCCGAGAACCATGGTAGCCAGAACAGTTGCAACATAAGAACCGAACAGATCAGCACCCATACCCGCAACATCTCCTACGTTATCACCCACGTTATCTGCAATGGTTGCAGGGTTCCGCGGATCATCTTCCGGAATACCGGCTTCTACTTTACCTACGAGGTCAGCACCTACGTCGGCAGCTTTTGTATAAATACCACCGCCTACACGGGCGAACAATGCAATTGATTCAGCTCCGAGTGAAAAACCTGTCAGCACTTCAATAGTCCTGATCATTTCTTCACCGTTAACACTTGCTCCTTCCGGAACAAACATCGCTTTAAGAATTAGAAAAACAGATCCAAGACCCAACACGGCAAGTCCTGCTACACCCATTCCCATTACGGATCCACCAGTAAAGGAAACGGCCAAAGCCTTGCTTAGACTGGTTTTTGCTGCCTGTGCAGTTCTTACGTTTGCCTTGGTTGCGATACGCATCCCAACATAACCTGCAACTGCACTGAAAATAGCACCGACAATAAATGAAATGGCGATCGACCAGTGTGAGTGTTCATTTGTGGTCGACATGAAGGCGAGTAAAATAGCAACGATCACTACGAAGTATCCCAGGATCTTCCATTCAGCTCTTAAAAAAGCCATGGCACCTTCCGCGATATAATCGCTGATCTCTTTCATCCTGGCAGAACCTGCGTCCTGTTTGGATACCCAATTAAACTTGATGAATGTGTACAAGAGCCCGATGGCACCCATCACGGGTACGAGATAAATCAATTTGTCCATAGACAGCAAACTTTGGTTTTAATAGATAGTAGGTAAAAATATGGATTGATTTGGATTTCGCTTTGTTTTCTGCGAATTCTTCATCAAAGCATTACCCACCATATATTTTTGGCCGCTTGTTTGCCCCAATCCTTCAAACTTTTCTGGAGTGTTGCTTCCAAATCCTTCTCTGTTACTTTCTTGCCTTTTGCATTAAAATCAAGGTCTTTCGCAGCAGGTTCCATAAGCTCAAGTTTCGTTGCATACCAGGTGGTATACAGCCTGGGAATTGCAATTCCCAGAATCATTCCAGGCAGTCCATTGAAAGATTCCGGACCGCCATTTACCAGGATCTCTTCGGTATAAAACGCAACAACATACACTGAATCACAAATTCTGGCCACCGCTTTCCTGCAATCAAAACCTGCAATAGTCCTGATTTCGTTTTCCAGTTTCCAGTCGAGCCTGCGGGAGGTATCCTGCAAAAGGTAAGTGGCCTCGAAAATGGTTTTCATACTTTTCTGGTAGCCCGTTTCCATATCGGTTGCCACTAAGTTGTCTTTCGAAGGTCCGATAAACCAGAGCTGCTTTCGATTGTCATCGGTTTCCCTTCCAGGCTTGTACATAGTCTTACTTCCATTGAAATAAAGATCAAAGTAAGTTGTATGGAATTTCGGTTGCTGTTTGATAAATTCCTTGAACCAGTCTCCCTCTTCATCAGAAGGATCTACCTGTCGATGTACATTGATCTTTCTTTCAAATTCAATTTTGCCGGCCTGTACAAATCTTGCCTGGGCCATGAGGCTGGTAATTGTAACAGATAATATTATCAGTAAACTCAGTTTTTTCATCTTGATTATTTTGAGGCTGGAGCGCCGGGGTTTTTATTGAAATTCCAGGTGAAACTAACTAACCAGTATCTCCTGATCGTATTGTAAGTATTTTCAGAAATGAAGTTCGATGTTGCATTTCTGTTGAAACCAATATTCTGATCGAGAATATCAAAAACATGTAACCTGATCTCGCCGGTCTTATTCTTCAGGAATTTTTTACCTACGGAAGCATTCCATTTTACAGCGTTCACATTTCTTGTAAACACCGGAGTTTTTTGCCTGATGGATACTACTGCTTCCGTATTGATATCAAAATCTTTTGGTAACGGAACATTCAATGATGCATCTGTATTAAACAACCAGTACCTGGTAACTGTGTTTGGATTTAATGTTGAACGACTGGTGACAAAATTCATATCCGGACTAACATTAAAAGAGATTTTTTTATCCTTATAATAACCAATGTTTGTTCCGATCCCAACACTTGTATTGTTATTGGTGTTTTTGTTACTGTCGATGAAGTTATTATACCGACTTACATTTCCGTTTGTATTCAACCCGATATTCAGGTTGTATTTTTTGATCTGAACAAAATAACCTGCCCAGAAGTTAGCAGAATAATTTCCTGACACATTCACGTACTGTGTTGTGCGTACCCCTTTATTAATAAAACTTGAAGTGCTGATCGCATTATCAGTCATATTTAAACTTGCACTCATCCATAAACTTCTTCCACTCAAAATTTTGAAATCGTTGAATTGAAGATTCATACTGTGTACAAATTCCTGTTTCAGGTTTGGATTACCGATCTGCAGATTCAAAACATTCGTGTTGTCAAGAACCGGCTGGATCTGTTGAAGGGAAGGTTGTCTTGTATTGCCGTTGTAATTCAGTGACAGCCTGGTTTGTGGCTTGAAGGCATACCTGATGCTTGCTTTCGGAAACAGGTTGGTAAAGTTGTATTTGTAAGTAGTATCAGCCCAGATGTCCTGCTGGTTGAATTTTGCAAAAGAAACATTGGATCCTACATACCAGGATAACTTTTTCTGATTGACTCTGAACGTCAAACCTGTACTGTGTGTATTGAATTTAAACTGGTAATTATTACTGAATACAGAATCAATAATATCATATTTTCCATCAATTCCTTTATTATAGGAAATCCTTTCTGCTTCACTGTTATTATTCCGGTAGCCGTAGTTCAGTTCAAGAAAACTATTCTTACCGATCGGTTCTGTATATGCAATCCTGCTATTGATGGCAAGACTGTTATTGTTATTGATTTTTTGCTGATCAAAGATCACACTTCCGGTTGGAGTTGTGCCTCCATCATAAAACTGGAGATTTGATTGTAATAATCCATTCATCAACTGGTCCTGGTAATTGTTATCCATGGAAACAGAAATGGTTCTTCCTTTTTTTGCAAACTTCTTTCTGTATATAAGACTTGCAGTGAAATTATTTTTTACTCCGTCTGAAGTGGTAAGTCTTTCATTTGTATTAGCCAGTGCACTGTCATCATCGAGCGATTCCGACATATACTTCGCAGAACTTAAACCATCCACTCTTCCGCCATTCACGGTTATTTTAAGACTTGAAGAGGAATCAAGTTTTATGTCATAAAAACCATCCAGTCCGTTCCGGATATTCTGATTGTACGTATTTCTTCTTTCATTCTGGAAATAACTGGTATCAGGCAGAATAAACTGGCTGATGGTAGTTCCATCCACGTTTATATTCTGTTTGTAGTAGCGGTAATTTCCGTTGATATGATTTTTATCTTCATTCCATTTATTGGAGTAGTGTAATCCACCGGTCCATGCCTGCGGCAATCCCTCTCCATTATACCTGCCACCCCAGGTGTTGAATTCATCGCCGGTAGAAAATGAAAAGAAATAACCTTCTTCTTCATTATACTCCATATTATTACTTCCGCCGAATTTCTGGTTGTCTTCCCATCCCAGTCCTGCTTTACCTGTATTGGCTGCGGTACCAAAAGCAGCGATTTTCTTTTTACCGCGGAACATATTGACCATCGCTTCCCCTTCGAACCAGTCGGGAGTTCCGCCAGCAACGCGGGCTTTTCCAAAATAACCCTGCTTTCTATTCTCTTTTAATTTCAGGTTTATGGTTTTCGTTTTCTCACCATCATCTATTCCCGTAAATGTTGCCTGGTCGCTTTTTTTATCGAATACCTGAATAGTTTCAACTGCATCAGCACTGAGATTCTGAGTAACAACAGCAGGATCATCGCTGAAAAATTCTTCTCCGTCTACAAGTACCTTCTGTACTTTTTCACCCTGCGCAGTGATCTCTCCATTTCGGTTTACCTGAATACCCGGAAGTTTTTTGAGCAGTTCTTCAACATTGGCTCCTTCACGAACGGCAAAACTATCGGTGCGGAATTCAAGTGTATCGCCTTTCATCCTGATAGCAGCTATTCGCTGTCGTACAATAACTTCTTCGAGTAAGGTACTTCGAGGAGTAAGGATGAGACCTGTCATTTCTTTAGCAGATCCATCCAGTGTTATATCTTCAACATAATCTGCATACTTAGGATAAGTGATCTGTAAAATGTAATCGCCCTGCGGAACTTTTTTCAGGAGGAAATTTCCTTTCTCATTAACCCTGCTAAATGTTACGAGTGTGGAATCAGATTTTTTGATAAGCGATACTACAGCCTGGTGAAGTGTATTATTGTCGGCAGTGTCTTTTACTGATCCCCGCAATTCTGTTGATTGCGCAAAAATCGTTGAACACAGCAGTAACATGCCGAGCAGTAAAGGCAATTTTCTCATTGATTGCGGTTAAGTTGTTGGTTAAGGCCTTATAAATATATTTTTATTAGGCTTAGTGTGTCTATTACAGTATTTTAAAGTATCGTTAATTACCTTTCTAAAAATCAAGATGCTTCATGTCGAATATTCCACAACACTCCGATTCTAACGAACATAAAAACAAATCATTGGGTAGTCTTGAAAAATATGATGAAAGGCAGCGTTATGAAGAAATCCATTTCGTGGATTCAACAGGGCCTGTCTGGAATTATTCATTGTTCACTGATGAGGATATAAAGAATTACCAGGCCGGTACACATTACAGATTATATGAATTATTTGGTGCTCATCACATCACCGTACTTGATAAGAAGGGATATTATTTTTCTGTCTGGGCACCGAATGCAACTTACATTTCTGTGATCGGAAATTTTAATGACTGGAATTATGATGCGCACCCGTTGTTTGTGCGACAGGATAATTCAGGAATCTGGGAAGGTTTTATTCCGGAATTTAAAAGAGGTGATTCCTACAAATTTCATATCCATGGATTTGAAGGAAAAAAGATTGATAAAGGTGATCCTTATGCGCTTTTCTGGGAGAAGCGTCCCAAAACGGCTTCTATAGCATGGGACCTTGAATTTTTCTGGCAGGATGGAGAATGGATGCAAAATCGTGCGAAACATAATTCGCTGAATGCGCCCTGGTCGGTATATGAAGTTCACCTTGCAAGCTGGATGAGACCCAACAAACATGATGAAGAGTCTTATAATGATTATGACCAGATCAAAGAACGACTGGTTCCTTATGTAAAAGAAATGGGGTTCACACATGTTGAATTCATGCCGGTGATGGAACATCCATTTGATGGAAGCTGGGGTTACCAGGGTACAGGATATTATGCACCAACTTCAAGATTCGGAGATCCTCAAATGTTTATGTCACTGGTGGAAGCTTTTCATAATGAAGGAATCGGAGTGATCCTCGATTGGGTTCCTTCTCATTTTCCTTATGATGCTCATGGACTTTTCATGTTCGATGGAACACATACCTACGAATATGCTGATATGAGAAAAGGTTTTCATCCCGACTGGAACAGTTACATCTTTAATTATAAGAGGGGTGAAGTAAGATCTTTTTTAATAAGCGGAGCAAGATACTGGTTCGACAAATATCATATCGATGGGATTCGGGTTGATGCTGTGAGTTCCATGTTGAAATTAAATTATTCAAGAACTACCGGTCAGTGGGAACCCAATGAATATGGGGGTGATGGAAACCTTGAGGCAATTGATCTGATCAAGGATATGAATGAAATGATCTTTCGCGATTTTCCGGATGTACAAACTATTGCTGAGGAAGCGACCGACTGGCCAAAAGTGAGTAAACCTACTTTTGAAGGAGGACTCGGATTTGGAATGAAATGGATGATGGGATGGATGCACGATACACTGGATTATTTTAAAATGGATCCTTTGTTCAGGCCGCACTATCAGAATAAATTCACCTTCAGCATGATGTATTATTATGATGAAAATTTCATGTTGCCTTTAAGTCATGATGAAGTGGTTCACGGAAAAAGTCCGATGCTTTATAAAATGCCCGGAGATGAATGGCAAAAATTTGCAAACCTCAGAACACTTTACACCTATATGTTTACACATCCGGGTGGTAAACTGTTGTTCATGGGAAATGAATTCGGTTCAACTTCAGAATGGAATTATAAATCAGAATTACCGTGGGAATTACTGCAGTTTCCGGGACACGCCGGGATTAAGGATTGTGTACGGGATCTGAACCTATTATTAAGAAATTCTCCTGCTCTTTATGAAAATCAGTTCAGGATCGAGGGATTTGAGTGGATTGATCTGAACCATCGCGCTGAGTCGGTGATCTGTTACAGGAGAAAAGGCAAAGATCCAATGCAGGATATTGTTGTTGTATTGAACCTCACGCCGGTAACGCGCCGCGACTGGAAGCTGCGGGTGAGGGGTAAGTCGGAATGGAAAGAGATCTTCAACAGTGACGATCGAAAATATTATGGAACGGGGGATACATATAACCCATTAATACCTGCAGAAACCGTGGATAATAATGGGGAAGAATATGAAATAAATCTTCATTTGCCTCCGTTAGGTGCCATAGTAATCGGCTAACAGAACTTTAAGCTTTTCCATACTTTATATGGAATGGATTTTGGTTCTGTAGGAGCCAGAAAAATATTCTATGAAAAAGATCGGAGTAAGCCTTGTAGCAATTGTTATCGGTTTTTCCCTGAATGCTCAGCAGGCAGACAGCAGTAATTATTACCTATCAAAGGGTTTGGAAGAAAAGGAGTCCAGGAGATTTCGTGAAGCAGAAAAGAACTTCGCAAAAGCACACCAGTTCAATCCTTCTGATCTGCAGGTAATGAAAGAGCATGCTCAGTCATTATTGTCCCAAAACAGGTATGCGGAAGCACGGGAGATTTTATTGAAAGCAGAAAAGGTTTCAGCAGATGATCCTTTCGTGATCGACCAGCTCACAACCTTAAGTTTCAACCTCCGGAAATGGGATGATGCAATTAAATATGCAAATAAGAATAAAACCTCACCGGTTAATTATATTATAGGTAAGAGTTATTATGAGCAGGAGAATTATGGGGAGGCTATGAAATTTTTAGCGAAAGCAGAAAAGGAAGAGCCAACCGGGGCTGACATTCCTTATATCATGGCCAGGACTTACCTCGATATGAGCAATTACAAACAGTCAGCTCAATACTTTTTAAAAGCGATCAGTATTGATTCATCGAAAGCACAATGGATCTATGAAACGGCATTGGTACATTATGCAATTCCTGATTACCCGGGATCTCTGAAATACATGCTGCTGGCAGGAGAGAAGGGTTACACCAGGAACAATGATTATCTCACCAATCTTGGAAATGCCTACATCAATGTAAAGCAATACGATAAAGGAATTGAACTGTTTAAAGAAGTATTGCAACGTCGTCCGAATGACCAGGAGTTATTATATAATCTTGCACAGGCGTATTACGATGCAAAACAATACCAGCCGGCAATAGATACCTGGGATCAGTTACTCGGATTAGATAAAACGAATGCAAAAGTTTTGTACATGATCGGGATGAGTTACCAGAAAAAAGGAGAGAAGGAAAAAGGCATGCAGCTTGCTGACCGTGCCATCCAAATGGATCCTTCGCTTAAAAATCTAAGAAAGGAAATGCAGACAGGATTTTAATTTTTACAGATCAGATATCCAACTAAAAAAAGGAACCACTTTAACAGCGGTTCCTTTTTACATTTATTCTTTTTCCTTTTATATTCTCTTTTGAATTTTAAATTTTCTCTTTTAAATTTTCCCTTTTACATTCCATTCTTACATCCGCTCCGGTACCCTGATCCCAAGCAACCCCATAGCGGATTTTATTACGTTGGTTGTCATTTGTGCCATCTGCAAACGCAGTTCTTTTTTCTCAGGAGTTTCAGCCGAGAGTATGCGCAATTCACTGATCAATGAATTGAAGGTTTGTGCGATTTTGAAGATATAGTTTGCAATAACTGAAGGATTCATCTCATTCATCGCCTGCTCCAGTACATCAGCATATTTTTCCAGTTCTAACAGTACCTTTTTTTCTGCTGGATGTAAAGTGCCTGTAAGAGTATCATGAGCAGGAGTTTCTTTCCTCAGTATTGATTTAGTTCTTGCATAGGTAAACTGAATGAAGGGTCCTGTAAATCCGTGAAAATCGACAGACTCTTCTGGGTTGAAGATCATCCTCTTTTTGGGATCTACCCGAAGTAGGAAAAACTTCAAGGCACCAAGCCCCAAAGTGGTATAAAGATCTTTCAGTTCATCTTCCGTAAAGTCTTTCACTTTGCCTAATTCCATGGTATGTTTTGCGGCGATCTCTTCCATTTCTTTTACTATATCATCCGCATCAACCACAGTGCCTTCGCGACTTTTCATTCTACCGGTAGGAAGTTCCACCATTCCGTAAGAAAGGTGATAAATTCCTTCTGAGTTTGGAATGTTTAATTTCTGGCAGATCAGTTTCAGAACCTTCATATGATAGTTCTGTTCATCACCAATCACATAAATGCTTTTATCAATTCCATATTCTTCATACTTCTGCATGGCAAGACCGAGATCCTGCGTGATGTATACAGATGTTCCATCTCTTCTCAATAAAAGCTTTTCATCCAGTCCGTCGGAAGTAAGATCAATCCACACACTTCCATCAGCCTTCCTTGTAAACACTCCCGATTCCAAACCTTTTTCAACAAATTGCTTTCCCAGGAGATAGGTACCGCTTTCATAATAGACCTTGTCGAAATCGGAACCGATTTTTTTATAGGTTTCATCAAAACCTTCATAAACCCATCCGTTCATTTGTCGCCACAGGTTCATGGTTTCCGGATCGCCATTTTCCCAGTTCAACAGCATCTCCCGAACCTCCTTCATTATGGGAGTATTGTTACGGGCGATCTCTTTTATCTCATCATTGATGCCTGCTTTTTTTTCTGCCGGTAAAGATGCATCTGCAAGTTTGGCATTTAGCAATTCGAGTTTGGTAGCTTCCTCAGAATTAAACCCGGTCATATCTCCCTCTGCTATTTTTTGCAAAACCGGTATGGTCTGAATCTTTAATTCATTTTCGAACTGAACATAATAATCTCCCACGAGATGATCACCCTTTATCCCGGTACTTGCAGGAGTAGCGCCATTTCCGAATTTCTGCCAGGCAAGCATTGATTTACAGATATGAACGCCGCGATCATTCACAATGGCAGTTTTGATCACTTCATTCCCGTTGGCTTTGAAGATCTCTGCAATGCTCCATCCCAAAAAGTTATTTCTTAAATGTCCGAGATGAAGAGGCTTGTTTGTATTGGGAGAAGAATATTCAACCATGATCTTTTTGCCGGTTGGCAGGCTGAAACCAAAATCCTCCCGACTATGATGTTCCTGGAGGAAGGTGAGCCAGTAATCATTTCCAACCGATAAATTCAGAAACCCTTTGATAACATTGAAAGATGGAAAGAGGGAAGGGTTGGCTTTTACCAATGCCTCTCCAAGTTCCTGGCCGATGGCTTCCGGAGCTTTCTTCAGGGATTTAACCAGGGCAAAAAGCACGATGGTATAATCGCCTTCAAACTCAGGCTTGGTTTCATTAACGAGCACATCTTTCTCGCCGACCTTAATATTATATAATGATCCTATCTCTGAAGCTACCACCGATTGTATTACCGAAACAATTCCCATATATGCTCTTTAATGGCGGCAAAAATAAGTAAATAGGCCTATCTTGCGGAGCCTAAGATGAAGAACCTGATCAATAGCTTACTGGATTTTTTTTATCCTTTCTTCAGCCGGTTCATGGCGAAGCAGACTTTCCGGTATGCTGCATGTGGTGGCGGTAACACCGTACTCGATATCCTGATTTACTTTATCTCTTATAATTATATACTCGATAAACAGATCATTCATACGCCAATGGGTGCTGTGAGTCCGCATATCATGGCCTTCCTGATGTCGTTTTTGATCAGTTTTCCTACAGGATACCTGCTTAACCGCTTCATTGTCTTTCCCGGATCGACCCTTAAAGGAAGGATCCAGCTGTTCCGCTATTTTGTGCTCGTCCTGGTTTGTATCATCTTGAATTATGTATTCATTAAACTGTTTGTGGAGCAATTCGGAATTTACCCGACCGTTGCCAAGATCCTGACAACGGTGATTGTCATTTCTTTTAGTTACCTGACTCAAAAGCATTTCACCTTTAAGGTGGAGAGCAGCGGGAAAGTTGGTTGATTCCCTATCTCTTAAGTTTCTCTCCCTCTTAAATTTCTGGTTTCTGCTGTTATAGCTGCATGTTAATCAACTATTTTGGATCAAATCCTGACGGTAACTGCAATTCTGTCTGCCAATTTTTCATTTAATTTCCCGCGGCATAATCATTGATAATCAAGATTGAACTTAAATTCATCATCATGGGAAAGATAATTGGAATAGACCTTGGTACAACCAACAGCTGTGTGGCTGTAATGGAAGGTAATGAACCGGTAGTGATCGCCAACGATGAAGGGCGCAGAACAACTCCTTCAGTAGTGGCTTTCTTGAAAAATGGAGAACGTAAGGTTGGAGATCCTGCTAAACGCCAGGCTATCACCAATCCACATAACACGATCATGTCTGTGAAACGTTTCATGGGCCGTCGTTTTGATGAAGTAACTGAAGAGATCTCACACTGGAGCTATAAAATGGCAAAGGGTGACAATAATACCGTGCGTATTGATATTGACGGAAGACTTTATACTCCGCAGGAACTTTCTGCCATGATCCTTCAGAAAATGAAGAAGACTGCAGAAGATTACCTGGGCCAGGAAGTGAAAGAAGCCGTTATTACCGTTCCTGCTTACTTTAACGATGCTCAGCGCCAGGCTACAAAAGAAGCCGGTGAGATCGCAGGTCTGAATGTTCGTCGTATCGTAAACGAACCTACTGCTGCGGCGCTTGCTTACGGTATGGACAAGAAGGCGCACGACATGAAGATTGCGGTATTTGACCTTGGTGGTGGTACTTTCGATATCTCTGTACTCGAACTTGGTGAAGGAGTATTCGAAGTTAAATCTACTAACGGTGATACTCACCTCGGTGGTGACGACTTCGATAAAGTGATCATGGACTGGCTGGCAAACGAATTCAAAACTGAAGAAGCAATTGATCTTCGTAAAGACCCAATGGCACTTCAGCGTTTGAAAGAAGCTTCTGAAAAAGCAAAGATCGAATTGTCTTCATCTTCTGAAACTGAAATCAACCTTCCTTATATCACGGCTGTCGACGGAGTTCCGAAGCACCTGGTTAAAAAACTGACCCGTGCGAAGTTTGAACAACTTGCCGACAACCTTTTCGAAAGGTGTCTGAAACCATGTGAGCAGGCATTGAAAGATGCAGGAATGAGCGCATCTCAGGTGGATGAAGTGATCCTGGTAGGAGGTTCAACCCGTATTCCTAAAGTACAGGAGATCGTTGAAAAATTCTTCGGAAGAAAACCAAATAAAGGTGTGAACCCGGATGAAGTTGTTGCCGTAGGTGCAGCGATCCAGGGTGCGGTTCTGACCGGTGAAGTAAAAGATGTGTTGTTGCTCGACGTAACACCGCTTTCACTTGGTATCGAAACCATGGGTGGAGTAATGACAAGATTGATTGAATCAAATACTACCATTCCTACCAAAAAGTCTGAAACCTTCTCAACTGCGAGCGATAATCAGCCGGGTGTTCAGATCCATGTATTGCAGGGCGAACGTCCGATGGCAAATCAGAACAAGAGCCTTGGTATGTTTAACCTCGATGGAATTCCACCGGCACCAAGAGGTGTTCCTCAGATCGAAGTGATCTTTGATATCGATGCGAATGGTTTGTTGCATGTAACTGCAAAAGACAAAGGCACCGGAAAAGAACAGAAGATCAGGATCGAAGCGGGTAGTGGTCTGACCAAGGAAGAGATTGAAAAAATGAAGTCTGAAGCGAAGGCTAATGAATCTACAGATAAGGAAGCACGTGAGAAAGTAGAAAAAATTAACCATGCTGATAGTCTCATCTTCCAGACTGAAAAACAAATAAAAGAGTACGGAGATAAAATTCCTGAAGATAAAAAAGGACCTATCGAAACTGCTCTGAATAAATTGAAGGAAGCACATAAAACTCAGGATATCGCACAGATTGATGCGGCCGTTGCAGAAATGAATACTGCGTGGACAGCAGCTTCTGAAGAAATCTATAAAGCAACCCAGGGCGATGCGAATGCAGCTGGTGGCCCTGGTGCAGGTGGTCCTCAATCAAATGGAGGAGGATCAAATGCCGGTGAGAATGTCACCGATGCGGAGTTTGAAGAAGTAAAATAAGTATAGATTATTCCGGAAGAATATTTCGATGTTGCCCGGTAAAGTTTAGAGTAAAGGGTTCCCTGTTGAGGGGAACCCTTTTTTATAGAATATAATGAACCGGGAAAATCCTTTTATTTTAAAATATGCTATTGTGGAAACCCTTTTTTATTTTATAACTTGTATAGGAAGAATTTCAGGTTATACCTTATCCAGTTCATTAATAGGTTCTTATACGTCCGCACCCATCAATTCATGGCATAATTTTTTCTGATAATTTTAACAAAGTATCAAATCATCATCTTTAACTAAAACAATTACTATGAGACAGGCATTACGCTTTTCCTTCCTGATGGTAGCTTTTCTTTTCGTTTTGCAGAATGTAAATGCATTTGTTAGTCCGGCAGGCATTGCTTCCAATCCGAAGCCATCCCCTTTTTCCAACATGACCGTTAAAGAATTTTTGAGTCTTACTCCGAAGAAATACCAGGAGATGACTGGTACCAAGATGAAGCTTTCTCAAAAAGTTTCTTTGAAGATCGCTCAATCTAAAGTGAAGAAGATGGCGAAGAAAAATCCCAACATGAACATCATGCCATTTACACAGGGTATTGATACCAGCGACTTCAGCATTGGAGGTTTTGTACTGGGTCTGTTACTTGGTGTTATCGGTGTATTGATCGCTTACCTGATCGGTGACCAGCAGATCATTAAATGGTCATGGTATGGTTTTGCAGTTTGGGGTATTATTGTCCTTCTTGCAATCCTGTTGTAAGTTAAAACTGATTCATACAGAAAAGGAACCTTTGCGGGTTCCTTTTTTATTTATAGTATTTTCAGATATTCGAGGGATGATCAGATGTCTATGGAATCATTGCATTGACGCACCATAATTTTTACTTCATTAAAACCTGAATTGTATCTCCGGCCCGTTGCTCAATTTCAACCTGTTTTCCTTTAGTCAGACTTAATAAAATTTCTGTTTTGAAATGGCGGACAGTCAGCAATGTCAGCTCTTTTTCTACCATCACTTCGAAGATGGAAGAAGCTGCGAGTGCAAGCTTTTCAATTTTGTCGGAAACATTATCAAGACATAACTGGATATGTACAGCGCCGGTTTGAACCAGGTTAGGCTTGATCTTCAAATCTGCAAGCAATTCATACAGGTCCGACATCGGTTTTTCTGATACGAAGGAAAAGTCAAGCGTTCTTAAATTGATCAATACCTGGTCATTTTTAATAACAATGATGGGAGGTAAAGTTTTCAAAGGCTGATTATGAATTACCGTTCCTGTCAAATCCGGATTGATAAAGCTTTTTACATTGAGAGGTATTCCTTTGTTCTGTAATGGCTTGATTGTTTTTGGGTGAATCACTTGTGCACCGTAATAGGCCATTTCAATTACTTCTTCGTAATTCAGTTCACTCATCAGTTTTGCTTCAGGAAAAAATTTCGGATCCGCATTCATTACTCCCTCTACATCTTTCCAGATGGTTAGATCTTCCGCATCCAGCATATTGGCAAGGATAGCAGCAGTGTAATCAGATCCTTCTCTTCCCAGTGTGGTGCTTTCATTTTCATCCGTTGCACCAATAAAACCCTGTGTGATGATGATTTTGCCGTTATTCAATAAAGGCAGCATTTCTTCCTGAACACGCTGGAAACTGAATTCCCAATCGATACCGGCATCCCGGAAATTGTCATCAGTTCTGAGTATATCCCTGATGTCAATGAAGGTACTGTTCAATCCTTCTTCACGCAGGTAAGCTTCCACAATTGCGGTCGACAATAATTCACCTGCACACACTACCTGGTCGTAATAATAATCGTATTCCCGAACAGGATTATCATGTAATAGCCATTCCACTTCAGTGAAATAATTGACCAGGTTCTCGTAGGTCGGATTGTATTCTTTTACCAGCAGATATTTAGCTGTATCGAGATGTGATTGTTTGATTGATTCGAATAATGCAAGAGCCTGTTCTTTATCCTTATTGAAAAATGATTCGACAACTTTTTCCAGCGCGTTGGTCGTTTTTCCCATTGCAGAAATAACAATAACCAGCGTTTCGCTTGAATAGCTTGCAATAATCTGCTTAACATTTTTTATCCTGTCCAAAGAATTTACACTGGCTCCACCAAACTTGAAAACTTTCATGATCCCTGTTTATAACCGCTAAAGATAAAGAATGGTATGCTTACATTTGGCCATTCTCAACTAAGCTTTTATTGGAAAATAAAATTTCCGGTAATACTAACTAACGATTACTCAAACTAACGATTATGATGAATGCCAGCAGGCAGGTTTTCACGCTTGATGAATTCCGGATACAGGAAACAAAATCCTTTCCTCACGCTACAGGTGAACTGAGTGCATTGTTGCGCGACATTGCGCTCGCCGCTAAAAGGATAAATGTCGAAGTGAATAAAGCCGGTCTCGTGGATATTCTCGGCAAAGTCGGCGCCACCAATATCCAGGGTGAAGAAGTGATGAAGCTGGATGAATTTGCCAATGCCCACCTTGAAGTAGTACTGAGACATGGAATTTCCTGTGCAGGTATTGCCAGCGAAGAGTTCGATGAGTTTATTTCTTTTGATGATGAAGTGAGTCGAAACTCAAAATATGTTTGTCTCTTCGATCCACTCGATGGAAGTTCGAATATTGATGTGAATGTTTCTATCGGTACCATTTTCAGTGTTTACCGCCGGGTTTCTCCCAAAGGAAGTCCTGTAACACCCGAAGATTTTCTTCAGCCGGGTAACAGGCAGGTTGCTGCAGGTTATGTGATCTATGGAAGTTCTACCATGCTTGTATATGCTACGAAACGCGGTGTGAATGGATTCACTTTGGATCCTTCGATAGGAGAGTTCTGTTTGAGTCATCCAAATATTCAGTGCCCTCAAAACGGAAAACTCTACTCCGTGAATATGGGCAATTTCCCTCGCTTTGATAAGGGCGTAATAAACTATATCAATGCATGTATGGATAAGGAGGCAGAAAATGGTGGTCCTTATTCACAACGATATATAGGTTCAATGGTTGCTGATGTTCACCGGAACCTGATCAAGGGCGGGATCTTTATGTATCCGCTGACTTCCGATAAACCAAAAGGAAAATTAAGATTGATGTATGAATGCAATCCTTTTGCATTTTTGATTGAGGTTGCAGGCGGCAGGGCTACCGATGGAAAGCAATCCATCCTTGAGATCATTCCATCTGAACTTCACCAGCGTTCTCCTCTTTTCATAGGAAGTAAAGCGATGGTAGATGAACTGGAAACCTATTTGTAGGATTGAATTATAAATATTTATTGTAAAGTTTATAGGTTGAAGAATTTTTATTCGTGGAATTCAGTGAATTGAATATTTTCAAGTATTCTAACCACCAACAATTAAACCTTCAATCATGGATTCAACCGCTCAATATCCCCTCGGTAAATATCAGCCTCAGCCTTTTTCAAAAGAACAAAAAGAGAACCGGCTGAATGATATTAAATTTCTTCCTGGTTTAATGGAACAGACACTGCTGAACCTGGACGAAGCTCAGTTGCATACTCCTTACAGAGAGGGCGGATGGACGGTTCATCAATTGGTTCATCATGTCGCCGACAGTCATATCAATGCATACTGCAGGTTCAAACTTGGACTTACTGAAAACAATCCTACCATCCGTACTTATGGACAGGATTCATGGGCTGAATTAAATGATACAAAGAATTTACCGGTCAATATTTCTGTAACACTTTTGCATGCACTTCATGCAAGATTGTACGAGTTGCTAAAAGATCTGCCTGATGAGGCATGGAACAGAATGGTCTACCATCCGGAGCAGAAAAGAGAAATCAGTCTTTGGGATCTGCTGGGGATTTATTCCTGGCATGGGCTGCATCATGTAGAACATATAAAACGTCTGCGTGAAAGCAGGAACTGGTAAAAATCGAGATGATAACTAGTTTTGGAAATGCACTTTCTAATTCCAGGTATCGTCTCCTTTATTTCCCCTTTCATATTTTCATTTTACCTTTTTCATTTTTTATTAAGCACTCATGTGGCAAATTCTAAGTTCAGAATATTTATATAAGGAAACCTGGTTTACGATAAGGAAAGATGTATGCAAAACAAGTGAAGGAAAAATTATAGACCCTTATTATGTGTACGAATTTCCTACCTGGGTTACTGCACTTGCATTTACAGAGGATGGAAAAATAGTGCTTGTAAAACAGTACCGTCACGGCATTCAGCAAACCATCCTTGAAGTTCCGGGTGGTTGTGTTGATGATACGGATCAAGACTATGAAGCCGCTGCCCGAAGAGAGTTGCTGGAAGAAACCGGTTATGCTTTTGATACGATGGAATACCTGGGAAAGATCTCACCAAATCCATCGACCAACGATAATTGGATGCACATGTTTTTGGCGAAAGGAGGCAGAAAAGTGCAGGACCTTCAGCTCGATCATAATGAGGATATTGAAGTTGTAATAGTGACTTTGGATGAACTCAAAGAAATGCTTCGAAAAAATGAGATTCTGCAGGCCTTACACGTTACAACGATCCTTTATGCATTCATGAAAATGGGAGAGCAGTTTTAAGGAGGTATAAAAAAATTTACTGCGCAATTTAATATGTGCTAGTTGCAGTTTTTTTGCAAAATCTGCGATCATAATTCTCCAACTAAAAACACACTTCCGCAAACCAGGATAAGGTCATTTTCTTTTGCATGTGATTTTGCAGCATGCATTGCTTCTCCAAGGTTTATATAAGCTTTTCCATTTAATTCGTAAGCAGATGCTTTATCATGAAGTTCAGTTTCCTGCATTGCACGCGGGATCTTCGCTTTGGTGAAATAATAGGTAGCTTCTTTTGGAAATAATTTCAATACGGCATCCACATCTTTGTCTTTTACCATTCCAAGGATAATGTGGAGATGATGATAGTCGGTCATTTCCAGCTGCATAATGAGTTGTTTGATTCCATCTACATTATGTGCCACATCGGCAATGATCCTGGGTGACGTATTGATCAGTTCCCATCTTCCATGTAATCCGTTTATTTTCCTGGAAGATCCTAGTCCTTCGCAGATATGATCTTCTGAAATTTTGTATCCGATTTCCTGTAATTGCCGGACAGATTCCAGCACTGTAATGATATTTTTCAGCTGGTAAATTCCATGAAGATCGAGCTCATAAATTTTCTGATCTGGGTGGTGATGATCATCAATTCGTACCTGTAATTTTCCGGGATACTGGGTATAATCTGAAACGAATCTTTGTTTGTCGGCAAAGACAATCGGAGCATTTTTATCTTCAGCAAATTTCAGAAATACCGGCGCAGATTCCGGTTGGGTTTCACCTATCACAACTGGTATTCCTTCTTTAATGATTCCTGCTTTTTCTGAAGCGATCTGCTCAAGCGTATAGCCCAGGATATTCATGTGATCCCATCCAATGTTTGTGATAATGGACAGATCCGGGTGAATGATATTAGTGCTGTCCAGTCTTCCTCCCAGACCAACTTCAATAACTGCAACCTCAACTTTTTCTTCAGCAAAAAAATCGAAAGCCATTGCAACGGTGATCTCGAAAAAAGAAGGATTTAATTCGTTGATGGAAGGATTGATCTTTTCGGTGAAATCAACCACGAATTTTTCTGAAATCATTTCTCCGTTGATCCTGATTCTTTCCCTGAAATCTTTCAGATGCGGAGAGGTATATAATCCTGTTTTGTATCCTGCTGTTTGAAGAATAGCAGCGATCATGTGGGAAGTGGATCCCTTGCCGTTTGTTCCTGCAATATGAATGGTTCTGAAACTATCCTGGGGATTATCAAGGAAACTACATAATGCTTCCGTATTACCTAATCCTTCCTTAATCGCTGCTGCACCGATTTTACTGAACATGGGCAGACGGTGATAAAGAAAGTCAATCGTTTCCTGGTAGTTCATGCAACAAAAATAAGGAAGCGCTCTTTTACCTTGTCAGGAAATGATTGAAATATTGCTTCTTTGGAAATAGATGACCTGATCCGGAAATTGAATTGAATCGTACCGAATGATTTTCTTTACCTGATCCTAAAATAAAATTGAATCGTACTGAAAGTTTTCTTTACCTGATCCGGAAATTGAATTGAATCGTACCGAATGATTCCTGTCCGGTTGAGTTGTATTTTAACTTCATTGCATTTCTGATCGCAATGGTTTTATAATCTGTTCTTGCAGTGGTTGAACCTCTTGGCTGGTATACCGCAGAAGTCACTCTTCCGCTGGCATCGATTCTTATATCCACGGCAACTTTTGCATTTTCGTCAAATTCGTCCGTAAGAGAGGGATTGCTCATGATCCTTCTTCCACTTAAACCTTTCAGGGTTACAACTGAACCGTTTCCTCTTCCGCCACCTGTATAATTATCGGAATCAGGATTTCCGCCGGGACGGCCCTGGTCGCCGGTACCACCCGCTACACCCTGGTTTCCACCTGGTTTATAAGTATCTGCTTCATTTCCGCCGGAACCTGTTCCATTCACTCCTTTAAAAACTGCTTTTGGTTTTGGAGGAGCAGGTGCAGGATTATTTACCGGCTGAGGATTTGTTACTGGTTTTGATTTCACCACGTCCTTTTCAGGAACTTTAGTACTGTTCGGTTTTGTTACCGGTGGTTTTGCAATGGCCGGAGCTTCTTCATCCTTATCATCCGTTTCGAAATCTTTGGATTCAGCTTCTACAGGTGCTGTCTGTTTTGGAGGAGTATATGCCTGCTGGTCGGCCGGAGAAGGCTGACCTGGTAAAAATGGCTGGTCATCTCCAAGTCCCTGGTCACTGTTTCCGAGGTTCACCTCAATGCCCTCTTCGATTGGCGGAGGAGGCACTTCGGGCAGGCTCCACTTCACAAAAATGATGATCAGCAGGATCGCACCACAAATCATTGCGGTGTAACTGCCAGCCTGAATATTCTTTTGTGTTTCAAAACTATCTGCCATATCGTTAACGAAAATAACGAAAATGACTTAAGATGTTTGTTAAAAGAGCGGACGAAATACGTCCCACGCAAATCGTATGATGGTACCCGTTATGACCACCAGGAAAAATACCTTGATAAATTTATTTCCTTTAAGGATCGCCATCCTTGCTCCAAGTATTCCTCCCAGCGCATTGCATACTGCCATTGGGATGGCTATATAAAACATGATTTTTCCTGCAGCTGTAAAAAAAATAATGGATCCCAGGTTTGTTGCAAGGTTTACAAACTTCGCATGCGCACTTGCATTCAGGAAATCAAACCCTAATAATCCGATAAAAATCAACACTAAAAAACTTCCTGCTCCCGGTCCAATAAACCCATCATAAAATCCAATCACTGAACTGATCAGCAAACAGTAGATTATTCTTCTCCTGTTACTGTGTGTTTTATCTGAATGAATACCAAAGTTCTTATTCAGGTAGGTATACAATGCTACCAGGATCAGGACTACCAGTAACACCGGTTTCATAAAAGCATTACTGACTTTCGTTAATAGCCAGGAACCTGTTGCTGCACTTACAAATGCAATCGGTAACATAAATACCAATAGCCCCCATTTTAATTGTACTCTTTTCGCATATTGAATTGCCGCGAAGAATGTTCCACTGAATGCCGGTATTTTTAATGAGCCGATTACTGTAGAGATTGGTTTATCGGGCATCAGAATTAATCCCGCAGGTGTTTGTATCAATCCACCTCCACCTACGATCGCATCTACAAAGCCGGCCATAAATGCAGCGAGACAGAGTAATACGATCTCTGTTGTCATATAGTCTTATAAGTTTTCTTAAGGTTGGCAATGATCAGGCCCGTTATAACAAGTAATCCTCCCGCGAGGTATATCATTTCGAGTTTTTCGCCCAAAATCCAAACTGCTTCCATTGTACTGAATACAGGAATCAGGTTTCCGAATAAGGCTGCTTTCCCTGCACCTAAATTCCTGATTGAAATATTCCAGCATAAAAACGAGATCACTGATGCACCTGCTCCCAGATACAAAAAGATAGAAAGCATTTTGATATCAAATTTTACAGGTGACGCATATTGCAATTCTATGAGGTAAAATGGAACCAATAAAACTGTTCCCAAAACAAATGTGATAAAGAGAAGATCAATTCCTTTTACCTGTGTTGGATTCTTTCTGACAAAAATATTATAGATCGCAAAAGCCAGTGCTCCCGATAAGATCCACCAGTCGCCTGTTGTGAACCGGAATGTCAGAAGTCGCTCCAGGCTTCCTTTTGATAGCAATAACAATATACCTGCCACACAAACAATCACACCAATCAGCTTAACAGTACTGATCTTTTCTTTCAGGAAAATTCTTGCAAGGATAATGGAAAAAATAGGGGAGGAAGTAGTTCCTATCAGGGCAAGATTTATTGCAGATGAATAATGACCGGCAACATATACACAGGTATTAAAAATAGTAACTCCTGTTAACGACATCCAGAAGAAATAACGCTTATGCTTAAGCGCAGTTTTATATAATTCAGGAATTCTGTTTATACAAAAGGGCAATAGAACAATACAGGCTGTAAGCCATCTGAAAAAAGAAAGTGCTACCGGCGAGATTTCACTGATAGCACTTCTTGCAATAATGAAATTTCCTGACCAGATGATGGTAGCCAGAACAGCCAGCGCGATTCCTGTATAAACCTGTTGTTGCTTCAATTAAAAGTGTGCGAAGTCCTGTTCGTAATTTCCTTTGATCCTCTCTATGGGTGGATTAAAATATCCGTACTTTAAATTCGGAAATTCTTCCCTGATAAGTTCCATCAATTGTTTGATTCCAAGGATCTCCCCCGAATCCGCAATATTCAGTTTACCAAGATACCAGTCGGGATCAATATTAAAATTTCTCCACTGGATCATTTTCAGATCCGTATCAATGATCAGTTTTCGGAGCGCTTCATATTCTTCCACACTGTCGGTCATACCCGGGAAAACGAAGTAATTGATGCTCGTCCATCCGCCGAATTCCCTCATCACTTTCAGGCTTTCCACGATGTCTTCAAACTGGTAATTATTCGGCCGGTAATAGGGCTCGTAAATATGTTTTCTTGCAGAGTTTGTACTTACCCTGATCGAATTCAAACCTGCTACACACAAAGCTCTTACTGCATCGGGTTTGGATCCGTTTGTATTGATATTGATACTTCCTTTCGGCGTATGTTTCCTGATCTGAATAATGCTTTCGCGAATAGTTTCCCACATCAGTAATGGTTCCCCTTCACAGCCCTGTCCGTAACTGATGATAGGATAGGGAGCTGATTCAAGATGCGGAACTGTAAACTCTACAATTTCTTCGGCCGTTGGTTTGAAGGTCAGTCGATCCTGTGTAGATACGATACTTTCTTCCTGTGGCTGGAACGAAATGCATCCGATACAATTTGCATTACAGGCAGGGGAAGTCGGTACCGGGCATTCCCATCTTCCGATGAAATAGTTTCTTGCCGCAGGACAGTTATACGTAAGACAACAATTTTCTGCCAGGTGTTTTACAAGCCGGTTGTGTTTGTAGTTCTCCATGAGTTTTTCAACTCCTGCTTCGATAATGTCCTGATCATACCCTGCACATTCCTGCCGGATATCCTGTTCGATGCGGATTGCAGGAACATAGAATTTTTCATTGTGCCATCCCACTGCTGTATAACAAAAAAGCGGGAGTGTAGGTGCGTCCGGCAATGTTTCATATGCCGCAATATAAAAACCCGTATGTGCAGGCGGAATGAATGCTGCAACAGCCCATCCTTTTTCGCATAAACGCATTTCACCTGACTTAACATCGATCCCGATTCCTCTTCTTCCGGGAAGTTCATACAAGGTTCCTCCATCTGGAAGTTCGATCCAGTCTTCTTCCGGAATGGGCATTGCATCCCATCCTGTTCTTCCAAGAACATACAAGGAGGTGTCTTCAAAAATATTTCCTTCTCCGTCGGAATAAAGTATGTAAGGGGAATCGTTCAGCATAATTTTAATTTTTTAAAACAGAGACCATCATCGAAAGAAATCTACTCCCGGAAAATCTGTTAAAATGTTTTCCGGCTTTTTGAATCATTCAGCTCTTTATCTTTTCCGGGTAGCTTTCGCAGTTTATTTCCTTCACCCATTCATTGAACTCTTCTTCAGTGGCTTCTGATTCTCCGTCGTCAATGAGTTTCTGAAATAATTTATTTGATTTGAAATCGATCGTCAGCATGCCATCTTTCAGTACAACATTATTCAGATCGTTCCAGGTATATCTTCTTTTGATCAGTGAATTGAATACTATCTCCGATCTTGAAAAACCTATTTCCAGTGGAAGTTTTGCCTGGTATTCGAGCAGTGCAAGAATGATGAATACAAACAATAACCATTCTCCGTAAGGCATTTTCATCCATACCAATGCAGCCACAAGCAAGGCTTTGCTGTAATATGTATTTTTATCTGTCCTTTTTGCATTTGCCAGATTGTAGATAATGATACCAACAATAAAAACAACACCTATAAGTAATGCGATGTTCCATTTTCCTGTGAAGATCATTTCCCTTGTAAACAACATTGCAGAGCCCAAACTAAGTAAGAGCCCGATGATATCAATAAAACCCTGGTGCTGGTTTTTGATGACGATCACATAATCGTATAGTGCGTTGTTCTTCATTAACTGTTATTGGCTACAAGAATATTACACATCTTGAACAATACTCTTGCGCCTACATTTGCATCCCAGTCGGATTCGCCTACACCAACTTCATTCAGGTCGAATGCAAGGATCTTTCTGCCGCTTTTGTGCAACTTCTTGAAAAGATAAAAAATCTGTTCTGCTTCAAATCCTCCCGCAACAGGCGTTCCTGTATTAGGACACATTTTGGGATCCAGTCCATCAATATCAAAACTGATATAAACGTTTTGTGGCAGCTGGTCTATGATTTCGTCTGTTATCTGCTTCCAGGACTCTCCTTCGTACTGACGCTCCTTAATATCCTTATCAAAATAGGTTTTCACCCTTCCATTCATTGCTTCGATCACTTCAACTTCTTCCTCACAATAGTCGCGGATTCCAACCTGAACCATTTTGGTGATCTGCGGAATCTCTTCCAAAGCGTTGTACATAATACTTGCGTGACTGTACTTGAAGTTCTCAAAGGATTTCCGCAGGTCGCAGTGTGCATCGATCTGCAAAACCCCAAACTCTCCAAACTTTTCTCCGATTGCTTTCATGAAACCAAGGGGAGTGCTGTGGTCGCCGCCAAGCAGGGCAACAAGTTTCCCTTTTTCAAGCAGAGAACTTGTTTGTTCATATACCCATTTGTTCATGAAGAGACTCCCTTCATTGATCTCTTTAAGAGATTTGCACATGAAGGCATTCTTTTCTACTTCTTCTCCTTTGGAAATATAATTAATATATAGTTCAGCTTCTTTACGGAGATAGTCGCTGCGGAGTAAAAGTTTTTTATCGGTAGGACGAAGAAAATACCCGTTCTTCCAAAGGTTCCGGAAATCGGCATCATACAGGTCGACCTGCATGCTGGCTTTTTTAATATGATCGGCGGCTCTTGCGGTACCGGGAGAGTAACTAACGGTAACTTCCCAGGGAACAGGAACGATCACAAGTCTCGATTCATCTTCAGTTGAAGGAAGTCCGAAAATATTATTGTCGGGATTGGAAGCTGAGTTTGGATCGAAGTTTTGAAGATTGCTCATTGATTTAATTTGAAACGGGGTGCAAGGTACGGGGATTCGCGTTAAAAGATTAACAATTAAATCAGCCGTAACATCCAATATTAAAAACCTTTCAGGAGCTTTTTCACCTAACTTTGCAGGGAATTTAACCGGTATGAAAAAACTTCACATAGTTATATTGATCGCAATCGCAGCAGTTGTCGCTGTTCTGATCAGCCTGATGGGAGACCTTTCGACTTATGAAACCCTCGCATCTGCCAAACAGAAAGAAGGCAAAACTGTGACAGTGATTGCTAAACTCGATAGAACTGTTCCCCGCCCGATTGAATATGATCCCGCTAAAAATGCCAACCTGACCCGGTTCCATGTTGTTGACTCACTGGGAAATAAAGCAAAGGTTGTCTACTATTTCGAGAAACCCTTCGATATGGAAAAAAGCGAGCGCATTGTGCTGAAAGGCAAAATGCAGGGAGAGGTCTTCGAGATCACCCGTAAAGACGGGATCCTGATCAAGTGTCCTTCAAAGTATAAGGACGATCCTAAGGCCGCTGAGAATAACCTGAGTAAAAATTAAACAAGATCGATGAACTACATTGGTGAGCATCTGTTGCCCGGGCAGCTGGGTAATTTCTTTCTTTTCCTGTCATTCGTAGCTTCTTTAGTAGCCACTATTGCATATGCCAAATCAGCTAATTCCACTTTACAGGAAAATGCCGACAGCTGGAAAAAAATTGCGAGGGTAGCCTTCATTCTGGACGCTATCTCCGTAGTTGTGGTCTTCCTGACCATCTACTATATTATTTCAAATCACTACTTCGAATATTATTACGCCTGGAATCACTCGGATGTTTCCCTGAAACCCAAGTACCTGGTGAGCAGTATCTGGGAAGGACAGGAAGGAAGTTTCCTTCTTTGGGCCATCTGGCATGCAGTGCTTGGATTGATCCTTATGCGAACTGCCGGAAAATGGGAAGCTCCCGTATTGGCAGTTATCAGTTTTGCTCAGGTTTGTATCGGTGTGATCATCCTCGGAATTCATATTGGTGAACTGAAGATCGGATCAAATCCGTTTCTGCTGACCCGCCACATGTTCCCGGATGCACCGATCTTTCAGACGGCAGACTATGTATCCAAACTGAAAGATGGTAATGGTCTGAACCAGTTGCTGCAGAATTACTGGATGGTGATCCATCCACCGGTTCTCTTCCTCGGGTTTGCATCGGTGCTGGTTCCCTTTTCTTTTGCAATTGCAGGATTGTGGAAGAAGGATTTTACCGGTTGGACGAAAAAGTCGCTTCCATGGGCTTTGTTCTCAGCCGGAATACTTGGACTGGGTATTATGATGGGAGCGAAATGGGCTTATGAATCACTGAACTTCGGTGGTTACTGGGCCTGGGATCCGGTAGAAAACGCTTCTCTTGTTCCCTGGCTGATCCTTGTAGCGGGCATCCATACACAGGTGATCTTTAATTCAACAGGCCATTCTTTAAGGGCGACCTACTTTTTCATGATCATCAGTTTTGTACTGATCCTTTATTCTACTTACCTGACCAGGAGCGGAGATCTGCAGGATACTTCCGTCCACTCTTTCACCGGTTCCGACATGACCTGGCTGTTAAGAGGATTTGTATTGATATTTTTTATTCCCTCGATTGCACTATTAATAAAGCGGTACAAATCAATTCCACACATCGTGAAGGAAGAAAATTCCTACTCAAGGGAATTCTGGATGTTTATCGGATCATTGGTCCTCTTCCTTTCTGCCTTGTTTATCATCCTGTTTACATCGCTTCCAGTGATCAATAAGATCTTCGGATCAAACTTTACAGTAGGAGCAGAGGTTGAATTCTTCTATAACAGGATCCAGATCTTTGTTGCGATCGTATTGGGCATCCTTACCGCAGTTACACAATACCTGAAGTATAAGGATACCAGCAAGGCATATTTTGGAAAGAAGATCTTTATTCCAACCATTATATCCGTATTGATCTCCCTTGCGATTTCCATTTTCGGAAACATTGATTACGATAAATTCGGAATAGGCTTCCTGGCAGCAATTCACCTGGCAATCTTTGCTTCAGTTTATACAGTTGTGGGAAATGCAGGATATATCTGGTCAGGATTAAGCGGTAAGCTTAAAGCAGCCGGAGCATCAGTAGGTCACGTTGGATTTGGAATGATGATGGTGGGGATCCTGATCTCCTCAGCTAAAAAAGACGTATTGTCGGTAAATCGCGTGAATCCGTTGAATTTTGGTTCAGAAAGTAAAGAGAAAGGAAATGAAAATCTTACCCTCTTTAAGGGAGTAAGAACAGATATGGGTAAGTATTGGGCAACCTATGCTGCGGATAGTTCCGAAGACAACGGCAAAAAAATGCTTTTCCATGTTTTGATGGAGAAGAAAGACGGATCGGAAAAATTCAGTCTTTACCCGGATCTTATCAAGAATACCAAAGGCCAGGAAGGATTTTCGAATAATCCGGACGCCATGCATTACTGGAATCGGGATGTATTCTCTTATATAAGTTATGCGGATAAACTGGATGAGGGCGAAGACACTTCCCAGTTTAAAAGTACTGCAGTAAAAGTGGGAGATACGCTGTACTATTCAGCAGGATATATGACACTTGATAAGGTTACTTTAAACCCGAATGAAGGCAAGTATAAGTTCAGCGAAAATGACACAGCTCTTATGGCGCAGGTCACAATTCGCGGGGTCGACGGAACAACCTATATCGCCAAACCGGTGTATTATGTTGAAGACAATCAATCCAAATACATACTCGATACCGTATTTTCCCAGGGATTAGCGGTTGGTATGTCGAGGGTCGTGGATAAGGATCATGTGGAGATCAGTGTGAAAGAATCTTCCAGACTGGCACCGTTTGTGGCATTGAAAGTTCTTCAGTTTCCATTTATCAACTTATTATGGTTGGGAACTGTTGTTATGATCATAGGTTTTGGAATGGCGGCGTACAGAAGGGCAAAGATCCAGACAGGCAGATAGGGAAGGAAAAAGGAAGGCAGCGGGAGGCTGGGAATTCGTAAAATGATGCTAAATAAATATATTTAGCGACGATTATCCGGCGGATAGGGTTACAATTTTGTCTCAAACGGAATCGTTAAGTAGACCCAATTTAAATCAATGAACCCCTGTTATAAATTTTCATACAACCTCCTGCTTATTTGCATGCTGACCATTGGTTTGCAGGCAAAAGCACAGGTGGATACCTTATCGGTTCCCCCGCCGGTTCTAGGTCCCAATGATACCATCCCGGTTCCCGCAATGATTGTTGGAAACGAATGGATCCCGGGAAATAATTTGCAGTGGCACTACATTTCCAAACCATATCCAAAACATCTTTTAAAGAAAAAACAAGCCTGGACGAGACTCAGAAACGCTGTTTACGTTACCTATCCTTATGCAAGAAAAGCCGGTATCATTATGAATGATATCAACGCCCAGCTAAAACAAATGAAGGATGAAGGTCAGCGAAAGAAGTACATAAAATCCAGGGAAAAAGAATTGAAAAAAGAATTTGCGGATCCTTTGACCAATCTTTCAGTTTACCAGGGAAAAGTGTTGATGAAACTGATCAACCGGCAAACGGGTAACAATTGCTACGAGATCGTGAAAGAATATAAGGGTGGATTTACCGCCAGGTTTTGGCAGACGATCGCATTTGTTTTCGGAAGCAGTCTGAAGCAACCGTATCAACCAACGGCTGAGGATCGTGAAATTGAATTGATTGTAAGAGAAGTGGAAAGGATGTATCCTTCTACATACTTTAATTAATAAAAAAGCAGCTCCGAAAAAGCTGCTTTTTTTATGATTTCGATTTGAAATTGCTGAGTCCGCAACGTAGGTTAATCAGGAAAATGAAATATCTCCTTACGCGCAGGAGTTCGGGTCAGTTTCCTGTTCTCAGTTCTTTCCTAATTTTTCTGCAATTGAAGTAGTGGAAAATCCTTCAACGATCGGATTGATAACCACTCTTCCTCCAAATTCCTGGACCTCTTTAGCTCCAACGATCTGGTCAATTGTATAGTCGCCTCCCTTTACCAACACATCAGGTTTCAGCTGTTTGATGATCTCCAGCGGTGTATCCTGGTCGAAAATAACGACGCCATCTACCATTGCAAGACTTGCCATAACCAGCGCCCTGGATTGCTCGTCGTTGATTGGTCGGGTAGGACCTTTCAACCTTTTTGTAGATTCATCCGAATTGATGGCAACGATCAGAAAATCGGCTTCCTTTGCAGCATCCGAAAGCGAAGCAATATGACCGCGATGAAGGATATCAAAGCATCCATTGGTGAAGGCAACTTTCTTACCTAAAAGGCGCCACTGCGACATTCTTTTAGTTGCTTCGTCCCAGTTCATTATTTTGGCTGGAAGTGTGTCTGCTCTTTTCATTTTTGTGTTTGTTTATGATCGGTAACAATAGGAAACAAATCGTTCCGAATATAATGATAATACCTGTCTGGGCAATCCAGATCAGCATTCCGAGTGACAATCCTTTTTCGGCTGTTATCCCGTATAACACCATTACCTGCTGAACTGCATATTGAAAAGATCCGATACCACCCGGTGATGGAATGATCATCCCCAGGCTACCGAAACTCAAGGCAGAAAAAGCGGCTTTGATACCATACTGACTCATATCCTTCATCGCAAAAAATCCCATATAAGTACTAAGCAGGTAGAGTGCCCAGATCAAAGCTGTATACAAAAAGAATAATCCCTTATTCCTGATATAACGAACGCTGATCAGTCCCTGCCAGATCCCCCTCAGGATAGTTCTGATCTTTATGATCAGTTTATGGTGACTGTACTTTTTAAAAATAAAAACAGCCGTTGCAATCAGGAGAACTACCACACCGATCGCAATTCCTACTTTAACCATTGATAATCCACCGGCACCCGAAGAAAAAAAAGATCCCAGAGTTCTGGCAGTAAAATCACCGATGATATCGTACTGTATAAAGATTGTTATGAAAAAGATTACCAGCAGACTAACCACGTCAAAAGCTCTTTCTGCCACAATTGTCCCAACCAGTTTGTCGGCGGGAACTTTTTCGTACCGTGCAAGGATGGTACATTTCAGGATTTCTCCCAACCGTGGTACGGCAAGATTAGCCCAATAACCGATCATTACAGCAAAAAACGTATTGATGGTTGAAGGTTTGTAACCCAATGGTTCCATCAGGATCTTCCATCTGAGTCCACGAATAAAATGACTCACCAGCAACATCAGGGTTGCAGGTAAAAGGTAGATGTATTCCGCATCAGAAAGATCCTGGAGAATTGCATTCCAGTCTGATTTTCGAAGCGTCATCCACAACAAAAAAATACCCAGGCCCAGGAAAAAAACATACTGAAATAAGCCGGATAGTTTTTTTGTCATGTAGCCAGTTTACTGATTAAAATGATCGATAAAATATAAAGGCGATTTCCTTAATTAAAGGCGATTTCCTTCATTAGGAAATACAACCCATGGTTTGAAGGTTTTTGCTTTTTCAAATTCCATGGTTGCATAGGAGATGATGATCACAATATCACCAACTGCGCCCTGCCTTGCAGCCGGACCGTTCAGGCAACATACTCCGGACCCTCTTTTACCTTTTATAAGATAAGTTTCGATCCTGCTTCCGTTATTGACGTTCACTACCTGGATCTTTTCATATTCGATCATATTGGCAGCTTCCATCAGGTCTTCGTCGAGCGTCAGACTACCCACATAATTCAGATTCGCTTCCGTGATCACCGCCCGGTGAACCTTTGATTTTAAAACTTCTATTTCCATAGCAGGCGCAAAGCTATATAATTAAATAAGACGACCATTAAAATTAACGGACAGTCAACAGGTTAGGAACACTTCCGGATTTTACTATCCCTTGAAAGTTTACCCTTCCAAAGCAGGCTTTTGGTTTTCAACAAGCAGATTATCGATCAGTCGCACTTCCTGAAGAAATACAGCTGCCAGGATCACCAGCTGTTGTTTGCCATCCCATCTGCCTACCGGTTCAAGGGTATGGGCATCCGCGAATTCAAAATAATCAATGGTAAAACCCAGGGATTCCAATCTTTGTTGTGCCGGGACAGTGATTTGGTCCAGGTTACCTGGCTGCAGGCTGATCGACATATTTTTCATTTCCCGGAAAATTGCGGCGGCTTTTTCCCTGTTTTCCGGAGTCAACCGTAAGTTACGACTGCTCATGGCAAGTCCGGAATCTTCCCGGATGGTAAGAACTTTATGGAGATTGACAGAAAGATTTTCCAGACCGATCAATTCTTTAACCACCATGCACTGCTGGTAATCTTTTTGTCCCATAAAAAGCTCATGGGGACGAACTGCCATCATTAATCTTTTCATGACCAGGCAAACTCCCTGGAAATGTCCGGGTCTGAATTTCCCTTCGTATTCATTTTCGAGTTGACCCAGATCAAATTTTTCAAGATCATTTGTTCCACCCGGATAAAGGTCTTCGACTTCAGGAAGATAAAGGATGTCGCACCCGGCGTTCTCCAGTTTTAAAATATCCTGTTCGATTGTCCGCGGGTATTTTGCAAAATCCTTCGGGTCGTTGAACTGTGTCGGATTGATGAATATGCTTGCAACAGTGAGGTCTGTTTGTTCTTTAGACGTACCGATCAGGGTTATATGCCCTTCGTGCAGGGCACCCATGGTTGGTACGAAACCAATTTTGGATGGCTGTTTTCTGTCCAGATAATTCCTGAGTTCAGCTACAGTTTTAATGATCACCAGCATGTTAGGGGATAGGGCGTGAAGCAGTCAGGAAATCAAGCTTAAAATTTCTTCCAAGTAAATCCTTACCTTTGCACACAATTTTTTTGCGTTTATCAATTCTTAAAGAATGCTGACAAAGAAACGAATTTTATTTATTGCCAACGAAATGTCCCCCTACCTGGAACTCACTGAGTTTTCAGAGATCGTTAACCGGTTGGCAATAAAAGCAAATGAAAGTGGGTTTGAAGTTAGATGCATTATGCCCCGTTTCGGGATAATCAATGAAAGACGTCATCGTTTGCATGAAGTGGTTCGTTTGTCTGGAATTAATGTATCTGTGGATAATGATGATTATCCTTTGCAGATTAAGGTTGCTTCTCTTCCGAATGCAAGGTTGCAGGTTTATTTTCTCGATAATGAAGACCTTTTTAAAAGAAAATACATTTTTCATGATGAGAAGGAAGAATGGTACGATGACAATGGGCTGAGAACTGCTTTCTTCTGTAAAGGTGCACTTGAAACGGTGAAAAAATTCGGTTGGCCTCCCGACCTTATACATTGCAGCGGCTGGATGACCGGACTGATTCCTTTGTATCTCAAGACCTATTATAAAAAAGAACCCGTATTTGCGCACAGCAAAGTGATCTATACTATCGGGAACAAGAGTTTTGAAGAAGGACTGGGAGATGATTTTTCCAGGCTGATCAATATCAACAACTCCCTCAAGGAAAAAGAACTTGAACCATTCAAGGAAGCCAATAATATTGGTATAATGCGTGGTGGTGCTACATATTCTGATGCCATCACTTTTGGTGCGGAAAAAATCGACAAAAAACTGGTAGATGAGTTTGGAAAGGTGAAAGGTAAAAAAGTAGTCAACTTCAATGCTGAATCTGATTTAACAGAGTATTTGAATTTGTATACCGACCTTTCAAAATAGTACCATAGATTAACTTAATTAACCTCGATTTGTGAAGCGTATTTTTACCGGCATTTTCCTGGCATCGGTTTTATTTTCATTGGTTTTATCCTGTTCAAAAATCGATTTTACTGAGATCGGGTCTGAACTGATTCCTGCGGTCGACAATATCAATACTTTTGAAATGATATTGCCCGTAGATTCAGATAACATCCTTTTTGATGATACCACCCAGATGTTCGAAGAACCTCATGGGATCGGTATTTTGGAGGATCCTGAATTCGGGAAAACTGATGCAGCGCTTTACTTCACGCTCGAACCAATCGCGTTCGGAACTTATCCTTTCCTGAAAAAGGATACGGTTTATATTGATTCACTGGTACTATCGCTTGGTTATACACAGGCATATGGGGACAGCTCTTCAATTCAACATTTCGAAGTAAGGGAGATAGATGAAAACGCTGTGTTCGTTAAAGATTCTGCATACAGAATTTCTGATGAACCTTTTTCTGTGAACAGTACTGTTCTTGGTTCAAAAACGGTGAATTTTCAATCGCTTGATGATTCAGTTTTCTACAATAATTACAAGGATTCTGTCAGAACCAAAAATGAACTCAGGATCCATTTGGATACAAACTTTGCCCGTCGCTTCGTGAACTACGATACTGCATCCGAATTCAAAAATGATTCTATTTTTAAAGAACGTTTTAAAGGACTTGAAATAAGGGCAAACGAAGCAATGTCGCCGGTTAAAAGGGCACTTGCCTATTTCGATATCAATAATACCGATAGAACTAAACTGACTTTTTATTGCAGGGTGGTTCGTAACGGAGTAACAGATACGATCAATCCTGTATTCAGGTATTCTTCTGATGATCCTAATGCTAATATCATTAAGCGAACGCCTTCAGCGGCATATGCCTCAGCCGTAAATAATGGGATTGATAAGGATGAAGTTTTGTATATCCAGAGTTCCCCGGGATCGTATGCAAAATTGAATATTCCGGGATTGGATACCATGACCAATAAGGTAATCCATCTTGCAGAACTGGTGGTAGAAACACTTCCCACACAGGAGGCAAATTTCTTTACAGGCCCGAATATTCTGTTCCTCGATGCACTGAGTGATGATAATGATTCAGCGTTTTCCATCAGGTACGATTTCATTCCTGTTCAGACGGCTCCTTTCTATGATATCGGAACACTCGGCGGTACCCTTCGTAATTCGAAATACAGTTTCAATATTTCGAGGTTTGTCCAGGGAATTGTTACCCGGAATGAAAAGAACTATACACTTCGTTTACACGCACCTTATATCGAGAACCTGAATTATGTCGGTGCTGACGGATTTATATCCCGTTACAGGCCAATGTATATCAGTACTCCGGTAGCTAAGGGCAGAACGGTTGTAGGCGGCGGAAGACATCCTGAAAAGCCTGTCAGGCTTAGAATAATTTATTCAAAGATTTAAGTTAGCCACTTATATTTGCCGCGAATTTTAAGCTGTTTTAATTCATAAAAAAACACTCATGCCTTACTTGTTTACTTCAGAAAGTGTATCAGAAGGTCACCCCGACAAAGTTGCCGACCAGATCTCTGATGCGCTGATCGATAATTTTCTAGCTTTTGATGCTGAATCAAAAGTGGCTTGTGAAACTTTGGTTACTACTGGCCAGGTTGTTTTGGCCGGAGAGGTTAAGTCGAAAGCATATCTTGACGTTCAGGAGATTGCCCGCGGTGTGATCCGTAAAATTGGTTATACCAAGAGCGAATACATGTTCGAGGCAAATTCATGCGGTGTACTTTCTGCCATTCATGAACAGTCTGCAGATATCAACCAGGGTGTTGATCGCAGCAATAAGGAAGAGCAGGGTGCCGGCGACCAGGGAATGATGTTTGGCTATGCGGTAAATGAAACAGAAGATTATATGCCACTGGCATTGGATCTGGCTCATAAACTATTGCAGGAACTTGCTGAACTGAGAAGAGAGAATAAGGAGATCGGATACCTTCGTCCTGATGCAAAAAGCCAGGTTACCCTGGAATATGATGACAACAACAAACCTGTCAGAATTGATACCATCGTAATTTCTACTCAGCACGATGATTTCGGTTCAGAAAAGGAAATGCAGGAGAAGATCACCGAAGACCTGAAGAACATCCTGATCCCAAGGATCAAGGAAAAATATACTACTTACCAGCAGTTCTTTAATGATGATATCAAATACTTCATCAACCCTACAGGTAAATTCGTGATCGGTGGTCCGCACGGAGATACTGGTTTGACAGGTAGAAAGATCATCGTAGATACCTATGGTGGTAAAGGTGCACACGGCGGTGGTGCTTTCAGTGGAAAAGATCCTTCAAAGGTTGACCGTTCTGCTGCCTATGCAACACGTCATATTGCCAAGAACCTTGTAGCAGCAGGTTTGTGTGAAGAAGTACTGGTACAGGTTTCCTATGCGATCGGAGTTGCAAAACCAATGGGTGTTTATATCAATACCTATGGCACTGCAAAGGTTCAGATGGCTGATGGAGAGATCGCAAAGAAGGTGGAAGAAATCTTCGATATGCGTCCTTATTTTATCGAACAGCGCCTGAAATTGCGAACCCCGATCTATAGTGAAACTGCTGCTTATGGTCACATGGGCCGCAAACCACAGATCGTTCAAAAATCATTCAGATCACCGGAAGGAAGAGAGGTTTCACATGAAGTGGAATTGTTTACCTGGGAGAAACTCGACTATGTTGAGCAAGTGAAGAAGGCTTTTGGTTTATAATCAACTGAAATCTTTTTATAGTATTACCAGTTTGCGGAAAGAGTTTAATCTTTGCCTGTAAACTGGTAATTTTTTTAATGAATGGCCATGATGAATAATGAATCAAAGAATCCATGGACAATCCTGGGCGAAAAGCTGATGTACGAAAATCCCTGGATGAAAGTCACTGAGTATGATGTGCTGAATCCTTCAGGTGGAAAAGGGATTTATGGAAAGGTTCATTTTAAAAATATCGGAGTTGGGGTGATACCGTTGGATGAAGAACTGAATACCTACCTGGTAGGACAGTACCGCTTTACTTTGAATCAATACAGCTGGGAAATCCCGGAGGGCGGTTGCCCGCAGGGAGAAGATCCGCTGGAAACAGCGAAGAGGGAATTGCTGGAAGAAACCGGGTTGAAGGCGGCTGAGGTCACCCACCTGTTTGATATGCACCTCAGCAATTCCATTGCAGATGAGTTTGGAAAATGTTACCTCGCAAGGGGCCTGGAGCAGTTTGAGGCAGATCCTGAAGAAACGGAAGAACTAATGGTTAAAAAAGTTTCCATTGAGGAAGCATTTAAGATGGTAGAAAGAGGAGAGATTACAGACTCCCTATCAATGGCCGCTATTTATAAAGTCAAAATAATGTTGCTCGATGGCAGGATTTCCCGATAAAGAAAAAAGAACAAAACCGACACTGATTATAGGTCGCCAGCCACTGATCGAAGCAATTGAATCAGGCAGGCCGATAGATAAGATCCTGTTCCAGCGCAATGTGAGTGGTGAATCAATTGGTGAGATCCGGAAACTTGCAAAGCAGAAAGCAATACCTATTCAACAGGTACCACCCGAAAAAATGAATTTCCTGACAAAAGCAAATCACCAGGGTGTAATTGCCTATGCAGGACTGGTAACATATTTGGAATTACAGCAGGTGATCGATCATGTTACCTCGCAGGGACAAACCCCTTTGTTTGTGATGCTGGATGGAGTTACTGATGTAAGAAACATTGGAGCAATCGCAAGATCTGCGGTATGCTGTGGTGCGCAGGCAATCATTATTCCGGATAAAGGAACTGGTTCACTGAATGAGGAGGCGATGAAGTCATCCGCAGGTGCACTGGAAAAAATCAATGTGGTCAGAGTTGGAAGTTTATTGAAAGCAATCGATGAATTGCATTTGAATGGTATCAGGGTTTTCACCTCCGCTATGCGACAGGAGAAAATGGTGTATGATATTGATTACAAAGAACCCTGTTGTGTAATCATGGGAAATGAAGAAAACGGTGTTCAGGCCTATCTTGAAAAAGCCGCAGACGAAAAATTCAGTATTCCTATGGCAACTGATTTCGACAGCTTCAATGTATCTGTTGCAACTGCGATCATTTTATATGAAGCAATGAAGCAGAGATTGTAAGAATAGAAAAAAACACCGATGGATAACGGGAAATTAATATCAGATTCTAAAATCAACAGATCGCGCAATCAGTAAATTGATTGATTGATTAATTATTATCCGGCTTATTCAAGATTAATCCGGTATGCCATTGATAGTTTAAAATAAAAAGCATCGTTCACAGATACTTTTTCTCCTTTTTCATTACGTATGCCTGTCCTGATTTTTCTGAAAATGGAATGGCCCGATTCAGCATTCAGAACAATTCTCTTTGAAAAAAACTGATCGATATAAATTCCCAATTGATTTTCATCGAATCGGTAATAATTTATGCCGGCAGCGTAGGAGTTTGTCAACGCCCTGAAAGTCGCGCCGGCATTGGTTTTAGAGGCAAGGTTGTATTGATAGGTGATAGAACCGGGCAATAATCCGAACAGGTCTGATCGGTCATTGATTTTCCATTGAATCCCCGCAACCGGCACTACAAAAAAACCGAAAAATTCATCGTTCATATATATTCCAAACCGGTACGAAAGATTGTCATTTTCCTTTTTTTGAAAAATCAGCGCACCTCCTTTCTGAATATTATCCAGTCCAACCTTGTTATCGTTATTACGGATGATCACAGTTGGAAGTGCTGTCCATTTATCATTTATTTTAAGAACAAATGTTACCGGCAGTGCAATGGAATAAAAGTTTTTATCACCAGGGTTGGTATAGGTTGATTGAATTTTCCAGTTATCAAAAAACGGACTGGCCATAATGATCAGTGAACTGTTCCTAAACATGATGGGAATATTGGTGGATACATTAAGGTATTCAAGCGTATGTTTCCCGCTTACAGGGTCTGTAAGTGATGCGGGACTATTATTATACCGAATATTCAGCAGGTCAATATATGGCTGAGAAAAAAGTTCAGTTGAATTAAGAAGCAGGATGATTAAACAATATTTCATGTCCCCTGGATTGATCTGCTAAAACTAAAATGTAAAAAGAGCTCTTCCGAATTGATTTGTGCAAAAGCAATACGAAATGTTGGCGATTTTTTCTAAAAATGCAAACGCATTTGAAAGTATAATTGAAACTTGCAAAAAAAACATATTAAATTTAAGTATACAGTGAGATTGACCCCTGCATAAACCCTACATCATGGATCAGAATAATATCCAGGTTTTGTTTTTTCAGCATCTCCGCACTCAGTTGGCATCACATCTTTCACTTGTCGATGAAATCGCAGATCTTTTATCTATCAGCAATGACAGTGCATACCGGAGAATAAGAGGGGAAAAACCAATTTCGTTTGAAGAGTTGCAAAAGCTATGTTCGCATTTCCGTTTGTCGCTCGATCAGTTTCTTCATATCAAGAACAATTCCGTGATCTTTAATGGGAACAATGCCGACCACGATCATTTCACTTTTGAAAATTATCTGAATGGTGTTTTGCAGCAGCTTCAGTTGTTTAATAGTTACTCCACGAAAGAAATGTTTTATCTCTGTAAAGACATGCCTTTCTTTCACCATTGTTTGTTTCCTGAACTGGGAGCATTCAAATTTTTCTTCTGGATAAGGTCGGTTCTTCAATACCCGGAATATGCAAAACAGACTTTCAGTATAGAAGCATTATCCCCGGCAATTCGTGACCTCACAACAAAAGTAGGCGAGTTGTATACGCTAATTCCATCGCAGGAAATCTGGAATGTAGAAAGTATCAACTCTACCATTCGCCAGATCGATTATTATCGCAACACAAGGTCATTTACTACAATGGATGATTATGAGCGTTTGCTGATCATCCTGGAAAATGCACTCGATCATATCGAGCAGGAAACCGAATTGGGTTATAAGTTTTTCCCCGGAGATGCGAAGAAAATTAAACGTGCACCTTATAAAGTCTATGTAAATGAATTTATTCTTGGGGATAATACGGTTTTTGTTAAACTGGATAACAATATGATCAGTTTCGTGAATCATTCAGTGATCAATTTCATGTACACCAAGGATCTTACATTCAACAACTATATGGATGAACATATTAAAAGATTGATCAAAAAATCAACATTGATCAGTGAAGTAGGGGAAAAAGAGAGGACCAGGTTCTTTAATATGATGAAAGAAAAAATCAATTCAAGAAAAAATGCACTTTTGCATTAATGGAGAATATGCTGAAACTGGTTGAATGTCCGCGCGACGCCATGCAGGGCTGGCCTGGATTTATAGAAACCGATAAAAAGATCAATTACCTGCAATCCTTACTGGAAGTAGGTTTTTATACCCTGGATTGCGGAAGTTTTGTTTCCCCGAAAGCAGTTCCGCAAATGGCCGATACAGAACAGGTCATCAACTCCCTCGATCTTTCCCGTACAAAAACCAAATTGCTGACTATTGTCGCAAATACGCGAGGGGCAGAAACAGCCTGCAGTTTTGAAAAAGTCAGTTACCTGGGTTATCCTTTTTCTGTGTCAGAAACCTTTCAGCAAAGAAATACCAATGCTGGAATTGAAGATTCACTGAAAGTGGTAGAGAAGATTTCAGAATTATGTGCTGATCATAATAAAGAGGCTGTAGTTTATATCTCAATGGGTTTCGGAAATCCTTATGGAGATTCTTATTCCTATGACCTGGTGCTGAACTGGATCCGGAAAATAATTGACACAGGGGTTACAACGATCTCACTTGCTGATACAGTAGGAGTAGCCACAGCGCAACAGGTTTATGATCTTTACTCTGCGTGCAGAAATGAGTTCCCTCAGATTGAAACAGGTGTTCACCTTCATGCAACTCCAGGAAACTGGAAAGAAAAAATTGATGCTGCAATCAAAGCAGGATGTTACCGGATAGATTCTGCCATGAAAGGAATCGGTGGTTGTCCTTTTGCAAATGATCACCTGGTTGGAAATATTGATACGGAAAAAATGATCAGTCATATTTCCGAACATCAGTGGATGCCTATGTTAAACATGGATGCGCTGAAACGTTCATCGGCACTGGCTTCCGTGATCTTTCAGTAACTAACTGTATTTATTTATTTTCAATTTATTTTTTGAAAATATTCAGTGTATTCATTTTCAAATTCCTGCATTTATGAGAATACCGGAACATAAATTCATGCTCGATCTTCCTCTTTCTCCTAACCCGGAAAGAATAGATATTGAAGATCCGATCCTGATGATAGGATCCTGTTTTACCGAACATATAGGTCATCAACTCCTTGATCTGAAATTTAACGTTCTTCAAAATGCCAATGGAATATTGTTCGATCCGGTAAGTGTTGCATCGTCACTTGTTGCGTATACAAAAAAGGATCCTTACCGGGATCTGGAATTGTTTGAGCACGACGGGATCTGGTCGAGCTGGGTACACCACGGAAGGTTCTCCGGAACAGATAAATCAGAAGTTCATCAACAAATACAGGAATCACAAAAAAGGGCTTTCGAATTTTTATCGGGCGCTAAATGGCTGATCATTACGTTGGGAACTGCTTTCCATTACAGGTTGCAGGAGAACAATCTTCCCGTTGCAAATTGCCACAAGGTTCCGGCATCCAAATTCAGGAAACATCTCCTGAGTATTGAAGAGATCAATACCGCATTGGATAACTGTCTGCACCAGGTCTTTCACTTCAATAAGGATCTTCGGGTGATCTTCACCGTTAGTCCTGTCCGGCATATCAAAGATGGCATCATTGAAAATAACCGGAGTAAGGCGCGATTACTTGAGGTGGTTCATCATCTCGTAAATAAATTTGACCGGCTCTATTATTTCCCTGCATATGAATTGGTCATCGATATTCTGAGGGATTACCGGTTTTATGCAGAGGATATGGTACATCCCAATAGCCAGGCTACCAAATTCGTGACCGATAAATTCTTTGCATCCTTTATAAACGAAAGAACAAACAAACTGGCAGAACAGGTACAGCAAATTCTAACAGCTGCAAATCATCGCCCTATTCATTCTGCAAGTGATAAGCATCAGCAATTTCTGAAAGCAAATCTTGAAAAAATCAAAACGCTGAAAGTCATGTATCCTTCTCTGGACCTGGGTTCGGAAGAAAATTATTTCAGTGGGTCATTGATCGGATAAACATCATAACCATATTGATTTTTCAGGAATTCTTCCAATCGTTGCAGTAAAATTAACTGGTTCAATGCCCGGTGCAGATTTTGTTCTGCATGGGTGGTGAGATAATAAATATCATTGTTCAGGTAGTCGGTAAGGAATCTCAGGGTTTGCATAAAAGTGAGAAGGAGTCCTGAACTATGCAGGTGCAGTTTCTCTTCTTCAGTAAAAACATTTCCTGTTTCTTCAACATATCCTCTGAAGGCAGCTTCATATAATTCGGGAACTATATCAATTGCTTCCCACCTGGTACTGTTTTCATCTTCAGTGGGAGTCATACTTCGAACCATATCACCAAAGTCGGAGAAAAAATATCCCGGCATGGTGGTGTCGAGATCAACAGGACAGATCGGGTTGCCCGTATCTTCATCAAACAAAACATTACTGATCTTACAATCGTGGTGCATCACGCGAACACGGAATGCGCTGTCCTCTATTATATGTCGGTGTAATTCCAGGAGGTGCTTGCGTTCCCTCATTTCAGCAATCAGGTGGGTGGATCTCATTGATCTGAAAAGATTGGCATTGGATACAGCTTCTTCAAATTGTTTGTAACGAAGTTGCAGGTTATGAAAATCGGGGAGAATGATATGCAGACTTTCCGCATCCAATGCTGCAAGTTGAGAAGTAAAGGTTCCGAAACTTTTTGCAGCAAGGTAAATTTCCTTTTCGTTTTTGGTGTGAGCCGGAGTATAACTGTTCTGCATGAACTGGGTTGCACGCCATACATTTCCTTCCTCATCCTGGAAAAGATATTTACCATTGATTGTTTTGATCAGTTCAGGAATAGAGATTTTCCCTGGATGTTGATTTAGCAGGTATTCATAAATGATCCTGTAGTTACTGATAATGTTTTCAGGCAATGGAAAAGTCCGGTGATTCAGGCATTGTAACACAATGGTCAGGTGATCAGTGAAAGTAACCTTATAGGTGCGATGGATCAAACCGGACCCAAGTGATTCGATCTGTACTTCTCCTTTTCCAAATTGCGCAGCTGCTTTTTTTACTGTTTCAATGTTCATGCAAAAAATTATTTTACCATGCCGTTCCGTGATACCTTTGACAGCCGAAAGATATGGACAATATTAAAACACAGGCTGCTATCATTCTTGATTTTTACCGGTCTCTCCAACCTGATTTCCCCGTGGGCGAAGGAGTGGAGATCATGAATCCTTTTACTGACCCTGTTTCATGGGAGTTTACCAGGAAGTTTTATGAGAAGTTCTACAGTGATCAGAAATCCAGGAAGATCATTTTTGGGATCAATCCCGGCAGGTTTGGCGGTGGCATAACCGGTATTCCGTTTACAGATCCTATCAGGTTGCAGCAGGATTGCGGGATTCAAAACGACTTTCAGAAAAAGTCAGAGCTTTCTTCGATTTTTGTTTACGAAGTAATCAGAGCATATGGTGGTGCTGAAAACTTTTATGATGATTATTTTATCAGTGCATTGTCTCCTCTGGGATTTACCAAAAACGGAGTCAACCTGAATTATTATGATGATAAAAATCTCCTGAAAGACAGTGAACCATTTATTGTAAAATGTATAAAAGATCAGATCAGTTTGTTGAATCCTGGGCCGACCTGTTTTTGCCTGGGAGAAGGTACAAATTTTAAGATCTTTTCAAAGCTGAACAAAGAGCACCAGTTTTTTGAAAAGATCATTCCTTTATCACATCCCAGATGGGTGATGCAATACCGTAGAAAAAGGATTCATGAATTTGTAGATAAATATCTTGAAGTACTGTCAAGCAAATAATTTATAAGATGGAAGATAAAAACATACTTGGCCTGCAACTTCCCACAGATCCCCGGTGGGTGAACCTTGCAGAGATCTCGCTGGAAGAAATACTGACTGACCATGCATATTGTGAACAGAAGGCTGCTACAAGCTGTATCTCCTTGATTCAGCGCTATAGTGATAAAGACAAACTTGTAACAGAACTGGCGCCGATTGTAACCGAAGAATGGGGGCATTTCAGGCTTGTTTTGCATGAACTGCATAAGCGTGGATTGAACCTCGGAAAGCAGCGTAAGGATCTGTATGTAAATAAACTGATGGAGTTTCAGCGGAAAGGGGGAAGTCCTAAAGAAGTACTGCTCGATCGACTCCTGATCTTTGCACTGATCGAAGCAAGAAGCTGCGAGCGTTTTAAAAGATTGAGTGAAGGACTGGAAGATGAATACCTTAAAAATTTCTATAGAAGATTCATGGAAAGTGAAGCAGGACATTACCATCTTTTTATAGAACTAGCAGAAGAATACCTGGGGGCTGAAATGACCCGCGCAAGATGGAAGGAGTGGCTTGCTTATGAAGCTGATGTAATGAAGAATATGGAAACCCGGGGTGACAGGATGCACTAAAATTGCACATATGAACAGGATCAAAGAAAGACTGGACAGAAGAATGGTGGAAAATGCAAAACGGTTTCTTCGGACAACCGAGGGAATGATCGATTTCTGTTCAAATGATTATCTCGGAATTGCTACCAATCAATTATTAAAAGGATCCGAAAATGATAATAATTCTACAGGATCCGGCGGATCAAGATTATTAAGCGGCAACTATGAACTGATAGAAAAAACGGAAGAAAAAATAGCTTCCTTCCATCGGGCAGAATCCGGACTGATCTTTAATTCCGGATATGATGCAAACCTGGGTTTATTAAGCTGTATTGGTCAGAAAGGAGATGTGATTTTATATGATAGTTTGAGTCATGCATCCATCCGTGATGGAATCCGGTTAAGTTTTGCTGAGAGTTTTGCTTTCAGGCATAATGATGTGGAAGATCTTGAAAGAAAGATGAGGGCGGCAACGGGAGATGTTTTAAGTAAGGTTAAAGCAGCAACGGGGCAGGTTTACGTGGTTACGGAATCCCTGTTTTCAATGGATGGGGACCTGGCACCACTTAAAGATATTGCTTCCTTATGTAAACAGTTTGATGCACAACTGATCGTGGATGAAGCCCATGCTACAGGAATTGTGGGTGAATGTGGTGAAGGTTTGGTTCAGGATCTTGAATTAACGGAAGATTGCTTTGCACGCATTCATACTTTTGGAAAAGCGGTGGGCAACCATGGTGCGATTGTTCTTGGGGCATTTGAATTAAGGGATTACCTGATCAATTTCTCCCGCGCATTTATGTACACTACTGCATTGCCTCCAGCTTCGGTAGCATCTATTAGTGCAGCATATGATCTGTTCCCTGGAATGGTTGAAGAAAGAAAAAAATTATACGAGCTTGTTTCCATATTTAAGGCTGCAAAACTCAGGTTTGAAAAACTTGATTCAGGATCAGCCATCCAGGGTGTTATAGTTCCCGGAAACCAGGAAGTACGTGAACTCGCTTCAAATCTGCAGCAGCAGGGACTTGATGTCAGGCCGATTCTTTACCCTACAGTTCCGCAGGGAAAAGAAAGATTAAGGATCATCCTTCATTCATTCAATACGGAAGTTGAATTGGAGAAATTGATCTCCTGTTTGTCTTAATCGTTTTATTTATACATTTAAGCGCTAAATAACCCTATAAACAGGCTATGAGAATTGTTCCATTAATAATATCAGCGATCGTTACAATTACACTGGTAATCGTATTAAGTATTCCGCTCGGTACTGTACCGCCACTTGGAAGTTTTCTCAGTCCCCAACACGGATTCTGGTTGAATGCAGAGCCGGTCAATAAAAGTTTTGATGAAAATCTTCAGTTCTCAAATCTGAAAGGAAAAACACAGGTTCATTTTGATGAGAGAATGGTTCCGCACATTTTTGCTGAGCAGGAATCTGATGCACATTTTGTACAGGGTTACCTGCATGCAAAATTCAGATTGTGGCAAATGGAATTTCAGACACATGCAGCCGCAGGAAGACTTAGTGAAATTCTTGGTGTTGGTCCCGACAGTGCGATCCTGAATAATGACCGAAATATGCGCAGACTTGGAATGGTTTTCGCCGCCCGAAATTCCCTGCGGACAATAGAGCAGGATGCCGAAACCAGGATCTCGCTTGATTCTTATACGGCAGGTATAAATGCATATATCGAGCAGATGACCAATAAGGATCTGCCTCTTGAGTATCGGTTATTGAATTATACACCGGAGAAATGGACCAATCTTAAGTCTGCACTTTTTTTAAAGTACATGAGTTATGATCTGACAGGAGAGGAGAACGATATTGAGTTTACCAATGCAAGAACCATTTTCAATAGTTTTACTATAGAGCAGATGTATCCTATAGTACAGGATGGATTGGATCCTATCGTACCAAAGGAAACATCTTTTGATACTGCGGGTGTAAAACCTGTTATTCCTGTAAACGCAGACTCAATCTATTTTGCAAGAAATGATTCGACTACCATTATAGAGCAGAAACCGGATAAGGACAACGGAAGTAATAACTGGGCCGTATCGGGAGCTAAAACTGCAAGTGGAAGACCGATACTTTGTAATGATCCGCATCTTGGTGTAAATCTTCCTTCACTTTGGTACGAGATCCAGATCACTACTCCGGAATATAGTGTTTATGGTGTAAGTTTTCCGGGCGCTCCTTCGGTTGTAATCGGTTTTAATGAGAATATTGCATGGGGCGTAACGAATGCAATGCGCGATGTAAGAGATTATTATGAGATCCAATTTAAAGAAGGATCGAATACAGAATATCTTTTTAAAAATGAGTACATCCGTGCCGACCTGACTATTGAAGAATATAAGATAAAGGGCGGTGTTCCGATGTTTGATACGGTTGCTTACACTGTGTTTGGTCCTGTGATGTATAACAAGGATTTTAATGGAACCGGAAGAGCGCCAGCAGGAAAAAATCTTGCAGTGAAATGGAAAGCCCATGAAGCTTCCAATGATATGAAGACCTTTTATTTGCTGAACAGGGCTAAGAATTACGATGATTACCTGGCTGCAATTAAGAACTTCGTGTGTCCCGGACAGAATTTTGTTTTTGCCAGCAAAACCAATGAGATCGCGATCTGGCAGCAGGGAGCATTTCCTGCAAAATGGAGGAGACAGGGCGATTATATCATGCCTGGTACCGACAGTTCCTACATGTGGCAGGGAGATATACCGCAAGCGGAAAATCCGCATCTTGTAAATCCAACCAGGGGTTTTGTAAGCAGTGCAAATCAGTTGCCCGTTGATTCAACTTATCCCTATTATATCGGCGGGTTTCATGATCTCTACAGGGGCAAAATAATTAACAGGTATTTGTCGGCCATGGAAGATATCACTCCAAAAGATATGATGGCACTTCAGAATGAAAATGCAAACCTTTTTGCGCAGGAATTGCTGCCGGTTTTACAAAAAAATATCAGAAGAGAAGAACTGAGTGATGAACAATCAAAATACCTTGACCTTGTTTTGAACTGGAATAAAAGAAATGATCCCGATGAAGAAGGTGCTACTGTCTTCAAGATCTGGATGGATAGTTTACAGGTTGCGGTTTGGCAGGATGAATTATATAAAATTCCAGGTCAGTTTACATGGCCGGAAGATTATACGCTTGCAGAAGCACTGATCCGTGATTCATCGTTTCAATTCATAGACAATGTCAATACCGATGTGAAAGAGGATATAGGATCTGTAATAACTTCTTCATTTATAAGTGTGGTTCCGGAATTAAAAAAGCTGGATCAAAATGGAAAATTAAAATGGACGAAGTATAAAGATTCCGGGGTACGACATTTACTTCGAATGGAAGCATTGAGCAGGTTTCATCTGAGAACCGGTGGTGGAAGACATATCATCAATGCAACCAAACAATTTCATGCACCCAGCTGGAAAATGATTGTTCACCTTACTGATGAAGTAGAAGCTTATGGCATTTATCCAGGTGGGCAGAGTGGTAATCCGGGAAGCAAATACTATGACGATTTCGTGAATAAATGGGCTGCCGGGCAATACCATGCTTTATGGTTTATGAAACCGGATCAGCAAAAAGACAATCGTGTGAAGTACACCATGAATTTTTCCAAATCATAATCAGGCTTTAATGAAATTTCTTTTATCAACTTTATTGATTGCATTGGTAACGCTTGTATTTGGAATGTTTCTTCCATGGTGGACGGTTGCCATTGCTGCTTTCGGAATTGTTTATCTCTACAGGTTAACTCCAGGGATCGCTTTTCTGAGCGGTTTTACAGGTGTATTTCTATGCTGGGCACTGATTGCATTATTCCGGAATAGTTCTAATGATGGAATCCTGTCGCACAAAATAGCACTGATCCTGCCACTCGGAGGATCAGGAGGGTTATTGATACTGGTTTCTGCGCTGATCGGGGGAATGGTTGGAGGAATGGCAGGACTGACCGCAGCTTATACCCACAGGGCAAAGCTTCGGGATTAGAACAGCGGTAAGTGCCGGATCCCGAAATGTAAGAGCTTTAGAGAATTATCAATCAGAAATAAGTTTGGCACTTCTTAATACAACCTCTGAACACTAAAAATAATTCTGTAATTTCGCCGCTCGAATTTTTGTTCACCAGGCAAGTGTCCTAAAAAATTCTTTTATGGCAGTATTACACAATCGCGTCTCCCAAAAGGAGCTAAAGGAGAGGCTGTACCAGGAATCGGAGCCTCGCACTACTATTTCGTTTTATCATTATTTTCCCATCGGAGATCCCAGATTATTCAGGGATGAACTTTACCTGCATTTAGACAAACTGAAAGTTTTCGGAAGAATTTACGTAGCGCATGAAGGGATCAACGCCCAGCTAAGTGTTCCTTCATCAAACTACGAAGCATTCCGCGAATATCTTTATTCTATTGAACCATTAAATAATATCCGGCTGAATATTGCAGTGGATGATGATGGTAAATCCTTCTGGGTTTTGAAGATCAAGGTTCGTGAAAAGATTGTTGCAGACGGAATAAACGATCCCTCTTTTGACATGCAAAATCGCGGACGTTATGTGAATGCAGAAGAGTTCAATAAACTAACTGAAGATGCTGATACGATTGTGGTAGACATGCGCAACCATTATGAATTTGAAGTTGGGCATTTTGAACGTGCCATTGAAGTTCCCAGTGATACTTTCCGGGAGCAGCTTCCGATGTCAGTTGATATGCTGAAGGATCAGAAAGATAAAAATATCATCATGTATTGCACCGGTGGGATCCGTTGTGAAAAAGCAAGTGCTTACATGAAACACCAGGGTTTTAAAAATGTATTTCATCTTGAAGGAGGAATTATCCAGTATGCCAATAAAGTGAAAGAGTTAGGACTTCCCAATAAATTCAAAGGAAAAAATTTTGTGTTCGATGATCGTCTGGGTGAAAGAATCAGTGAGGAGATCATCGCAAAATGTCACCAGTGCGGAAAACCTGCAGATACGCATACCAATTGCAAAAACGATGGATGTCACTTACTGTTTATCCAGTGTGAAGAATGCGCAGAAAAATTCAATGGATGTTGCTCTGCTGAGTGTAAGCATACACATGAACTTCCTGAGGAAGAACAAAAATTATTAAGGAAGGGAAAAGAGAACGGGATCATGGTTTTTAATAAGAGCAGGATATTAAGAGAAGCGTTGAGAAAAGATTAGTTTTCTTCCGTTCTGCATTTTTCCTATTTACAATTTGCTAAAATGTAGGGAGAAGGTCAAGGTCATTCAGCAAATTCATAAGGTTACTTGAAATTTATTTTTTAATAGTACCTCCTGTAAAAGAAAGAGGACTGTCAAATATTGACAGTCCTCTTTCTTTTAATTATTACTCTGATCAGAATGGATATAAATAATCTCTGAAAAATTTATAGTGATTTTTTATTTCCTTTCAATTATAATTTTTCGATCTCAGTTACAATTCTTTCATAAGTTTCTTCTTCACTCAATTTTTCAGGTTTGAATGGTTCGCCGATCACCTGCTCGTATAATTCAATATACCGTTTGCTGATGGTATCGATCCATTCTTCTTTCATTTCAGGAACGGTTTGTCCTTCCTTACCCATAAAATTATTTGCGATCAGCCACTCACGTACAAATTCCTTACTGAGTTGTTTTTGTTTTTCGTTGGCTGCAAGTCTTTCTTCAAATCCATCTGCATAAAAATAGCGGGATGAATCCGGTGTATGTATTTCATCCATCAACACGATCTCTCCGTCGAGGGTACCAAATTCATATTTTGTATCAACCAGGATCAATCCTCTTTTTGCAGCGATCTGTTTTCCTCTTTCGAAAAGAGCCAGGGTGTAGGAAGCAAGTTGTTCCCATTCAGCCTCAGTGCATAGTCCTTTTGAAATGATATCTTCCTTTGATATGTCTTCATCATGACCTTCCGATGCTTTGGTGGTAGGCGTGATGATAGGAGAAGGGAAGTAATCATTTTCTCTCATTCCTTCAGGCATGGTAATACCGCAGAGCTGACGAAGTCCGGAGCTATAGGTTCTCCATGCATGTCCGGTAAGGTTACCACGCACTACCATTTCGATTTTGAATGGCTCACACTTTTTACCGACAGACACATTTGGCGCAGGAACGGAATGAAGCCAGTTCGGACAAATATCTTTAGTGGCGTTCAGCATGTATGCCGCGATCTGGTTTAGTACCTGTCCTTTAAATGGAATGGGACTTGGAAGGATCACATCAAATGCAGAGATCCTGTCGGATGCAACCATCACCAGCCACTTGTCAGAAATTGTATATACGTCGCGGACTTTACCTCTATAAAAGTTGGTTTGACGGGGGAATTCAAACTGTTTCATGGGCCGAATATACACCTGTTAGTTAAAATATTTTTTTTGGTATCTTACATATAATTACTTTGCTCCTCAACGACAAACCAAAACAACTTTTATGAAAAAATGCATCCGTCACCTGGCGGCTTTTTTCCTTTTATTTTTTCTTACGATTGCTTCCTTTGCACAAACCCAGACGATCTCAGGAAATGTGAAAAACAGCACGAATAAGGAAGCATTGGCAGCTGTTTCCGTAACAGTAAAGGGATCGAGCCTTGGAACATTTACAGACGACAAAGGAAATTTCAAATTAACCATCAATCAATCCTTACCTGTTACACTGGTTGTATCAGGAATCGGATTTGCAAGCAGAGAGATTTCTATTAACTCAACAGATGCCGGCACCATTGAGCTGGAACAGAGTTACGAGATGGGAGAAGAGATTGTGGTTGCTGCATCCCGTACACCGGAGCGCATCCTCGAATCACCGGTAACGATTGAAAGAATGAACACCGTTGCGATCAGGAATGCGCCTGCGGCAAACTATTATGATGCGCTTGCAAACATGAAGGGTGTCGATCTTACTACTTCTAGTCTTACATTCAAAACACCAAGTACCCGCGGTTTCAATGGTAGTGGTAACCTTCGTTTCAATCAGCTTATTGATGGAATGGATAACCAGGCACCAGGATTGAACTTTGCGGTTGGTGGAATCATCGGACCCACTGAACTGGATGTTGAAAGCATGGAGTTACTATCCGGTGCTTCCTCGGCATTGTATGGTCCGGGTGGTATGAATGGTACACTCCTGATAAACAGTAAAAATCCTTTTAAATACCAGGGATTAAGTTACCAGGTGAAGATGGGAGCGATGCATGTGGATAACAGGCAGCGCGACATGTCGCCATATTATGATGTATCTCTTCGCTGGGCTAAAAAGGTATCGGAAAAATTTGCATTCAAGTTTTCAGGTCAGTTAATCCAGGCACAGGACTGGCAGGCAACTGATACCAGGAACCTTGCGAGAAATAACGTATTCAGTTCTATCAAACCGGGAACAAGAGGTTCCGATCCTAATTATGACGGAGTGAATGTTTTTGGAGATGAAGTAAGTGCAAACATGACTTCCTTCTCTCAAGCTGTTTTAAGCCAGGTGCCTGCACAAGTACTCCAGGCTTTCAACCAGATTGCAATGACACCAGGTATTTCTCCGCAGCAATTTGCGCTTGCAGTTGCAACCAATCCTCAGCTTGCTCCTGCAGCAGGTGCACTACCATTCTATCTTGGATATGGTAATAATATTTTTGGTGCACAATCTGTGAGCAGAACGGGTTACAATGAGAATACCATTGTTGACTATAATACCTACAATTTAAAACTGAGTGGTGGTCTTCATTATAAGATCACTCCAAATGTTGAAGCATCTTTATCAGGATTCTGGGGAACCGGAACATCGGTTTATACCGGTGCGGACAGGTACTCTCTTAAGAACCTGAAAATGGGTCAATATAAACTGGAGTTCAAAGGAAAGAACTGGTTCCTGAGAGGTTATACCACACAGGAAAATTCAGGTGATTCTTATGCTTCCACCATTTCATCTATTTTGGTGAACAGGGCATGGAAATCTGACCAGACCTGGCTCCAGCAATACACTGGAACTTACTCAGCTGCAAGACTTGGAATCGTTCCAAATCCACAGGCTCCGGGAACATTCCTTCCTGCTTTCCCTGACGAACAGGCACATGCATTAGCACGTCAGGCTGCAGACCAGGGAAGACTGATTCCTGGTACCCAGGCTTTCAATGATGCATTCAATACTGCAAACAGTAAATCAATTGGTAAGGGCGGTGCAAGATTCGCTGACAAAACTGACCTCTATCATTTTGAAGGACAGTATAAACTTGACCAGATTGAATTTGCAGAGATCATCCTAGGTGCAAACTTCAGAAACTATGTGCTGAATTCAAGCGGAACAATTTTCGTTGATACCGCAGGAACGATCAGCATCAAAGAATATGGTGCATATGTTCAGGCACAGAAGAAATTCTTCAATGATGTTTTGAAACTTACAGGATCAATCAGGTATGATAAGAATGAAAACTTTGACGGACGATTCACACCGAGAGTAACCGCAGTTATTTCCCCTAAGCGTGATCATAATTTCAGGGTTTCTTACCAGACTGCTTATCGTTTCCCTTCTGCACAGGATCAGTATATTAACCTGCAAACTCCGGGATCAAGACTGATCGGAGGATTGCCTGAATTCAATACTTACTTTCAGTTCAATACATCTCCGGGTTACACTGCGGAAAGCGTAGTGGCATTCCGGAATGCAGTTGGAAATTTCCCTACTCCTGCAGCAATCGGTGCGGCAGCAGTTAATCTTCGCCAGGCCCCATTCACTGCTTTGAAACCTGAAAGCGTGGTGTCTTACGAGATCGGTTATAAGGGTCTTATTTCAAAAAGATTGCTGATTGATGTGTACGGATATTACAGTACTTATAAAGATTTCATTGCACGTGTTGCAGTAGCGCGCGGCCAGAGTGCAAGCACTAACCCTGCTGTATCTCTTGGTGAACTGTACAGTCCGTTTACAACCAATAACTATTCATTCGTTACAAACAGTGCAACAGATGTAAAAGCGATCGGATGGGGTGCAAGTGCACAATACCAGGCTGGAAAAGGATACTCTTTAATGGCAAATATTTACAGTGATAAACTGAGAGATGTTGCTCCGGGACTGATCACTTTCTTTAATACACCTGAGTTGAGATTTAACCTGGGTGTAGGAAATGAAAATGTTTATAAGAACTGGGGTTTCAATTTCGTTTACAGGTGGCAGGATAAAGTTAACTGGGAAGGAACATTCGGAACCGGTGAGATCCCATCTTACGGTGTGCTGGATGGACAGATCAGTTACAAATTACCTAAGATCAAATCACTCGTGAAACTTGGAGCAACCAATATGACCAACAAATACTACCGCAGTGCTTTCGGAAATCCTGAAGTAGGTGGATTGTATTATATCAGTTTTGGTTACAATGTATTCTAATATTTCTCGACCAGTTTGATTACCTGGTTTAAAAGTTATATCCGGATCTTACATTCCGGAAAAAAAGAAAAGCCGCTGAAAAATTATCAGCGGCTTTTCTTTTTAATTTAAGCTTCAGAATATTATTCTTTCGAAACTTTTCTATTTAAAAACTTTCCTGGAATATTAGATCTAATCGTCTCTGTTTTACATTTCTACTTTTCCATTTTACATTCATCACACATTAAACCTGAAATGCATCACATCTCCATCTTTCACGATGTATTCCTTTCCTTCAATTCTTAATCTTCCATTGTCACGACAGGCAGATTCTGATCCGTACTGAACGAAGTCATCATAAGCAATCACTTCCGCCTTGATAAATCCTTTCTCAAAATCAGTATGGATAACGCTTGCAGCCTGTGGAGCTTTCCATCCCTGCTGAATTGTCCAGGCACGTACCTCCTGAACACCTGCAGTGAAATAGGTAAACAGGTTAAGGAGTGAATATGCAGAACGGATCAGCCTGTTCAGGGCAGGTTCAGTCATTTTGTATTCTTCCATGAATAACTGCTGGTCTGCAGGATCTTCCATTTCAGCGATCTGCATTTCGATGTTGTTATTCATCACGATCACCTGTGCGTTCTCACCCTTAACGGATTCCTTCAGCATTTCGGAATATTTATTTCCTGTGTGCATTGAAGGCTCGTCGACGTTTGCAACGTACAATACGGGTTTGTCGGTCAGCAGGAACAGGTCGGCCACCGCAACTTTATCTTCCTTGCTCAGGTCGAGTTCACGGATGCTCTTTCCTTTTTCAAGGTGTTGCTTGCAACGAAGCAACACTTCGTATTCTGCCTTGATCTTTGGATCGCCGGTACGGATCAGTTTTTCTGTACGGGAGAATTTTTTCTCCACACTTTCCAGGTCTTTAAGCTGGAGTTCCGTATCGATGATCTCTTTATCACTTACCGGGTTGATCGCTCCTTCTTCGCGTAATACATTCTCGTCTTCAAAACACCTGATCACGTGGATGATGGCATCCACTTCACGGATATTTGCCAGAAACTTATTGCCCAGTCCTTCACCCTTGCTGGCACCTTTCACCAGGCCTGCAATGTCCACGATCTCGATTTGTGTTGGAACGATCCGGTTTGGAACAACCAGTTCCGCGAGTTTTTTGAGTCGCTCATCCGGTACATCCACCAGTCCAACATTTGGTTCGATGGTACAGAACCTGTAATTGCTTGCCTGTGCTTTCGCGCTGTTACTCACCGCGTTGAACAGGGTTGATTTACCCACATTTGGTAATCCTACTATCCCGGCTTTTAAACCCATGTCAAAAATTTAGAGCCGCAAAGATAACGGAATGCATTGGCATTGCCTGCTGAAATGGAAACTGCCTGCTAATAGATTTCAAATAAATATTTTGCTTTACTTTCATTCCACAACTGCAGGTATGGTATTGAATTTTTTGTGGATCGCATTTTTCCTTATTGCATTTATAGTTGCCCTGATCCGCCTTATCATGGGGGATACGGAAGTCTTCAAAACGATCATGGACGGGGTTTTTGAATCTGCAAACACCGGTGTAACAATATCGATTGGACTTATTGGGATAATGAGCCTTTTCCTGGGTTTCATGAACGTAGGGGAGCGGGCCGGTGCAATCAATTTTCTTTCCCGGATCGTAGGTCCTTTTTTCCGTCATCTTTTTCCGGGATTGCCGAAGAATCACCCGGCGATGGGACATATGATGATGAACTTCTCTGCAAATTTACTCGGCCTCGATAATGCCGCAACACCATTCGGGTTGAAAGCAATGCAAAGTTTGCAGGAAACCAATCCTGATAAGGAAACTGCTTCTGATGCACAAATTATGTTCATGGTTTTACATGCATCCGGGTTGACGCTTATCCCGGTTTCCATTATTGCACAGCGAGTGATCCTGAAAAGTAATGATCCTACCAGCGTTTTCATCCCATGTCTTATTGCAACATTTGTAGCAACGATGGTAGCTATGAGCGTAGTAGCGATCTGGCAGAAGTTTACAAGAAAACAATGGCTTGCTATCGCAGCAGTTGGTTTAACCGGCGGATTGATACTCGGAGCACTTGCAGTTTACCTGCGTTTTTATATGACCAATGAGGCTGCTACCAAATTTTCGAAGGTGGTAAGTAATGGACTGATCCTCCTCATCTTTATTCTGCTGATCCTGGGCGGGATGTATAAACGAATCAATGTGTATGATGCTTTTATAGATGGTGCAAAGCAGGGTTTTGAGGTTGCTGTTCGGATTATTCCATACCTCGTAGGTATGCTGGTTGCCATCAGCGTTTTGCGTACCTGCGGAGTGTTTGATTATATGATACAGGGAATGAGCTGGGCTTTTTCCGCAATGGGTTTTAATACCGACTTTGTTCCGGCAATGCCTACGGCCTTAATGAAACCTTTCAGTGGAAGCGGATCCAGGGCAATGATGATTGATGCAATGAAAACCTATGGACCGGATAGTTTTATTGGCAGGTTGAGCTGTGTATTCCAGGGATCGGCTGATACAACATTTTATATTATAGCATTATATTTCGGATCAGTAGGGATCAAAAAAACCCGGTATGCAATTCCTGCATCTTTAATGGCAGATCTTGCCGGTGTAATTACAGCGATAATAATTGCTTATAACTGGCCATGGTAAAAAAACTTCCATGAATTGATCAGGTCGATTGTTCAACAATGAAGAACTCAGGTAAAGATGCCTTGTGTTTAATCACCAAACAATTCATACTTGGTTTTCGGACGTTTCTCTTCCTGCCATTTGAATCCGCGGAGAGATTTTTCTGATTCAGGCATTTGCCTGACAGGATACATGGTTCCTTTTACCTCGCTGATAAATACAACTTCATACAATTCTTTATTGCGGAACCGCATATCTATGATATCACCGCTGGCGCGGTTAATGCCCACTAAATTTTCCTCTTCATCTTTTGCATAGTAAATGCTTTCTGCATTTCCTTTCGCACGCATATTATCAATATTCCCATCCACAAAAGTTCCGTTGATTCGATTACCCCGAATCTGGTTGTACATGTTTTCCCCGGTTTTATTGACGAGCAATCCATTTTCATAAACCAGCATCCGGTCTGCTTTTTTGTCTTTGGTATAAAGAAGTATGGTATCACCTGTTACCTGGCTGCCGCTTGCCCATACAATCGGGTCTTTGAATAATTGAAATACCGAATCAATTCCATTATAATATAAACTGTCGCACACAGCCTGTAATGAATCGGAAAAGATCCGCACATTTCTATATACCTGGAAGTAACGATAAGCAGAATCATTTTTGTTCAGGTCAACAACGTTTCGTCCTTTCAATGTATCCTTTGCAACAACTTTATTTTGTACAGTTTCGAGACCGATTGAATCTGCTATAGACGAGTCATTCAAACTAGCCACAACTGCCGTCGAATCCGGGGATACAGAGTCTGCAATATTCGCTGCCAGACTTGTAGAATCTTTTATAGAAGAATCCTGCACTTTTGCAGTACTCAAAATACCAGGTTGTCTGTTACTGACAGAATCCACCGGCTTTTCCAGTAGTCCTGAAAAAAGCGTATCACCTGTTACGTATATACTATCCTGGTCCTGTTTGAGGATCATTAAAGGGCTTTCTGTTGCGAAAAAGCTGCCTTTCGTTTTATCTGATTCTATATAGTTTGCAAGAATTGAAATACCCTGCGCAGTGTCTTTAAATACTGCAGATCCAATCAGTTTACTGATACCGGTTACATCATCTGTTTCCACTTCATTTGCTATAATCGTTACAGCCCCATCTTTGATCACCGGTCTCTTTCCGAAAAAAGCGTTTTTATTTTTCATATCGTAATAGCCATCACTGGTTACGATGTTTCTTGTACTATCTTTTATTACAGTTCTTGATATGAATGTTGCTAACTGTGTATTTGTATTATAAAGCAGCGAATCAGTTTCGAGGTCATACGCAGGATCTTTCAGTTTTACATTCTGTTTGAAGTAAACATCTTTCAGATCTGCATAATAAGTTGCTTCGCGACTGGTCAGCACAGAGGTTTTACTTACAACCCTTCCGCCATTCCTATAGATCCCGATCTTTTGATTGAGGTCATATTCCAGTTCTTCTGTAAAAAGTTGGGAGGAGTTATCAGTCAGTTTTACTTTCTTCTTCAGGATCGCGATTCGTTTATCCGCGTAATACAAAAGGTATTGAGAATAGGTGTGGACGCTGTCGTTATCATTGATATGAATATTGCCAAATGCTTCAAGGATTTTGGTTCTGCGGTTCATGGCGGCGCTGTCGGCAGTGAAATAGGTGTTCCCCTGTTTCAATCGCACATTTCCGGCCATTGTCTGGAATTCAGTAACGGAGTCTATCTTCTTAAAACTGAAGCGGTCGGCATTTAAAATGTCGACCACTTTGAGTGAATCATTTTCAGGAGCAGGTTGTTGCGCTTTGGCGGAACTGATCCATCCTGATATGAACAGGATTACTGCAATAAAATTTTTCATCGTTTAAATAACACTACTGTGTGTTCGTGGAATCATAGATCGGGCTCATCAACGGTTCAGGCTTTGCCTTCTTTCCAAATACAGATATGCTTACATATCTCTTCGGATTAATTCTTACGTCATCGAGCAAGGTAGTCAAACTGCGGTTGGTCTGCCTGATCTCATCGTACAATTGACGATCATTTAACAGCATTCCCAAAGAGCCGTTTTTGCTGCTCACATTATCGATCGTGGTTTCCAGTTTACCCATGGTGTTCTTCATGGAAGTCAGTACAGATTCAATATCCGCGGCGGCAAACTTTTCAGTTGTCTTTTCGAGGTTATCTATTGTGCTATTAATCTTTTCGTTATTCTTTGCAAGATTCCCGGTAATCGATTCCACATTGTTCAGCGATCGTACCATGATCCCGTTCTGTGCATTGATCAATCGCTCCAGTGAACGGCTGGATGCAGCAAGGTTGGCAACGATATTCTGGATGTTGGCTTTGGTTGCAGGATCCACGATCTCATTCATTTTCCTAATCAGTGAATCCACAGAGACCAAGGCACGGTTTGCATTATCAATAGCCGGATTGATACTTTTCGATAGCTGTGCCATCATACTTTGTGATTCAAAAACACGAAGCGTATCACCGTCTTTTACATTTGCCGGTGCATCACCGAGGGCGATTTCAACAGCAGTTGTTCCCAATAATTCAGAAGACATAGAGACCAGTGAATTCTTTGGGATATTAATATCTTTTGTTATGCTGATGGTAACGATAATTCCTGATAAGTCTTTGTCCTTCTCCTTCATGGCAGAAACCTTACCTACCTGGAGTCCATTAATCATTACAGGATTAGATACAGAAAGTCCTTTTACATTCGGGAATACTGCGTATAATTCATCATTTCTTTCAGTAAGGTCTTTTCCTTTCAGATAATTAAAGCCGAGAATCAATATAACGATCGCTATTGCGGTCAGAGCTCCAACTTTCGTCTCATTAGAGATTTTCATTCGCGAAATATTTTTAAGACTGCTCAAACAGAGCGCCGGGTTAAAATTGAATATAAAAAATCATACCGCCAAATGGGGAAGTCATTGAATTGCAGGTCAAAACAGGATCAGGATAAGTAATTAAAGCGGGATAGTTCACTCCACAACTTTTATTTTATCTATTGTTTTATAAAGAAAAGAGCAGGATTTCCCTGCTCTTCAAAAATTTATATTCCGAATTAACCAAGCATGATTGCCATAATAATAACATGCACTCCTGCTATATACAGGTCTATTTATAAATTTCCCTGAATCTTTTTACTGCATTTACAATATTCTCAGCAATACGATCCTGTCCTTTCTCGCTGTTGAGGTAGGCCTCATCGGGAGCATGAGTAATGAAACCGGTTTCAACCAGGATACTTGGCATCGAAGTAGCCTGCAGTACCCAGATCCCTTTTTCATTTCTTTGCTTAACACCACGGCTTGGTCTTCCTTCCTTCACGAATTCCTCTTCAACCATGGACGCAAGCAGGTAACTTTTGTCGAAGAACTTCTTTGTCCACAACAATGCTTTCGCCTTAAACTCCGGGTCATTCAGGTCCGGAACAAATTCTGTAGAGTCATACAATTCTTCACTTGCCACATCATTTCCAACAAACTTTTCCTTTTCATCGGTTCTGTCGGCTGCCCAGATAAATGTTTCTGTTCCTCTTGATGGGTTATCGGAATAAGTCACTTTATACTGCGGTACTTTCCGCGTTCTCTTTTTTCTGTTCTTTCCTTTACCGGTATAATAGGTTTGGGTTTTGTAACCCAGAAACTGGCTGTGTTTGACTTTTGGCGCAGCATTTACGTGAATAGATAAGAAAAGGTCGCCCTTATTCGAATTGGCAAAGTCTGCTCTTGCTTTAATGGCCGGGTAGGAGTCAGTTGTTCTTGTATAAAGAATTTTGGTATCAGGAATTTCCTGCTCCAGTTTCTTACCAACTTTTAGTCCGACTGCAAGACAAATATCTTTCTCATAAGAATAATCTCCCCGTGCACCTACATCGCTTCCTCCGTGACCCGGATCAACGATAATTGTTTTCAGTGCAGATTTCGAAGCGCCCTGCGCTGGTATCTTTTTTGAGGAGAAGACCAGGAGAACAAGAAGACTAAGTATTGACAGGGTTGCGATCTTTTTCATCATGGTGTACAAATCATTTTTTTCTTTGAAGGTATCTTCACATTATCTTAATGCATTAATGGCTACTTTTGCCCTCTACCGCTTATGACTGACGGACGCAAAAATAGCTATAAATACTGTACAGCGTGGTTTTTGTCCATACTTATAACGATCACAGGTACTGCTAATTATAGCATGCAAAATAAATTTTTGAATTCCTTAACGCCCTTACAAGACACTGTACCGCTTGTTCAAAGGGCCGGTGGTACTATTCCAAATCGTTCCGACAGTCTTCGCAACCGGATTATTTCTGTAGGTTCCGACACAATTCCATTAACAGATACAACGATCAAATCAACGGATACATTCGATGTGAAAGTTTCCAAAGATTCACTGGATGCACCTATCAGTTATACTGCTTCTGACTCGATGAAGCTGATCGTTCCTGATAAAAAAATCATTCTATATAGCCAGGCAAATGTGAAGAAGGGAGATATGGATCTTACTGCCGACAGTATTTCTTTTGATCAGTCGACCAATCGAATTGTTGCTGCTTTCAGAAAAGATTCCACCGGCGCAATTATCGGTCGGCCGAAAATGATCCAGGGCGAAACCAATATGGAATCAGACCTGATTGAATTCAACCTGAAAAATCAGAAAGGGATTACCAGGAATACCATTACCCAGCAGGGTGAAATGTATGTGCAGGGCGAAAAGATCAAAAAGGTTTCCGAAGATGAATTCTTTGCTTTTCACGGGCAGATCACAACCTGTAACCTGGATGTTCCTCACTTCGCATTTGTTACGAAGAAAATGAAACTGGTTAATCAGAAAGTTGCTGTGACCGGACCTATACATCCTGAATTTGAAGGAGTACCTGTTCCTATTTATTTGCCTTTTGGTTTCTTTCCGATTTCAACCGGTCGCCACTCAGGTTTACTTCCGCCACAGTTTACGGCAAGTGAACAATTCGGTCTGGGTTTGCAGGGGCTGGGTTATTACAAAGTGCTGAACGAATTTTTTGATGTGACCCTTCGCGGTGATATCTATTCCTATGGTGGTTGGGCTGCTTATCTGACACCGACCTATAGAAAGAGATATCGATACAATGGATCGATGAACCTGACGATGCAGCGGACAAGAATTTTAAGTCCGGATCCGAAAGAAGAATTTCAATCCACCCGCACTTTTAATATTCAATGGTCGCATACAGTAGATTCAAAAGCACGTCCGGGAACAAACTTCTCCGCGAATGTGAATGCAGGTTCTACAAAATTCAACAGGCTGGTAGTAGGAAACCCGATCAGGAACTTTACCAACCAGATGAACTCATCGATCACTTATTCGAAGACATGGGATGGAAAATATAACCTTTCGGCAAGTGCGAACCATAGTCAGAATAACAATACCGGACTGATTAATCTGAGTTTGCCGAATGTTGCTTTTACTGCAACTACTTTTTATCCTTTACAAAAAAAGGAATCTGTTGGAACTCCAAAATGGTATGAGAAACTGGGTATCGGATTGAATTCAAATTTCACCAACCAGATCAGTTTTTATGATAGCCTGTTCAGTTTAACAAGACTGCTCGATACCATGCAGTGGGGAGCACAACATAATATCCCGATCCAATTATCGCTTCCGGCTTTAGGTCCTATACAAATTGCACCCGGAATCAGTTACCAGGAAAGGTGGTATTCCAAAAGATTTACCAGAAGATGGAATGATGTAAGGCAAAAGGTTGATACCTCCAGCCAGGCAGGATTCTTTACAGCAAGAGATATTTCTTTTAGTATCGGTGCTAATACAGCGATCTTCGGAACGTTCGACAGGTTTGGAAAAAATAGCAGGATTAAGGGAATCAGGCACGTGATCCGTCCGAATGTTTCACTGAATTATAAGCCTGATCTGAATGCCGGCAGTTATTATAAAATACAAACAGACACCGCGGGAAAAAGATTGCAGACTTTTTCCTATTATGATGGAAGTATGTACGGACCATTTTCGCAGGGACGGTTTGGGGGAATAGGATTCGGTGTTGATAACAACATTGAAATGAAAGTAAGGGATAAGAATGATACGACTGCTAAAGCGATGAAAAAGGTCAGACTGATCGATGGTTTCGGTTTTAATGGAGGATATAATATGATTGCAGATAGTTTTAAACTATCAACCTTTAATTTATACCTGCGAAGTACCTTATTTGAAAATATTAATATAACTGCAAATGCAGTACTCGATCCATACCAGGTTGATGAAGGCGGTTACAGGGTCGATAAATATGTATGGCAGGATGGTAAGTTTTCTCCCGGAAGAATTACCAATGGTAACATTGCTATCTCTACAACTTTCCGAAGTAAAGAGAAAACTAAAGAGGCTGATAAGGATCCAGAAAACGATCCCGAAAATGAACTTGCTCCACTGACGATGGATGAACAAATGGCGCAATTGGAATATGTCCGGCAAAACCCTGCAGAGTTCGCGGATTTTGATATTCCCTGGTCATTGAACGTTTCCTACTCATTGAGTTTTCTCAGGACTTTGAAGCCGGATTACAGCGGTTGGGAGACAAGGGTAAATTCAAACTTCAACTGGAACGGAGATTTTAACCTGACTCCAAGATGGAAAATGGGAATGAACGGTTTCTATGACTTCAATACTACTTCGATACAGTCACTGACCATGTTCATATCAAGAGAAATGCACTGCTGGCAATTATCCATCAACGTTACACCGGTAGGTTTGTACAGAAGTTTTAATATCACTATTAATCCAAAATCAGGATTGCTCAGAGATTTAAGAGTGAACAGAACGAGGTTCTTTTACGGGCAGTAATAAATCGAAACATTCCTGAATTATTTCCTGGCGACATTTATAGGCGATCAGATTAACGTGAATGTTGCACATAATAATCCTTCATTATTTCAAATACTCGATTTTTCAATCCATCTACAGTTTCGCCCGGTAATGGATATACCGCTGGAAGAAAATCCATTCTTAATGAATGAGGCATGCAGTAAAATGCTTTTGTTGCGGGCAATACTTTCCTTGTGTTGAATATCAGGGAAGGAATGATTCCCGAATTGGTTTCTATAGCAAGCTTAAACGCTCCTGAATGAAATGCTTTTAAGGGTTCAGCAGATTTATTTCTAGTTCCCTCAGGATAGATACACATGTGCAAACCCATTTGCAGTACGCGTTTCATCTTATTATAACTTTCTTTGCGGCTTTGCTCACTTTTCCTGTCGACCAGCACACTTCCTGTTTTATAGACCAGGTTAAAAATCGGAATTTTTGCCATTTCAATTTTTGCAATGGTTTTATTTCCACCCGGAATTGCAGGCGATGAAACCGGTACATCCATAAAAGAATTATGGTTACACAGCACGACGTAGGATTCTCCTTTTTTAAAATTCTGAAGACCGTTTTTTCTTAAAGGGCATAAAATAAGATATAGGAACACTGTCATCCAGACTCTGGAGCAGGAAATGAACCGATGCGTTTTTTTGGGTTCGGGTAGAAAGTAACAGAACAGTAAAAACGGGATATAAAAAATAAACATCGTTACAACGAAAACGATGATCGCCCAGAGAGCCCAGATGCGTCCAAATATCTCTTTGAAAATTTTCATGTATTCTGATTGTGTCAGCAGATTTTATCAGCGACCGGTTTATGCCAGCGACCAGTTGATCGGATCGATCCCGTTAGCTGCAAGGTATTCATTGGTTTTTGAAAAATGCCTGCATCCGAAAAATCCCGTGTTTGCGGAATAAGGAGAAGGATGCGCAGCTTTTAAAACAAGGTGTTTCGTTTCATCTATGAATACCTGTTTTTCCTGTGCGAATTTCCCCCATAATAAAAAAACCAGGTGTTCTCTTTGTGCGGATAATTTTTCAATCACAGAGTTGGTAAATTCTGCCCAGCCGATTTTCGCATGACTGTTTGGTTCATTTCTTTTCACAGTAAGTGAAGCGTTCAAAAGTAAAACGCCCTGCTCAGCCCATTTGGTAAGGTTTCCTGATTTTGAAACCGGTACCCCAATATCTGATTGTAATTCTTTAAAAATATTTCCCAGAGATGGAGGAGGGGTGATCCCATCCTGAACTGAAAAGGAAAGTCCGTGTGCCTGACCATCACCATGATAAGGATCCTGCCCGATCAATACAACTTTAACCTTATCAAAGGGCGTAGTATTAAACGCATTGAAAATAAGTTGACCCGGCGGATAGATGATTGTTCCGGAGGCTCTTTCAATTCTCAGCCGTGCTACGATCTCCAAAAAATAATCCTTAGTAAATTCCTGCCTGAGCGCCTGCTTCCAGGATTCTTCAATCTTTACATCCATCCGTTGTACTTTAAGCTAAAATAGGAAATACCGTTTATCCATTTTTTCCTATCAGCATCGGAACGAAAGAAAAATTATCGAATACTTCTTCAGAAGTAGTACCATCTGCGTGTTTGGTGATGCGCAACATTTGCTGCACTTTTCCTTCTCCTACCGGGATAACAAGTTTTCCTCCTGGTTTTAATTGTTCTACCAGCTTTGGTGGGATGAAGGGTGCAGCTGCGGTGACCAGTACTTTATCGAAGGGTGCATAGGTTGGAAGTCCTTCAAATCCATCTCCGTAAAAGTATTTTATGTTTCCATACTTATTACGAAGGATGAATTGCTTATGAGCATCAAATAGTTTTTTCTGACGCTCGATGGTATAAACCATTGCCTGCATCTCACCGAGTACAATCGCCTGGTATCCGCTGCCGGTGCCGATCTCCAGCACTTTTTCAAAAGGCTTTACTTCAAGTAACTGCGTTTGATAGGCAACTGTGTAAGGTTGTGAAATGGTCTGACCTTCAGCTATGGGAAAAGCTTTGTCTTCATACGCAACCTGGTCGAAGGCAGAGTCAAGAAAGTAGTGTCGGGGAATATTATTCATCGCCACGAGGATTCGTTCGTCCGTTATTCCTTTATTCTTTAATACATCTATTAATTGCTTCCTTAAGCCCTTGTGCCTGTATGAATCTTCGTAGCGCCTCATAAGGTACAAAGGTAGCCAGATGATTGCTTCAAAACAGCAGTAAATTGCCTGGTGGAAAATTTATCATGTAGTCACCACTTTTCCACATTATTAAAATACTTTTTAAAATTTTAATAAAAGTTCTCTACCTTAACATTTAAATAACTAACGGAAAGCTCCATTAATGGATAAGAAAAGTGTGTTAAGGAAAAAGATAATCAGGCAATTATACTTTGCTTCCAATCTTTCCTGTAATGACTTATCAGAAAAAATCGGGAAAAGCCTGCCGGTAACTACCAAGCTTTTACTCGAACTGGTAGAAGAAGGCCTTGTTTCTGAAAATGGCTTTGCTCCGTCTACTGGAGGCCGTCGCCCGCAAACATATTCCCTGGTAGCAGATATGATGTACCTGGTTTCAGTAGCAATGGACCAGTTTGTAACCCGTATTGCAATTATGGATATTGCCAATAATGAAGTGGGTGAAGTCAGGAGGGTTGAACTACCTCTTGGTGATAATCCGGATGCACTTGAAATCTTGCTGGAAAATATAAAATCACTGATTGAGGATTCCGGAATTCCCCTGAAAAAGTTTGCAGGTGTGGGTGTAGGCATGCCGGGATTTGTAGATGCGAAAAAAGGGATCAATCATAGCTACTTCAAAAACTTCCCGGGCTCTGTATCCGAATACCTTGAAAAGAAAATCGGTATCCCCGTATTTATAGATAATGACTCCAGTGTGATCGCACTGGCTGAATGGCGTTTTGGTGCTGCGAGAAATATCAGTCATGCCATGGTGATCAATATCGGCTGGGGTGTTGGGTTGGGAATGATCATCAATAGTGAATTATTCCGTGGGCAAAGCGGTTTTGCCGGAGAGTTCAGTCATATTCCTTTATTCAATAACACGCGATTGTGCAGCTGCGGGAAAACCGGTTGTCTTGAAACCGAAACTTCCATGTTGGTGATGATCGAAAAAGCAAGAAGAGGATTGAAGGAAGGGCGGGTTTCAAAGATGAAAGCTGCTTCCCTTGAACATTATGAAAAAGCAAGTGAAACCTTGATCAATGCAGCGATTTCGGGTGATCAGTTTGCGGTGGAATTATTCAGTGAGGATGGATATAATATTGGAAGAGGGATTGCAATCCTGATTCATATTCTCAATCCGGAAGTGATCGTTTTAAGCGGAAGGGGATCAGCTGCCGGAAAGATCTGGTTTGCACCCATCCAGCAGGCTTTGAACAAACATTGCATTCCGCGTATTGCAGCAAATACAGTTATTGAATTGTCAGAGTTAGGACACCGCGCCGAATTGATCGGAAGTGCCGTACTTGTCATGGAAAACTTCGAGATGCCCCGTATCCGCAATGAAGTTATTTCGGTTACCCATTAGCGTTATAATTCTTCCTATACATTATTCACCTTAAAAATTATTATCAAAGTATGACCTGAGACTAAGAAGTAAACCTTGTTAAACCATTTATTCATCACTTTATCAATCATTCTGCTTATGAAGAAATTTATATGCTTCTCATTATGCTTCCTTATGTTCGGCATGATGAGTTTCGCCCAGACACGCCAGCTTACGGGTGTGATCAGGGACGAGCAAAACAGCGAGCCGATTATGTCGGCAACCGTAAAGGTGCGCGGATCAAACACCTCAACAACTTCCGATGCGGAAGGAAAATTTTCCTTAATGGTTCCAACCGGAGACTTTGTACTTGAAGTTACCTCTGTAGGTTTTGGATCAAGAGCAATCAATGTTACAGCTGCTGATAACGATATTTCAGTTACAATGACTGAAGGTACCGGACAGGACCTCGATGCAGTAGTAGTTACTGCATTAGGTATTCGTAAAGAAAGAAAGGCACTGGGATATGCAGTTTCCGAAGTGAAAGGTGAAGACCTCACCAAAGCACGTTCCAACAACATGGTAAATGCATTGCAGGGTCGTGTTCCGGGTATGAACGTTACCTCTACCGCAACAGGTGCTGGCGGATCTTCCCGTGTAGTGATCCGTGGTAATGCTTCTATCTTTGGAAACAACCAGCCATTATATGTAGTAGATGGTATTCCAATGGATAACCAGAACCGCGGTTCTGCCGGAGAGTGGGGTGGCCGTGATGCCGGTGATGGTATCCAGATGGTAAACCCGGATGAAATTGAAACCATTTCTGTTCTGAAAGGTGGCGCTGCTGCTGCTTTGTATGGTTCACGTTCATCAAACGGTGTGATCCTGATCACTACCAAAAAAGGTTCAAAACGTAAAGGCGTTGGTATTGAAATCAATAGCAACCTGGTGGTTGAAAAGATCAACAACATTACAGACTGGCAGTATGATTATGGCCATGGACAAAATGGTGTTGCTCCAACCACACAGGATGGTGCAAACGGTATTTCCCTGAACAGCTGGGGTGCTAAAATGAACGGTCAGAATGTAATTCAATGGGATGGAGAATCTCGCCCGTATGTTGCACAGAAGGATAATTTCAACAAATTCTACGAAACCGGAACCAACTTCACCAACTCTGTTAGGATTTATGGCGGATCTGATAAGATGACGTATAACTTTTCCATGTCGGACTTGTCCAACAAATCAGTTGTGCCGAATTCAACATTAAACAGGAATAACTTTCTTTTGAACACTGTGTTGAATCCAATGGATAACCTGACAGTGAACGTGAATGTTCGTTATATCCGTGAAAGAGCAGTAAACAGACCACGTTTGTCGGATTCTCCCGGTAATGCAAACTTTACTGTTGGATTGATGCCAACATCATGGGATGTTGAAACTTTCAAGAACTACCAGGATGCAAACGGTGTGGAAGCTAAATTCAATAGCAATGATTATGTGACCAATCCATACTGGGCGGTTGAAAAATTCCGTCAGCAGGATTCACGGGATCGTTTCATCGGTTTGATCGAAGCGAAATATGATATCTTCAAATGGTTGTATGTAAGAGGCCGTATGAGTACTGATTCCTATACCAGGAACAACTTCGAATATACTCCAACAGGAACAAGGTATACACTCGGAGGACAGATCAACGACCAGAGCACCAACAAATTCCGTGAGTTCAATGGCGAATGGCTTGTAGGTTCAAGCAATGAGTTCAATAAATTCGGATTGGATGCTTTTGTAGGTGGAAATATGATGATCAGTAAGGATGAAACTCAGAGCTTCTGGGGAGATAACTTCTTTGCTCCAAACTTCTACCATATTTCTAATCTTCAGAACAGGAATATGTCATATGGTTACAGAGAAAGAAGAATCAATTCCCTGTTTGGATCAGCTGAGCTTAATTACAACAAATATCTTTATCTGACCTTCACCGGAAGAAATGACTGGTTCTCTTCTTTGTCTCCACAGGAGTGGTCAATCTTCTATCCATCAGTGGGAGCAAGCTTTATACTGTCTGATGCGATGACAATGCCTTCCTTCCTGGATTTTGCAAAAATCCGTACTGGTTGGGCTAGTGTAGGTGGTGACCGCGATCCATATGGTTTGTCCTTAACTTATGGTCTTGGAAATCCTTACAATGGTTTGCCAGTAGGTAGTATTTCTACCGGCCAGATTCCTAACAAATCATTGAAGCCTTATACTGTTACCACTATGGAAGTCGGTTTCGAAACAAGAATGTTTGGAAACAGATTTGGTATTGACTTCACTTACTACGACAGAAAAACCACCAATGATATTGTGGGTAGCCAGATCTCTGGAATGTCCGGGTTCGGAAGTGTTTTGCTGAACGTGGGAGAAGTGAGCAATAAGGGTGTTGAATTGTTGTTGACCGGTGGATTGATCAAGCAAAAAAACTTTAGCTGGGATGCATCTTTCAACGTAGGATACAATAAAGGTATGGTTGTGAAAATCTCTGACCAGCTGACCACTGCAAGAATTGCAAATGCCCGTTCACTGACTGCATTTGTGGATCAGATTGCAGGTAAGGAATACGGACAGGTGATGGGATATGATTTCCTGAGAAATAACAAAGGCGAACTCGTATTGAACAATGGTCGTCCTCAGCGTGGTGAATTTGTTTCCTTCGGATCAGGTGCTGCACCATATTCACTTGGATTGCAGAACAGCTTCCGTTTTGGTGCATTCACAGCAAGTGTTCTTGTTGACGGTAAATTCGGTGGTGTAATGTATTCAGGTACCAACGACTTTGGTTCTTACAGAGGTCTTACAAAAGAGACGCTTGAAGGAAGAGAAGGCGGGATAGTAGTTGATGGAGTAGATGCAAATGGCGCTCCTAATACAACTTCTATCACTTCACAGGATTACTGGCAGTCTGTAGGTTTGAATATCAGTGCTCCGTTTATTTACAAGTCTGATTTCATCAAACTGAGAGAGCTGGTACTTTCTTACAATATCAATTCCAAACTGATCGAGCGTACACCATTCAAAGGTGCCTCACTTTCTGTTGTTGGCCGTAACCTTGCGATCATCAAAAAATGGGTTCCGAATGTTGATCCTGAAGCAATGTACAATTCAGGAAACGGACAGGGTCTTGAGTGGTATGGTGTGCCGCCAATTCGTTCGGTGGGTATTAATCTGAACCTGAGATTCTAATCGATCACGACAAAAACTATTAAAATGCTGAAAAAGAAATTAATCTATATAGCTTTTGCAGGGATGGTCGGCATCACTGGTTGTACCAAAGATTTTGAACAGATCAATATTGATCCAACCACACTGACAGATCTGCAAACCGATGCTTTATTTACCCGCACATTGCTGGATGTTTCCGGTGGTGAGTATGAAGCATGGAGAACAAATTTTATCTACACAACTCAAATCACACAACAGTTTGCTTCTGTTGCCTGGCCGCAGGGTGATAAGTATTTCTTTGATGAAGGATACTCTGCATCATTATGGGATACTTATGCAGGTGGAGCAATTAAAAACCTCACCAACCTTGTTGCTAAAACAGAAGGAGTTGAGAATGATGTGAACTACAGGAGTGCTGCACGCATTATGAAAGTGTATGCTTTTCATCGTCTTACTGATCTCTATGGCGATATTCCATATTTTGAAGCGGGTAAAGGATACCTGGGACAAATCTATACACCTAAATATGATGCCCAGCAGGATGTCTATATGGATATGCTGAAAGAGCTGGAAGAAGCAGGCGATGCATTTGATGCTTCCAAACCTTTCAAAGGTGATATCACTTCCTACAACGGAGATGTGTCACTCTGGAAAAAGGCGGCCAATTCTTTGATGCTTCGTCTTGCAATGCGCCTCACTGAAGCTGATGCAACCACTGCTGCTGCCTGGGCTTCAAAAGCTGCACAACGTGGAGTTTTTACCAGCTACACTGAAACCTTCCGTATTAATCACCTGGAAGGTCAGTACGACAATCCAAACAGTCATGTTCTTGGATATTACAACGGTGCGAGAACAGAACTGAAAAACAATAATTTTAAGTTTTCAAAACTGTTCATCGACTGGCTGAGAGCAAAGAATGATCCACGTCTGGGTATTCTCTCTGTTGTAAGAACAGGGGATGTGGAAGATGGAACTCCTGCTATTCAGAAAGGTCTCCCAAGTGGAACTGATCCGAATGCAGTGCCGGATCCAATCGCTTCTTATTCTCAGTTGCGTGCTGATTTTGTAAGTGCAAATGATCCCAACATTCTGATCTCTCATGCTCAGACCATGTTATTGCTTGCAGAAGCAAGACAGCGTGGATACATCACAACAGGAACTGCAATTGAATATTTCAAACAGGGTGTTAAGTCTGCCATCATGCAATTGAATCTGTACAACCCAACCCCAGGTTTAATCAACGAAGGTGCAGTTGACACTTATGCGAATGCGCTTACTCTTCCTGCAGGATCAGAGATCCAGGCAATCAGCGAACAATACTATATTGCTTCCCTGCTTGATGGATATGAAACATTTGCTAACTATCGCAGAACAGGATTTCCACAACTGACTGCGGTGAACTTCCCTGGTAACTATACCGGTGGAGTGATCCCGTCAAGAATGCAATATCCTGCCAGCGAATCTGGTCTGAATGGAGCAAACCTCCAGGAAGCGATTGGTCGCCAGGGAGCTAATACATTTACTACCAAAGTTTGGTGGGATAAGTAAGACCGTTGGTGTTTGTTAGTTTATACGCATAATAACTGGTCGGGCAGGAAACTGCTCGATCAGTTTTTTAAAAAGCGAAAAATAATTGAACTATCCGGATGCAGAATGCAAAATGCAGAATACAGAATACAGAATACAGAATACAAAATGCAGAATGCGAAATTCAGAATGCCCAATTCCGGATGCGAAGCATCCCTTTGCGCCCTCTGCTCCTTTGCGTCGCCGCCCCCGGCGGCCTTTGCGTGAAATAAACTTTGCGTGAAATGAACCCTGCATGAAAAAACTCAGCGTGAAAAAAACAATTAATTGAAAATTTTTTGCGTGAAATAATCATAATGGTGAAATAAATTGATTGAAATAAAACCCCTTCTTGAAACAAACCCTTACCATATTAATTTTATTACTCTCTCTTAAAGGAATTGCTCAATCCCTTTTTACCCGCTTACCCTCTTCTGAAACAGGCATTACTTTCAACAACCTCCTCATCGAATCTGCAGAACAAAACATTATTACCTACGAGTATTTTTATAACGGTGGAGGAGTAGCAACAGCCGACTTCAACAACGATGGACTCATCGATATCTATTTTACCTCCAACCAGCAGCCCAATAAACTATACCTCAACAAAGGAAATTTTAAATTCCAGGACATCACCAAACAATCAAATGCAGAAGGAAAGAAAGGATGGAAGACAGGCGTTTCTGTAGCGGATGTAAATGGAGATGGATATCTCGACATCTATTTGTGTTATTCGGGTGATGTTGATCGGGAGGATCGAAAAAATCAATTACTCATCAATAATGGAAAACTTGGCTTTACAGATAAGGCAGAAGAATACGGTGTTGCTGATATGGGATTCACTACTCATGCTGCTTTCTTCGATTACGACCGCGATGGCGACCTCGACCTGTTTGTGCTCAATCACAACGTAAAAAGTCTGCGCAACTTCGATGCTGCATTCGTGAAAAGAATGATCGATGATGATGCAGGCGACCGGCTATATAAAAATGAAAATGGAAAATTCACAGACGTAACAACTTCCGCAAATATTATTTCCAACCCCCTGGGATACGGATTAGGCATCAATGTTTCTGATATCAACAATGATGGCTGGCCCGATATCTACGTAACGAATGACTATGTGGAAGAAGACTATCTATACATCAATAACCAGGATGGCACATTTCGTGAATCCCTGAAAGAACAGATGGGGCACCTGTCAAACTTCTCCATGGGTGTTGATATCACAGATCTTAACAACGATGATTTCCCTGAAATTTTTACACTTGATATGTTGCCTGCTGATAACAAGCGACAGAAATTATTATATGCTCCCGACAACTTTGAACTGTATTACAACCAGGTGAAAAATGGTTTCCACCATCAGCTGATGCGCAATATGCTCCAGTTGAATAATGGAAACGGAACATTCAGTGAGATCGGTCAGTCGGCAGGAATCTCCAATACTGACTGGAGCTGGGCAGCACTGTTTGCTGATTTTGATAATGACGGAAACAAAGACCTGTTTGTAACAAACGGTTATGGTCGTGATATGATCAACCGAGACTTCATGAAATTTTATGCAAATGAAAGACTGAAGCATGAACGCGGACAAACAGATGGACGAATGTTCAGAATGTTGCAGGGAATCAAATCAACTCCACTACAGAATTATTATTTCAGCAATTCCGGTGAAATGAAATTCAAGGATGTTTCAACCCAAAGCGGTTTTGAACAATTATCGTATTCTCACGGGGCTGCCTATGCAGACCTTGACAACGATGGCGATCTTGATCTTGTGGTGAACAACATGAATGAAGAAGCTGGTCTCTTTCAAAATAATACAAAGAACAGGAATTGCCTGATCGTAAACCTGTCGATGCGCAGTAAAAATCCTTTTGCTTATGGAGCGAAAGTCATTGCGTATTCTGATGGTATAAAATACAGTGCTGAAAATACTCCCGTACATGGATTTCAATCTTCCATGACCGGACCTTTGTTTATAGGACTTAAAAATTCAAAAGTAGATTCCCTGTTTGTTTACTGGCCGGATGGTAAAATTCAAAAGCACAAACAAAAGGTTGAATTGAATAAAGTATTGAATCTTCAATACGATATAAATTCTTTAATTCAGCGCCCGGTTGCTTCTTATAAAAAATCAATCTTCATTACGGCATCAAATAAAATTCCATTTAAACATAAAGAAGATGATGTAAATGATTTCAAGATTCAGCCGCTGCTTCCGAATATGTTTTCTTTTGCCGGACCAAGAATGACAAAATCGGATCTGAATAAAGATGGACTGGAAGATCTGTATATCTGCGGGGCCAGAGGTCAATCAGGAGCCCTACTCATGCAAATGAAATCAGGTGATTTTGTATTATCGAATCAACCCGCTTTCGAATCAGATAACGGATTTGAAGATGCTGATGCAATATTTTTTGATGCAGATAAGGATGGCGACCAGGATTTGTTTGTGGTGAGTTGCGGATATGATCTTGCAGATAACGATACATTATTAAACGATCGGTTATATATCAATGAGAATGGTGTCTTCAAACGAAATTCTCTCTTCCCTGACTTGAGGTCGGGTTCAGTGGTTAAGGTTCATGATATCGACCAGGATGGTGACCTGGACTTATTTGTAGGAACAAGGGTGAATCCATCCCTGTATCCTGAAAATCCAATATCCTATTTCCTTATCAATGATGGTAAAGCAAATTTTACGATCAAAGATCTGGAGGCTGTTAAAGCTTTGGTTTGTGATGCTTTGTTTACTGACATCAACAAAGATGGAAGCAAAGAACTTGTTTTGATTGGTGAATGGATGAGTCCGCAGGTGATCAGCTTTAAAGAAAGCAAAATTGAACTGGTTACCTCCCGGTTTTTTGAAGATAATTTCAACGGTTGGTGGAATCGCTTGCATGTTGCAGATCTTGATAGTGACGGAGACCCTGACCTTATTGCTGCAAACTGGGGATCAAACAGTCAGTACGCAGCATCAGAAACACAACCGGTTGAATTGTATTATGGAGATTTTGACAACAATGGATACATTGATCCTTTGATGAGTTATTATGTTGGAGGAAAACCTTACCCGGTAGCAACAAGGGATGAAATGACTGACCAGATGGTATCTCTGAGACAACGGTTCCCGACTTATGATGCTTATTCGGATGCAGGTATAAAAGATATTTTAAATGAAGAGCAATTAAAGAATGCTAAAAAACTGTCTGCAAATGTGCTTCATACTGTTTGGTTTGAAAACCGGGATGGTAAATTTATAATGCATGAACTGCCATCCGAAGCAAATTTTACTTCTGTTCATGCAATAGCGGTTGATGATTTTAACGGGGATGGAAAACCGGATATATTTTTAGGTGGAAACCAGGATAAAATGAGGATCCGGACAGGTAAGATGGATGCAAGTTATGGTGTACTGATGGAAGGAGATGGCAAGGGAAATTTCAAGTATGTAAACCAGTTACAGTCCGGATTAAAAATCAAAGGTTGTGTAAGGGATGTACAGTTCATTAAAAATGGAAAGCAACATTTTTTAGTTGTTGCAAGAAATGATCAGGAACCAGTCATATTAAAATATTCATCTGATGCGAATTAGTAGACGTTCTGTGATATGGAAGGTTTTGCTGTTGTGCATGATCCATGCATTGATGAGTAATTGTGTCATCGCGCAAAAAGATCAGAAAGAAAACAGAAAGGCTCATCAGAACTCAGAGAATAAAATAATTTCAGGAACCTACAGATCAAAAAATTATGTAACTACACTTAAAAAAGTAACCGACCTGATGGTGAGCGATGTTACTTCACCTGTGGCTGCCAGTCGCTATTATGCTTATATCAATCTGGCTGCCTATGAAGTGATCAATCATAATGAATCTCTATCCTTATTATCTTCTTTAAAGAGAGGCAGGATGAGTGCTTCAATTCCTTCAGCTGCTTATTCATTAAAAAATAATAGCTCTGATAAAGGCTCAAAATTAATTCCAAATCATAATCAACAACTTTCTTTCGCAACGTTATTGACTATCCTGAAAATGGGAGAGAAGCTTTTGCCCTCAGGACCTGCGCTCAGACCTGATATTACCTTACTAAAAAGCGATTCAGAAAAATACGGAATTCAGGAAGTTGATTTGGACAGGATAGAAAAACTGGTTGATTCGATTGTGAAAAACTTTGTAAGCTGGTCGGCACAGGATGGATTTCGTGGTTTGAATAATCGTCTTCGCTATACGCCAACTAAAGGAGATGCTTACTGGCAGCCTACAGCTCCGTCATACATGGCGCCCGTGGAGCCGCACTGGAATAAACTCAAACCGTTTTTGCTTGATAGCTGCACACAATTTAAAGTAGCTGAACCTGTATTGTATGATACAAATTCCGGAACACCATTTATGACTCTCACGAAAGAAGTTTATGAGATCTCAAAAAAATCGGATTCCGCAAAAAATGCAATCGCCATGTTCTGGGATTGTAATCCATTTGCTGTTCAACAATTAGGTCATGTGGAGTTCGGATTGAAAAAGATCTCCCCCGGAGGTCACTGGATCGGGATCACAGGAATTGCGTGCATAAATGAAAATTTATCAATTGAACAATCTGCCCTGGTTCATGCCATCGTCAGCATTACGCTTGCCGATGCATTTATCGCCTGCTGGGATGAAAAATACAGAAGTAACCGGGTTCGACCAGAAACGGTCATTAACAGGCTGATAGATCCTTCCTGGAGGCCATTGCTCCAAACTCCTCCGTTTCCGGAGTATGTTTCGGGTCACAGTGTTGCATCAACTGCTGCCGCAGAAGTGCTCACAAAGATCTTTGGTGATGATTATGCGTTTACAGATGATACGGAAGTGGAGTTTGAATTGCCCATAAGAAAATTTGAATCTTTCAATTCAGCAGCTGCCGAAGCTTCGGTTTCCAGGTTGTACGGGGGAATTCATTTCAGGGATGCAATTGACCAGGGAATTCAACAGGGCAGATCAATTGGAAAATTATCTAACAGATTATTTGATCAGCATATCAGGAAATTAAAAATTTCCTACCACGCATCTGTACGGAATTAAAGAGCGGAACTGAAAAACGCAAATGCTGACAGGATTTCGCTAAATTGAAACGAGCTAACAACGATTGCCCATGCGAAGAAAAAAAACCATCATCCTTTCTTCCCTTGCCATATTTATGCTGGTATGGGTTGCCTGTATGGATGGATCTGAACAAACAGATCTTCCGGAGAAGGTTAGTTATAACTTTCATATCAGGCCAATCCTGTCTGATAAGTGTTTTAAATGTCACGGTCCCGACGTGGCACAGATGCAGGCCGGTCTTAGGCTCGATGCACCCGAATTTGCCTATGCTCCATTGAAAGAATCAAAAGGAAAGTTTGCAATCATTCCGGGAAAACCCGATTCATCCGAACTCATTCATCGTATCAGTTCCGATGATTCCACTTATATGATGCCGACTCCGGAATCACATCTGGGTTCCCTGACAGAATATGAAGTGGATCTTTTCCGCAAGTGGATCAAACAGGGCGCTAAATATGAACATCACTGGGCCTTTACACCTCCGCAAAATCCGGAGATCCCAAAAGTCAAAAACGAAAAATGGGCCAGCAACGAGATCGATTTTTTCATTCTAAATACCCTTGAAAAGAAAAAACTAAAACCTAACGAAGAAGCTTCGAAAGAGTATCTGCTCAAAAGATTGTCGCTTGACCTTACTGGTCTCCCTCCGACACTGGAACAGATGGACCGGTTTCTTGCAGATGCATCCCCAAAGGCTTATGAGAAAATGGTGGATGAACTGCTGGCATCCAAACATTACGGAGAAAAAATGGCACTCCACTGGATGGATGTTGCACGTTATTCCGACAGCTATGGTTACCAGGATGATAATGTCAGAACACAATGGGCATGGCGCGATTGGGTAATTCATGCATTTAATAAGAACCAGCGCTACGATGAATTTATTACCTGGCAGATCGCCGGTGATATGTTACCGGATGCATCAAAAGAACAGATCCTTGCTACAGCATTTTTCAGAAATCATAAGTACACCGAAGAAGGTGGTGTTATTCCTGAAGAATACCGAATCGAATACATCCTCGATAAAACAAAAACCTACGGAAAAGGAATACTGGGCTTAACGATAGAATGTGCCCAGTGTCATGATCATAAATACGATCCTATCTCGCAGAAAGAATACTTCGAAATGTTTGCCTTCTTTAATAATACCAAAGAAGTAGGTTATGAAGGGGATGTAAGTATTTCGAAACCTGCGAAGAACCCTATCATGGAAATAAAGGATGAAGATGTAAAGAATCTTTTATCCTTCATTAATAAAAAAGATACCGGAACCATGACCATCTCGGTGATGGGAGAACTGGATACCACCCGGAAAACTTATATACTGAATCGTGGTGTGTACGATCAGCCGACTGTAGAAGTGAAGCCGCTTGCACTTTCAACCGTTCTTCCTTTTGATACGATCAATCTTCCCAGGAACAGAATTGGTCTCGCTAAATGGACAACTGACAAAAGAAATCCATTAACATCCAGAGTTTTTGTGAATCAATTGTGGCAGGAATTATTCGGAAGAGGATTGGTGAAAACATCCGGTGATTTTGGCATGCAGGGAGAACTTCCTTCACATCCTGAATTGTTGGATTATCTCGCAATGGATTTCATGAATAATGGATGGGATATCAAACGACTGATCAAAAAGATTGTGCTTTCATCGACCTATAAACAATCTGCGAAATTCAGTGAGGAGAAATTGAAAATGGATCCTGATAATATGTATCTCTCGCGTGCTCCCAGGATCAGGGTTAAAGCCGAAATGGTCAAAGACCTTGTACTTGCAAGCAGTGGTTTGCTGGTGCCAACTATCGGAGGACCAAGTGTAAAACCATATCAGCCGAAAGGACTCTGGGAAGCAGCAACATCCGGTCGTGGTGAACTGGCAACCTATAAGATGGATAAAGGTGAATCGCTTTACCGTCGCGGAATGTATACCTTCATCAAATTAACAGTTCCCCCACCGGGCTTAATGATCTTCGATGCAAGCAACCGTGATCAGTGCGAAGTAAAAAGACTGCAAACCAATACACCTTTACAGGCACTCGTAATGATGAATGATCCTGCCGTGCTCGAAGCATCCAGAGTAATGGCGGAAAGATTGATGGAAGAAAAAACTTCCTCAGACCAGAAAGTAAAAACTGCTTTCAGGAAGATCATCTGCAGAACACCGAAAGAAAATGAGCTAAAAATTCTGATGGAATATTTCAATGAGCAGCTAACACAGTTTCAGCAGAATAAACTTCATGCAGTGAAAACTTTAAAAGTGGGTGAATATCCGATGAATGATAACACGGAAAAAAACCAGACCGCTGCACTGATGAAAACGATCAACACTATTTACAATATGGAAGAAGCCATAACAAAATCATAGCTATGGATCCAAGATTATCAGAATACAACCTGAACCTGAACAGGAGAAGATTTTTTTCCAAACTTAGTCTGGGTATCGGGAGTGTTGCACTGGGTTCTCTTCTGATCCCAGATCTTTTCTCCGGGGCACCGGACGAGGAAGCGATCATGAGCGGACTTCCGCATTTTGCACCAAAAGCAAAAAGAATTATCTACCTGTTTCAGAATGGAGCACCCTCACAACTCGACCTGTTCGATTATAAACCGAAGCTTCAGGAGATGTTTGGTGAAGACCTGCCTGCATCAATCAGGATGGGACAACGACTAACCGGTATGACTGCCGACCAGTCGAAGTTTCCGCTTGCAGGTTCTGTTTTTAAATTCAACCAGTATGGTGAGCACCGGGCGTGGGTAAGCGAACTGATGCCGTACACTGCAAATGCGGTGGATGATATCTGTTTTGTAAAATCCATGTTTACGGAAGCGATCAATCACGATCCTGCACTGACTTTTTTCCAGACAGGTGCACAGGTTGGTAACCGTCCGAGTATGGGAGCCTGGCTGAGTTACGGTCTTGGTAGCGATAATAAAAATCTTCCTGCATTCTGTGTGTTGCTGTCGAAAGGAAAAGGAAACGGCCAGGGTGTATATTCAAAACTCTGGACCAATGGTTTCCTCGATTCGGTTCACCAGGGTGTGCAGTTTTCAAGTGGAGATAATCCGGTTTTATATCTCGGAAATCATGAGAGCATCGACAAACATGACCGCCGGAAAATGCTGGACAAACTTGCGGCACTGAATGATGAAACCTATAAAGAATTCGGAGATCCGGAGATCAGTGCAAAAGTGCAGCAGTATGAAATGGCTTACAGGATGCAGACTGCAGTTCCTGAGATCACTGATTTAAGTAAAGAACCCGAAAGCATTGTAAAAATGTATGGACCCGATTGCCTGGTTCCGGGAACCTATGCGGCGAACTGTTTGCTTGCAAGAAAGCTAAGTGAGAACGGTGTTCGCTTTGTTCAGTTGTACCACCAGGGGTGGGACGGTCACGATAATCTTCCGGGACAAATTAAAGGACAATGCATGGATACAGACCAGGCATCAGCTGCATTGATCACTGACCTGAAACAAAGAGGGTTACTCGATGAAACGCTGGTTATCTGGGGCGGCGAATTCGGAAGAACAAACTATTGTCAGGGTGCACTAACAAAAGACAATTATGGCCGCGACCATCACCCGCGTTGCTTCACCATCTGGATGGCAGGGGGAGGAATCAAACCCGGTGTATACGGGGAAACTGATGAATTCGGATACAACATCACCAAAGATCCAGTTCATGTAAATGATTTTCATGCAACTGTGTTACACCTGATGGGACTGAACCATGAGCAACTCACATTCAAACATCTTGGAAGAAGATACAGATTAACAGACGTTGCCGGTAAAGTAGTCAACGGCATCATTGCATAAATATCAACCATGAAAAGAAGAACTTTTATTCAAACAACTTCAATGGGATTAGCAGGTATGATCATAGAACCGGGGTTTCATAACAGTGATGAAAATGTATTAGGACAGAATAATAAAAAATACAGACTTGAAAAGAACTGGAGTAAGGCTGATGCATCAAAGTTTCCCGTGAACGATTGTCATGAAATGGTACAGGACTCAAAAAAGCGGATCATCCTGCTGACCAACGAAACCAGGAACAATGTATTGATCTATGACAAGTCGGGCAAGCTGGAAAAAACATGGGGCAACAATTATCCGGGTGCACATGGACTGACCATTTTCAATGAAGGAGGAAAAGATGTATTGTTCATTTGTGATAATAACCGTCACCAGGTCATCAAAACTTCCATTGACGGAAAAGAATTGATGGTATTGAATTATCCGAAAGAAACAGGGATGTATGCAAAAGAAGAAGAGTTTGTACCAACAGAAACTGCGATAGCATCCAATGGTGATATCTATGTGGTGGATGGATATGGAAAGGATTTTGTGATCCAGTATGATTATACAGGAAAATACATCCGGCATTTTGGTGGAAGAGGAAATGAAGAGAAATATTTGCTGAATGCTCATGGAATCACTGTGGATACCAGAGGCGCGAAGCCCACACTGATCGTGACTTCCAGGCAGCAGAATGTATTCAAGCGATACACGATGGACGGTGAATTTATTGAAACCATTGCACTTCCTGGTGCGTGGGTTTGCAGACCGGTGATCAAAGATGATTATTTGTATGCGGCTGTGCTGCAGACTGATTCAAAGCAGGGACAAAACTCCGGGTTCATCACCATCCTTGATAAAAACAATAAAGTGGTTTCTAACCTGGGTGGAAATGATCCTGTATATAAAGATGGAAAGCTGGAAGGTTTATATCAAACTGAAAAAGCATTTTCCTATCCGCATGATGTATGTATTGATGATGAAGGAAGTTTATATGTGGCACAATGGAATTCCGGAAAAGTATATCCTTACAAGTTAACTCCCGTAACCTGATATGAATTCGCAACGATCAAAAAATATCGTTTACAATATTGTATTTGCCCTGAACTGTTTGCTGATCTTCCTGCTTCTTTTTGAAAGCAGGTTGAGTATTCCGTCCTGGTTGCAGGTTGTTGGCAGAATGCACCCGCTGGTATTACATTTCCCGATCGTTTTGATGATCGTTGCAATTGTTGCAGAACTGTTCTTATCGTCCCGAAAAGATTACAGCGATGTTGGCGACTGGTTATTGTTATCCGTTGCAGGTACAGCGGTACTTACGAGCATCATGGGATTGTTATTGTCGGTTGAAGGCGGATATGAAGAAGATGCCTTGTTTTTTCATAAGTATGGAGGGATTGTATTGTCGCTCCTCGCGCTTGCATGGTTTGCGTTCCGTGATAAAATCAGACTACGAAAAGTTTCAACTGTATTCGTAGGAGGATTATCAGTTATAGCGATCATTATTACCGGTCACCAGGGAGCAAATATCACACACGGAGAAGACTTTTTATTGGGACCTATCAGCAGTGAAGTAGAAAAGCCTGTAGTGCTGATGGAGGACGCAGTAGTATTCACCCATATGGTGATGCCGATTCTTGAAAGTAAATGTATCAGTTGTCACAACAGCAATAAGGCTAAGGGAGAACTGGTGATGGAAACTGCGGCACTGCTCGTGAAAGGCGGAAAGAATGGCGCGTTGTGGGATACTGCAGCAGCCGACCTGGGACTGATGTTCGCAAGGATTGATCTGCCTATGGAAAAGAAAGAGCACATGCCTCCCAAAGGAAAACCTCAACTCAGTGAACAGGAGATTGAAATCTTAAAAAGATGGGTTAGAAGTGGTGCTGATTTCGATCAGAAAGTTGCTGAATTAAAAGATTCGGACACTTTGAAAATGATCGCAGCATCGATCTTTAATACCGTAGAAACAGATAACTATGATTTTAAGGCAGCTGATGACGAACTGGTACGTTCCTTAAATACCAATTACAGAATTGTTTTTCCTTTAGCTATCGGATCATCTGCATTGGGTGTGGAATTTTTCAGTGCATCTCAATTTAAGTCGGAACAATTAAAGGACCTGTCCAAAATCAAGGAGCAGATCGTTTCTCTCAACCTGAATAAAATGCCTGTTAAAGATGAAGATCTGAAACTAATAGCAGGATTCAGAAACCTTCGGAAATTGAATTTGTCATTTACTGATGTAACAGCAAAAGGAATCGGTGAACTCGCATCACTGGAAAATCTTAAATCACTTTCTGTTTCCGGAACTGAAGCGGATGTTGCTTCTCTCAGTAAATTATCAGGGATCAAATCACTTACGCAATTGTATGCATGGAATACATCAATAAGCGAAGAAGAATTTGCATCACTTCAAAAATCATTTCCCAAAACCACAATCGAAAAAGGATTTTATGGTGATACGTTGGTGATCAGTCTGAACCCGCCTGCAATTGATAATGAAGAGCAGATCATATCAGAACCGGTTCCGCTAAAGATGAAACATGTGATTCAAAATGTTTCGATCAGGTATACGTTGGATGGTACTGAACCCGACAGCAGCTCGAAGGAATATAAAAATGACCTGGTAATCGACAGGAGTTTAACTGTAAGAGCTAAAGCATTCAAGGAAGGGTGGAAGAGCAGTGATGTATTGGAAAGAAGTTTCTTCAGATCAACTTACAAAGCAGATACAGCGGAATTACTCAAAAAACCAAATGACCAGTACAAAGGAGATGGAGCATTGACTCTTATGAACCTGGAAAAAGGTGACCTTAATTTCAGGAGTGGAAAGTGGCTTGGCTACAAGGAAAATCCAATGGAGTCGATGTTGTATTTTAAAAAACCCGTGAAACTGTCTTCCGTATCTGTAAGTGCGCTGGTAGATATTCCAAGTTATATTATGCCTCCGAAAAAAATAGAGGTATGGGGAGGAAAGAATAAGGGTAAACTTGTTTTGCTGAAAACCTTGCAGCCGGATCAGCCTTCAGGCGATAAACCAGGCTACCTGTTTGGTTATAATCTGGAGTTCGATTCAACTGAAGTTGATTGCCTCAAACTAGTTGTGGTACCGGTTTCCAAACTTCCGTCGTGGCACCGCGGAAAAGGTGAGCAGGGATGGTTTTTTATTGACGAGATCTTTTTGAACTAAGTATATATGCAGTTTGCTTCTTCCATAAATCACGAACTGGAATTTCAATTTCAGTCTCACATTCTAAATGCCATTCAGCAGTCTGTGATCGTTACTGATCTTACAGGAAAAATTATTTTCTGGAACGATTTTGCTACAACACTTTATGGTTGGAAAAGGGAAGAAGTACTTGGAGCAAATATAATTGATATAACGCCTTCGGATCTCTCTATTGATGAAGCAAGGGCTGTTATGTCGAGATTGTCGATCGGCGAGTACTGGTCTGGTGATTTTTCGGTTAAAAATAAATCCGGAAAAACCTTCAAGGTTCATGTTCATAGTTCTCCTTTACTGAATTCAAACAATGAATTGTCGGGAATAATTGGTGTGAGTTATGATCTGAGTTCAGAATTAAAGGCAAAGGAAGAGAAAGATCTTGAACGGCTTGATAAGGAATCACTGATCAATTCAACTGAAGATCTTATCTGGAGTATCAACCGGAATTTTGAATTGAAAGCAGGAAACAGGACTTTCCTGGATTCAATGAAAAAATCTCACGGAAAGAATTTCAAAGCGGGTGATAATTTACTTGACCTTCCAACACTTTCTCCTGAATACCTCGCATACTGGAAAGGACTTTATAATAAAGCCTTTAACGGGGAAAAAATGAATGTAGAGCTTTATTCACCTGCGGTAGGAGAAGTTGGCGAAAATTGGTATGATATGTCAATGAACCCTATTGAAGATAAAGGTGAAATCATTGGCGTTGCCTGCTATGGCAGGAATATTACCGAACAAAAACAGATCCGCGAAGAGATCAGAACCAGTGAAGAAAGATTCCGTGTAATGTTTACGCATGCGCCATTAGGCATTGCATTGATAGATTCAATCACTGGAAATATTTATAACGTTAACCAGCAATTTGCAGAAATCACCGGTCGGTCTGTAGAAGAATTAAAAACTATTAACTGGATGCAGATCACACATCCGGATGATATTGCCGAAGACCTTCAAAACATGCAATTGATGAATGAAGGAAAAATTCCGGGATTCAAGATGCAGAAGCGCTATTATAAACCCGACGGATCGATTGTCTGGATTCAGATGTCGATCGCTCCTATAGATGCAAAGCAAGGCAGTCATCCGCGACATTTATGCATGATTGAAAATATTTCAGACCGAAAAATACAGGAAGAAAATCTTAGGGATAGTAATGAACGGTTTGAATATGCATCAAAAGCAACTTCTGACGGAATTTGGGACTGGAACCTGGAAACCAATGTCGTTGTAAGAGCGGGAAATGGTTTGGAAACCCTGTTTGGACATAATTCCGTGGAAGCATCCCGGGATAATAATTTCTGGAGAAAACATGTACATCCTGAAGATCTTGATCGGGTTGTTGATCGTCGGGAAAAGATCTTTAAGGAAACCAGGGATGTATACTGGGAAGATGAATACAGGTATTTAAAAGCTGATGGAAATTATGCGTTTGTACATGACAAGGGTTTTATTATCCGTGACCAGTTTAATAAAGCGATCCGCATGATCGGTGCAACCCAGGATATTACATCGAGAAAGGAGGCGGAGATGCAATTGCGTGACCTGAACCTTAAACTGGAAAAAAGAGCGGAAGAACTGGAGAAATCAAACTCAGAACTGGAGCGGTTTGCATATGTTGCCTCGCACGATCTGCAGGAACCTCTTCGAATGGTTACCAGTTTCCTTGGTTTGCTCGAAAAAAAATATAAAGATCAGCTCGATAGTACCGCACAGCAATACATCCATTTCGCAGTAGATGGAGCTTCCAGAATGAAAGTCCTGATCATGGATCTGCTCCAGTATTCCCGGACCTCCCGAAGCAGGGATACCGTTGGCAATACCGATATGAATGAAGTGGTGAAAGAAGTGATGCAGACCTTTGATGAAAAGATCAAAGAACTGAAGGCAGTATTTCACATCAGCAACCTGCCTGTACTTCCCAATACAAGAAGAACACAAATGGTTCAGCTGATGCAGAACCTGGTAGGAAACGCTTTAAAATATCATGGAACCAACAGGCCGGAGATTGAAATAAGTGCAACTGAAAACGAAAAAGAAATTACCTTTTGCGTTAAGGATAATGGAATCGGTTTCGATAAAAAATATGCTGAAAGAATTTTTGTGATATTCCAGCGACTGCACAGCAAGAGCGAATATTCAGGAACCGGGATTGGTTTATCAATTTGTAAAAAAATTATAGAAATTCATGGAGGAAAAATATGGGTGGATTCGGAATCTGGAAAAGGGAGTTCTTTTTACTTTAGTCTTCCTAAATAATTTTCCATTGTTGAAACCATTCTCTTTTTCAATTGTTAAAAAACCTGTTATGGTCGTTTTTTAAAGAGCCTGCAATGAAATCAAGAACGGGTAAAAATATTCTGATTGTGGAAGATAATCCAGGCGATCAGATCCTGCTGACCGAATTACTGAGGTCTTCCGAACTGGTAATCGAGCAGCTTCATTACTCCGCAAATCTTACTGAGTCTATTGATGCCATCCAAAGCATTCACTTTGATATCATTATGCTCGATCTTTCCCTGCCTGACAGCTCCGGTCTGCAAACTTTTTTATCGATCAAACCATTTACACAAAAAGTTCCGGTTGTTATATTGTCAGGATTGGCTGATATGGAACTCGCCATTGCTGCTATCAGTGAAGGAGCGCAGGATTACCTGATCAAAGATGATATGGACGAGCGCCTGCTGGTAAAAACGATCCGATATAGTATAGAGCGTAAAAAAAACCTGGAAGAAATTCAACGTTCAGAAGAACAGTACAGGTATCTTTTTAATAATAATCCTGCCTGCATATTCATATGGTACCTCCAGGATTTTATAATCGCTGATATAAATGAGACAGTTGAAAGACAATACGGGTATAACAGGGAAGATTTGCTGGAAGAATCGTTGTTGAATATCCAGCCAGGGGTGAACATTGAACTGATCCGTGAAATTGCAAAAAAAGCACTCAGGCAAAATACCTATCAATATACAGGTGTATTCAGACAGCTGAATAAAGATGGTGTCGAGATGTTCATGCAGATGTCGTCTCACAGAATTGAATTCAATAACAAACCGGCAATGCTTTCACTTGGTATCAATATCACTGACAGGATCATGCTGGAGAAAAAATTGGAAGATGAAAAATTCAAAAAGGATAAAGAGATCACCCAGGCGGTAATTACGGCACAGGAGCATGAGCGCGAAGAGATCGGAAGAGAACTGCACGATAACATCAACCAGATTCTTGCCTGTTCGAGGTTGTATCTTGGACTGATGCGTAAGGAAAACGCAGTTGAGTATATTGACGAAACCGACAAACTTCTGAACACTGCAATTGAAGAGATCAGGGGACTATCGCATTCGCTTATCCCACCTTCTTTTGTGCAGGATGAATTCCTGATGGCCCTGAATAATATCATTGACATTACAATGAATGGCACATCCCTTCATATTGAAAGGGACTTTCTTGATCTGAATGTAACTGGCCTCTCTAATAAATTACGACTTACAATCTATCGCATTATCCAGGAACAATTCAACAATATTCTTAAATATTCAAATGCAACTTCAGTTAGTGTTTGCCTCAGACAGTTTGAAAATGTAGTTGTGCTTACAGTAAAGGATGATGGAATAGGATGTGACCCAACTGCAAAAACGGAAGGCGTAGGATTACTGAATATCAGAACACGTGCTTCGATTTTTAATGGTGATGTAAAAGTTATTTCTGCCCCGGGAAAAGGATTTGAACTGCACGTGAAATTTTTAAATGTTTAAGTTTGTTGCATGCGAGATCATGCCATGCAAATTTTTGAAGCTGCAGTGAATGCGGTAAAACCTCAAAATTTAATTCCTCAATATCTCAAAACTGATGGTGATAAACTTTGGATAGGCGAAAATATCTATGACCTCCCAAAGCTGGATCATATTTACCTGGTGGCTGCAGGGAAAGCCGCATCTGCAATGGCATTCGAAGCAGAAAAAATTTTAAGTTCCCTGATCTCAGAATCTATTGTAATAACCAAGTACGGTCATTCACTCCCTATTAAATCTAAAACTATTGAATCCGGCCATCCTGTTCCTGATGAACAGTCCTTGTCAGCAGGAAAAAAAGTTCTTGAACTATTACATTATGCCGGTTATAATGACCTGGTAATTCTATTGCTCAGTGGTGGTGCTTCCTCTTTGATGGAATCACTGGCTGGAAACATCAGTTTACAGGATCTTCAAATTCTTTCTGAACTTATGCTCAAAAAAGGTTTGTCGATCTCTGAGATCAATACTATCCGTAAACACCTGTCTTTAATCAAGGGCGGACGATTTTCAGCAGCGGCATATCCTGCAAAAGTGCATGCATTGATTTTAAGTGATGTGCCGGGGGATGATTTATCTATTATTGCAAGCGGGCCGACTGTTCCTGATGCTTCAACATTTGAGGATGTAATTGCAATCCTCGAGAAATATCAAAAGACAGATGAATGTCCTGAAACTATTCTTCATCATTTTCAGAATGGAAGGAGCAAATCGTTAAATGAAACGCCAAAACCAGGTGATTCAATGTTTCAAAGGACCAATAATTTATTAATCGGATCAAACAGGATTGCATTGAATGCTGCAGTGGATAAAGCTTCTCAGCTTGGTTATAATCCTGTTATTATACAATCCGATCTTAAAGGTGAAGCTTCTGAACAGGCTTCAGCTTTTGTGAATATTATTTTGGATTATGAAGGAACAAAACCTGCTTGTTTATTAATGGGTGGAGAAACTACTGTTAAGATAAAAGGTAACGGACTTGGAGGACGAAACCAGGAATTTGCCCTGGCCTCACTGGTTGCTTTACAGGAGTTAGAAAGTCCCCGAATGTTGGATCCAGTTACAGATATCGATTCGGAAGAAATACATTCTTCAATTAAAGAAAACGGTTCACTTAAAATTCTGCTGGTGTTGTCTGCGGGAACTGACGGTACCGATGGGCCAACAAATGCAACGGGTGCAGTTATCGATCAGCAAACAATTCAAATTGTCAGGGAACAGAACCTCGATGCTCATGGATTTTTGAACTGCAATGATTCCTATAACTTTTTTAAGCAGGTTGGGGGACATATTATAACTGGACCAACTCAGACCAATGTTATGGATATAGTGATAGCACTAATTCAATAAAGCATTGGCATTACTGCAGATCAAACTTTTATAAACGGCAATCAATTGATTAAGTGAAAAACAGCGCGTAGATCATCATACAACTTAATAAAATTGAAAGTCCCATAAAGAATGTTGCTGAAGTAAAATAGCGATACATATTCTTAACGGGGATTTTACCGTAATGACTTACTACCCAGAAATAGCTGTCGTTCGCATGGCTGACGGTCATGGCACCAGCTCCGATACACAATACCAGCAAGGCCTTGGCGCCCGCATGTTCCAGATTCATTCCGGCAAGTAATGGTGCAATGATTGATGATGTAATGATAAGAGATGCAGTTGATGATCCCTGGGCGGTTTTTAATCCTGCAGCAAGCAGAAATGAAATAGGAAAGAACCAGATAGTGGAAACATCATTATTACTTACAAGTAATTTAAATTCCTCCGCGATTGGAGTAGCTTTTAGTATGGCTCCCAGCGCACCTCCTGCAGCAGTTATAAAAATGATTGGCCCTGCTTGAAAAAGTGACTGTTGTATAAATCCATTCCATTCTTTTTTCCGGTTGAATGCAAGCAGTAAAAGAGCTGCGATCACTCCCAGTAGCAATGCGATAGTCGGATTACACAAAAAGTGAAGCATGGATTTCTGCCGGGGATCGAGGTTCATGAAATTAGATATTGATCCGAATGCAATCAACACAACTGGTAATAACAATGGAAACATCGAAATAAATAAACGCGGGGCAGGAGTTTGACTTTCATTCTCCTGATTGTTTTCATCAGCCACCTGTAATGCAAATTGTTTTTTTGCTATACTCCTTGCAAAATACCAGCCTATCAGAATGGGAGGTATACTTACAATCAGTCCAAGAAAAATCACCCACCCTATATTATCTGCCATATTGAAATTTCCTACTGCAGCAAGCGGACCGGGCGTGGGTGGGATCAAAACATGTGTAGTGTATAATCCTGTTGCAAGTGCAATTGACAAGGCTGCATAGGAGATATTGGATTGTTTTGAGATGGATCCTGCAAGTCGGGAAATGATGATGAAACCAGAATCGCAAAATACCGGGATTCCTACCAATCCTCCCAGCGCACTCATACTGATCAGTGCATATTTACTTCCGGCCTTTTGAAGAATAAAATTTGCAATTGCGGTCACTGCGCCTGTTTTTTCAAGGATCTCTCCGAGAATTGTTCCAAGCGCAATGATCAATCCAATGCTTGCAAATACGGCTCCGCTTCCGGATAAAATAGTCTCGAGTGTAAGTTTCGGAGATATGCCGGCAATCAAACCCAGCATTATTGCTGATATAATCAACACCGGGAAAGGGTGCCACTTAAGAACTGCACAGGAATAAATTATAAGTAATAAAATAATTAATATCAATCCTAAGAGGGGCAGTCCTGTAAGCATTTATCGGGATAAATTAAAATGAGATGAATTGATGGTTTATTGGTAACCTTTTCTTAATTATGAGCAGCCGAATTTAGATATATTTTTGGTTTGATGGTACTAGCTTGGAATCGTTCATCCCGTTTAACTGATATGGCGGATCGTAATGTTCAACTCATTTCTGTGTGGCAATCCTTTATTGAGGGTGATAAAGATGCCTATTCATTTCTCTACCGCCAATACCATCCGCGACTGTATAACTATGGCCGCAAATTCACGTCAGACCTGGTTTTGATAGAAGACAATATTCAGGACCTCTTTGTAAAATTCTGGATCGGAAAAGAAAATCTCCGGAAAATAGAATCCTTTCACAGTTATCTCTTCGTTTCATTTCGTCATGCACTGGTGAAATCAATTCAACAACAGGAGGCCGAAAGAAGAATAATTATAAATGAAGAAAATATCTCATTTAATCTTGAGGTTTCAATAGACCAGGTGATCATAGATCGGGAACAACTGAGTGAACAACACCTTCTCCTCACCAATGCATTAAAAAATTTAAGTGAGCGACAAAAGGAAGCGATCTTTTTCCTGTTCTATGAAAATTTATCCTATAAAGAAGTTTCTGAAATTCTCAATATCTCTACTAAAGCAACCTATAAACTAGTTGCCCGTGCACTATCTGAATTGCGTTCAAATTATCTGAGCCGCTCAATGGTTTCATTACTTCTTTTCTCACTCTGATAGCCAGAAAAAAATTTTAAATTCTATGGGGTAATAAGTAGCCTGGCCGACTCCTATACTGGAGAATAACTATTAAATGACCCCAGACTATATAAATTTTACTGAAAGCGACTTTATTTCTGATGAATATTTCCAGCGATGGGTTAAAGAACCCGACCATGATGCTGATAAATTCTGGAATGAATGGATGTTGCAGCATCCCGATAGAAAAGGAATTGTTATAAGAGCAAGACTGTTCCTTGAAAACCTTCAGTTCAACACACAGCTTCCATCATTTGATCAAACAGAAAGCTCTCTTCAGCAAAGTCTGAAGAAACTTGCAGAAATAGAGTCAACAATTACAGCAAGGACTGTAAAAATGAAACGAAATTATTTCGCGTGGGCAGCAGCTGCAGTCACTACAGGAGCTATACTCTTCCTTTCATTTTTTTATTTGAGATCAGGTTCAGTTGAAATCCAGATTGCGGCAGGTAAGAATGAAATTAAAACTGTTCTATTACCCGACAGTTCGGTTGTTGTATTAAATGCAGGTTCCAAACTTTCTTATCAATCCGATTTAAGAAGTTCAGCCAACAGGGAAGTCTGGCTTGAAGGAGAAGGATTTTTTGAAATCAAAAAAATCAGTTCGAAAGGAGAATCTCATCGCTTTACGGTTCACAGTAACAAACTCAATGTAGAGGTGCTTGGAACAAGTTTCAATATCAGAAAAAGGGGTGATCTGACCAACGTTACACTCAATACTGGAAAGATCAAAATAGATGTTGACAACATACCCGGATCTGCAATTGAAATGCAGCCAGGAGATTTTGTACAATATTCCGATAATCAAAAAAGAATACTCAAAAAACGGGTTGATCCTGAAATGTATTCCGTCTGGAAAGAAAATAAAATTGAGCTGGAAAATACTTCACTCTCAGAAATTGTACACTTCCTTGAAGATGTTTATGGTTTCAGGGTAGAGATAAAAGAAGAAAATTTATCCGGTCAAAAGATCTCGGGTACCATGTTACTCGGTAATGAAGACGACATGCTGAAAACGCTTTCATTAGCACTTAACATCGATATAACTAAAGAAGACAGTCTCCTGATTTTTCAATCAAAGAAAACATTAAACAGATAATAATGCCAGTATTAACCAAACTAGCAACGCTGGGCAAAGTGCTGACAGTCGGGATCCTGTTATCAGGATCAAACGCATACAGTCAGAATTATTTTGCAGTAAATAACCGACCTGTCATTTATGACCAGGAAAAACAGGAAGAACAACGTACAACACTTGGAAACCTTCTCCAGGCAATTGAAAAAAAGTATGACGTGAGTTTTATCTGTCGGTCAGAATTCCTGGATATTAAAGTTCAGTCAGCATCCTTCAATCCGAAAGGAAAAACTTTTATTTCCAACCTGGAGAAACTCATTAAGCCTCTTAATCTTAAAGTTCAGCAGGTTTCGAAGCAACAATTTGTTATCATCAGTACAGACAAAAGAAGAGTTTCTTCAGAGCCGGGTATTCCCGGAAATGAGATTCTGAATACCTCTAACAGTGAATATTTTTCCGAATCACCTAAAGAGAAAGCATTTCTGCGCATAACCGGCACTGTTAGAACAGCAGATGGTTCCCCATTATCAGGTGTTACTGTTTCTGTAAAGGGTTCGGGAATAGCATCCGTCACTAATGATCTCGGGTTCTATGAAATCAATGTACCCGATCAGAATGCAATCCTGATTTTTTCTTCAGTAGGTTATGCTGCATTGGAGATTCCTGTTAAAGACCAAAGTAATATCGACATTACGATGGAAGAAACTACCCGTTCACTCGACCAGGTTGTAGTGGTAGGATATGGTACACAAAAGAAAGCCAATCTTACCGGGGCAGTTGATGCCGTAAATGGAAAAGCTTTGGAAAGCAGACCGGTTACTTCAGTATCCAGTGCATTGCAGGGACTGGTTCCAGGTCTTACCATTCGTTCAACCAATCCAAGACCGGGATTAACCGGGGGCACGATAAGGATTCGTGGAATCGGTACGCTTGGAGCCGGCGCTGATCCGTTACTGGTTATTGATGGAATTCTGCAACTCTCACCAGGATATATGGATCACCTGAATCCTGATGATATTGAAAATGTCTCAGTTCTTAAAGACGCTGCTGCTGCCGCGATTTATGGTGCACGTGGTGCAAACGGCGTTATTCTGATCACTACCAAAAAAGGAAAGGCAGATCTTACACCAACTGTGGGATACAATTATTATTATGGTATTCAGACTCCAACTGCACAGGCAGAGTTTTTAGGATCTCCTGATTATATGCGCATGCTGAATGAGGCGCAGGAAAATGTTGGTCGCACCCCAACCTACACGGATGAACAAATACAAACTGCAATAGATGGTTCCGATCCTAATTATTTTGCAAACACAAACTGGGTAAAGGAGATCTTCAAATCTTCCGCTCCTCAACAGAATCACAGTGTAAATGTAAATGGAGGATCAGGAAAATCAGGATATTACCTTTCCTATAATTATTTGAACCAGGGTGGACTCGTAGTTGGTGATGCCTATAAAGCAGACCGTCACAATGTTCGTTTACGTTTGAATACCGAGGTTGCAAATCGTTTCCAGATCGATGCAAACCTGAGTTATCTGGAAAGAAATTATAGTGAACCGATTTCAGGAACGAGTCAGAACGGTGGTGTAATCTATAGTGCACACCAGATCTCTCCGCTCGTACCGGTTCGTTTCACCAGCGGTACCTGGGGATATGGAGGCGGATCACAGAATCCGATTGCGATTGCAAATGAAGCAGGACTCAACAATTTCGGTTCCCAACAATTTGCAGGAAATATCAGTGGTACGTTGAGGATCTTAGATGGGCTTTCCCTGAAAGGGCAATATGGTATGACAATGGAAAACTCCCTTCGCAACGAGCAGGTAAGAACAGTTAAATATTTCTATCCCGAAACAGGAGATCTCTGGTATACCAGTAACCCTGTGAATAGGATTGAAAGCAGTGATTATGTAACGAGAAATCAAAACCTTGCTATTCAGGCGGATTTTGAAAAGAAGATCGGTAGTCATGAGGTAAAAGTCCTTGCAGGTTATTCACAGGAATGGCTGCGCGGGGATTTCTTCAATGCCAGCAGGCAGGGACTTGTTACTGATAATCTCCCGATTCTTAATATTGGTACGCTCAATCAATTAAACGGTTCAAGCGCTTACCAGCGTGCAATTCAATCCGTATTCGGGCGACTGAATTATTCATACAAAGGAAAATATTTGTTTGAGATCAATCACCGTCTGGATGCTACTTCAAGATTTGCAAAAGAATTACGCTGGGATGGATTTCCATCAATGTCTGTAGGATGGAGATTATCAGAAGAAAATTTCATGGATTTTATCAGGCCGTTTGTAAGCTCTGCAAAGATCCGGGGATCATGGGGAAGATTGGGTAACGAAAACACCGGAAGTAATTATTATCCTTACTTATCAGTAATGCAGTCTGTATCTACAATGCCTATCGGCAATGTGCTTACATCAGCATTTGCACAAACAACTTCCGCAAACCCTGCATTGTTCTGGGAATATGTAGAAATGTCGAACATTGGTCTGGACCTGACCTTCCTTCAAAACAGGTTCTCCCTGTCAGCTGATTACTTTGTGAAAAATACAAAGGATATTCTTGCAACGATTCCTTTACCGGACGTACTGGGTGTATCTGAACCACAGCAGAATTTATTATCAGTTCAAAACAAAGGTTGGGAATTGAATATCGGGTGGAACGATAAGATCAATAAAGTAAGTTATGGACTGAACTTTAATATCTCTGATGTGAGAAATAAGGTTACTGATCTTGCAGGAGTTAACCCTGTGATTGGCGACCAGGTTAGAATGGTAGGCTATCCTATCGATGCATTCTATGGACTGGTAACAGAAAGGATTGCACAGCAGGATGATTTTACAAAAGATCCCGGAACAAATAAACTCATCCCGAAATTTCCGGTACTGGATGCAGATAAAAATTTTGTAGGACCGGGCGATCTCATTTATAAAGATCTGAATAATGATGGTGTAATTACTTTAACGGATGATCGCCAGGTGATCGGAGATCCATTCCCGAGATATACATATGCAATGCGTGGTAATCTGGGATATAAAGGAATTGATTTTTCATTCTTTCTCCAGGGTGTCGGAAAAGGAAACGGATATATACTGGGCCCTGCTCGACATGCATTCATCAATGAATCAACCAATCCCCAGAAAGTTCACCTCGACAGATGGACACCGGATAATATAAATGCATCCTACCCAAGATTAACCTACCAGCGAACATACAATCAGCGACTGTCGACTTTCTGGTTGGAAAATGCTGCCTATATCAGGTTAAAAAATATCCAGGTTGGTTATACCATACCGGCAAATATCACTCAAAGAGCAAGGATCCAGCGATTAAGGATATATGCATCTGCAGATAACCTGTTTACAAAAACAAATTTCTTCTACGCATATGATCCGGAAACCCCATTGAGCAGCGGAGGATTGTATCCACAGGTAAAGACTTATGTTTTTGGATTGAACCTGACCTTTAAATAGTTAAAAAAGAAGTATGAAAAAGCTTACATATATTTTACTGATCGGATTGATCGTTGTAGGTCAGTCCTGCAAAAAAGGATTACTGGACCTTACACCACTGGATGATATCACTGATGAAAGTTACTGGCAAACAGGAGAGCAATTACAGCTCGCAGCCAATGGTACATATGCATACCTGAAAGCAAAGAATACCGTAGATATTGAAAATCTTGGAGACAATACCATCTGGCCGACACCAACGGATTATCAACGAATCGGATCTGGAAATTTCGGTAATGAATTAGGTGGTCTGAATGCAGAATGGACAAGTGCATATGATGGCATCAGGCGTTGTAATCATTTCCTTGAAAACTACAATCGTGCAACTACGGTTCCCTATGCAGAAAAGGAAAGGTATGCAGGAGAGGTAAGATTTATCAGGGCTTATTTGTATCATAATCTTGTATTGTTTTTTGGTGATGTACAATTGATCACCAAAACATTAACTCCGTCGGATCCGGAACTGATGGGAACCAGGCAGCCAAAAACAGAAGTAGTCAATTTTATTCTGGATGAACTGGATTCTGCTGCTGCAAAGCTTCCGGTAAGCTATAATGCAGCTAACTATGGCAGGATCACTAAGGGAGCTGCACTGGCGCTGAAAGCAAGATCTGCTTTATATCATGGAAGATATGCTGTTGCTGAAGCTGCATCTAAGGCAGTCATGGATCTGAATGTGTATTCCCTTTATAACAATGGAAATCCGGAAACCAGTTATTATGAACTGTTCACTTACAAAGGAGAGCAAAGCAAGAATGGAAATAACAAAGAAACAATTCTTGCACGCGTGCATGTTCCTGAAGTAAGTATGCATAACCTGAGCAGGGAGATTCAGGTACCCGATCAGGAGATCAGGTGGAATCCGACCAAATCCCTGGTTGATGCTTATCTCGCAAGCGATGGATTGCCTATTGATCAGTCACCGTTGTATAAAGAAGATTCTTATAATGATATTTTTACAAACAGGGATCCAAGAATGACTCAAACCGTTCTTGCACCGGGTGATCCATGGAAGGGACTGGATGATGGCGATGCTGATAATCTTCCCAACGCAATTTATAATCTTCCAAAATTCAGATCCGATAAAAAAGGAGCTGTTACAGTTACCGGTTATTACTTCACAAAATATGCAGAACCATCCACAGTAGGAGTGGTAGGAAAAGATGAGAATGACATCATTCTGATACGTTATGCAGAAGTTTTACTTACTTATGCGGAAGCAAAACTTGAGCAGGGAACATTAACTCAGGCAGATCTTGATCTTACCATCAATAAACTTCGCGACAGGGTAGGAATGGTGCATATGAATATTGCCGATCTTGCAACTGCGGGTATGGATTTGCGTGAGGAAGTAAGAAGAGAAAGAAGAGTAGAGCTTGCACTGGAAGGGCAAAGATATTTTGATATTCTGCGTTGGAAGCAGGGCGCATTGCTTGCGCAGGATGTAAAAGGAATGAAGAAATCTCTTGCGCCGGTTCCGGCTGATATTGCAAACCGGCCTGCAGATGATGAAGGTTATCTGATATTCAATACAGATCGCAGGTTCGAAGATCCTAAGAATTACCTGTGGCCAATTCCTTTGGTACAGTTACAACGAAATCCAAATCTTGGTAATAATCCTGGATGGTAAAATAAAAGCTTATGAAATTAATAAAAAGCATTTTCTATTTGTGCATCACGTTTTTATTGTTAAGTAGTTGCGGAAAAACGCAAAGCCAGGCTACCGGAAATTCAAATAACCCGGTTCCGGCGGAACCAGAAGGATTGCGTGTACTTTGTTATAATATTCATCATTGTAATCCTCCATCAAAAGCAGGGCTGATAGATGTTGATGCAATTGCAAAAGTGATCAATGATGCTAAACCTGATATCGTGGCTTTGCAGGAAGTAGATGTGCATACAGGCCGTTCAGGATCAGGGTTGCACCAGGCAGAAGAACTGGCCCGGAAAACAGGAATGCAATCCTATTTCGCAAAAGGAATTGATTACGATGGTGGTGAATATGGTGTGGCTATTCTGTCAAAATATCCAATGGAAGCCACAATGAAATACGAATTGCCTACAGCTGAAGGAACAAACGGCGAACCAAGAATTCTGGCAACTGCAGTGTTAACACTTCCGGGAAATGAAAAAATTCGTTTTGCCTGTACTCACCTGGATGCCCAGAAAAATGATACCAACAGGGTTTTACAAATTGCAAAAATAAATGAGATCCTGAAAAATGAAACTATGCCGTTGATCATTGCGGGAGATTTTAATGCAACACCTGATAGCCGGGTAATCAATATGCTGGATACAGAATTTATGCGTACCTGTAAAACTGCCTGCGGTTTTACTATTCCGCAGGTCAATCCTACAAAAACCATTGATTACATCGCGTACAAACCGGGTAATGCATTTACAGTTGCCCAACATAAAGTGATCATTGAATCTTATGCTTCAGATCATTTGCCCGTGTTTTCGATCTTAAAGAAAAAGTAGAAATATTATGGATAGAAGAAAAGCACTCCGTTCATTAGGACTGGGGTTGGGATCTGTATCGCTTGGACTAAACGCTTTTGCAGGAGATACTGAAGGCAAATTTGAATATTCGCTGCCGGCAAATCCATTGCATAAAAATCTGGATCGTGCGATTACAGCGATCACTCTTGGTGCAGGAGGCAGAGGAAATGTTTATGGAAACTTTGCTGCAAAATTTCCTGACCAGGTGAAGATTGTGGGTGTTGCAGAACCAAGGGAATTGAGAAGAAAACGATACCAGGAAAAACATTCGATTCCTGAAAATAATCTTTTCAATACCTGGGAAGATGTTTTTAAACGACCAAAATTTGCGGATGCTATCATCATCACAACTCCGGATGCGTTGCATTATGCACCCTGCATGAAAGCGTTGTCGATGGGATATGATATCCTGTTGGAAAAACCAATTGCACCAACAGAAAAAGAATGTCGTGATATTCTCGCGCTATCAAAAAAAACAGGAAGGATCGTAGCGGTTTGTCACGTACTCCGTTATGCACCATACTTTGTCAAAATGAAAGAACTGATTGCAGCAGGAACAATTGGTGAAGTGATCAGTGTGCAGCATCTCGAACCTATTGAGCATATTCATATGAGTCATTCGTATGTTCGCGGTAACTGGCATAATTCAAAAGAAACGACACCGATCATTCTCGCAAAATCCTGTCATGATCTTGACATTATAAAATGGGTGATCAATAAACCGGCAAAACGAATTGCCGCAATGGGGGATTTGAAATGGTTCAAACTTTCAAATGCACCACAGGGGAGTACTGCGAGGTGTACCGATGGTTGTGCAGTGGAGGCAACTTGCCCGTTTTCTGCATTGAAGATTTATCATAAGAATAGAAGGTCACTGATGGTTTTTGATCTTCCTGATGATAAGTCAAAACACGGTGAAGTAATTCTTGAAAAACTAAAGACCACGAATTATGGAAGATGTGTTTACAGGATGGAAAATGACCAACCCGATCATTACGTAACTTCAATAGAGTTTGGTGACAATGTAACCGCAAGTTTTTCTATGGAAGCTTTTACCTCTTATGCAGGCAGAAGAACCAGGATTATGGGATCATTGGGAGATATGGTAGGAGATATGAAGGAATTGGTCGTTACAGATTTCCAAACCGGAAAAAAGACAACGCTCACTCCGAAAGCAGAAGATGTGGAAGGATATAAGAATAGTGGTCATGGTGGTGGCGACTGGCTGTTGATGCGCGATTTTGTACAGGCAGTAGCACAGCAAAAACCAGAACTGCTTACCTCAACGATCGATGATTCCATAGAATCACATATCATGGGATTTATGGCAGAGGAAAGCAGGAAGAAAGGTGGTATCCGCAATATAAAAATGTAGTCAACGGTTATTGATAGTGATGAAGGCCACCATTTGGTGGCTTTTTTTGTTAGTATTTCCATTGATTCGGCAGGAATAACTTTTGAAGTAGCCTTAATAGTCGGAAAACCAGTTATTTACTTTTTCACGAATTATCAGCTAAATGGAACTACTCTTAATAGATACCCAGGGCCTTATTGCCTGGGGTGGTGTTTTTATCATTGCTGCATTGATCTTTGCAGAAACAGGACTATTACTGGGACTGGCACTACCTGGCGGAGAAACTCTGGTGTTTACTTCAGGATTACTGGTAAGTACAGGTACGCTGGATATTTCAATTTACTTCCTGGTTCCGCTGCTAATGGCAGTGGCAATTCTGGGAGATCTGTCTGGTTTCATGATAGGAAGGAAATTCAGTTCCAGGCTTTATGAAAAAAAAGACACCTGGTACTACCGGAAGAAATATTTTGATATTGCAAAAGACTATCTCAACCGCCATTCCAGATTGGCATTAGTTATGGGGAAATTTCTGCCGATTATCCGGCCGTTCACTCCGGTGGTTTCAGGAATGACGGCTGTACCTTTTTCAAGATTTATAGGTTTATCCGTAATTGCATCAGTATTATATATTTCCATATTCACCCTTTCCGGGTACTTTCTCGGCAAATCATTCCCGTTTATTACGGATTACATATTCTGGCTGCTTCCTGTAAGTATAATTGTAGCGGTTGTGATAATGTATTCCCAGGCAAAGAAATATAAGAAGGAACACGCTTCAGAGAAAATCAGGGATTAATATTTTTGAACGCATTTCCAAATACTTCCTGTCCGGCTTTTGAGATCTGTTCGGTAAATCCGTAAGTAAGGTCTATTTTTCCTTCATCCATCTGGCTGAAAATTGAATCGATGAATCCGCTTACAGGTGGCGCAAAATCATGTATACCCTTTCCTCCAAGATCAGTGTTCAAAGCAGGAGGAATGATCTCTATAACGGCAATATTTTTGGACTGACATAGGTGCCTCAGTGAAATTGTATAGGAATGAAAGAACGCTTTTGTAGCAGAATATACAGGTGTTTTTGTAAGAGGAACGAAAGCCAGTCCTGAAGTAACATTCATAATGGTTTCCAGTGAATCAAGATTCAGAAATAACGAAGAAAGATGAACAGGAGCAAGAATATTGATAGCTACTTCTTTTTCTGTATTCTGGTAAAAATCATCATCGTCGATGGACATCCAGTTTTGAATACCTGCATTATTAACAAGAATCTGAAGATCATTATGGTTTTGCTGAACCCAGCTAAAAAGTTCATTTCTGTCTTCCGGATTTTCAAGATCACAAACCTTTGTAAGGATGGATGGGAATTTTTGTTTGACCTCCTCCAGTACCTCCGATCTTCTTCCGCAAATAATTACAGTATTATTATCCAGTATAAATCTTTCCGCCATTGCAAGCCCGATTCCGGAACCGCCTCCTGTAATCAGGATTTTTTTATTACTAATCTTCATGATCGAATGTAAAATTGAATTGATTGGAATAATTAAATTTAATAACAATGAATGTCAGGAAAAAATATGTAACAAGAACAAAACAAAAAAGCCTTGAAAGTCGCAACTATCAAGGCTTTTAAATTTACTAAGTGAACCGGATTGGATTCGAACCAATGACCTGCTGCTTAGAAGGCAGCTGCTCTATCCAGCTGAGCTACCGGTCCATCCCTTTTGGGAGGTGCAAAACTAAGGATTCTCCGCGTTCTGCAAAGTATTTTTTTCAGGCTCATTTAATAAAAACGCTATCGTGCGCTTTACCACCTTATTTTCCCTGTAAATTCTCCTGTGTCCCAATCCTTTCGTAACTACAAATTCGAGGTTTTTGTGGTTGTCTTCAAATGCTTTACGGGCATCTTCAATAGGAGTTAGGTCGTCGTCCTCATCATGAAACCATAATACCGGACCTTTTACCTGATTCAATGCTCTCCTTACTGAATAATGTTCCGGCCAGACGCCACCTACCTCAAATATGTACTTATCAAATTCCTTTCTTACTTCATCGTCCAGCTGTAAAAATTTAAACAAGAGATCTATACTGGTTTTGGTTTCTGTAGCCGGTGCAATCAGTACCGAACGGATCTCCTGATTGTCCTCTATTGTTTCCAGCAAATGCGCAATAGCCAGTCCTCCGAAACTATGTCCCATATATCCGTTAAACGGACCATAGTATTCATTCATCTTTTTAAGCATCGCCACATACATCGGGAGGTTCACACGTTTACCTTCCGACTTCCCATGCGCTGGTGCATCGAATGCTACCACTTCTACATTCTTTTTTACAAGGATACTAATATATCGGTCAAAGTTTTTTGAGTAGGATTCAAACCCATGTACAATTGCGATCTTAACCGGTGAAGGATGATTCCACCGATATCCCTTCACTTTCTTTCCATCAATTACAAAAGACAGTCGTTCTGCTTTTTCAAAAACAGGAGGTGATTTTTTTCTTGGTTTTCTGAAAGGCGTACAAAAGATTTTAAATGTTTCTTTCGCAGCTTTTCGTTTTGATAATACTGCCAGTATGTTGAGTTTGGCCCGGATGTAATTGACTGCAATTTTTTGTGCTAACTTCATTTCTTTATAATCTGCACTAAAAATAGAAAATAACTCCTGATATGCGGGTGGTAATGATTGGTACGGGGAATGTTGCAACTGTTTTGTCAAAACTCCTGGTCCTAAAGGGACATGAAATTATCCAGGTCTATGGTCGAAATCCGGATCATGCGTCCAGTCTTGCCAAAGAAGTTCAAACAAAATCCTGTTCAGATCCCCGGGAGATTGATCAGTCGGCAGATCTGTACATTGTTGCATTAAGCGACACTGCCTTGTATTCAATATCATCCTGGTTTAAACCCGGAAATAAACTGGTGGTACATACTGCCGGATCCGTTCCTATGGAGGTATTAAAAGGAACCAGTTCTAATTACGGGGTACTTTATCCATTGCAATCCTTGCGGAAAGAGATGGAATCATTTCCTGAGATCCCTTTTTTAATTGAGGGAAATACTCCGGATGATCTTTGTCTCATTGAAGAACTTGCTGCTGATCTGTCCGGCAAAGTTGTAAAGATGAACAGCGATGATCGCATGCGATTGCATATAGGTGCTGTGCTGGTAAGTAATTTTACAAATTATCTGTATACAAGAACCGCTGAATATTATAAAGACCAGCAGCTTGATTTCAGATTATTGTTGCCATTGATGAAAGAATCTGTAAACAGGCTTGAACATTATGACCCGGTTCAGTTGCAGACGGGACCGGCAGTTCGGGATGATCAGACGACCATTCAAAAACACCTTCAGTTATTATCAGGCAAAAAAGATCTCGCGGATCTCTACCATAGATTTAGTGAAGAAATCCGCGAATACTTTGCAAAACCGAAATCCGGTAAGTAAGAAATTCAAATCAACTATAATATTGACCCGTTCTTAATAATTAATTCCGGTTTAAATATCTTTCCTTAATGATCTTGCAGTGATGCAAAACATGCCCGGAAACTACAAATCCAATTCCGATCACATTGCTTTCATTGTTGTTGGCAATTCCTGCTGAAGAAAGTTGTTCATCATCCAGGTTTTCAAAGAATGCGATAGACGCTTTTCTTACTGATTTAAATTCAGATACAAGATCTTTCCATTTCCGGTTAAAAGCTTTGGAGTTGGCCGCCCAGCTGTTTTCATCAAAACCAGGTAGCGGAGCTGCATCCTTCCTGACAAAACTCAATGCCCTGTAACAGAAAACCCGTTCAACATCAATTATATGCTGAAGCAACTCTTTTATCGTCCATTTTCCCTCCGCATAGGCAAAATCGGATTGCTTTTCTGAGATTTTTTTTGCAAGTTTGAGCAACTTTCGTCTGCTGGTGAGAAGCGCTTCCTGCAGATCTTCGGTTATATTTGATTTGATGTAATTGTCGTAGAAGGGTGGGACCCTCACCTCATTGATGGTCATGGATTATTTTTTTTGAAAGTTAGTAAAACATAGCACTTCTTCAAGGTTAAGTTCGTAGATTAATAAGCGATCTCGTTACCCGCCCCCCGAATCCTCCGCTTGTACTGCTTTATCAGACCATTAAACTATAATACTATGAATCATTTTACCAGAATGCTAAAACTGTTTAGCGTACTAATTGTAATCCTTTCTCTTAGTTCCTGTAAAAAGTTCGTTGATGAATACCTTAACCAGCCCGACCTGGATATGCGTTTCTGCAACATTGAAAAGATCGAAATTACCAGTGATTATCCCGACATGTGGGAGTTTACCTACGATCCGCTTGGGAACCCACTATCAATCGTCAAAGACAATGTTGGAACCGGAAATCCAAATTTCTTTTTCACTTATGATACTGAAGTGAGGTTAAGCCAGGCAGTTGCTGCTTATTCAAACGGATCTTATGAATCATGGAAAAGATTTGGGTATAATAACAAAGATCAGATCGTAAAAGATACCACCTGGATCTTTGGGGAATTGGGCGCCAATCCTGATCCCGACAGCTATTACATTTATGAGAACACTTACAAGTATGATGCAATGGGAAGGATTATAAAAGTAACCACCAAAGGAATGAATGCCAACAGTTCTGATGGTGTTACAAATTATTCCTACAATGCTCAGGGTAACCTGAACAATGGAGCAATGTATGATGCTAAAACAAACATAAGTCGTACCAACAGGGTGTGGATGTTCCTGAATCGTGATTACAGCAAGAACAATCCTGTAGCTGCTGTAAATTATAATATCGCGAAGTTGCCGTTGAATTACAATACCAACACGCCTTATAATTTCCTTGGAGTTGCGATTAATGAATCTTCCATTACGTATTCCTGTCCATAGATTTTGGGAATAACAGTTACTAAAGAAAGAGGGTCGGCATCATTGATACCTACCCTCTTTCTTTATAAGATGTTTCCTTGATTAAATTTTTTTACGGCTTTAATTTTACGGAGCCTTATAACTCAACCTCGAAATCCGGATCTCCCACCACATGAACATTACAGAAGTTTCCGTCCGGAAATAGGAGGGTAATCCATTGAATGTATACTCTCTTGCTGCAGCCCTATTATTCTTGCTATAATCCCTTCCAAGAAACATCCAGATTGGATGAGCTCTTAAGAAACTGATTTTGTCATCATATTGATAACTGTTAATCAGGTTACCTTTCTCATTGTAGGTATACAGTTTTTCGATGGCAGGCTTTTCAGGATTTTTCAGATCTGTCTGAATGGTTTTAACAATCCTTCCCATTGCATCATAAGCATAACTGGTTTCATAAATCGCCAGGCTATTAGGGTCAGGTTTCGAACCTATGATTTGTCCGAATAACCAGGAAGTGTCTTTGATAATTTGTCCCTTTGCACTGTATCCAAACTTCATCCATTTTTCATAAGCTGCGCTATCTGCATATTTTCCCTGGATCTCCATAAGCCGTTTACTTTCATCATAATTGAAGTAAACATTTGGAGAACCCAATCCTCCATCTGAATTAATAATTTCTTTTGGATCTCCCAACTCATTATAATAAAAAGAAAACACAGTTCCTTTTCGGTTCTGGTAAGGAACCACCTCAATTTTATCGATTCGGTAAGAGCTTGTTTGTGGAGGATCATACCGAATTCCTTCAGTAAGTTTTCTGCACCCGATGAATAAGGACGACATCAGTATAAACAGCATCAGTTTATTCGGATTTCTGACAAGCATTGTATTGATTTAAGCAGGGTTCCAGGTAGATTGGTAACCTGGTTATATGAACATAATTTACTTCATTCTATTTACATGTTATTGATGGATTTGGTTGCTGACAAATAAAAAAAGGGCCGCATATCTGCGACCCTTCACTATAATATTTGAGAAATTATCCTTTCTTATTCTTAAGCACCGGCTTTGGCGCTTTCTGATCTTTCTGCTGGTTTGCTTCTTCTATCTGCGATGCAAGCTGCGCTGCTGCATATGCATTGATCAGTCCGCCAGTTCTTGAAATTTCTGACAGATCAACTTCTTTGCCTGATCCCGGGATCGTAACTTTTGTTCCCGGAGCAGTAGCAGATTTTTCAATACAGTATTTAATTTCCTGTGCGGAAAGGCTCGGGAAGTAAGACATCAGCATTGCTGCAGTTCCTGCTACAACCGGAGAAGCCATACTGGTTCCCTGCGCATTCCCATAAGTATTGCCACCAGGAATAGTTGAATAGATCTTTACACCAGGTGCAAACACATCAACCTGGTCTTTACCGTAGTTTGAAAAACTTGCGGTAATACCACCTGCAGCAGGATCTCCGCTGGCACCCACTGTGATCCAGTTTGTTGCACGACCTTTTTGAGCTGCATATAAGGCATTCGGGAAATTATCAGTACTGTCAATGTTCTTTGCACTGTTTCCTGCTGCATGCACTAACAATACGCCTTTACTTTCTGCATATTTTACTGCTTCATCGATCCATTCTTTATTCGGGGAGAATTCCTTACCGAAACTCATATTGATCACTTTTGCACCATTGTCTACTGCATAACGAATACCCAGAGCAATATCTTTATCATGCTCATCACCATCCGGAACTGCACGGATCATCATGATCTTTACATTATCTGCTACACCATCAATTCCAATACTGTTCTTTCTTGCTGCCCCGATAATTCCCGCAACATGGGTACCATGGAATGGGGTGGAAGCCATTACATCATTATTACCATAATATTTGTCGTTGATATCTTCTTCGTTATCTCCAACAATCTCACCACGGTAATCTTTTGGTGCGTGGTCTTTTGCTTCAGCCTTTCTTTCCTGGCCACTTACAAACTCACCAAAACCTTCCATGAATTCTTTATTCGTAGATTCCATCTGCTCATTGGCCTTGAATAGGTAAAGCATAGAACCTTTTGCACTTCTTTCCGCAGCAGTTGCCGCAACGAATTTATCGAGGTCGTTTCCGGTAAATACATCCTTATTAAGGGATTTACGAAGAATACTGTCACTTTTTACAGCAGCTGTATAGGCACGCTTCAGCATTCCGATGTCCATCATTTCATCTGAATCACCCAATACTGCTTTTTTAGCTTTTAACCAGCTATTATATTGAATCTTATCTTCTGCAGACAAAGTAGCTGTGTCCGCATTTTCATATTTAGATTTGAACTTGTGGTAGAAACGGGCTCCTTCGTAAGAATCAACTTTTACATTGCGTCCGTCTTTTGCGCCAAGGAAATTCCATCCGTGAATATCATCCACATAACCGTTGCCATCATCATCTTTTCCATTTCCCGGGATCTCTTTTGGATTTTTCCAGAGAATTGGCTTCAGGTCTTCATGAAGTGTATCAATTCCTGAATCAATAACTGCCACCACAACGGTCTTTCCTTTAAGATTTTTAGACTCAACAAACTTGTAAGCCTTGTCAAGACTGATACCCTGGAAACCATCTTCCGCTTTGTCCAGTAAATGCCATCCCTTTGGAACATCTACCACTTTGGTTGAAGTTGCATTTTGTGCAGTTGCAAGATTGCCGGCCGAGAGTAGCGCCACCACTAATGAGGCATTCACCAATTTTATCATGCTGTATTTTTTTCTCTTTACAGATGGGTTTCAACCGGGAACGGTTGTTTAACAACTGTTTATATTGAGTTTTTAGAAAACTGTTAACTATTTAACTTCAATTCCACCCGCCTGTTTGCCTTTCTGCCTTCCTCTGTATCATTTGATTTAACCGGCCTTGTTTCACCATATCCAACAGCGCTGATCCGCGATGGTTCGATGTTTTTGCCCTGCAGGTAAACTTTAACCGCTTCAGCTCTCTTTCCTGATAGCAATTTGTTTGCCTGATCATTCCCGACATTATCGGTATGACCTTCAATAGTCAGGGTAAATGCCGGATTTTCCTTCAGCAATCCGGCTATTTTATCCAGGGCTGAATAAGATTCAATCGCAAGTTTATCACTTCCTGTATTGAAATAAATCTGGCGGGCTGCAATATCAACTTTTTTGATAATTTCTTTAGTGATTTCAATTTTTTCTACAGGAGCGGCAACAATAACCTGAGCAATGGTATCTCTTGGTGTTTCAACAACAATAGCTGGTTTTGCTGCTATTTCTTCCTCAACGATCGTCTCCGGCACAACCTCCACCACTTTTACAGGAACAACCTTTTTCTTTTTTGAATTGATCCAGAAACCAACGGAGGCTCCATAAACTTCATGATTGAATTTTCCTTCATAACCTGCCTGGTAGAAACTGGTCAATCCCCTTGAATAAAAACCTGTCAGTAATATTTTCCCCAATTCAAATCCCGCACGGGCGTTTAACCCCAGGTCGAAAGTCTTTACTTTATTCGCTTCTTTCCCAACCTCCAGCGTTCTTTCTTTCTCTTCATATTTATAGGAAGGGAACAACCTGGTCTGGTAGAGATTCTTTCCTGAATAATAAAAGGAGATATAAGGACCTGCCGAGAGCATGAAACTGGAGTTGCCTCCAAGTTTCACCCTGTAGGCTACGTTTAGCGGAACATCGATATAATTTGTCTGGAATTTATTTCTGAACCAGGAGGTATCAGGCGCCGGAGTTTGAAGTGTATCATTCTGCCTGAAAAATTCCCTTCCTTTTCCATGGTATATAAATCCTGATTGAAGCAACCATTTTTCGCTTTCTCCAAACGGAACATCTACCAAAATGCCCAGGTTGATAGATTTTCTCCCGGAGTACCCGGGTTTGGAAGTAGTATCCCAACCGGGGATCTGGTTGGTTTCAATAACGTTCGATTGGTGTGGACCACCCACAACGGCCATTCTGACCTGCGCATCCGAAACAAAAGGTAAAGCGATCACAATAGCAAGTACTGCCGCCAGCGATTTTTTCATAGATTGGAATTTCCTGACACTGTTAACGAATCCCTGCAGTTAATATTTTAACCGCAGAGATCCAGTTCATCATTTAAAGTGTGATAACCTTTTTGCAGGTTTTCCAATCCATTTTTATACATGGAATTTTATACCCTGTGCCAGGGGTAATTTTGTAGAGTAGTTGATCGTATTGGTTTGACGGCGCATATAAACTTTCCAGGCATCTGATCCGCTTTCTCTTCCTCCGCCAGTCTCTTTTTCTCCTCCGAATGCTCCGCCAATTTCGGCTCCGGAAGTTCCGATGTTCACATTCGCAATACCGCAGTCACTTCCATTTTGTGAAAGGAATAATTCCGCTTCGCGAAGATTTAAGGTCATTATTGAGGAAGACAATCCCTGCGGAACGCTGTTCTGGATCTCTATCGCTTCCTGGATATCCGAATATTTCATCAGGTATAAAATGGGAGCGAAGGTTTCCTGCTCAACGATTTTAAAGTTTGGTTGTACCTCAGCAATGCAGGGTTTTACATAACATCCGCTTTCATAACCGGCGCCTTCAATTACTCCGCCTTTTACGATGAAATTTCCGCCTTCCTGTTCACAGGCCTGTATAGCACGGAGGTACTGATCTACCGCCTGTTTGTCTATCAATGGACCTACATGGTTTTTTTCTTCCAGCGGGTTTCCTATACTGAGCTGTCCATACGCACCTACCAGTTTTTGTTTGACCTGCTCATAAACATCCTGGTGAACGATCAGTCTGCGCGTGGAAGTACAGCGCTGTCCTGCAGTTCCAACTGCTCCGAATACCGAACCTATAATTGCAATATCAAGATCCGCATCTTTTGAAATGATGATGGCATTATTGCCTCCAAGTTCCAGCAATGACCTTCCCAATCTTTCACCAACCGCTGCTCCAACTGCTTTCCCCATTCGGGTTGACCCGGTTGCAGATACCAATGGAACTCGGTGATCCCTTGATAACCATTCACCGACTTCACGGCCACCTGCTATTACACAGGATACGCCTTCCGGTACATTGTTATTCGCGAACACTTCGGTAATGATCTGTTGACAGGCAATTGCACAAAGCGGTGTTTTTTCTGAAGGCTTCCAGATACAGACATCTCCGCAAACCCAACCCAGCATTGTATTCCAGCTCCATACAGCAACAGGAAAATTAAATGCTGAAATAATACCGACAAGTCCCAGCGGATGCCATTGTTCATACATCCTGTGACCCGGTCTTTCGCTGTGCATGGATAACCCATATAATTGTCGAGACAAGCCTACTGCAAAATCACAGATATCGATCATTTCCTGTACTTCACCATATCCTTCCTGCAGACTTTTTCCCATTTCCCAGGAAACCAGTTTACCGAGTGGTTCTTTATATTTTCTGAGGGCAACTCCGATCTGGCGGATAACTTCCCCTCTTGCCGGTGCAGTCCAGGTTCTCCATTCCTTAAAAGCTTTTTCTGCGGTTTTAATAACCTGCTCGTATTCGTCCCTGTCGGCACCGGTTACAGCACCAATCAGTTTTCCATCCACCGGTGAAAAAGATTCCATCCGGATTCCTTTTCCCTCTAACCACTTTTTACCGGTAGAAACGCCTGAGTTTACAGGACGTATATCAAATGCGTCAATGAAATGCATAATTGTAAAATTGAAAGGGCAAATGTAACAATGCTTCTGTGTCCGAAAAAATTACAGAGATTTGATCCTTGTAATTGAAGATTAATATTGCTCCTGTTCGTTCGGAAATTCTCCCTCTTTAACGTCGTCAATATAATGTTTTACTGCGCCAATGATCTGCTCATGCAGATTGAGATACTGGCGTAAGAACCTTGGTTTAAATTCAGTATTGATGCCAAGCATGTCGTGCATAACCAGAACCTGTCCGTCGCAATCTTTACCAGCACCAATTCCGATGGTTGGAATATGAAGGGATGAACTTACTTCTGCAGCAAGAGTCGCAGGAATTTTCTCGAGTACCAGCGCGAAACATCCTGCCTCCTGGAGGATCAATGCATCTTTTTTCAATTTCTCTGCTTCCGCTTCTTCTTTTGCTCTAACTGAATACGTACCGAATTTATAAATGCTCTGTGGAGTTAATCCTAAATGTCCCATCACCGGAACTCCCGCAGCCATGATCCTCTGAATGGATTCAAGAATTTCTTCACCGCCCTCCATTTTGATGGCATGTGCACCGGTTTCTTTCATGATGCGGATCGCTGATGCAAGTGCTTCTTTTGAATTGGATTGATACGAGCCAAACGGAAGATCCACTACTACCAGGCTTCTTTTCACTGCCCTGATCACTGAGGATGCATGGTAGATCATCTGGTCGAGGGTAATCGGGAGAGTGGTTTCATGACCGGCCATCACGTTGGAGGCCGAATCACCCACCAGTATCACATCAATTCCTGCTTCATCAAAGATCTTTGCAAAGGAATAGTCATATGCCGTAAGCATGGAGATTTTTTCTCCGTTTGACTTTAACTTCTGAAGCGTATTCGTTGTGATCTTTTTGATCTCCTTATTAACACTCATGCAGGGGACTTATAATAAATAAAGGGCTAAGATAAGTGAATCATTTATGATTCGTCAGTTCTTCATAAAGGTGCTGAACGAGTCCGTCGGCAAGACCGATTTTAGGAACATAGATATCTTTTATATCTGCCCACTTCATCACATTTACATAGATCGATAATGCAGGAACAATCACATCGGCACGGTCTTCACGCAGTTTGTACAACTTCATTCTTTCTTCCACTGATACACTCCCGAATTCCTTGTAATAATCTTTTAAGAGATCCAGGCTAAGTGGTTTACCATCTTTTTTCTTACTCATCGAAAATACCTTGTTGATATTTCCACCGGAACCTATTGCGATGATCTGTCCGCGATTCATTTTAATTTTTCGCTGAATGAAATCACGCATGTCGTCCCATAAGAATTCATCTACCTGGTTTTTAAGCAACCGGATGGTTCCGATATTAAAAGACTTTTTAAAGTTCAGTTTTCCATCTCCGAAAAATGTTAGTTCGGTACTTCCTCCACCTACATCGATATATAAATAGGAGCTGTCGGAACCAAGATTTTCTGCAATGTGATTTTCATAAATGTAAGAAGCTTCCGCATCTCCGGTGATCACTTCGATCTGAATCCCGGTTTCGTTTTTTACCTGTTCAAGAATCTGCTTTGCATTACTCGCATCACGCATAGCAGAAGTTGCGCAGGCTTTCACATGTTTAACATCATACACATCGAGCAGGCATTTGTATGCACGCAAAGTTTTGAGCACCATCTGCACTCTTTCCGGTGAAATTTCTTTTTTATCGAATACGTCGAAACCCAGTCGCAGCGGAACTCTTACCAGGTTGAGTTTGTTGAATTCCGGTTTGCTTCCGCTTTTTTCAACAACTTCCGTGATGAGTAATCTCGCTGCATTACTTCCGATATCAATTGCTGCCAGTCTCATTTTCAAAATTGGTCAGCTCCTGTTCTGCAAGTGTTTCAGTTTGTATGAAATGATGCAGATCAGGAGTTGCGACCTTTATGAGTTTTTGTTGTAAGTAATTATAGATCTCAACCTGCGACCTTACTTTTCTTTGTGAATTGTACACATACCTGTTGTTCAGACCGTTGTCCAAAATTCTGGCTTTTACATTATCCGACAATTGTATGTCCAATATATTTTTAAGAACCCGTTTCAGATTATTATCCAGGATCGGACAAGTTGCTTCCACCCGGTGATCCAGATTTCTTACCATCCAGTCGGCAGATGAAATATAAACCTTTTCATCTCCACCATTATGGAAAATAAAAATTCTTGCATGTTCCAGGTACTCATCAATGATACTGATCGCTCTTACCGGATGAATAAACTTTTTACTTTCTGTAAGCATGCAGAAGATGCCGCGTACAATGAGTTTTACCTCAACGCCCGATCGTGCAGCTTCATATAAAGCTTCAATCAGTTCCGTATCGGAAAGTGAATTCATTTTCAGGGTGATGGAAGCCTGCTTCTTTGATTTTGCAAACTTGATCTCACGTTGAATCAGTTTTAATAATTCCTTGCGCAACATGGTAGGACAGGGGATTAGCCGGCTGCATGTTTTCAGCAGGTCAGTTCCTTCCTTATATCTTTCAAGATAAGTGAAGATCCTGTTTACATCGGCCATGATATGTCGCTCGGAAGTAAGCAGACAATGGTCTCCATATACAGTAGATGTTTTCTCATTAAGATTACCGGTGCTGATAAAACCATAATGGATAGTACGGTTATTCGATCTTTTTTTGATCAGGCACAACTTCGCATGAACCTTTACATCAGGAATACCTATCAGTACTTTTACACCTTCTTCTTCCAGCACTTTTTTCCACTCGAGGTTGTTCTCTTCATCAAACCTTGCACGCAATTCGAGCATTACCGTAACCTGCTTGCCATTTCTTACCGCATTGATCAGTGCGTTGATCACTTTTGAATTGGAGGCCAGCCGGTAAGCAGTGATTTTAATATTTACGACCTCCGGATCGAATGCAGCTTCCCGTAAAAGATCGATCACCGGGTTAAAGGAATGATAAGGGAAATTCAACAGGATATCCTGTTGCAATACCACGTCGGTCACGCGAATGGAATTTGCAAGCAGCGGGTGAACAAATGGTTTTTTCCGTTGACTTTTTTTGGTAAACACATCAGGGAAATCCATAAAGTGCCTGAAGTTGTGAATCCTTCCGCCGGGAATGATTGTGTCTTTCCGGGCAAGATCCAGTTTGCGCATCAGGTAATCGAGCAGGGCAGGGTCCATTTCCTTATCATAAACAAAGCGCACGGTTTTACCCTTTCGCCTGTTCTTGATCCCCTTTTCTATTTTTTGAATGATGGTAGTGGCAATATCATTATCGATATCAATTTCAGCATCCTTGGTAACTTTAAAAACCCAGGCATCAAAACGATTGTACCCGAAATAACTGAAAATGCTTTTCAGGTTGTACCGGATAATATCTTCCAGTAAGATGATATGTTTTTCTCCTGGTGGAGATGGAAGTTTAATGAATCTTCCGACTGCCTTTGAAGGAACTTCGATGATGGAATATTTCCTTTTGATGCTGGCATCCCGGCTAGATAATACGACTCCCAGGTAGATCGATTTTTCCCGGAGATAAGGGAACTGTGTGATATTTTCAACCATCAGCGGAATGATGTTGGCGCGAACCTCTTCTTCAAAGAAGATGCGGACAAAACGCTGCTGGTCTTTGTTCAATTTCTTTTCGGTAACGATAAAGATCTTTTCCTGCTCCATTTCGAAACGGAGCTGTTCCCAGATCCTGTTAAATTCGGCCTGTTGTTCTAGAACCGTTTGCTGAAGTTCGTCGAGGATTTTTTCCGGACGTTCTTCCAGGTGCATATTCTTCAGTTTGTTGCCGAATTCCACCATTCTTTTGAGGGTGGCAACACGGACACGGAAGAACTCGTCGAGATTATTGGAAAAGATTCCGAGGAATTTGATCCTTTCTTTCAGGGGCACGGTAGGGTCGGCAGCTTCCTGGAGAACCCTTGCATTAAAAGCAAGCCAGCTGATATCGCGGCCGATGGTTTTCTTTTTGGAGTCGGGCATTATGGTCTTCTTTAAATTTCCTTTCTTTTCCATTTCCTATCAATTTAGATACCACGGGATGTTTCTAAAGATACAATCAGAAGGTTTATGAATACTTAGAGGATTAAGTTTCAATATTAAAGAATGGTTTTCCTACCTTTGCGGGGCCTGATTTCAGCGAAAAATCAGTTTTTATAACAAAACAGGCAGGAAACCTAAGAAAAAATAGCTAAATTTTTTGGTTAAGTTGATTTCTTTTGTGACCTTTGCCGTCCAAAATTTTTAGAACTCATGTCTAGAGTATGTGTAATTACCGGAAAGGTTCCTGTTACAGGAAATAAAGTTTCTCACTCAAATATCAAAACCAAAAGAAGGTTTTTGCCAAATTTGCAGACTAAGAAATTTTTCCTGGCGGAAGAAGATAAGTGGATCACTTTGAAATTGTCAACTGAAGGAATCCGCACTATTAATAAGAGAGGATTGATGGCAGTAGTAAAGGATTTGAGAGCTAAAGGTGCCAAGATCTAATCTAACCGGTAAATAATTCTGATAAACATTTAAGTTTTTATAAAATGGCAAAGAAAGGTAACAGGGTGCAGGTAATCATGGAGTGTACCGAACACAAGAACAGCGGTCTTCCGGGAACTAGCCGTTACATCACCACCAAGAACAAAAAGAACAATCCTGAGCGTATGGAGTTGAAGAAGTTCAACCCGATCATGAAGAAAGTGACTGTTCACAAAGAGATCAAGTAATTGAAATAACCTCAAATAATTTAATACAATGGCAAAAGCAGCTAAAACCGCGATCAAAACGAAGGACCAGAAGGCAGCCGCAGAGGCAAAAAACTGGACTAAAGTGATCCGTGCCGTGCGTAGCCCTAAATCAGGCGCTTACACATTTAAAGAGGCGATCGTTCACAAAGAAAAAGTGAAGGATTACCTGGCTCAAAAATAATTTGGTAGTGAGTACTATTAAAAAGCTGTTCTTTTGACGGGAACAGCTTTTTCTGTTTATATCTTCACCAACAGTCTATCTAAAATAATCATATGGGATTCTTCGACAAATTATTTGGAAAGAAGGAAAAAGAAACACTTGACCAGGGATTACAGAAAACCAAGGAAGGATTTTTTGCAAAAATAACCAAGGCTGTTGCAGGAAAGAGTACAGTTGATGAAGAGGTGCTTGATCAGCTGGAAGAAGCACTGATCACCGCAGATGTCGGCCTTGACACAACCGTTCAGATAATTGAAAGAATTGAAGCGCGTGTTGCACGCGATAAATACGTCGGAACCGGCGAACTTAATACCATTCTCCAGGAAGAGATCCAGGGAATGCTTACTGATACTGATGCACAGAATGCGTATCATTTCGATTCACCACTACCAAAGAAGCCCTATATCATTTTGGTTGTAGGAGTGAATGGTGTTGGAAAAACTACCACCATCGGAAAACTTGCGTACAATTTTAAAAAGTCCGGAAAATCCGTATTGCTTGGTGCAGCAGACACTTTTCGTGCCGCGGCCGTAGATCAGTTAACGATCTGGAGCGAACGGGTTGGTGTTCCAATTGTAAAACAGGCCATGGGTTCAGATCCTGCATCTGTAGCATTTGATGCGGTTCAAAGTGGTGTGTCCCGCGGATCTGATGTAGTGATCATTGATACCGCTGGGCGTCTGCATAATAAGGCTTACCTCATGGAAGAGCTGAGTAAGATTAAAAGAGTAATCCAGAAACATATTCCGGATGCACCGCATGAAGTTTTGCTGGTGCTTGATGGATCAACCGGACAAAATGCATTGGAGCAGGCAAAACATTTCACCGCAGCAACAGATGTAACTGCGCTTGCAATCACCAAATTGGATGGAACTGCAAAAGGTGGGGTAGTTCTGGCAATCGCCAATCAATTTAAGATCCCTGTGAAGTTTATCGGGGTTGGAGAAAAGATGGAGGACCTGCTCGTGTTCGATAAGAAGGAATTTGTGGATTCCCTGTTTTCGTTGGAAAAGTAAAAATGTAAAATTATAAATGTAAAAAGGGAGCCCTGATATTAGGAGCTCCCTTTTATATTTTATTATTAAAGAATATTCCTCCTACCCGGAACTCCTTTTTACATTGTCAATTTTTCATTTTACATTAAAAAAGAGTCCCTCTGAACAAGGACTCTTTTTACATTTTAAATTTTAAATTTTACCTTATTTAAAAGCAAACCTTACTGCAAGTCCGCCCCAGCTTCTGAAGTCGGTTCTGCTCACAAAAGTGAAAGAAGGCTGCCAGTCAAGACTCAAATTGATCGGTGCCCCTTTGATCTTGTAATCAAGACCCAATACTCCATCAACTCCGATGTCCACGGAATTGTCTTTATTGTAACGGGCCCTCCAGTCGTTGTCGTATCCGCCGATATGCGCACCCGGACCAATATACCATTTCAGTCCCTGGGCGCCATTGATATCACCATGGAATTCATAGAGACCGGTAAACCGGAATCCATAATCCCAGAAGTACGCGAGCCCTTCCAGTGCTACGTCATCTTTAATAAAATGTTTTACAGTAATTCCGCCCGGCCATACTTTAACTCCGGCTGCGGTTCTGTACTCTGATCCTGTCGCTTGTCCATAGGATGAGCCTGCAACCAGGCCCAACATCATTACAAAAATTAATTTTTTCATCGTGTGGTTCGTTTTGCTGTAACAAAGATGCAGTAAATATTAAATATCTGATTGTTAACTGCTGTTTAAAGTCTATGCATTTTTCACACCACGAAAGCAATTAAATCAATCTTCAAAGGCTACCTTTGCAACCGCATGAAAACAAGAACCCTCAAGAAGGATAAAGTAAACATCATTACGCTGGGATGCAGTAAGAATATGGTGGACAGTGAAGTGCTCAGTGCACAGCTGGCGGCAAATGATTTTGATGTGGTTCATGAGAACCTCAAAAAGGATCACAATATTGTAGTCGTTAATACCTGTGGCTTTATCGATAAAGCCAAGGAAGAGTCGATCAATATGATCCTCGACCAGGTTGAACTGAAACGCCGCGGCAAACTCGACAAGGTATATGTTACCGGTTGCCTGAGCGAACGGTATAAAAATAATCTTGAAGCAGAAATTCCTGAGGTCGACGCCTACTTCGGCACCATGGAATTGCCGCTTGTGCTAAAGGCTTTCGAAGCGGATTATAAAGCAGAATTAATCGGAGAGCGATTACTTGCAACACCTCAACACTATGCATACCTGAAAATCTCGGAGGGTTGTAACCGTACCTGCAGCTTTTGTGCGATCCCGTTGATGCGTGGTGCACATACCAGCAAAACGATTGAGGAGGTGGTTGCGGAAGCGGAAGGACTGGTTCGAAAAGGTGTGAAGGAAGTGATGCTGATCGCCCAGGAACTGACCTATTACGGACTGGATATTTACAAAAAAAGAATGCTTCCAGACTTGTTAAACAGGCTGGCTGATATCCCCGGATTACATTGGATCAGATTGCATTATGCTTATCCATCTAAATTTCCACTTGAGATTCTTGATGTTATGCGCCAGCGGGAAAATATCTGTAATTACCTGGATATGCCGCTGCAGCATGCAAGCGATAATATGCTTAAGGCAATGAAGCGCCAGATTACCCAGGCGGAAATGGAGGAGCTGATTTACCAGATACGTGACCGTGTTCCGGGAATCGCGCTTCGCACTACCCTGATCGCAGGTTTCCCAGGTGAAACTCTTGACGATATAGAGAACATGAAAAACTTTCTGCAGAAGCACCGCTTCGACAGGGTTGGAATATTTTCCTATTCCCATGAAGAAGGTACCTCCGCTCACGAGTTTGAAGACAATATCCCGCAGGAAGAAAAAGAAAGGAGAGCACAGGAAGTGATGGATGTGCAACAGGAGATCAGCTTTGAAAAGAACCAGGAAATGATCGGTAACACTTATAAGGTGCTCATCGATAAAAAAGAAGCCGGTCGTTACCTCGCAAGAACTGAGTTTGACAGTGTGGAGGTAGATAATGAGGTTATCATTCCGGCAACAAAGAAATTACCCATTGGTGATTTTGTTCAGGTGAAAATAACAAAGGCATATGATTATGACCTGGAGGGAGAAGTGGTAGATCAGAAAGTTGAGTTCAATTCCTATAACAAAAACTTCGAGGTAAATTGATGGAAAAGAAAGTACAGGCCCACGTGGATGAAATAATGCAACTGTCCTGGAAAGAATTCCAGGAATACCGTAATATACCATCTTCAAAACGTCTGGAATTTCTGCAATCAATCGGTGAGGAATTGATGGCGTTGGGTGACAAGCTACTCGAAACTGCTTCTTTGGAAACGAATATTCCGGTTGCAAGACTTAGATCCGAAAGAGCACGCACAATACTTCAGCTGAACAATTATGGAAAGGCAATGCTGACTGGTATTGTTTCTGATATCAGGATTGATACTGCCGACCCGGATAGAAATCCTCCTCGTCCCGACCTCCGCAAAATGAGTGTTCCTATCGGCCCTGTAGTGGTATTTGGTGCAAGCAATTTCCCTTTTGCCTACTCCACTCCGGGTGGTGACACCGCTTCGGCTCTTGCAGCAGGTTGTACCGTAGTAGTGAAAGGGCATCCGGCTCATCCAAAGACTTCTAAGTTATGTGCTGACGCTATTATGCAGGCAGCCCGAAAATCCGGTATGCCGGAGGGCGTTTTCCATCATGTTTCCGTTGATTCAATTTCTCTTCAAAAGGATAATGATCAGACCAAACCAACAGGTGACAATCCGGAAAATGGCTTTCAGGAACTATCATCAGGTAGCAATCCGGAAAATGGCTTTCAGGCACCATCATCAGGGAGCAATCCGGAAAATGGTTTTCAATTGTCAAATGAATTGGGGATCGCTCTGCTTCAGCATAAATATACAAACGCAGTAGGATTTACCGGTTCACTTTCGGGTGGCAGAGCGCTCTTTGACATCGCTGCAAAACGCGATAAACCTATTCCTGTATTTGCAGAAATGGGAAGTGTAAATCCGGTTTATATTCTTCCTGAAAAATTAAAGTCAGAGAAAAATGAATGGGCTGAAAAACTGGTTGCTTCTATCACTGGCGGGGTCGGACAGTTCTGTACCAAACCCGGGTTAATCATTGCAATTGAAGGTGATGAACTGCATGAGTTTTTGGAGATCCTCGCAACAAAAACTGCCCAGGTAGCACCCGCAAAAATGTTGCATGGTGGGATTGCAAAATCTTACATCAACAAACGAACAAAGGCATTGGAACAGGATGGTATGGATACTTTGTATCCTGATTTGGAAGAGGAAGGAAGTCCGCTGATTGCCACAGTTCATGCCTCCGAATATCTTTCCAATAAATTACTACATGAAGAAGTATTCGGGCCCTATTCACTTTTGATAAGATGTGAAGATATGCAGCAGCTTACGGAAGTCGCTTTGAGTATGGAAGGACAAATCACTTCAACTTTAATTGCAACAGATGATGAGCTGGAAAAGAACTTATCACTCGTAAGAATCTTAATGGAAACCTGCGGACGATTAATTCATAACGGAGTACCTACCGGCGTTGAAGTGGTCACTTCTATGCACCATGGAGGACCTTATCCTGCAACCACTGATTCAAGATTCACATCAGTAGGATCAGATGCTATAAAGAGATTTTTAAGGCCGGTATGTTTTCAGAATTTCCCGCGCCATTTATTACCTGAGGAGCTGAAAGATGAGAATCCTTTGGAACTTTTCAGGACTGTAAATGATATCCTAACGCAAATGCCTGTACGAAAATAGTTTTGCACGCCAAATCCGCATTTGTCCCCACTATCTTTATAATAGTATACGCACTAAATATAATTACTTAAATTTCTGAGAATCGCAGGTAAGGTTAAACCTTCGCATACAATTTTTGGTCTTAATTCGTGTTGTTATTTGAAGCGATAAAATCGAACCCAATAATTCTCAATACTATGACACCGACCACGATTTCTGTCGACCCGCTGATACAGAATTCAACCCAGTGGACTATCGAACAGGCTAACGAATGGAATGCAAAGCAACCCTGGTATGCAGGATGTAATTTTGCACCGAGCACTGCCATCAACCAACTTGAAATGTGGCAGGAAGAAACTTACGACGAAGCCACAATCATCAAGGAACTCGGACTGGCCAAATCACTTGGCTTTAACATCATCCGGGTGTATCTCCACAACCTGCTCTGGGAAGCCGATGCAGCAGGATTCAAAAAAAGGATCACTCATTTTCTTGGTCTTGCCGAAAGCTATGGTATCAAAGTAATGCTGGTGCTGTTTGATGACTGCTGGAATCATATTGCACAACTCGGTGAGCAGCCACAACCAAAACCTGGAGTTCACAATTCAGGATGGGTTGCAAGTCCGGGCCGGGAAAGAATCCTGAACAAATCAGGATGGGACCTTCTTGAAGGTTATACCAAAGATATCCTGCGCACTTTTTCAGGAGATGAAAGAGTTGTGATCTGGGATCTTTATAACGAACCAGGCAATGAAGGTCTGAAGGATGAATCAATGGACCTGTTGAAACATGTTTTTCACTGGGCATGGGATGTTCGTCCGACACAGCCGCTTACTTCGGCATCATGGAATGGTGAATTCAAAAATCTGAATGCATTCAAACGCCTGCATTCTGATATCATCACTTTCCACAACTACCTTGATGCTGATACACTTGAAAAGGAGATCCTTGAACTGAAACAGTACAATCGCCCGATCATCTGTACGGAATATATGGCAAGGACTTCAAAGAGTTTCTTCGAAACACACCTTCCTATTTTCAAACAATATAATGTAGGAGCTATCAACTGGGGACTGGTTGCGGGAAAAACCAATACAATCTTCCCATGGGGATCACCGGAAGGAACAATTGAACCGGAAGTATGGTTCCATGATATTTTCCGTAAGGATGGAACGCCTTATAATGAAAATGAGATCCGGACCATTCGGAAAATTACGGGTGTTGCTGCCAACTAATTGATTGAAGAATTAGTTTTATTATGGAAGACCTTTAATAATGAATCCCTCCTTATACTCAATTTTGAAAACCGGCTAGATAAAATATCAAACAGCTTAATAATATTGATCATCTTTTATTGCAGTTGTAAACTAACCGCCTCTCAGAGGCGGTTTTTTATTAACTTGAAGGTGCAAATTCTTAGATTACCTGAACAGATAATATTTGCAGGTTATCCTTTTTGCATACTTGATTGCAATCATTTAAAAAAAGACCATCATGAAAATTCTTACACTTCTCGCGATTGTTCTTTTATTTTCTTTTGCTGCAAATGCCCAGCATGAACTTGTTAAGCTTTGGGAATCTGATACCGCCTTTAAAGTTCCTGAATCAGTATTGTATGATGGAAAGAACCAAGTGCTTTATGTAGCCAATATTGATGGCCAGCCAGATGGGAAAGATGGCAAGGGATCTATCGGAAAACTCAGGCCCGATGGGAAGATCATTGAAGTGGATTGGGTGAAAGGATTAAATGCTCCTAAAGGAATGGCCCTTGTAAAGAATATGTTGTGGGTTTCAGATCTCGACCAGGTGGCAGTGATTGATATTACAAAAGGCGAGATTGTAAACCGGATTCCAATACAGGGATCAAAGTTTCTGAATGATGTAACGGCGGATCCGGCAGGTAATATCTATGTTTCCGATTCAAAGGACAAAAAGATTTACCAGATAAAAAAAGGTGTTCCTTCCCTTTATATGGAAGGTCTTGAAGGACCAAACGGATTACTTCACCACCAGGGAAGACTGTTGGTGCTGGATAACGGAACCATGAATGAAGTAAAGTCCGACAAAACCCTGAATAAGATTGCCGAGGGAATGGCCGGCGGAACTGATGGAATTGAGCATGTGACTAAAAAAGAATACCTGGTTTCCTGCTGGTCGGGTACCATCTATTATGTTTATCCCAATGGAAAAAAGGAGGAGTTACTTAATACTACAGCGGATAAGATCAACTCTGCAGATATTGGATATGATGCAAAGGCAAGGATAATATATGTTCCTACTTTCTGGAAGAACAATGTAGTTGCATATCTGTTAAAGTAATCTACTGAATCCTGAAAATTTATGAGCTCCAAGGAAATTGATTCCAACTGTTTTACTTTTACCAGTATGGACTGTACCTATTCCGGCGTGGATATTTCAAAGACTGGCTATTTTTCAAACATCATAAATGATTATTTAAAGGGGGAAGAAAAACTTTCTCCTTTTTATGTTCATTCACCCGATATAATGGGAATCAGTGAATCCCTGAAATCCAGGTCGGGTTTTAAAACAGACCGCAGGCTGCTTGTTGATGGATTAAAATCCCAATACAGTTTTGTTCAGGAGAATCCTGAAGTTTCCGCAAACATCGGCAAGCTTTTACTTGATACTACTTATACCATCATTACAGCGCATCAACCTGCAATTTTTACCGGTACATTATATTTTGTATACAAGATCCTGCACGCGGTTGCCCTTTGCAATAAGATGAAGGAACTGCATCCTGAAAATGAATTTGTTCCTGTTTTTTATATGGGATCTGAAGATGCCGACCTTGATGAACTTGGTCAAATCTATTTAAGCGGTGATACCATCAGATGGGAGACTAAGCAGGAGGGTGCAGTTGGAAGAATGAAAGCCGAACAGCTTGATCCGATTCTAAACAGGATCGAAGGGGAATTGAGTGTGTTGCCATATGGCAGGGAGCTAATGGAACTTCTTAAAGATTGTTACCAAAAGAAACATAATATCCAGGAAGCTACCTTTAAATTAATCCACGAATTATTCGGCCGGTTTGGTGTGGTGGTATTTATTCCGGATCAAAAGGAATTTAAAAAAGCATTGATTCCTGTTTTCAAAAAAGATCTGTTTGATAATCTTCCTTATGAAAAGGTATCAGGAACAATTGAGTTACTGGAAAAAGAATATAAAGTGCAGGCAAATCCGCGCCCGATCAACCTGTTTTATTTTGGTGATGGAAGAAGAGACAGGATTGAAAAGTCGGGTGATAACGAATGGACAGTTGTAGGAACTGATATAAAATTCAGCAAAGAAGCACTGGAAAAGGAACTGGATGAGTACCCTGAAAGATTCAGTCCGAACGTAATTCTCAGGGGATTGATGCAGGAAATTTTACTTCCAAATCTTGCATATGTTGGTGGAGGAGGAGAGTTAGCCTACTGGATGGAATACAGGAACATGTTTGAAACTTTTGAAATTCCGTTTCCTGCGCTTATCCTGAGAAAATCTTTTTTATTAATTGAAGATAAATACCAGAAAAAAATAAATCGGTTAGGCCTGAACGTTACATCTCTCTTTCATTCAAAGGAAGAGATTATGAGTGATATTGTAAACCGCAATTCGGAAAGTCAACTCTCATTGGTAACTGAGATTGAAGAGATCTCCAAATATTACGATCGAATAAATTATCTCTCCGGATCGATTGATGCCACCTTGGAAAAACATGTTGCCTCGCTGAAAGTAAGAGCCATTAAAGCATTGCAGGCTCTTGAAAAGAAAATGCTAAGGGCTGAAAAACGTAAGTTTTCTGAAGAACAGCAAATGGTTGAATCAATAAAGAAAAACCTGTTTCCAAAAAACAATCTCCAGGAAAGGGTAGAAAACTTTATGCCCTGGTATGCGAAATACGGACCGGTGTTTTTTGATGAACTACTGAAAGTCAGCCTGGAGGATGGGTTTGGTGTGCTTCAGATTAAAGATAATTAGCCGATACTATTTATCTTCTAATCAAACTGGTTTTCCCAACCATCTGATTTTAGTTTCTGAACTTTTCCCAACACTTCATTTTCAAGGTTCTGTTTATAGGCTGCAACTTTTTGTTGCAGGGAAGAATCAAATGCTCCGATAATGCTTGCTGCAAGTATTCCTGCATTTTTTGCTCCATTCAGTGCTACTGTTGCTACAGGAATTCCATTTGGCATCTGGAGTATCGATAGAACAGAATCCCATCCATCTATAGAATTTGAAGATTTGATTGGGACACCAATTACAGGTAATGGAGTAATCGATGCTACCATTCCCGGCAGGTGAGCAGCACCGCCAGCACCAGCAATAATTACTTTTAAACCCCTGCCAGCTGCACCTGTTGCATATTCAACCAGTCTGCGCGGAGTTCTGTGTGCAGATACTACAGTCAGTTCAAAACCAATTCCAAACTCCTGCAATATTTCGGCTGCTGCTTTCATAACAGGAAGATCACTGTCGCTGCCCATAATAATTCCAACCAATACTGACTGACTATTTGCAGAAGCCATAAAAAAGATTTGAATGCAAAGTAAATAAATTGATCAAAAGAGTTCATTTCTGAATTGATCAAAAGTGCACTCCAGGGCTAATGAAAAATGTCTAACTACCTGATTATATCTCCTCTTAATCTCTTCAGTTCAATCTCTGACAACTTGGTATTGTATCGTGTTGAGATCAATCGGTTGTAGGCATCCGCAAGACTGATCTGTGCTTCTCTCAATTCAAGGTAGGTAGAAACTCCCTGCCTGAATCTTGCAAGTGCAATAGTTACATTCTCTTTTGCAAGCTCAATATTTTCTTCTTCAAGTGTAAGTGCTTTCTTTTGGTATTCGTAATTCTTAAAAGAATTATTCAGTCCCACATCCACCAATGAACGCTGATTTGCAAGAATCAGTTCCTGAGCTTTGATATCAAGTTCTGCCTGCTGAATCAACCTTCTTGTATTAAAACCATTCAGTAAGGGAATGGTAGCTCCAAAACCTACATTTAATCCTTTATTCTGGTTGAACAAAGGCGTAAATGGATTGATCGCAGCCTGGTTATCATTCCTGTTGAAGTTATAAGCAGAGTTAAGGGAGATGATCGGCCATCTTTCCGCTTTCCTCTCTTTCAAAGTAAGGTTTGCAATGTCTATATTCTTTTTTGCTACCAGTAAGGATGGATTCGTTTGATCAAGTTTTGAAGCATATTCACCGTAGTTCAAATTCAGGTCAATCGGAATGCTATCAGCCACCTGGTATTCGGTTTGGGTTGCAATTCCCATAAGTTGATTCAGCTGTTCCCTTAACTGTTCGATTTGGGTTAACTGTTGCAACTGGGCTGCTTTTTGAGCATTGAGGTCAACTCTTGCCTGGAGTAATTCAGGTTTGCTTCCAAGACCTACCGACAATTTTCTGTCGGCAAGTTTTACGCGTTCTTCATTGATGGAAATCTGTTCTTCAGTTGCTTTGAGCTGCTGCTTTTGCTGAACAATATTGTAATAATTGATCACCACATTTGCTACGGAAGTCACGATTTGATTCTTTACTGAAAGCTCTCCGAGTTTTGTAAACTCTTCAAGTTTGTCACGGGTCGCAAACATCCTCAATCCGTCAAATAAAGTCCAGTTCATGTTCAGACCTGTCTGCAGGTTTGATGAACGAATATCATTTCTTTCCCTTTTTGTTCCGTCAGCAAAACTTTGTTTCTGGTCGTTGGTATTCCAGAGTTTTGTAGCAGTGGCATTGAGTCTTGGAAGAAATGCAGCATTTCTGTATTTATAATCCAGTGCAAAAACAGCTGAATCATTTTTTACGAGCTGTATATCGTAATTACTTTTCAGTGCGGTAGCAACAGCTTCTTCAAGAGTGAGTACACGGTCCTGCGCTTTTACAAAACCTGCAGTCAGCACAAACAGCACCAGCAAAGATCTTTTCATATAATTATTAAATTCCTCTCTGTTCAAAATTAAGGTTCTATCATTTCGTACTGTTCCTTTTTTGCTTCTTCTTCATCCATCACTTCCATCTGGCTTTTCCCCTTCTTTCTTGAGAGGTAGGCATACATGGCAGGAATTACGAACAATGTCAGAACAAGTGAAAAAAGGATTCCTCCCACAATCACAATACCAAGTGGAATACGGCTGGTAGCAGCTGCACCAAGTGATAATGCAATCGGAAGTGCACCCAACGCCATGGCAAGACTGGTCATCAGGATCGGTCGTAAACGGGCAGTTGCCGCTTCGGTTACAGCTTCTACTTTATTGATTCCTTCCTTTCTTTTCTGGTTGGCAAATTCCACGATAAGAATACCATTCTTCGTTACAAGTCCGATCAGCATGATCATACCGATCTGTGAAAAGATATTCAGCGTCTGGTCAAAGATCCAGAGCGACAATACCGCTCCTGCAATCGCAAGTGGTACCGTTACCATGATGATCAGCGGATCCGTGAAACTTTCGAACTGCGCTGCAAGTACCAGGAAGATCAGGACCAGGGCCAGTAAAAATGCAAATGAAGTATTGCTTGCACTATCCTGGAAATCTCTGGAAGATCCGGTGAGTGATGTTGCAAATGTATCATCAAGCAGCCTGTCGGCAATTGCCTGCATTTCTTTAATACCATCTCCCAGCGTTTTACCCGGAGCAAGTCCTGCAGAAACTGTAGCAGATTTATACCTGTTGAAGTGATAAATGGTAGGAGGGGTGGTTTCCTCTGTAATGGTAACAAGGTTATCCAGGGAAATAATCTCCTGCCTGTTATTTCTTACATAGATATTTTTCAGATCGGTTGGGTCATCTCTTTCGTTTCTTGCAACCTGGCCAATAACCTGGTATTGTTTACCCAGCCTGTTGAAATAACCCAGTCTCCGGTTACTTAATGCAAGCTGCAGCGTTCTTGAAATATCTTCTACAGATACTCCGAGTTCACTTGCTTTCAACCGGTCGATATTGATCTTCAATTCAGGTTTATTGAATTTCAGATCCGCATCCACACCCTGGAAAGTTGGATTCTTATTGGCTTCTTCCAGGAACTGAGGCAATACTTTTACCAGCTTTTCGAAATCATTGTTCTGAATTACAAATGCTACCGGCAACCCACCTCTGCGGTTCACGGAGATTGTTTGTTCCTGGATGGCAAATGCTCTTCCCTGCGGGAATTTCGGCAGGTTCCTGTTGACCATATCAACGATCTCCTGCTGTGATCTTTCCCGTTCAGGAGGATCAACTAAAGTCACCCTTACAAATCCTGTATTCACCGATCCTGATCCCGTAAAACCCGGAGCAGTAACAGTCAGTACAATTCGTTTTTCATCACTTACCGAATCGATCATGAATTGAGATAACTCATCCACATAATCATCCATATAATCGAAAGATGTTCCTTCAGGTGCTGTTAACTGCAGCCTGAACTGGCTTCTGTCTTCCATGGGTGCAAGCTCCGACTGGATGCCGCTTCCAACAAAAAAGATGATTGCAAAACAGGCAGCGATGATGGCAAGTGATACCCATCTGAAGCGCATAAACCAATGCAGCATTCTGTGGTACCCGTTTTCCATTCCTCTGAAGAAAGGCTCTGTTTTCTCATAGAACCAGGAATGTTTATGTGTTTTGCGGGTAAGGTAAACGTTCAGTACAGGCGTCAGTGTCAGGGATACAAAGGCAGATACAAGAACGGCTCCTGCAACCACCACACCGAATTCACGGAACAATCTTCCCACGAATCCTGGTAAGAAAATTACCGGTAAGAAGATAACTGCCAGCGTAATGGATGTGGCGATAACTGCAAAGTAGATCTCTTTCGAACCTTCTTTTGCTGCCTGCCACTTGGGCATTCCCTGTTCAATTTTTTTATAGATATTTTCCGTCACAACGATACCATCATCCACCACAAGTCCTGTTGCCAGTACGATACCAAGCAGAGTCAGTACGTTGATGGTAAAACCGCTGATATACATTATAAAGAATGCAGCGATCAATGATACAGGGATATCAATTAATGGACGTAAAGCGATCAGCCAGTCGCGGAAGAACAAATAGATAATTAATACAACCAGTACAAATGCGATCAGTAAGGTTTCTTCCACTTCAAGAATGGAATTCTTGATGAATTTAGTCTGATCAAGAGCGATATCGAGTTTGATATCTGAAGGCATTTCTTTTCTGAGCTGGTCAAGTCTTTTATAGAATTCATCCGAAATGGAAACATAGTTTGAACCTGGCTGAGGAACCAGTGCAAGCGCGATCATCGGGATCCGGCTTTCTTTCAAAACTGTTTCTTCATTCTCGGGACCGAGAACTGCTTCACCGATCTGTTTCAACCTGATATCAGCACCATTCACATTTTTGATGATGACGTTGTTGAAATCTTCTTCGGTGGTGAGTCTTCCAAAAGTTCTTACAGAAAGTTCAGTTGCATTTCCTGAAATCTTTCCGCTTGGAAGCTCTACGTTTTCGCGGTTCAGTGCGGCTTCCACATCGGAAGGAGTTAGTCCGTAAGCACTCATTCTCGCAGGGTCGAACCAGATTCGCATGGCAAATCTTTTTTCACCCCAGATCTGGATGCTACTCACACCGGGAATTGTTTGCAAGCGCTCTACCAATACGTTATTCGCGTACTCTGTAATTTCAAGCTGGTTGCGGGTGTTACTTTGAACGGTCATCGAAATGATCGCATCAGAACTTGCATCCGCTTTTGATACGACCGGAACTCCGTCGAGATCCTGTGGCAATGACCTTACTGCCTGCGATACTTTATCACGCACGTCATTTGCTGCGGCTTCGAGATCAATTCCGAGATCAAACTCCACGTTAATGGAACTTGTTCCCTGAGAGCTTGAAGAAACGATATTCCGGATACCGGCAATACCATTGATTGCTTTCTCGAGTGGTTCAGTGATCTGCGATTCAATAATATCTGCATTCGCTCCCGGGTAGGAAGTTCTTACGTTAATATTCGGAGGATCGATGGCGGGATAATCACGCACACCGAGATAAGTAAATCCGATAATACCGAACAGAACAATTGCAATGTTCATTACGGTTGCCAGCACAGGCCTTCTTAAACTTAACTCTGAAATGTTCATGTGCTCTTTCGCTGATAAGTGAAAAAATTAAACTGTACTACTGCACTTTGGTAAGTGTGATTTTTGATTCAGGACGGATCGCAAGTAATCCTGTGAGAACTACTGTATCTCCGGGTTTCAAACCATCCGTAATTTCCACAAAAGTTGAATCTCTGATTCCGGTTGTAACAATTACAAATTCAGGCGAACCGTTTTTATACATCACCACCTTTTTATTTCTTGCCTGCGGAATTACTGCCTGGGTTGGGATAATGATTGCTTCATTGTTTTTGTCAAGATTCAGGGAAACTTTTGCAAATGCTCCTGAAGCCAGAACCGGATCATTCTGATTCACAACTGCTCTCACTCTTAAACTCCTGGTATTTGCTTCAATAGTTGTTTCGGTGGCCATTACCGCCGCTGTAAACTGCTTTGTTGAACCGGTTACACTGAAGCTGATTGATTTACCGGGTTTCATATCCTCATTGTATTTTTCAGGAACCGTAAATTCCAGCTTTAGTCGGTTTACCTGGCTGATGGTGGTGATCAGCGTAGTAGGAGATACATACGCCCCCAAACTGATATTTTTCAATCCGACCTGACCACTATACGGCGCTCTGATCTGTGTACGATTGATATCAACCTGTACCAATTGAATGTCCGCACGAAGGTTATTCGCCTGAAGTTCGGCAAGGTCATATTCCTGCTGACTGATACCATTGATCTTTAGAAGTTCATTATATCGCTCCGCAGTTTTTTCTGCTATCGATAACTGAACCTGGAGTTTTTTCAATTGTGCCTGGAGGTCGCCATCAAAAATTTTGGCAAGTACCGTTCCCTTGCTTACAAATCTTCCTTCCGGTATATTCAATGAAACCAGCCGGCCGGAAATTTCCGGACGGATTTCAGTAGTTTCAAAAGGCATCAGTGTTCCGGGAACTTCAATTTTTTCGCTGAGAGATTTTGTTTTAACTATAAATCCTTCAACCTGAATAGGAGCGTTTGCCCTGGGGCCTGCACCGGTTGGTTTTGTTTCTTTCTTTTCTTCTTTACAGGAAATTGCTAAAGCAGATACAATAAGAAATAAGGAAAACAGGATGCTGTTCTTCAACATATAATAATTGGTCGTTAATTGATTGGTTGCCGGGCGAAATTAAACTATAACCATCTTACCGCATTGAAAATTAATACGAATGGCTGTTCATTTTAATGCCCAGAGTTTGACGACAGCCTTTGCAATTACTTGCTGATGACCCTGAGTGTATTTTTTATTTTATGGGCTTTATAAACCAGGTCCTGTTTATCGGTATGCAGGATTGTTACATGACCCATTTTCCTTCCAGGTTTGGTTTGTTTCTTCCCGTAAAGATGAACAAAGACATTGTCCATTTTCAATACTTCTTCAAGTCCGTCATAAGCTGCCTCTCCTGAAAACCCTTCAGCACCCAAAAGGTTCACTATGGCAGCAGGTAATATATGAGCGGTATTGCCCAACGGATAATCGAGCATGATCCTCCAAAGCATATCGAACTGTGAACTGTAATTGGCTTCAATGCTGTGGTGGCCGCTGTTATGAACCCTCGGAGCTGTTTCATTTACCAGCACATCTCCTTTTCGGTCGATGAACATTTCCACTGCAAATAATCCGGGACTTTCCAAACCTTTAACAACTGCCAGTGCCATTGCTTCCATCTTCCAAAGCGTTTGTTGCGGAATGTTTGCAGGACTGATCTGGTAATCCAGGAGGTTCAGGGAAGGATCGAAAACCATATCGACAGGCGGATAAAGTACATTTTGTCCTTTCGTATCAACCGCTACAATAATGCTGATCTCACGATCAATGTCAACCATTTTTTCAAGTACTCCCGGTTCATCAAAACCTAAATCAATTTCTTTATGTTCCCTGATGATTTGTACACCGCGACCATCATACCCGCCCATTCCAAGTTTATGAACAGCAGGAAGAAGTTGTTGATGGGCATGCAATTCCGATTTTGATTGGGTGATCACAAAATCAGCAGTGGGAACCTGCAGTTTTTTATAAAAATTTTTCTGAAGGATTTTATTCTTGATGATCCTTAAGGCAGATGGTTTTGGAAAAACCTTTACACCTTCCTGTTCCAGTTTTTCAAGTGCCTCCTCATTAACTGATTCAATTTCGATGGTTAGGCTTTCGAGGCCTTTACCAAAATTGTAAACATCATCGAAGTTGCGGATATCGCCTTTGGTGAAATGATGACAGAGATGAGCAGCAGGACATTCGCTGTCATTTTCCATCACAAATGTTTCAACGGGGTAATTGGCTGCTGCCTGCAATAACATTCTTCCGAGTTGCCCTCCACCAAGGATACCGACTTTACGCATGAAAAAATTTTGGGCAAAAGTAAGATATCCGGCTTGAATCCATTTTTATTAACTTGACCCCCTAAATCTACCTCCATGCAAGCTACTAACGATGCTATTGCTACAGAAAGAAACGTGCAGGATTTTCTTCCTTTGCTTGGAACCGATTATGTTGAGTTCTTTGTAGGAAATGCCAAACAGGCTGCCCATTATTATAAGACCGCATTCGGGTTTCAATCCCTGGCCTACTGTGGACCAGAAACCGGTGTCCGGGACCGGGTGAGTTATGTGGTGCGACAGGAAAAACTGACGTTTGTTTTTACTTCCTCCCTTACTTCCTCCGGAAGAATTGCCGCACATGTCAACAAACATGGTGATGGTGTCCGTTCCATTGCGCTGAAAGTGAATGATGCCCGCGACGCCTGGGAGCAAACTACCAAACGGGGAGCAATCTCTTTTATGGAACCAACTGTAATGGAAGATGCCAATGGAAAGGTTGTTATGAGCGGAATCCACACCTATGGAGAAACGATCCATCTTTTTGTTGAAAGAAAGGATTACCAGGGTGTGTTCATGCCTGGATTCAGGGAACTGAAGTCAGTTTACAACCCTGCACCCACAGGACTGTTATACGTTGATCATTGTGTGGGCAATGTAGGATGGAACCAGATGAATAAATGGGTGAAATTCTATGAAGATGTTATGGGTTTTAAAAATATTCTGAGTTTCGACGATAATGATATTTCAACAGAGTATTCTGCGTTAATGAGTAAGGTGATGAGTAACGGGAACGGATATGTGAAATTTCCGATCAATGAACCTGCAGAAGGGAAACGAAAATCACAGGTGGAAGAATACCTGGAGTTTTATGAGGGAGAAGGTTGTCAGCATTGTGCGCTTGCCACCAATGATATTGTAAAAACGGTAACGGATCTGCAAAGTAGGGGAGTTGAATTCCTGATCGTACCTACAAGCTATTATGATGATCTGCTTAGCAGGGTAGGACATATTGATGAAGACCTTGAACCGTTAAAAAAACTCGGGATCCTGGTCGATCGTGATGATGAAGGTTATTTATTACAGATCTTTACCAAACCTGTCCAGGATCGTCCGACATTTTTCTTTGAAATTATCCAGAGAAAAGGAGCAAAGAGTTTTGGTAAGGGCAATTTTAAAGCGCTGTTCGAAGCAATTGAGCGCGAGCAGGAGCTTAGGGGAAATTTGTAAAAACTAAAAACGTACCTTAGCACAGCCTTATGATGAGAAATTTCCTGGTCGCAACCATATTATCCATTTTCTGTATTTCCGGGTACGCCCAGAACGCAGTTCCCAACTTCAATTTTATTGACTACCAGCGTTCTTTTCCAAGGATGAATGAAGCCTTGAAAAAGAAGCAGGATACACTGATGAAACAGTTCAAAGCCAAAGGATTGGCCTGGCCTGTTAAATCTATGTACCTGAGGTCGTTTAAATATGATAGTCAACTCGAGGTATGGGTTCGATATGAAAACGGAGAGAAGTACAAACTTTTCAAAACCTATAAGGTTTGTGCACTGGCGGGAAGCCTCGGACCAAAAAGAATGCAGGGTGATTTCCAGGTGCCGGAAGGATTTTATTACATCAATGAATTCAATCCGCGCAGCCAGTATCATTTAAGTCTCGGACTGAATTACCCGAACCTTTCAGATAAGGTATTAAGCGACAGTCTTCAGCCTGGTGGTGATATTTATATTCATGGAAGTTGTGTAACTACAGGGTGTATTCCGATCACTGATAACCAGATCGAGGAATTGTATATTCTTGCAGCTCATGCAAGAAACCAGGGACAGGAATTCATCCCTGTTCATATTTTCCCGATTCAATTTAAAAATTCCAGAAGTGTTGATTACCTGAATAAATACCTCCGTGATTTTCCTGAATACAAACCATTGGTGCAGGAAATGAAAGAAGCCTATGATTATTTTGAAAGAAGCAAACATATCCCGGTAATTCTGGTCAATCGAAATGGCCGCCACCTGGTGGATGGAAGAATTTATCCTGAAGACAAATCTGAGGAAGTAGCAGTTGCTAAAGTCCCGGTTAAAAAGGAACGTCCAAGAAAAGAATTTAAAGAAGAGGAGCTCGCAAGGGTGGTGGATCAGCTTCCATTGTATCCAGGCGGAACCGGAGCTTTCAAAGAATTCATTGATAAGATGAGCAGGGAAATGACGACCTACCTCGATAAAGACCAGACAAAGACCTACATAATGATGGACTTCATCATTGATAAGGATGGTAAGCCGGCTTATGCCAAAGTGCTTAACGGCGGTAACGATTTGCTCAACGAAAAGCTGGAACTGATGTTTGAAGCGATGCCGAACTGGAGTCCTGCGATGAAAGGATCCCAGCCGGTAGCGATGAAATTAAAGCAGACGATCAGCATAGAAAGGCCTGAACCAGTCAGCCTTGATCTGTTCAGTGGCAGCGGGGATAATTAAGATTGCAAAGAGATAATCATTCCGAAAATTGGAGTATTAAACGAGAACCTATAAATTCGCACAAATTTTATTACACACATGGAAACTTCAAAAAGATCACGTGGACTGTATTGGGTACTATTCTTTTTGTCTGTAGCAGCTTTTTTCCTGGTATGGACTTTCAAAGGTGAGATGCTGACTATGACCCTTCCTTTCGTCTGTACTTTCTTCGTGCTTGCAATGGATATCATTTAATTTGAAAAATTATCTATATATAAGGCCCGGATTTTCCGGGCTTTTTTGTTCCTGAAATATATTTCCGGGAAAAGACTTTCTTTGTTTAAATTCTATTGTGTTATTTATACACTTTGTATAAATTCGCCTACTTACAAAACTGCAGATGAAAATTGTTTTCTACATACGTTTCAGTACAATTCCGGGTCAAAGTCTGGAAGTGACAGGGAATATCGGTGCACTTGGTTCTAATGATCCCTCCAAAGCATTTCAACTTTCTTATTATAACAGCGATTTCTGGTATGGAGAACTGGAGCTGATGCCTTCAGAGATCAGTATTCTTCAATACAGGTATCAACTTCAGACGGTTGGAGCGACAACTGTAATGGAAGGAGGCAATGGCAGAAAAGTAGATCTTGAAGCTGCCCGTTCCCAGGTAATTCACCTGGTCGATACCTGGAATTTTTCCGGCGAATTTGAAAATGTATTCTTTACAGATCCATTTCAGCAGATTTTGCTGGATTCACCCGGAAAGCAATCAAAAACAAAAACTCCTAAAAAAGTTACGCATCAATTCAGGGTTCAGGCACCTCTTTTAAGCAAGAACCAGGTTGTTTGTTTAAGTGGTAATGGATTATTATTGGGCGACTGGAATACGGAATCTCCGGTTTTGATGTATAATGAAAATGGATGGTGGACAATTTCACTGAATATCCCCCACGAAAATTTTCCTCTTCAGTACAAGTATGGAGTGTACGATATCAAAAAGAAAGAATTTGTTCAGTTTGAAACCGGACCAAACCGTTCGCTCCAGGGTGATGCTGAAGAAAAATTATCCATCATACATGACGGATTTGTTCATCTTCCCAATGATAACTGGAAGGGTGCAGGAGTTGCAATTCCTGTATTCAGCCTGAGAACTAAAAATTCATTTGGTGTAGGTGAGTTCAATGATATAAAAACACTTGCCGACTGGGCAAAGAAGATCGGGTTAAAACTGATCCAGGTGCTGCCTGTAAATGATACTACTGCAACTCATACCTGGACTGATTCCTATCCTTATTCAGCAATTTCTGCATTTGCCTTACATCCGATTTACCTGAATCTTGAAACTATTGCAGGTAAAAAAATGGCTTCCATTATCAAGCCACTCAAAAAGAAGCAGAAGCAGTTGAACGACCAAACGGTTGTCAATTATGAAGAAGTACTTAAGCTGAAATTGATGGCAGCGAAAGAACTCTTCATGCTGGAAAAAGATGATTTTTTGAAAGGTGAAGATTTCCAGAAATTCTTCAGTGAAAATCGTCATTGGCTTGTACCATATGCGGCATTCTGTTATCTGCGCGACAGAAATGGAAGTGCAGACTTTACAACCTGGAAAGTATACAGCAACTATAATAAAGCTGCGATTGAAAAATATGTTTCTCCCAAATCGAAACATTATTCAGAGATCGCATTTCAATATTATTTACAATATCACCTTCACCTGCAGTTAAGTGATGCAGTATCCTATGTACACAAGCAGGGGATGATCATGAAGGGAGATATTCCGATTGGAGTGTATCGTTACAGCTGCGATGCCTGGATGGAGCCGGAACTGTACCATATGGATCAGCAGGCTGGTGCTCCCCCGGATGGATTTGCAGTGAAAGGTCAGAACTGGGGATTCCCAACTTACAATTGGGAAAAAATGTCGGAAGACGGATTTAAATGGTGGCATAAAAGATTCCACCAGATGAGTTATTATTTTGATGCATTCAGGATTGATCATATCCTTGGCTTTTTCCGCATCTGGAGTATTCCGCTTGATTCGGTTGAAGGAATTATGGGAAGATTTGTTCCTGCGATCGCTGTCAGCAGAGATGAATTTACCAACCGCGGATTGTGGTTTGATGTGAGAAGATTTTGTCAGCCTTTCATCAACGATTATGTATTGGGTGAAATGTTCGGTGACAACGCCAACCAGGTAATGGAATATCTGCAGCCAACGAATGACGGCTATTACGAACTTAAGGAAGAGTATAATACCCAACGAAAAGTTGAAAATTATCTTGCGGGAATGGATCAGAATGATCACAACAGTTATATCAAACAATCGCTGTTTGATTTGTTGTCGAATCTTATTCTGTTTGAAGATAAAAATGAAGGGCAGTTTCATTTCAGATTTGGAATGGAGAATACTATTTCCTTCCGTCACCTCGACAGCAATACGCAGTATCACCTGAGAGAATTGTATGTTGATTATTTCTTCCGCCGGCAGGATGATTTCTGGAGAAGAGAAGCAATGAAAAAACTACCTGCACTCAGGTCATCTACCAATATGCTGATCTGTGGTGAAGATCTCGGGCTTGTACCACATTGTGTTCCTGAAGTGATGAGGCAGCTCGGAATTTTGAGTCTGGAAATTCAAAGAATGCCAAAGCAAACGGGTTCAGAATTTTTCCATCCTGCAACAGCACCTTATTTATCTGTTGTTACTCCATCCACACATGATATGAGTACAATCAGAGGATGGTGGGAAGAGAATCCTGAATCAACACAGCGTTTTTACAATAGAGAGTTGGGACAGTGGGGAGAAGCTCCTAAATTCTGTGAAGACTGGATCAACAAATCAATTGTATTGCAGCATCTTTATTCACCGGCAATGTGGAGTATCTTCCAGTTGCAGGACCTGATGGGAATGGATGAGCAGATCAGGAGGATCGACCCGAATGAAGAGCGGATCAATATTCCTGCAAATCCAAAACATTACTGGCAATACAGGATGCATATGAGTATTGAAGATCTTTCCAAACAGAAAGAATTCAATGAAAATCTGAAACAATATATAGAAGCAAGCGGAAGATAATGTTCAAAATCACCTGGAAACAATACGAGCTGCCTTTTCAATATCCGTTTACAATTTCGAAAGGAACAAAAACACATCAGCCAACTCTGATTGTTTGTGTAGAGTTCCGTGGAATTAAAGGATATGGTGAAGCACCTTCAATCGGTTATTACAACATCACTACCGATAAAATGGTTTCAGATCTCCAGGCGAAAAGAGGAATGTTAGAGCGATATGCCTATACAGAACCGGAGAGATACTGGCATTATCTGCACCATTTATTTCCCGGGAATCCATTTCTTGTTTGTGCATTGGATATGGCTTACTGCGATTTTTATGGAAAATCGAAAAGAGCTAATCTTTCACAACTCTGGAATATAGATTCATCCAATCCTCCCTTAACTGATTACACGATCGGGCTGGATTCGATTGACAAGATGGTGGAAAAGATGGATGCCAAACCATGGCCGATCTACAAGATCAAACTTGGGATGCCGAATGATATTGAGATCGTTGAAGAACTCAGAAAACATACCGAGGGAATTATCAGGGTGGATGCAAATGCAGGCTGGACTGTGATAGAAGCACTTGAAAAAATTGAAAAACTTGCTCAACTGGGAGTGGAGTTTGTAGAACAACCGCTTGCAAAAGAGGATTGGGATGGAATGAAAATCCTGTATGAAAAATCTCCGCTTCCCTTAATTGCAGATGAATCCTGCGTATCAGAAAAAGATGTTCAGAAATGTGTGGGATATTTCCATGGTATCAATATCAAATTTACCAAGTGCAGCGGATTAACCCCTGCGAGAAATATGATCACTGAGGCAAGGAAAGAAGGACTGAAAGTGATGATCGGAAGCATGAATGAATCTACTATCGGATCAGCTGCAATCGCTCACCTGGCGCCACTTGCAGATTATCTAGACTGTGACGGACCATTATTATTGTCGAAAGATCTGGCTAGTGGATTACTCTATGATAACGGTACAGTAACTGTCAGTTCTGAACCGGGTTTAGGTATAACCCTGTTTGAACCCTTTTAGTTGCTGATAATCTTATTTTCTTTACTGAGTATTGAGCTATCCTTATTGAGCTCTTTTTTACCAAATTCATAGTTGACGAAATACATATCGATCTGTCCGATGTTTTTTGCAGAAACCTTACCGCGGTATGTACAAAAGAATTGATTTTTTACAAGTTCATAGGTTGCAGATGATATATTGATCTGACCAGGTTCGCCGTTACTTTCCATTCTCGCAGCAATATTTACGGTACTTCCCCAGATATCATATGCATATTTTTTCTTTCCTACTACTCCGGCTACAAGAGGACCTGTATGAATACCGATCCTGAGATCCCAGGCTGGCCGGTTCTCTTTCAGTCTTTTTTCATTCATCACTTCAATATATTTCTGAATCTCCAGGCCTGCACGGATAATATTGGTAATGTGATTTTCATCTTCAACCGGAATTCCACCTGCACACATGTAAGCATCTCCGATCGTTTTGATCTTTTCGAGGTTATACTTTTCAATGATCACATCAAATGCAGTAAAATACAGGTTGAGTTCTTCAACAACCTGTTGAGGCGACATGTTATCTGCCAGTTGGGAAAAACTTTTAAAGTCTGTAAATAATACGGATACCTGTTCATAAAATTTCGGTGTTGCATTTCCTGTAACCTGTAACTCATGTGCAACTTCTGCAGGAAGGATATTCAGTAACAATGCTTCAATTTCATCTTTTTGTTTATCAAGAATTTTATTTGTTTTAATTTTCATCTTATAGTTTCGGTAAAGGATAAATGCAATAGCCATCAGCAAAGCAAGTCCTGCAATTGCTGAATTCTTAACCATCCGTTGTCTTTTTAATTCAACATCCTGTAGCGCTTTATCTTTTGTCAGTAATTCAATCTGGCCCTCTTTCTTATCAATTTCAAAATCAAGCTGGAGGTTCGATAGTTTTCGATCTGTCTGGATATTATAAATCGTATCCTTTATATTATTCAATAGGTTCTGATAAATAAAAGCATTTTTAAAATCCGATTTATTTGAATACGCTTTTGCAAATCCTTCATAAATCTCTTTAAGATCATAATTCAACCCGAGTTCAGTTGCAAGGTCTTTTGCGGATGCAAACATTCTGATGGATTCATCAGGTGAACCTTTGTCCAGAAAGGTATTACCCAAACCTATAAGTGCTTTTGTCATTTCGAGTTTTCGGCCCGACTTATTGGCAATTTCGTAAGAGCGTTGTTGAAATTGTTGTGCTTTAAGGTAATCACCATTGAGGAGATAGGTTTTACCAATCATATTGAGGGAGTAACAAATAGTTTCTTCATCATCCCCTGCTTCTTTGATGGAACGATCAAAGTAATGTAAAGCAGAATCGTACTGCTTTTTGTCGTAGTAAGTTTCGCCGATATTGATGAGCGCAGTTCCATATCCGGGACGATAATCTATTCGTTTGGAAAGATCGAAAGCGTGGTAAAAATTTTCAAGTGCTTTATCATAGGTTATAGGTTTCTTCATATAAATTGAACCTATGTTGATCAGCGCAGTAGCAATTCTTAAGGTATCATTGGCCTGCTCTGATAATTTCAAAGCCTGCAGTAAATTTTCAAGTGCTTTGTCTTCCACTCCCTGGTCGGAATACATGGCACCGATGTTACTCAAAATGTTTGCTTCTCCGGCAATGTCTTTTTCCTGCCGGAATATTTCTATCGACTGATTAAAATTATCCAAAGCATCCAATAACTTTCCCTGCTTGTAATTCGAAAGCCCTGCAAATTTTAACGCCTGTGCTTTGCCACTGATATAATTGATTTTATCTGCAAGAATGTAAGCCTGAAGGGCATACCTGTTCGACTCCGCAGGGTCGCTGTTGTACAGGCTAAGACTGACCTGTACAAGCAGGTCAACCTTAGCACTGTCGTTTACAGATCTTTCAGCCAGCCTTTTAAGACTGTCCGTTTCCGAAAGTTGTGCGCTTGTAGAAAATGGAAGCCAAAGAAAAAACCATAAAATTTTTAATCTCCTCATACCTTAATAATTCTGCAGATTATATATCCTTTTAGGGTTCTGATTCTGATAAAATATATTCCTTTTTTACAGGAGGTCAGATCCATTTCAATCATATTTTCAGATAACCGGTTTGTGGATGTACCACTTTGTAATACTCCGGAAGTGTTATAAATTCTAATATCCTGAACTGAAGCTATTGGAGATTCTGTCCGGATTCTGACTTTGTTCTTTACCGGGTTTGGATAAATAGAATGAACAGGATTTAGATCTTCCTTAATTTCCATATCCCGCATGCTGCTCATCGAACGCTGGGTTTTTATACACTTGTTAGAGTACGCACTCGCATAACTTGCGACAGCAGATTTATGATTGGCTTTATAGGTTATCAGTACCCACAATAATTTCTCCCCGTTAAACCTTATCTGGAAAGTATCAGTACCTGGATTGAAAACTACCGGTTGTGTTCCTGAATACTTTCCTAAGGTCAGAAGAATATTATGAAACCCTATAGGAATATAAACCGGGGTTGCGTTATCATTAGTATATCTGAATGTTGCGAGATATTTAAATCCTGCGGGATCGTTTTCCAGCACCTGAACGCAATCCAGTGATGACCTTACATTTTTTGCTCCTTTACCTTTTGGATTCACATAAAGTATAGCAGTGTTATAATTTATGTTATAGCTATCAGAATTTGGGAATAGGAGGTTTTCAGGAATTATGGTATAAACACCTGCAAGTCCTGTGTATTCAGGTGAAATTTTATAGGTTAATCCTGTAATTGTAGCAGAATCATTATTTACAAAACCATTGATCACAGCTGTGAACTTTGGTAATTTATCTCCCGCTGAAATTGAAGCTATATCGGGTTGTACCAACAGGTCAATTTTTTCAATAGTAAGATTTCCTGCAACATTATTTAAGTAATAGCTTGATGATTCTTTAAGTGATGCACCATCAGGATTGATTGAATAATTCCCCGCCTTCAGCATTCCGGATACCACTTCATTTGAAGTGTTTTTAATAATGAATGTCGGTTCGGAAACCAGCAGGCTGCTATCAGCATCCTGGTATTGGTAACCTGTAACCGTATACTTAAATCCTACTGCAGGATTTCCATAAAGAATTGCAGTATCTGATGCTTTAACAGTTAATGGAGCTGGCAGAATATTCAACACAGCTGTATCATATTCAACAATCAAATTTTCAGATAACATTGTTCCGGGAACAATTACCTGTTCACCGGCTGTTAATCCTGTTATGAAAATGACAGATTTGAATTCAGTGAGGGATTCATCGTCCGGGCCATTTACATCTCCTTCATCAATGATGGTTGCAATTCTGCCTGAACTATCATTTCCGGTACTGTTACTATTTAGAATTACCGACTTGTTCAGTAAAGTTTTTCCGTTTACAATTGCTCCATTCAATAATGTTTTTCCATTCAATAATGTCTTACCCTTTACAAGCGCACTATTGGTGACATTTTCTTCAAAATCAAAATAAGATTGAATAGAAAACTCAATCAGTTTCGTTGTATCGAAAACCTGAACACCATTAAACAGGGTTTTTCCGTTCAATAGTGTCTTGCCATTTAATAAGGTTTTTCCGCTTGCCATGAAACTCAGGTTGAGCAACTGGCTATTCAATAATGTTTTCCCGTTCAGCAAAGTTTTGCCATCAACAATTGCAAATACGTTTTCTGCAAGGTTGGCTTTGTAGGTCTGTTGTATTATTTCCAGGAAATCCTGTTTATTGGTGATATGCGAATCATCATACTGGTAAATAAATTGAATGTTTTCAAGCTTGTCACCATACGTGATTGTTCTTCCGACAGCTTTGATTTTTACAGGAAGTTTTTTGATTTGTAATGTTCCATTGTCAATGGTATAATTAAACAAATCCCTGTAGCCTTCATTTATAAGATGTGCTGTTGCATTCACAGGATACAATCCTGCAAAACTGGTGTCTTTGGCGGGGGTTGATATTGATATGCTATCTATACCGAGTTCAGCAAATAATTCTGAAGTGGGATTTACCAGGCTGTCATTAATGCTGATGGAATAGAGTAAGGAAGGAATGTCTTCACCGTAAAATTTAAAAGTGTCCTTCACTTTGATCAAAACATTTTTCTTTTCAATGCTAAAAAAGTTTGTGGAGTCAGCACCACCATCAAGTCTTGATGGAGTTATGGAATTATTCACCAACTGGATCAGCGGGTTGCCAATGAAGGTTGGAATAGTTGCGACGACCTCGTTTGAATTGAGCAGCTTTGTATCAAGCGTATCTCTATTAAAAACGACAGCCGTACTATTACTTAAAAAGTTTCCCTGGACTACCAGGTCGAAAGTTGTTTTTCCCGGAGTGATGTTTTCAGGATAAACCAGTTTCACAATCTGAGGTCGCGGTTCTGCAATCCTGTTAATGGCGGAATCAGCCCTCAGCAATCCTGCTCCTGTTCTGAAATCAAAACCCGGAGATTCCATATCAAGTGCTGAATTGATCAGGCTTGCTTTAAGTTGGTCAGGACTTAATGTATCATTGAAATAAACTCTTCTTGCCTGTTGAATAAGGAGTGCCGCGGCAGCCGCATGTGGTGCTGCTGCTGAAGTGCCGAAGAAATTTGGCAAACCATCTCCCTCAAAATCTACCGAACCAAATGCAACGGTTGTATTCACTCCATTTACAGTTACCAGGTCTGGTTTCAAAGAAATTTGACCATTGGTTTCAGTTCCTCCTACAGAAGAAAAACTTTCCGTTTTGGGTGTTTGTCCGAAAGCAGGAGTATTAGTATATCGCACTGCACCTAAGGTTATGGCTGCCGGTGAATTGGCATGCCCGAATATTGTGGAGGAATCCCTTGCATATTCATCTATCGTAAGATTACCCCTGAAAACAATGTATTTGAATAATACATTATCATTTCCGGAAGTTCTCAATACCATAAAATTGCTGGTAGTTCTTTCTGTAACAGTAAAGGATAGAATTTCTAAAGGATCGCCTCCGGAATTATTCCTGTTCTGTCCGAACAATGGAACCCCGGAATTATTTGCGAGATAGATATCAAGATCGTTTCTTGTTCCTGAATTGACTTCTCCAATTGAGTACACTGAATCTTTCCATTGCAGCACAACAGTATAAGTTCCCGGCTCCAGAGAAATTTTTTGAAGGACATCTCCCTGCGCAAACTGGTGCGCAGCACCATTCATCCCTGATGGTGGAAGTCCGGGATTGAACATGCCTGTATAAGATTTGCCGCCAAAGTTTCCAGCCGAGGTAAAATAGGCAACCCCTTTATCCGTAGCTGATTTGACAGCTTTCGAAATAATTCCTTCCTTAAAAATTGGTTCAGTAATATAGGTGACGTCATCCACGATCATATCAACCTTCTGCGCTACCAGTTCATCAATGCCTGCTGCAAAATCTGTAGCGCTGTTGAATCCTGTTCTGAAATATAACCCTGCAGCCGGTGCTATATCATGAATGATCTGCAGCATTGCTCTTCCTTCATCGACACTCCTGGTAATGGTTAAATCTTTTAAAACCGTTATAGGTAACGGGTACAATGAATTCTCTGTCCCCGGAAGATCACCCGCACTGACATCTACTGCTGCAAAATTTCCAGGGACTGTATTATAACTGTCGGAAATGACTCCGATTTTCATCCCTTCACCATTCAGATTATATCCATTTCTCAGGAAGTCAGTTCCCATTGCTTTGTCTCCCTGGGTTTTTGCCTGCCCAAGCATATTTGAAATTGCGGGAAATAATGGTCTGCAGAAATTGATCAATTCTGGTAATTGATCAAGCTTCGGAATATTTGCAATTGGAAATTTACCGGAAATGATCAGCGACCTGCTGCCATCATCAATAATGTCTGTGAGGCCATAACCCGGGCCTGTCAGTACTTGTAATGCGGCTTCAGTACTTCCTGACCGGGTGATTACTTCAATATAAACACTATCATCCCGGATGATATAAATATTGGCTGAAGCAGAATCTCCCGGTTCATAATTTTTGGCAAGAGATAACAATTCTGATCCAATAGGATTTTCCACTTTTCCATCAGACTCCGTATCAAAATCGGGGAAAATGACACTTTTGTCTTTAAACGGTTCATATTCTACGATCGCATTGCTGTATACCATCGCTTGGGTTCCACTATACAATGCTCCTCTTATATGGGTCTTACCCAATCCCACTCCAACCCTGATAGCCGCATAAGGCGAAAACACAGTACCAAACCATTCCGAGACTTTTGATTCTGTTACTCCGGAGGAAAGTATAAATGCAAATCCTTCATTGTTCAAACCACTGCCATGGGTTTCCAGGTAAATTTGAGCAGCGGTTCCATTTATTATTTCAACGTTTAACTGGTACAGGTTTACGTTGCCTTTTACGAAGATCCGGATGTTGCCTCCGGGATCAGAACTTAGGTCGAAAATGAATTTGTTGAAACCTGCCGTATTTGAAATGGAATTAAAATAATAATCACCGGATCCGGAAAATGTAACCGTTTGGTCGCCATTAAGCTGCAGGTTCCCGTATTTGCCGGGAGTGATTGTTTTGGTGCCGGTGATATTGGTAGTTCCTGCTTCGAAGGCAGTTATCTGAGGTAAAGAGGGTAAAACAGGAAAGCTTAAGTCATTATTTCTTCCGGAGGAAGGTACAGGCCCCAAATACGATTTACCTGCAGGTTGAGAAACATCTCCGCTTACACTACCACTGAGTATTTTAATATTTCCTCTTACATCCAGATTTCCCCTGATAGTTGTATTTATGTTGGCTAACAGAATTTTGTCTGTGAAATTTGCAGTGTTCTCGGAGGTAATATTCCCTGTTATTACATTATTGCTGGAGAAACTGGTTTTACCCCCACTATTCAGATTACCCAGAATAGTTGCCCGGGTAAAGGTTTGAAGCAGGGTATAGCTTCCTATATCTCCACGAATATTTACACCACTTCCTAAAATAACTCCATAGCCCGGACTATCCGGAACCGTAAATTTCGGGTCTGAAACCTGTTTGCCGAATCCGGCAAAAATTACATAATCAGAGAGGTTTTTTTGTTGACCCATCAGAGATGAGATGGGCAGAATAAAGATTAAAATACATAGGATATGCAGGTACATCCTTGCTCCCGGAATTTTTTCCATGGTTCGTGTTTAGGTTGGTGTGTTGGGGTACAACTAAGAGAAGGAGTGATATTGGAAGGACGGATGTAGTTCGATTATAGTGAATGTAGACAAATACTCAGACTAAAACAATACTATCAGTTTTTGAATGTAAAACATTGATGCGGATCATCAAAAGGGTTTTGTATATTGTTATTCATGAGAAACAGGATTTTTAACCTGCTGAACATCAGGCTATCGGAATCAAAGTTTGTCTTTGACCTTTTGGGTGTTCAATTTTTTATAGGCATTTCAAATGCTTATGTAAGCATTCTCGCATTTACCCTGTTTATTCAAAAACTTCATATCGAAGAACTTCCGCAGGCCTATCTCGTAATTGCCGGCTCCCTGCTTTTGCTGAATGTTGCTTATGAAAAACTGGAACACAGGTACTCACCGCTTCAACTACTCAAATATGTAATCGGCGGATCCATTCTCATGCTATTTCTGCTATGGGTAGGATTGGAAGCAGGAAATCAACACCTTTTTATTTTCCTTATACTCATTTGGAGTACCCTGTTCTATATGATATGCGGATATGCCTTTTGGGGTCTTGTTTCTTTATTGTTTAACGTCAGGGAAAGTAAGCGGGTCTTTTCAGTGGTAGGAGGAGGGGATATTCCCGCCAAGCTTATTGGTTACCTTACAGCACCGCTTCTTATAGGATTAATAGGTCTGGATAACCTGATTTGGGTTTCAATTATTACCCTTGCTGCAGGACTTTTTATCTTCAATAAGATCATTAAGAAAGATAAATGGGATGTGATCAGAAATCATTCCAGTAAACATCATGAACCCGCCGTTCGTATTACTAAAAAAGAAGTCGTTCGTTTCTTCTTTCGCAATGAACTGATCTTCGCAATTTCTATCCTTTCTATCCTGAGCTACAATGTATACCTGTTGGTTGATTATACCTTTTTATCACAGGTCAAGGTAAGGTTTCATACCGAGTCAAGTCTTGCATCTTTTATCGCAACCTTCTTTGCAATAGGAAGGTTCATATCCATCATACTTAAACTTGTATTTACAAGCAGGGTAATTGAACGGCTTGGATTGATTTCCTGCTTATTCATTACACCGGTTTTGTTATTGGTTATGTGTGCGGTATTTTTTGTATTTGTAGATTCAACCCATTATCATCTTTATGTATTTGGATTGATGGCGATGCTCACGGAAGTTTTAAGATCGGCTATGCAGGAACCCGTCTTCTTTATTTTATTCCAGCCATTAAGTGAACAGCACAGGTTAAAGGGGCACATCATTTCAAAAGGATACATGCTTCCTTTTTCTTTACTGACAGTTGGTTCAACCCTGTACCTGTTATTTCAATTTAAACTGGAGCTGACTATTGAACTGACAGTTAAAATTATTGTCGTTAACATCCTGATTTGGTCGATGATCATTTTTCTTATCCGTGCAGCATATAAAAGAACACTGCATTCCTCCATCAGGAAAGGAATGTTCGACAGTGAAGATGTATTTCTTTTTGATGAAAAAAGTATTGACCTGCTATTGGGAAAAGTAAGATCCGGGAATGCTTCAGAAATAATATACGCCCTGAGGTTGCTGGAAAATGCTGATTTTCCTTCCATAGATAGTTTATTATCTGAACAGATTGAAAATCCATCTCATAACGTAAGACAATATGTACTTGAACGATTCAGTATCCGCGGAAAAGTTGATACCGATAAGTTATACAAGGCTTATATCACCGAAAAAGAAACCATCGTTAAAGAAAAAATTTACGAATTGCTCTGCAGGAACGACCGGAATTTTCTGGATGAACAGATCAGTTCCCTGGATTATCTTGATAAACCTTTTAAAAAAATACTGCTTGCCAACCTGTTGAATCGCCGCGAATTTTTACTTATTAAAACCGGTGTCGGAGAGATGAACCGTCTGATTCAATCCTCCGATCCTGAGGAGAAATTATTGTCAATTGATATCATTACTGACATTCGCAACCTGCGCTTCAATGAAGAAGTCAATAAACTTATCAATGATGAAGATCCCGCTGTACGCCGACAGGCAATTCTCGGAGCCTGTAAATTAAAATCATCTTATTTACTTCCGAACGTATTGGAACTTCTTGATCATCCTTCAGAAAAATACCTTGCTCAAAAAGGACTGATTTTATATGGCGATGATCTGTATGTTGATATCCAGTATATGGATAAAGAAATGCTTGAAAAATATTCTTCAGACCTGGTGAAGATCTCCGGAAAAGTGCGGGGTCTGCATTCAACGGAATTCCTGCTCAACCAGTTGTATTATGACAAGGTATCGTCTGATAAAATAATACATGCATTATGGCTGAAAGAATATGAGCACCCTGATAAAAACAAGAAACAGATCTTATATAAGATCATGAAACAATACCTGCAAAGGTCGATGCAAAAAATAGATTATTATTTCGGATGCCCGACAACCGTGGATCAGCAGTTATTGAAAAGAAGTATTTCGGGTGAAGTCAGGAATGATCTGTTATGCATCCTCAGAATCTGCAGTATGATCTACCAGCGCAAACCTGTTAGTCGTTTAATCGAATTGATAGATGTTGAAAAAAAGACCAAGCTATTCAATGCAATGGAAATGATGGATCTTATGCTTCCCAAAAAGTTATCCATTCAGCTGAATGTTTTGTTTGATTTTCTTCTTGATCCGGAACATGTTTCAAAACGTGTGGCAATTATAAAACCTGGCCAATTATATGAGGACATTGTCTTCAATAACCAGGCAGGTTTCAGCGCATGGACAAGAGCTGTTTGTATGTATGATTCATGGAAACATTCCGATCAGTCGGTGATTTCAAAATTGCCCTCCAGTAACTTTTCTGATAAGGCCTATATACTGGAGGAAACCCGTAGATATGTATTAAAAAATGTATTTTCATAGTTATGCTGATCATTGAGAAAGTTTTGCTGCTCAAGAATTCCAATATATTTCAAAACTGCCGGGAGATGGACCTTGTGGATATAGCATCAATCTGTAAAGAAGAATATGTGGATGAAAAAACTACTCTCTTTAAAAAAGGGGAGCAGGGTCACTGCATGTACTTTATCTATTCGGGATCAGTATCCATTCATGATGGTGAACACCAGCTGGCAGAATTATCTTCCAATGAAATATTCGGGGAATTGTCGTTACTGGATTCAGAAACAAGATCAGCCAGTGCGACAACCGTTACGGATTGTGTATTGCTCAAAATAGAACAGGAACCTTTTTATGATGTGGTTGCAACGAATACAGATATTCTGAAAGGAATCATGAGAACACTTTGTAAGAGGTTAAGAGAGCAGGACAGGGTGACCGTGGAAATGCGTCAACTGGTAAAATAGTTATAGGAGACTTTCATCAAATCAAGGAAGACTGCAGAAAGAAAACTTCATCAGCTTAAGGCCTTCAGGTGTTCTCTTTTAAAAGGTTCCCGCTGTCGGATAGAAGCATTTGTATGATACTGATGCTGATTTAAAAATTTCAGCTGAAGATTTTCCCATTCCTCATTGCTGGTTACAATTCCGAATTCAAGGAACTCCCGGCGCAGACTGTCACCAATTGTCAGAAAGTCTTTTCTGCCGAGATAATCCAGGTCGGCATCGCAGATGATTTTTTCCATCAGGTTTTGTGGGTTCTGAGGAATTTTCGTGACCATGATGAGTTCAACAATTTTCTGAACTTCTTCGGGATTAAGATCGAAGTAACGCGAATCATTTAAAAAGATCTCGCAACTTTTTTCTTCATGATGGGAATAGGTAAAAAGAAATCCTGTATCGTGATAGAGAGCAGCAATTTTGAGGAGATAGATTTCACGTTCATCCTGCACTTCTTCTTCTTTGGCAATCCTTTCAGCCTGGGTCAGCACATCAATTGTATGATCGACACTATGATAGGTTAGACGGGCATCCAGCCCCTGTAATTTTTCCAGGACCATTTCCCGGAGTTGATCAAATGACATCCAAGTTGTTGAACTATGCATCGTTCCCTTTAAATTAAATAATTAATCTGATATTATAAAGGTTAGCTTTTTGTTGTAACCATCACTATCTTTGCGGCATGCGCAAACTGGCGGCAATATTGCTTCTAACACTTTCTGTTGTGACCCATACGGAAGTTGCCCAGTTTTTCAAACTACCCGTTTTCTTTGCACATTATGTAGAGCACCGCTCGGAAAATCCTTCACTTGGTTTGTGGGATTTTGTGAAACTTCATTACCAGGCCTCTGACGAAACTCCTTCTGACTACGATAAAGATCTGAGGCTTCCTTTTAAAACGAGCCATATCTCACAGTCCGGAATAAATTATAACCTGCCGGTTTTACTTGAACAGGAAACAATCAACCCCGACTTTTCTGCCGCAATTTCTCCTTCCTACAGGCAGCTTGATGAAACAGCCCTTCCTCAAAGGTTTTCCGGTTCCATATTTCAACCTCCGCGTAGCGTAAGCCTTTAATATTAGAAAGGTCTTTTTTGATTTAACTTATTATCCTTGAACTTATGCTGGGAAATATTATTGCATTTTCCGTACGTAATAAATTAATTATTGCACTTTTTACGATAGCACTGGTGATCTGGGGTGTTATCTCTCTTACCAAACTTCCAATCGACGCTGTTCCGGATATAACCAATAACCAGGTTCAGGTAATTACGATCTCACCCTCGCTTGCTGCTCCCGAAGTTGAGCGACTGATCACTTTTCCGATTGAGCAGGCTAACTCAAATATTCCGGGCATCACGGAAATCCGGTCATTTTCAAGATTCGGATTATCCCTTGTCACAATTGTATTCGATGATGAAACCGATGTTTACTGGGCAAGACAACAAATCAGCGAACGACTTCAACTCGTAAGAAGCCAGATCCCCGCCGATGCAGGGAATCCTGAACTTGCCCCCGTTACAACCGGGTTGGGTGAAATATTTCAGTATGCCGTCAGACCGAAAAAAGGGTATGAGTCGAAGTACGACGCAATGGAGTTAAGAACCATCCAGGACTGGATCATCCGGAGACAGTTACTCGGTACGCCCGGCGTTGCTGATGTCAGCAGTTTCGGTGGATTTCTTAAAGAGTATGAAGTAGCCGTGGATCCCGACAAACTAAAGAGCCTGAACGTTACGATCGATGATGTATTTACCGCATTGGAGAAAAATAACCAGAATACAGGAGGGGCCTATATTAAAAAGGGTCCTACTGTTTTATTTATCAGGAGTGAAGGACTTGCAGGTACGATTGATGATATCAACAAAATAGTAGTAAAGCAATTACCGGAAGGAATGCCTGTATTGATAGGGAATGTAGCCGAGGTGAAGATAGGTCATGCAAACCGTTACGGTGCGATGGTCTTTAACAACGAGGGTGAAGTTGCCGGAGCGGTTGTGATGATGCTTAAAGGAGGGAATTCATCCAGGGTAATCCAGGATGTAAAAAAGAAGATTGAAGAAATTCAGAAAACACTTCCGGAAGGAGTGATCATTGATGCATTTCTCGACCGGTCAAAAATGGTGAACAATGCTATCAGTACGGTGAAGAAAAATTTATTGGAAGGTGCAATTATCGTGGTACTGATTCTTGTATTGTTTCTTGGAAATTTAAGGGCAGGACTGATCGTAGCGTCGGTTATCCCTTTATCCATGTTGTTTGCCATAATCATGATGACACTTTTTGGAGTAAGCGGCAATCTGATGAGTCTGGGTGCACTTGATTTTGGTTTGATAGTAGATGGTGCTGTGATCATTGTTGAAGCAGTAATGTTCCGGCTTTACCACAGCAAACTGAGAGAACAGATCTATTCGCAACACCAGATGAATGAAACCGTTACCGATTCTTCCAAAAAAATGATGGGCGCTGCGGTGTTCGGACAAATCATCATCCTGATCGTGTATCTCCCGATTCTTTCACTGGTAGGTATTGAAGGAAAGATGTTCAAGCCAATGGCACAAACGGTATCATTTGCATTGATAGGAGCATTCATTCTATCGCTCACTTATATCCCGATGATCACTTCCTTAATTCTCAGTAAAAAAATTAAGGAACATCATACGTTTTCAGACCGCATGATGGAATCCATCCAGCGATTTTATAAACCGTTCCTTTTAAAAGCCATGCAGTTTCCTAAGGTTATCGTGATGATTGCTGTGGTTTTATTTCTTGCTGCATTATTGATTCTGTCAAGAATGGGAGGAGAATTTATTCCTGAACTGGAAGAAGGTGATTTTGCAGTCGACACAAGAGTTCTTACCGGAAGTTCCTTATCTACAACCGTTGAGATGACTCAAAAGACTGCAGGAGTACTGAAAAATAAGTTCCCTGAAGTTGAAGAGATCGTTACAAAGATCGGAAGTGGTGAAATTCCTACTGATCCGATGCCGGTTGAAGCAGCGGATATGATGGTAATTCTAAAAGACAAATCCGAATGGACTTCTGCAAAGTCCTTTGATGAACTGGCAGATAAAATGAGTAAGGAATTACAGGTTGTTCCTGGTGTAAGTGTAGGATTCCAGTTTCCGGTACAAATGCGTTTCAATGAATTGATGACAGGATCCAGGCAGGATGTGGTTTGTAAGATCTTTGGAGAGAACCTCGACAGTCTTGCCCAGTATTCAAAAGCACTGGGTGAAATCGTCCAGACTGTTGACGGAGCAACTGATTTGTATATCGAAACTATAACAGGTTTACCTCAAATCGTCATCAATTTCAACCGGGATGCACTTGCGATGTACAAACTGAATATCCAGGATGTCAACAGGGTGATAAGAACTGCATTCGCCGGTGAAACTGCGGGTAAGATCTACGAAAATGAAAGGCGATTTGACCTGGTTGTTCGTTTGAAAAATACCATCCGAAAGGATGTAAGGGATGTGCAACAATTACTCATTCCGACTCCGGGTGGCACCCAGGTTCCGCTGTATCATGTTGCAGATGTTGCAATACGGGAAGGACCAAACCAGATCCAGCGGGAGGATGCAAAAAGGAGGATCGTTGTTGGGTTTAATGTCAGAGGAAGAGATGTTGAATCTATTGTCGAAGAGCTTCAGAAAAAAGTTTCATCGAAATTGAAAATGGACCCAGGTTATTATATAACCTATGGAGGACAATTTGAAAACCTGGTAGAAGCGAAGAACAGGTTATCCATCGCTGTTCCGATTGCACTTTTACTGATTTTCGTGATGCTTTATTTTGCTTTCGGATCCCTTAAACATGGTCTGCTGATCTTTTCAGCAATTCCATTATCAGCCATTGGCGGAGTATTCGCATTGTGGTCGAGAGGTATGCCTTTCAGCATCTCCGCAGGAATTGGGTTCATTGCCTTGTTTGGAGTGGCAGTTTTAAATGGAATAGTATTGATCACGGAATTCAACAGGTTAAAAAAAGAAGGCATATTAACTATGCAGGAAATTATTATTCAGGGTACTGCTATCAGGCTGCGACCTGTATTGATGACTGCAGCCGTTGCTTCCTTAGGATTTTTACCAATGGCATTAAGCAATGGCGCAGGAGCAGAAGTTCAGCGACCTCTTGCAACTGTTGTGATTGGGGGGCTACTTACAGCAACTGTATTGACATTACTCGTTTTGCCGGTTTTATATGCATGGTTTAATAAAGTTCGCATGAAAAAGAAAGCAGTTACGCTTGTCATTTTCTTTGCCATGCTGTCAAATGCGAATGCTCAAACAAGGAATGAAACCCTTAAAATGACTCTTCCCCAAATGATTGATAGCGGAAGAGCAAATAACCTGGTACTCAAATCCGGGCTGAAACAGATTGATTACTGGCAACAAATGAGAAAAGCCGCTTTTGATCCGGGTAAAACAAATTTCAGTGGAGAATACGGCAATGTAAACAGTTTCAATACCGACACAAGGTTTAACCTGACTCAGGATTTTCAATTGCCGAAGGTATACCGGCGACAGGCGAAATGGTATGATGCAAACAGGGTTTCTGCAGAAAGTCGTCAAAGTGTTTTGGAAAAGGATTTAGCGAGAGACATATCACTTTCCTATATCGAGCTGGTTGACCTGCTTGAAAGAAAAAAGATGCTGGCATCCATGGATTCAGTTTATGCATCCGTTTCACAAAAAGCAAAGGCCAGGTTTGATGCAGGCGAAACAAACAAAGTAGAGGCATCCAGTTCACTCGCACAACTGCAACAATTTAGAATCCAGGTACAACAAATTGAGGCAGATATTATCGCGCAGCAAAAAATCCTGAATTACCTGCTCAATATTTCTTCTCCTGTATTGCCTTCATATGCTGATCCAAAAGTAAATGTTGAAATGATCATGGATACTGCGCTGATCAACCAGCACCCGCTGATAATTGAGGCATTGAATAAGGTGAAGATATCTTCGGCACAGGCAGAAGTTGAAAGGAATGGACTTGCACCGGTATTTATGCTCGGTTATAGTAACCAGTCTTTAAAAGGATGGCAGAGCCGGGATGGAATTTCACAGGAATTTTTCTCTGGTGCTGATCGCTTTCATATCGTGCAGGGTGGAATTGCGTTTCCTTTGTTTACACAAGCTGCAAAAGCAAAGATTAGAGCTGCTGAAACACAGGCAGAGATTGGGAGAATCAACGCTTCCTATCTTACCGTACAACTCCAGGCTCAACTCCAATCGGCAATCGAAGCAGTTAATAAATGGAAGCAGCCTCTTGAATATTATGAGAAAGAAGGAGCAGGATATGCACGTGAAATTCGCGAACAATCCGAACTTTCTTTTTCAAAAGGAGAGATCAATTATATCCAGTGGAGTATGTTGATGAACCAGTCGTATTCAATCACACTTTCCGGACTGGATGCATTGAAGAATTACAATGCAGCACTTGTTCAATTACAATATTACTTACCCTCAAACACCCGATAATGCGCACTTATCTTTATATCATTTTATTATTCCTGGTTTCCTGTAAAGAAAATAAAGTTGAACCCATTTCCGAACCTGATGTACCTGTTAACCAGGAGCTGCTTGTTTTATCCAGCGAACAGATTGCCAGTGTAGGAATCAAAACAGGAATGGTTTCAAAACAATCCATGAAACAATTGTTGAAAGTGAATGGGGTAGTAGATGTTCCTCCCCAAAATATGATCTCTGTAAGTTTTCCATTGGGAGGATTTCTCCGATCAACATCTTTACTTCCCGGATCAAAAGTCAGTAAAGGACAGGTGATTGCTGTAATGGAAGATCAATCGCTGGTTCAGTTGCAACAGGACTATCTTATAGCCAAATCAAAATTGTTGTATGCAAAGCAGGATTTCGATCGTCAAACCGAACTGAATAAATCAAAAGCAAATTCAGATAAAGTATTGCAACTGGCAAGGAATGAATATGAGGTTCAATCTGTAATGGTAAGATCGCTTGGAGAGAAACTCAGAATGATTGGGATCAATCCGGATGGCCTGTCAGAATCCAACATTTCCAGAAGAGTGAATATCAAATCTCCTGTAAACGGATTTGTATCAAAAGTGAATGTAAATATCGGTCGGTTTGTACAGCCTACTGAAGTGCTTTTTGAGTTGATCGATCCTGCAGATTTGCATGTCTCTTTAACCGTTTTTGAAAAAGATCTGGATAAGATTCGTACTGGTCAGAAAGTAGCTGTCAGCTTTGTGGATGATACTTCGAAAACTTATGAAGCAGAAGTTTTCCTGGTAACAAGGAATCTTGATGAAAACAGGGCAGGGAATGTTCATTGTCATTTTAACCGGATGCCATCTGCCTTAAAACCCGGAATGTATGTCAGTGCACAGATCGGGTTATCGGAAAATAATGTTGTTGCCGTTCCCGAAGGAGCAGTGGTTCATTATGGAAACAGGGATTTTGTTTTTATTAAAGAAGGAACCCAGCAATACAGGCTATTCCCGGTTGTAACCGGTATGAAAACTGAAGGAATGGTTGAACTTCAATCTGGTGATGAATTGGATGGAAAGGAAATTATTATTGAAAATGCATACCCTGCACTTATGAAACTCAAGAACGTATCAGAGGAAGAGTAAAACCTAAGAGGAACCATTTATTTCCGGGAGTGGCAATTTGAAATCATAAAATTTCTTAAGATATTGTTCGTTCTATTATTTCAACCCTATGAAATACCCTGTACAATTCTTGTTATTTGCCCTGATATTCTTATTCTTTTCCAGGCATTCTGTTAATGCACAGTCGAATAGTTTATATAGTTATAATGAACTGTCGCATCTCTATTATGCCTCTCTTAAAGATTCAATAAAAAAGAACTGGAACTGTCCTGTTATTTTTAAAAATAAGGATACACAAAAAAAATACAAAGAGTTCTGGGATAGCAGGTCGGCCGTATTGCTGGATGCTATTTCTGCAAAAAACTTCATTCACGATAAGGAGTTATATGATTATGTAGGTAGCATTGTGAACCAGATCCATCGGGCAAACAAAGAACTGATCCCGCAAATTCCACGGTTTTTTATAGACCGGAGTCCTTCTGTTAATGCCTATGCTGCAGGAGGTAATTTTATCGCCATCAATCTTGGACTTATAGCATTTTCCAATTCAAGAGAAGAACTTGCCCTGGCGATTGCACATGAGCTTTCTCATAATATCCTGAATCACTCCGATAATTCAATGAAAGAACGCGCAGAACTTGTGACTTCAGAAGAATACAAAAAGAACCTTGAATCCATCCTGGATTCAAAATTCGAACGTTATACCCGTTTAAAGAAAGTCCTGGAAGGTTATACTTTCAACAGGAGCCGTCATAATCGCTATCATGAAGGAGACGCGGATTCACTGGCCATTATTTTACTAAAGAAAAGTGGGATCAGTTTTGATGCAAAATTTTTTACCCGTCTCGACAGTGCCGACAGTGAATACAAACAACCCCTTAAAAGGCCTGTGGAATCCTATTTCAAGGATTATAACCTTCCTTTCAATGCTTCCTGGACAGTAAAAAGAACGCGCGGATTATCGACCCGCAACCACAACTTCAATGATACATCCGTGCTTGCAGATTCCCTGAAGATGCATCCGGATTGCCAGGAGCGTTATGAGAATACGGCAAAATTTACTTCACCAAAAGTTGAGCATACAGCGATTCCGGAAAATTTAAAATCCAGGATCAATAAAATGATCATCTGGAATATGTTCGATGGACTAAGTCTGACTGCATGTTTGTACCGGGTCTTTCTTGAAAAGGATAATGGCAATAAAGATGAATGGTACGACTTCATGCTGTACAATATTTTTGCAGGATTGAAATACTCCGATAATGAACTGAACAGGTTTAATGCTGTGAGGATCATGGGCAAAGAATATATTTCTACAAATTATTATCAGTTGCAAACTATGCTGGAACAGATTCCGCGGGAAGATCTTGAAACTTACTGTGGTTCATTGAAGGATATGGGATTCTGGAACAGGTTATCACCTGATGAAAAAGCTTTAAGAGGTTTGTTTGCAACGTTGATCGATAAGAACAGTACACTGAAGGATAGGGAAGCTGCAGCAAAATCATTCAATTCAATTTATACGAACAGTCTCTATTGTGAATTCTCGGATCATTTCATTAAATGATTGATGCATATAAAAACTTAAGAAAAAACCCGAAATAAATATCAGTTCATTTTTTAGCGATACGTAAAATATTTATTTGATTGACCTATTTAAAAAATTCAAACCCTTCTAAACACTATATGAAAAAGTTCTATTCAATTTTAATGGGATGTATGCTCCTGACATCCTTTGTTAATGCACAATCAAAAGTTTTTAAAGAAGTAGGAGAGGGAATATCTTCTCAATTAAAAGTTATTGTCCAGGATGATGTATTGATGGGATATCTCTCTTTCACTCAGCTTGAAAAAGTGAATGAGGATACTTTCAATTACAAGATTTCAATCATGGATGAAAATCTGAATGATATCGGAACTGTGAATTTCAGGGAACAGAGTCTGGAATTGCAGGCAGTTTCTTTTGAGCAGGATATACTTTGTCTTGCTTACCTGAAAAGCAATATGCCGCTGAAAAGATTCGGATCAACTAAAAAATATATAAAAGCATTTGATAATGCTGAACACAATATTTTTACGCAGTTTATTAATCTTGATGGAAAGATCATTAAAACCAATTCCATCAAAGCAAATCTTAAGATCGACCAGACACGTATTTATTCTTATGTTTCAAAACTTACCGGAGTTTCCGGAGATTTAAAACATAATATTCAATTGAAGAATTTGCCACAGAAAGGATTTGCCTGCTTTTATGGAGATGAAACAAAAAACCAGGTGAGAACTTTCGATTTGAAAGGCGAACCTGTGTGGAATAAAGATGTTCCTGATGCATTAGATTATGCATTACTTACTTCAGGCGAACATATTTATATTTTATCCAAGAAATAACATAAAATGAAGGAAGGGGGGTTTGAACTTTCATCGCTTGCAATCAATGATGGTAAGGCATTCGACCGGATTCCATTAAATGATAAAAGAGGAAATGAACTCAGGATCCTATCATTTGCAAATGATCCCTCAACAGGAAAACCTGTTATTACAGGTAATGTTATCAATGAAAAAAGAGGAAACAAATTTACTTCTGCAAAACAACAGATCCGTGGTCTTTATGATGGTGTTTTCACACTAACTGTAAACGGTCCCAAAAAGAAAGATGTGGCAGGCTCATTTTCTTACTGGAATGATGGTTCAAATGCATCCCTGGTATCTGAAAAAGCATTGTACGCACAAACTCAGTCTTATTGCAGGTTCAGCGAGTCATTCAGGGACTTTAACGGGAATACCTATTTTGTAGGATCATCCATGATCAAAAGAAAACAGTGGGGGACCATTTCCGCTGCAGTAATTTTGTCTCCTTTATTTTTTGTATCACCTTACCTTCTTGCAACAACCGGTACAAATAAGTTCAGGGTGGACGATGCTCTGATTGTAAAGCAGGATGCAAAAGGTAATCTTAGTATTGCTTCAGTAATTGACGCCGACAGATCAAAATTTATTGCCGGTAAGGGATACTACTCTTATCTCGATACCAAGAGATTTTATAACGTTACAAACAATGCTACAAAATCAAACTTCCTGATTGTAGATGATCTGAAGAATATTTACATCTATAATGTTGAACAGGCTAAGTTGGTTCGTACAGTTCCTCATAAGGACAAAAATGTAAGGACAAATATTTTTCCTGCTAAAGAAGGATCAATCCTCGTTACGGAATATAATCAGAAAGAAAAGACAACAAGAATGTCGATAGAAGCTTTATAAAATGATAAATGATTTTGAATAATAAAAAGCCGGCCTGAATAATGGTGCCGGCTTTTTTAATGATTATTCTTTGATGGTAAATTGTACAATCTGTTTTTATTGAAAAGAATTCTGAACCAACTAATCTTCATCCCATTTTTTAGTTGCTTTAAATTTTAAAAGCAGGGAGTAGTTCAATATGTTGCCGGTGCAGGCTGATCATGTTTTTATCGGATAACTTTTTAAGTAACCTCGTAATAACTTCTCTTGAAGAATTTAATTCTGTTGCAATTTGCTGGTGGGTAAGGTTGATGATATTGGTATTATGCTGCTGCTGGTGTTTCTTCAGGTAAAACATCAAACGCTCATCCATATTTCTGAAAGCAATATGATCGATAGTAATAAGTAATTCTTCAAATCTTTCCCGGTAGTTCAACAGGGCAAATTCATTCCAGCTTTTGTATTTTGTTAACCAGCGTTCCATTGCATCGAGTGGAATGGCTATAACTTCAGTATCCTTATCCGCTTTGGCAGTCAGCTCACTCATTTCCTGTTTTCTTGAACAGATAAAGGAAAGAGCACAAGCTTTCCCTGGTTCCAGGTAATACATGAAGTATTCATTACCCTCTTCATCTTCACGATAGATTTTAACCAGCCCGCTAAGGATGATCATTGTCGACTTAAAATACTGACCTGTACGCATGAAAACCGTTCCTTCCTTAAACTGTCTTATCTCACCGGTTTCCGCTATTTCTTCGATCAATTCTTTTTCAAATTCAGGAAACAAATCCTTTAGAATGTTATTAGGGACCATACCCTAAATTACTTAGAAAATTGCAACATCCACTGATAGATATTTTGCTCATTGACTTTAAAAGAAGGATCCGAAGCTCTGGTCCATGAATCATGGTTGGCCTCACCTTTATCACTTAAAAGGCTTATTAATGACCTGTTCAATGGATTTTTTTCCAGTATTTCTGAAATAAATAGTTCCGCATCCGAAGAACTCATGAGCTCGTCATTCCTGTTATGAAACTCCCACACGGGAATATTATTTTTTGCTATTGACGATGTTTTTGAGGAAAAACTTTCATCCTGTTTGCTGACTCCGGCCATTGGGACTACAGCCGCTATTTGTGAAGGATAGGTAGCCGCATAATCACAGACCATTCGTCCACCTAAACTTAGTCCGGCAAGGTAAATTCGTTGCTGATCAATCCTATAGTTTTTGAGCGCATAATTTACAAACCCGTGTAATGCTTCCAGGTATTCGTGCTTACTGAATTGTGGAGCAAGGACTATAAAAGAGTAGGACTCTTTTCCGACGGTAACATGCGGAGGAAAAGTTTTTTGTGAAATTCTTTTTATGATCGCTTCTTCAGCAACTTTTGATAATTCCGTGGTTCCATTTCCTACCTGGCCAAGGCCATGCACAAAAATTATCAGGGGATATTTGTCGGAACGTTCATTATATTTTGAAGGTAAAGACTGGTAGTACCCACCAATAGAATTATTGATCTTTTTTTTCACTGCAGTAAGTACAGGCGGTGCGGTTTCTACAAACTTTTCCGGTGTTATGGTTTCCGGTTGTTCCGGTTCCTGAACGAGTAGTTGTTTTGTATCCTTTGAGCAGGAAAACAGGAACAACATCATGCATACAATTCCTATCTGTTTCATATCCCATGTTTTGCAGGGATATATAATAAAAATTTATGCCGCGATGAGTGATTTTAATTAATATGTTTAAACGCACCTCCAATTTCTTCCGTAAGGTCAGAGGCAATCATCGATTCCTGTCCATATTTTTCAGCCGCAAGATCTCCTGCGAGCCCATGTATATAACATCCTAGTATAGCCGAAAACTCAGGTTCATAGCCCTGCGCCATCAATGCGGTAAGGATTCCCGTTAATGCATCTCCTGATCCTCCTTTGGCCATTCCCGGATTCCCGGTGGGGTTGATATGCAGCATTCCTCCCGGAGTAGCGATCAGGCTATAGCGGCCTTTCAAAATTATTACAACTCCATATCCGGCAGCTGCTTTTTTACAAAGATTGATCCTGTCAAAATCATTTTCTGATTCCCCGAATAATCTGGAAAACTCTTTTGGATGAGGCGTTAGTATGATTTTAGCCCTGCAGGATTTTAAAACTGACAGATCTTTCGAAATGATATTTAATGCATCCGCATCTATCACCAGTTTGCCTGTATAGTTTTTTAATAGCTCCAGAACAACTGATGCGGTTTTTTCGTCTGTTCCTATTCCCGGTCCAATACCAATAACCTGGTATTTGTTAAGCTCTCCTGGAATGGTTGTGATCTTATGAAAGTCAGGATCCGTAATAACCATAGCTTCAGGACAAACGGATTGTAAAATGTTATATCCACAACCTGGTATGTATAAAGAAGTAAGTCCTGCTCCTGAACGTAAACACGCTTTTGCCGACAATACTGCTGCACCCATCTTACCAAAACTCCCGGCTAACAACAATGCATGACCGAAGTTACCCTTATGTGCAAAAGGGGAGCGTGGCCTGTATATAGATCTTATCAGGTCCTGACCAACAAAATTATTAGGAGAATAAACTTTCGATTCAAATCCTTTGTGCAAACCAATATCCAGGATATGAACTTCACCGGTGAACTGTTGACCTTCTGCAACCAGAAACACTGGCTTCATACATTGAAAGGACAGGGTATGGGTTGCCCTGATAATTGAATTTCCTTTACCTGATTGATCAATATACAAACCACTGGGAACATCAATTGAAATCCGGATCGCATCAAAACCATTCAGATGATTTATAAGTTTCTTTGAGATTCCTTCCGGCGGCCTGTTTAATCCTGATCCGAATAATGCATCGATAATTATTTCACCCGGTTCAATCGGAGGAAAAGTAATTTCAGTTGATAGAAATTTAATTTCGATCGGAAGTTCATGCAAACGTTGAAGATTCACCTGGAAATCATCAGTTCCCAAATGACCGAATTCAAGTATATAAACTATAACTTTTTGTCCGGATTTATACAATAGCCGGGCAATTGCCAGACCATCACCTCCATTATTTCCTTTCCCGCAAAAAATATGAATTGCCGGAGTGTTTTGAGGATTGTTATTTGATTTAATAAATTCCAGGATCCAGTCGGCACAGGCCACTGAAGCTCTTTCCATCAGTTCGATGGAAGTGATCGGTTCATTTTGAATTGTATAAAGATCCCATTCCCTGATCTTTTCTGCATCAAGAATTAGCATACCTGAAAATTACCAAACTCATTTGATAACTGAATAGTCTAATTAGTATTACTTTCTCCCTGGTTAGCTTTTGCTATACCTTTTGCATTATTGATGGTAACGGTCTGATCAACTTCGTCATTCTGGCCCTGGCTATCATAGTTGCCAAATGCAAGTGCAAGTTTCTTCGTTTTGTAAACCATCTTGTTATCATTATTGCTCAAAGCAATGATCGTAGCATTTTCATCCAGTAAACGATAGAAGGCAGTCCTGTTGCCATGCCACCATCCGTTATGATAAATAATTTTTTTGCTGTTTGGATAGACCTGCATTCTCCATCCAAGACCATAATTATTTATGCCCTTCTTTTCATTACTATATGGAGTATATGCTGCATCAAGTGTTTCCTGTTTCAGTAAAGTCCCGGTATTAAGTGCCTGGTCGAACTTCATCAGGTCTCTTACAGTGCTGTAAATATTTTTATCACCATAAACCAGGTCGAGGTAATCGAAGGCATATTCTCTTCCGCTATAGAAAAAAGAACTTAGAGAACGTTCGTTATCAGAAGGAGTGAACACATAAGTGTCGTGCATATTTAAAGGTTCAAAAATATTCAGTCGCATGTACTCAGGAAAAGTTAGTCCTGTTACCTGCTCAACGATTACTGCGAGCAATGCATAATTTGTATTGGAATAACTGAAACCTCTGTCGGGTCTTCCGATCTGAATTTTCTTATAGTTTTCCCGAATAAAATTTACAACATCGGTATTCGTGATTTGCCTTTTGCGATCCCATCCCAGTTGTTCCATATAATGAACATAATTCGGAATGCCGCTCCGATGGGTCAGAAGATTTCGGATGGTTACTTCCTGGAGAGGAAAATCCGGAAGATATTTTGCAACTGCTGAATCAATATTAAGTTTTCCATCCTCCCATAATTTCAAAACAGCCATTGCAGTAAAAGGTTTTGAAACAGAGGCAAGGTGAAAAGAGGTGGAAGGAGTGATACTATCGCGCTTAACCCTGGGATCACGAAATCCTGCGTATTGCTCATAAATCACCTGGCCATTTTTAGCTACCAGGAAACTGCCGTTAAATCTTCCTTTACCCAATGATTGCTGGTAAAAATCTTCTGCAATTTCTTTGTAATGGCTGAGTTCGGCTGATGAAATTGTTTGTGCCTGCGAAGTTGCAGCCACCATATTTGAGGTATCAGGTAAAGGTTGCTCTTGTTTACTGTTCTTACAATTGGTAAGCAATAACAGGGGCAGCCACTTTATAAAGTTTTTCAATCAGATGTAAATTAAAGCGTTACGCGACAAAATTACAGAAATGAAACCTACAGATTTCAGTCATCCTGTTCAATTCGACTATATTTGCAAATCCTGTACCCAAATTAACGTAATCAAGCTGCAAAAAATATGAGTGAGAAAAAAAATACCAGCTATCCAAAAGAGAAGATCAACATTCTCCTGCTGGAAAATATCAGCGAAAAGGCTGTTCGTTTTTTTACGGACTCAGGCTATGCATCAGTGAAAAGGTTAAGTGGGGCCCTGTCCGAAGAACAATTGATCAAAGAAATCAAGGACGTCCATCTATTAGGTATCCGTTCAAAAACGCAGGTAACTGCACGGGTTCTTGAAGCAGCCCAGAAATTACAGGCTATTGGTTGTTTTTGTATTGGAGTCAACCAGGTCGATCTGAAAACAGCAACCGCAAAAGGTGTTGTTGTTTTTAATGCTCCCTATTCAAATACCCGTTCTGTTGCGGAACTGGTAATGGCTGCATCTATCATGCTGATCAGGAGAATCCCCGACAAAAACAAAGCAGCTCACGAAGGAGTATGGAATAAAGAAGCTAAAGGTTCCTATGAATTACGCGGTAAAACGCTTGGAATAATAGGCTACGGAAATATAGGTTCACAGGTTAGTGTTCTTGCGGAGGCGCTTGGTATGAAGGTTTTGTTCTATGATGCCATCACTAAATTGCCCCTTGGAAATGCTGAATCCAAAAAGACATTGAAAGACCTGATGTCTCAGTCGGATGTAATTACACTGCATGTACCTGAATTACCTTCTACCAAATACATGATCAATAAGGCTACCCTGAAATATGCAAAGCAGGGATCTATCCTGATCAACTATGCAAGGGGAGAAGTGGTTGAAATTGAAGCTCTGGCCAACTGCATTAAAAGCGGTCAGATCTCCGGTGCTGCAATAGATGTATTTCCTGTTGAACCGGAAAAAAATGGTGACAAATTTGAAACACCGTTACAGGGTTTGCCAAATGTGATCCTGACTCCGCATATCGGTGGAAGTACTGAAGAAGCTCAGGAAAATATCGGTGAAGATGTAAGTGCAAAACTTTTTCATTACCTGGAATCCGGTGTTACAATCGGGTCGCATACTGTTCCTCCGTTGAGTTTGCCTCCGCTGGAAGGAACCCACAGGATCCTGCACATACATAAAAATGTTCCGGGAATTCTTTCTGCAATCAATACTCAATTATCAAATAACGGTATCAACATTCTTGCCCAGAGTCTTAAAACAAATGAAGAGATCGGTTATGTTGTACTGGATGTTGATAAGAAACTTTCCAATAAAGCATTCCAGCTTTTAAAGGAAGTGAAGGATACCATAAAAGTGAGATTGCTTTATTAGAAAAATAACAGAGGAGAGAATTACCTGCATTATTAATTTAAAGTCTATCCTTACATTTTTAGAACAGGAATATCAATACATTTTACTTAAGAAATTCAGGAAGAGGGATCAGTTCCCTCTTTTTTTTGTCCCCTTTTCCAGATCATTCCGAAAACATCCATATAAGTTTTCGGGATGTAATTTAAAATAGAGCGCATACTCACGCCAATATATCTTTTAAGAAAATGTGCCATGGCAAAAAGAAGCAGCATATATAAAATCCCGATACCTATTGCTGCACCGATGCCCCCGAATATTCTGAGCAGGAAATAATGCAGCAGGAAAGAGATTCCAAGGAATAAAAGATTTATCCAGAAGTTTACCTGTGGTTTCCCGATGGCATCCATCACCGATGAAAACTGGTAACTCAAAGGTCTTACCCATCCAAAGATCATAGCTAGTTGTAGCAGCAATGCTGCTGCATAATAATCCTTACCACCTATTATATGCAAAACCTGTTGCGGAAAGATGAGGATCAAAACCGACAAAGGGATCATGATCGCAAGTATTGATGCAGCCACTCTTTCAAACTGGTACTTTACTTTCTCCATACCATCTTCCTGCAATGCAGATACATTTTTTGGAAAAGCCACATCTGCAGTAGCCAGTGAAGGAACATCCATCATATTGTTGACCCTGTTCACCACATTGTAATAGGCAACATAAATTCTGGCATTACCCGGATCCAACAAATATGCAGTGAGTGTATGATCAAATGTTCTGGATAATTGTGAAAAGATATTGTTTCCAAAAGTATACTTTCCAAAATGCAACATATGCAGGATCACATTCCTGTCGAAAGAAAAACCTTTGAATAACAGTTTCCTTGCTGCAAAACCGATGATGATCGTTCCCGTCAGATAACCTGCGATCTGGAAGAAAAGAATATTGATCAGCGTGAATTGGTTATCTGTAAAACTCAGTATGAGCACGCCCGCAAGAAAAAAGGATTGTCTTACTATGTTCGCCAACAGGATCTTATTAAAATGATATCTTGATTGCAGCAACATTTCATAATGACTGAAAAATATATTCAGAATGATGATCAATACTCCGCCTTCCAGTAATTCATCCAGTTCCGGAGTTTTCAGAAGGGCGCTAATTGTATTGCTTCCGTACCATAACAACAGCACTGCAGATATGGAAAAAAGTATGTTGATGATCAGTGATGAGAATTGAACTTTGTGGTGAACTGATTCATATTGCGGTAGAGATAAAAACTTAATGGCCGGATTTCTCAACAGCCCGTTTTTTACAGACTCTATAATGGAAAGAATGACCACAAACAACGCCCATGCGGAAAATGTAACAGGAGAAAACCGGTGAGCCATTATGATATAGGCAACTGCTCCGAATATAAACAGGGAGAACCTTTGAAGGAAAGTATAAAAAAGAGAATTCAACCAAAAAGAAGAGGAGAATAATTTCAACCCGGATGCTTTCCATAAAAATATAGGAATAGTCCTGAATTGTCAATTCATTATCTTAGTTGCTTCATTAATATTCCATCAATGAAAGTATTAAACAGGAATAATAATTTTCACCTTGCATTACCGGGGCTGGATAAGCCTCATGAAGAAGACTATTTTATTGTTGCAGGAGATGTAGGCGGAACCAAAACCAATCTTTCTGTCTGCAGGGTTACAGGTGATGGAGTGCATGAAATCCATTCATCTTCCTATGCATCGGGTGATTTTAAAGCTTTTATTCATATACTCCAGGAATTTATCAGGAACCAGCCAAATGCCATAAAGAGAATAGCGCTGGGTGTGGCAGGACCGGTGATCCAGGGCCGCGCGGAATTGACCAACCTAGGTTGGACACTCGACTCATTTGAACTGAGCCGGGAACTGAAAATTGAACAGGTTATTTTATTAAATGACCTGGAAGCAACGGCTTATGGACTTGCCGCATTGGAGAATGATGAGCTGATTGAAATTTTCCCGGGTGATTCCTCGGTTAAGGGAAATATGGCAATCATTTCACCGGGAACCGGATTAGGCGAAGCAGGATTATATTTCGACGGAAGATGCCTGCATCCATTTCCAACAGAAGGAGGCCATTGTGATTTTGCACCAAGGAATGATTTCGACCGGAGCCTGCAAATCTTTCTGGAAAAAAAATATGATGTGGTGAGCTGGGAGAAACTGATCTCAGGTCCTGCAATTCCTGATATTTATGAATTCGTGGTTGCCAGTGGAAAACATCCTGAAAAAAACGAGGTAAAGATTCAGATGGGAATCCAGGACCCTTCTGCTGTGATCAGCAAAACTGCAATGGAGGAAGGTTGTAAAAACTGTATGGAAACAATGGAACATTTTGTAAGGTTTCTTGCAAGGGAATGTTCTAACCTGGTTTTGAAAATGAAGGCAACGGGTGGATTGTTTATCGGAGGAGGAATTCCGACTAAAATACTTCCCTTAATTCAGGTTCCTGAATTTGTACAACATTACCTGGATGGAGACAGGATGGAAAACCTGCTGGAACAGGTTCCTATCCGGGTTATCATGGAACCCGAAGCGCCCATGTACGGTGCAGCACTTTATGCTGCCTATGGTAAATGGTAATTTGTTTGTGAACCTGTATATGCTGACCTTTGCAGCCAAATTGAGTAAAGTATAAATAGTAATGGCAAAAAGAGTACGGGGTAAGGAAGAAGAGGTGGCAAAGATTCCGGTGAGTAAGGAATCGCTTAGTGAAGCACTGATCATCTTCAGGTATATCAAACCATATAAAGGGAAATTTATCATAGGGTTGGTGATGATTGTACTATCCAGCCTCTCTACAATGGCATTTCCTTACCTGTTGAAACAGTTGATTGATACAGCAAATCCTTCAACTTCAAATCAATTTCAATTAGATTCAGACAGGATCGTTCTTGCAATAGTAGCAGTACTGGTTGTGCAGATGATATTTTCTTATTTAAGAATCATCCTTTTCTCACAGGCTGGTGAACATGCACTGGCTGACCTTCGGTCTGATATCTTTAAAAGGATTATCAGTATGCCGATGGATTTCTTCGCGCAAAGAAGGGTGGGGGAATTATCCAGTCGACTGAGTGCAGATATTTCCCAGATCCAGGATGCAGTAACACTCTTACTTGCAGAATTTCTTCGTGGCATCCTTACTTTATTGATTGGTATAGGATTGATATTTTACATTTCATCAAAGCTTACCCTGTTGATGTTGGCCGTTGTTCCGGTAATTGTGATTATCGGAGTAGTATTCGGAAAAAGAATCAGGAAGATGTCGCGCAAAACACAGGATGAACTTGCCGATTCAAACATTATAGTTCAGGAATCCTTCCAGGGGATTAATAATGTGAAAGCATTTTCGAATGAATGGTATGAGATCAACAGGTATGAAAGATCTCTGAAAGGTGTGGTTGCTGCGGCAATAGCAAACGGGAAATTCAGGGGACTGTTCGTATCGTTCTTACTAATGAGTGTGTTTGGAGCAATTGTTTTGGTGGTATGGTATGGTACGGGTTTAATGAAAGAAGGAATTCTATCATTCGGGGATCTTACTGCATTCGTAGTGTATACTGCATTTGTTGGTGGAAGTATGGCAGGCTTCGCAGACCTGTACAGCCAACTGCAAAAAACACTGGGAGCAACGCAACGTGTCCGAGAAATATTACGATCAGAAACAGAACCGATAGAAGCTGTACAACAAAAGGTGAATCCTGAATTTCGTTTACACGGTGCCGTTAGTTTCGAAAAAGTATCTTTTCATTATCCTTCAAGACCGGAAACTTCCGTATTGAAGGAAATCAGCCTGACTATAGAACCGGGCCAGCAGGTTGCACTGGTAGGACCAAGTGGTGCTGGTAAGTCGACACTTGCATCCTTGTTGCTTCGCTTTTATGATGTTACCGGAGGATCAATTTCGTTTGATGGAAAATCCTCGGAAGAAATTCCATTGAGCCAGTTAAGACAGCAAATGGCTTTTGTACCGCAGGATATATTATTATTTGGTGGAACCATTCGCGAGAATATTGCTTATGGTAATACAGACGCTACAGATGAACAGATCATTGAAGCTGCAAGAAAAGCGCATGCACATGAATTCATCAGTACATTTCCCGAGGGATACCAGACTGTTGTAGGAGAACGCGGAATAAAATTATCCGGCGGACAAAGACAAAGAATTGCGATAGCAAGAGCAATCTTAAAAGATCCGGTTATCCTGATTCTTGATGAAGCAACAAGTTCACTTGATTCAGCATCGGAAGCTTTGGTACAGGATGCACTGGATAATTTAATGAAAGGAAGAACATCCTTTATAATAGCACACCGTTTATCAACCATCCGGAATGCTGATAAAATTTATGTTCTCGACAAAGGAGAGATCAAAGAAAGCGGATCACACGAAGAACTGATGAAGATCGATGATGGATTATACAGAAGTTTGAATAAGCTGCAGTTTACAGTATAATCAAACATGTTGAGATAAAAAGGTGAAGGCAGAGACTAATAATAGTCCTGCCTTCTTTGTTAACCCTTAACAGAAAAGAGTTAGTATTCTTAAAGTAAAAAATAGTTACTCCAGTGTAGTGCTAACTGAATCAGCCATTGCTCTGTGCGCTCTGATTGCAGGTAGATATTTGTTAGCATACGCCCTGATATTTGCGTTGGATCCAGTGTTTACCTGTGTTTCAAACTGTGCAATAGCACTGTTGTGACCGGCAATCTGGGCGTTGATAAATGCAGTGTCAAAATCATATCCATTTAAACCTGCAAGCCTGTCGCGTAATGCAATCATAGAAGCATCGAGACTATCAGGATAAGAAATGTTTAAAGTAGTAGCAAGAGAATCCAATTCTGCATCTGCAACAGTATGCTCTTCTGCAAGCATCTGTCCATACATCATTACTGAATCATTCTGAGATCTTGTTTGAGCGAGTTCGCCCAATGCAATCTGTGAATTGTTGATCATTGTAGCATTCGATACAAAAGTTCTGTCGGCCTGGTTCACGTTGTCGATAACAGCCTCATCATCATCACTGCAGGCAGTAAATACGAGAGAAGCACTAACTGTTCCCAGCAACAAGAGTTTCTTAAATAACATAGTTCATCTTTTTTTGTAGTGAGTAAATCCTTTTTGTTTTTCTACAGCCGGGTAAGTACTGATTAACCAAACCCCGTGCTAAACTTATTGCTGTTCAAAAAAAAATGATTTTTTCTCAAAATAAGTTCAACTAACAGCCATGGATATGCGTAAAATGAAAAGGAATTATTTATTCAGGTCTCAGGCAAAATGAAAAATGTAAATAATGTTGTTGCTTATTAATTTATGGGGAATTATTTGTGATCGTATTATTCCTCAGGTTCAGTGATCGTATGAATTAGTTACAGAAAAAATGGAAGTTCATTTTGTAATGACTTATGGAATGTAAGATTTACGAATTGGAAATAAATCTTACCGTTGGAATGGAATCTTACAATGAATGGTGTTTGAAACAATTATTCAGACATCCCGTGCTAAACATAATATATCCTATAAGTCCTATAATTTATATTATGTTAAATAGAATTATCAGAAGAAAGGGAGCATTTCGCTCCCTTTCCATTTTCCCTAAGGATTAGTGATTTTTCTCTACGCTGTTGAACTTATCGGTAAAGGCTGCTGCCTTATCCTTGTCCTGCCTTTGTTCGTAGATGCTGATCATAAGATCATAGGTATCTTTTAACTGTGCTTTTTGTTCTGCTTTGAGTTTGCCTTGTCCTCCAAGAATCTCATCAACCTTATTGAAATGAACCAGCGCCTCATCATATTTCTTATTCATTTCTACACGCAGGTCTTCTTTCTTTTTCAAATCAGCGGCACCTAATTTAGCACCTGCTTTCGGACGAATAGTTTTGTTCACATTGCTGATATCAACACCCTGGTTATAATAGATCTGCCCCAGCAACAAATGTGAATTTGAATATTCTCCGTTAAGCTTTACAGACTCATTCAGATGTTTGATAGATTTCTCAATCATTTCTTTTGAATTGGCCGGACGCTGTGCTGAATCAGCATTGTATGCAGCCTGGTAAAGTTCTACACCATAATTGAAATGATACAGGTGATTCTCCGGATTTGAGGCAATTACTTCTTCATACTTTGAAAATAATTTGTCCTTATCACCACTTTCTCTCATCATATCCAGTTCAAATTCCGGCCAGAATGGATCCTTTGGATAAACTTCTTTACCAAGGGTCAGAAACTTCTGTGCAGTTTCATTATCCTTCTTCTTATAATGATGATCAGCCAGCCATTTGTAGATTTCTACAAATCCTTCACCGGTTGCTTTGTTTTCAGCAATCTTACCATAATATATCGCTGCTTCATCAGGAAGCTGTGCTTTCTCTGCAGAAATACCTGCATACAGCGCTGTGGTAGTATCAAGCTTCAGGTTGTTTGTCCATCCCTTTGCGGACATAAAATCAAAAATTCCGTAACTCGCTTTAAAGTTGGTCAATGCGTCTTTAAAGTTTCCTGCATTAAAGAAAGTTGCAGCATCCTTGGAAAATCCCTGGTAAAGATCAACCAGAGGCTGACGGTTATCAAGAGTAAGTGACAAAAAGCGTTTTGCTTCGTCTTTATTTGCAGCACTATCCAAAGCCGCATATTTCATCAGAGATTCTACTGCTGTTTCTCTTGCATTTGGAACGGTTGCTTTTAAAGCTTCATTGTTTCCGATCGTTGTATAGATTTTAGCTTTTGTATACCACGCTTCAGCTGAATTCTGATTCTTTTCGATTGCAAGAAAATTGTCGATCTCGGTCTTTGCTTCCGGAAGCTTGTTTTTACCAAGCAGATCCTTTGCCTTGTCAAGTTTTTGTGCGAACACGCCAAAACCAGTTAAAGCCAGCAAACCCGTTAATAGTAACGCTCTCATCTGTGTGTTTTTTGAATTAGAATTAAAAATGTTAAACCGTCGGTTCTTCATAGTTTCCGTTGGCTTCATCATTACCCGGTTCTTCAGATGAATCTCCAGGTTCAGTGGTTGCCTGCGTATCTTCATTTAATGTTTCAACCAGAGAATCTTCCGTTGATCCAGGCAACGCATTTTCCTGTTCTACCTGGATATCCAACTTGGTAATTGCGGCAATTTCATCTTCTTTACCAAGACTGATCAGTTTCACGCCCTGGGTTGCCCTTCCCTGTGAACTTACCGTGCTCACCGGAAGCCTGATCGTTACACCACTTCTACAGGTGATCATCAGATCCTCTTTTGCATTCACATCCAGAATTCCTACAAGTGAACCGGTCTTTTCAGTAACAGAAATTGTTTTAACACCTTTTCCACCCCTGTTTGTTACCCTGTACTCTTCAATTTCCGTACGCTTTCCGTAACCTTTTTCACTGACAACCAACACGGTTTTTGATTGGTCCTCCTTATCGACACATATCATGCCAATTACCTCATCATTCTTTTCATCCACTTCTATGCCGGTTACCCCAATTGCTCCGCGGCCGGTAGCACGAACCTTGGTTTCAGGAAACCTGATCGCTCTTCCGCTTTTCACTGCCAGCATGATCTCGCAACTTCCGTTGGTTAATCTTGCTTCAAGCAACTGATCACCTTCAATAATGGTGATCGCATTTACCCCACTTGAACGCGGTCTGCTGAAATCTTCCAAAGAAGTTTTCTTAATGACTCCCTGCTTGGTACAAAGAACAATATTGTGAGAAGTTACAAAATCTTTATCCTGTAAATCCTTGATATCAATAATTGCACGAACCTTATCATCCGGAGGGATCTGGATCATATTCTGAATTGCTCTTCCCTTACCGGTTTTCTCTCCTTCAGGAATCTCATAAATATTTAACCAGTAACACCTTCCTTTTTCCGTAAAGAATAACATCGTGTGGTGGGTAGACGCGACGAAAATATGTTCAAGGAAATCTTCATCTCTTGTCTTGGTTGCAGAAGCACCTCTTCCACCTCTTTTCTGTGCACGGAATTCGGTTGCAGATGTTCTTTTGATATAACCAAGATGAGAAATAGTGATCACCACATCTTCTTCCTTGATCAGATCTTTAATATTCATTTCATCATCAGCATAGGAAATTTCGGTCTTCCTTACATCACCGAATTTATCTTTTACTTCTGTCAGTTCTTTCTTGATCAGATCATATCGCATTCCTTCATTTCCAAGCAACTCTTCAAGGTAAGCGATGGTCTTCATCAACTCATCGAATTCAGCCTTGATCTTATCACGCTCCATTCCGGTAAGACGCTGCAAACGCAGTTCCAGTATGGCTTTCGCCTGGATCTCATCCAATCCCCATCCTGCATTTACAAGACTGTCTCTTGCGATATCCGGAGTGGCAGATGCCCGGATCAACCTGATCACTTCATCCAGGTGATCAAGTGCTATCAGGTAACCCCGAAGGATATGCGCTTTTTTCTGTGCTTCCCTTAATTCATATTGTGCACGACGAACAACCACTTCATGCCTGAAATCAATGAACTCATGAATCAGGTCTTTCAGGTTCAAAATTCTCGGACGACCTTTTACGATCGCAACATTATTGATACCATAGGAAGTCTGAAGTTCAGTGTACTTATACAGTGTATTGATGACAACTTTTGCATTTGCATCACGCTTCAGGTCGATAACAATACGTGTTCCTTCTTTCTGGTTTGATTCGTTGTTGATATGGGCGATGCCTTCAATCACTTTGTTGTTTACCAGCTGACCGATCCTGTCGCACAATCCATCACGATTCATCTGGTATGGAACTTCCGTGATGATGATCTGTTCACGACCGCTTGCTTTTGTGTCAACATGCATTCTTCCGCGAAGCACAACCCTTCCTCTTCCAAAATGCATCGCAGCTTTTACGCCACTCATTCCATGGATTATACCACCTGTTGGAAAATCGGGGGCTTTTACAAATTCCATCAGCTCATCAATCGTGATCTCACGGTTATCGATGTACGCGATACAGCCATCAATTACTTCACTCAGATTATGAGGAAGAATATTGGTTGCCATACCAACGGCGATACCACTTGACCCGTTGATCAGCAGGTTTGGAATTCTTGTTGGAAGAACAGTAGGCTCTTCCAGGGAATCATCAAAGTTCAGCTGGAAATCGATCGTTTCCTTATCGATATCCATCAGCATATATTCTCCGAGGCGCTTCAATCTTGCTTCGGTATAACGCATTGCCGCAGGGCCATCGCCATCCTGACTTCCATAGTTACCCTGACCGTCAACAATCGTATACCGCATGCTCCATTCCTGGGCCATACGAACCATTGCATCGTATACCGAGCTGTCGCCATGCGGGTGATACTTACCAAGTACTTCCCCGACAATACGGGCCGATTTCTTGAAAGGTTTATTGGAATTGATACCCAGTTCATTCATTGCGAAAAGGATGCGCCTGTGAACGGGTTTCAGTCCATCGCGTACGTCAGGCAGGGCACGACCCACGATTACCGACATGGAATAGTCGATATACGCGGTTTTCATCTGTTCTTCAATATTGACAGGAATTACCCTGTTAAAATCATTCGTTTCACCTGGTGTGAGGTTATTCTCTTCCATGCAGTATTATTCCTCTTTTGCTTATTACCGGAAAAGCCCGGAAAATGTTGTTTTAAAAGGCTGGCAAATCTATGATTTTTAAGGCTTACTACCATGAATCTGAGGCAGTTTGACCGGGTATTTTTCCACCGTTTTTTAACTTATTGTTTATGACGGTTAGGTCTAGATTTGCGTTAATACAACCTGGTATCCAAATCCTCCTATCCTATTCCTGATTTTTAGCTGTTGGCATAGCTTTTTCTTTCATTAAAGTAATTGAGCGTATGGACAAGTTTCTATTGCTCCGCGATAATAAACAGACAGGACCCTACAGTGCCGCGGACCTGGAAAAAATGGGTTTGAAATCTTACGATCTGATTTGGGTTGATGGGAAGAGTGCAGCCTGGAGGTATCCGGGTGAAATAGATGCTTTGAAATCATTCGCTCCCCCTGTAGAAGAACAGCCATACGACCGGTTTTATAAGAAAGACTTTGATACAGAACAGCCGAAAGAGTTTTTGGAATCTGCTTCCCATAAAACCGATACCTCAATTCATCATGATAATGAACAGAATTATATTCCCCCGGTAAAGCCCAAAGAAATTTTTGCTGAAGAAAAGAAGGATACGGAAAAGGTTCCGTCAAAACACATATTTGTATCCATACCAAAAAGGAAATCTGAAGAGGTAAAGAAAATAGAGCCAGCCGAAAAAATTGTTTATTCAAACCAAATTGATCATGCAGCCTATCTTCCACCGGTTAATCCAACAGAAAGATTTCCTGACAGATCCCCGGAAAGATCCTTAGATAATCCGGAGTTTATTACAGCAAGCTATAATACTGCACCCACCCGACCGTCCATTGAATTTGTTTCAGGAACAGATGAAAAACCACAATCAGTAAATACAAAAAGAAATAAAGGCTTCAACCCGGTTTACCTGATGGCTGCAGCCTTATTTCTTTTTGCATTGATATCCGTTTTCCTGTACATGAATTATAAGGAACAGAACAAACAGCTCAACAGGCTGAATGAAATTGTTCTCAATATGCAACAGGGGGAAGAGATGAAAACCACGACACCGGTTTACAACGCAGTAGCGCCCGTGCTTCATCAGGAAAGTTTGTCAATAGACACCCTTGGAGCAAGAAATATGAATGTGACTGAAACAGAAAGATCTCCGGAAGAAAAAATTGCGCAAAAAAAACCCTTTATTAAAAAATCAGCAAAGGCCGATTCAATAGTAAAGGAACCAGTGATCCGGGAACCTGTTGAAATTATTCCTGTTCCAGTTAACAATACTGCCGGATCAGGAAGAACCGTTAAGAGAAGAGTATCAACCGATCAGTTAAAGATTAGCACCAATGATTTTAAGGTAGGATTTCTCGGAGGTATTTCCGGATTGCAGGTTACACTTGCAAACAATGGAGACGCACCGATGGAGAAAGTGGATGTTGCGGTGGAATATCTCAGTAAAGAAAATAAAGTGGTGAAGACCCAGGTCATAACGTTTAAAAACCTCGCACCCGGAGCTGCCTTAACACAGGATGTTCCAAGAGTTGCAAGGGGAATTACGGTAAGATGCAAGGTAGAAGAAACTCAAACATCAGAATCTGTAGCATCAACCCGGGAGCCTGCGGGTAAAACACCCTAAAAAATCCGAAAAACACTTTTTTAAAACGTTTTTTAACGTTGGCAGATTTGAACATCTGTTATACTTTGGACGAATGAACCACATACTACTTTTTGGCGCGGGAAAATCAGCAACTTTCCTGATCGACTACCTCGTAGCGCAGGTAATGCTGAACCCATGGAAACTTACCGTTGTCGACAATGATCAGAAACTGCTGAATTCAAAATTGAAGCAGTCGGCTAAAACCAGGGGGATTGCCATCAATGTAATTAATCCGGAAGAGCGAACTCCGCTTATTGAAGAAGCTGATGTTGTGATCTCCTTACTTCCACCTTTCCTTCATAAGTTAATTGCGGCCGATTGTTTGCGACTTGGCCGGCATTTACTCACGGCATCCTATCTCGATGAGCATATAAAATCAATGGAACAGGATATAAAAGATAAGGGGCTCACTTTTATTTGTGAGATGGGATTGGATCCTGGAATCGATCATATGAGTGCAATGGATCTTATCAATAAGATCAGAAATAAGGGCGGAGAGATTACAGGTTTCAAATCTCATTGCGGTGGATTGGTTGCGCCGTTTTCTGATGATAATCCATGGCGCTATAAGATCAGCTGGAATCCAAGAAATGTGGTCAATGCTGGAAAAGCCGGAGCAGATTTTATATTACATGGCAAACCGGAACACCTGCCATATGAAGAGCTTTTTGATCCATCCCGTTTATTAAGAATAGGAAAACTGGATTCACTCAGCTGGTATCCAAATCGTGATTCTGTTGCCTATGCAAATATTTATGGATTAAGAAACATTGATACATTCATAAGAACCACGCTCAGGTATCCGGAATTCACTTATGGCTGGTCGAACCTGATCCAACTTGGATTAACCAGGGAAGATGTTTTTTATGAAACAGATGGGATGTCGCTCCGTAAATTTTTTAAAGAACATCTTGATGCAAATAATTTTGCAGAGTGGCTGAACAATACCGTAACCAGCAGGTTTGAGGAATCAAGGGAATTATTGGAGAAGGTCAGTGAGTTGCTCGATGCGGAACAGGAAGCGGGAAAAGATATTGTAGAAGCTTTGGAAGAGATGATGATGATTGACCATGAAGGAAATTTAAAAACTTATACACTTGATACTATTAAAAGAGAAGCCGCTGTGACTGTTGCAAGCAGGATGCATGAAGCAAATCTTGCCATCAAGCAGTTGATTTTCCTTGGACTGGCAGATGATAAAACGCTGATCAATAAAGGAAGATGCAGTGCAGCTGATATCCTTCTTTTTATTATTGAAAAGAAGCTGATGTTATTACCTGGTGAAGCTGATATGGTGGTAATGCTGCATGAAGTTGATTATTTGTTGGAGGGAAGAAAGTTCAGGGCATCTTCTTCACTTATTGCAATTGGTGATGATCATAAACATACTGCCATGGCCAAAACAGTAGGTTTGCCATTAGGAATTGCTGCGGTTATGTTACTTGAAGGAAAAATGAATATTCCCGGTTTGCATATTCCGATCATCCCCGAAATTTATGAGCCGGTATTGAAAGAACTGGAAAATTTTAAAATTGTATTTAAAGAAGAGCAGATAGAAATATAATGGGTGACAAGAAAAAGCTGGTGGTTCTAACAGGTGCAGGCATTAGCGCTGAAAGCGGATTAAAAACATTTCGTGATTCGGATGGTTTATGGGAAGGTTATGATTTAAATGAAGTGGCTACACCCGGAGCATGGAGAAGAAATCCATCTTTGGTTTTGGAGTTCTATAATATGCGCCGACAAAATGTTCTGGAAGCAAAACCAAATCCTGCACATGTAGGTCTTGCAGAACTGGAAGAACATTTTGATGTACACATCATCACTCAGAATATTGATGACCTTCATGAACGTGCGGGTTCTTCTAAGATCCTGCACCTCCATGGCGAGATCCTAAAAATGAGAAGTGAGTTGGATGAATCACTGATTTATCCGATTGATAAAAATATCAAAATCGGAGATCTTGCTGATGACGGAGCCCAGCTTAGACCGCACATCGTTTGGTTTGAAGAACCGGTACCTTTAATTAATGATGCAGTAACTCTTGTCAGGCATTCTAATATTTTTGTGGTGATCGGAACTTCTCTTGCAGTTTATCCTGCTGCTGGCCTGGTGGATTATGCTCCCTGGCCAATTCCAAAATTTATCCTGGATAAAAAGATTCCCGCAACATCTTCCATCTATAATCTAACAAAGATTGAAAATAGTGCTGCAACGGGAATTGAAAAGTTAAGAGAGCAGCTGCTTAATTTATTATAAGGATTATTACAAGATTAACCGCAATAATAAATAGCCTGAATTAATGCAGGCCGGGATTTTTTATATCAATTATGTTTAATCATTTTATCTTCTCCCCTGCCATTTCCATAACGATAAAATACTCAGCTTCCGTTACCGGTTGAACAGATAAACGGCCAAGTCTTACCAGAGCCATATCAGCAAGTCTTTTATCGGCTTTAATTGATGCCAAAGAAACTGGCTTTTTCAATTTTTTGTAAGGTTTTACATCCACCATTACCCAATTCGGATCGTCCGTAGTTGAATCCTGGTAGGCTTCCTTTACCACTTTAGCCAAACCTACTATTTCCAGTCCCTCATTACTGTGATACCAGAAACAGAGATCGCCCTTTTTCATGCTTCGCAGGTTATTTCTTGCTGCATAATTTCTGACACCATCCCAGTGAGTGATCTTGTCTTTTTCGAATTGTTCCCATGAATATTTGAAGGGTTCAGATTTGATAAGCCAGTAAGCCATTCTAAAAAATTATTGAGTGAGCAAATCTAACAACTATTAGCATCCGTAGGTTTTTCCAAATCGCCCACCAGGGTGAAATACCACAAAAAAATAAATTATGAAAAAGATTGTTGCTATCGTAGCCTTCCTTGCAGGCACATTTTCCATGAACGAAACATTTGCACAAAAAGAAAAGACAGTTGAAGTTGGCGGTGCTCCAATGTATCCATCTAAAAACATTGTTGAGAATGCAGTGAATTCAAAAGACCACACTACACTGGTTGCTGCAGTAAAAGCCGCCGGACTGGTTGAAACGCTTCAGTCACCTGGCCCGTTTACCGTATTCGCTCCTACAAATAGTGCTTTTGAAATGTTACCGGCAGGCACCGTTGATATGCTGCTGAAACCTGAGAACAAATCTGCACTTACAGGTGTACTTACTTATCATGTAGTCGCAGGAAAGATGGATTCAAAAGCAATCGCTAAAAAAATTAAAGAAGGAAACGGAAAGGCTGAGTTCACTACAGTTGCAGGTGGAAAACTGACTGCAATGATGCAGGGCAAAGACCTGATCCTTACAGACGAAAATGGCGGAATGTCAAAAGTTACAACTGCTGATGTATATCAGAGCAATGGCGTGATCCATGTTGTAGATCATGTGGTGTTACCCAGGAGCTAGTCTCCGGGAGGCTGTCGGAGGGCAGCCTCTTTTTTATTTCTCCTGAAAAAATTGCGTAATACGAATCTGCATTTAAATTTTGCTTCAAGCCAGATTCAAAATACAACTGCTATTTCAATCCTGCCGCCAGCACATCTGCAATATGAAAGACTTCCAGATTAATCCCCTTGTTCTTTATATAACCATCGAGGTGCATCAAACAACTCATATCAGTTGAGATAATACATTCAGCACCTGTATTCTTTGCATTGATTACTTTCTGATCAGCCATCCCAATGGAGATCGGTTCAAACTTCACTGCGAAACTTCCCCCGAAGCCACAACAGGTTTCAACATCTTCCATCTCCATCAGTTGAAGTCCTTTTACTTTCGATAACAATCTTCTTGGCTCCTCTTTGATCTTACATTCCCGTAATGCTGCACAGCTATCGTGGTAAGTTGCTTTCACATTAAACTCAGCTCCCAGGTCTTCAACTTTCAAAACATTTACCATGAAATCGCTGAATTCAAAGATTCTTTTTTGAAGATCTTTCAGATCATTATGTACAGATGAATTTTCAAACATCTTCATGTAATAGTTCTTAACAAAACCTACACAGGATGCAGAAGGAGCAACGATATAATTTGTACCCGAAAAATCTTTCAGGAATTTGCTGCAAACATCTTTTGCTTCATCGCGGAATCCCGCATTGAATGCAGGTTGCCCGCAACAGGTCTGGTCAGGATTATAGTTCACTGTACAACCTGCTTTCTCCAGCACTTTAACCATATTGAAAGCTGTCTGCGGAAAAAGCTGGTCTACGAAACAGGGAATAAACAGGTCGACTTGCATGCTTACGGATTTGCTTTAAATAGTTTTGGCAAGCTCATCATTTTCAGAGCTGTATATCCTGCTTCTTCACCTTTATGGCCATGGATCCCGCCGATTCTTTCTTCAGCCTGTAACTGGTTATCGACAGTCAACACTCCGAAGATCGTAGGAATTGGCAATTGTAAATTCAGCTGGGTGATACCGGTAGTAACGGCCTGTGATACATATTCGAAATGGGGCGTGTCGCCTCGTAATACACATCCGATTGCTACGATCGCATGAGGTTTATCATCCCGGTATTTATAGATATCCCAAAGTTGCCGGGCAGCAAATGCCAGTTCAAAGGCACCGGGAACATTGAATGATTTTACGATTACGCCGTGCTGTTCAAGAATTCTTTTGCATCCTTTCTCCAGTTCACCTACGATGCCCGCATTCCAGTCGGTACGCAAAATAACAACACAGGCATTCGTTGGAAGAATGCCTGTGTCTATCTGAAATAAAGTACTGTTACTTACTTCTGCCATCTTTAATATTTATGATGGATGATATTTGTAGAATACCATAAATATGATCAATCTAAATCGGATCATAAAAGGGTATTTACCAATTAATTACTTATACTCTCCCAGGCGTGCAAGATACTTTTCAATATCTCTTCCCTGTTGAGTGTTTGAATATTTTTCTTTGATAGTGCTGTACGCCTGAACCGCAGCATCTTTATTTCCTAATTCTTCGAACAACAAACCTGCGCGGAAAAGGTATTCCGGAGAATTGAAGTTATCAGAAGGATAAAGTGTTCCTGCTTTTTTGTATTCCTCTGCAGCTTCTTTTTTCTTACCTGATTCAGCATAAGCATCTCCAAGCAAACCTGCAGCTCTTACAGCCACCAGTTTATCATCGGTAGAAAAATCTTTCAGATATTTGATAGCATTTGGAAAATCACCCATTTTCAGGTAGCTCGCTCCGGCATAAAACTTTGCAAGTTTACCTGGTTTGGTTCCACCATAGTTGCTGATGATTTTTACAAATCCCGGATGGGTTCCGTCGCCATTCAGTGCGAGTTGAACTGAATCCATTCTGAAATATTCTTCAGCTTTGAACATTGCTTCAGAAGCCTTCTTCTCTTCCGGAAGTTGTACCAGTTGCCTGTAGGCAAAGTATCCACCAACGATCAAAAAGATCGCAACGAAAGCGTATATAATGTATTTGCTGTTCTTATTCCAGAAAGCAGCGGTTCTGTCGGGAACCTGGGTTTTAACGGTTCCTTCAGGAATTGGTTGATTTATTTCAGTAGCCATGTTTAAGAGCGATTTATTGTGGGTTAAAGGATTAATTAATCAACGATGAACGGATAGTTTTCTTCCTGTACGATATCCTTATATACTTCATCGTCGGAAGGCCATGGAGATTCTTCAGCGAATTTCACTGAATTGACCACAGTTTCTTCCACCCTTTTATTGATGGCATCGATCTCTTCCTGTGTGGCGAATTTGTTTTCCATAATGGTGTTCAATACCTGTGCAAGCGGATCGCGCTGCTTGTATTCATCCACCTCTTCCTTGGTGCGGTATTTCTGAGGGTCAGAAATAGAGTGACCTTTATAACGGTAGGTTTTGATCTCCAGTAAGGTTGGACCATCGCCTTCGCGTGCTCTTTTAACTGCTCTTGCAACCGCTTCATGTACTGCTTCAGGACTCATTCCATCGACAGAATCACCAGGCATTTCATATGCATCAGCGAGTTTATAAATATCAGTTACGTTACTGGTACGTTCTACAGAAGTACCCATTGCGTAGTTGTTGTTCTCACAAATGAAGATTACCGGGAGCTTCCAGGTCATTGCCATGTTGAAGGTCTCATGGAGAATACCCTGGCGTGCAGCACCATCACCGAAGAAAGTAAGACACACATTATCAGTTCCCTTGTATTTTTCAGCGAAAGCCAATCCTGCTCCTGTTCCGATCTGCGCACCTACGATCCCATGACCACCGAAAAAGAAAACATCCTTTCCGAAGAAGTGCATGGAACCACCTTTACCTTTTGCACATCCGGTTGCTTTACCGTACAGTTCAGCCATACAGCTATCGGCACTCATGCCTTTAGCCAGTGCCAGACCGTGGTCGCGGTAAGCAGTAATAAACGGATCCTCAAGGCGGGTAGCAGTCATACAACCGGCAGCAATTGCTTCCTGTCCAACATAAGCGTGAAAAAATCCGCGGATCTTTCCTTCCATCTTATATTTTTCCTCTGCCATTAATTCAAACTGTCTGATCAACTGCATGAGTTCGTACCAGTACAGGTAAGTTTCACGAGAAAATTTTATGGCCACATTACAAATTTTGAGCGGCAAAGATAAGGGTACGGATGCAATATAAAAAGCAATTATCAGCATACGTTTCAATCAATTAACTTGCATGCCGTTTGTTGAAACTCAATTCCATATCACTCTACCAGTTCAAAAACTACCCTTTCCGGAACTTTGTTTTTTCTGAAAAGGTGATCGGGATCCATGGATTGAACGGCCGGGGCAAGACAAACCTCCTGGATGCCATCTATTACAGCTGTTTTACGAAGGGATATTTCAACCGTTCAGATGCCCAGAACGTATTGAACGGTGCCCAGGGTTTCCGGATCGAAGCTGGATTTGACCTGAATGGGCATACCCACCAGGTAGTGAGCGTGCTTCGGGAAAATGGGAAAAAGGAAATTTCCCTCGATGGAGAATTGTACGACCGGCTTTCGGCCCATATCGGAAAATTCCCCTGCGTCTTCATAGCGCCTGATGACATCTATATTATTACTGAAGCAAGTGAAGAAAGAAGAAGACTGATCGATGCGATTCTTTCGCAAACGGATTTCAAATATTTGTACGCACTGATCGATTACAACAAAGTACTTCAGCAACGAAACAGTTACCTGAAATCTTTGGAAGGAAGAAGAGTGGATGGCGGATTGCTGGATGTATATGATGAACAACTTGTATCAACCGGAACCTATATTCATTCCTGCAGAAAAGAATTTTTGTCCGAATTCATTCCGGCTGTCAATAATTTTTATGTTCAGATAGCGGGCTCCGAAGAAGGTGTTGACCTGGTTTATAAAAGTCAGCTGAACGAGTCCTCGTTAAAAGATCTTTTAACTTCAACCCGTGAAAAAGATATGATCCTGCAAAGAACGAGTGCAGGGACACATCGGGATGACCTGGAATTTTACCTGGGTGATAAAGCATTCAAATCACAAGCTTCACAGGGACAACGTAAAAGTCTTTTATTTTCCCTGAAGCTTGCAGAATTTGAAATGTTGAAAAAAAATAAGGGCTTCGCTCCCATCATCATGCTTGATGATGTTTTTGAAAAACTTGATGCAGAAAGAATGCACAATCTGCTTGAACATATCTGCAGTCGTGAAGATGTTCAACTATTCCTGACAGATACGCATGGGGAAAGAATTAAAACACAAATGGAAAAGATCGGTGTAAATTGCCAGCTCATCGAAATAACCGGGTAAGCAGATTTTTATGGGTGAATATTCAATGGGTGATGCAATGAAAAAATTCCTGAAGCAAAGCAAGCTGAAGGGATATATGCAGGCATTCCAGATTGAAGATGTATGGGAACAGATCATGGGAAAAACAATTGCGAAGTACACCGAAAAAATTCAGATCCACGGTCATACCCTGTACATTACCACTTCCGTTGCACCGCTCAAACAGGAACTGTTATACCAGAAAGAAAATATCATTGCAAGGGTCAATGAATTGTTTGGAGAAAAAGTGATCAGTGAAGTGGTGATACACTGAGTTGTAAATTCAACCTATTTCAGTCTCACTCTCGGATCCACCATTCCATATAAGAGATCTGCCATTAAATTCACGAGAATAAAGAACATGGAGGAGATCAGTACTGCTCCCATCACCACCGGGAAATCAAGTTTTTCCAATGCATCTACAGTTACCTTTCCGATCCCATTCCATCCGAAAATATATTCAACAAAAAATGCTCCGGCGAGTAACTCTGCGAACCATCCGGTGATTGCAGTCAGTACAGGATTTAATGCATTTCTTAAAGCATGTTTCCAGATTACAAGGGTTTTCGATAAACCTTTCGCATAAGCTGTGCGGATATAATCCTGTTTGAGTACATCCAGCATCGAACTTCGGGTAAGCTGTGCGATAATTGCCATCGGCCGGATGCCTAACGTGAGTGCCGGCAGAAGGAGGTTTTGTAATTGAAGTATTCTTCCTTCATAAGGATCCGTATCAAATAAACTTCCGGTCATATGAAGACCGGTAAAATTTGAAAGCACAAATCCGAATATATAAGCAATGAGAATTCCCATGAAAAATGAAGGAGCGGATATTCCCAGGATGCTGGTAAAAATTGCGGTACTGTCCATCCAGGTTCCTTTTTTAATCGCAGCAAAAACACCTAAAGGAATTCCGAAAGCAACAGCCAGCAGCATGGCTGCAACTGCAAGTAAAATAGTTCCGGGAAGAGCATTTAAAAGTATTTCACCAACTCCTCTCCTGCTTTGATAACTTCTTCTGAGGTAAGGAACTTTTATACCAAACTTTTTTTCCTTCCCTATGAAAATTCCATTCAGCTCTTTTGTTTTTATTTCTTCCCGGGAATGAATTGCAACCGGAGAAACATCATTCAGGTAAAGAACAAACTGTTTCCATTTTGGCTGATCCAGGTTCAACTCCCTGCGAATATTTTCCTGTGTGGTTTTATCCGCGGTTTGACCAAGTACCAGTCTTGAAGGATCACCAAAACCCTGGAATAAAAAAAACACCAGCACGATCACTCCCAGCATCACCAGTAAACTATACCCGATTCTTTTGAGGAGATATTGTTTCATGGTGGCAGGTTTCTATTTTAAATGATCCGATGCTTCATCCAAATCAGCATAGCTCCATTTCTTTTCTATAACTGAATTATTAATACTGATGAGGGTAGGATTTGCTCTCGCTGCTGTTTTGATAGCCGTACCATCACATCGTAAAATGGTTAGTCCCTGTACTTCTTTTGGAAGTGAACTCCATTGGTCAGCACTTAGATTAGTAACCAGGAATACAGGTGTGCCCGCCGCTTTTGCCGTTTCCAATACTTTAGTGAAATCCTTGCCCCATCCCTCTGTTACGTACCCGTCTTTCAGGAATAAAAACAATTGGTGTTTTGGTTCACTCAACAGTGCGATGGTAGTATCAGTTCCAGATAAACTTTGCAGTATAAAATCCTTAATAGGTGGTGTAGCATTTCCTACGCGTACCACTTTATCATACCTGCGAACAAAACTGTATTTCTCATCGTCAAAATCTTCAGGGAAATTCTCTGAACTGAATTCAACCTCTTTTCCATCCTTCTTATAAACAAAAGTGATCACTGTACTGTCGGGGATAGAGCCTGGAGGTGCTTTCAGTTGACTTACAATATTTTTTCCGGGTTTGTAAGGAAGGCAATCCACTACCGGGAGATGTTTCAATACATACCATTGGAAACCGAATGAAAAAATGGTCGTGATCAAAAGGATCAAAATATTCGCACGGTTGCTTAATACAGGTTTGATCCTGTTTCGGAAGCAAAATATTACAAGGATCAATCCTAACAGGATCAGGTCTTTTATAAAAGATTCATTAGCCTGCAATGGAATGCAATCACCAAAACATCCGCACTCACGGATCTTTCCGGAGAAAAGTGCATATCCTGTAAGAAAAGTGAAGAAGATGATCAGCAGCAATAACAACCAGCTGAACAAACGCATTCTCCATCCGAGGATCACAGCAACACCGGCAACAATTTCAAATGCATTCATCAATAAAGAAAATGCAAGTGAATATTCATTTAATGCATGCAGGTTAAGTACTTCAAAAAACTCCTGCATTTTATAGCTCAGTCCATGAGGATCATTCGCCTTCACCAAGCCGGAGAAGATAAAAAGGATCCCGACTATATAGCGTATGATGGTTAACGTTAGTTTCATAAGATGTTGGTTATGCTTCATGAACACCTTCTCCGATCAGGATCAGTGCAAAAAGTGAGTAGTTTACAATATCTATAAAATTAGAATCGATTCCTTCACTGATGATCGTTTTGCCATCATTGGAAATAATCTGTTTGATACGCATCAGCTTCATGAGGATCAGGTCCGCAAAACTTTCCTGGCTCATTGCTCTCCATGCTTCACCGTAGTCATGATTTTTATGTAACATGGTTTGGCGAACACGTGCCATATACTGATCATATAACTCTTCAGCCTTATTGTAAGAAAGTTCCTGGTCGACTGTTGCATCAAGTTCAAGCTGGATCATTCCGATCAATCCATAATTTACCATTGCACGGAATTCAGATTCAATATTATCATCGATCTTCTGAACTTTTTTCTCCTGGAGCGTCCTTATACGTTGTGCTTTGATAAAGATCTGGTCGGTAATGGAGATAGGACGTAATACCCTCCAGGATGTTCCGTAATCGCGGGTCTTTTTCAAAAAGATATCCCGGCAGCCATGAAAAACCGCATCATATTGCCTCTCCGTATTACTCATGAATTGTTTCCTGTACTTTAATTTATTAGGCTAATTTTCCGGCCAAATGTAACAATAAGCTCCCAATGTTTACACTCAATTGCAAAGGCAGGATACTACAGATCAAAGAACCCATTGTAATGGGTATCATCAATACAACTCCCGATTCCTTCTTCTCTGAAAGCAGGTCGATGGTGATACAAGAGGTTGTAGCCAAAGCAGGAAAAATGCTGGAAGACGGAGCAACGATCCTTGACCTCGGAGGACAAAGTACGAGACCTGGAAGTCAACTGGTGGAAGCATCTGAAGAAGGCGACCGCCTTATTCCCTGTATAGAGGCAATTCACGCTGCTTTTCCGGAAGCTGTTATTTCTGCAGATACTTTTTATAGTTCGGTTGCACTTGATGCAGTGAATGCCGGTGCGTCGATTATCAATGATGTCAGCGGGGGATCAATGGACGAAAGGATGATGGAAACTGTTGGTAAAATACCTGTACCCTATATCTGCATGCATATGCGGGGTACTCCTCAAACCATGCAGAATTTCACAGATTATAATGACTTAGTAAAGGATGTGATTGATTATTTTATTCAGAAAACTGATGCCTGTAAAAAAGCGGGTATCAAAGATATCATTTTGGATCCCGGATTTGGTTTTGCCAAAACCATCCCTCAGAATTTTGAATTATTGAGCAAGCTTGAATATTTAAAGATCCTGGAAAAACCACTATTGATCGGGCTTTCCAGGAAAGGGACCATCTGGAAAACACTCGGGATCACTACTGAAGAAGCATTAAATGGCACAACTGTGTTAAATACGGTTTCGTTGATGAAAGGCGCTTCCATTCTTCGTGTACACGATGTTAAGGAGGCAGTGGAAGCGATTAAATTGGTTGGCGAAGTGAACAGGAATATATAAGCTTCATATTTTTCAACAAAGATTTTTTACAAAAATGCCACAGAAATCCATCATGAAATAATTATCCTTAAAGTTCTACCTAAAAAAATAGCTGCCCTGTAGAGGCAGCTATTTTAATTTATTGGAGCGATTTATTATCTCGGCATCTGCATTGCAGGCTGCTTTGGAGCATCTGTAATATCTACTACTTCGATATCAAACATCAGGTTTTCAAACGCTTTGATAGGAGAACCCGGCATTGCGTTTCCACCGTATGCAAGCATTGAAGGAATATAAAGTTTTCCTTTTGCACCTTTATTGAAAAGTCTCAGACCATCATCCCAACCTTCAATTGCACCTCTCTGTCCGATTACCAATACATAAGGTTCGGTATGACCAAAAGTTGAATCAATGTTTGAATCAAACACCTTTCCTTCAAAAGTTTTTCCGGTATATTTCACATGCACTGCTTTTCCTGAATCTGCAACCGGACCGGACCCTGGTTCAGTGATCACTACAAAAGTTCCCTTTTCGGTCTTTGTTGCATTTGTGATATTGTTTTTTGCCAGGAAATCCTGAATGGCTTTTACTTCTTTGTCTTTACGCTCATCGATCAGTTTCATCTGGTCGTCTCTCAGTGCCTGCTCGTTTGGCATTACATCGATCACGCGGAAAGTAAGTTTAAGTTTATCTCCTTTCTTTACATAAGGAGGTCTTTCTGCCTGCTGCTTATACAGAGAATCAGTTTCCATGATCACCACTGCGCTGTCACCTTTTCTCAGGAAACGGAAAATTTCAACCGGGTTATAAATAGGACCAACACTGTCGACAGGAGCATAGGTTGGCAAACCATCGTAACTTGAATTCAGCACTGAATCACCGATCATCTGGATGAAGTTTACCTTCAGAAATTCACCTTTTTTTACTACAGGTGCTTTTTCATCAGAGATGATTTTATACTGCAGTCCGCTCTTGGTCTTTTCGAAACCTGCATTCGGTGAGCATGCTCCGAAAGCCAGCGCTACCAGGCTGGAAAATAAAATGCTTGTTCTTTTCATTTGAGTTATTGTTAGAGATATTACTTTAATAAATGTCCGGATTCTTTCATCGCTTTGATAAAATCATCCGCTGTTTTTTCAAGACTTTCACTGCTTCTTCCCCCGGCAGCATTGAAATGTCCGCCGCCCTGGAAGTATTGTCTTGCAAAAGTGTTTACATCCACATTTCCTTTACTTCTGAAACTCCATTTTCTTTCTTCATCACGGTCAATCACAAGTGCCGCCATTTTGATTCCCTGGATACTTAACGGATAATTTACCAGTCCTTCGGTATCACCTGTACGAATCTGGTATTTCAGCAGATCACGTTTTGGAATTACAATCAGGGCTGCATTATACTCATAAAAGATCTCCATTCGGTGCAATAATACATGACCAATGAATCTTAACCTGTTTTCAAGGAAGTTATCATAGACTGCTTCATGCACTTTGGTATGTTCAAGACCTTTATCCTTTAATTCAGCGACCATCCTGTGAACACTTGCCTTGGTTGAACTGAACCTGAAAGATCCCGTATCAGCCATTACGCCTGCATATAAACATTCTGCAATGGTATTGTTCAGAAGATCCTTGTGTCCGGAATCAACGATCAGGTCAAAAACCATTTCACAGGTAGAACTTTTGTTGGTATCACTCACCCCGAAATGAAAGGAATCAACATCAGGTTGCTGGTGGTGATCGATCAGTACGCGGGTCCCTCCAAAAGCTTCCAATAAAGGAGCCAGGAATTTAGTACGGGATAGAATGTTGAAATCCAGGCAGAACAACAGGCTGGCATCATTTACGATTGCTGCTGATTTCTCCCTGTTGGCTTCAAAATCAATGACTTTATCCGAAGCCTCCATCCAGTTCAGCCAGGTAGCCCAATTGGTTGGGGAAATAACAGTTACTTCATGACCAAGTGCTGTAAGAAAATGATACAGCCCCAGAGAAGAGCCCATGGCATCAGGATCCGGTTTCTGGTGTGTAGTAATAACAACCTTCTGAGGTTGTTTGAGTTGTGGAAAAAATTCGTGTATCGGTCTCATCAAAATGGAGGCAAAGTTGCATAAATAAACCCAAATTCAGGAGGGATTTATTTCAGAAACCTATCTTTGCCGCCAAATTGAGATTTTTATGAGCAACAGAACGTTTACCATGATCAAGCCGGATGCAATGAAGAATGGTCATGCAGGCGCCATCATCGACAGGATTATTAAGGAAGGTTACCGTATAGTTAGTTTGAAACTAACCAAACTGAGCCCTGAAAAAGCAGGGGAATTTTATGCAGTTCACAAGGAAAGACCTTTCTATGGTGAACTGGTTGAGTTTATGAGCAGCGGGGTGATCATCGCCGCAATCCTGGAGAAATCTAATGCAGTAGCAGATTTCCGTACATTGATCGGAGCTACCAACCCTGCAAATGCTGAGGAAGGAACCATCCGTAAATTATATGCAACCTCTCTGGGAGAAAATGCAGTTCATGGAAGTGACAGCGACGAGAACGCTGCAATCGAAGGAGCTTTCTTTTTCAGCGGATTGGAACAATTCTAAATTGAAAGAAACTTCAGCAGTTATCAAAAGATAATGGAATCACTGTTGAGAGAATTAAAAAATAAAGGATGGTTCATTAATTGAACCATCCTTTATTTTTTGAATTTACTTTTCTATTCTTAAAGTTTATAATCTTCGCTTAAAGAAATGTAAGACTTATTCTGATTTCAAAACTTTAAGATCCCTAACCTAATTTTTTACCGGCTTCAGCGTATAACCCTTTTCTTTCAACAGGTTAAGTACTCCCTGCTTTCCGGGTAGATGGCCTGCTCCTACTGCAATGAGCGTCGGTTTGTCGACCATAAAACTCTGGATCTTATCAATCCATTTCCTGTTTCTTCCGTATAACATCAGGTCCATGTACTGTTCCATTCCCGGATCAGATTTGGCTATCAGTTTTTCCATTTTTTCCAGATCCTGTTCCCGGTAAACCTTGGTCATCTCAAGGGTGATATTTCTATAGTTGTCAATGCTGTCGATATACAACAAAAGATCCTTTGCCTGCTTTTCATAAGGAATACTATCGAATATGCTGCTCTGAAATTCCATCGTTTCCAGTCCATAGATTTCCTTATCACCGGCCTTCGACATGATCTGCTGCTCCATTCCGTTTGTCTTCTCGCAATCCATCATCTTTTCACTGATTAATGCAGATATGAAATAGGGTTTGAAACGATTCATCATCGTTAATGGTATCGGAAATTTATTTTCACTGAAATAGGATTGAACTCTTTGGTATTCCTTATCATTTAAAAGATCTGTAAGTTTCAATCCCTCATTCATTCTTAAAAACTTGATGGAGTTCATCATTTGTTGTGAATCATCCAGGTCAATTTCAAAAACAATCTGCTCCGAAGAATTGATAATCCTATTAAGATTTTCACTAATACCAGCATCCTCATTACATAGAATATGCATGGTCCCGAAAATATAGGAAGGAGATTTTAATCCTCTCCCGCTGACTTCCCAAAGTAGTGTTTTGGATTCACTGGAAGTCTTTGTGGCAGCGGGTTTCGACCTGGCAGCTGACTTCGTTTGTGCATGGGCGTTACCCACAATTCCTACTGCCAGTAACGTACTGAAAAAAAATAATCTTGTCATCATTATAAAATCTCTGTTAAAGTTTATACTTTTCCCGCACCCAAACCTTAGCACCTAATGAAAAAGTTCATTTCGGCTTTATGCCTGACCCTCTATGTATGTACCCTTCATGCCCAGGACAAAAAAAATCCCCCCGGTTTCGGAAAGGTAGATAAATCTGAATTCTCGATCAAAGAATGTGAGTTTGACAAAAATGCGGAAGCCATTGCCCTATTCGACAATGCCGAAGCTTATTGCTTTTATTTTCCCAATTCTGCCTCAGCTCCCTGGACCACTCAGTTCGAACGTCATGTGCGTATTAAGATCCTTTCAGAAAAAGGGCTCGATGAAGCAAACATCAAACTCAACTACTTCCACTATCGTAATCTGACCCGTCTGAATAACCTGGTAGCACAGACCTATAATATGGACGCTTCAGGAAACATAATAGTGACGAAACTCGAGAAAAAAAATATCTACGAGAAAAAATTGAACAAACGTTTCTCTCAGATTGCTTTTACCATGCCTGAAGTAAAAGTGGGAAGTATCATTGAATATAAATACCGGATTGATGCTGCGGAACTACGCGCACTATACGACTGGGAATTCCAGCAGAATATTCCGGTGATGGCAAGTACGTACACCGTAGATTTCCCAAAAGAACTGGAGATCCATCTTCAGCGTTTTACTTCACTTCCCGTTAAATACGATCAGAAAGAAAAAAACCAGCATATTATCCAGTCATACACCATGGAAAATATTCCAGGACTGAGAGATGAACCTTATATCAGCTGTGACCAGGATTACCTGCAAAGGCTGGAACCACGTGTAGTGGCTTTTAACACACCGGAAAGAAGGTATAACCTGGAGGCTAACTGGATTTCAGTGATCAAAGAATTAATGGCCGATGAAGATTTCGGAGTTCAGCTAAAAAGATCATTGAATAAAACCGATGACCTCGACAAAGAAGTAAGTCAGATCAAGGATGATTATACAAAAATGCAGGCCATTTATTCTTTTGTAAGGAAGTCCATGGAATGGAATGGTTATACAAGTATCTGGGCACTTGAAGGTGTTAAATCAGCGTGGAAAGACCGTAAAGGAACTACAGGGGAGATTAACCTGATCCTCGTGAACCTTTTGAAGGAATATGGTCTGAATGCCAGTCCGATACTGGTAAGCACCCGTGATAACGGAATGGTAAAAACACACATTGCGGATATCAACCAGTTTAATAAAGTAATGGCCTATGTAATGCTGGATGGAAAAGAGTATTTCCTGGATGCTACCAATAAGTTTGGATATCCGGGTTTGATTCCTGATGATATCATGTATTCAGAAGGTTTAGTTATTGAAAAAATAGATTCAGGAGAATGGGGATGGAAAACGATCTGGGATGCCAAAAAAACAAACAGGAATGTAATCCTGCTCAACATGAATCTGAATGAAGATGGAAAAATCATTGGATCTGCAACCGTTAATAGTTATGACTATGCGAAAACGGGCAGACTAAAATACCTGGAGACATCTAAACAAAGTTTCCTCGACAATTTTTATCCTTCTGCCGTAACGGGTATGTCAATCGATTCAATTTCATTTACCAATACTGATAAGGATTCACTTCCACTGATACAGAAAATCCAATTTCAGCATACTGCTAACGCATCAGGTGATTACAAATACTTTTCCCCGAATATTTTTACCGGCCTGGAAGTAAATCCTTTTATCGCTGACAAAAGATTTTCCGATGTATTCTTTTCCACTATCAGAAAAACAATGCTGGTAGGAAATGTTCAGTTACCCGAATCCTACCAGTTCGATGAACTTCCAAAGAACATACGCATGATCACTCCTGATACAGGAATGGTGTTTACCAGGGTTGTACAGGTAAATGAAAATGTAGCCTCTTTCAGAATTAATGTAGAATTTATGAAGCCATTTTATTCTGTTCAGGAATATGATTCATTCAAAGAGTTTTACAAACAATTATTTGACCTCCTGAATGAGCAGTTTGTAATCCGTAAAAAAGCAACTCCCAAGCCCTGATATGAAACTTATTTATTTTGGTCAGCTGCTGCTGACACTTATTTCTGTGCAACAAATCTCTGCACAACAGTTCCCTACAGTAGGATTTCCTACGAAAGATGAAATGAATTTGAAGGTTTGTCCGATCGACAAGGATGCAGATGCTGTAATCCTGTTGCATGAAGCTGTTTCAAATTATGATGATGATTACAGGTTAATTACCACCCATCATTACCGGGTAAAAATTTTAAAAGAAGCCGGATTGGAGCATGCAGATATTGAAATTCCTTTTTACAGTGAAGGAGATTTCGAAAAGATTGGAAACATTACAGGATTCACAATCAACCAGCTTCCTGACGGAAACACACAGCGCATACCACTGGAAAGAAAATCAATCTTTACGGAGAAAACATCCAGGTATATTCAGCATGTCAAATTTGCTTTTCCGGGAACCATGGCAGGAAGTATTCTGGATTATGAATTTACCAGTACCATGAAACATTATGGTGGTCTTGAACAATGGCATTTCCAGTCGGAGATCCCTACCCTTTACAGCAAGTATGAATTATACATAGTTCCCAATGCGGAATTTTCTTACGTGGTAAATGCTGATCCTAATAAAGTAAAGATCAACAATGTGACGGGTTCAGGAAAAGTGGATTTTGAAATGAGAGATATTCCTGCACTTGTGGATGAACCCTATATGGATGCAAGGAAGGATTATCTGCAACGGGTAGATTTCCAGCTGGCCGCAGTTGCACAAAATAATTACAAGAGAAAATTCATGAATTCGTGGAAGGATGTTATCCGCGAACTGGATCATGACCAGCGATTCGGTACGCAATTAAATAAATCGCTTGAAGGTACTTCCGATTTCCTGAAACTTGCGAAAATTGCCCCGCCATTCGAACGAATGAAAATGATCTATGATCATGTAAAGAAAAGAATGTCGTGGGACGGATACGTCGGGATTTATTCCCGTGGTGTAAAAGAAGCATGGTCGAAAAAAAGCGGTTCTGTAAGTGATATCAACCTTTCACTTGTAAATCTCCTGAAGGCTGCAGATCTTGAAGCCAGCGCGATGCTGGTTAGTGAAAGAAGTCATGGCAGAGTTAACCCGCAAATTCCTTTTATTGACCAGTTCAATAAGGTAATGGCTTATGTGGAAATTGATGGTAAAACCTATATTCTTGATGCTACGGATAAATACCTTCCCCCCTCACTCTACCCCTCTTCCATTCTGAATACTAATGCACTTGTGATGAAAAGAAAGGATGGTGGAATAATGACCATAAGTGATCAACAAGGAAATTACAGGTGGCATGTAGGAATGCAGCTGTCCCTGACTGCCGATTCAGTTAGAGGCAGTGTGAGTTGTACTGCAAATGATTATGCGCGGATAGAAAAACTTAAAGCGTACTATTCAAGCCCGGACAATTATGTAAACGGATTCAGAAGAGTTTTGAAGAATGGTTCGGTAACCGATTTTGAAAGTGAGAATGAATTAACAGATTCCCTTCCTTATCGCAACAAGATCAAATTCAGTTCACCACTTCAGGGTAGCGGAGATTATGTATTCCTCACAACTAACCTTTTTACAGGAATGGAATCCAATCCGTTCGTGAGTGATTCGCGTTCCAGTAATATAAATTTTGGTGCTAAAAAAGTGATCTCTTCCGATGTGCACATCATGATCCCGGAAAATTTCAAACTGGATGCAGTTCCAAAATCTGTCAAGCTGGTTATGCCTGATGGATCAATGAGTTTCACGCAGGAATATTTGACTGATAAAAGTTCGCCAGTGGTGTTGATAAGAACAAAATTTGAATCGAAGGAAAGTTTTTTCGCTGCGGATTATTATCCTTCACTGAAGGATTTCTATAAAAAAATGCATGATATGCTCAATGAGCAGATCGTTTTAAAAAGGTTATAATGAAAAAGTTATTAATTATAGCAGGGTTGTTTGCTGTTACCGGTTTGAATGCCCAGATTAATTATTCTTTGTCAGGAATTCCCGACTCTTTACTTTCTAATGTTTCTGTAATCAAAAGATATCAGAAAATACATTTTGAAGTAAATGATATTGAAAGGACAACCCAGAAAGTTCATAAAGTGGTTTCAGTATTAAGTGAACCAGGAAGAAGAGAACTTTATTTCCAGGAAGGCATTTCAAAAAACACAAGTATTGAAGATGTTGAAATAAATCTGTACGATGCCAACGGACAGATCCAGGGAAAATACAGGAAAAAGGATCTGCAAATGTTTGCATCAGGTGGCGACCTGATTAATGATTACCATGTATTATATTTTGCAGTTCCTGCTACACGTTATCCGGTAACCGTGGAATATAAATATGAGATCAAAAATAAAGGGTCCCTGGTTTATCCTTCTTTCGACATAATTTCTCCGGGCGAAAGTGTTCAGCATTCTGAATTTACTGCTGTAATCGCCAAGCCACTACAGCTTAGGTACAAGCTGAGGAATACTAACCTGAAACCGGAAATTAAAGAGGACGATAAATACAAAACTTATAGCTGGACCGCCAAAAATCTTCCTGCATTCAGGTATGAAGAAGGTTCATTACATGAATCAGCCTACCCATCTGTTCAGCTTGCTCCCACACAGTTTAAATATGATGAATACAAAGGAGACATGAGTTCCTGGAATTCTTTCGGAGCTTACTTTTACAATCTGTTCAAGGATCAGGACAAACTGCCTGCAGTAAAGGTTGAATTCTTCAGGAATCTTACGAAAGATGCTAAAACAGAAAGAGAGAAAGCTGCACTTATTTATAAATACATGCAGGATAATTTCAGGTATGTAAGTATTCAATTGGGTATTGGTGGATTTGTTCCTTTTTCTGCCACTTTCACGGATGAAAAAAAATACGGAGATTGTAAAGCGCTCACCAATTATATGCTCGCGGCACTGAAATCGATCGGTATCAAAAGTTATGCTGCCGTCATCAATGCCGGTACGAACCGCGTTGTAGTGGATACTGATTTTTCTGAAGTATTTGCTAACCACGTTATACTATGTATTCCTCATGCAAAAGATACAATGTGGCTTGAGTGTACCAGCAAAACAGCAGACTTCGGTGTTCTCGGAATTTTTACGGAAAACAGGAAGGCTGTGTTATTGACTGAAAAAGGCGGCATCCTTGTATCAACTCCAAAAAGCAAGGCTGAAGACAACATCTATGCATGCAATACTGAAATTAATCTGCAGCCCGATGCCAACGGAAAAATTCAGCAGCAGATTCAAACCAGTGGTGAGTACCTTGGATATATGCAGTCTTTACTAAATGAAAAGGACGAAAAGATTAAAGAGTTCGCTGTATTTTACCTGGGTTTAAAGCAGCCGGATGTATTGTCGATGACCCCGAAGATTGCAGGGAATGCAAAACATTACCAGGTTGAAGCATCCTATGAAAAGATTCCTGAATTTGTAGCGGGTTCCAAAATGTTTCTTGCACCAAGGATCTATAAATTCTGGTCAAAAAAATTACCAACATCTGAAAACAGGAAAACGGATTACTATTTCAAACACCCCTTTATTTTATCGGATACAACCCGCTTTAATATTCCGAAAGAATTTACGGTTGATGCTTTGCCAAAATCCAAATCGATCGAATGTGAATACGCAACATTTACATCCTCCTATATTTTTGACCAGGCAAGTTCATCAGTGATCAGCACAGCAAAACTCGTTTTAAAACAACACCAGATTCCTGCCGCCAAATATGCAGAAGTAAAAAAATTCTTTGATGAAGTACTTGCAGAAGATTCTCAAAGACTGGTCGTTAAAAAAGGATAGTTATATCAAAAAAAACTTCTGCCGGCAGTATTTGCGGGTAGAAGTTTTTTTTATTCCTTATAAAAGATAAAAGCCAAACGATAAATTCCTGCAGGCTCACCTGGATGTTTTATCAAAATCGGTAACAATCCATTTGCCGGCCCGACTTTCCGCTTTGGAATGACCTGTTTTTATACCCTACATTAAATATTCTGAACGAAGCTGTAATACCAGTATGATAATAGCTGTCATTAAAGCTTCCTCCCCTCTTTGTACCTTCTGTGGGATACGCAGGATTACCATCTTTTAATTCATCATTTCTATACGAGATATCAACTGCCAGCTGATTTCTTCCATCGCGCAGAATATTTTCATCTGCAAATGTTCCGCTGACATCATCAATATAATCTGTAAATAATAATCGATAGCCTATCTCAAAACTCAGGGAAACCCTTTCATTTACGGCAAACTTGATCCCTCCGCCTACCGGTACGGAGATCTGGTTAAGTTTATACAGTTTCTTGTCCGGATATGCTGCCAGCCCCTGTCCTTCAGTTCCCAAAGGCTGTAGAAAAACCCTGCTTCCATCTGTATTGGTTGTGTAGGGACTGAAGTGAAATGCTGCCAGTCCTCCAAATACAAATGGTACCATTTTGCGTTCAAGGATATCCCCGAACGTGTATTCTGCCAACAGGCTGGCTTCGTAAAGTCTTGTCTGGAAACTCATGTTCCGCGGCCGCAGGGATGGAGGATTCAGGGAATCGGCTGCCTGTAAGTGACCATACCTTAATTCCCCTCTCAGGGCAAGTCTCGGACTCAGATCGTACCGTAAACCGGCACCGCCGACAAACCTGGACTGATCAAACGTAAATCGTTTAGGCTGAAGGTCTCCCTGGTAATTGGCCAGTCCTCCAAAAACAGAAATATGTAGCCTGCTCTGGGCTAAAGAATTCAATGGTAACAGTATAACTAAAAAGATCAGGAACCGCATAGAGGTGATTTTCAGTAAGTGATTGCGGTTTTTAAAGGATAGGAAAAACTGTTGTTTGCAATTATTGTTCCGAAATATTCTGACAGGGATTTTGTACATTTTGAACGCATTGTGAAAATGATTCCCTAAACAACAGTAAGATCAGAACAACAATATGAAAAAATTTCTCCTGTTTAATATTCTTTTATTGAGTGGAATAATCCTTTCAGCACAAAACAATATCGACAGTCTTTTCCCCGTAAGATCAGTGTCAATAGGCGTTCCATCTCCTTCAAAAATTGACTCCTTCATCCGGTTTATACGGAACGAAATGGTTCCCCGGAAAGTCAATAACCTCGTTCTGAGGGTCGATTATAATTATGCCTATACGTCACACCCTGAACTGGTTGGTCCAAACGTTCTCACGAGGGAAAACGCTAAAAAAATTCTTTCAGTATGTAAGGAAAACGGAATTCAGATCGTTCCCCTGGTAAACCTTTTCGGGCACCAGTCCTGGGCATCCAAAGCAGGAAAATTGCTGGAGGTCTATCCCCAGTTCGATGAAACACCCGGTATCAAACTTCCGGCAGAATATAAATGGCCCAACGAGGATAGTCTTTACTGCAAAAGTTATTGTCCGTTACATCCCGACGTCCACAACGTTGTATTCGACCTGGCTGATGAGATCTGCGAAGTATTTGAGGCAACAGCTTTTCATGCTGGAATGGACGAAGTGTTTTACATAGCAGATAAAAACTGTCCGCGTTGTAAGGGTAAAGACCGATCAGAACTTTTTGCCGGTGAAGTGAATAAGATCAGGGATCATCTTGCAAAAAAGAACAGGAGATTATGGATCTGGGGCGACAGGCTGATTGAAGGAAACGTATCCGGACTTGGAATCTGGGAAGCGAGCGGAAATGATACCCATCGTGCGATCGATATGGTAAAAAAAGATGTGGTGATCTGCGACTGGCATTATGAACGCCCAGACAAAACTGCATACTATTTTGCCATGAAAGGATTTGACGTGATTACCGGAACATGGAGGGATCCGGGACTTGCAAGAATTCAATCAAAAGATATGATGGACTTCCGGTCACAGGCAACTCCTGTTATGAGACCAAGGTTTCTTGGAATGATGCATACTGTTTGGTCGCCGGCCGATTCTTTTATGAGTGATTACTATAAAAATGTCGCAACAACTCCTTTCGACCAGGACGAAACTTTCCGTTCATTATTTGCTGAGATGATAAAACTGGCAGCGAAATAATCAAAGCCCAGGAAAGTAAATTTGATGGAGTAATGAATAAAAATTTATGCGGACAAAGCAGACTTTAAAACAAGGATTTCCATATTCCCATTTCAAGTCCGCGTAATTCAGCGAGTCCCCTCAAACGGCCAATTGCAGAATAACCCGGATTGGTTTTTTTCCTGAGATCATCCAGCATCTGATGTCCGTGATCCGGACGCATAGGAATTGATATTTTTCGCGACTGCATGATTTCAAGAATCGATTTTACCACACCATACATATCAACGTCGCCCTCCAGGTGATTGTCTTCATAAAAATCACCAAGGCTGTTTCTTTTAGTGCTTCTTAAATGGATGAAATTGATGCGATCACAAAATTGGTGAACCATGTCAACCAGTTCATTATCTTCTCTTACTCCGAATGAACCTGTACAAAAACAGAGTCCGTTATTGAGGGAAGGAACAGCTTCAATCAGTTTATTAAAATCATCTGCCGTGCTTACCACTCTTGGAAGTCCTAACAATGAAAATGGCGGATCATCGGGATGGATCACCATTTTTACATTAGCGGACTCTGCAACCGGAATGATCTCACGAAGAAATGCTATCAGGTTTTCACGAAGTTTATCAGCATTAATGTTTTTATAGGTATCAAGGGCTTTTTGAAATTCATCCAGCGTAAAACTTTCTTCACTACCGGGCAAACCCTTGATCATATTAACCTGCAGCAATTTTTTTTGATCTGAGGAACTTTCATCAAACCAGGTCTGTGCACGTTTTATTTCCAGGTCCGAATAATCCTGTTCCGCATTTTTTCTTTTTAAAATGAACAGATCAAATGCAATGAATGCGGCATATTCAAAAAGTAATGCAAGTGATCCGTCCGGCATCTTGTAGGCAAGATCAGTACGGGTCCAGTCCATCACAGGCATGAAGTTGTACGTAACAGTTTTTATCCCGCAACTACCCAGGTTCCTGATGGATTGCTTATAATTTTCTATGTATTTTTTATATCCTTCAGATTGAGTTTTGATAGCTTCATGAACAGGCACACTTTCAACCACAGACCATACAAGTCCGCCTTCTTCCACTTCCTTCTTTCTTTTCTGGATTTCTTCTATGGTCCAGACTTCACCATTAGAAATGTGATGCAGCGCTGTTACAATGCCAGTGCACCCCGACTGCAGAATATCCGAAAGGCTGACCGGATCTTTTGGCCCGTACCAGCGCATGGTCTGCTCCATTAAATATGGCTGACTCTTCATGTGCTTTATTTATTCAAAGATTTGAACAGTATGCTTTATTTATTAAACGCCACTGAAAGTAGTAAATCCTCCATCTACGGCAAGAGTTGTTCCGGTAACAAATCTTGATGCATCACTCATGAGAAAAACCAGGGCTCCTCCAAGATCCTGGGGATTTCCAAAATTTTTGAATGGAGTATGGTTGATTACCTTCTGCCCTCGTTCAGATAATCCATCCTTTCCGTCGGTCAGCAACATTTTATTTTGCTCTGTGATGAAAAAACCTGGCACAAGTGCATTCATCCTCACTTTATTTCCATACCTGTTTGCAAGTTCAACTGCAAACCATTTGGTGAAAGATTCAACTGCTGTTTTAGCCATGCTGTAACCTAATACTTTTGTCAACGGACGCGATGCACTTACAGAAGAAATATTCACGATGGTTCCTCCATTCTCTGCAATTGATTTTCCAAATACAATTGTAGGAAGAATGGTTCCGTAAAGATTCAGATCCATTGCTCTCCTGAGTCCATCCATATTCAGGGAAAATACATCCTGGTCTGGTTGTACAACACTTTCAGGAATGCTTCCACCTGCTCCATTCACCAATCCGTCGATTCTTCCAAATACACTGATCACTTTATCTTTTGCAGCATTAAGTTGTTCTTCATTCAATACATCTGCTATCAGAGCAATTGCTTTTCCTCCTTTGGCTTCAATTTCTTTCACACGCTCGTTAGCTTTTTCTTCATTTCTTCCAAGGATCGCAATGATTGCACCGGCATCTGCCAATGCACGAATAAAGGCAAGTCCCAGGATCCCGGTCCCGCCCGTAACTACAATCACTTTATCTTTCATCGAAAACTCATTCAATGTATTCATGCATTAAAATTGATGATAATATCCTACATATAGGGTTTTAAGGTTTTATTTATTTCCGAAATCGTTTTCGGTACCTTACTTTGCAACCAAGCTGTATGATATGAAAAAGACGTATTTACTTTCTATCCTTTTTATTTTATCTATATTGATTTCCTGCAAAGAAAAACAGGAACCTGAAGTCATTGCCTCGCAAAATGATATTCCCGGAGATGCTGCTGAAAATATTCCATCTTTTAATCTGAAAGATATCAATGGAAACGTGGTGAACCTGGTAAGTATGAAAGGAAAAAAAGTATTTGTAAATCTCTGGGCTACCTGGTGCCCTCCGTGCAGAAAGGAAATGCCCTCCATTCAAAAATTATCCGCAGAAGTAAATAAAAACAATGTTGTATTTGTGATGCTCTCCCTGGATGATGATTTTGAAAAAGCAAAAGCATACGTGCAGGAAAACAACCTGATGTTGCCTATTTATTATCCCGCAGAAACCTTACCGGAACTATTTAATGTAAATGGTATTCCGGCAACTTTCATCTTTAATGAGAAAGGAAAACTGATCAAACGCGTAGATGGTATGGATAATTATGATTCAGGCAAATACAGGGATCTGTTGAACTGATCTGCTGAATCTTGAATGAGCCGGCATGTGATCGGATTTTCTGAACTGATCTGCTACCACAAAAATTGGAGGGATTTAAATAAACATGTACATTCCTGTTTGATCCGGATAAATCAACTCAAATCCGTAAAAACATAGATTGATGATACGTGTTTTACTACTTTCCATTTGTACATTATTAATCAGTCCCGATTTTTTAAACGCCCAGTCTGCTCCTTCTCCAAAAGAACATTTTGGATTTAATATCGGGGATAATTACAGACTTGCAACCTATACACAGACTGAAGCTTATTTCAAAAAACTTGCTGCAACTTCCGATCGTGTAAAGCTGGTTGAAATCGGCAAAACAGAAGAAGGTAGGTCGCAATACATGGTGATCGTTTCCTCGCCTGCCAATCTGCAGAACCTGGCTAAGTATAAGGAGATCTCTCAAAAACTTGCACGTGCGGAAGACCTTACAGATGCACAAGCGAAAGCTTTGGCGCAGGAGGGAAAAGCAGTTGTATGGATCGATGGAGGCTTGCATGCTACTGAAACTGTTGGTGCACATCAGCTCATCGAAACGATGTGGAACTTTGTTAGCAGGAATGATGCAGAAACAAAAAAGATTTTAGACGAGGTGATTATTTTGTTCGTTCATGCAAACCCTGATGGACAGGAGCTTGTATCAAACTGGTACATGCGCCATGAAGATACTTTGAAGAGAAGTCTGTCACATCTTCCTAAATTATACCAGAAGTATATCGGTCATGATAATAACCGCGATTTCTACATGATGAACATGAAAGAAACGCAGAACATGAGCCGTCAGCAATATATTGAATGGATGCCGCAGATCCTTTATAACCATCACCAGTCGGGCCCTCCGGGATCAGTGGTTGCAGGTCCTCCTTATCGCGACCCTTTCAACTTTGTTTACGACCCGATCCTGATCACAAGTCTGGATGGTGTAGGAGCAGCAATGAACAGCCGCTTAACGGTTGAAGGAAAACCAGGTTATACTTCGAAATCAGGTTCAGTATTTTCTACGTGGTGGAATGGCGGACTAAGAACGACTGCCTACTTCCATAATATAATCGGACTGCTAACCGAGATCATTGGTAACCCGACACCGTCAAGGGTTCCATTGGTTACAAACAGATTGATTCCCAACAATGCAACGCCGAGTCCTGTAACTCCACAGGAATGGTTATTCAGGCAGTCAATTGATTATTCTGTATCACTTAACTATGCTGTGCTGGATCATGCTGTTCGTCATCGCGAACAGTTGCTGTACAACATTTATAGGATGGGAAAAAATTCCATTGATGCAGGAAATGCTGACCACTGGACACTCTCACCTGCAAAAGTGGAAGCAGTAAATGCTGCCATGAAAAATGATGCACGATTAAGCCGTAACCTTTCGAATGAATCGAGAGACAGTGTTACGATGAAATATTTTAATAGTGTATTCCAGGATCCTAAACAAAGGGATGCACGTGGTTATATCATTTCTGCAGACCAGCCTGATTTCCCGACAGCAGTGAAGTTTGTAAATGCACTGATTCAATCAGGTATTAAAATTCATAAAGCGAACGCGGCATTTAAAGTGAATGGAAAATCCTATCCTGCCGGATCTTATGTCGTAAAAACAAACCAGGCATTTCGCCCTCATGTGATTGATATGTTCGACCCACAGGATCATCCGAATGATTTTTTATATCCCGGCGGCCCTCCTGTTCGTCCTTACGATGCTGCAGGATGGACGCCAGCGTTTTCTATGGGAATCCAATTCGACAGGATCATGGAATCATTTGACGGCCCTTTCCAGCCGATTGCCTATGGAGAAATACAACCCCCCGATGCAAACAATAAAATTAGGAGTTCTGCTAAGGGATATATCCTTGATTCAAGAATGAATAATTCCTTTGCCGCTGTAAATGAATTACTCAAAATCGGAGCACAGGTATACAGGTTGAAAGATGTAAAAAGTGTAAGCCAGAAAGTCGGGGAAGGATCATTTTATGTTGCCGGTTCCGCAAAAGTTTCTGACTGGCTGAATAAGAACTCAAAAGAATACGGATTGAGTGTGATCGGAGCAAACCTTCGTCCTGCACAGCTTTCAAAGGTTTCAAAGTTAAGAATAGGCTTATGGGATACCTATGGAGGTTCCATGCCATCAGGATGGTTGAGATGGATTTTTGAACAGCATAATTATGATTACAAAGTGATTTATGCAAAAGAAATTAATGAAGGAAAGTTGAAAGAAAAATACGATGTGATTGTTTTTGTAGGCGGTGCAATTCCTGCAACAAACGCTTCTCCGAGAGCGGGATTGGATACCAGTCTTAAGCCTGAAAATATTCCGGCGGAATACAGGGATCATATCGGAAGAATCACTGCAGACAGTTCTGTTCCGCAGCTGAAGAAGTTTATGGAAGATGGTGGTAAGATTGTAACAATCGGAAGTAGTACCAATCTTGCGTATCATTTAAAATTGCCAGTGAAAAACGCGTTAACTGAAATGAATAATGGGACTGAAAGAAACTTACCGGGTGAAAAATATTATATCCCGGGAAGTATTCTTCGGGTTGCGCTGGATTCCACTCATCATGCAGCATGGGGAATGAATGGAGAAGCGGATGTTTATTTTTCATCCAGTCCAGTATTTAGAACTGCTCCTGATGCAATTGCTAAAGGAGAAATTGTTCCGATCGCCTGGTTCAATTCTGAAAAACCACTAAGGAGCGGCTGGGCTTATGGACAGGAATATTTGCAGGATGGAATTGCAGCGTTTGCAGCACCGGTGGGAAAAGGAAAACTCTATGCATTCGGACCGGAGATCACTTTCAGATCGCAAACGCACGGAACTTTTAAATTATTATTCAACCAGTTGTATGGAGAGTAATAGCTTCTTTTCATAATAAATTTTATCAGAAAGGCTGTTCAATATGAGCAGCCTTTCTCGTTTTTACAATTAAATAAACATGTGTGCCCTTATTTACAAATCTTATTGAATTTTACAAATTGTATAAAGGAGCTGTTACATAATAATGTTCTGAACAGGTGCAATCCGTTCAGGAATATTATTCTCTCCCAGCATTTCTCTAAGGTCTATTTCTATTGTGCGACAAATTGCGGTCATAGGCACATCATTCACTCCATTTTCAAATGGGTTTTCACTTTTATCTCCTACAATCTCCATCACATTAAAGATCCAGGAAATGAGCATACTCATCGGAATGGTTACCCAGACATATGCATCGCCGTATTTAGCCAGTTCACCAACCAAACCAAAAGGAAGAATTAATGCAAGCATCCAGACAAATACCTCACTGAAGTATGCGTATTGTCGCGGGAAAGGATAGGTCTTGATTCTTTCGCATGCTCCCTGCTGATCATACAGAGCGGTAATGAAACTTCCCACCTCAACATGTTTGAATGAATCCATGCAATTCATTTTATAAAGATGAAGAATGTGCTCACTCTGCTTTCGTAAAATATGGGTTGCGGTGTTTGATTTGTTATTCAGATATTCTGCTTCATCGACATGTAAAAATAATTTTATCTCTTCTAAAAGGTTCTGATCATAAAAAGGAGTTTCTTCCTTTACAATATTTGCGAATGGATCGTTTCTTAACTCCCAGACTTTTTTGTTACGAAGCTGAATTCGGACTGCATTGATATAGGCAATATGACGATGAATAATGATTCTCTTGTGTTCTTTCAGCGCTTCCTCATCCATCTGATCGCTGGGTTGAATATAATCAAGCACACCAACTGCAAAAGACCGACTGATGTTTACAATTGCTCCCCAGAGTTTCCGTGCCTCCCATAATCGTTCGTACGATGAGTTGTTTTTAAAACCAACATAGAACGCAACTGCAGTACCAACAAGGCTTATCGGGACAAATGGTAACGCCAGGAATTTATATCCGGCAAGCTCATACAAACAGGTGATGATCGTTGCATATATGAAAAAAACCAGTAAGGGTTTCCAGGCGAATGATAAGACAAATCTGAAAGAAAGGTTCCGGGCTGCGTACATTTTTGGTTGATTATAATATTTGATTATTTATTCATTAAAACTTCTTCTTCAAATACACTGCAGTCTTACTTTCTTTATTCTTTATAATTTCCTGCGGTGTTCCTTCTGCAACAATGCGACCTCCATCCTCTCCTGCTCCCGGGCCAATATCAATCACCCAGTCGCTTTGAGCAATCACCTGCATATCATGTTCCACTACGATCACTGTATTTCCTGCATCCACCAGGCGGTTTAATTGAACGATCAGTTTTTCAACATCAGAAGGATGTAAACCAGTTGTCGGCTCATCCAGAATATACAACGTATTTCCTTTTCCCAATCGCTGCAATTCTGTTGCAAGTTTGATCCGCTGTGCTTCTCCGCCGGATAATTCTGTTGCAGGTTGTCCTAGTCTTAAATATCCCAATCCAACTTCATGAAGCATTTGCAAAGAGCGATAGATCATTGCTTCCTCCTCAAAAAACACCAGCGCTTCATCTACTGTCATCCTTAAAACTTCTGCAATGTTTTTTTCTTTGTAGGTAACTTCTAAAGTTTTCGCATTATACCTTGTTCCGCTGCAGACAGGGCATGGAGCGTAAACACTCGGAAGGAAAAGTAGTTCAACCATCACAAAACCTTCGCCCTCACAATTTTCGCATCTTCCTTTTCCAACATTGAAAGAAAATCTTCCTGCATCATACTTCCGGCTTTTCGCCAGTTTGGTGGATGCAAATAATTTCCGGACAGCATCAAACAAACCGGTATAGGTTGCCAGATTAGAGCGTGGCGTTCTTCCAATCGGTTTTTGATCAACCCTCACCAGTCTTTTGACCGATTCCATTCCACCAGTGATTTTACCTCCTAAGGTTTGAACTGTTTCCTGATGAATCGGATCTGATTCTTCTTCTTCGGTTGGCAGATCATGACCAAGATATTCTGAGACCAGTTCTACCAATGCCTGGCTTACGAGACTTGATTTTCCCGATCCCGAGATCCCCGTTACGGAGGTCATCACACCCAAAGGAAATTTTGCCATCAGATCGGTCAGGTTGTTTCGGGTTACTTCTTCCAGAATGATCCAACCAGTAGGCTGCCTATAATTATTGCCACCGATTTTTTCTTCATTAAATAAATATTCTCTAGTGCGAGATTCTTTTATTTTTTCCAATCCTTCCAATGGTCCGCTGTATAAAATCTCTCCTCCTTTTTCACCCGCAGCCGGACCAACATCTACAATCCAGTCCGCATTTTTAATCACATCCAGTTCATGCTCTACCACAAATATTGAATTGCCTGAAGCTTTCAATTTTTCCAAAGCTCTCAACAATGCTTCCGTATCTGCCGGATGTAAACCCGCCGATGGTTCATCCAAAACATAGACAACTCCAAACAGGTTACTCCTGACCTGTGTTGCCAGTCTTAATCTTTGTAATTCACCAGGAGATAAAGTGGGTGTACTTCTTTCAAGGGTTAAGTATCCCAAACCGAGATCAAGCAGGATATTCAATCTTGCTACAAGATCTTCAGCAATTCGCTGGGCCACCATCCCTTTCTCCTCGTGATTGTCTTTGATATTATTTTTAATTCCTTCTGCAGTACCATTGGCATAAGGCAAAAATATGGCGAGCAGTTTTTTCAGTGGCTGCCTTGCCATTTCCGCTATATCAAATCCTGCGAACTTTATGGATAATGATTCTTTTCTTAAGCGCTTTCCATTGCATACAGGACAGGCGCTGCTGATCATATATTGCTGCACCCTTTTTTTCATGAGCGCACTCTGTGTGTTGGAAAAAGTATAGAAAAGATTTCTTCGGGCACTGCTGAATGTACCCATATAACCAGGTTCTATTTTTTGTTTGATGGCTTTCTTTACTTCTTCATGCGTCCAGACCGGATAGACAGGTACCTGGGGTTGCTCATCCGTGAACAGGATCCAGTCGCGGTCTTTTTTTGACAGTTTATTCCAGGGTGTATCCACATCATAACCTAAGGTGATCAGGATGTCCCGAAGGTTTTGCCCTCCCCAGGCAGTAGGCCAGGCTGCTATCGCCCGCTCGCGAATAGTCAGCGTAGGATCAGGTACCATCGAATCTTCGGTTGCTTCATAGATTTTCCCCAATCCATGACATTCCGGGCATGCTCCTTCCGGAGTATTCGGAGAAAATGCTTCAGCATAGATGATGGATTGTCCATTAGGATAATCACCCGCTCTCGAATAAAGCATACGTAACAGGTTCGACAAAGTGGTCACAGAACCAACTGAAGAACGCGAAGATGAACCACCCCTGTGTTGTTGAAGGGCTACAGCCGGCGGCAGTCCGCTGATCTCATCCACTACTGGAACAGGCATCTGGTGAAACAAACGCCGTGCATAGGGAGATACGGATTCAAGGTATCGTCGCTGTGCTTCAGCATACAGGGTTCCAAATGCAAGAGATGATTTTCCGGAACCTGAAACACCGGTAAAAACTACAAGGGCATCCCGTGGAATCTGTAGACTTACATTTTTAAGATTATGTTCTCTTGCACCATGTACATGGACGTATCCATCATCGGTGCCTTTGTAGAGAGCGGTATGTTGCATTATGATGAAACATCAAATGCTGTGCCTTTGACCTTTCCTGGATTTCCATCTTCTTCCCCACCAGAAATAAAATCCCGTAACCGGAAGACTCGCGACTACCAATGCTGCAAAAAATAAAGCAACTCTTCCCGGTAAACCAAAAAAAGCTCCTGTATGAAAATCGTAATTCATGCGCCTGATATTATCAGCAAGAATTCTTGGGTCTTTATATCGCCCCCAGACATAAGCACCATCGATTTCCTTGCCACTATATTGATCAAAATACCTGAAATCCGATTTATATAAAGTTTGTTTTTCCGGATTTGCCCGAATAAGTATGGCACCATTTGGAACGGCAGGAAAAACGAACATTAGGGAAGCGTAATCTGAATACAGTTGCGGCCGTACGGTCTGCCAGATTTTATCAATTGGCTGGATGAAAGAATTTGGTTTTGATTCAGTAAGACTATCCTTTGGGAATTGAAATCCTGAAATAAAACTGATTATTGATGTTGATTGTTTCGTTGTATCAGAAAACGGTGGCTTTTTTTGAATGACTGAATATTTAGCTCCTGTCAGATCATAAACAAATCCGGCAAACTTTTCGAATGAAAACATCAAACCGGTTACCGCTGCGAAAATTGCGATCCAGCTGATATAAAATCCTAAAACTTTATGCAGATCATAATTAAATCTTTTTGGAGATGCTTTCCATCTTATAACAAATCCCTGTTTTACGGTTCGTTTATTTTTCGGTAACCAAAGAATAATTCCTGTGACGATAAGAACAAGAAAGATTACGGTCGACCAACTTATGATCTCATGACCATAAGGAATTTTTAAGGTCCTGTGAATCTGCAAAACAACACTTAAAAAATCATGATCATTATTCCTGACCTTAAGTACATCCCCATTGTATGGATTTATGAATACTGAATAATTATATTCATCTTTTTTCAGGAATAAAACCATTACAGATTTATCCGGTTCATCATAATAGATCCTTGAGATCGTTTTTTCTGATAATGATTCTTCAGCAATCTTTTTGATTTTTGATGGAAATAGAAATTCTGTGTTTTCTGGATTTACAGAGCGATAGGATTGCAATTGCTGAAGTTCCGGTGCAAAGCAGTAAATAGCTCCGGTAATTCCGATAATAAAAACGACCAGACCGGTGGGCAATCCCAGCCATAAATGAATTTTCCCGGCGATCTTTTTTAAGGTCATGATTATTTATAATTCGCAATTCTTCTCAAATAAATAATCCCGGCATGCCGGGACTATCGCAAACTTATGCAGGAATATTTACAGTTTCACATTAAGGGTAAGTCGGTAAGCTGCTCCCTTCCCTTTTGTATAGCTGTCATTGAATGCTCCCCACTGGGATCTTGCAGTGAAATAATCCGCATTGAACATGTTTTCAATACCAAGATTCAGGGAGGTAGATTCATTGAAATTATAACCGATCGATGAATTAAAAATGTGGTAAGGATTAACCGGTGCTTTATAAGGATCATAGGATCCGCTGCTATTTTTTTCAAAACGATCTCTTTTCAGGATCCCGGTATATTGAACCAGTACATTCAGTTTTCCCGGAACGATCGCATAATCAATATGACCGGCTAGTTTCGGAGGAGCAATACGCTGACCGGGCAGATAATCGTCATTTTCACCATCATATTTTCCATCGTCATCAGCATCAACTTTTCCATCTACATAGGAATAAGAAATTCCAGTCTGCAGGTTTTGATTGATCTGCATATCAGCAGCAAGTTCATAGCCATAAATGCGTTCTGGTGTACGAACCACTACAAATATTCCATTATTGAAAACACTGTTTGCACCCAAACTTGATTTACTGATGTAACCGGTAGCTTCGAACCTGAACTTTTTGAATTTACTTACAAATCCTGCTTCGTAATTATCTACAATTACAGCTTCAGTATTGATCTTGGCAATATCATTCACTCTTGCTGCGCGAAGTGCCAATCCAATATCAGCAACTGTGAAACCCTGGGAAAAACTTATATAGGGAGAAAAATATTCAGACAGGTTATAACGTAAACCTACATTCGAAACAAGGGCATTGTATTTTAGATTTCCGCCCTTTACATTCATTGATGGAGTTACCACTCCCGTTGAAGTATTTCGTGTCGGTAATGTAGCATAATCATCCACTCCGATGTTTACATTTTCATATCGAATTCCACCTTTCAGAACGAGTTTATCAAAGAGTGTGAACTTGGTTTGAATGAAAGGTGCCAGATTGAACATGTCCATTTCCGGAACCCATGTCCTTCCATCAACCAGGGGTTGTGATGTTATATCTCTTTGTGCATCCAATCCATAAGTAAAATTTGCTTCAAAATTATTCATCAACAAAGGAGTATTCAATACCAGTCTTGCTCCGTTTTTCTTTGAAAGAATCCTGGAGATTCCTCCATCCACAAATACTTCCGAATAAAAAAAGATATTGTCTACACTTTGGTAATAAACGTCAGCATCATACCTGGTATTCGCAATACCGGTGTTCCCTGTAAATTGTAAACTGAGATTGTGATTCCCTTTTACTCCTTGGGGAACGCCGGTTGTTTCTCCTAACCTTGCAGTCGTTTTCTTTCCGGTTTTATAATCACCGTTTTCCGTGAGGAAATTTGTCGACTGGCGACTGCTGAAAAAATTATAGGTGGCCTGAACACTGTGATTTGAATTGAAATCATATTTCAATTTCGTAAAAGCATTATAAGAATCTGTTTCACCCAATCCATAAACGGGAGGCAAAACATCACCGTCGGCATCTTTCTGTTCACCGGTTTGCTCATAAACGCCACTAACTACATAGCTGAATTTGCCCTTATCTCCATAGAACATCTGGCTAATCCTTCCACCCATGCTGTTGGAGCGATTGGTAAGGGAACCTGTTGTGCCGACGGAGGTCTGACTGTTGAATAATTTGTTTGTTCTTGGATTGCGTGTGAAGTAGTTGATCAATCCACCTGCAGCACCATTTCCATAAATAGCGGTAGCGCCTTTTACAACTTCCACTCTTTCAATAACTGCAGGATCCAACGCACGAAGATCCATTGCGCCATTCCTTAAAGGAGTTGATTGTGGAACGCCATCGATCATGACCAGTAGACTTCTGCCCCGAAGTGTTTGACCGAAATTGCTGCTGAGTCCGGTACTAGGGGCCAGTCCAGGTACACGGTTCTCTAAAATATCACCGAGGTTGGTGGTGATATTGATATTTTTTTCGATTGTTTTTAACCCAACGATAGAAACTGAAGACGGAACTTCATCAATTGTTTCCCTGTTTCTGCCTGCGGAAATTATTACTTCCGCAAGGTGAGAACTGGATTCGGTGAGTAGAATGGAAACTTCTGCTGTTGTACCGGAAGTTACTGTTACTTCTTTCTCCAGAGATTCAAAACCGATACTGGAAATTTCCAGCGTATAGTTGCCCTGCGGAATATTATTAAAATCAAAGATACCGTCGTTATTGCTGAGGGTTGCCTTTTTCGTACCACGTAACTTTACAGTCACTGAAACAGCAGGTGTGTTTTCGTTTGTTTTAATAGATCCTTTAATGTTTCCCGAACCGTTATCATTCTGTGCAAAGGAGGTAATTGCAAATAAAGCCAGGCAAAGTGTAAAAATTATTCTAACCATCATATATCTTATTTGACCAATTTTGGGCAAAACTGATTTATAGAAGGTTGGTAACAATTACGAATCGGGAAAAGGTTTTACGAAAAGAGAAAAAGTAAATTTAATTGCAGTTTTATTTTTTGTTTTATCCTTTATAAATGATTGGAAAAATAGTATGTATTATATCTTAATATTCATTTTAAAGGATGTAATCTTATTAATTTCTGTCATTAAAATTTAATTTTCTTCTATTCTGAAATAATCAAAATCAACAAATCCTCCGACCTCTTTAGTGGCATAATTGAATAATCCAAACCTGTATCCCATGAAGTGTGGAAGTGTATAGGACATATGAAGTTTTGATCCCAACGGCTTCCATTGGGATCCATCAAGACTGTAATAGAATTGTGCAATATCTTTTTGGTTCGTGAAATCACATGCAGCTTTCAAAAAAATATGATCCTGATTTATCGGAATAGAATCAACCTCTTCCCCTTTTCCGGAACCCGCATTTTTCATTACAATTAATTTTCTGTTGCCTTCAGAGCGAACACCAATTAATCCATAATTTTTTTGCAGCAGGCAAAGTCCTGCAAAATCACCTTCTTTCATGTTGGATAGATCCAATGATGTTGTGCCGGTTGATTTAGGTCCGATGGTTCTTTGCGTCAAAGTATTCCTGGCCAGTAAAAAAGAGGTATCCACCCGATCAGTTTTTAATCGAAGCCAGCCACTTCGTTCGGTTACCGACCAGAGTCGATTTACAGGATTATGATTCCATTGCCAAACAAGTGGCAAGAGTGGTTCATATTTTTTACGTTCAAATTCATCAGAGGCAACTATCCCCGGAATTAAACCATTGCTGGCAGGCAGCTCAAGAACTTCTGGAACCTTTCCCTTCACTCCCAATTCGGGCCACCCATTCTTCCATAGAACAGGAACCAGGTAAGGTACTCGTCCAACAGATCCAAAGTCACGGAACAGATAGGCATACCATCTTCCATCCGGCAGATCAATCAGTCCTCCCTGTGCTACACCCAGATCCTGCAAACCAATTCTTCCTTCATAAGGCCCATCAATTTTATTGGCCCTATGAATCAATACAGTACGCATTCCGCCTTTTGGCCAGCTGATATTGAACAGGTAATATTTTCCGTTTATTTTAAATAGTTGAGAGCCTTCTGCGGGAAGTCCTCCATTATCTCCCGACACGGCTGTTGCATTTTCGATGATCACTTTTTCTTTTGTTCCGGGTTTTACTCCCGAAAGATCTTCCTTCAGTTCGATCATTTTTATTTTGCCTCCACCATAGACCATATAAACTTTACCATCATCATCAAAAAACAGGGAATGATCATGGTAGGATGGTGTGAATGAATTTACTTTCCAGGGGCCTTTTTCAATATCGTTTGTTGAATAGATATAAGTTTTCCCGGTAGTTTGCGCAAACGTCGTTACATAATATGTTCCTTTGTGAAATCGCAAACTGCTTGCCCAGGAACCTCTCCCATAAGTATTTTTTCCATTATCTAAATTCAATTCATCCATATCAGCCAAGGTATCATATGCATAGTTGACAATCTTCCAGTTCACCAGGTCTGAAGATTTCATGACAGGTAAACCCGGACTCATATGCATGGTGGTACTGCTCATATAATAATTGCTTCCAACCCTGATCATGGAAAGATCCGGAACATCAGCATGTACAATCGGATTCTGCGCCTGCGCTTCAAGTGTATAAGTTTTTCCTGCAACTGTAGGCAGGTCATATAAATTGGATTCTTTTAATTCAGCAACTACAATATTTGCTTTGTCAGAAATTAAAGGAGCAGAAGTTTCTTCAACATGGAAAAATGGATTACTGTTTTTTCCCGCAGCTTTTTTCAGCGTACTTCCATTTTTTAGTTTCATTGCATTGACCGTCCTCAAACGAAGATTGCCACCTAAAGTTGATCGGATAATGACTTTCTCTACTTTTCCATTTTTCCATTCCATCTTTTCAATTACAAATCCGCCGACAGCACGCAATCCGCTGACACTACCCGACGGCCATACATCAGGAATTGCAGGAAGTAAATGAACTTCTCCATTTTCACTTTGCATCAGCATTTCAGTAATTCCCGATGTGCATCCAAAGTTTCCGTCGATTTGAAAAGGCGGATGTGCATCAAACAGATTATTATAAGTTCCACCTCCTTCACCGCCTTCTGCATTTACAGGGGAGAGTTGATTTTGTATCAACTTATACGCATGATTACCATCCAGCATTCTTGCCCACCAGTTTACTTTCCAACCCATACTCCAACCTGTTGATACATCTCCCCGATGAATTAAAGTTGTTTTAGCTGCATTAGATAATTCCGGTGTACGATAAGGTGAAATTTGATTGGATGGATACAAACCATACAGGTGAGAGATATGCCTGTGTTTATCATTTGGATCATCGATATCATCCAGCCATTCCTGAAGCTGTCCGTGACGGCCAACCTGCATCGGAGCTAATCGCTTGCGCATTTGTATTAAAGTATCAATAAATGCAGCATCTTTTTTCAGGATTTCTGCAGCCTTGATGGTAGTAGTAAATATGTCGAACACAATTTGATTGGTCATGGTAGTACCCGCATCCAGTGATGATCCCTGGTGTGCAGCGGGTGCACTTTCCGGCGACATATCCGGGTTGATCACTAACCATTTATATTTTGGATGTTCAGTTAAAAAATCAACATAAAAAGTTGAAGCTCCTTTTAAAGCAGGATAGATTTCAGAAAGAAATTTTTTGTTGCCGCTATATAAATAGTGTAACCAAAGATGCTGACTCATCCACCCTCCTGCAGCACTCCAAATGCCCCAGGTAGCTCCATCTACAGCACCGGTTGTACGCCAGATATCCGTATTATGATGTGCAGCCCATCCCCTGGCGCCATACATATCCTTTGCTGTTTGCTGACCGGTTACGGATAGATCTTTAACCATTTGAATAAATGGTTCATGCAACTCTGCAAGATTTGTTTTCTCCGCAGGCCAGTAATTCATTTCCGCATTGATATTGATGGTGTATTTGCTATCCCAGGGTGGATTGATTTTATTATTCCAGATGCCCTGCAGATTTGCAGGCTGACTGCCAAGTTGAGAAGAAGAGATTAACAGGTATCGTCCATACTGAAAATACAGCGTAACAAAATCCGGATCATTTGTTTTGCTGAAATTTTTTAACCGTTCATCCGTAGGAAGATCAGTGTGATAGTCCTTTTGCGCAGCTGTAGTTTTATCAATTTGAATTCCCGAACTATCCTTATTTAAATTTACTAAAGGCTTAGAATAATTATGCACTATAGAATTATTACTGCTTCCACCACGCAATTCCAACTTAACGCGATTGAAATATTTTTGATAGGAAGAAAAATGTGCAGCTAATAATGCATTATATGATTTTGAAAAAGCTTTGTCCAGGTAACCCAAAGCTCTTTTGTTTTCATCTCCACTTACATCTCTATAGCTATTGAAATTTGTAGCAATAGAAATAAATATAATTGCAGAAGTAGCTTTGTTAATTACAAGAGAAGTGTCGTTGGATGAAACAATTCCGCCTTCCGTTTTAATACGGACTAACCCTTTGAATTCCAACATGCCTTTTACGCCTTCATGATCAGATGTTGTTCCGGCAATGACCAGTTCTTTGGAGTTTGTGGTAGTAATTGTAGCTTTCTTTTGCGGGGTCGTAATAAACGCACGGAAAGAAATACTTCCCGGTTTACTTGCACTTAATTTAACCACAATGACCCGGTCAGGAAAAGATGCAAAAGTTTCCCTGGTATATAAAATACCATCAACTGTATAAGAAGTTTTTGCGACTGCTTTTTCGATATCCAGTTCCCTGTAATATGCTGAATAATTTTTGTGTCCTTCAAAAGCAAGTTGCAGACTTCCTACGGGTTCAAATTTTTGTCCATGAGATTTCTTTGATATGATGACCCGATTTGCAATTGCCTCTGCTTCTTTTTGTTTATTATCAAAGATCAGTTTCCGGATTATGTTTAAAGAATCAAGGGACAATGGATTGTCATTCCGGTTCGGACCACCACTCCAGACTGTGTGCTCATTCAACTGGATCGCTTCCTGCTCAACATTACCATACACCATTGCTCCCAACTTCCCATTACCTATTGGCAAGGCATTTTCCCATGTATTCCCTGATGGTTTGTTATACCAAAGCTTTAGTCCCCTATTTGGTTGTGAAAAGCCAACAAAACTTACAAAGAGTAAAAGGATGGCAGGCAATAGTTTCATTCGATTGTTTTAAGAGATCATTTAATCTGTAAGTGATCATAAAGGGTATAAAATATTCAATGCAGGTAATTCTGTAAAAAAAACATTCACCGAATTTCTCAATCCATTTCTATCATTGCTTTGATCACCCCATTTGCCGGATCCAGCCAATTGCTGAATTCATTTTTAACCTGGCCGAATTTCACATGGTGCGTGATATAATCAGTAGGATTTATTTTTTTGTTCTTCATACATTCTATGACGAAATCAAAATCATCCCGTGTAGCATTCCGGCTGCTCATTAATGTGACTTCCCGTTTATGAAATTCGGGATGACTGAATGCAATCTCTCCTTTTTGTAACCCGATCAATACATATCGCGCTCCATGAGCCATGTATTGAAAAGCGTTGTTGATCGCATTTAAATTTCCGGTTGCATCGATCACCACTGTTGGCATATCGCACCCGGTAATATCCATTAATTGATTGGTTACATCAAGTGATAATGCATGAATCGTGTGGTGCACATTCAGTTTTTCCTTACAAAATTGAAGTCGACGATCATTGATATCCAGGGCAATTACTTTTGCTCCCGCGATCCTTGCAAATTCCATTGTTCCCAATCCAATTGGTCCTGCCCCTATCACCAATACATATTCATCTTTTTCAACACCTGCTCTTCGGATTCCATGCGCTCCGATTGCGAGTGGTTCAATCAAGGCAAGTTCTTCGAAACCCAATCCCTGTCCATGTACCAGCGATGAAGATGGGACCGATAAATATTCCACCATTCCTCCGTCTACATGCACGCCACACACCTGCATTTTGGTACAGCAATTTGATTTACCCCTTCTGCAGGCAATGCACTCATTACAATTGAAATAAGGAATAATCGTGACAGCATCTCCTATTTTAAACCCGGGAGCTTCATCAAATTCTACCAATTCGCCGGCAAGTTCATGACCAAGAATGCGCGGATAATTGAAGTAAGGTTGGGTCCCTTCAAATGCATGAAGGTCGGTTCCGCAAATGCCAATCCGGTTAATTTTTATAAGGGCCTGACCTTTTTTCAATTCAGGTTTCGCGGTTGTTTTATATTCCAATTTGCCAGGTTCTGAACAAACCAGTGTATTCATTTGAGTGTTGTTAAAGCATAATTTAGAGAAGGCTTTAGAAACGGCCAAAATTTTAAGAGTAAATTTGACAATTAAAAAATCGTAATGGCGAGAATATTTGTAACAGGTTCAGCGGACGGTCTCGGGCAATTAGCAGCAAATGCATTGATCCGTGAGGGACATAAAGTTGTGCTGCATGCAAGAAATGAATCAAGAGGTAATGAAGCGCTTGCAAAAGTTCCGGGAGCAGAAACTGTTTTGACAGCCGACTTATCAAACATTGAAGAAATCAAACAATTAGCCGATAAAGTCAATTCACTTGGTCGGTTTGATGCAATAATCCATAATGCAGGAATTTACAATGCACCAGGTAAAGTCCTTTTCACAGTAAATACTCTTGCTCCTTACCTGTTAACCTGTCTGATTCAAAAACCGGAAAGATTGATCTATCTCAGTTCCAATATGCATGAGGGTGGAAATGCCAAAATTGATCTGATTAAAAGCAATGTTGAACGCATAACTTATTCCGATACAAAATTGCATGTTGTAATGCTTTGCAAAGCAGTAGCAAGAAAATGGCCGGATGTATATGCAAATGCACTCAATCCGGGATGGGTTCCCACGAAGATGGGTGGCAAAGGAGCACCCGACAGCCTTCAAAAAGGATATGAGACCCAGGTTTGGCTTGCAGTAAGCAATGATGAAGGAGCCAGGATCACTGGTAAATATTTCTTCCATCAAAAGCAGGTAAGGTCAAACCCGGAAGCAGAAGATTTACAATTGCAGGAAAGGCTTTTGAAGGTTTGTGAGGAAATGACCGGAATAGAATTTCCAATATAAAGTAGAATCAAGACAAAATCTTTGGAAATAAAAAGTCCTTAAATGTTTCAAATATGATTTGAAACATTTAAGGACTTTATTCGTCGGGTGGACTGGATTCGAACCAGCGACCCCCAGCACCCCATGCTGATACGCTACCGGACTGCGCTACCACCCGATCACAGGGAAAATCCCCGATTTTTAAGGCAGCAAATGTAATGATAAATAGTTGACAGATAACCCAACATCCTTATCTTCGCTCAACTTTTTTTCGATGAAATTTCTTATCCAACAAGCGCTTATAATCGATCCTCTATCCTCCCGCAATAACAGCCGGATGGATATTCTCGTCGATAACGGCAAGATCAGTTCTGTCAGCGACTCCATTTCCCCGGACGATGCGACCATCATCAGTGGCGAATCTCTTTCCGTTTCCACGGGCTGGGTTGATATCTTTTCCAACTTCGCCGATCCGGGTTACGAATTCAAGGAAACCCTTGAAACTGGCGCCCAGGCTGCCGCTGCCGGTGGTTATACCAATGTTTTTGTCATCCCGAATACCAAACCTGCTGTGGACACTAAAGCACAGGTTGAATATATCCGTAGTCGCTCCGGCCGGCTACCTGTAAACATTTTTCCACTTGGTTCGATCTCCCGCAACAACGAGGGAAAAGACCTTGCAGAAATGTATGATATGTTCGCAAGCGGTGCCATCGCCTTCACAGATGGGATCAATCCTGTTCAATCGAGTGGCATCCTGTTGAAAGCACTTCAATATGTAAAAGCATTTGACGGTGTCATTATCCAGATCCCGGATGATAAATCGGTTGGTTCAACTGGTGTAATGAATGAAGGTGTTATTTCAACCCGTCTCGGTTTACCCGGCAAACCGATCATTGCAGAAGAATTGCTTATTGCAAGAGATATAAAACTTGCCCGATATGCAGATTCCAGGCTTCATTTTACCGGGGTAACTTCTCCAAAATCACTCGAATATATTCGACGTGCCAAAGATGCCGGACTGCAGGTGACCTGTTCCGTTTCTCCATACCACCTGTATTTTACGGAAGAAGATCTGCAGGAATATGATTCCAATCTGAAAGTATATCCTCCACTCCGATCTGTTTCTGCAAGAGATGAATTGAGAAAAGCATTAATTGACGGAACAATTGATCTCGTTGCCTCTCACCATATGCCACATGAAACCGACAGCAAGGTGGTGGAATTTGAATACGCAAAAAATGGAATGATTTCTCTTGAAACATGTTATAATGTTATAAAGGCATCAGTTCCGGAAATCAGTGATTCGCGGATAGCAGAACTGTTTTCCATCAACCCGAGAAAGATCTTCGGACTGCCTTCGCAATCCATCAATGAGGGTGAAATGGCAGACCTCACAATTTTCTCTGCACATGGAGAAACTTTGGTCGACAACATCCTTTTGAAGTCCAGATCAAGAAACACTCCTTATATTGGAAAGTCGTTACCAGGAAAAGTAATCGGCACAGTACTCGGAAATTCTTTTCACCTTAATAAATAGCTATGAATAAAACATCTAATACCGTACTTACTTACGGACTGATCGCAGGACTTGGAGTCATTGTTCTTTCCCTGTTATTGTACACAGGAGGAGTTGATATGTTCCTTAGTCCGGTTGCATACCTTGGCTACGTGATCATGATTGTATTTGCTGTACTTGCAGCAAAAAAAGATAAAAGAGAAAATGGTGGTTACCTTGAATTTTCACAGGCATTGAAGGTAACCTTTACCGTTTTTGCCCTGGCTTTATTGCTGCAAACAATTTTCAGTTATGTACTGCTCAACTATATTGATACAGGTTTCAGAGATGCACTGATGCAGGCAACTATGGACAAAGTGGAAAGTTTCATGAAACAATTAGGAACACCACAGTCGGAAATTGACAAGGCACTGGATAGTGCTGCGGAACAGGATCCTAACTCCATTAAATCCCAGTTCATGGGATATGCAATCTGGTGTATTGTTTTCTTTATCGTTTCGCTGATCATTTCAGCAATCGTAAAGAAAAACAAACCGGTTTTTGAAAACGATTTTAACCAACCATAAGCATGGATTTTTCAGTTGTTGTGCCATTATTTAATGAAGAAGAATCTCTGCCCGAATTGTGTGCATGGATTGAAAAAGTTGCGAAGGAAAATAGTTACGACTACGAGGTGATCCTTGTAGATGATGGCAGCACCGATGATTCCTGGGATGTAATCGAACAGCTTAGTGTAAGAAATCCGGTAATAAAAGGAATTCGTTTCCAGCGAAACTATGGAAAATCGGCAGCGCTAAATGAAGGTTTCAAAGAAGCCAAAGGAGATGTTGTGATTACAATGGATGCCGATTTGCAGGACAGTCCGGATGAAATCCCGGGCCTGATCAACATGATCCGCGTTGATAAATTCGACCTGGTAAGCGGATGGAAAAAAGAACGTCATGATCCGATCAGCAAAACCATTCCATCTAAATTTTTCAATGGCGTTACTCAAAAAGCTTCCGGCATCAAACTGCATGATTTTAACTGCGGATTGAAAGCTTACCGCAATAAAGTTGTGAAGAATATTGAAGTATATGGTGAAATGCACCGCTATATTCCACTTATTGCAAAATGGGCGGGCTTTAAAAAGATCGGAGAAAAAGTTGTTGTTCACCGTGCAAGAAAATATGGAACATCAAAGTTTGGACTGGAACGTTTTGTAAACGGATTCCTTGACCTTGCATCCATTATGTTCGTTGGAAAGTTCGGGAAACGTCCTATGCACTTTTTTGGATTATGGGGTACCATTTTCTTTTTCGTGGGATTGATGATTTTTCTGTACCTGACCATCACCAAATTTTTCTTTGATGTGACCGGGTTAACACAGCGACCGCTTTTCTTTTTTGCAATTCTTGCAATGATCATCGGTACACAATTATTTGTTACCGGATTCATCGCTGAACTGATCGCAAGAAATTCACCAACAAGAAATCATTATTTTATCGATAAAAAGATCGGTTTTACAGAATAGTTCTGATAACCGGAATAGTTACATGAAAAAAATTGTGATCATCGGACCAGCCCATCCTCTCAGAGGTGGGCTTGCTACTTTTAATCAGCGGCTTGCGAAAGAATTTCTGGAGCAGGGACATGATTGTACCATCTATTCCTATTCCCTGCAATACCCTTCATTTTTATTTCCGGGAACTTCACAATTTTCTGATTCTGCAGCTCCCGCGGATTTGAAAATCAGGACCGTTATCAATTCTGTAAATCCATTCAACTGGCTTAAAGTCGGGAATGAACTGAAAGCTTTTAAACCCGACCTGATCCTGGTAAGATACTGGCTGCCTTTTATGGGCCCGGCATTGGGAACGATTTTAAGAAGAGTAAAAAAGAACCGTTTCACAAAGATCATTGCAATCACTGATAACGTGATCCCGCATGAGAAACGTCCCGGTGATACACCTTTTACAAAATACTTTTTAGGTGCTTGTCATGGCTTCGTAACGATGAGTGAAAAAGTAATGCAGGACCTCAAAACATTTGTGTCCGATAAACCAGCACGACAATTACATCATCCTTTATATGACAATTTCGGATCAATAATTTCTAAAGAAGAAGCCAGGAAACATTTGGGTATCGATCCGCAGCAAAAGATTGTTTTGTTTTTTGGATTCATCCGGAAATACAAGGGACTTGATTTACTCTTTGATGCAGTCAGTGTATTAAAAGAAAAGTATAAAAATGAAGTTCTTCCAAAGATCCTGGTAGCCGGCGAATTTTATGAAGACGAGCAACCCTATAAAGAACAGGTGGCCAGGCTTGGAATCAGTGAAAATATTATTCTCAGAACGAACTTTATTCCTGATGAAGAAGTGAAATATTATTTGTGTGCGGCGGATACAGTGATACAACCCTATCGGAACGCCACACAAAGCGGAGTGACTCCCCTCGCCTATCATTTTGAGAAACCAATGATTGTCACAAATGTTGGAGGATTACCTTCTTTGGTGCCGCATATGGAAATTGGAATTGTGACAGAGCCGGATGCGGCCTCCCTGGCAGAAGCAATTCACAGGTTCTATGAATTAGGTGAAGATTTTTTTATTACTCATCTTCGCAGGGAAAAGCAACAATATTCCTGGAGCCGTTTTGTTTCTTCCATCTTTGAGATTTCGGAAGAGATCAGGCCGGAAAATAAATCAGCATGATCCATAGAAGTAAAGCTCCTTTAAGAATCGGACTGGCCGGTGGCGGAACTGATGTGAGTCCCTATTGCGACCTTTTTGGCGGTGCGATCCTCAACGCCACTGTTTCCTTATACGCTTATGCGAATATTCAGCCCATCAATGAGAATGCAATCATTCTCACAGCAATTGATCGCAGGGAAGAACAAAGATTTGAATGGAACAATCAACTTCCTATTGATGGCAAGCTGGATCTTTTAAAAGGTGTTTACAATCATCTTCAGGAAGTATATTCATTACCCTTAACAGGTTTTCATCTGTCGACATTTGTAGATGCACCTGCAGGCTCCGGACTGGGAACTTCTTCCACGCTGGTTGTTGCAATCATTGGTGCATTTGCCGAGATGCTCAGACTTCCGTTAGGTGAATATGATATTGCTCAGATGGCTTATGAGATTGAAAGGAAAAAGTTGAAGATGGCTGGTGGCCGACAGGATCAGTATGCTGCAACATTCGGTGGGGTAAATTTTATGGAATTCATTGCCGACGACCAGGTGATCGTGAACCCGCTTCGCATCAAGCAGCAATACCTCTTTGAACTTGAGAATAATTTATTGCTTTATTATACTGCAACAAGTCGCGAGTCAGCAAAGATCATCGAGAAGCAGAAACAAAATGTTGAGAATAAGGAAGAGAAATCCATCGAAGCCATGCACCAGCTCAAGCAGCAGGCGATCATGATGAAGGAAGCACTGTTGAAAGGAAGGATTCATGAGATCGGAGAAATCCTTGATTTCGGATTTCAGCAGAAGAGAAAAATGGCGGAAGGAATTTCGAATTCATTGATGGAAGAAATTTATACAACTGCAAAAAAATCCGGAGCTACAGGCGGAAAAATATCCGGTGCGGGTGGTGGAGGATTTATGATCTTCTATTGTCCGGAAAATACAAAATACGCTGTAAGTGAATCTCTGCAGCAGTTTGGCGGAGTATGCAGGAATTATCAATTCGTAGATCATGGAGTTACCTCCTGGTCGATTTAAAAAAATGAACTATGCAAAATAAGATCAGGCAGATCATCAGTGCATCTGCAGCCGTGAAGACAGAAATACTGAAGAATGATGCAATGATTGAACTTATCGAAAACATTGCAGCAGATATGGTTTCAGCACTTAAAAATGGTAATAGAATTTACTTCTGCGGTAATGGTGGAAGTGCAGCAGATGCACAACATTTGGCTGCAGAATTCAGTGGTCGTTTTTATACTGACCGTGATGCACTTCCCGCTGAAGCGCTTCATTGCAATACATCCTATCTCACTGCTGTAGCAAATGATTACAGTTATGATGTAATCTATGCTAGACTGATAAAAGGAATGGGACAAAAAGGTGATTTTCTTGTCGGGTTATCAACCTCCGGAAACTCTGTTAATATTGTAAAAGCCTTTGAAGTAGCAAGGGAAAAGGGAATCAATACGGTTGGTTTCACAGGTGAATCAGGTGGAATAATGAAAGAGTTAAGTGATTATCTGGTGAACGTACCAAGTATTGATACACCAAGGATTCAGGAATCGCACATCATGGTAGGACACATTATCTGCCAGTTGGTAGAAGAACAATATTTCGAAATAACAAGATGATTTAAAGAAGAAAAAGATGATCACAGAAGCAATCGTACTTGCAGGAGGACTTGGAACAAGGTTACGCGACGTAGTACCGGATTTACCAAAATGTCTTGCCCCTATTAATAATGAACCCTTTCTCTATTACCTCATCACATATTATCAAAAGCAGGGAATCAACAGGTTCATATTCTCACTTGGTTATAAGCATGAATTTATAGAAGAAATGCTGTTAAAGGATTTTCCTGAACTTGATTATGAAATTGTAGTTGAAGATGAACCGCTCGGAACCGGCGGTGCAGCAGCACTTGCAATAAATAAATCAATTGAAGAAGATGTATTGATCCTGAACGGTGATACTTTTTACAGCATTGATCTTGAATCCTTTTCTGATGCTCATTATAATCTCGAAGGTGAATGCACGCTTGCACTAAAGCCAATGCAGGATTTCGATCGGTATGGTGTTGTTGAAATAGATGAAAAGAACAGGATAACTTCTTTCCAGGAGAAAATGCATTATGATAATGGCTTGATCAACGGAGGAGTTTATGCAGTGCATGTTCCTTCATTTCAAAACCATGAATTTGTCAGCAGGTTTTCTTTTGAACAGGATTACCTTGAGCAACATTTCGTTCACGGCCGCATCATGGGATTTATCCAGGATGGATATTTCATAGATATCGGCATTCCCGAGGATTTTCAAAAAGCACAAAACGAATTACCGGAAAAGATTAACTGGTAATCATGCCAGGAATAACTGGCAATCACATCTTGTATGTATTGCCATTTAATTTCTGCAAGTTAAAAAAACAAAGCCCCGATGTTGGATCTCTCGAAAATTGATAAGAGCTGGACTTTATTTCTTGATCGTGATGGAGTGATCAATGAAGAAAAGCAAATGAGCTACATTTTTCACTTCGATGAATTTAAGTTTATGCCGGGAGTGAAAGAAGCTATCGCAAAATTATCCGGAGTATTTGGAAAGATAGTTTTGGTCACTAACCAGCGTGGAATCGGTAAAGGTTTGATGACGGACGATGACCTGACGGTGATCCACAACCGGATGAAAGCAGCAATCATTGAAGCTGGTGGAAAAATCGATGCGATTTATTATTGCAGTTCGATGGATAATGCACACGATGACCGGAAACCCAATCCCGGAATGGCTATAAGAGCACAAAAAGATCTGGGCAATATCGAAATGGAGAAATCAATAGTAGTGGGAAATAATCTCAGTGACATGGAATTTGGAAGAAATGCAGGGATGTTTACCGTGCATGTGAGAACCACACACCCGGATATAACAACCCCGCATCCTTTAATAGATCTCTCCTGCAAAGACCTTCCGGAATTCGCAGAACGAGTGCTTAAGTATGTTGCATAGCAGCAACAGAACCAGCATCCATGTAGCTTTTGAAGTTTGTAACATCCTCTCTCACCATTTTTTCAAACAGCGGATTGATGAGCTTAGCGATGTTGGTACCAATGTTTCCTGCGGGTGGACGGTAAGAGATCATGATCTTTAATTCAGTACCGCGGTTACCCAATGCATCACGGAATTCAACCTTGCCTGCATTGTCGATGGTTGAGCCTGGCAGAGATCTCCACGACAGCAAACTGCCTTCTTCATCTTTAACGATCTCTGCGTCCCATTTAATAGTTATTGGATTTCCTTCGGGAATTTTTGCTTCCCAATGAGAGCGGCGCGAATCAAGTTCAGTAACACTTACCAGGTGTTTCATAAATAATGGAAGATTTTCCAGCCTGCGCCAGAATTGATATACCTCGTGTTTCGGTTTATCGACCACTAAGGTGGTACGAATATTCACGCTTTCAGAACGGGTACCATCAATATGGAATCGGTCATACATAGGACAAAACCCACTAACCCCTCTGTACAGTAAGGCGCCACCTGCGGCCATCCTCGAAATACTGCGGAGGGGTGTGCGGGTAATATTCTTAAATCCGCTCATCAGCATAAATGCCCCGATTGCTGAAGAAGCTATTCTCTCGAAATTGCTGACATTCACATTCAAATTTCCATTTGCAGGATCAAATGCATTGGATCCCAATGGTTCCTGAGTTGAAAGGTTTTGCTGATTGTACATAGAATCTTTTTTCTTACCGATGAAAAAATCCTGCTCATGTCATTATTTTCAATCATGTATCTGATTTACAATATCTTACAACATATTGCGTTTTACTAAACACCCATTATTTGAGTAAGGAATTACACATCCGGAGACAACAGGAAGTTAATATTGAGCAGTTATTTATCATACTGCCAGCTTAATTCCGATTTTTGTCGCCTCTTATATCAATTATGAATACCAGATCAATTTTTCCTGCATTATTGTTTATAACTGTTCTGTTCACCTCTTTGACAGGTAAAGGACAGTCTGCTTCTTTTGAATCTTCCATGCAGAAGAGAGAAGATAGCCTTAAGATTTATGCGGATAGCATGATTAATGCTGTAAATGCTCCTGACAGATTTCGTTCCGACAGCAATTTTATTCGTGGACTTGTTCGTGCACTGAAGATCAAAAATTCTTTCTACTATCCTTTTGATTCCCTGAATACCGTTTCGAGATTATATGCTCCCGACAGCAGTTTCCGGATCTTTACCTGGCAATTGAAAAAAGACGAATATGTATTTCTACAGAAGGGTGCGATCCAGGTAAGAACCCAGGATGGTTCCCTCAAACTGTTTCCGCTTTTTGATGCTTCCATGTTCACCGGCAAACCACTCGATTCCGTAAGAACTCCAAAAAACTGGATAGGTGCTATTTACTACCGGGTTGTCATGAAAGAACACAATGGAAAAAAGTACTATACACTTTTAGGATTTGATGACTTCACGATCTCCAGTAATAAAAAATGGATGGAAGTCCTGACGTTTAATAACAACGGTGAACCGCAATTTGGCGGACCATTGATTTCCTACAGGGAAGATTCCCTGAAACGCCCTGTTCAATCAAGGTTTAATATCGAATATAAAAAAGAAGCTAACACGGTATTTAATTATGATCCTGAACTTGATATGATCGTTTATGATCACCTGATCTCAGAAACGAATGAACCTGAAAAAAAGGACACGTATGTTCCTGATGGAAGTTATGAAGGATTCAAGTGGAAAAATGGAATGTGGGTCCATGTAGATAAGGTGTTCGACTTTGCGTTGAAAGACGGAGAATTTCCTACAGATGAATCGATCCGGGATGACCAGGGAAATATCAATGAAAAGAAACTGGAAGAACAGTCCATAAAGAATATAGAAAAGGCAAAAAAGAAAACACCCGCTCCAAAGAAAAAAGACAATTGATATTTCAGAAAATTATTTGAAGCCGATAGTATTGATCCTTCTTCGCCGGCATTACAGTAAAAGAAATATTTAGTTTTTATTTAAATAATAAAAGAGCCGCTGAAAAAATTGAGTTATTATTTAAATAATGAAAGAGCCGCTGAAAAAATTCAGCGGCTCTTTCATGTATAGTCCAATATTATTCTGACCAGGCCCATCTAACAGGCTGGAACTTTATCTTTTATCAATCATCCAGTTTCAATACCGCCAGGAACGCTTCCTGTGGTACTTCCACGTTTCCGATTTGCTTCATTCTCTTCTTACCTTCTTTCTGCTTTTCCAGCAGTTTACGCTTACGGCTGATATCCCCTCCATAACATTTTGCAGTTACGTCTTTACGCATTGCAGAGATATTTTCACGGGCAACGACCTTTGCCCCAATTGCAGCCTGGATCGCGATCTGGAACTGTTGACGCGGCAAAAGTTCTTTAAGTTTTTCACAAAGTTTTCTTCCGAAATCCTGCGACCTGCTTCTATGAATCAAGGCACTTAATGCATCCACTTTTTCACCGTTCAATAAAATATCCATCTTCACAATGTCACTGTCACGGTATCCCAATGGTGAATAATCGAATGAAGCATATCCGCGTGTCTGACTCTTCAGCTTATCATAAAAATCAAATACGATTTCAGTAAGCGGCATTTCGAAGATCAGCTCCACACGATTCTGGGTCAGGTAACTCTGGTTAACTAGAATACCGCGTTTTCCCAAACACAGTGTCATAATATTCCCGATATAATCGGGTTTGGTAATGATCTGCGCTTTGATAAAAGGTTCTTCGATCCTGTCGAGTGCGGTAGGCTCCGGCATTTCAGCAGGATTGTTAATAATCTTCTTCTCTCCTCTTGTTGTATACCCGATAAAACTTACGTTGGGTACAGTAGTGATAACGGTCTGGTTGAATTCCCTCTCGAGTCTTTCCTGGATGATCTCCATGTGAAGCATTCCAAGAAATCCGCAACGGAAACCAAATCCAAGTGCCTGTGATGTTTCAAGTTCATACGTTAGTGACGCATCGTTCAGCTGGAGTTTATCCATGCACTCACGAAGCTCTTCAAAAGCATCCGTTTCAACAGGGAAAATTCCTGCGAATACCATTGGTTTAACTTCCTCAAAACCTTTGATCATTTCAGGATGCGGGTTGTTCGCTAAAGTGATCGTATCGCCCACCTTAACTTCTTTCGCATTTTTAATTCCGGTAATAATATAACCTACATCACCGGCCTTTACTTCCTGCTTTGCTTCCAGTCCCAGTTTCAGAATCCCGATCTCATCAGCATTGTAACTGAGGTCAGTTGAAACGAAACGGATCTTATCGCCTTTCTTGATCATCCCATGCATGATCCTGTAATAAACGATGATCCCTCTGAAGCTGTTGAATACACTGTCGAATACCAGCGCCTGCAAAGGTGCTTCCACATCTCCTTTTGGAGAAGGAATCCTGCTTACAATTGCATCAAGGATTTTATCTACACCTAGTCCGGTTCTTCCGCTTGCATGAACGATCTCTTCTCTTTTGCATCCGATAAGATCAATGATCTGGTCTTCCACTTCTTCAATCATCGCTCCATCCATATCGATCTTATTAACCACCGGTATGATCTCGAGGTTATTTTCGATAGCGAGGTAGAGGTTGGAAATCGTTTGAGCCTGGATTCCCTGTGTTGCATCAACCAGGAGTAATGCGCCTTCACATGCTGCAAGAGCACGACTCACTTCATAACTGAAGTCAACGTGACCCGGTGTATCGATAAGGTTCAGGATGTATTCCTGTTTATCAGTATGAAAGTAATTGATCTGAATTGCATGGCTCTTGATGGTAATCCCTTTTTCTCTTTCAAGATCCATATCATCAAGGACCTGGTCCATCATCTGGCGTTCAGTGATGGTCTTTGTAACTTCCAGTAACCTGTCTGCCAGTGTACTCTTTCCGTGGTCAATATGGGCGATAATGCAAAAATTCCTGATATTCTTCATGTTCCATAGGCCCTTTGAGGCGTGTGCAAAGGTAATGAATGGCTGCTCAGTAAACATCAGCAAAAAGAAAATACCCGGCATTTGTCTTCAAACCCTAAATTGCAATCCTGTAAAACATTAAAACTATTGAAGATGAGCGATTTAACCCTTCAGGAGAAATTTGAAAATGCAGTATCAGACAGTAAAAATCTGTCTTCCCGTCCCAGTAATGAGGTGATGCTTCAGCTATACAGTCTGTATAAGCAGGCAACAGAAGGTGATAATACCAATGACGAACCCTCTAATCCATTTGATTTTGTGGGAAAGGCAAAATACAATGCATGGGCTGAATTGAAAGGTCAGCCAAAAGATGTAGCAATGCATTGTTATGTGGAACTGGTGAAAAAATTAAAGGGTTAATGAAGCTGAATTATTTTACTTACAGTTTTCCTTCCGGGAATACCATTTCCTGGAAAAAAAATGAACTGGAAGTATTCAGCAAGGGATTTGAAAAAATTGAAGTCGTTCCCTTTTTCTACATTGATCCTGTAGAGCCGGAAGTGATCCTTCCGCCTAATGTTTCCGTACATAAAAACTTATTGGATAAATACAGAAAGCCTTCCTTTTTAAGAAGGCTTTTCAAAGTTGTAAGGGATAAGAACCGTGTTACTTTTCTCAGGGAATTTCTGGATAAGAAAGTTTACAGGAGCATTAAACATTTTGCAGACTGGACCATCGACAGTTACCATATAATTTGTTTACTGGATCATCCGCTTATTAGAAAGCTAGGCAAGGAATCGGATGATCAAACGATCTGGTATTTCTTTTGGGGAAGACATCCTGCCCTTCTTATACCATTATTAAAGAACAGGTACAAAGCAAAAATCGCCTGTCGCTTTCATGGATATGATCTCTATGAAAAAAATTATGGCGGTTATATTCCTTACCGTCAGCACATCCTGAACAATACAGACCTTTATCTGCCTTGTTCCGGGAATGGAAAAAAATATTTTGAACAAAATCTGAATATTGCTAAAGAGAAAATTTTTACTGCCAGATTAGGAGTGAAACAGGAAGGAATTTCTCCCATTGAAAAGGAGCCTACTTTAAGAATAGTAAGTTGTTCAGATTGTGTACCAATTAAAAGATTGCATTTAATAGTTGAAGCAATCAAACACATCAGCATTCCTGTTGAGTGGACCCATATCGGGGATGGACCAACTCTGAAAAATATCATACGATCATCAGCCGGAATTAAAAGTGAAACCCGGCAATTCAATTTCCCGGGATACCTGACCAATAAGGAGGTGTATGCGATTTATCTCGCAAAGGGTTTTGATGTATTTCTGAATGTAAGTGAGTCCGAAGGCGTTCCGGTATCAATTATGGAAGCTATGTCTGCAGGATTGCCCATCATAGCAACAGATGTCGGAGGAACAAAAGAAATAGTGGATAGTACAAATGGAGTATTGATCAACAAACATATATCTGCCCGGGAATTAGCAGAACTTCTGGAACAATTCAAAAGAATTCCTGCACAGCAAATTCAACAATTGCGTAATCGTTCAATCTCCAAATACAAAGAAAAAAGTGATGCGGGAAAAAATGCAGAAATGCTGATGCAAAAACTGTTGGAATATTTCAGATAATTATTTCATCAATCGCTTTACCAGGGGTTCATACAATTGAATAAAATCGGTTTTATCGAACCTGAAATATTCGGCCATCCGGATATCATATTGTTTTCCGAAGATCTTCAGAATATAAAAAGTCATAAGGATATAGCCTATTGCGCTGACAATTGCGGCACCTTCAATTTTATATTCCGGAATTACAAAATACCCTGCAATCATTATCCATAAAACCGCTATTACTGTAGCAATAATATTAATGATCACTTTATTCTTTCCGGCATTGAAAGCAGTGACAGGTGCCATGGCAGAAAAGAAGATGATCCCCGGAGACAAAAGCACAAAGGGCAGATACATTTTATTAAACTCAGCTCCGAAAATCATAGGAAATAACCAGTATCCTGTTAGTGCTAAAAACAGACACATTAATAAAGTTCCGTAAAAAATTATCCGGAATAGTTTAACAATGGTTGCTTTCATCATTGCAGGATCTTCTGAACTGGAAGTAAGCGGGAAGACTACTCCGGCTATCATTCCGGGTAAAAGAAAAAATAGCTGGCTGATCTTTGAAACCTGTATATAATTACCAAGTTCATTGGAGGTACAGTAGAGTTCAACATAGTAATAATCGAAACGGTTTAACAGGAATGCCAGGGAATTGGCAAAACATGCCACCAGACTGTAGCGCAGCAAAGGCATTAGTGAGAGAGAAGTTGCATTCGTTTCAACCGGTTCTTTAAAAAAATAATACATCACCATCACTAATATTCCTTTTATCAAAAAAGAAAAATAAAAGAAGCGGACAATCTTCAGAGGATTTCCTTCGGTTGTATCAATCTTCCAATAATAAGCGGCTGCTATGCATATAAGCAGGTTAATGATCGTTCCTGCAAGATTCGGGATCCTGAAATTCAGTCTTGAAAAAAAAAGTGCAGAGAAATAAGTATACAAAAGGTTACCTGAAATAAATACTCCTACATCAAATCCGCGCAGCAAATCCTTATCAAAATCTGGGAAGGAAGGCAAAAAAAGGAGGAAAGTAATCACGGATAAAACAGATACAATACCTGTCCAGATAAGTGATATAACTGCGAGTGAAGAGGTACTGATTTTTTTCCCAGCAGCATAATATCCTATGCCACTTTCAAGACTTAACCCTGCAACCTGGATCACAAATGAAAGAAGAAAAATATTGTAGTAAACAGTTCCTGAAAGTTCAGGTTTCAGACTTCTTGCTATAAAAACGGATACGAGTAATCCGCTGATGATAAACATCCCTCTCCAGAAGATATTTTGTTGAAAGAGGGATCTTACAGACATGAAGGTTATTTATTTAAAGCACATTTTAAGCTTTAAACGTTTTATTCCCAAAATTTATGCGGGTAATCACTGCATTTGCGTGCAACTGAATCTTTAAGTTCTTCTTCCATTTTATGCAAAACATCCTCTCCCGCCTGTTCCTGTACATTGTTGAACACAACTCGTTCTTCAAAACGAACATGCTGCTCCAGCAACTTATGAAAGGTTTCCATCAGCGCATAATCATGTACGTTAGTGATTCTTTGCGCAAGTATGGTAAGGGTATCATGTTCCCGTTGAAGAAGCGTTTTCATTGCCTGGTTTTTCAGCGCAGGAAATACGATCTCTTCTTCTTTCTTAAAGTGTGGTTGAAGATCATCTTTATATAAGCGTGATATAAAGTCACTGATAACATCAGGATTGGCCTTTTTGGATATTCCCTTGCTGATGAGCAGGCAGGCCATCAAAGAATTATGGTGCTGATGTGATAATGGTTGTAAGGCAACAGCTCTTTTCATATTGTACCTTTTACTATTGCCTTACAACTATTAATCCAAACAATCTTATTTCAGTGCTTTTATGATTGCAGTAAACTCGGATGCTATCAGAGATGCGCCACCAACAAGGCCTCCGTCGACATCAGCCTGTCCGAACAGCTCCTCTGCATTCGAAGCTTTAACACTTCCTCCGTAGAGTATTGAAATATTGTCAGCAACATTTTGTCCGTATTGTTTCGCTAAAACATTCCTCAAATGGGCATGCATTTCCTGGGCCTGGGCTGAACTGGCAGTTTTACCGGTTCCTATTGCCCAGATAGGTTCGTAGGCAATTACAACTTTTGATACTGCCTCTGCATCAAGATGAAACAATGATTCTCTTAACTGAACTTCTACATATTCATTTTGAGTGGATGCTTCCCTGATGTCGAGCGGTTCTCCGCAACAAAAGATGGGCGTCATATTCCTGGCAAGACAGATATCAACTTTCTCCGCAAGCAACTGGTTGGTTTCATGATAATATTCCCTTCTTTCACTGTGACCAACCACAACGAAAGAGATCCCTATAGATTCCAGCATATCTACTGAAACTTCCCCGGTATAAGCTCCTTTCTGTTTATTTGAACAGTTTTGAGCTGCTATAAAATAATTTTTCTTTCCGCTGATCTTTGAATTTGCCATTGTCAGGTAAGGAAATGGTACAGCAAACACCGCCTGCTGATTTTCTCCCAAAGAAATATTCTGATCCAGGATCTCATTCAATAGCGACTCACCTTCCTGGTGAGTAAGATTCATTTTCCAGTTGGCTGCGGCGATTTGTTTCCTCATTAATGACACGATTTAATAATGCTCAAAAATATAACGCAATGATTGAATTTCGTTATCTGAAAGTTCTTTTTGTTTGAATTTCATCCAATTTGAAATGTGCTCCATGGTTTTATCTATATCCGATCGCTTCGGGCCTTCCATTCCCCAGCTAAAGGAAGGGATGAATTTCGGAGTCAATCCATTTCCAAAAACATTGGAAGCAATTCCCACCATTGTGCCCGTATTGAAAGCTGTATTGATTGCAGATCGGGAAAAATCGCCCATGATCAGTCCGCATTTATGTCCTACCGAAATATATTCTTTTATTACCGGGTGCCACATCCTGATAACTCCTGCCGTATTCTTTACATTGGAATTTGTGGTGCCGGCACCCAGGTTACACCATTCCCCAATAGCGGAATCACCCAGGTAACCATCATGTGCTTTATTGGAATAACCCATCATAACTGAATTCTTTATCTCCCCTCCTGCAGTGCAATGCGGACCTATGGTTGTAGCTCCATAAATCTTTGCCCCCATTTTTACGACGGCACCTTCACAAATTGCAACCGGCCCGAAGATCATGGCTCCATCCATGATAACTGTATCTTTTCCTATATAAATGGGTCCTGCAGATGCATTCAGAAAACAGGGAGCGATCTCGGCCCCAGGCTCAACAAAGATCTGTTCGGGATGCCTTGCGATTACATCACCAGGTAGTTTTTCTGATTGGCGGTTTTGTGTGAGCAGGTCAAAATCGTTCCGGATCGACCAGTCGTTCCATTGAAAAATATGCCAGGGAAACTGGAGGATCCGTACAAAACTATAATCAGGAGAGCCTGTTGAACAGGAATCAACAAACTCTTTTGAGGGAAGGATATTGGCAGAAAAACTGATGGAATTATTCAGGATATCGGGAGACGCTTCCGAAGTTGCTACTTCATAGCCCAGGTAATGTTCCCATTTTTCCCGGATCGTTAAAATGCCTACCCTTATATCCGCAACATGACGGATTTGGGAAAACGGAAACAGGTTGGCCTTAATTTCAAGCTCTGAAAGCGTAATACGGTTCATCTGCCTAAGCTAAAACAAAAATCCCTTTCTCGTTTGAGAAAGGGATATATAGCCATGAAATTCAATCTGTTTGAGCTTACTTCTTCTTTTCGTAACGCTTCTTGAACTTGTCGATCCTTCCCGCAGTATCCACCAGTACTTTCTGACCGGTAAAGAAAGGGTGAGAAGTATTTGAAATCTCCAGTTTAATTACCGGGTATTCATTTCCATCTTCATGTTTGATGGTTTCTCTTGAAGGTGCAGTAGAACGGCAGATAAAGCTTGAACCGTTACTCATGTCTTTAAAAACAACTAACCTGTAATTTTCAGGATGGAGGCCCTTTTTCATTGTAATGATTTTAAAAGGTCGCACGGATTTTGCCGTGACGGTTAAAAAATAGGCTGCAAAAGTAGGACTAAATGCCTTATGTGCCAAAAGAAATTAGCTTCTCATATTGATGTACTGTAACGGCAAATCGAGGTCGCTTCCCTGGCAGAGTTTGATCACATCCTGAAGGTCATCGATCTTTTTGCCGGTCACCCGAACGAGGTCATCCTGGATAGCAGCCTGGACTTTCAGTCCGCTGTCTTTGATCAGTTTGACAATTTTCTTGGAATCATCCTGCTTCAGCCCGTTTTTAACAGACACTTCCTTTTTGTACGTTTTTCCGCTTGGGTAAGAATCCTTCGACATATCAAAAGCGGCGGGAGCGATTCCCTGCTTATGAGCCCTGCTGATCAGAACATCAAGCAGCTGGCGCATTTTCATATCGTCGTCGGTGGTGATCTTGAGAACAAATTCTTTTTTATCCAGATCGATCTCCACTGGTGAATTTTTGAAATCGAAACGATTGGTTATTTCCTTTTTAACAACATTCACTGCGTTATCAAGTGCCTGGATATCTACTTTACTGACTATATCAAATGAGGGCATACAATTTCTTTAGTTAGGCAAATGTAAAAAATGGATCGAAATAAAAAGCCCCTGATTTACCAGGGGCCCGATTCCAGAGTTAAGCAATTTCAGGCTAGGCCATATAAGAGACTCCGCATCCTACGATGTAACAGAGTACAATTGCTATGAGTATTATCTTTTTCATGGTTCCGAAATTTTCACCGTTTCTAAATCCTGTTTATTTACGCTTCAAAAATATTCTACTAAAAAATCCTGTGCCATGGGACTAAACCCAATTACTTACGGGAATTTCACGGGTACCGATCTCTTATTAGTCATTGGTTTTAACCCTGTTCTGTTCTTCGTTAGCTCCGCCTTTTTTCCTTTGACTGTTTCCACCGTTCATAGGTTTACCGAACCTGTAAGAAAAAGTCACATTTACTACGCGTGTATCCCTGTAATTTCTGAAGGAGGCTTCGGTTGATTCAAAACTGATCGTTCCTTTTGGTACCTGCGTGTAGAATATATCCCGCACATTCAGCTTCAGTGTTCCTTTATTTTTCAGGACCTGTTTTCCTACTCCTACGTTGCATGCTCCCATCGGATCAATGATAATTTGTCCTTCAATTCCCTTGGTTCTGTACCATCCGCTGATCTCTGCACTCCATCCTTTGGAAAATTTAAACTGGTTGTTAATATTAGTTACAAAATTGCCTGCTTCTACTTCTACCATTTCATTGTTCACAAGACCGTTGAACTTCCTGTAATTATAGTTTGCGTAGATCATAGAAGTCCACCATTTTGTTACAGACTTCTGAACATTCATAGAGATCCCTGCATTGGTCATTTTTCCAATATTCCCCTGGCGGAAAATTGTGATGTAATTATATTCTCCATTTACATCATCAGCCTGGTCAAACGTTTCAATGAACAGGTTATTGGTAACTCCGTAGTTCACTGTAGTAGTAAGAAAATCTTTAAAGATGTGACTCAATTCTAAGTTGTTTGAGTACTGAGGTCTCAGGTATGGATTTCCCTGTCCGTAAGTGTATTTATCAATGAAGAACAGGAATGGATTCAGATCCTGGTAAGCAGGGCGATCAATTCTTCTTCCGAAATTAACTGCGAACTGATTGTTTTTGTCAGCTTTATAGGAAACGTAAACTGTTGGAAACAGATCGTTGTATGTTTTACTGAATGATGAATCGTTTCTTGATGGATTTCCATACTGGTAGCCATCATAATTAGTATTTTCAAAACGAAGTCCTGCCTGCACTCCAATCTTTGGCGTAAACTGTTTGTTGAAATTTACATAAGCAGCATTTACATTTTCCTTATAATTGAAGTAGTTTGTTTTCCTGTAATCAATCTCCCACTCGCCATTAACATCTTCAAAATATTTTGCTTTATTTTCTGTGTTTACAAAACTTGTTTTTGCACCGAATTCAAGCTTGGAATCTTTTTTCAATGGATAGGTATAATCAACTTTTGCAGTATAAATATTGATCTGTACCGGCAAATCCCCTTTTAATCTTTCGTCATAACGTTTGATCCAGTTTGGACTGAATGTACTGTTCAAAAAGCTCTGATCACTATTTGCATCATAACGGATATAATCTACGTCTGCTGTAATTTCACGGCCGGTTGAATCGTACTGGTGACGTATATTAAGATTCAGACTTGCATTGTTCCAGTTTTCTTTTATTAAGTTATTGGAGGTAACAATTGAATCGATTACTCTTGAAGGACTCATCAGGTAACTGGTATTAGTACCAGTATTTTCTTCAGGATTTACAAAACCGGATGCTACAAAACCCAGTGTGGTTTTTTTGTTCAGGAAATAATCCATTCCAATCTTCAGGTTATTATTCAGTCTCTTACTTTTCATAAGACTGCTCTGTTCAAAAATGGCAATCAGGTTTTTATTACCATCCTTAAACTTGCGTGCAATTTCAAGTTCCTGGAAATTGTTATTCAATCCCAGACTGTAAGATCCAAAAAGGTTCACTTTATTATTCCTGTAGTTGATATTGAGACTTTCATTTGTTTTGAAATATGAACCCTGAGAAACACCAAGGGTAAAACTTCCATTGAAACCTTTCATTTTATTTTTCTTCGTTCTGATATTGATCACTCCGGAATTTCCTGCCGCGTCATATTTAGCCGGAGGATTGGTCATGATCTCAATGGTTTCAAGTTGGGAAGACTGCATTCCTTTCAAAAGGTTTGCAAGCTCGGGTCCGGTCAGGTATGTTGGTCTGCCATCAAGCATTACCATAACACCCTGTTTTCCTTTCAGACTAATGTTACCGTCTTTATCAACCTGAACTCCGGGAGATTTTTCCAGCACCTCAAGTGCGTTTGTTCCTACATTCGAAATCGCAGCATCCACATTTACGATCATCCGATCGATCTTCTGTTCGATCATTGGCTTTCTGGCTACAACTGTAACTGCTTTCATTTCGCTGGAAGCCTGTTTGAGGTTGATCACTGAAAGGTTGATTGCTGATCCACTGGTTTCAAAACTTCTTGAATAGGCCTGTTCAAACCCGATGGCGGAAACCGAAACGAGGTAAGGACCATCCTTCACACCGTCAAAGTTGAATTTTCCGGATTTATCTGAAACAGTCATTTTAACCAGGGAAGAATCTTTTTGGTTAAGGAGACTAACAGTTGCAGCACTCAGGATATTACTGCCATCAGTAACGGAACCAGAGATAGCATTGGTTTTGGTTTGTGCCTGACTGGCCATGGATAAGGTCAGTAGAGAAGCCAGCAGGTAATTGATCTTTTTCATTTATAAAGGTTTATTTTTTTAGTACTGTGCGTTGTTGTTTACATTCCAAAAGTAGGTACTATGCTAAGCAAGGTACAATGGTTTGTGTCAGAAGGCTGATAATAGTGATGTCCGGCAAATCAACTATCAGGAACTGTGACGCACAAGTATTATTTGCGTTACAATAAATCCGTCATTTGGGATGGATGGGCTATAAATAGGATAACCGGCCATGGGGCTGGCCGGTTATCAGATCATTGTAAAACTATTTAAGCTGAAGCTGAATTTTTTCTTTGGAAGTAATACATCAGGGCTATTCCGGTAATAATTAACAGCGAGGAAATCAGTTCTGCCTGTGTAGGATGAAATCCCATGATGCTGTATTGAGTATTTACCCTGATCTTTTCAATCAGGAATCTTTCTATTCCATTAAAAACAAGGTAGATCGCGAATAACATCCCGGGAATTCTGATTCTTTTTCTTAATGCCCATAATATTCCAAAAAGAATAAGGCACATAACTGTTTCATAAAACGGCGTGGGGAATACAGGAACCGGAAGCTGATTGCAATACTGGCCATCGCAATTCATAATCCCCACTCCCTCATTAATAACATTATGGGGATAGTTATAAGCCACCATCCACTTTGGTAACCATGAAGGTGCTTCAACCGGGATTTTTTCAACCATTCCCACGCTATCAGTACCGTGTGACTGAAGATAATACTGACTGTTTGCTTTTATTGTCTGTTCAACAATCTGTTCAGAAGATTTCTGAACCTTACCATCAAGTGTACTGATATAGGCGCTATTGAGCACACCCCAGTCGCCATCTCCTGCAACCTGGCAACCGATTCTTCCAAGGGCATAGGCAAGCATCATCGTAGGAGCAAATGCATCTACGAGATATCTTAACCCGATTTTATGCTTGCGTGCATAATAAGTGATGGCTACTCCGGCGCAGATCAGTCCACCGTAAAAGGTAAGTCCGCTAAATGATAATAAAGACTGGATAGGGTTTGCTGCAAATTCATCCCAGTTCTCCAGGTTATGAAAGATCTTTGCACCAAGAAATCCAAAGATCGCGGCAAATACAACGATGTCTCCCACCCTGTCGTGAGGCCAGATCCGGATGATCCTGTCTTCAGGTTTTGATAATTTCTGTTTGTTTTTTTCCCACCATTTCAATCCGGCGAAAACCAATCCGGTAACAAACCCTGCAACAGCATTTCCCTGTGCAGAAAAAATGTACTCCTGCGGATCAAAAGGTTTATCAGCATCATTCAGAAATAAACCAATCAGTTTATAGCCGAATATAAAACCAAGGAAAAAATTTGTAAAAAGATCAGCAAATGATGCAGGTGCACCAACCGTAATTTTCTGTTCTGTATAATGTAACAGTCCCTCTCTTTCTTTTCTCTTTAATTCTTTAGATAGAACCCAGGCGCAGATCAGGAAGGCAAGTGCTACAAAAAATCCGAATGAATTTACAAAACGCAGTCCGGGTACACTGATGCCAAAAAGATCCTGAAAGGCATAATAAAGGTTGGGATACATGCTGGTATATAAATTAAGTATGAAAAGAAGCTACAATTATATGAAAACAAACAACAAAAAAATACCCTCCCAGGAATGAGAGGGTCTTCACTATGAACAAAGCTGAACTGGTCAGCAAAAACTTTAATCGCAATACTCTTCGAATGCAGAGATCAGGTTGTGTGCAATCATCTGTGCAGGTCTTCCTTCGATCATATGCCTTTCTATAAAATGAACAAGCTGTCCATTCTTAAATAAAGCAATTGCAGGTGAAGAAGGCGGATATGGCATCAGGTTTTCCCTGAGCTTTCTAACCGCATCCACATCAAACCCTGCAAAACTGGTCATTAAAAAATCGGGTTTCTTATTACTGTTGTGCACGGCCATCAATACTCCAGGCCTTGCAGAACCAGCCGAACATCCACAAACAGAATTGATCATTACCAAAGTGGTACCTTCTTTTTGTAATTGTTCTTCAACATCCCCGGCAGTCAATAACTCAGAAAAACCATTCTCAGTTAGCTCCTCCTTCATCGGGATCACTATTTCTTCTGGATACATATTACTCTCATTTATTTAATTGACAAAGCTAACGAAAAAATGATTTCGACTGATTTATGTCTTTTTGTCGCTTTAAAACAACAAGACTGCCTAACTGGCTTATTATACTTGAAATATTGCCAAAAAGTAAGATAAAAATCAACTGGTACAGGCTTTGACCAACCTCTTTCAGAAATAAAAATTTAAAATATAAAACTATGGCACTCTTAACATTGAAACCTGCAACATCAAATTTCCCGGATCTTTTCGATGCGTTTTTTCAGCCTTCATTTGAAAACAGGGCAACCGGGCTTTCTCATCCTCCAACCAACGTGGTGGAAAATAAAGACGGATTTATTCTTGAAATGAATGCACCTGGCAGAAATAAAGAAGACTTTAATATTCTTATTGAAAAGAATTTGCTGACCATCAGCTTCGAAGAAAAAAAAGAATCCAGATCTGAAGATCACAAATCGATCCGGAAAGAATTCAGCCTGAAATCTTTTAAAAGAAGTTTTTCACTGGATGAGCAGATCGACAGCCAGCTGGTAGAAGCTAAATATGAAAACGGGATATTAAAATTATGGCTTCCAAAAAAAGAAGAGAAAAAGGAATCAGTGAAGCAAATCACTATTTCTTAAGGTAAAGATTCGTTTTCGTTCCTGTTATTTTGGTTAAAAATGCCCGTTACATTTCGGTGTAATGGGTTTTTTATTACTAATAAACTTATCTTCGGCCACCATGAGAAGTACGACCAATTCCCTTAGAATTATTCCATTTTTCGTTTGTCTGCTACTCTTAGCATCCGTTCAATCCAGTGCACAGGATCATCCTGTTACGGATACTGTACCCGTTGTAACCGATACTGTAATCACACCAGTAGTTCCCCAGGATACAATCCTCAGGATAAAGAACCTCAATCCATATTTTACATTGCACGTAGATTCTTCACTATATTATAAACTGGAGATCAACAAGGATGTTCATAATTATTACTGGTACCTGAGAAATTCCCCGGTTGGATTAAGGATTAATAAAGACAATGGTACGTTGACCTTCAGAGCCGAAAAATCTTACTTCCTTTCCGGCAGATTGAAATATGATACTGAATATAAAGTCCAGGTAGGTGTTCAGAATCTGGATGACCCAAAGGACAAGGTCGACACAACATTTTCAATCACGTTTTACAGTACCGATATTATTCCTTCGCGTGTTAAACCTTCCATTAGTAATAACCTTACAATTGATGAAGGTGATTCCGTTAGTTTCAAAGTTCAGTGTGAAAACGGAAGTTTCCCTATTGAATATATAACTTTCTTCAGCAACATGCCGCTAAAGGGTTATAGTAATGTAAACAGTTGCAATGATGATTTTTCCTGGTATGCACCCTTTGATTTTGTAAAAGAAACTGATACAGGGAAAGTGCGCAACCTCCTTCTTTATTTCGTAGGAACAACCCGCTTCATGGTGAGAGATACTGCAATTGTAAAGATCACTGTAAGAAATGCACTCAACTACCCGCTTGCCTTGCAGGAACACCAGCTGATCACAAGAAATGTGCAGACCTATATCATGCAATTGAAATACACTTTCCTTCAGCTTGATAAAACAGTTAAAAAAACACGAAGCACCCGAACAGGCTTTGATATTACCGGTTCAACTACTGCACTAACAGGTTCTATACTTTCCTATTCAGAAAGTAAATCGACCCAGAATACCGGCAAGATTCTTCCAAGCGTAGGTGTATCCCTTGTTCCGATCAAAGAAGCGGTTGCACCTGCAAAAGTTTTTGATCAGAACCAGGCCTCAATGGTTCGTTCTTCCATCAAACGTCTTGATTATATGATTCAGGATAACAGTCTTGTTGGAGAAAGAGATCCCGACATTGCAAGGAAAACAGCAAAACTGAAAGAAGAACTAAAGCAGATCCAAATTCAATTGATTGATATTCCCCTGGAATTTGCCAACAACATGACGGAAGAAGAATTGAACCAGTATTTCAACAGTCCTAAAGTCATGAAGAAATACAGGATCAAGAAATAGAACTCCACGTTCGCTTTGTAAATTTTAAATAATTCCTGAAGGTTAATAACCTGGTGGATGATCGATTCTATTCGCATCCCTGTCTCCTTCTTGTATCAATCAGGTATTGGATCTTCCATTCACCTTTTATTCTTACAAGCTGAAAAGAATTCACTCCGCAGTGACTGAATTTCCCGTTGAAGTAAAACTTGTATGGAGTCCATGCAATAGCAAGATCTGCATCAATTTTAATTGTTTCAAAACTGATCTGTTCATCGGCTGCTCCTGGCTTAATCTGGCTGATTGATTTGGCAAACTCAGGAACAGATTCATTCCGGATCTGGATACCTCCCTCCTTTTTAGGAGCGATAGTTTGAAGAATAGCACTATCAGCAAAAGAGTTGGTGATCATTTCCGCATTCGCAGTTTTCATTCCTTCGAACAATCTGTTAATTGTTGTTTTTACTGAATCTTCCGCAGATTGAGCTCTAACACTTATTGCTACTGCATTTAAAAGAATCTCAAGGGTAAAAATTTTTTTCATATTGTTGTTTTTAACAAAAACAGGCAAGAGAATTGAACATTAAAGATAAAATCGTACACATGAAAACGCGTTTTATTACACAAGTGGTAATGTTATTACTCCTGGTGGTGGTTGTTGGAACCGCATGCAGGTCTTCACGCCCAACCCGCAGACCACCCACAAAAGTTATTGTAGTTGAAAGAAAATCGCTTCCTCCCGGCCATGCTAAAAAGATCTATGGTAGAAAGTCAGCCAAAGTTTTCGCTCCCGGTCACCAGAAAAAGAGACATGCTCATTACAAAAGGAAGAAGCATCATTAAACAGTCAACAATTATTTGATAGACCCTGGAATATTATTGGGTTTCAATTTAATTGCTGACGGAAAATATTTCCTGAATGAAAAGACCCCGGTTAATCCGGGGTCTTTTATTATGTTCAATTGTAGAAACTGAATTTAAAGCAGTCTTACTTTTAGTTCAATGCATTTCATTATTTGATGTATCCAAGGATCTTCAGCATACTCTGAGCCGATTGCTCCTTTGCATAAACCCAGTCAACCAGCTTACCGTTTTTATCCTTTTCAACAATGATATGTTTTGGAGATGGAATAAGACAGTGTTTTATACCTCCGTAACCACTGATCTGGTCCTGGTAAGCCCCTGTATGGAAAAATCCAACATACAATGGTTCTGCTTCTCCCGGAGAAACTTTTGGAAGAAACACTTCATTCACATGTTCTTCCGAATCATAGTAATCGTGACTGTCGCAGGTAATTCCTCCCAGTACAACCCGTTGATATTCTTCTCCCCATTTATTGACGGGAAGTAAAAGAAATTTTTCACCGATTCCCCAGGTATCAGGAAGTGTAGTAATGAAAGAGGAATCGATCATATACCAGCACTCACGGTCGTTCTGTACTTTCTGACCGATCACGCTGTAAATATGCGCCATGCTTTCGCCCACAGTATAACTTCCGAATTCTGTGAAGATATTCGGCATAGGAACCTTGTTCTTCTTACAGGCTTTTTTGATATTACCAACGATCTCATTGATCATGAACTGGTAGTCATATTCGAAGCCGAGTGAGTGTTTGATAGGAAAACCTCCGCCAATGTTGATGGAGTCCAGTTCAGGACAGATCTTCTTCAACTGGCAATAAAGGTTAATGATTTTATTCAATTCACTCCAGTAATAGATATCATCCTTGATCCCCTTATTTAAAAAGATATGGAGCATCTTCAACTGGAACTTGTCTTCGTTTCCTTCAATCTTATCGACATAAAATTCCAGGATATCTCTTGCACGCATTCCAAGTCTCGATGTATAAAAAGGGAAAGTAGGCTCCTCTTCTGCAGCAACCCGGATACCAAGTTTGAAAGGAACTTTTACAGAACGTTTGTATGCAGTTAATTCTTCTGCGTTATCAAGAACCGGAATCACATTTTTAAATCCTGTATTGAGAAGATTGGCAATTCTTGAAGTATAGGAACGCTGCTTAAAACCATTACAGATAATAAAGATGTCTTTATTGATCTTACGTTTCTCGTGCAACTTCTTGATGATCTCAATATCGTATGCATAGGAAGTTTCAAGATGAATCTCGTGTTTCAATGCTTCCTCCACAATAAAAGAAAAGTGAGAGCTTTTTGTACAGTAACAATAATTGTACTGCCCTTCATACTTATGTTTCTTCATTGCATTTGCAAACATGGTTTTGGCCTTCTTGATCTGCATACCAATTTTGGGCAGATAAGTCAGCTTCATTGGAGTACCATATTTTTCAATGAGAGACATCAGGTTAAGTCCATTGAATTGAAGATTACCATCTTTGGTCTCGAATCCTTCCTGTGGGAAATTGAACGTCTGTTTCACCAGGTCGGTGTACGAGTTGTTCATGAACTGGTTGCGTGTGCTGATAGTTGTAAGATTTAAATTGTTGTATATAAAAAATCCACACTGTGCTTTGTCTGAGCAAGTACAAAAGTAATTTTTTGAACTATATAAAAATAAAAATCCGGATGCGAAAAATTTCACACCCGGATATATTACAGATTTTATAAGTATGTATTACTTAACCTGTGCAACCAGACCTTTGAAAGTTTCAGGCTCATTCATCGCAAGATCCGCAAGAACCTTACGATCCAGCGTGATACCTTTCTTGTTCAGAAGGTTGATAAAGGTTGAATAGGTAAGACCTTCTTCTCTTACTGCAGCGTTGATACGGGCAATCCAGAGTGAACGGTATTCTCTTTTCTTTAATTTACGTCCTACATATTTGTAAGTAAGACCTTTCTCCATTACGTTTTTCGCAACGGTATATACATTTTTACGTTTTCCGTAAAAGCCTTTAGCGGCTTTCATGATTCTTTTTCTGCGTGCTCTTGAAGCAACTGCGTTTACTGAACGTGGCATATCTGAATAAGTTTAAATTGATGTTTAAAATTCCTTTGTCAAACCCTATTTAAGTCTGAGAAGGCGTTTTACGAAATCTACCTGTGACTGGTGAACCACACCATCCTTATTCAGAGCGCGCTTACGTTTAGTTGACTTTTTGGTAAGAATGTGACGTTTGAATGACTTCTGATGCGTGATCTTTCCGGTACCTGTTACCTTGAATCTCTTTTTAGCACTGGAATTGGTCTTTACCTTTGGCATTTTTTATTTTTTACTTTTACACCCTGCTGGCGGCTTCACACCGGTGAAACACTTATGGGGCCTTACGGGCAATCAGGTTTCCCTGAAACGGGTCGCAAAATTAAGGACTTAATGTCATCTCACAAAAGAAATGACCTGATTTTTAATAGATCATACCTGATTATTATCCCTAATTTCAAATATCTTTAGTTTTTATCCCCTTTTATTATGAAACGAATCAGCCGATTGCTGCTTTTAGTCTTCTCAGTTTCCTTAATCTTTTCCTGCAACAAACGCTCCGGTGAACCAAGAGTTCTGATTTTCACCCGAACAGCGGATTTTGTCCACGACAATATTCCTGCAGCCAAAGTAGCTTTCATGAAACTTTTCAGTGAAAACAAAATTCAGGCGGACACTACATCCGATCCTGCCTATTTCAATGAAGACAGCCTCAAAAATTATTCTGCCGTGGTTTTTCTGAATACTACCGGAAACGTTTTGGACAATCACCAGGAAGCTGCATTTGAAAGATATATCCAGGCCGGCGGTGGTTTCATGGGTATTCATGCCGCTACCGATACTGAATACGACTGGGGCTGGTATGGCCGGCTCGTCGGTGCTTATTTCAACGGACATCCAGAACAACAGGAAGCCGTGATCCGTGTGGCTGATAAAGGCCATGAATCAACGAAACATCTTCCAACTGAATGGAAACGTAAAGACGAATGGTACAATTTTAAAAAGATCAATCCTGATATTAAGGTATTGCTCACTATCGATGAATCAACCTATAAAGGGGGTACAAATGGTGAAACTCACCCGATGGCATGGTACCATGAATTCGATGGAGGAAGAGCCTTTTATACTGAACTTGGTCACGTTGTTGAATCATTTTCAGATGAAAACTATCTGAAACATATCCTCGGAGGTATCAAATATGCTATCGGAGATAATAAGGAGCTGGACTACGGAAAGGCCAAAACCGCCTATCCGCCGGAAGATGACCGCTTCACCAAAACCATGCTTACCGAGGGAACTTTATTCGAACCTACTGAAATGACCATCCTCCCAAATTTTGATGTTCTGATCGCTCAGCGTCGCGGGGAATTAATGATGTTTAAAAAATCAGATTCCTCTGTAAAACAGGTTGGTTACCTGGATGTATATTGGAAAACAAATACACCCGGAGTAAATGCAGAAGAGGGATTTCTGGGTTTACAGGCTGATCCTGATTTCGCAAAAAATAATTTCGTTTACATTTTTTATAGCCCGATTGATACATCCGTGAACAGGTTATCCCGATTCGTTTTCAAAAATGATTCGCTCGATAAATCTTCAGAAAAAGTAATTCTGCAGTTTTACTCTCAACGCGAGATCTGTTGTCATACGGGAGGCTCAATTGCATTTGGTCCCGACAGAACCTTGTACCTCTCAACGGGCGACAACTCCACTCCTTTCGACCAGCCGAATACGCCCTATCAAAATCATGGATACGGCCCGAACGACAGACGCCCCGGACTGGAGCAATATGATGCAGGAAGGACTTCCGGGAACTCAAATGACCTTCGCGGAAAGATCCTGCGGATAAAGATCAACGAAGACGGCTCCTATGATATTCCTGAAGGAAACTTATTTGCTAAAGGTCAGGCTAAAACCAGACCGGAAATATTTGTAATGGGAAACAGGAATCCGTACAGGATATCTGTTGATAAAAAGACCGGAACGCTGTATTGGGGTGAAGTTGGTCCTGACGCTCCGAACGACAGCATGAATACCAGAGGTCCGCGTGGATACGATGAAGTGAACCGTGCAGCAAAAGCAGGTTTTTACGGATGGCCATTCCTGGTTGGAAATAATTTCGCTTACCGGGATTATGATTATTCGACAGGAACCACCCACGATTTTTATTCTGCTCAGAAACCTCAGAACACTTCAAAAAATAATACGGGGATCGTAGATCTTCCTGCAGCGCAGCCTGCCTATATCTGGTATCCTTATTCAAATTCAGTGGATTTTCCGCAGGTAGGAAACGGTGGAAGAAATGCAATGGCAGGACCTGTATATTATGCAGAAATGTATCCGAAAGAAAGCAGGTTGCCTGATTATTATAACAACAAGTTGTTTGTATACGACTGGATAAGAGGTTGGGTAAAGATTGTTACCATGAATGAAGATGGCAGTCTTGACAGGCTCGAACCGGTTTGGTCATCGATTAAATTCAATAATCCGATCGACATGGAAATGGGCCCTGACGGAAAGATCTATGTACTGGAATATGGAAGTGGATGGTTCAGTAAAAATCCGGATGCAGGTCTTGCAAGAATGGATTACAATCCGGGTAACCGTGCACCAAAAGTCGGAAAGATCACGATCGATAAAACCTCCGGAGCCTTGCCACTTGCTGTTGAATTAAAAGTGGAAGCAAGGGATCCAGAGAAAAAGAACATGACTTATAAATGGAATCTTGGCAAAGAGGTGGTCGAGACCAAAGAGCCAACACTTAAACACACATTCCAGCAGGCAGGAAAATATACCATCACAGTAGATGTGCTGGATGATCAGAAGTTGTCGGCAAGAAGTAATTCTGTTCTTTTATATGCAGGAAATGAAGAACCTACAGTGAGTCTTAATATCCTGGGAAATAAATCATTCTATTTACCAGGCAAACCTGTTTCATATGAGGTAACGGTGAATGATAAGGAAGATGGATCTGCAATAACGACTGAAAATCTTTTCGTATCTGCAGATTACCAGGAAGGATCTGATCGTGCGGCAACTGTGGGACATCAGCAATTGTCGGAAGCAATGACCGGTAAAAACCTGATGGAATCGCTGGATTGTAAATCCTGTCATAAGCTTGATGAAAAATCAATTGGTCCTGCTTATACGGAGGTCGCAAAAAAATACAGTAAAGACAATAACGCTACGGAATACCTGGTTAATAAAATCATACGCGGAGGTTCCGGAGTTTGGGGTGAGGTTGCAATGCCGGCACATGCTGATCTTGGAAGATCAGATGCCCGGTTGCTTGTAACATACATCAGGAGTCTTGCTAAAGAAAATAAAAAAGAAGCATCCCTTCAGGCTAAAGGATCAGTTCCTGCTACTCTTGGTATGCCGGCAAAAAGAAATGGCGTGCTGGTTCTGTCAGCAACCTACACCGATAAAGGAGGGAACAACAGCGAACCGTTATCAGGATTTGCAAGTGCAGTACTGAAGAGTAATGTTGTAAACTTCAGGTCGATTGATAACATTAACGGATTCAGTGCATCAAGGCAGGAAGGTCAGACTGTATTAACCACCCCGGTTGGAAATGGTTACTTCAGCATTGATTCGATCGATCTCACGGATGTTTCTTCCATGTTGTTCCAAATTGGCATCGACGAAGCATTGCTCGCCGGCTATAAATTTATGATTCATCTTGATGCTGAAAACGGAACAATGATCGGACAGTTCCAGGTTCCGGCCGACAAATGGGTTGAGAAAAAAGTGTTACCTATCAATGTGGGAATTAATAAGATCACTGATGGAAAATTGCATAACATTTATATCATGAGTTCACCTATTGATCCAAAAGAAACCAAACCTGTGAAGATCCGATCAATTGAATTTAAATAGCATTGTTACTTATTGATCCTGGTCAGCGGCGGGAATTGAACCTTATTGCTGAATGAAAAGAATCATTAAATGTTAGAATAAAATGTAAACCCTGGTCAAATAACGGCCAGGGTTTTTTTTGAAAAACTATCCCGGCAGATGTTTCATTATAAATAAACATCAATTACTTTTTAATAATATATCCCGATTATATTTTATAACTTTTAGCATCTGCCCGCTCTGATAAATAGCTGATCCAGCCCGATACATTCATCAAAAAAAACCTTTTATGAAAAAATTAATCTGGCTTGTGGTTATCCTGCTTACAACACAATTACTTCCCGCACAATCAATCAAAAGAATCGGCGACAGGATAAAAAGAAAAATAGAAAACAAAACAAGTGAAAAGATTGAAAAAGAAATCGACAAAGCTGTTGATGGAGAGTCTGCAAAGAATACAAAAAAACAGAAAGAGGAAAGTTCAGAAAGTGACGAGGGAACATCTGTGAAAAAAAACGCAGGAAATAACAATGAGAATGAGGATGATGAAACTACAAGCGAAGCACCCGGCTCATCTTCAGGTTCACTTGCCTCCTATTCAAAATTCGATTTCATTCCCGGCGAAAAAATAATTGCATTCGGAAATTTTGAAAGGGATGCAATTGGAGATTTCCCTGTCAACTGGAATACCAATGCAACTGCAGAAATAGTATCCTTAAGTAATAAACCCGGTCACTGGATGAAAATCAATAAAGAAGGTACTTTTCATCCGGAATTTATTAAAGAAATTCCTGAAAATTTTACACTCGAATTTGATCTTGCTCATAACAGCAAATACTCTTACTACAGCTCTGATCTTGCATTGATGATCGGCCACCTTACTGAGTTTGATAACTTCAAAGACCTGGGTTATTATCCAAGAGTTGGCGATAATGAAGCAATCAGAATTTCCTTACATCCTACCAGTGCAGGAAACAAAAATTCCCGTGTTGCCTATTATGTAAGCGATAAAGGAAACCACCGCCTTGATGGCAGTGTAGAGCCTACTTCCTGGAATAATCATTCAAAAGCATTTGCACATATATCCATCTGGCGACAAAAAACGAGGATGAGAATTTATGTGAATGAAGAAAAGGTCTTCGATGTTCCAAAAGCGTTTGATATGAACAGTGCATATAACTCGATTGTATTTTCAAACAACGGAATGCATAACAATGAAGACTTTTATGTGATCAATAACATTCGTCTTGCTGTTGGTGCACCCGATACCAGGAATAAACTTATTACAGAAGGAAAATTTGTTACAAGGGGAATTTTATTTGATGTCAACAGTGATAAGATCAAACCGGAATCTTATGGTGTATTAAAAGACATTGCTGCAGTGTTGAATGAAAATCCAACCATAAAAATTTCAATCATTGGTCATACCGATGCGGATGGTGAAGATGCCGCAAATCTTGATCTCAGTAAAAGAAGAGCTGAATCTGTAAAACAGGCCCTGAAAAATGAATTCAAGGTAGAAACCAGTCGGATTGAAACTGACGGAAAAGGAGAATCTCAACCAGTTGATAAAAATGATTCCGAATCGGGAAAAGCAAATAACAGAAGAGTGGAGTTTATAAAAAACAATTAATGAAAGCTAAAGAAGCTGCAATTCTAAAAACAATAAAGCCACCTTTTTCAGGTGGCTTTACTTATTAAGAAGTAGTTGAAATTATTTCTCTTTTTTCTTTGCTTTCGGCGTAATGATCATCAGCATCCTTTTACCTTCCAGTTTTGGAAGTGATTCCGGTTGTCCGGATTCAGAAAGTCTATCTGCGAATTTCAGCAAAAGCAGTTCTCCTCTTTCTTTAAACATGATCGCACGGCCTTTGAACTGAACGTAGGCTTTAACCTTGTTTCCGTCTTTCAGAAATCCTTCAGCATGCTTTGCCTTAAAGTCGAAATCATGGTCATCAGTACCCGGAGTAAAGCGGATCTCTTTCACTTCCGCAGATTTACTCTTGGCTTTCATTTCCTTTTCCTTCTTCCTCTTTTCATAGAGGAATTTGTTATAGTCAATGATTTTACAAACCGGAGGATCTGCATTTGGTGAAATTTCCACAAGATCAAGTTGTTGATCCTGGGCCATCTTCATTGCGTCCTGGGTTGAATAAACTCCAACTTCAATATTATCACCAACAAGTCGCACCTGTGGTACTCTGATCATGTGGTTAGTACGATGCTCCTGTTGTTGCTCCTTTTTAAATCGCGGGTTAAATATACCTCGCGGTTGTCTGGGTGGAAATGCCATAATTTACTTGTTCCCTGACCCCCTGGGGAACCATTTTCTATTTGATTTTATAATATCGCTCCGTGGGTTCGGAACTACTCAGAATGCCTGCTCCTGATCTCTTCGAGTATATTTTTTACGAACTCGTCTGTATCGATCATACCAAGATCTCCCTTTCCCTGCCTTCTTACCGAAACTTTTCCTTCATTCATTTCTTTCTCTCCGATAACAAGCATATAGGGAACTTTTGAAAGTTCTGTATCCCTGATCTTCTTTCCTATCTTCTCATTTCTATCGTCAAGTTCAGCACGAATATCAGATTTTTTCAGCTTTTTTGAAATAGTTTCTGCATATTCCATGAACTTGTCGCTGATCGGCAGGACTTTCACCTGTAAAGGTGCCAGCCAAACCGGGAATTTGCCGGCATAATGCTCCAGCAGGAACCCGATAAACCGCTCGTGGGTACCCAGTGGTGCCCTGTGAATGATCAGCGGAGTTTCAGGCTGGTTCTCATTATTGGTAAAAGTGAGATCAAACCTTCTTCCCTGTGCAAAATCCACCTGGTTTGTTGCCAGGGTAAATTCCCTTCCGATCGCACTCCAGATCTGTACGTCAATTTTTGGACCATAGAATGCGGCTTCGTCCTGAACTTCCACGAAAGGTGTTCCGGTTTTAACCAAAACTTCCCTTACCATTGTTTCAGTTTCCTTCCAAAGTTCCGGTTCATTGATATATTTCTGTCCAAGTTTAGCCGGGTTGTGCAAACTTAGTCTCATCACGTATTTCTCAATTCCGAAGATTTTGAAATACTTCAGGTACATTTCATTCACACTTTTGAACTCCTCATAGAACTGCTCTTTGGTGCAGTAAATATGAGCATCATTCATATGGAGACAACGAACGCGCATTAAACCAAACAATTCACCACTCTGTTCGTACCTGTAACAGGTTCCATATTCAGCAAGCCTTAAAGGCATGTCTTTATAACTGCGCTGCTCGGCATCAAAGATCTTGTGGTGGTGCGGACAATTCATTGCTTTCAGGTAGTACTTAACTCCTTCCAGTTCCATAGGAGGATACATACTTTCCTCATAATATGGCAGGTGACCACTTTTCAGGTACATGCTCTCTTTTGCAATATGAGGAGTTACTACCCTTTGATATCCTGCATCAGTTTCAGTTTCTTTTGCAAGCTTTTCCAGTTCTTCGATGATAATGGTACCATTGGGCATCCATAAAGGAAGACCAGGACCTACATCATCATCCATGGTAAAAATTCCAAGTTCCTTTCCGAGTTTACGGTGATCACGCTTCTTCGCTTCTTCAAGCATCAGCAGGTATTCATCGAGTTCTTTCTGGGAAGGAAATGTAACACCGTATACACGGGTCAGCATCTTATTATTTTCGTTGCCTTTCCAGTATGCGCCTGCAATGCTGGTCAGTTTAATTGCTTTGATCAGTCCGGTGTGCGGAATATGCGGACCCCGGCAGAGATCGGTGAAATTTCCCTGCGAATAAAAAGTGATCTCACCATCGGTGAGGTTTTGCAAAAGGTCGAGTTTGTATTCATCTCCTTTTTCAAAGAAATAACTAACCGCATCTTTTTTCGAGATCTCCTTTCGTTGATAAGCACTGTTCTTTCTTGCCAGCTCATTCATTTTCACTTCGAGTGTGCGAAGATCCTCTTCAGAAATGTGCTGACCACCAAGGTCCATGTCATAATAGAATCCCTTATCGAGAGACGGTCCTACCCAGAACTTTACGCCCGGGTACATGCTTTCAACAGCTTCCGCCATCAGGTGGGCAGAAGAATGCCAGAACGTGGATTTTCCATCATTATCATCCCAGGTCAGAAGTTTAAGAGAAGCATCCGACTCGATTGGTCGCGTTGCATCCCAAACTTCCCCATTTATATTCGCTGCCAATACTTTTCTTGCAAGTCCTTCACTGATTGACTTTGCAATATCCATTGCTGAAGTTCCCTTTTGATACTCTTTAACAGCACCATCGGGCAGAGTGATCTTAATCATCATAATTCCTTTTCTATCCGTTGAGGCGCAAATTTAACGAACTATTCTCAGACGGCCATTTATGATATCGGGATAGAAAAGATTGAATTCTTTAACTTGGCCGCGTGAAACAGGTGTACATGCGATATTTATTTCTTATAGGATGTTTATTGAGTTTTACGGTTCAGGCCCAGGATCTTTCCGGGATCTGGCGTGGTCACTTCCGTTCCGCAAACGGAAGAATGCTGCAAATGCTGGGGGAAGACGACCGGTATAAGTTTGAAGTACAGCTCGACCAGCGTAATAAAAATTTTAAGGGAGTTACCTATTCCTATAAAACCACTGTGTTCTATGGCAAGGCAGTTTGTAATGGAACAATCAATCCTTCCACCAAAAAAGTATTTCTTGAAGAACTGAAAATTGTAGAAGTAAAAATGGTTGGCGGTGATGCCTGTATCATGACCTGTTTTCTGCAATATTCAAAAAGTGGTGATGAAGAATTTCTGGAAGGAAGCTATTCAAGTATAAATGAAAAGGATTCCACCAACTGCGGAAAGGGTACTGTTTTTCTCAGAAAGGTTACCACCTCGGATTTTTATAAGGAGCCTTTCCTGATCGCAAAAGAAAAAGAACAGGCGGAAAAGAAAAAATCACCGCCCGCAGTTAAAATAACTCCGAAAAAAGAGACACCTGCACCACCAAAACCGGCACCTCCTGTAGCTAAAAAACCTTCACAGGAGCCACCTGTATCAAAACCTCCGGTTGCGGCAAAACCGCCGGTAATTCCTGCTCCACTGCCACAACTTAAAGCAGCAACAATCGACAGCTCTGCCAAAGCAGTGATCAGGAAACCTAAAGTTCCTGCACCTCCTGTTATCTCTTCAAGGGTCAATGAAGTCGTTAAAACAATCAATACAGGAAAGGGAAAGATCACTATCAACCTGTATGATAACGGGACTATCGATAATGATACTGTATCCGTTTACCTGAATAATAAACTTGTATTGTCGAAGAAAAGACTGACCACCAACCCGCTCACCTTCACCTTTGATGTTGATGAAGAAAACGAAGAAATGGAAGTTGTGATGGTAGCAGAAAACCTGGGAGAAATTCCGCCGAATACATCCCTCATGGTGGTAAAGGCAAACGATCAGCAATATGAGATCAGGATTACTTCCACAGAACAAAAAAACGCTGTTGTGAGATTCCGTTTAAATCAAACGCCCTAGTTCCAGCCGTTCAAATAATATTTTGTGGATGTACTTCGGGAATTTTTAAATTGCCTCTATGCGTATCATCTTATTAGTAGCAACTGCATTCATGGTCTTTTCCGTAAATGCACAAAACCTGACAGGAATCTGGAGAGGCACAAGAACGCAATCAGCGGGCGGATGTTTCCCCGAATATTCACTTGAACTCCAGATCACCTATTCGGGAACGAATATCCTGGGAAGGGCTTACAATTATTATAACAAAGAACAATACACGAAGATCCTTTTCACCGGCAAATACAATCCTACTACAAAAAGAATGGTGATCATCGAAAGTGCCGTATTGAATTATAATATCCCGAATACATGCATTCCCTGTATTAAAACATATGATCTCACCTGGACTTTAAACAGTGCAGAAGAAGCCCTTGATGGTACCTGGAAAGGTCACGAAATGGGTAATGAAAATGTTTGTCCTCCGGGAAATATTCACCTTACACGACAAAAAACTTCCATCTTTCCAATTGAGGTTTATCAGGATGAAAATCTTCGAAAACTCCAGGCTGATCTGAACTTCCAGAAAAGAACCAATGAAGTTGTCCAGGAATTTACCATCGATAAACCCGAGATCAAAATTGAATTGTATGACAATGCAGAAATAGATGATGATACTGTTTCCATCTTTTTGAACAACGCATTGCTCCTGCATAAAAAAAGACTGACACTTCAGCCGCTGACTCTTTCTATCACTGCATTTCCAAATACCGATTACGAGATCATGATGTATGCGGAAAATCTTGGCAGAATCCCTCCCAATACTTCTTTGATGGTCATCACTGCAGGCGGAAAAAAATACGAAGCAAGATTAAGTTCAAATGAACAAAAGAATGCCGTCGTCAAGTTCAGGTATGTAGAACAATGATTTTTATGGCCTGATTTTTTCAATTGCAGCAGCAATAATTATTTACTATGAAGAAAATGTTTATTGCAGCGTTGCTGGGTATCTGTACTTTCTCGGGTTACGCACAAAAGAAAAATGTATCACTTGGTATTGTCGGCGGATTCGGTTATAGCTGGATCAAAGGTGGAGCCGGAGACAATCAGTACAATCCGTCCGGAAGCTTTGGCGGAAAGATCATGTACAGTGCTCAAGAGCATATCGGGATCAGTGCCGATATTCTATATTCTATTGAAGGTGGAACAAAAGCACTGGAAGGACTGGATTCCAAAACAAGACTGAATTATTTACGCATACCCGTTACCGGTAGTTACTTCTTCGGACAGTTCGGAGACAGGTTAAGGCCAAAAGTATCTCTGGGTCCTTCAGTAGGTTTCTTAATGGGCGGCCAACAGGAAATCAACGGTATTGTTGATGAAACAATCAAAGACCAATTCAAAAAGATTGATTTCGGTATTCATGCAAATGCAGGATTACATTACAGAATTGTTTCAAATACCTGGCTTGTGGGCGATATCCAATACTACCATGGACTTACAGATATTTCAGAAGTATCAACTAACAATAAGAACCGCAATATCGGTTTGAATGTAGGTGTGATGTTTGGAATTGGAACTTATAAGGAGAACCAGAGATAAGGTTCAAAACTCAATCAGGATTTTAAATTTTTTCAGCAATGCGATTTCTATTTGAAAACGCATTGCTGATTTTATTTTTAGAATTATCCTATTATATTTTAAAACTCTCCCAATTAGAATTTAAAATTCCAGGTAACGGCAGGGATGATCGGAAATAAAGACACCTGCCTTGCAGCTACTCTCAATGTTCCATCAAGCAGATTTCCTTCCTGGTCAAAATAAATAAAATATGGGTTCAGCCTGCTGTAGGCATTGTAAATACTGAATACCCAGCTCTGTTCAAATTTGCTGTTCTCCTTCTTTTTCTTTGGTGTTAACGTCGCCGAAAGATCCATCCGGTGATAGGCCGGTAAACGATACTGGTTGATACTGCTATACTCCTGCGACAACACTCCTTCTACCACATAAAATCTTTCCGGTAAGGTTGTAGCGTTTCCTGTTCCATAAACAAATACACCGGAGAACCTCCATTTTTTATTCAATTCATACATGGCAACTACCGAAAGATCGTGCCGGCGATCATATTTTGCATAATAGGTCTCACCATTATTAAGATCATCAAACTTTCTTTGGGTCCAGCTTAGAGTATAACCTATCCAGCCGGTAAACTGTCCTTTGACTTTATTGATAAAAAATTCTGAACCATAACTCCATCCCCTTCCAAAAACAAATTCTTCTTCCGGATCTTTTAAAGACGGTGTATACCCTGCACCATATTCGATCTGGTTCTGCATATCCTTGTAATACACTTCAACGGAGGTTTCATATTCGTTATCGTTGAAGTTTTTAAATAAGCCAACGGAATAATGCCAGCTCTTTTGCGGTTGAACCCTGAAAGTACTTGGAACCCAAAGGTCTTGTGGAAGTGTTGATCCCGCATTGCTGACAAGATGAATGTACTGAAGGTTCCTGGTGATCCCTGCCTTAATACTGGTCTCATCATTTATGGAATACCTTAAGGTAACTCTTGGTTCCAGTCCTCCATAAGATGCGATCTTATCACCTCTTCCGTAAATGGTACTGTCTGTTTTATTACCGTTTATATCACGATCGAAAACAGTGTATGGGCCCAGCTGTGTGAAGTTGCTGTAACGCAGCCCCATATTTACTTTCAGCCGGTCGCTTATCTCCCAGTCGTCCTGGATATACAAAGCTGACTCCAGTGCATATTTGGTGAATTCATTGTTTGGTTCGAAGCGTGTATCTCCCTGTCGGCCTGATAATACATTCGGAATGAAAGTATGATAGGTTGTAAGTCCACCGAATTTGATCTTATGTTCAGGAGCAGGATAATAATCAAAATCAAGTTTTGCAGTCAGGTCTTTGATACCTGAAGAAAGTTTTATTTCGAAATCACTTTGTGCGGCTCCGAAAGAGAATTTATAATCGTTATAAACCAACGTAGTATTCGAAAATAGTTTTTTATTGAATACATGGTTCCATCTTAGCGTTGCCGTTGAATTCCCCCATGGAATATCAGCATTAAAAGCTCTTTGGGAGTTATTGAAATTGAAAACATCCCGTCCGAAATATCCGCTTAAATAAAGCCTGTCTTTAGAGGAGAACCTGTAATTCACTTTTGTATTGAGGTCATAAAAATAATAACCTGAACCATAGAACTGGTTGTCTTTAGGAATCGCCGGTTTCGTGAGAACATCTATATAAGTACGACGGGCAGAAACAATGAAAGAAGCTTTGTCTTTTTTAATCGGTCCCTGCAAAGAAAATCTTGAAGAAATCAACCCTATTCCTCCTTCAAATTCATACTCCTTCATATTTCCGTCTTTCATGGAAACATCCAGCACGGAGGATAATCTTCCGCCATACTGGGCAGGCATACCGCCTTTGATTAGACTGGTATTTTTGATAGCATCAGAATTAAAGACAGAGAAAAATCCAAACAGGTGACCCGTATTATAAACGATCGCATCATCAAGCATGATCAGGTTCTGATCGGGACCTCCTCCCCTGATATACATTCCGGTATTCCCTTCACCGGCATTGCGTACACCCGGTAATAATTGCAGCGTTTTCAGCACATCCACTTCCCCCAGTAAGACCGGGACTGATTTCACCTGCGCCATGGAAAGGTCGATCTTACCCATCTGTGCATTGGTGACATTTCCATCTCTTCGCCTGGATGAAACAATTACCTCCTGTAATACAGATCGCTGTAACAAAGAGAAATTGATCACAGTATCAGCAGTGAGATTAACCTCATTAACTGCTGGCTGATAACCTGCAAAAGTGATGATGACACTATAATTACTCTGGGGGACCGTAATAGAATAAAATCCATATTGGTTGCTTTGAACAACCAGGTTTTTTCCATTGACCGAAACGGTTGCTCCGATCAGGTTTTCTCCGGACAGAGAATCACGGATATATCCGCTGATCGTAAATTTTTGCTGGGCAACAGCTGAAAATCCCGAAACCAGTAAAAAGAAAACAAGGGCAAACCGCATGCAAATTTTATTGAAGATTAAGCGAATCCTGTGTTGATCCGCAGGTCAGCATTTTATCCCCGAAATAGGGATTTCTGATCTGTGGTGTATTGCTTAACCAATAAGCGCCCTTATCGTTGAATGCCATGGGACAAAATTGATAATAAACCTGGCTGCCATCATAATTAACGGTGCGAACTAGGCTCCAGAGCGCATCAGAAATGATTTCAAACTCCTTTCTTTTCGCTTCTATATCAGCCTCCTGTCTCAAAGCATCACCTGAGGTTGACATGGAACCGGTGAATGATTTTGCGGTTTCCGCAATCAACCCGGTACTATCCCCCTTTAATTCCGACAGCTGTAAACTATCTGCAGCAACCATCAAGGCTGCGGCAGCATTGTTAACCTGCACTGTATCAGCAAGAACAAAAGCTTCTTTAAGTGAATAATATCTATCTAAAAGCATATTAAATGACTGCGTAAAAGCGTCTGAATTCTTTTTTAACTCGATCGGGCGGGTCGTATCAGATATTGGCTCTTCGTCCTTATTGATAAAAAAACGGTAGCCAACCATGGCCAGAACTGCGAGAATAAGTACGATTGCAAGGATTCTTTTCATCGGTAAGATCTGATTTTAGGTTATTGAAAAATGGAAACAAAGGTAACAGATAAATGACATCAAAGAGGATTGTCATACTTTTGCCGCGCCGACCGTAACAAAACTGAGCGGCAACTTTTATGTTAGCAGGTTTTACAAATGTGACTTTCGAATTCGGAGCAAGGGTAATTGTGGAAGAAGCCACCTGGCATATCCAGCCAAATGAGCGGATCGGGCTGATCGGTTATAACGGAACAGGAAAATCAACCTTACTGAAAGTCCTGGTAGGTCAGTACAGTGTTTCCGAAGGAACGGTTGAACGCAGCCGGACCACTTCAATTGGTTACCTCCACCAGGACCTGTTAAGCTTTGATACCAGCGACAGTATCCTGACTGTTGCACTTGGTGCATTCGAAAGAGTGCTGCAACTGGAAAAAGAAATAGAGGAACTCGGAAAGAAACTGGAGCAGACTACCGAACACGACAAAGACCAGGAAACCATCCTGATTCAGTATACCGATAAGTTACATGAACTGGAAACACTCGATGGTTATACGATTCACCACAGAACGGAAGAAGTTTTACAGGGACTTGGTTTCCTGAATGCAGACCTTCACCGACCCTACCGCGAATTCAGCGGAGGATGGAGAATGCGGGTACTGCTGGCAAAAATGATCCTTCAGCAACCTGACCTGTTATTATTGGATGAACCTACCAACCACCTTGACCTTCCTTCGATTGAGTGGCTGGAGAAATACCTGTTGCATTATAAAGGATCAGTAGTGATCGTGAGTCACGATAAATTCTTCCTGAACAGAATGGTGACAAAGATCGTAGAACTCTACCAGCGCAGGTTACATATCTATACGGGGAATTTTGAATATTACGAAGCAGAGAAAGCATTACGTGTAGAAATGCAGCAGCGTGCATATGAAAATCAGCAGGATTATATCAGGCAGCAGGAAAGATTTATAGAACGATTTAAAGCAAAGGCTTCCAAAGCAGCTCAGGCACAGAGTGTTCAGAAGCGACTTGACAGGCTCGATGTAATTGAACAGACTGAAATAGAAAGACCGGATATCAGGATCAATTTCAGGGTAGATAAAACTCCCGGTAAAATTCTGGTGTCACTGAAAAATCTGACCAAAAAATATGGTGATCATACCATTCTTGAAAATGCTTCAGCAGAAATAAATCGGGGTGATAAAATTGCGCTGATCGGTGCGAACGGAAAGGGAAAATCAACGGTATTAAGAATTATTGCGGGCGTTGAAACATACCAGGGTGAAAGAATTTGGGGCCATAATGTGGATGAAAGTTTCTATGCACAGCACCAGCTCGAATCGCTGGATATCAACAATACGATCCTGGAGGAAATGAAGAATGCGGGAAGTCAGCAAACTGAACAGGAACTCAGAAACCTGTTGGGATGTTTTCTTTTCGGAGGAGAAGAAGTTGATAAGAAGATCAGGGTATTGAGCGGAGGTGAGAAAGCAAGGGTTGCACTGGCAAAAACGATTGTCAGCAAAGCGAACTTCCTGATGCTCGATGAACCTACGAACCACCTCGACATGCACTCGGTTGAATTGCTGGTTGATTCCCTGAGAAAATATGAAGGAAGTATGATCCTGGTAAGTCACGATCGTTATTTCATTTCAAAAGCTGCAAATAAGATCTGGGAAATTGATGATCACCAGATCAAGGAATTTAACGGCACCTACCAGGAATATATGGACTGGAAGGAAAGAATGGCTAAGCAGCAGGCAATGGAACAACCACAGCAGAAAAAGACACAGCCGGAACCTGTCAAAGAGAAACCAAAAGAACCTGAGTTTGTAGCCCCGAAAGCAATCAATAAGGAAACGAAAAAGGAGCTTCAAAAGCAACAAAGGATTTTCCAGCAGATTGAAGCGGATATTGCCAATTTTTCAAAACAGAAGATTCAACTCGAAGCAGACCTTGGAGCCCCTGAAACTTATACCAACAGGGATAAATTTGCAAAGACTGAAAAGGAATACAAAACTGTTTCTGATAAGTTGGTACAACTCAACAAACAATACGAGGAAGTATTTGACCTGATCGTAAAGCTGGAAGAGCAAGGATAAATTTTATTACCTGATATCAAGATAAAAACCCCTGGCAGCAGGGGTTTTTTAATATTCGGTTTTTGAATCCCAAAATGTATTTTTTACAATTGAATACTACTCTCTTTCTTTTGAAATTTACTCTCTTTATTTTGAATGTTACTCTCTTTCGTTTGAATACTACTCTCTTTCTTTCATAAAATCACTAACCAGGTAGGCCACCAGTTTTCCGGTGGTTTCTTTTTTTCTGCCATCACTTAACTGGCAGGCTCCTTCACTGATATGCAGATAGGCCGCTTTAGAATCTGTGGATGCAAAACTGATGTATTGTCTTGCATGTAAAACACTAACCCCGGTTGGCGATTCGGCACTGCTGAGAGTATCTTCTATACTGTCAAGATCAAGTTCAATACCGGTATAGGTATCTTCAGTGAATCCTGTTGCATGTGCAACTGCCTGGATAAAATTTCTTTTCTCCCGGATGAAAATATCTTCATAACTGATGAAATCGATAAACGGATTGTTGGCAATATCAAGCCATACATTTTGCGGAAGCGTTACTTCATGCAATCCGATCACACAATACTTTTGAAGGTATCCATCTTCTTCTGCATAGCGGAAACCATTGCCGCTGTGACGACCTTCGGAAGGACGAAAATCGGCATGAGCATCGAGGTTAATTGCGTTGATCTGGGCAAGCGGAATTTTTCCGGTTTTATGTAGTCCCTTGGATGAACCTTTGATAAGCGGATAGGAGTTATTATGTCCGCCACCAATTGCAACAGGAATTTTTCCTGCTTCAGTTATAATTTTTGCCAGGTGTTCAACTTCTTCATCGATGGTTGTAACCGCATGACGGTAAGCAAGCACTTTTTCTTCAGGATCATGCGCATTCTGTTCGATGAGAAATTTCAGATCTCCAAAATCAAAATGGCCGAGTAATAATATATCATCCCCTTCCAGGAAATCATTGCTTTGAAAATTCAGGAAGCTGGATAGAAAGGGATTCCACGCAGAATCCGCACCACCTTTTCCATAGTTTGCACGAACGCCGATATCTTCGGGAATTCCGAATAATACAAACTGAGCTTCGGTTTCTTTTAATGACGCTTCAATATTATCTGCATGCATGGCAGTTTGTATTGTTTCGCCCAACTTTGTTTCAAACTTTCTGATATGCGTTAAACCGAGTATATCTTTCCTTGAATAGATCTTGAAGTGACGGGTATAATTTACCATAGGTCAGTTAAATTAGAATTGAATGTAAGGAATTAAACTACATCAACCACTGACCTTTCACCATAACATTATTGATATTATTATTACTGAAATGATAGGGAATGGCAGCAAGTGTTCTGACAGGTTTTGTAAGTATGATATTTGCCAGTTTTCCTTTCGCAATAGAACCGGTTTTATCTGCAACATCCATTGCAAATGCTCCATTGATCGTGGCTGCGTTAATTGCTTCTTCGGGAGTCATCTTCATTTGAATACATGCGAGAGAAATAACAAAATTCATATTATATCCAGGTGATGAACCCGGATTAAAATCAGATGCAAGTGCTATGGAACAACCGTTGTCTATTAATTTTCTTGCAGGTTGATAATCCATTCTAAGAAAAAATGCTGCGGTAGGTAATAATGTTCCGATGGTTTCTGAATCCTGTAACACGCGAATCGCATCTTCATCCATAGTTTCCAGATGATCAACGCTCAGTGCGTTCACTGCAACCCCGGCCTGAACACCACCTGAAGCATTCAACTGGTTCGCATGAATTTTTGGTTTCATTCCATATTCAATTCCTGTTTTGCAGATATCAATTGTTTCCTCAGGACTGAAAAATCCTTTTTCACAAAACACATCAATAAAATCGGCCAGTCCTTCAGCAGCGATTGCAGGAATCATTTCATATTTGATAAGATCAATGTAAGATTGTCTATTGTCCCGGAATTCTGTTGGAAAGGTATGAGCCCCGAGAAAGGTTGATTTTATGACCAGTTTGGAATTATCACGAAGGCGGCGGATTACCCTCAGCATTTTTAATTCATTGGCAGTATCCAGTCCATATCCACTTTTAATCTCAATAGCACAGGTACCGGTTTTGGCTGCTTCATTTAGCCTTGTAAGCGACAACTCGTACAATTCATCTTCAGAAATATTTCTTAAAGCTTTAACGGAATTGTTGATGCCTCCACCCTTTTGTGCAATTTCAGCATAGGACAACCCTTTGATTTTATCAACAAACTCCTCTTCCCTGGTTGCTGCAAAAACCAGGTGAGAATGACTGTCGCACCAGCCAGGCAACACAGAACCGCCTTTAGCATCAACTAATTCAGTATTATTGAAAGCAGGACAGTCCTGCATTTCACCATAATCCGTAATGAATCCGTCTTCAACGAGAAGGAATGCATTTTGCAGGGAAACCAGTTCTGACAGCGCTTTTCCTTTTAAAGGTTTTTGGGGATGACCGATACCAAAAATTGATTTTATGTTCGTGATCAGTGTTTTCAAAAACGTAATTTGAATGAATGTAAAATTTAATTGGAATTAGAACAAACAGTATTATAATTGCGCCAAATTAACAACAGGATTAACTTATAATTTCAACATATGCAATTCCCTGATTTTTCGGATCCCTCGGTATGGATCAGTTTACTTACGCTGACATTTCTTGAGATCATTCTCGGGGTCGATAATATTATTTTCATTTCCATAGTTTCCAATAAACTACCTGAATCACAGCAGAAGCGTGCAAGGTTTATTGGTTTGATGCTGGCAATGGGATTCAGAATTCTATTATTACTCACCATCACCTGGATCATCAAACTCGTTGATCCGGTATTCACTCTTCCATTCATTGAACAGGAAGATGGAAAACCATTTGGAATGAGCTGGAAAGATATTATCCTGCTTGCAGGAGGTATCTTCCTTGTCTTTAAAAGTACACTTGAAATACACCATAAACTTGAAAAAGCAGTTGAGAAAGAAGCAACTCCAAAGTATTCAAAACTCAGTGCTGTAATTCTTCAGATAGTATTGGTGGACGCGGTGTTTTCATTCGACTCGATTCTGACTGCAATCGGTTTAGTTGAAAATGTTGTGGTAATGATCATTGCAGTGGTAATATCAATCATCATCATGATGGTTTATGCAGGTAAGATCAGTGCCTTTATCAATAAACATCCAACCCTTCAGATGCTTGCATTATCCTTCCTGATTGTAATTGGTATCATGCTGATAGCAGAAGGATTCCACCAGGAAATCAGTAAGAGCTACATATATACTGCAATAGCATTCTCACTGGTTGTTGAGATATTGAACATGAGACTTAGAAAGAAATCAGAGTCTGTAAAATTGAACAACGAACAGTTATAAAATAGGCAATTATAAAAGATCCAATAGAACAGGAGAATTGAACTCCTGTTCTGAATAAAAAGTAAAAGGTTGTCACCATTGCGGGACAACCTCTTTTTTAATTACCTGTTTTACTTTTTCACTTATAAAACCAATAAGAATTTACGCTGTTTAATGCTGGTTTCTGAAACAAAAATTTATATCCCCAATCCTTCCCTGTCTCTCACTTCTGTTGCTTTTTCATAACCCGCATCTGCATGACGGATCACGCCCATTCCAGGATCATTTCTCAACACACGACTCAATCTTTTGGCGGCGTCCTCCGTTCCATCAGCAACGATCACCATTCCTGCATGAATACTATAGCCCATTCCTACTCCACCACCGTGATGTAGACTTACCCAACTTGCACCACCTGCTGTATTGACCAGTGCATTCAGAATTGGCCAGTCGGCAACAGCATCACTTCCATCCAGCATTGCTTCTGTTTCCCTATTCGGAGAAGCAACTGATCCGGTATCGAGATGATCCCTTCCAATAACGATAGGAGCTTTGAGTTTACCCGTACGAACGAGTTCATTGAATGCAAGTCCTGCTTTTTCTCTTTCACCCTGTCCCAGCCAGCAGATCCTTGCAGGCAAACCCTGGAATGCAATTCTTTCTTTTGCAAGTTTAAGCCAGCGTTGCAATGATTTATTTTCAGGAAACATAGTTGCGAGCAATTCATCCGTTACCGCAATATCATTCGGATCACCACTTAACCCAGCCCACCTGAAAGGACCTTTCCCTTCACAAAATAATGGACGGATATAAGCCGGAACGAATCCCGGAAAATCGAAAGCATGTTCAAGCCCTTTTTCTTTTGCCCGTGCACGAATATTATTTCCGTAATCAAAAGTTATAGTACCCTTCTTTTGAAATTCCAGCATCAATTCAACATGCCTGTACATGGAACGGTAAGCATATTCCAGGTATTTTTTTGGATCATCTTCTCTCAGAATTTTTGCCTGGAGTTCATCGATTTCATGCGGCCAGTATCCTATTAACGGATCATGGGCTGAAGTCTGGTCAGTTAAGGTGTCAGGGATAATATTTCTTTCCAGTAATCTTTCAAGCAGATTCACCGCATTACAATGAACACCAATTGAAATGGATTCACCTTTCTTCTTTGCTTCTAGTGCACGGTCGATTGCTGCATCCACATTTTCTTCCATCAGGTCCAGATACCTGGTTTCAATCCTTTTTTCAATTCGCCATTTTTCTACTTCCGCAACGAGTGCAACTCCTTCATTCATGGTTATAGCCAGCGGTTGAGCTCCACCCATACCACCCAATCCTGCGGTAACATTCAAAGTTCCTTTCAATGTACCATTAAAGTGTTTGTCGGCAATTGCGGAATAGGTTTCATAGGTACCCTGTACAATTCCTTGGGATCCGATATAGATCCATGAGCCGGCAGTCATCTGGCCATACATGATCAGTCCTTTCTTTTCCAGTTCATTGAAATGTTCCCAGTTGGCCCAGTTTGGAACGAGTTGTGAATTGGAGATCAGCACTCTTGGTGCATCCTTATGCGTTTGAAGCATCGCAACCGGTTTACCGCTTTGAATCAGTAAAGTCTGATCATTCTCCAGCTTCTTCAAACACTCAATAATTTTATCAAGCGATTCAATATTTCTTGCTGCTTTTCCTCTCCCTCCATATACAATCAAATCCTCTGGTCGTTCCGCTACTTCAGGATCAAGATTATTCAGCAACATTCTTAATGCAGCTTCCTGGATCCATCCTTTACAATTTAAAGTTGATCCAACAGGTGTTTTATATTTTATAAAATCGTATCCGGTTGTGGAATTCATATTGAAGAATTATAAAATGAATTTTTCAAAATCCTTATTAAAATGCAGCGCTGATTTCATTGCAAAATTGTTACACTCTTTTACGAAACTTCCATCACTGATCTGTTTATGGATGATATTGATATCATCTGCAAAAACACGGTCTTCATTTGCAAAAGATACAGACTCACGGATATGGTCATGCGCAAACTCAAGGAATGCACTGCTTTTATGTGGTCTTCTGAATTCAATTGCCTGGCAGGCAGTCATCAATTCAATCGCCAGAATATATTCGAGATTGTCGATCACTTTCGAAAGTTTTCTTCCGCTGATACTTCCCATGCTCACATGATCTTCCTGTCCGAGCGAAGTGGGAATACTATCTGCACTTGCAGGAAAACACAACGTTTTGTTTTCTGTAACCAGTGCTGCAGTTGTGTATTGTGGAATCATGAAGCCACTGTTCAATCCGACATTGGTCATTAATAATACGGGCAGTCCGAATTTTCCTTCAAGCAACAAATAACATCTTCGGTCAGAAATGTTTCCGGCTTCTGCAGCAGCCACACAGGCATAATCCAGGGGTAACGCGAGTGGCTGACCGTGAAAATTTCCTCCGCTGATCGTATCATGCGAATCAAAAATGATGGGGTTATCCGTTACGGAATTCAATTCAATTTCCGTCAGTTCCTTAAGATGCAGCCAGGCATTTCTTGATGCTCCATGAACCTGTGGCATACAGCGTAAACTATAAGGATCCTGAACTCTTCCGCAATCGATATGACTCTGCATGATCTCTGAACCCTGCAGCATTTCCCGTAATCTCTGTGCAACGAGTTTGTTCCCATCGAAAGGACGAAGAGCATGCAATCGTTCATCAAACGGAGCCTTTGTTCCGGTAAGTGCTTCGAGACTCATTGCACCAATAATGTCAGCAGCTTCAAGACAATTGTGTAACCGGTGTAACCCGCGTACTGCATATGCAGCAATAAATTGGGTACCGTTAATGAGCGCAAGTCCTTCTTTTGGTCCAAGACTTATCGGACTGATCGATTCTTTACGCATCATTTCTTTGGTGGAAACTTTTGCATCCTTATAAAAAACTTCTCCCAAGCCTATCAATGGTAAAAACAGGTGAGCAAGCGGGGCAAGATCACCGGAAGCACCAACACTTCCTTTTTCAGGAACTACAGGAAGAATATCCTGATCGATAAACCAGAGAATTCTTTCAAGCGTCGATAACTGAACGCCACTGTATCCCATGCAAAGCGATTGCATTTTGAGGATCATCATCAGTTTTGAAATCTCTGCAGGAACAGGATCTCCAACACCTACACTGTGACTCTGCAGAATTTTATGCTGAAGTATCCTGGTATCATCCTGAGAGATCGGAGTATTTGCAAGAATGCCAAAACCCGTATTCACACCGTACACGGTGCGGTCTTCATCAACGATCTGCTGAACATACTGTTGCGATTGTAATATGCTGGTTCGTGCATTTGTATCAATTATCCCACGCAATTTTCCCAAACAGATATCCATTGCCATGGAAACAGTAAGCCTGTCTTCACCAAATTTAAAAGCCTTCATAATGGAGCTAATATACGAGAACTAACAAACGTTAGGAAAGAAGAAATAAAAAACAGGAAGGGATATTCTCTTAGGTGACAGTCTTAATGGTGGAGCCTGTATTTTCTCCAAACTTCTTAATTCAAATTAATGATCTGCAATTGTTTAAATCCGTAATTTAAGGCCACAATCTGATTGCCATGCCACATATACTAAATGAGGAGGAAGTTCGTGCGTTTCATAACGACGGATATGTGATTGTGAAGAATTTCTTTTCAACTCCCGAGATCGATAAACTTTATTCAATTGCAGTTAATGATACTGTAATGCGGAGTAATGCCGTTGACCTGAATGATCAGCAGGGAAAGAAAACCAAACTGACTTTGTGGTTCACACCCGGAAATGATGTTTATAGTCTTTTACTAAGAAGTAACAGGATGGTGAATTCGGTGGCAAAGCTGCTGGATAGCGACAGTCCGGTTTGTCATTTTCACAGCAAACTGATGCAGAAGGAACCAAAGGTTGGAGGTGCATGGGAATGGCACCAGGATTACGGTTACTGGTATAAAAATCAATTTCTGTTTCCTGATCAACTGGTTAGTGTAATGATCGCATTGACAAAAGCCAATAAAGAAAACGGTTGTTTACAGGTGATAAAAGGTTCGCACAAATTGGGACGGGTGAATCATGGATTTGCCGGTGAGCAGGTGGGTGCCGATATGGTGATGGTAAACCATTGCCTGAAATTCATGGAGCATGTTTATGTAGAACTTGAACCGGGTGATGCACTGTTTTTTCACAGCAATATTTTGCACAGGTCGGAAGCTAATCTATCTGATTATCCGAGGTGGTCGCTTATCTCCTGTTACAATTCGTTATCGAATCCTGCATTCAATGATGATTCAATATCCTGGAAAACGCCGGTCGCAATAGTAGAGGATGATGCACTAATGAATGCTGCAAATGAAGGAGCCAGTTCAACCGGGGATTTTTTGAAGAAGGAAAATGATCCGGCATTAAAAGAAACCGGTTGGGAAAATGAAGTGGATACTAATTTCAAATAGACGCAGCCATATTATTAATCTGAAATATACAACGATCAATTTATAACAACCAACAAAATCAAACTCAATTTCTACAAATGACGAAAAGCAATGTTCTGCTTTCCATGATGATGTTCATGGAGTATTTTATCTGGGGATCCTGGTACGTAACTATGGGAACTTATATGTCGGAGAACCTCGATTCTTCCGGTATCCAGATCGGGGCCGCTTATAGTGCACTGGCCATCGCAACAATGATCTCTCCATTTTTTATCGGGATGGTAGCCGACCGTTACTTTTCTGCGCAGAAAATTATGGGCGTATTACACCTTGGAGGTGCTGTCCTTCTTTTTCTTGCAACGATGATCACCGATAATACGGTGTTTTATTTCCTGATTTTATTTTACTCGCTGTTGTATATGCCAACCATTGCATTATCCAATAGTATTGCCTTTCACCAGATGACGGATCCAGGTAAACAGTTTCCATGGATACGGGTATTCGGAACGGTTGGATGGATCGTTGCAGGATTGCTGATCGGAGCACTATCAATTGAAACAACTTCCTCTACTTTTATCATGGCTGCTGCTGTGTCTGCAGGTCTTGGCCTGTTAAGTTTTGCATTGCCGGATACACCTCCAAAAGGTGGTGACAGTACTTCGGCAAAGAAAGCTTTGGGTACGGAAGCTTTTGTATTGTTTAAAGACAAACCTTATCTCATCTTTATTATTGCTGCGATCCTGGTGTGTATTCCCCTTTCATTTTACTATGGATTCGCAAACCTCTTCCTGAATGAATCGGGTATGACGAATGCTGCAAGTAAAATGATTCTTGGACAGGTTTCCGAAGCCGTATTCATTCTTGCAATTCCATTCCTGTTTAATTCTATAGGGGTGAAAAAAATGTTGTTGCTTGGAATGGTAGCATGGATCCTTCGTTATGTATTCTTTGCTTATGGTGATATGGGTCCCAATACCTGGATGTTGTATGGAGGAATCATTCTCCATGGAATCTGTTACGACTTCTTCTTTGTTACCGGTTATATGTATACTGAAAAGAAAGCCGGAGAAAAGATCAAAAATGCAGCACAGGGACTGTTCACTTTCGCAACTTATGGACTCGGTATGTTTATCGGTACCTGGGTTTCAGGATTCGTAGCCAATAATTATGCAACTACTGATGGTCACGACTGGAAAAGCATCTGGTATGTACCTGCTATTATCGCGGTTGTTGTGTTATTCTATTTCATTCTGTTTTTTAAGGAAAGAAAAGAGATCACACAGGCGAAATCATAAAATAATATTCGGAGAGTGGCAGTATAATGTAGATCTGCCACTCTCTTTGAATAATTACTTTATCAGAAATTTCATCCTATCATCACAACAAACTACTAACTATGAAAATAGCCATGTTAGGTTCAGGTTTTATCGCCCGGTTTTACGCTGATTCGCTTCAGGGTCAGAGAAGTAAGGATAAGATCATCCATGTTTATTCAAGAAAGGAAGAATCTGCAAAGAAGTTTGCGAACGATTATAAGTGTGATCACTGGACAACCGATATGGAAGAAGCAATTGCTCATCCAGATGTTGAGGTGGTTTGTATTTCTTTACCAAATAACCTGCATGAACCTGCGGTTATGTTGTGTTGCAAGCATAAAAAAGCTGTGATCACCACCAAACCACTGGGCAGAAATGCAGAGGAAGCAAAACGAATGCTGCTCGCTGTGGAAAAAGCCGGCATTTTTAACGGTTACCTGGAAGATCTCGTATACACTCCAAAGTTTCTGAAAGCATATGAAAGTGTAAAGAATGGTGCGCTTGGAAGAATACTCTGGGCGAAATCAAGAGAAGCGCATCCTGGTCCGCACAGCGACTGGTTCTGGGATATTGAACAGGCAGGCGGAGGTTGTATCCTGGATCTGGGTTGTCACTGTGTTGAAATTACAAGGAGTTTTATCGGAAAAGATATTCGTCCCGTAGAAGTAATGTGCTGGGCGGATACACAGGTAAAACCGATTGATGCGGAAGACCATGCGATTGCAATGGTAAAGTTTGAAAACGGGGCTATCGGTCAGTTTGAAGTAAGCTGGACTTTCCGTGGTGGACTCGACCTTCGTGATGAAGTGATGGGAACAGAAGGTACGATCTGGATCAATAATTTCCTTAGAACCGGATTGGAAATGTTCACTACCGGTAAAGGTGCAGATTATGTTGCAGAAAAGGCAGAAAGTAATACCGGCTGGTTATTCCCGGTTGGAGATGAACTGAATGATCTTGGATATAATCATATGTTCACGGATATGTTCAATTCAATGGAAGAAGGAAAAGATCCCAAAGAAACTTTTTATGATGGATATGTTGTGAATGCTGTAATTGATGCAGCATACAAATCAGCCAAAACTAAACAGTGGGAACCGGTAATTCTGGATATCTGGAGAGGTCGGGAAGGCGTTGGTAAAGACAGTCACCTTGTTGAGTACGACGCAGAACATTACCTGATTAAAGATGAAGTCACTCACTACGGCGCTAGAAAAGTGATCATCAAAAATAAAGAAACAGGAAAGATTACCGAAAAGACGATCAGTTAATACTTCTGAATAATTTATAGATCAGTTGTACTTTTTTTGCGATGTCTCTTATTTTTTGTTGGAAAATTCTTTTCTGCAACCTGATCAAAAAAAATGGAAAATGATAAATGCTTAACCGCACTTTCATTTTCCATTTTTTATTTTATGCTGCAATCAATCCGAAAGCAGGAGAATCATTTTAATGCAATGCAAATTTCTCTGCAAGAATTGTAAATGAAAAAAAAATTTGGTCTGACTTCTACAAAGCCAGATCCTTAATGATCTGTTGGATCTTATTATTCAGCTCCTCGTGAACTTTATCAAACTCAGCGTCACTTTGCAGTTTTGCATTTACACTGAAATAAAATTTGATCTTGGGTTCAGTACCGGATGGACGTGCTGAAATTTTGCTTCCATCCGCAAGCAGGAATTGAAGCACATTTGATTTTGGTAATTTGATCTCCCAGGTTTCACCCGTTTCAAGATTTGTTCCTTTACGAAGTTCGTAATCCAGCAATTCCTTAACCGCCACACCGTTGAGTGTTTTAGGAGGATTGTTACGATAGGATTCCATCATATCCGCAATCTCTTTCTGACCGTTCATTCCTTTTTTGGTGATAGAAATTAAATGCTCTTTATAGAATCCATATTCAACATACAGATCGATCAGTTTTTCATACAACGACCTGCCTTTATCTTTTTCATAAGCCGCCATTTCACAAAGCAAAGCGACAGCAGATACAGCGTCCTTATCACGAAGTTTTGGACCGATCATTAGTCCATAACTCTCTTCCCCACCAATCACATAATTTTCAGTTGCTTCTTTTTCCTTGATCAGTTCCGCGATCCATTTGAAACCGGTCAGAACATTGTAACATTTGATATTATTTCTGGAAGCAATTTCATCGATCAAATCAGTGGTAACAATTGTTTTAACCACCATATCGTTCGACTGTGCAATTCCTTTTGCTTTTCTTGCTTCAATCATATAGTTGAAGGCAAGTACGGCAGTCTGGTTACCATTCACCAATACCCATTCACCTTTATGATTTTTCACACCAATTCCAACACGGTCTGCATCCGGATCGGTTCCCAGCAGAATATCCGCATCAATTTCTTTTGCCTTATTCAAACCGATGCTCATCGCTTCGGCCTCTTCAGGATTTGGATAACCTACAGTCGGGAAATTCCCATCAGGTTTTGACTGCTCTTCTACAATTGTAACATTGGTAAATCCGAATCTTTGCAACACTTCAGGAACCAGCGTAATACCCGTACCGTGAATCGGGGTATATACAATTTTCAGGTCGTGCTGCTTCGCAATTACTTCAGGATATACACTCAGGCTTTTGACCATCTCAATGTATTGTTCATCCATCGCTCTTCCGATCAATTCAATATTTGCTTCTCCTCCACTCCATTTAACATCATCAACGGAAGCGATTTTTTCCACTTCACGGATCACATTTTTATCGTGCGGTGGTACTAACTGACCACCATCATTCCAGTAAGCTTTGTATCCATTATATTCCTTTGGATTGTGTGATGCAGTACAAACCACACCGCCCTGGCAACCCAGCTGACGAATAGTAAAACTTAATTCAGGCGTTGGACGAAGCGCTTCGAAAAGAAAAACTTTTATACCATTCGCTGCCATCACATTTGCTGTGATCTCAGCGAACATCCGGCTGTTATTTCTTGAGTCGTGGGCAATTGCAACCCGTACGGTACCTCCGGGAAAAGACTGGTTCAGGTAATTTGCAAAACCCTGTGTTGCCATCCCAACAGTATAACGATTCATCCTGTTGGTACCAATACCCATAATACCCCGCAAGCCTCCTGTACCAAATTCAAGGTTCTTGTAAAATCCTTCCGTAAGCTCATCCGGATTTTCGGATTGAAGCCTTTTTATCTCAGCTTTTGTTTCTTCGTCGTAATTACCTTTCAACCAGGTATCAACTTTTTGTCCGATAATCTCTTGCATATTTTGGTATTGATGGTGATGTTATATAGATGGTGATGTTATCAAAAATAATCGAATTGAACTTTAAATGTGAACCAGCCTAAATATGAATCAAACAAAAATATCAGACTATGTACGCGCCCGTTACTTTATTCTGATCCACTTCTACAAAAATATGATCCTGCACGGTGGTTGCAAGAGAAGTGCCTACATAATCCGTCTTAACAGGAAAAGCCTTGTGTGTTCTTTCGACCAGCGCAAGTGTCTGTATCTTTTTAGGTTTTCCGGCCAGTATTGGCTGTAATGCATAGAGCATTGTTTTACCGCTGTTTGCCACGTCATCTATTACGATCACAACTTTCCCTTCCACGGTTATATCCTCACTAAGCTTTATCTCTCCGGGATTTTTTTTATCGAGAGATAAATCCACCAGGGTAGTTTTGAAGGATGCCGAATCTGCCAGCAGGTCGCTGATAACCCGCGCAATTACACTTCCATGATCCCTGATACCAACCAGGATAAGTTCTTTTTCTTCCAGGTTGTTTTCTATGATCTCGAAAGCCATCCGCTGCAGCTTTTTGAAAACGGTTTCCTGGTCGAGAATATATTTCTTCATTATTGAATCTTTGGTCAAAACTAATTCAGAAATTAAATTAACCAATAAACATCTTCATCACGATAATTTTTATCTCTTATCTTAGTATTCTACTAATTCAATTTGCATGGAGATCCTTGCTCAGGTCCTGTTTGTAGTGCTGCTTGCCCTTTCAATTTTCCTGTTTGCACGGAAGGTTCGGGATATTAAGGCTAATATCAACCTGGGAAAAGATGAGCCCTATAATGATCATCCTGACCAGCGTTGGAAAAATGTTTTATTACTGGCATTCGGACAGAAGAAAATGTTTCGTAAACCACTTGTTGCGCTGATGCATTTCGTGATCTACGCCGGATTCATCATCATTAATATTGAAGTGCTGGAGATCATGATCGACGGGATCTTCGGTACGCACCGGATCTTTGCGGCACCTTTCGGATCTTTCTACAACTTCCTCATCAACTTCTTTGAATTTCTTGCTGTAGGTGTATTGCTGGTTTGTATTGCATTTTTATGGAGAAGGAATGTTCAAAAATTAAGAAGATTTATTTCCAAAGATCTTGACGGCTGGCCCCGTTCAGATGCGAATTATATCCTCATCACGGAAATCGTATTAATGTCTCTGTTCCTTATAATGAATGCCACTGATGGGGTATTACAGCAAAGAAATTATGGAACCTACGGAGAGCATGCAGTCGGTTCGTTTTATTTTTCAGGATTACCTCAGCCAATTTTTGCAGGCATGACTGATTCCACTTTAGTAGCTATAGAAAGAACAGCGTGGTGGTTACACATCATCGGGATCCTTGCTTTTTTGAATTACCTGCCCTATTCAAAACATTTACATATTATTCTGGCATTTCCGAATGCCTATTATGCGCGACTGGAATCTTACGGGAAGATCCGCAATATGGAATCCATCCAGAATGAAGTGCTCTATGCTATGCAACCGGAATTGGCACCGGCCGATGCGGTTGCCCCGGAAAAGTTTGGCGCCAAAGATATTTTTGACCTGAGCTGGAGAAACCTGCTGGATGCCTACAGCTGTACAGAATGCGGACGATGCAGTGCAGCCTGTCCTGCAACCCAAACCGGCAAAGCCTTATCACCCCGTAAGATCATGATGGATACGCGCGATCGGATGGAAGATGTAAGGGCAAATATTAAAAACAATAAAGGCAGTTTCCAGGACGATGGAAAAACCCTTTTACACGATTATATTACGTCCGAAGAACTTCGCGCCTGTACTACCTGCCAGGCCTGTGTTCAGGAATGTCCTGTTGCCATTTCACCGCTGGAAATCATTATGGAACTCCGAAGATCATTGATCATGGAAGAAAGTAATGCTCCACAGGAATGGAATGCGATGTTTGGAAACGTAGAAAATAATTTTGCTCCGTGGAAGTTTGCACCGGATGAAAGAATCAACTGGAAGGCTTAAGACCCTTCAGATATAACAGGCGGTTTCTTTTTGCGGAGGACTTTAATCAGGAAAAAGATCGCTGTCAGGAAAAAAACAATCGCAACTGAATACTGGATTGCTGACTGGTTTGCATTCATTTTTTCAACCAGCAATCGTCCACCGAATATAAAGATCAGGAACCCTAAAAAAGTTCCAAGTCCAATCCCGATTATATACATAGTATAATAACTGCTACCGTTTTTCAGCAATCCTCTTGAGAACAGGGCTGTACTCCATCCAAACCAGAAGGGGATCTGCATGGGATTAACAGCGCTTAGCATCACACCCAGCCAGAACCTGTGGACAGAATTAGAAAGGATCATATTTTTTTTGACTCCCGGATCCATTGCAGCCACCAGGCTTGAAATTGCAAGCGCGAAAATTATGGCAACAGTCAGCCATTCAAAAATCCTGAATACTCTTTGATTTTTTGAAACCCATTTCATTGCAACCAGCGAAATCCTTACGTAAATGACTTCAACGATTAAAGCACCGATTGCAAATTTTATAGCCGGAGGAATTCCATCAGAAACTGCGATCTGCATTGCGGAAATATTCAACGTACCCAGGGGAAGTGTTCCCAGGAAACTGATCATCATTCCCGTAAATAAGAGTCGAACCAATTTCATCTTTCAAAAAATTATTATTCGGTCATAGAAGCCAGTCGCCGTGAAGTTTCCTTATCCTCCCTGAACATCTTCAGTCCCTGCCTGGTCGTTAAATAAGGAATACCCCTGCGATGGTTTGCCCTGCTTACTTTATATAAAATTCCCCAATGCCTGATGATCTCCTTCCATGCATAAAATAAAGAATTGCGCGGATCATAAATATGGGTTGGTTCTGAGCCCGCTCCGTTTACTTCGATGATTGAAAAATTCTTTCCCTGCTTCAGATCTTCCCAGTTTCTGTACCTGATGTCAAGCCGACCGAAATGAAAACCATCGATCTGTTTACAGATCTTATCAATAGTTGCACGCAATTCTTCATCGATCAATTCACGGTCATCCAGAAACATCGCGCCACGGGCATGATTGCCATATGGAACCACTACTCTTTTTTCACCGTCTTCCGGAATTTCCTCCAGGATCGTCCCATGCATTTTTTCGATAGCAGGCATCTGTAACAGTGCACGCTGGTTTTTATGCAGCAACTGCCTGATTGAATGAATTCCATCTCCTGTAACCGACAAAAACTCCTTTCTGACGATGCCTGTTACCTGGCCATTTTCTTCTCCCGGCATACGGTGATAAAATATTCCAACTTCTTTTGGAAATGAGATGAATTCCTGGATATGAAAATCTATTGCTGCATTCTTTACATATGCTATAAGGTCCTCATCATTCCTTAAAACCTTCACTCCTCTTCCCTTCCCACCTTTATTCGGTTTACCGATCATCGGATACAACATTCCGGATAAATGCACCTGTGATACCACATAATCAACATTTGCAGGAAGGTCGAAGAACAAGGAAAAAGGGGTAATTGACTTTGGAATCAGCGGATAAATATCTTTTTTGGATTCTTCTGTAAATCCGCCGTTTTCAATGGTTGGATTAGAAGCACTGAAAAAGAAAAACGACTTCGCCCTTAGACAGTACAAAAAATAAACCGGCATGATCCAGTAATAGATCATTCCAAAACTCCAGTATTCCCAATTAAATAAACGGATGAAAAACGGCCGGTGCAGAATGCGTTTGATGAACCCCATTGTTATTCTACATCCTGTTTGACAGTCATCGAATGCAGGGAAACATCTGCCTTGTGTAACAGGTCGATATACCTGATTGATACGGTTTCATTTTCTAACAGGAGGGATGTAACACTGACAGTCATATCAACTCCATTCCGGTTGATACGAAGATCGTTCTCAATATCTCCATCTCCGGTATGCATATGAAAATCAAGTATGTCTTCCTGAGTAACATCCGGATGTGCAGACAAAAAATCATTGAACCATTTTCTTCTTTTACCAATCACCTCCTCAGAATATAAAGTTGAAGAAGCCCAGATATGTGAAGTGTGCATGTTTTTTTCAACGATCTCTTTTTCCGTTCCATTCCACCGGCACTGGTAAAGTTGACGATCGCTCCAGGTAATTGCAGTGAAGGGTTCAATATCATCCAGGTCGATAGCATGAAAGGTGGTGATCGGATCTTCCGAATCAATTAGTTCCAGCAAGATCACTCCCCTACTTTTCCGGTAAGATGGTTTCTTTTCATGTTTTTTTTCAGCACCATTTAAAAACACTATTGCATTACCGTTTTCATGAAGTGCTATCCAGGTACCACCGGCATGACCATCTTTCGGAAAAGCAATTCTGCCTGTATTCATTTGATAGAATTCAGGAACCAGTGCTGCCTTACGGGAAGATTTTTCATCCCTGTTTGAAGTAATAAGAATTTTATCTCCCTGCGAAATGAAACTTACTGTGCACATTGTTTGCGGTACTTTACGGTAGAAGATGCAACTCCGAAATCTGCAGGCAATTCAATTGCTGAAACCTCCCTGATCCCCACCCTGATCAAAGCCATATGGTGGATGGTATGTTCCAGGTTATAGGCAACTTCGCGGTAATAATTTGTTGGAATTTTAATTGCTTCAGCAGCGAGGTCATCATAACATGCTTCGAGGATCATTTCCTTATCAGGACGATCCAGCTGATCATATACATCCTTTAATAAAGATGCCGCCAGGTTCTTATCAGTTTCAATAGCGATATCTCTTTTTCTTTTTTCATAGTTAACCAATCCTTCATCGTACCCTTTCTCAAGGCATTGAAAAAGTTCGATGATATGCCGGACATGCTGCCCGATCGTATTATTGGAAAGATTGCTGCAAGGTTGAATATATTCCTGACCTGATAACTGGTCAAGACTGCTGCTTAATTGAATGAACACATTATTTACAGCCTGATTTAATTGCATTGTATAGGTCGGTTTGGTGCAAAATAGTATTATTTTTTTATTAAGCCATTTACGTAAATCAGGGCAATTAGTTTTCCCCTAATTTTAGTACTTCGGTTAAGCAATAATAATACCTTTATCAAAACTAACAGACATGGATGTTCCTGTAATGGCGGAGTTAATGGCGAATGGACAGTCCCCTGAAATTCTATTCTGGGTCGGATGCTCGGGGAGCTTTGACCAGCGGGCTCAAAAGATCACCAGGGCATTTGCTACTATTCTCAATAAAGTAGGCCTGAGTTATGCCGTTCTTGGCAATGAAGAAATGTGCACAGGAGATCCTGTTCGCAGGGCAGGAAATGAATTTATGTTCCAGATGATGGCCTATCAGAATATTCAGACCCTCAATAATTATAATGTAAAGAAGATCGTTACTGCATGTCCTCATTGTTTCAATACACTGAAAAATGAATATCCTGAACTGGGAGGTAATTATGAAGTAATTCATCATACTACCCTTATTCAACAACTCATTGATGAAGGAAAGATCAAAATGAAAGACGGCGGTGATTTTAAGGGAAGGAAAATAACTTACCATGACAGCTGCTATCTAGGCAGATCAAACAACATCTATGAAGCTCCCCGAAAAGTGCTGGAAGCACTGGATGCAGAACTGGTGGAAATGAAAAGATGCCGATCCAATGGTTTGTGTTGCGGAGCCGGTGGCGGACAAATGTTTAAAGAGGAAGAAAAAGGTGCAAAAAGAATCAACTGGGAAAGAACGGATGAAGCAATTTCTACCGGTGCTTCGATCATTGCAGCAGCCTGCCCGTTTTGTAATACGATGCTGACCGACGGAGTAAAGACCAGGGAAAAAGAAGAAAGTACCCAGGTTCTGGACATAGCCGAACTCGTAGCCGCTTCCATGATTTAACATACTGATGCCGGCCGCGCGATCACAAACCTGTCCAACCTCCTTATTTTTGCAGCATGAACCTTGAATATAAATCCCTGTTGCCAGAGAGTTTTTCTGACGAATCCCGTGTCTGGATCTACCAGTCAAGCCGTTTATTTTCCCTTTCCGAAGCGCTTCAAATTGAAGAATTGCTGGAAAATTTTGTAAAGGGATGGAACAGTCATGGTACACCAGTAAAAGGTTTTGCAACCATGTTTTTCGGACAATTCATTATCCTGATAGCCGATGAAACTGCCACCGGCGTAAGCGGATGCAGTACAGACAGTTCAGTAAGGCTGATCAAGGAAATTGAAAAGATCTTCCATGTAAGCCTGTTCGACCGGCAGACACTTGCATTTATCAAAAATGAAAAGGTCCAGCTGATCCCGATGAATCAACTGAATTATGCAGTTGAAAACGGATTTATTGATGGAAACACTCTATACTTCAACAATACCATCCTGGATAAAAAAGGACTCAAAGACAATTGGCTGATTGAGGCGAAAGACAGCTGGCTGGGAAAACGGTATGTTTTCAAAGCCACAGTCTGATTAATAAAACTATCCCTGTTCTATAAGAGTTGTTTGGTTTCAAAAGAATTGCCAACGTTCCAAAGAAAATGACTGACAGGCTGTCATTTTACTTATCTTTGCCGACTAAATTTTACCAGACTGTATGCTCGACCTCACGTTCAATAAGGTACACGACGAAAGCAGGCAGGGTGAGGCTTATGCACCCGCTGATCTGAAGGATACCGGGAAAAAATTTTATATAGAGAGTTATGGTTGCCAGATGAATTTTTCTGACAGTGAGATCGTTGCCTCTATTCTGCAGGAAAGCGGATATGGCGCAACCAGGAATTTCCAGGAAGCAGACCTGATCCTAATCAATACCTGTTCCATCCGCGAAAAGGCGGAACAGACCGTTCGCCACAGGCTCACTCATTTAAGAGGAGTAAAGAAAAAAAATCCGGGTGCACTGATCGGTGTGTTGGGATGTATGGCTGAACGATTGAAATCAAAGTTGCTGGAAGAAGAGAAACTGGTGGATATGGTGGTAGGCCCCGATGCCTACAGGACGTTACCCGGACTGATTGAAGAAGCAGAAACCGGTCAGAAGGGAGTCAACGTATTATTGAGCAGGGATGAAACCTATGCAGATATTTCACCTGTAAGGCTTGACAGCAATGGTGTAACCGGATTTGTAAGTATCATGCGCGGATGTAACAATATGTGTTCGTTCTGCGTGGTACCGTTTACGAGGGGAAGAGAAAGAAGCAGGGATGCACATTCGATAATTGCAGAGTGTTCACAACTCTTTGAAGAAGGGTTCAGGGAAGTAACCCTGCTCGGACAAAATGTTGACAGTTACTACTGGATTAGTGAAGATGGAACTGAAACTGTAACGTTTGCAAAATTACTCGGAATGGTGGCATCTCTCAATCCATTGCTGAGAGTTCGTTTCTCCACTTCACATCCTAAAGACATTACGGATGATGTGCTGTATACTATGGCGCGTTTCGATAATATCTGCAAATATATTCACCTTCCCCTGCAGAGTGGTTCAACAAGGGTTTTACAATTGATGAACAGAACTTACACGAGGGAATGGTACCTGGCAAAGGTCGACCGGATCAAAGAGATTATGCCGGATTGTGCGATCAGTTCTGATATCATTGCAGGATTCTGTACCGAAACAGAAGAAGACCACCAGGATACACTTGGAGTGATCGATTACTGCAGGTATGATATGAGTTATATGTTCTATTACAGTGAACGTCCCGGAACACTCGCTGCAAGAAGATACCAGGATGATGTTCCGGAAGAAGTAAAGAAGAGACGGTTACAGGAGATCGTTGACCTGCAAAGAAAGATCTCGGATGAGAATAATATAAAGGATGAAGGAAAGGTCTTCCAGGTTCTGATAGAAGGAAACAGTAAAAAAAGCGATGAGCACTGGATGGGCAGAAACAGCCAGAATAAAGTAATCGTATTTCCTAAAGAAGGAAGGGATCTTAAGAAGGGTGATTATGTAGAGGTGCTGGTAACAAAAAGTACCGGGGGCACTTTGATAGGAACAATGACAGAAGCGGCAGTTATTTATTAAATCTTAGGAATGGACATTCAATCAATTAAAAACAGGTTTGGGATCATCGGCAATTCTCCTGCCCTCAACTTTGCATTGCAGGTTGCGGTACAGGTTGCCAATACCGACCTGACGGTTTTAATATTCGGAGAAAGCGGTGTGGGAAAGGAAGTTTTTTCACAGATCATTCATGCACTTTCTTCACGCAAACACAATCCTTTCATTGCAGTAAACTGCGGTGCGATACCGGAAGGAACGATTGATTCAGAATTATTCGGTCATGAAAAAGGTTCGTTTACAGGAGCGGTAGACAGCAGAAAAGGTTATTTCGAAACGGTAAGCGGCGGTACCATCTTTTTGGATGAGATCGGTGAAATGCCACTGGGAACCCAGGCCCGTTTATTAAGGGTACTGGAAACAGGGGAATTCATTCGTGTAGGATCTTCAAAAGTTCAGAAAACGGATGTACGCGTGATCGCGGCTACAAACAGGGATCTTCTTGAATTACACCAGCAGGGAAAATTCAGGGAGGACCTTTATTATCGTTTAAATACGGTTCCCATAAGGGTTCCATCACTCCGCGACAGGAAAGAAGATATTCTGCTACTGTTCAGAAAATTTGCAGTTGACTTTGCAGAAAAATATAAAGCCGTACCTATCCAGCTTGATGACGATGCAAGAAATATGATTGGTCAGTATCCATTTCCAGGGAATGTGCGCGAATTGAAAAATCTTGCAGAACAGATCTCTGTTTTGTCGGTTGACAAAGTTGTTACCGGTAAAGACATCGGGAAATTTCTTCCGAACCGTGAACATTCAAGATTACCGATGTTGGCACCTCAGGCGCAGGGAGGATTTAATGGTCATGATTTCAGCAATGAAAGAGAGATTCTTTACAAACTTTTCTTCGATATGAAGAAGGATGTGAATGAACTGAAGAAAATGTTTTTTGATATTCTTCAGAATCCTTCCATTTCACATCAGCAGGCTGCATTCATTAATGAGCTGAAAGATTTTCCTTCACATGAAATGATGCCTTCAGCAGTATCACAGGCACCTGCTGCAATTTCTTCTCCGGTTTTGTTTCATCAGAATGAAGACATACATCACCATGAAGAAGTAGAAGAGTCGCTGAACATAATGGATAAAGAAAAAGAGCTGATCATCAAAGCGCTTAAAAAGCATAAGGGCAAAAGAAAGGATGCAGCATCTGACCTGGGAATCAGTGAAAGAACATTATACAGGAAACTGAAAGAATACGATATTAAAGAATGACATCTATGAAAGCCATACTAAAACTATTGAGTATCGGGGTTATTTTCTTTTTGTCGGGATGTTATTCCTTCAAAGATGTCAGTATTCCTCCTGAAGTAAAAACTGCGAGGGTAAATTATATTGAGAATAAAGCTCCTTATGTAAATCCACAATTGAGTCCTGTACTGACCGACCGGTTAAGACAGAAGATCAATAACCAGACAAGACTTACGCTTGTACAAAGTGAAGATGCACATTATGATATATCCTGTACGATCCGGAATTATACAGTAACTACAGCGGGTGTATCGCAGCAGCAGGCTGCAACCAACCGATTGATCATCACTATCAGGGTGAGCTTCAAAAACAGGCTCGACGATAAAGCAAGTTTTGATGCGGATATATCCCGTAATTTCGACTTCAATGCAAACCTGAGTTTGCAACAGGCAGAAGCGCAATTAGCAGATCAGATCATCCAGAACCTGGCCGACGAGATCTTTAACCGTATATTTTCCAACTGGTAAACCTATGCATAACGAGGCTCAAATAATTCTTCAGCAGGTTTTTAATAAGCGGTCATTGAATGATGTCAGCATCAGTGAATTAAAAGAACTCACTGAGCAGTATCCATATTTCAATGCAGCGCAGTTCCTGCTTGCTAAAAAGATCAGGCTGGAAAAAGGGGAAGCTGAAGCTTCGATATCGCGGGATTTGGAAGCTCATTCAGATATTGTTTCGAACCCCCATTCTGCAAAACACCCTGCTTTATTTTTTCACAATCCACTCTGGTTCAATTTCCTGATGAAACAGGAATTTAAATCGAATGAAATTGGTGTGGAAGATGAGTTGGTGCTGGATTCAAAACATCTTGCAGAAGAATCTGAAATTTCTGAAGAAAGTGGAGTTCCTTCAGAAATTGGAGTTCAAGACAAAAGCGGAGTTTCTTCAGAAACTGGAGTTTCTGACATAATTGAAGTACCTGTAGAAACTGATGAAGCTAAAGAAAACGATGTAACTGAAAATCCGGAACCTGGTCACCCGTTTTTGAATGAAGCTCAGTCGGAACTGGAAATTACTGCCTCTGAGGTTGTTATTGATGAGGGTCAAAATTTTGATAATTCGGAAGATGAGATTGTCAAAGAACCCGTTGAACAAAACCAGAAAATTTCCGAATCCCTGAAGCAATCCTCCATTGAGCAGAAAAAGCCGACGGATGAATCGCTTGAATTCGAGCCATTTCATACCATCGATTATTTCGCATCACAGGGAATTAAACTGCAGCAGGCTGAACTGGGGAAAGACAAATTTGGTCAGCAGCTCAGAAGTTTTACCGAATGGCTGAAGAGTATGAAAAAAATCCCTCCTCCATCTCCGGATGATACCGGGGATCCTGTAGTGCAGGAACAGGTAATTCAATTCGCCCAGGTAAGTAATGAAACAAAAGAGATCATTACGGAAACAATGGCTGAAGTATGGAGCCTCCAGGGAAACAGGCAGAAAGCCATAGAAATCTATAAAAAATTAAGTTTGCTGAATCCCGCTAAAAGCGCTTATTTTGCCTCCAAAATTGACAAATTAAATTCATAGCATCATGTTGATAGTGTTCCTGATCCTGCTTATTGTTGCCTCCGTGATCATTGCTTTCTTCATCCTGGTTCAAAATCCTAAAGGTGGCGGACTTGCAGGAAATATTGCCGGTTTCAGCACCCAGTTTATGGGCGTGAAGCAAACAACTGATGTTCTTGAAAAAGGAACCTGGGTTCTTGCAGTTGCAATCGCATTGCTAAGTATCTTTTCTCCGGTTTTTATTAATGACAAAGGCGATAACGGTAGTGAACCAAATCTTCGTCCTTTAAACAATACTACTGCTCCGGCACCTGCACCTGTAACAACACCTGCAGCTCCGGCAACAGTTCCTCCTGCCGGAAATTAATCTTACAGAATCATAATATTGAACCCTGCTGACATCAGCAGGGTTTTTTGTTTATTTTACGCATCAATTCAAAATTCATGAAAAAAGTCCTGCTCGTTTTATTTCTGATTCTTCTGTTAACAGGTGCTTTTCTTGCCTGGAATGTTATGATGCCCAACACTAACGTGGATGGTTCCACGAAATTCTTATATATAAGGACCGGAAAGGCTACAAAAGAAGATGTGATGAAAACGATAAGGGATTCCAACTTTCTGAAAAGTCCGGGCACTTTCGAATTCGTTGCTGGACGGATGGATGTCTGGAGCCGTCTTAAGCCCGGTAAATATGAACTTTCAAAAGGAACAAGCGTTCTTGAACTGGTAAGGAAATTAAGAAACGGAACACAATCGAATGTTAATCTAACCATCACCAAGATCCGAACAAAAGAACAACTGGCTTCACTGGTAGGAAAAAGATTTGAAACTGATTCGGCAACTATGATCCGTTATCTGAATTCAAGCGACAGCCTTCAAAAATTTGGCCTTGATTCTAACACCGTAATGGCTGCAGTATTTCCCGACACGTATACCTATCGCTGGACTTCTTCCCCATCTGTAATATTTTCTAAATTACATGACCAGTATGAAAAGATCTGGAATGAAGAAAGAAAAAACAAAGCCACTGCACTCGGTCTTGACCCCATAAAAGCATACACACTCGCATCAATAATTGAAGAAGAAACCAATATACAGGAAGACAAACCTTTAATGGCAAGTGTATACATCAACAGGTTAAATAAAAGAATGAAACTTGGTGCAGATCCAACAGTAAAATTTGCTTTGAAAGATTTTGACCTGAGAAGGATCTATCAAAAACATTTACAAACCAACTCACCCTATAACACCTATCGGTATGCGGGATTACCTCCCGGGCCGATCTGCACACCTTCCGTAAAAACACTAGATGCAGTTTTAAGTGCACCACAAACTAACTACCTTTATTTTGTTGCTAAAAGTGACTTCTCACAAAAGCATGTTTTCACAACCAATTATTCGGATCATTTGAAATATGCAAAAGAATACCAACAGGCACTAAACAAATTACAGCAACAAAAAGCGGCTAAGGAAGAAACAGGGAATTGATATGACAAAACTGGAAAAGATCTTATTGTACAACAGATGGGGAAGATTTCTTTCTGCAAAAAGCAAAAAGATTCACCTGCCGGGACTGGAAGGTCTACCCCTATATGATGTCATAAAATTTTTTGCTTCCCAGGTAAGAAAAGTCGGATTGAATGATCGCGCTTCAGCAGTTGCATTTAATTTTTTACTGGCAATTCCTGCGGGAACAATTTTTCTTTGTACACTCATTCCGTATTTTCCTATTTCAGACCAGATTACTAAAGAGTTATTATTACTTGCGAGATATTTTGCCCCGGATGAAGGAACTTATAACCTGGTAAGGGATTTCCTGAATGACTTCCTGAATACGCCCCGATCCGGTTTATTGTCAATAGGTTTTTTACTCGTAATCTGGTATTCTTCAAATGCGTTGATGGGCATCATGAGATCGTTTAACAGATCGCTGCAACATGTGAATAAAAGAAATTTCTACCACGACAGGTGGATGGCAATCAGGATGACCACTGTACTGATTTTACTTATCCTGGCAACCGTATTTTTATTGGTTACCCAGGGAACACTATTCGCCATGTTGATGGATAGACTGGATGTAAAAAGCAAAATTGTTATTGGTATAGTTGACCAGGTAAGATGGTTGATCATTTTTGCACTGGTACTATATTCAATTGGATTTATCTATAAGTATGCTCCTGCGATTGCTAAAAGATGGAAGCTGACTTCCCCGGGAGCCGTTCTTGCAACCACCCTGATTGTAATCTTTACATTGGGCTTCTCCTTTTATCTCCAAAATTTTGGATCCTATAATAAAGTTTACGGATCAATCGGGACTATCCTGATCCTGATGTTGCTGATCTATGTAAACTCACTCATCCTTTTGATAGGGTATGAATTGAATGTGAGTATTCATTCCTTAAAAGCTATGGCTGCTGAAAGAGAAAAAACGGAAGCCGGCGAGAAAAACGAACTGCCAAAAAAAGTGACTACGGATTACGAATAAGCGCTTCACCCGCACATCAAAAAAAAAAGCGCAGGATCTCTCCCGCGCTTATCTTAAAAAATGATGCATAGAAACATTTCTAGGTTCTCAAAATCACTACCTGAATATTTTCAGTCCTACTGCTCACTTATTTTTTCAATTCCAGCACAATTAAATTCTTAGCAGGCGCTTTCATTCCTTCAAGTGTAATTTCATTTCCGGAAACAACATCCATACCTTTTGAAAACCCGCCGGCTATCTCCTGATACTTTTTCATATCGATAGCAGCTTCTTCATTTCCTGCATTCAGGATACACATCACTATCTGATTTTTATCATAGCGGAAATACACATAAACATTTCCTTCAGGAACAAATTGCATCATTTTTCCGGATTTGATGGCAGATGAATTCTTCCTGAAATTTGCGAGCTTTTTGATATGATTGAAGATCTCTTTCTCTGAAGCATTTCTTCCCTCCTCAGTAAATTTGTTTTCTTTATCTCCTTCCCAGCCACCAGGAAAATCGAGACGTACCCAGCCATCCGGGTTGCTCACTCCTTTCATGCCTACTTCACTTCCGTAATACATTTGAGGAATACCTCTGAAGGTCAGCAGCCACGCATATCCCATTTTCAGTTTCTGTGCATCTTCCCCTACAGTGGAGTAAAACCTGGTCATATCATGATTATCTAAAAAGATCACATGGTTCATCGGATCCTGGTAGATCACATCCTGTGCAACTGTCTGGTGTAACCTGTTCACTCCTTCCGTCCAGCCGGCTGGTTGATTCAACGCAAGATTGATTCCATACATATTTGTCTGGAAATCCGTAACACCGGGAAGATTACTTTTAAATTTAAAATCAACTTTTGTTTTTGTAAAGAATGCCTGGTTAATGACACCATGAACCCAGGTTTCGCCAAACAAATAAATTTTAGGATACTGATCTATCAACGCCTTGTTGCATTTATTCATGAACTCAAGATCGTTATAGATATAAGTATCGATCCTCCAGCCATCCAGTCCGAATTCTTCGGTTGACCAGATCGCATGTTGTATCAGGAAATTTGCGAAGTATGGATTCTTCTGATTGATATCAGGCATGGAAGGAACAAACCATCCATCACTTACCCTTGTGAGGTCAACTTTCGATCCGTGCGGATCAAACATCGGTTGCTCACGGTAGTTGGTCTGTGTGTACTTCGGCCAGAAATGAAACCAGGTACTATCAGGCAGATCACGATATAAAAAATGCTCTATGCCTACGTGATTGTAAACCGCATCCTGGATCAAGGTCATATTGCGTTTATGCAATGCGTTCGACAAACTTTTGTATGCATCGTTTCCACCGATACGTTTATCAACTGCATAATGATCTGTAAATGCATACCCATGTTCGGTTCTTTCCGGCATATCATTTTCGATCACAGGGTTCAACCAGAGGGAGGTCACTCCGAGATCCTGTAAATAATCGAGATGGTTTTCAATTCCCTTCAGGTCTCCACCGTGACGATGATAAATAGAATCACGATTCAATGACTGATCCTTAAGCCCTACAATTTTATCGTTTGATGGATCACCATTACTGAATCTGTCGGGCATAATAAGATAGATCAGGTCAGCAGGTGTAATACCTTTGTTCCTGGTAACTCCGGAACCCTTTTCTCTTTTCTTCAGTTGGTAAGGAATAGTTGTGTTTCCAACTTTTATATTGATTGTACCAGCTTTTGCTGAATTGGTAATTTCAAGATCAAGGAACAAGTAATTTTTGTTGGATGGCTGGAACGATTTCACCAGCTTTACTCCCGGATAATTGAAGGAAGCTTTTGCAGGCAATCCCTCTGTGGAACGAAGCATGATCTGCAACTTCGGATTTTTCATTCCTATCCACCAATGTGTTGGATATGCTTTCGTCTGAGCAAATGATTGCAGACACAATAAAACAAAAACCAGTACAAGATAATTTTTCATATAACTCTTATTAAGCAATGTGATGTATGTGGCAGCAGGTAACCATTATAATACATCATGTATTAAGCAATCTCATTTTTCTTTCCTGCCGGATCATAAACATAGATCACGCTGATAGCTGCACATAACATGAATATTCCGGCAAGTACAATTGCATAAATTGGTTGACCACCATAAATATTCTTTACAATCCATCCTCCGAAAAATCCATTGATGATTTGAGGAAAAGTTATGAAGAAATTGAAGATCCCCATATATATTCCAAGTTTTCCTGGAGGAATGCTGGATGATAAAATCACATAAGGCATTGCAAGGATGGAAGCCCAGGCAAGACCAACGCCAATCATTGAAAATTTCAACATGGCCGGATCAGTAATAAAATAAATCGAGATCAGACCAATACCACCTGCAATCAATGAAAAGGAATGTGTCAATTTTCTACCAACAAGCTTTGCAATAAAAGGCAGGCATAATGCATAGACCATCGCAACTCCGTTGTACCATCCGAAAGCAGTACTTACTGTATTCCCTGCTTCATTATACTCAACAGATTTTGAATAGTCACCAGATAATCCGTAAACATGAGTTGCTACAGCATCTGTTGTGAAAACCCACATACTGAACAATGCAAACCAGGTGAAGAATTGAACTAGACCAAGCTGCTTCATCGTGCGTGGCATGTTCCTGAAATCGGTCAGTATATCACGCAGTCCTCCCGATGATTTTTTATCGGGTACGCCATGATATGCTTCGTATTGTTTAGGTGGATATTCCTTGCTGAAAAATACGGTCACAAGAATAGCTGCCATGAAAACTGCAGCACCTATGTAAAATGAATACTTGATATTATCGGCGACCTGGTTTTCGGCGGTCACCATACTTACTCCTGCATTTGAAAGTAATTCAGGAAGGGCTGAACCAACTACTGCTCCTAAACCGATCAGGAATGTTTGTATACTGAATCCTGATGTCCGCTGACTGTCGGGTAAGTTATCTGCCACCAGTGCACGGAAGGGTTCCATTGCAACATTAAAGGATGCATCCATGATCATGACCATTCCTGCACCAATCCAGAGTGCAGGGATCAATCCTGCCATGTTTCCTGAGTTCGGAAGAAAGATCAAAGCTGCAGAAGATAAAATAGCACCTACTAAAAAGTAAGGCTTCCTTCTCCCTACCCTGTTCCATGTTTTATCACTGTAGTGACCGATTATCGGTTGAACGATCATACCCACCAGCGGAGCTACGATCCAGAACATCGGAAGCTGTTCAACATCTGCACCATAGGAACGAAGAATTCGACTGGTATTACCATTTTGAAGAGCAAAGCCAAACTGGATCCCGAGAAATCCAAAGCTCATGGTAAAGATCTGGAAAATTGATAACCTGGGTTTGGGTACAAGACCCGGTTTAGAATCGGCAGCAGCGGGGTTGGAAAGGGCCATGACAATCGTTTAAAAATCAAATGTGTAAAAAATACATGTTGGCTAAAGTACATAAAAAAAACATCTGCCGTTTGACAGATGTTCTTTTTTTATTTTTCTGATCAGATGATGAATCCGTTTGGAACGATCGCGCCTTTTTTGATCACGACTATTCCATCCTTAACGGTATAGAGTGCATGATCGGAGTTTGGCAGGTGGTGACCTCCGTTGATGCGGACATCATCTCCAATACGACAGTTCTTATCGACTATTGCATTTTTGATATAACATCTTTCACCAATCCCGATATTCGGAATGCCTTTTTCTTTTGCCTGTTCAATCTCTGCAAGGGTTTCGAAATAATCATTACCCATGATATAACTGTTTACGACAGTTGTACCATAACCCAGTCTTGAACGGATACCTATAACGGCATGTTCAATTCGGGAAGCATTAATGATACAGCCTTCTGCAATGATGGTACGCTCTAAAGTAGTACCACTGATCTTTGCAGGCGGAAGCATCCTTGCACGGGTGTAAATTGATTTGTTATTATCGAACAGGTTAAAGTCAGGAATTTCCGCAGTGAGGCCAAGGTTGGCTTCAAAGAAGGAATAAATATTCCCGATGTCTGTCCAATAACCTTCATACTGGTAACTCGCAACTTTATAATTTCCGATGGCAGTAGGTATGATCTCTTTACCGAAATCAGTAAAGTCCTTGTAAATATCTTCCAGCATATCAAACATCAGCTGACGGTTGAAAAGGTAGATACCCATGGATGCAAGGTAATGTCTGCCCTGTCCTTTCATTTCTTCTCCGGTGTCGCTGGCCCAATCCGGAAGCAAATCCTGTTTGGGTTTTTCGATAAATGAAGTGATCAGACCATCGTCGCTTTTTTTCAGGATTCCGAAATCGGAAGCTTCTCTTGCAGCAACAGGGATCGTTGCAATGGAAACTTCAGCTCCTGTATTGATGTGATTTTCGAGCATTTCATTGAAATCCATCTGGTAAAGCTGGTCACCTGACAGGATCAGTACATAATCACTTTGGAAAGGCTCGATATGACGAAGACTTTGTCGGACTGCATCTGCTGTTCCCTGGTACCATGTAGGGTTATCAGGAGTTTGCTCAGCAGCGAGGATATCAACAAATGCGGAACTGAATGCACTGAAGTGATAGGTATTCTTGATATGCCTGTTCAGTGATGCCGAGTTATACTGTGTAAGCACAAACATTTTGCTGATACCTGAATTCAGACAGTTTGAAATCGGAATATCAACAAGGCGGTACTTACCGGCAATCGGAACGGCAGGTTTTGAACGACTTGACGTAAGAGGAAACAATCTGGTTCCTGCACCGCCACCAAGAATCACGGCTAATACTGATTTGGGCATATTAATAAATTTACTGTGAGCGTAATGATTATTATTGATTAATTATTCTGTTATATACATCTAAGTACTGATCTACTGATCTTTCCCATCCATAGTCGAGTTCCATCATTCTTTTGCGCACTTTAGGGAATGTTTTCCTGTCGTGGAATAAATTCACCGCCCTGAATACCCCATGAGATATATCTCCAACCGCTGCATAATTGTAACAAATTCCATATCCATCCGGATCACCATAATCTATCACTGTATCTTTTAAACCTCCTACTCTTCTCACCATTGGTACTGTACCATATCGCATTGAATACATCTGGTTTAGTCCGCAGGGTTCTACTCTCGATGGCATCAGTAAAAAATCCGCACCTGCATAAATTAGGTGGCTGAGTGCTTCATTGTATCCTATAAAAACTGCATAGTCGCGTTGTGATAAATAAGTCATGCCTGAAAGTTCTTCTTCCACTTCCGGAAACCCGCTGCCAAGAATCAGAAAGTTCATTCTTCTTCCGATATGATAAAATGCATCACGGATAACATTTCCAAGAAGGTCTGCTCCTTTTTCACCAACCAGCCGACCGATAAAACAGATCAGTGGTTTATCAAAGTCAAGATTGAAGCGGTCGCACAATTCCATTTTATTTTTTGCTTTACCTGCTTCAATGTTTTCTATAGAGTAAGTATGCTCAATATAGGTATCTGTAGCGGGATCCCAAACATGATTATCAATTCCGTTTAAGATTCCAACGCATTTACCCTTTTCATATTCAAACAAAGCTTCCAATCCGTTGCTCATATACCGGAGTTCTTCGAGGTAACTGGGACTTACGGTTGTTACGAGGTCTGCACATTTAATACCACTTGCAAGCGGATTAATTGCATTGTTCCATTCCAGCATTCCTCCTCTCCATGCATCCCAGGATGGTATGAAGATACTGTTTTGCCATCCCATGATTCCCTGGTACTGGGCATTATGAATAGTTAGTACGGAAGGTATGGATGATAAAGATCTGTACTTGAAACAATGCTTCGACATGAAGGGGATCAGTGCAGTATGGTGATCGTGCACATGTAAAACATCCGGCTTTTTTTCCCAGGTACTTACCCAGTCGAGCACAGCGATCTGGAAAGCCGTAAATCTTTCGTCATCGTCATCATACCCGTAAACTTTTTCACGATCGAGTAATCCATTAATATCGATCAGGTATAATTCAAACCCGAGTTTATCTGATCTTTCCCTGATAACAGTGAATTCAAACCACCAGTTACCAAGATTGGTATAGCCTTTATGAACTACATCCCATTCGTTCTGGTAAAGAAACTTTGTTCGGTACATGGGCATTACCACCTTTGCAGAATGCCCGCTTTGATTAAGATACTTCGGAAGTGCGCCAACCACATCGCCTAAGCCCCCTGCCTTCGCTACCGGATAACATTCAGCGCTTACATGTAATATATCCATTCAATTTTTTTATACGCAGTTGGTTCTTATTTAATTATCAATTGAATTTAGGAAGAATTGCTAATGTATCAATCGCGGATGAAAAAATTTTTATGCTGCGAAATAGTTGTTATTTTCAGCGCCTCTTTCAAACAAACTGCTCTCATGAATCAAACTAAGCAACCAACTAACACAGGTGCACTGGCTACATTAGTGATCGTTTTCTTTTTCTGGGGATTTATTGCTGCTTCAAACAGTATATTCATTCCATTCTGTAAAGAACATTTTCAGCTGACTCAATTTGAATCACAGTTGATAGGATCCGCATTTTACGGTGCATATTTTATCGGCTCACTGATCCTGTTTATTTCATCCAGCGTCCTGGGATATGATATCCTGAATAGAATCGGTTATAAGAAAGGTATTATTTATGGATTGATGATAAGTGTGGTTGGTGCTTTATTAATCATACCTGCTGCAAATGCCAATTCATTTCCTGCAATCCTCGGTGCTTTCTTTGTAGTTGCACTTGGTTTCAGTTTACAGCAGACTTCTGCACAGCCGTTTGCAATTGTACTTGGTGATCCGTCAACAGGATCACACAGGCTGAACCTTGCCGGTGGTGTAAACTCACTTGGTACAACACTCGGACCTATTATTGTTAGTTTCTTTCTCTTCGGTTCAGTGGGAAATAAAGTGGCTGAAGTAACAGTTACAAATATCAATACCCTCTACCTCATTGTTGCAGGTGTATTTGCAATTGTGGCTATTTTCTTTTCCTTCTCCAAACTACCTGAGGGAAAAAATGATGACAGGTTTGAAAAAGCAAACAAAGCGTCGGGTGCATTGCTTGGTATGACTGCCGTTATTCTGGGTATCATCCTCGTAGGACAGTTTACAGATTTACCAAAACTCACATTGCTTGTAATCACTATTGCTGCAGTGATCATAATTCTTTTTATGGCTAACAACAGTGCCATGAAAAATGAAGAAGGATGGGGAGCAATGAAATATCCGCAGCTTATTTACGGAATGCTCGGAATCTTCATTTACGTGGGTGTTGAAGTTACCATTGATAATAACTTTGGTGCACTGCTTAAAATTAAGGGATACCTCACGGAAGCAGGTCTGGATGAAAGCGCCATCTCCAAATATGTTTCTCTGTATTGGGGAAGTTTAATGATTGGTCGCTGGACGGGTGCCATTGGGGTATTTAACCTGTCAAAAACCGGGAAGGTAATCGCCACCATCGTTATACCGGTGATTGCATTTGGAATTATCCTTGGAGCAAATTATATCAATGGAAATAATGTAAGCGATCTGTTTGGATATATTATCTGGATCGCCATCGCCATTGCAGCATTCTTTTACGGTCAGCAGAAACCAGTTAAAACCCTGATCACTGTTTCCGTACTTGCAATGATCTTTATGCTGGTAGGAGTATTTACCAACGGAATCATTTCAGTTTATAGCTTCATGGCGGGTGGTCTGTGTTGCTCCGTAATGTGGCCTTGTATATTCTCACTGGGAGTTGGTGGATTGGGCAAGTATACCAGCCAGGGTTCTGCTTTCCTGATCATGATGATCCTTGGTGGTGCAGTGATCCCTCCTTTCCAGGGTGCTATCGGAGATAATCCGTCTGTAGGCATGCACAATTCCTACCTTCTTGCGGCAGTATGTTTTGGTCTGCTTGCACTGATTGCCCTGAAACTTAAATCAGTTCTGACCAAACAGGGACTTGATTTTGATTCTCAGATTGAGGGAGGACATTAATTGAAAATTAAAAGCCGGGAACCTAACAAGGTTCCGGTTTATATATTTTACTTTCAAAGTTTCCGGATTAGCTTTTCTAACTTTGGAATTCCGATCAGGAACAGCTTTATAATTTGGTATTCAGATCAAGAACAAGAATTTAAAAATGGATAGCAGCAACTCATCACTTCAGCCCCTTGCCATTGGAATTGATATAGGTGGAACCGGAACCAAATTCGGGATTGTGGACAGGAATGGTAACATTCTTTTTTCAGGGGAAATTTCTACCAGGAACCATTCCATGGTAGAAGGATTTATCGATGAATTATTCGATGCTTTGTATCCGCTGATTGAAAGAGCAGGCGGCCCTGGAAGAATAAAGGGAATAGGCCTCGGAGTTCCCAATGGTAACTACTATACAGGTACCATTGAATACGCACCCAATCTTCCATGGAAAGGGATAATTCCTTTGGCTAAACTCATTGAAGATAAATTCGGACTACCTGTAAACCTCACCAATGATGCGAACGCTGCTGCGATTGGTGAAATGATGTATGGGGCCGCACAGGGCATGAAAGATTTCATCATGATCACACTTGGAACAGGTGTTGGTAGTGGAATTGTAGCTAATGGCAAATTGATTTACGGACATGATGGTTTTGCAGGCGAACTCGGTCATACGATCATAATCCCTGACGGAAGACTTCATGAAGGAACCGGGAAATACGGATCTCTCGAAAGTTATGCATCTGCAACCGGCGTAAAACTGACTGCTCTGGAAATGCTTGCAGCAAGTACTGAAGATAGCCTGCTGAGAAATATTCAAAAAGAAAATCTCGACAGCAAGGCTGTTTATGAAGCTGCAATCCAGGGAGACAAACTGGCGAAGGAAATCTTTGAATTTACAGGTAAGATACTGGGACTTGCACTCGCGAACTTCGTAATGTTCTCCAGTCCCGAAGCAATCATTTTATTTGGTGGTTTAACAAAATCAGGCGACCTCATTCTGAAACCAACAAGGGAACATATGGAGAAGAACCTGATCCAGGTTTTCCAGAATAAGGTAAAGATTCTTGTCAGTCATCTTAAAGAGTCTGATGCGGCAATTCTTGGTGCATCAGCACTTGTTTGGGATGTAAATGCAGGAAGTTAAACTCTGAAATATTTAAATAGATATTCCCGGTTATTTAAGGCGGAAAAGTTATTTATGGCGGAAGTTTACCATCAGCTAACCAAAGTCGTGGATGTACTATGCAATTATTTTCGGAAAATCTGTTATTATCCGAAAGCATATCTATAAAAAAAGGGACTTAAAAGTCCCTTTTTTGTGCGTATCAATTTCTTAAAAGATAATTTTCTTCACCGAATTTTTAATTGGTTGATCTGCTCTTTCAGGAGATCATTTCCATCTTTTCATTTCTCCACTTTGAAACTCCGTATCCCGGAATTACATGTTTCTCGCTGTGATAAGAAGATCTTACCAGCGGACCACTTTCTACGTAATCGAATCCCATCTGGTAACCTGCTTCACGATATTCCGCGAATTCATCCGGATGAACAAACCGCATTACCGGAAGGTGTTTGTTGGTTGGTTGTAAATACTGTCCGATTGTAATCACATCCACGCCACTGTTGCGAAGGTCTTCCATCGTTTGAAGCACTTCCTCCTTTCTTTCTCCCAATCCCAGCATGATTCCGCTCTTGGTGCGCATTCCGCCTTCTTTCAGTACTTTCAGGACATCCATACTTCTGCGATATTTCGCCTGGATCCTTACCTGCCTGGTGAGTCGTTCAACGGTTTCAATATTATGAGACACAACCTCCGGAGCTGCTTCAATGATCCGCTGCACATTTTCCATCTGTCCCTTAAAATCAGGAACCAGCGTTTCCAGCGTTGTTTCAGGGTTGAGTGATTTGACTGCTTTTATGGTATTGAACCAGATAATGCTTCCGCCATCTTTCAGTTCATCACGATCAACAGAGGTGATAACTGCATGCTTCACCTTCATCAGGTAAATTGCTTCAGCAACCCTTTGAGGTTCGTCGAAATCAACCGGATCAGGACGACCGGTTGCAACTGCACAGAATCCGCAACTACGGGTACAAACATTTCCAAGGATCATAAATGTGGCAGTTCCCTCTCCCCAGCACTCACCCATATTCGGACAGTTTCCGCTTTCGCAGATCGTATGAAGTTTGTGATTGTCGACAAGTGAACGCACATTGCGATAACTCTCTCCAGTAGGAAGCTTTACCCGAAGCCAGGATGGCTTCTTTATTTTAGTATTCTCCGGAACGGATGAAATAACTGGAAGTTCTTGCATGTCGCAAAAGTACTGCTAAACAGGATAAAAAAATCGATTTACCTTCTTCGTCCCAACAGAAGCTGAAGGTATGCACTAAAGAAAAACTGGCGTTCTTTGTTATAAAGCATCTGCGGAACCTTCTGTGCGAAAAATTCAGCCTGAACTCCCGCTTCAATAGCTGATACTGTTTCATTCAGACGTCCATAATCAAACCTCAGTGCCGCTTTAGCAACTGCCCCCGGACGAATTTTAACTTCACCCCATCCTACCGTAAATCCTGAGGCTCCGAGAGGTACATATGCACTGTCAACAATCTTATCATAAATCACTCTTCTTCCTTCCCTTACATCTACATAATAAGGCTTGAGAAGTCCAAGTGAAAGCCCTGCTCCATAAATTGCTGAAACTGCGGCTCCATTTTTATTCCCCTTTCCACCAATGGTTCGTTGCTGGCCGTATCCCAGTTTCAACTGGTAAAAATTATTGAGTTTTCCGGGGATAACCGAGTTGATCTGGTACTGGTTTACGGAAGCTCCCTGCTTCTTTTCTTTATTATGTTTTTTCTCACTGAGTTCAAGCCAGTATAAATTCGCCAATCGCTGAGATTTCATTTTACCCAACTCATAGCTGAGACCATAACCATCGGTTGCAAGTTTGATTCCGAATACACTTTGTTTAAAAAATACAATCTCACCTTCTTCCTCCTGCCTTAAAAGGGCATTGATCCTTTCTCTCTTAGCCTCTCTTTTATCCTCTTTAGACTGAGCGCGTGAAGAAGGTTGATTATTCTGGGAAAACAAAGCCGATGCCGGTAGAAATATGATCAGTGCTATTAAAATCTTTTTCAAGCGCTATATTTTTAGAGTAACGTAAATTTAAGGCAAATTCATACACAATGACTTCAACAGTTGTATACGACGGAAATCTCAGAACGGTTTGCACCCATCTTCAATCAGGGACAGTAATTGAAACAGATGCACCTGTTGATAACCAGGGAAACGGAGAAAGGTTTTCGCCTACCGATATTGTCAGTACTGCACTTGGCTCCTGTATGCTCACAATAATGGGGATCAAGGCAAGAGACCATAATGTAAATCTGATCGGTGTGAAAATCGAAATTCTGAAGATTATGAAGTCGGATCCACGCAGAATTGGTGGCATCAATTTAACTTTTCATTTTCCTGAAAGCCTGGTGCTTTCTGAAAAAGAGCAGACAATCCTTGAACGTGCAGCACATACCTGCCCGGTGATGTATAGTCTCAATCCTGAAATTGAAATCAATACTGTCTTTAACTGGAATAAGGTTGAAGCAGTATAAATTATCCTTTTATGTAATTCCTCTTTTTGATTCCGCCTGCTTTCCCAGCAGGCGGTTTCCTATCAAACATTCAAGGCATTTTCGCTGATCGCAATATTGAAATTTCAATTCATATAAAGATTGAGTCTCCATTGCATTAAAAGCACTAAAACCAAGATCCTTAAACTTTCTTATAATACTGTTATTCTCCGGAGGAAGCTGGAGGAGCCATTGATGGATTCTTTCAATCAACCCTTCATCCCTGTAATAACCGGCATATACATATAAAAGAGGGATAACTGCATTGAGAAAAATGTTCCTTATGCTGTCCCAACCCAAACGCTTTGGCTGATAAGGTCCGGTTTCATTTAAGAGAAAATGGTAATGCCAGAAATCATTGGCAGTTACATCAAAAATTGACATCGCTGCATCAAGATCTTCATGATCCCGTATCAGCATAAACAACTGCGACTGTGATCTGAGTAACATAGCAAGTTGCGCAAGCCTCACAGTTGGAAAACCGGACGGCCTCATTCGAAGAAATTGCACTTGCTGCCTGATTGGTTTCAATCCATATTTCTTTTTTAAAAAGAGATATTCCTTTTGCAGCATTACCAGATAACTGTCACCATAATTTTCGTGCAGCAAATTACTTTGTCCCAGTAACAGACTTTCCAACTGGTGAATTTGTTCCCGGTGCCTTGAAAGAATAGTGAGCGGCAAAGTTGCAGCCATTGCAAAAAACGCTTCTCCGTTAACCGTTCCGCCAAAAGATCTTGCAAGTTGCCGCCAGAAGATCTCTTCCCAGTGATAATTCAGATCGCCCGCCAACTCGTTGATCTTATACGCTTTTCTATTTAACCGCGAATTGATTAAGGAATGAATAAACTCCTCAGACAATTGCACTTTTTCCTGTTTAATAAGCTCCTGGCACGGAATAAAACTCCGGTTATTCATAAGTGTATGGAAACGATTCAGCATCAATATTGAGATCCTGTCCTGTAGTACAAGCGTTGGCAGGTCTTCGGATATCAGCAAATCGTTTTCCCAGACAACATGAAGAATTACGCGATCGTAATTGAGATCTTCATTGTGAAAATGTTTGAACCAGTCGGAGGCTTTAATATGAAGTTCTACAGGGCCCACCCAAACTGTACCACCTATACGCAGTTTGGCATCCAGGAAATCCGGGCCCTGGTTACTATTGAGAAATCCCGGATCAATGATCTCAAGATTTTCACCACTGGTAATTTTTAATTCTTTTGTATTGAAACTCTGTTCCTGCCAGATGTATTGAAATAAGTGCTCATTCATGTCTTTCCCTCCTCTGTTCAAATCTAGATTAACAGAGTTGGCCGGCAATGAGGTTTTACCCTATTTCGTGGAGTATTTTAACGACCCTGCTTACTGGCATTCCCATCACATTATAAAAGTCACCCTTTATCCATTGTATTCCGCAAACACCAATCCATTCCTGGATTGCATATGCTCCGGCTTTATCATAGGGCTTGTAATTGTCGACATAATATTCAACCTGTTCTCGTGACAGTTCCCAGAAACTTACTTCAGTCCGGTCATAAAATGAATATTCTTTTTCACCATCAAGAATAACAACACCGGTTATTACTTCATGAACGTTGCCGGATAATTTCATCAGGATCCTGATTGCTTCTTCCCTGTCTGCAGGTTTATTAATCACCTCCTTATTTAATACCACAATGGTATCTGCAGCAACTATGATATTCTGATCTTCATATCTTTTGTATCCGTCCGATTGCTTAACGGCATGGGCTTTTTTTCTTGCTATAAATACAGGAACTTCTTCTGTTGAAAGGTCTTCATGGAAATCTTCTTCGGCCTGACTTACCATTACATCAAATTCGATATCAGCCCATTCAAGCAATTGTTTTCTTCTTGGCGATTGAGATGCAAGAACAATTTTTTTCATATCAGTGAATTGAAAGAAGCGTCATAGAGAGAATGCCGGTAAGCATTACAATTTTAAGCAGATTACTGATCCGATGATAATCCTCAATTTTTTGTGCAGAGGAAATTTTACGAAGTATCATAAGAAGCGGTAAAATCACCAATATCAAACAATAAATTGCCGGTACCCACCAGCTCAATTGCAACATATAAATCATAACAATGATTACTGTTGCAAGCAACACAACCAGCCAGGTAGCAGCAAAAACTTTTGAAACAATAACACCCCAGACCACTGGCATCGTCTTACATCCAAACTTAGCGTCTCCGTCCATATCTTCTATATCTTTTATCACCTCTCTTACCAGTGATATTATAAACGCAAATCCGGAATAAAGAAAAGTAAAACGAAGTAATTTGGATCTGTCTACGCCTCCATAGATATTGAGGTTATCCATGACTTTGTAATGCTCTGCAAAGCCCACTACCAGTACAACCCAGGCTGTTAAAAGACTGATCAGAATGTTCCCTGTTAATAATTTCTTTTTGAACGTAGTAGAATAAAACCACAAAGCAATTACGCAAAAAAGATTGGCGAATCCTATCCAGAAAATGTTTTCACGAAACCCGATATAAAATCCAATTGCAACTCCAAGCAAAGAAAGTATCCAGTGCCATAGTATTGCCCACCTTCGGTTAATTATTTTTTCAACAACAAGTTTATCAGGTTTATTGATCCTGTCGATATTCAGATCAAAATAATCATTGATGATATAACCGGCTGCAGCGACAAGTACAGAAGAAAAACAAAGTAAAATAAAATTGATCCCATTAAGTGGTGGCGTTTCAACTGCATCGTTGAAAATCGGAATGACTACAAAATAATAAAAGAGTACCTGGGTGAGTACAATGAACAGGAGATTTAAAGACCTGATCAACCTGAAAAAGGCTAGCAGCATTTTCATGGTTACTGACTTTTGACGTCCGTAAATAATTCCCAGTCTCCATTCAGCTTCATAACTTTTTCTATTACATCGCGAACGCAGCCTTTACCTCCTCCATATTGTGAAATATAAACTGAAGCAGATTTTATGTCTTCCATTGCATCTACGGGAGCAGCTGCAATGCCTGCTACTTTCATTACGGCATAATCAGGAACATCATCGCCCATAAACAAAACATGCTCAAGACTGATATCCTGGTCCCTGGCATATTGAATTAACAGCGAACGTTTGTCTTCCACTTTCATGAACACATCCTGAATACCAAGTTTATTGAGTCGTTTGATCACGGGTTCACTGTAGCTACCCGAAATCACTACGATCTTATAACCTTTCTTTATAGCGAGCTGAAGTGCAAAGCCATCTTTAATATTCATCATGCGAACCTGTTCACCTGATTCCATCAGGTAAACAGATCCGTCTGTCAGAACTCCATCTACATCAAATGCAAACAGCCTGATTGCTTTAAATTTTTCCAGTAAAGTCATGCACGTTATTTCTGGTTATCGCGCCATTCATACACCCAGCTGCTCTGAATCATTTCAAGATGACCTTCATTACTGTCTTCTCTCTTTCCTTCAAAATGGGGAATCTGAAGTACCCATTCCAGCAGGTCGGTAAAACGGATCCTGTAGATCTTACTTTCATCAAAATCATCTCCGAAGCGCTCATATAATTTCAGCGCGATATCTTCATAATCGCTCCACTTGATAGGCGGTTCAAATGTCATTCTATAAATAATTAGAGGTCAAAAATTATTCTCCGAGGAATTGGGTCTGATCAGGAAGGGTAACCGTAACGGATCCTCCACCCGGCTGAAGAACACACTGGCAACCCAGTCTGGAATTCAGTCTTGGATTGATAGCCCTGTCGATAAAATCTTCTTCTTTATCAGACAATTCTTCCAGGAAATCTTCCCCGTTTTCAACATATAAATGACAGGTACTGCAAGCGCAAACCCCACCACAGTTATGATGCAATTCAATATTATTCGTCAATGCTACTTCCAGCAGGCTCTGATCAGGTTCAATGTTCGTCAGGGTAACCGGCTCCAGTCCTTTTTGCTCAAAATTAAAAGTGATCGTGTACATAGTTCTCTCTGGTTGGCTGCAAAAATAGTGTAAAATGCTTTGTTTCGCTTACGCAGAAAGGAAACATAAAAAAACGGGCAGAAAACTCTGCCCGCTTCAAATATTATAATGTCCTTCTTATTTGTTCCTGTACACTACATTATCCTGTATGATCATATCATTCACCACGTTTACAGCTTCATTCAGATAGATATCAGTTTTAAGGTTTTTCAGCCATAAATTGAATCTTTCTGATTTTCCGGTATCATATTCATACTTCTTTAAATCTTCCTGCAGTGCTTCAACATTTAAAGCATTCTGAATTTTACTGGCAGTTTCCAATTGCTTCACAGCATCCTTAATCTGCTTTTGATCCTCCTGGTATTTGGTCAGCTGTAAATTGTACACCTTATCATTCTGCTTTGCCAGCCACTCTGCACTTTTTTTGATTTGAGTGAATGAAGGACTGCTGTTGATCCGGGCAAGACTTGCATTTTTGATCGGATCAAGGTTCAGGCTATATTTCCAATTACTATAATCTGCTTTCTTCACCATATCCCATGGCAGCGCATCGGGGTTATTTTTCTCCCTGATCTTTGCAAATTCATACACATCAGGAATGGTAATATCAGAAGAAACACCTTTCAATTGAGTTGATCCTCCATTGATACGATAAAACTTCTGAAGGGTTAATTTCACTGTTCCAAGATCACTGTTCGGATCCAGGACACCCATTGCCCTGTCTAATCCAATATTCCTCTGCACAGTACCTTTTCCATAGGTGGAAGTACTTCCGATGATCACTCCCCTGTTATAATCCTGGATCGCAGCTGCAAAGATTTCAGATGCGGATGCACTGAACTCATTTACCATTACTGCAAGCGGACCGTCATACAAAACCTGCTTGTCGCGGTCACGATATATTGTAGGATTGCCATCCCGGTCTTTCACCTGAACAATCGGTCCGTCTTCAATAAAAAATCCAACCATCTGAACCACATCAAATAAAGATCCTCCACCATTGTTTCGGAGGTCCATAATGATACCATCCACTTTTTGTGCTTTAAGTTTGATGATCTCTTTTCTTACATCATCAGAACTGCGTGCTCCTTTCGGGTCTTCAAAATCTGCATAAAATTCAGAAAGATAGATATAACCGATCTTTCCCTTTTCGGTGGTAACCACAGTGCTTCTTGCAAAAGTTTCATCCTGAACTATTTCATCCCTGATCAGGGTAATAACCTTCGAAGAACCATCCGGTTTTTTTACAGTTAATCTTACTTCAGTGCCTTTTTTACCACGAATGATTTTCACTGCATCCTCTACAAAATATCCGGTAAGATCGGTTGGTTCTCCAACTCCCTGGGCTACTTTCTGAATAATATCTCCTACTCCAAGTTCTCCTGATTTCCAGGCAGGACTTCCAGCTAAAAGAGTTGCGATCTTAATGGTTCCATCTTCTTCTTTCAGAGATGCACCGATCCCAAAGAACTTACCACTCATCTGCTCGTCGAAATATCTTTTTTCAACCGGAGGAAAGAAAGTAGTATGAGGATCCATCGATTCAGTGATGGTTTTTACATATTCATTGAAACGCTCATCATCAGTAAAAGTATTTTTAAGCCGGTCGTAGCTCCTGTTCATGATCTTCAAAACTCTTTCCCTTGCTTCTTTTTCAAGTTCTGCATCTGTTTTGGCAACAGAGCCCTCCTTTCCCTTTTCCTTTTCTCTTGAATCGAGGTTATCGACATATCTTTCAAGCACCAGGTATTTCAGTCTTTTTCTCCACCGGTCTTTTCTCTCCGGTTCTGTTTTCGGAAAATCCAACTGGTCGCTGTTTAAATTCACGGTTTCATCTTTAGAAAAGTCGAACGGTGATGCCAGTAACTCTTTATATATAGCTTCTGTTTCCAGCAATCTTTTCTTATAAATAACTGACACAGCCGGAACAAATTCAACTGCACCTCCGCGGATCTCGTCGTCAAGTTTGGTTTCAAACTTTTTGAGGGATTGAATATCGGAAGCAAGCAAAATATTTTTAAGCGGATCGATCTTGTCGGCAGATAGATATTTTTTGAAAATTTCCTTTGAGAAACTGTCGTCGATCTTTTTCGGACTAAAGTGAATTTGAGTAAGCATTTCTCCAACATTGTGGAGGATCTTCTCATATTTTGTAGGTGGATTCGGATTGCCAACGCCCAATGAACGAACCGTTACAATGAGTCCGGCAAATACCAGCAACAAAACAACCGGCAGATTCTTCTTTTGAAACATATATTGAAAGGCTTTAGTCATTCTTCCAAAAATAACGATAAAACGATACTTTGGTTGTGTAATAAGATGTAATATAAGAGTATTAACAAACGGTTAGCCAGACTTTTTATGATCGGAATGAATTTGGGAATTCGCTAACCTTTCTATTTTTCCGTGAAAATTTCAGCAGTTGTGTTCAGTAAGTCAAATGCTGCAGCCATTCAATAAAATAAAAAAGCCGAAACAAAACTGCTTCGACTTTTTGGGTGGCTAACCGGGCTCGAACCGGCGACCCTCAGAACCACAATCTGATGCTCTAACCAACTGAGCTATAACCACCGTTTGGACGGCAAAAGTAATCCATCAACAGTTTCCTTCCAAAACATTTGTGTTTTTTCCCTCAACAATTTTTCGATTTCTTTGCACCCATTTTAAAAAGGATTTAATGAACCTGTGGCTATTACTTATCCCTGTGATTTCTGCTTTCATCGGTTGGTTTACAAACTGGATAGCAATCAAAATGCTGTTTCATCCGAGAGAGCCGAGGCAATTTCTTGGTATGACTTTCCAGGGAATTTTTCCCAAGCGCCAGGCGCAGTTTGCAGAAAAACTAGGCAAACTGGTAGCGGATGAATTATTAAGTTTTAAAGACATTGAGCAAAAGATCACGAGTCCCGAAAATCTCAGTTCTGTAATGCCTTACATTGAAAATCACATTGATGATTTTCTCCGGGTAAAACTCGGAAAGGCAATGCCTATGATCGGGATGTTTATAGGTGAGAAGACTATCAATGAGATGAAAAAGATTTTTATGGCAGAACTGGAATCCATCTTTCCGGAGGTCATGCACAAATACATGGGCAAACTCCAGGAGGAACTGGACCTGGAAAGGATCGTAACTGAAAAAGTAAAAGCCTTTTCCTCAGATAAACTCGAATCGATCCTTCAGCAGATCATGGCAAAAGAATTCAGGTTCGTCGAGATCCTGGGCGGAGTTGTCGGATTTATAATCGGAATCATTCAGGTTCTGATTACCGTGCTTACCGCTTGATGCCACAATTTTACCACTGAACATAAATAGGAATCTCAACGCAAGAAAAAAGAAGGTGCGGAGTCTAATCTTTGGATTTTTGTAAACCTTAAATCTAATTTCTTGTAATATAAACATTATGCGCTCATTTATTTTTACACTACTCTGCTTTCTCTGCTTTACAACCATTAATGCCCAAATGCCCGGCGGCGGTGGCCGGATGGGTGGAACACAAATGACCGGAAGATTTTATGGTAAGGTCATTGATTCTAAAGCGGAAAAGCCAATTGAAGCTGCCTCAGTTCAACTGATACAAAGCAAGTTTGATACTGTTACCAAAAAAAGAAAGGATACCATATTAACTGGTATGCTTACTTCAAAAAATGGAGATTTCTCCCTGGAAAATCTTCCTCTTTTTGGCAATTACAAATTGATAATTACCGGGATAGGCTATAAAACCTATGAAGAAAAAGTTGCTTTTCAAATGAAGATGAACGGCGGAGATATGAGTTCAGCCCTTAACAGCATGGATAAGGACCTGGGAAATATCAAACTGGATGCTGATGCTGAAGTGCTTCAATCCGTAGTGGTAACCGGTAATAAACCCATGATGCAAATGGGGATCGACCGTAAGATCTTCAACGTAGAAAAGAATATCACCTCAGCAGGTGGTACCGCAGTGGATGTTATGAGAAACATACCTTCCCTGAATGTTGACATCGACGGAAACGTTACCCTTCGTAATGCTGCTCCTCAGATCTTTGTGGATGGCCGTCCTACCACCCTCACCCTCGACCAGATTCCTTCTGATGCAATCGAAAGTGTGGAGTTGATCACGAATCCATCTGCGAAGTACGATGCAAGCGGCGGACAGTCCGGTATTCTAAATGTGGTTTTGAAAAAAGCACGCAAAACCGGTTACAATGGTGGAGTTCGTGCAGGTGTGGATTCCCGCGGACGTATCAATCTTGGTGGTGATATCAATGCACGCCAGGGAAAGATCAATGTATTCGCAAACGCCATGCTGAACCAGCGTAAGTCAATCGGCTGGGGTGAAACCACCAGGATCAATACACTTAACGAGCCTAATACAAGCATTTTCCAGGACAACGACAATACCTCAACAGGTATGTTCGGATTCGGAAGAATCGGATTTGATTTCTTTATCAATAACAGGAATACCATTACAATAGCCCAGACATTTGTAAGAGGAAATTTTAAATCCGATAACCAAAACTATACGTTCACAGACACGCTGGATAATGCAGCAGGTTTTGAAACGGGTTACAGAAATACGATCGGTGAATTCAATTTCAGAAATAACGGTACTACTGTCAGCTATAAAAAATTATTTACCAAAGCCGGTCGTGAGTGGACTGCCGATTTGAATTACAATGCACAGTCGAACGACAATATGCAGGATATCCGTTTCCGTTCCTTTAATGATATGAATCAGCAGGATCCAAAATTCCCTGAGCGTCTTCAGAAGATCGATGGCGGCGGAAGCAACAAATTCATCACTGCACAAACAGACTATATCAATCCTCTTTCTGATAATTCAAAACTGGAAGGTGGATTGAGAGCACAGATCAGAACTTTTCAGAGCAGCCAGCTTAATTACCTGAATGGTACACTGCTTCCAAACATCAGTAATAATTTTGAGTATACTGATTACGTATATGCTGCATATGCTGTGTATTCTCAAAAGGTGAAAGACAAATTCAATTACCAGTTGGGACTCAGAGCTGAAAGTTCAAGCTATTCAGGGGAACAGATCGGAAAGCAGACTTTCAAAAATGAATTCCCTTTAAGCCTGTTTCCAAGTGTTTTCCTTACAAAGAATTTGAAAAACAAACAGGATATCCAGGTCAATTATACCAGGAAGATCAATCGTCCGAATTTCTTCCAGTTGATGCCGAATACGGATTTTTCAGATCCTTTAAATCTTAAGACCGGTAATCCTGATCTGAAACCGGAATTCACCAATTCATTGGAGATCGGTTACCAGAAAACATATGGTGAGAAGAACAATACATTCCTGGCAACCGCTTTCGGAAAATATACAACCAACCTGATCGCACGCTACCAGAACTGGCAGCAGCTTGGATCAAGCAATGATTCAGCGTTTGTTTCAACCTATGTTAATGCTAGCACTGCATATGCTGCAGGTCTGGAATTGATCTTCAGAAATACTATTACCAGTTTCTGGGAAGTAAACCTGAATACAAACATTTATTATTCTAAGATCAATGGAAGCAATGTAATTGCAAGCCTCGAAAATGAAAGAGTGAGTTCATTTTCAAAGCTGAACAATACCTTCAAACTTCCAAAAGGATGGAGTATCCAGTTAAGCGGTGAATACCAGAGTAAAAGTGCATTACCGGTATCTACCGGAGGCGGTGGCGGTCGTGGCGGCGGAGGCTGGATGATGGGTCCTTCTTCAACCACCCAGGGTTATATCGCAGCAAACTATGGTGCTGATATCGGAATCCGTAAAGATTTCAAGATCAAAGGAAACCAGGCAAACCTTTCTCTTAACTTCAATGACATCTTCCGTACCCGCAGATACTATGTATATTCAGAAGCAGTTGGATTTGTACAGAACGACTGGAGAAGAAGAGATCCGCAGATCCTTCGTTTGAATTTCAGCTACCGTTTTGGTAAATTTGACGCAGCACTGTTCAAAAGAAAAAATACAAGAGCAGAAGCTGAAGGCATGTCGAATGGCATGCAGGGAGTACAATAATATATTATGATATCATATCTCGCACTGGGCGATTCCTACACAATTGGCGAAGGAGTCGCCCTTTTCGATTCATTTCCTTACCAGCTTTGCGGTCTGCTGAGAAAGGAAAAGATCTTATGCAACGCACCGGAGATCCTGGCAAAAACCGGGTGGACAACCGATGAACTGCAGGCACAGATCAATAAACATTCCTTCAATCCACCTTATTCATTTGTTACTTTATTAATAGGAGTCAACAATCAATACCGTGGAAGAACAGCTGAAAATTTTGAACCTGAATTTCAATCTTTACTGCAGCAGGCTATAAAGTTTGCAGGAAACAGGAAAGAAAGAGTTTTTGTATTATCGATTCCCGACTGGGGACAAACACCTTTTGCCAAAGACCGCGACAGGAATAAAATTTCTCTGGAGATCGATGCATACAATGAAGTGATCCGCAATAATTGCAACCGGAAGGATATTACCTTCATTGATATCACAACTTTTCCCCGTGAAAAAAACAATGCATCCTTCCTGGTAACATCCGATGAACTTCATCCATCTTCACAGGAATATTCGCGTTGGGCAGGATTAATTTTCAACCACATCCGACAAAAAATAAAAAATAATGAAATCAAAGAGTTTTAAGGATTGGCTGATTATTATCCTATTGTTTGGTGCAGGATTATTTTACCTTATTCTGCAAATAGTTTCCATCTTCCAAAATGGATTTACACTTTTCCAGGCAAGTGAAGATCATATTGTAATCAGCAGGTCTGAGATCATGTACGAATTAAGAACCTGGAGTACCATAATTCTGTGTTTAACCGGCTCCATCTTCTATTATAAATTCAGGAAAGCAGGATGGATAATTTCAGCGGGAATGCTTGCGTTGTTTGTTCTGATAGCTATAGGAGGAATGGTAACAATATTTAAGATGGGTTTGATCGATATCAGTACCTATTTTTTAGGACTAGTGACTATTATATTATTATATGCTTTTATCACGCTATTTACACCTGCCACAAGAAAACAGTTCCAATTAATAAGAAATGATTTTCTGGTAGCAGGTGTATTCACTTTGCTTCTACTGTCATTTTATTTTCTTGCTCAATAATAATTTCTCCCAATAAATTATTGCTCTGAATTTCAAGCTAGAATTTCTGTCGTGATTAGTCTGATTTCATTACAAAATATTTGTTTCATCCACTTCCAGTTCACGACGAAGTTTTGAAAGCATTTCTTTAAGCGGAAGCCGGTGCTGTGGATCCTCCTCTCCTTTTTCCCATCTTTCAAAAGCTTCCATGATCTTTCTTTTCTGAACAGCATTTAACTGGGTTAACATTTCTTCAGAAAGATTAAGTTGCTGAGCGTAATACCTTTTCTGTTTTTCGAATACTCCTGCTTTAGCTTTCCTGATCTGATTTTCGGATGCAGCCATACTCAGCAGTTCTTCTTCAGCAAGAGCGATATCGTAGGGTCCTGCCTGCATGATCAGCTTTGAAAGGATCGGGCCGGTTTCTATCAAAATAATTAAAAGGGAAATCAGCAAAGTTGCCCAGAAAACACTTGACTCTTCATCAGAGAGATCCGATAAAGCTTTGTTTCTTTCCAGGAAACCAATATTGGCTTTCAGACTTGCTTCATAGTTTTTTCTTTTCTGGTCAATTCCTGAATGGATACTTTTTATAATGCTGTCCTGGGATTTGATTCCTGCATTGACGAGGTTAATGTCGGGGTCAAGCTGGGCTTTTGTTTTTTGATAGGCATCCATTTTTAACCTGGTCAATTGTTCGATACCGCGTTTTCCTGATCCCCCGGTTCCGTCGGCTTCCGTTACATAAGAAAGCTGCAGGTTATATAAAGTGTCTTCAATTTGTGATTTGCGGGCAAGCAACCTGTTTTTTTCAGCAGTAGCAGTTTCTATAAACTGTTTTTCTTCAAGTTGTAAAAGGCTGTCGTTGGTCAATATTTTTTTGTGCATGTTATCTGCCACTTTCAGATCAATCTCTTTTTCGAAGATCTTCAGCTCGAGTGGTCTCGCTATCGTGACACCTATTAATAACGCCAGCGCAATCCTGGGCAATGCCATCTGGATTTGTTTGGAAGAAGAAACGCCATACTTCCTCATGGTGGATACCAGGAACCTGTCGAAATTAAAGATGATCACGCCCCAAAGCAATCCGAACAAAACAGCAGCGGGAAGGGAATGAAAGATACTGTACAGGGCATATCCGGCTGATAGTGCTGCCAGTGCAAAGGTCGCCAGTAATACACCGCCAAGTCCCGAATACTTCACATGTTCAGATGGATATTTCCTGAGGATCTCCTGGTGAGCACCCGAACACCACCACAAAAAATTGGAGCTTCCCTTTTTGGAAGAGGCAAAAGAGTCATAGCTGTACAGTCCGTTAGACTGTCCATTAAGATTTGAGGACATAATAAATATTTGCCGTGATAAATGGTGGTTGAAGCGGAAGATTGAAGAACGGAAATTAGTTTCAGTAATTGCAAATGAAATGTCAATAATGTGCAAATTTTCTGTGCATCAAAGAGGGTGTATAGCTGAAAAATTGAACCTGACACAACAGGCCTTATTTTTTAATTTGGTTCCTATACACTAAACTTGCACGCTAACAGGCATATTTTTTCAATTGATTTTCTAATATGGCGAAGAATTTATTGATAGTGGAGTCCCCGGCAAAAGCAAAAACGATCGAAAAGATCCTCGGGGAAGATTTCGAAGTTAAAAGCTGCTACGGCCATATCCGTGACCTGAGTAAAGAGGAAATGGGAATTGACCTTAAGAATAATTACAAGCCAAGTTATATAGTTCCGGAAGAAAAAGAAAAAGTGGTGAAGGAATTGAAATCACTGGCGAAGAAATCGGGCGAAGTCTGGCTCGCAACGGATGAGGACCGTGAGGGAGAAGCCATCAGCTGGCATTTGTGCGAAGTGCTGGGTCTTGATCCTGAGAATACCAAAAGGATCGTTTTTCATGAGATCACCAAACCTGCCATTCAATCAGCTGTTCAGAAACCACGAACCGTGAATATGAACCTGGTGAATGCACAGCAGGCAAGAAGAATTCTTGACAGGATTGTAGGATTTGAACTTTCTCCCGTTCTCTGGAAAAAGATGAGCATGAAGAACAACCTTTCAGCAGGAAGGGTTCAGAGTGTCGCAGTTCGGTTAATTGCCGAAAGAGAAAGAGAAATCAACGCCTTCAATGCAGTAAGTACCTTCAGAATTGATGCACAGTTCACTGCAGTTGATCTCAATAAAAAGCCTGTTACATTTTCTGCAGAAGGAAAAAAATATTCCGATGAATCCGGTGCTCAGAAATTCCTGGAAAGCTGCATTGGTGCTAAATATACGGTAAACGACGTTCAGGTAAAACCGGGAAAGAAAACACCTGCTGCACCTTTTACAACATCTACCCTTCAACAGGAAGCAAGCCGTAAGCTTGGTTATTCTGTAAGCAAAACAATGCTGATCGCACAGAAACTGTATGAAAGTGGTCGAATCACTTACATGCGTACCGACTCGGTAAACCTGAGTGAAACCGCGATGGAGGATATTCGCAACCAGGTGAACAGCCAGTTCGGAAACCGTTATCATCAGCCAAGAAAATTCAAGAATAAAAACGAATCGGCACAGGAAGCACACGAAGCAATCAGGCCTACTTATATGGAGAACCTGACGGTAGACGACAATGATGCCCGCCGTTTATATGAACTTATCTGGAAACGGACCATGGCCTGCCAGATGGCGGATGCAGAACTCGAAAAGACCACAGCAAAAATTGGAATTTCAACCAATAAGGAAGAACTGACAGCATCCGGAGAAGTGTTGAAATTTGACGGATTCCTGAAAGTTTATATGGAAGATCGTGACGAGGAGGATATCAATGAAGACGAAGCACAGGAAGGAATGCTTCCGCCGCTCGAAAAAGGTCAGGATCTTCCGATGGTTTCAATGAAAGCCATAGAGAGATTCAGTCGGCCACTTCCAAGATATACAGAAGCATCCCTCGTTAAAAAACTAGAAGAACTTGGTATCGGCCGACCTTCTACTTATGCTCCGACTATAAGTACTATCCTGAAAAGAGGATATGTTGAAAAAAGAGATAAGGAAGGCATTAAACGTGCATTCAGAATTCTTCGACTTGCCAAAGACAAAATTTCGAAAGAAACTTCTGAAGAAAATACCGGTGCGGAGAAGTCAAAACTTTTCCCTACCGATCTTGGGTTGGTAGTAACCGACTTCCTGAAACAGTATTTCGATGATATCATGGATTATGGTTTCACTGCAAGAATTGAAAATGAGTTTGATGATGTAGCGGCAGGGAAACTGAAATGGAACAAGATGATTGATACGTTCTACAATCCTTTTAAAAAGGAAGTAGAAAACACGATCGAAAATGCTGAACGGATTAAAGGTGAAAGAGAACTTGGTACAGATCCCCAATCAGGTAAAAAAGTAATTGCACGGATGGGTCGTTATGGACCGATGGTGCAGATCGGGGATGTTGCTGATGAAGACAAACCAAGATTTGCAAAACTCAAGAACACTCAAAGTATTGAGACGATCACCTATGATGAAGCAATGGAATTATTCCGTTTGCCAAGGAACCTGGGTGAATTTGAAGGAAGCGAAGTACTGGTAAACATCGGGAGGTTTGGTCCTTATATCAGTCATGATAAAAAATTCTATTCACTGAGTAAAGACCATGATCCTTACAGTATTTCATTGGAAGAAGCGTCTCCTCTGATTGCAGAAAAAAGAACTGCAAAAGAAGAAAGAACCATCAAGGTGTTTGAAAAGGAAAAGATCCAGCTGCTGAAAGGTCCTTATGGCCCTTATATCAAACAGGGATTAAGAAATTATAAACTTCCGAAAGAAATGCAGGAAAAAGCTGCAGATCTTACCATCGATGAAGTAAAGAAAATCATTGAAGAGGTGAAAGCTAATCCTCCGAAGAAAACTGCAAGAAGAAAGAAACAGGGATAAGTATGGTGCAAATCCGGTTCAGTTTAACGGAAGAAGAATTCTACCAATTCAATTATTATACTGCCTGGGCGGCACCCGAGAGAAGCGGGTACCGCCTTTGGTATTTTTTGAAAGTGATGCTGCTCTATGCAGTGGTTGCTATCGTTTACATCTTCCTGAATAAAGATCATGACTGGCCTATTGATTTCACCATCTTTGCAGTTATAGGAGCAGTCTATTTTTTGCTGATCCCTTTGCTGGTGAAAAGATCGGTGAGAGTGAGAGTGAAGGATATTTTATCCAGAAAAGAAAATCAGCATGTACTCGATGATTCCGAAGTGATTGTTGATGAAAAAGGAATTTACGAGAAAGATGCTGTTTCCGAAAGCAGGTATGAGTGGGATGGGATTGTAAAAATTGCAGACAATTTCGACTGCATCTATCTTTATACCAATTCATTTCATGCAATCGTAATTCCAAAACGTACCCTGAATGAAGAGCAATCAGCAAAGCTTGCAGAGCTCTTTACGTTACATCTTCCCTTAAGCACGGAATTGTAATTGCAGTAATTTATTAGTATCCCGGAATTGTAATTGCAGTAATCTCTCAGTAACGCACATATTCCACCGTTTGTGTGGATAATATAATGTTACCTAAATTTATTTTGTAGCGATATTCGAATAGACAGACCTGCCCGTCTTCATGGATATACCAAAATGAAGTGAATTGTAAGACCTAAAGATCAATGGAAGAAAACAGGGAAATATCAGCATTATTTAATTTGATCGACGACCCCGATGAAGAGGTTTTCGGAGCGGTCTCTTTACGTATTATCGATTACGGAAGAGGGATCATTCCAAACCTGGAGAATCTATGGGAAAATACGGTGAGTGAAAGAACGCAGGAAAGAATTGAAATGCTGATCCATCGTCTTCATTTTTATGACCTGAAGGAAGAATTTACCTCATGGATCAACAGTCCCCACCATGAATTACTCACAGGTGCAATGCTGGTTTCAAAATTCCAGTATCCTGACCTTGCAACGGCAACTGTTTACCAGGATATTGAAAAGCTCCGCAGAAATATCTGGCTGGAATTAAATAACTACCTCACTCCTCTTGAGCAGGTAAATGTGCTGACAAGCATCCTGTACAATTATTACAATCTTAAAGGAACAGAAGTAAACTATGCCCATCCGGAAGAATTCCTGCTGTCACGCCAGTTGGAATCCAAAAAAGGAAATTCAATAGCCAACGGGATCATTTACCTGATCCTTTCTGAATTGCTGGATGTTCCGGTAAGGGCAATCAATATTCCAAAACAATTTGTACTGGCCTATTTCAAACAGGATTATGATTTCTACCGGCATACGGAAGAACCCATGTATAAAACCGAATTTTTCATTGATCCTTTAAGCGGACAGGTATTCACACATAAAGACCTGGAAACTTATTTCCAGCGGATCAATGTTCCAATGGTCAATGCATACTACAAGCCTTTAACCAATAAAAGAATTATACAGGTATTAATCGAGGAATTCAGTAAATGTTTTGATTCTCCAGGACAGGAATACAAAAGGAATGAATTGATGGAACTGGCAGAAATGCTGAATGAGGATATTCCCTGAAAAAAAAATCCCCTGGCAGGCAGGGGATTTTTTTATGATACTTACTATTCCTATCAGAGTTCAAGTTTCCAGCCATCACGATAATCTCTTTTCACAAACTCATTCGCTTCATCAAAGTTGGTGATCTTCATATTCTTTGCATCCCAAAGAAGTTTCTTTCTTCCAAGGTATTTATCATCCCAGCCTTTCAGCTTTGGATTCTGCATCATCCAGCTTCTGATAGCAAGGTTACCGATCAGGATACTTTCCGTGAACGGTCCTGCATATTCAAACGGAGAACTTGTTACACCTTTTCCGTATCCTTCCATACATGCATTCACCCACTGCAGGTAGTGACCTTCCGGTACACGTTTGATGGTTTCTGCAGGCATTTTCTTTTCCTTCATCAGTTTGGTAGGAAGCAGTCTGGGATTTGCTCCGTAACAGTCGGCCATGATCTTACCTTTAGTTCCTTCGAAGATCACACCTCCGTCCCAGTTACCCATCATTTCATCTGCCCCGAGTTCATCAGGACGTGCAGGCAACAAACCGCCATCCATCCAGCTTACTTTGATCTCTCCTTTACCTTTGGTTTTTGGATACTTCAGGTGAATGATAGATGCAGGAGGGCAGCTATCAATATAATTTCCTTCAGCGAAGAATCCTTTCCAGTTTCCGCTTACGCTTGCTTCAACTTCTGAAGGATAAAGAACAGGAAGGATTCTGAAAACAGGATCCATGATATGACAGGCCATATCACCTAATGCACCTGTACCGAACGCCCACCATCCTCTCCAGTTGAACGGAAGGTATGCAGGGTTATAATCAATATGCTTTGCAGGTCCGAGCCAGAGATCCCAGTCGAGTTCTTTAGGAATGTCGAAATTTCCAGTCGGAGTCGGAATTCCCTGAGGCCAAACCGGCCTGTTGGTCCAGCAATGAACGGTATGAACATCTCCTACCATTCCTGCATCAACCATTTCCTTCATTTTCCGAACACCATCGCCGGATCCACCCTGGTTTCCCATCTGGGTAACTACCTTGTATTTTTTAGCGGCTTCAGTTAGAATTCTCGCTTCATAAATATCATGGGTAAGAGGCTTTTGTGTATACACGTGTTTTCCCAGCTGCATGGCAGCGATGGTTGCAACGGCATGCGTGTTATCAGGAGTCGAGATCGAACATGCGTCGATATTATTCTTTTCCTTCGCAAGCATTTCCCTGAAGTCTTTGTAATAAGTTGCTTTCGGGAATTTTTTGCGGGTTGCCGCAGCTGCCCTGTCGTCAACGTCTACAAGCGCTACGATGTTAACCTTTGGACTCTTTGCAAATTCTGCGATATCGCTCGCACCTTTTCCTCCTGCACCGATACCGGCAATATTAAGCCTGTCGCTTGGAGCAACGTATCCTTTTCCACCCAAAACATGTCGTGGTACGATCATGAATCCGGCAGCAGCAAGAGACGTGTTCTTGATAAAATTACGGCGTGAATCGTCGTTAGCTTTCATTGTCATGTCTGAACAATTGTTTGATTAAAGTTGATGTCAAATATGTAAAATGATAATCCTGCGGAACAGGTTGCATCATTATAACTCAAGTTTCCAGTTTCCCCGGTAATTTCTCTTTACAAACTGGTTGGCCGGTTCAAAATTAGTGATGCGCATGTTCTCACCATCCCAAAGCAGTTTCTTTCTGCCATTGAAACGATCATTTCCTTTTGCATCCTTTTCTATGAAATTATAGCTCCTGACTGCAAGATTTCCCATAAGAACGGTTTCGGTTAATGGACCCGAATCTTCGAATGGTGAACTGGTATAAGCTCCATGTCCCTTTTTGCAGGCATTCACCCACTGCGTCTGGTGACCATCCCATCCACCTTCTACATAAGGTCTGGAAGGTTTTGGCATTTTAAAATCCTTCATCTTTTTTGTTGGAAGAAGAGTTGCGCCACGACCAAATAAACCTGCCATGATCTTACCCTTGGTTCCTTCAAATAAAATTCCGCCGTCCATTTCTCCTAATTCTTCATCAGGTAGTAATTCTTCCGGTCTTTTGGGTTTTATTCCGCCATCATACCAGATAACTTCCACCGGAGGCATATTACCTCTTTCCGGGAACTGAATATGAACTTTTGAGGAAGGAGGATAACTGTCGGGGTTGATAACCTGGTCGAAAAAACCTTTGTAAACCGCACCCGCACTACATTCAACAGATACAGGATATTTAAGTTTCAATGCCCTGTAAGGCACATCCATAAAATGACAGCCCATATCGCCGAGGGAACCTGTACCCCAGTCGGTCCAGCCGCGCCAGGTTGCAGGAAGGTATGCAGGATTGTAAGGTCTCTCCGGTGATGTTCCAAGCCATAGATCCCAATGAACTTCTGAAGGAACCGGGAAATTACCGGTAGGCGTTGCAATTCCCTGGGGCCATGTGGGACGGTTCGTCCAAACATGTACAGTATGCACTTTACCGATCAGACCCTGCTGAACCCAGGCTTCTACATTCCGGGTATCATCTCCGCTACTTCCCTGGTTTCCCATCTGGGTTACCACTTTATAGCGTTTGGCAGCCTGAGTCAGGATTCGTGCTTCATGAATATCATGTGTCAGTGGTTTCTCAACATAAACATGTTTTCCGAGCTGCATACAGGGTAATGCCTGCACCGCATGCATATGGTCAGGAGTGGTTATAATAACTGCATCAATCGATTTAGCATGCTTATCCAACATTTCCCGGAAGTCGTGGTGATAAGAAGCTTTTGGATATTTTTTCCTCGATTCTGCTGCACTTCTGTCGTCAACATCACAAAGGGCAAAAATATTTTCTGCCCCGTTATTGTAAGCCTGCTGAAGATTGAAGTTTGCTTTACCACCTGCACCTATTGCTGCGATATTTAGTTTATCACTTGGAGATATAAATCCCTTTCCACCCAATACATGCCTGGGAAGGATCACAAATCCACCTGCAGCAACTGCTGTATTACGGATAAAATTTCTGCGCGAAGAATTAATATTTGAATCCTTTTCTGGTTGTTTCTCTTCAGGGTTCATAACTGCAATCGTTGGAAATGTTTTTAAGATAAAGATGCTTCCATTGTGATGTCGGCGTTCAGCAATTTGCTTACGGGACAGTTAGCCTTTGCATCTTCCGCACATTCCTGGAATTTCTGAGCATCAATACCCGGAACAGTAGCTTTCACTACAAGGTGTGAATTGGTAATTGCCCCGTTATCTAAAGTAATGGTACAGCTGGTTTCAATGGATTCAGGTGTAAAGCCTGCAGCACCCAGTACGAAGCTCAGTTTCATACTGAAACAACCAGCATGGGCAGCACCGATCAGTTCCTCAGGATTTGTTCCCACTCCTTCTTCAAACCTTGAATTATAGGAATACTGAAACCCGTTCAGGGCGGTACTCTGACTGCTTAATTTTCCATTTCCTTCCTTACCTGAGCCGTTCCATACGGCAGTTGCTGTACGTTTCATTCGTTGAAATTTTATTAATGATGGTTTTGAAGTTAGTGATTTTCTGTTTGCCGGTAAATTCGATATTGAAATTAAAATTCCTTAACCCATCTATTTGCTTTTTATTAATTTAGAAACATGCAGTTATTCATCACCTATTATCGTTCTCCGATTGGTCATTTGCGCATTACCGGAAACAGGAATTGTATCCATGAAATCAGTTTTGCCGACAATGCAGACCAGTTTCTTCCTGAAACTCCCGACCTGCCCGAAATGGCCATCAACTGCACGGAACAACTTATTCAGTATTTCCAGGGGGAAAGAAGAACATTTGATTTTCCGTTGAGTCAGCCTGGAACTGAATTTCAGCAACGTGTCTGGAATGAACTCAGCAATATACCTTTTGGAAAAAAGATCAGCTACCTGGAACTTGCACGGAGACTGGGTGATCCTTTATGCATTAGAGCAGCAGCATCTGCAAATGGAAAAAATAAACTCGCGATCGTAATTCCCTGTCATCGTGTTGTTGGTTCAAAAAATGACCTTGTTGGATATATGGGAGGTGTATGGAGAAAGCGATGGTTGCTTGATCTCGAAACAAGGGTTACCTATGGTGTGCAGACGCTGTTCTAACTATATCTATATCACTTCAGGTTTTCAATAACACAACTAATACCAAAAATAGCATGGGGTTTCTTGCATTGAGGATTTCGGAACAAAAGGATGGAATTTTTTCAAGAGAAATCGTTGAAAGAAACATCGATGATCTTCCTGAAAATGAAGTGCTGATCAAAGTATTATACTCATCTCTTAATTATAAAGATGCCTTGTCGGCTACAGGAAATAAAGGGATCACCAGAAAATTTCCGCATACGCCCGGTATCGATGCGGCAGGTATTGTAGTTTCTTCACAGGATAAAAATTTAAAAGAAGGTGATGAAGTTGTTGTAACGGGTCACGACCTCGGCATGAATACGCCAGGTGGTTATGGAGAGTATATCAGGGTTCCTGCTTCATGGGTGATTCCAAAACCCCATTCCTATAACTTAAAAGAATCTATGATTATTGGAACTGCAGGATTTACTGCAGCGACTGCTTTATATAAAATGGAAAGACTTCATATTAAACCATCATCGGGTCCTGTAGTAGTTACAGGGTCGACTGGAGGAGTTGGAAGTCTTGCTGTCTCTATTCTTTCACGTGCAGGTTATGAGGTTATTGCAATAACAGGTAAAACCGACGTACAAGAATACCTGCAAAATCTTGGAGCGAAACAGATCGAACCGCGGAGTTTTGTTGACGATCAATCAGGAAAAGCATTGCTTAGTCCCTTGTGGGCCGGTGCAATCGATACCGTTGGTGGGAACACATTGAACACTTTGCTGAAAGCCTGTAAAAATGAAGGTTGCGTTGCAAGCACAGGATTGGTTTCTTCTCCGCGGCTAGACACTACTGTTTATCCCTTCATATTAAATGGAGTAAGCTTATTAGGAATCGGATCAGCAGAAACTCCTGATAATATCCGCAGAGAGATCTGGTCTTTACTGGATACTAACTGGAATGTACAACCGAAGTTGAATTTCATTGCTACAGAAGTTTCACTTGAAGAATTAAACGATGTATATATAGATAAAATACTTGCCGGAAAAACCCGTGGAAGGATCATTGTAAAGCACGCTTAAAAGAAATAAAGGAGTTGAATTTGCCCGCTGAAAATGAAAAATCAATATAAATCTGCGGTGATTTACTTTAACTCCGAACTATTAAAAGCGAATGGCAATAAACTCAATGTATTTTCGACTACAATAATTTTTCCTTTCATTCCTCCTAGAATTAAACGGATTGGATGTTTCATTCTTTCTTCATACTCTACCAGTGTTTGACGGCAAACACCACAAGGCGCAACAGGATGATCACTTGCAGTACTGTCGGATGCATAACTGATCGCTATTGATTCGATTGCCACCTCCGGATAAAAGGATGAAATTCCTGAAAGCAAAACTCTTTCAGCGCAAAGGCCTACAGGGAAGGATGCATTTTCCTGGTTCGTTCCGGTAACGTATTCTCCATTCACTAATCTCGCGCATGCACCCACATGAAAATGCGAATAAGGTGCATAGGCTTTTGAAGTGACATCCTGTGCTCTTTTCAGTAAGTCAGCATCCTCTTTATTTAAATCCTCAAATGAATCGTATTCTTCGAAAGCTATAACCTGTTGCTGTTTTTTCATGAAAGTGTTTTATTCAATCACTTTGAAAATCCTGTTCCACCTGATACCATTTTCAGTACTCATCCAGATAAATCCGGCTTCCCCTACAATGTGGTCTTCAGGAACAAAACCCCAGTACCTGCTGTCCTGTGAACGATGCCTGTTATCACCCATCATCCAGTAATAATTCATTTTAAATGTATAGCTGGTTGCAGGTTGTCCATTGATGAAAACTTTTCCGTCTTTTTCTTCCCAGGTGTTTCCTTCATAAACCTGGATCACCCTTTTGTATAACGCAATATTCTTTGCATCCAGGTCTATTGATTTTCCTTTTTGAGGAACCCAGAGCGGACCAAAATTATCAATGCTCCAGTTAAATTGCGGATCATAAGGAAATACAGGATCATTGACTAATTCACGCTGGATGGATTCAACCCCGGGAATTTTTTTAAGGATCTCCAGTTCTGATAAGGTCAGGTTGATTCTATAAGCATTGCCTCCGCCAGTTGAAAAATCCGGTGAACTTTCATCCCTGTTGAGTTTTATTCCTGCATCACGAAGTTCTTCTTCCGTCAGCACTTTGTTTTTCGTGTATACATAGTAGTCAGTAGAAGAAGTAGGGGAAACAAACGCAGGCTTACCATTGATGTATAATACACCCTCTTTTATTTCCAGGATATCTCCTGCTATTGCTACACATCTTTTAATATAGTTCTCTCTTTTGTCGACAGGTCTTGTTGTAACGGTGTATTGTTCCCAAACAACATCCCTTGCACGCTGCTTCGCAATCGCTCTTAACTGCGCACTGTCTTTCACCTGGTCCTTCAATAGATACATCTGCTGAAATTCCTCTCTTCTCAAAATATCATAATAGGGATCCTGAGAATCTCTTTCTTTTGTAAGTGTATCACCTGCAGGGAAATTAAATACTACTACATCATTTCTTTTTACAGGTTTTTCAAACCATCTGCGGTAAGGAAGACTGACAGATTCAGTATATGATTTTGAATTAAAGAATGGCAGTGTATGGTGAACAAAAGGAATTGCAAATGGAGTATTTGGAACACGCGGACCGTAGCTGAATTTGCTTACGAATAAATAGTCGTTCACCAGAAGCGTTTTCTCCATTGAGCCTGTCGGAATTACATAAGCTTCAAAAACAAAAGTTCTGATCAGGGTAGCTGCTACAATTGCAAATACAGCGGCATCAACCCATTCGCGTACGCTTGATTTCTTGTGTTTCTTCACCTGCTCAGGACCGATATACCTCGTATCTTTTTCATCATTAGCCATGATAGGCAGGTAGATAAAAGGAACGAATACCGTGGCAGCGTGTTCAATGAGTTTGAATTTGCCGAAAAGCTTTACAAATTCAACAAGTATCCAGATACTGATAAACCAGCCGGCTATAGGAATGAATTGCCAGAAGAACCAGTGTTTTTTTAGCTTTTCTGCTTTGACCATTTCCCATGTATTCAGAAACGGAACCCAGGCTTTCCAGGATTCGATCCCGGCCTTGGGAAACAATTTATATAAACCTATTGCAGGCAGTAATACGATCAGTAGTGATATGGTAACTAGAACAAAAATATCCTGCGGACTCATCAAGGGGATTTTTAGATTCCGACAAATTTAACTTATTAATTCTCATTGATATAGATTGTTGCCGAAAGTTTTGCTAAAATAGATACAAGTTTAGTCATTAATTTAGGCATATTTGTAGTACACCGTTAAGGCACCACTCTGATTTATGAATGAATTTTCCATCCGCGATATAGAAAATCTTACCGGGATCAAAGCACATACGATCCGGATCTGGGAACAACGGTTCAGTATCATTACGCCGAAAAGAAAAGAAAGCACACACAGGATTTACGACAGTGAGGATTTGAAAAAGATCCTTAGGATTGCCTATCTCTACAACAACGGAATGAAGATCTCCAAGATCGCTTCCCTTAATGAAGAGGATGTCCGTAAACTTGCACTGGAACCGGAAAATAAATCAACGGACTCACATATTTTCATCAACCAGTTAATTGAAGCAGCCCTTGATTTTGATCAGCCGGCATTTGAAAATACTTTAACTGCGGCAGTACTCAAAACAGGATTTGAGCATGCAGTTTCGCAAATTATCTTTCCGGTGCTGAATAAGATCGGGTTAATGTGGATGGTAAATAAGATCTCTCCTGCGCAGGAACATTTCGCAAGTGCAATTATTATAAACAAAATAATTTCCTCCGTTTCATCCTACCCGAGAGTTCTTCCGGAGCCAGGAAAAAAATTCGTACTGATCTTTACACCAGAAGAAGAAATGCATGAGATCCCGTTAACGGTAATGGAATATCTTCTACGGAAAAACGGGATTGCATATGTCAACGCAGGGAAACATTCTTCCCAGGATGTTTTAATTCCATTACATGAGAAACATGGATTCACAGATTTATATTTTCACCTGATCACCAACCTCAGGCATTCAAGTCTTGAAGAGTATCTTCAAAAACTTTCCTCCACCTTTCCGAATTTGAACATACATTATTCAGGTGTGGTATCTGGATTTTTGCCTCCTAATGTAAAATACCTGCATGATGAAAAAGCGGTGAAAAATTATGTTGCCCAGTTACAGTCTGCCGAAAATTTTCAGTAGAAAAAAATACAACCATCACAATCTTTCCAGGATTATTTGCCTGATTTCTTCATACCTGTTCATTACCATAAAATGACCACCTCCCCTGATCGTATAATCAGGTTTTACTTTTTTAATGGGGAAAATATGGTCTTTATCTCCATGTATATGGATGACTTGTTTTGGCCATTCCCTGTTATTCCAGGTCAATACCTGGTGCAGCGACCACTTCAGGTAGATAGGATCTACGGTATCACGAAATTCATTCGCGATTTTTTTCTCTCTTTCATTAGTCACACCAAGAAAGTAATTCTGTATTGGCCGAAGTAACCGCAATGGTTTAACTGTTCCTATTTGCCTGTCTGGTAAATATTTTTCAATTTGAAATTTTCCACAGATCGACATCCACCATGGTAATTCAGATCCTGTTTTGATACTTGAAATAAGAAAAATCTTTTGCACCTCAAGAATTCGTGACAATTCGATTGCCATCATTCCACCAAAAGAAAGACCGAGCAGAACCGGGTTTTCCTCCCTGATCTGATCGGCCATTCTGACTGCATAATCATACATCGTTTCATTTGGAACCGGATCCATCCATTTAACCGGCACCATTTCAAATTCCTCACACCGCAGGTTTTCAAAAACCCTGTGATCGGCACCCAGTCCGCTTATGCAATAGATCCTTTTCATTACCTGCGGGGTATCACATAAGTTTCGACATCCTGAACACTGATTGTTTTCCCGGAAAGAATGATCAGCCGCTCAACCACGTTTCTCAACTCCCGGATATTACCTGTCCAGTTATGCTGCTTCAATGCACTGATTGCTTCTTCATCGATATTCTTTCTTGCGATTCCATAATCCTCACAGATATCATTCAGAAATTTATCAACCAGCAAAGGAATGTCATCTCTCCTGTTATTAAGTGAGGGAACATGAATGATGATCACACTTAAACGATGGTATAAATCGAGCCTGAAATTTTTTTCCTCTACTTCCTGCAGAAGATCTTTATTGGTTGCAGCAATCACACGAACATCCACGCTGATATCTTTATCACCTCCAACTCTTGTGATCTTTCCTTCCTGTAATGCACGCAATACTTTTGCCTGCGCACTCAAACTCATATCACCAATCTCATCAAGAAAAAGTGTTCCCCCATGTGCCTGTTCAAATTTTCCGATGCGTTGTTTGACTGCAGATGTAAAGGATCCTTTCTCATGACCAAACAATTCACTTTCGATCAACTCACTGGGAATGGCAGCACAGTTAACTTCCACTAATGGACCGGTTGCGCGGTTACTTTTTTCATGCACCCATCTTGCGACCAGCTCCTTACCAACACCATTCTCTCCAGTTACAAGAATACGTGCATCTGTAGGAGCGACTTTTTCAATTGTTTCTTTGATATGAACAATCGGTCCGGATTCTCCGATCATCTCTTCTACTTTGCTGACCTTTCTTTTCAGCACTTTAGTTTCTGTAACAAGATTTGTTTTATCTGTTGCATTACGGATGGTGATGAGCAAACGGTTCAAATCCGGTGGTTTCGCGATATAATCGTAAGCACCTTTCTTAACAGCTTCAACGGCAGTTTCAATGGTACCATGACCCGATATCATAATTACCGGAACATCCGGATTTATTTCGCGTGCCTTATCGAGAAACTCAATGCCATCGAGCTTTGGCATTTTAATATCACACAGAACAACATCAAAATTTTTCTCCTTGAATTTTCTTAATCCCTCTTCCCCATCACTTGCTTCTTCTATTTTATACCCTTCGTAAGAAAGAATTTCGGTAAGGGTTTTACGGATTGCTTTTTCGTCATCAATAATTAAGATCTGCGACATATTCTTTTTAGTCTTTGAATTGAGAGCATTTTGCAGGCAAGAATTCTGCCATGATTTTCTAATGGTTCTCTTGTACACTTCAAAATTAGCGGGAAAATCTCATTAAAAATCCTATTCGAAAATAATTGATTATCAGGGAGTTTTGAAAATGCGCGGTATTTTATGCAGTTTATATTGGTGTTTTTACCTTGTTGAAGGGAATTGTAATGAATACTTTAGGGAAATCCTTTGAAAGACCGAATTACAAAATCAAAAACAAAACCTATGAAAACACATGTACAAACAGAACATGTTCACACAACAGGGAACATCGTTTTAAGGGTAGGTATCACCGGGGCGACCCTTCTGACCTGCCTGTTTACCATCGTGAAATTTTTTGAAACTGCTTTCTCAGTATTGTAATTCAACTTCCGGCAGGTTAACTCCTGCCGGTATTTGATTATTTTATTACTTCCAGTTCCAGTATAGTATCATATTCCTGCACATCAATTCCTCTGGTATCCAGGACAACATATCCATCTTTTAATGATTCCATCTTTACCGCCTTTCCATTTGCAAATTCTTTTGCTGATTTTATTTTATAAGGAATCTGCATCAGCATTTTATCCTGCTTATTCAATAAGTGGATATAAACCTTATTTCCTTTTTCAGTAATGGCTCCCCAACTTTGCGGTTTGATAAATCCTCCTTTTGTTCCGTAAATGGTTTGACCATTCTTCTTGAGCCAATCGCCCATTCCGTTCAGTCTTTCCGTGAATTCAGGTTGTATGGTACCATCCGGCATCGGCCCGATATTCAATAAGAAATTTGCTCCATAGCCGGCAGCTTTTACCAGGTACTGTACCAGCGCTTTGGTTGATTTATGATTTCTGTCGGTGATATTGAAGCCCCATGAATCATTGATGGTTTCGCAGGTTTCCAGCGGCATTTTGTTGGCTACTGCCTGTCCTCCGAAACCGGTAGTATTTCCACCTGGCAGGTCTTTTTCAAACATCTGGAAATCTTCACCAGGCAAAGGCATGAGGTGGTGATTGTTGCCAATCATTGCAGAGGGCTGAATCTTATGTATCAAGGAATAGATCTCATCATACTTCCAGTCTACTTTTGATTTGTTCGATTTATCGTGATCATTTTCCAGCTGATCCCAGTGTCCATCAAACCAGATCCCACCCACAGGGCCATAATCTGTTAATAACTCCGTGAGCTGTGCTTTCATGAAATTGATATAATTGTTCCAGTCACTTTTTTCGGTGCGTCCCGTTCCCTGCCCGGTTCTGCCCGTCTCATACTGGTAATCACTTCTGTACCAATCGAGGAGGGAATAATAAAAGAAGAGTTTGATGCCCTGGTTTCGGCATTCTTCTGCGATCTGTTTTACGATATCCTTTCCATAGGGAGTGTTGGTTATCTTCCAGTCGGATTGTTTGGTATCCCATAAACTGAATCCATCGTGGTGACGGGTTATAAGAGTGATATAATGCATGCCCGCATTCTTTGCAGTGCTCACCCATTTCTTTGCGTCAAATCCAATGGGGTTGAAAATCTGCTGCAATCTGTGGTATTCCGGCACGCGGATATTGCGTTGGTTCATCACCCACTCTCCATGTCCTAATACACTGGATGCACCCCAGTGAATGAACATCCCAAACCGCGCACTGTCGAACCAGTTGCGTGCTTCAAGATTTTCTTTTGAAGGAGTATATTCCTGAGCGTTGATTTTCGAAAGACAAACAATGCAAATGAGCAGGAGAAAAATATTCTTCATGGCAGCTGAATTGGTTAAAGTCTTTTGAAGATATATAAAAAAAGAAAACCCGGATCAGTTGGTATGCTCCCAATCAGGTATCTGACATTTGGGAGGCACTTCAAGTGACCCGGGTTCAATATGGATGAAGCAATTACTTCTTCCTCAAATAAGAAATTATTTCTTCATGTACATTACTTCCTTTACCAGTTTGATGGTGCGTGGAATATCAGGAAGAGCAAGTGCTACAAGGTTTGGAGCGTAGTGCATAGGAGCATCAGCGGCGGTGATCCTGCGGATCGGTGCATCCAGGTAATCAAATCCTTCTTTCTGGATACGGTAAGCTATCTCCGAAGAAACCGAACACATTGGCCACTGCTCTTCAACGATCACTAACCTGTTTGTTTTCTTCACACTTTCAAGGATGGTCATCCAGTCGAGCGGACGAATAGATCTGAGGTCAATCACTTCAGCACTGATCCCTTCTTTTTCCAGTTCAGCGGCAGCACCCAGTGCAACTTTCATCATTTTGTTATAAGAAACGATGGTAACATCGGTACCCTGTCTTTTAATATCAGCTTTTCCGATAGGGATAATGTATTCTTCAGCAGGCACCTCCCCTTTGTCGCCATACATTACTTCCGACTCCATGAACATTACGGGGTCATTGTCACGGATGGCTGCTTTCATCAGACCTTTTGCATCGTATGGATTAGAGGGAGAAACAACCTTGATACCCGGAATATTTGCGAAATAGCTTTCAAAAGCAGTAGAGTGTTGAGCTCCCAATTGACCGGCAGAACCGTTAGGTCCGCGGAAAACGATCGGGCAACCGACCTGGCCACCACTCATAGCCAGCATTTTGGATGCGGTATTCAGAATCTGGTCAAGAGCCAGTACAGCGAAGTTCCAGGTCATGAATTCCACGATAGGGCGAAGTCCATTCTGTGCAGAACCAACGGCAATAGCAGCGAAACCCAGTTCGGCGATCGGAGTATCAATCACTCTTTTTGCACCGAATTCGTCCAGCATTCCCTGGCTTACTTTGTAGGCTCCATTGTATTCAGCAACTTCCTCTCCCATGAGGTAAACATTCTCATCCCTCCTCATCTCTTCCTGCATTGCTTCGCGGAGTGCTTCACGAAAGGCTATAATTCTTGACATCCCTGGTTAGTTTTAAATGACGGGCAAAATTATCGGTTGACAAGCACAATAACAAATTGAGAATTAGCAATTGACAGGAAAATAATTTTTAGATACTGCAGTTTTATATACAGACAGGTATCGGCACTAAGTAAAACCCTTTAATAAACTGATAAAACACCCCACTGATTAAACCTGAATGAATAAAAAGCTGTCAATTGTATTACTATTTAAAACCTATAATCGTAACGGTATGAAAACACTAGTATCCAACATCCAGAGTGCCCTGATCAGGATTTCAGAAAATGTTTGGCCAGGTTCGCCAAAACAACTGAAACCTGCAAGAGTTGCAGCGCCTGGTACCATGCATCCGGCCGCTGTACAGGGAGGTTCCAGAAACTATCCTCCGAGATAAACATATTATACCCTGAATTATGAGACACAGAAGCCGCAGAGTAAAGTCTGCGGCTTTTTATTTGATCTTTCTTATGTTCAGTAAGTCCTTACATTTTTTCTATAATAATTGCGGAAGCTCCTCCTCCACCATTACAGATTCCTGCCATTCCATATTTTCCATTATTTTTCTGGAGAATGGATGTCAGCGAAACAGTTATACGTGCACCGCTGCAACCGATCGGGTGACCCAATGCTACAGCACCGCCCCATACATTCAGTTTACTTAATGGAATGCCCATTTCCTTAGCATTCACAAGAGCCACACAGCTGAATGCTTCATTCACTTCAACAAAATCCATTTCAGAAATGGTCAGTCCTGCTTTTTGAAGTGCCTTACCCATTGCTTTTATTGGTGTGGTTGTAAACCATTGCGGATCCTGGCTTGCATCAGCAAAGGAAACGATCCTGGCCAAAGGCTTTAACCCCAGTTCATTCATTTTCTTTTCACTCATCAACACAACTGCGGCTGCACCGTCATTGATCTTGGATGCATTTGCAGCAGTTATGGTTCCTTCTTTTGTAAAGGCAGGCTTCAATGATCCCATCTTTTCAAAATTTGCCTTCCTGAATTCTTCATCTTCAGAAACAGTAACAGTGGTTTTGCCTTTTACTTCTACAGGAGTAAGTTCATTATTGAAACATCCGTTTTCGTATGCTTTCAACGCCCTGCGATAACTTTCCTTTGCAAATTCATCCTGGTCTTCCCTCGTGATTCTGTATTCGGTACTGCAAAGCTCTCCCGCATTCCCCATGTGAGAATCACTATAAGGATCCCAAAGTCCGTCCTTTAAAATTCCATCAGCGATCTGGCCATTTCCAAGTCTGTATCCGGATCTTGCTTTATCGAGATAATATGGAATATTACTCATGCTTTCCATCCCGCCGGCAACCACGATATCATTTTCACCAAGCAGTATACTTTGTGCTCCGACCATGATTGCTTTCATTCCGCTTGCACAAACTTTGTTTACTGTAGTGCAGGGAACACTGGTAGGAATACCTGCAGCAATACTGGCCTGCTGAGCCGGTGCCTGTCCAATGCCGGCACTTACCACATTACCCATAAAAACTTCTTCCACCTGTTCAGGCTGAATTCCCGCTCTTTCAATGGACGCTTTGATCGCAGTTGATCCAAGTTGAGGAGCTGTCACTGAAGCCAGAGCTCCATTCAAACTTCCGATAGGCGTTCTTGCCATTCCAACGATATAAACCTTATTGATTGACATAAAATTTTTGAATTAATGATGCCAAATATAATAACAACTAACGACTGTTAGTGACATTGAAGAACAAAAAAAAGACCGCTGTTAAGCGGTCAAGGGAGGTTAGGGATCAAAAATTAATTTTCGACCGGCTTTTCGAAGAACTTTTCATTGACAAGAATATCGCTGCTGGTGATTGTCTCAAAGAAAGAATACCTTACCAGGTTTTCGATCTGCTGCTGATATTGTTTGTCCAATTCCAGGTTTCCCGTAGTTGCCTTATAAATCTGAATCTTTTTAAATGCTTTGCGGCTCCTGTTCTTTATCCTGCTGTCATTCATGAAGAACTCACCTGCAATGGCTTTTCTTTTGTCTAGGTATGGGTTGTACATAAGGATTATTGGTTTGGAAGATAACGACTTATATCTTTTAAGATTGTATGATAACAATTTCTTGACCTGAATTAATTCTCGCTTTGGTTAAAAAACCCTTCCTGTTGTAACACTTCCATATTTTTCGTAAAAACGAAAAATGACTGGTGTAACATTTCAGCTGCTTCATTCTTGAACCTTGCACCTACTGAAGGAGTTTTCAGAGCGAACTTCCAGCTCTGAATTTTCAGGAAAGCAAGATGACTTGCCTGGGTAATTTGTGTTTCATCGATGTGAAACCTGGCTGCCAGGTAATCCTGTTGGTTTTCTGTAAATTGGTAGTTGTTCATTTCAAATGTTTTTTGGATTTGGATCTGGATTTTTCGATTGCTCTGTGATATTAACTCAAAATAAAATTCAACTTCATGTCTAAACGCCAGATCATTTTTTTTTACAAGTATCTACTTAGTGGAATGCCTAAATCTTTTTATTTCTCCTTGGACATGGATTGAGTAAATTAGTTAGTCAAGACATTGTTAATAGATCTGAAAACACCCGTTATGGATTTAACTCAGCACTGGTATTCAAAAAGCGACGAAGAAACCCTCCAATTGCTTTCAACCTCCGGTGGTGGATTGTCGGACGAAACGGTTATACAGAGACAGGCCGAGTACGGTAAAAACATTCTTCCGGAACCAAAGGGCAAAACACTGTTTTCCATTTTTATCAGCCAGTTTCTAAGCCCGCTGATTTATGTGCTGATCGGTGCCGCAATTCTGTCAATAGTTATCGGAGATCTGAAGGATGCTCTTTTCATTTTTGCCATCATTATTATCAATGCGATCCTGGGAACCTGGCAGGAATGGAAAGCAGAAAATTCTGCCGCCGCATTAAAAGAAATGGTGAGGGTTAAAGCGAAAGTTTACCGTAATAATAACCTGGTGGAAATCGATGCGGAGGAACTTGTACCGGGTGATATCATCCGGCTTGAATCGGGAATGAAAGTTCCGGCAGATGCGAGAATTCTTGAATCGAATGAATTACTTACAGAAGAAGCATTACTGACCGGCGAGTCGATGGCAATTGAAAAGACCTCAAAACTTTTAAACCTTGATCGTCCATCAATCGGCGACCAGCTCAATATGGTTTTCGCGGCTACAACTGTTTTAAAAGGCAGAGCCAAAGCAGTGATCGTTTCAACGGGTATAAAAACTGAAATTGGAAAGATCGCAGCATCTCTATCCGAATCAAAATCGGAACGTCCTCCCCTTCTTCAAAGGATGGATGCTTTTTCAAGGAATATCAGCGTGATCGTTTTGTTTGTTTGTATCGCATTGGGAGTAATTGGATGGTTACGGGGAATGCCCCTGATGGAAATTCTGTTTTTTATGGTAGCAGTTGGTGTTTCTGCAATTCCAGAAGGGCTGCCTGTTGCACTGACTGTTGCCTTATCAATAGGAACCCGGAGAATGGCAAAACGGAATGTAATCGTCCGGAAATTACCGGCTGTTGAAGGACTTGGAAGCTGTACAATGATTGCTTCAGATAAAACCGGAACGCTGACCATGGATCAGCAGTCTGTTGAAACTATATTATTATCAGACAATGTCCGGTTTTCAGTATCCGGTAACGGAAATAGTGGTGAAGGAAAAATCGAATCTGATCATAGTAATAACGATTCACTGAACCGACTGGAAACGCTGATATCTGTTGCAGTTCTTGCTAATGAATCGCAATTGAAAAAATCAGGAGACGGATGGAAATACAGCGGCGATGCAGTGGATGTTGCATTGCTTTCCCTTGCCTATAAATCCGGAAATGACCCTGCCTATTATGAAGAAAAATTTGAAGTAATATCTCTCGTTCCATATGAGTCTGAAAAAAAATTCGGGGGTGTGTTTTTCCGTCGTGGTGAACAAATATATTTTGGTTTAAAGGGTGCACTTGAGATTGTATATCAATACCTCGATGACAAAGAAATAAAGATAGCTCATGAACAATCGGAGCAACTGGCAATAGAAGGTTATCGCGTAATAACAATTGCGATTACAAAAGTAAATAGTCCTTCCATGGAGGAGGTCAAAACTCTTGATATTCTGGGGATGGTAGGGTTAATAGATCCATTAAGACCGGAAGCTAGAGATGCGATTGATCTGTGTAAGCAGGCAGGGATCAGGGTTGCAATGATAACAGGCGATCATCCAGCAACGGCACTTACCATTGCAACACAACTTGGTATTGCAAAAGATCGTTCAGAAGTTATTACCGGAAAAGAATTGCATGAGATTGAAAACAATGAAAATTTCGCATCACTGATCAAAGACAAAAATGTTTTTGCACGGGTCGCGCCGATCCAGAAAAAAAATATTGTAGATGCAATGAAACAGAATAAAAATTTTGTTTCAGTTACTGGCGATGGAGCAAATGATGCTCCCGCCTTAAAAGTTGCACATATCGGAATTGCGATGGGTTCCGGTACAGACCTTGCAAAAGAAGCCGCTTCGCTGATTGTAACCGATAATAATTTTGCATCAATAGCCGCAGGAGTTGAAGAAGGAAGATATACATATGACAATCTTCGCAAGATTGTTTACCTGCTAATTTCTACCGGTGCTGCAGAAATTCTGATGGTTGCCATTCCTATCATATTTGGATTGCCTTTGCCGTTTATAGCCGTCCAGTTATTGTGGTTAAACCTTGTAACAAATGGTATCCAGGAATTATCACTTGCGTTTGAGGAAGGTGATCCGCTTGCAATGAAAAAACCTCCGAGAGATCCCAATGAAAGTATCTTCGATAAATTGATGAATAACCAGATCATTGTTTCTGCAATTATAATGTCGGTCATCACCATCCTGACCTGGTACTGGTTAACCATTCAGCCGGATTATAATGAAGTTCATGCAAGAACTGTGATCATGATGCTGATGGTGCTGATTCAGAATTTTCATGTACTGAATTGCAGATCAGAGATCCGCTCCATTTTCAGTTTGTCGTTTAAGAAAAACAATACTGTAATTATTTCGATCATTCTTGCCCAGTTAGTTCATATAGCGGCATCTTATACACCCGGGCTCAGCGATATCCTGAAATTGGAACCAATCACTTTGAAAGAGTGGGTTTTTCTTATTCCACTTGCATCCCTGATTTTATTTACAATGGAGATCTATAAATATGTTTTGAGAAAAAAGGCAGGCATTTAATGAATTGGCTAATTACAATTTCTTACAAAACAGATAGAAGAAAATTATGATACGAAAGGGATTAAAAATGAAATTTTAAAATCATTTCATAAAAATATTCCGGTTCCTTATTTCAATTTGTTTTATGATTCCCTGCAGTTATTAAATTTCAATCAAAAAATACAGCTCAAAAGAATATATCATTTACATTTAGGTCATCTTTCAAAATAACGAAAATTACCAACCTAATGGGAGATCTTCAGATCAAAAAACAGCCAAAGAATTACGATGTGGTTATCGTGGGCTCTGGTGCTGGTGGAGGTATGGCTGCCTACACCCTTTCTAAAGCAGGTTTAAAAGTTGCACTTATTGAAGCGGGACCGCTATATGATCCGGCAAAAAATGTTACCCAGTTAAAAAATCCCTGGGATTCACCACGTCGTGGTGCCAGCACAAAGTTTCGTCCCTTCGGAGATTTTGATGCCTGTTACCATGGTTGGGAAATAGATGGGGAACCATATACCAAAGCACAGGGAACTGAGTGGGATTGGTTCAGGGCAAGGATGCTCGGTGGAAGAACTAACCACTGGGGAAGGATTTCTCTTCGCTTCGGACCAAAAGATTTTAAAGGTAGAAGTCATGATGGACTGGGTGAAGACTGGCCGATCGGATACGATGATGTAAAACCATATTATGACAAAGTCGACAAACTCATTGGAGTTTTCGGATCACTTGAAGGATTGGAAAATGAACCTGATGGTATCTTCCTTCCTCCTCCAAAGCCAAGGCTTCACGAATTGATCATCAAAAACGGAGCAACCCAGGCCGGAGTAAAAGTTATTCCTTCAAGGCTTTCGATTCTTACCAAAAAAATCAATGAAGAAAGAGGAGCCTGTTTTTTCTGTTCCCAGTGCAGCAGGGGTTGCCAGGTACATGCCGACTTCTCCTCCTCCTCTGTTTTGATCAACCCTGCTCTCAAAACAGGGAATATTGATGTGATTCCTAATGCGATGGCTCGTGAGGTTCTTACAAACCGCGATGGAATTGCAACAGGCATATCTTACGTAAGTAAGGATGACATGATGGAATACCAGGTTACCGGGCGCGTTGTAATTCTCGCAGCCAGTGCCTGTGAATCTGCTAGGTTACTGCTGAATTCAAAATCAACAAGATATCCGAATGGCCTGGCCAACGGTAGTGGTGTGGTAGGAAAATACCTGCACGATTCTACCGGAGCTGGTATGGGTGGCGTTTTGCCTGAGCTTTTCGATCGCAAACGGTACAATGAAGACGGTGTTGGAGGAATGCACGTTTACTCACCATGGTGGCTCGATAATAAAAAACTTGACTTCCCGAGAGGATACCATATTGAGTATTGGGGTGGAATGGGTCAGCCGGCATACGGAATCGGATTCGGCATGCAGTCGATGAACGGAAAATTTGCAGTAAAAGGAAAACAGAAAGAAGCCGGTGGATATGGAGCGAGTCTGAAAGAGGATGTAAGATTTTTCTATGGTGCAGGTGTGGGTATGGCAGGTCGCGGAGAAGCAATTGCGCTTGAATCAAATTATTGCGAGATCGATCCGAATGTTGTTGATAAATATGGAATTCCTGTTCTCCGTTTCAATGTAAAGTATACAGATTACGAAGTGAACCAGGCAAAACATATGAAAGAAACATTCAGGGAGATCATGCATAATATGGGTGCAATTATTACCTGGGGTGATGACGGTCCTGAAACAAATTATGGACTTGAAACGCCAGGTAAAATCATTCATGAAGCAGGTACTGCAAGAATGGGTAACGATCCAAAGAAATCTGCACTGAACAAATGGAGCCAGAGCCATGAATGTAAAAACCTGTTTGTGGTTGATGGAGCACAGTTTGTTTCACAGGCGGATAAAAATATTACCTGGACCATTCTCGCATTGTCGATGCGTGCATCTGAATACATCATCGATGAAATGAAAAAACAAAATCTCTAATCCTTAATAATCCAAAAAAAATGGATAGAAGAAAATCACTCAAAGTACTTGCAGTCGGAACCCTGTCGGCAGGTGTATTATTAAATGCCTGCAAGGACGAAGATAAAAAAGCAACTGAAGCAAAAGATGGTGCAGCTTTAAAGGAAGGTAATGATACCGACCGGCAGCCTGAAGAGATTGCACGTTATAAAGAGCTAACGTCAAAAACTTTTTTTACTCCGGAAGAAATGGCAACGATTACTGTACTTGGAGATATCATCATTCCAAAAGATGATATCAGTGGCAGTGCATCAGAAGCTGGTGTTCCGGATTTCATAGAATTTATTGTAAAGGATATGCCGGAGCATCAAACACCATTGCGTGGCGGATTGAGGTGGCTGGATGTTCAATGCCTTAACCGTTACCAGAAAGCTTTCAAAGATTGTTCGAAAGAACAACAAATTGAAATGGTGGATATGATCGCTTATCCGAAGAAAGCAAAACCAGAGATGCAACCGGGAGTTGTATTTTTCAACAGGATGAGAGATCTGACTGTTACAGGTTTTTATACTTCCTCAATTGGCGTAAAAGATCTTGGGTATGCAGGTAATAAACCAAACCAGTGGAATGGTGTTCCTGATGATGTATTGAAGCAATACAAACTCGCCTATACAGAAAAGGAGTTAAAAGAATGTATCAGCTTTGACAATAAAGCTTAATAAAAAGCAACACTGCTAAATATCAGTTATGAATAAAAGCCGCCTTCGGGCGGTTTTTTATTTAGAAAGGATTTCAGGATAACAAGATTTTTTCTATGAACTGAGCAATTTCGCTTACTCACGCTATCATTCAAAAATTGTTGATCTAAATCAAATAAATATTTATTGTTATGTGAAAGAAAATTTTCTTTACACTTAGATATTTAAATTTTCTACTATTCTGCATTAATTTTTTTAAACAGCTGAGGATATTTTTCCCCGTTCAATAGATCATATCTCCTAACTCAAATTTATTTATTGCTATTTCAGATGGCATGTAAATAGTAACAATAAGGGGTATGAAGAAAATAATTAAATCAAGTGAAACCTTAATAAATACTGGCATTGCAAAAGATTTGATCTGTTTCTCTCATTTGCGATGGAATTTTGTATATCAAAGACCGCAGCATTTGCTTAGCAGATTTGCCAATTCATTCAGGGTGTTTTTTGTTGAAGAACATTTTATGACTGACCAGGCAGATCATATCAATCTTACCCTGAATAAAGAAAATGTATTTGTTGTTGTTCCACATCTACAGGAAGGTAATCATAGGTTGTCTGTAAAGGACAGGATTGAAAGTTTACTTCAGAGATTATTTAATCAGCTTGATATCAAAGATTATTTATTCTGGTATTATACTCCCATGGCACTTTCCTTCTCCGAAGCATTTGAGCCGAAAACAATTGTATTCGATTGCATGGATGAATTATCTGCTTTCAAATTTGCTCCACCTGAACTCACCGAACTTGAATCGAAATTGATGAAAAAAGCAGAAGTCGTTTTTACCGGAGGGCAAAGTTTATATGAAGCAAAAAAGGACAGGCACAATAATATTCATGCGTTTCCAAGCAGCATTGAAAAAGAACATTTCTATAAAGCACGGTTAAATCATACAGATCCTAAAGACCATGCTTCCATACCACATCCGAGAATAGGATTTTATGGAGTAGTGGATGAAAGATTTGATATTGATTTATTAAAGGACGCAGCATCAAAGAGACCCGACTGGCATTTTGTGATCATCGGCCCTGTTGTTAAAATCGATCCTTCAACCCTTCCGAAAAATAAGAACATTCATTACCTCGGAAGTAAATCATACCAGGAACTACCTGAGTATCTGTCGGGATGGGACCTCGCCTTTATTCCTTTCGCAAGAAATGAATCAACGAAGTATATTTCTCCTACTAAAACTCCGGAATACCTGGCTGCAGGAAAACCTGTTATCTCAACATCCATCAGGGATGTAATAAATCCATATGGCATCAACAAATTGGTTCATATAGCCGATACCGGCGATGACTTTATCAAAGCTGCAGAGCTTGAGTTTAAGAAATCGAACCGTAGTGAATGGCTCAAAGAGGTCGATGAATTTCTTGCAGAAAATTCATGGGATCATACCTGGAGAAAGATGATGGATCTGATTCTTAGCAAACTGTCCGAAAAAAACAATTCTCAAAATTCTAAAACAAAGGAGACACTGTATGTTTGATTACTTAATTGTGGGTGCAGGATTCGCAGGCGCAGTGCTGGCAGAAAGACTGGCAACTGTTGCTAATAAAAAAGTATTGATCGTTGATCAGAGAAGTCATATCGGGGGAAATGCCTATGATTATTATAATAACGATGGGATACTGGTTCATAAGTATGGGCCACATATTTTTCACACCAATTCAAGGGAAGTTTTTGACTACCTCGGAAAATTCACTCCATGGAGACCTTATGAACATAAAGTTCTTGGAAGTGTAGACGGACAGCTTGTTCCGATTCCCATCAATCTGAATACTATTAATAAATTATATGGTCTGAACCTTTGTTCAGCTCAGGTTGAAGAATTCTTCGAGCAACGTGCCGAAAAGATCAAAAGGATTATGACTTCTGAAGATGTAGTTGTAAGTAAAGTTGGTCGTGAATTATATGAAAAGTTTTTCCGTGGATATACCCGTAAGATGTGGGACCTTGATCCATCAGAACTCGATGCTTCAGTAACCGCACGGGTACCAACAAGAACAAATAAGGACGATCGATATTTTACCGACACATACCAGGCGATGCCCTTGCATGGCTACACTGTGATGTTCGAAAAAATGCTGAATCATCCGAATATCAAAGTGATGTTGAATACTGATTATAAGGAGATCGTTGATATCATTCCTTATAAGAGTATGATCTACACTGGACCTATCGATAGTTACTTCAATTACTGTTTCGGCAAACTTCCATACCGCTCACTCGAATTCAAATTTGAAACAATTGATGCGGATAAATTCCAGGAAACCGGTACAGTTAATTATCCTAACGACCAGGCATATACGAGAATTACCGATTTCAAATACCTGACCGGTCAGAAACATCCTAAAACTGCGATCGTATATGAATATCCGATGGCTGAAGGTGATCCTTATTATCCGGTACCAAGACCTGAAAATGCTGAAGTGTACAAGAAGTACCAGCAACTCGCAACATCTATGACAAATACTTATTTCGTTGGCAGACTTGCAACATATAAGTATTATAATATGGACCAGGTTGTAGCACAGTCGCTGACCTTGTTTAAGAAATTAATGCAACACCATGCAGAAACACACGTCAACGGTCACAAAGTTCCAGCAATGCAAACCACCTGAGATCTGGGGAGGAATTGAATGCACTGTAAACAGGGTGAATGACCGGTATATTGACCAGTTAAAGCAGGCTGATTTTGATAACATTGAAAATGTAATTGAAGAGATCGCATCGTTGGGAATTAAAACACTGAGATTTCCGATTCTTTGGGAAAATCATGAGCCGGTTGAAAATACCGAAATTGATTTTTCCAAAACACGATCATACCTCGACCGATTAAATCTATGTGGAATTGAACCGATTGCAGGATTAGTTCATCATGGAAGCGGTCCTTCTTTTACTAATCTTCTGGATGAAAATTTCCCCGAAAAACTTGCATCATATGCTGCTAAAGTTGCCCGGGAATTTCCGGATATAAAATATTACACTCCGCTAAATGAACCATTAACGACCGCAAGATTCAGCGGTCTTTATGGTTTATGGTATCCTCATCACAGGTCCGATGAAAGTTTTCTGAAGATCTTACTGATTGAAATTAAAGGCATCGTTTTGTCGATGAAAGCAATCAGGGAAATCAACCCTGGTGCTAAACTAATTCAGACGGAAGATCTGGGTAAAACTTACTCAACTCCGGAATTGTCCTACCAGGCTAATTTCGAAAATAAAAGACGCTGGCTTACCTACGACCTTCTTTGCGGAAAAGTAAATGAAGATCATCCGCTCTTCAGGTATTTTCTGAATTCAAATATTTCAGAGGAAGAGCTAAATTTTTTCCTTGAAAATCCTTGCGTTCCGGATGTTGCAGGTTTTAATTACTATGTTACTTCCGAACGCTTTCTGGATGAGCGACTTCATTTGTATCCATTTAATTTACATGGAGGAAATCAATGGCATAAGTATGTCGATACTGAAGCAGTGCGCGTAAATCATGGTCAGGATTCAGGGATACAGGTACTGTTGCGGGAAGCCTGGGAAAGACTGCAAATTCCTTTAGCATTAACTGAAGTACATCTTAATTGTACAAGGGAAGAACAACTTCGATGGTTTCAGGAGATCTATTCGAAGTGTTGTGATATTAAAGAAGAAGGAATTGAACTTATTGCAATTACAGCGTGGTCATTGTTAGGTGCATTTGGCTGGAACAGGTTATTGACCTGTGATCAGCATATGGATTATGAACCAGGTGCATTTCAGCTGAGTGATGGGCGTATAAGAAAAACCGCGTTAGCTAAATTAATTCAACAAACAGTTTTAGATCAGAAGGATAATTTATTATTTAATAATTCAGAAATCGATATAAATAAATTTCTGCGAAACTCAAAAACTGCACACGCTGAAATAACCGATCCTCCCTTCAGCAATAATAAAATAATGGAATACCCTCCTTCCCTGTTAGAGGAAAACGGATGGTGGAATCGAAGCATGCGATTTTTTGATGATTTTGAAAAAGAAATTATGGAAACTAAAAAATCATCCCGTCCTGTCTCTCCGCTATTGATCATAGGAAAAAGAGGCACATTGGGAAATGCTTTTGCAAAAATTTGCTGCACAAGAAATATACCTTTTCATATTCTTTCAAGAGATCAGCTGAATATGGGTGATCCATCTTCTATAAACAGGGCTATCGAAAAATACAAACCCTGGGCAATCATTAATGCAGCAGGTTTTGTAAGGGTTGATGATGCTGAAGAAGAGATTGAAAAATGTTTCCTTGATAATACAGGCGGACCGGTTCACCTTGCAGTTGCCTGTCAGCAAAAAGGCATTAAACTAATGACCTTTTCAAGTGACCTGGTTTTTGATGGGAAGAAAAATCAACCCTATCATGAATCAGATCCTGTGAGTCCATTAAATGTATACGGGCAAAGTAAGGCAGAAAAAGAAAAGCTGGTTGCAGATATTAACCCGGATTCACTGATCATCCGAACAAGTGCATTTTTTGGTCCGTGGGATCAGTACAATTTTGCTCATAATGTTATCCGTCACTTAAGTAACGGGCAAAATTTTCATGCAGTAGATGATATATTTATATCTCCAACCTATGTACCGGACCTTGTAAATGCTTCTTTGGATCTGTTGATTGATAATGAGAATTCAATCTGGCATTTGTCGAACAAGGGTTCCATCAGCTGGCATGAACTCGCCTTACAGGTTGCTTCACGTGCGGGCTTTAGCGAACCATCCATCATTGCTTTAAAAAGTCATGATATGAAATGGAAGGCAGCGAGACCTTTATATACCGTACTTCAAAGTACAAAAGGAGCCAACCTTCCATCTCTTGAAAATGCACTCGATCGTTTTATGAATGAACGATCAGAATTCAGAATTGCGATGGCTGTTTAAATTCACACCTCTTCTCCTGCCAGCTTATTATATTCCTCCGTTAGCTTTTTCTGAATCTCGTAGGGTACAGGTAAATAATCATGAAACGTCATGGTAAACCTTGCCCTGCCCTGTGTAAGCGATCTTAAAGTAGAAGAATAATCATTCATTTCAGCTAGTGGAACTTTGGCTTTTACCCTGGTGAAGTGACCTGTTGAATCCATTCCTTCCAGAATTGCCCTGCGTGTTTGTAAATCACCGATCACCGAACCCGTGAGTTCATCCGGACAGGAAACTTCCAGTTCATAAACAGGCTCCAGCAATTGAGGATCGGCCTGTTCGAATGCCTGCTTAAATGCCTTTAATCCTGCAATTTTGAAGGAGATATCATTACTATCCACAGGGTGCATTTTTCCGTCATAAACACTCACTCTAACATCACGAACATAGGAACCGGTTAACGGGCCTTCATGCATCTTTTCCATAACCCCCTTAAGAATGGAGGGCATAAACCGGTTATCAATTGCGCCTCCTACTATACAATTAAAGTACGCAAGCTTTCCACCCCAGTCGAGCTCAAACTGTTCCCGTCCTCTCACATTCAAACCCTTAGGGTCAGTCATATCATCATTGAATGGTTCAATTCTCATAAACACTTCACCGAATTGCCCGGATCCCCCTGATTGTTTCTTATGCCTGTAATTTGCTTCCGCCATTTTCCGGATCGTTTCGCGATAGGCTATTCTTGGCTTCACAAATTTCACCTGCAATTTAAAGTAGTGTTCCATTTTCCATTTGATCACTGCGAGGTGCATATCACCCTGGCATCGTACCAGTGTCTGACGAATTTCCGGAACGAACTCTACTATTACTGTTGGATCTTCCTCTTTTACCTGGTGCAATGCTTCTGCAAGTTTCTCTTCATCCCCTTTATTTAATGATTCTACAGCCATACTCATATTGGGAGATGGAAATTCTATAGGCATTAATTCCAGGTTTTTTCCTTTTTCATGAAGCGTATTATTGACATGCGTATTCTTCAGCTTTAGAGTTGCCCCTATATCACCTGCAACAAGTTCATTGACGTTTGTTCTTTTATTTCCTTCTACTATAAAGAGCTGGTTTATCTTTTCAACAGCTCCTGTAGTTTCATTAACCAGTTCCATTCCTGATTTAACGACTCCGGAATAAACTTTGAAAAAAGAAAGGTCTCCAACATGCGGTTCTGAAATTGTTTTAAAAATAAAAACGGTTGCCGGACCTTTCACATCGCAGGGTAGTTTGTTACCAGACTTTGTCATTTGCGGAACCATTTCATTTGCGCTCGGACAAACATTATCAATGAATCCCATCAATCTTCCGCTTCCCATATTTCTCTCTGCTGAGAGACAGAATACAGGAAACAGGTCGTGATTGATCATGGCTTTTTTCATTCCTTCCTTCATCTCATCTTCATCAAGCTCACCTTTGTCAAAATAATGCTCCATGAGTGTTTCATCATTGCTGGCAATTGCTTCCACCAATGCACGATGAAGTTCATCCGCTTTCTCTTTTTCACTTTCAGGGATAGGAAGTTTTTCAGGTTTACCTCCAGTGTCTCGGAATTTGTACATGGTCATGCGCAACACGTCTATGATCTCATGAAATCCGGAACCCTGTTGAACCGGATATTGAACCACTACAACATTATTTCCGAAATGAGCTTTTGCTTCCTGTACTGTTCGATCAAAATCCGCATTATCATCATCTAGCTTATTGACTGCGAAGATCATGGGAGTCTTAAATTTCTCCGTGTATTCCCAGATGATATCTGTTCCTACTTCAACACCCATTTCTGCATTTATAAGCATCACCCCCGTGTCAGCCACACGAAGTGCACTGATGACTTCTCCGACAAAATCATCATATCCGGGAGTATCAATTATATTGATCTTATAACCCCGCCATTTGCTGTGCAATAATTTTGAAAAGATGGAATTGCCTCTATCCTGTTCGAGTTCGTGGTAATCCCCTACAGTATTTTTTTCAGCGATAGAGCCGCGGCGGGAAATGAGTCCTGCTTCGAATAACATGCATTCCGCCAAGGTTGTCTTACCTGAACCGGAATGTCCAAGCAAGACGATATTTTTTACATGGGATGTATCAAAATCAGCCATATATCAGGTTTTAATAATGAAGTAAAAAGGTAACAATGACAATAAAGCCATCAGCCCGAAGCTTCTTCATCATTATTACCTGTATAGTTGGATCAGATCGTCTGCATCTGGAAATGTTCGTATTCCGATTTCAGATCATCAATCGTATTATTCAGATCAGTGTATTCGTCCAGTAAATTTTCGTGAACGGCGAGTAATTCATTTGAGACAGAGCCTGAGGCGTTTTCGGTTTCCAGCTTTCGTTCGTGGTTCTTGATGTTGTGTTTGAGATCGTGGATGTTGATCAGCTGGATGTGAAACTGATTGTCGAGATGTTCAATTTCCAATAATATGTCTTTCGAGTTTTCTTTGGCGGCAGATCCTGTGAGTTGAGCTTTCAATTGTTGGAGATCTTCCCGCTGTGAACGTAACACTTCTTTCCAGGTATTACATTCACCTAAAAGCTGTGCAATTTCTGTTGGAGTAACCATGACAGCAAAATTTAAATGGTGATAAAATAAAGAACTCTGAAAAAGGTAATTGGCGATGATTTTGCTTTTTAAACCTTTATCTAATTTAACAAAGTTTGGGTGGAAAACCCACCTGATTTTACTCAGCTTTTCAAAAAATCAGGATCATAAGATTTGTGTACCTTTCCGCCCGTTTGATAAGCCAGAACACCATACAACAGATCTTAAGCCGTATTGATATTATCGATATCGTGGGCGCATTTGTGAAACTTAAAAAGAGAGGAACCAACTACCTTGGACTTTGCCCCTTTCATAATGAAAAAACTCCTTCATTTATAGTATCTCCAAATAAGGAAATCTACAAATGCTTCGGTTGCGGGAAAAGTGGTAATGCCGTAGGCTTCCTGATGGATCATGAGAAATATTCTTATGTTGAGGCACTTCGCTGGTTAGCACAGAAATATAATGTTGAGGTTGAGGAAACGGAGACAAGTCCTGAAGTAAAGCAGCAGCAACAGGTTGCAGATTCCCTCTATATTATCAACAGTTTCGCGCAGAAGTATTTTGCGAATACTTTATTTGAAACAGAAAAGGGAAGAGACATTGGGCTTTCTTATTTAAAAGAAAGAGGTTTCAGGGAAGAGATCATCAAAAAATTCGGACTTGGATACAACCTTGAAGAGCGGGATAGTTTCACGAAAGCCGCACTCGAAAACCAGTTCAACCTGGAACTGTTGCAAAAGACCGGACTGGTTGCTGTGAGAGAATATGGCCCGGTGGATAATTACCGCGGCAGGATCATCTTTCCAATTCATAACCAGTCGGGAAAGATCCTCGGATTTGGCGCACGCATTATTGCAAAAAATGACCGCGCTCCCAAATATATCAATACCCCGGAGAATGAGATCTATGTAAAGAGCCGTATTTTATATGGTTCTTATTTTGCGCGGCAGGCTATCGACAAAAACGATGAATGTTTACTGGTAGAAGGATATACCGATGTGGTTTCACTTCACCAGACCGGTATTGAGAACGTGGTGGCTTCAGGTGGCACCTCACTCACCCCGGACCAGCTCAGGCTCATTAAAAAATACACTAAGAATCTTACGATAATTTATGATGGCGACAGTGCCGGTGTAAAAGCTGCCTTGCGTGGTCTCGACCTGGCCCTGGAAGAAGGACTGAATGTGCAATTGGTTCTGATTCCTGACAATGAGGATCCTGACAGTTATGTGAACAAGATAGGTGCTGCGGCATTCCAGGATTTTATCCATTCGAATAAAAAGGATTTCATTTTCTTCCAGCTTGATATCCTGATGAAGGATGCGGGCAAGGACATGGCAAAAAGATCTGCCATTGTAAACCAGGTTGCAGAAACTATTTCGAAGATCAACAAGGTGGAAGATTTTACGAAGCAGCAGGATTATATCAGGCAGTGTTCGCAGATGATGAATATTGAGGAAGCCGGACTTCTTCAACTCGTTCATAAATTTTCCAAAGAGAAGACTGAAAAAATAATTGCCCGCGATAATGCGGAAAATCGTCAAAAGCAGTTGTCCCAGGGTTCAGCTGATTCTTCCACTGATTCACAGCCTCCCCCTCAGGAATATGGAGAATCCGATAACACCAATCTTTTACTGGCAAAAGATGAGATCAATGAAAAGGCGCTTGTGCGCTGCCTGATAGAATATGGGATGCGGGAATGGGATGAAGAAAATACGGTAGCAGATCATATCCTTCATCAGTTAGAGGAAGAACAATTACTTGAGCAGGAACAACTTCAAAAACTGGTGGATATGTACAGGATCTGGTACAGTGAAGGAATTGAACCAGGTCCTAAAAACTTCCTGTATCATGAAGACCAGGAATTGGGAAGATATGTGGTTGCAATTTTGGATTTCCCGTATGAACTAAGTCCAAACTGGAAAGATCATTTTGAAGGAAAAATATTAACGAGGGAAGATTTGTACAAAGAAGATGTTACGTCTACTCTACATTATTTAAAACTCAGGAAAATCAAAAAGCTGATTGATGAGAACCAAAGGGACTTGCAGAATGCAGGAAATAATGACGATATGATGATTTTCGTTCAAACGCACCAGCACCTTAAAACAATAGAAAGAGAACTGTTAAAGCAGTTGGGGACGGTTGTGTTCAAATAATAAAAAAAGCCTGCAGGTTATGCAGGCTTAGTTGTTAGATTTGATCATGCCGTCATTTTGGAACGGCTTGTTTTTCTTTTTGTTGATGATTCAACAGCCTTAGCTATTACCATATCAACCTGTTCGTCCACACTAATAATTTCAGGAGTTGAAACTCTGGTAAACCTCACTGCTGTCCACACATGGTCGAGATCTGTAACAGTAATAGATTCGAACCCTTCAGACTTAACACAATCCCATTTGCAATCACTTTTCAGATCTGTTGCAATTTTGGAACTGGCCTTTGGATAAGCAATCCAGAACTTTCCATCACCATGGAGAGCGGGCAGTACATCCTTTAAAATGCCTTTCAGTTGTCCGGAACTCAAAGCAAAGATCAACGCGAAGTCGATTTTTTTACTTTTAAGCAGCGGAGTAACATTTTTGGCGTAGGACAGTTTTACAAATTGTTTCTCAATCGAAGAAGGAAGACCCTGAATCAATAAATTCTTCTCTTCCTTAAGCTGAAGCTTTTCTAAAACGTTTTGCATCATGCTTCGGGAGTTTAATTTTATATAAGGGTTATTGTAATGGGGTGGGCAAAATTACCAAAATTCCGGTGCTTGCCGAAATTTAATTTAAATGAAAAGCCCTGTACTAAATCGGTACAGGGCTTTTTCATACAGGCAAAGTTTTGTTGTTACCTGGAATTCATAGGTTTATAATATTTCAGCGCCTCTGGCATCAATTCCTGTAATCTCTTGATCCTGGTGTCTTCAGCAGGGTGAGTACTCAGAAATTCCGGAGGTCTGTTACCATTACTCATTGCTTTCATACGCTCCCATAAAGGAACGGCTTCTCTTGGGTTATAACCTGCAAGCGCAGTAAAAATCAACCCAAACCGATCTGCTTCCAGTTCCTGCTTTCTTGAATTTGGAAGTAATACGCCAATCTGTGCAGCAGGACCGTATACATTATTAAAAATTGAACTTACTCTGTCATTGCTGGATGTAAGAATTCCGCCCGCAACCTGAATTCCTTGTGCAAGCATCGTCTGGCTCATTCTCTCATTACCGTGTTTAGCAAGTGCGTGAGTGATCTCATGACCAAGAACTACCGCAAGTGCAGCTTCGTTCTGTGTAACAGGAAGTAATCCTGTATATACCACAATCTTTCCTCCCGGCATTGCCCAGGCATTGACCTGGTTGTCATCAACGAGATTATATTCCCAGGCAAAACCTTCCAGCTCTGCTGACATATTCTTGCCTTTGTAATAAGTTGTAATCGCATTAGCCAGTCGCTGGCCTACCCTTCTTACCATTTCCGCATCACGTGAAGAAGATGTACTTACCACCTTGTTCTGACCTAAAAACTGGCGGTATTCCTGCGCAGCCATTGATCTTAATTCAGTCTCTGATAATAAAGCCAGTTGATTTCTGCCTGTGATAGCATTCTTACTGCAGGCTACCATTGCAGAAACAAATGCCATAACCACTAGTATCTTTTTCATGGGTAAATTTTAGATTGTTTAAACAATACTTATACCATGCAGCTATAGAAGCTGTTTCCAGTCTTAAGTTTAAAAGAGAAAAAGTTTTAACAGGGAAATTATTTTCAAGGGGCCAAATCCTCACTTTTCGTCCTGGCGACGGGCTTTCCTTCTATCTCTGTGTTTCAGGATAGGCACTTTACTTTCCACACCCCTGAGGATCCGGGTGATGTTCTTTTGGTGAGTAAGTATGACCAATAGTGCAACAGCGATTGCAAATGCGCGATATAATGGTTCTTTCTCATTAAAAATAAACAGGATAAATACGGCAAACGCAACGCTCGCCAGAATTGAACTTAAGGAAACGAACCTGGTCAGGTAAAGAACCAGCAAAAATACCCCAACACAGCAGATCGCTACAAGCGGCTGAATTGCGATGATCATTCCGAATAATGTGGCAACACCTTTACCCCCACGAAAATTCGCCCATATGGGGAATATATGCCCCAGCACAGCAGCCAATCCAAGGCCCACCATGAAGTTTGTTCTGTCCCACTCGTCCGATAAATAGTAAGGAAGTAAAATGTATAAACTCGTAGCAACGATTCCTTTAAGTACGTCAACGATCATTACAATAGACCCCCAGCGGGATCCAAGAATTCTGAAAGTATTGGTAGCTCCTGCGTTTCCGCTACCATAATCCCGGATATCAATTCCGAAAAAAGCTTTACTGATCCATACCGCAGTCGGTATTGAACCAATTAAATAAGCTGATATAATCAACAACAGTTCTTTCATGGAAAATTGCACGTTGGATTTCAAAAATAAGACATTCAGCCATTTAAACAGCAAATTTGCCGATTAAATAACATCTTAACCTCTCATTTTCAACGCAAGCCAGTTGTCTTTTTCAGTAAAGGTCACCATATTCAGGCCATATTCCTGGGCATATTTTACAACCTCTGAACGATCGCCTGATAATAAACCACTAAACAGGATCCAACCTCCATCAACACAATGATCTTTAATGGGTTTCATATGGGCCAGGATCACATGCTTGTTGATATTGGCCAGGATGATATCATATTTTTTATCCCCTACTACTTCTTCTGCCTGCGTCAATTTAATCTTAACGCACTTATTCGATACAATATTTTCCCTGGAATTTTCAATACTCCATAAATCATTGTCGAAAGCATCAATTTCTGAAGCACCCAATTTTTCGGCAAGGATGGCCAACACTCCGGTACCTGTTCCGAAATCCAAAACACTCTTCCCTTTAAAATCCATTTCCTTCATCAACCGAATGACCTGGAAAGTAGTTGCATGATGTCCGGTTCCAAAACTCATTTTCGGGGTTATCAGGATATCATGTTCAACCTCCGGGATCGGCTCATGAAAAGATGCCCTGATTGCACAAAAATTTTCTACCACTACCGGATCAAAACTTTTCTCCCATTCCTCATTCCAGTTTTTAGGTTCAATTACAATCCTTTCAAAGGGAACCTGTCCATCAATCACAAACTGAAGATCTTCATACTTATGATCCTTTTCAGGAATGCAGGCTATCAGTTTATCAGTCAGCTGCTCGAAGCCTTCATACCCTACCGAGCTCAATTGTGCCAGCAGAATTTCCTGATTTTCACCCTTTACATAATAGGTATATTGAATGGTATTGTCCATAATTCAAAAAGGTCTGCAGGGATACTGCAGACCTTGTATTAAAATGTTAGATATTATCCATTATCTTCCTGAGAATCATTTCTTTCAGGACGAGATTCAGTTCTCTCCGGACGACCTTCCGGCCTTTCAGGACGACCTTCACTTCTTTCCGGGCGATTCATTTCAGGTTTCGGCATCAGGGCTTTACGGCTAAGTTTGAACTTACCGGTTTTCTGATCCAGTCCGATCAGCTTTACCTTCACCAGGTCACCTTCATTGAAGATGCCATCCATGGTTTCAAGTCGCTTGTAGGAAATTTCACTGATATGCAGCAATCCCTGTTTTCCGGGAAGGAATTCAACGAAAGCTCCATAAGGCATGATCGATTTCACTTTTGCTTCATAAACTTCTCCAACTTCAGGAACTGAAACAATACCCTTGATCCAGGCTACAGCTTTCTCCAGGCCTTCTTTTGCAGGACTGAATACACTTACCTCACCATAATTTCCAACTTCTTCAATATTGATAGTCGTTCCGGTTTCGCGCTGGATCTCCTGGATAATTTTTCCACCCGGTCCGATTACCGCACCGATGAATTCCTTATCGATAAAGAGTTTTTCCATTCTTGGAGCATGAGGTTTAACCTCTTCTCTCGCAGCAGGCATTGCATCATACATCGCATCCAGAATGTGCAGGCGACCTCTCTTAGCCTGGTCCAGAGCTTCTCTCATGGTATTCATGCTCAATCCGTCAACCTTGATGTCCATCTGTACACCGGTAATACCATCCCTGGTTCCGGTTACTTTGAAGTCCATATCACCAAGATGATCTTCATCACCCAGGATGTCAGTAAGGATCGCATATTTATTGTCTTCACTTCTCGAGATCAATCCCATCGCCACACCACTTACGTGTTTTGGTAAAGGAACACCCGCATCCATCAGTGCCAGTGAACCGGCACATACAGTTGCCATGGATGAAGAACCATTTGATTCCAGAATATCACTTACCACCCTTACAGTGTAAGGATAATCGTTCCCCGGCATCATTTGCTTCAGTGAACGCATGGCCAGGTTACCATGACCAACTTCACGACGACCAGGACCTCTCATGAATTTCACTTCACCAGTTGAAAAAGGAGGGAAATTATAATGTAAAATGAATTTGGTATAATCAGATTTCGCAGCACTTTCTACAAGCAGTTCATCTAAAGGAGTTCCCAAAGTAACAGTTGTAAGTGACTGTGTTTCACCTCTTGTGAATAATGCAGAACCGTGTGGGGTTGGGAGAATATCAACTTCCATTGCAAGAGGGCGAACTTCATCCAGTTGACGGCCATCGAGACGGGTGCGGTCATCCAGCATCATATGACGAACAACTTCCCACTTAAGATCTTCATAGTACTTTTTTGAAAGTTTTACATCTTCAGGAAGAGATTCTGCCCCAAGACTTTCAACGATCTCTTTTTTAATCAGGTCGAATGCTTCAGTTCTTTCACCTTTGGTTGAACCTGATTTAGCAATCTGGTAAACCTTATCACGGAAGAGTTCAACCTTTTCCCTGATTTCCGGTTTCTCAACAGGTTTGGTATAATCACGCTTTCCTTCTACTCCAACTTTTTCACGCAATTCTTTCTGAGCATTGATGTGAAGACGGATAGCATCGTGTGCAATTTCAAGTGATTTCACGAGGTCTTCTTCACTGGCTTCTTTCGCTTCACCTTCCACCATCATCAGGTTCTTCTCAGTAGCTGCAATGATAAAATCCATTTCAGCTCCTGCCATTTGTGAACGTGAAGGGTTCACAACGAACTCACCGCCGATTTTAGCGATCCTTACTTCAGAAAGCATTTCTTTGATAGGAATATCAGAAACAGCTAAAGCTGCAGATGCAGCCAAACATGCGAGTGCATCAGGAAATACTTCCATATCACTTGAAATAAGTGTTACAAGTACCTGAACCTCACAGAAATAATCTTCCGGAAATAGAGGTCTGAGTGCGCGGTCGATCAGACGGCTGATCAAAACTTCAGAGTCACTAAGGCGTCCTTCGCGTTTGAAAAACGATCCCGGGATACGACCGGCTGAAGCAAATTTTTCGGTATAATCTACAGAAAGCGGGAAAAATTCCTGTCCTTCTTTTGGTTCTTTTGTGGCAACAACGGTAGCAAGCAAAATGCAGTTACCCTGTCTTACGGTAACCGCACCATCTGCCTGACGGGCAAGTTTTCCTGTCTCGATGGTTACCATACGGCCACCACCGATGTCGAAGGTTACGTTAATTGGTTGAGAAAGCATACATAAAATTTTAGGTTTCGTGAGTGATCCAGGAGGGAAAGATACACACCGAATACCAGTTTAAAATAGAAAGATACGAGCGAGTGGGATTATAACAAACAACTATTCCCAACCTTATATGAGTTGGGAACAGTGCATGCTATGATGATGGAATTACTTCCTGATACCAAGTTTCTCGATCAGTGAGCGATAACCCTGGAGGTTATGCTTGCTCAGATAGGTAAGCAGACGCTTACGCTGACCAACCAGCTTCATTAATCCGCGGTGGGTAGCAAAATCATGCTTATTCTTCTGAAGGTGTTGAGAAATACCGTTGATCCTCTCAGTCAACAGAGCAATTTGCCCTTCAATTGATCCGGTATTTTTGGCTTCACCGCCAAAATCAGTGAAAATACTTGTTACTTTTTCTTTAGTTAGATAAGACATCTCAGTTTTTTTTAAGACAACATCCAGATTGATATTCTACAAATTCGGACGGCAAAGGTAGGGCAAAAAATGAGATTGATTAAAGGTTTGCGCAGGTTTTTTTTAAAAATCTTAAAATAAGCATTAATTAGCAGTTCTGAATAAAATCATTGACCATATGAAACCCCGGCGATTGGCTTCCATTGTAGGAACCAGGCCGCAATTTATCAAACATGCCGTATTATCCCGGGAGTTGCAGAAATATTTTGAGATCGACCTGATCCATACCGGGCAGCACTTCCATCCTTCTCTCTATGCAGATATATTTGAAGACCTGGGTTTAAAACCTCCTGAAATGTTGCTGGATTCCCTGATCCAGGATAGAGTTCCTGCTTTAAAAAAAATCCTTCAGGATAAAAATTATGATGCTGTAATTGTTTACGGTGATACAAATTCCACCCTATGGGGGGCAAAAGCTGCTGAGCTTGCAGGATTACCTCTAATCCATATTGAAGCGGGAGAAAGAAGTTTTAATCTGGATATGCCTGAAGAAAATAACAGGATCCAAACCGACCGATTATCAAAGCTCCGGTTCTGTGTTTCTGAAAGAAGTCTATCAAACCTTCAAAATGAAGGACTTTTTGATAATTCTTTTGTTACGGGAGATATCATGAAAGACCTGTTACTTCAAAAGATCAGTAATCCGCCAGGGCAAATAATATCTTTCCCCTATTATTTTGCGAGCATTCACCGGAATTATACGCAACAGGACAGTAATAAGTTATCTGAACTCCTGGAAGGAATCAACCGCCTTGATTCAAAGGTTATTTTCAGTTTACACCCATCCACGAAGAAAATCCTGGATGAATCGGGTATGAGATTAAGTCAATTCTCCAATATTGAATTCATTGAACCGGTGAATTATTCTGATTCAATCGCTTTTCAGTTTCATGCTATGGCTGTTCTGACCGATTCGGGTGGAATTCAGCGGGAAGCCTACTGGATGAAGAAAAGATGTATCACCTTGAGAAAGGAAACTGAATGGACAGAAACGTTGAATGGAAACTGGAACCAGCTGGTGTACGATCAATCTGACTTCACAGAATCACTTCGATTACCTTTAGGACTGCACAATTCAGCATTATATGGTACGGGAAATGCCTGTGCCGTTATAACACAAATAATTAAGGAGAACATCTGAGAATGGTTTTGATCTATGCCCATACAATTACTTCAAGGCTCACTTATATATTTAAGGTGGCGTTGGAATTATTGAATGGATTGGAGACAAGGTTCACAGATTCAAGGCAGGAACTTTTAGAATTTCCGGGACCAAGACTATCATATGGAGAAGAAATCCCTTCCATCCTGTCCTATCCTGCTCACCCAATACTTTTTGATAAAGGAATCAAGCCCTACGATTTAGACAATTCTTCAGAAGGTAGAATTTTCACAACAGATGATCCTTTTGCATCAGCCTTTTATATTCTTTCGAGGTATGAAGAATACCTGCCTTTTGAAAAAGACAAATTCGGAAGGTTTGAAGCAGATCAATCGATTCTATTTAAAAAAGGATTGTTACAGATTCCCTTTGTACACCTGGTTGCAAATCGGATTGCGGAAGATTTAAAAAAATTCTATCCGGAAATAAGATTCACCAAAAAATCATATTCCGCAAAAGTGCTGATCGATATCGACCAGGCCTATTCCTACCTGGGAAAAGGCAAGGTTTGGTCGACGTACATTTCATTTAAAAATATTCTAAGGGCTGATTTGAAAGCACTCCGGCTTCAAAAGAGAGTTCGAAAGGGTGCTGAAAAAGATCCTTATGACGGATATGAATACCTCAAAAAGCAACAGCAATTGTCGGGACTTGATTTTTTATACTTCATACATTGCGGCGACCGGGGCAGGTATGATCGTACTGTTCCGGTTATCAAACCTGAAATCAGGTCACTGATCAAACATATAAGCAGTTATGCAAAGACCGGGATACATCCTTCCTACTATTCCAATGAAGTACCAGGACTGTTTGAAAAGGAATTGAAGAGACTAAGTGAAATCATCGGCAAAAAGGTTATGCAGAGCAGGCAACATTATCTTCGTTTAGAGCTGCCCGTTAGTTATCATAAATTGATTGATGCAGGAATAATAGAAGATTTTTCGATGGGATATTCAACAGAAGATGGTTTTCGCGCAGGAATTTGTGTACCGTTTCACTGGTACGATCTTACAAAAGAAATAGAAACCAGTCTGGTAATTTATCCTGTTTGTTTTATGGAAGGTATTTATGGAGAAATAAAAGATTTAAGCCCAGGAGAAGCCTGGACCAGGATGGAGAAAATGATTGATACGGTCAGCCATTACCATGGGAAACCGGTGGTGGCCTGGCATAATCATACAGTTACTGATCAGGGGGAATGGAAAGGATGGCAGGAAATATTTAGTAAGATGATTCAAAAACTTTCGGCGATATGAGGAAGGCCATCATGTCGGTGATCAGTGACCTCAATTCCGACCAGCGTGTTCACAAAGTTGCGATGTTTCTTCATGAAAACAATTGTGATGTGCTGGTAATTGGAAGAGCATTCAATGATTCACTTCCCGTTTCAGCAAGACCTTACAAAACTAAAAGATTACGCTGCAGCTTCAGAAAAGGAATTTTACAGTACCTGGAATTCAATATCCGTTTATTCTGTTTCCTCGTTTTTAACAAGGCAGATTTTTATATCTCGAATGATCTTGATACGTTACTTCCAAACTTTATTGTTTCAAAGTTCCGGAGAGTTCCTCTTGTTTATGATTCGCATGAATACTTTACAGGCGTCCCTGAATTAAAAAACAGGCATCTGAAAAGAAACGTATGGAAGTTGCTTGAGAAGCTGATACTTCCCAAAATAAAATATGCTTACACCGTAAATCAATCGATCAGTAATCTTTACAAAAAAGAATATGGAATCGAAATGAAGGTGGTAAGAAATCTTCCGGTTATTGATATTGGAAATGTTTCGGGATTAAAAGATGTTTCGGGATTCGTAGATGAAATAAAGCTGGTAGATGTATCATCACTCAAAAACATTTCCGAAGAAATTCCTTCGAACAGAATGATTCTGATTATGCAGGGAGCCGGTATTAACCACGACAGGGGTTATGAGGAAGCTATTACCGCTATGGAATATTTACCGGATAATTTTCTTCTTTTAATCATCGGAAACGGATTAGTTATCGATCAGCTTAAATCGTTGACAATAGAAAAGACTTTGGAAAAGAAAGTCACCTTTATACCTAAAGTGCCTTACGAAGAATTGGGTTCTTACACGAGGCTGGCTTTTTTAGGTTTATCGTTGGATAAACCCGTTTCTGTTAATAATGAATTCAGTTTGCCCAATAAGATCTTCGATTATATGAAGGCCGGAGTTCCGGTTTTAAGTTCTTCCCTTTCTGAAATAAAAAAGATCCTGGAACAATTTGGTGTTGGCAAGTGTATTGATAAGGTAGATCCGGAAATAATTGCCAGGAACATCCTGGAAATATACAATGACCCTAAAACCTATAATAGATGGAAACTGAATACAGGACCGGCTTTGATAGAATTGAACTGGAACAAAGAGAAACCCGTATTGATGGAGATTTACCGGGATTTAATTAAATAGGATTTGGAAAGAATATTACATATAGTGAGTCCTGCTATTCCCTATCCGGCAAATGAAGGAAGGTTTCTTGATATATTTTACAAGATCAGGGCATTACACAGGCAAGGTGTGCAGATATACCTGCATTGTTTTAAGGAAAATCAGCAGGAACAGGAAGAACTGAATAAATATTGCAGTTCGGTTCATTACTACCCGGTGGGAAATGGTCATAAAGGAATTTCTTTTTCAATTCCTTACCAGGTGGCCTCCAGGTATAATGAAAGTCTTATGGAAAATCTCCTGAAAGATAATTATCCGATCTTACTGGAAGGAGTTCATACAGCATATATCGCAAAAGACAGCCGTTTTAAAGAAAGGAATATCTCTCTTAGGATCACTCATCTTGAACATGATTTTTTTAAAGAGTCAGCAGGTGTTAGTACTTCAATTTTTCAAAAGTTCATGTACCATCATCAATCCTGCCTTTTCAAAACATTTGAAAAGTCTCTTCCAAAAAATCTGAAAGTTTTTATTGCTAATGGAATAGATAACGGAAAAGTCGTGAAGGAACTGAAATGGGCAGAACCTGTTCATATACCCTTGTTTTTACCGTTTCAAAAAGTTGTATCACAGGAAGGCTCTGGTTCCTATTGTTTGTATCATGGAAACCTGACTATGCCTGCAAATGAAAGGGCAGCATTTTTTTTACTGGAAAAGGTTTTCAAAAATTCTCAGATCCCATTTGTTGTTGCAGGAAAAGACCCCTCCAACAAACTAATCCGGGCAGCCAAGGCTTCCAACTTCAGTTGTATTGTTGAAAATCCTTCCGAAGCTGAATTGCAGGACATGATTGCGAGAGCTCAGATCAACATCATTCCATCTTTTATTGAATCAGGGACCCCAATAAAATTATTGAACAGCTTGCTGAACGGAAGACACTGTATTGTGAATGAAAAAATGATAAAAGGAACAGGACTTGAAAAAGCCTGTCATATTGCAGGAAGTGCGCAGGATTTCAAAAAGGTTACCGAAAAATTATTTCATCTTCCATTTCCGGAAGACGAAATAATCATCAGATCAAAATTACTTGAGAAGGAATATAACAATCAGCGAAATGCTGAAAAAATCATTGAAAATCTTTGGTAACCTATTTACTAAAAGTTTGCATTATTTTTTGATCCAAACATTCAGCAACTATATTGAAAGAACCCTTGCTATAAGACCTATTCCGAACTTATAGTTGCATTATCAATTACTTTTCCTCTTTCTGTTTTTACAACTCTTGCAGGAAATTTATTGATCACCATATAATCATGGGTAGCCATTACGATGGCAGTTCCGTAGTCGCGACAGATATGAAACAATAACTGCATGATCTCATCAGAAGTTTCAGGATCCAGGTTACCTGTAGGTTCATCAGCAAGAATCAGCTTCGGAGAATTTAATAACGCTCTTGCAATGTCAATTCTTTGTTGCTCTCCACCACTTAATTCATAAGGCATTTTAAAACCTTTCGATTTCAATCCTACTTTATCAAGAACATCAGCGATTTTTTCTTCCATCAGTTTTTCATCTTTCCAACCGGTTGCTCTCAAAACAAAACGAAGATTTTCATTTACTGTTCTGTCGGTCAATAATTGGAAATCCTGGAAAACAACTCCCAGGTTTCTTCTAAGAAAAGGAACTTTTTTCCAATCCATTTTTTTGATATCAAATCCTACCACATTGCACTCCCCTTCTTTCAATGGAAGATCACCATACAATGTTTTCAGCAAACTTGATTTACCTGTTCCTGTTTTACCAACGAGGTAAACGAACTCGCCCCTGTTTATGGTAAGACTTACATCCTGGAGAACCAGGTTACTTCCCTGGTATATATTGACATTACGAATTTCTATTATTCTTTCTTCCATACTTATCAGATCGGTTCAAACAAAAATAGGCAAATTGAAAGTATATAAAAAAAGTCCGGCAAAACCGGACTTAATTTTTTAGGAAGCTAACACCCTTCGTTCAATGATTCTTCTTGGAACTGGCTTGCGGCTTCTGTTTTGTTGCTGCTGTGGCCTTGGTCCTTCATTTCGAACAGTTGGTGTGAAAGGCATCGCAAATGGATGACTGTCGACAACCGGAATATGTTGTGCGGTTAACTTCTTGATATCTTTCAGATATGGATATTCTTCGCGATCACAGAATGACATCGCAAGTCCGTCTGCTCCTGCCCTTCCCGTTCTTCCGATACGGTGAACGTAAGTTTCCGGAACATTCGGCAGATCATAGTTGATCACGTGCGTCAGTCCATCCACATCAATACCTCTTGCAGCAATATCAGTTGCAACCAGTACTTTTAATTTACCGGCTTTGAATTGTGCAAGTGCACGCTGACGGGAAGCCTGTGACTTGTTACCATGAATTGCATCAGAAGAAATATTCTGCTTCTTAAGATCCTTGGTTATTTTATCTGCACCATGTTTTGTACGGGTGAATACCAGCGTTCTTTCAATTTTGTGCTCCTTTAAAAGGTGTACAAGCAGATCGAGTTTATCTCTTTTGTTTACCATGTAAACCGACTGCTCAATTTTCTCTGCAGTTGTTGCAACCGGGGTTACTTCAACTCTTACAGGATTTTTCAACAGGGTGTTTGCAAATCTTGCGATCTCATTCGGCATGGTGGCTGAGAAGAACAGTGTTTGTCTCTGCTCAGGAATTTCCCTGATGATCTTTTTTATATCATTGATGAAACCCATATCGAGCATACGATCCGCTTCATCCAATACAAGAATTTCAAGACGATCAAGGTAGATATATCCCTGGTTCATCAGGTCGAGTAAACGACCAGGTGTTGCTATAAGAATATCTGTTCCGTTACGAAGGGATATTACCTGTGCACTTTGTGGAACTCCACCAAAGATCACATCATGTTTCAGCGAAAGGTGACGACCGTAGGTTGAAATGCTTTCATCGATCTGTCCAGCCAGTTCTCTTGTAGGAGTCAGGATCAGTGCACGAATATGTTTGTATCCGTTTACTTTTTCACCATTACCATGAAGTAACTGAAGCATGGGAAGAGAGAAAGCAGCGGTCTTTCCTGTACCTGTCTGTGCAATTCCGAGTAAGTCGTTTTTCTTTAATAATACAGGAATGGATTGTTCCTGGATAGGCGTAGGATTAGTATATCCTTCTGTCTTAAGTGCCTTGTACAAAGGCTCTATAAGACCTAATTGTTCAAATGTCAAATCTTCTAATTTTTAAAATAAATCCTGACGGCGATAATTATTGTAGCAGCCAGTGCTCGTCGCGGCAGTAAATGATGAGCTTTTTGAGGAGAAAGTTTATCGAGTACTTATGGAGAGCTTATAATGGGAACGAAGATACACTTATAAAGCGTATTTCCTAATACGGGTTTGTTAAATGAATAATATCAATGAAGAAAACGAAGGTAAATTGATTGATTTAATTAAGAAAAACCTGGTATTGCAACAGGAAAGATCCCCGGTTTCCGTTTAAAATCCCTTTAGAATTTCCAGGCTGTGTATAAAACAATGGCCTGTTCTGGTACGCTAAGGTCAGTTTGGAAACATGTGAACTGAGTAACCAGTTTATTCCCAGATCGTAGAAGTTCATGGCATTTTCAAGCCTGTCAAATTTCGCATGCTGAATGGAAAAATAAGGCATCAGTGTAGTATTTCCTATCAGGCTGTCCCTGAACTTATAACCAAACTGGCCATATAAAATTCCTCCTGTACCATAGGCAGGGAAATTGTTTCCTCCTCCATTAATGAGGGATGGATTTGATGATCCATTCGCCATATTCATAGGACCAAGATTTCTTAAATACCCTCCTCCAAAATCAAAATCAGTATAGGTTAAATAAGCGCTGACCGACTGTCCATTTTTCTTTTTTCCCACGGGTGCATCATAGTACACATCTACAGCAAAATGTTTCATAGGAGATCTTAGGGTATCCGTTGAGGTTAGTCCCTGCTGCCACATGGCATCTTCCTGGTATAAAAACCCGGCTCCTATATTGAATACTTTTTTTGTACCAAGATAGGTGCCCGCAGTATAGGGAAGCTGATTTGATTCCTTATCAAGAAACTGCCACTTAAAATATCCGTTGGTCTGCATCTTTGGTGGCTCAGCAGAAAAATTCGCAACATTGGTTAACACTGCACTATACCCATTTGATTTTTGAATGGCAAGTGGGTGAGCAACTGTAACCCGGTAATCAAATGAACCCAATTTCCCTTTGGCAAATACACTCAGCTTTCGCAAAAACTGGTCATTCACATCATTCGTGCTTTGTTCAAACAAAGGAGCATCAACGCCCAAAATGGAACCCGCAGATGGTGATGAAAACCTTGAAAGTCCGGTCCATCCGGTTAATCCTGCTCCTAACGAAAATTTATTTTTTACAACCTCAAATTCTCCTGTTGCATCATGAATAAAGAATCCGAATTTTCGGTCATTGAGGTAATTGAGGTTATTCTGTCCAACCTGTGCATAAATGAAAGCACGATCATTTAGCTGTGCCATCATCTGCATTCTCAACCTGCGAATGCCGATATCAGAATAATTGCTCTTCGGATATCCATAGATTGTAGATCCGGGATTCAGGTTTGTATTGCGTACCCAAACCTGGTTAAGCAAAGTAAATTTGATGTAATCAGAACCTGATTCATTGAGTTGAATTTTTCGGTCTTTCCGGAATTGCGCACTTAAATTTCCCGAAAACAGCAATAGGTATATAAATAAACAGGTTACAAAACGCTTCATCATAATTCTCTTTTTCAACTGAAATAAAACAGCATCTTCAAAACCCGCTGAAAAAAGTTCAGGGGCTTGAACTGCCGAAATTAGTGCATACAAAATCAATGAAGACAACCAGTGGTTAAAACCATTTTAATTACGTGTTTCTGAAAATTCATTGCAAGCAGGGATAAAGGGGAATAAATCAATGATTCCACCAGAAAGTAAATTTCAATACCACTGCCCTGTTCCTTACAGAAATGGGTGCGGGAAGATAATTGTCTGTATAAACTATGTAAAGATCTGATGCCGGTTTATACCTCCATTGAAACCTGGAATTCAGGTTCATATTATTTAATTGTTCGTTATACTGAAAGAAGGTAGAAAAGAAAAGCTTGTTCGTGAAAGTAATGTCGACCTGTGAACCTACCAGCCAGAAGTTGGTTGTATTCCAGGGTGCAGGTAATTGGATGTTATTATAACTTAGCGTTCCAAGCAAACTTACATGTGGCTGAAACCTGTACCCGATCTCAGCAGTAACATTTCTTCTTTTACCATCTGCATAATATCCGCCCATCGAACCCGTGAATGCATACGTGAATACACTCTGTGGTTTGGAAACGAATTCGGCACGTACAGAATTAAACCGATGCTCTGATCCGGTCAATAAAGAATCTTTTCCTGAGTTTGTTGGATCGAATGGTCTTAGCAACTGAATGTATTCATTTACAAATCCCGCTCTGAATACACTTTGTTCACGAAAGTTCACTACATAATATAAACTGTTGAGATGATCGGTCTGTTTCATTTTTGTATCAAAAAAATAACTTCCGATGTATTGAGGCCCGTGACTCAACACCACTGTTCTTTTCGGAAAATGCCACTTAACGATCTGTGGATTCAACCTGATATATCCGTTGCGCGGAACATATCCCACCTCTGCATTGAAATCTTTTCCTACATATTCCTGTTGCATCAAAACTGTCCACTTCCTTAAATTCAATTGAAGGTGACCTGCAGATACTATATCATCGCCGGAACGGCCCGGGGTAAAGGATTTCAGCACCATTGCTTTTCCTGTCCAACGGTTATTTGATGATGCAAGATTATATTCAAACCCGATATTCCTGTTGTAATCATTGTAAAGGGTCTTCGTTGAATCCGGCTTATAATTTATGCTCTGTTTATTGACAAACAGGAAACCAATATTGGATCTTGAAAACACCCTTCGCTGCAGCGACATCACTGCAAAATTCTGTTGTGGCAATCCTGATTCCTTTACTTCCGAAGTCTGCATATCCATTATCCCGATCCGCCAGTTTTTATTCAGACTTCCACTTAGTCTTGCACCGGCTTTTATCGGAACGCCGAGACCAATCCTTCTCGAAAAAAATGGTCGAATGGTTGCGTAACCAAAGTTTGCAAAGAGGTCACCATTCTCCAGGAAAAACTGTCTTCGCTCAGGAAAGAATAATTCAAACCGATCGAGATTCGTTACCTGCCTGTCAACTTCCACCTGCGAAAAATCCGGATTGATCGTTACATCCAGGTTCAAAGAAGAAGTCACTCCGAATTTCATATCGCCCCCAAACTTTGTATCCATTCTTGTATCAATTCCTTTTTCATGATCCTTACTGACCTTGGTTAACACATAAGGAATCAAAGAAAAATTCAATTTTTGTTCCGGTGGTGGCTGATCCCAGATAAGGTTTCCTGAGAATGCAAGTGAAGCAGTTGGGAACTGCCGCGGCACTGGTGTCCAGCTTGATTTCTCGGTTGTCTTCAGATCAAGCCTGCTGAAGTTTATACCCCATTTAGTACTCCCCTTTTTATACCTGATAGAAGTAAAAGGAACTGCCATTTCGAAGATCCATTTTTCTTCATCGTTTGATACGGCAGAGATCCATTTGTTATCCCAGTTCAGATCCACACTCCCTCCGGCATACATCGTTCCATCCCATTGTGCGCCTGCTGAATTTGAACCGAATGAAAACCCGTTGATCTGATCGTTGAATGGATCCATGAACAAAAGGAAGTTGTCGTTCTTTCCGAAAACAAAATCCCTTCTCAGGGATTCAACATAATTCGGACCTGCGATTTTATGAAAACATACTGCGATCAGGTAAAGGTTTTGATCGTCGTAAGTCATTCTCACATCTGTTCTGACCCTTGCTTTGCTGGTATCCATGGGTAATACCATGGAAAAGTCGGATGCGACCTGCGCATTGAGCCAATCGGTTTCCGTAAGTTTTCCATCTATTTCAATTTTACCTGATGCTTTTTGTATATGAAGGTTATAGGAATCATTTATTTTCTGCGCGATTGAAGGCACGGCAATCAGCATGAGTAAGGGCATCAGAAACCTTGAGATCATCTTCGTTAGTTGTGGAAGCGAAAGTTCGGGAATTTTGTTGGTTTAATATGAACTATCCTGCGTGTGAATATATGGACCCGAAATGCGGGCAGGGTCAATGAACTAAAATGAATCAGGAATTAAAACAGGTTTTGCCCGCAATCGTTTTCGTAAAAATTAATGGCTTGTCAATCCTGATTCGGACAGAAATATTTACCTTATCTGCTTAAACGAAAGCAATGCCAAACAGAAGAAACTTTATCAAACAGTCGTCGCAGGCTGCTGCAGGTTTATATATCGGGGCAATGGGCCTTAATGCTAAGAGTTATAACCGCATCATTGGATCCAATGCAAGGGTAAATGTTGGAGTTGTTGGATTCTCTGACAGGTTTCGATATTCACTTCTCCCAAGTTTCCTCAATCATCATAAAGAATTAAATTTTGATATTGTCGGCGTTTCTGATCTCTGGAAACTTCGCCGGGAGGAAGGACAGGGTCACCTGAAAGAAAAGTTGGGTCATGATATTAAAGCCTATCGTAACAATGAAGAATTGTACAATAGCAAAACAGTAGATGCTGTAATAATAAGTACTGCAGATTTTCAGCATGCGCTTCATTGTATTGAAGCTGTGAATGCAGGGTGTGATGCCTATACGGAAAAGCCTTTTGCAGAAACAATGGATGACGCGATCGCGGCAATGAAAGCTGTGAAAGCATCCAAAAAGATTATACAGATAGGTTCGCAAAGAAGAAGCGGAAACAATTATAAAGCAGGAGCTGATTTTATTCAGTCCGGAAAGTTTGGGCCGATCACCATGGTTGAACTTACCTGGAATGTTAACCAGCCCGGAAGATGGAGAAGACCGGCACTGGTCGACAAATTAAGAGAAGAGGATACCGACTGGAAAAGATACCTGATGAATCGTCCTTTTGAAAAATGGGATCCAAGAAAATACCTGGAGTACAGGTTGTTCTGGCCTTATTCATCCGGGATGCCGGGACAGTGGATGTCGCACCAAATCGATACGGTACATTGGTTCAGCGGACTGAAACACCCCAGAAGTGTGGTTGCTAACGGTGGCGTATATGCGTGGAAAGACGGCAGAAGAAACTGGGATACCACTACTGCGGTATTTGATTATGGCCCGTCGGATGATCCATCAACGGGTTTCCAGGTAACTTTTTCATCCAGAATGCACAATGGTGATGAACGTCCTGCAGAATTGTATTTTTCAAATGGAGGGGAATTAAATCTTATCACCAATAAAGTTTCCCCGGCAGGTGGACTTACTAAAGGATTTGCTGAAGCAATGAATATGAAACCAAATCTCCTTCCGGAAATGGACCTGGTTTCAGAACAGGTAAAAGTTGTAGCATCAGCAAATACAGGTGGAGATCCATTAACGAGCGCGCATATGCGAAACTGGATGGAATGCGTGATCAGCAGGAAAGAACCGAATGCTCCGGTAGAAGCAGGTTATTATCACTCAATAGCAAATATTATGACCACTGCTGCATCACGGACGGGAAGTAAGGCAACTTTTGATGAAAAAACACAGCAGGTAATGGTAGAAGGAAAGCCATTTAAGTATTGATGGACTTCATGAAAACTGCAATCTTAAATTCATAAATGTTGCAGTGATCAAAGAAACAGCGATATATAATTCAGATTGAGTCATAAAACAACATCAAGTGTATGAAAACATTTTTTTTATTTCTCAGCCTGAATTGTATAATCGGCAATTCATATTCCCAGTCAATAAAATTCAGGGAGGATCCATCGAATAAAAAGATAGATGTTCTCTACAAAGGAAAATTACTGACCTCCTACTGTTATGGTGATTCCATCATGAAACCGGTATTATATCCCGTAAATACAATCAGTGGCACAACGGTTACTCGGGGTTATCCGAATGCACCAAGACCAGGAGAAAGAACGGATCATCCGCATCATATCGGCCTTTGGTTAAACTATGAAAGTGTCAATGGAATTGACTTCTGGAATAACAGCACTGCAATTGCTGCAGACAAGAAGATGCACTATGGAAAAATTATTCACAAGAATGCATATTTCCTGAAACCTGCAAAAGGGATGGCGACACTTACATCAGAAGCCGTGTGGACCAGATATGATTCGAAGCAGCTTTTAAATGAATTGACACATTATGAATTTGCAATAAAAGGAAAAGATTTTATAATTGATCGAACCACTACTTTAACTGCTCTCGACTCGGCGGTATTATTTAAGGATGTAAAAGATGGTATGCTCGCAATCCGTGTAGCCAGGGAATTAGAACTTCCTTCTAAGGAGCCATCTGAATACATTGATAATAAGGGAAATGTTACAAAGGTCGATCCCTCTTCCGGATTGGTTACCGGTAACTATATCACCAGTGGTGGACAACAGGGAGATGCAGCATGGAGCAGCAAAGGCGAGTGGTGCATGCTCCAGGGAGAAAAGGATGGCAAAGCTATCACTATAGCAATGATTGATCATCCTTATAACCCAGGCTATCCCTCCTATTGGCATGCACGCGGATATGGTTTATTTGCTATGAATCCATTAGGCAGAAAAGTGTTCAGCAATGGATCAGATGAATTGAATTTACGTTTGGCCAAAGGACAATCAGTTACCTTCAGATACCGTGTAATCATTCATGAAGGAAGTAAACTAGGTACAGAAGAAATGAATGAGCGGGTTGCTGAATTCAGATAACTGAATTAAAAAAGCAGCTTACTTAATCACAAGTTTACCTGTGTGCAATAAAATATTTTGTTTCGTGATCCTGATCACGCACATACCCGGCTTTGCCTGCGCAGGGAGAGTAATTTCATGAATCGAATTATTAGAGTTCATCTTATGACTTAATAAAACCTGTCCACTCATGGAAACTACCTCAACAGTACTACCGCTTAACAACTTATCTCCAGATATAAAAACTCTTTTGTCATTTACAATTGTAGGGAAAACATTAATAGAATTGATACTTTCAGTATTTGATATAGTGATTACTGAAGAATAACGAATGCTTCCATCATTATCTACCATTGCAATCCTGTAATAATTGTTCCCATTATTTGGATAATTATCAATTACTGAATAATGTGATTTGCTGGAATTATATGATTCTTCAGTCAACTTAAAATAATTTAAGGCATCCTTACTTTTTTCAATAACAAACTTACTGAAGTTAACTGCATCAGAAACTATCCAGGAAAGTTCCACAGTTTTATTTGCCTTCATCGATCCTTTCCAGGAATTTATGGAAACCGGTAAAGTGCCTCCGCTTATATTGAAACTAAGCCTGTTGTCGCCACCATTTTCATAATATTCCAATACCATGTTATAGGTTCCAGAAAGTGTTGCTGTATAACTGGTAACTGTATAGGATTGGTCACTCCAACGATTTATAACCCAGGTATTCCCTCCATCAAGGCTTAACCTGTAACCATCATCTCCTCCCACAGTAATAACATAGGTGCCGGCAGAAAAAGTTCTTGTACTTCTGAATCTTGCACTGAATAACTGAGTATTGATTGAACAACCATCCGTATTAAAGGTGCCATTTGAACTTCCAAACGTTTCATTAAAATTTCCCAGAATATCGCCTCTTGTGATTTTGCCTTTGTAAATATTAAAGTTGGTTCCCTGGTACAAATATCCAATCCAGTTAGCACCTGTTCCATATACATTTTGATCAGTAGTTCCTATACATGTTGGAGTCATATTAAAAGAAACCCTGTTCTCTCCAAACCTTTCGTAATATTCCAGAACAAGATCTACAGTTCCATTCAGCAGTATCGCAGTAGTAGTAGTGTTATATCCCTGGTCATTCCACCGATTTATAATCCAGTTATTCCCCCCATCAATGCTTAAACGGTACCCATCATCCCCTCCTACTGTTATCTCAAAACCTTCATTCGAAAAAGTTTTTCTTAATCTGAACCTAACACTAAATGTATCAGTATAGACAGAACATCCGGAAGTTGGGTAATTTACTTGTGATCCATTGAAGGTTAGGTTGAAATTGGGACTTGCAGTATTACCGGCAGTTATCGAACCCATATAATTATTGAAGTTAACCCCGCGATACATATATCCTATCCATGTATTATTTGAGCCGTAAACAGCAGGATTACCCGATGGAGTACAAACCTGTGCCTTCGCAACATTTTGGATTCCAAAAGACATGAATAATACGAGTGAGAAAATTAATTTTTGTAACGATCCTGGTTTCATAAGTATCAATTATACTGAACCAAAATCGATGATTGTGCCAGATTGTAAAAAATTAAATATCAATTATTTAGAAAAAATGAAATTAAATTAAATTTCCCAAAACAAAACTAGTATTCCCATACATGGAAATTAACCCATCCTGGTTTTAGAGCTCTTTAGCTATTTTAAAATCGCATTGATTTCATTCAATTCTTTTTCTGAAAATTTGTAATTGTCGATACACCTGATCGAATCTGTTACCTGCGAAGGTTTGCTTGCACCAATCAAAACTGAAGTAATCCTCGGATCTTTTAATACCCAGGCCAGTGCCATTTGTGCAAGGTTTTGTCCGCGTGATTCAGCCAATTCATTTAAAGCTCTTGCTTTATTGATTTTTTCTTCTGATACCTGGTCTTCTTCAATTGCTCCATTGCCTCTGTGACTATGAGCTCTTGAATCCTGGGGAATTCCTTTCAAATATTTATTGGTTAATAATCCCTGTGCAAGCGGAGAAAACGGAATACAACCTACACCATTTTCACCAAGTACATCCATTAGTCCATCTTCAATCCATCTTTCAAACATGGAATATTTGGGCTGGTGTATTAAACAGGGAGTGCCAAGTTGCTTCAATATATCGATTGCTTTTTTTGCTTCAGCCGGCTGGTAACTTGATATACCAACATACAAAGCCTTTCCCTGACGAACGATCAGGTCAAGTGCAGACATGGTTTCTTCCAGCGGAGTATCCGGATCCGGACGGTGGTGATAAAAAATATCAACATAATCAAGACCCATTCTTTTTAAACTCTGATCGAGGCTTGCAACCAGGTATTTTTTGGAACCCCAGTCTCCATAAGGCCCGGGCCACATTCCCCATCCCGCTTTGGAAGAGATAATCAATTCATCACGATACGGAGCAAAGTCTTCCTTAAAAATTCTTCCGAAATTTTCTTCTGCAGATCCCGGAGGCGGGCCATAATTATTTGCAAGGTCAAAATGGGTTATTCCATTATCGAATGCAGTTCGTAAAATGTTTCGTGCATTTTCGATGGAATCAATATTTCCGAAATTATGCCATAATCCCAGTGAAACTGCCGGTAATTTCAACCCGCTGTTACCGCATCTGCGAAACTCCATGGAATCATATCTTGTATCACTCGCCTTATAATTCATTTTAAATTATTTATGATTTCAAATATCCTTTTATTCTTTTGATTTTTGTGGGGTAGGTTCAGAATTGCTTACAAATGCAAGGTGTTTGCTGTCGGGCGACCAGGAGTTAACGTTGATCGTACCCTGTCCGCCATACAAATAAGCGATCACCCTCGGTGCACCACCTGAAACCGGCATCAGGTGCAGAGTTACGCGCTGATTTGCCGGATGACTGTCGGGATGAATTTCTTTCGGAAAGGAAATGTATACTATCCATTTTCCATCGGGAGAAATATGCGGAAACCAGGCATGACGTTCATCAAAAGTCAATTGTTCTTTTGAAGATCCATCCGGTTTCATCCTCCAGATTTGCATAGTGCCTGTAGGATTTGCATTGTAGTAAATGTATTTTCCATCAGGAGAATACTCAGGTCCGTCGACATGACCTGAAGTATTGTTGGTAAGAGCAGTTTCAATTTTAGTATCAACTGTTACCTTGTACAGGTTAAAAGCATTGTTGCCATCCCGCTGTCCGACATGTAGTATTGCTTTTCCATCCGGCGTCCAGCCGTGCCAGTAGGATGGAGTTTTTTCCGTGATTAATTTAGGTTCTCCACCGGTAATTGGCAGTACATAAACAGTGGAACCCCAGCCGGGCAATCCTTCACGTTGATGACTAATCGCTAACATTTTTCCATCGAAAGAAATACCATGATCATTGTTATTCCTGTTTGCTGATCCTGTATTAATTTTTTCAGGCTTACCACCATTAACAGGAATGGTGTACAGGGAACCTTTATAATTATATAACAGCTTTTTACCGTCGGGCATCCAGTTGGGAGCTTCAAAAATTTCGGGAGATGTATGAATAACTTTCCTGTCGCCCGTAAAGACATTCAATATTTCCATCCTGCTTCCAAAAGAAGTATTTGGAATTTGATTAGCGGATTGCGGGTTAGGATCATATTGATTTTTAACGGGCTTATCGATGCGGAGATTCCAGACTTTAGCCTCTTCTATCTTATCAGGATTATGTGCAGATAAAAATATTCCCAGGAAAACAGAATCTTTAATGCTTTGCATTTCTTTGGAGCCAACTTCCTGTAAAGGTTCCCCATAATTGGCAACACGCATCGTTAACCGGTTACCTGATCGTTCCAGCTGAATGGTTTGATACGTAGACTTTTTAGGAAAAAAGATTTCATCTTCCGGATCACGCATATAAGCTCCGCGTAATGGTCGCCACTGTAATACGGTGAGGCCATCTGCATGAACAACTCCGCTGTAAGCAGCTGCCGCTTCATCCAGTGATTCACGAAGCATCCATCCGGTTTTTTTATGAGGATCACCGCCAACCGATGTAATCTTAAAATTCGCAGTAGCTATAAAGTCGCCACCGATCTTTTTCCAGGCATACTGTAATTCATCACGATTGAACCAGACATTATAACCTGCTGCTTTAATTGAATAGGTCTGTGATCCGGGATCATAGGAAGTTGTTCCTTTCAATGATGGATTTCCGATATCTTGATGATTTTCAAAATCACCGACCGGGATTACGTTTGCCGAAACCTGGTTAACCTGTGCAAAAACAGAAGATCCCAGTGCAAATACAGAAAATACTGCTAAAATGCAGTTTACGAACCTTATTTTCATGATGGTAATTAATCGTTAGAGGAATTCAGATAAGATATAAAAAAAGATTTATTTAAATTGATACATGAAGCAAAGTTTTCAATTAATACTTTTCCTTTTAATAGGGCTCACAGGATTATCGCAGACAAATCGTGTTTATAATTTATTTCCCGAAGGAACCATATTGCATGGAAATGTTCCTTACAATAATGATACATTATCCAAACATTTACTGGACATCTATTTACCCGCAGGTGCAAAAGGAAAAATTCCACTGATAATTTTTGTTCATGGAGGGGCATGGCTGGTCAATGATAAATATGCTGACATTGGGTATATGAAAAAAACGGTGTCGGCGATTGTGGGTAGTGGATATGCACTTGCCTCTATAGATTATCGGTTTAGTACACAATCAATTTTTCCCGCGCAAATGCAGGATTGTAATCGTGCAGTATCGTATTTAATTGACAATGCCGGCAAGTTCGGATTTGATACAGCTAAGATAGCAGTAATGGGTTTTTCGGCAGGCGGGCATCTTGCTTCACTGATGGGATTAGCAAAGAACAACAATATAGCATCCTTCTTTATGCCTCAATCAAATACTTCCTTCAATTTTAAAGCTGTGATTGATTTTTATGGTCCGGCTGAATTGATATTGTTTCCGGGAAATAATGATATCAAATCACCTGAAAGCATACTGATCGGAGCTACTCCGATATCGAGACCGGATCTCGCAAAAGCAGCAAGCCCTGTAACTTATGTTGATAAAAATGATCCCCCGTTTTTAATTATTCATGGTGAAAAGGATGATATGGTTTCACCAAAACAGTCAATGTTATTAAGTTCCTGGCTGACTATCGCAGGTGTACCGAATGAAGTAGTCATAGTAAAGGATGCTCCGCATTATGGAGAAATGTTTGATGCAGTTGAAGTTAGAGCTAAAGTGTTGGACTTTTTAAAAAAATATCTGAACCAATAATTTTATGTCAGAGGCATAAACGTCCTGCATGCTTTTTTTTGCGTTTTAAATATTCAGACAATAACGACAAATACTATTGTACAGATGGTGGAGGAACCCTGGTACCCCATGCTTTGTTCGGAGTACTTCCCATCGTTAATTCAAGCTTCCCTCCTTTCATTAATTCATCGCGGTAGATCCAGCAGTTGTCCAGTTTCTTTCCGTTAAAACTTGCTGATTGCACATACACATTCTTTGCAGAATTATTCTTTGTTTCAATCATCAGTTTTTCTCCATTCCCTAATTGAATGGATGCCTTTGAAAAGATGGGACTTCCAATTTGTATAGTGGGCTTCAGGTCAGTAAATCCTTTTACATCAAACAAACCAAGTGAAGCCATTACGTACCAGGAACCCAGTTGACCCTGGTCCTCATCCTGACCGTACCCATACCCATGAACAGATTCGGTACCGTAAAATTCATCACAAATAGCCCGTGTCCATTTTTGAGTCAGCCACGGCATTCCTGAATAATTAAACAGCCAGCTTACATGCAGATTTGGCTGGTTGCCATGATTGTATAAAGATTTGATTCCTGCAAATGCATCAATCTCTTTTCCTCCTCCAAATGCATTCATTTGAGCAGTATCAAAAATATTATTCAGTCGTTTATTGAATTCCTCTTTTCCAACTGCGTCAATCAAAGCCGCCGGATTTTGCGGAACAAAAAATGTATACTGAATTGCATTTCCTTCCTGGAATCCGCGCCATGGCTGGTATGGATCGAACTGATCGATAAAGCTTCCATCCGCCTTTTTGGGATGAATCAGTTTTTCTGCAGGATTATAAAGCTTCCTCCATCCATCAGAATATTTTATAAGGTTTTGATAATCTTCGTTCTTACCCAATGCCTTAGCCATTTGTGCAGCAGCAAATGCACTAAAGCTGTATTCCATTGTATGCGATGCAGAAAAATGAGAACCGGTTGAATCGGTTCTATCTTCTTCGAGATAGGGTGAATAACCAAGTTTGACAAAAGAATTGACATCCAGCTTTCCGGAACCCACAGGCCGGTTTTCGCCACTTAATTCATTCCTTTTTATAGCTTCATAAGCAAGTGCCACATCATAATCACGTATGCCCGCCTGGTACGCCGCAGCGATCGCAAGACCAACCATATTAGTTCCCACCCCCGAAACAAAATTACTGTTGGCAATTCCATCTCCAAACCAACCTCTTTCCTTGTAAACTTCCAATTGCGTATGAACGAAGTCGCGATAACGCTCAGGGTACGACAGTGCCCATAACTGGGTGAGGTTCCAGTATGCACCCCAGATTGCATCTGTATTGTAAAAATTATAACTGAAGTTGCCGTTTTTGTCTTTAGGTAGTGTCCCTATCTTTCCATCATGCCTTGGATAACTTCCATTTACATCATTCGCTACGCCTCTTCCCAGCAAGGCATGAAACAGGCCGGTATAAAACTTCAGCTTACTTTTTTCATCACCACCTTCCACATAGAGCTTACTTAATTCTTTTTGCCAGGTTGACTGCGCCTGCTTTTTTGCATTATCAAAAGAAAGATTCTTTGCTTCAGCATCAAGGTTTTCTTTAGCATTTTGAATGGATGTATATGACAGTCCGACTTTCAATTCTATTGATTCATTTTCTGAAGTGTTGAATTCAAGGAAAAGTCCTGCACCCTTCCCTTTCGCATCAGGTGAATTGAGATTTATTTCAGTAGCGTTAAATGACCCGACTTTTGCAGGTTTTTTATTGATTACACCTGAAAAATACATTGAAACCTTTCCGGCCGCATCATAGGTTTGCACGTACCTCGGATAAGTTGTTACAAATCCTTCAAAATGCGTATCATCAATCATCCGAACAGATGCATCTTTCACTTCTCCGCTTTCGCCCTGTTTATTCCCGATATCAAAAATGATCCGCGACTGGTTATTTTTCGGAAAAGTATATCGGTGAAATCCTACATGTTTTGTTGCAGTAAGTTCAGCGGTAACCTGATATCTGTCGAGAAGCACTTTATAATATCCTGCTTCAGCGATTTCATTTTTTCTGTTGAAAGGAGAACGATAACCGCTGTCAGTGTTTTCAAGCAATCCCGGTTTAACCTTCAACGGACCTGTTGCAGGCATGAAGGAAACACCACCTACCTGCCATTCATGAAAATGAACAAACCCTTCAATTGAGTTATGGCGAACATCATAACCAACGGCTTCCCAACCTGATGGATTTCCGTAACTTCCGTTTGTTGAGGGAGCAAGTTTTGCCATACCATGAGGAACAGCAGCTGGTGTAAAGAAAAACCACCGGCTGTGTGCTGTACCTATATGTGGATTTACATACTTTAAAACATTTTGAGCACCTGAACTAAAGGATCCAAAAAGTACGGCTGCAATTATAAAATAAGATTTGAAAATTCTTTTCATAATATCCAGATTGATTGTTCAATTGAACTGTTATTATTCATACCTCGACATAAGTGCCTGAACTCCTTGCACGAGATAAATATATCAGAACATTTCGCTGTGTTGTCTTTCCAGTGTGAATATAAAGTCTGATCCTTTGCCAGGCGCACTCTTTACCCAGATATTTCCACCATGTGTTTCAACAATCTTTTTGCAAATAGCGAGACCGATTCCTGAACCTTCATATTCCCTTGGATGAAGTCGCTGAAAAGGTTTGAAGATTTTTTCAGCATATTGATTGTCGAAACCTATACCATTATCAGATACAGTTATTTCAAGGATGGAATCCAAATCGGTGTGAGTCACTTTAATTTCAGGATGGACTTCTTTCCGGGAGTATTTGATTGCGTTCGAAATTATATTAAGAAAGAGCTGGTGCATCTGTATCCTTATAGCTTCCAGTGTGGGAAGATCTTCCACATGAACCAAAGCATTTTTCTCAGCTATCAACACTTCAAGGTCTTTTAAAACCTCCATTACCACATCATTCAAATCTACCAGTTCATATTGTGTTCTGCCTCCAGAGTATCTTGAATATTCCGCAATACCAAAAAGAAGAGAACGCATTCTTTCCGCAGCATCATTGATTTTATTCAGATTCTTTTTTATATCATCCATCGATTGAAGATTGTCTCCATTTAACAAATAATCCGTATAGAATAAAATCTTTCTTACCGGTTCTTTCAGATCATGAGAAGCAAGAGATGCATAATGCTCCAATTCCTCATTTGATTTTTCAAGATTTATTTTTCTGAGCTCTAACTGTTTAGTAAAATTCTTTAATTCAGTAATATCTCTCAGGGAAAGTAAACAGGCTTCCTGTCCGTCCCATTTTATTGCGGTAGCAAGCATCTGAACAGTCAATACTTTATTAAATCTCAAAATTTCAATTTCCTGAACTTCAAATGGAGAAACCGGAAATCCAAAATTTTGTCCGATCAGCTCTTCTGCATTCAGGTTAAATAATTTCGAAGCAGCTTTGTTGGAGTAAATAATTTTTCCTTCACTGTTAACTATTAAAACACCATCGAGCAGGTTGTTTAAAATAATATCGGAAGGATTGATTTGCATTTTATTCTTCAAGTTGTAACTATAAAATTTCGAAGGGATTATTTATCATCATTTTCTTTAGGAACTGGCATTCCGCCAAGAATACCACTAGCCATTTCAAATCTTTTCGATCTGATCGTCATCCCCTCCGAATTAATATCAAACTCATAAATTCCTTTCGTGTGCATGGAACCACGCATTTTAAGAATAGTTATAACGCGATGAATATTACCAAACACTTCAGCATATCGCAAAAGGATAATGGTATCCGTAATTGTTGAAATATGACTTTCTGTTACAGATGTACCTCCAACAATATTTGTACTGGTTGAAGTGAATATTGCAGTAATCTCATGTTTCTTTAGAAAAGAGGTCAAGGAAATCAGGAATTCCCTGAAATTCTTTTTGCTGCTTCCGCGTTCAATTGCAGATAAACTGTCGAGTGCAATCCTGTCGGGTTTAAATTCCTCAATCAATTGCTGTATGTTCAACAAATGTTCTTCAAGACTTGCAGTTTCAGGATATACGGAATGCATTTGAAGTTTCCCGGCCTTTTCCATTTTAGCAAAATCAACACCCCATCCTAAAGCATTTCTGTTGAGTTGTTCCCTGCTCTCTTCATAGGCCAGGAACAATACTTTTTCTTTATTCTCAAACCCTCCTCTAATAAACTCTGTTACCATCAGGGTTTTGCCGGTACCTGTAGCTCCGGAAATCAATATGATGGAATCTTTAAAAAACCCGCCGCCACACATTTTATCCAACTGTTCATTTCCGGAAGTTCGTCTTGTATCGTGCGACTTTTGTGTAAGTTGTAATCTGGTAAGCGGAATGATAACTATCCCTTCCTGTGGTGTAATTACAAATGATTGTTCGCCTGCACTATGTATAGATCCACGGTATTTTAAAATTTCTATGGTTCTTCTCCTTTTCTCACTTTCCAAAACATTTCTCAGGATCACCACATTATCTGTAATGTATTCTTCCACTCCAAACCGGGAAACTTTTCCGTATTCATCCAGTCGCTCACTGGTCATAATGATTACCACATTTTTCTTTTTCAGAAAATTGATGATCTTCAGAAGCTCACGCCTGATGATTGATGGATCCTGGAAATAATGAAATAATGATCCGATGGAATCGAGGACTACTCTTTTTGCTTTTATTTCTTTTATTGCAGCATTAATGCGGATCAGCAAAGCTTCAAGATCATAATCCCCTACTATTTTTGTTTCACTTTCAAATGGAATTGATCCGTCAACATATCGCCAGAGATTATTTTTTTCATAATCTGTAATATCCCATCCGAATGACTTTACATTATTGGTCAGATCATTAATATTTTCCTCGAAGGTTACAAAGATGCCGGGTTCATTATATTTCTTGATTCCTTCAATTAAAAACTGGCAGGCAAAGATTGTTTTCCCACTTCCTGAACTTCCGGAAATCAGGGTTGATCTTCCTTTTGGCAAACCACCATAACTAATTTCTTCAAAGCCTGATATACCTGTCTTTACTTTGTTCAGGTAATTTGGAGGTGATGAAACCAGCTTTTCCTTTGAACCAGTTTTAGCCATTTTTATTTTTGATTATTTAAGTCCTCAATTAGAAAATTTAATGCCTGCTCAGCTTTATCGCTGTCTCTGAAGTCTCCTATAACTCTTTTTTCCGGATAGGGTTTTTCCCTGATGATGGTTGGAGTAGCCAGAATTTTCTTTGATTCAGCTTCTCCGGGATTTTTTAGAATATCTATAATTAAAACCTGGTGCTGTGGCTGCTCCAGTTTTTTAGAACAGATTTCCCGGAATGTTGCAATCAACATTTTATTCCGGGGAGTAAGTCCTGCTAAATATATTTTAAATAGTATTCTGCTCATATTTGATAAACACCACCACAATTGATGGCAGGTACGATAAGAAAGTTTTCTTCGTTGATTTAGAGACAGGGATTTGAAAAGGATTAAGCGATTCCTACTTTCGGCTTAATTGATTCGAGGACATCATCATCACAGAATTTTATAAAATTAGCTGCAATGCCTTCAAACTGACGACTGGATAATGGTTTTGAAACAAAGCCTGCTTTATATTTCCTGGCGTAATCTTTATCCTCCTGGAAAGATGAAGTAGTAAAAAAAATAACAGGAATATTTTTAAAGCGTTCGAGTGTACGAATATGTTTTAAAGCTTCCTTTCCATTCATTCTGGGCATATTCAAATCCAAAATGATCAGGCATGGTTCCGGATCTTTCTGATCTAAATTTTCCAGAAACGAAACAGCCTCTACTCCATCATAAACTGTAACTATATCGACCTTGCCTGAAAACCGATCGAATGCTTCTTTTACAAGAACCAAATCATCAAAATCATCATCTGCGTACAACATGTAAGGCCTTGAGAGATCGGGTGTCATGGTCATGAGGCTGCGTTGAAATGGCTGAAATATTCAAATATAAAAAACTCAAGACTCTAAAAGCAAAATATTCCTCTTTTACTTGAAATAGACTTTACCTCCTGTTGGATAAAAAGAAAAAGGCTCCAAATTTACATTTGAAGCCTTCGTCATTTTCTGTGATCCCGCTGGGACTCGAACCCAGGGCCCATACATTAAAAGTGTATTGCTCTACCAACTGAGCTACGGAATCATTCCCTTTTTCGTCGTTGGGAGTGCAAAGATAAGGAGAGAAGTAATTGCACCAAATTTTTTTCATTTTTTTTTCAAAATTCTTTCCGGTTGTTTTTATCCGGAGGAGTTGATTCGAATACTTCGATCAGTTGTTGAATTCGATATTCAATCATGAACTGAATTATTTCATCAATGCATTATACATATTATTCACTTCAAAACTTATTAATGCAATTATTATATCAATGCTTAAATCCACAACCTTCTTTCTTGCATTATTATTCGGCTATTTTTTTTGCATTCATTTTGCGAATAAGAAAATCAAATTTGATTAACACCTTATTCTGATCATAATTTCCGGGGCGCTAAATTCCTTTTATATCAATTCTTATAAAAATCCGTAAGCCTTGCCTGTTTTTTTTACTTTTGTCGCACAACATTAATTTACATGTCATTCTTCCGAGATAAAGTAATTGCCATTACCGGTGGCAGCGATGGAATTGGCAAAGCGCTGATCGAGGTTCTGATCCCACTGGGAGCCAGGATTGCAACCTGTGGCCGCAATTATGATAAACTTTACCAGCTGCAAATGGATTATGCACAGAATATGCTGCATGCAATAGTTTGCGACGTGAGTAAGGAAACCGACTGTCAGCGTTTCATTGAATCCACCATCAAAACTTTCGGAGGTATTGATATCCTGATTAACAATGCAGGGGTTTCGATGCGTGCACTCGTGAACGACCTGGATGTTGATGTGATAAGAAAAGTGATGGATGTAAACTTTTTTGGTGCGGTTTACTGTACCAAATTTGCATTGCCGTCACTCATTGAAAGAAAAGGAACTATTGTCGGAGTTTCATCAATAGCAGGGTATCGCGGGTTGCCGGGAAGAAGCGCCTATTCGGCATCCAAGTTTGCATTACAGGGCTGGCTCGAAGCACTTCGAACTGAAATGCTGGAAGAACAGGTTCACGTTATGTGGGTTTGTCCGGGTTTCACCACCTCGAATATTCGTCATGCCGCATTGGATCCACAAGGCAATCCTTACGGAGAAACTTCAATGGATGAAGGAAAGATGATGCCTGCGCATGAAGTTGCACAGCATATTCTCGTTGCCATTGAAAAGAAAAAAAGAACGATGGTGATGACCTTCAACGGAAAAAGAACCGTTTTGATGAACAGGTTCTTTCCATCTCTTACTGACAAGCTGGTGCGCAAATTCTTTTATGATAAAGGAAAGCTGATCAAGTAGGCGGCAATCATTTTTTAATCCTGTACATTATAATATGGCCATTGTAACGCTTACTTCAGATATCGGGCAACAGGACTACCTGATCGGAGCTGTGAAAGGCCAGCTGTTACAAATCAATCCCGCCTTCAAGCTGGTTGATATTTCTCATGGCCTCTCTCCTTTCAACTTTTCACAATCGGCCTATATCTGCAGGAATGCAATAAAAAACTTTCCTCCCTACAGTTACCATATTCTGTTAATCAATCTTTTCAATAAAAAACCCGAAAAGCTGCTGATGGCTTTTCATAATGAACAATACATTCTCTGCGCTGATAATGGCCTGCTGACAATGATCCTCGAAGAGAAACCGGAGTTTCTTATTGGTTTACAGCTCGACAAAACCCAGCACATGAATACCCTTCAGTGTGCGAGGATCATGGGAAAAGCCATTAACAGAATGCTGAATGGTGATGGACTACAGGATATTGGAGAACTGGATACAAGTTATGTAGAGAAACATGCCCTGAAGCCACTGCTGGGTGAAAACTGGATAGAAGGACAGATCCTGTTTATAGATAATTTCGAGAATGTGGTGGTGAATATCACCCGGTGGCAATTCGAAGAGCAAAGAAAAGGACGCAGCTTTACCATCACTTTTAAACGGGATGAAACGATAACCGCCATCAGTGAAACCTATGCTGATGTGCTGGAAGGAGAAAAACTCGCACTGTTTAATTCTGCAAATTATCTAGAGATCGCTATCAATAAGGGAAATGCTGCCGGGCTGTTTGGATTGCAGGGGTTCAATGATAAAGACCAAAACCTTCAGAGCCGGCTATTTTACCAAACAGTTAGGATTATTTTTTCCTGAAAATCCCGCTTGTAATCGTTATTTGGAATGATTTAAAATTGCCTTAGGTTTGCCAAGTTTAAAATTAAAAACTAACCATCTGATATGTCCTTTAACAAAGTAAACAACATTGTAGGCTGGATCGTAGCCCTGATTGCCTGTTCAGTGTATGTTTTGACCATGGAGCCAACCGGAAGTTTCTGGGATGTTGGTGAATTTGTATCAAGTGCCTATAAGGTTCAGATCCCTCACCCGCCGGGAGCACCTTTGTTCGTTTTATTGGGAAGACTTTTCATTGTTCTCTTTGGAGACAACCCGATGACCGCAGCCAAGGCAGTGAATTTCATGAGTGCAATTGCCAGTGGCTTTACCATATTGTTCCTGTTCTGGACAATCACTCACTTTGCAAGAAAGATCGTTGTGAAGGATACTACCATTTCCTCCAATCAAATATTTGCCATCATGGCTGCAGGAGTTGTAGGTGCACTGGCCTACACTTTTTCAGATTCCTTCTGGTACAGCGCAGTTGAAGGTGAGGTATATGCATTGTCATCCCTGTTTACCGCAATCGTATTCTGGGCAATCCTTAAATGGGAGCATGAGGTTGATACGGAAAACAAAACCGACGGACATAAATTCTCACGTGCTGATCGCTGGCTGATCTTCATCTTCTTTATGATGGGATTATCCGTGGGTGTTCACTTATTGAACCTCCTCACCATCCCTGCGATCGTAATGGTGTATTATTTTAAAAGATACAAGGTTACCGCATGGGGAACTTTTTATGCTTTCCTGATCGGATGTGTCATTACCGGAATCACTCAGGTAGCCATCATCCAGTGGTCAATTAAAGGTGCTGGTCAGTTTGATATCTTCTTTGTAAATGAACTTGGAACTCCATTCTTCTTTGGATTTGCATTTTACTTTGCATTACTCGCAGCATTGCTCATTATCGGGCTTCGTTTCAATAATGAGTCAATCAAAAAATTCAAGGGATTCCCGGTATGGTTATCAGCCATCATTTTGTTATTCTGTTTTCCATTTATCAAATCTTTCGGAAGCTTTTTCCTGCTCGCACTTATCATAGCAGGAGTAGTATTCCTGTGTTATAATTACAGGTCAGGAATCTCCTCTTTCCTCAAGATCGGTGTATGGTCTGCTATCTTCCTTATCCTGGGTTACTCCACTTATTTCACCACACTGATTCGTTCCTCCGCAGATCCTTCTGTGGATATGTTTAACGTAGACAACCCGGTGAGCCTGGTAGGATATCTCAGCCGTGAACAGTATGGCGACTGGCCGATTCTTTACGGACCATTCTTTACCGAAGAAATGAGCAGTGATGATTATGTTGTTACCGGAGATCAGTATGTGAAAGGTGAAAACAAATATGAAGTAGCAGGACAGGTTCGTAAGATCAATTATTCCGGAATGGAAACCGCACACCTGTTTCCAAGAATGTGGGATAACGGACAGGAAAGAAACCAGGACATGGTTTACCGCGAATTCGGCGGACTTGATCAGGATGAAAATCCAACTGTAGCGAATGATATCAGGTTCCTTTTTGATTACCAGACCCGATGGATGTATTTCCGTTATTTCATGTGGAACTTCGCAGGTAAACAAAACGATATCCAGGGCCTTGGCAATATCCGCGATGGTAACTGGTACAGCGGAATCAATTTTATAGATAAAATATTCCACAGTACTACAGATACACTTCCTGATACCGCAGGAAAAAGCAATAAGGCGAATAACAAACTTTATTTCCTTCCATTGATTCTTGGAATACTTGGATTCCTTTTCCAGTATGATAAGAACCGGAGAGATTTCATGGTAACATTCCTGCTGTTCTTCTTTACAGGATTTGCAATCGTGATCTATCTGAACCAATCGGGTTACCAGCCACGTGAGCGTGACTATGCGTATGTAGGATCCTTTTATGCGTTTGCAATCTGGATCGGTCTTGGTGTATTATGGGTTCGCGAAAAACTTGCGAAGTTCACCCAGGGCATCGTTCCGACTGCAGCTGCTTTTGCAATCTGCCTGCTCGCTGTTCCGGTATTGATGGCCTCACAGGAATGGGATGATCACGATCGTTCGCAGAAAACTCTTGCTAGAGATCTTGGTAAGAACTATCTCGAAAGCGTTCAGCCAAATTCAATTCTATTCACCTTCGGTGATAACGACACTTACCCTCTTTGGTATGCACAGGAAGTGGAAGGCGCAAGGCCTGACCTTCGTGTAATCAACTACAGTTTATTAGGTACCGACTGGTATGTAAATCAGCTTCGTTACAAATTGAATCAGAGTGCACCTGCAGATGTAATCTTTACACCGGAACAAATCCAGGGAAGTAACAGGGATATCATCCCGGTTTATGAACTTCCGGGGTTTGATAAGAATGCATATTACGACCTCTATACCATGTTGAAAGATGTTGTAGGAAGTGAAGACCAAAGCAAGATGGTTGGTATGCAAAGTGGTGATATGTCGAATGTATTTCCTTCCCGAAAAGTAAGCATCGCAGTAGATGTTGAAGCTGTAAGAAAGAATTATAAACTGAAGCCAACTGATTCAATCCCGGCTACCATCCAGATCGATATTCAGAAGAATTATCTTCAGAAAAATGATCTTGCATTATTGGCAGTGATTGCTACCAGCAAATTCAGCAGGCCGATTTATTTCACCTCAACTGCCGAATTAAGAGCACTTGGATTGGATAAATATCTCCAGATGGACGGAATGGCGTATCGCCTCACTCCTTTCCAGAATCCAGGTGTAGATAATGAAAGTTCCTATAAAACCATCATGGAAAAATTTGCCTATGGCAATGCTGCCAAAAGCGGTGTTTATTATGATGAAGAGAACCGAAGGCATATGAATACCATCAGGCTTACCCACGCAACACTTGCGAAAAGTCTTGCAGCTTCCGGTAACCTGGATTCAGCTAAAAAAGTACTTCAGAAATACGACCAGTCTGTTCTTGAAAGCAACGTTCCTTACGGCATGGTTTCCAACAGGGGTAATTTTCATAACAATGTGAGCCTCGACTTTTTGGAAGCAGCATTCATAAGCGGTGATTTCACGCTGGCTGAAAAAGTGAAAGGATCGCTGAAAAAAGACCTGGAACAGCAGTTAAGTTACTATAGGTCTTTATCAACTGAACCAATGAGTAATGAGCAGATGGCCATGCAGGCTATGTCGTTGATCAATAATAAAGGAGGAGCATTATCTGAAAAGCAGATGAACTTCGCTTATGATATTGCAACCTGTTACCAGATGCTGATGCAGATCGGTCAGCTGGAGAACCAGTTCAAACAGGGACAATCAGCGCCGGAAAGTCCTGCAACCCTGCAGACCCCGAACCCTGACAGTTCAAAATAAACAGTTTATAATGCTTTATTAAATCCCGGAAATGAACTTTCCGGGATTTTTTTTATTATTCAATATAACCGAACTTACAATACATGAAAGGATTTCAATTTTCAAAATACGATCCTCGTGGGCAGGGCAAAACAAAGTTTGAAGAGTTGCTGGATGTATTCCTCGAACTCCTTACCTATACCAATGGAGATGTCAGTGAAGCATTGAGCTGGATGAACCAGCTTGATAAGGAATATGAGCTTACGAACAACGAATATGGAATGGGTGATTTTATCGATGAGCTCAAAGAGAAAGGTTATATCCAGGAAAATACTATGAATGGAGAAATAACCATCACACCAAAAGCCGAACAGGGCATTCGTAAAAAATCACTTGAAGAAATATTCGGGAAGCTTAAAAAAACAAAACAGGGAGACCATAAAACTTTCAAACCAGGACAGGGAGATGAAATCAATCCTGAAACCAGGCCATTTCAATTCGGAGATACGCTGGAACAGATTGATTTTACCACATCAATCATGAACGCCCAGATCAATCATGGGATTGATAGCTTCAGTATGAATGAGGATGATCTTGCGATCAGGGAAACCGATTACAAGACACAGACTTCCACCGTGCTGATGATCGATATCTCTCACTCCATGATCTTATATGGTGAAGACAGGATCACGCCGGCAAAAAAGGTAGCAATGGCTTTGAGTGAACTTATCACTACAAAATATCCGAAAGACACATTGGATATTGTGGTATTTGGAAATGATGCATGGCCTGTTGAAATCAAGGATCTTCCTTATCTGCAGGTTGGCCCTTATCACACCAATACAGTTGCAGGACTGGAAATGGCAATGGATTTGCTTAGAAAGAGAAAAAATCCCAATAAGCAGATCTTCATGATCACGGATGGAAAACCAACATGCCTGAAAGAAGGAAAGCGTTATTATAAAAACAGTTTCGGACTTGATAGAAAAATCACCAGCAGGTGCCTGAACCTTGCTGCACAGTGTAAAAAGCTGAAAATCCCGATCACCACTTTTATGATCGCAACCGATCCTTACCTGCAAAGGTTTGTCCAGGAGTTTACAGAAACAAATAATGGTAAAGCATTTTTTGCAGCACTCGACAGACTTGGAGCATTCATCTTCCGGGATTTTGAAAACGGCAAACGCAAGACGGTTTATTAATTAAACAGCTTGCGCATTAATGTCAAAAAACTTTAAAAAGGGTAAAGCGCAAGCAGTCTTATTAAAACAAAACACTACAAAGAATTATAATGGATATCAAAAGAATTAATACGCTCGGAGAACTGAGAGAGACGGGTTATGTATCAAGGTCGGTGAAGGAAGAGATCAGGACGAACCTGATACAAAAACTAAAAAGTGGGGACAGCAGTTTTTCCGGCATTATAGGATATGAAGATTCTGTAATTCCCGATGTTGAAAGAGCACTGCTGTCGAAACATAATATTCTTTTTCTTGGATTGAGGGGACAGGCAAAAACAAGGATGGCGAGACAAATGACCGATCTGCTGGATGAATATATTCCGGTTATTTCAGGAAGTGAAGTCAATGACGATCCTTTAAATCCAATTTCTCCTTATGGAAGAAGAATGATCCGGGATCACGGAGAACAAACCCCGATAGAATGGGTACACAGATCAGCAAGATATGGAGAGAAGCTGGCAACTCCTGATGTAAGCGTTGCAGATCTTATTGGTGATATTGATCCGATTAAGGCTGCAAATATGAAACTCAGTTTTGCGGATGAGCAGGCTATTCACTATGGAATTATTCCAAGAAGTAACAGGAGCATTTTTGTGATCAATGAAATTCCGGATCTGCAGGCAAGGATCCAGGTAGCATTATTTAATATTCTGGAAGAAGGTGATGTACAGATCAGAGGATTTAAATTAAGAATGCCATTAGATATTCTTTTTGTGTTCACAGCAAATCCGGAAGATTATACAAACCGCGGATCGATCGTAACACCTTTGAAAGACAGGATTGAAAGCCAGATCCTGACACACTATCCGAAGACCATCGAAACTGCTTTACAGATCACAGAACAGGAGGCTGAACTTGCGGAAGACCAGCAGTCGAAAGTAAAGATCAGTGACCTTGTGAAACGACTGATCGAACAGATCTCATTTGAAGCAAGGAACAATGAATTTGTTGATAAGAAAAGTGGGGTATCAGCAAGGTTGAGTATTTCTGCGTTTGAAAACGCAGTTAGTGCTGCAGAACGAAGAGCAATTTTGAATGAAGAAAAAGAAACTCAGGTTTGGATCAGTGACATGATTGGAATTATTCCTTCTATCACAGGAAAAATAGAACTCGTTTATGAAGGTGAGCAGGAAGGACCCTTCCAGGTTGCAATGAATTTGCTGGAAAGATCCATGAGGTCGCAGTTCATCAATTATTTTCCGAATCCTGAAACCATGAAGAAGAAAAAAGGAGGACAACAAACGGAGGATCCTTACAGGTCTATTCAATCATGGTTTGATAAAGGCAATTCACTCAACATTCTTTTCAATACAAAAGATGCATCAAAAGTTCAGCAATTGTACCAGGTCGATGGATTGCATGCATTGGTAAAAAAATACTTCAAACATGCCAATGAAATGGAAACTGCACTGTTGATGGAGTTTGTTCTTCACGGTCTGTCTTCCTATTCATTACTGAGTAAAAAAATTGTTGATAATAAAGTGGAATTCAAAGACCTGATGGGATCAATGATTAATCTCGGTCAGAGGGAAGATTATGATTCTGAAGAATTCTAGAGTAAGTTATCACGGGAAGATTTTTTCACGCGGATGTTTCTTTTACGAAAAGGTTTGATTCACGCGAATATTTATTTCACGGATTCTTCTTTCACGCAGTGGTTTATTTCACGCGAATATTTGTTTCCCAGATGCTTCTTTCACGCAGTGGTTTATTTCACGCAGCGCGCGCAGGGGAGCAGAGGCAGAACTAAATAAAAAGAGGCCAGCTCAATTGATTGAGTTGGCCTCTTTTTTTGGCAGCATCACGAAGCTACCTGATGAATATTGTCTTATTTGATCAACCAGCCGATCTTAAATCCTGATGTAAAACCCAATCCGTTATCACCTAACAACTTAACAGGGAAATGATCTTCTGCATAATTGTAAAAGTTATCATCCTTGCTGATGTTATCAAAACCGTATCCAAGTCCAATGAAAAGGTCGATGGCAAAACGATCAGCAAAAACCCACTGCTGCCCGATATCCACTGTCAAACCTCCAAACCACACCGTGCGTTTATCCATCACTTCCATATTATTTTTATAGGCAGTTACATTTTCGCTGTAAACTCCGGTTGTGAATTGGGGACGAACATAAAAACCCTGCATCACATGGCTCATCCTTACCCCGCGGTTAAAGAAGGTTGGCAGTTTGTAAAATTTGTATCCTGCACCGAGACTTAAACCGGCCTGGTTTCTGCGAATGTTTTCCAAAGTTCCGTTGAAGTTATACCGGATCACTTCATTTTTACCGGCTCCAATTACCCCGGCTGTTATTTCGAAAGATCGCCCCGGTGCAATGTTCTGCTCATAAGTAATGGGCAGGTATCCGGAAAGTGGTGACAAAAATCCAACCTTGATCAGTTTCTTTTTCTGGTCTGAATAGACTTCAGGATCATTCAAAGAATTCTGGTATGTTTCCGTTTTCCCGTTTTCAAATTCGACCTTCAGTATACGGTCTTTATCGATCACATAAACCGGTCCGTCGGGATTATCAAACACCTTGTATTTAATTTCATCGACACCAATTTCAATTACTTTGGCTTTAATGACTTCTCCACCTTTTTTATAAATTTTATCCTGTGCATTCAAACCTGAAGCGCAGAAGAACATAATTAAAAAGAACAGTACGTAACGCATATCGTTGTTTTTGGGTTTGACAGGGGGTTTATAAAAAGCGTTGCTTTATAGAATATTCACTTCCCTTTCCAGTGTTACTTTAAATTTTTCCTTAACACTTTGTAATATTTTTTCACTCATGTCATAGATCTCACTACCGAAAGCTGAACCGTAATTAACCAATACCAGCGCCTGTTTATCATAGCAACCCGCATCTCCCTTACGGTATCCTTTCCAGCCGCATTGTTCGATCAGCCAGCCGGCTGCCAGTTTCACTTTATCGCCAGTCGGGAAATAAGGCATGTCAGGATAGGTTGATTTTAAAGTTTCCGCCAGTTTCTTTTCAATTACAGGGTTTTTAAAAAAGCTTCCGGCATTCCCGATTTTCTTCGGATCCGGAAGTTTTGAAGATCGGATTTTGATGACTGCATCTGAAACATCTTTGATGGATGGATTGATCACCCCCATTTTCTCAAGCTCCTGGCTGATCGCTCCATAACTGGTGTTGATGGATGGTTTTTTATTAAGCCGGAAAGAAACAGAACAGATAATAAACTGTCCTTTGTATTTGTTCTTAAAAACACTTTCCCGGTAGCCAAAATTGCAATCCTCTTTTTTGAAAGTGACCACCGTTTTATCTGCAACGCTATAAGCTTCAAGTGAATGAAAAATGTCTTTAATTTCTACCCCATATGCCCCGATGTTTTGCATCGGAGATGCACCCGTATTACCAGGGATCAGTGAAAGGTTTTCCATCCCTCCCAATCCCCTGTCGACTGCAAATAAAACCAGTTGATGCCAGTTCTCTCCTGCACCTGCTTTAACAACCACGTGGTCATGGGTTTCTTCAGGTAATTCAATTCCCCTGATATTATTTTTTAAAACCAGGCCATCCACATTTTTTGTAAACAGGATATTACTTCCTCCTCCAAGAACCAAATGATTCTTTTGTAAATCAATTTGTTTAAGATCTTCTATGGATTCAAACTCTGCGTATTCCTTTGCGATAGCGTTTATGCCAAAAGTGTTATATTGTTTGAGCGACTTATTCTGCTGAATTTGCATAGCGCAAAATAACAAAAATATGGAAGGGGTAATTCTTGGAGCATCAGGCTTAATTGGAACCGAGCTGGTCAAAGCATTGCTTGCTGATCCGGCATTTACACATGTCCGTTTATTGGTTCGAAAGATCCTTCCGTTTGAACATCCAAAACTGGAACAACTCATCACTGATTTTTCCAATATGCAGGACTTTAAAGACAAAATGGGAAATGGAGATATTGTATTTTGCTGCATAGGAACCACCATGAAAAATGTTAAAGGGAATAAGGAACTGTATTATTCGATTGACCACGATATCCCTATTCACGCAGCCAATTTTGCACATAATCACGGTTTTTTACAATTCGCACTGGTTTCTTCTGTGGGAGCCGCAAAGGATGCCAGGAATTTTTACCTGCATTTAAAAGGAACGACTGAAGAAGATCTGGGCAAATTTTCCTTCCAGGCAATTCATATTTTCAGACCCTCCATGTTATTGGGTGAGAGAAATGAAAAAAGAACAGCCGAAAAGATTGGTCAGAAAATAATGAAATCAATTAAACCTATCATACCCTCAAAGTATAAACCAGTAGAAGCAAGGACTGTTGCGAATGCTATGAAGGAAGCAGTTAAGCGGCCACGATCAGGAACGCAAATTTATCATTACCGCGATATTATGGAATTGAATAACACCAAAGGTGCGTAAAAGTGTATGCAATTTTTAAACAGAATTTTTCTTCTTTAAGATCGGGAATTAAACGGGATCCACATCCGGTATTACCACCACCGAACGGAATCTTTTATCCTGGTGTAATGCTGCTACCAATTCATGAATTCTTTTTTTACATGCATGAAGAATTCCTCCATCACGTGGAAGCTTCAGTAAAATTTCCATCAGGAATTGGTTCCTGATCCTGTTGACAACCGGCTCTGCGGGACCAAGTAAATTCTTTTCAAAATCAACCTTCAACTCTTGTGCAAACCAGGATGCAGCATCATCAACCGTTTGCTTTTGAACATGCCTGAACGTTAACTGAATCAGCCTGCTGAACGGAGGATAAAAAAATCTTTTCCTGCTTTCAATTTCAGCATGGTAAAGAGCTTCAAAATTATGTTGCTTAACGAAATTCAGCACAGGATGATTTACGTTGGTAACCTGTACCATCACTCTTCCCTTCTCTCCTTTCCTTCCCGATCTTCCACTCACCTGCTCCATTAATTGAAATGCTCTTTCATTCACACGGAAATCTGCAAAAGCCAGCAAACTGTCGGCATCCAGAATTCCTACGAGGTTGACATGTTCAAAATCCAGACCCTTTACCACCATCTGAGTACCAACAAGAATATCTAACTTCTGTTGCTCAAACTGCTGAATCAGGTTATCGTGGGCCTGTTTGCCTCTTACACTGTCGATGTCCATTCTTCCTACCCTTGCTTTCGGAAACATTTCTTCCAGTTGCTCTTCTATCTTTTCAGTACCAAAACTTTTTTGGGTGAACTTATCACTTCCACATGCCAGACAGGTATTTAAAGTTGGATAAACGGTTCCGCAATAGTGGCAATGAAGTTTATGTGTATTCTTATGGTAATTCAGACTTACATCACAATAACGGCAACGGGGGATCCAGCCACAGGATTGACAAACCTGGTACGGTGTATAACCTCTCCTGTTTTGAAAAAGAATCACCTGTTTACCCATTGCAATGGTTTCTTCAATTCCTTTTTGAAGCATTGGAGAAACAATTACTTTCTCTTTCGAGAACATCATTTTTGAGGTATCAAGAATTTCAATAGCAGGCATTTCCATTCCACCATAGCGTTCCTCCAGTTTTACCAAACCGTATTTTCCTGATTGCGTATTGTAATATGTTTCAATTGAAGGAGTCGCCGTACCCAATACTACTTTTGCCTGAAACAACGAAGCATAGTAAATGGCCGTGTCTCTTGCATTATATCTTGGAGCAGGATCCTGTTGTTTAAAGGACGCATCATGTTCTTCATCAATGATCACAAGTCCTAAATCCTGAAATGGCAGGAACAGTGACGACCTTGCTCCCAGGACGACTTTAAGTTCTCCCGTTTTTAATTTATTCCAGATCTCTACCCTTTCATTCTGATTAAACTTGCTGTGATAAATTCCGATATATCCGCCAAAATGTTTGTGCAGTCGACGGATGATCTGAGAGGTCAGTGCAATTTCAGGAAGAAGGTATAATACCTGTTTTCCCTGCTTGATCATTTGCTCGATCAGTTTAATATACACAAGTGTTTTTCCACTTGATGTAACTCCCTGGAGCAGACAAACATTTTTTTCTTTCAATAGATCCTGTACCGATTGAAATGCTATTTCCTGGGCGATCGTTAACTCAAAATCTATGGTAATATCTTTTGGCAGATAATGTAACCTGTCGACATTTCGTTTTTCAAGCCACACTATATTTTTTTCAACCAGTCCTTTTAACTGAGCATCAGATGCGCCGCTTTTTTTAAGTAAGTCAGATTTCGAAACTTCCCCCAATGTTTTCTGAAGATGCAGATAAGCCAGCAATAACTCCATTTGTTTTGGAGCCTTTGTCCAGTTATTCAGAAGATCTGCAAGTTTATCTTCCGCACTATAAATGTTATTGAGAATTACGAAAGTCTCTTTTTTCGAAGTATAGGTTTCTTTCAATGCTTCCCAAACGAAACAGATATTTTTTTCAATCAGTCGTTTGATAACAGGATATACATGTGATGACTCCAGGATCTCCTGGACCTCAGTTACTTTCAATTGTTTTTTCAGCAGCAGTGCTTCTCCAACCAGATATTCTTCTTCATCAAGATGTGTGAGGTCCTCTCCATTTTCCTCATTATAGACCAGGATTGTTTCACTGCTCAGTTTAAAATGCGCTGGTAAGGCAGCCGCCATTACTTCCCCTTCACTGCACATGTAATAATCAGCGATCCATTCCCAGAGTTTAACCTGGTGATCAAAAATGATGGGTTCCTTATCAAGCTGGTTAATGATCTCGTGCGGTTCAAAGGACTGCGGCTTGTCGTGGTGAAGCCTCTTAACAAGACCTGCATATTTTTTATTTCGAAGTGCCACTTCTACCCTGCAACCGGGAATGATTGAATCTTTTAAATGTTCCGGAACTGCCCAGGTATAATTCATGGGTAGTGCTAATGGTATAATGATTTCTGCAAATAATCCGGTACCGGGAAACATGAAAGTAAAGATAGGGAACTTGGACTAGGAGAAGATGATGGATAGCCCCATACAAAAAGCTATTTTACCCATTCACTAAAGAGGTTTATAAGAATACATTCTGTTTACTAACGTATATACAGTATTCAGCTTAATCTGTGTTTGTGGGTTCCCCGATCCATGCTGCATTATATTCCACCAGCTTTTTCTCCATAATCTCGTATACCTTCTTTTTGAGTTTGATCACGTCGTTCATTGTATATCCTTCCACCGGAATTTCATCCAAAAAAACTGAACGGTTTTTTCCGGGGGAAATGGAAAGAAGTGATTTGTAATTAAGCCTGGAATATGCATCAAGAAAAAGAACGGGCTTGATGGGAGTTTGCGTTTCAATTGCAATTTTGAAAGCACCATCAAAAAAATCTTTTAAAGGCTGATGCGTTTCATTGAAGGTTCCTTCAGGAAAAATAAATATTGATATCCCCTTCTGTAAAACGGATTTTAAGATTCTTACACTTTTTGCCCTTTGCTGTGCACTGGATCTGTCGACAGTTACTATGGCATTTTTATAAATGAATCCGAAGACCGGGATCCTGCTCATTTCAGATTTTCCAAGAACGCGGACTTTTTGGCGGATCGTTTTAACGATTACAGGTGCATCGAGATAAGAAATATGGTTGGATACAAAAATGTACTGTTTTGATTTGTCGTGCGGAACTTCATACCGGTTCACATGAAAAATACCAATCAGCAGGAACCACATATCACCCCAGAACATACACAGCCTGTAAATCGCATTTCCGCCTTTAATCTTCCCGAAAAATGAGGCAATTACTACAAATGGTGCAACCAGCAACATGGTGAGCAGGAACGTCACCAAGGCATAAACAGCATAAGGGATTCTGAGAATTTTGGAAGCCATAAATCGGTCCGAAGATAACAGAAAACGTCAATGACGGCACAGTTGCGTTAAAATCATGGCTTCAACAATGATATGTTGTAATTTTGGCGCTCTTATGGCAGCTAATAAAACCGTGGCATTTCACACACTGGGTTGTAAACTCAACTTCTCGGAAACTTCAACCTTGAGCCGGCTTCTCGAAAAAGAAGGCTTTGAAAAAAGATCCTTTGAGGACCCTGCAGACGTATATGTAATAAATACCTGTTCAGTTACCGACAATGCTGATAAGGAATGCAGGCAAATAGTAAGGAGGATTCAAAGAAAAACTCCGGAGAGCCTGGTTGTGATCACCGGTTGTTACGCACAGCTTAAGCCTAAGGAAATTGCCGGAATTCCGGGGGTCGACCTGGTTTTGGGAGCTGCTGAAAAATTCAATATCGCCGCACATCTTGCTGAACTTACCAAGGGAGATTCCACAAAGATCTCATCCTGCGACATTGAAGAAGTAAGTGGTTTTCACTCTTCCCATTCAATAAACGACCGGACAAGGACGTTTTTAAAAGTGCAGGATGGTTGCGATTACAGCTGTTCTTTCTGTACCATCCCGATGGCAAGAGGAAAAAGCAGGAGTAATAAGGTAGATAAAGTTCTTGAAGAAGTCAGGCAGCTCGCAGCAAACGGAGTTAAGGAAATTGTGCTGACCGGTGTAAACCTGGGTGATTTTGGTAAGGGTGCTGATGGTGAAGCTCATTCAGAAACATTTTTTGACCTGGTTAAAGCGCTGGAAAGTGTGGAAGGAATTGAACGTTACCGGATCTCATCGATTGAACCAAACCTGTTGACCAACGAGATCATTGAATTTGTAGCTGCAAGCAAAAAGTTTATGCCTCATTTTCATATCCCTTTACAAAGCGGAAGCAACAAGATCCTGGGATTGATGAGAAGAAGGTACAAGAGGGAACTTTATGCTGAAAGAGTGCAGCTGATCAAAAAGCTGATGCCACATTGTGCAATCGGGGTTGATGTGATTGTTGGTTTTCCCGGGGAAACTAAGGAGGACTTTGAGGAAACACACCAGTTCCTGCATAAACTGGATATTTCGTACCTGCATGTATTTACCTATTCTGAAAGGACGAATACACGAGCATTAGACCTGAAACCAGTAGTTCCGCCAAATATTCGCCACGAAAGAAACAAGACATTGAGGAATCTTTCGTATATGAAAATGCAGTACTTCACTTCCCTTCATGCAGGTCAGCAAAGAAAGGTCCTGTTTGAGGGAAATGAAAAAGACAGAACGATAGAAGGATACACGGATAACTACATACGAATCACCGCTCCCTATAAAAAAGAGTGGGTGAACAGTATTGTAGATTGGAAGATTTAAAAAGATCGATTTGAAGAAATACCAGGCTACTATTGAATTTTATATGGATGAGGAATTTATGACGTTAATTCCTCCACACAGGGTGTACGTAGATCACCTGATTGAAAAAGGTGTGGTCGATCATTATGTTGTTTCAATGGAAACCCAGAGAGTCTGGATCACTTTTACTGCAGAAAACCGGGAAGAAGTTGAACTGCACCTTTCCCGCTCTCCTATTTTTAAATACTGGAAAATAGAAGTTGATGAACTCGTTGTATTTGATGGTCATCATTACAGGTTGCCCGCAGTTCAATTAAACTAGACTAGTAGAATTTATCTTCATTCTGGTCTTCGGATTCTTCCTTTTCAAAATCTCTTTCAACTGAAGTTTGCTGGTCAGGATCTGCTTTATCAAGATTAACTCTTGCCCTGTCCTGCCATTCCTTATACCTTCCATCCTGTAATTCAGGAGATTCTGCTGATGGAAATGCGGGTTCTTTTGATATTGATATGTTCTTTCTTTTCATGGCATTGATTTAATTACAGAAGTAAAAAATCCATGCCAGAAAAAAGAAGAAATATATTAGATCTTTTTGATATTCACTGCACTAAGTCCTCTGGCACCAGCTTCCACTTCAAATTTCACTTTGTCGTTTTCCTGGATTCTTTCGGAGAGCTGGTTTACGTGAACAAAGACTCTTTCGTTGGTTTGGGTGTCAACGATAAATCCAAATCCTTTTGATTCGTCAAAGAAGCTGACAACTCCGTTGCGGGAATGGTCTGCGTTTTCATCAAACTCATATTTAGGCACGCTGATCTGCATGTCTTCCGGTTTGTAGACGATCTTTTTCTTTGGATCCGGAGGAGTAGATGAGATGTTGCCATTTTCATCCAGATAAGCCATCATATCTTCCATGGATTTACCCTTGGTAGCATTGGCTTTACGCTCTTCCATTTTCTCTTTTTTGTCCTGACGTTGTTTAAAACGTTTCTTTTCTTTTTCTTTTTTGTTGTATGTCTCTTTTGATTTAGCCATAGATTGTATTAAATACTCTGATTTAGTTGTAAGAAATAAAATTGTTGAAAAAAAGCTTGAATACTTCTTTAAAATAAGCCTTTTCTGCAAATGAAAGGGGTGAGTGCCTTCAGTTCAGGGTAAAAAAATAAGACCTCCGGTAAGGGAGGTCTTATTCAGAAGGGAAATATTAGTACCTGTTCTTGTTGTAACCGCCACCGCCTCTGTTGAAACCGCCACCGCCGTTTCCACCGCGGAAAGAATCACGAGGTTTGTCTTCTTTAGGTTTAGCTTCCATTACTTTGATTGCGCGACCTTCAACAGTAGCACCATCAAGTTCAGAAATAGCTTTCTGAGCTGCAGCGTCGTCAGACATTTCCACAAAACCGAAGCCTCTAGAACGTCCGCTTTCTCTGTCGTTAATGATTTTTGCTGAAGAAACTTCTCCATAAGGAGCAAAAAATTCTCTTAAGTCTTCATCCTGAATGTTGAAGCTCAAGTTAGAAACATAAATGTTCATACTAAATAATTGATAAATATAAAATTGATCTGAGAACAGCAAGAAGTAATTAACTAACTAAGATGCAGAAGCAGAATAATTAACTGATACTGATGCGAGGCTCAAATTAACACGGTGAAGGTAAGTCATTATTCAATACCAAAAGCCAAGAGTATCATAAAGAAAAAAAATAATTTATTTTATTCTTCCTAACCCTATTCTGGAAATATTTCCTTTTAAGATTTTTCTTTAAAAAATTAATCGAAAAAGATCCTGAAAGAATGTTGAATTAAATAAAAAAGAGCAACATAAATATGTTGCTCTTTTCAGTTGTGGAAGCACACGGATTCGAACCGCGGACCCTCTGCTTGTAAGGCAGATGCTCTGAACCAGCTGAGCTATGCTTCCTTACTGTTAGTTTTGTTTAAAAAGGTCCAAACCAAAAAATGATTTAGACCTTTGTGGAAGCACACGGATTCGAACCGCGGACCCTCTGCTTGTAAGGCAGATGCTCTGAACCAGCTGAGCTATGCTTCCTTTCAACTTTTTCGTTGTTGGGAGTGCAAAGATAGGAATGTGAACTACGCTGCCAAATTTTGTTTGCACTTTTTTATAAAATTTTTTCCTTCCTAATTTGTTGTTGCACATCCGGTTAAATTCTTTCTACTTTTGCAATTGGTTAAATGATTATGTATGTCGGTTAAGCCTTATGAATTTGAAGATGCAGATGTTCTCACGGATCTTGAAGAACCTTACCAGCTTATTGTCTGGAATGATGAAGTAAATACTTTTGAATGGGTGATTCAAACTTTGATGGAAGTCTGCGGACATAGTGAAGAACAGGCTGAACAATGCGCCTGGCTTATTCATTACAAGGGAAAATACGCTGTCAAAAACGGATCTTATGACGACCTCAAACCTCTTTGTGATGCTATTACAGAAAGAGGCATCGGGGCTACACTGGAAGTAACCGCCTGAATAAAAATTTCTAATAATTAATTGCTGCTTAAATAAGTTGTTTTAACCGGGCCGTAAAATCATTACGGCTCAACATTCTTGCACCAAGACTTTCCAGGTGCTCTGTATATACCTGGCAATCGATCAGCTCCACTCCTTCTTTCTTTAACTGCTCCACGTATTTTATAAATGCATACTTACTTGCATTACTCACTTTACTGAACATACTTTCGCCGAAAAAAACTTTCCCCATCCTGATTCCGTACAATCCGCCCACAAGTTCTCCATTCAGCCAAACTTCAGCTGATACTGCAATACCCGCATCATGGAGATCATTGTATGCTTTCTCCACCTCATCCGTGATCCAGGTGCTTTCCTGTAATTTTCTTTTGACCAGTTTACAATTTGCAATCACTTCCGCAAATGCAGTATTGAATTTAAATTCAAACGCTTTTCTTTTCAGCAATTGCTTCATGCTCTTACTGACAATCAATTCCTCCGGAAATAAAACAAATCTTGGATCCGGACACCACCACATCGGGTATTTTCCTTCGTACCAAGGAAATATTCCACGTTGATATGCATCGAGTAATCTTTGCCTCGTCAGTGAACCTCCTACTGCAAGTAATCCATCAGATTGGGATAAATGCACAGGAGGAAAAGGATCATTATTTTGAATTGCATACAACATAATCACATAATCAGAATCTTGTTGCAAGATAATGCGGAAGCATATGTCTCCACGTTTCCCAGTCGTGCTTCCATTCACTTCCCCAGATATCCAGTTCATACCAGATATTTTTCCGGTATAAGATATCAGCAAACCTTCTCGCCGATGATGGATCTTCATAATCCCCACTCCCGGTAAATAAATGAATATGACTGCTCATTCTTATCTGCTCAAGTAATGCATGATCTTCAAGGTTTGGCATGTAGTGCATCGGACTATTAAAATAAACATCATCATCATAATAGCCTCTTGTGTATTCTGTAAGATCATATACTCCGCTCATACAGATACATCCATTGAAAAGATCAGGCCTCCTGAAAAATAGATTGGCACTGTGAAGTGCCCCAAAAGAAGCACCTGCTACAATGATCGGTGTATCCTGGCTGGTATGCGTTCTGATATAAGGAACTACTTCATTATATACATAGTCGTTCCATTGTTTATGCCGCATGATCTTATGTCTTCCTTCCATACCGTAATTCATCCAGCTTTCCGTATTGATGCTGTCAATAGAAAAAACTTTGACTTTCCCGCTATTGATGAATGGACTGATCGATTGTATCAATTGAAACCGATCGTACTCCATGAAATCCGCAGCTGCAGTAGGAACCAGCAATAAGGCAAAACCAAAATGACCATATGTTGCAATAGGCATTTCTTTCTGAAGTGAAGGACTGAACCAGGAACTTATATGTGGATGCATGCACCAAATTTATGAACCTAATATTAGTTTTTTTCCCGGGTAGTTGGAAACATGCGTATGAATTAATCCGCGGATATAGTCATTATCAGGATAAGGTGTCAGGTATGATTTGCATTCTTCCATTGTATAAACTGCCGCATCCGCAGGAATATAGCCCATTCCAAAAAATCTTCCCTTTTCTACCAGGATCACCGACTGGCGATCTTCCGCGAAACATTTATCTACCACTGCGAAACTTGGTAATTCTTTCTGCAGGTATTCAATGGCTGAATTAATCCGGGTATTGTATTTAACAGGTTCTTCCTCAACTTTGGCTGTCTCTATTTCGTGGGTTTCATATAATTTTTTTAAAAGGTTTTTTCCTTCGTGGATCAAATTAAAAGTATATATCGGCGGAAGATTTTTGCGCTGCTTTTCGATGGTCAACCTGGTATACCCTCCCCTGTCTTCATAACTGTAGATCCCATATTTGGGAACGAATCTTTTCTGACTGGTATTATAACGAGGCCAGATTCTCTGGATCTCAATATTCTCCAGGATGAATGCCATCAGTTCCGTTCCACATTCCTGGTAACTGATACTGTGAATATTTCTGAGAAATTCCTGCCGCTGCCTGCCTGTTCCATTATGGGTAAAATGACTGCAGACCCGATATTTGATATTTTTTGCCTTACCTACGTAGATAACTTTTCCAGCTGAATCATGAAAGTAATAGACTCCCGGGGAATAAGGTAAGCTGCTGACCTGCTCCGCGGGAAGATTTGGTGGCAGACATTGCTCCTTTGAGTTTTTTTTTAAAAACTTCTCAATATGAATCATCCCATCGGATGTAAGCATTTTTTGAAACAACAAGGCTGTTGCTTCCGCATCACCACCGGCACGGTGACGATTCTGTAAAGGAATCTCCAGGCTCCTGCAGAGATTTCCAAGACTATAAGACGGAAGTCCCGGAAATACTTTCCTGCTCAACCTCACAGTGCACAATTTTTTAGCATTCAGATCATATCCGTGGAGACCGAGATGGTGTTTGACAAACGAATAATCGAAATTTACATTATGAGCAATGAAGATTTTATCCTGGAGAATTTCAGCAATTTTTGGAGCAATCGAATCAAATGTAGGGGCTTTTGAAACCATATCATGATTGATCCCTGTAAGCACCTGGATATAGTACGGAATGGGCGTGAGCGGCCTGACAAGTGATTCAAATCTATCAACAATCGACTGACCGTCATGCACCACAATAGCAATCTCAGTGATATCATTTCCGGCCGCATGGCCCCCTGTGGTTTCTATATCGACAATCGCATACATAGTAGTTTTCAAAAATAAAAAACCCATCCAGCTTTGCCAAATTTTTTAGGATTTTCTGTTTAAAAAATGTGGAAGGGAAAAAACAATTGGTTAAAGAATTTTCCTACTTTTGAATCTCCAACCCCAAAAAACCGCTTACCTAATTACCACATTTTCTATCCTCTGAAACGCCGTTCACAGTTTTTTCACTTTGAAAACGTAACGTATGAAAAAGGATAATTTTATTCATTTTGGCGAAACCGCAAAGGTTGCTCTCTATGCTATTGGGTTTGTTGCATTCGTAATGTTATTGTCTTACCTCTACTGGTTTGCATAAACACTAACGGATTTCGGCCGCCACTTCTTCCACCCCACGGGGTTTAAAATCATTTTCCCTGGCGTGATCTGCCATTTCCATGGTACAATGCTTATTTTTGCGCACCTGCAGAAAAGCATACAAGAATTACTATGGAATTAAGCAAGAATTACGAACCATCACTGGTGGAAGAAAAATGGTACGCAGCCTGGAAACAGAAAAATTATTTCAGCAGTACACCGGACGACAGAAAATCGTTCACTGTTGTGATTCCTCCTCCAAACGTAACAGGCGTTCTTCACATGGGTCATACCCTGAACGAAACCGTTCAGGATATACTTGTCCGCAAAGCCCGCATGAGTGGATTCAATGCCTGTTGGGTTCCCGGCAGCGACCACGCATCTATTGCCACTGAGGCAAAGGTGGTTCAGATGCTTAAGGAAAAAGGAATCGATAAGAACCAGCTTTCCCGTGAAGAATTCCTCAAATATGCTTTCGAATGGAAAGAAAAATATGGTAACATCATCTACCACCAGATTGAAAAATTAGGATGTAGTGTCGACTGGAACCGTGTTTCCTTTACCATGGATCCCGACTATTACAAAGCAGTCATAAAAGTCTTCGTTGATCTTTACAAAAAAGGCCTGATCTATCGCGGTGCGAGAATGATCAACTGGGATCCTGCTGCACAAACTGCACTCAGTGATGAAGAAGTTGAGCATAGGGATATGGACAGCTTCCTTTATTATGTCAATTATAAAATTGTTGACAAAGACGGAAATGATGATCCATCAGCAAATCCAAAGTTTATAACAATTGCCACCCAACGTCCTGAAACCATTATGGGTGATACGGGTGTTTGTGTAAATCCGAAGGATGTCCGATACCTTGATCTTAAAGGAAAATATGCACTCATACCGTTTGTGAACCGTCCGGTTCCGATTGTTTATGATGAATACATCGATTTGGAATTCGGAACTGGTGCCTTGAAAGTAACTCCCGCACACGATATCAATGATTACAATATCGGATTAAAACATAACCTGGAAGTAATTGACACACTGAATCCGGATGGAACCATCAGTGAAGCAGCGGGTGCTTTTGTGGGAATGGACAGGTTCAAAGCACGTAAGGAAGCTGTGCTGGAATTAAAAAAACAGGGATTACTTGTTAAGGAAGAAGCATATAAATCAAGGGTTGGTTTCAGTCAGCGAAGCAACGCAGTTGTGGAGCCGCGAATTTCAACACAGTGGTTTGTAAGTATGAAACAACTTGCTGACAAAGCTTTGGCAGAAGTTGTGGAAGGAAGAATTGAAATTCATCCCGGTGATAAATTTCTTGCAACTTATAAGTACTGGCTGGAAAATGTAAAGGACTGGTGTATCAGCAGGCAGTTATGGTGGGGACAAAGAATTCCTGCATTTTATGATGCGGATGGAAATTGCATTGTTGCGGAATCACTTGAAGAAGCACAAAAAATCAGCGGAAAATCAGCACTCACACAAGATGATGATGTCCTGGATACCTGGTTCTCTTCCTGGTTGTGGCCAATGGAAGTATTTAAGGGAATTACCAATCCGGGTAATGAAGAAATCAATTACTACTATCCTACCGCGGTTCTGGTAACAGGACAGGATATTATATTTTTCTGGGTTGCGCGCATGATCATGGCCGGTATGGAATACATGGATGTAAAACCATTCGACCATGTATATTTCACGGGAATGGTACGCGATAAACAGGGAAGAAAAATGAGTAAGAGCCTGGGTAATTCTCCCGATCTGCTGGAACTCATTGAAAAGTATGGTGCCGATGCCGTAAGGTTTGGTATTATGATCTCCGCACCTGCAGGTAATGATTTATTATTTGATGAAACTTCACCCGACCAGGGAAAGTTCTTCAACAATAAAATCTGGAATGCGCTGAAGCTGCTGAAAATGTGGGAATCAAAACTTGCTAACGGTGATACACAAACGCAGACTGGAGTCGATGTATCAGGATTTGCGAGTCATGAAGAAAATATTTCAGTTGCAGGTACAGAAGATCATTTCGCAGTAAAATGGTTTTCAAACAGACTGGCAGAAGCAAGAATCGAATATGATAAGCAATTATCTGAGTTCAGGTTAAGTGAAGCATTGAAGAATGTGTATACCCTGATCTGGGATGATTTCTGCAGCTGGTACCTGGAGTGGATCAAACCCGGTTTTGAAGAACCAATGGATGCAGGAATTTACAAAAAGACTGTTGGTTTCTTTACTGAACTTATGCAGTTATTGCATCCTTTCATGCCATTCATTACAGAAGAGATCTATCATTTACTGGAAGAAAGAACTGAAGACCTTTGTGTAAGACAATTCAGGGAAGTATCTGCGCCTGATGCTGCAATTCTTGACCAGGGGAAACTGCTGAAAGAAGTAATTACCGGACTGAGAGATGCACGAAATAAAAACAGGTTGAAGCCAAAAGATACCATCAAACTCTATGTGCAGTCTGATAATGCAGATATGTATAAGGTGGTTGATACGATTTTACAACGACAGGTAAATGCTTCTTCCATTGCCTATAACGGAGAAACAATCGGCAATACGATTTCAGTGGTAATTGGGAAAGATAAATTCTTTGTACAAACATCCGCTGAAATAGATACGGCCTCTCAAAAAGAATCCTTACAAAAAGAACTTGAATACCTGAAAGGATTTTTAATTTCGGTAGATAAAAAATTAAGCAACGAAAGATTTGTTTCTAATGCAAAACCTGAAGTTGTAGAAGTTGAAAAAAAGAAGAAAGCAGATGCAGAAGAAAAGATAAAGGTGATAGAAGAAAGTCTGAAGGATTTATAGACCAGTTCAATTCTTTTTCAAAATAAAAAGAGGTTGTTTCATCATTATGAGACAGCCTCGTTTTATTTCAAGCCTGTTTCATCATTATGAGACCGCCTCGTTTTATTTGTATGGTCAGTGATAATGATTTTTATTTTAAATAGGCCCTAGAGAACCCTACTTATAGTCCATCTTCTAATCCTACCGGTTAAAAATATTCACAGGTAATATGAAATCAAAAACGGTGGACTGCTTCTGGTTGAATTGGTAATCAAAAGGCGCTGTTATCCTGAATCCAAAAGATATATTTTCCTGGTTCCACCATTTTGTATCAAAGAAAATTTCAACGCCTGTTGAATTTAAATTTCTTGCCGCTCTGCCTGCGGACTTTATGATTGAATGATCATAAAAAGCATTACCCCTGATCCTTAAAAAATAAATCAGGTTGCCAAATCCCCAATCCGGATAAAACATCGGGAAATGATAATTCACTCCAAGCCGGTACATCTTGTCTTCATTCACTGAAACATACCCTCTCGACATAGGAAAGTTATTAGTAAACGCAACGATGTTTGGATCACGCAATTGCATGGCAGCCTGGATCACCAGGTTATGGTTTGTTTTAAATCCCGGCAGTAATAGAAAATTATTTGTATTAAGCTGATAGTATGTTCTGTTAACGATCGACTTCCTGAAATCTACCAGAATATTATAACCAAGCCGCGGATAAATATGTTGGACCGCCTGTTGAATCCTGTTACTGAAACTGATCACAGGATTGATATAGCCGTAACTTCTGTAAGCAAAACTATCTTTCCATTTTCCCTGGAAACTTCCGTCGTTATGCACATAATCGATCCTGGAATTCAGATACCTGTAATTCTTTCCTCCGGATAAATTCAATGGAAGCTGAAGTCCTACCCTGGCCTCAACCTGGTTGAAATAGGCTCTGCCATCCGGAGTAAAGAAATTCCTGTCGGCCGTATAATCAACACCTGCCCTTATCCAGGGAAACAGACCTCCATACAAAATCGAAAAACCGATTTTTTTATACTGTTCATTCGTATTGTATTGAAGATTGATTTCACTGCTGAAATTATTCAATACATTGTCTGATACAATGGATAGATTATAATCAGGATCAGAAAAAGTTGGAATGATACTATGAAAATTAAAAAGATTTTTCCCTTTATGATATATGGAGGAGTCACCAACGACCTCCTGTTTTTTTATTGATCTTTGCTGACCTGATGCAAATGGATATGGACCGTTTAATACAACCGGAAAATTATTCTCCTGCTCTATTGATGCGGAAAAAATAAGCTGGTCCCCAGCTGAGCTGAAACCCTGCATTACAAACTTTCCATTATGTTCAGAAGGCTGGTATACACCAAGATTTGACGGATCTTTGATTTTAGAAATAATCCCCTTTTCCCAGGTATAATTTTCTTCAGCCTGGTTGCTGCTGGCTGTAAAACTTATCCTTAGATTATGTACCGAAGTAAAACCGATAATTGTATTTGAAAACGGAATCAGTTCTTCTACTGAATCATTAACCAGGTTAATTTTAATCAAAGCCATCTGACCATTTTCATTGCGTACGGCACTTACAACTGAACGCTCATCAAAAAATTTCGGATAAGAATAAAAAACATTTTTACTGTTATCGATAATTTTCATCAATGATCCGTTTCCATTCAGCAAATGAAGTTCGTTTGATCCGTCTTCCTTTGCAGAAACAGTAATTATCTGGGTGCCAGGATCATTTATGTCTGGCGAGAAATATCTTTTTTTATGAGTGATAAATTTTTGCTCGCCCGACAAAACATCCAGCAAGACTATATCATGAAAATCCCGAAAGCCCCAACGTTCATGTGGATGGAAGCCCGCGTAAACTATCCTGCCATTCTTAAATGAAAACTGTCTGTCGAGAGAAATATATCGTGTACCGATTTCATTAACAAATTCACCCCTTTCATTTACCACCACGAATTTCGGAATCTGCTTATAGGAAGATCTGACGGCAACCAGTAGTGAATCGTTCAGCCATTGTGGAAATTCAAAACTCTGAACATAATGTTCCTGTTCCGCGGCATATTCAGATAAAGAATCCTGTTCAACATTTTGCTTAAAAGTATTCAATGCTGAATCGGTGAACCGGGAATAACTTGTTCCGGTTTGCTTTTTAACTGCTTTTTGAAACGGATAAAACAACCCTTTAAATCTTACAGCATCACTGGTCACCCTGCTCCACATTTCTTCTCCATAACGCTCATGCCCAAACGAAGACAGCAAATAACCCAACTGGTAGTGATTTGGAACGTAATCTACCAGTGAGCCGTTTCTTAATTTCATCCAGCTGTATTCTTTTCCTGAATTCCATAACGATCGGTATCCATTGAAAAAGGAAGGGATCCTTCCTCTACCCTGGCCCGACAATCTGGTTTCCTGCCAAACCGCATCTCCTTCCCAGAACCAATTTGGAACAGCAGCTCCGCTAACGACTACCCCTGCAAGCTGGCCTAAAATCTTGTACGTTGCTCCGGTAATACCCTGCATAAAATGACGGTTCTGCTGAACGTGCCGGTACTCATGCAACGACAGAACATCCAGCCAGGGAATGGATCCGAGTTCAAAACTATTCTGATCAGGAGTCAGGAAAAATTCGCTTCTCCATGGTCCCATACCCACATACCCATTCGAAATGTTTGTTTTATGCTGAAGAACAATAGGAATATTGCTGAAACGCTTAAGACCTCGGTTCCCAAAACCGTTATCTAAACCCTTGATTATAGAGGAAACTCTTTGTGCATTCGCTGATTGTCCTGCAGGAAATATTACCCTGAAAGAATCTGACCTGATCTGTTTCCATTGCTGGCCGGCAGGATGGCCTCCGAATTGTTGGGCATTAGCGGAGTTCACTAAAAGAACCAGGATCGCAATTCCCGTTATCTTGTTCCAAAACATGAGGAAAGATAATTAAAACCGACTTTCAAGTGAATTTGCCGTGGAAACAATATTCTTCCATAAACTGGATTGACAGCACAAGGATTGTCCATTACAACTCAACCATAATTTAACGGGATAGCAATATCCAACTTTCATGTTCCGTGCGAACTATACCCTAACTTTGCGACCCAATAATGTACTTATGAAATTTATCTTCAGAACTTTCCTGATCCTTTCACTTCTTTATATACCCTCAGAACTTTTAGCTTGGGGAACAAACGGTCACCGCATAACCGGGCAGATCGCTTTTAATCATCTTTCCAATAAAGCGAAACGCAATATTGCTGAGATCCTGGGGAATGAATCACTGGCTTATGCTACTAATTGGGCTGATTTTGTGAAATCTGATACCAGTTTCAATTATTTGGGTTCCTGGCATTATATCAATTTTAAGTCAGGATTGGATTCTACCTCCTTTCAGGAATTTCTGAAACAGGAACAGAAAGGAACGAATGTATACTCAAAGATTTTGTGGCTTTCTGAAGAACTGAAGAAAAAAGAACTTTCAAACGATACCAAAAAGTTTTACCTGCGGTTGCTCATCCATTTTGTGGGTGATGTTCACCAGCCAATGCATGCAGGAAGGCCGGATGATCTCGGAGGAAACAGGATCAATATCACCTGGTTCAATGAACCAAGCAACCTTCATCGTCTTTGGGATGATCAGTTGGTTGAATTCCAGAAGATGAGCTATACCGAATATGCTGCAGAAATAGATCAGGTGAGCAAAAAAGAAGTTAGAGAAATTCAGTCGGCGCCGGTTAGTCAGTGGGTTTCAGAATCCTACAAAATCGCGGAGGTTTTATATGCTGAGATCAAAGAACCCAATCCAAGACTGAGTTTCCGTTACAACTACGACCATATTCATATTTTAAATGACCGCCTGCTTAAAGGGGGTGTCCGACTTGCAGGAATGCTCAACGACATCTTCGGATAATTCCTTAAATTACACAGACCGTTTAAAGGTTGTGAGTATGAAATTCTGGGTAACCTGTTTACTGGTTCTTGTGGGTGCATCAGGTCTTAAGGCACAGTCCAGAAGTGAAAGGCTGGCAGAACTGATAAAATATGTGGAAAATGTAGATAGTCTTTCCGGGAAGCAGTTCCGGACATTTTATCTTGTCAAGATCGGTAAAAATAATTCCGCACTAAAAGAAACCTGGCACTATACCATTATCAATGGGAAAGTTGCCGTCTTTCAAATCCGCTATACCATCGACTCAATAGAGTTCAATGAAGTTTATTACATGGAACAGGGAGAACTGATCTGTTCCGAAGAGTATGAAACCATTTACAATATTGATGATGATGAATTGAAATATGGCGGGATCTATTACTACAGCAATTACGATCTTCTTCAACTCATCACCCTTGGAAACAAATTCGGACTAAGTGAAAATTTCCAGCGCAATAAACCCGGCATTGCAATGAGTATGATGGACCGCTTTAAAAACCGTTATGCTGAATTGAAAGAAAACCTGGTTTACCGTTAAATTTCCGTCCCTTTCAAAAACGCTCTTTAACTAATCTCCGCACCCTCTAAGGCATGATTTTTTTACCGTTATTAAAAACGAAAATATGCCAGATCAAAACAAAGATAATTTCAGCGACAGAACTGAAAACAATGGTGGAAGAACTGGAGAAGATCTTCCTGGTTATCCTCATTATCCTGCATCAGAAGATATAACTCATCCAAAAAACGGTATGAAGAAAGTGGATTCTGAACTTGATGAAATGAGCAGAAAATTGCCGGGAAATAAACCAGGAACTGAAACAAATGATCCGGTGCGCACTTCAGATACTTCACTTGAAGATGATGACGATCTGATTATTGTTCCCGGAACTGAAGCAGATGTAACCCCTGAAGATCTTGAGATCCTCGGTCCTAAAGATGGCGATATGGATATGGGTGATGATGAATTGCTTCGTGGTAAAATGCAACCGGTTAGTCAGGCCGATGATGACCTTGATATCCCGGGTTCTGAACTGGACGACGCCAATGAAGATATCGGAGAAGAAGATGAAGAAAACAATTACTATAGTTTAGGGGGCGACAGGCACGAAGATCTTGATGAAGACAATCAACAGGAGCCATAGCATTTATTTACCTTAAACCCCATTATGCTGCTTATCGCACTGGCGCTGGCACCTGGCCTGGCCATTACTTTTTATATATACTTCCAGGATAAATACGACCGCGAACCACTTCGTCATGTTCTGCTCTCTTTTTTGCTGGGTATGATCGCAGTGGTTCCCGTGTTTTTTATTGAATCCTATTTTCTTCCAAGAATTGAAAAGTGGATTGAAATCAATCCCATCTTCTACCATTTTTTACTTTCCTTTTTAGTGATCGGGTGTACTGAAGAAGGAATGAAATACCTCGCTACAAGAACATATGCATATCGTCAGAAAGAATTTAATGAACCCTTTGACGGAATTACTTATTGTGTGATAGTGAGTATGGGTTTCGCCACACTGGAAAATCTTGCATATGTTTTACAACATGGTTTTCTGACGGGATTGATGAGGATGTTTATTTCAGTACCTGCACATGCGTGTTTTGGAGTATTGATGGGCTATCATCTTGGTCTTGCGAAAATCGACAGGGCGCGTCAGTGGACCCATAAATTCCGGGCATTGCTCTTTCCTGTTGTACTTCATGGAATGTTTGACTTCTTTTTATTTCTGCAGGGAAGCGGTTACATGGCAACCAACATCGGTGATATTCTTTTGATCATTGGATCCATTGCCAGCTTATATATCGGGATAAAATTATCTTTGAGGGCAATCGGACTACATAAGGAATTATCAAAGCAACAATTCCCGGTGGAAAACAATTCTTAGCAAAACATTTTGCGGATTCCGATTAAGGAAAATACCATAACTGCAACTGAAAATGGAAAATGAGCTGATCATACGGGAAGGAGATCTGGAAGATATAAATACCATTGGGTTTATTGCACAACAGGTCTGGCCTGTTGCCTACCGTGAAATTCTTACTCCGGAACAACTTCGATATATGCTGAAGTTGTTTTATAGTCCTGAAGCGCTGAAAAAACAGATGACGGTCGACCATCATCATTTCCTGATTGCGGAGCTTGATGAGGAACCTGTTGGCTTCGCATCATTCGGACAGATAAATGAATCCAATACGTATAAACTTCACAAATTGTATGTAAACAATTCCCTTCAATCCAAAGGAGTTGGGAAGGCCCTGCTGGAATCCGTTTTAGAAGAAGTAAAACAACGTGGCGGAAAGAAACTGATCCTGAATGTCAACAGGAATAATAAAGCCCTTGGTTTCTACCAGAAATCAGGATTTACTATTCTGCGGGAAGAAGATGTAAATATTGGTTCAGGTTACTATATGAACGACTATGTTTTAGGATTCAATATTGATCAATAACCCTTCATAGCATTTGTCTTCATCTGCGTCGCCAATTCTTTCCCCAGGTATTTTTCCACCATCCAATGAATCAGGTATACAACCGGTGTGAACAGGATCGCCACCAGGAATTTATAGGTATAGGCGGTAAGCGCCCATGCGGTACACTGTCCAATACTTACTCCCTGGAAAAGATAAAATGCCACATAAGTAACTACGAAACTGTCGATCAATTGTGAAACGAGGGTGCTGATCGTTGCCCTCATCCAGATGTTCTTCTCCCCTGTTGCCTTTTTTATTCTTCGGAAAACGAATGCATCTGTCAGCTGCCCGATCATAAATGCCGTGATCGATCCCACAATAATATTCATTCCCTGTCCGAAGATCGCATTGAAAGCTGCCTGCATGTCGGGAACTCCCCTGGTTGCATAGGATGTCTGCCACCAGTTCGTATCCGGTGCGGTCCCTATCGCAAAGAAGAAAATGAAAAATGCGAAGGTGATCAATCCAATCGTCAAAAAGGAAAGAAACCGAACCCCCTTGAATCCATAATATTCATTGATGATGTCCGTCATAACAAAGATCACCGGCCACGGTATTACCCCAACCGACAAACTAAAGGAAAGGTTATCTGTTCCCAAAAGAGAGAAACTCGCCCGTTCGATTCCCAGACTGTCTTCCAGTGAAAAGATCTTTACCCCAATCACTTCGGCAATGATGGCATTTGCTATAAAAAATCCCGCAAGAATGATAAAAAGTCTGGTCGACTTACTCCCGATTATATCCTGGATCATGAAAATTACGCTGGTTATTTATTCTTTATGTTATAACCACCTAAAAGGCAGATGGTTGAAAATAATCAATTTAGACAGGTCATGGCACAAAATGCATTATTTTGCCACCTAATAATTTTCTGTAAACATGAAGCATTCTCTCTGGCAGCGTCTGACGCCACATGTGATAGCAATTGCAATTTTCTTTGTTGTATCAGTGATCTACTGCTTCCCTTCTTTACAGGGAATGGTGGTTGAGCAGCATGATGTGCAGGGATGGAAAGGGATGGCCCAGCAATCCTTCGAATACAAAGAAAAATATGGCACTTTCCCTTTGTGGACCAACAGCCTCTTCAGCGGAATGCCCGCTACCCAGATCGCACTGGAATCACAGTATAATATTACCATAGCATGGCTCCATCATGTTTTTACCTTATTTCTTCCTCAACCGGCAAGCCTTTTCTTCCTGGCATGTATCGGATTTTATATTCTCTGCGTAACCCTTCGATTGAAAAACTGGATCGGGATTTTCTCTTCCCTGGGATATGCTTTCGCTTCTTATAACGCGATCATTACCGCTGTAGGACATACCACAAAATTTGCTTCCATGGGTTACACGCCTGCAGTAATTGCAGGATTGATCCTTCTTGCCAACCGGAAATACTGGTTGGGTTTTATAGTAACGCTGATCTTCTCAACGTTGATGTTCTACCAGAACCACGTACAAATTGTTTACTATACCTTATTGATTGCAATCTGTCTCGGTGTTGCTTTTGCGATCCGTGCATTCAAAGAGAAAGACATGTTGCACTTCGGAAAAACTGTCGGCCTGGCGCTGGTAGCATCTGTAATGGGCGTACTATCTTATGCAGTGATGTTATTGCCTACTTATGATTATTCAAAAGAAACCATGCGTGGCGGGAAATCCGAACTGACTATCGGGCAGGAAGATGGAAATAAAACTGCAGGCGGGTTGGATAAAGATTATGCTTTCAACTGGAGTTATGGAATTGCAGAAACCATAACTGGACTTGTACCCCGTGCTTTTGGTGGAAGTTCAGGAACCGTGGTTAACGGAGAAGCTGTTTCAGAATTTGGTGATGAGACCAAAACCTCTGAAGTATTTGCGGAAAGAACAGGCATGCAGGACGAACAGGCTGATTCCTATGTAAAAGGATTTCCTGCATACTGGGGCGCACAACCTAATACATCAGGACCAGTATATTTTGGCGCAGTTGTATTGGTAGCATTTGTATTCGGATTGGTATTTTATAAAGGATGGCATAAAGTATGGATCATCGCTGCCACGATCCTCGGGATCCTGATGGCATGGGGTAAAAACTTTTCGGGATTCAATTATTTCCTGTTTGATTATTTACCGCTCTATAACAAATTCAGGGCACCAAGTATGTCGCTGGTAATTCCTCAGCTGACAATTCCCTTGCTTGCAGGATTGGGATTAAATGCTCTTTTTTATTCTGATGAAAAAATAGAATCCTTTGATAAGAAACTGAAAAATTCATTAATAGGAGTTGCGGCTCTTGCATTGATTGCAGTAGCTATGTATTTCATGCTGGATTACAGTTCTGATAAGGATGTAATGTTAAAGGACGGATTGTCGGGACAAATGCTGCAGTCTATTGCACAGGGTCAGCAACCAACTCCGGAAATGCAGGCACAGGCAAATGAATTCAGCACTGCTATTGTAACTTCTCTCAAAGCGGACAGAAGATCACTGTATGGTGGCGACCTGCTGCGATCCCTGATTTATATGGCAATCGCAGTTGGTTTGATCTATTTCGCTTCAAAGAAAAAGATCACTGCAAATGTAGCCCTCATTGCACTGGCGGCAGTTTCCTTTGTTGATCTGATCGGAATTGACTTAAGATATCTATCAAAAAGAAATTATGTTCCGGAAGAGCAGTTGATGAGTATGTTCACTCCAACTCCTGCCGACCTAGAAATTAAACGGGATACAGGATACTTCAGGGTATATGATCAGACTGATCAGCAGAATGGACCCTACATGTCGTCGAGAGCTTCCTATCACCACAATTCTGTTGGTGGATATCATCCTGCAAAACTTGCTTTGTATGATGATCTTATCAAGCAGCAATTGTCAAAAGGAAACATGCAGGTCTTCAACATGCTGAATACAAAATATTTTATAGGACTGAATCCGCAGAATGGCCAGTCGATGGTTCAGCCAAACCCTGATGCACTGGGACCTGTATGGTTTGTAAAAGCTATCAGGTATGTGAACAGCGCAGATGAGGAAATGAAAGCGCTGGATAATTTCAATCCAAAGGATACAGTGATCATGGATAAACGGGAGCAATCAAAAGTAACCGTTCAACCTGTGGCCGACAGTGCAGCAATGATCAGGTTGATTGAAAACAGGAATGATTACATAAAGTATGAATCACGATCCGGTTCGAATCAATTTGCGGTGTTCAGTGAAATCTATTATCCGAACGGATGGAAAGCATTTATAGATGAAAAGGAAGTACCGATTGCAAAAGTGAATTATGTACTGAGAGGGCTCGCAGTTCCTGCAGGAAATCATACCATTGAATTCAGGTTTGAACCTGCTGCATACAAAACAGGTAACATGATCTCACTGATCATTGGAATAATTTCTATACTTCTGGTGGCATACGGAGCGTACAGGGAGTATAAAATTTATAAGGCAGGAGCAGATTTAAAATAAGATGAAGATGGACAGGTTCTTGTCGTATGGCGGAAAATTAAGTGATAGGATCAATGCAGCTTCGCAGGAATTATTTGAGGATCTTTCCAGGTTAAGGATTGAAGATCTTGATATTCCTGAACAATGCCGCCCTTACCTGGAATCCAGTCATTTCAACCGCTTATTCTTTTCCTTACAAACCAGTGCACACCTGCTGTACAGGGCCATTAAGAGAAAAGGAAAGAACCCGGAGGAAATGGTGATGATGGATTATGGAGCAGGAGTAGGCACGCTTTTCCTTCTTGCAAAAAAAACAGGATTTAAAACTGTCATTTATAACGATCATCTTGAAGACTGGAAGCAAAGTGCAAAAGTGATTGCAGAAGCCTGCAATATTCATATTGATCATTACATCGTTGGAGATATCGACAAAACTCTGCAGGAAATTTCTGCGAAAGGATTGGTATGTGATCTTATTACCTCTAGAAATGTGGTAGAGCATATCTATAAACTGGAAAATTTTTTTGAGGCAGTTTATAAGGCTAGTTCGGATACCTTGATTTTTAATTCGACCACGGCAAATATTAAAAACCCGGCATCCAGGATCAAACATATTCTCTGGCATAACAAGTGGGAGAAACATTACCGTCAGCAGCGTTATGAAAAAATCATCAGCAAAGGGATACCGGAAACTGATGCAAAAAAACTGGCATCAGCTACACAAGGCCTGGCAGTGGAAGATATTGACCATGCAATTGATGTATTCAGGACTTCCGGAAAAATTATTGCCGTTAAGGATGTAAGGTCAAATACCTGCGACCCCTCTAATGGTGTATGGGCGGAACATTTACTCACTTATGATGAATACCGAAAACTTGCTGATCCAAAAAAATATAAAATAGATTTTGAGCCGGGATTCTGGGACAGTCACTATAAAAAATCCTGGAAAAATATGCTTGGCAAGACGATGAACCTAATCGGAAAAATGGGAAAACCTGCGGGGTTTTTAACGGCCTCCTTTATTTATGTGATTGCTGAACCGAAAAAATAATATGAGTGTAAAGGATATACTGGCGATCGTTCCTTACAAGGTTTTACCTGCAAATTTCGGAGGTGAAAAATGCGTGACGCAGTTTTATCAATACCTCGGTCAGCTGGTCAATTTAACTGCGGTTTCCACCAAAGCAAATAAGGTGGAGCTCGCGCGGAATTACAGGATGCTGAAAATATTTTCAAACAGCAGGATCCGTTATGCAAATCCTTTACTGTATTTCATACTAAAAAAATTACTGCGCGAAACCGGTGCCACACAGGTACTGATAGAACATCCCTATTATGGATGGCTTGCCTGGTTATTGAAGATCACTTTGAATGTAAAATGGGTGATCCATTCTCATAATATTGAATATATGCGCAGCAGGTCGATCGGCAGAAAATGGTGGTCTGCATTGAAGTGGTATGAGCAGTGGACCTACAAAAAAGCGGATCTCATCTTTTTTATCAGTGAGGATGATCAAAGGCATGCAATAGAACATATGGGTATAAAGGCTTCCAAAACAGAAGCTATCACTTATGGGATTGAGACAAAATCATTGCCGGATGATTTATCAGATGCAAAAAAAACAATCCGTGCAAAATATGGGATCGCAGACGACGAAAGAATTCTCCTGTTCAATGGTGCCCTGTTTCATCATTCAAATTATGATGCAGTAACGATCATAACAGATAAAATCAATCCGTTTTTATTGCAGAATAATCTGAAATACAAGATCCTTATCTGCGGAAAGGGATTGCCTGATTCGTTTGATGACTTAAAAGCATACCAGGATAAAAATATTATTCACGCAGGATTTGTAGAAGATATCAGTTTGTATTTTAAATCGGCAGATATCTTCCTCAATCCAATTGAAAGTGGTGCAGGTATAAAAACAAAAGCAATTGAAGCTTTGTCTTCAAACAATACAGTTGTATCAACTGAGTTGGGAGCTTTGGGAATTAAGCGGGAAGTCTGCGGTAATAAACTGCATGTTGTAAATGATGGAAATTGGGCTGCATTCAATTTGGCACTACTCGATGTATTTCATAAAAACGAAGAGTTACCTGATTCCTTTTTCGATTACTATTATTGGGGGAATATTGCAGTGAAGGCGAAAGAAGCGATGGATCGACTATAGCACCTTATAAAAATGAGGTTCCCCTTTAAAAATAGTGGAAGTATACTTCCAGATTGCACCTACATTTTTAGCCAGTCCCCCTGCCTGTTTTAATTTTTCCTTCCTGTTTGAAAAAGAAAATAGTGCTCCCGAATACACCACCGGAACAGAAAATGTGTAAACCATCAAATGCAGGATATACCAGGCTTTTCCGTTTTGTTTAAAGATTCGGAGAAAATTTGAGAGCAGATATTGAAGTCCCTTCCTATCGAAAATATTTGCATAACCACCTTCAGAATCAAAAGCAGTACCGGATGAAGCTCCAACAAGATGAGTAACTTTGTATTGTCCGTATATGCAAAGTTTAAATTGTTTCCCGATCCTGTAACACCATTCAGTTTCTTCTGCATAAAGGAAAAAATCTTCATCCATCTTCCCTATCCATTCTACAACTTCTTTTCTCACCATGAGAAACGCACCATTGATCCAGTCTACCTCAACAGGTGCATTACTATCCGGAACATTCGGCTTTTTTACACTTGCAAGTTTCCCTGCAAATTTTAAAAGTTTTCCGATATAAGGTATAGCCAGCCAGAAGTTAATACTTCCTTTCATGAAATAGTTTCCACTGATCTGCGGAGATCCGTCTGCGTTCAGCAGTTGAACGCCACAAGCACCATAATGGGAACTTTTGAAATCACTGTAAGAATTTCCTATTGCATTATTATGAACCAGTGTATCAGAATTCAGCAGCAGGTAAGTATCACCTTGCGCAATCGACATTGCATGATTGTTGGCTCGTGCAAATCCGACATTGGAAGGCAGAGATTCCAACCTGACTTTGGCTTTAAAATCGCTTTTGGAATTTAAAAGGTCTTTAAAATCGACTAATGAATTTTGAATGATCTCCAAACTATTGTCGCGGGAATCATTATCGATCACAATAATTTCAAAATCGATATTACATGTATACTCATATACCGACCTGATACAGTTAACTGTTAACTGTGGTGTCCGGTAATTAACAATGAGTATTGATAACAAGTCAGTTGATTTGAGATTTGTATTTCAGATAATTGGCAAACATAAAAACTTTGGAAGCAACTCCGTTCTTCAATATTGAATTCCCCAGTTTATTTTGTTCCCGGATGATATGTTCAATGACCGGTGGAATTTCATCATGATATCCCGAATCCCTGATATCCTGTAAAGACTTTATCTCCAGGTTCCGCATTAATCTCCAGAACGCATCGAACACCAGCCAGTTTCGAAGTTTTTTAAACCCGATTTTTTTGAGCAGGTAAAAATTTTCAGGAATTTCAACCGGGCGCTGACGAACACAATCCATCGTCACCTGGTGTTCTCCCAATCCAACATTTACCAGCGTTTTATCAATATAAAAGGGCTGGGCATTCTGAAGATACCGGATATAAAAATCTATATCAACCACCCACTTGATGGATTTATCATAAAACAGTTTTCCATCATTCTTATGCAGGATCACACTTGGCGGACCTATTATATTTTTTGAAAAAAGAGAAGCCGGTTCTCTGAGCATAGCTCTCATCCGGAAGCCATTCACTTTCACTTTTTCAATCTTTCCGGATTGCGCATAATGATTGGTATATGCAGCAAAAATAAATTCAGCATCAGTAAACTGCTCACTTGCCTTTGCATAATGAAGGAGTGCCTTCGGACCTTCAAACCAATCATCGTCGTGCATTAGTTTGATCCATTTGCCCGTTGCTTTTCTTATTCCTTCATTCCAATTCTCCGGTGTTCCCAGAGCAACAGGATTCCGGTAATACTTCAACAAAAAGCCTTTAGAGCTGTATTCGCAACATAATTGTTTAACGGATTCATCAGGACTGTCGTCAGTAACGATCACTTCAAAATCCTTGTATTCCTGGATCTGGATAGAATCGAGTAACCGCCGGATAAAATCAATTCTTTTAAATGCCGGTATGCAAATAGAGATATGAGGAGTTTGAGCCAATACTTCAACAATTTTAATGAAACAAACCTAATCCTTTTCAGGAAGCAAAAACCAGGCTTACACATAGATAGCATACGGAAGACTGGCTTCCCGGGAGATATGATTATACAGAAGCAGGTTCAAGCCTGGATAAAAATAATTTTAAAGCATCCATTTTTAAATCATCTAGATGATACCGGATATTTTCAGTGTAATATTTCTGAAGATCATATTCGGGAAAATCCAGGCCGTTTACAATTTCCGGAATATGGTTCATGCCGATTCCATTAGCATCATTGAATTTCGCAATAAATTCAGGATCGATTGGTTTGTTACTAATCCATGCTGCAAAAACAAAAGGAAGCCCCGTATGGTTTTTCCATGCTTCCCCCAAATCGTAGGTATACTTAGATATTTGTCGTTGTTTAAGAGAACGGTCGCCAATTACCAAACCTGCAGTAGTACCTTTAATTTCAGCCTGATAATTTTCGCCTGCACTTACCAACTTCGGAGTTATTTTAAAATATTCCCTCATTAACACTTTCGCAAGCTGAACGGAAGTGCGGCTTTGATAGTCCAGTAAAACAGATTCAATTTCAGAAACGGGAACATCACTGTGTAAGCAAACGGAAGCCACCTCTCCATCGCAACCAATGCAATAATCAGTATTGATATAATACTCCTCCATTTTGGGAATAATGGCGACAGGTACCAATCCCATATCAATTCTCCCATCCAATAAAGCCTTTGCCACATTTGATGGGTAATCCTTCACCAGTTCCATTTCATTTATTAAGTCAGAAGACTCAATTCCATATAATAATGGCCTGGTATTAAGATAGTTAACAATTCCGACCCTGATTTTCTTCAATTCGTTTAATTTTACGCCGCAAAGGTAAACCCGGACAGCAAATACTAATAATCAATTTTCATGGAATTAACTTCTCTCACTGCAATTTCTCCCGTTGATGGTCGCTATCGCAAACAAGTGCAGCAATTATCGGAATATTTTTCCGAGTTCGCACTGATCAAATACAGGGTTTGGGTTGAGATTGAATACTTTTTATTCCTGGCCGATAAAAAGTTCTTTACGGCTCCTGCCGCACTGAGAAAAGGTTTGAAGGCTGTAGCTGAGGATTTCAGTATTGCGGATGCAGAAAATATCAAACAAAAAGAAGCGATCACCAATCATGATGTGAAAGCTGTAGAATATTTCCTCAAGGAAAAACTCGATGAACTAAACGTGCCCTCTTTAAAAGAGTGGATTCATTTCGGTCTCACATCCCAGGACATCAATAACACCTCGATTCCACTTTCGTGGAAGCATGCAGTAGAATTTGAATACCTGCCTTCCATTTTAAATCTGAACAAACAGCTTGAGTTGCTATCAGAAGAATGGATTGATATACCATTATTAGCGCGTACTCACGGTCAGCCTGCAAGTCCTACCCGCCTTGGAAAAGAGTTTAAAGTATTTGTAGAGCGCATCGGCAACCAGGTAGAGCTGTTCCTGCACATTCCTTTCAGTGCAAAATTTGGTGGAGCAACTGGGAATTTCAATGCACATGCAATTGCATTTCCAAAGAAAGACTGGGTGAAACTCGGTAATGAGTTTGTTGATGGCGTGCTTGGATTGCAAAGACAACAATACACTACACAGATTGAACACTACGATAATCTTGCAGCTCATTTTGATGCAATGAAGAGACTGAATACGATCCTGGTAGATTTGTGCAGGGATATCTGGACTTATATTTCAATGGATTATTTCAAACAGAAAGTGAAGAAGGGAGAGGTAGGTTCATCAGCCATGCCGCATAAGGTGAATCCGATCGATTTTGAAAATGCAGAAGGAAACCTGGGGATAGCAAATGCAATGCTGGAGCACCTTTCAGCCAAATTACCCATTTCAAGATTACAGCGTGACCTGACCGACTCAACGGTTTTGAGAAACATCGGCGTACCGTTCGCGCATACCTTACTTGCGATGAGGTCGATTGAGAAAGGATTGGGCAAACTTGTACTGAATCCCGACAAGATCAATGCGGATCTTGAAGCAAACTGGGCGGTAGTAGCGGAAGCAGTACAAACAATTCTAAGAAGAGAAAATTACCCCTCACCATACGAAGCATTAAAAGACCTCACCCGCGGAAATGCACAGATCAACAAACAGAGCATGCACAAATTCATTGATGGACTAAATGTGAGTGCAGCGATTAAAAAGGAACTTAAAGCAATTACACCGCAGAATTATGTAGGAGTGATGCCAAAATAATTAATTGGATATCCTTTAATAAGTAGAATTCGGGAATTATCTTGGAGGCTTAACCCTTACTGTAGTGAGAAACTTTACTGGCACTGTTGATACATGGAATTTTTTATCAATATGTGTAAGTCTTGTTTTTGCAAAATAGAATTGTGAAAATGGTCCGCACTCTACTCTTAACCCTGATTTTATCCTCGTTTGGCTTCCCCCTTCTTGCACAGCTTAAATGTGACAACTGGTTATTTTTGCCTTCCCAGCCCGCATATGTCCAGGTTGGTGATTTAGATGTAGCTGGAGACCAGATAACTGTGGAAGCTGTTTTTAACAGGACCGCTCCCTGGAATGGTTCTGATCTTTACCAGGGCGATCTCGTTTCCAAACATTACGGCCCCCCAGACTGCAATTATCTTTTACGCCCGGGTTCCGCAGAAATTACCACGTCAAAAGGTTATTTTAAAACACCGGAAATATGTGCAATTGAATTAAATAAGACCTACCATGTTGCAATGGTATATAATGGAAAGTCATTGAAATTTTATAGGAATGGAGAGCTAAGAAGTGAAATTGCAGCGACAGGAAATCTTTTTCAAAATGACTGGAAAACTCAAATTGGTTTAATTGATAAAGTGACCATTATAGAACAACTTGTTGGATATATCAATGAAGTGAAAATCTGGAATGTTGCCCGTACGCAAACTCAAATAAGGCAGTACATGCAAAGTTCTATTCCTAATCCAACGACACAAACAGGTCTTGTTGCATATTATACATTCGACAACCTTATTAATAAACAGGGAAATTCAGCCTGGAATGGAACATTGATTAATGGACAAATCAACCAGGTAAATCCAAATTGTGAACTTGCATCGGAGCCATGCCCCCTACCGCCCTGTGTTCCAGGTGATCTGGCATTTTCCGGGCCTACCTTAACATGCGATACTAGCTCCAGCTATCAATACAACATTACAAGATCTGGGAATATTGATACAGATTATAGTTTTGTATGGGATGGGAATGATGAAAATGTAATCACTAAAACTGATAACTCATTTAGTCTACGGTATAATGATGCAGGAAACAAAATTCTAAAAATTGCCTATAACAATAAGTGTAAGGACACTATAAAAACACTGGCAGTAGAAGTAAAATTATCACCGCGATCCATCAACCTTGGGCCTGCTGTTAAAACATGCAGAGACACCACTATTCAGCTCAATGCAGTATCCGGATTTTCAAGCTATCTATGGAATGATGGAAAAACCAGCCAGATAAATCAGGTTAATTTACCCGGAACATACACCATTCAGGCAACAAATTTTTGTGGCAATCCTGTCAACGGAACATTCGTGTATGAAAAAATTCTTCCGGGAAATCTCAGCTTTAATGGACCTGAAACTATTTGCGATACAAGCCTGAGTGTTCGATTTGACATTACCAGACAGGGAATAATGAATAATTCTTATAGTTTTATATGGGATAATAATCCGCAGACTATTACTTCCAGAAATGAGAATAATTTCAATGTCCGATTTAAGGATGTTGCCCAGACTAACTTAAAAATCTCTTATAACAATAATTGCAAGGACACCGTAACAAATAAACTGGTAAATATTATACTGTCTCCAAAACAAATCAATCTTGGTCCGGAAGTAAGCAGCTGTAAAGACACTATAATTGTTTTAGATGCCGGTACTGGCTTTAAATCCTATCAATGGCAGGATGGTTCAACACAACAAATAAGAACAGTTTCATCCGCAGGAAAATATTCAGTAACCGCTTTGAATTTTTGTGATCAACCTACAAGGGGGATTTTTTCCTATAAAAAAGTATCACCTGTTCCCTTCACAGTAACTCCAACAGAAGTTAATTTGTGCTCCGGCAACATCATAAACTTTGAAGCCACCGGTGGTGATGTTTATTCATGGCAACCAGGTTCATTATTTAATAATCCCCAGGCATCAAATCCCACAGGAAATTTCATTTCCAATCAAAACGTTCAATTAAATATCGTTGACAACTTTTGTGATCGGGATACTGTCATCAACATACCTGTTACTATTAAAAAAGGAGAACAGAAGCTGGTTATGCCGAATGCTTTCACTCCAAATAATGATGGCAAAAACGACATTTATAAACCCTTCATGACCGGAAATATCAGAGTATTTGACCTTCAGGTTTACAACAGATGGGGGCAGCTTATTTATAAGACCAACAACCCATTATCTGGCTGGGATGGAAGAATGAATAACCAATTTCAACCTGAGGGAACTTATATTTTTATCATTAAGGTGGAAGATGAGTGCAATGATATAAAAGAAAGAAAGGGGACTTTTTTATTGATAAGATAGATTCATTTAAATCACATAAAAATCGGGAATAGATCAACGATCTGTTCCCGATTTTTTATGTGTCATGATTTCTGATTATCACTTATGTATTTCCGAAGTAAAATGAAACTCTATATCAGGATTATTGGATCTTTCGGTATTCAGAAACCATTCACTTTGTGCGAGGTACACCAGGTGACCGTCCTTATCTTCAGCAATGTTGCTGGATTTAAATTTGGTAAAGTCCAGTAATTTTTTTGGATCCTTACTGGTGATCCAGCAGGCTTTGTAAAATGGTACTGCATTAAATTGTACCGATGCTCCATACTCCTGTAGCAACCTGTACTGAATTACTTCAAACTGAAGTTCGCCCACGCAACCGATGATCTTTTTATTACCACCATACTGAGTGAACAACTGCGCAACACCCTCATCCGTCAACTGAAGCAGACCTTTTTCAAGCTGCTTTGTTTTCATCGGATCTTTATTCACCACTTCTTTAAAAATCTCGGGAGAGAAAGACGGAATACCGGTAAAGAAAAATTCTTCTCCTTCTGTAAGCGTATCACCGATCTTAAAGTTGCCGGTATCAAACAAACCGACTACATCACCCGGAAAAGCTTCATCAATCACATCTTTATCGCGGGCAAGAAAGGTATATGGATTGCTGAACCTAACGTCCTTGTCTAAACGAACATGATGGAAATATTTATTGCGCTCGAATTTCCCTGAACAAACTCTAAGGAATGCAATCCTGTCGCGGTGTTTGGGGTCAAGGTTTGCATGGATCTTAAAAATGAATCCACTGAATTTATCTTCAAAAACATCGACTTCCCGAACCGAAGTTTCCCTGCTTCTTGGAATGGGTGCAATCCTGATAAAAGTATCCAGCATTTCTCTTACACCGAAGTTATTAATGGCACTTCCGAAAAATACCGGTGCAACTCTTCCTGCCTGGTAATCTTTCGTATTCAATTCTCCGTAAACTCCATCAATTAACTCTACATCTTCCCTTAAAAGTGAAGCATCCTTCTCTCCTATTTTTTCATCGAGTAATGGATTCGATAGATCGCCGAAATTAAAACTGTCTTCTTCATTTGCTTTTGTATGCGCAGTGAAGAGCAACAGGTTTTTATCGTGCAGGTTATAAACTCCTTTAAAATCCTTTCCACTGTTAATAGGCCAGGTCATCGGGTGCAGCTGGATCTTCAACTCATTTTCAATTTCCTCAAGAAGGTCGAATCTATTCTTTCCGTCACGGTCCATTTTATTGATGAATACGATCACGGGTGTATCCCGCATTCGACAGACTTCCATCAACCTCCGGGTTTGATCCTCCACCCCGTTCACACTGTCGACAACAAGAATAACGCTATCCACTGCAGTGAGTGTTCGATAGGTATCTTCCGCAAAGTCCTTGTGACCAGGTGTATCCAGAAGGTTTACAAGAATCCCTTTGTATTCAAAACTCATTACGGATGTGGCAACCGAGATACCACGCTGACGCTCAATCTCCATGAAGTCGCTCGTAGCATGTTTCTTGATCTTGTTACTCTTTACCGCTCCTGCTGTCTGGATCGCACCCCCAAACAAAAGGAATTTTTCTGTAAGGGTCGTTTTACCGGCATCCGGGTGGGAAATGATCGCGAATGTGCGGCGCTTATGGATTTCGTTACTGTACTTCATAATTTCGAGCGGCAAAGGTAAGGTTTGAGAAGAGATTTCAGGGGAAGATGAAAATCCTTATCTTAAATTGCAATAGAAGTTATGGAGAAACCTGATATTTCATCCCCAATAAAGACCATCGGCATCACCAATCTGCCGCAGGAAGCCAGTAATTACAAGATGGCAAAGTCGTTATACATCACTCGTAAAACGATTGCCAATAATTTAGCGGATTCAGTTTATATCCTGATCGGTGTACTTGCCGCCGGTTTCGGATTGAAAAGTTTTCTTCTTCCAAACGAATTACTTGATGGAGGCGCAACCGGAATTTCACTCTTACTGGTAAAAATCACCGGTGTCTCTCTTTCACTGATCATTGTACTGGTGAACCTTCCCTTCATTTTTATGGCGTATAAACAAATGGGCAGGGCATTTACGGTCAGAACTTTACTTGCCATTTTCGGTCTTGCGTTGTGCCTGAACTTCATCAATTACCCAATTCTCACGGATGATAAATTACTGGTAGCTGTTTTTGGAGGATTTTTCCTGGGAGCCGGAATTGGTCTCGCGATCAGAGGGGGAGCTGTTCTCGACGGAACCGAAGTGCTGGCAATTTATCTCAGCCGAAAAAGCAGCGCTACTATCGGGGATGTCATTATGCTAATCAACATCCTGATCTTCGGAACGGCTGTTTACTTCCTGGGAATCGAATCAGCCATGTATTCCATGCTGACTTACCTCTCCGCAGCAAAAACCGTCGATTTTCTGATTGAGGGTATTGAGGAATTTACGGGAGTAACCATCATCTCCCACAAAAGCGAAGAAATCCGGCAAATGATCACCGAAAAACTTGGTCGGGGCATAACCGTATATCGCGGAGCTGGAGGTTACGGGAAGATGGGTTACGTTAATAAGGATATGGATATCATCTTTACTGTGGTAACAAGACTGGAAGTATCCCGGCTAAAAAATGAAATTTCACTACTTGATGAAAATGCTTTCGTTGTGATGAATAGTATAAAAGATACCCGCGGAGGAATGATCAAAAAAAGAAAACACAGTCATTGATCAAAAAATACAACCATTTCATTCCATCTGAGATTTAAAGAACATGGATAACCGGTTAATCAGGTAGATGGTTGTTTAATATGATTAATAAACCCGTATCGACCATGACCTACTGAATTTTTCTCCCAACACAAGCTTATTGATTCCTTCTTTGGACTCCAGTTCCTGGTTATGGTTTTCACTGTCGGCAATTCCGCACCATGGCTCCAGACATACAAAATCTGCTCCTTTCGCCGCCCAGATCCCAAAATATGGAAATCCGGAAAATTTAAAATCGATGCCATTATCGTCTTTATTTGACCGAATGGAAATACAGTCCGATTTCAATTTTTTTAAAACAATAGCATCTTTTTTGAATAGTTCCTTACTTAGTTGAATATACTTTTCCTTTTTAAAATATGGTTCCGGATTTAAGGAAATCAATCCTTCTTTTGTAATCAGCCACTTATCCGCATTTTCTTCCTGATTGAATTCCAGGAAATGATCCTCATAATTTCCCGCATTGCCAATCGGTACGGCAAAGGCAGGATGAGCTCCAATTGAAAAATACATCGTTTCTGTACCGGTATTTTCAACTGTATAAGTGACGGTTAATTCATTTTCATTCAAACCATAATGGATACTCAGCAAAAAATCGAAGGGATAAACTTTTTTAGTTTCCTCGTCAGAACTCAATGAAAAAGTGGTTCCATCTTCTGAAACCGTAAACTTCTTCTCTCTTGCAAAGCCATGTCGGGGCAATATGTACTCCTCCCCTTTAAAGCGAAATGTATTATTTTTCAATGTGCCGACAATTGGAAAAAGCACGGGAGAATGTTTCCCCCAGAAGGCAGGATCTCCGCTCCACATATATTCTACTTCAGATTTTCGGTCGATCACACTCGTTAGCTCAGCACCCATTTCATTTATCAAGACTGTCAGCTGCTCATTTTCAATCCGTACCATAGAATAAGTTTATAATTATTAAAGATAAAATCTTTATTCCGCCACTCATCTAATTTTCCTGATACCAATCAATCAAATATTTACATTTGGATATGCGCAGAATTTTTGACATTACCTGGAGCAGTCTGAAAATGGCCCTTCAGGAATTCAGATCAAATAAACTGAGAACCTTCCTGTCATTGTTCGGAGTAACAATTGGGATCTTCTGTATCATCAGCGTACTTTCTACGGTGAATAGTCTTGAACAGGCTATTCAGAAGGATATTAAATCGCTGGGTAATAATACCGTCTACGTGGATAAATGGGATTACTCGGGTGGACCTGATTACCCATGGTGGAAATACATTAAACGTCCGGAGCCAAAATTTGAGGAAATGGAGTTACTGCGCAGAAAACTCCCTAGTGCACAACACATTGCTTTTGAAATGGATGTCGTTGAATCGGTGGAAATGGCCGACAACCTCGTTTCAGGAGTGGTTTATTATGGTGTAACCGAAGATTTTGTGAAGATTCAGAATGTGGAAGTTGTTTTGGGCAGAACCCTTCAGCAGTCCGACTATGACTTTTCTACCAATGCTGCATTGATCGGATCTGAGGTTGCAGAGAACCTTTTTGGAAACCCTCAAAAAGCGATTGGACAGGAAATCAAAGTAAAAGGCGGGAAAACCGTGGTGATTGCAGGACTGATCAAGAAACAGGGAAAAAGTATCATCGGGGGATGGGAGTTCGACAAAAGCCTGATCATGACCAGGGGATTTTTTAAAGGTGTAATCCCTGAAGAAAATGCTAACCCAAAGATCCTTGTTCAGGCCGGCGAGAATGTTCCTATGGCTGCGATTAAAGATGAATTACAGGGGGCAATGAGATCCTTAAGAAAACTGAAACCAACCCAGGACGATAATTTTAGTCTCAATGACGTGGATGCTTTCAGCCAGTTTGCAAGTGATATATTTGGCGGAGTTAATAAGGGAGGCTGGGCAATTGCGGTTTTATCGTTGGTTGTGGGAATGTTTGGGGTGGCGAACATTATGTTTGTGACAGTGCGGGAAAGAACAAGCCAGATCGGGCTGAAGAAAGCTTTAGGGGCAAAAAAATCTATTATTCTCGCTGAGTTTCTGATGGAATCAGCCTTTCTATGTATTCTCGGGGGAATTATAGGGTTGTTGTTAGTATTCATATTGACACAAATAGCAACTGCGGCAATAGGATTTCCGATTTACATATCCCTCAACATCATGCTGATGGCAATCGGGATCTGTGTATTGGTTGGCGTAATTGCCGGAATTATCCCTGCATCAATTGCTGCGAAGATGGATCCGGTGGTGGCGATCAGGAGTAAATAGGTTAATTACCGGATTTCACAGCAATTCGTCCGGTATAATCTATCCTGGAAAGGAATAGGTTAAGATTATACTTTTTGATGTATTCGTCAACTGCTTTGCGGGCGCCTTCCCAATGACCATAGTCGTCAATAATCAAAATTCCATTTTCAGAAAGTAAAGGGAATAAATGCTCAAGCTCATGTTTGGTCGATTCATACCAGTCAGTATCGAGCCGGAGGATTGCAATTTTTCCAGGCATAGTTACAGGAATGGTTTCTTCTACTTTTCCTTTTACAAAATGAATGAGATTTTTATTATAGCCAGTTGAATAAATCCTTTCCTTCACTGCGTCTAAGGGAGAATAGGCCCATACAAGATCCTGTTCAGTTTTAGGTTTTTCCAACAGCTTTTCAGCAGATTGATTGGAATGATCAACATCATGCTCAGTTGGTTCACTCATTCCTTCAAATGTGTCGTAAAGGAACAACTCCCTATCGGCAACATTCAGATGCTGCAATGTAGAAATTACAGACATCATACTCCCTCCTTTCCAGACACCACACTCCACTATTGCTCCTTCAATTTTATTTTCCTGAGTAAATTTTACTGCTTCGATCAATGACCAGATCCGCTCAGGACTCGTCATGGTATACTCTTTAACCCTGTTATAGATATTCTGGTGAAGAGGATCAAAATCAGGAGGAAACTCTTTACTTTTGGCAGAATTGACAATCTGATATTGAAAACCCGAGAGTAGTTTATTTAGAATCTTAATAAGCATCCGGAACAGTTCTGTGTTAGAAAGTGCCAAATTAAAACTTTCAATCTTATAATAGTATTTACGCTGTAATTAGTTTGAGAAAAGAAAAAATATGACTGGTTCCGATATAAAAGACAAAGAGTTTAATCCTTCGCCGATTCACCAGTATTATTTTATCAGAAGAGGTCTTTACAAGGGAATCAAAAAATACTCCACCCGATTAAAAGGAAAATTAATTGACCTCGGTTGTGGTTCAAAACCATACCGCGAATTGTTTTCGTGCGATGAATACATAGGAGTAGATTTTGAGAATCCAGGCCATCCACACCAAAATGAACAGATAGATGTTTTTTATGATGGGAAAACAATTCCTTTTCCTGAGAACACATTTGATTCTGCCTTGTGCACAGAAGTATTTGAACATATTTTTAATTTACCAGAGATCATTGCGGAATTAAGCAGAGTCCTGAAAAAAGATGGGATATTACTTGCAACCTGTCCTTTCGTTTGGAAAGAACATGAAGTTCCGCACGACTATGCCCGTTATACTTTATTTGCTCTTGACGACCTTTTAGTTAAAAACGGTTTTAAAAAAATTGAAGCAGATAAATCAGGAAATTTCATAGAAGTAATCGTGCAATTGCAGGTACTTTTCTTCTTTGATAAATTTTATGGCAAAGTGAGAAATATTGCACCACTTAGAATGATTTTCAAATTGCTATTTATTTTATTACCTAATTCAGTAGGCAAATTGTTGAGCAGGCTATTTCAAAACGACAAACAGATGTACCTGAATAATATTGTAATCTATCAAAAATGCTGATGGCTGGTCCAAAAAAAATCCTGGTACTCTCACATGAAGCTTCTTTCACCGGGGCCCCGATACTACTGTTGAACCTTATGAATCTGTTACAAAAGGAGCAATCAATTACTTTTGATATTGTGCTCTTAAGAGGCGGTCCCCTGCAAAAGGAATTTGAAAAACTTGGTAATGTAATTGTATTAAAACCCGCGGACTATTCAAGTGATAAACTCAATTTTACATACTTACTTAATCTTTTAAAAAGCAGGCTTAAAATCCTGCAGATCTATCCGAAGCTTAAAAAAGCAGATGTTGTTTTCAGTAACACCATTGTGAATGGAAATATCCTTAAAAAACTTAAAAGTTATAATAAACCTGTGTTGACTTATGTCCATGAACTTGATTCCATTCCGAATTTTTATCCGATGGAAACTAATTTATTGGAATCTGTAAAGTGCAGTTCTATTATGCTTTATCCATGTATGAAGGTGAAGGAATTTTTATCCGGAACTTTTAAGGTGGAAGAAAAAAAATTAATGAGGCTCAATTATCTTCTTGACCTTTCATTATTAACAAATAAACACTCAGAAAAAAATACAGGTTCAGATTCTATAACTATTTGTGGTGTCGGAACAGCTTCATCAAGAAAAGGGACAGACCTTTTTATTGAAACTGCAAATCAAGTAATTAAAAAAAACAAATCAATTCGATTCACATGGGTCGGCGGGTTTGCAAGCAAGGAGGATGAAAACAGGTACAGGAAATCAGTAAAAGATTTCGGATTAGAAAATAATTTTGAATTCACCGGACTCATGAACCCTGCAGAAGTAAAGGCCATATATTCAAAATTCGATGCACTGTTTTTATCATCCAGGGAAGATCCATATCCTTTGGTAGTATTGGAATCAGCATTTCAAAAAACACCGGCAATCATTTTTTCAGAAAGCGGAGGAATGGTAGAATTTGTAAGTGAAGAAAATGGATGGACAGTAAATGGCTTTGATATAGAACAGGCCGCATCAATTATATTGTCAATCACTAAAGAAAGTTCAAGCCAAAAAGGAATTTCTGCCTACAACCGGGTTGTCGACTGGCATTTAAACCCTACATTAATTCTTGATCAATTCAATGCTGCCTGCAAAAAGGTATTAAGCTGAGTATTTGCTGTTGCATGGATATCTTACCTTCGCACCATGGTCACCCTTCTTGCTATCGAATCTTCCTGCGATGAAACATCGGCTGCAGTGTGCAGGGACGGGAAGATCCTTTCAAATTATATTGCCAACCAGACCATCCATGAAAAATATGGCGGAGTTGTACCGGAACTGGCTTCCAGGGCCCATATGCAAAACATTGTTCCAGTGGTGGATGCCGCATTGAAGGAAGCCGGCGTTACGCTCCGGGAGCTTTCCGCAATCGCTTTTACCCAGGCACCGGGACTGATCGGCTCTTTGCTGGTTGGTGCACAGTTTGCCAAATCACTTGCGCTTACGCTCGACCTTCCGCTGATCGCAGTTCATCATATGCAGGCCCACGTTATGGCCAACCTCATTGAAGATCCAAAACCTGAATTCCCTTTTTTATGTCTCACCGTAAGTGGCGGACATACCCAAATCGTTCTTTGCTCCTCCCCAACGAATATGGAAGTAATCGGTGAAACGATCGACGATGCAGCAGGTGAAGCATTTGATAAATCAGCTAAAATATTGGGACTCCCCTATCCGGGCGGACCATTGATCGATAAATATGCGAAAGAAGGTAACCCGCATGCCTTCAAGTTTCCCGAACCGCAGATTCCGGAATTGAATTTCAGTTTCAGCGGATTAAAAACTTCTATCCTTTACTTTCTTCAGGAAAACAAAAAACAGGACCCTGAATTCGTTGAAAAAAACCTGGCTGATATCTGTGCATCCATTCAATCCAGAATTGTTTCTATTCTTTTGAATAAGGTAAAGAAAGCAAGTATTCAAACAGGTATAAAATCTATTTGTCTTGCCGGAGGAGTTTCCGCAAACAGTGGACTCCGTGCTGCTTTCACCGAAATGGGCGAAAAATATGGTTGGAATACTTACATTCCTTCTTTTCAGTATTGTACGGACAACGCCGGAATGATTGCCATCTCCGCATATTATAAATTTAACGAAGGTGACCTAACACCGTTGAGCACCCAACCATCAGCGAGGGCTGAATGGAAATAATATGGCTAACAATTACTTTCAATTCAAACAGTTTACAATTTACCAGGATCGATGCGCCATGAAAGTTTGCACCGATGCCTGTTTGTTTGGCGCATGGGTTGCTGAGAAAATTTTACCTGGCATTCATCATTTGGATTCCTTGCATTCAAATCAAAATCTTTCTTCAGACATTCAACCTCAAAACAACTCAGGAATAAACCGTATCCTCGATATTGGAAGTGGAACAGGGTTGTTGATATTGATGCTGGCACAAAAGATCAATTGCAATATTGATGGAATCGAAATTGAGCACAATTGTTTTGAACAGTTGAAAGAAAACACTTCCCAGAATAGCTGGAAACAAAGAATCAATTTATTCAGGGATGATATAAGAAATTTCACTTCAGATCAACCTTATGATTTCATTATATCAAATCCGCCATTTTTTGAAAATGATCTGAACTCCGCAACAAAGGGCGAGCAATTAGCCAAACACAGCAAGGAACTTTCGCTGGAAGAACTTTTGGTAGCAATCGACCGAAACCTTAGTAATGACGGAAGTTTCAGCGTACTGCTACCCTACCATCGTGTAGATTATTTTGAAAAAAAAGCACTTCAAAATGGATTTTTCCCGGTTGAAAAAATGCTGGTTCGACAAACCGAAAAACATGCATTCTTTCGCGGAATGTTAACCTATAGCAGGAACTACCGGGAATGCACAACCGAAGAAATGTCGATCAGAAAAAATAATGAGTATTCTACTGAGTTTATTGATTTATTGAAAGACTATTATCTGTACTTGTAATCTCAATCCAGAAAAACGCAAAATATTTCAGACAGGAATAACTACCTGGAACACTGATTAATCTGCATGCTTTACAGGCGCATTCGCATAATCTTCCAAATAATGAAATCGTTTTGTTAGTATCCCTTTATCCAGGATTGTCGCATTCCGGATCATAGTTGAACCCTCTCCCAATAGATCTTTTATCACATGTTTGATAAGTTGCTCTCCAAAATACCTGGATGCATCTCTCGGCAATTCATTTGGAAGATTTCCTACAGCCATCATATCAATTGAGCCCGGTTGGTAAGGTAAAGTTTTGTTTCCTGTTACCTTATCTACACCATATACCGGATCTTCAATGGTAGTATCACCCAGGTTGCAGGGAATCGATCCGCCTTTGTCATCCGTGATATCAGCGATGGTTTGGATCCTGAATCCCGCATCATTGATATTCTCCATTTCAAAAAGCCTCGGAACATTTGTATCCCAGTAAATGCCATTCATCAAAACATCCGTATGCTCAACATAGTCGATGAATTTGCAGATATAATCTCCGGGATTATCATGAAAATCTTCCCTGTTATAATGCCCTGTTATTTCATGTGCATAAAGTGCGGGTCCTTTTAATTGCGTGAAAACGGGATAGGAAAATTCTTTCGAAAGATATTCATCAGGGTCCACTTCGATCACTTCCATCAGGTTCATGATTTCAAGAATTCCGTGGGCCACCCTTCCTGAACCGGTAACTGCAATCTTAATATTAGGCAATTTCAATCCGAAATAGGTATGAATGAGTTCCTGGAAATTTTTCTGTTTATACACTCTTCCAAGTTCAAAACTGCCGGTTCGGTTTCCATAAGCCATAATTCCATTGTGCGCCCCTACTACCCCGGCAAAAAATCCGAATCCGAGAATTCTTTGTCCATCCTCATGCTCCAGGCATTCATAATCAATCAGTGTGATCTTATGCCTGATCAGGGTTTGAAACAACTCCTGGTTATACAACTGTTTTTTTCGGGTATGTGAAAAGAAAAGGTAAGTCTTGCCCGGAATCAGGTCTTTCACAGGCACTTCCTTGATGCCGAACAGGATATCGCAATGACTGATATCTTCACTCACCTGAATCCCGGCCATCTGGTATTCGCGATCAGAAAAACAGCGGTCAGGCGAAGATTGAACAGTGATGGATACGTCCGGAAAATTTTTCCCGATCCACTTACATTGCTCAGGACTCATGGCTACACGATTGTCGCTGGGAGTTTTGCCTTCTCTTATCAATCCGATACTGATCATAATTGTACCTTTACGTTCAACGGACAAAATATGAACTATTTCGAACTATACGGTATTCCGGTTTTAATGAAAGTGGAATCCGGCGGGATCAAAAAGAAATTTTTTGAGTTGAGCAGGAAGTATCACCCTGATTTTTATTTGTCGGCACCCGATGAGCAGCGAAACGAAGCACTGGAAAAATCATCTGAAGTAAATAAGGCTTACAATACATTTCAGAACCAGGACGACCTGATCAGGTATGTTTTAAAGTTGAAAGGACTGTTGCATGAGGAGGAGAAGTATGAACTGGCCGGAGATTTCCTGATGGATGTGATGGATATCAATGAAGAGCTAATGGAATTGGAGATGGACCCGAATCCCGAAAAAGTGAACGAGGTAGAATCAATGACAAAAACCCTTTTAAATAAAAGCTATGAAGATGTTGCGCCGGTTATTGAGCATTATCAGGAAGGTATTACTACCGAAAAAGAGTTGCTGCAGGTAAAAGAATATTACTATCGGAAAAAATATATGCAGCGCATTTTGGACAAGATCAATCAAATCCGTAATATTGCGTCCCAATTTTGATGTAATTATCAGAATAAAACACCAGCCCTGGTGGCGGAATTGGTAGACGCAGCAGACTCAAAATCTGCCATCTTCACGGATGTATCGGTTCGACTCCGATCTAGGGCACAAATGAAAAGGCTTGAACCAAATGGTTCAGGCCTTTTTTGTTTTCAGCTATTCGTAAAGCTGTCTTGGTAAAAAGAAATGCTGTGAAACACAACCACATTGTTGTATTAACATATGTTCATCAATCTGTATTTATAATAAACTTGCCTTAAAATTATAATACATGTTCATTTTTTTGGTTGATAAAGAATTTTACTAAACTTGATAGTTGTAATCCGCTGGATGATTTTTGTCCAATGATCGCACCCAAAATATGGAAGAGGGCCGGATTGATTTCGGCCCTTTTGATTATAATAATTTTCTGTGCAGTACGTGCAACAAAAGACACCGACTTCGATGTTTATTTATTGGCAAGTCAGGCCCTGTTAAGTTTCGAAAACATATATAATGCTGCGCTCACAGATAATGTTCAGTATTTCTATAGTCCCTTTTTTGCGCTGGCCCTGGTGCCGCTTTCCATCATACCGTTTTATATCGGGAAACTTTTTTGGCTGCTGCTTTCTACTTTTTTCTGGTATCGGATCAACCAGATCGTCATTTATGAATTGAAGAAAAGAAACGTCCTTACAGTTTCTTATTGGCCAATAGTTATTTCCAATGTGATTCTGGCCGGATTTATTATCGACAATTATCACATGATCCAGGTAACGTTTTTATTTCTTTGGGGAACTTTGGAAAGTATCCGGTTGATCTATTCAAACAAAGAATTTCGGGGATCCCTGCTTCTTGGAATTCTGATCAACATCAAACTATTACCACTTCCATTCATCCCCTATCTTATCTATCGAAAAAAGTTTAAAGCGGCATTTATTTCCATCTGTACATTCCTTGCTCTTCTTATTTTACCTTCATTTTTTCTCGGGTGGAAATACAGTTCATTCCTGCATCAGCAATGGTGGGATACAATTAACCCAGCTTCGGGAGAGCATGTTTTGGAAACTGATAAACTTGTTTTCAATATCCAGGCATTAGTTACAAATCTTTTCACTGATAATTCAGGAACTCCATTCGTATCAACATCGATCATCTCAAATGTGATCCTGATCTCTATTTTGACACTGGCGGCAGTAACACTGGTGTTTTTAAAAACACCTTTATTTGCAGATCCGAAAAACAGGCTTCATCAAATGTGGGAGATCTCATTTCTTTTACTGGTAACCATTATCATTTTTCCCCACCAGAATAAATATGCAACGATCTATCTTTTTCCGGCCATACTTTACATAATAAGTTATTTATCTCATCAGTTCCGCTCGGGAAAAATCAGATCAAATATTTCTTCGCAGGTAATCATGGCTACTGTTATCTTTTCTTTTTTCTTAATTAGTCTTACAGGGAAAGATATTATCGGAAACGAACTGTATGTAGTCTTTTCAGAAATCAAATCAATCACCATTGGTGAATTACTCCTGATTCCTGTCCTTGCTTATCTGACCCCTGAAAGGGTTTTGTTGTCCCGTACACAACTTAGACCAGTCTGATCCTCACCACTAAAATCATTTCGCATTTCCCTATTCCCCATTTCATCCCCCAAAATCACCAGTTCATTCCCTTTCCTGTTTCTCCCGGAATTTCCGCGTTCTACATTCGTGACGAATTATCAAACCTTAATCGTCATGAAAAATATCATCCTCACCGCTGCACTGATCCTGATGGCTGCATGCGCCCTCTGGGCAGCAAACCGCTCCTATCTTAAGGTTCATGAAAAATGCAACAGGGAATGGGATAAGGGTTTGGTAAAAGATCCTCTCCATACCCTTTCGTTATCAAAACAAATTCTGTTTCAGTAGACAGATTGTATCCAAAAGATCCACTATCCCCTCTGACCATCCCGGAATTCCGGTAACCTTATCCACCATTACCATTAAACCTTAACACATGAATCATAAATTCATACTGGCCATTCTATTGGCTTCCATCACCACCGGTGCAAATGCACAGCTTCGCGGATTTGCGGAAAAAGTAAAGAACAAAGTTGTTCAGAAAGCCACACAACGGGTAGATTCAAAAGTTGATAAAGAGATCGACAAAACGCTTGATGAAATTGAAGGCAAGGGAACCAGATCTGATAACAAAAACACTTCCGGTGGTGGCAATGATTCTGATTCGAAACCCGGTAAGAAATTTAAAAGCAATTCAAAATTTGATTTTATTCCGGGTGATTCTATCCTTTACTCTGAAGATTTTTCACAGGATGCAATCGGAGAAATGCCGTTGGGTTGGAACAGTACAGGAAAATCAGAAATTGTTACACTCGACAATATCCCGGGCAAATGGATGAAAATGTACCAGAATTCTGTTTACCTGTCTTCCAATAAAGCATCGTTTCCGAAGAACTTCACGCTGGAATTCGATCTGATACTACAACTTACCAACACAGGTTATACATTTCCTTTAATGAAGTTTGGAATCTTTTCCAGCTCAGATGAAGAATCAGTCGACAATAAATTCCTGACCAAATACACCGATTATCAATGGGTCGACCTGATGATTCGTCCAGCTACAACCGGCCAGAGTTATATGCAGCTCAAAACCTATTTAGATCGTAAAGGCCATTTTACAGGTACTGACCAGCAGATCAGTGATATTGAAAATTCTTACAACACCAAAATTGTCCATGTTGCAATGCAGGGACAGGGAGCAAGACTTCGCGTATGGATCAACCAGGATAAAGTTTATGATATCCCGCAGGCTTTACCTTCAGCATATGAATTCAATCAACTGTTTTTTAACATCGGAACCTCAGCCTACAAAGACGAACAGGCAAATTTTTATATCACGAATCTGAAACTTGCCACCGGTGTTCCGGATACAAGACATAAACTCATTGAAGAAGGAAAACTCAGTACCACTGCAATCCTGTTCGATGTAAATACTGCTAACCTCAAACCGGAATCATTTGGTATCATAAAGGAGATCGGAAATGTCCTGAAACAGAATGAAGAGGTGAAGATCAGCATCATTGGACATACCGACAGCGATGGAAAAGATGATGCAAATCTTTCTCTCTCAGAAAAAAGAGCTGCTGCTGTGAAAGAAGCACTGGTAAAGGAATTCGGAATTGATGAAGTGAGAATTCAGACTTCAGGAAAAGGAGAATCACAACCATTGGGTGACAACAAAACCAAAGAAGGAAAAGCTCAAAACAGAAGAGTGGAGTTTATTAAAATTTAAAAGTGTTTAAAAATATAAAACCTTGCTTTTAACAACCAGCTTCCCCCAATTTTAAACCCCTGAATTCCTAATCCTTCCTACCCTTAACCCCTCATCATAAACGGAGAGTTTCATAACAGGAACTCTCCAATTTAAAACCTCCGACATGAAACCTTATCTCCTATTGCTGTTTGCAATACAGGCAATGTTTTGTACTGCCTGCACCAAAACCGGTGATGAACCAACTCCCGGTACACTTCCTCCCCCAGTCAGGGGCATTGCAAACGGTACAGTGAAATATGCTAATGGAAATCCAATTGTCAATGCTCAGGTGGTAATCGAAAATACCGTTTTATATAATTCATATGTCTATGCGACAACCAATGAACAGGGTGTTTACAGTAAGTCAGTACCTGCAGGAAGCTGGAAACCATCGGTAGTGATCACAAAAGAATTCATGGATCACTCCTACTCTTTTGATCTTCATCCCGACAATGCAGAACCATTTGCAGGCACTTCCGGAGGTACAAGAAATTTCACCTGGAAACTCAGCGGAGCAAAACCCGGAGGAGGATTTTATGGAGCGAATGTGGGCGTTTATGGTGAACCGGGTGAAGTTCTTTCTTTGGATGATGTTGAGCTGACGTTGACTCCTGATGGTCCGCTCGTTGATGGAAGCCAGGGACAAAAAATTACACGCAGCCTGATTGATATCGGTGGTGGTGAAGACGGTATCCGTGATGTACCGATCGGCAGGTATATCATCACTGCAAAAAATAAATCAACGAACCAACCTCTGCAGGTTCGTAAAAGAAATACCGGGGAATATGCATCCTCCTACACCGGAACCTTTGAATCCGGATTTACAGGGAACACTTCTTATCAAATCATCATCCAGGTAAAATAATCAACATGAAAAAATTATTGATCCTGCTGGTTGCTATCCTTCTTTTTCTTGCATCATTTGCACAGAAAAAGACTACCATTCCTGCAATGCCGGATATGAATGCGATCATGAAAATGACGCCTGCAGAAAGAGAAGCCTATAAGCAAAAGATGATCAAGGAATCTACCAAACAGGCTGAGCAAATTGCAAAAGATTACAACCTGAATGTGAATACCGCAGTGCTTCCCGGGTATGAATCAAAACCTCCGGTAAAAGATATAAAACGACTTGCGCTGATTCCTTCACGACCTCCTACCAGAACTGAACTGGTATCAGAGATTCAGAATTCTATGGCGGTGGTTCGTAAAGGAATTCCTCCACCACGGATTGAACAGATTCAGCAATTCACAACCAATGTGAAAGTTGAAAAAATTCATGATGCTGCGGTTACCAGTTTTTATAATAACAATCCCGAAGAAGGCGTATACCTGGCGATGATGGCTGCAAAGGAAGCACCAGATTCTGCACTTTTTTTAAACAACCTGGGTGCTATGCTAAACATGGTGAATGTTCAGCATAAAGCCGTTCCAATCCTTCAATATGCACTTCAGAAATTTCCGGAGAGCAGTACAATTTTAAACAATCTCGGACAAAGCTTTTTTGGGTTGGGAGATCTTTTCAAGGCCGCAGAATACCTGAACAGGTGCTTATCTGTCGATTCACTGAACATTGAAGCCAATCACAGTATGGGTATGCTGCATGTTTTCAAAAAAGAGTACGACCAGGCAATGAAATATTTTAACCGTGAGATGAGCCAGGCAATGCGTGCAAGCACAATGGCAGAAGCATACAGGATGGGAAAGAAATTTGATCTCACGGTAATGGCTAAACGAAAACATGCAAGAAGCGGAGCTCCGGATAAGGATTTCTTTGAAGAGATCAACCTCGGAAAATTTAAAATGCCTGATATGCCTGGAACCGCACTGGAAGCTAAAATGAATAAGCCTATTTATGAAAGCTTTGGAGCTGCAGTTCAGTCAGAGATGCTATTCTGGAGTAATAATGCACAGCAGGTTAACATGGCCTATACAGCATCCGACGGCGATAAATACCCCGGAGTGTATCATGCGCTTGTACAGGCAATGTTGGATGAATTGAGTGATGAACATCCTGCTGGATATCTAAACTACTATCCAAAAGAGGATGCAGAAATTACAAAAGAAATTATTGATAAATATTCCAGGTTGCTTATCCAGGTGAAATGTGAAATTCCCCCGGGATTAAGCATCGAAGCACAGGAAGCCTATGAAAGAAAATGTTGTGAAGAAAAAAGACGTCCTATAGCAGACAAACTTGTAAGTGAATTATCGGGCCATATAACTCCGATTCTGAAAAAGGGACAGGGAAGATGGAAGTCCTATATCAACCAGCTCATCGCAATCGTTCAAATGGATCCCAGTGCAGCCAACCAGATGTTGGTTTACAATGCAGTTTCAGGGTATTTTAATCACCTCTCCTGGGGTATGCTTTTTTACTCTTCCGAAATCAATAATCTGCTGCCGGAATGCGCGGATGATTACAACCCCCAGGAAATCGATTCTATTATTGAATCTGATCGCAAATGGCGGCTCGATTGTCCGGCCTGGCTCAACATTGAAATCAACCTCGAAGGTGCAGCCGTAAAAATGGATTGTAACAAATACGTAATTGAAACCGGCGAAGTGCTGATGGCTGCTTTCGAACATGAATTCAAATCCGGAAAATCCACCCTTCTTTTCGGATCAGGAATGAAAGGAGGATTATTCGGAGATATTGTAAAGGTCGAAACAAAGGGACAATTCTTCCTATCATTTGATAACAACAAACAGTTTTCAGATTTCGGATGGAAAAACACTTCTGAGGTATCCATTTCCGGTACACCGATACCTTTCCGGAAAGTAAAGATCGGGGGAAATGCAATGGGTGTTGAAATCAGTAACAGTATTTCAATAAATGGAGGAATGAATTCTGACATAGAAAGAAAGGGAGCTTTTAACTTATTCTAAATAAGTGAATCGGGACAATGCAGGAAAGATGCAGACCAATGTATACAATTCATACACCGTTTTACTCAATTCATACATCAAAATACCCCTTATACTCACCTGGTTTTGAATGGAACTGCTAAAACATTAATTTGTAGCAGTTCCATCAACCATTTACAAATTGCGAGTTAAGCTGATCACTCTTCTTTGTTTCTTATTAGTTACCGGCGGATCCTATGCGCAGGTTCAGCAATACCAGTTCGACCGCATTGGATTAAAAGAAGGACTCCTTCAGGAAAATACCCATGCAACCCAACAGGATGCAAAAGGATATCTCTGGATCAGTTCCGGTGCTTTTTTACAGCGATATGACGGACAAAGGTTTCTGAATTTCTTTTACAGGAAAGGCGATAAAAATTCCATACCTCCCGGAAATATCAACTTCATAGCAATTGATAAAAAAAACAGGTTGTGGATTCAGACCGGCAATGATAATATCGGGTATTTCAATCTGAGCAACTTCACCTATCATCCGGCAAGGATCAGTCTGCCTCCGGGTTATGGCGGGAGAAGAATTAATGGAGTAATTGTTACCAATAACGATAAGATCATTCTTGCATATGCAGGATATAATTTTATTACGTATAGCGATAAAACCAACACTTTCAGTTTATTGAACAATGAATTCAATATGCCGGAAGGTTATACCCTTACACATTTCTGGCAGGATAAAAATTTGAATTATTGGGTAGGATGCCAGGAAGGAATTGTAAAATATAATGCAAGAACCAGGCAACTTTCCTACTCCGGACATAACGAAGAAAATGATCCCGTAATCGAACAGTTTGGTTCCTTAAAAAATGTAACGGTTGTGTTTGTTGACAGATCCAAGACTGTATGGATAATGGCCTGGCCTAATAATGAATTTAAACTGATCAGTTACGATATTCCACAAAAAATAGTCAATCATTGGGAACCGGTAGTCAGCAAAGGGCTTAAAAATGTTTACTATGTAATTTTTTCGATTGTAGAAGTGAACGATGGTTCCTTATGGCTTTCGGGAGGTAATATTATGGCAAGGGTGGATAAGAAAAACTTTAAGGTTCATCCTGTAACCAGCAGCTACCAGGGCGAAAACAGTCTGCGTTTTGATAATATCAATTACATGATGGAAGACCGGGAGCACAACGTTTGGCTCAATACCAACAAAGGCTTATACCGGTTTAACCCGGGCTCGCAAAAGTTTTTTCCTGTAAGTCTGAGGTTACCCGGAAGAGATACTGTATACACTCCTGATGTAACTGATTTCCTTGAAACGGACGATGGAAAAATTTTGGTAGGAACCTGGGGGAACGGACTGTTTGCATACGATCAACAGTTCAATCCCGTAAAACAAAACTTTTCGGAAAAGGTAAAAAGGTATGAACAGACAATGGTCTGGTGTATCACTAAGAGAAAGAATGGTGATATATGGACCGGATTACAGCATGGCCATTTATTTCAAAGTGAAAATGGTGGCAAAAAAGTTACGTTCACACATCCCGAAATTTTTGAAAACAGTACTATCCGGCAGATCGTTGAAGACCACAATGGAAATATGTGGTTAAGTACACAAAGAGGATACCTTATCAAATGGCATGCAGATACAAAGAAATTTGAATTGATCCATAAGTTTCAATCTATCATCGGAAGATTAATGGTGGATTCGGAAAATAACATCTGGGTTTGTACAGACCTGAGAGGAGTGCATAAAATCAGTCCAGCGGATGGCAGGATACTCGAAACTTATACCAATGAAGGATTTGAACAATCCAAAGGATTACCATTCAGCGGTGCTTCCGATATTGTTGACTATAATGATTCTACTATTGTGATTGCCAGCCAGGGACTAAACTTTCTTCATAAAAAGAATAAAACTTTCAGGTATTATACAAGAGAGATTGGTTTGCCATCAGAAAATATTTTCAATATGGTGGTTGACAAAAAAGGATATATCTGGATGAGTACAAGTGCAGGGATCAGCAGCTTCCACCCTATCCGGAAAAGAATCAGTATTTATAATGCATCTGACGGGGTGCATACCAACACCTATAATGTTGCAAGCAGCGGATTGTTAAAAGATGGAAGAGTCTTGTTTGGAAGCAACCACGATTTTCTGGTATTCGATCCGAGAGATGTAACGGTAGAAGATATTAATCCACCAAAGATCCAACTCGCCGGAATTGCAGTCATGAATAAAGAACTGAATGTTGATTCTTTATTGAAACTTCCGAGAATTGAACTAAAGCACTATGAACACTCCTTAAAAATAGACCTGAGTTCGCTTACTTTTCAAAACCAGTTTTTCATTTATTACCGGATGAATGGATTGAGTAATGAATGGATCTCTGCCGGTAAACTAAACCAGGTGATTTTTACCTATCTCAAACCCGGCACATATAAATTTGAAGTAGGTTGTAAGGACGATGATGGAGTTGTAAAGAACTTAACCACTGTTGAATTTTTCATCCGTTCACCATTCTGGAAAACCTGGTGGTTCTATGCAGGATTGCTATTGCTTGCCGGCGGATTATTTTATTGGTTAGACCGTCAGCGAATGAGAAGAAAAGAGATCATTCCGAAAATGCGTAATGACATCGCTACAAATCTTCACCAGGAGATAAATCTGGCTTTGAGTAATATCAATATCCTGAGTGAGATCGCAAAAATGAAGGCTGATAAGGAGCCTGAAAAATCAAAAGAATTTATTGAGCAGATCAGTGCAAAAAGCAATAACATGATGATCGCAATGGATGACATGCTCTGGAGTATCAATCCCGAGAACGACAGCATGCAGAAAACAATCGAACGAATGCAGGAATATGTGGATGCACTTAACATTCGCCACGAATCGGATATCCAGATCATAATTGATAAAAGGGTTGAATCGCTGCAATTGAACATGAGGTCGAGATATGATATTCTGCACTTTTTTAAAGAATACCTTACCGGACTTGTAAATGCCGGCGCAAGACAGGTTCTGATTCATCTTTCGTACGATCGTCCATCTTTAATATTCACTATAGAAATGGACAATAAAAATTTTGATCAGCAGAAACTTCAAAACCTTTTACAACGGCAGGATCTGACGCAGCGGCTTGAATTGATTCAGGGAAGGATGAATACTCAGTTATTAATGGGCACAACCGTAATACTGTTAAATCTGCCCACAGAATAACAATTCATCCAAAAAATTCTCAACTCATCCGATCCGGAAATCCTGAACAACCATAAAAACCTACTTTACAGAATGGCTTTAAAAGGATATAGTAAACGTGAAATAATTCTCTCGGGAAGCTTTATGGTTCCCTATACTATCCTGTTTAACCTCGTGTTGTTCGGAAGCTGCATATTTTCAGGTTATACCACTTTCTCGAAGTCTTTTGTTTATACTTTCCTTTTTCTGCTCACCATGTACTTTCTTTTTGCAATGGTGACAGTTTATATTCAAAAAAAGTATAGCGCTTCTGGTGATTTAATCAGAAGAATTACTGTAATGCTTCCTGCATTTTATTTAATGAACATGGCATTCCTGCCAGGGATTTATTATTTCTACAACGAATGGCCATTGGTAAATTGCAGAACCCTGCCCGGAAGTTTATTGTGGACGATCATCATGAGCTGTGTGATCAGTACAGTCACCATATTTACCTATGAAGGACTCACAAACTGGTCGGCCTGGAAAGCGTCCATCACAGAGCGGGAAAAACTGAAAAACGCCTACCAGCGCAGCCGTGTACTGGGTTTGAAAGGACAGATCAATCCGCATTTTTTGTTCAACTGTTTTAATACTCTTTCAGGATTGATACAGGAAGATGAAAAGAAAGCTGAAGTATTTCTCGATGAAATGACAAAAGTGCACCGCTACCTTTTAAGAAGTGATGAAGAATTGCTGGTGCCTCTTGAAATGGAGATCCGCTTTTCCGAATCTTACCTCTTTCTCGCAAAGGAAAGATTCGGAAGTGCCATTGATTATAAAATTGAAATTGATCAGAATTGTAAATCAAAACAACTCCCACCGTTAACAATGCAGGTGATCCTGGAAAATATTATTTATACCAATGCCTTGAGCAAGTCGAATCCGCTTACCATCAAAATATATTGTGAGGGAAGTGAACTGATCATAAAAAATTCAGTGCATGAAAAAACTGTGGTACAGAATTACCAGGTAGACGAAGGCCTGGATAATCTTTTAAATAAATACAGGATGATCGATGGGGGTGAGATCAGAATTGACGAAACTTCACATAAAAGAATAATATCACTTCCATTACTTGAAGAAAAGGAGGTGTTGATATGAGGAAACCAACACTATTTCATAAATATACATTCTGGATCCCAATGCCTTTCATGGCATTTACGCTGATGTATATTTTTTATGGCGAAAGGATCTGGAATGAATGGCAGGTTTGGTTTGTCACTTTTCCGATCTTGTATGTTATCGGATATTTCTCCTGGTTTCTTCATACCCAGTATGATTTTTTCCTCCACGAAAGGTTACCAGGTCTTAACCAGACCGGTAAAAGAATTGTGTTACACTTCGGTGTAAACGTTTTTATAATGACCCCTTCGATTTTATTGATCCTTGCACTCTTCAATGGGTTCAATATTTTGAATTACTCTATTGGAGAGAATGACATAAAATATTCTCTTTTAATGGGATTATGTGTCAACCTGATATTTGGTACGCTGTGGGAAGTCATTTACATAATCGATAAATACAAGGAATCTGCATCAGAAATTGATGTACTTGAACAGCTGCAGTTACAGCAGGAGTTTGATGGATTAAAACAAAAAGTGAATCCCCACTTTCTTTTTAATTGTTTTAATACGTTATCGTCCCTTATAACCGAGGATAAGGATAAAGCAGAAAATTTCCTGGATGAAATGAGTAAAGTTTACCGGTACCTGCTAAAAAATAATGAGGATGGGATGAGCACACTGGAAAATGAAATTAAATTCATTAAAAGTTATATTGAATTATTAAAGACGCGGTATAGTGATGCAGTTGATTTCCAGCTGGAGGTTGACAGGCAATATTATAATTATTTATTGCCTTCTTTAAGCTTACAAATGCTGGTAGAAAATGCTGTGAAGCACAATTCTTTATCGAGAGCAAGACCACTCACCATCGAAATATTTACTACTGCAGGAAATAAGCTTGTAGTGAATAACAATCTTCAGAGAAAAAATATCAAGGGTCAGAGTAACAGGATCGGTTTACAAAATATCCGATCAAAGTATGACCTGATCAAACTACCCGGCTTCCAGGTAATAGAAGAAGGAAATAATTATACGGTGGTATTACCACTTTTATGGAATAACAGGGCAGAACAGACAAGAACAATTATTGGAAAACCATTTGAATAAAACAGCATCCCAACCCATGCGATTGCAGGGAAAAATTGAATAAAACTTTTATTATGAAAATTCTGATTGTTGAAGACGAAGACCTGGCAGTAAAGAAATTACAGAAAACGCTGGCTGCTGTTGACCAGTCGGCAATGGTAGTTGGAGTAGCAGAAAGTATCCGCAGTACGGTCGACTGGTTAAAATCGAACCCCACCCCCGACCTGATCCTGATGGATATTGAGCTGGCAGATGGACAGAGTTTTGAGATCTTCAATTTGTTTGAAGTTCAAAGCCCGGTGATTTTTACAACTTCTTATGACGAATTTGCGCTGAAAGCATTTAAAGTTAATAGTGTCGATTATCTTTTAAAACCCATACAGAAAGATGAGCTGGAAGCGGCATTAAATAAATTGCAGAAGTTGAGAGGGGTTGAGAAACAGGAGTTAAACCTTGACAATCTTATAAAGGAATTACAGCAAAAGTTGCAACCAAAAGAATTCAGGAAAAGATTTCTGGTAAAGAACGGGCAAAAACTAGTGAGTATTGAAGTAGACGATATAGCCTATTTTTTCAGCGATGGAAGATTGAATTTTTTCAAAACGAAGGATAATAAAAAGTTCGTAGTTGATTATACAATGGATGAGCTCGATGAAATGTTGAATCCGGAGGAATTTTTCAGGATCAGCAGGTCATTTTATGTATCAATAGAAAGTATAGATAAGATTGATGATTATTTTGGAAACAGGTTGATACTTCAATTACATCCATCCGTCGATAAGGAGGCGCTGGTGAGCAGGGAGAAGGTAAGTGATTTTAAAAAATGGATGGGGAAATAAAAAAAGCAGGGTTTGAAACCCTGTTTTTTTTTGGGGATTATCGGCAACGTTAAGGAGCAAAGGGCGCAGAAAAACCGATACAACAATTCAATTAATGATAATCTGTATCAACCTTATTTAACCGCCTCAAATCCCTGTTCATCCTGCAAAAAACGCATTTCATTCCATCTGCACTTTTAAACGAATAATAACCTGTTCATATTTGTGGTGTAATCGAACCGTTAATCATTAAACCATCAATTATGAAATTTTCATTTGTAGCAATTGCAGCAGTTGCTGCATTATCAATGACGTCTTGTAAAAAAGATGACAAGGAAACAAAATCAGGAATTTTTAAGGGACCCGAAGTTAGTGTTCATGAAGGTAAAGCATGGACCTGGGTTGAATTAAACCGTGACGGAAAACCTGAAAAGGTAGGAATCAGTATTAATGAAGCAGCATTGAACTCAGTACCTGTAGCTGAAGGTGAAGGCGATCCGGGCGAACATAATATGGATAACAGCGTTGTGTTGAAATTCCATCCTAAAATCGATGCAACATTATTTAATCATGTTGGACTCGACTGGAATCCTGGCGGTCACCCACCATTCCCTATCTACACTCATCCGCATTTTGATTTTCATTACTACATGGTAACCGAAGCTCAAAGAATGCAAATGGTTGATCCGGCTAAACTGGCTGCAGAAGTTCCCGCTGGATACGTTCCTGCAACTTATATCGGTGTTGATCCTGTTCCTATGATGGGAAAACATTATGTTGATGCAACTGCACCTGAATTAAACGGCGAATTGTTCAACCAGACTTTTATCTATGGTTCTTATGATGGAAAGATCAACTTCTATGAACCTATGATCACACTGAATTATCTCAAAGCAACCACTGATTTTGTAAGAGACATTCCTCAGCCGGCAAAATATCAGAAAACCGGTTATTACCCAACTAAAATGAGAATCAAGAAAGTAAGTGGTATTACAAATGTGATCCTTGAAGGATTCCAATTTAAAACAGCTTCTTAAGAACAGCTCAAAACCAACCCTTACGCAATACAATTATATCAGAATATCAAACATCATTAAATCATTTTTTATGAAACATTCTTATCGCACGTTGATCATCCGCATAAGGGTTGGCTTTATTTTAGTTGCCCTTGCTACAGTAAGTTTATTCGCCTTCTCATTCCGGCTTGCCTCTTTTAACACTGAATTGTTAACGCAACTCGGAATGACAAAAACTTCTGCTGACCAAAAAATCACTAACAGTATTCTTTGGGGATCTCTTGATGGTTATGGTGTAAAAAATATAAAAAACCTGGCGACAGGAAAAAAAGCAGCAATCACGAAGGACCTGCTGGAGTATACTAAAAAACATGTGGCTTCCCAGGCATTCATTAAAGAGTACGCAAAACTGAAAGAATCCAATAAACCTACAGTTGACCCTATTCAAACTCCTGAGGAATATGAGAAGCAAACTCTTGCACAGTTAAAAAAATCAGTTTCTGAATTGGAGACTGCTATTAAAAATTCCGATAAGGACCTTAAGCCAATTTTTGAAACCAGTTTAAAAGATGTGCAAAAGCAACTGAAAGATGCCCAGGATCCTAAATTCAAAGATTTCGTAAACTACCGTGAAACCTATCCTAAAATGGTAGAGAGCACCAAACAATTACTTGAACACAGACTTGAAACCTGGGAAAAGAAATATCCTACAAACCATTTACTCTTTGTGAAGCAGCGTTTACAGGAATTTCTGAAAGAAACAAAAGACATTGATTTTTCTGCTGAACTGGTAGAAAAAAACGGCAAGAAAAGATTTGTCAATCCAACTTACGAGCGCAAAGGCAACCGTTGGAAAATGGGTTTCAGGGCCGGAAAAGAAGTTGTTGAAACATCCCGTGCTTTTGCAGAGAAATGGATTGCTGAAATCGGAGAATAGCAAATTAATTACTTACATAAACCAAAGAAATAGTTCTTAACCTGAGACCAACTACCGGAACGGCAGGATTAAAACCTAAGCCGCTTCCGGTTTTTTTTGGAAAAAATATCCTGTAGTTCCTTACAAGGCTTAATAAATAATTAAAAAACTTCCTATCATCTCTCATCTATTCATCTTTCATCTATTCGTCTCTTTTTGATTTTGAATTAAATATTTTTTCCCTTTCTCCGTCGCAAATACAACTACGCCGTTATTTATTTTTTTAAATACTATTTTGTTCCCTGACTCATTTAAAATAGTATACCCTTTTTCCAACCATACTGAACAATCCGTTCCTGCAATCGAATGAATAGTCGCATTTGAAAGCATTCTATCTTTCCAGGTAAAATCCACTTCAAAACCTCCGTGCAAACGCATTCCCTTTACATTTCCTTCAGACCACTCTTTTGATGTTGGCAATGCAGCAAGAAACTTTATTACGTTTTCTTCACTGATACTTTGAACCAGCATTTCCGCAATGGCAGCTGTTGCACCAAAATTACCATCGATCTGAAATGGAGGATGGGCACAAAACAAATTAGGATAGGTTCCCGCACCTTTCGTTGCATAACTTACAGAACGCTGGAACGCAGGCTCCAGCAAAGATTTCAGAACTTTCAATGCATGATCACCATCCTGAAGCCTTGCCCAGAATGCGATCTTCCATGCCCTTGACCACCCAGTGCCCTCATCTCCCCGTAACTCCAGTGTTTTCTTTGCAGCAGCTAAGATCTCGGGTTGCGAAAATGCATTAATCTCATTATAAGGATACAATCCATACAAATGCGAAACATGTCGATGCTGCGGTTCTGCTTCCTTATAATCCCTGATCCATTCCTGAATTCCTCCCGTTCTTCGGCTCACCTGGTTTGGAGCAAGTTTCGATCTTATGATCTTTAAAGAATCAATCCATTTTTTATCAACCCCCAGAATTGTGGCTGCATCAATTGTATTCTGCATCAACTCTCTTCCAATCTGCATATCCATTGCCGGACCCATCGTGGTTTGTCCGCTGAATCCATCATCTGTTATATAAGTATTCTCCGGTGAATTGGAAGGCGCAGTTACAAGGTGACCTGTTTTTGGATCATGAATTAAAATGCCTGTATAAAATTGAGTAGCCCCTTTGAGCACCGGGTAGATCGACTGGAGAAATTCCTTATCCGGATTGTATATATAATGTTGCCACAAATGTTCGCATAACCACGCTCCTCCCGTTAAGGATGAACCCCAGCTTGCACTTTCCCCGGGTGCTGTGAATTTCCAGGGATTACTCATCATGTGCGCTGTCCATCCTTCGGTATTATAATATGCTTTTGCAGTTTTTTGTCCTTGCTCAACAAGTTGTTTGGTAAACTCTATAAGTGGCTTATGACATTCACCAAGATTGGTGATTTCTGCCGGCCAGTAATTCATCTGGACATTAATATTTAAATGATAATCTCCATTCCAGGGTGTCTGGTATTCTTCTGCCCATAATCCCTGCAGGTTGGCAGGTAAGCTACCGGGTCTTGAAGACGAGATCAATAAATACCTGCCAAAATTGAAATATAATAATGGAAGATCACGATCAGGTTTTCCTTCAGCATATGCAATCAATCGTTCCGGTGTTGCAATCTTTGAATTCATTTTTGCTGATCCGAAATTTACCTGGCAGCGGTTGAACAGCGACTGAAAATCATCAACATGATCTTGTAGCAAATTCTTCCATTTTTTATTTGCAGCATCGCTGACATTTGATTCAACAACTTCAGAAGGATCATCGCCACGAACTGTTATATCAGGCCAGTTCATATCCGTTGCAGCACTGAATAACAACAAACATTCTTTTGTCCCGGAAATCCTTAAACCATTTTCAGACTTTTCAACTTTGCCATTTGAAATAGCACGAAGCGCACCTGCAAATCGAATTCCCTTTTCATTATCCCCACCCGGCAATTGTCCTGTCAATAATATTTCGTTTCTTTTTATAATTACTGAAGCGTTTTCCTTTCTGTGCAGGTTGACTTCAAAATCAAGATTGGATTTACCATTTGCGGTTAACCTGATAACAACGGCCTGATCGGGTGCACTCACAATCACTTCCTGCTTATATTCAGTTCCGTTTCTTTTCCAGGTAGTAGTAGCAATTGCTTCGTTGATCTGAAGAATTCTCGTATAATCTGAAAATTGCTGTGAAGTGTCTTTCCAGTTGATCAGTAAATCACCAAAAACCTGGTAACAGCCATAGTTGACGTTTGCACCGTTACCCATTCCAGATCCTTTTCCTGCACTGATAAAATGTTTTTGCAGCAGTTCCTGTGCTTCTCTATTTTTTTCCTGCTGCAACAACTGCTGAATCTGCTTAAGATATAAATGTGCATCCGGTTTATTCGGATCTTCTGTTCCTCCAGACCACATCGAAATTTCATTAAGTACAATTCTGTCGCGGTTCGGATTGCCAAACACCATGGCTCCTAATCTTCCGTTCCCTAATGGCAGGGATTCCGTGAAATGCTGTGCCGGGCGTTCAAATCTTAACTGCAGGTCGTCCTGCGCAAATAAACCGCAATAGAAAAAGAAAGCTAAAAGAAGGAGAGAAATATTTTTTTTATGGATTGAAAAGAAACAACTGTAGTTCAAGATTCCGGAATTTTTCATGTTATAAACTTGCGCAAGAAATTGAATGATTCAAATTACCCCTTTTCTTTGTAACTAAATTAAAACTATGTTACCTACAAAATCATATGCGGCGCAGGATTCAAAGACTCCGCTTGGCCCTTATAGTTTCGAAAGAAGAGAACCACGTGAAAATGATGTGTTGATAGAGATCTCTCATTGTGGTGTTTGTCATAGCGATATTCACCAGGTTCGCAATGAATGGGGAAATTCAATCTATCCAATGGTACCGGGTCACGAGATTGTTGGACGGGTGAAAAAAGTGGGACCGGGTGTTACAAAATTTAAAGAAGGTGACCTGGTTGGTGTTGGCTGTATGGTTGATTCGTGCAGGGAATGTGAAAGCTGTAAACATGGCGAGGAACAGTATTGTGAGCAGGGAAATACCGGAACATACAATGCCTATGAAAGAGATGGCAAAACTATTTCACAGGGCGGATATTCAAGCCAGATCGTGGTTGACCAGGATTTCGTATTAAAAGTTTCCGACAAACTTCCTATTGAAGGGGTTGCTCCTTTGCTGTGTGCCGGTATTACTACTTACTCTCCGCTTCGCCACTGGAAAGTTGGTAAAGGTCATAAAGTAGCGGTTTTGGGACTTGGCGGTTTGGGTCATATGGCTGTTAAGTTTGCAGCTTCCTTTGGTGCCGAAGTTACCATGCTGAGTACGTCACCTTCAAAGGAGAAGGATGCTAAAAGACTTGGAGCACATCATTTCGCTCTAACAAAAGACCGCGACCAGGTCAAAGCATTGGCTAACAAATTTGATTTCATTCTGAATACGGTTTCTGCTCCGCATGATTACAATATGTATCTCGGTATGTTGAAATTGAACGGTGTGATGATCTGTGTTGGTGCTCCGGAAGTGCCTACTCCCGTTTCCGCGTTTGCGTTGATCATGGGCCGCAGAAGCGTTGCCGGATCACTGATTGGTGGTATTCCTGAAACACAGGAGATGCTTGATTACTGCGCTGAACATAATATTGTTTCTGATGTTGAAGTAATTGCAATCGACCAGGTAAATGAAGCGTATGAGCGCATGCTGAAAGGTGATGTACGCTATCGTTTCGTGATCGATATGAAATCTCTATAGTGTAAAAGGAATTACAAAGTATGGCTTGACATTACTGGTTTTGTCGTGTAACTTTAAAAGAGCACACCAAAACCTTATCGTATGTCATCCACCACACAACGGGCATCTTCGGTGCTCCTGGCTGTACTGCTTTGTAGTTCCTTTTTTCCTTCCTGTACTACAACGCGGGTTGTTTCAAAGTATGAATGTAATACCATTGCCAACAATCCTGTGAACCAGAAAACCACCTGGGCATTTTTTTGGGGATTACTTCAACCTACAGACATCAATCCTTCCTGCGAGCCTGCATATAATCATTTAAATAAGGTGGAAACCCGCACCAATCTTGGATTTGCACTGATCACAGTTGCAACGGTTGGAATAGTCATGCCTCAACAGGTACGCTGGTGTTGTGCGCCACAGGAAATTCCTACCGATACACTTGGTGTTGCCAACAGAATCCGAAACTGAATATTGGTTTCTGTTATTTGATAAAGATCTTTTCATACATATCCCGGAACCGGGATCTTATTTATTTCATCAAACTAAAATAATTGCCGTGTCTAAAGCATTTCTTCCCGAAGGAATTTTGCCCTGGCCAATTGAACGCTGGACAAACGGACATGAAAATTTCACGCACCGGTTTGCTAAGAACACTTCTTTCAAATTGGTATTGCCCTCGTCTAAGATCAGTTCCTCTGATAAATACAAGGCAACCACTGCAAACTTTATGTGGCTGATAGAAAATGCAGTCAACAACGGCAATCAATTGCGAGCAATGGGAAATGGATGGTCGTTTTCAGAAGTTGCGGTATCAGAAGGAGGAGTGATAGATACTAAATCCCTGGTGTTATCATTTGCCTTAAATGATTCTTTTATTGCACCGGAATATCTAACCATCGGTAATACGTCAAAAGATCTCCTGCTCGCACAATGCGGAATGACCATCTTAAAGATCCATGAAAAGCTGAATGCAGCAGGAAGGTCTCTTTGTGCATGCGGTGCAAGTAATGGTCAATCCATTGCCGGAGCTTCTGCAACCGGAACGCATGGAGCTGCCTATAAATTCGGAGCTGTTCACGATGCAATAAAAGGTTTACATATTGTAACCGGGCCTGATAAACATGTATGGATAGAAAGGGCTTCAGATCCTGTTGCTTCAGATGCATTCATCAACTGGCTTGGTGCAGAAAAAATTGCAGATGATGATATGTTCAATTCTGCTGTCGTGAGTTTTGGAAATTTTGGATTCATTCATGGAATCCTGTTAAAAACGGAAGAGAATTTTTTACTGGAAGAACATAAAATCGGGGAGACAGTTTATGATCAGAAAGTGATGGATGCTATGAACCAGTCTGACCCCTTTGTATTGGGTGACCTTCTTCCCTATCCTCAAAATACACCGGGAAAAGATCTCTATCATTTCGAGATCCTTGTAAATCCGCATGATTTCGAAAAAGAAAATCCATCAAAAGGAATCTTTCCGCGGGTGATGTATAAAATACCCTTTGCTCCGCATGATCCCCCTCCTGAAGATGTAAAACCTTTTGTATATGGTGACAATCTGCTGGCAGTAATGCAAACCGTGCTGGATACAATCGGACCAACACTTTCAGCCCCCTTGATCCCAAAACTGGTTAATGCATTGATCCCGCTGGTCAATAAACCGGGACCACCTATACAGGGAACAATGGGCGAGATTTTCAAGAACACAAAATTCAGGGGAAAAGCCGCCAGTGCTGCATTTGCAATCAATGCGGAAGACTGTTCAAAAGTGCTGGATATAATCCTTGAAGAGAATGATAATCGTCCCTTTGCAGGCGCCATTGCATTCCGGTTTTTGAAAGGTACACCTGCATTACTCGGATTTACCAGATTTCCAAAAACCGCAGTTTGTGAAATGGATGGTGTGGATTCCAAACTTTCGCGCGATTTTTTTAATACAGTTTGGGAAAGACTGGAAGCTGAAAATATTCCGTTTGCATTGCATTGGGGAAAGATCAATTTCTTCCTGACTCCGGAAAGAGTAAGATTCATGTATGGAGATACTGCTGTCGATAAATGGATCGAATGCAGGGAAAAACTATTGACGCCAGCAGTCAGGAAAGTATTCACCAATACGTTTATGGAGAACCTGGGATTAGCAACATGATAACTCAATCATTTGCGAGATATTGAAATACTTTCCGGAAATTTTAAACATACAGCGGTAGACTATCTTATCAAATGAATCACTCCCTGCAGCGGCGGACCAAAAGTTTTACGATCAAGCGTATAAATGTATGTTCCTGTGTCAAGTTGCTTTCCATTCATTGTTCCATCCCAATTAACGGCGGATGCTTTTGAACGAAATACAATTTGTCCATACCGGTTAAAGACTTTTAAATCATAATCCGGAATAGATTCGAGATATGGAATTCTCCAGGTATCATTTTTTCCATCGCCATTTGGCGTAAATGCATTCGGAATTGCAAGAAAATCTTTCACGAAAACATTTACCGTATCACTATTAAAACATCCATCAGCAGATTGCACCGAGAGAATATACTGCATATCTCCAGCAGGTGATACACGGATATTTAAATCTGCAGGATTTTGAATACCTGCAACCGGACTCCAATTGTACAATAAGTTATTTCCCGTTAGTTCAGGACTGATCGTGATCACTCCTCCCACAACCATTTGCCGGTCGGGACCTGCATTCACACCGGGTTGTGGAAACACTTCAATACCCTGGGTCTGTGCATTTACACAACCATCATTTGTTGTGTAAGTGTATGTAATGATTTGTACACCATTTCCCGCGGTAACAGGATCAAAAACTCCTTCACCCGTTACACCTGTTCCGGAAAAAATTCCATCTCCCTGGATGCCGGTATTTTCCGTTACACCTCCTATCAAAAACGGTGGTTCGTTTTCACAAATACCATTCATTGGATTGAAAGTAATATCAGGACTTCTGTAAACTTTTACCAATTGTTCAGATTCACTTACACAATTAATACCTGAATAGGCAATATACCTCACAAGAAAATCTTTCTGATCGGTATTGATCTTGCTGTTATAATTAAAACGATATTCCTTTCCGGCAAACGGTTCCTCATCCACAGTTTTAAGGGTAGGATCAGCATTATAATCCCAATAAATCTCCACTCTCGTAATACTGCCAAAATCAACACTCGAACCATCTTTGATCACCAGATCACTATTGCTGCAAAATGGAACTTCATTTACCAAAGAGAAAACTGATTTGGGAACAGAACCATTTACTGTAAATGTTTTTACGGTATCGGAAGTACATCCAAAAACTGAAGTAACCGACAATCCTACAACGTATTCACCTGTTTGTATATAACGATGTCTCGCATCTTTATCAATCGAAGAATTTGGATTTGTTCCATTGGAGTTGGCATCTCCGAAATTCCATGCATATTTCAAAAGCGATTGTGTACCATCGGAAATTGTGGAGGAGTCGGTGAACTGCGCAAAAGGATCGGCCAGACAAACCTCGGGTAATCCGAAATTCGCAACAGGTAATTGATTGATCCCAAAAGTTATTGTGAGGTCATTACTTTTACATCCGTTGCTTGCAGTTACATACATTTTCTCCGTGTAATTGCCGGGTTGATTATATCGGCGTACCGGATCTCTTGCAGTTGAATTTGTCCCATCCTGAAACATCCAGTAATAGGAATTGATAGTATTTGGTGCATTTACATTTGCAGTAGTAAAAAATTGCATATCCGTTCCTGTACATAAAACAGGAGAAGTTGAAACCTGGACGGTAGGTTTGGATAAAACAGTAACTGCGATAGAATCTTTTGAAACGCATCCAAATTGATTAGACGCTTCAAGGAAATAATATCCTGCTTCCGTCATTTGCGTTCTGCTGTCAGTATGTACAAGTGTTCCTGTATTTGTAACTCCGTTTATTTGCCGATCGATGTTTACGCCCACCGTATTAAAATTACCTGTCCAGTTGGGAGAAACTGCAGCCCCGTTAAAATTGATGTCGGCTGAAATACGTAAGGGAGCATCTTCACAGGCACTGACTGTATCAGCAAGATTAATAGAAGGTTTCGGATTTACGTTGATCCTGATTTCATTGGAGGCAATCCTGCACCCTGTAATGCCCAGGTTTCCTGTTTCTGCAACTGTTAACCGATAGCGATAAGTTCCTTTCTCAGAAACTGATGCAGTGTAAGATGTTGAAATTGCAGATGCAATATCTGTCCAGTTATTATTTTTAAGTTCCTGCCATTGATAAACCGGTGAATTATATCCTGTAGAAATAGTAGCAGATAAAGGAATAGTTGAAACCGGACCTTCGCAAACTTCAGTTGATACTCCGGATGTAGAATTGATTTTAGCATTTACCTGCGGACCACAGGGCCTGAACGTAATATCATCCAGTGCCAGGTCATTTCCATTTCCTCCCGGTGCATTGTTTCGCATTCTGATTACAACGGTATTGATATTAGCAGGAGTCGTAAAGAAGAATCCATACTGTTTCCATTGTGCGGAAGAACTTACGTTTATGGGACCTGAATTACTGGTGGCCAGGATGGTTCCATCTTCTTTTTCTATAGAAAATGTAATGTCCGGTAAAATACTATTAGTGTAATTGATCACATTCATGATCCAGGAGGCAAATTCATAAGTTGTATTGGAACAAAGACCAGTCACTTTCTGAACATAAAAATCACTGGGAGTAAAGGAGGCATTGATCAGCATGAAATACCCATTATTGTCGCCGGGAGTATGATCTTCACTTAAGTTATACCAGGCGTTTCCAAAACAACCACTGGTTGTATTCCGGATCGTGTATTGACCATCATTGGGACAATCAGCCTGGTTAAACTGCATGCTGGTGGTTCCAACGAGAGAAGGGCCCGGATTGGAACCCGCGCCGAATGTAATGTTTACGACAGGATCTCCAAGACTTCCTGTGCACAACTGAGCAAAAGAAATATTTTCAAACAGGGTGAGCAAACAAAATAAAATCGTCAGTTGGCGGAGCCTAAACATGGGCGGGGTGCTTAAATCTTCCGTAAAATACGTTGAACGGGCTAGATTTTAAAAATTGCTTTGGAAGAATACAATTTGGATCCGGATTTTAATATGCGTCTTTAATGAAGTGCTAAATATGACTTTACCAATCCATAAATACCATCCCGATTCCGCAAACAAGAAGGGTAATCCCACTCATTAACGGTAATAACCGTTCGGTTTTATGGGACTTTATAAAATCAAAACCATAGTATCCAAGTAATACAACACCGAGCATGATCAATAAAGTGAAGACAGTATACACAATAATGAGTACAACTAAATTAAAAGGATCATTCTGCGCTGCAGGAAAAAACAATAAAGGAATCATCGGCTCACAGGGTCCGAGGATAAAAATCAGGAACATCACCCAGGGAGTAACAGGATGACGTTCTCTCATGGAGGGAGCATCATCATCTCTATGTTCATAAACATATAACTGGTCTCCGGAAGATTCGAAATGTTTGTGTAACCTGTTCTTCCGGTAAATATAGATTCCATACAAACTGTAGATCAACCCGAAAAGGAGGATCAGCCATCCGGCAAGGTTACCCCGGGCAGATTCCAGCCAGCCGATCTGGTTCAGGGAAAATCCTATAGCTGCTCCTGCCAATCCTAAAACCACGGAACTTAATACATGACCCACTCCACAGATAGTAGTCCAGAAAATAGTCTTCCTGATCGTCCACGCGCGGGATTTCGACAAAGCAATGAATGGTACGTAATGATCCGGCCCCGCAAGAGTATGAAGGCAGGCAATTGAAATGGCAGTGATCAACAAAAGTTGAAACTCATTCATGCTTTCTATGATTTTTATACAGCATGGAAATTTTTTTAAACAACTCAAATAAAACCTCCGCCTTATTACCAAGAATTCTTACCGCTAAAACCTGACCGGCAATTATGGTTGCTCCTGCTTCATGATTTTCAAGAAGCGCTCTGATCTCATCGGTTAATTTGTTTAAATCGATCTGACCATCAGCAATAAATAAGGAACCCTGGTGAGTATGACCTTCCAGTAAACCCATTCCAGTAAATGATTTTTTTGAAGGATTTATTATAAGCCGTTCCTTAACAAGTAATTTCTTATTGACCCTTATTGAAATGTCGCTATGAATTGAATTGAATAAAAACTCTTCCTGGCAAAGCTTTCTTCCGCAGGTATAAATTTCACCATAAACCATAGAAGCAGATGCATGAAGGTTTAATTGAACACAGGACCTGAAACTTGCACCTGCATGAGGAACAGTAGGATGTGGCAGATATTCAAAAAAACTGTTCTCTCCGATGTCAATTTCAGCTTGTTGAACCGCACCAAGCTTCATCTTATATAACCTTTGATAGGCCTGTGTTTCAAGTAACACAGAACAATTAGCATCCAACCTGATATGAATGTTGTACTCATCCCCCTCCAGGATTCCCGGGGATGAACTCATCTGCATCAGCCTTAATATTTTTCCATTTCTTTTACCTGAAATATTTGCAATTCGAAATGGAGGGGAATAATAAAGATCCTTCAAAACAGTACAACCGTTTTTATGAAAAGCTTCTATATTGACGGTTGAATTCATCGGATAAGTGCTGGTTCAGCTACATTTTCATTCAATGCATATTTTTTTATCCAGGCAATCACCTCGTTAACATTATGCATTTTCATAAGATCTGTAAATACAAATGGATTTCCTTTACGCATTCTCCTGGCATCCGATTCCATAATATCAAGACTGGCACCTACATAAGGAGCAAGGTCAATTTTATTGATGACAAGGAGATCAGATCTTGTAATACCCGGCCCACCTTTTCTGGGAATCTTCTCTCCTTCTGCCACATCAATTACGAAGATGGTAAGATCAGCAAGGTCGGGACTGAATGTCGCAGAAAGATTATCTCCACCGCTTTCAATAAAGATCAAATCAAGATCCGGAAAACGGATGGCCATTTCTTCAACTGCCTCCAGATTCATACTGGCATCTTCCCTGATTGCCGTGTGCGGACAACCACCGGTTTCAACACCCATTATTCTTTCAGCAGGTAACAAACTATTCTTTGTAAGAAACTCCGCATCCTCTTTAGTATAGATATCGTTGGTGATCACTGCAATGCTGTAATCATTGATCATCAACCTGCTCAAACGTTCTATCAGCGCTGTTTTGCCTGACCCTACAGGTCCGGCTACACCGATCTTTATGTATTTTCTTTCCATTTACGAAATGTATAATCTTGTGTAAAGAGTTTCATGTTGCATGCACCTGAGATCAAAACCAGGACAGGATTTTCCTATCAATTCAGGATCTGGATTTATAGTGCGTTGTGCAAGATCATCAATAAGGTCATGCAGCCGAAACAGCAACTTTTGTCCTTCCGTTTGTCCAAGAGGCACCAACTTAACAGCATTCGTAACCATTGAAACAGCCTGGTTATAAAAAAAACCTGTCAAAGCATCTTTCTTATCAATCTCCCTTACTGCGCTGAACATTCCAAATACGATACAATAGTTTGCATCAGTATGTTTTTTATTTACTTGCAGAATAAATTGCCTGGAAGCTTCTGTATGAAACTCATCTTCCAGTAAACGGACCAGTCTTGTTCCAAGTTTCCTGCTGGCTTCTTTTGTTTCGCGTGCAATCTTATATGCAGAACATTCCTCATCAAGCCTTGTTAATTCTGCAAAATTATCCGCAGCATCATATGCAAGAGAAAGAAAGGATGCATCATTGTATTGCAGATTTTCTGTTAACATCTGAACAATGAATTCTTCTGCTGAATGAATATCGTGTACCAGTCCTTTTTGAACATAAGTTTCCAATCCCATAGAATGCGTAAAACCACCTATAGGCAAAGTTGAATCTGTTAAATGCAGCAACCTGACAAGGGCGTTATTTTTCATTGCCTGTCAATTTAAATATCCTTGAAAACAGGCTCTGCGACTGGCTTTCGTGCGCATGAGGCAATACGGATGTCTTTAATGGATTTGACAAAACTGATTCTTCAATACTGATATTAAATCCCGCTGCCGATAACATTTTATAAGCCGGAGCATCAAAAGGAATTACGAGCGAATTATTTTCATAAAACAATGGAAGATGTTTATTTCCCAACTCATAACAGGCAGATGCAAGTTCATATTCAGAAGCAGGATGAATTATCATCGCTTTGCAGGGAAGTATATCTATGATTATCGAAATAATATCATCCTGATAGATTACATCACCTGCTTCAAAATGAACAGGCTGCTGCAAAAACCTGAGTGTAATATTCCGTCCGGACTGTGTTGTTTTATGAAGAATTCTTTTGGTACACTCATACCATTCCAGCGACAAATGATCAATTTGCTGAGCCGTTTCAAAACCTTTCAATGTATTACCAAGAATTGAAGTGATGGTCATTTTAAACGAAAGCAATTTGTATTGAAAAATATTTTTGGAATTGAGAACATATGAATTTTTAAATCTTGAATATGAGAACCAATAGGATCAGAATAAAAAATATCGTTGCGCCAAAGGCAATACGGATGCAGGTTCGCAGGTGATAATCTCTCCATCCACTCTCACATCATAATTTTCGGGATCCACATCGATCTGTGGCGTCTGGTCGTTGTGAATAAGGTCTTTTTTTGAGATATTCCTGCAATTCTTCACGGCTGCAACCAGTTTCTTTAATCCGTATTTATCTATTGTTCCGTTTTCCAGTGAAGCTTTTGAAACAAATGTATAACAGGTATTTTCCAGTGCTTTTCCAAAAGCTCCAAACATGTGTCGATAAATCACAGGCTGAGGAGTTGGAATGGATGCATTCGGATCACCCATTCTTCCTGCAATGATAAATCCACCCTTTATGATCAGCTCTGGTTTTACACCAAAGAAAGCAGGTTTCCAGAGAACAAGATCCGCCAGTTTACCAGGTTCTATTGATCCTACATAATCCGAAATACCATGACTGATCGCCGGGTTGATCGTATACTTTGCAACATATCTTTTCACTCTGAAATTATCATTGTTTTTATCTTCTTTTAATGGTCCGCGTTGCTGCTTCATCTTTGACGCAGTTTGCCAGGTCCTGATGATCACTTCGCTCACCCTTCCCATCGCCTGCGAATCGGAACTCATCATACTGAACACGCCCATATCGTGCAGGATATCTTCTGCAGCAATTGTTTCAGGCCTGATCCTCGAATCGGCAAATGCTACATCTTCAGGAACTGATCTGTCGAGATGATGACAAACCATCAGCATATCGAGGTGCTCATCAATGGTATTTTTTGTAAATGGTCGTGTAGGATTTGTTGAGGAAGGCAATACATATGGATACATTGCTGCTTTAATGATATCCGGTGCATGTCCGCCACCCGCGCCTTCCGTATGAAAAGTATGGATCACTCTACCATCAATTGCTTTGATGGTATCTTCCAAAAATCCTGATTCATTCAGCGTATCGGTATGAATGGCCACCTGAACATCATATTCATCCGCAACTTTGAGAGATGCATCTATTACGGATGGTGTTGATCCCCAGTCTTCATGAATTTTCAAACCCAGAGCACCCGCTTCAATTTGTTCGCGAAGTGGTTCCGGGGCAGAACAATTCCCCTTTCCAAAGAAACCCAGGTTCATAGGAAAAGATTCTGCCGCTTCAAGCATTTTTTGAATATTCCAGGCACCGGGAGTTACCGTTGTTGCGTTGGTGCCATCTGCCGGACCGGTTCCTCCTCCAATCATCGTTGTGATACCACTGTATAATGCATGATCAATCTGCTGGGGACAAATAAAATGAATATGCGTATCAATTCCACCTGCAGTTGCAATCAAACCTGCGCCGCCATGCACTTCCGTAGATGCACCAATGACCATTCCCGGTGTAACGCCATCCATCGTATCAGGATTCCCCGCTTTTCCAATGGCTACGATCTTTCCATCTTTGATTCCAATATCGCCTTTTACAATTCCCCAATGATCGATGATGATCACACTGGTAATCACAAAATCAAGTACATCCTGATCGCGGGTTGCATGGGCTGATTGTCCCATACCATCCCGAATGGTTTTGCCTCCGCCAAATTTTGCTTCATCACCATACACTGCATGGTCGTGTTCTATTTCAATGATCAATTCCGTGTCTGCCAACCGGATTTTATCACCCTTCGTGGGACCGTACATATCTACGTAACGTTCGCGGGAAATTTTGCTCATACTATGGGAGTTTTATAGATGAACCTTCTTCCTCCATATTCAACCAGCTGAACGTCTTTTTCTTCACCGGGTTCAAAACGAACTGCAGTTCCTGCAGGAATATTCAGTCGCATACCAAAAGATGGATTTCTATCAAACTTCATCTGGCTGTTGACTTCATAGAAATGAAAATGAGAGCCTACCTGAACTGGTCGATCCCCGGTATTGACAACAGTGATATCCAAAGTTTTTCGGCCTTTGTTCAATTCGATATCACCATGCGCAATCATGTATTCGCCTGGTATCATGAGTAATATTTATCGGATGGGATAATGAACGGTTACGAGTTTTGTACCGTCGGGGAAGGTAGCTTCAATCTGTACATCATGAATCATTTCAGGAACACCTTCCATTACATCTTCACGGGAAAGAATAGTTGCACCAAACTGCATCAGCTCGGCTACAGTTCTGCCATCACGGGCAGCTTCCTGTAATTCGCTGCTGATGAGCGCTACAGCTTCAGGATAATTAAGTTTTAAACCTCTGTCTTTACGTTTTCGGGCAAGTTCGCCTGCCAGGAATAACAATAGTTTTTCCGACTCCCTTGGAGTAAGGTGCATATCACTTGTTTATAGTAAGTAATCGGGCAGACAACCGCAGGAAGTGAAAATACGGAAAATCCCTACTCGAAATTCGCTTCAGACAAAAGGTATTCTACATTAATATTTTCGAGGTAATTATCGATACGTTCTGAACTTACAGAATATGTTTCAAAATCAAGCGAATTGATACGGGTATCGTAGCGGAGTTCTACGTAAAAAGAATAGATCTGCAGCAGTAAATATTTATAGTGACCCTCAATTCGGGAAGCAACCACATTTCCATGTCTCCAAACTTCTGAAACCTGGTGATCACTATCAAGCAGGTTAAATTCATTTATAGTCATATCCAATGTTTTTTCTTAACCCTTCAATACCATACCAAACTTATCTGCGCTTTCGCTGTCCATTAATTTCCATAATAAAATCTGTTGTTAAAAATGTTGTTATAAAGATTGTGCAATTCGCTATACAGAGTTCCACAAATGTTATTGCTGTTAATTCAATGCTGGCAAGGCTGGTATCATTTTTTAATCAATTAAAATAAAAGTATATGAAACACTCAAGAGACCAACATACCAAACAAAACAAACAGAATGTATCCCACATGCCAAAACCGGAAATAAGGGATAACCTTGACAGTCGTAAAAATGAAGAACAGAGTTTCAAGGGAGACGACATGAACAACAATAAAAAAGAAGTTCAAAGCGAAGGAAAGAAGAAAAAGAAATAACTTATCAAACTAAATAAAAAACAATTTAAAATCATTTTATGGCAGTACCAGGACGTGATGATAAACATCAGGTAAACGAAAAAGAAATGGAAGATCTGGAAGATGATGCGGATGAGGTGATGGATGAAGATAACGACGACATAATTGAAGAAGATGTTTCTCTAGAAGAAACAGATGAAGTATCAGATGATGATATTGAAGAGGTAGACTGGGAGGAAGAGCAGGAAGACGATGATGATGAAGTATAAGGATTCAATTATGTAGCAATAAAGAGGGCTGTTTCAGGATATCATTCCTTCAACAGCCCTTCTTTGTTTAATAAACCTGCTTTTAAATAAACCTTCTTTAGTCTTTTTTAGATTGCTTTGAAAACAGTTCCCATCCTGAAGCATCAAGGCTTCTATAGATCAATTTTTCATTTGCATTTTCCAGGGTTATATAGTATCCTGATTCTTCTTCAGAATAAAATTCGAACAGGTCGCTGATCCAGTTTTCTTTTTGAATCTTTTTAAGATCTACCTGGAGCTTGATAGGCAATTGAGTAGAAACAATGTTTCTTGAAGTTGCAAGTTTGGTTCCGTCGCCTGCATAATAAACCGTGATCATCTGGCCTACATTTTCAAATGTTACTTTGTAGTAATTTTTATTTACTTCCCAGCTTGCATTTGTTGCATGAACATATTCCTTTTCAAATTGCTTTAATGCTTTAGCGCTTACATTGTCTGTTGAATTAGCGAAAAGATTTCCGAGTCCTAAGACTACTACGGTGATGATGGTTAAGATTGACTTTTTCATTTTATAAAGTTTTAAATGTTTGTGTGTTTGCAGTATCTGACGGGTACTGAGAATCTTTTGTTACAGGATGGAAGCCAAAATTGGCCTGCTTTGTTTGAGTGGTAAATTTTAAGGATGAACGTATGAAACCAGACTGGCATAGGTTTTTAACAGCTATGATCATGAGTCTAACAGAATACAAAAAGAAAAGGAGTTTTAATAAAACTCCGGAACCGGAAGGCAAAACCCGGAAAGCAGGGACCACCCTGAAATTTGTTATTCAGAAGCACCAGGCTTCCAGTCTCCATTATGATTTCAGGCTGGAAATGGAAGGTGTGCTCAAAAGCTGGGCTGTACCAAAAGGTCCTTCTTTAAATCCTGCAGACAAACGCCTGGCGATGATGGTGGAAGACCATCCTTATGATTACCGCACCTTTGAGGGGATCATCCCGGAAGGAAACTATGGCGCAGGTACTGTGATCGTTTGGGATGAAGGAACCTATGAGCCGGTTGATAAAGCAGGAAACAAAATCACGGAAAAGGAATTACTCAAACAACTTAAAGGCGGCAACTTTCATTTCATCATGAAAGGGAAAAAGATCCGTGGTGAATATACGCTCGTGCATCTGAAGAGGGATAATATGGAGAACGGATGGTTGCTTATCAAGATCAAGGATGGATATGCCAGTAAAAAAGATATAACCAAAGACGACACATCCATTCAATCCGGAATGACCCTGGAACAGGTTGCAAAGAACAGTGACCGGAAATGGATCAGTAATAAAAAGAGTTCGGTTTCAAAAAAAGCATCCTCCTCCGGTGAAGGGAAGGAAGAAAAGAAGTCTGAAAAGAAATCAACAACAAAATCTTCCATCAAAAAAGTTTCTTCAAATTCCATCTCACTTGATAAAATTGGTAAGAAGGCTGCAAGACCGACGAATGTCAAGCCCATGCTTGCTACATTAACCAATGAAGCATTTGATGATGCCGACTGGGTTTATGAGATCAAGTTTGATGGTTACCGCGCTATTGCAGATATCAATAAAGCGAAGGTTACACTTCACTCCAGGAACCTGCTTTCGTTCAATACAAAGTTTAAACCGATCGTGGAAGCATTGGAAGAACTTCAATTAAACGCGATCATTGATGGTGAAATCGTCGCCTTGAATGAAGAAGGAAGGATCGACTTCCAGCAACTGCAGGCATATCAGAAAACAGGAGAAGGAACACTTGTCTTTTATGTGTTCGATATTTTATGGCTAGATGGAAAAGATCTGCGTGAGCTGACTTTACTCGAAAGAAAAGAAATATTGAAACAGATTCTTCCGGATCATGATTCGATCAGGTACAGTGATCATGTTGCCGGTGATGGAAAGAAATTTTATGAGCTTGCCGAAAAAGAGGGATTGGAAGGTATTATGGCAAAACGAGCCGATAGTAATTATATTTTGAATAACCGGTCATCCAGCTGGCTGAAGATCAAAACTTCGAAGCGACAGGAAGCAATCATTTGCGGATTTACCAAAGGAAGGGGCAGCCGGAAATATTTTGGCTCCCTGGTTTTAGGAATTATGGAGGGAAAGGATTTGAAATATATTGGTCAGACCGGATCCGGATTCGATGAAACTCTGCTGTCAGACATTTACAGCAAACTGGAGAAATTAGTTACAGATCAATGTCCGTTTAAAACCAAACCGAAAACACCTCAACCGGCAACCTGGGTAAAACCTCAAATGATCTGCGAGGTAAAATTCCAGGAATGGACGAGAGAAGGTTCGATGAGGCACCCGATATTTATGGGAATCAGGAACGATAAAAAACCCCGCGAGGTTTCAAGAGAGAAAGTAGTTCCTTTAATAGAAGCCAGGAGCAAATCCGAAAATGATAAGGAAATGAAAACCGATCAGAAAAAAATCAATAAATCAGCTACTGATTCAGATACCTCCAAAAAAGTTAAGGCCGCAAAAGACACAACTCCGGTCAAAAAATCTACTCCCAAAAAAACTGCTGCAAAAAGCAGCAAGACTAAAACGGAAGTAAAAGCTAGTGCTAAAAGTTCTCCAAAAAAATCTTCCCCTGAAACCACTGCTTCCGAAAATATTGAAAATACCAGGACAAAAAGATCATCGTCGAAAGATCTCTCTAATAAACCGTTGTTGTTTGATGAGACCTCCAAAAAACAGGAACTTGAATTGGATGGGAAACTGATCACTTTCACCAATCTTTCAAAGATCTACTGGAAAAAGGAAAACATATCCAAGGGTGATATGCTCAATTATTATGACCGCATTTCCGAATTCATGCTTCCATATATGATCGATCGCCCTCAATCTTTAAACCGGAATCCGGATGGAGTTGGCGGCAAAGGTTTTTATATGAAAAACGTCGAAGGCAAAGTTCCGGATTGGGTGGTAAAGCACGATTACCTCAGTGAATCTGATGGAGAAACCAAGCAGTATTTTGTTTGCACCGACCGGGCAAGCCTGATCTATATGGCAAATATGGGATGCATCGAAATGAATCCCTGGCATAGCAGGATACAGTCGCCGGATAATCCCGACTGGTGTGTGATCGATCTCGATCCCGCAAAGATCAGTTTCGAAAAAGTAATTGAAGCAGCGAACGTGGTAAAAGAAGTGCTCGATGCGTTGGATGTTCCTTCTTACCCTAAAACTTCCGGATCAACCGGCATTCATATATATATACCACTGGGTGCAAAATTCAGTTATGATCAGTCGAGGCAACTCGCGGAACTGATTGTGACCCTGGTTCACGACCAGATCCCGAAATTTACCAGCCTTGAGAGAAGTCCTGCCAAAAGGCCCACCAAAATCTACCTTGATTACCTTCAGAACCGACAGATCCAGACGATTGCGGCGCCTTATTCCCTTAGGCCAAAACCAGGGGCGACCGTATCAACGCCGTTGTTTTGGGAGGAAGTTAAACCCGGGCTTAAAATGTCTGACTTCAACATTCATAATATTTTCGACCGGCTAAAGGAAACGGGTGATATCTTTGGAGGCGTACTGGGAAAAGGAATTGATATGGAAGCGACCTTGGAAAAGGCAATGTCGTTCCTTGAATCAAAAAAATAGTGGTTTTGGGCAGGGAAATAATCAGAGGGTTATAGCCTGAATCAAAAAACCAGGAATTTTCCGAAATATTTTAGCAACTGATGTTAGCTATATGGTTAATTCCCTTACCTTTGCAAACTCTTTAAAAGGGTAGCTCATGAACAACCGACGGAATTTTGATATTGCGTTTGTGGGATTGAAGCCTGGTATTCATGAGTTTGAATACGAGATTGATCAGAAGTTCTTTGCTGAAATGAAGGAGCAGGAGTTCCGGAATGTGAAGGCCCAGGTAAAGCTGACGCTGGATAAGAAAACCGGGTTTATGCTGCTGAAATTTGAGGTAGGCGGAATACTGGATGTTACATGCGACAGGTGTGGAAATGATCTGCCGCTCAATCTCTGGGATGAATTCAATTTAGTCGTAAAGATGGTTGACAATCCCGAGGAAATGAACGACCAGGAAGAGGATCCTGATGTTTACTATATCTCAAGAGGCGAAAGTCATCTACATGTTGCGGAACTTATTTATGAGTTCATCAACCTGAGTATCCCGATGCAGAGAATGTGTTCGGAAGAAGAGATGGGTGGTCCGCACTGCAATAAAGAAGTGTTGGCTATGCTGAAGAAAATGGATGTAGAAAACAACAAACCGGAAAACACAGTCTGGAAAGGACTGGAAAAATTTAAAGACACAGATTTCGATAACTGATTATAAATAAGGTCACAAATTCTGACTTATGCCAAATCCAAAAAGAAGACACTCCCAGCAAAGGGGTGCGAAGAGGAGAACTCACTACAAAGCTGAGAAACTTACATTGAGCAAAGACAGTGCTACAGGCGAAATGCATGTTCGTCACCGTGCACACGTTAGTGAAGGAAAATTGTATTACAAGGGACAGGTAGTTGCTGAAAACTTCAGCAAGTAACGCCATTTACAATTAAAAATACAGCGTGCCGGAGATGAAAATCGGACTGGATATGATGGGAGGAGACTTTGCACCGCGCGAAGCGGTTAAAGGTATCCTTGAGTATCTGGAAAGTAATTCAGCTCCGGCACATCTATTTCTCATCGGCGATGAATCGCAGGTGAATCCCCTTCTCGAAGAGTTTAAAGTTCCCGCAGACAAAGTAACTGTTGTGCATGCCTCCCAGGTGATCGATATGCACGAACATCCTACAAAGGCTTTAAAGGAAAAACAACATTCTTCCATTTCAATTGGTTTCCATTTACTGGCTTCCGGTAAAACTGATGCATTTATCAGTGCCGGGAATACAGGTGCTATGCTCGTGGGATCATTGTACAGCATCAAAGCACTGGAAGGTGTAGCAAGACCAACCATCGCTACCATTATTCCAAAGGATAATGGCAAAACCGGATTACTGCTGGATGTGGGACTGAATTCCGACTGCAAACCTGAACATCTCAACCAGTTTGCAATCCTTGGTTCCCTCTATGCACAGCATATTTTGGGAATTAATAATCCAAGAGTTGCCCTGCTGAACATTGGTGAAGAAGAAGGAAAGGGAAATCTTTTAGCCCAGGCCACCTATCCCCTTTTAAAGGAAAACGACCGGATCAATTTTTCCGGGAATGTAGAGGGTCGTGATATACTGCTCGATAAGGCTGACGTAGTGGTTTGTGATGGATTTACCGGTAACATCATTTTGAAGATGGCTGAATCCATTCACGAGATCACGAAGGCAAAGCAGATCCACCACGAATATTTCGACCAGTTTGATTTTGAAAAACATGGCGGTACTCCTGTATTGGGAGTTGCAAAGCCTGTGATTATCGGACATGGTATCTCCCACTCAAAAGCATTCGCCAACATGGTACGGATCGCAGAAAAAATGATTGAGAAGGATTTGATCACTCAGATCGCCCAGGCTTTTAACGCGTAGTTAAAAAAAATATCTCGGTCAACTTACATAAAACTCCTCTCTGCTCCCCTGCGTTCTCTGCGTGAAATGAACTGCCTCACCTTATACCCTACCCATCTTAATTTTTGCGTGAAATGAAAATGAATCCTCATTTTACATTTTCAATTTTTCATTTTCAATTTTTCATTTTCCCTTTTCAATTTTACATTTTCAATTTTCCCTTTTCCATTTAAAATCTACCTTCGCCGCAGCCCCCCGCATTATCGCTCAGCAATGGGAGGAAAGTCCGGACAGCACAGAGCAATGAACCGGTTAATTGCCGGGTCCTGCATGCAGGAACAGAAAGTGCCACAGAAAATTACAGCCTCTTCACTTGTGAATAGGTGATGGTGAAAATGTAGGGTAAGAGCCTACGGTGGTTGCAGGTAACTGCAACCAGGGGTAAACCTTTCATGCTGAAATGCCATGTATACCAGCGTCACCAGGGCTGCTCGCCCGATCTTCGGAACGTTGGGTGGGTAGGCAGATAGATCCCTCCAGTAATGGCGGGACCAGATAAATGATAGTGTAAAAACAGAATCCGGCTTATGAGGGGGCTAATTTTTTCCGGAACCGGTTGTTGAATATTCAGGTTACCTAAGGGTTCACGCAAAAGTTTTTTTCATGCATAAGTTTATTTCACGCAAAAGTTTATTTCACGCAAAGGGCCTTTAGATTAAAATAAGCTCTTTGATCTTTTGGAAGTTTTAAGATTGAATATAATTTGTGGAAGGAAGTGGGGTGAACTTAGCAAAGGCGTAGACTAGAGATCTATTTTGCGT